>Ga0102589_1000005_pt1 | contig 1228807 bp, 1125 predicted proteins | sample AraplaMF_Col_mLB_FD_76858 | JGI IMG/M metagenome (GOLD analysis project Ga0102589, IMG submission 76858) | Arabidopsis root microbial communities from the University of North Carolina, USA - plate scrape MF_Col_mLB | ecosystem: Host-associated > Plants > Roots > Endosphere | place: USA... | reverse complement strand
CGCAGCACACCGAAGTCTCGTTTGACCTGCCCAAAGGCAAGTCCGCAAGAACCCCGCCGTCCACGTTTCTCTTTCTGTCTTCAATTTTCAAACAGCGTGGCTTCAAACAAATTCAGACAGGAAACCGTCCGGCGAACCGGCCTAAGCCCCAGCGTCCTAAGGAAGCGCAGAAGAGGCGCCGCTCAGCGGCGGCGCCGTCTCGATGGGCGGTTTATAGGCGGTACCCCTTTCTCCTGTCAACGCGCTTTTTGAAAGTTTTTCGACAAAAATGAGTTCCGCAATAAATCCAGAGACTTAAGACGAAAGGATAAGTTTTGAGCCTCGAATGGGCTGCTGCCGGACCGATTTCCGGGGCCTTTCGCCCGCCCCGCCAAACCGCCTGTTCCAGGCCCGTTGGAAAGGCCCTGCTGGATACGGCCTCAGGAATGAGAAACGGCGTCGCTCAGGGCCTCCGCCAGGAAGCTGCTCAGCGCCGCGACGGCCGCCGAAGCCCGGCCCGGCGCCAGATGCAGCGCGATCTCGGACGCCGGCAGGGCCGGCAGGCCGTGCTCCGCTCCCAGCAATTGAAGACCCGGACGGGCCGTGCCCGCCTTGACCACGGTCAGAGCCACACCTGACGCCGCCATCGCCTCGACGGCACCGATGCTCGACGACGAGAACAGGATGCGCCAGCGTAGGCCGGCCTCATTCAGTGCTTCGAGCGCCCATTCGCGAAACATGTTCGGCGCCTTCAGCAGCGCGAGCTGCAAAGGCTCCTCCACAGTGAAGGCGATGCGGTCCGAGCAGGCCCAGGCCGTCTGCTCCTTGCGCAGGACATCACCGCGCCCGTCCCCGGCCTTCTGGGTGGCGAGTACGAGGTCGAACTCCTCGCCAAGGCTGTTCAGGAGATCGCGGGTGAAGCCGGTCGTGACCTCCAGCTCGACATCCGGATGCGAGCGGGCGAAGCGCGCCAGCGTCTCCGGCAGGACGATGGTGGCGTAATCGTCCATCACCGCGAGCCGGACCCGGCCGCTGACGCTCTGCGCATTGATGACGTCGAGCGCCTCGTCATGCAGCGCGACGATGCGGCGGGCATAGCCAAGGAACTGTTCGCCCGCGCGCGTGAGAAGAACTTCGTGGGGCGAACGCTGCAGCAGGGTCTGGCCGGCGAGCTCCTCGAGGCGGCGGATTTGGGTGCTGACCGTCGACTGGCTGCGGAACAAGGCGGCGGCGGCGCGCGTGAAGCTCCTGAGCTCCGCGATCGTGACGAAGCTGCGCAGCAGGTCCACGTCGATATTGCGCAGCATGGTGCTTATCCTCCGCCCGTTCCCTGGACCCGCTCCCCCTCCTTTAGAAAACGCAGGTCATCCCGGACAAGCGGCAAAGCCACGCCGACCCGGGATCCATGCCTGAACCTTTGCTCGCTCTTCTCCGGAATGGGTCCCGGGTCGCCGCTTCGCTGCGCCCGGGGTGACAAGACAAGTGACATCGGCGCCGCCATGCGCTGCGCCGATCATGGAAATCGAAGAATTCAATTTTGCCGCGGGGCATGCGGGCGATAGCGTGTCGCGCAACGGGACATCAGGAGCCCGAGACCGGAGACGCATGAGATGCCCAGGCTGAGATCCGCCACCTCCACCCATGGCCGCAACATGGCCGGCGCCCGCGGCCTATGGCGCGCCACCGGCATGAAGGACAGCGATTTCGGCAAGCCGATCATCGCGGTGGTGAATTCCTTCACCCAGTTCGTGCCGGGCCATGTCCATCTCCAGGATCTCGGCCAGCTCGTCGCGCGCGAGATCGAGAAGGCCGGCGGCGTCGCCAAGGAGTTCAACACGATCGCGGTCGATGACGGCATCGCCATGGGCCATGACGGCATGCTCTACAGCCTGCCCTCGCGCGAGCTGATCGCCGACAGCGTCGAGTACATGGTCAACGCCCATTGCGCCGACGCGATGGTCTGCATCTCCAATTGCGACAAGATCACGCCCGGTATGCTGATGGCCTCGATGCGCCTGAACATTCCGACCGTCTTCGTCTCGGGCGGGCCGATGGAGGCCGGCAAGTACATCGCCGAAGGCGTGCTGAAGAAGGTCGACCTCGTCGATGCGATGATCGCGGCGGCCGACGACAAGTATACCGACGAGCAGGTCGACGTGATCGAGCGCTCGGCCTGTCCGACCTGCGGCTCGTGCTCGGGCATGTTCACGGCCAATTCGATGAACTGCCTGACCGAGGCGCTGGGTCTCGCGCTGCCGGGCAATGGCTCGACGCTCGCCACCCATGCCGACCGCAAGCGCCTCTTCGTGGAGGCCGGCCACCTGATCGTCGATCTCGCCCGCCGCTATTACGAGCAGGACGACGAGAGCGTGCTGCCGCGCCAAGTCGGCTCGTTCAAGGCCTTCGAGAACGCGATGACGCTCGATATCGCCATGGGTGGCTCGACAAATACAGTGCTGCATCTTCTGGCAGCGGCGCATGAGGCCGAGATCGACTTCACCATGGCCGATATCGACCGGCTGTCGCGGCGCGTTCCGGTGCTGTGCAAGGTCGCCCCGGCTGTCGCCGACGTGCATATGGAAGACGTGCATCGCGCCGGCGGCATCATGGCGATCCTCGGCGAGCTCGACCGCGCCGGGCTGATCGACACCTCCCTGCCGACCGTCCATAGCGCAACGATGGCGGATGCACTGGCGCGCTGGGACATCACGCAGACCCAGAGCGAGGCGGTGCGCTCCTTCTATAGCGCTGCACCCGGCGGCGTGCCGACCCAAACCGCCTTCAGCCAGGACCGGCGCTTCGCCGAACTCGACGCCGACCGCGAAAAGGGCGTGATCCGCAGCGCGGAGCATGCCTATTCGAAGGATGGCGGCTTGGCCGTGCTGTTCGGCAATATCGCGCTCGACGGCTGCATCGTGAAGACGGCGGGCGTCGACGCCTCGATCCTCAAGTTTTCCGGCCCGGCCGTGATCTTCGAGAGCCAGGACGCGGCTGTCGAGGGCATCCTCAACCGCAAGGTCAAGGAAGGCGATATCGTGCTGATCCGCTATGAGGGGCCGCGCGGCGGGCCGGGCATGCAGGAGATGCTGTATCCGACGAGCTATCTGAAGTCGAAGGGCCTCGGCAAAGCCTGCGCGCTGATCACGGACGGGCGCTTCTCGGGCGGCTCGTCCGGCCTCTCGATCGGCCATGTCTCGCCGGAAGCGGCGGAGGGCGGCGCGATCGGCCTGGTCGAGAGCGGCGACATCATCGCGATCGACATCCCCAATCGCAGCATCTCCCTGCAAGTGTCCGACGAGGAGCTGGCGCGCCGCCGCGCCGCGATGGAGGCCAAGGGCAAGGATGCCTGGAAGCCGGCCGCGCCGCGCAAGCGCAAGGTCACGACCGCGCTGAAGGCCTATGCCGCGACGACGACGAGCGCCGCCAAGGGCGCCGTGCGCGTCGTCGATTGATCATGGCAGGCCGCCCGGCTTTGGCAGCCGGGCGGCCTGATTCATGAAAAAGCGGGTTCCCCCCGGCCGTCATCCTGCTTTAGCCTTGGGACGGTCTCACCGGAGGAACCTTGATGCGGGCCGCGATCGTCGCCCTGAGCTGTCTTCTGTCGCTGCCGGCCGCTGCGGCCGGCCCGTTCGGCAAGATCGTCGTCGGCAACTGGTCGGGCGGCACCTTCACCAACGACCAGACGGGGGCCTTCTCGCATTGCGCCGTCAGCGCCCGCTACAAGAGCGGCGTCACGATGCTGACCTCGGTCACCGCGCAATTCTCCTGGCTGCTCGGCTTCACCAAGCCGGAATGGACGTTGCGAACCGGCGAGACGCTGAAGCTGCAGCTCGTCTTCGACCGCAGCTCGACCATCGACGTGACCGCCAATATCAAGTCGCCGACGCTCGTCACCATCGCCATGCCGGCGCAATCCGCGCTGATCAACGCTTTCCGGCAGGGGCGTTATCTCGAGCTGGTGGCCAATGACGCGCGCTATACCTTCGCGCTGACCTCGACCGGCGAGATGCTGCCGGCGCTGGTCGAATGCGTGAAGCAGAGCGCCAATGTGCGCGGGCCCGTCACGCCCGGCGCGCCCGCCCAGGCCCAGACGCCCGAGGCGACGGAGAAGGAACGCGCGGCGCGGGCCGAGAAGAAGGCGCTGCTGGAGAAGACCCGCGACCTGATCCGCAGCAAGATGCTGGCCTGCATCGGGCGCGAGGGCGCGCCGATGCTGCTCACCGACGAAAAGGCCGAGGTCGTCGCCAAGGCCGCCATGCTGTTCTGCAAGAGCGATGTCGACGCCCTGACCAATGCCACGATCGAACTGATCGAAACGGAGGATGGCCGGCCGACCAATCGCAGCGCCGTGCGCGACGCCGCCGAGAAGCGGGTCCAGGAGGTCGTGACGGCCCATGTCATCCGCACGCGCGGCGAAATGATCGGCAAGGGCCAGCGACAGGACAACCCGGCGCCGAGCCGGCCGACCGATTCCGGAACGCGCCCCTCGCAATCGCTTTGAACAGACTGATTGCGTGTGAGGTCTGTCGGAATCCAACAGCCGGCCTGCCCGTCAGAGCCTGACGCCCAGGCCGCGCAATTCGGCGCGCAGGTCGATGGGCTCGACGAAATGGACGGCCTGCATGCCGATCTTGCGGGCGCCCACCACATTCTTCTCGCTGTCGTCGACGAAGATGCAGTCCCCGGCCTTAAGGGCGTAGCGATCGAGCAGCACTTCATAGATCGCCGGATCGGGCTTCAGCAGCCGCTCATGTGCGGAAACGACGACGCCGTCGAAGCTTTGCAGGAACGGGAAGCGGACCAGGCATTCCACCCATTTCTCGCGCGAGAAATTGGTGATGGCGTAGACCTTCTCGCCCCGCGCCTTCAGTTCCTCCAGCACCGCGACGCTGTCGGCGATGGTATGAGGCACGCTGTCGTGCCAGCTTTCGTCGAAGGCGCGGATCTCACGCTCCCATTCCGGGTGCCGCTCGACCAGAAGCGCCACGCCCTCCTCCCAGGAGCGGCCGCGATCCTGCTCCAGATTCCAGTCGCCCGTGCAGACGTTCTGCATGAACCAGTCGAGCCGTTCGGGCTCCGGGATCAGCGAACGATAGATCAGCCGCGCATCCCAGCGCAGCAGGACGTTGCCGACATCGAAGACGACTGTGGGAGCGCTGGAAGCCATGACCGGACCCGCTTGAAAGGGCCGGCAGGACAGACCATTCACGCCCTTGTGTCCAGATGTGCAGGACAGGGGTGGACCCCATCGTTTATGCCGGGGTCATGAACGCCCGCACTGCAAATACCGGCTTCCGAACCTGGCTGCCATGGACCGACCGGCAAGGCCGCTTCTCCGGCCTGCGCGCGGCAGCCTTCGGGCTGCTCCTCGTGCCGGCGCTGATGCTGTTCTACGCCGCCTGGATGCACCAGCTCGGCTCGAAACCCTGGACGCAAGCGATCCACCAGACCGGGACCTGGACGGTGCGTATCCTCATCGCCACGCTGGCGATTTCGCCGTTCAGGCGCCTGTTCGATTGGGGCAAGCTGATCGGCATCCGCCGCATGCTGGGTCTCGGGGTGATGGCCTATGCGCTCGGCCATCTCACGCTCTACTGCATCGACATGGCCTTCGACTGGGGCCTGATCGTCTCGGAAATCGTCAAGCGCTTCTACCTGACGATCGGCTTCGTCGCTCTTCTCGGCCTCGTCGCGCAGGGCGTGACCTCGACCGACGGCATGATCCGCCGCCTCGGCAAGAACTGGCAGCGCCTGCACAATCTCGTCTATCCGATCGCGATGCTGGCGCTGCTGCATTTCGCGCTGCAATCGAAGATCGACGTCACCGAGGCCGTGCTGATGAGCGGGCTCTTCCTGCTGCTCATGCTCTATCGCGGTCTCTATCGCTGGAAACTACCCGTCTCCATTGCTGTGCTCGCGGGGGTGGCACTTCTCGCCGGGCTGCTCACCGCCGGGCTCGAAGCGGGCTGGTATGCCGCGACTTCCGGCGTCTCGGCCTGGCTGGTCTTCCAGGCCAATGCCGACATCCTGACCTATCAGGACTATGCCTCGATCCGGCCGGCGCATTGGGTCGCGCTCGCCGGTCTCGTGGTGGCTTTCGGCCACGGCCTGCGCGCCCGCAAGGCCCGCCCGCCGCGGCAGGCGCGCGAGACCGCGGCCGCGCGGACGGCGTAAAAAGAAAAACTTTCCAAGTTTCGACATCTTCCAGATGGAAAGGGTTTCCCCCTCCAGCACTCATGCTCTAACCCTATGACATGCCTGACGACCAGCACGCCCAGCCCACGGCCGATGTCGTAGAAGCCGAGCTCGCTTCGGAGGGCATCAAGCCCTCGCAGACCCGGGTCTCCCCCTTCGTCCCGCTGCAGCAGCCGATCTTCCGTGCCGTCTGGTTCGCCAGCCTCGTGTCGAATTTCGGCGGGCTCGTCCAGTCGGTCGGCGCTTCCTGGATGATGGCCTCGATCTCGCCCTCGGCCGAGCTGGTGGCCCTTGTCCAGGCCTCGACCACGTTGCCGGTGATGCTGTTCTCGCTGGCGGCCGGCGCCATCGCCGACAATTACGACCGGCGCCGGATTTTGCTGATCGCGCAGGCCTTCATGCTGACGGTCTCGATCGGGCTCGCGATCTTCGCCTGGTTCGGGCTGATCACGCCCTGGCTGCTCCTGACTTTCACCTTCCTGATCGGCTGCGGCACGGCGCTCAACAATCCGGCCTGGCAGTCCTCGGTCGGCGACATGGTCCCGCGTCGCGACGTGCCCGCGGCGGTGACGCTGAACAGCGTCGCCTTCAACATCGCCCGCAGCGTCGGCCCGGCGATCGGCGGCGCGATCGTCGCGGCGGCTGGTGCCATCGCCGCCTTCATCATCAACGCCTTCAGCTATATCCCGCTGCTGATCGTGCTGGCGCGCTGGTCGCCGCCCAAGGTCGAGCGCCTGCTGCCGCGCGAGACGCTGTTCATCGCGATGGGCGCGGGCATCCGCTATGTCGCGATGTCCCCGAATATCCGCACCGTGACGCTGCGCGCCTTCGTCTACGGCTTCGGCGCGATCGTCGGCCTCGCCCTGCTGCCGCTTATCGCGCGCGATCTCGTGCGCGGCGGCCCGCTGACCTATGGCGTGCTGCTCGGCGCCTTCGGTGCCGGCGCGGTCGGCGGCGCCTTCATGAGCGCGCGCCTGCGCCGGGCGATGAGCACGGAAGCGCTCGTCCGCTCGACCTTCATCGCCTATGCCTGCGGCGTCATACTGATCGCCTTCAGCAAGACGATCTGGCTGGCGATGGCGGGCCTGTGCGTCTGCGGCGCCTGCTGGGTTCTGGCGCTCTCGACCTTCAATGCGACGGTGCAGCTCTCGGCCCCGCGCTGGGTCGTCGGCCGGGCGCTGGCGATGTACCAGATGGCGACCTTCGGCGGCATGGCGATCGGCAGCTGGGCCTGGGGCCGCTCGGCCCAGCATTTCGGCGTCGAGAAGGCGCTGCTGATGTCGGCCACCGTTCTGCTCGCCGGCGCGGTGATGGGCCTGCGCTACCGCCTGCCGCCGCTGGAGGAGCTCAATCTCGACCCGCTCAGCCGCTGGCGCGAGCCCAAGGTCGCCGTCGATATCGAGCCGCGCTCCGGCCCGGTCATCGTCACCATCGAATACATCATCAAGCCCGAGGACGTCGTCGCCTTCCTGACCGTGATGGCGGAGCGCCGGCGCATCCGGCGCAGGGACGGCGCCCGGCACTGGACGCTGCTGCGCGACCTGACCGACCCGACGCTCTGGATCGAGCGCTATGACAGCCCGACCTGGGTCGAATATGTCCGGCAGAACCAGCGCGTCACCCAGGCCGATGCCGAGATCGGCGAGCAGGTCCGCGCGCTGCATAGCGGCCCGAACCCGCCCGTGGTGCATCGCATGATCGAGCGGCAGACCGCGTCTCTACCGCAAATCACGCCGAGCCGGACGCCGACGCTGGCCGACTCGCTCAACGACCCGGCGCGGCCGGCCTGAGAAGAGGCCGCGGTATCGGAGCTTCATTCTCGGGCGAAGCGCAACGAAGACCCGAGAATCTCATGACCAGAAGGTACTGGTTTCCGAGATGCTCGGGTCAAGCCCGAGCATGACGGGTGGGACCGGTTGACGACTCAGCCGACGATCCAGAGGCCGGCGAGGCCGACCATGCCGACGATGATCCGCCACCAGGCGAAGGGCGCGAAGCCGCGCTTCGAGACAAAATCGAGGAAGCTGCGCACCACGACCAGCGCCGAGAAGAAGGCGGCGACGAAGCCGACGACGATCAGGATGCCGTCGTCGAAGGTCAGGAACTTGTAGCTTTTCAAGAGGTCATAGGCGAAGGCGCCGGCCATGGTCGGCATGGCCAGGAAGAAGGAGAACTCGGCCGCCGCGCGCTTGCTGGCACCGAGCAGCATGGCGCCGACGATGGTCGAACCCGAGCGCGAGACGCCGGGCACCATCGCCAGGCACTGGATCAGGCCGATCTTGAAATACATCGGCAGCGGGAAGGTGGTGGCGTCCGTGTGCTTCTCCTGCAATTCCAGCTCGTCGACGACGAGCAGGATCAGGCCGCCGGCGATCAGCGTGCAGCAGACGATGAAGGGGTTGAACAGGACGCCCTTGATGAAGCCATGCAGCAAGGCGCCGATCACCGCCGCCGGCAGGAAGGCGATGAGCACGCCGATGACGAAGCGGCGGGCGGAGGGATCGCTGGGGATGCGCAGGGCGATATCGAGCAGGCGGCGGAAATAGACCAGCGTGATCGCCAGGATCGCGCCAAGCTGGACCAGCACCTCGAAGGTCTTGCCGTTGGATTCGAAGCCGAGGAAATGGCCGAGCAGCAGGAGATGTCCTGTCGAGGACACCGGCAGGAACTCGGTGAGGCCCTCGACGATGCCGAGGACGAAGGCTTCGATCAGGTTCTGCATGGAAGGCTTTCCTCGCGCGAATCAGGCAGCCCGGGTATCAGCCCGCGCCGGCCTTGCGTCGGCTTACGCCCAGCTCTTTGCAAATTGGTTACCACTTCGCGAAGCAGCACCCGCAAATTGCCGAGATCGCCATCATGGCGGGTTGTGGCGTTTTTCCGGCATGATTATAGCAAGCCGCCGTCGCCTATCGGGTCGCTGCAAGCCCGGCGGCCCTGCTTCCGTCGCATTTTGCCTGCTTCACAGTCTTCATGAGTGCCATGGCGACCCTTTATCATTATCCGCTATGCCCGCATTCGCGTTTCATCCGCCTCGCGCTCAGCGAGTTCGGCATGGAGGCCGAACTGGTCGAGGAACGCGTCTGGGAGCGCCGGCGGGAGTTCATCGAGCTCAACACCGCGGGAACCACGCCTGTCTTCCAGGAGCAGAACGGTCTCGCCGTCCCCGGCGCCGGGCCGATCGCGGAATATCTGGACGAGACGCGGGGCCTGGCGCTCGGCGACCGCCGCCTGCTGCCGGAAGGCCCGGGCGAGCGCGTCGAGGTGCGCCGGCTGCTCGACTGGTTCAACATCAAGTTCCATGAGGAGATCACCGGCCCGCTCGTGCTGGAAAAGGTGATGAAGCGCTTCATGAGCCGCGACGAGGGCGGCGGGCCGCCGGAGATGAGCGCGATCCGCGCGGCGCGCGCCAATGTGCGCTATCATCTGCGCTACATCTCCTGGCTGCTGGCCAAGAGGAACTGGCTCGCGGGCCCCGAGCTGAGCTATGCCGATCTCGCGGCGGCGGCGCATCTCTCCTGCGTCGACTATCTCGGCGACGTGCCCTGGGACGAGGATGAGGCGGCTCGCGCATGGTATGCGAGGATCAAGTCGAGACCGAGCTTCCGGCCGCTGCTGAGCGACCGCGTGCCGGGCATGGCTCCGAGCGCCCATTACGACAATCTGGATTTTTGAACGCCGACAAGCTCAAGCGCGCCGTCGAAGCGCGGGCGCTCACTGAGGGCTTCGCCGTGATGCGCGTCGCCGGGGCCGACGCCATCCCCGAAGCGCCGGAGCGGCTCGAAGCCTGGCTCGCCAACGGCTACCAGGGCGAGATGGGCTGGATGGCGGAGCGACAGGCGCAGCGCGCCGATCCACGCCAACTCTGGAGCGAGGTCCGTTCCGTCGTCATGCTCGGCATGAACTATGCCGGCGAGGGCGATCCGCTCGTCATGCTCGCCCAGCCCGACAAGGCGGCGATCTCGCTCTATGCGCGCCGTCGCGACTATCACGATGTCATCAAGGGCAAGCTGAAGAGCGTCGCGGGCCTGCTCGCGGCGCGTGGCGGTGCCGACGTCAAGGTCTTCGTCGATACCGCCCCCGTCATGGAGAAGCCATTGGCGCAGGCGGCCGGGCTAGGCTGGCAAGGCAAGCACACCGTCCTGGTCTCGCGCGAGCACGGCTCCTGGCTGCTGTTAGGGGCTATCTACACCACCGCGGAGCTGCCGGCCGACACGGCCGAGCGCGATCATTGCGGCTCCTGCCGGCGCTGCCTCGACATCTGCCCGACCGATGCCTTCCCGGCGCCCTACCAGCTCGATGCGCGGCGCTGCATCGCCTATCTCACGATCGAGCATCAGGGCCATATCGATGCGAGCCTCCGGCCCGCCATCGGCAACCGCGTCTTCGGCTGCGACGATTGCCTCGCCGTCTGCCCGTGGAACAAGTTCGCCGCGACGGCGCAGGAAACAAGGCTCGCGCTTAAGGACGAACTGGACGGGCTCGACCTCGCCGCGCTGGCCCGCCTCGACGATGCCGCCTTCCGCACGCTCTTCGCGGGCACGCCGGTGAAGCGCACCGGGCGCGACCGCTTCCTCCGCAACGTGCTGATCGCGATCGGCAATAGCGGGCGGACCGAGCTCATCGACAGCGCCCTGCCCAACCTCGCCGATTCCTCGCCACTGGTCCGCGCCATGGCGGTCTGGGCTCTGGGACGGCTCGATGCCGAACGCGCGAGAGGGCTCGCCGTCGCCGCACTCCAAGACGAAACCGATCCGCAGGTGCGCGCCGAATGGCACGCGCTCGCGCCCCAGACGGAAGACGCCGCATGAACATCCTGATCCTCGGCCTCGGCTATTCCGCCGGGTTCTTCGCGCGCGCCGCACTGGCGCGGGGCTGGGAGGTGACGGGCACCGTCCGCTCCGCCGAGAAGGCGGCCGCCCTCAGCCGCGAGGGCATCCGGACGCTTGTCTTCGGCGGCTTCGCGGTCTCATCGGCGCTCGCCAAGGCCGTGGCGGAGGCCGATGCCGTGCTGGTCTCGGTGCAGCCGGCGGAGGATGGCGACCCGGCTCTCGGGCCCTTACGCGCCGCGCTGATGGCGGCGCCCAACCTGCGCTGGATCGGCTATCTCTCGACCATCGGCGTCTATGGCGACCAGGGCGGCGCCTGGATCGACGAGGCCATGCCGCCGGCCCCGACCAATGCCCGCACCCGCCAGCGCGTCGAGATCGAGGAAGCCTGGCTGCAACTCGGGCGCGACAGCCGCAAGCCCATGCAGATCTTCCGCCTCTCGGGCATCTATGGGCCCGGCCGCAACGCCATCACCAAGCTGCGCGCAGGCACGGCGAACCGGCTGGTCAAGCCGGGCCAAGTCTTCAACCGCATCCATGTCGACGATATCGCTGGCGTCTTGATGGCCTCGCTGGCGCAGCCGCGGCAGGGCGCGATCTACAACGTCACCGATGATGAGCCCGCCCCGCCGCAGGACGTCATCACCTTGGCGGCCGAGCTGACCGGTCTGACGCCCCCGCCCGAAGTCCCGTTCGAACAGGCCAGGCTCTCGCCGATGGCGGCAAGCTTCTATGGCGAAAGCAAGCGCGTCTCGAACGCGCTGGTGAAGCGGGAATTCGGCTATGCCTTCCGCTATCCGACCTATCGCGAGGCGTTGCGCGCCTTGGCCGAAGCCGGCGAATAGTCAGGCGGCGTGGCGCGGGCCTTCGCCGCCATAATAATCGGTATAACGCTTGTCGATGGCCGAGACCGGGAGGACGACCAGTACGTCGGTGGTGCCGAACTGGCGGTCGATCACGGCGCCCGTGCCGAAGCGGGCGCCGATGCGCAGGTAGCCCTTGATCAGCGGCGGCAATTGCTTGAGGGCGAGCTTAGCATCGACCATTTCCGGCGGCAGGCGATCCATGCCGACGAACTGATCGGAATGTGCCGTCGCGGCCCAGTCGCCTTCCGAGCTGGCCTGATGGTGCAGGAAGCTCAAGGGCAGCGCGAGCGCATCGGGGTCGATGCCGTCGAAGGAGGCGCAGCCGAACATCGCGTCGATGCGGTGATGCTGGAGATAGGCCCAGATCCCCGACCAGAGTAATTCGACCGTCCGCTTGGTGCGATAGGGCTTCAGCACGCAGGAGCGGCCCAGTTCGAGAAAACGGCCGCCGGGATGGCGCGCCAGCATCGGGCCGAGATCGAACTCGCTCTGGGTATAGAAACCGCCGCGACGCTCGGCCGCGCTCTGACGCATCAGGCGATAGGTGCCGACCACCTTGGGCTTGATGCCGCCGAAACATCCGCGCGCCGCGTGATCGATGACGAGGAGGTGGTCGCAAGCCTTGTCGAAGCGATCGGCATCGCGGCGGAACATCCGCGAGATCACATCGGGCTTGGCCGACATTTCCTGGTAGAAGACCCGATAGCGCAGGCGCTGTGCCCGCCAGATCTCGCGCGGACCGCGCGCCAACCGCACTTCGAGCGATCCGATCCGGCCGAGCGTGCCCGACAGCGGCGGCGTTTCATCGATCTCGGCGCCCAACCGGCGCATGGCTCCACCCTTCATCAACATCAACGGGGCGAAGCGCGAGAACGGATTGCCGGCTGAAAATCGGCTGGGCAGCGCGTTCTTGCTTCCAGAAACGTGCAATGCCATCGCTTCTCTCATCTCCTGCCGCTACCGGCATGAGGTAGGCTTGCTCCGCTGATCTTACAACTTCGCGACGAAACTGCGTCGGAGCGATGACGATCGTCAAGCCGTGAGGCTGCCGGCGGAGCCCCGCGACAGGCGCTCCAGCCAGCGCAGCAGGGCCTCGCGCTCCAATGGTTTCGCCAGGCAATCATCCATGCCGGCGGCGAAAGCGGCCGCCCTGTCGGGAGCGGAGACATTCGCCGTGACCGCGACCAGCGGCAATGTCGCGGCGCGGCCCAGGCGCTTCTCGAGCGAGCGGATGGCGCGGGCGCAATCCAGCCCCGTCATCACGGGCATGCGGACATCGAGCAAGGCGAGGGCCAGCGGCGGGGCAGCGCCGGCAAAACTGGCCTCGACCCGCCGCAAGGCCTCCCGCCCGTCGCGCGCCCAGATCGCCGTGCAGCCGAAGCGTTCCAGCGTGCGCGTGGCGAGCAGGGCGTTGATTTCGTTGTCCTCGGCGACGAGCACCGTCAGGCCGGTGCCGGGCTGACGAACCCGTGTCGCCGCAAGCGTGGCAGGGCCGCCAGCGGCCGATCGCCCGGGCTGAAGCTCATTGCCGAGGCGTTCGTAGAGCGAGCGCGTCCGCACCGGCTTGATCAGGAAACCGGAGAAACCCGCCTCCCGGGGCGATCCGAACTGACGCCTTGCCTGAGGCGAAAGCAGGATCAGGCAATCGCGAATGCCGGCCGCCGCGGCGGATTCCGCAAGCTCCTTTGCCGGCGCATCTCCGAGCGCATGGTCGACCAGCACGGCCGTGATGCTGCTTCGTGCATCCAGTTTCGCGCGCGCGGCCTCGACAGTGCCTGCGATGGAGACGGAGGCTCCCGTCGTACGGATCGTCTCGGCCAGGAAGCGGGCCGCGAAAGGCGCCGGCGAAACCAGCAGGACATGATGCTGCGGCCAGTGCGGGATCCGCGGTTCCGGCGCGTCGAACGCAGCGACGAGTGGCAACGAGACGCGGAAGATAGCGCCCTCGCCAAGCCGGCTTTCGGCATGGACCTCGCCGCCCATCAGGCGTGCGAGCCGGCGGACGATCGCGAGACCGAGCCCCGTGCCGGCCTGTCCCACGGCAGCGCCCTGGTCGAGCTGCTCAAACTCGCCGAAGATGGTTTCGAGCCGATCGGCCGGGATGCCCGGCCCGGTATCCGCGACGGTGATCTCGAGGCGGTCTCCTGCGCGGGTCAGGCTCAGGCCGACGCCGCCTGCCTCCGTGAACTTCACGGCATTTCCGACGAGGTTCAGCAGGATCTGACGCAGCCGATCGCGATCGCCGACGAATCTTGCCGGCAGATCGGGCGCGATATGGGCTGCGAGCTCGATTCCTTTCGCCTGGGCGCGCGGCGCCATCAATTCGGCAACGGTCTCGACGAGCAGGACCATGTCGAAAGGCTCAGCGATCAGTTCCAGCTTGCCGGCCTCGACCTTGGCGAAGTCGAGGATATCATCGACCAGTGCCAGCAAGGCCTCGCCCGAGGTGCGCAAGGCCGCGACATAGGTCGCCTGCTCGGCATCGGGGCCGGTATCGGTCAGGAGATCGGCCATGCCGAGGATGCCGTTGAGCGGCGTCCGGAATTCGTGGCTGACCGTCGCCAGGAAGCGCGACTTCGCCTCGTTGGCGGCTTCGGCCTTGGCACGCGCCTCGACCAGCGCGTCCTCGCCGGCGATGCGCGCCGAGATGTCGCGCCCGACGCGCTGGATCAGCGTGTGCCCGTCCGGGCCGGGCACGGCGGTCTCAACCCAGGAGATCCAGCGCTCGCCCTCATAGGTCGCAAGGCATTCGTCGAAGCTGCGGGCACCGCCTTCCAGCAGCACGAGCGGGCGGCTGGCCAGTTGCGGCAGCAGCATCTCGCTGCCGATGAGATCCTGCTCCCCGGCGCCGAACAGGGCGGCATAGGCCCGGTTGGCATAGACGATCCGCACGCCGTCGCGCCGGACGATCAGATCGCCCTGTGCCTCGATCAGACTGCGATAACGCTCCTCGCTGTCGGCGAGCGTCCAGAGCCGGTCATTGAGCCCTTCGACATCCTGAGCGAGCGACGCCACCTGCCGGCGAAGGCCGCTGCGTTGACGCAGCAGCCACAGGACAGCGCCTCCCGCCGGGAGAAGCAGAGCCGCGAAGGCAAGAGCGAGCCATGACCAGATCGAAGAAGCCATGCCCTTCGATCTACGCAGACCGCTTTGAAAAAGCCGCCTGGGAAAGCCGCGAATTCGACCGATCGGAGCGGAGGATCGGTTAACCCTGCGGATGGCTCGATGGCTACTCGAGCCCTTATCCTGAGGAGCCGTTCTTGTGAGAATGGCGTCTCGAAGGATGTTTCAGGTGGCTCGGTCGACATCCGGAGCACCCTTCGAGACCCCGCTCACGCGACTCCTCAGAATGAGGGCTCTGATTTCCGATGGGTCCTGGGCCCTCACGCGGCCTGGACGAGGTCCTCCCCGCGCGCCCGATAGGACAGGGCTTCGGCGAGATGGCGCCGGCCGACCTTCGCTTCGCCATCGAGATCGGCGAGGGTGCGAGCGACCTTCAACACGCGATGATAGGCGCGCGCCGTCAGGCGCAGAGCCTCGGCCGCGTCGCGCAGGAGCGCGAGCCCGGCATTGTCCGGCCGCGCGACCTCCTCGATCACCGTGACCGGGCAGGCGGCATTGGTCATAATATGACCGAGTCCAAGGCTTTCGAAACGCGCCGCCTGGATGCGGCGGGCCGCGGCGACACGCGCCGCGACGATCGCGGAACTCTCGCCCGTGGAAGGCCGGATCAGGTCCGCCGCCGTCACCGCGGGCACGTCGATCGCGATGTCGATGCGATCGAGCAGCGGGCCGGAGACGCGCGCCTGGTACTGCGCCATGCAGCGCTCATTGGGCTGGCGGCGGCAGGCGAAGCCGGGCTCGGTCGCGCGGCCGCAACGGCAGGGATTCATCGCGGCGACGAGCTGGAAGCGCGCGGGATAGACGGCGCGGTGATTGGCGCGGGAGATCAGGACGTCGCCGGTCTCCATCGGCTGGCGCAAGGCATCGAGCGCCTGCGGCTGGAATTCCGGCAACTCGTCGAGGAAGAGCACCCCGTGATGGGCGAGCGAGACCTCGCCCGGCCGGGCCTGCAAGCCGCCGCCGACGAGCGCGGCCATCGAGGCCGAATGATGCGGTGCCCGGAAGGGGCGACGGTCGGTCAGGGCGCCCTCGGCGAGCTGGCCGGCGACGGACAAGACCATCGAGACTTCGAGGAGCTCGCGCGGCGAGAGCGGCGGCAGGATCGAAGGCAGGCGGCTCGCCAGCATCGACTTGCCGGCGCCTGGCGGCCCGTTCATCAGGAGATTGTGCCCGCCGGCCGCGGCGATCTCGAGCACGCGCCGCGCGCTTTCCTGGCCCTTGACGTCGGCAAGGTCCGGCAGCGGACCGGCCTGACGCGCCACCGCCGGCTCGGGCCGGGACATGACCTGCGTGCCCTTGAAATGATTGGCGAGCTGGATCAGCGAGCGCGGCGCCAGGATGTCGATATCGGCGGCAGCCCAGGCCGCTTCCGGCCCGGATGCTGCCGGGCAGATCAGCCCCTGCCCTTTCGCATAGGCCGCGATCGCCGCGGGCAGGACGCCGGCGACCGGCGCGATCGAGCCGTCGAGCGCCAGTTCGCCGAGGACGGCATAACCGGAGAGCGCGTCTGCGGGAATCGCACCGATCGCCGCCATCACGGCAAGCGCGATCGGCAGATCGTAATGGCTGCCTTCCTTGGGCAAGTCGGCCGGAGCGAGGTTGACGGTGACACGCTTGGCCGGAAGGGCGAGACCCGAGGCAAGCAGCGCGGCGCGCACCCGCTCGCGGCTTTCGGCGACCGCCTTGTCGGGGAGGCCAACCAGCACGAAGGCGACGCCGCCCGGCGCGATCTGGACCTGAACGTCGACGGCGCGCGCCTCGATGCCCTCGAACGCCACCGTCGCGACCCGCGCCACCATCTCGGCCCCGCTCCCCTATACCTCGGGAAAGCTAGCGAAGCTTCAACGGCAACGCAAGAACATATCAGGAACTCAAGATGTCAAAAAGAAGGGGAGGCCACGCCTCCCCTTTTTCGTCAGGCCTCGACGCCGAGGCCGATCTGGCAGGCGACGCCGGTGCCGCCGAGCCCACAATAGCCGCCTGGATTCTTCGCCAGGTATTGCTGGTGGTAGTCCTCGGCGAAATAGAGCGTCGGCGCCTCGCGGATCTCGGTCGTGATCGGACCGTAGCCGCCGGCAGCGAGCGCCTTGCCGTATTCGGCGCGCGAACGCTCGGCCGCCTCCTGCTGCTCGGCATCGTAAGTGTAGATCGCCGAACGATACTGCGTGCCGATATCGCCGCCCTGACGCATGCCCTGAGTAGGGTCGTGATTCTCCCAGAATATCCTCAGCAGGTCGTCATAGGCGATCTTGGCGGGGTCGAAGACGACGAGGACGACTTCGGTGTGGCCGGTCAAGCCGCTGCAGACCTCTTCATAGGTCGGATTGGGCGTGGAGCCGCCGGCATAGCCGACTGCCGTGACCCAGATGCCCTCGCCGCTCTGCCAGAACTTGCGTTCGGCGCCCCAGAAGCAGCCGAGACCGAACAGGGCCTTGCGGGTTCCTTCCGGATAGGGGCCGGCCAGGGCGCGGCCATTGACGAAATGGGTTTCGGCGGTCGGGATTGCGGCGGGACGGCCGGGCAGCGCCTCGGCGGCAGTCGGAATCTCGGTCTTCTTGCGCAGGGAGAACATCATTGGCTCCGTTTCGTTCGGGCTCGACGCCTATGTAAGCCTGCCGAGCCCATTCTCACAGGGGCACGAGCGCAGGGGCGTCATCACCGACGCGTGACGATGCCGATCGCGGCTTGCGGGCGCCGGCCGAGCCAGAGCAGCGCGAAACCGAGCAGGAGCGCAACCGCGGCTACGGGAGCCCGCAGTACGCTCAGCAACAGCGGATCCCAGAGCCATGGATGGATATTGCGCTCGATGGCCGGCTGAATCTGCTGGTAGCGCTCCTGAATGACGGCGATCAGCACCTCGCTGACCGGCGTGAAGCGCAGCCCCGCATTGGCGATCGACCGCGCTCCGTCGATCACGAGGGCGACGAAGCCGGCCGCGACGGACAGGTAACCGATCAACCGGAGAAGAAACCTCACCATCCACTCCCTGTCGCCATCCACAGCGCCGCGCCGGGGCCCCACGCCCGGCGCAACCGCTCCGGCGACCAGATGTGCCCATGCCGGCGGCGGATCGCAACCGATTGCGTGCATTTATCGGGATTGTGCAAAATACGGCGTCTCGGCCCTTGAAAGATGACGGGCCGGCGGTCATAAGCAGCGCGCCGGACAGGTGGCCGAGTGGTTGAAGGCGCACGCCTGGAAAGTGTGTATACGGGAAACCGTATCGCGGGTTCGAATCCCGCCCTGTCCGCCAGCAATCCCCTAAAGGGTTGATTTTCCAGAGAGCCTAGGCAAATCAAGAACTTGCAGACGCCCGAGTGGTACACATGGGTGTGGCGCGCTATGGCTCGTCCCTGAAGCATCCCCAGACCGGCATCCACTGTTTCGGCACACCCATCCCGAACGGGCTTCGCGTCCTGCTCCGCAAGAGCGAGGAGAGGGAGCCGGTTCGTCCAGAAGCGGCTGACGGGATCAAACATGACCACGACACCATGGCAGCCAGCTCGGCCTGACCATCGCAGACGATGGCCGCGGCTTTGCCATCGGCTCGGCGATGACGCCGGGAACCGGCCTGCAGAGCCTCCAGACGCGGGCCAAGCCCCTGCGAGGCACTTTGGCAATGCGTGGGGATCGGCGGGGAACGCGGCCTCGGCTCAGATTCCCTCGGAAGCCCTGACAGGGCGCCGCCCAACGTCGCCGGCCTGCGCCATCTCCGGACATCGGGCCCCCGCCAGGAAGCGGATATCGCGCTCGTCAGCCGAACAACCTGCGGCGTCTCGTGCTGCTGGCTCCCTGTTCAGTTTCCGGCAGGTTCCGGAATCTGGATGTCGATCAGCGGCGCGTAATGCTGGCTGCCGAAGAGGTCTCCGTCGCCGAGCGTGCCGCTGCCGCTCTCGCGGGCGATGGTGAATTTGATCGCAAAGGCCGGATCGAACTCGACATGGTCGGTCAGCCGCGTGCGCGCGATGCCGAAGACGCGGCAGACCGCCGCCGGCGACAAGGCGCCGCTCGCCCGGACATGGTCGTAGCTCGTGCGATCCGGGAAGATCACGTCGAAGGTGATGTGGTCGACGCCCGCATTCTTGCTGCGGATCGTCTTGGCGATAGCGGAGAGGGGGCGGCTCGCGGGGCTCATGTCAGACTCCGGCTTTCGTCATATGGACCCGGAACGGCTCCATCGGGTCGTCGATCGGCATGGTGTGGTTGAGCGTCCAGCGATAGGCGGGGCTCGCCGGCATGACCTCGTCGAGCAGGAAGGCGACGCCGCCGGCCGTGCCCTTCACGTCGGGCAAGCGCGCATAGAACATCTGTCGCGTGCCCATGATGCAGATCTCCTCGGCCATCTCGCGCGTCGGCGCGACGGCCTGGACGACGACGCAGAGCTCGTGGCCGGGCTTGTCGCGCAGCGGCTCCAGCATGCCCATGACGCCGTCGCGCCCGTAGACGTTGTAGGAGAGCTGGTAGCCCTCGCTGCCGAAGCGCTCCTGTACCATCCGGCGCGCCCAGGCGATGACCTCGTCGACACGCTGCACCGTATAGGGATCGCGGATGCCGACCAGGCCGACATAGCGCTCGCCGACCTTGCCGGAGCCCTCGAGCTTGACCCGGAGATCGGTGGCCGGGACGTAGCGCGGGCCGGTCACGCGCGTGGTGCGCTCGTCGAGCTGCTCGTAGACGCAGTCGCGCATGTCGATATGGCCGCCGACGAAATGCTCGTAATAAGGATTGGCGCGCTCATACATGGCGTGGCCGGCGACGGAGGCCACGGTGCAGCGCTGCTCCGGCAGCATCGCGGTGACGCGGACATCGTCCATGGTGATCTCGCCGAGGATCGATTCCTTGCCGCCATAGGGCTCGGCGCAGAAGGAGGCGCACTCCATCACCTTGCCGAAGTAATAGGCCAGCGCCTCGGGATAGCCCTTGCGGATGGCGGGGGCGGCGAAGATCGCGCAGTCGCTGGAGCGGCCGCCGATGATGACGTCGGCGCCCATGTCCATCAGCTTGATATAGGGGTGCACGCCGGCGACGGCGACGATGCGGTCGGTGGCGTCGAGTTCTGCGTCCGTCAGGTCGGCGCGGCCCGGCAGCCCGGCGATGGTGCCGCCCGCGGCCATCTTGGCGCGCACCGTTTCCCTGGAGACCTCCGAATAGAAATAGCCGAGCTTGAAGCGCGGCAGCTTGTGCTCGCGGGCGATGTCCTGGACGAGATCGACGAAGCGGTCGACGCGGCTGTCAGTGCCGGTATCGCCGGCCGAGCCGATGATCACGGGCAGGCCGCGCGGCCGGGCGCCGAGCAGCATCATCTCGACATCGTGGCGCTGCCAGGAGAGCGGGCTCGCCGTCCCGTCCATGCCGAGCGGCACCGGGCCGATATCGCAGGAGCCGGAATCGCAGGCGACGATGTCGGGCGAGGCCTCGATGCCGTGGTCGAAGGAGCCGCGACGGCTCGGCGCGAAGCCAAGATGGCCGTTCGGACAGAGGATCCTGAGACCCCGGTTGGGAAGGGTTGCTGTTTTCATGGCGTGTCTCACTTGCGCAGGATCAGGCAGTCTTCGGGCGCCACGCGCCAGAACAGGGTCTTGCCCTCCTCGAGGCCCGGCCGGGGGCGGACATGGGCGCAGAGCCCTATCGGGCCGGATTTGAGGAAGACGTGCTGGACGTCGCCGACGAAGAGCGAGCGGGTGACGACGCCGCTGCCGCCCTGCCCGGGTCCGGGCTGGTCGCCGAGGCGGACATCGCCGGGCCGGAAGGCGATGGCGGGCGCTTCGGCCGGGGCTCCGGGCTCGACCTCGCGGCCGCGCAGCACAGTCTGGTCTGGCAGGCGGACTTCGCCGCCGCCATGCGCCAGCTCGCAGGGGAGGATGTTGCGGACGCCCAGGAACTCGGCGACGAAGCGGGTGCGCGGGTTGCGGTAGATCTCCTGCGGCCGGCCGGCCTGCTCGATGCGCCCGCCGCGCATCACCACCACGAAGTCGGAGAGCGAGAACGCCTCCTCCTGGTCATGGGTGACGTAGAGCGCGGTGAAGCCGAGGCGCTTGCGCAGGTCGGCAAGTTCGTCGCGCATCTGCAGGCGCAGTTGCGCATCCAGGTTCGAGAGCGGCTCGTCCAGAAGCACGAGCTTGGTGCCGAAGGCGACGGCCCGCGCCAGCGCCACGCGCTGCTGCTGCCCGCCGGACAGCATGGTCGCGGGCCTGTCCGCGAAGCGGGCGAGATCGACCAGCTCCAGCGCCTTGTCGACGGCCGGCTTGAGCTCGGCGGTGGGGCGCCCGCGGACCCGGAAGGGAAAGGCGACGTTCTCGAAGACCGTCATATGCGGCCAGATGGCGTAGGACTGGAACACCATCGACAGGTTGCGCTTCTCGGGCGGCGCATCGATGCCGGCGCTGCCGTCGAAAGCCGGTTTGCCGTCGATGAGGATGCGCCCGTCGCGCGGCCGCTCCAGCCCAGCCACGGCGCGCAGCGTCGTGGTCTTGCCGCAGCCGGACGGGCCGAGCAACGTCACCTGCTCGCCGGCGACGATGCCGAAGCTCACCTTGTCGACCGCACGCACATCGCCATAGGCGATGACGAGATCCTCGACGCTGACGAATGCAGGGCTCACGCGGCGACCGCCTTCTGACGAAGCCGCGCCACGACGGCGAGGGCGGCAAAGGTGACAAGGAGCTGCATGACGCTGAGGGCGGCGAGCGCGTTGACGTTACCGGCCTCCCAGAGGTCGAAGACAGCGACGGACAGCACGGTGCTCGGCGCGGTGTAGAGCAGGATCGAGGAGGAGATTTCCTGGAGCGACAGGATGAAGAGCAGCGTCCAGGTCGCAACCAGCGTCGGCCGGGTCAGCGGCAGGACGATGCGCCTGAGCGTCCCGAGCAGGCTGGCGCCGGAGACGCGCGCCGCGTCTTCAAGTTCGGGGTGGAGCTGGCGGACCGCGCTCGACAGCGCCCGCAGGCCAAAGGGCAGGTAATGCGTGACATAGGCCAGCAGCAGGATGCCGATCGTGCCGTAGATCGGCAGCCAGCTCAGGCCGACATAGCTCCAGAGCAGACCGAGCGCGAGGACGATCGGCGGGATCGCCAGCGGCATCATGCCGACCTGGTCGAGGAAGCGCGCCGCCATGCCGCGCGAACGCACGATCACCCAGGCCATGGCGAGTCCGAGCGCGCAGATGATCGTCGCCGTGAGCAGGCCGAGGACGAGGCTGTTGCGCGCCGCCAGCAGCGTCTTCGGATAGGTGAAGAGGACATAGGCGAAATGGCGCAGGTCGAAGCTCATCAGCTTCGGATCGACGGTGATGAAATTGACCAGCGCCGCCCAGCACAGGGTCGCGACCGGCAGGACGACGGCGGCCAGGACATAGAGCAGCACGATCCCGAGCAGAACCGGCCGCCAGCGGCCGACCTGCACGATGCGGGGGCGGAAGGCCTTGCCGGTGATGGTGACATAGGAGCGGCGCTTCAGGATCGCCGCCTGCAGGGCGACGAGCGCCGCCGTGACGACGAGCAGGAGCAGGCCCCAACCGGCAGCCTGCGAAACCCGCGCCGGATAGCTGTTGAGCAGCCGGTAGATCTCGGTCCCCGCGACATAGAAGCTGGCGGGCATGCCGAGCACGGCGGGAACGCTGAACAGGCCGAGCGACTGGACGAAGACAAGGAGTGCGCTGCCGAGCAGCGCCGGCAGGGCCAGCGGCATCGTCACGCGCCGGAAGGCGGCGGTGATCGAGGCGCCATGCACGCGGGCGCTTTCCTCCAGCGCCGGGTCCATGCCGCGCAAGGCACCCGAGATCAGCAGGAATGGCAGCGGCGCATAGGCCAGCGCGGCGACAGTGACGACGCCGCCGGCCGAATGCAGATTGACGAGCGATCCGGACAGGCCGAGCGCGCTCTGCGCCAGCAGGTTGATGAGGCCGCCGCGCGGCGAACCGAGCCAGGACCAGGCCACCGCCGTCAGCAGCGGCGTGATGTAGAGCGGCAGCAGCACGAGCTGTTCGAGCCCGCTGCGCCAGGGCGTGTCGGTCCGCACCAGGATGACCGCAAGGAGGCCGCCGAGCCCGGTGGCCAGGATCGTCGTGCCGAGGCCGACCGTCAGCGTGTTGCCGAGCACGCGGCTCGAGGCGAGCACGTCGGTCAGCGCCGTGACCGTGAAGCCGTCCTCGTCGCCGAAGGCACCGACGAAGACCGCAACGAGCGGCACCAGCACCATGAGGGCGACGATCGCCGAGAGAGCGACGGCAAGCAGCCGCTCTTGCCCGACGCCGCGTCTGAGGCGGCCGGCCTTCTGTGACGGAGGTGCGGACAAGGTTCAGGCCTTGAAATAGCGGTCGAAGGTTTCCGGAAAGCGTCGCGAGGCGCGTTCGTAGTCCGGTATGTCCTGCGGCAACATCGGCTTCGTCTGGTCGAGCGGCATCTGCCCGGCTGGCGGGGCAACGCCGCGCCGCATCGAATAGACCTTGAAGATTTCGGTGTTCAGCAAGGTCTGCCCCTCGGCCGAGAGGGTGAAATCGACCAGCAGGCGCGCGGCGTTCGGGTTGGGCGCGTCCTTGAAGATCGCGACCGGGGCGGTGGCGAGCGGCATGCCCTCGCTCGGATAGACCCCGACAATGCCCGCCTTGACCGCATCCGGATCGAAGGCGCGGAAATGATCGACCGTTGCGCCGACCAGCGCCTCGCCCCGCACCAGCATGTCGATGAGCTGGGCCGCGGTGGAGACGATGACGGGTTCCTGCTGGCCCCAGCGCCGCATGAAATCGGCGCCGAACCGCTTCTCCAGCAGATACATCTGGTTGAAGCTTGTGCCTGCGGCGGAATCCTGGATGACGAGCTTGCGGCCCTTGAACTCCGGATTCAGCAGGTCGGCCCAGGCCTTGGGAGCCTTATCAGCCGGCAGGATGTTGCGGTTATAGGCCATGATGACGCCGACGATCCGCGCGATCGCCCATTGGTCGCGATCGGAAGCTTCCGGCGGATAGGCATCGAGCTCCGGCGAGCGATAGCCCAGCAATTGCCCGCGCTGCGACATCGCCAGATAGGGCGCGAGATTGGCAACATGCAGCACGTCGAAGGTGAGCGCGCGTGCCTTGAGCTCGGCATCGACCCGCGCCAGCACGCGCCCGGCCGGCGCCGAATAGAGCCCGGTGGTCGCATCGATGAAGGGATAGCGCGCGGTGAAGGCCTGGATGAATTGCGGGAAGTTGGGCGCCGATGCCGAATTGGCAAAGTTGACCCGGCCTTCGCGCTTCGCGCCTTCGATGACAGCATTCCGCTCCTGGGCGGAGAGGCGCGCCGGCAGGCCCGAAGCCGCGAGCGACAGTATCGTCAGGATTTGACGTCGGTTCAGTCGCGCCACGGCAGCACCTCGTCGATCAGCGAACAAGGGCAGTCTGTCATAGTCCAAGGACTAGTCAATAATACTTTTCAGAAGGCCTTATAATTTGATCAATTGATAGATTTGTATGTTCAATCACCGATCAGCTTTTCTGGCACGATCGATGGCTCCCCAGTCTCCGTCTCGGCCTGTCCTGCCGCGGCATAGTACATGTTGAGGTCGCTCTTCTGGGCGATGAAGTTGGCGGCGGCATCGATGACGACACGCATCGGCAGGGACGGTGGCGCGATCGCGCAGGCGAGCGAGTAGGACAGGTTCGGAGCCGGCTGCGCGGTTTCGATCCGCACGAGATGGCCGGCCGCGAGATCCTGCTCGGCGGCCGATTGCGAGACCAGCGCGACGCCGATTCCGGCCCGGGCGAGATGCAGGCGCACCGGCAGATGCGAGGCGCTGTGGTTGCGGTGCGGCTCGGCGCCGTCCTGCCGGAACCAGTCCAGCATCAGCGTATGCAGCAAGGTCCCCGGCCGGTCGGAAATGATCGGCCAAGCCGCCAGTTCGCGGGCCGTGAGCGAGCGCATCGGCAGGTTGAGCCGGGGATGGGCGACCCAGATATTGGAGACCGCTCCCACGGAGACGCTGAACAGCCGGCTGCCGTCCAGCGGACCGGCAACGACCGCGACATCAAGCTGGCCGCGCTCCAGCCCGGCGCGCAGGGTCTCGCTCGAGTCGACCGCGACCTCCAGCACGAGGCCTGGATGGGAGCGTGCGATGCGGTCGACGAGGCTCGGCAACCAGGTCATGGCGTGGATGCTGGTCGCGCCGAAGCGGACCCGGCCCGAAATAGCGTCGCGCGTGCCGATCCGCTGCTGAACCTCGGAGGCGAGCGCGACGAACTGCGCCGCATAGGGCAGAAGCTCCTGCCCCTTCGGCGTCAGGACGACGCCGCGGCCGACCCGCTCGAACAAGGGCAGGCCGAGCCCCTCCTCCGCCTCCCTGACACGCGCCGAAATCGCCGCCTGGGATACGCCGAGCTGGCGCGCGGCGGCGTGGAAGCTGCCGAGACGGCCGATCCAGTAGAACGCTTCGTAGTGCTTCAGGTTCATCCAGGGCTCACCGATCGACACTGCCGGAACGGGTATCCGCCTATCCCTGCAAGAGGATGGGACCCGAGGCAATCTCGCGCCGATCCTCGGCGCGCCTATCCCAGCGGAAGCAGGCGCTCGAAAGCGGACATCGCCGAGGCGGCCCGCGGCCCATGAGATCAGGTGCGGCCTCATCGACACCGCCTCCATGTCGCAGGAGCCGGAAAGCGACGATGGCGACGCTGCCTGGCTTCGCGGCGCGGATGCAAGCGCCCGCGTTATTTCTCCGAACGCGGATCGAAGGCGTGCTGCATGGCGTCGCCGAGGAAATTGACGGCGATCACCGTGATGAAGATCAGGAGCCCCGGATAGATCGCCAGCGCCGGCGCGGTCGTCACGAGCTCCTGGGCATTGTTGAGCATGTTGCCCCAGCTCGGCGTCGGCGGCACGATGCCGAAGCCGAGAAAGCTCAGCACCGACTCGAACAGGATGACGCGCCCGACCGTCAGGGTGAAGGCGACGATGATGGGCGTGATCGTGTTGGGCAGGATGTGCCGCGCCATGATGTAGAGCGCGTTCGCGCCGCTGCCGCGCGCCGCGCTGACATAGTCGCGCTCCTTGACCGAGAGGGTGGCGGCCCGGACGATCCGGGCGATCGCCGTCCAGTCGACCAAGGCGATGATCAGGATGATCCGCCAGAAGGCGACTGATTGCGAATGGGCGGCCTCGGCGGAGAAACCGAGCTTGGTCAGATCGACCGCGCCGAGCACGATCAGCAGCGGCAGCAACGGCAGGGCGATCATGCCGTCGGTCAGCCGCATCAGGGCATTGTCGAGACGGCCGCCATAATAGCCGGCGAGCAGGCCGAGCGAGACCCCGAAGACGCCGCCGATGACGGTGGCCAGCAGCCCGACCAGGAGCGAAACCTGGCCGCCATACATCAGCCTTGCCAACACGTCGCGCCCGGCATCATCGGTCCCCAGCCAATGCTCGGCCGAGATCGGCTGATAGCGCTTGAACAGGTCGGTCTGCGTCGCATCGATTCCGCGCCAGGCCTCCAGCGGCCCCGCCATCAGGCAGAACACGACCAGCACAGCGAGCACGACGAGGCTCGCGACGCCGGTGCGGTGCCCGCGGAAGCGACGCCAGCGCAGCGCCCAGATCGATCGCGTATCGGCCGCACCCGGCTTGCCGTACCCGCCTTGCGCCACGGGCTCGTCCGAAGTGCTCATTCCAGTCGAATCCGCGGGTCGAGGGCGACATAGGCCAGATCGGCCAGAAGATTGGCCATCAGCGTCGTGAACGTCGCAAACAGCAATCCGATCAGAGCGAGGTTGAAGTCGTTGGACAGGATGGAGTCATAGATCATCTTGCCCATGCCCATCTGCGCGAACATCGTCTCGGTGACCAGGGCGCCGGAAAACAGCGAGCCGAAGCTCAGGGCCATGATCGTCACGAACGGCACCATGGCGTTGCGCAATGCGTGAACGAAGATGACGCGCCGGCTGCCGCTCCCTTTCGCGCGCGCCGTCCGGATGAAATCCATCTGCAGCGTCTCGATCATCGCAGCGCGGACATAGCGGGTGAACTGGCCGGTATTGGCCAGCGTCAGGGCCAGGACCGGCAGCGCGAGATGCCGCACCTGATCCCAGAAGCCAAAATCGCCGACCTGGCCCATGCCGCTCGCCGGCAGCCATTGCAGGCCGACCGCGAAGGTCAGGATCAGCACGAGCGCGAGCCAGAAGATCGGCACCGAGATCCCGGCGAAGGCGAACAGGCTGACGAAGCCGTCGATCCAGCCGCCGGGCTTAAACGCCGAGGAGACGCCCAGGACCAGCGACAGGATCACGCTGAACGTGAAGCTCGCCAGCATGAGCTTGCAGGTCTGCAGCAGGGCCGGGGTCAGAACCTCCAGCACGGGCCGCGCATGCGTGCGCGAAAAGCCGAAATCGCCGCTCAGCACCGCCATCAGCCAGCGCGCATAGCGAACCATGAGCGGCTGATCGAGCCCATAGATCGCCCTGAGATTGGCCATCACCTCGGGCGTCATGCCGGGCTGGCTCGCCGCCATGATGTCGACGGGGTCGCCGGGCATCAGCCCCATCAGCCCGTAGATCACGAACGACATCACCAGCAGCACCACCAAGGTCTGCAGCAGCCGGCGGGTGATGAAGGACAGCATCAACCCAACTCCCTGTCGCGGCGCACCTGCGCGCGCCGCCGCCTCGAGCTCCGGCCGGTCACCGCCGCGCTGCCGCGGCTGCCGAACCCGGACACGCAACCGCCCCGATCACTCGGCGGCGCGCCAGTTCTCGCTGAACATCGAGCCGTAATGGCCATGTCCGGTCGGCTCGTAGCCCTTCAGCCATTTCGGATAGACATGGGCCTCGGAGCGGAAGAACAAGGGAATGACGGGCAGTTCCTTGGCGTAGATCTGCTCCATCTCCGCCCAGAGCGCCTTGGCCTCGTCCGGATCCAGCACGGATTCAGCCTTGGTGATGAGCTCGTCCATGCGCGGGTTGGAGAAGTTGATGTAGTTGGCGCCGCCCCAGCCATTGGCTTCGGTCGGGATGTTGTCGGTGGCCAGCGTCCGGCGCGGCGATTCCGTCACGCTGCTCGACCAGGCGTACATCGCCAGCCCGCTATAGCTGCGCTTCTTCATGGTCTCGCCGAAGAGGGTGCGCGCCGGCTCGTTCTTGATGCGCACCTCGATGCAGGCGGCCTTCCAGTTGTTCTGCAGCACGGCCTGCTGCAATTCGCGCAAGCGATTGCCCGCCGTGGTGGCGAACTCCAGCGACAGGCGCGTGCCCGCGGCGTCGCGGCAGATGCCGTCGGGGCCGGGCTTCCAGCCGGCCTCGGCTAGAAGCGCCTTCGCCTTGGGCAGATCGAAGGGGTAGTGCAGCGTGTCCTTGGTGAAGTTGGCGCTGAGCGGATTGACCCAGGTATCGGCCACCGGCTGCAACCCCTGGAACAGACGGTCGGTCAACGTCTTGCGGTCGGCCGCGTAGATCAAGGCTTGCCGGACCCGCAGATCCTTCAGCAGCGGGTTGCCGTTCTGCAGGTCGATATGCTCGTAGTTCAGGCTCGGCTTGAACAGGTACTCGAAGCGGTCGGGATGCTGCTTGCGCAGTTCCAGGACCTGATCGATCGACAGGCCGACGCCCTCGCCGCCGATCATGTCGACATCGCCCGACAGGAGATTGGCCTGCAGGGCCGCGGTGTTCTCGATCAGCTTGAGGACGATGCGCTTGAAGCCGGGCTTGGTGCCGGCCCAATAGGGATTGGGCTCGAGCACGACCTGCGAACCGGAGGTGTAGCCGGTGACCATATAGGGGCCGTTATACAGGCCGGGCGTGGTTGGGTTGCGGGCATAGGTCGTCTGCTTGATGTAGTCGCCGGCTTCCTTCGCCTTCTCGTAAACCGGTCCCTCGATATGCTCCGGCAGGATCTGGTCCCATTCGTTATAGGAGGCCAGGACCTTGTCGAGCGTCAGAACCGCCGTGGTCGCGTCGATGATGTCGATCTTGACGGCCCGCGTCCAGGGCTGGGAGTTGGAGAAACCGGTCTTCGGATCGCGCCCGAGGCGCCAGGTGAACTCCAGATCCTTGGTCGTGACCGGCTTGCCGTCGGCCCATTTCAGGTCCGGCTTGAGCTTGATCGTGACCTCCATGCCCTTGCCGCCATTCGGCAGGTCGATGATCTTGGCCGTGCCGTTCTTCACGCTGGGAAGCTCGGTGCAGCTCAGGCAGGTGTTCTTCCAGTCCTTGTCGAAGGCCGTGATATTCCGGATGACGAAGCCCAGCGTATAGGACTTGATCACTTCGGCATCGATGTTGGGGTGGAGCGTCGAGGGGAATTGCGCGACGCCGATGGTCAGTTGATCCTTGGCCGCCTGCGCCGGCGCAGCGGCCATCATCAAACCCGCGATGCCCAGTGCGGCCAGTGTCGTCCTGAAAGTCATACAATCACCTCCGGCGTCATGCGAGGCTTCACCGCGCCGCCGAGCGCGACGCTGGACCTCGTCTGCCGGCTTTGCGAGACCGGCTGCTGACGCGAGACTATTGCCATCGCTTCCCCCGACGCAATCGGTGATCAACCACCGCCAGCCATGTGCTATGTGGAGGGCAGCGACAGTCCGACCGCGTCACCAACAGGCGCCACCCCAGCCGCGGTCTCGCCTCCCCATCGTGTCACGGCCTGGTCGACGCTGTGGAAGATTCGATCCTCCCCGATCGCGCTGACGATGCCGAAACGATCGAGCGCCGCGCGAGCCCGAACCGATTCCACGCGTGCGATCGCGAAAACCGTCCCTTGCGCGTCGCAGGCCTCGGCGACGGCCAGGAGCGCCTGCGCCGCCGTATAGTCGATGGCGGCGATGCCGCTGCCCTCCAGGACGAGCAGCTTCGGCTTCCGCTGCGCCAACCGGTCGAGCAATTCCTGCTGGAAGCCCAGCGCGTTCGCGAACAGCAGCGGCGCCGGGAAGCCGGCGACGAGAATGCCCGGAAGCGTGGCCGGGGGCTTGCCCTGTTCCGGCGGCCACCACACCGTCGTGCCGGGGATGCGGCCCAACTCGACGAGATGGCTGCGGGTCGTCATCCAGATGCCGTGCAGCAGGGACAGACCGATGCCGATGGCGACGCCGCTCTCGATCGGCAGCAGGGCGACGGCCAGGGCGGTCAGCAAGACCAGCGCGAATTCCGGTCGGCTCTGGCGGGCGATCCGCAGGATCAGGCCGATCCGCAGGATGCGCCCGGCGACGAAGAGCAGGACCCCGGCAAAGGCCGCCTCGGGCACATCGGCCAGAAGATCGGTGCCGAACAGCGCGAGACCCAGGACGAGACCCGCGGCGACGAGCCCGACCACGGGGTTGCGGCCGCCGCTTTCGACGACGATGGCCGTGCGCGGTGGACTGGCATTGACCGGGAAGGTGCCGGCGAGGCCGGCGAGCAGGTTGGCGCCCGCCAGCCCGAGATAATCGCGCCCGACATCGCTCGCGCGGCCGTCGGGGTCGCGGAAGGAGCGGCTGACGGTCGCCGTCTGCATCATCACGACGAGCGCGATGATCAGGGCGAGCGGCAGCAGCGCCCGGAAATCGGTCCAGGACAGGGCGAAGCCGGGCCAGGGCGGCAGGCCCTTCGGCAATGAGCCGAGCACCGCGACGCCATGGCTCTCCAGGTCGAAGACCACGACGGCGGCTGTCGCCAGCGCGAAGGCGATCAGCGCGCCGGGCAGCGCGGCCGCCGTCTTTTCGCAGAGAAGGATGATGCCGAGCACACCGAGCCCGAGCAGGGCCGAGACAGGATGGCTCGCTGCGCGCTGCGCCCAGATTTCCGCCAGCCGCGGAACAAGGCTGCTCGCCTGCACAGGGAGCCCGAGCAGGCCGGGCAATTGCGACACGACGATATGGGCGGCGATGCCGGCCAGGAATCCCGCCACGACCGGCGTCGACAGGAAATCGGCGATCCAGCCGAAGCGCAGGATTCCCGCGAGCAGCAGCAGCGCGCCGACCAGGATCGCCAGGGTCGGCGCCGCGGCCGGGGCGACGACACCGCCGACGGCCAGCGTGGCCAGCGCCCCGGCGAAGATCGGGGTGATCGTCGAGTCGGCACCGACGGTGAGAACCCGGCTGGCGCCCAGCAGCAGGAAACCGAGCGTCGCCGCGACGAAGGCGAACAAGCCGACCTGAACCGGAAAGCCGCCGAGGCGCGCCGTCGCCATCTGCTCGGGAATTGTGATCGCCGCCAGCGTCAGGCCCGCCAGCAGACTGCGTCCCAGGCCCGCAGGACGCGACAGGCTTGCCGAAGGGCGGGCCGGACCGGCCGGAGGTCCATCATTCGACATGACCGGTCCACCGCGTTGCATGCGTAGCCAGAATGGTAGCAACTATAGCAGCTTGCAAGTCTTCGCGCCGGCGCGTTCGCGACCGGCAGAAACGATGCGCATCATGGTTTTCGAACGAGCGGGTGAACGTCATGACACTTCGGGAACCTATCCTGCAGCCCGTGCGGATCACGGAGCTGCGCCCGACCCAGATGACCGTCGGCCTCAGGGAGGTCGAGGACAAGCGCCGGATCTGGCGGGAGCGGGACGGCGGCGAGGCCGGGGATTTCCTGGGCCGGCACATGATCCCGGTGGTCAAGGGGCCGAAGGACCGACTCTACGTCATCGACCACCATCATCTCGTCCGTGCGCTTCACGACGAGGGTCAGAGCAAGGTTCTCGTCAACGTGATCGCCGATATCTCCTGGTTGACGCAACCGGCCTTCTGGACGGTGTGCGAGCACCGGAACTGGGTGCATCCTTACGATGCCAAGGGACGGCGCTGCGACACCGATGCGCTTCCCCGGAAGATCGGCGAGATGGCCGACGACCCCTATCGCTCGCTGGCCGGGGAACTGCGCCGCTGCGGCGGCTTCGCAAAGGATACGACGCCCTACTCCGAGTTCCTCTGGGCGGATTTCCTCCGGAGGAACCTCCCCCGCCGGCAGGTCGATGCCGATTTCGATAAAGCCATCGGGAAAGCGCTGAAGCTCGCGCGCGGCCGGGATGCCAGCTATCTCCCCGGCTGGTGCGGGCCGGTCGATGCCTGAGCCAGACTCTGAAGGGTCGTGACTCTGGGTTAATCGGCTTTTTGCCGGCGGCGTCGAACTACTTGAGATAGGCCAGGAGGTCGGCGATGCGCTTCTCGTCCTTGAGCCCGGCATAGATCATCCTGGTGCCCGCCATCTTGGCACGCGGGTTTTGGATGTACTCGGCGAACGTCGCCTCGTTCCAGGTGAGGCCGGACTCCTTCATCGCCGCGCTGTAGCTGCCGGCGCCCCTCTCCGGCGAGGTCAGCCGCGCAGCGCCTCCTGATGCGCCTTGGCGAGATCGGCCATGCTGTTGAAGCGGAAATCGTATGTCGGCATGTCACCGGGATGCATCGTCGCGCCGAAGCCGTCCTGGTCGTAGCGGCGATAGATCCAGCAGGAGGCCAGGCCATGCCGGTTCGCCGGGCCATGGTCGTGGAACATGCTCTCCGCCGTGTGCAGGATCTCGCCCTTTTGGATGCCGAGCGTCGCCAGGTTGCGGAGCATATAGTCGAAATTGCGCTCCGACGGCTTGTAGGAGCCGATATCCTCGGCGGTGTAGATCGCGTCGAAGGCGACCCCGAGCTTCGCTTGGCTTGCGGCGAAGCTTTCATTGTCGACATTCGATAGGATGACCAGCTTGTAGTGGCGCTTCAGATACTGAAGAGCCTCCGCCGAGTCGGGGAAGGCCGGCCAGTTCTTGACCGATTGCCCGTAGGCCAGGCACTCCTCCCAGGACACCGACAAGCCCCATTCCTCGGCGAGGCGCTTGTAGACGATCGGCAGGAGCTCTCGATAGATTCGGGCCGGCGTCTGTAATTGCTGCGCGGATTCATGGCGCGCATGGGCTTCCAGAACCTGGTCGCGGGTCGGCGGGGTGGCGAGACGGCCGACGAGGGGCTTCAGCCCCTCGAACATGCCGGTTTCCCAATCGATCAGCGTGCCGTAGCAATCGAAGGTCAGCGCCTTGAAGTCCGTCAGTTTCATCGGTCTCGTCCTGTCTTGTTGGACAGGCTAGGCCACCTAAACGCTTAATCCTATACGTATCGGACACTTAAGTATCCGGCCGGGAGCGCTCGCCGATGGAGGTGGATTTCCGGCAGGCCTTCGAGAACGCCCCGGTCGGGCTCGCCGTCGGCGGCAATCGCATCATCCAGGCCTGTAACCATGAATTCGCGCGGATGTTTCGCGGATCGATAGACGAACTGATCGGCCAGACCTTCGAACGGCTCTACCCGACGCAATCCGATTTCGAGGAAACCGGGAAGCGGGTCGGAGCGCGCCTGTCCGGCGCGCCGAGCCATACCGACGATCGCGTGATGCGGCGCCTCGACGGCAGCCTGTTCTGGGTCAGGGTCAGCGGCTTCACCCATACGCCGGACGACGCGCATGCCCACGCGCTCTGGGTGTTCTCGGAATTGGCACGGGCCAAGCCCACCGGACAATCGCTGAGGTCTTCGCTGACGGCGCGCGAGCGCGACGTGGCCGCGCTCCTGATCGAGGGCAAGACGGGCAAGGAGGTCGCGAAGGTGCTGGGCATCAGCCCGCGCACCGTCGACATCTATCGCGCCCGGCTTCTGCGGAAATACAATGTCGGCAGCACCGCGCGGCTGATCGAGCTGCTGCTGAGCGACTGATTGAGCGGGCTTGAATCGTCGCCATGGGACATGCCGGGTTCTCCTGGAACCGCGCCGTCATTCCGGACAAGTCGCAAGGCGGCGCCGATCCGGAATCCATCATAAGGCGCTGCGCTCTACGATGGCTTCCGGGTCAGGCCCGGAATGACGATGGGTCCCTTAAAGTCAGCCCGCCCTACCGCAGCAGGAAGCCGTGCCGCAGCGGATCGTCGCGATCGATGAACCATGTCGCCTGGCCGCAGAGATGCGCGCTGCCGGAGACCTCCGGGATGACCGCGTCGATGTCTCCGAGCTTGGTCTCCTGCAGGACACGCCCGGTCATGATCGAGCCGACGATGGATTCGTTGACCAGGATCTGGCCGGGCTTCAGCAGCCCCTTGGCATGGAGGAGCGCCGCACGTCCGGCCGTGCCGGAGCCGGTCGGCGAGCGGTCGAGCTGCCGGTCGGCGAAGATGCAGCAATTGGCCTGCGTCGCCTTGGGGTCGGGCGGATCGCCATCGATGATCGTGCCGTAGATATGGTTCAGCTCCGGGATTTCCGGATGCATGACCGGGAAGGCGTTGTTGGCCGCGATCTTCACCTCGGCCCCGAAGCGGATCAGCGCCTCGGCGTTCTCGCGCCGGATCGCGAGACCGAAGGGGCGGCCATCCGTGTAGAAATAGAAGGCGCCGCCGAAGGCGATATCGCCGGTGACGCGCCCATAGGTCGGCGTTTCCACGCTGACGTCGCGATGGACGAGATAGGAGGGCACGTTGACGAAGCGGACGCTGGCGGCGCGCTTTCCGTCCCAGGCAACGAAGGCCTCGATGAAGCCACAGGGCGCATCGATGCCGACGCGGGTCTCCGGCTCCGTGCGCTCGACCCAACCCAATTCGACGGCCGCGGTCGCGAGCGCGATGACGCCATGGCCGCAATGGTCGCTATAGCCCTCGTTGTGGACGAAGATGACGCCGAAATCGGCGCCGGGCGTCACCGGCTCGGTCAGGTAACCCGCATACATGTCGGCATGGCCGCGCGGCTCGAAGATCAGCGCCTGCCGGATTTCGTCGATATTGGCCTTCACCCAGTCGCGCCGCTGGACGATCGTCCGGCCGGGCATGCGCGGCAGACCGCTGGTCACGATCCGAAAGGGCTCGCCGCCAGTATGGGCTTCGACGGTGTGAATCACGCGGTCGGCTTGCATCGTTCTCTCTGGCGCCCTGTCAGCTCGTTGCCGCGCCGAGGGGCAGCCCCGGCGAAGGTTTGCGCCGGGATCATCGCGTTCGTCCCGGCCGCGAGCAAGACGGGATCGCCTGAGACAGTGCTTCAGGCCAAGGCCGCCGCATTCATCTGGAGCGTAGAGAGGAGGCGCTTCTGCCGCAATTCGGGATGCTCGTCGAAGGGCTGGAGCGGCGTCATCCAGCGCCGGAGCGTCCCGGCCGGGTCGATGCGGGCGGTGAAGGGGTCCTGGCCATGCACCGTCCAGGCGATCGTCTCCCCGAGTTCGAGCAGGGCGAAGGCGCCCGCCGGCCCGGGCATCGTGGTGAAGCTCTCGGTCAGAGACTGCAGCGTCAGATGCGGGATGGCGTCGACGGTGGTCAGCGTGTTCCAGTGGACGTGACCGGCGATGCAGATCATCGGCACCTTGGCCCGGGCGAGCACGGCCCGGACGCGCTCGGCGCCGGGATAGGTCGAGGAGGCCGGATTGCGCTCGAAATAGTAATTGCCGATCTGGCCGTGGCCGGAGACCGGGACATGGCTCATCACCACGAGCGGCCGGTCGGCGGCCTCGACGGTCGCGGCGAGCCAGATCAGGTCGGCCTCGCGCAGGACGAAGCCGCCCGGACGATGGATGCGCGAATCAGCCGCCCAGAGCACGAGGCGCCAATCGCCCAGATCGACGGTGCGGTGGCCGAGCGCCTGACCGAGGATCTCCTCGTTCTCGGCGACGCTGAGATGGTCGCGATCATGGTTGCCGCAGATATGGAAGCGCGGCACGGCGATCGGCGCGAAGGCTTCCGCGACCTCCCGCTCCAGCCTGAGATCGGTGGCATGGTCGACATCGGAAATGCGGTCGCCGAGATCGATCACCGCAGCGGGCTTTGCGTCCGCGACGAAGCGGCGGAACTCATCCATCAGCGGCAGGGCAGCGGTGCCGATCTTGGTGAAGCTGTTCTCGCCGTGATGGATGTCGGCGACGAAGGCGAGGCGGAGAGAGCGGGTCATGGCGGGGCTCGTCGAGAAGTGTTGGACATCGGGGGCGGGAGCCGGCCATGCCGGCTCCCGCGAGCACCTCAGCGCGCAGCCAGCGTCACGCGGCCGGCGCGGAAATCGAGCACATAGGGGATGTGCCCCTGCAGCGGCCGCCAGGCGAGCGAGCGCTTCATGCCGTAGGACTCGTAGGGCTGGTAAAGCGGCAGGACCGGCGGATCGTTCTTGATCGCCTGCATCAGCGCGGCATAGGCCTGCTTGCGCTCGGCGAGGTCGGTCGAATAGCGGAACTTGTCCCAGAGCGCGACATAGGCGTCGTCGGCCTTGAAGCGGCCTTCCGAGGCGGAGTTGCCGGTCGGCGCCCACATGATGCCGAAGGCGCCGGCGGGATCGGGGAAATACATCGGGTTCGACCAACCGCGGGCCATCATGGTCGGGTCGGAGCCGGTCCATTGCTCGGTGACGTTGAGCTGCATCTTGACGCCGACCGCGGCCCACATCTCCTGGATCGCCTGCGCGGCCAGCAGCCCGTTGGTATAATAGGCCGCCTGGATGTCGTACCGGATCGGCGAGCCGTCATAGCCGGCTTCCTTGAGCAACGCCTTGGCCTTGGCCGGATCGTATTCGAAGGTGCTGAGCTCCGGCATGTAGAGCGGGCCGAACTGCGCGAAGGTATGGCTCGTCGGCACCTTCGCCTTGCCGAACCAGAGCGCCTCGTTCAGCGTCTTGCGGTCGATGGCGTAGGACAGCGCCTGGCGCAGCTTCGGATTGGCCATCTTCGGATTCTGGGTGTTGAAGATGACGACGTGGAAGAGCGGCGTCTGCATGCCCTCGACCTTGAGCTTGGGGTCGGCGGCGATCGGCTCGAGCTGATCCGGGGGAACGTTGGTGATCAGATCGACCTCGGCGTTCTTCAGCGCCGTCAGGCGGCCGGACAGCTCGGGAATGCGCGTTACCGTGACCTTCTGGAAGGGAGCCTTCTCGCCCCAGAAGCCGTCATAGCGCTCGTAGACCAGGCGCTGGTTCGGCACGAATTCGGTGATCTTGTAGGGGCCGGTGCCGACCGGCTTCAGCGCGAAAGCCTCGAAATCGGAGGCTTCGGCGACGTTGGGATCGCCGGTCAGGCCCATCACGTATTTCTTCGGCACGATCATGCCCTGCTGCACGTTGAGCAGCGTCTCGAAGAGCGGCTCCGGCCGGGTCGCGGTGATGCGCACGGTCTCGGCGTCGACGGCCTCGACCTTGGCCATGTTCGGCAGCGTGTCGCGCTTGCGGACAGTGTAGGGCGCGAAGGTCGAGTTGATGATGCGGTCGAAGGAGAAGACGACGTCCTCGACCGTCATCGGGTCGCCGTTATGGAAGGTCACGCCCTGGCGGATCTTCAATTCGAACACGGTCGGCGAGACCTGCTTCCAGCTCGTGGCGATGCCCGGCTGCCAGACGCTCTCGGCCTTGGTCGCGTCCTTGCCGATCAGCGGGTCGAAGGCGTTGAAGTAGAATTGCGAGCCGACATTCGAGAAGTCACGGCCGGGATCGAGCCAGGGCGCCATGTTCTGGACGCCGACCTTCAATTCCTGCGCCTGGGCGACGCCGATGAGTGCCGTGGCCGACAACGCGGCGAGCGCCAGGGTCTTCACTATCTTGCGCATGGGTTCCAGTCCCTTGTTGAGCGAGCGGGATGAGGTTTGGGCGTGGCGGTCAGCGCCCGCGCAGGCGCGGATCGAGACGGTCTCGCAGGGCATCGCCGAGCAGCATGGCGACGAGGCTGACGAGCACGATGAAGAGGGCGGGAACCGCGACGATCCAGGGCGCGGAGGCCATGTAGTCGCGCCCCTGCCCGACCATGGAACCCAGCGTCGCGGTCGGCGGCTGGACGCCCAGGCCAAGGAAGGAGAGCGCCGATTCCAGCAGGATGAGGTTCGAGAAGTTGAGGCTCGCCATGACCACGACCGGCGAGATCAGGTTCGGGATCATATGGACGGTGGCGATGCGCCAGGGGCCGGCTCCCGCCGCGCGGGCCGCCTCGACGAAGGGCATCTCGCGCAGGCTGAGAACCTGCGCCCGGATCAGCCTGGCGAAATGCGCCCAGTAGGCGATGCCGAGCACGCAGATCAGCACCGCGACATCGGTGCCCGCGAGCGCCACGACGAAGAGCGCGACGAGCGTGAAGGGCAGCGACATCATGATGTCGACCAGGCCCATGATCAGCGCATCGGCCCACCCGCGCAGCAGCCCCGCCGCGAGCCCGAGCGCCGCGCCAAGCGCTAGGCCGAGCAAGGTGCCGAACAGCGCGAGCGCCAGCGTCAGCCGCAGGCCATGGAGGCAGCGCGAGAGGAGATCGCGGCCGAGCTGGTCGGTGCCGAGCCAGTGCAATGGGTTGGCGCCTGCGAGGCCGACCGGCGGCTTGAGGCGCGCCAGCAGCCGCTGCTGGTCTGGCTCGAAGGGCGAGACCAGCGGGGCGAGGATGGCGAGCGCGAGCAGCAAAAGGCCGAGCAGGGCGGCTGCGGTCACCAGCACGCCGGCTCCGCCCAGCGCGGGAAGCTTCAAGCGTGGCAACCGGCGCGGCGGCAGCATCAGCTTGGCGTCTGCGATCTCGGTCATGACGGGTCAGGCTCCGACGAGGCGCACGCGCGGATCCGACGCCGCATAGGCGAGATCGATCGCGAAATTGACGAGGATGACCGCACCGGCGACGACGAGGACGCCGAACTGGAGGACCGGGTAGTCACGCCGCAGCGTCGCGCCCACGAGCAGGTCGCCCACCCCGTTCCAGGCGAAGACGGTCTCGACCACGACGGCACCGGAGACCAGCGTGGTGATCTGCAGGCCGAGCACGGTGATCACCGGGATCAGGGCGTTGCGCAGCCCGTGCCGCAGGATGATCGCGCCCTCGGAGAGACCCTTGGCGCGGGCCGTGCGCATATAGTCCTCGGAGAGGACGTCGAGCATGGCGTTGCGCGTGTAGCGGGTCAGCGCCGCGACGAAATAGGCGGCGAGCGCCACGGTCGGCATCGCGTAATGCAGCAAGGTGGCGGAGCCGGCGCTAGGCAGCCAGTGCAGCGTGTAGGAGAAGACGAGCAGCAGCAGGATGGCGAGGACGAAATTCGGCACGGCATAGCCGAGGAAGGCGACGAAGAGCACGCCTTGCCCGCGCGGCTGCCCACGCCAGAGCGCGGCGAGGATGCCGAGCGGCACGCCGACCGCGACGGTGAGAGCCAGGGTCGCGATGAGGAGCGAGGCGCTCTGCCAGAGCCGCTCGCCGAAGATCACCGCGACCGGCCGCCGCTCCATCAGCCCGAGGCCGAAATCGCCCGAGAGCAGCGACTTCCAGAACAGCAGGTATTGCTCCGCGATAGGCCGGTCGAGGCCCCAATAGGCGATCATCTCGGCGCGGGAGGCGGCGTCGAGCCCTTCCGGCATCAGGAAGTCGATCGGATTGCCGGTCAGCCGCGTCGCCAGGAAGACGGCGGTGACGATCGCCCAGAGGGTGATCGACATGCGCAGGAGACGACTGCCGAGGAACGAAAGCATGGCGTACTCCGGAACGGACTGCGGGGATATGGCCGGCTATCGCAAGCGGCCGATGCCGGAGCCTTCTGGCAGCTTTCCATGACAGGTTTATGAACTTAACTCAGTAAATAACCTGTTTGACACTGAGACAATCTCAGTCCATGCCTGCCACACTTCGACGCGGAGTTTGCGGTGCACGCAGCGGACGATATTCGTGGCTGGCTGATCGATCTCGACGGCACATTGGTGTGCGGCGGCCGGGCGATGCCTGGCGCCCCGGCCTTTCTGGAGGCCTGCGGCGGCCGCTTCGTCGTGGTCTCCAACGATGCCGAACATACTCCGGCGGAACTGGCTGATGATCTGCGGCGGATCGGGCTCGAGATTCCCGCTGATCGCATCGTGCTGGCGGGAGCCTTCGCGCTCGACGAGATCGCCCGGCGCCGTCCGGGCGCGCGCGTGCTCATGCTGGCGGGCAGAAGCCTGGTGCGCCATGCCCGCGCGCGCGGGCTTCGGCCCGTCCGGACCCGGCCCGACATCGTCTTCCTCGGCCGGGATCGGCAGTTCAGCCATGCGAAGCTCGCGCTGGCCGCCAATGCCGTGCGCGCGGGCGCCGAGCTCGTCGTCGCCAACCCCGATCTCGTCCATCCCGGCCCGAACGGCACCGTCGTGCCGGAAACCGGCGCGCTGCTCGCGGCGCTGCTCGCCTGCACCGGCCCTGTCGATTACCGTCTCGTCGGGAAGCCGGAGCCGACGCTGTTCGCCGCCGGCCTCGCCCTGCTCGATCTGCCCAAGCGGGTCGTCGCAATGCTCGGCGACAATCCCCGGACCGATGGCGAAGGCGCGCGCCGCTTCGGCCTGCGCTATGTCGAGATCGCCGATGGCATCTTCCCGCAAATCCAGGGCGAAACGGCTTGCCGGCGCGAGACGGGCGTGATGGCCTTGCCGGCATGACCTCGTCGCGACTCAAGCCGGATGCCGATGCGATGCCCGAGAGCCCCGAGCCGGCCCGCACCAGCGGGCATGACGGTTTCGACGGCGTGATCGAGCGCCTGACGGCGCTGCGTCCGGCGCTGCCACCAGCCGCCGCACGCATTGCGGACGTCTTCCTCAGCCATGCGGCGGAGGTCGTGCATATGTCGGTGACGGAGGTGGCCGAGCGGGCGGAAGCCAGCGAGGGCAGCGTGATCTCGCTGTGCCGCCAGCTCGGCGCACGCGGTTTCCAGCAGGTCAAGATCGCATTGGCGCGCGACCTTGTGCAGCCGGTGCAGTTCATCCACGAGGATCTCGCCCGTGCCGACGACACGGGGACCGTCATCGAGAAGATCTTCCGCAGCGACCTGCAGGCGCTGCACGACACGATGAAGGTGCTCGACAAGGGCGCGATGGAACGCGCCGTCGCCGCGATTCGGGGGGCGCGGCGCGTCGAGCTCTACGGCATCGGCAGCGCCGCCCCGATCGCGGAGGACGCGAATTACCGGCTCTTGCGCATCGGCGTCGAATCCAAGGTCGTGGTCGACTCGCATGTCCAGGCAATCAGCGCCTCGCTGACCGGCCCGGATGTCGCGACCATCACGATCTCGCATTCGGGCTCGACGCACGAGACGGTCACCGCGACGCGGCTCGCGCAGGAAGCGGGCGCGACCACGATCTGCATCACGAATTTCGGTAAGTCGCCGCTGCTCGCCCATGCCGATATCTTGCTCAATACGATGGCACGCGAGACCCAGTTCCGCACCGAGGCGATGACGAGCCGCATCGCCCAGCTCGCCGTCATCGACGCCCTGATCGCCTGCCTGTCATTGGCCGATTACGACAAGGCGGTGGCGACGATCGGCAGGACCTTCGACGTCTTGTCGACCAAGCGATTCTAGCGCCCGCTCACCGGAACGGCGGGGAGTATTGCAGTCCGCCCTCGGTCCAGAGCGCGTTCGGGCCACGCTGGAGCTTCATCGGTGAGCTCATGCCGAGATTGCGCTCGAAGCTTTCGCCGTAATTGCCAATCGCCGCCACGATACGCACGGTCCAGTCATTGGTCACGCCCAAGGCCTCGCCATACTTGCCGTCCTTGCCGAGGAAACGGCGGATTTCCGGGTTGGTCGACGTATCCGCCAGCTCCTTGACATTGGCCTTGGTCACGCCGAGCTCCTCGGCATTGATCAGGGCGAACAGGGTCCAGCGCACCAGGTTGAACCAGGTGTCGTCGCCGCTGCGCACCCAGGGGCCGAGCGGCTCCTTCGAGATCACCTCGGGCAGGACCAGATGCTCGCCGGGATCGCGGAACTTGAGCAGATTGGCCGAGAGCGCCGATACGTCTGTGGTGTAGGCGTCGCAGCGCCCGGATTCGTAGGCCTTGAGCGCATCCTCGGCCGTGCCGAAGGCCGCGACCTCGTATTTCATCTTCGTCCGGCGGAAATAGTCGGCGAGATTGAGTTCGCTCGTCGTGCCCTGGGCGACGCAGATCGAGGCGCCGTCGAGCTTGCTCGCGCTGATGACGCCGAGCTTCTTCGGCACCATGAAACCCTGGCCGTCATAGTAGTTCACGCCGGTGAAGGTGACGCCCTGGCCCGTGTTGCGCGCTAGCGTCCAAGTCGTCGTGCGCGGCAGGACATCGACCTCGCCGGCCTGCAAGGCGATCAGGCGGTCCTTTGAGGTCAGCGGCACGAAGGAGGCCTTCTCCGTGTCGTTGAAGATCACCACGGCCAGCGCCCGGCAGATATCGATATCGAAGCCCTGCCAGCGGCCATTGGCGTCCTGTGTCGAGAAGCCGGCGACGCCGGTGCTGGTGCCGCAGATGATCTTGCCGCGATCGCGGATCGCCTTGAGCGTGTCCGCTGCGGCGGGCTGCGCCAGGAGGCAGGCTGCCGCGAGGGCCGCACCCAGACCAAGGTTGAGCATCTTCATCGTATTCCCCTTCCTTTTGTGTTTGAAACGCCGTCTTCGGGCAAAGCCCTCCCCTCACGGCGCGAGCCTCGCGTCGTGTCGTCATCGCAGGATCGATGCTTCTTCCTGTCAGGCGGCCTTGGTCGCGGTGGCCTGACCGAGCACGGACAACAGCCGGCTCAGATCGGCCCAGAGCTCGCCGGGCTCCTCGAGGCCGATGCTGATGCGCAGCAGCGGGCCTTTGGCGCCCCAGGCCGTCGCCGTTCGATCCTGCGCGACCGCCTGCGGCGCGACGAGGCTGCGCGTGCCGCCCCAGGAGGCGCCGATCGCGAAGACGCGCAGCGCGCTCAGCGCCGCGCTCATGGCGTCGTCGTCGACAGGCTTCAGCACGAGGCTGAACAGGCCGGAGGAACGGCCCATGTCGCGCTTCCAGATCGCGTGGCCGGGGCAGGACGGCAGGGCCGGATGCAGCACGCGTTCGACCATCGGATGATCGACGAGCCGGCGGGCGAAATCCTCGGAAACCCCGCCCATATGGACGACGCGCAGCCCCATGGTCTCGATTCCGCGCAAGGCGAGCTGGCATTCGTCGGGCGAGACGCCGACGCCGAAGCCGCGCAAGGTCTCCTTCAGTTTCTGGCGCAGCGCCATGTCCCGGACGGTGATCGAGCCGAGCAGCAGGTCGGAATGGCCCCCGACATATTTGGTCAGCGCCTCGCAGGCGAAATCGGCGCCGTGCTCCAGCGGCTTGAAGATCAGCGGCGTCGCCCAGGTGTTGTCGCAGCCGACGAGCGCGCCCCTGGCCTTCGCCGCCGCAACGATGGCGGGCACGTCCTGCACCTCCATCGTGTTCGAGCCGGGGGATTCAATCCAGACCAGCTTGACGGTCTCGTCGATGAGATCGGCTATGCCGGCGCCGATCAGCGGGTCATAGACGCCATAGGCGATGCCGCGCGGCGCCAGGTATTCGGCGCAGAAGCTGCGGACCGGCGGATAGACATGGTCGGGGATCAACACCTTGTCGCCGGGCATCAGCACCGACAGCATGACGATGGTAACCGCCGCCTGCCCGGACGGCACCAGCACGGTGCGGATGCCATCGTGCAACTGGGTCAGTTGCGCTTCCAGCGTGCGGGTCGTCGGGGTGCCGTGCAGCCCGTAGGTATAGCCATCGAAGCCGCGATATTTGCGCGCCATGAAGCTCGCGCCATCGGGATAGACGATGGTCGAGGCGCGGTGCGTGGGCACGGCGAGCGAGGCGTAGCCCTCCTCATTGACGGCCGGGTGGTGAACGCAAAGTGTCAGGTCATGCATGGTCGATTTCCCTTGTCCGGGAGAGATTCAAACACCCGAGAAGAGCGGGCAATCAGCCTACGAGCATAGCTCGATGCCGGATTGTTATGGTCTCAGCGCGCTGTCGTCAGTCACTCGATGAAGTCGTGCACGCGCTGCCATTTCAGCTTGCCCAGGGCCGGATGAGAAGGCTGCGGCTCTGCAGGGACGGCTCGAACAAGCGCAGTATGATCCCTCTCTGCCAGCGCATGTGGCCTGCAGTCGGACAGCTCGATGGTTACGGGCAGCATCCCGACCATCGGCATGCAGGACGCCTCCTCGTTCAGGAACGCTTCTCAAGCCGGGAGCTTGCTCCTACGGTCGCCGCAGGACACGCGAACCCGGCTCAGGAAGGCTTCCATGGCGCGCCATCACTTCGTTCCGACCCATTATTCGAACGTGCTCGCCACCCTGCCGCCGGTACTGGAGATCGCCAGCGGCGACAGCGTCGTCACCGCCACGCTTGACGCGGCCGGCTTCGGCGGCGACGGCGCCCAGCATGCCCCGCGCGGCAACCCGATGACCGGCCCGTTCTTCGTCACCGGCGCCGAACCCGGCGACGCCCTGCTCGTCACCATCGAGCGGATGACGCCGAACCGGAAGACCGGCTGGACCTATTCGCCCTTGGCGCCGGGCGTGCTCGACCCCGGCATGCTGCACGAACTGCCGAAGCGCGAGCGCTACGAATGGGCTGTTGATGCCGAAGCCGGAACGGTGAAGCTGCTGGAGCCCTCCGCTCGCATCAAGGACTGGAGCTTTCCGCTGGCGCCGATGCTCGGCTGCTTCGGCGTCGCGCCAGAGCGCGGCCAGGCGATTTCGACCGCGACCAGCGGCGCCAATGGCGGCAACATGGACTACCGGCTATTCGGGCCCGGCGCGACCATCGCCTTTCCGGTCTTCGTCCACGGCGCGCTGTTCTTCCTCGGCGACGGCCATGCCTGCCAGGGCGACGGCGAAATCGCCGGCACCGGCGTCGAGACCTCGTTCGAAGTCGAATTCACCGTGAAGCTCGTCAAGAAGCAGAACCTGCGCTGGCCACGCTGCGAGACCGAGACCGACCTGCTGGTGATCGCGAGCGGGCGCCCGCTCGACCAGCCCCTGCAATTCGCTACGACGGAACTGCTGCGCTGGGTCGGCGAGGCTCTCGGTGTCGACCCCGTCGAGGCGAGCCATCTGCTCGGGCAGGCGGTGCGTTACGACATCGCCAATGTCTTCAACCCCGCCTATTGCGTCGCCGCCCGGCTGGAGAAGACCGAGCTCACGCGCGCGATGTCGTTCCGCAGTCGCTGAGCGCCCTTCATCGTCCTTCGAAACGCCGACCAAGAAGACAAACCATGTCCACGGATAAAGCCGCCCTGAAGGCTGAGCTGCTTCAGGCGATCGATGCGCGTCGCGACGAGATCGTCGCGCTGCTGCAACGCTTCCTGCGCATCAGGAGCGTCAATCCACCGGGCGACACGCGCGAGGCGGCTGCCTTCGTGCGCGAATTGCTCGATGCCGCCGGTGTCCCGCATCGCACCGAAGCCTTCGTGCAGGAGATGCCGAACATCATCAGCCGCTGGGAGGCCGGGAAGCCCGGCCGCCATCTCATGCTCAACGGCCATATGGATATCTTCCCCGTCACCAACGATAAGCTTTGGGATGCGGATATCGTCGACGGCAAGATCATGGGTCGTGGCGCCTCCGACATGAAGACCGGGACGCTCGCCTCGATCCTGGCCTATTGCCAGCTCTATCCCCATCGCGACAAGCTTCATGGCGCGCTGTCGCTGACCGTGGTCTCGGACGAGCAGTCCGGCGGGCGCTACGGCACCAAGTTCCTGTTCGAGACGTTCGGCGACGAAATGGAGGCCGATTGCTGCCTCAACGGCGAGCCGAGCGGCCTCGCCAATCTGCGCTTCACCGAGAAGGGCACCTTGCGCTTCTCGCTCTCGGCCAGGAGCATCGGTGGCCATGGCGGCTATGCTCATCGCGCGCGCAACCCGATCGCGGATGTGAGCCGGCTCGTGACCGCGATCTATGACCGCTATCATCTCAAGCTCGCCGCGCTGCCGCCGGAGATCGACGCGGTGCTGACCTCGCCGGAGACGATCGCGGCGGCCGACCTCAATCTCGGCAAGGGCGCGGGCGATGTCGCAAGGCGGATCACAGTCAATGTCGGCATCCTGCAGGGCGGGCAGAAGGCAACGCAGATCCCGACGCATTGCATCGCCCATCTCGACATGCGCATCCCGATCGGCTCCGACCGCGACGCGATCCGCGCCGATCTCGAAGCGCTCGCCCGCGAGGCCGATTGCGAGATGGTGGTCAACGAGGACCACAGCTATCCCGCGAGCCTGACCGATCCGTTCGGCGAGATGGCCAATATCCTGCGCGGCAATGTCCGCGACCTGCTCGGCCATGATGCGCCGCCGGTGTCGAGCCTCGGCGGCACCGATACGCGCTACTGGCGTTGGCGCGGCGTGCCCGCCCTGATCTGTGGCCCATCGCCGATCAGCATGGGCACCGACGAAGAGCACGTCACGATCGAGGAAGCGATCGCGGTGATGAAGCTGCATGTCGCCTGCGCGGTCGATTATCTCGGCTCGACCAGCCCGGCCAACTAACCCGCCGTCATCCCGGACAAGCGGCGAAGCCGCGCAGATCCGGGATCCATCGTAAAGCTCCGGAGCTCTAAGATGGATCCCGGGTCAAGCCCGGGATGACGTTGCGTGTGAGGAAGCGTTTCAACCGCTTCGGCGGCGTTCAAGCCTCGGGGACCGGCGCCGCCTCGGCGAGCAGTCCCTCGGCCTTGAGGTCACGCCAGAGCGCGGCCGGCACCGGCTGCGCGACGAGGTCGAGATTGCGCGCGACCTCCTGCCGCGTCACCGCGCCGAGCACGATGGTCGCCACAGCCGGATGGGCGGCGCAGAAGGCGAGGGCCGCTTGCGGCAAGGCGACGCCATGGCTGGTGCAGACCGCCTCGATGCGGGCGACGCGGGCCAGCACCTCGGGCGGCGCCGGCTTGTAATTGTAGAAGGCGCCGGGCTTTGCGCCGGTGGCGAGGATGCCGGAGTTGAAGACGCCGGCCAGCATGACCGCGATCTTCTTCTCCAGTGCCAGCGGAAGGAATTCCGGCAGCGCCCCCTGCTCGAGCAGCGAATAGCGACCCGCCAGCATCATCACGTCGAAATCGCCTGATCGGGCGAAGCGCACGCACATCTCGGCTTCGTTGACGCCGACGCCGATCGCCTTGACCGCGCCGGACGCACGCAGCTTCTCAAGGGCGCGATAGGCGCCGTCCATGGCCTCGGAGAAGCGCTGCTCCATCCGCTCGCCATGGGTCCAGACATCGACATCGTGGATCAGCAGGATGTCGATATGGTCGGTGCCGAGCCTGAGCAGGGACTGTTCGAAGGAGCGCATCGCGCCGTCATAGGAATAGTCGATCACCGCCGGGTGCGGCAGGCCGCCGGCATAGCCCGAGCTGTCGCCTTTCAGCGCACCGGCCTGCATCCAGCGCCCGACCTTGGTCGAGAGGATGACGCTCTCGCGCGGCACGCTGCGGAGCGCGGCGCCGATGCGGTGCTCGGAGAGGCCGTGGCCGTAGAGCGGCGAGGTATCGAGGAGGTTGATGCCGGCCGCGAGCGCGGCGCGGACCGTGTCCTGCGCCGTGACCTCGTCGAGATGGCCATAGAGATCGCCGAGCGGCGCGCCGCCGAAGCCGATCAGGCTAGGGCCGAGACCCGCGAAGGGGCGGCCCGGCGGAACCGGAAAGGACGGAGCGGCCGCGTTCGCCATGGAAGACCCGGTTCAGACAAGGGCCGGCAGAGTTGCGGATCGGCGGCGGGCACGCAAGCCTGTCTCGGGCTCATCCCCGCGACAATCCGCGGGTCTCGCCGTCAGCGCGCGAGCCAGCCGCCGTCGACCGGCAGGACGACGCCGTGGACATAGGCGGCGGCATCCGAGGCAAGGAATACGGCGGCCCCGCCGAGCTCCTGCGGCTTGCCCCAATGTCCGGCCGGGATGCGCGCCAGGATCGCCTCGTTGCGGACGGGGTCGGCACGCAGCGCTTCCGTGTTGTTGGTGACGAAATAGCCCGGCGCGATCGCATTGACGTTGATGCCCTTGCCCGCCCATTCGCAGGCGAGCAGACGCGTGAGACCCGCAAGCCCGCTCTTCGACGCCGTGTACGAGGGGATGCGGATGCCACCCTGGAAGGACAGCAGCGAGGCGATGTTGATGACCTTGCCACCCTTGCCGTCGGCGAGCATGCGTTTCACGACGCCTTGCGTCAGGAAGAAGGTCGACTTCAGGTTGACGTCCATCACCGCGTCCCAATCGGCCTCGGTGAAGTCGATCGCGTCGGCGCGGCGGATGATGCCGGCATTGTTGACGAGAATGTCGAGCCGCGAGCCATCGGCCTTGGCGGCGGCATGCGCCTGCTCGACGATGCCGGCGATCGGCTCCAGCGTCGCGAGATCGGCGGCAATCTCATGGAAGGGGCGGCCGGTTTCCGCCACCAGCGCCTTGGTCTCGGCCATGCTGGAACGGCCGACGGCGACGATGCCCGCGCCGGCTTCAGCGAGCGCGACCGCGATCGCCTGGCCCAAGCCCGTATTGGCGCCGGTGACGATGGCCGTGCGGCCGGTGAGATCGAAGGGGGCGGCCATCAGCGCAGGTCCCCGGTCGCGACCATATCCATGTCGGTGTAGTCGACATTGTCGCCGCCCATGCCCCAGATGAAGGAATAGGCCGTCGTCCCGACGCCGGAATGGATCGACCAGCCGGGCGAGAGGATCGCCTGTTCGTTGGCGACGACGAGATGGCGGGTCTCCTGCGGCTCGCCCATCAGGTGGAAGACGCGGGCGTCCGCGGGAACGTCGAAATAGAGATAGATCTCGCAGCGCCGGTCGTGGGTGTGCGAGGGCATCGTGTTCCAGATGCTGCCTTCGTCCAGCGTGGTCACGCCCATGACGAGCTGGCAGGTCTCGCAAACGCCGGGGATGATGTACTGGCGGATCGTCCGCTTGTTGGCGGTCGCCTGCTCGCCGAGATGCAGCGTCTTGGCGTCGGCCTCGCGGATCACCCTGGTCGGGTGCACGGCATGGGCCGGGGTCGAGAGCAGGTAGAACTTGGCCGGGTTCGCAGCATCGTCGCTGGCGAAGGAAACCTCGCCGGCTTCCTTGCCGATATAGAGCGCGTCGCGCTTGGCGAGTGCGTAATCCTTGCCGCCGACCGAGACCTTGCCCGGGCCGCCGACATTGACGATGCCGAGCTCGCGCCGCCTGAGGAAGGCGTCGGTGCCGACCGCCTTCGGCGTCGGCAGCACGACCGGCCTCGTGGTCGGCATGGCGCCGCCGACGATGACGCGGTCGAGATGGCTGTAGGTCAGCCTGACCTCGCCGGCCACGAACAGCGTCTCGATCAGGAAATGGCGACGCAATTCCGCCGTGTCGAAGCCCTTCACGGCCTCCGGATGCGAAACCTGGCGGATCTCGATGGTCATGTCGTCTCCAATCGCGCGACCGGCGGAGCGGCGCGCCGTGGCCGCTCCGAACCGTCGCCCATGTCGAAATAGGGGCTGTTGAGGGCTGCGACCGCGTCGAGGTCGTCGAAGAGCTTGCCGAGATGCTCGCCCATGGCGTGGGCGGCGGCCTCCGCATCGCCGCGGCGGATGGCCTCGACCACCGCGCCATGCTCGCGCAGCACGCGCTCCATGCGACCCTGCTGCGGCAGGGTGAGCCGACGGAAGCGGTCCATCTGCAATTTCACCTGCTGGGTGAAGCGCCAGATGCCGGGGTAACCGGCGAGATCGGCGATGCCGGCATGGAACGCATCGTCGGATTGATGGAACAGCTCGCGTTCGCCGCGCTCGGCACGCGCGGCCAGTTCATCCATGATGCGGGCGAGGCCATCGGCCCGGCCGGCTCCGCGTTGGGCCGCGAGCCTTGCGCAGGTCTCCTCCAGCGAACGGCGGATCACCAATGCCTCGGGCAGCGTCCGGAACGGGATCAGCGAGGCGAAGGTGCCCGATTGCGGGAAGATCGAGACCAGCCCCTCGTCGGCGAGCTTGAGCAAGGCCTCGCGCACCGGCGTACGGCTGACCGCGTGGGCCTCGGCGATGTCCTTCTCGACGATCGGGCTGCCGGGCGGAATGGCGAGCGAGACGATCCCTGCCCGCAGCGCGTCGCGGATCACCGCCGCGGCCGTGCGCCGTCCCGCCGGGCCCGAACTCGCAGTCATGATGCCGCCGACCGACACTGAGCGCCCTCCCGAGGCTGTGTTTCGCGTTCATATACTAGTATATTAGTTACGATCAAGCCGATTTCGAGATGCTCGCAGACGCATAGGGGCCGCTGCGGAGGCAGCGGCCCCTATTTGTGGGCAGGCGGAAATGCCGCTTGATTTCAGCGGGCTATGTCAAGCTCCGACCTTCGCGAGCACGTCGGCGCGCAGGAAGCGCTCGATGAACAGCATGAACAGCACCGAGGGCACGAGCAGGATCAGCGCCGTGATCGAGGCGACCTGATAATTGCCGCCCATCGCCGCATTGTAGAGCAGCAGCGGCAGGGTCGTGACCTGCGGCACGCCGACGAAGAAGGTGCCGGTGAACTCGTCGAGCGATTCCAGGAAGACGAAGATGCCGCTGGCGATGATGCCGGGTGCCGCCAAGGGCAGCGTCACCGTGAAGAAGGTCTTGAGCGGCGACGCCCCGATATTGCGCGCCGCGAGCTCCAGGTCCTTGTCGACAGCGGCGAAGGCCGCAGCCGCGATCCAGACGGAATAGACGAGGCCATGCGCGGCATGGACGAGCACCACGGCGAAAACCGTGCCGTTGATGCCGATATTGTAGAAGACGCGCGCGACATTGATGTAGATCGCGACCGACGGGAAAGCCTGCGGCAGCAGGAAGAGCACCATGAAGAACGCGCGCGCCGGCAGCTTGAGCCGCGCCAGTGCGTAGCCGGCGGGAATCGAGAGCGCGAGGGCGACGAGAACCGTCAGCACCGCGATCCAGACCGAGGTCGCGAGCGAGGCCATGGCGTCGCCGGTCGGGCGGAAGACCTGCTCCCAGTAGCGCGTGCCGTAGACGACCGGCAGCTTGTAGGGCGTGTACCAGCGCTCGGCGACGGACCAGAGCGCGAGGTTGACCAGCGGGCCGATCAGGAAGAAGGCGAAGGCCGCAAGCGCGAAGGCCGCAAGGACCATGCGCAGGCCGGAGGCGACCCGGATCATGGCGTGCCCTCCTTGGCCATGCCGCGCTTGAGGTAGATGATCGCCGCGCCGGCCGAGATCAGATAGGTGATGACGCCGAGCGCATTGGCCGTGGCGTAGTCGCCATAGGCGTTGATGCGGAAGGCCATGTCGACGGTCAGCATGGTCGGCTGCGAGCCCGCGACCATCATCGGCACCGAGAGCACCGAAAGCATCGTCACGAAGGAGAGGACGAGCGCGACGAGGAGCTGCGGCATCACCTGCGGCAGGGCGAGTTCGACCAGCACGCGCATCCGCGAGGCACCGAGATTACGGCCGGCCTCAAGCGTGGCGCGGTCCAGCGAGGCGAGCGCGCCGGCGAGCAGCAGCGCGACGAAGGGCGTCTGCTTCCAGACGAAGGTCGCGATGATGCCGCGCCAGTCGAGGAAGCTCACCGCCTGCAATGGCTCCATCAGGCCCATCGAGACGAAGGTGTTGTTCATCAGCCCGTTCTTGGCGAGGAAGGTGCGCATGCACTGCGCCGCGACGATGAAGGGAATGAAGAGCGGCCAGCGATAGAGCGCCTTCAGCGTGCCGACGATGTAGCGGTTCTCGCCGAGCGTCAGCGTGCCGGCGATGATGATGGCGGCGAGCCCGGTGAAGAAGCAGGAGGCGAGCACGATGACGACGGTGAAGACGACGTCGCCGGAATAGAGCTCCCAAGCCTTGCCGAAGGCCTGCAGCGAGAAGCCGCCCTCCGGTCCGGTAAAGGCCGAGATCAGCGAGAAGCAGAGCGGGTAGAGGAACAGCGCCGCGACGAGCGCGAGGCCGGGCGCGATCAGCAGCAATGCGAGGTTGCGTTGGGAAAGGGACATTCTCGGTTCCGGCTAACCAATCACGACAGGCGGGGAAGGCCGTCATCCTCGGGCTTGACCCGAGGATCTCATGACCAGCTCGCACTGGTTGAAGAGATGGTCGGGTCAAGCCCGACCATGACGACCTTGGCCCAGGGCGAACCTCAGTTAGCGACCTTCTTCTCGTAGCCCTCGAGGATGTCGTTGAAATAGGGCGCGATCGGGAAGGGCTTGCCGTTCTTGGCGAGCTCGGCCGGCGTGACGTCGGTGAAGAGCTTGTCCCAGGCGGCCTTGTCGAGCTTGCCTTCGAGGTTCTTGGCGTCGATGCCCGGATACCAGTTGAACTTCTTGACGATGCCGTCGGCCTGCACCTGCGGCGAGGTCGCGAGTGCGATGAAGGCCTCGGCCAGCTTCTTCTGGGCCGATTTCTCCGGCACGGCGTAATACATCGGCTGGCCGGGCATGCCGGGCGAGACGAGCTTCAGCTTCATGTTCGGCGGCAGCTTGCCGTCGGCCTGCCAGGAATAGAACATGTCGACCCAGACCGGGCCGATCGCGATCTCGCCGCGGTTCAGCATGTCGAGCGTGCCGGCATTGCCGGGGGTGATGACGGCGTTCTTGTTGAACTCCTTCAGGTCGGCGAAGGCCTTGTCCCAGCTGGTCTTGGTCGCCGCGTCATAGGGGCCCTTGATCAGCTTGTCGGCGTCGCCGCCGAAGGCATAGACCCAGCCGGCGACGAAGGAGACGCCGGACATGCCGCCCTTGATGCCGTTATAGCCGAACTGCTTGGGGTTCTTCTTGGCCCAGTCGGCGAGCTCGGCGAAGGTCGCCGGCGGCGTCTTGACCATGTCGGCATTGTAGGCGAGCGCGGTCTGCGACTGGAACATCGGGATGACGAAGCCGCCGACATCGGTGCCGAGCGAATTCTTGGCGGAATCGCCGGTGGCGAGCTTCGCCGTTTCGACATTGGCCGTGTACTTGTTGAGCAGGCCTTCCTTGACCATCTGGCCGGCGGCCTTCTGGTGGATGACCACGACGTCGAAATCGGTGGTCGCGGCGCCCTTCTGGGCGTCGAGCTTCTCGTAAATCTTCTGCGAGCCGGAATCGCCCGGGCCGGTGCCGACCGAGACGACCTTCACGCCGGGATGGGCCTTCTCGAACATCGGGCCGAGATAGTCCTTGACGTAGTCGACCATGTTCTGGTCGCCGGCGGAGGCGACGTTGAGGGTCTGCGCGGATAGCGGCGAAGCCACGATCAGCGCAGCAAGCGAGCAGGCAAGCGTGATAATGCGCATGTGTCTGACTCCCTGTCAGGCGGCAATCCCGGCCTCGGTCGCCGGGAAGATGTGAAGGCGCTGCAGCGGAATGCGCAGCCCGACCTTCGTTCCGAGTTCGTGACGGGCGACATCGTCGACCGTGATCTGGCGGCCGGCGGCTTCGACCTTGTAGCGGTAGATGCCACCGGGATAGGCACGCGCGGCGATCGTGCCGGGGACGACGAGATCGCCGCCGGACGCCACCGCGTCATGCGCGTCGAGGCTCGCGACATCGTCGCGGAAATAGGCGAGCGCCTCGCCGTTCGGCAGAGCGGCCGCGGCTTCGCCGGCAAGCGTCGCGTGGGCATCGCCGGCTGCGACAGAAGACTGGCCCTCGCTGCGTTTGATGCTGAGCGGCAAGACGTTCTCCGCGCCCATGAAATTCGCGACGAAGGCGCTGGCCGGGCGGTCATAGACCTCTTCCGGCGTGCCGACCTGGGCGATGTGGCCGGCCTGCATGATGACCAGCCGGTCGGCCATGGTCATGGCCTCCTCGCGGTCATGCGTGACATGGACGGCGGTGAGGCCGAGCCGCTGCTGGATGGCGCGGATTTCGTGACGCATCACCATGCGGATCTTGGCGTCGAGATTGGAGAGCGGCTCGTCGAGCAGGAGGATGCCGGGATCGATGGCCAGCGCCCGGCCGAGCGCGACGCGCTGGCGCTGCCCACCTGATAGCGCCGTGACCTTGCGATCCTCATAGCCGGAGAGGCCAAGGAAGCTCAGCATCTCGCCGACCTTGGCCGCGATCTCGGCCCTGGACTTGCCACGCAGCTTGAGGCCGTAGCCGATATTCTGGAGCACGGTCATATGCGGCCAGAGCGCATAGGACTGGAAGACCATGGCCATGCCGCGCTTTTCCGGCGGCAAGCCCGCGACATCGCGACCGCCGACGACGATCGAACCATCCTCGACCGGGACGAAGCCGGAGAGCGAACGCAGCAGGGTGGTCTTGCCGCAGCCGGACGAGCCGAGAAGCGCGGTGAAGCTGCCGGGCGTGAAGTCCAGATCGATGCCATGAAGCACGCGCGTGCCGCCATAGGCGACCTTGAGACCGCGCACGCCGATGGCTGCGCCACTACCCGCTCTGGCTTGCGTTTCCGGCTGCAAGGCGCCTACTCCCCCGGTTCTGCTCTTATCGCCTGACAATGGAATATTTCTTCCATCATTGGCTCAGTTGAAATAAACGTTACGCACGGGGCGCAGTCTATGCAAGAGCTTTGTGAAGGGCGGATGACAGTACGGATTCATTCTCTCTGGTTGATGCCGGCGCCTGCGGACGAGGCGATGCTGGCCGGGATCGTCGGCGACCTGTCGGGCCGTTTCGGCACGCCACTCTTCGCCCCGCATCTGACATTGCAGGGCGACACCGAGACGACGCCTGCCGAGCTGGAACGCGCCATCGCCGCGGCGGCCGGAGCGGTCGAGGCCTTCGCAGAGCCCGTCTCCGTCGTCGAAGAAAGCGATGCTTACTTCCGCTCGTTCTACGCCCGTTTCGCCGTCTCGCCAGCCTTGGAAAAGCTGAAGCAGGCGCTCGACCCCGCGAGTTTCGCGAGCTTCATGCCGCATGTCTCGCTGCTCTACGGACCGGTCGAGGCCGCTGCGAAGGCGGCTGCCATCGCCGAGATCAATGCTCGCCTCGCCGGCCGCGCCATCCGCTTCGATCGGATCGGTATCGTGACCTCCGGCCAGGACGTGCCGATCGCCGACTGGCGGGTCGTCGCGAGCGTCGCGCTGCGTTCGGCCTGAGCCTTCCCGCTATTCTCCGGTCAGCTCGCGATTGCGGCGGCTGACCTCCTCGCTATAGCGCTTGATCGCATGCGCCTCGCTGAGGATGCCGACGAGGCGGCGGCCCTCGCGATCGGCGACCACGGGCAGCGCCTCGCTCTCCGCCGCCTCGAACAGCTTCAGCGTGTCGCGCACCGACATGTCGGTGAGCAGCATCCGATCGGGATTGCGCAGGAGATGGCGCACGGTGCGCGGCGCGGGCTCCGCCGCCGCCTCCTCGTCCAGGGCCGGATCGGGCTCGTAGAGCGCGCCAGGCGGCACCATGCCGGCATAGGCGTCGCCGGGACCGACCGCGACGAGGTAATTGGTCGAGCCCGGCGGGTATTTCAGCCGGGCTTCGGCGATGGTGGCGTCGGCGGCGATCTTCGGCACCTCGATACGCATCATGCTGCCGGCCGTGAGATCACGCATCCAGCCGACATCATGGGCGCCGCGGATGCTCTCGCCGCGCAGATGGAAGCGCCAGGTCGCGAAGGAGAAGCCGAAGAGGCGGCGCGTGACGAGCGAGGCGGCGCCGGCCGCGCCGACCACAGCGAGCGTCAATTTGAGATCCCCGGTCATCTCGAGCGCGAGCAGCGTCATCGTCATTGGCCCGCCGACGACCGAGACCGCGAGCGAACTCATGCCGACCAGCGCGAACAGTGTCTCGTGCCCGGCGAGATTGGGGAAGGCGAGGCCGAGCAGGCCGATGAAGAGGCGCCCGGTCAGCACGCCGAGCAGCAGCGAGGCGAAGAACAGGCCGCCGCGGAAGCCCGAGCCGATCGAGACCGAGGAGGCCAAAGCCTTGGCGACGAGCACCAGCGCGAAGAGCAGCAGGTTGGCATCCATGCTGACATAGAGGTTGATCGCGCCATGGCCGGCCGAGAAGACGGAAGGGTTCCAGATCGCCAGCGCACCGACGACAAGGCCGCCGAAGGCGGGCCGGAGCCAGGTCGGAATCCGCGAGCGCCGGAAGCCGGCCTCGACGAAGGCTGCGGCGCGCATCACGACGATGCCGACGAGCCCGCAGGCGGCGCCGAGCAGGACGACCAGCGGCAGGTTCGCCATCGTGATCGTCCCGATCGGCGGCACCTCGACCGCGAGCAGGGCCGGCGCGAGCAGGCTGTGGGTGACGGTCGCCATGAAGGTCGCGGCCATCACCGGCACGAAGGCGGCGATCGAATAGCTGCCGAGGATCAGTTCGAAAGCGTAGAAGGCGCCGGTCAACGGCGCATCGAAGGCCGCGCCGATGGCGCCGCCGGCCGCGCAGCCGACCATGAGGCGCATATCCGCCCGGCGCAGGCGCAAGCGGCGGCCGATATGCGAGGCGAGCCCGCTCGCGGCCTGCGTATAGCCGGCTTCCAACCCGACCGAGGCGCCGGCACCACTGGAGCCCATGGTCTGGAGCGCGACGAAGACGCTATCGCGCAAGGACATGCGCCCACCATGCAAGGCATTGGCCTCGATCGGGTCGATCGGCTGCTTGCGGCGGCGGAAGAACAGCCAGGAGGCGCAGCCGATGGCGAGGCCGCCGAGCACCGGTCCGGCAATCGCCCGCCAGGGCGGGATCGTGGTGGTGATCGAGAGCCGCGCCCCATGCTCCAGCCCGAAGATCACCTCATGCAGGAGCTGCGTCGTGAAGGACATCGCCAGCACGGTCAGCCCCGCGAGCACGCCGACCACGGAAGCCAGCACCACGATGCCGATTTCGCTGGACCGGACGAGCGCGCGCCAGCCCTGCGCTGCATCGCTGGTCCCGGCCGGCGTTTCGGTGGCTTTCACGGTGATCACGGCAAGGCCTGTCAGGCTCGTTCGTCACGTCCGCACGCGGTCGCATATCGAAGCGGCGGTAACAAGACGCTTCGGCGATAGCAGCCCTGTTTCCGCCGCAAGGCGCTAGGAAATCGGCACGGCCAAGCCCGTCTTGACCCGGTCCATCGCGACGAAGGAACGGAACTTGCGGATATTGGAATTGGCGAAGAACAGGCGCCGCGTCAGCGCCTCATAGGCCGCCATGCTCGGCACCAGCACCACCAGCATGAAATCGACCTCGCCGGTGACGTAATAGCATTGCTGCACCTCGGGCGCGGCGAGGAAGGCGCTCTTGGCCGCGTCGATATCGGGCGCGGTCTCGCTGACAAGCTCGATCTCGACGAAAACAGTGATCGGATGGCCGAGCGCGGCGGGATCGACCACCGCGACATTGGCGCGGATGACGCCGTTCGCCTCCATCCGGCGGATGCGGCGCTGCACGGCCGGGGCCGAGAGGTTGACGCGCTCGCCGATCACCCGCTGCGGCGTGGTGTTGTCCTGCTGGAGGATGGCGAGGATCGCGCGATCGAAAGCGTCGAGTTGATGAGCGGTCGGCTCGGCCATGCCTCATCCCGAGAAAGAAACTTGCAAGGTCACGGGTCAAATCCAGCGCCTTTTTCGCTGGAGATGCAATATCCATTCAGGCAACCCAGCCAGACGAGGCGGCCATGTTCCTGCTCAATCATCATCCGGATTACCGCTCCGCCCTCCATCCCGATGATGTCGAGACGCTCGGGCCGGCCGGCGCGGACGCGATCACCGCGCATCTGGCGCAGCGGCCGAACCATGTGCCGACACCGCTGCACAACCTGCCGGCGCTGGCTGCCGCGCTCGGCATCGGCGCGCTCTTCATCAAGGACGAAGGCCAGCGCCTTGGGCTGGGCAGCTTCAAGGCACTCGGCGGCGCCTACGCGGTGATCCGGCTGGCGCTGGAAGCCGCTTCCGACAAGCTCGGCCGGCCACTCGGCGATGCCGACATGAACGACCCCGCCGTCCGTGAAGCGGTGGCCGGCATGACCTTCGCCTGCGCCACCGACGGCAACCATGGCCGCTCGGTGGCGCAGGGCGCGCAACTGCTCGGCGCCAAGGCCGTGATCTTCGTGCATGGCGGCGTCAGCGACGAGCGCGTCGCGGCGATCGCCCGCTTCGGCGCCGAGATGGTGCGGGTCGCCGGCACCTATGACGATTCCGTGGTCGAGGCCGCCCGCGTCGCGACGCAGCGCGGCTGGACCATCGTCTCCGACACCTCCTGGGACGGTTACGAGCGCATCCCCGGCCTGGTCATGCAGGGCTACACGGCCATCGCCCGCGAGGGGCTGGCACAGATGCCGCAGCGGCCAACCCATGTCTTCGTGCAGGCCGGCGTCGGCGGCATCGCCGCCGCGCTCGCCGTGCAAATGGAAACGAGTCTTGGCGACGAGCGCCCCTTCTTCACGGTGGTCGAGCCGTCGCGCGCGGCCTGCATCTTCGAGGCGGCGAAACAGGGCAAGCCCGGCAAGATCCCGCATGGCGCGCCGACCGTGATGGCGATGCTCGAATGCTACGATCCCTCGCCGCTCGCCTTGCGCGTGCTCTATCGCGCCGCCGACGCCTTCATGAAGGCAGAGGATTCCGATGCTGTCGAGGCGATGAACCGGCTTGCCCGGCCTGCAGGGGGCGACCCGGCCATCGTTGCAGGAGAGAGCGGATCGGCCGGGCTCGCCGGCCTGCTTGCGGCCCTGCGCGATCCGCAGGCCCGTGCGGCCCTGAAGCTCGACGGCCAATCCCGCGTCTTCCTGGTCAATACCGAAGGCGCGACCGACCCGGCGCGCTATGCCGAGCTCGTCGGCCTCAAGCCGGAGGAGGTCGTGTGAGCGCGCAAGCGACCGACCGACTGACGCTCCATTCGCAAGGCCATTCGCCCTATGCGCGCAAGACCATCGTCTTCGCGCATGAGGCGGGCATCGCCGGCCAGCTTGCGATCATCGACCAGGAGACGAGCCCGACCAATCGCAATCCAGAGGTCTTCGCCGTCAATCCGCTCGGCAAGGTGCCGGTCCTGATCACGCCGGAGGCCGGAGCGATCTTCGACTCCCTGGTGATCTGCGACTATCTCGACGGGCTGCATGGCGGGCGCCGCCTGATCCCGGCCGAGGGCAAGGCGCGCTGGCAGGCTTTGCGCCTGCATGCCATCGCGCAAGGGCTCTGCGATGCCGGTATCGCGTTGCGCTGGGAGACGCTGCGCCGGCCGGAGCATCTGCGCTATCCCCCGCTGCAGGAGGGGCAGACGGCCAAGCTCGTCGAGAGCTTCGATGTGCTGGAGCGCAGCGAAAGCTTCGACGAGCCCATCCATATCGGCCATATCGGGCTGGCCACGGCGCTTGCCTGGCTGGAATTCCGCGCCCTGCCGGATTTCCGCAGCGGCCGGCCGCGACTGACACGGTGGTACGAGGCCTTCTCGGAGCGCCCCTCGATGCGAGCGAGCGCCTATCACGGCGAAACGCAGGACCGGCCGGCGGCTTAAGGCCATTGCGGGATGACCGGCTGACGTCGTAGCAGGACCTGGCAGCGCGGCCTTTCCCCGGCCGTGCCGGAGGCCGCGCATGAAGCTTCGTCCCGATACGCTGGCGATGACCGCCGTCCTCGCGATGCTGACGGCGCTCGGACCCCTCTCGACCGATTTCTATCTGCCGTCCCTGCCGGAGATCGCGCGGGTGATGCAGACGGATGTCGCCGGCGCGCAGGCGACGCTCTCCTCCTTCCTGTTCGGCTATGCCGCCGGGCAGATCTTTTGGGGGCCGCTTTCCGACAGGCTGGGGCGCAAGCCGATCCTGTTCGCGGGGCTCGGGCTGTTCTCGCTGGCGACGCTGGCCTGCGCCTTCGCGCCCTCGATCGAGGCGCTCACCATCGCGCGGGCCTTTCAGGCGCTCGGCGCCTCCGGCCCGATCGTGCTCGGCCGCGCGATGGTGCGCGACCTCTATGACGGGGTTCGGGCGGGGCGCGAGCTGGCCCGGATGGGCATGATCATGGGGCTGGTGCCGGCGATCGCACCGGTGATCGGCGGCGTGCTGCAGGTCGCCTTCGGCTGGCGCTCGACCTTCCTCGCCTCCCTCGCCTTCGGGTTGGCCCTCGCCGTCGTCATCCTCACGGTGATGCCGGAGACGTTAAAGGCACGCTCGGCGCAACCGCTCTCCCTCGCCAGCATCTTCCGCGGCTTCGGGACGCTGCTGCACAACCGCGCCTTCCGCGTCTATGTCGCGCTGACGGCGCTGGCCTATGCCGGGCTCTTCGCCTTCATCTCGGGCTCGTCCTTCGTGCTGATCGGCATCTATGGGCTGACGCCGATCGCATACGGCTTCTCCTTCGGCTTCGGCGTGCTCGGCTTCATCACCGGCACGATCATCGCCCAGCGCCTCGTCGGGCGGCGCGGCATGGACGGCGTCATCGCGATCGGCGTCGCCTGCCTCGCAGGCGGCGGGGTGATCATGCTGATCTGCGTGCTCTCCGGCCTCGGCGGCGCGGCCGGGGTCGTCGTGCCGATGGCGCTCTATGCCTGCGGCGTCGGGCTGACCATGCCGCAGGCCCAGGCCTCGGCGATGATGCCCTTTCCGGACCGGGCGGGCGCGGCCTCCTCCTTCAACGGGCTCTGCCAGATGCTGCTCTCGGCCTGCGTCGGGCTGCTCGTCGGCCATCTCCTGAAGAACGCCGCGCTGCCCTTGCCGCTGGTGATGGCGGCGCTGGGCGTGGCGTCCCTGGTGCTGTTCCGCGCGACGCGGGACATCCGGGCGGCGAAGGCCTAGGCTTCAGCCGCCGAAGAGCCGCTCGAAGAAGTTCTTCTCCTGCGGCGCGGGGGGCACCCAGGCGCGATCGCCGGTCGGCGGCGCTTCCTGCTGGCGGACCTCCGCGACCGGGGCGCCGTCGCCGAGCGTCTTCGGGGCGCCCTGCCAGAGGCCGCCCGGCAGCGGAATGGGCTGCGCCCCGGCATGGGCGGCCTTCATGTACTTGCCCCAGATCTCGCCGGGCAGGCCGCTGCCGGTGACGCGCTTCATCTTCGAATTGTCGTCGTTGCCGACCCAGACGGCCGTGACGAGCTTGGCGGTGAAGCCGACGAACCAGGCGTCGCCGTAATCCTGGGTCGTACCGGACTTGCCGCCGACCTGCCAACCGGGGATGTTGAACTTGCTGCCGGTGCCGCCGTTCATCACGCCGTTGAACATCATATCGATCATGGCGAGCTGCTGCGGCTGGATGACCTGGCCGAGGCCTGCGGCCTTGCGGGCATAGACCACCTTGCCGTTGGTCTGACGGACCTCGCGGATGACATAGGGCAGCACCGACTGGCCGCCATTGGCGAAGGTCGCGTAGGCGGCGGTCATCTCCAGCGGGGTGACCTCCGAAGTGCCGAGCGCGAGCGACATGTTCGGCTGCAAGGCCGAGGTGATGCCGAGGCGCTGGGCGGTGCGGATGACCTCCTTGGGCGTCACCTCCTGGATCAGCCGCGCGGCGACGGTGTTGAGCGAATGCTGCATCGCCGTCGCCAAGGTCACCGGGCCGCGATAGGTGCGCGAATAGTTCTCCGGCTCCCAGCCCTTGATCGAGACCGGGGCGTCGTCGCGGATCGTGTCCGGCGTCATGCCCTTTTCGAGCGCCGTGAGATAGACGAAGGGCTTGAAGGACGAGCCCGGCTGGCGGCGCGCGGCCGTGGCGCGGTTGAACTGGCTCTTGGTGTAGTCGCGGCCACCGATCAGCGCGCGGATCGCGCCGTCCGGCGCGAGCGAGACGACCGCGCCCTGCGAGGCGTTCAGCTTGGCGCCCTGCGCCGAGAGCGCATCGACCAGCGTCGTCTCGGCCGAGGCCTGCAGCTTCGAGTCGATCGAGGTCAGGACGGTGACGTCACCCTCGACCGCGCCGATGAAGTCGTCCAGCACGTCCATGACGTAGTCGGCCGCATAATTGACCGAGCCCGCCCCGACGCGCTCGGGCACCTCGGCCGGCGCCGTCAGCGCGGTCTTGGCCGCGGCCTGCGTGATGAAGCCCTGGTCGGCCATCGCGGCGATGACGAGCTGGGCGCGCTTCTCGGCCAGATCGGGATTGCGGTTGGGCGCCAGACGCGAGGGGGCCTGGACGAGGCCGGCGAGCATCGCCGCCTCCGCGATCGTCACCGAGCGCGCCGACTTGTTGAAATAGCGCTGCGCCGCAGCCTCGACGCCATAGGCCCCCGAGCCGAAATAGACGCGGTTGAGATAAAGCTCGAGGATCTGGTCCTTGGTGTAGGTGCGCTCCAGCCAGAGCGCCAGGATCGCCTCCTGGATCTTGCGGGCGGCGGTGCGCTCCTGCGTCAGGAACAGGTTCTTGGCGAGCTGCTGGGTCAGCGTCGAGCCACCCTGCATGCCGCCGCGGCCGCGCAGATTGTTGACGACGGCGCGGGTGATGCCGACCGGGTCGATGCCGAAATGCTCGTAGAAGCGCCGGTCCTCGATGGCGACGAACGCCTTCGGCAGGTAGGGCGGGATCTCGCCGATGGTGACGGTGCGACCGCCCGTCTCGCCGCGATTGGCGAGCAGCGCGCCGTCGGCGGCCAGGATCGCGATGTTGGGCGGCCGCTTCGGCACGGTGAGCTGGTTGATCGGCGGCAATTGCGAGGCGTGGTAGGCGATCAAGCCGCCGACGCCGATGACGCACCAGAGGCCGAGCACCATCGACCAGTAGAACAGGCCGCCGAGCAGCGAGCGCCGCCGGCGACCGCGACGCTTGCCGCCACCGCTGCCACCGCCACGCTTGTCGCGCTTCGGCGGGTTGCGGAGCTGCCGGCTCGGCTCGGGCTGCGCCGCGGCCTTCTGGAAGCGGGTGGGACGATCGTCTGGAGAAAGGCGCATGTCACCGTCCACGTGGCGCTCGCCACGCTCATAACCAAAGGAGGGCTCGCGCCGCTCGCCTCGTGCAATCCGGTCGTTCATCCTGCCCCGTTTTCGGCCGCCAAGCCGCCTCGCAAATGCGGTCAGGTCACACAGGATTCAAACATGGCGCTTTTAAGGGTTCGTAAAGCGTGCAGCGCGGCGCGACGGACACAGTTGTCGCGCAAACGTGATCAAGCTTGCAAACACGCAAACGAAATCGTCAACGAGCCGGATATTGCGCAAGCTTGAGCAGGTTGACTACAAGCGCCTCACCCATGCGGTCATGGCGGTGCCCTGAGGCGAGCTGCTCGACCCACCCTTCGTCAAAGAGGCCTATTCCATGCAGTCGCTCAATCGCTACGCACCGCAGTTCCTCGGTGTCCTGCGCATCGTCACCGCGCTGATCTTCATCTCACACGGCACGCAGAAGCTGTTCGGCTTCCCGATAATGCCGCCGAACGGCGCGCTGCCGCCGGCCTTCACGCTGTACTGGTTCGCGGGCGCTCTCGAACTCGTCGGCGGCCTGCTGGTTCTCGTCGGCTTCCAGACCCGGATCGTCGCCTTCATCCTGTCGGGCCAGATGGCCTTCGCCTACTGGATGGCCCATGCGCCGAAGAGCCCGTTCCCCGTCGCCAATGGCGGCGATGCGGCGATCCTCTACTGCTTCGTCTTCCTGTACCTCGTCTTCGCGGGCGCCGGCGCCTTCGCAATCGACAAGGACAGCCGCGGCTGAGCCTCAAGCCTTCGAAAAAAAGGCCTGCCTCCTGCCGGAGGCGGGCCTTTCGATTCAGGCCGCAGCGCGAATCAGACCGCCGCGGAAATCCAGCGCGAGAGATCGCTCTTGGGGGCGGCGCCGACCTTCTGCGAAGCGAGCTTGCCGTCCTTGAACAGCATCAGCGTCGGGATCGAGCGGATGCCGAACTGGGCCGGGATCTGCTGATTCTCGTCAACGTTCATCTTGACGATCTTGACCTTGCCGTTGAGCTCGGTCGCGATTTCCTCGAGCGCCGGACCGATCATGCGGCAGGGGCCGCACCATTCCGCCCAGAAATCCACCACGACCGGCTCGGACGACTTCAGCACGTCGGCCTCGAAGCTCTGATCGGTAACCTTGCTCGTTGCCATGACTGGCCGCCTTTCGGTTTCAATGGGCGGCAGTGCCACCCTTCGCCAGCGAAGCTATGAACGCCGGCCCCCCGGGTCAAGGCGCGTGCACCGCAGGGCTGGATCGTGCCGGCTGCGTCACGAGCCGCCCGAGACGAGGCTCGCCCCGACATTGATCGCCATCGCCAGGATCGAGGTGTTGAAGACGAAGGCGAGAATCGAGTGCAGCAGCACGACGCCGCGCGCCTCGCGCGTGGTCACGCCGACATCCGAGGTCTGCGAGGTGCAGCCGATCGTATAGGCGAAATACAGGAAATCGACATAGTCGGGATCGGCCTCGCCGGGGAAATCGAGACAGGGCTCCTTCCGGCCGCCGCGGTAATAGACGCCGGCATAATGCAGCGTGAAGAACGCGTGCAGCAGCGTCCATGAACACAGGATCGTGACGCCGCCGAGCGCGAGATGCAGGCCGCGATCCGGGGCGGGCACGGCGCCGATGCCGGTGAGCTGAAGCACGATGGCGACAAGGCTCGCCCCCGTCGCCAGACAGGCGATGACGAGGATGGCGAAGGCGCCCTCGTCCTGCCGCTCGGCCCGCGCCCGGATCTGCTCGACCGTTTCGGTGAACATCGTCGTCGCCAGCAGGCCAAGATAGAGGATAGCGCCCGCATCCCAGGCGACCAGCAGCCGCGTCGCCCAGCGCCAGTTGCCGGGCAGCAGCAGGGCGAGCAGGATTCCGGCGGCCAGAGCCGCCACAAGGCGCGGGCGCAGGGCGAGAGAATGAGGCAGGAGCTTCATGGCCGGAACGATCCCTCGGTTGTGCTGCCGCCCTCGCCGGCCGCCAGCGCGGCGAGCGCCTGATCGAGCCGGCCGGCATCCAGTTCGAAACAGGTGAGACTGGCGGTGTAGATCGCCAAAGCCCTTACGGTGCGGCCCGGATAAATCTCACGCATCAGCGCGGCATAGGCGGCGAGCTGCGCGACCGTCGTGACGGGGATGGCATCGACCTCGCGCGGCGGCCGCGCCGTGGTCTTGAAATCGGCGACGATGACGGCGTCGGCGGTGACGGCCAGCCGGTCGATCCGGCCGGAGACGGCGCGCCATTCGCCGTCCGGCATGCGGATCGAGCCCGCGACAGGCACTTCCGCCAAAGCGTCGGGTGCAAAGAGCCCGGCCAGCGTGGGCGCCGCCAGCAAGCGCACGGCATCCGCGACGATGGTGGTTCGCCTCTCGGGGCGAAGCGCTCCGCCGCGCGCTTCGGCAAGGGCTTCGGCAGCTACAAGGCGACGCGTCTCAGGAACGCCCGGCAGGACTTGCAGAAGCAGATGGGCCAGCCGGCCCGCCGCAGCAGCCTCGGCCAGGAAGGGGCCGTCGCCGGGCCGCTCCTCGCCATCTGCAGCGGCGAGAGCGCTCGACGGCTTCAGCGGCGGCAAGGGCTCGGCCTCGCGGATGACGCGCTTCGCCAGCCAATCCGGCACGGCGAGGGGCTTTGCCTCAGCCTCCAACCGGCTGGCCTCGTTCTCTATCGACGACGGCGCCGAGACCATGAAGCGCAGAACCTTCTCGTCGCCTTCGCCGAGTTGCTGCAAGCCGGCATCCGACTGCATCAGCCCCTGCTCGATCATCGCGTACCAGCTTCCGGGCGGTGCCTCGCCCTTGGGCTGTGCGCCGCAGACGATCAGGCGGTCCTCGGCGCGGGTCATCGCGACATAGAGCAGGCGGTGATGCTCCTCGACCATCTGCGCGACCACCAAAGCCTTGGCCGCTTCGGTCGCTCCGACATCCTCGGCGGAGGCCGGCGGCCAGAGCGGCACGAGCCCGCCTGATGGCGTCCGCACGGCGAGGATCTTCGGCAGGCGCCTCGCGCCCGGCTCGACGCCGAGATCGGCGAGGATGACGATCTTGGCCTCAAGCCCCTTCGAGCCGTGCACGGTCATGACGCGGACTTCGCCGGCGCTGGCCGAAAGATCGCGCTTCACATCGGCAGCGCTGCCGGCGACATGCTGTAGGAAACCGGCGAGCGAGGGGCCGTAGCGCCGCTCGTGATCGAGCGCGGCGTTGAGGAAGGCGTCGAGCGCATCGCCCGCTTCGGCGCCGAGCCGGGCCAGCGCCAGATTGCGCCCGCCGCCGGGGCCGAGCAGGTCCGCGAAGAAGCGGAACGGTCCTTGCCGCCCGGCCTGCTGCGTCCAGTGGACGAGCTTCGCTTCGGCCGCGGCATAGCGCGGCTCTTCCGCCGCAGCTTCCTGCAAGGCGGTGCGCAGCGAGCCCTTGCGGTTCGGCGCGAGGCGGAGAAGGTCATCGTCGTCGAGATCGATCAGCGGCGTCTTGAGAGCGGTCGCAAGCGTCAGATCGTCGTCGGGCAGGAGCAGGGCGCGGCCGAGCACGACGAGGTCTTCCACCGCCGGATGCTCCGCCAATGTCAGTCTGTCGCGACCGGCGACGGGAACATCGGCATCCTTCAGCGCCTTGACGATGGCCTCGAACAGCGCGCCGCGCTGGCGCAGCAGGATCATAACGTCGCCGGCCGCGAAGGGATGGCCGAGATCGTCGCGGCGGTCGCGATGCCAGCGCTGCAAGGTCCGCGCGATGCGCTCGGCGAGCTTGACCGTGCCGCCGCGGCGCTCCGGCGCATCGACCGGCGTGGTCCAGGCATCGGGCGGCTCGCCCGTATCATTGGCGGCGATCGGCCAGATATCGACGGTGCCGGGCGCATTGCGACGGACGGTGTCGTGGATTTCCGGCCGCTCCGCGCCGTCGAAGACGAGCCCGCGCGCATGCTCGGGCAAGGCGAAGACGGCATCGACCGCCTGCATGATGTCCGGCGCCGAGCGGAAGGAGGTGTTGAGGCTGATCGCCTCGAAATCCCGCTCCGCCGCTCTGATACGCTGGCCGAGCGCACGGCGTTCCTCGCCGAAGGCGGCAGGTGCGGCACCTTGGAAGCCGTAGATCGACTGCTTCTCGTCGCCGACGACGAAGATGGTGCGCGGCTTGGCCCGGAGATCGTCTCCGCCCGTGAATTCCTCGGCGAGCTTGCGCAGGATCGCCCATTGCGCCTCACCGGTATCCTGTGCCTCGTCGAGCAGGATGTGGTCGATGCCGGCATCGAGCTTGTAGAGCACCCAGGCGGCTTCGACCCGCTCCAGCAGCGAGCGCGTGCGCGCGATCAGGTCGTCATAGTCGAGCAGCGAGCGCAGGCTTTTCTCGCGCTGGTAGGAAGCGAGCATGCGCGTCACCAGCAAGGCGAGCGCCGCGCTGCGATCGCGGATCGCGACGGCGTTCAATTGCTCGGAGGCGGCCAACAGGAGGGTGGCTAGTTCCTCCAGCGTGACAAGCAAGGCGCCGTCGAACTCGGACTTGCCCTTGCCGCGGATATTGGCGTTGATCGTGCCGGCCTCGGTGATGAAGCCGCGCCGGCAGAAGCCGACGGGATCACCGTCATTCTGTCCGGCGAGAAGGGTGCGCAGGTTGGTCGCGAAGTTCTGGCGGGTGGCGCTGCCGGCCCGAAGCGCCTCGATCAGGGCAAGCAATCCCGGCAAAGCCGCCAGATCGGCGCGGAAGCGCGCCTTGATCAAGTCGGCCAACAGGTCAGGCGCGATGCCGAGGAAGGCGGCAATGCCTGCCGTCACCACCTCTGGATCACGGGCACGGCCATTCTCGTCGCTGAACAGGGCGCGCTGTCGCAGCGCCTCCTGGAACATGGTCTCGAACGAATCTTGCGCCGCGAGCCGCGCCAGCAGATCGAGCGCGCGCGCCTCCGGCCCGTTCGGCTGAGCCGCGACGAGGGCGAGCAATTCGCGCCGCGCGGCGCGCAGCATCTCCGCCTGCGCCAGATCGTCGGCGACCTCGAAACGGGGCGGCACGTTTGCTTCGAAAGGTGCCGCCTGCAGGACACGGGTGCAGAAGGCGTGGATCGTCTCGATGCGCAGGCCGCCCGGCGTCTCCAGCGCCTGCGCGAAGAGGCGCCGTGCCTTGGCCCGCTCGGCCATCGTCGGCGCGCGGCCGGTGAGCTGCGTCAGCGCTCGCCCCAGCGCCTCGTCGGAGAGCGTCGCCCAGTTGCTCAGCGCCTTGAAGATGCGGTTCGCCATATTGGCGGCGGCGGCCTTGGTATAGGTGATGCAGAGCATCCGGCTGGGCGCGACATCGTCTAGCAAAAGCCGGAGCACGCGGTTGACCAGCACATGGGTCTTGCCCGAGCCGGCATTGGCCGAAACCCAAGCGGAAAGGCCGGGATCTGCGGCCTGCGCCTGGCGCTGGTTGGTGAGCGGCGGGACGATCCAGCCGGGCTTCATGCCTCGCCCCCTTCGTCCCCACCGGGCGCGGCCGACCACTCCTTGACGCGGGCGAGGTGGTCGTAGGGGCTGGCATAGCGGATATAGTCGGGCGCGCGACGCGAGACGAAGGGCTCGCGGCCGGAGCGCAAGCGATCGAGATATTCGAGCAGGCGTTCGAGATGACGCGCGGCGACATCGGCCAAGGGTTCGTCGCCGAATTCCAGCGGCTTGTCCTTGGCCCAGCCCTTCGGGTCGTGATGGAGCTTCATGTAGAGCACCGCCGCGACCGGCGTCGGACCGCTGAGCCCCTCGAAGCCGGATCGGGCAGCGAGCTCCGCTTCCAGCGTCAATTGCGGGGCAAAGCCCTTCTCGACCTGCGCCTTGCTCGGCGGCGCGCCGGTCTTGAAATCGACGATGCGCAGCGCCGGTTCGCGCGTCAGTTCGATCCGGTCGGCGCGGCCGCTCAGGCGGAAGCTGCTGCCGTCGGCGAGTGGGAAGCTCGCGCCGGTGAAGAGTTCCACGCCGATCCGGGCGATGTCGCCGCGCCGACGTTCCTCCCAGCGGATGAAATGCCCGGCGGTCAGCAGGAAGCGCGGCCACCAGAAGGCCTTGACCTCCGGCACGTCGTCATAAGCGCGGAAGAGCCGGGCGCCGATCCCGACCAGTTGGCCCAGCGCATCGGCCGGCAGCCCTTCGGGGTAGGTCGTGGTGAATTCCTCGACGATACCGTGCAGGAGCTTGCCGCGATCCTGCGCGGTCGGGTCGGCCACGAGATCGTCGAGCGCGTCGAGCTTCAGGATCTTGCGGGCGTGGATCTGGTAGGGGTCGCGATAGAGCGTCTCGACCTCGGTGACGCTGAGCGAGAGCGGCTGAAGGTCGCGCGGCGGGCGTGGTGCCGGGCGGCCGATCGGCTTCGCGTTTGCGGGGGCGCTCAACACGCCAGCCAGAGCCCGCAGCTTCGCGCCGTCGTCCAAGGCCTTCGTCCAGACCGGCTGCGGCGTCACCGCCTGCAGGCGCTGCCAGAAGCGCGAGGCAATGGTCTCGGCCTCGCCGGCCTTGCGCGGGCGCGTCAGCGTGACCTCGGGCGCGAGCGCAGCCATGACGAAATCATGGGCGGTCTGGCCGACGCGCCGCTCGGGTGGCGACAGGCCGAGTTCGGCGCGCATCGGCCGGTTGATGAAGGAATCGGTGGTGGTCTGCGGCGGCCAGACGGTCTCGTTCAGGCCGCCGAGAACCACATGGTCGGCCTCCAGCAGGCGCGCTTCGAGCAGCCCCCAGATCGCGACGCGCGGATAGCCCGGCGCCGCCCGCTTGACCACGGTTTCCGCCAGAAGCCCGTCGAGAATGGCGACGAAATCCCGCGCCGTCCCGTTCGGCGGCATCACGGCCTCGGCGCCGGCCAGCTCGTCGAAAAGCCCAGAGAGCGCTTCGCCATCCGGCCCGACGAAGGCGAGCGGCGTGCCGGCCTCGCTCAGGCTAAAGGCGGTAACAGTCGCGCGCGCCGCCGAAACGACGGCGGCCAATGACGGCGCCTCGTCAGCGAACGCCTCGCGCAAAGCGGCGCTGGCCGCGCCGAGCGCATGCAGCACCTTCGCCGCGGCGGCCTGATCTTCGGCCGTCAGGCGCTTGCGGGGACGCGGGACATGCCCGCTCTCGCGGATCGCCTCCCAATTCGCCATTGCCGCCTCCAGGTCCGGCATGCCGCGGCCGACCGCCTGGCCGCGCCATGTCCCGATCTCGAGCGCAGCAGCGCCACGCGCGAGCACATCCCGGCCAAGGCCCAGGCGGCAGAGCGGATGGGCCATTAACGGCACGAGAGAAACTGGCGCCATCTCGGCCAGTACGGCTTCGAGGACGAGCCGCAGCAGCGAGCCCGCCGGCCAGCGCCCGAGCGGCAGACCGGCGGAATCATCGACCTCGACACCCCAGCGCTTGAGCTCGACGGCGACGCGCTCGGCGAGGCCGCGATCCGGCGTCACCAGTGCCGCGTGGGCGCCCGGCCGTTCCAGAGTCTCGCGCAAGGCGATGGCGACGATCAGCGCCTCCTCGCGCTCGTCGGCTGCCTCGACGACGCGTAGGCCCTTGAAACCCTCAGCCGCCATCGCTTGCGGGATGCGGGCGCCGATATCGGACCAGAGTTCAGTGACCGAGGCGGGCAACATCGCCTCGCGCAGCAGCGCGGCGCGGGCCTCACGCGCGGCATCGGGCTGCGACAGCTCGCGCACGTCGTCGCGGACCGCTTCGAGCGTCTCCAGCAGGTGGTGCAGGGCGGCTTGCGGGTGGGACGGGGCAGGTTCCCTGATGATCGCGTCCCAGGCGCGCTGCTCTAGGCCGAGATCGATGCCGGGCAGGACCACGGCGCCGTTCGGCAGGCGGGCGATGGCCGCGAGCAAACGCGCGGTCGCCGGCACCGTGCCGGTCGAACCGGCCGCGATGATCGGCCCGGCCGCGCCGCCGGCGAGCAGACGGTCGCGCTCGGCCGCGAGCCTGCGGTTGCGGAAGTCGGCCGGGTCGCAGGCGCCGCGCTCGGCCAGGATTTCGGGCCAGGCCTCGCCGAGAATGGCGAGGAAGCCGGCATTGAGCTGCCAGACGCGGTCGAAGCGCGCGGCATCGAGCGAGGCGAGCCGCTCGACCGAGACGCCTTCCGTCTGCATCTGGTCGAGCAGGGAGGCGAGGTCGCCGGCGAGCCCATAGGCCTCGGCCAGCGTCGCCGGCACCAGGGCGGGCTCGCTCGGATCGAGGCGGAGATGGTTGCGATTGGCCGTGCGGCCCCAGGCATCGACCAGCCGCGTCAGCAGCATGCGGCGTTCGAGCGGCGCGATCGGGGCGACGCGTGCCTCCGCCCAGACGCCGGCGCCGATCAGGGCCGTCTCGGCCTCGTCGACATCGCCGAGCGGGACGATGCGCGGCAGCAGCAGCGGCTTGCCGCCGAGCTTCCCAGCGAGGATCGCGGCGAAGGCTCGGGCGGCACGGCGCGTCGGCAGATAGAGCGTCGTCCGCGCCATCGCGGCGGGATCGGCGGGGTCATGGACCGGCCCGAGCCGGCCATCCAGCATCGCCTGCGCCAGCACCTCGAGGAAGGGCGCACCGGCCGGGATGCTGAACAGGTTGAGCTCAGGCATCGACCGGCTGGGCGGCGGCGAAGGCGGTCTCGGCCGGCGCGATCGCCTCCGGCCGGTCGACATGCAGCCAGCGGCCTTCGAGGACATGGCCTGAAAGGCGACCCCGCGCGATGGCCCGGTCGAAGAGCAGGTTGAACGAGAACGAGGCCGGCGTGTCCACGAAGAACTCCGGCGTCACGATCGCGATGCCGGCATAGACGTAAGGGGCGCTCGCGGCCGCGCCGCGCCGAGTCAGGCGGCCCTCATCGTCGCGAAAGAAATCGCCGGGGCCGTTGAAGCCGACGCTGCTTTCGCGCTCCGCCAGCAGCAGGAGCATATCCATCCTGTCGCCATCCCAGGCGGCGGCCATCGCGCCGAAATTGGAGATGCCGCGCTCGCTCCAGAGCGAATCCGAATTGACGCTGAAGAACGGCCCGTCGCCGAGCAGCGGCAAGGCCTTCTTGGCGCCGCCGCCGGTTTCGAGCAATTCGCCGCGCTCGTCCGAGATCGTGATGCGCGGGCGTGTCCGGCCCGCGACATGCGCCTCGACCTGTCTGGCGAGGTGATGAACGTTGACGACCGCCTCCTCGACACCGGCCTCCGCCAGTCGATCGAGCGCATGGTCGAGCATCGCCTTGCCGCCGATCTTAACCAGCGGCTTCGGCAGCGTATCGGTAATCGGGCGCATGCGCTGCCCGAGGCCGGCCGCCAGCACGATCGCCCGGCGGATCGGCGGCGAAGCGGTTGTGGTCACGCGAATCTCCTGAAACAGGCGAATAGCCTTCCATAGCGCGTCATGGTCGGGCTTGTCCCGACCATCCACGTCTTCATGAATGCAGGGCGGAGTTCAAGACGTGGATGCTCGCCAAAGGGGCGAGCATGACGGGGCGTGCTCACTCCGCCTCGACCAGCTTCGGCATATGCGCCTGATACCAGCCCTTCAGCTCTTCGAGGGCGGGGTGGTCGAGATTGCGGCGCAGATAGCCCTCGATGCGCGGCAGATGCTTCAGGTAGTCCGGCTTGCCGTCGCGCTTGTCGAGGCGGGCGAAGATGCCGGCGATCTTGGTGTTGCGCTGGGCGCCGAGGATGGCATAGGCGCGGGCAAAATCAGCCAGGTCGAAATCCGGGGTATCTGCCCGGCGGGCGGCGCCATAGGCGGCGAGCAGCCTCAGTTCCAGCGAAGCGGGCATGTCGACGCGCGCATCCTGGCCGAGCGAGGCGAGATCATAGGCAGGGTGCCCGAGCACCGCGTCCTGGAAATCGATCAGGCCGAGCTTGGCATGGCCCTCGCGCCCTTCCAGCCAGATCAGGTTCGGCGAGTGATAGTCGCGCAGCGTCCAGGTCGTCGGCTGAGCCAGGATCTCGTCGAAGAGCCTGCTCCAGATCCGCGCGAATTCCGCCTGCGTCACGGCCGGCAGCGTGACCCCGGCGATGTGCGGGGCATACCATTCCAGGATCAGCTCGGTCTCGATCGCCATGGCCTGGCGGTCATATTCGGGGATGGCGTGGTCTATTCCCTCCGCGACCGGCAGGATCGCCGGCAAGGTATGGCGGTGGAGATCGGCGAGCAACCGGGCCGCGGCCTCGTAGCGTTCGGCTATCGGCCGGCGTTCTGCATCGATCACGCCCTCGTTGCCGAGATTTTCCAGGACAAGCAGGCCGGTCGTCAGGTCCGCGGCGAGGATGTCCGGCGCGGCATAGCCGAGCGAACGCAGGCCGCGATCCATCGCGACGAAGGCCTCGACATTCTCGGCGAGATGCGCGAGCGCGCTATAGGGCTTGCCGAGGCGGATCGGCGGGCCGTCCGGACGCGGCGGCGAGATCATGAGGATCGAACTCTCGCCATTCGGCCGCGTCAGGCGCTCATAGGCGCGCGTCGAGGCGTCGCCGAGCATGAAGTCGCGGCGGGCATCGCCCCAGCCGGCCGCGTCGAGGAGCCGGCGCGAGGCGACCGCGATGGCGAGGCGCTGCTTCCAGAGCACGCCCCCCGAGAGATCGGCGATGCGGCCGGTCTCGGGACGATCGGGATCGACGTCGAGCACGATGTCGAGACGCCGGGCCGCCGGCAGGCGCGTGCCGGCCCGGTCCGGCCATTCGACCAGCAGAATGAGCCGGTCGATATCCTCGACCAGGCCGATATCGTCGAGCTCGTCGGGCGAGCGCACCCGGTAGAGATCGGCATGCAGGACGGTGCCCTGCGCCGTCTCGTAGCTCTGGACGAGCGTGAAGGTCGGACTCGGCGCCTCCAGCGCCGGATCATCGGCGAGTTCGCGCAGGATGGCACGGGCCAGCAGCGACTTGCCGGAGCCGAGATGGCCGGAGAGCGCGACGATGTCGCCGGGCTTGAGGATGGCGGCGATATCGGCGGCGAGGCGCAGCGTCGCCGCCTCGTCCGCCAGCAGAAGCCGGTGCGTGCCGGCCTTGCGGGCTTCTTCCGTCATTCGGCGGCATCCGAGAGCGGCACGCCCTGCGCCGGGAAGACGGCCGTCACCCGCGTGCCACGACCGGGCGCGGAGTCGAGCTCGACATGGCCGCCATGGAGCTCGACGATCGAGCGGACGATAGAGAGGCCGAGGCCGACGCCGCGATGGCTGGAGCCGAGCGAATGGCTCTCGAAGCGCTCGAAGACCTTCTCCATGACCTCGGCCGGGATGCCGCGGCCCTGGTCGGCGACGGTGATGCGGATGTCGCCGCCCGTGCGCGTCGCGCCGACCGTCACGGTCTGGCCAGGCGAGGAGAAGCCGATCGCATTGGAGAGCAGGTTGAACAGCACCTGGCGCAGGCGCTTGCCGTCGGCGCGCAGCGGGCCGGTGCGGGCGTCGATCTCGACCTTGAGCTCGAGCTTGCTGTCGGTGAGGCGGTCCTGCAGCCCGGACGCCGCCTGCGCGATGGCATCGGCAACATCGACTTCCTGAATCTCCAGCGTCAGCGCGCCGTTGTCGATGGTGGCAAGATCGAGGATGTCGTTGATGATGGCGAGCAGCGCACCGGACGAGCGGACGATGTGGGAGGTGTAGTCGCGCTGCTTCTCGTTGAGCGCGCCGACCGTCTCGGTGCCCAGCAGTTGCGCGAAGCCGATGATGTTGGTGAGCGGCGAACGAAGCTCGTAGGAGACGTGGTGGACGAAGTCCTCGCGCAGCCGCGAGATCGTCTCCAGCGCCTCGTTCTTCTCGGTCAGCGCGCGCTCGACATTCACGCTGGCCGTGACGTCGGCGAAGGAGATCAGCGTCGCGCCGTCCGGCAAGGGCGCGGCGGCCATGTCGAGCACCGTGCCGTCGCGCCGCTCGATGCGGCTGCTGTAATCCTCGCGGGCATCGCGCACGCCGGTGACGACGCTGTGCAATTCGCTCCAGACCTCGTCCTGCGGGAAGAGCGGCCGGCAGAGCCGGATGACCTCGTCGATATGCGGCGCGCTCGCCGCGAGATCGCCGCCCTGGATGCGCCATGACTGGGCGAAGGCCGGGTTGGAGAGCTTGAGCCGCCCGTCCGAGCCGAACACGGCGACGCCTTCGCGCAGCGAATCCAGCGTCTCGCGCTGGGTGCGGGAGAGGGCGTTGAAGCGCGATTCCAGCGTGAAGCGCTCGGTGACGTCGTCGTAGAGATAGGTGACGCCGCCCTGCGGATTGGGGCTGGCGACGACGTGGATCGTCCGCCCGTCCGGCAGATACCACCAGTCCTCGCTGGCCCGCGTCGCGGTATAGGCGGCCTGCGCCGCCGCCTTCCAGCTCCGGTAGTCGCCGAGCTCGGGCAGGCGCCGCTCGGCGCGCAGCTTGTCGAGGATCTCGCCATCGGTGGGTTGGCCGTCGAGGAAGCTCGACTCCAGCGACCAGAGCGTGTCGAAACCGGAATTGCGATAGACGAGGCGCTGGGTGCCGTCGAAGACCGCGACCGCGGTCTTCAGCCGGTCGAGCGTGCGGACATGGGCGTCCATCTGGCGCTGGAGATCGGCGCGGATCGCCTCCAGCTCGCTCATATCGATGGCGAAGCCGGCATAACCGGTCGCGGTCGGCAATTCCATGATATCGAGGGTGCGCCGCTGGCCGGAAACCACGGCCGGCGCCCGCAAGGCGAAGGTCGCGCCTTCGCGCCGCGCCCGCGCGGCGGCATCGCGCTCGGTACGGTCGAGCAGCTCGAGGCCGCCCTTCACGACGGCAGCCGTATCGGCAGATTCGACGGCGCGGCCATAGGCGGTGTTGACCCAGGTCAGGCGGCCATCGGCATCGCGCATCCAGGCCGGGTGCGGCAGCCCCGCGAGCAGGCTCGACAGCGCCGCGTGGCCGGCCGTCACGCGTTCGAGCTCGCCGCGCAGCGTCATAACCTCCGCGCGCTCGCCCGTGACCTCGCGGAAGCGGATCACCGCGCGCCCGGCGACGGGGCGGCCTTCGACGTCGATGAAGGGGCCTGCCTTGCTGCGCAGCGTAAAATTGAACGCCTCGCCGCGCTCCTTCAGCGCATCGGTCGCAAGCTCCAGGCGCTTGGCATCGGCCGGCGGCGCCCAGCTGCCATAAGCCAGGGCAAGCGCCGTGCCGGGCGCGCCCAGGAAGCCGCTGTCGCCCTCGAAAATGGGCTCGGCATTGCGGCCCTTCCAGCTCACGACCACCTGCGGATCGGCGGCGAGCAGGATGGAGAGGCGCTCCTGATGGCTGCGCGCCGCTTCGAGATCGGCTGCGAGCTTGGCCTCGCGCTTCTGCCAGCGCGTCCGCTCGCGGACATAGATCAGCGATGTCGTCGTGGCGAAGACGGTCAAGCCGGCCAGGACCAGCGACAGCCCGCCGGAACTCGTGACGTCGAAGGTCATAGGAGCCAGCCATTCGCTGCGCGCCATGGTCGGAAGCGTGGTCGAGGCGACCGCCAGCCCCGGCAGCAATGCGCGCGGACGCCAACCGCCATCTCGCCCCTGTCGCCTCGCCCGTGCCATCCTCAACGTCCGTCGTCTTCCCGGCGGCTCCAGGCCGCCCAATCCATCGGGCCCGTCGGAATCGGCCGGGGGAGTTGGCAGGGCTGCCATCTCCGGAGGGGCCGATCCACGCTCGCCACCACGCCAATCACGTCAGAGCTGTGTTCCGGCCCGCGCATCGCAGCGACCGAATCAGCCCCACTCTAATCATCGCTGGAGTCCGTCAGGAAGTGCTTAATGGCCGGTAAATCGTTCGATTTTCCGGACAAACCAAGACTTAGCGAAGGCTCATCAACCTGTAGAGGCACGAGAGCCTTTCGACACAATCGGTAGTGTCTCCGCAGGTGATTCCCGGAAGGCACAGCCATGAAAAAAGGCCCGGCGGATGCCGGGCCTTGATCCGATGACGCCGTGGCGCCGTGTCAGTAGCGGTAGTGCTCGGGCTTGAACGGGCCGGCCTGCGGCACGCCGATATACTTCGCCTGGGCGTCGTTGAGCTGGGTCAGCTTGGCGCCGACCTTGGCGAGATGGAGCGCCGCGACCTTCTCGTCGAGGTGCTTCGGCAGCGTGTAGACCTTGTTCTCGTAGTTGGCGTGGTGATTCCAGAGCTCGATCTGGGCGAGCGTCTGGTTCGAGAACGAGCAGGACATCACGAAGGACGGGTGGCCCGTGGCGTTGCCAAGGTTCACCAAGCGGCCTTCCGAGAGCAGGATGATGCGCTTGCCGTCGGGGAATTCGACCTCGTCGACCTGCGGCTTGACGTTGTCCCACTTGAAGTTCTTCAGGCCGGCGACCTGAATCTCCGAGTCGAAATGGCCGATATTGCAGACGATGGCGCGGTGCTTCATCGCGCGCATGTGGTCGACGGTGATGACGTCGAGATTGCCGGTGGCGGTGCAGAAGATGTCGCCGCGCGGGGCAGCGTCTTCCATGGTCACGACCTCGTAGCCTTCCATCGCCGCCTGCAGGGCGCAGATCGGGTCGATCTCGGTGACGAGCACGCGGCAGCCGGCCTGGCGCAGCGAGGCGGCCGAGCCCTTGCCGACGTCGCCATAGCCGGCGACGACCGCGACCTTGCCCGACATCATGACGTCGGTGCCGCGGCGGATGGCGTCGACCAGCGACTCGCGGCAGCCATAGAGGTTGTCGAATTTCGACTTGGTGACGCTGTCGTTGACGTTGATCGCCGGGAACGGCAGGCGGTTGGCCTTGGCTAGCTCGTAGAGGCGGTGCACGCCGGTGGTGGTCTCCTCGGAGACGCCCTTGATCGCGGCGCGGGTCTTGGTGAACCAGCCCGGATTGGCCTTGAGCTGGCGCTTGATCAACGCGAAGAAGATCGTCTCTTCCTCATTGCCCGGCTTATCCAGGAACTCGGCCTTGCCGGCTTCGGCCTCGGCGCCGAGGATGATCAGCATGGTCAGGTCGCCGCCATCGTCGAGGATCATGTTCGGCGTGCCGCCGTCGCCCCAGGTCGCGGTCTTCAGCACGTACTCCCAGTACTCCTCCAGCGTCTCGCCCTTGATGGCGAAGACGGGGGTGCCGGTCGCGGCGATCGCGGCGGCGGCATGGTCCTGGGTCGAGAAGATGTTGCAGGACGACCAGCGCACGTCGGCGCCGAGATCCTTCAGGGTCTCGATCAGTACGGCGGTCTGGATGGTCATGTGCAGGCAGCCGGCGATGCGGGCGCCCTTGAGCGGGGCCTTGCCCTTGTGCTCCTCGCGGATCGCCATCAGGCCCGGCATCTCGTCCTGGGCCATGTTGATTTCCTTGCGGCCGTAATCCGCAAGCGAGATGTCCTTGACGATGTAATCCGACACGAGTGGCTCCAATCGCTCAACCTGAATGATGGCGCGCTGTCTAGCAGCGCACAGAGCGAATGGCAATCAAAGATATAAAGATGTCTTTATATGTGGATCGTACTGAATGTGCGGAAGCGGTCAAGCCGCGACCAGCTTCGATAAATCGGCACCGCTCGCGAGATGCTCGGTCGCATCCAGGATCTCGACCGCAACGATCCGACCATCGGCATCGTAGTCAAAGATGATACCGGGGCGCACTTCCTCGCTGTCGTTCACCGGCGCGTCGGCAAAGCGGAGATAGAGTGCGTCAACCTCAACGTCGTAGTGGGTCTTCATCGTCTGCGGCTCCGGTCGAGGAAGAGCGTGATCACGCGATACGCTTCCCCCAACCTGACATATACCACACGTAGAACTCTTCCGTCGCGCTCGGGCAAAGCCTTGAATGCTCTGATCCGGTCGGCATGCTTTGGATCACTTTCGACGGCATCCGGGTCCAGAACCGTCCGTTCGATCCATTCGCTCTCGATACCGCGCTCTGCCAGCATCTCTTTGGCGTGATCAGAATAGATGAAACGCCACACCCGCTCGGCCATCGATAGCCCCTCATTCGAACCGCCTTAGCTCGCACCCTGCACGGCAAAGGTTGAGGCGTCGAATTTTAAGGCCCGGGTCGACCGGTTATAATGTGTCACCCCTACTCGCCCTCGCCGAACTTGTCGGCGATCAGAGCCGCAAGCGCATCGAGCGCCGGTTTGGCTTCCGTGCCCGTGGCGACGATGGTGATCGTCGAGCCGATGCCGGCGCCGAGCGTCAGCACGCCCATGATCGAGGTGGCGCCCACCGTCTCGCCGCAGCGGCTCACCGTGATCTCGGCATCGTAGCGGGCGGCGCATTGCACGAATTTCGCCGTGGCGCGGGCGTGCAGACCCTTCTTGTTGACGATCTGGAATTCGCCGTAGAGGGCCCCGGCGGGAATGTCGATCTCGGGGCAGTCGCAGTCTTCGTCCATCCTGCCCCTCTCGCGGCGCGGTTACTTGCCGGCCAGCACGCGGCTGGCGACCGTGATGTATTTTCGGCCCGCATCCTGCGCGCTAGTGACCGCTTCGTCGAGGGTCTTCTCCTCGCGCACGCTGGCGAGCTTGATCAGCATCGGCAGGTTGACGCCGGCGACGACGTCGATGCGGCCGGGCTCCATCACAGAGATTGCGAGATTGGAGGGCGTGCCGCCGAACATGTCGGTCAAGATGATGACGCCGCGGTCGGTCTCGACCTGCTCGACGGCGGCGATGATATCGCGGCGTCGGCTCTCCATGTCGTCATCGGGAGCGATGGCGATGGTCGCGAGGTTCTTTTGGGGGCCGACGACGTGTTCGAGCGCAGCGCGGAACTCCGTCGCCAAATGCCCATGCGTCACGAGGACCAGTCCGATCATTCAATCCAGCACCGGAGAGCGCCGTCAGCGCCCGGACAAGGTCGCGGTTTATGCGTCAGGAGCGCGGTCTGCGCAAGCCGTCAGCCGTCGAACTTGTCAAAATCGTGGTTAGCGCTCGGCCTCTGTGAATAAGTCGAGCGCGTTTAGAGCAAGCCTCTCGTCGCCGGCACGGCCCGTCATGCGCAGGCGCGGGAGGTCGACGCCGGCAAGGCTGTCGACGAGATCCTCGGGCTCGGGCATCCGCGGCGGCTCCTCGGCTGCAAGGTCGACGATCAGCCTGACGACGACAGCGCCCGCGTAAGGCTCCGGTGTCAGGCCCAATCCCCGGCGCTCGACGATGCCCTCCAGCGGCGCGACCGGCCGCGCCACCAGCCGATCACCGGCGGCCACGAGCTCGGTGCGGTCGTCGGCGACGAGCCTGGCGAAGCGGCCCGCCTGCGCTGCGAGCGTGATCAGGGCGAGCGCGAGCGTCGACTTGCCGCTGCCGGACGCACCGCGGATCAGGATCCCCGCCTCGCCGATGGCGATGACGGTTGCATGGATGCGGACGCGTTCCGACGCAGGCCCGCCGGGCGTCCCGGCGTCAGGCTGCATGGGCATAGGCCGCCGGCAGGCAGACGATGAAGCGGGCGCCGAGTCGCTCCGCCTCGCCGTCGGGACCGATGGGGCCGAGCCGGTTCTCGGCCCGGATCGAGCCGCGATGCGCCTCGACGATCTGGCGCGAGATCGAGAGGCCGAGCCCGGAATTCTGGCCGAAGCCCTCGTTCGGGCGGTCGGTATAGAAGCGCTCGAAGATGCGCTCCAGCGCATGCGGCTCGATGCCCGGCCCCTCGTCCTCGACGGTGACCAGCACGTCGTTGGCGACGCGCGAGAGCACGACCTTCACCGGCTTGTCGGCGGGCGAGAAGGAACGGGCATTGTCGATCAGGTTGACCAGGACCTGGCCGATGCGGGAATCGTGACCGAGCACGAGGAAGGCATCGTCGCCCAAGCGCTGGCTGCGCCGGTCGCTGCTCAGCTCGATCTTCGCCTGACCCTCGCGGCGCGTCTCGTTCTGGATCGTCACCACGGCGCCGAGAACCTGCGCCACGTCGACCGGGGCGGAATCGTTGCGGGCCAACTCGGCATCGAGTCGCGAGGCGTCGGAGATGTCCGAGATCAGGCGGTCGAGCCGGCGGACATCGTGCTGGATCACGGCGAGCAGGCGCTCGCGCGAATCCTCGTTGCGGGCGCGCGGCAAGGTCTCGACCGCGCTGCGCAGCGAGGTGAGCGGGTTCTTCAGTTCATGCGCGACATCGGCCGCGAAGCTCTCGATCGCCTCGATGCGGCTGTAGAGCGCCTTGGTCATGTCGCGCAGCGTGCCGGAGAGATGACCGATCTCGTCGTGACGGTTGCTGAAATCCGGGATCTGCTCGCGCGACTTGACGCCGCGCCGCACGCGCTGGGCGGCCTCCGCCAGCTTGCGGATCGGCTCGGCGATGGTGCCGGCGAGCAGGATCGAGAGCACGATCATCACGCCGGCCGCGACCGCGAAGACCTGGAAGATCGCGAAGCGCTCGGAGGCGATCACCGCATCGATGTCGCCGCCCTGCGTGGAGAGCAGCAGCGCGCCCTTCACGGTGCGGAAGCGCTGCACGGGCACGGCGACCGAGACGATGGTCTGGCCGCGGGTGTTGACGCGCACGACGCTGGCCGGCGCGCCGTTCAGGGCGCGCGCAACCTCCGGATAGGACTTGCCGTTGGCATTCTCGAAATCGTCATAGGTCGGGACATCGGCCTTGCCGAGCCGGTTGCGGAGCATGTTCCAGGTGCGCTCCAGCAGCGGCGGCTCGTCTGGCTCGCCGACGCGCGGCAGGTCGAGGCGCAGCACGTCGCCGCGCGAATAGAGGCTGCGCGAGTCGATGGTGAGCATCCCGTCCTTGTCGTAGACCCGGGCCCGGGTCTTGGTCGGCGTCACCAGGCGGCGCAGCAGCGGGGCGACCTTCTCGGGATTGATCGAGAAATCGAGCGGATCCTCGGCGATGCCGGCACTTTCGCCGGCCTGAAGCTGCAGCAGCTTGTCGGGGTCGATGGTGATCGTATCGATCTCGACCGTGGCGGAGGAGGCGATCGCGCCGGCGATGATCTCGCCCTGTGTCAGAAGGCTCTGGACGCGCGCCTCGATCAGGCCCTCGCGGAACTGGTTGAGGTAGAGGAAGCCGATCAGCAGCGCGACGAGTCCGCCGAGATTGAGGACGAGGATGCGGCGCGTCAGGCTTGAGGCAGCGCGCAGCGAGATCGCGCGCGCCATGCGCCGCCAGGCGATGCCGACGCGGCGACGCAGCACGGCGCGCCAGCCTGACGGCGGCGCTGATGCTTTGTTGTCGACGGTTGCCATGGCTGCGGCTTGCTTTCCGCTCGGGATGACGGCGACGGCGAATCCGGCGCGCCGCGCTCTCCTTGCCTCAGGTTTCCTTGAAGCGATAGCCCACGCCGTAGAGCGTCTCGATCATGTCGAACTCGGCATCGACCTGATTGAACTTCTTGCGCAGGCGCTTGATGTGGCTGTCGATGGTGCGGTCGTCCACATAGACCTCGTCGTCATAGGCCGCGTCCATCAGGGCGTTGCGGCTCTTGACCACGCCCGGTCGCTGCGCGAGCGACTGCAGGATCAGGAACTCGGTGACGGTGAGCGTCACCGGCTCGCCGCGCCAAGTGCAGGTATGGCGTTCCGGGTCCATGCGCAGCAGGCCGCGCTCCAGCGCCTTGGCATCCTCGGCGCGCGGAGCGACGGTCGGGTCCTTGGCGCCGGCCCGGCGCAGGATCGCCTTGACGCGTTCGACCAGCAGACGCTGCGAGAACGGCTTCCGGATGAAGTCGTCGGCGCCCATCTTCAGGCCGAAGAGCTCGTCGATCTCCTCGTCCTTCGAGGTCAGGAAGATGACCGGGAGATCGGATTTCTGGCGGAGCCGCCGCAGCAGCTCCATGCCGTCCATGCGCGGCATCTTGATGTCGAAGATCGCCAGATCCGGCGGGTTCTGCTTCAACCCGTCGAGGGCCGAGGCACCATCCGTATAGGTCATGATGCGATAGCCCTCGGCCTCGAGGGCGATCGAAACCGATGTCAGGATGTTGCGGTCGTCATCGACCAGCGCAATCGTTGGCATAAGGCTTTCGTCTCTTGTTCTCGTTGCAATACAGGGTTCCCCTCCCGCGCGAGAGGGGCCAAAGCATGGCGGCAATCTAGCCGGGACGTGGCGATTTGCCTATGACCCCGTATCACAAGCTGGAAATCGCAGGGAGGTTCCATGGCCAAGGCCACCAAGGACGTGATTCAGCCGATGGACGAGGCTGTGCGCGCGGAGGCCAAAGGCCTGCTGCGCGAGGCCCGCTCCGCCGCGCTGGCCACGCTCGGCCCCGATGGGCACCCCTCGGCGAGCCTCGTCGGGGTCGCGACCGATATCCAAGGCACGCCGGTCATCCTGATCTCGGGGCTCGCCGCCCATACCGGCAACCTGGCGGCCGATCCGCGCGCCTCGCTCTTGATCTCGCCCGGCGGGAAGGGCGACCCGCTCGCCCATGCGCGGATCACGCTGAAGGTCCGCGCCCGCAAGATCGAGCGCGAGAGCGAGGAGGGAGCCCGCATCCGCCGGCGCTATCTCGCACGCCAGCCGAAATCGGCGCTCTATGCCGATTTCCCGGATTTCAGCTTCTTCGCCCTCGATATCGCAGGCGGCAGCCTGAATGGCGGCTTCGCGCGCGCCTTCGCGCCGACCCCAGCCGACCTGATGAGCGACCCGGCCCATGCCGCCGCGCTCGCTGAGGTTGAGGCAGGCGCCGTCGTGCATATGAACGAGGACCATGCCGACGCGATCGGCCTCTATGCGACCGGACTGCTCGGGGCGAAGCCCGGCGAATGGCGCGCCATCGGGCTCGATCCGGACGGGCTCGACATGGCGCTCGGCAGCGCGACGCTGCGCCTGCCCTTCCCGGCCTCGGTGGACGGCCCCGGCACCTTGCGGCGCATCCTTGCGGAACTGGCCGCACAGGCGCGTGCCAAGGCAGCATGACATCGCCGAAACCGCCTGCGAGATCGGTGGCAGCAGGAGCGCGCGGCCATTTACCACAGGTTGAAATTCAATCGATTTAGAAGCCGACCCAAGGTCATCGGGCCTTTTCAATGACTTGAGCGAGGCGCCGCATCGCCTTAAAGACCATCGTGGCCTGCAGAGGCTGTAAGGGACCGCGAAACCCTGCAGCCTCCAGGGCCTCGCCTTCGACGCCTGGGCCCTGCCACCCGCCCCGGCGCATTCGTGAATACAACGGGCCGCCGACAGAATGGCCGGCCTCCGGAGGAATTCAGTGGACAATATCGGTCAGTTCAATGCCGCCCAAGGCGCCGAGGGCTTCGGCTTCCGCAAGCTCAAGGCTGTGCACTGGAACCTGGAGGCGCCGCAGCTCTATGAGGAATCCCTGGATCGGGGCGAATCCCGACTCGCCCGCGGCGGCGCGCTCTGCGCCGATACCGGCACCCATACCGGCCGTTCGCCCAAGGACAAGTTCACGGTGCGCGACGCGCTGACCGAGAACACCGTCTGGTGGGAGAACAACCAGGCGATGTCGCCGGAGCATTTCGAGACGCTTCTGGCCGATTTCCTTAGCCACACCGAAGGCAAGGAGCTGTTCGCGCAGGACCTTTATGGCGGCGCGGACCCCGTCCACCGCGTCAAGGCCCGTGTCTTCACCGAGATGGCCTGGCACTCGCTCTTCATCCGCAATCTGCTGATCCGCCCGCCGCGCGACGAGATCAACGCCTATGTGCCGGAGATGACGATCGTCGATCTGCCGAGCTTCAAGGCCGATCCGAAGCGCCATGGCTGCCGCAGCGAGACCGTCGTCGCGATCGACTTCACCCGCAAGATCGTGCTGATCGGCGGCTCGGCCTATGCCGGCGAGATGAAGAAATCGGTCTTCACCTATCTGAACTACGTCCTGCCGACCAAGGGCGTGGTGCCGATGCACTGCTCGGCCAATGTCGGCGCCAAGGACGATTCCGCGATCTTCTTCGGCCTCTCCGGCACCGGCAAGACCACACTCTCCGCCGATCCAGAGCGCACGCTGATCGGTGACGACGAGCATGGCTGGTCGAAGGAAGGCATCTTCAATTTCGAGGGCGGCTGCTACGCCAAGACGATCCGGCTCTCGGCCGAGGCCGAGCCGATGATCCACGCGGCCTCGCTGCGCTTCGGCACCGTGCTCGAGAACATCGTCATGGACCCGATCACCCGCGAGGTCGATTTCGACGACCAGTCCAAGACCGAGAACACCCGCTCGGCCTATCCGCTCGACTTCATCCCCAACGCCTCGCGCACTGGCCGCGCCGGCATCCCCAAGAACATCGTGATGCTGACCGCCGACGCCTTCGGCGTGATGCCGCCGATCGCCAAGCTGACGCCGGCCGAGGCGATGTATCACTTCCTCTCCGGCTATACCGCCAAGGTCGCCGGCACGGAGCGCGGGCTGACCGGTGTCGAGCCCGAATTCTCCACCTGCTTCGGCTCGCCCTTCCTGCCGCGCCACCCGTCGGAATATGCCAACCTGCTGCGCGACTTCATCGCCAAGCACCATGTCGATTGCTGGCTGGTGAATACCGGCTGGACCGGCGGCAAATACGGCACCGGCCGGCGCATGCCGATCCGCGTGACGCGCCGCCTGCTCTCCTCGGCGCTCGACGGCTCGCTCAACCGCGCCGATTTCCGCCGTGACCCCTATTTCGGCTTCGCGGTGCCGACCTCGGTGCCCGGCGTCGAGCCCCATATCCTCTATCCCGTGAAGACCTGGCAGGATAAGGCCGCCTTCGCCGAGACCGCCAAGAACCTCACGGAGATGTTCGCCAAGAACTTCGCCAAGTTCGAGGACCATGTCGACGACGCCGTGAAGGCTGCGGCGCCGACGAGCTCGCTCGCGGCCTGAGGCCAAACGTTTCGGGCTATGCTACGAGAGGCGGCCATGGGCCGCCTCTTTTTCATTGTGCTGAAGCTTCTCCTCACCCTCGTCGTTCTCGGCGCCGCGCTCTGGGGCGCGGGCTTCCTGCTGTTCCGCCTATCGGGCACGATCGCGATCATCGGCGCGATCGGCTTCGGCATCGCGGCACTGGCCGGGCTCGTCGGCATCTGGACCAGCGACGCGCGCCTAACGCTGGGCTTCGCCACGGTCTTCGTCGGCCTGCTGGGATGGTGGAGCAGCTTCCAGCCCTCGCATGACCGCGACTGGATTCCCGAGCTCGCGAAGCTGCCGAGCATTGTGCGCCAGGGCGACGCGATCACCGTGTCCAATCTGCGCCATTTCCACTGGCGCACCGAAGAGGATTACGACCAGGTCTGGGAGACCCGGCGCTACAATCTTGCGACCGTCACCGGCGCCGACGCCTTCCTGACCTATTGGTCGGGCGAGGCGATCGCGCATCTGATGATCAGCTTCACGTTTTCCGATTCGGTGCCCCTCACCATCTCGATCGAGGTCCGGCGCGAGAGGGGCGAAGAATGGTCGGCGCTGGCCGGTTTCTTCCGCAGTTACGAGATGGCCTATGTCGCCGCCGACGAGCGCGACATCGTCGGCTTGCGCACCCATGCGCGGCGCGAGGATGCCAGGCTCTTCCGCCTCAGCACCTCGGGAGCTCAGGCGCGCGACCTGCTCGTCGCCTATATCGGGGATATCAACGACCTCGCCGCCAAGCCGCGCTGGTACAACACGCTGACGACCAATTGCACCACGGTGGTGTACCACCTCGTCGCCAGCGTCTCGCCGGGCTGGAAGTTCTCGCTGCCGCTCGATCCGCGCGTGCTGCTGTCGGGCTATCTGCCGGGCTATCTCCAGCAGATCGGTGCGATCCGGCAGGACATCCCGCTGGAGGAGCTGGTCCGGGCCGCCCGCATCGGCGACCACGCGCGCACGCTCTCGCTGGACGATCCGCAGTTCTCGGCGAAGATCCGCGAGGGCGTGCCGACCGGGCGGCCGTGACACCGCTGTCTTCCCGTGCGCGCTGCGGCGCGAAGTGCCGCTGCGCAGACACGGGACCGCGGGCAGAATAGGGCGCCCCTCTGGCGCGCGCACGGAAAGAGCGCCTCCTCCGTCGGACGGTCCCGTGTCTGCGCTGCAGCATTACATGCTGCAGCGCAGACACGGGATGACACCCTGCACTACCGGAAGAACAACAGCGTCTGCACGATGAACAACGGGATCAGGATCGCGCCCGACCAGAGCATGTAGCCGAAGAAGCTCGGCATCTTCACCTTCCGGTCCTTGGCGATGGCGTAGACCATGAAGTTTGGGGCGTTGCCGATATAGCTGTTGGCGCCCATGAAGACCGCGCCGGCCGAGATCGCCGTCAGCGTAAGCGCGCCGGTCGTCATCAAGGCCTTGGGATCGCCGCCCGCCAGCTCGAAGAAGACGAGATAGGTCGGCGCGTTGTCGAGGAAGGAGGAGAGCGCGCCGGTCAGCCAGAAATAGGCCGTGGTATTGGCGCTGCCGTCGGCATGGCTGACCAGCGCGACCAGCGACGCGAAGGCGCCGGCCTTGCCCGCCTGCAACATCGCCAGCACCGGGATGATGCAGACGAAGATGCCGGCGAAGAGCTTGGCGACCTCCTGGATCGGCCCCCAACTGAACTCGTTGCCGGCACGGACTGGCCCGGGCGTGAGCTTGAGCGAGAGGCCGGCGAGGACGAGCAGGATCACGTCGCGCAGCAGGTTCTGGCCTTCGACGGCGACGCCATGAACGGTGAAGGCGACGCCCGGCTTCCAGTTCGCCGACATCAGGATCGCGGCGATGACGCCGCCGAGCAGCAGGAGATTGACCTTGCCCCAGAGCTTGATGGCGCGGTCCGGCGTCGGGTCCTTGAGCCTGGGATAGCCCTCCTCCTTGCGGAAGAAGAAGCTGTCGAGCGCGTAGAACAGCGCCAGCAGCACGACGACCGCGAAGGCCGTCTCGGGCAGCAGATGCGTCGTGGTCCAGAAGAAATCGACGCCGCGCAGGAAGCCGAGGAAGAGCGGCGGGTCGCCGAGCGGCGTCAGCGATCCCCCGATATTCGAGACCAGGAAGATGAAGAAGACGACGACATGGACGTTGAAGCGCCGGTCGTCATTGGCCCGCAGCACCGGCCGGATCATGATGATCGAGGCGCCGGTCGTGCCGACGAAGCTCGCCAGCACCGTGCCGATCGCCAGCAGGACCGTGTTGGTCGCGGGCGTGCCGTGCAGGTTGCCCGAGATCAGGATGCCGCCCGCGATGGTGAAGAGCGCGAAGAGCAGGATGATGAAGGGGATGTAGTCGAGCAACGCGGTATGCAGCAGCGCACCGAGCGCGGGATCGGCGCCGCGCAGCAGGACCAAAGGCACCAGCGTCAGCGCGGCCCAGAAGCCGGCGAACTTGCCGTAGTGATGCTCCCAAAGACGCGGAAACAGCACCGGTCCGAGCGCGATCGAGAGCAGCATGCCGGCGAAGGGCAAGGCCCAGCCGGCACCCATGCTCGCCCCGCCGATATCGCCCGACGCCCAGGCGGTGCCGGGCGCCGCCACGAGCGCGAGCGCTGCAACTGCGATCAGCCTGCCGGCCGCCCCCGTCACGACGCCGCCCGCCTTACGGCTTCGGCGGCGTGATGACCGGCGGCGCATTCAGGTCAAACCCACCCGGTAGGCCCGAGCCGCCGAGGCCGGGGATCTGGATCGAGTCGAACTGCTTGTCGATCGCCTTCTGGTCGAGCTGCACGGCCGAGGCCTTGTAGTGCATCACCATGCTCGGGAAGATCACGACGAGCGCGACCATGATGCACTGGATCACCACGAAGGGCACCGCGCCCCAGTAGATCTGGCCAGTGGTGACCGGTTCCATCATCCGGCCGGTGACGCGATCCCGGTAGGGGTTCTTCGGCGCGACCGAGCGCAGGAAGAACAGCGCGAAGCCGAAGGGCGGATGCATGAAGGAGGTCTGCATGTTCACGCCGAGGATGACGCCGAACCAGATCAGGTCGATGCCGAGCTTCTCCGCGGCCGGTCCGAGCAGCGGCACGACGATGAAGGCCAGCTCGAAGAAGTCGAGGAAGAAGGCGAGCAGGAAGACCATCACGTTGACGACGATCAGGAAGCCCGTCGCGCCGCCGGGCAGGCCGACCAGCAGATGCTCGACCCAGAGATGGCCGTTGACGCCGTAGAAGGTCAGCGAGAACACGCGCGCGCCGACCAGGATGAAGAGCACGAAGGCCGAGAGCTTGGCCGTGGACTCGGTCGCCTGCCGGAGCAGGTCGAAGGTCATGCGCTTCTTGCCGTAGGCGAGCAGGATCGCGCCGGCCGCGCCCATCGCGCCGCCTTCCGTCGGGGTGGCGACGCCGATGAAGATCGTGCCGAGCACCAGGAAGATCAGGGCCAGCGGCGGCACCATGACGAAGATGACCTGCTCGGTCATGCGCGAGAGCAGGTTGAGCTTCAGGAATTTGTTGACCAGCGCGATGACGAAGGAGATCGCCACCATCAGCGACATCGTCAGGATGACGAAATCGGCGCCTGCGGTCAGCTTGGTGAAGAGCTTCATATAGGCGTAGGCGAGGGCGAGCGAGATCAGCGCGACGACGAGCAAGGAGAGGCGCCGCGTCTGGCCGTCGGCATCGCGCAGGGTCTGCGCCTCCGGCGGCAGGCCGGGCGCGCGATTGGGATAGACGATCGTGACGAGGAAGACATAGCCGGCATACATCGCCGCGAGCACCAGGCCGGGAATGAAGGCCCCCTCGTACATGTCGCCGACCGAGCGGCCGAGCTGGTCGGCGAGCACGATAAGCACGAGCGAGGGCGGGATGATCTGCGCGAGCGTGCCGGACGCCGCGATGACGCCCGACGCAAGGCGCCGGTCATAGCCGTAGCGCAGCATGATCGGCAGCGAGATCAGGCCCATCGAGATCACCGAGGCCGCGACGACGCCGGTGGTCGCGGCGAGCAGGGCGCCGACGAAGATCACCGCATAGGCGAGACCGCCGCGGATCGGCCCGAAGAGCTGGCCGATGGTGTCGAGCAGGTCCTCCGCCATGCCGGAGCGTTCGAGAATCAGGCCCATGAAGGTGAAGAACGGCACGGCCAGCAGCACGTCGTTGTTCATCGTGCCGTAGATGCGCTCGGGCAGGGCCTGCAGGAAGTTCTCCTGGAACAGGCCGAGCTCGATGCCGATCAGCGCGAAGAGCAGGCCGTTGGCGGCCAGCGCGAAGGCGACGGGATAGCCGAGCAGCAGGAAGACGACGAGCGCCGCGAACATCACCGGCGCCATGTTGACGCGCAGGAAATCGCCGACACCGCCGCCCGCCGCGAAGGCGTCGCCGGTGTGGAGGCCGAAGAAGGCGAGGAGGGTCAGCGCGAGCAGCAGGCCGGCGACGCGCGGAAGGCGATGAGCGTGCATGGGACGGTTCCGGACTTCTTGCGGGCCGCTCACGAGGCGAGACCCTGTTCCTTGGCTTGGTCGAGCAGGCGCTGGGCTTCCGCCTCGGCCGCCGCGGCATGGCCGAGAGCCATCTCCGCATCTTCCAAGTCGCCGCGCATGATCGCGATCGTCTTGATGATCTCGGAGATGCCCTGGAAGGTCAGCATCACGAAGCCGACCACGACGAGCCCCTTGGCCGGCCATTGCGGCAGGCCGCCAGCCGAGAGCGACTGCTCGTTGATGGCGTAGGAGCGCATGAAGAACGGCCAGGAATGGTAGACGATCAGCAGGCAGAACGGCATCAGGAAGAGTACATGACCGACGAGCTCGATCCATTGCCGGACGCGCTTCGGCAGCATCGCGTTCACGATATCGATGCGGATGTGCTCCTTCACCTGCATCGTCCAGGAGGCGCACATCAGGAAGACCGCGCCGAACAGCATCCATTGCAGCTCGAGCCAGGCATTCGACGAGACGTTGAAGATCTTGCGGATGATCGCGTTGACCGACGCCACGATGACCGCCGCGAGGATCAGCCAGGCGACCTTCTTGCCGATCTGGCCGTTGACCGCGTCGATGACCCGGCTGATGGCAAGGAGACCCTTCACATTCCCGCTCCCGTCGAGAGGCGCCATGGACCGGATATGTGCAGCCGGTTCGTGTTTATGCGCAGTTTATGAGCTGGATCGGTATAGGAGGGATGTGCGCCACGCAAGACGGTGCGGGCCTTATCCATTGGACCAAAGGCGAAGGCATGCGACTGCCTGTTTTTGCGGCAGAAAATTGCGGCCCTGCGCCTTGGCTCGCCCACGCGGCGAAGAAACGTTATGTTCGCGTTCATCTTCGGAGAACAATATTCTCCGACCCGCTTCCCACCGTCGATTCGAGGCGCCGATGTGCCGCTTCCTCGCCTATTCCGGCGTTCCCGTCTTCCTCGAAGACTTCGTCGCCTCGCCCTGCCATTCGCTGATCCACCAGTCGCTGCATGCCGAGGAGGCCAAGACCGGCACCAATGGCGACGGCTTCGGCGTCGGCTGGTATGGCGAGCGGCCCGAGCCCGGCCAGTATCGCGAGGTGCGTCCCGCCTGGTCCGACGAGAACCTGCTCTCGATCGCGCGGCAGGTGCGCTCGCATCTGTTCTTCGCCCATGTCCGCGCCGCGACCGGCACCGCGACGACGCGGGCGAACTGCCACCCCTTCGTCCATGGCCGCTATCTCTTCATGCATAACGGCCAGATCGGCGGTTACGGCACGATCCGCCGGCGGCTGGAGGCGCTGATCCCGGATGCGCTCTATGGCGTACGCGCCGGCACGACCGATTCCGAGGCGCTGTTCCTGCTCGCCCTTTCCCATCTGGCGGAAGGGATGACGCCGGGCGATGCGCTCGCCACCGCCTTGTCGGACGCGCTCTCGCTGATGCAACAAGCCGGTATTCGCGAGCCGCTGCGCTGCGCGGCGGCACTGGCTGACGGGGACAGCATCCACGCGATCCGCTGGTCCTCGGACGCCAAGCCGCCGAGCCTCTATGTCTGCGCGCGACCGGACAGCGTCGTCATCGCCTCCGAGCCGGTCGATGCCGCCCGCGAATGCTGGCAGGCCCTGCCCTGCAACACGCTGGTCACGGTGCAGGGCGGCGCGGTGACGTTCTCGCCCTTCGAGATCGCACTGAAACAGGCGGCCTGAGCCGGCATCGGCCCTTCGCTTCAAGCCGCGGCCGGGCAGGACAGCCATGCGCGGCGCGCCCTGACACGCCCCCGGTTGCCTTCCTACGTCGAAGGCCTAGCCTTGCTCCCCGGCGAGGCTCTCTCCGGGAAAGGCATGGGCGATGAAGAAGGGTTCCGATCTTCTGGTCGAGGCGCTGGAGAACGAGGGCGTCGATCGCGTCTTCGGCGTTCCCGGCGAGGAAAATCTCGACGTCGTCGAATCCCTGCGCAAATCGAAGATCGAGCTCGTGCTGACGCGGCACGAGCAGGCCGCCGCCTTCATGGCCGCGACGCATGGCCGGCTCACCGGCCGCCCCGGCGTCTGCATCGCGACGCTCGGCCCTGGCGCGCTGAATTTCTCGACGGGTGCGGCCTATGCCCATCTCGGCGCGATGCCGATGATCCTCATCACCGGGCAGAAGGCGATCATGAGCGCCAAGCAGGCGCGTTTCCAGATCGTCGACGTGGTCGCCTCGATGCGCCCGCTGACCAAGATGACGCGCCAGATCGTCAGCCCCGGCAGCATCCCCTCCGTGGTGCGCGACGCCTTCCGTGTCGCGATGGAGGAGCGGCCCGGTCCGGTCCATCTCGAACTGCCCGAGGATATCGCGGCCGAGGAGGTCGAGGATATCCCGATGATCCCGGTCCATCCGCTCGACCGGCCGATCGCGCCGCCCGCCCCGCTCGACCATGCTGCCCGGATGATCCTCGCGGCCAAGCGCCCGCTGGTGATGATCGGCGCCGCCGGCAACCGGCCGCGGCTGGTCGAGCCGCTCTCGGCGGCGGTGCGCCGCATCGGCCTGCCGTTCTTCAACACCCAGATGGGCAAGGGCGCCGTCACCGGCGGCTCGAACCTCTATCTCGGCACCGCCGCGCTCTCCGAGGGCGACTATGTCCATGAGGCCGTCGCCGCCGCCGACCTGATCATCGCGGTCGGCCACGACACGATCGAGAAGCCGCCCTTCCTGATGCGCCAAGCCGGCGGGCCGAAGGTGATCCATCTCGGCTTCCAGTCGGCCAATGTCGAGCAGGTCTACCACCCCGATGCCGAGGTGATCGGCGATATCGGCGTCACCATGACGGGCCTCGCCGACCGGCTGGAGGGCAAGCTGCCCGAGCAGAAGCAGACGCTTGAGCTGCGCCAGAAGATCCTGGCGAAGATCAATGCCCGCGCCGAGGAGGACCGCTTCCCGGTGACGCCGCAGCGGCTCGTCCATGACGTGCGCGCGGTGATGCCGGAGGACGGCATGGTCTGCCTCGACAACGGCATGTACAAGATCTGGTTCGCGCGGAACTACCGCACCCATGTCGCCAATACGCTGCTGCTCGACAATGCGCTGGCGACGATGGGCGCAGGACTGCCCTCGGCGATGATGGCGGCGATGCTGCATCCGGAGCGGCGCGTCATGGCCGTCTGCGGCGATGGCGGCTTCATGATGAACTCGCAGGAGATGGAGACGGCGGTCCGGCTTGGGCTCAACCTCGTCGTGCTCGTCCTCAATGACGGCGCCTATGGCATGATCCGCTGGAAGCAGGCCGTCGACAAGTTCCCGGATTACGGCATGACCTTCGGCAATCCCGATTTCGTGCGCTATGCCGAGGCCTATGGCGCCAAGGGCTCGCGCGTGACCTCGGCCGAGGCGCTAGTGCCGACGCTGGAAGCCGCGTTCAAGGGCGGCGGCGTCCATCTCGTCGATTGCCCGATCGACTATTCCGAGAACACCCGCGTCCTCGTCGAGGAACTCAGGAACAAGGTGCCGGACGTCGATCTGGCTTGATCTTCGGCACTCCAAGCGAATTCAAGGAGACGACCATGCTCCAGGTTGTGCAAGCCTATGACCGCGCCCCGATCACCGAGATCGAGACCGACGACGAGGCCGCGCTCGAACGCAAGCTGCAGGCGGCGCAGGTGGTCTTCAAGGATCGCGACAACTGGCTGAAGCCGTATCAGCGCATCGCGATCCTGCGCAAGCTCGCGGGGCTGCTGGAAGCAAGGCGCGACCATTTCGCCATGCAGATCGCACGCGAGGGCGGCAAGCCACTGCCGGACGCGATCGTCGAGGCGAACCGGGCCGTCGACGGCGTCTACAATGCGGCCGAGGAGCTCAGGAACTTCGCCGGCCGCGAGATCCCGATGGGACTGTCGGCGGCGGCGGCGGATCGCTGGGCCTTCACCACCAAGGAGCCAATCGGCATCGTCGCGGCGATCTCGGCCTTCAACCACCCACTCAACCTGATCGTGCATCAGGTCGCGCCGGCGATCGCGGTCGGCTGCCCGGTCATCGTCAAGCCGGCCGGCACGACGCCGCTCTCCTGCATTGACTTCGTCAAATTGGTCCACGAAGCCGGTTTGCCGGAGGCTTGGTGCCAAACATTCGTGCCCGAGGAGACGGCGCTGGCGGAGAAGTTCGCGACCGATCCGCGCATCGCCTTCCTCAGCTTCATCGGCTCGGCCAAGGTCGGCTGGTATCTGCATTCCAAGCTGGCTCATGGCGCCCGCTCGGCGCTGGAGCATGGCGGCGTCGCGCCGGCGATCGTCGACAAGAGCGCCGATCTCGACGGGATCATCGAGCCGATCGTGAAGGGCGGCTACTACCATGCCGGCCAGGTCTGCGTGTCGACGCAGCGGATCTATGTCCATGACGCGATCGTCAACGACTTCACCGAGCGGCTCGTGGCGCGGGTCAAGAAGCTGCGCACCGGCGATCCCACGCTGAAGGACACCGAAGTCGGCCCGCTGATCGTCCCGAAGGAGGCCGACCGCGTCGCCTCCTGGATCGACGAAGCCGTGAAGGGCGGCGCCCGGCTCGCCACCGGCGGCAAGCGCCTGTCGCAGACGACGCTGGAGCCGACGGTGCTGATCGATCCCGATCCGCAAGCGCGCATCTCCAGCGAGGAGGTGTTCGGCCCGGCCGTCGCGATCTACCGCTACAGCAAGCTCGACGACGCGATCGCGCGGGCGAATTCGCTCCCCGTCGCCTTCCAGGCCAGCATCTTCGCGCAGGATATCGACGTGGCGATGCGGGCGGCGAACCGGCTCGATGCCTCAGCCGTGATGGTCAACGACCCCACGACCTTCCGCACCGACTGGATGCCCTTCGCCGGCCGGCGCGTCTCCGGCTACGGCACCGGCGGCATCCCCTACACGATGCACGACATGACGCAGGAGAAGATGATCCTGCTGAAGCGGCGCTGAAGGGCTGCGTCACCGAGCTCCGGCCGTCATTCCGGACAAGCCGCATCAGCGGCGCTGATCCGGAATCCATTATCGGGCTCACGCGCCCTATGATGGATTCCGGGTCAAGCCCGGAATGACGGCTTCTTTCGACGAGGTCGGGTGCAGCGATATCCATGATTTGGCGGCGTTCATACAAGTATCCGTAACCAACGCGATAGTTTACGATCGTTCTAAACAATGCGGATTTGGTTGACCCTTGCGCCCCGGCTGCCTAGGCACTGGCTGTCTGCGCCGCGAATAGCCTGATCGCGACGCGCAACCGGGCCGGGTTCGCCGTGATCGTACCGTTTCTCATCATGCTCCGCGAAGGCATCGAGGCCGCGCTGATCGTCGGCATCGTCGCGAGCTATCTGGTCAGGAGCGGGCGGCGCGAATGGCTGCCGGCGCTCTGGATCGGCGTCGGCCTGGCCTGCGCGGTCAGCCTCGCTGCGGGCGCGGCGCTCGACATCATGGTCGGCGAACTGCCCCAGCGCGGGCAGGAATTGTTCGAGGCCGTGATCGGCCTGATCGCGGCGGTGATGCTGACCTCGATGGTGTTCTGGATGCGCAAGGCGGCGCGCTCGATCAAGGGCGAGCTCCAGGCCGGCGTCGACGCCGCGCTTTCCGGCACGCATCAGGGCCTCGCGCTGGTCGGGCTCGCCTTCCTCGCGGTGGTGCGCGAGGGGCTGGAATCAGTCTTCTTCCTGCTCGCCATCCTCCAGCAGAACAGCGGCTGGGCTCCGGCCATTGGCGCGGGTCTTGGCATCGGGTTGGCGGCCATCATCGGCTACGCGATCTATGCGCTTGGCGTGAAGCTCAACCTGCGCAGCTTCTTCCGCTGGACCGGCATCCTGATCCTGTTCGTCGCGGCCGGGCTCGTCGCGAATGCCGTGCGCTCGCTGCACGAGGCCGGGCTCTGGAACCATCTCCAGCAAGGCGTCTACGATCTCGGCACAGTGCTGCCGGCCGATGGCGCGCTCGGCGCGATCCTCTCCGGTTTCTTCGGTTATCAGGAGCGCGCGTCGCTCGGCGAGGTGATCGCCTATCTCGCCTTCCTCGTCCCGATGCTCGCCCTGTTCCTTGCCGGCGGCCGGCACGAGCAGGCCGTAGTGGCGCCCCGCCTCGAAACGCGTCGGTCGCCGCGCCTGAAGCTCGCCGGCATCGCCACTCTGCTGCTGGTGTGCGGCGGCATCGGCGCCTTCGTCTATGCGGCAGGCACCGGCGCCCGGCGCGGTGCCGAGGCCGGCACGAGCGATATCGCCATCGCCATCACCGACAAGACCTGCCAACCCGCATCGCTGACGATCCCCGCCGGCAAGGCCAGCTTCGTGATCAGCAATCGCGGCGAACGCGTGCTGGAATGGGAGATCCTCGACGGCGTGCTGGTGCTGGAGGAGCGCGAGAATATCGCGCCCGGCCAGTCTCGCCGGCTGACGACGCAGCTCCATCCCGGCGAATACGCCATCACCTGCGGCTTGCTCAGCGCCCCGCGCGGCCGCCTGATCGTCCAAGCCTCGACGACGCAACCGCGCCCGGTCCTGACCCTGATGGACATGGTCGGCCCGGCCGCCGAATACCGCGCCGTCCTGAGCGAGCGTTCGGCCGCACTCGGAAAAGCCCTCGACACCCTCGAACAAGCCCAGAGCGACGGCGACGCGGGGGCTTCCGACATCGCTCGTCGTGAAGCCGTCGTGCTCATGCCCGCCTTGCATCCGGCCACGGCCGGCGATGCCGAACTCGAAACCCTCTTCGGCAAGCTGCACGCGGCTCTCGCCGACGATGCGGCCAGCGCAGCATCCGGGATCAAACCGGCCTTCGAAGCCTTCCGCAGCGCGCTCGCCCAGCGCACCATCCTGCCGGACACGATGCTGGCCGGTGCGATCAGCCTCCTGTCGTCACCCGACAGCGAGACCGCCTCGCCCGAGGACATCGTCGCCGCGCGCGATATCGCAAAGCTGCTGCTGCCCTTGACCGCGCGCGTCGATCCCGCGCTGGCGGGAAGTGTCCGGACAGACCTCGTGGCCCTGCCTGACGATGCCAAGCCGGGCGGCGCGCTACGGGCGCTGGCCGAGGACCTCGCGGCCATGCGCAAGGCGCTCGCTTTGCCCGAAGCGGAGCGCAAGTCATGACCAAGCCGGGCCAACCCTTCTCGCCCTCGCGGCGCTCGCTGCTGAGCGGCGGTGCGGCAGTTCTCGGTGGCGCCTCGCTGGCCCAGGCGGCGAGCGAACCGGTCCGGAACCCGGCAGCGGCGCCGGAAAGCGACGCGACCGCCCAGCGCCAGCCCTTTCATGGCCTCCATCAAGCCGGCATCGTCACCCCGCGCCCGGCCACCGGCCTTGTCGCCGCCTTCGACGTCACCGCGACCTCGCTCGACGAACTCGATCGGCTCTTCCGCCTGCTCAGCGAGCGCATCGCCTTCCTGATGCAGGGGGGGCCGGCCCCTACTGCCGATCCGGGCTTCCCGCCGCCAGACAGCGGCATCCTCGGCCCCGTCATCGCGCCCGACAACCTGACCGTCACCGTCGCGCTCGGCGCCTCGCTCTTCGACGAGCGTTTCGGCCTCGGCCCGCTCAAGCCCAAGCACCTGCAGCGGATGAAGCGCTTCCGCAACGATGCGCTCGACGGCGCGATCTGCCATGGCGACCTGCTGCTGCAGTTCTGCGCCAATACCGCCGATACCAATATCCATGCGCTGCGCGACATCCTGAAAAACGCGCCCGATCTCCTGCTGCTGCGCTGGAAGCAGGAGGGTACGGTCCCGGTACGTCAGTCCAAATCGACCGATGCCAGACCGGGCGAGCCGGCGGAGAGCGCCCGCAACCTGCTCGGCTTCCGCGACGGCACCGCAAATCCCGATGCCGCGAACACGGCGCTGATGGATCATCTCGTCTGGGTGCAATCCGGCCCCGGCGAGCCGGACTGGGCCGTGAACGGCAGCTATCAGGTCGTCAGGATCATCCGGAATTTCGTCGAGCGCTGGGATCGCACGCCTCTCAGCGAGCAGGAAGCGATCATGGGCCGCGAGAAGGCGAGCGGCGCGCCCTTCGGCGGCAGCCAAGAATATGACGAGCTCGTCTATGCCGACGATCCCGAGGGCAAGCGCACCAGGCTCGACGCCCATATCCGGCTCGCCAATCCGCGCCGGCCGGAGACGGAAGCCAGCCGCATGCTGCGGCGGCCCTTCAACTATTCGAACGGCGTCACCCGCGCCGGGCAGCTCGACATGGGGCTGCTCTTCATCTGCTTCCAGCAGGATCTCGAGCGCAGCTTCATCGCCGTGCAGAGGCGGCTCGATGGCGAGCCGCTGGAAGAATACATCAAGCCCGTCGGCGGCGGCTATTTCTTCGCCCTGCCCGGCGTGCCCGATGCCGGGAGCTATCTCGGCGCCGGCCTGATCCGGGCTGCGCGCGGCATCGCGCCCGCTTCAGCCACAACTTCCCCCCGCAAGACAGGAGATTGATATGCGCTTGCGTTTCGCAGGGCTGGCCGGTGCCAGCCTGATCGCCGTGATGACCGCCGGATCGGCGCTGGCCGCCTCGCCGCTCGACCTCGTGGCTCCGGTCGCCGAGTACAAGCTCTATGTCTCCCAAGGCGTCGACCAACTCGTGAAGGACACCAAGATCTTCACCGACGCGGTCAAGGCCGGCGATCTCGCCAAGGCCAAAGCACTCTACGCGCCGACCCGCGTCTCCTACGAGAAGATCGAGCCGGTCGCGGAATTGTTCAGCGATCTCGACGGCAAGATCGATTCCCGCGCCGACGACCATGAGAAGAAGGAAGCCGATCCCGAGTTCACCGGCTTCCACCGCATCGAATACGGGCTTTTCGCCAAGAACAGCACGGAAGGGCTCGCCTCCTTCGCCGACGGGCTGCTCGCCGACGTCACCGAATTGCAGAGCCGCATCAAGGGCCTGACGGTTCCGCCGGACAAGATGGTCGGTGGTGCGGCGACGCTGATCGAGGAGGTCGCGGCGACCAAGATCTCAGGCGAGGAAGACCGCTACAGCCATACCGATCTCTGGGACTTCCAGGCCAATGTCGACGGCGCGAAAAAGATCGTCGACCTGCTGCGCCCGCTCGTCGTCAAGGAAGACAAGGCGCTGGCCGGGAAGATCGACGCCAATTTCGAGACCGTCGACAAGACGCTGGCGAAGTACAAGCTCGGGGATGGCGGCTTCGAGACCTATGACAAGCTGAGCGAGGCCGACCGCAAGGCGCTGGCCGCGATGATCACCACGCTGGCGGAGGACCTCTCCAAACTGCGCGGCGTGCTCGGCCTCGGCTGACATCAACCGGTTACGCGCGTGCGCCACTCGACAGGGGGTAGCCGATGCGCCATGGACGGCGCATCGGCGCATGACGCCCATCGAAATCCCTTGAACGGATCGCCAGCATGACCGCTTCCTCCGCCAACGCTTCCGCCTCTCAGGGCCGCATCGCCCTGCTTGGCGCACCCATCGAGGTCGGCGCCTCGCGCCGCGGTGCGCTGATGGGCCCGGCCGGCCTGCGCACCGCCGGTCTCGTCGGCGTGCTGGAAAGCCTCGGCTATGCGGTCAGCGACCATGGCGACATCCTGCCGCGCGACCTGACGCCGGTCGACGGCCCGGCCCCCGCCAATGCCCGTTTCTACAACGAGATCGCCGCCTGGATGCGCGCGCTCAGCGCCCGCGCCTATGAGCTCGCCCGCTCCGGCGACACGCCGATTTTCCTCGGCGGCGACCACAGCCTGTCGATGGGTTCGGTCAACGGCGTCGCCCGCCACTGGCAGGAGCAGGGCCGCAAGCTCTTCGTGCTCTGGCTCGACGCCCATGCCGATTTCAACATGCCGGCGATCTCGCCCTCCGGCAACATGCATGGCATGTCCTCGGCCTTCCTCTGCGGCGAGGCCGGGCTCGACGATCTGCTCGGCTCGGAGCCGCGCGCCTCGATCGCCTATGAGCAGCTCAGCCTGTTCGGCATCCGCTCGATCGACCCGCTGGAGAAGGCGGCGGTGAAGGCGCGCGGCGTCGATATCGCCGACATGCGCGCCATCGACGAGCACGGCGTCGGCGTGCTGATCCGCCAGGTGATCGAGAAGGTGCGCGCCGCGAACGGCGTGCTGCACGTCTCCTTCGACGTCGATTTCCTCGATCCGCCGCTGGCGCCGGGCGTCGGCACCACCGTGCCGGGCGGCGCGACCTATCGCGAGGCGCATCTGGTGATGGAGTTGCTGCACGATTCCGGGCTGGTCCGCTCGATGGATATCGTCGAGCTCAACCCCTTCCTCGACGATCGCGGCCAGACGGCCCGTCTCGCGGTGGAGCTCGCCGGCAGCCTGTTCGGCCAGCAGATCACCGACCGGCAGACGCCGTCCAACGCGATCGGCGCGGCTTGAGTCGCGCTCTCGCGAAAGCCGATCTTCATTCTTCGGTGCGATAGACCCGGCTGGAATGTGTCATTCCCGGTCTCGCTTCGCTTGCCAGGAATGACGCGGATGATAAGCCGGGTCAGCCATTCATGAAGATCGCGCTCGTCGGCACGGGTTTCGTCGCCGACTACTACATGACGACGCTGGCGAACCATCCGACGCTCTCGCTCACCGGCGTCTGGGATCGCGATGCCGCGCGGCTGGAAGCCTTTCGCGCCTTCCACAATGTCTCGGCCTACCCCGACCTCGACGCCCTGTTGGCGGACCCTTGCGTCCAGATCGTCGTCAACCTGACGACGCCGGAGAGCCATTACGAGATCAGCCAGCGCGCGCTCGCCGCCGGCAAACATGTCTATTGCGAGAAGCCGCTGGCGATGGGGTTGGCGCAGGCGGAGATCCTGGTCGCGCAGGCCGAGGCGGCCGGGCTGACGCTCGCGACCGCGCCGGCCAACGGGCTCAGCGACGCGCATCGCCTCGTCGAGGGCGTCTTGCACTCGGGCCGCATCGGCGCCCCGCGGCTGGTCTATGCTGCGATGGAGGACGGCCCGGTCTTCCGCGACACATGGGCAAGCTGGCGCTCGCGCTCCGGCGCGCCCTGGCCGGGGCTGCACGAATTCGAGATCGGCTGCACGCTGGAACATGCCGGCTACGCGCTCTCCTGGCTGGTGACGCTGTTCGGGCCGGTCGAGAGCCTGACCGCCTTCTCGGCCGTGACCTTCCCCGACAAGGGGCCGGGCACCGAACGGATCGCGATGGCGCCGGATTTCTCGGTCGGCTGCCTGGAATTCCGTTCGGGCGTCGTGGCGCGATTGACCAACGGGCTTGCCGCGCCGCGCGACCGTTCGCTGCAGGTCTTCGCCGACAAGGGCTCGCTGACAGTGCGCGACCTCTGGGACAACCGTTCCGTCGTCCATGTCGAGGAGCCCGATGGACAGCGACCGCTGCTCGGGCGCATCCTGACGCGGGCCGAGGCGAAGCTCGGGCGCGCGCTGCCCTGGAAGCCCACGCCAGGACGAAAGCTGGCCTATCCGGCGGCAGCTTCGAGCACGGCGCTGCCGGGCTTTCCCTCGCAGATCGATTTCATGCGCGGTGTCGCGGACCAGGCCGAGGCGATCGGCCGCGGTGAGGCGCCGCGCTTCTCGGGCGCGCTCGCGCTGCACATCACCGAACTCGCGCTCGCCCTCAACAATGCCGGGAACCTGACCCAACCCTATCGGCCGCGCTCGAGCTTCTGACGTTCTCTCAGTTCACCGTCCGGAACTGCTCGCGCTGCGCGAACAGCGAGGCCGTCCCGCCGGTATGGAGGACGCAGGCCGGCTCGTCCGGCGGAATCGTGCCATCCGCAACCAGATCGAGGAAACCGGCGCAGGTCTTCGCCGTATAGACATGCTCGACCAGGATGCCTGCGGTGCGGGCGAAGGCGACAATCGCCGCTTCCGACTCGGGCGTAGCCACACCCCAACCGCCGCCGAGATGAGCCATGTGGTAGTGCAGCGGCGCCTGATCGAGCCCGCCGATCGCCAGGCCTGTCCGCTCGCCGATGCCGTCGTAGATCCGGCGGATGCGCGCCTCCAGCTCCGCCTGCCCGTATTCGACGCTGACCAGATGCACCTGGAAGGGGTGTCCGAGCATGGCGTTGCCGAAGATGAAGCCGGCCTCTGTCGGCCCCATCGAGCCGGCCAGGACGACATGGCGCAGCGGCGCCGCTTCGCGCTGCGACTGCTCGTACAGTTCGTGGGCGGCCAGGACGTAGCCGAGCGCGCCGAGCACGGCGTCGCCGACGATATAGGGCGCCCGCCCTTGCCGCGACAGCTCCTCAGCGGCAGCCTTCGTCGCCGCGCCGCGCTCGTCCTCGCCGACCGGACCGATGAAGCGGGTCGCCGCGCCGAACAAGCGATTCAGGAAGGAGCGCTCGCGATTCGCAGGCGTGTCCTCGGCATTGTGGATGATCACGCAGCCCAGACCGGCCATCGAAGCTGCCGCCGCAGTGAGGCGGCAGAGATTGGACGTCGCGCCACCGGCAACGAGGACGATGTCGGCGCGCTCCAGCAAAGCGGCGCCGAGCCAGAATTCGAGGCTGCGCAGCTTGTTGCCGCCGAGCCCGATCTCCATCAGGTCGTCGCGCTTCATGTAGAGGCCCGGGCGGCCGAGCTTGCGCTCGAAGCCGGTGAGCCGCTGCAGCGGCGTCGGCGCCTTGACCAGATCGTAGCGCGGCTCGCGCAGGATATTGCTCAGATCCGGCATCGTGTCACAGTCATCCTCGCTCGCGCCTGCCTGCGCGGCGGCGCGTTCGGCATGCCTGCCCATCCGCCAGGGAAATTCAAGCTCGGGCCATGACAGCGGCGGCAAATCAAGCGCGCCGCCCCCGAATCAGGTGGCGGCTGCAACGCTGTTCCTGTTTCGCAGCGAGCGACAGGGGAAGTGCGGCGATTTTCGGTGCAGAAACGAGAAAAGCCAGCCTCTGGGGCCGGCTTCGAACGTCATGTGAGATCATGAGAAGAGATTTGGTGGAGCCAGGCGGAATCGAACCGCCGACCTCTTGAATGCCATTCAAGCGCTCTCCCAACTGAGCTATGGCCCCACACGCGATGACCGGCTTGGGGACCGATCACCAACCGAATTTTCACCGCCTCGGCGGTTCCGTCCGGGCCGCCCTGTCGGCGACGAAGCGCTCTATAGGCGGCTCGGGCGGAAGACACAAGCGCCTAATGTCGCTTTGTCGTCATCTTTTTTCTCGGCTTGAGGATCAGTTGTCCTCGTCGCCCTCGATGTCGCCATCGATCAGGTCGGAGACGTCGTCGTCCCCTTCCTCATCCTCTTCGAGGAAGGTGTCGTCCTCGTCGTCGCCGCCGACATCCTCGACCTCGATATCGTCCTCGCTGGTGACGACGGCATCCTTCTCCGACGCCTCGGCATCGGCCTCGTCGAGCGAGACGAGTTCCACGGCGCCATCGGCGACCTCGGCCTCGTCTTCCTCGTCGGGTTCCGGCTTCGGCGGCACGACCGCTTTCGCCTGCGGCTCGAACATCGCCCGCGGATAAGCCTGGCCCGTATAGGGCGAGACGATCGGGTCCTTGTTCAGGTCATAGAATTTGCGGCCCGTGACCGGGCAAACGCGCTTCGTTCCGAGTTCCGGTTTCGCCACTGCGTCGGACCTTCAACTATCATGTTTTGAAAAGCAGGCGCGTCCGTTAGTCGGGGCGAGCGATGCTGTCAAATACTGATTTGCAGAGAGCGTCAAACCGGATGGCCGAAGCGGCGCCTGGGCGCAGCGCATCGCGCGCGTCTTGGCGCGCCGCGCACGACCATGCTACGGCCTTGATCGCATCCCTTTCGGCCAGCCCGCAGAGACCGCTTTCCTCTTGTCCCACGACCATGAACCCGTCCCCGTCACCGCCCGCGCCGGGGGGCCGCTCAAGGGCCGCGTCCGCGTGCCCGGCGACAAGTCGATCTCGCACCGGGCGATGATCTTCGGGCTCCTGGCGATCGGCGAAACCAGGGTCACCGGGCTGCTCGAAGGCGAGGACGTGATGCGCACCGCCGCCGCGGCGCGCGCGCTCGGCGCCATCGTCCATCATGACGGGCCGGGCGCCTGGCGCGTGCAGGGCGTCGGCGTCGGGGGCTTGCGCCAGCCGGCCGACCTGATCGATTTCGGCAATGCCGGCACCGGCTCGCGCCTGATGATGGGCGTCTGCGGCTCGCACCCGATCACCACGACCTTCGATGGCGACGCCTCGCTGCGCAAGCGGCCGATGCGGCGCATCCTCGACCCGCTGGAGCAGATGGGCACCACCGTGGTCTCGCAGCAGGAAGGCGGACGCGTGCCCTTGACCCTGCGCGGCCCGAAGGAGGCGATCCCGCTCACCTATTGCCCGCCGGTCGCATCGGCGCAGATCAAGTCGGCCGTGCTTTTGGCCGCGCTCGCGGCGCCCGGCGAGACCACGGTGGTCGAGGCGGAAGCGACCCGGGACCATACCGAAAAGATGCTGGCGCATTTCGGCGCCGAGATCACGGTGACGCCGGAGGGCGAACATGGGCGGCGCGTCGTGCTGAAGGGCCAGCCGGAGCTGAAGGCAGCCCCGATCGTCGTGCCGGCGGACCCGTCCTCGGCCGCCTTCCCGCTGGTGGCGGGGCTGATCGTGCCGGGCTCGGACATCCTCATCGAGAGCGTGATGACCAATCCGCTGCGCTCGGGACTGCTGACCACGCTGCGCGAGATGGGCGCGGACATCACCGTCGAGCGCGAGTCCAACGAGGGCGGCGAGACGGTCTGCGACCTGCGCGTGCGCGCGTGCGGCCTCACGGGCGTGACGGTGCCGCCGGAGCGGGCGCCGGCGATGATCGACGAATATCCGGTGCTGGCGGTGGCGGCATCCTTCGCACACGGCACCACGCGGATGCAGGGCCTGCAGGAATTGCGCGTCAAGGAATCCGATCGTCTCGCGGCTGTCGAGGCGGGGCTGAAGGCGGCCGGCGTCACCTGCCGGATCGAGGGTGACGACCTGATCGTCGAGGGCTCGGGTGGCGGGCCGGTGCGCGGCGGCGGGCCGATCGCGACCCATCTCGACCACCGCATCGCGATGAGCTTCCTCGTCATGGGGCTGGCGACGCGTGAGCCGGTCGTGGTCGATGACGGCGCCATGATCGCCACAAGCTTCCCGCGCTTCGTTTCGCTGATGACCGAGCTCGGAGGCCAGATCGGATGAGCACAGACCGACCCGGCCGCCTCGTCATCGCCGTCGACGGACCGGCAGCCTCCGGCAAGGGAACGCTCGCGCGCCGGCTCGCCGCGCATTACGGCCTGCCCTATCTCGATACCGGCCTGCTCTACCGGATGGTGGCGCGCGCGATGCTCGATGCCGGCCACGACATCCATGACGCCGCTGCGGCCGAGGCCGTCGTGAACAGCTTCGATGAGACCGGCTTTCCCGAGGAGCGGCTGCGCGGCCGCGAGATCGGCGAAGCGGCTTCCGTCGTCGCGGCCATGCCGGCCGTGCGCGCGGGACTGCTGACCCGGCAGCGGCGCTTCGCAGCGCAACCCGGCGGGGCCGTGCTCGACGGGCGCGATATCGGAACGGTGATCTGCCCGGATGCGCCGGCCAAGCTCTTCGTCACGGCGACGCCGGAGGTGCGCGCCGCGCGCCGCCACAAGGAACTGGTAGGGCGCGGCGAGGCCGTCACGCTCGACGGTATCCTCGCCGATATCCGCCGGCGCGACGCCCGCGATTCCGGCCGCAGCGACGCGCCGCTCAGGGCGGCGGAAGATGCGGTCATGCTCGACACTTCGGCGCTGACCGTCGAGGAAGCGGCCACTGCGGCGATCGGCATCGTCGAGGGCCGCCGCGCAGCCTAGCCTTTTTATCGCATTTTCTTCACGCGAACCGGTGTCCACTTCGCTTGAAAATGCTTTGAGCCCCCGCTCGCGAATTTGCTATCGAAATGGGCGGCCTTAGCCGGATTTTCCGGCTTGGCGCGCATTCCGGCAAAGCGCACACTTCCCTTCGCGATTAGGCGACGGAGGTGGCGATGCGGCGCTGGCTGTACGGTCTCTCATGTCTGGCAGCGGCGGCGCTCTGGCAGCCCGCCCTGCCACGAGCCCAGACGGCGGGAGCGCCGCCTGAGGAGGTCGATGTCGCGCTCGTGCTGGCGGTCGACATCTCCTATTCGATGGATCTCGACGAGCTCGCCCTGCAGCGCAACGGCTATATCGAGGCCTTCCGCTCGAAGCAGCTCCATGACGCGATCAACAAGGGCGCGATCGGCAAGATCGCCGTGACCTATTTCGAATGGGCCGGCAGCGGCTTCCAGCATATCGTCCGGCCCTGGAAGGTGATCGACGGCCCCGCTGCCGCGATCGCCTTCGCCGAAGAGCTGGGCGAGGCGCCGACACGGCGCGGCCGGCGCACCTCGATCTCGGCCGCGATCGATCTCGGCGTGCAATTGCTGGAGCAATCGAATGTCACGGCGATGCGCCGCGTGATCGACATCTCCGGCGACGGCGCCAACAATGACGGGCGCCCGGTGACCGCCGCCCGCGACGAGGCCGGTGCCAAGGGCATCGCCATTAACGGCCTGCCGGTGATGCTCAAGCAGGCCGGCTATTTCGACATCGACAATCTCGACACTTACTACACCGACTGCGTCATCACCGGGATCGGCGCCTTCGTCATCCCGATCCGCGAGAAGCACCAGTTCGTCGAGGCGACGAAATCGAAGCTGCTGCGCGAGATCGCCGAGGCGCCGGCCGATGCGACCGTCCACAAGGCGCAGGCCGGCAGCAACGCCACCTGCCTCGCCGGCGAACGGCAATGGCGCGACCGGATGGGGAATTGAGGGCGGCAGCCGCATCGGAATCCAGCCGTCATGCGCGGGCTTGACCCGGGCATCTCATGACCAGAGCGCGCAGAGCCTCTTTTGGCCTGGGATTCTCGGGTCTGCGCTTCGCTCCGCCCGAGAATGACGCCAAGTCTCACGTCCCGCGTGGCTTCGCCCGCGTCGTCGGCAGCGCCGCGGCGGGATCGTCCGGCCAGAGATGGCGGGGATATCGGCCCTTCATCTCGGATTTCACCGCGGCCCAGGAGCCGCGCCAGAAGCCCGGCAGGTCGCGCGTGACCTGGATCGGGCGATGGGCCGGCGACAGCAGCTCCAGCACGAGCGGCACGCGCCCGCCGGCCAAAGCAGGATGGGTTGCGAGGCCGTAGAGTTCCTGCACGCGCACCGAAATGGTCGGGCCGGCCTCGGCCGCGTAGTCGACCGCGAACGAGGAGCCCGTCGGCGCGGTGAAATGCGTGGGCGCCTCCTGATCGAGCCGGCGCTTCATCTCCCAGGGCAGCAGCCCGGCCAACGCCGAATCGAGATCGGAAGGCTGGATCGCAGCGAGCGAGGCGCGGCCGAGGAGATGCGGCGCCAGCCAGAGCTCCGGGTCCTGCGACAGGCCTTCATCCGAGACATCGGGCCAACCGGCTTCCGGCTCGGCCTTGCGCAGGAAGGCGGCGCGCTCGCGCAACTGGCTCTGCCCCTTGGTCCAGGGCAGCAGTCCAATGCCGAGCGATGCGATGCCCTTGGCCAGTGCCTCTGCATTCTCGGGGGTATCCGCCACGGAGAGAGGCCGTTCCGAGAGCGAGAGCGCCCCGTAGCGGCGCACGGCCCGGACGCGCAGGGCGCGTGCGGCGCGGTCGAAGCTCGCTTCCTCGCGCTCCGCGATCGCAAAGGGGGCGAGGCCATGGGAGACGAGCGTCGCGATCTCTGCTTCGCTGATGGCGGCAGCGGCCATGATGCGGGCCTGCTGGGCTGCGCCGGTCATTTCCGCGACGACGATATAGAGCTCGCGCGCCAGACGCTGCGACGCCTCCAATGCCCCACCGCGGCCATTGGCAAGGAGGTACTGACCGGAGCCCGGCGCACGCGCCTTGGCGACCCGGTCGGGATAGGCGAAAGCGAGCAGAAGGCCGGGCGAAAGGACCTCGCCGGTACCAACCTGATCCTTGCCGATGCTGCGCTCGGCGGTTCGTGCCCAGCCTTCGGCGAGGCGGCGCATGTCGCCGGCCCGGCCGCCGCGCTCGCGGTCGAAGCGATCCAGGCGCTCGGTGAGATCGATGGCATCGCCGCCGAGACCCCGCTCGACCAGCACGGCAGCGAGATCGGCAGCAACGTCCGCTCGCCCCAAGCGAGCGGCTGCTACGACCATCCGGGCGAGGCGCGGCGGGAGCGGCAAAGCCTGCAGGGCGCGACCGCCCGGGGTGATGCGGCCATCGGCATCGAGCGCGCCGACGGCTTCCAGAAGGCCACGCGCTTCCTTGAGGGCCGGCGCGGGCGGCGGATCGAGGAAGGCCAGCGTGGTGGGATCGCCCACGCCCCAGGCGGCGCAATCGAGCAGGAGCGGGCTCAGATCCGCCGAGAGGATTTCCGGGCGGGCGAAGGCTTCGAGCGCGCCGGTCGCGGCCTCCTCCCAGAGCCGGTAGCAAATTCCCGGCTCGGTGCGGCCGGCGCGGCCCCGGCGCTGATCGGCGGCGGCGCGGCTGACGCGGCGGGTTTCCAGGCGGGTCACGCCGATATCGGGCTCATAGACCGGCACGCGGGCGAGGCCGGAATCGATGACGACACGGACGCCCTCGATGGTCAGCGAGGTCTCGGCGATGGCGGTCGCGAGCACGATCTTGCGCTTGCCGGCAGGCGCCGGCAGCACGGCGCGGTCCTGCTCGCGCTGGTCGAGCGCGCCATAGAGCGGAGCGATCTCGACGGCGGGATCGCGCAATCTCTCGCGAAGACGCTCCTCGACGCGGCGGATCTCGCCCTGCCCGGGCAGGAAGACGAGCTGCGAGCCCGGCTGTTCGTTCAGCGCCAGCAGGATCGTCTCGGTGACCTGATCCTCGATGCGCTTCAGCGGATCGCGACCGCGATAGCGCGTCTCGATCGGATAGGCGCGGCCCTCGCTTTCGATCACCGGGGCATCGCCCAGCAATTTCGCGACCCGGGCGCCATCCAAAGTAGCCGACATCACGAGGATGCGTAGGTCCTCGCGCAGGCCGCCTTGCGCATCGAGCGCCAGCGCGAGGCCGAAATCGGCATCGAGCGAGCGCTCGTGGAACTCGTCGAAGAGCACGGCGGCGACGCCGTCCAGCGCGGGATCGTCGAGGATCATCCGGGCGAAGACGCCTTCGGTGACGACCTCGATGCGCGTCTTCGGGCCGATCTTCGAGCCGAGGCGCACGCGCAAGCCTACCGTCTCGCCAACACGCTCGCCTAGTGTCTGCGCCATCCGGTTCGCCGCACCGCGCGCCGCGAGACGGCGCGGTTCGAGCACGATCAGCTTGCCGCCCTTCGTCCAGGGCTCGTCGAGGAGGGCGAGCGGTACGCGCGTCGTCTTGCCGGCGCCGGGCGGGGCGACCAGCACGGCATTCGGCCGCGCCCTCAAAGCGGCGGCGAGATCGCCGAGAACGGCGTCGATCGGAAGGGCGGTGTCGAAGGGGCGCATGCCCGGCCGATGTGGCGCAGGCGCGTCTCACACGCAAGCCACTCGCCAGCCGGCCCGTCCCATGCTAACCGCTGCGGCATGACTGAGACCGGCCAGACCCGCATCCAGAACCGCTTCCAAGCCTGCGCCCGCGAGGGCCGGGCGGCGCTCGTGACCTTCGTCACAGCCGGCGATCCCGATTTCGAGACCTCCAGCGCGATCCTCGCGGCCCTGCCCGGAGCCGGCGCCGACGTGATCGAACTCGGTGTGCCCTTCACCGATCCGATGGCGGACGGCGTGCCGGTCCAGCTCGCCGGCCAGCGCGCGCTCAAGGCCGGTCAGACCCTGCGCAAGACCCTCGCCATGGTCGAGAGCTTCCGCAAGGCCGGCCACGACACGCCGATCGTGCTGATGGGCTATTACAATCCGATCTGGGCCTATGGCGTCGACGCCTTCCTCGCGGACGCCCGCCGCGTCGGCATCGACGGCCTGATCGTCGTCGACCTGCCGCCGGAAGAGGACGAGGAGCTCTGCCTGCCGGCGCTGAAGGCCGGCGTCTCCTTCATCCGTCTGGCGACGCCGACGACCGACGACAAGCGCCTGCCCAAGGTGCTGCAGAACACCTCCGGCTTCGTCTATTACGTCTCGGTCACCGGCGTGACCGGCGGCGCCATCGCCGATTACGGCGCGGTCGGTGACGCCGTCACCCGGATCAAGCGCCATACCGACCTGCCGGTGGCGGTCGGCTTCGGCGTCAAGACCGCCGAGGATGCGGCCACCATCGCCAAGCGGGCGGACGGCGTCGTCGTCGGCTCGGCTCTGGTCGAGCGCGTCCGCCTCTCGCTCGATGACCAAGGCAAGGCCACGGAAAAGACGGTTTCGGCTGTCACCTCGCTGGTCAGCGAGCTCGCCCAGGGCATCCGCTCCGTCGCCAAGGCGGCCTGAGCCCAAGGTTTCGTTCCATGGTCGCGCCGCTTGCCCGCCGGCAGGCGCGACCCCATTTTCGGCGTGACGGCGCGCAGTCGCCGACAAGCCCATCAGGGATTCATCCGATGAACTGGATTTCCGAAGTCGTCCGGCCGCGCATCAAGACGCTGTTCAAGCGCGAGAGCCCCGAGAACCTCTGGATCAAGTGCCCCGATTCCGGGCAGATGGTGTTCCACAAGGATGTCGAGGCCAATGGCTACGTCATCCCCGGCTCCGAGCACCACATGCGCGTCACCGCGCCTGAGCGGCTGCGGCTGACTTTCGACGACGGCAAGTGGCTCGATGTCGCCCTGCCTGAGGTCGCGATCGATCCGCTGAAGTTCCGCGACGAGAAGCGCTATGTCGACCGGCTGAAGGACGCCCGCGCCAAGACCGGCATGCAGGACGCCTTCAAGATCGGCTATGGCCGGGTCAAGGGCCTGCCGATGACGCTGGCCGTGCAGGATTTCCACTTCATGGGCGGCTCGCTCGGCATGGCCGCGGGCGAAGCCTTCGTGAAGGGTGCCGAAACCGCGCTCGACAAGAAGACGCCCTATGTCGTCTTCGCCGCGTCTGGCGGCGCGCGCATGCAGGAAGGCATCCTCTCGCTGATGCAGTTGCCGCGCACGACGGTCGCGGTGCGGCGCCTGCGCGCGGCGGGCCTGCCCTATTTCGTGGTGCTGACCAATCCGACGACCGGCGGCGTCACCGCCTCCTACGCGATGCTGGGCGATGTCCATATCGCCGAGCCCGGCGCGCTGATCGGCTTCGCCGGCCCGCGCGTGATCGAGCAGACGATCCGCGAGAAGCTGCCGGACGGCTTCCAGCGCTCCGAGTACCTGAAGGATCACGGCATGGTCGACATGGTCGTGCATCGCCGCGACCTGCCGGAGACGCTCGCCCGGCTCGGCCGCCTGCTGACCAAGCAGCCGGCCGTGAAGGAAGAAGCGCCCGCGCCCGCCCGTCCGGTGGCCGAGGCCGTCTGAGGAATTCTGCGGCTGGGGGCCGTCACGTCATGGGGTCTTCCGACGCCTTGCTCGCGCGCTTCATGGCGCTGCATCCCAAGCTGATCGACCTCTCGCTCGGCCGTATCCTGACCCTGCTGGAGCGGCTCGGCGACCCCCAGAAGAAGCTGCCGCCGGTGATCCATGTCGCCGGCACCAACGGCAAGGGCTCGACCATCGCCTTCATGCGGGCGATCCTCGAGGCGGCCGGGCTCTCGGTCCATGTCTATATCTCGCCGCATCTGGTGCGCTTCCATGAGCGCATCCGGCTGGGCGCGCCCGGCGGCGGCCGCTTCGTCGCCGAGGACAAGCTGGTCGAGGCGCTGGAGCGCTGCGAGGCGATCAATGCCGGCGATCCCATCACCTTCTTCGAGATGACGACGGCGGCGGGGCTGCTGCTCTTCTCCGAGCATCCAGCCGATGTGCTGCTGCTGGAGGTCGGACTCGGCGGGCGTTTCGACGCGACCAATGTCATCGCGCATCCCGCCTGCACGGTGGTGACGCCGGTCTCGCTCGACCATTCCGAATATCTCGGCGACACTGTCACCAAGATCGCGGGCGAAAAGGCCGGCATCTTCAAACGCGGCGCCCCGGCCGTGATCGCGCCGCAGGAGCCCGAGCCGACCGCCGTTCTGGAAGCCGCGGCCGAGCGCGCCGGCGCCTCCAAGATCCTGATCGGCGCGCAGGATTTCAACGTCCACGAGGCCGGCGGGCGGCTGGTCTACGAGGATCAGGACGGGTTGCTCGACCTGCCGCTGCCGCGTCTCTCCGGCCGGCACCAGCATATCAATGCCGGCACCGCGATCGCGGCTTTGCGGGCGGCCGGCTATGGCGCCCTGCCGGCGCAAGTCTTCGAAGACGGGATGCGCAACGCCGACTGGCCGGCCCGATTGCAACGCCTCTCGCGCGGAGCGCTGGCCGAGATCGTGCCGGAGCGTGCCGAGCTCTGGCTCGACGGCGGCCACAATCCCGATGGCGGCCGCGTTCTCGCCCAGGCCATGGCCGATCTCGCCGATCGGAACCCGGCCCCGCTCGTGATGATCGCCGGCCTGCTCTCGACCAAGGATGCCGCCGCGACGCTCGGGCATTTCAAGGGGCTGGCGCAGGGGCTCTATGCCGTGCCGATCCATAATTCGCTCGCCGCGCGCCCGGCCGAGGAGGTCGCGGAGGCCGCCCGCAATGCCGGTCTCGTCGCCGAAGTCTCCAGCTCGGTGGAGCAGGCGCTGCGGACGATCGCGGCGCGCGACTGGCCGGCGCCGCCGCGCATCCTGATCTGCGGCTCGCTCTATCTCGCGGGCGAAGTGCTCTCCGACAACGGCACGCCGCCGACCTAAGCCTTTTGCGCATTTCGACATGCCTATCTCGGGGAAAGCCATGCCCGTTCCCGGACTGACCGTCATCGCCGCCACGCTGCTTTGCGGCCTGCTGGGCGGCTGCGTCACGACCGAGGGGACGACGCCCGGGAACGCCGCAGGCACGGAGCGCGTCGCCTCCGGCAAGCCGACCTTCCTGCAGCAGACCTTCATGACGATGGACGAGCGCTGCCGGCCGATCCGCCGCCCCAGCGGCGTCCTGACGGAAGAGCCCCGGCATGGAAAGGTCCGGTTTGCGACCCGCAATGCCAAGGCCGAGTACGAGCCCGGACCCATGCGGCATTGCGACGGCAAGGTCGGCCCCTCGCTTGCCTTCGAATACACCTCACGGGCCGGCTATCGCGGGCCGGACAGTTTCCGCGCCCGCATCCGCTACAAGGACGGTGAAATCCGCCATGAGCGGTTCGACGTCATGGTCGATTGAGGCGCGGCATCAGGAGAACGTCATGCAACGCAGCTTCGGAGCCTCGGGTGCGCTCGTCCCGTCGATCGGCCAGGGCAGCTGGTACAGCGAGCAGGGCGACCGGCGCGAGGCGATCGCTGCCTTCCGGCGCGGGCTCGATCTCGGGCTGACGCATATCGACACCGCCGAGATGTATGGCGACGGCCGCTCCGAGGCTTTGATCGGCGAGGCCATCGAAGGCCGGCGCGACGAGGTCTTCCTGGTCTCGAAGGTGCTGCCCCATAACGCCTCGCGGCAGGGCGTGCGCGCCGCCTGCGAGCGCTCGCTGCGACATCTGAAGACCGACCGGCTCGATTGCTATCTGTTGCACTGGCGCGGCCCGCACTCCCTTGCGGAAACCTTCGCCGGTTTCGAAGCGCTGAAGCAGGAAGGCAAGATTCTGTCCTGGGGCGTCAGCAATTTCGACGAGGACGATCTGGACGAGGCGCTCGCCGCTGCGGGGCCGGGCCGGATCGCCTGCAACCAGGTGCTCTACCATCTGCGCGAACGCGCCATCGAGCATGCGGTGATCCCGTGGTGCGAGCAGAACGGCGTCGCCGTCGTCGCCTACAGCCCCTTCGGTCATGACGATTTCCCGGCCGCCGGCACCGCGTCAGGCAAGGTGCTGGCGGAGATCGCCGCAAGCCATGGCGCGACGCCCCGGCAGGTCGCGCTCGCCTTCCTGACCCGAAGCGAAAGCGTGTTCGCGATCCCGAAGGCCGGCCGGGTCACCCATGTCGAGGACAATGCCGGCGCGCTGAATCTGACGCTCTCCGAGGCCGAGATCGGCCGGATCGACGCCGCCTTTCCCCGGGGCCCCAAGCCGGCTTCCCTGCCGATGATCTGAGCGGCCGGAAACCACGTTCCGCCTTCCGGCTTTACAAGACGGCACGGCCGGCGCTTTCCTAGAGTCAAGGGCGGCGGCCACCAGAGCTCGACAACGCCTCATCCAGCAGTTGCGTTCTTCGGAGTGAGTGTGATGCGTCGCGTTCTCGGCCTCCTGGCCGTCCTCGTCCTGTCGGTCTTTGCCGGCGCCGCCCATGCCGGCGTCGACGTCAAGGTCGACATCCCCGCCCAGCGCATGTCGGTGACCACCACCGACGGCGAGGTCTACGACTGGAAGATCTCCTCCGGCCGCAAGGGCTTCCGCTCGCCCAACGGCGTCTATCGTCCGACGCGGCTTGAGAAGAACTGGTATTCCCGCAAATACGGCGGCGCGATGCCCTATTCCGTGTTCTTCCGCGGCGGCTATGCCATCCACGGCACCGGCGCCGTCGGCGCGCTGGGCCGTCCGGCCTCGCATGGCTGCATCCGCCTGCACCCGGCCAACGCCGCCAAGTTGTTCGCGCTGGTGAAGAAGCATGGCGCCAGCCAGACCCGGATCGCACTCAATGGCGCGGCGCCCGACAATCTCTCGCGCTTCGCGAAGGCGCCGACGACCTCGAAGGCCAAGCTCGCGAAGGCCGGCTCGGCCAAGCAGAAGATCGCCAAGGCCAAGCAGCGCAGCCAGGCGACCAGCGTCGCCCAGCAGCGTCGTGGCGGCGACTGGGAAGCCGCGCGCGGCCAGATCCTGCTCCGCCCCGCCCTGCCGGCCAATGCCTATGGCTACCAGCCTTACTATCCGAACGGCTACGGCTGGCGCTGAGCCTTAGGGCTCAAGCGCTCTACGATGGATCCCGGATCAAGCCCGGGATGACGAACCGCTTCCGCTTAAAATAAGCACGCTCTAGAGAGCCTCGGGCGCGATCCTGAGCCAGCCTTGCAGCGTCTCGCCCGGCGCGAGGCGCTTGAGCGGCGAAGCGGCCCGCGCCGCCGGTTCGCTCGGTGCGCCGATCGCATGGCTCTGCGGCTCGACGCAGAGGAAATCCGCACCCGGCGGCGCCCAGACGACCGGGCAATCGAGATCGGCGCTCGCGATCAGGGTGATGGCGAGGCCGGTCGAGGGCGTCTCGATCCGGGCCGTGCCGTCCCAACCGAGGAAGCTCCAGGCGGTCACGGTTTCCGCTTGAAAAGGGCGCGCCTCGGCATAGGGGCCGCCATCGGCGAAAGCCTGCTGGCCGGTGGCGCGGAAGGCCTCGCCGAAAACCAGCGCGCCTTTGCTGCGCATGACGAGACGCGTGTCGGCGGCACAGGGAAACCAGGGATGGTGCCCGATCCCGAACGGTAGTGCCGTCGGCGCCTCGTTGGTGATTTTCAGGCGGATGGTCATACCGGCTTCGTCGAGGATGACTTCCTGTCGCGCCCGGTAGCGATAGGGGTCTTCCCCCGCAGTCCGGCGGTGTTCGAGGACGGTATGGCCGCGGTCATACCGCAGCACATCCCAGGCCGCCTGCCAGCCGAAGCCATGAATGGCGCCGCCCGGATCGTTCCGCGGAACGAGGAAGCGCTCATCGCCATCGTCGACGACGCAATCGAAGGCACGGTTGGCGAAGGGCAGCATCGCCCAGGTCCCGAAGAAGTTGGGCGAGGCTGTGCCCGGCTGCCGGCCGGCCGGCGGATGGAGCACATCGTGGCGACGCCCATCCGGTCCGCGCCAGCTTAACGCGGAAACGATGCCGCCCGTCTCGGGATGGATGACGGCGTCGAGGCCGCCCGCTTGCAGTTCGAGCATCCGGCTTGTCCGATTCGTCGGGGTGATCCCGGACCGCAGGGTTGCCGGGAAGGTGCGCCATGCACAAGGCTTCTCGGCGGCCGCTCTTGACCCCGTGGAGAGCGGCGGAGACAGTCACCCGCCCTAGATCGCTGCGCGCCCGATTGGATGCGCAGCGATCTACACGTCTGTTATCGCATCGGATTCTCCCGAAATGTGGATTCCACTTTGGGTCCGATGCTACTGCCGGAGCCTGCCATGCCCAAACCTCTGATCGCGCTCGACTGGGGCACGACCCGCGCGCGCGCCTTCCTGATCTCGGAGACGGGCGCGGTGCTGGAACGGCGCATCGCCGATCGCGGCATCCAGTCGGTGCCGTCAGGCGGCTATCCCGAGGCTTTCGCCGAGCTCGCCGGGGATTTCCGCAAGGCGGCGCCCGACGCCGCGATCGTGCTCGCCGGCATGGTCGGCAGCCGCAACGGCTGGATCGAGGCGCGCTACGTGCCCTGCCCGGCCTCGCCGGCCGAGATCGCAGCCGCCGCAATCAAGGTCGATCTCGATGCAGGGACGACCGCGACGATCCTGCCCGGGCTGAGCTGCGACGACGGCGCCTTCGACGTGATGCGCGGCGAGGAGACCCTGATCGTCGGCCTCGGCCTGAGCGACGGCATCGCCTGCCTGCCCGGCACCCATTCGAAATGGGCGGAGATCAGGCAGGGCCGCATCACCCGCTTCGCCAGCTTCATGACCGGCGAGGTCTACGGGCTGCTGCGCAACGATTCGATCCTCGCCCGGCTGGCCGAAGCTCCGTCCGAGGCGGACACCGCCGAGGGAGCTGCACGCGGTCGCGCCGCGGCGAGCCGGCCCGGCGGGCTGCTCAACAGCGCTTTCGCGGCCCGCACCGAAGTCCTCGCCGGCCGGATGGCGGGCGGGGCGGTCGGTCCCTATCTCTCGGCGCTGCTGGTCGGCCAGGAAATCGCAGGCGCCGAAGCCCTGTTCGGCCAAGGCCAGGAGATTCATCTCGTCGCCGACGGCGCTCTTGCCGAAAGCTATGGCGCCGGGCTGCGGGCGCGGAACCATCCCGTCCGGGTCATCTCGCCCGAGGCAGCCTTCGTCGCCGGCATCCGGCGGCTTGCAGCGGATATTGCGGCATGATCGTCGTCTTCGGCTCCATCAATATCGATCTGGTGACCCCGGTCGAGCGCCTTCCGGGACCGGGCGAGACCGTGCTCGGACCGGGCTATGCCCTGCATCCGGGCGGCAAGGGCGCGAACCAGGCGCTCGCGGCCCGGCGTGCCGGCGCGGACGTCGTGCTGATCGGCGCGACCGGGCGAGACAGGTTCGCCGATGCTGCGCTGGCGCTGCTCACCACTGAGGGCGTCGATCTCGACTATGTCGCACAGGTCGGCGAGCCGACGGGTGCCGCCTTTATCGCGACGGATCGCGAGGGCGCCAACCAGATCATCGTCGCGGCCGGCGCCAATGCCGCCCTGCGGCCGGATGCCTTGCGACAGCTCGAGCTCGCGTCCGAGGACATCCTGCTCCTGCAACGCGAAGTGCCGGAGGACGCCTGCCTCGAAGCCGCCCGCGCGATGAAGCGGGCGGGCGGGCGCGTCATCCTCAATCTCGCTCCGGCCGAGGCGCCCTCGCCCGCACTCCTTGACCATCTCGATTTCCTCATCGTCAACGAGCATGAGGCGATGATCCTGGCGCAGGCGCTGGGATGGCCGGAGCAGGACCCGGATGCGATCGCGCGCCGGCTCGACCACGAAAGACGCATCGCCACGGTCGCGACGTTGGGCGGGGCCGGGGTGGTCGCCTGGATCGACGGCATCCGCCATCGCCTTCCGGCGCCCGACGTCGCGGTCGTCGACACCGTCGCAGCGGGGGACAGCTTCACCGGTGCCTTCGCCGCCGCGCTCGCGGCCGGAAAGGACATGGCCGCGGCGCTGCGCGACGGGCTGGCGGCCGGCTCGCTGGCCTGCACGCGGCGGGGCGCCCAGCCGAGCATCCCGCATGCGCGCGAGATCGCCGCGCTGGCAGCCAGGCTCGCGGACGAGCCGCGCCGGTAAGTCCGGGTTAAGCCTGTCCGCAATCGCGTTGGGCTGCACTCACCGGTTGCACGCAAATGCGCGCAAGCTCTTCACGCTTCGTCAGGGCTCGCTGCGCATTGTAGCGGCACCGGCAGAAGGACCGCGAGGGGCTGTGGCGACGCAACCGTTGATCTGGGCATTGAGCGTGGCCGGGGCCGCGATCGCCGGAACGCTGTCCTATACGCAGATCCTGGCCCCGCGCCTGGCGGGCGAAGCGCCTTCCGTAGCGGTGGCCACGACGGAGAAAAAGCCGCCGGGACCACGCGTCCCCTCGACGCTCGCCGTCGCTGCCGACTACCGGGGCCACTACATCGTGCACCCCGCGGTCGATAACTATCGCGTCAAGATGATGGTCGATACCGGCGCCAGCATCGTCGCGCTGACGGCGTCCGATGCCCAGGCCCTCGGAATCAAGCGGGATGCCTCCACACGCAAGGTCATGCTCAGCACCGCCAATGGAGCGGTCATGGGCTTCCAGACGACGCTGCGCGAGATCCGGCTCGGCGAGATCATCGTCCGCAATGTCGAGGCCGTCGTCCTGCCCGCCGGCGCGCTCTCGATGAGCCTGCTCGGCAACTCGTTCCTCAGCAAGCTGCAGGGCTACGAGGTCCAGACCGGACGCATGGTGCTGCGCGGCTGAGTCAGCACTTCCTCAAGAACGATCGACATTCCGACAGACCGGCCCAAGGCCAGATCAATCCGCCCCGAGCCTTCGATCAGCCTTGCTTATCGCGGCCCTGATCAGAATGTCGGGCAGTAGCCGACATCGGTTCGCTTCACCTGCTCGATGTTCAAGGTGCCGCCGGCCAGGCCGTTTCGCGGTCGTGAATAGATCGGGGTGTTCCCGAGCGTGAAAGATCCAGTCAGGACATAGCCGATGGCCGGGGTATAGCGGTAACTCGCGCGCGCCATGATGACGGAGGTATTGGCGACCTTGACGCTGTCGGGGACGGTGACCGTGGTGCCGCGCGCCAGTGCGGTGCCGTTGCGCTGGCTGCTCCAGCAGACCTTCGCGACACCCGTGGAATCGATGACGAGGCTGGTGATGACCATCGACGCGTTGCCCAGGGCATAGGGCATCAGGATCGTCTGCCCGGCATCGAAGATGTTCTCCAGATCGGCCGGTGCGACGGACTGAACGCGTGCCGTGAGATCGGTGAGTGCCGAGGTAAGCTGGGTGACCTTGCGGTTGATCATGACGAGTTGCGCCACCTCGACCGTTCCGAGATAGGCGACGAGCATCACCGGCAGCGCCATCGCGAACTCGACCAGCGCAACGCCGTCCCGGTTGCGGCAGAACCGGCGCCAGATCGGCGGGGTCGTCCCTGTCTGCATCTCCGCCATTCCTGCCACCGACGATCCAGCTCTTTGATTTCGCATCGACTTTTTCCGAAGACCGCGCTCCGCCTTTCAGGCCGGGGCCCTAGACGAACGGCTCGGCCCGGAATGCCGCGCTGGCGACGATGCCGCGCCGGCCCGCGCCGATATTGGCGAGGGAGGTGGACGCCCAGCTCGTCAGGAAGAGCTGGTAATCCAGCACCGCGCGGACGACGACAATGTCGTTCTTCTGCGGCTGGTTGAACGTGAAGCCCGTCGTATTGAGAGTGCCACCCGCGATGGGGTTGCTGGCGGAGCTACCGGAGCCGGCAGCGGCAAAGCTGTTGTAGACGCGGATGTCGACGGAGAGTTTCGAGCAGTCGATCAGCCCCATCGGCGCGCGCGCGCAGATATCGTCCCGGAACTTCGCCGCGTTTGCCGCGCCGGTCGAGGCCGTATAGATGCTGCGCGATTGGCCGGTGATGAGCGAGCGGGAGACCTGCGACAGCGATTCTTCCAGAACCTGGTTGGTCCAGAACATCAGGGCCGTCTCGAAGATCGCAAAGAGAAGCGCGAAGAACGGCACGGCGACGAAGGCGAACTCCACCACGGTTGCTCCGTCCTCAGAGCGCCGGAAGCGCCGGAGGAGCAGGCGGCCGGTACGGCAGCGCTGTGTGCCGCCATCCGGCGCGGGGGTGCTTTTCGTGCGGTCGAACATGCGTCTGCCTCGTCGAGATGCGGCCCAGGCCAGACATCCCTACGGCAAAAGAATTTCGGATCGGTTAGGGGCGCTGCCCGGCAGCTGAAAACACAATGAAGCTTTCGCTAACCATTCCCGCCGCCGGCATGCGCGCGGGCGCGCTCTCGCGCGCGCGCGTACCTGATAGGCTCGCAGTTCTAGTTCCGTGTCGCGGTCGTCGCGAGCGCATTGCGCGCCGTCGTTTGCCCGGTGACGCCAGCGAAGTAACTCTGCCCGTCACCCATCTGCACCGCAGGCTGGCAGTCCGGATTGCAGGCATAGCTTTCACGCTCCATGCCCCGCTGGACCGTCAGGACCGCGTCGGAGGCGGCGCCGACACGCACCAGCGATTCCGCCAGAAGCGTGCCATTGGCATCCAGCGCGATCAGGTTGGTCACGCCGAAGCTCTTGCCGGTGACGATCATGATCCCGTTGCGCTGCACGGAGACGTCGGCGATGGCGGGATTGCCCACGACAACTGTCTGAGCCTTCTCGGGCAAGCGCACGACCTTGGCGTGATCCACCACGACGATCACGCTTTCGGCTTGTCCGCGCTGTTGCGGCGCCGCCGCCGCGCCGCCGCACAGCGTGATCGCAAGGACTGTCGCGGCCGCCCAGCGGGTGAGGCGGCGGCGCCCTTCGGGAGCACGGATGATCAACATGGCGGCGCCTCAAGCTTTGCGACCCCGTCAGTGAAGCCCAAAATGATGAATCAAATCCTAAGCCGGCGGGGAACAGCGATTTCGCACCACAAGCCGGAACTTGTCGCAACGGAATAGGGAGACGATTTATCGTCCACAGCCTCACCCTCCGAAACTAAATCGATGTCATGCAATTCGTTAAACGACCCGTTTACCGACCATTTCTCGCCTATCGAACTTTATTCGAAGGCTCACACTCGATTTATGCCTGTTAAATCGAGCGTTAACTACAGAATAAACGCCCTCCGAAATCGCCCAATTCTTCATTCGGCTTAACCGATCAGCAAGATGAGGGCGCTAGTGTCACTCCTGTCGCTGACCGAAGCCATCTCAGAGCACAGGCAGTCGTCAAACCGTGGTGTAAAGGAGTTTCAGATGACCAACGTTTTCAAGCGCTTCGTCAAGGATGAGTCGGGCGCCACCGCCATCGAGTACGGCCTGATCGCGGCCCTCGTCGCCGTCGTCGCCATCGCCGGCATGACCACCCTCGGCACGAAGCTCAGCGCCCTGTTCACGGGCATCGGCGGCAAGCTCAACGCTCCGACCTGATACCCTCGGAGCCATCGGTTCCGATCTTCCAAGGGAACGCCCCGGCCTCGATGCCGGGGCGTTTCTCGTTCCAGGGAGCCATTCTCCGCAAATCCGTAAGGCTTTGGTGAGGGATGGCTGTCAGTCTGCAACCGTTGCCGATTGGATAATGCCATGTCGCTGTCCCTGATCGTCCTGCTGGGCGTCTTTCCGTTCGCGATGGCCTATGCGGCTGCGAGCGATCTCGTCTCCATGACGATCTCCAACCGGCTTTGTTTGCTCCTCGTCGGGTCTTTCGCCCTCTGTGCGGCCCTGCTCGGCCTTAGCCTGCCGGAGATCGGCTGGCACCTCGCGGCAGGCGGCCTCGTGCTCGTGATCGCCTTCGGCCTGTTCGCGGCCGGATGGATCGGCGGCGGCGACGCCAAGCTCGCCGCGGCGACGGCCTTGTGGTTCGGCTTCGACCAGCTCATGCCGTATCTCACGACCGCCGGCATCTTCGGCGGCATCCTGACGATGATCATCCTCGTGCTGCGCGCACGCCCCCTGCCGGCGCCGGCGGAGAAATGGCCATGGTTGCGCCGGCTCCATGCCGCCAACGAGGGCGTGCCCTACGGCATCGCGCTCGCTTTCGCCGCCCTGCTGGTCCTGCCCGAGACGGCCATTTGGCACGCCGCGATCGGTGTCTGAACGAGTCTGCACGCCGTAACGTCAGCAGCCTTCAAAAAATATACGTCCGATTAACCATAAGTTGACGTTTCGCGACGACGATCCGGGACGAGAGCCAATCACGCTTGGCTGAGGGTCGTTCGTCGATGAGTCCCGCACGCATCATCATACTTGTGGTCGCGCTGGCAGCAGGGCTGGGCGCCATGCTGCTTGTGCAGAACAGGTCCAATGAGCCCGCGCCGGTCGCGAAGGTCGAAGCCGCCCCGACCGTGCCGGTCCTGGTCGCGGCCAGCGACATTCCCGTCGGCAACACTGTGACCGCCAACGACCTGCGCTGGCTCGACTGGCCCCTCGCCAGCGTGCCGACCGGCGTCATCCGCAAGGACGAGGCCCCCGAGGCCGAAAAGGAAATCGTCGGCCAGGTCGCGCGCTACGCCGTCCTCGGCGCCGAGCCGATCCGCCGCGAGAAGCTGATCAAGACCGACGGAACCGGCTTCCTCTCGGCCATCCTGCCCTCGGGCATGCGCGCCGTCGCTATCAGCACCGACAGCCGCGGCGCCAATACCGCGGGCGGCTTCATCCTCCCCAACGACCGCGTCGACGTGGTCTCCACCTGGCGCGGCGAGTCGACGACCGGCCGCGGCGAGGCCTATGTCAGCGAAGTCATCCTGCGCAATCTTCGCGTCCTGGCGATCGGCCAGAACGTCCAGGAGCGCAATGGCGAGAAGGTCGTGGTCGGCGAGACCGCCACGCTCGAGGTCGATCCCGCGCAAGTCGAGCTCCTGATCCAGGGTCAGAAGACCGGGACGCTCTCGCTGGCCCTGCGCAGTCTCAAGGATGCCGGCGAAACGACGCCACCCTCCCAGGCCGACAATTCCATGACCCTCGTGCGCTACGGCGTCACCTCGAAGAGTGTGAAGCCATGATCAGATCGTCTCTCCGCCTCGCGACGGCTCTCGCGCTCCTCCTGGTCGCCGACGGCGCCGGTGCCCAGACAACCGGAAGCGGCCCTGCCCCCGTTCTGAACGTCGGATCGAGCGAGAGCGCGATCTCCCGCAGGCTCGACCTCTCGATCGGCCGCTCCCTCGTCGTCGAATTGCCGCGCGACGCCAAGGAGGTCTTCGTCGCCAACCCAAAGGTCGCCAACGCGGTGGTCCGGACGGCGCGCAAGCTCTTCATCATCGGCATCGCCGACGGCTCGACCTCGATGTTCGTGATGGACGGCGACGGCCAGCAGATCACCGCGCTCGACATCAATGTCGGCCGTGACCTCAACGTGCTCAGGCAAACGCTGCGCACGGCGCTGCCGAACTCGCAGATCGACATCAAGCCGGCGGGCGATTCGATCCTGCTCGTGGGAACGGTGCCGAACGCCTCGGAGGCGACGCAGGCCGTCGACATCGCCAAGGCCTTCGTCGGCGGCGCCTCGTCCTGGCGATCCGGCACGGTGATCAACTCGCTGACGCTGCGCGACCGCGACCAGGTGATGGTGAAGGTCACCGTCTCCGAAATCTCGCGCAAGGCGATCAAGCAGCTCGGCATCAATTCGACCGGCGAATGGAAGCTCGGCAAGTTCTCGCTGACGCCGTCGATCGAGAACCCGTTCCCGCTCCAGCCGCAGCAATTGTCCGCGACCGCGATCGGCGCCGGCGTCGGCAACACCCAGAACTTCACCTTGCGGGCGCTCGAACGCGCCGGCATGGCGCGCGTCCTGGCCGAGCCCACCGTAACCGCCATCTCGGGCGAAAGCGCCAAATTCACCGCTGGCGGCGAAGTCCCGGTGCCGAAGGGGCAGAGCTGCTCCTATGACGTCTTCAACCGGCGCACCTGCCAGGTCCAGATCGAATACAAGCCGATCGGCGTCGCGCTCAACTTCACGCCGATCGTGATGTCTGACACCAAGATCAGCATGCGCATCGCCACCGAGGTCACCGAACTCGACTTTGAGAACCAGCTGCGGATGAGCGGCGCCAACGAGGAAGCGCTGAACACCCCGGCGTTCCGCGTGCGCAAGTCCGACACCACGGTCGAATTACCCTCGGGCGGCACGCTGGCGACGGCCGGCCTGATTCAGCGCGTCTCGAAACAGTCGCTCAACGGTCTGCCCGGGCTGATGAACCTGCCGATCATCGGCACCTTGTTCCGCTCGCGCGACTACCAGCGCGAGGAGACCGAGCTGATGATCATGGTCACGCCCTATATCGCCAAGCCGATGCAGCCGAACCAGATTCAGCGGCCGGATGACGGCTTCGTCGAGGCGCACGATTCCCAGGCGATCCTGCTCGGGCGGCTCAACAAGATCTATGGCAGCGGCGGCGGTCCGGTGCCCCAGGCCTACAAGGGCCGCGTCGGCTTCATCGCCGATTGAGCGCCCGGTGACAACGATGATGGATGGCCCGACCATGACGGTTTCCTCCCGGAACGACTCGACAGGACCGCGCCTGATTGCCGCCGTGCTGGTGCTGGGCGGGCTGCTTGGCGGCTGCGCCAAGCGCACGGCCGAGGCCGACACCCTAGCTTACGGGCCGGACGACGTCCGCGAACGGCACCCGATCGTGCTGCGCGATGCGCCGCGCTCGCTCGACGTCTTCGTCGGGCGCAGCGGGGGTGCGCTCGATGCGCGGCAGGCAGAAGACGTCGCCAGCTTCGCCCGCGAATTCCGTCGTACCGGCAAGGGCGGCCTGGTCGCAGAGGTTCCGACCGGCGCACGCCGCGACCGCGCCGCGCATGACACGTTGAGCGGCATCCGCGCGGCCCTGTCGCGCGGCGGCGTCTCGCCCGGCATCCTCAGCGTGCGCAGCTACCCGGTCCAGGACCCGGGCCTGGCCTCGCCGATCCGCCTGACCTTCGCATCGCTCCAGGCGAGCGTCCCGCACGCCTGCGGGCAATGGCCGACCGATCTCGGTTCTTCGGACTTCAAGTACTCGACCTCGAACGCCCCCTACTGGAACCTCGGCTGCGCCTCGCAGGCGACGCTGGCCGCGCAGGTCGCCGACCCGATCGACCTCGTCCGCTCCCGCGACGAAGGCCGCCCCGACATGGTCAAGCGCATGGGCGCGATCGCCAAGATCCGCGAGGGCCGCGACCCCTCGACCCAGTACCGGCAGGCGACGCCGCAGATCAATTCGACCGTCGGGGGCAGCAACTGATGCAATCCGACGCCAGAGACAACCCCGCGAGCGAATTGCCGAGCGACGAGATCATCGCTCCCCTGCCGCGCATCACGCTGCAGGCTTTCTGCGAGACGCCGGCCGTGGCCGCGACCATGCAGGCCGCCGTCGCCGACCGGCGGATGGACAAGGCGCATGCCCGCATCCAGATGGGCGGCCCCGCCGCGGCGGTCGAGGCCTTCCGTGCCTCGCCGACGCCCAACATCATCGTGCTCGAGGCGGTCGCCGATCCGGGCACGCTCATCGGGCATCTCGATGCCCTGTCCGAAAGCTGCGATGCCGGCACGAAGGTCGTCGTCATCGGCCATGTCAACGACGTCCAGCTCTATCGCGACCTGATCCGGCGCGGCGTCAGCGAATACCTGATCGCGCCGCTGGAGCCGCTCGACGTCCTGCGCACGCTGTCGGAGCTCTACATCGCCCCCGAAGCCCGCAATCTCGGCCGCGTCATCGCGGTGATCGGGGCCAAGGGCGGCGTCGGCGCGTCGACCGTCGCGCATAACGTTTCCTGGGCGGTCGCGCGCAATCTCGACGCCTCGACCGTGGTCGTCGACCTCGACATCGCCTTCGGCACAGCCGGCCTCAACTTCAACCAAGACCCGCCGCAGGGCATCGCGGAAGCGGTGTTCGCGCCGGAACGCCTCGATTCCAACATGCTGGACCGGCTCCTCTCGCGCTGCAGCGACAATCTCGCGCTTCTGGCCGCCCCGGCGATCCTGGACCGGACCATCGATCTCGACGAGGATGCGCTCGAGCAGCTCCTCGAACTACTGCGTGCCAGCGTGCCCTGCATCATCCTCGACGTGCCGCACCAGTGGAGTGCCTGGGTGAAGCGAACGGTGCTCGGCGCCGACGAAATCGTCATCGTCGCCGAACCGGAGCTCGCCTCGCTGCGCAACGCCAAGAACCTGGTCGATCTCTCGCGCGCCACAAGGCCCAACGATGCGGTTGCCCGCCTCGTGCTCAACCGCGTCGGCGTTCCCAAGCGGCCGGAGATCAACACGGCCGAGTTCTCCAAGGCGCTCGGAATCGACGTGCTCTGCTCCGTTCCCTTCGATGCCCAGTTGTTCGGCACGGCCGCCAATAACGGCCAGATGATCGCCGAGGTGCAGGCCGGCAGCAAGGCGACCGAGGCCTTCACGCAGATCGCCAGCGCGCTGACCGGGCGCGGCGAAGCCAAGCGGAGCCGGCGCAGCCTGCTCGACCCGTTCGTCTCGAAGCTGAAGCGCCGCAAGGCCTCGTGACCGACAGCGACCGATGATGACGGGGAGACGCCCGGACGCTATGGTATCGGACCGAAAAGCGGATTCCACCTTTCGGATAAATCCGATGCCATACCAATAAGATAGACCATCGTTACCGCACCCGGTGGGGCGCGCGATGATCTAGGCGAGAGACCGGCCCAGACCGGGCGGGAGAGTGTTGAGATGTTCGGCAAGCGATCCGTCGGCGCAGGTACCGCGCCCAATCTGAACGCCAGGGTCTCCGCGGCCGCGCCGGCTGCGCCGCGCAAGCTCGAATCCATTCCGGCCGCGGTCGAGGACCGCAAGGTCGCGCCCGCCGCCGAGGCGGCTCCGCGCTCCGAAGACTACTACCAGATGAAGAGCATGATCTTCGGGGCGCTGATCGAGGCTATCGATCTGTCGCAGCTCGCGAAGCTCGACTCCGAATCGGCGCGCGAGGAAATCCGCGACATCATCAACGAGATCATCTCGCTGAAGAACGTCGTGCTCTCGATCGCCGAGCAGGAGGAACTGCTCGACGACATCTGCAACGACGTGCTTGGCTACGGGCCGCTCGAGCCCCTGCTGGCCCGCGACGACATCGCCGACATCATGGTCAACGGCGCCGGCCGGACCTTCATCGAAACAGCCGGCAAGATCCAGCTCACCAATATCCGCTTCCGCGACAACGCGCAGCTGATGAACATCTGCCAGCGCATCGTCAGCCAGGTCGGCCGTCGCGTCGACGAAAGCTCGCCGATCTGCGACGCGCGCCTCGCCGACGGCTCGCGCGTCAACGTCATCGCCCCCCCGCTGGCGATCGACGGTCCGGCTCTCACGATCCGCAAGTTCAAGAAGGACAAGCTGACGCTCGACCAGCTCGTGAAGTTCGGCGCGATCTCGCCGCCGGGCGCCGAGCTCCTGAAGATCATCGGCCGCGTCCGCTGCAACATCGTCATCTCGGGCGGCACGGGCTCGGGCAAGACGACGCTGCTCAACTGCCTGACCAACTATATCGACGAGGACGAGCGCGTCATTACGTGCGAGGACGCGGCCGAGCTCCAGCTGCAGCAGCCGCATGTGGTGCGCCTGGAAACCCGCCCGCCGAACCTCGAGGGTACGGGCGCTGTGACAATGCGCGACCTCGTCAAGAACTGCCTGCGCATGCGCCCCGAGCGCATCATCGTCGGCGAGGTGCGCGGACCGGAGGCGTTCGACCTCCTCCAGGCGATGAACACGGGCCATGACGGCTCGATGGGCACGCTGCACGCCAATTCGCCGCGCGAATGCCTGAGCCGTATCGAATCGATGATCACGATGGGCGGCTTCTCGCTGCCTTCGAAGACGCTGCGCGAGATGATCTGCTCCTCGGTCGACGTCATCATCCAGGCCCAGCGCCTGCGCGACGGCTCGCGCCGGATCACCCACATCACCGAGGTGATGGGCATGGAGGGCGAGGTCATCACGACGCAGGACCTGATGCTCTACGACGTCACCGGCGAAGACGCCGCCGGCAAGCTCATCGGCCGGCACCGCGCCACCGGCGTCGGACGCCCACGCTTCTGGGAGCGCGCCCGCTATTACAACGAAGAGCAGCGCCTCGCCGTCGCGCTCGACCAGCTCGAAGAGGCGGGTGCCGGCCATGCCCTCTGAACCGAAGGTCCTGCCGAGGTTCCAGCCATGAACACGAGCACGCTCGCGGTCGTCCTCCTGGTCATGCTTGCCGTCGGCGGCGTGGTCTATGCGGTGCTCTATCCGACGCTCAGCGGCGAAAAGCGCGCCGAGAAGCGCCGCAAGGAATTCGCCGGCCCCAGTGCCATCCGCGGCATCGACCGGGAAGCGCAGGCCCGCAACAAGCGCGGCCAGATCGCGCAAAGCCTCAAGGAGATCGAGAACCGCGAGAACGCACGCAACAAGGTCTCGCTCGAACAGCGTATCGGCCAGGCGGGTCTCTCCTGGACGCCCAAGAAATATTACGGGATCAGCGCAGGGCTCGCGGTCAGCCTCGGGCTGCTGCTCTGGATTGCGATCGGGAACTGGATCCTCGGGATCGCCGGCCTCTTCATCGGCGGCTTCGGCATGCCCGCCTGGTTCCTGAAACGCAGCAAGAACCGGCGGCTGAAGAAGTTCGGCATCGAGTTTCCGAATGCGCTCGACGTGGTGGTGCGCGGCATCAAGGCCGGCCTGCCCATCAACGACTGCCTGCGCATCATCGCGAGCGAGGCCCAGGAGCCGGTGAGGACCGAGTTCAGGATGATGATCGAGGCGCAGGCGCTGGGGCTGCCCCTGGCCGAGGCCGCCACCAAGCTGTTCGAGCGCATGCCCTGCGCCGAGGCCAATTTCTTCGGCATCGTCATCGCGATCCAGCAGAAGACCGGCGGCAATCTCTCCGAGACGCTCGGCAATCTCTCGCGGGTGCTGCGCGAACGGCGCAAGATGCGCGACAAGATCGCCGCGGTATCGATGGAAGCGAAGGCTTCGGCAGCGATCATCGGTTCGCTGCCGCCGGTCGTCGCGTTCCTGATCTGGGTGACCACGCCGAAATATATCGAGGTGCTGTGGCTCAGCCAGGCCGGCAAATTCGCCCTGGTCGCGAGCGGGCTGTGGATGCTGATCGGCGTCCTGGTCATGCGCAAGATGATCAATTTCGACATCTGAGGCCGCAATGATTTCCCAGATCGTCAACAGCGTCACCAATCCGCAGTTCATGCTGGGGCTGCTGGCCGCGATCGCGGCGGCGGCGACCGTGCTGACCATCGCGATCCCGCTGACGGAGGGCAACAATCTCCAGAAGCGCATGAAGAATGTCGCGACCGAGCGCGAGAAGATTCGCGCCCGCGAGCGCGAGCGGCTCAATCGGCAGAACGAGAAGGTCTCGCTGCGCCAGGAGCCCAAGGCCTACATGCGGCGCGTCGTGGAACGGTTCAAGCTCGGCGACTGGCTCGGCACCGAGAATGCCAAGAAGCAGCTGGCCATGGCCGGCTATCGCGGGCCGCAGGCCGAAATCGCCTTCCTGTTCTTCCGCCTGGCCGCGCCGATCGGGCTCTTCTTGTTCACGCTGTTCTACGTCTTTCTCATCAACGATTTCGGCCAGTCCTTCACGATCAAGATCGCCATGAGCATCGCGGGGGCGTATCTTGGCATCAAGGCCCCGGAAATCTTCCTGTCGAACCAAGCGGGCAAGCGTCAGGCTTCCATGCGCCTGGCTTTTCCGGACGCGCTCGACCTGCTGCTGATCTGCGTGGAATCCGGCATGTCGATCGAACACGCCTTCCGCAAGGTCGCGGGCGAGATCGGCGACCAATCGGTCCCGCTGGCGGAGGAATTCGCACTGTGCACCGCCGAGCTGTCCTATCTGACCGACCGCCGCATCGCCTATGAGAACCTCGCGCTGCGTACAGGCCTCGAAAGCGTGAAATCGGTCTCGACCGCGTTGATCCAGGCCGAACGCTACGGCACGCCGCTCGGCACGGCGCTGCGCACGCTCGCCCAGGAAAGCCGCGACCAGCGCATGTCGGCGGCCGAAAAGAAGGCCGCCGCGCTGCCGCCGAAGCTCACCGTGCCGATGATCCTATTCTTCCTGCCGGTCCTGTTCGTCATCATCATGACGCCCGCCCTGGTGCAGGTCTTCAAATGGGAGTGATCGCCCCGCACGGCTGGTGAAAGCCCGCGTACGACACCACCAACCCATCACGAAGAAGGCCGGAGCTAGGCGCTCCGGCCTTCTTCGTTTCGATGCGTGTGGAGAGAGGCGCGTGGTCGCGGTCTGCCGCTCAGGCCGGCGGGGCCGCGGCCGGTCGATTGCCCGCGCCGTTCGCCAGGGGCTGCGTGGCCGGCGCCTGCGCCCGCCCCTTGCCGCCCTTCAGCAATTCCCAGCTGTTCTGCTGGCCGACGCTGCGCTTGAGATAGGCGATCGTGGCCGCCGCCTCGGCCGGGCTCTGGTCGCGGCGAGCCAGGGTCTCGGCTTCGCCGAAGCGGCCCTGCAGGCCGAGCACGAAGACGAGATTCTGACGGACACGGGCATCCGCCCGATCCGAGGCAGCCGCCTCGGCCAGGACGCGCTCGGCCTCCGGCAGGTTGCGCGAGAGGGCGAGCGAGAGCCCGTAATTCGACATGATCGTCGGTTCGTTCGGCGCGAGCTTCAGAGCCGTCTGGTAGATCTTCTGGGCGCGGGCATGCTCGCCCATCTGGTCGGCGACGGTGCCCTGCGCCGACAGGATCCGCCAATCCGGCCGCTCGGGCGAATGCGCGCGCGACAGGACTTCGTCCGCCTCGCGCAGGCGCCCGTTATCGGCCAGCGAGCGGCCATAGGCACCAAGCAGTTCGCTATCGTCCTGATGGATGAGGACGGCACCCTGGAGCACGGCCAGCGCCTGGGCATTCTGGTCAAGGCTGCGCAAGGCCCGCGCGTAGTAGAAGGCGGCGTCGCGATCCCTGGAATTGGCGTCGTAGCGCTTCCCCCAGGTCTCGCGCTCGGCCTGCCAGTCCGACGACGTGCGCGGCTGGCTTGCCTGGCTGCTGCGGCCGATCGAGCCGGTGATGTCGCCGGGGCCGCCGCGCCGCTGACAACCCGCGAGGGCGAGCGCCGCAAGGCCGACGGCCAGGCCGATGCGAGCCATCCGCAAGCCCGCGCGGGCAGAAACGGGCCGCAGCGGAGCTGCAGAGCGGTTTGAAGAATGGGGCCGGGCTGAAGACATGGCCGGATCGCCTCCCGAAAACGGGTCGTCTAGATGGGTTCGTCTGGTCGATCCGGTGATAAAGCGTTAACCCTAATGCATTCTTAATGCCCGCCCCGGCACCCCTGCCCGAAACCGAAACAGCGCGCCGTGCACAGCCTCCTGACCTCCGCTTCCGTAGCAGCCACACCCGTTCATGTCGTCTCGGCCGCCACATGGCCCGCCCTTCAGGACAAGCTGTCTCCAGCCAATCGCAGCTTTGCCCTCGCGCAGGGTTTCGCGGCCCGCGCCGGCCAGCATTGCCTGTTGCCGGATCCGCAGGGGGCGCTCGCTGCGGTCCTGCTTGGGATCGATGCCGCCACGCGCCGCGCCGATCCGTTTGCGCCGGGCCGCCTCGCCGCAACACTGCCGGCGGGCGACTACTCGCTTTCAGGCGAGATCGGCGATCCCGCGCTGGCCACGCTGAGCTGGCTGCTCCAGGGCTATCGCTTCGACCGTTATCGCAAGCCGAGCCCGGCGCGGGCCCGGCTGGTCGTGCCCGACGGCGTCGATGGCGAGGAAATCGGCCAGATCGCCGACTCCGCCGCGCTGGCGCGCGATCTCGTCAACACGCCGGCCAACGAGCTTGGACCGGGCGAAATCGAGGCCGCGATCCGCGGGCTTGCAACCGAATGCGGCGCGACGGTCGCCAGCATCATCGGCGACGACCTGATCGCCCGCAATTTCCCGATGATCCACGCCGTCGGCCGGGCCTCGACGCGGGCGCCGCGGCTGGTCGATCTCGCCTGGGGCGATCCGTCCCATCCCAAGGTCACGCTGGTCGGCAAGGGCGTCGCCTTCGACACCGGCGGGCTCAACCTCAAGCCCGACGCTTCGATGCTGCTGATGAAGAAGGATATGGGCGGCGCGGCGGCGGCGATCGCAGCGGCGCGGATGATCATGCTGGCGAAGCTGCCGGTGCGACTGCGGCTCCTGGTTCCCGCCGTCGAGAATTCCGTTTCGGGCAATGCCTTCCGGCCTGGCGACGTGCTGGCGAGCCGCAAGGGGCTCTCGGTCGAGATCGGCAATACCGATGCCGAAGGCCGCCTGATCCTGGCCGATGCGCTGGCGCTCGCCGACGAGGAGGCGCCGGAGCTGCTCGTCGATTTCGCGACGCTGACCGGGGCCGCCCGCACCGCGCTGGGGCCGGAACTGCCGCCGTTCTACACGCATGACGAAAAGCTAGCAGCCGAGATAGGCCGGCTCGGCATGACCGTGAACGATCCGGTCTGGCGGCTGCCGCTCTGGCCGCCCTATGACGGCCTGCTCGATTCCAAGATCGCCGACGTCAATCACGTCTCCAGCGGCGGCATGGCCGGCTCGGTGACGGCGGCGCTGTTCCTCAACCGCTTCGTCGAGAAGACGAAATCCTATGTGCATTTCGACATCTACGCCTGGAACCCCTCGACCAAGCCGGGGCGGCCGGAAGGCGGCGAGTGCCAGGCCGCACGGCTGATCCACGCGCTGGTGAAGCAGCTTTATTCGCGCGGTTAAGGCTGATCGGCGAAGGTGATTGCACGCCGACGCCACCGCGATAATGATACGGGTCCGTAACGATCGGGACCCGTTTCTTTATGCCCCTGGAGATCAAGCCTTCGCAGGCGCTCAAGCTGTGGCGACAGGTGCATCTCGATCTGGTGCGGGACCATGATGCCGATCTCTCGGCGCGCCAGACGGCGATCCTGCTGACGGTCTATCTCGAATTGCCGCCGCATACGGTGCGGGGGCTCGCCAAGCAGCTCGGCGTGACCAAGCCGGTGATCACGCGCGCGCTTGACACGCTCGGCAAGCTCGGCCTGCTGACCCGCAAGCGCGACGAGGCCGACCGCCGCAATGTCGTGATCCAGCGCACCGTCGCCGGAGCCTTGGCCGTCGAACGCCTGGCCGATCTCGTGACCGAGCATGCCAAGGAGATCGGCGGAAGCTGAGGTCTTCAATTCTCGTCATGCCGGGCTTAACCCTGGCATCTTGGAAACCAGTTCCTTCTTGTCCCGAGATTCTCGGGTCTCCGCTTCGCTCCACCCGAGAATGACGTGGTTCCCTGAGAGAGGACGGCGCTCTAGATTGCCGCCATGACCGCGATTCTCGACCGCCGCATCCATGCCTTCCGCCCCGATCTCGCAGCGCGCGCGCTGACCGGGCAGGTGGAGGCTCCCCGCTTCGCCGATCCGCGAGCGATGCGCATCGTCGCGGCTTCCGCCCCGGTGCGTCGCGAGCCGCGCTCGGATGCCCCTCTCGATACCGAGGCGCTCGCCGGCGAGCTGGTTGAGGTCTATGAGCGCGAGGAAGGCTGGGCCTGGGCACAGCTCGCCGGCGACGGCTATGTCGGCTACATCCCCGACGATGCCTTGCGCCCGGACCAGCCGGCGCCCACGCATCGCGTCGCGTCCTTGCGGACCTTCGTCTATCCCGGCCCCTCCATCAAACTGCCGCCGCTGAGCGCGCTCTCGCTCGGCGCCAGCGTCGCTGTCGTCGAGCGAAAGGGCGATTTCGCGGTGCTGGCCGATGGCGGCCATGTCTTCGCCGCTCATCTCGCGCCGCTGGATCAGCCGGAGCCGGATTTCGTCGCTGTCGCCGAGCGCTTCGTCGGCGTGCCCTATCTCTGGGGCGGCAAGACCAGCCTCGGTCTCGACTGCTCAGGGCTGACGCAGCTCAGCCTCGCCGCGGCCGGCATCGCCGCGCCCCGCGATTCCGACATGATGGAAGCGACGCTCGGCCGCGCCATTGAATTGCGCGAGGACCTCGCCGGGCTGAAGCGCGGCGATCTCGTCTTCTGGAAGGGCCATGTCGGCATCCTGACCGCTCCCGACACGCTGCTCCACGCCAGCGGGCATGTTATGAGCGTCTATCGCGAGCCTTTGCGGGAGGCGCGCGACCGCATTCGCGCCAAGAGCTTTGGCGAAATCACCGCCATCAAGCGGCTGGAGCGCATTTAATCGAACCGCATCGTCATTCCGGACAAGCGGCGAAGCCGCGCTGATCCGGAATCTATCAAAGGGTGCTGCGCTCTACGATGGATTCCGGGTCTCCGCTTCGCTGCGCCCGGAATGACTGCGCGTTTCTGGAAGCACCTAGCTCAAGCCCTTCAGGCGATAGAGCGCTTCCAGCGCCTCGCGCGGTGTCATCTCGTCCGGGTCGATTCCGGCGAGCGCCTCGCGCAAACCGTCCGGCTCCCCCTCGGCGACCACCGGCGCCTGCCGGCGCTGCGGCACGGCGAAGAGCGGGAGATCGTCGACCAGCGAGGCGACCGGCTTCTCGCGCTCGGTCTTCTCGAGTTCGCCGAGGATGGCGCGGGCGCGCTCGACCACGGCCGGCGGCAGGCCTGCAAGCTTGGCGACCTGGATCCCGTAGGAGCGATCGGCCGCGCCCGGCACGACCTCGTGCAGGAAGACGACCTCGCCCTTCCATTCGGTAACCCGCACCGTCGCGTTGGCGACGCGGTCGAGCCGGTCTCCGAGCGCCGTCAGCTCGTGATAATGCGTCGCGAACAGGCTGCGGCAGCGGTTGATCTCGTGGAGATTCTCGATCGCGGCCCAGGCGATCGAGAGCCCGTCGAAGGTCGCCGTGCCCCGCCCGATCTCGTCGAGGATGACCAGCGCGCGCGGGCCGGCCTGGTTCAGGATCGCGGCGGTCTCGACCATCTCGACCATGAAGGTCGAGCGGCCGCGGGCGAGATCGTCGGCCGCACCGACGCGCGAGAACAGCCGGTCGACGATGCCGATATGCGCCGAGGTCGCCGGCACGAAGGAACCCATCTGGGCGAGCACCGCGATCAGCGCGTTCTGGCGCAGGAAGGTCGATTTACCGGCCATGTTCGGACCCGTGATCAGGCAGATGCGCCCGCCTTTCGCATCCGTGCTGGGCGGCGACAAGTCGGTATCGTTGGCGACGAAGGGCTTGCCGTCGCGCTTCAACGCGGCCTCGACCACGGGATGGCGGCCGCGCTCGATGGTGAAGGCAACGCCGTCATCGACCTGCGGCCGGCTCCAGCCTTCGCGGGTCGCGAGATCGGCCAGCGCCGCGGCGACGTCGAGCTCGGCCAGCGCCAGCGCCGCCGCCTTGATCGGCTCGGCCTGGGCGAGGACGGCTTCGCTGAGCGCGGCGAAGATCGCGAGTTCGAGCTTCAGCGCGCGGTCGGCAGCAGAGGCGATCTTGGCTTCGAGCTCGCCGAGCTCGACCGAGGAGAAGCGCATCGCGTCCGACATGGTCTGGCGGTGCACGAAGGTCGCGCGCCAGGGATCGCGCAGGAAGTCCTCGCCGGCCACTTGGGGCACCTCGACGAAATAGCCGAGCATGGCGTTGTGCTTGATGCGCAATGTCCGGCAGTTGGTCTCGGCCGCGTAGCGCGCCTGCAACTGGGCGATGACCTTGCGCGAGTCGACCTGGAGCAGTCGCAATTCGTCGAGCGCGGCGTCGAATCCCTCGCGCACGAAGCGGCCGTCGCGGCGGTTCAACGGCAATTCGTCCGCCAATGTCGCATTGAGGCGCACCGGCAGGTCGGGGTCGCTTTCACCGAGGGCCCGCATCGCGCGGGCAAGCTCGACGGGCAGTTCGCCGCGCCGGACGAGCAGCGCTGCTATCGCGCGGGCGGCATCGAGGCCGGCGCCGAGCGCCGCGAGATCGCGCGGGCCGCCACGGTCGAGCGAAAGACGGGCCAGCGCGCGGGCGACATCCGGCACCTTCTCCAAAGCGGAACGCAGGTCCTCGCGCAGGCCGGCATCGGCGACGAATAGTTCGACCGCATCATGGCGCGCGGCGATGGCGGCCGGATCCGTCAGCGGACCGGCGAGGCGCTCGGCCAGCAGACGCGCGCCGCCGGGCGTCACCGTGCGGTCGATGGTGGCGAGCAGGCTGCCCTGCCGTTCGCCACTGAGGGTCCGCGTCAGTTCGAGATTGGCGCGTGTCGCGGCGTCGATCAGCATCGTCGCCGAGCCGGCATCGCGCACCGGGGCCGAAAGCGGCGGGCGGGCGCCGAGCTGGGTGCGCTCGACATAGGCGAGCGCCGCGCCGGCAGCGGCGATCTCGGCGCGGGTGAAGGCGCCGAAGGCATCGAGCGTGGCGACACCGAAGAACTCCTTCAGGCGCCGCTCGGCCGAGGCCGCATCGAGCCCGTCGCGGGCGAGCGGCGTCACCGGCACCGCGATCTCGCGCCAGAACTCCTTGAGCTCGGGATCGTCATGGATCGCATCGGGGCAAACGATCTCGCGCGGTTCCAGCCGCGAGAATTCGATGGCGAGCCGCTCCTGCGGCGTCTCCATCACCGTGAAGCGGCCGGTCGAGATGTCGATCGCGGCTAGGCCGTAGAGCGAAGCCGCCTCACCGGTCTTGCGGCGGGCGACGGCGACGAGAAGGCTGGCGCGGCCGGGTTCGAGCAGACGTTCCTCGGTGATGGTGCCGGGGGTGACGAGGCGGACGACATCGCGCTTCACCACCGATTTGTTGCCGCGCTTCCTGGCATCGGCCGGATCCTCGGTCTGTTCGCAGACGGCGACGCGGTGGCCGGCGGCGATCAGGCGCTGGAGATAGTCGTCGGCGCGCTCGACCGGCACGCCGCACATCGGGATGTCGTCGCCCTGGTGCTTGCCGCGCTTGGTCAGCACGATGCCGAGCGTGCGCGAGGCGATCTCGGCATCGGTGAAGAACAACTCGTAGAAATCGCCCATCCGGTAGAACAGCAGGCAGTCCGGATTGGCGGCTTTGATCTCGACATATTGCGCCATCATCGGCGTCACGCGATCGGCGGCGGCGGCCGGTGCGGCGGGACGGGCGGTCTTGGGAGAGGAACTCTGGCGCATTGCGCCGGCACGCTACCAAAATGTCCGGGCAAGACCATCCGTTAGGACGGCTTTCAACAATTGAAAGCAAGGTCGTGCAGCCGATTCGGCCGAAGGTTCCGACATTGTTGATCATCAATCTCGTCCAGAGCCTGTTCTTCCTGCTGTTCGCGGGGCTGCTGCTGACGGTGATCGCGCCGTGGCTGGTCGGGCGGGACTGGTTGCGTCCCTGCGCGGTCGGGCTCCTGTTCGCCGCCGGGGCGCTGGTGAGCATGTCGAACCCCGTCGAGATCCAGCCCGGACTCCTCGTCGACTCGCGCAATACCTTCGTCATCCTGGCGGGGCCGATCGGCGGCCCCGTAGCGGCGCTCATCACCGCCGTGCCCTTGCTCGTGGCGCGCGTGATGATGGGCGGCGTCGGCATGGTGACCGGCGTCAGCGGCATCGCGATCCGCATGGTGATCGGCATAGCCTTCTCGATCTGGCTGGCACGGCGCCGGCGCCCGCTGATGGCGCGAGACATGCTCCTGCTCGCCTCGCTCGATGCCGTCTGCCTGCTGGCTTCTACGCCTTTCATTCCGGGCGAGGCCGGCGAGCGCTTCCTGCGCGAGGCCGTCCCGGCCATGATCCTGGTCAGCACGATCGGCATCATCCTGACCGGCATCGTCGTGATCCACGACCATGACCGCCGCGAGATCGCCTATCGCCTGCGCACCCTGATCGACCGCGCGCCGGGCACGCTCTACCAGCGCATCGTGCGCACGGACGGCACGATGACCTATCAGTTCGCCTCCTTCGCCATCGACAAGCTGCTGGGGATCACCAAGGAAGAGGTCGAGCGCGATCCCGAGATCTGGCTCGGCAAGCTCCTGCCCGAAGATCGCGCCCGTTTCGATGAGCAGCGGCGCGAGCAGCAGGAGACCGAGACGCTCTGGCGCTTCGAGGGGCGCTATCATGCGCCTGACGGCGGCATCGTCTGGCTGCGCAGCGAATCGACCAAGCGGCGCCTGCCCGACGGCACCCTGGTCTGGGACGGCATCCTGCTCGACGTCACCGCCGAGAAGACGCTGGAAACCCGGCGCAGCGAGATCGAGACCCTGCGCAAGACGACCCTCGATGCTCTGGCCGGCGATCTGGAGCGGACCGTCGGCAAGGCGCTCGGCGATGTCGGCGCCGCGCTGCACGGCATGCACGACGCGGCCGGGCAGATGGTCGAGAACGCCAACAAGACGACCTTGCGGGCCGAGAGCGTGACGCAGGAAGCCGACAGCGCCTCCCGCCGCATCGGCAGCGTCGCGATCGCGGCCGAGGAGATCGAGGCCTCGATCCGCGAACTCACCCAGCAGACCAGCCATGCCGACGACACGGTCCGCGCCGCCGCATCCTATGTCCGCAGCACGCGCAGCGACGTCGCCGGGCTGACGGAAGCCGCCGACAAGGTGCGCGCCGTTCTCGACTTCATCGAGGAGATCGCGGCCCGCACCAATCTGCTCGCGCTCAACGCCACGATCGAGGCCGCGCGCGCCGGCGTGGCCGGGCGCGGCTTCGCGGTGGTCGCCGGCGAGGTCAAGACGCTGGCCGAGCAGACACAGAAGGCGACCCGCGACATCGCCGCGACGCTGGCCGAGATCCGCGGCGCCGCCGCGACCGCCTTCGAGGCCGTCGCCCATATCGAGGGAACGATGACGACGATCGAGCAGACCTCGGGTGCGATCGCCGCCGTCGTCAGCCGCCAGGCCGGGCTCGCCTCGACGATCGCCGCCGACGCGCAGGTCGTGGCGCGCAGCGCCGATGCCGTCACCAACAATGTCGGGGCCGTCGGTGTGGAGGCGCGTGTCACCGGCGATGCCGCGATCCATGTGGCGCAGGCGGCGCGCAAGGTCGACGAGCAGACCGAGGCGCTCGACCGCTATGTCGCCGATTTCGTGCGCAGCGTGCGCACCGCCTCACGGGCCTGACCCGCCCGCGATACCCGTCGGCCGCGACAAGGGTTCCGTGAAGCACTCGCCGCTTGTGGTCTCGGGCGCCACCGCCTTATGGTCGGTACCCCTCGAGGAAACGCACAAGAAAAGACGCTTCGATGAACGACCGTCCGACGACCAAGCGCACCCGCCCGACCTTCACCGACCAGGAGGCCCTGCTGTTCCACTCGCAGGGACGGCCCGGCAAGCTGGAGATCGTCCCGACCAAGCCGATGGCGACGCAGCGCGACCTCTCGCTCGCCTATTCGCCGGGCGTGGCCGTGCCGGTGCTGGCGATCGCGGAGGATCCGTCGCGCGCCTATGACTACACGACGCGCTCGAACCTCGTCGCGGTGATCACCAACGGCACCGCGATCCTCGGCCTCGGCAATCTCGGCGCGCTCGCCTCGAAGCCGGTGATGGAGGGCAAGTCGGTCCTGTTCAAGCGGTTCGCCGATGTCGACTCGATCGACCTTGAGGTCGACACCGAAGATCCGGACAAGTTCATCGATGCCGTGCGCTATCTCGGCCCGTCCTTCGGCGGCATCAATCTCGAGGACATCAAGGCCCCGGAATGCTTCATCATCGAGCAGCGCCTGCGCGAGCTGATGGACATCCCCGTCTTCCATGACGACCAGCACGGCACCGCGATCATCGCCGCCGCCGGCCTGATCAACGCGCTCGATATCACCGGGCGCGACATCAAGGCGACCAAGCTCGTCATCAACGGCGCGGGCGCCGCCGCCATCGCCTGCATCGAACTGCTCAAGGCGATGGGCTTCAAGCCCGACAACGTCATCCTCTGCGACACCAAGGGCGTGATCTACCAGGGCCGCACCGAGGGCATGAACCAGTGGAAGTCGGCCCATGCGGCGGTCACCGACCGGCGCACGCTGGCCCAGGCGCTGGACGGGGCGGACGCCTTCTTCGGCCTGTCGCAGAAGGGCGCGGTGACGCCGGAGATGGTCGCCTCGATGGCGCCGAACCCGATCATCTTCGCCATGGCCAATCCCGATCCGGAGATCACGCCGGAGGAGGTCCATGCCATCCGCGACGACGCGATCATGGCGACCGGCCGCTCGGATTATCCGAACCAGGTCAACAACGTGCTGGGCTTCCCCTTCATCTTCCGCGGCGCGCTCGACGTGCGCGCCACCACGATCAACATGGAGATGAAGATCGCCGCGGCCGAGTCGCTGGCGATGCTGGCGCGCGAGGACGTGCCGGACGAGGTTGCCGCCGCCTATCAGGGCTCCCGGCCGCGCTACGGCAAGGACTACATCATCCCCGTGCCGTTCGATCCGCGCCTGATCCATGTCGTGCCGATGGCGGTCGCCAAGGCCGCGATGGATACCGGCGTCGCCGGCAAGCCGATCGTCGATACCGCCGCCTACAAGGCGCAGCTCTCGGCCCGGCGCGACCCGATCGCCGGCACGCTGAACCGGATCTTCGAGCGTGTCCGACGCTATCCCAAGCGCGTCGTCTTCGCCGAAGGCGAGGAGGAGCAGGTCATCCGCGCCGCAGCTTCCTTCGTGGCCCAGGGGCTCGGCCAGGCCATTCTCGTCGGCCGCGAGGACCGGATCACGGAGGCCGCGACCTTCCTCGGCGTCGACCTCGAATCCAAGGGCATCTCGATCCAGAACGCCCGGCTCTCCCACCGCAACAGCGCCTATGCGCAATATCTCTACGAGCGGCTGCAGCGGCAGGGCTACCTGTTCCGCGACTGCCAGCGCCTGATCAACCAGGATCGCAACCATTTCGCCGCGGCGATGGTGGCGCTGGGCGATGCCGACGCGATGGTGACCGGCGTCACCCGCAACTACTCGATCGCGCTGGAAGAAGTCCGCCGCGTCATCGACGAGAAGCCCGGGCATCGTGTGATCGGCGTCTCGATCGTGATCTCGCGCGACCGCACCGTGTTGGTGGCCGACACCGCGATCACCGAGATGCCGACGGCACGGCAATTGTCGGAGATCGCGATCGAGGCCGCCGGCGTCGGCCGCAGGCTCGGCTACGAGCCGCGCGTCGCGATGCTCGCCTTCTCCAGCTTCGGCCATCCGGCCGGCGAGCGCTCGGAGAAGGTGCGCGAGGCGGTGGCGCTGCTCGACGGCCAGCGCGTCGATTTCGAATATGACGGCGAGATGGCGGCCGATGTCGCGCTCAACCGAGAGGTGATGAGCCAGTATCCGTTCTGCCGCCTCTCCGGACCGGCGAACGTGCTGGTCATGCCGGCCTTCCACTCGGCCTCGATCTCCACCAAGCTGCTGCAGGAACTCGGCGGCGCGACCGTGATCGGCCCGCTGATCGTCGGCCTCGACAAGCCGGTCCAGATCGTGCCGCTCGGCGCCAAGGATACCGACATCGTCAACATGGCGGCGCTGGCCGCCTTCAATATCGGCGGCTGATCGGAGACCCGCTTTCGCCAGGTTCCTCATGGGGGCCATTCGTCGCGGCGGCTTGTGCATTGCCGCCGAGGCGCTATCTGTCCGGCGGGGCTCGAACCCGAGCCTCGCCCGCCACCGCGCGCTGCGCCCGCAGCGTCGCGCAACCCCGAGAGCGCATGTCGTTCGGCCCGCATGAGCCCGGAATGCCCCTGCGCAGGCGCAGCCGCTGGTGGTGGCTCGGCCCGCTGGCGAGCATCGTCATCTTCGGCGCCTCGCTGGTCGTGCTCTGGCACATCATCAGCGGGATGGAGCCCGGCCAGCTCGCGGGCGCCTTCGCCAATGCCAGCCTGCGCCAGCTCGGCCTCGCCGGCGCCTTCACCGCACTGAGCTACCTGCTGCTCACCGGCTACGATGCGCTGGCGCTGCGCCGGCTTGGCCTCTCGATCCCCTATCGCACGACCGCGCTCGCTTCCTTCACCAGCTATTCGGTGTCCTTCACGCTCGGCTTCCCGATCGTGACCGGCGGCACGGTGCGCTACTGGATCTATTCGCCGAAGGGGGTCAGGGCCTCCGAGGTCGCGAGCCTGACCGTGATCGCCGGCATCACCTTCTGGCTCGGGCTCGGTGCCATCCTCTGCGCCAGCCTGATCTATGCCTACGATGCCGTCGCGATGCTGGCACGGACCTCCCCGCTCGTCGTGCAGATCGTCGGTGGGGCCGTGGGCCTCGGCATCCTCGGCTATCTCGCCTGGATCGCGACGGATGACCGGACGATCCGCGTGCGCGGCTGGAACCTGCACCTGCCGGGCCTCGGCACCACGCTCGGCCAGATGGCGCTCGGCGCCTGCGAGGTCAGCGCGGCGGCCGCCGTGCTCTTCGTGCTGCTGCCCGGCGGCTACGGCCTGGAATATCCGACGTTCCTGGCCGCCTACATCTTCGCCTGCCTGATCGGCATCGCCAGCCACGCGCCGGGCGGGCTCGGCGTGTTCGAGGCGACGATGCTGGTCGCGCTTAACCGCTTCCCCTACGAGCAGGTGCTGGGCGCACTGCTGATCTTCCGGGTAGTCTACTACATCCTGCCCTTCATCCTGGCGCTGGTGCTGCTGGCGCTGAACGAGATGATCCGCCGCATCCGCCGCCACGAAACGTAGGGCGTACCCTATTTCATCGCGACGATGATGAGCAGGAAGGCCAGCATCAGCAGGAGCAGCCGGAAGCTCCAGTTGATGCGGCGCAATTCATCGGCGCTGCCTTCATGCCAGTCTTCCTCGGCCTCGTGAGCGACGGCCGGGGCGGGCGCGGGAGCCGGTGCTGTCTCCGCCGCAACCGGAAGCGGGCTGGGCCGCCACTCGATGGTCTCGATGAAGCCGCGCGCAGGCTGGGTGGAGCGGCCGTCAGCATCGAGGCCGAGATACCAGTCGAGCCCTTCCCCGCGCCCGCGATCCTCCTCGCGGATCCAGAGGCTGGTCGTGGCGCTGATCGACAGCTCCTGCGCCAGACCGGCAAGCATGTCCGCCTTGAGCGCCTCGAACACCGCCGGCGCCAGAAAAGCCTCGGCGAAAGGCCGCGAGGCGCCATCCTCGTCGCGATAACCGAGCATCAGGAGGAGGCGCGGCTGTTCGCCGGCTTGCGAGAGCGGGCGCAGGGTCAGCCCGATCGTGCCGGCCTCGCCCTCGAACCCGGCGCGGCGCAGGGCGCCGTCCGTGACCGTCGCCTCGGCGAGGAAGCGCCGGCTCTCCTCCAGCCGGCCGTCGCGGCTTTCGAAGCCGCCGACGAAGCGAAGCCCCGAGGCCGACAGCCGGAAACGCCGCGCCGCATCCTGCACATAGCGGGTCGACAACCCCTCGATCGCCATCCGCCCGTCGCTGACGGACACGCTGCGCGCCACGCCTGATTCGTCCATGTCCCCGTCCTGTTCCGCCGCGACGATAGCAGCTTGGCCCGCCGACGTCAGGCAAGGCTCCTGACAGCGTCATGCCGATGCCGCAGGATAGATGCATGCTCGAACCGTCACGGAGACATCAGACGATGGCAGACGAACTCGTCCTCTACACGAACCCGATGTCGCGCGGGCGCATCGCGCGCTGGATGATGGAGGAGATCGGCCAGCCCTATCGCGCCGAGATCGTCGGCTTCGGCGAGCCGATGAAGAGCGCGGACTACAAGGCGCTCAACCCGATGGGCAAGGTGCCGACGTTGGTCCATGGCGACACCGTCGTCACCGAATGCGCCGCGATCTGCGCCTATATGGCCGATGCCTTCCCGCAGGCAGGCCTGGCGCCGGACAGCCGGCTGCGCGGCCCGTATTATCGCTGGATGTTCTTCGCGGCAGGTCCCGTCGAGGCCGCCGTCAGCAACAAGGCGTTCGGCCTGGAAGTACCGCCCGAGCGGGCCCGCTCCATCGGCTACGGCACCTATGCCGACGCGATGGATACGCTCGAATACGCGCTCAGCCGCAGAGAGTACGTGGCCGGGGACCGTTTCAGCGCCGCCGATGTCTATGTCGGCTCGCAGGTGCTGTGGGGGCTGCAGTTCGGCACGATCGAGAAGCGGCCGGCTTTCGAGGCCTATGGCGCCCGCCTCGCCGCGCGCCCGGCCGCCCGCCGAGCCAGCGAAATCGACGACGCGCTGATGGCCGAGATGCAGAAGCCGGCGTGATAGGGCCACTATGCGCCGGGAAACGCGCCCTACGCATGGCACATGGCCGCCTGGACCGGTTGCCCCGCGCGCCCGTCAAGGCTAATCCTGCCGTCGGAATTTCGCCCGCCGCTGCCGGAAGACCGCAGCCGCCGGGTCTCGCAGCAAACCTCGCGATCGCCATGAACGACATGTCCGCCATCGCCCGGCCGCGCCACGGCATGGGCTTCTACCCCTTCGTGGGCCTCACCGCCGCGCTGATGGCGACGAATGCGCTCGCCATCGATTCGATGCTGCCGGCCCTCCCGCAGATGGCCGAGGCGCTCGGCATCGCCGAGGCCAACCAGCGGCAATGGATCATCACGGCCTATCTGCTCGGCTTCGGTATCTCGCAGATCTTCTACGGCACGATTTCCGACCGTTTCGGCCGGCGGCCCGTCCTGATCACGGGGCTTGCCGTCTATGTCGTCGCCAGCATCGCTGCAGCCTTCGCCGGCTCCTTCGAGGCGATGATGGCGGCGCGCGTGCTGCAGGGCATCGGCGCGGCGGCGACGCGCGTCCTCGTCGTCTCGATCGTGCGCGACTGCTATTCCGGCCGCGAGATGGCGCGCGTGATGTCGCTCGCCATGATCGTCTTCCTGGCCGTGCCGATCCTGGCGCCGTCGATCGGCCAGGCGATCCTCTGGGTCGCCCCCTGGCGCTGGATCTTCGGCGTGCTGACCAGCTTCGGCGCGATCGTGATGATCTGGGTCCTGCTCAAGCTGCCGGAGACCCAGCATCCGGAAGACCGCAAGCCGATCGAGCCGGCGAGCGTGCTCGCCTCCTTCCGGACGACGCTGACCAGCCGCATCGGCGTCGGCTACATGCTGGCCATGGCGTTCGTGCTCGGCGGGCTGTTCGGCTTCATCAACTCGGCACAGCAGGTCTTCGTCGACGTCTTCCACGCGCCGGAGCTGTTCACCACCATCTTCGCGCTGATCGCGATGTTCATGGCGGCGTCCTCGCTCTTGAATTCGCGCATCGTCGGCAAGCTCGGCATGCGCCGCGTCTCGCACGGCGCCTTGCTCGGCTATATCGCGCTGACCGGCATCCATGCGCTGGTGGCGCTGGCCGGGCATGAATCGCTCTGGAGCTTCGCGATCCTGCAGGGCGGGGCGATGTTCTGCTTCGGATTGATCGGCCCGAATTTCGGGGCGATGGCGATGGAGCCGCTCGGCCATGTCGCCGGCACGGCCTCCTCGGTGCAGGGTTTCGTCACCACGGTGATCGGCGCGCTGCTCGGCTTCTATATCGGCCAGCATTTCAACGGCACGGTCGTGCCGCTGACGCTCGGCTTCGCGCTCTGCGGCCTCGCGGCGCTCGTCGTCGTGCTGATCGTGGAGAGAGGCCGGCTGTTCCATCCGGCGCCGGGCCGGTCCTGAAGGTCGAGCCGAAAAACTCCTTCAGCCATCGACCTTGGGGCATCTTCACCCTTGCACCGCCGCCCAAGGCGACGGGAATGCCTGGAAATCCGCTTCGGTCCGACGAAGACCGAAAGCGGTCAGCCCTAGGCTCGGGAGAGGCGCCGCCATCACCTTCCCGCAGAAAGCATCAGACGCTCAGGTCGTCTGCAGGTTCACGGCCGAGTTCTTGCCGGTCTTGCGATCCGGCTCGAGATCATAACTGACCTTCTGCCCCTCGTTCAGGCCGCGCAAACCGGCCCGCGTCACCGCGCTGACATGGACGAAGACGTCATTGCCGCCGCCATCAGGGGTGATGAAGCCGTACCCCTTGGTCTCATTGAACCATTTTACGGTTCCCGTGCTCACTTGCCATTCCTTCCATAGGCTCGCCGGATCCCCCCGGCGGCGCAGTGTAGAAAGCAAATCGCCCCGGTTGCAACGACGCGCTGCACAACCCATGCCGCGCCTGCGAAAAACCTGCCGTAATGCCTCCCGTGCAGGCCCGCCGCCGAAGCAAGCCGCTTGCGGTCCTCGCGCCGCTCGCCCATGAACGGCGCAAGCCTGTAAGCGAGGGAGCAGAAAATGAGCAATTATGTGATCGATCCGCCGGCCGTGACGGCCGTTCCGGTCGCGGGCGGCGGCTCCTTCCCGGTGCGGCGCGTCTTCTGCGTTGGGCGCAACTATGCAGAGCACACCCGGGAAATGGGCGGCGACCCCGATCGCGAGGAGCCGTTCTTCTTCACCAAGCCGGCCGACGCGCTGCTGATCAACGGCGCCGACATGCCCTATCCGACGAAGACGAAAGACCTCCACCACGAGATGGAGCTCGTCGTCGCGATCGGCACCGGCGGCAAGGACATCCCGGAATCCGAAGCGCTGGCCCATGTCTACGGCTATGCGGCCGGGCTCGACATGACCCGACGCGACCTGCAGAACATCGCCAAGAAGGCCGGACGCCCCTGGGACATGGCCAAGGGCTTCGACCTCTCCGGGCCGATCGGCGAGATCGTGCCGGCGAGCCATGCCGGCCACCCCTCCGCGGGCAAGATCGAACTGACGGTCAACGGCGTCGTGCGCCAGACCTCCGATCTCGCCAAGCAGATCTGGAATGTCGAGGAGACGATCTCCTATCTCTCCGGCCTCGTCGAACTGAAGCCCGGCGACCTGATCTTCACGGGCACGCCGGAAGGCGTCGCCGCCGTCGGCAAGGGCGATGTGCTCGAAGGGGTGATCGCCGGTGTCGGCACCGTCCGCACCCGCATCGCCTGATCCGACCGCAGGACAAGGACCGCATCATGCGCCTCACCCCAGACGCCTCCGGCGTCTTTCCGATCGCGCCAACCCCGTTCAATCCGGACGGCAGCATCGACTGGGCCTCGGCCGACCGGCTGTTCCAGTTCTACCATGACATCGGCTCGGACGGCGTCACCGTGCTCGGCATCATGGGCGAGGCGCCCAAGCTCGAGCCCGAGGAATCGGTCGAGCTGGTCAAGCGCTGCGTCGCCCGGATGGGCGGGAAGCCGATCATCGTCGGCGTCTCCGCTCCCGGCTTCGCCGCGATGCGCTCGCTCGCCCGGCAGGTGATGGATCTCGGTGCCGGCGGCGTGATGATCGCGCCGCCCCCGTCCTTGCGCACGGACGACCAGATCACCGGCTATTACGCGCAGGCCGTCGAGGAGATCGGCGCCGACATCCCCTTCGTCATCCAGGACTATCCGCTGACGCTCTCGGTGGTGATGACGCCTGCGGTGATCCGCAAGATCGTCATGGACAACCCGTCCTGCGTGATGCTGAAGCATGAGGACTGGCCGGGCCTCGAGAAGATCTCGACGCTGCGCAAGTTCCAGAAAGAGGGATCGCTGCGGCCGATCTCGATCGTGACGGGCAATGGCGGGCTCTTCCTCGATTTCGAGATGGAGCGCGGCGCCGACGGCGCCAATACCGGCTACGCCTTCCCGGAGCTGCTGATCGACGTGGTGCGCCTGCAGAAGGCCGGCAAGCGCGACGAGGCCCATGACATCTTCGACGCCCACCTGCCGCTGATGCGCTACGAGCAGCAGCAGGGCGTCGGCCTGGCCGTGCGCAAGTACACGATGATGAAGCGCGGCATCCTCAGCCACGACGCCCAGCGCAAGCCGGGCTCGGTCCTCAGCGCCGCGGCCAAGGCCGAGGTGGATTATCTGCTGTCGCGCATCGCCAAGCACGATCCGCGCGCGAAGATCTGATCGATCAGAACGTCATTCTCGGGCGCCGCGCAGCGGTAACCCGAGAATCTCCGGCAAGAGATGCTCGGGTCAAGCCCGAGCATGACGCGTGGGCCTACCGGTTCAATGCCCCTTGTGCTCGCCCTCGGCGCCCTTGGCGGCGATCGAGTCGACCTTGAACTCGACATCGACGGTCCCGGCCTTCTCGAAGGTGAGCGTGCCCTTCATCATCTCGCCCTGCTTGAGCGGCTGCTTCAGGTCCATGAACATGATGTGGTAGCCGCCGGGCTTGAACTCGACCTTTGCACCGGCCGGCACCTCCACGCCGTTGTCCAGCGGACGCATCGTCATGATGCCGTCCTTCACCGCCATCTCGTGGATCTCGGAGCGGGCCGCGAAGGGAACGGAAACCGAGACCAGTCGGTCGGCGGCCGTGCCGGTGTTTTCGATGGAGAGATAGCCGCCGCCGACCTTGGCGCCGGCCGGCGTGGCGCGGGACCAGGGATGGCCGATCTTGAGCGGCCCGGCCTTGAATTCATGGGCGGAGGCGAAGCCGGCCGAGAGCAGGAGAGCCGCGGCGGCGAGCGAAGAGGAAAGCTTCATGATGGATATCCTGAACGGATAAGGCCGCTGGTGCAGCCTCGTGAAAGATTGCCGTCGCCCGTTGCGGGCGGACAGGCCTGAATTGGATGCAGTGAGGCAGGCGAGGCGTTCAGCCCAGCGGCGGCGCGCGCGACTGCGCAAGCCCGGCCGCGAAGCGATGCGGCAAACCCTCCGCCAACAATGCCGGCGATGCCAGACGCGTGGCGAGCCGCCCCGGCGCCGGCACGGTCGCGGTTGGAGGCCCGGCGAGGACGGGATTGAGCAGGCAACCCTTGCAATGGGTGAGATCGCCGAGCGGGACGGGCTGGCCATCCTCCGGAACCGGCGCGCCCGAGCAGAGCACGACACCGTCATGGCCACTCAGCGTCGCGAGCGCCGGGGCCGGCGCGAGCGCCAAAGCCAGCACGCAAAGCGCATAGGCGACCGCCAGCCAGACTCCGAGCCCGGAGCGGCGAAGACGATCAAGAGGGGCGGCGCGAGCCTGCATGGCCGCAAATGGCGCCGCTTGCCCGGTTTCGTCAAGCCGCGCATTGCCGCATTAGGCGGGCGATCGACGACGTCCGGAGAATATTCTTCTCCGGCGCATCGTTTCTTCAAAAGAACGATCCGATTGACAAAGAGGACGATCTCCATCAGATTGCAGGTGTTCCCGGAGCAATCGGGGAGCCGCGGAGATTTGAGCAGCAGCTTGCGCCGCGTCACCAAACGCTAAAGCGCCACGACTGGGTCGTGGGCTCCAGATCGAGGAGACTGATATGACCATGGTGAAAACGAGCCGAAGCCCGATCCGCTTCCGCCATATGTCCTGCCGCTGTCGACGCTGAGATCGCAAGGCCGAAAGGTCCTTCCCATCCGTTCGTTCCGACACATGCCGCATCGGCGGCAGAAGGCAGTTCCATGTCCCAGCTTCATTCCCTCCCCGCCCGGGCTCGCCCGGCGCAGAAAGCCTATGTCATCGAGCTCGGCGAGGCCCAGATCGGCCTCGTGAGCCGCCGCGCCGACGAGCGCGACTTCACCTTCGTCTCGGCCTCAGCCGCCTTCCGGGCGCTGGACGGGCAGCGTTTCGCAACGCCCGGCGCCGCCGAGACCGCCGCGCGCCGGCTCTTCCGCTCGCAGCGGCGCTCTCCGCTGCTCCTGGCTTCGTGAGGCGGCGATGCGGCTTCTCTCCGCCCTCTGGGATGGCATCGCGAACTGGTTCGCCCAGGCCGTCCCCGCCAGCTTCGGCCCGCTCGACGCCGCGACCACTGACGACCAGCGCCGCTCGGTCCATGACGTGACCATCGAGCAGCTCGGCATCGCCCACTGGTCCTGCCACACGCATTTCTGAGGACATGATGAACGCCCCCGTCAGACCCGGCACGCTTAGTGCCGGTGTCATTCCCCTATCGTTGCCCGAGCCGGCGATCCGCTTCGAGCAGGTTGGCAAGACCTATCCGGGCCGCCGCGGCCAGCAGCCCGTCAGCGCGCTCGCCGGGATCGATCTCGACGTGCCCGCCGGGACCATTCTCGGCGTGATCGGCCGCTCCGGCGCCGGCAAGTCAACGCTGATCCGCCTCGTCAACGGGCTGGAGCGCGCCACCGAAGGGCGCATCCTGATCGAGGGCACGGACGTCACCGGCCTCACCGAATCCGGCTGGCGCCAGCAGCGCCGCCGGATCGGCATGATCTTCCAGCATTTCAACCTACTGTCCTCGCGCACGGTCTTCGACAATGTCGCGCTGCCGCTGGAGATCGCGGGTGCGGGCAAGTCCGAAATCACGGCCAAGGTCGAGCGTCTGCTGGCCCTCGTCGGCCTCTCCGACAAGAGCGCGCGCTATCCGGCCGAGCTCTCGGGCGGGCAGAAGCAGCGCGTCGGCATCGCCCGGGCGCTCGCCACCGATCCGAAGGTGCTGCTCTGCGACGAGGCGACTTCGGCGCTCGACCCCGAGACGACGCGCTCGATCCTTGCCCTCCTCAAGCAGGTCAACCGCGAGCTCGGCATCACCATCCTGCTGATCACCCACGAGATTCCCGTCATCAAGGAAATCTGCGACCGCGTCGCGGTGATCGAGGGCGGGCGTATCGTCGAGCAGGGCGAGACCTTCGCGGTCTTCACCAATCCGCAGCATCCGACCACGGCCGCTTTCGTCGAGACCGTGACCGGCGTCGAGGTGCCCGAGCATCTCGCCCATCGCATCCGTAGGGAGGCGCGCCCCGGCGACAATATCGTGCTGCGCATCACCTTCCTCGGCGAGAACGCCACCGCTCCGGTGATCAGCCGGCTCAGCGCCATCGTCGGGGTCGACGTCAACATCCTGGCCGGGCGGATCGACGCTATCGCCGGCCAGCCCTTCGGCAGCCTGCTCGTCACGGTGCCCTCGCGCGCGCCGGAAAGCGACGCCGTGCTCGGCGCCCTCAGGAGCCTCGGGCTCAAGGCGGAGGTGATCGGCCATGTCTCCTGACATCATCCGCCTGATCGCCCAGTCGACGCTGGACACACTGGCCATGGTCGCGGTCGCGGCCGGGATCGGCACGGTCTTCGGCCTGCCGCTCGGCGTCTTCCTCGCCACCAGCAAGCGCGGCGAGTTGTTCGCGGCGCCCGCCGCCAATCTCCTGCTCGGCACGCTGGTCAACGCCACGCGCTCGACCCCCTTCATCATCCTCGTCGTCGCGATCATCCCATTTACCCGCCTGATCGCCGGCACCTCGATCGGCACCGCCGCCGCGATCGTGCCGCTGACCGTCGCGGCGACGCCGTTCATCGCAAGGCTGATCGAAGGCGCGGTGCGCGAGGTCGACCAGGGGCTGGTCGAGGCCGCCCGCGCCATGGGCGCGACGCCCGTGCAGATCGTGCGCAAGGTGCTGGTGCCCGAGGCCCTGCCGGCGATCGTGCTCGGCCTGACGCTGGCGCTGGTCAGCCTGATCGGCTTCTCGGCCATGGTCGGCGCGGTCGGCGGCGGCGGGCTCGGCGATCTCGGCATCCGCTACGGCTACCAGCGCTTCATGCCGGACGTGATGGCGGCGGTCGTCGCCGTGCTCATCGTCCTCGTCCAGCTCGTCCAGAGCATCGGCGACCGGCTTGCCCGCCATCTCAACAAGCGCCTGCGCCAAGCCTGACGCTTCCAAGTTCATCCGCATTCGACCGAAGGAAACGACATCATGACCACCTCTCTCAACCGCCGCGCCGCGCTGCTCGCCGGCTTCGCCCTGACCCTCACCGCCGTTCCGGCGCTCGCCCAGCAGAACCAGGTGGTCCGCATCGGCGTCTCGCCGGGCCCCCATGCCGAGATCCTGGAGAAGGTGAAGCCGATCCTCGCCAAGAAGGGCATCGACCTCAAGATCATCGAGTTCTCTGACTATGTCGTGCCGAACCAGGCGCTCGACGCCGGCGAGCTGGAGGCCAATTCCTTCCAGAACCAGCCCTATCTCGACAATCAGGTGAAGGATCGCGGCTTCAAGATCGAGAGCGTCGGCCTCACCGTGAACTTCCCGCTCGGCATCTATTCGGCCAAGTACAAGGACTGGTCGCAGGTGCCGGATGGTTCGACCGTCGCGATCCAGAACGACCCGACCAATGGCGGCCGCTCGCTTTTGCTGCTGCAGGACAAGGGCGTGATCAAGCTGAAGGACGGCGTCGGCTTCAAGCCGAGCCCGGCCGACATCGTCGGCAATCCGAAGAAGCTCAAGATCATCGAGATCGAGGCCGCGCAGACCCCGCGCTCCCTGGCCGATGTCGCGGCCGCCGCGATCAACACCAACTATGCCGTCGATGCCAAGATCGATCCGGCCTCGGCGATCCTCCGCGAAGACGCCAAGGGCCCCTATGTCAACCTGATCGCCGTGCGTAGCGCCGACAAGGACAAGCCCTGGGTCAAGACGCTGGTCGAAAGCTACCACACGCCGGAGATCAAGGCCTTCGTCGCCGAGCGCTTCAAGGGCGCCGTGCTCGCCGGCTGGTAACCGCTCCTCCCACCTGGCTTTTCGATCATCGGCCCGGCGCCTTGCCCCGATGCGACGCATCCGGGGCTTTTTATGGCGCGGGAACGGGAGGCGCTTGACTGCGCTAGCGGAGCGCCGCCTCCTCGGCGGAGCGGTCGATCGCGTCCGAGCGCTTGAAGCCGATCACTTCAAGCTCGGTCACGATCGCGACGGCCGCGGCCTGGGCGAGGACGAAGGCGATGCCGAGCCCGGTCGGCGCGAACCAGCCCGCGAGGAGGATCGCGATGCTGTCGGCGATCCAGAACAGGTTGACGCCGATCACGGCATGGACGGCCAGGCGCGGCAGGGCCTTGCGGCTCGCAAACCAGCCGATCAACGCAGCGCAGGGCAGCAGCACGAGCCCGGCGCCGCGCAGGAATTCCATGGGCAGGCCGAGCGGAGCGGTAAGCGGCCCGGCGGCGGCGGCGAGTATGAGGCCCATCCCGGCGCAGGCGGCGGCATCGAGAGCAAGAGCGCTGCGAAGCAGCGGCGAGGGCTGAATGAGCGACATGGCATTCTCCTTGGGTTTATGGGCCTCAAGCCCGTTTCGATGAGGGGAATGCTGACGAAACCGCGTCGGGCCGTCGATTAAGCGGGAGGTAATTGGAACCGCCCGCCGGGATCGCTAGCTTCTCCGCCATGAACACGCACTACCCTCCCCCGATCGGCGCGCTCCTGCGGGACTGGCGTCAGCTTCGCCGCTTCAGCCAGCTCGATCTCGCGCTCGAAGCCGAGATCTCGCAGAAGCATCTCAGCTTCATCGAGAGCGGGCGCTCGCGCCCGAGCCGCGAGATGGTCCTGCTTCTGGCCGAACATCTCGGTGTGCCGCTGCGCGAGCGCAACGCGCTGCTGCTGGCGGCCGGCTATGCCCCGATCTACCCGGAGCGATCGCTGGAGGACCCCTCACTCGACGCCGCCCGCAGCGCGATCGACCTCATTCTGAGGGGACACGAACCCTACCCGGCCGTCGCGGTCGACCGGCACTGGACGCTGCTGGCCTATAACAGCGCGGTGACGCGTCTGCTCGGCCTCGTCGCGGATGCCGAGCTGCTCAAGCCGCCCGTCAATGTGCTGCGCCTGTCGCTGCATCCTGAGGGGCTCGCGCCCTTCATCGTCAACCTCGCGGAATGGCGGGGCCATCTCCTGGCGAGGCTGCGCCAGCAGGTGCGGGCGACGGCCGACCCGAAGCTCGGCGAATTGCTGGGCGAGCTTGTCGCCTACCCCTGTCCCGGCCAAGGGGCGCAAGGTCGCCATGAGGCCGAGGCGGAAGCTGCGATCGTCGTGCCCATGCAGTTGAAGCTCGGCGAGGCCACGCTGTCGCTGATCTCGACGACCACGGTGTTCGGCACGCCCGTCGACGTGACACTTTCGGAACTCGCTTTGGAGACGTTCTTCCCGGCCGATGCCGCCACCGCCGAGGCTTTGCGGACGCTCGCCGCGCCGTCAAAAGACGCCGCCTGAGAGCTGGAACCTTTCCGCACAACGCCCGTTCTTTCAGCGGATAACGGCTGGGGGCCGATTTTTCAGGAAAGATACCGCAATGGGCAGCACGACAGACAAGATCAAGGGCCTGGCCAACGAGGCCGTCGGCAACGTCAAGCAGGCCGCCGGCAAGGCGCTCAACAAGCCGGACCTGGAGGCGGAGGGCGCCGCCCAGGAGCTGAAGGGCGAGGCCCAGCAGGCGCTCGGCAAGGGCAAGGACGCGGTCAAGAAGGTCGTCGACAAGGCCTGAGGCCACCGCGTGAACACGAAAGGCCGCCCTACGGGCGGCCTTTTTTCTTGTCCGGTCTCGATGACTCAGGCCGTGCCGCCGAAGCCGCCCAGGAAATCCTTGACCCGGCCGAAGAAGCCCGCGGTCTCCGGGTGGTTGGTGTGCGAGCTCTCGCGCTCGAACTCCTCCAGCAATTCGCGCTGGCGCGCCGTCAGCTTCTGCGGCGTCTCGACCACGACCTGGATGTAGAGGTCGCCGACCTCGCGCGAGCGCAGCACGCTCATGCCCTTGCCCTTCAGGCGGAACTGCTTGCCGGTCTGCGTGCCCTCGGGAACCTTGACCCGCGCCTGCTCGCCCGACAGCGTCGGCACCTCGATCTCGCCGCCGAGCGCGGCCGAGACCAGCCCGATCGGCACGCGGCAGAACAGGTCGGCGCCGTCGCGCTGGAAGATCGCGTGCGGCTTGATCGAGAGGAAGATGTAGAGATCGCCCGCCGGCCCGCCGCGCAGGCCGGCCTCGCCCTCGCCGGCCAGACGGATGCGCGTGCCGTCCTCGACGCCGGCGGGAATATTCACCGAGAGCGTGCGCTCGCGCGTGACGCGTCCGGCGCCCTGGCAGTTCTTGCAGGGGTCGTCGATGACCTCGCCGCGACCCGAGCAGGTCGGGCAGGTCCGCTCGACCGAGAAGAAGCCCTGGTTGGCGCGCACGCGGCCATGGCCGCCGCAGGTCGGGCACTGGCGCGATTTCGAACCGGGCTTGGCGCCGGTACCCGAGCAGGATTCGCAGGAGACCGAGGTCGGCACCCGGATCGACTCGTTCTTGCCGGTAAAGGCGTCTTCCAGCCCGATTTCGAGATTGTAGCGCAGGTCGGCCCCGCGCTCGCGGCCATTGGCGCCGCGCGCGCCGCCGCGCCTTGCATCCCCGAAGAAAGAATCGAAGATATCCGACATGAAGTCGGAGAAATCAGCATTGCCGCCGGCGCCGCCGCCGTTCTCGAAGGCCTGGTGGCCGAAGCGGTCATAGGCCGAGCGCTTCTGCCCGTCGGACAGAACCTGATAGGCCTCGTTGATTTCCTTGAACTTGATCTCGGCTTCCTTGTTGCCGGGATTCTTGTCCGGATGGTGCTGCATCGCGAGCTTGCGGAAAGAGCTCTTGAGCTCGACCTCCGTCACGGTCCGGCTGACGCCGAGGATCTCGTAGTAATCGCGCTTCGACATCGAAATGTCTGTCCCCGCAGCTTTGACGCGGCATGGCCGGGCAGCGAGCCCGGCCATCCGTACAGCATGCAATTCCTCGATGAGATGGCCGGGTCGAACCCGGCCAAACCCTCGCTTGCGTTACGAGCGCGCTGTTACGCGCTCTTCTTCTTGTCGTCCGAGACGTCCTTGAAGTCGGCGTCGATGACGTCGTCCTTCTTGGCTTCCTCGTGATGCTCGCCGCCCTCGGCCGTGGCGCCTTCGGCCTGGCTCGCCGCATACATCGCCTCGCCCAGCTTCATCGAAGCCTGCATCAGCTCGTTGGTGCGGGCCTGGATGGCCTCGGGATCCTCACCGGTCAGCGCGGTCTTGAGCGCCTCGACGGCGGTCTCGATCGCGCCCTTGTCGGTCTCCGAGACCTTGTCGCCATAGTCCTTCAGCGACTTCTCGGTCGAGTGAACGAGGCTCTCGCCCTGGTTCTTGGCCTCGACCAGCTCGCGGCGCTTCTTGTCCTCGGCGGCGTTTGCCTCGGCATCCTTCACCATCTTCTGGATATCGGCCTCGGAGAGACCACCGGAAGCCTGGATCTTGATCTGCTGCTCCTTGTTGGTGGCCTTGTCCTTCGCCGTCACGGAAACGATGCCGTTGGCGTCGATGTCGAAGGTCACCTCGATCTGCGGCATGCCGCGCGGGGCCGGCGGAATGCCCATCAGGTCGAACTGGCCGAGCAGCTTGTTGTCGGCCGCCATCTCGCGCTCGCCCTGGAAGACCCGGATCGTCACCGCGTTCTGGTTGTCCTCGGCGGTGGAGAAGACCTGGCTCTTCTTGGTCGGGATCGTGGTGTTGCGGTCGATCAGGCGCGTGAACACGCCGCCCAGTGTCTCGATGCCGAGCGAGAGCGGAGTCACGTCAAGCAGCAGCACGTCCTTGACGTCGCCCTGCAGCACGCCGGCCTGGATCGCGGCGCCGATGGCGACGACCTCGTCAGGGTTGACGCCCTTGTGCGGCTCCTTGCCGAAGAACTGCTTCACGACCTCCTGCACCTTCGGCATGCGGGTCATGCCGCCGACGAGGACGACCTCGTCGATCTGGCCCGCCGACAGGCCGGCATCCTTGAGCGCCTTCTTGCAGGGCTCGATGGTGCGCTGGATCAGGTCGTCGACCAGGCTCTCGAACTTGGCGCGCGAGAGCTTGATGGCGAGGTGCTTCGGACCCGAGGCATCCGCAGTGATATAGGGCAGGTTGATCTCGGTCTGGGCCGCGCTCGACAGTTCGATCTTGGCCTTCTCGGCCGCTTCCTTCAGGCGCTGGAGCGCGAGCTTGTCCTTCTTCAGGTCGATGCCCTGCTCGCGCTTGAACTCGTCGGCGAGATACTCGACGAGGCGCATGTCGAAATCCTCGCCGCCGAGGAAGGTGTCGCCGTTGGTCGACTTCACCTCGAAGACACCGTCACCGATCTCCAGGATCGAGACGTCGAAGGTGCCGCCGCCGAGGTCATAGACCGCGATGGTGCCGGCCGACTTCTTCTCGAGGCCATAGGCGAGCGCGGCCGCCGTCGGCTCGTTGATGATGCGCAGGACTTCGAGGCCGGCGATCTTGCCGGCATCCTTGGTGGCCTGACGCTGGGCGTCGTTGAAATAGGCGGGAACCGTGATGACGGCCTGGGTGACGGGCTGGCCGAGATAAGCCTCCGCCGTCTCCTTCATCTTGGTCAGCGTGAAGGCCGAGATCTGCGACGGCGAATAGTCCTTGCCGTCGGCGGACACCCAGGCGTCCCCGTTCGAGGCCTTCGTGATCTTGTAGGGAACGAGCTTCAGATCCTTCTGCGTCATCGGATCCTCGAAGGTCCGGCCGATGAGGCGCTTGATCGCGAAGAAGGTGCGTTCCGGATTGGTGACGGCCTGGCGCTTCGCAGGCTGGCCGACAAGGCGCTCGCCGTCATCCGTGATGGCGACGATGGAAGGCGTGGTGCGCGCGCCTTCCGAATTCTCGATGACCTTGGGCGTCGAGCCTTCCATCACTGCAACGCAGCTATTGGTCGTGCCGAGGTCGATACCGATGACTTTACCCATGGATGGGATCCCTTTCGATTGAGCAGATCGCCGACCTGCGACGTTTGTGCGCCGCCTGCCGGCCCATGGACCGGATCGCCCCCGCTTCAGCGGCGAACGAAACCGGCATTCCACGTTTGACGGTGGTTAAACCGCCCCTTGGCGGCGTATATAGTGAGGGTGTTCCACCCCTTGCAAGACAGGCGAGCCGATTAAGAATCGCGATCGCCGGGCGAATTGCCATCGGAACGCGCTTTCCGCCCGGGTGTGGCCTTCCCGCCCTTGCGTCAGCCTGCCCGCGCCTGCATGCAGAAAGGCCGTTCCGGTTTCGCTGGGCCGCCATGACACGACCGATGCGCCTCATCCTCGCCTCGCTGGCCCTCGCCGCGGCCGCCACAGCAGCGCATGCCCAGCCCCTGCAACTGCCCGGCGCCCAGCCGTTCAACGCACCGGGAACGCAGCAGGCCGCGCCCTCCCAGCCCGGCGCGCCGGCCGCACCGAAGCCGCCCAGCATGCCCGCTATCAGGATCGCCGGCGAGGATGCCATTATCGGCAAGGTCTTGCATCGCCAGGGCAATCACGGCGAGGCGGTCTTCTCGAAGACGGCTGCGGGCTACGGCCTCAAGCTCAATCTCGACGGCTTCCAGAGCACGAACCTGGTCGATCCTTGTGCGGTCTCCTTCGGCGACGCGCCCGTTCCGGTCACCCCGCTCGGGCGTCCGGCCGGCGTGCCGCGCTACAAGCTGGAAGCTTCGATCTGCCCGATCGTCTTCGACGTGCTCGACGGCGCCTTCCTCGTGGTCGAGCCGACCGAGCCCTGCATCGTCCAGGCCGCGCAATGCCGGATCGACCCGCGCGGGCTCTGGGGGCCCGATGCGCGCGTGGTCGCGGGCCAAGCCAAGGAGATCGAGAAGGCACGCGGCAGCGCCGAGCGCGCCGTACGCGAGGGCTACCGGACGCTGACGGCCAAGTCCGACGCCATCGAGCAGCGCGTCATCGCCCGCGAGCAGGCCGGCTTCTCGGCCGAGCGCGAGACGATCTGTCGGGAGTTCCAGCGCGAAGGCCAGTTCGGCTTCTGCGGCGCCCGCATCACGGAAGCACGCGCCGCCTCGCTGCGCGCCCGGCTCGGGCTCAACACCGAGCCGAAGCCCGCGGCCAAGCCGAAGCCGCGCCCGAAACCCGCGCCGCTGCCGCTGGCGCCGACGCAGTAGCAGGGCAGAGCGTCATCCCGTGCGCGCAGCGGCACTGCGCGCCGCAGCGCGTGCGGGATGACAGCTTCAGCCCATCCACTTCGCAAGCGTAGCCTCATCGAGCCCGGCCAACGCGTCGATCAGGTGCATGGCGAAGCTGCCGGGGCCGGCGGCGCGCTCGGCCGCGATCTCGCCGGCGATCCCATAGGCGGTGAGAGCCGCTCCGGCGGCGATGACCGGATCGGGCTCGACCGCCCGGCAGGCGGCCACCAGCGCGCTCGACGCGCAGCCGAGCCCAGTCACCTGCGTCATCAACTTATGGCCATGCGCCACCAGTAAGGTCCGGTCCTCCGCCTCGATCCGATCGATGGCGCCGGTGATGACGCGCACCGTGTCCGGTCGCAGCGAGAACAACGGCTCCAGCGTCGCCATTTCCGTGACATTCCCGCGCACCGTCACGTCGAACAACGCCAGCACATCCCCCACCAGCCGCAGCCTCAGGGGCGAATGCTCGACGAAGACGGGATCGAGCACCAGCGGGATGCGACGGTCCTGCGCCACAGTGATCAACTCGGGAATGGCCCGCTCGGCCTCGGCGCTGATCGTGCCGAGATTGATCAGGATCGCGCCTGCCCCCGCCGCGAAGGAGCCGATCTCCTCGGGATGGCCGGCCATCGAGGGCACGGCCCCGAAGGCGAGCAGCATATTGGCCGTGACGTTCTGCGCGACCGTATTGGTCAGGCAGTGGATGCGCGGCTGGCGCCTGGCCACCCGCGCAAGGATCGATGCGACGCTGCCGGCGTCGAGCTTTTCGCTGAAAGCGCTCATTCCGCAGCAGGTAGATAGATACTGCCGCCCTTGTCGAGGAATTCCTTCGACTTGGCCGCCATGCCTTGTTGTTGGATTTCGACCTGCGCTGCCGCCTGATCGCGCGCCATGGCCTCGAGGCTGGCGCGCTCGTTGTCGGTCATCGCCAGAACCTCGGCGCGCAGGTCCTGCGTGATCTTCATCGAGCAGAATTTCGGCCCGCACATCGAGCAGAAATGCGCGACCTTGTGGGCGTCCTTCGGCAGGGTCTCGTCGTGGAACTCGCGCGCCGTGTCCGGGTCGAGCGCCAGGTTGAACTGGTCCTCCCAGCGGAAATCGAAACGGGCGCGGGAGACCGCGTCGTCCCGGATCTTAGCGGCCGGGTGGCCCTTGGCGAGATCGGCGGCATGGGCGGCGATGCGATAGGTGATGACGCCGGTCTTGACGTCGTCGCGGTTCGGCAGGCCGAGATGCTCCTTCGGCGTGACGTAGCAGAGCATGGCGCAGCCATACCAGCCGATCATCGCCGCACCGATGCCGGAGGTGATGTGGTCATAGCCCGGCGCGATATCGGTGGTCAGCGGTCCCAGCGTATAGAAGGGCGCCTCGCCGCATTCGCGCAATTGCTTGTCCATGTTCTCCTTGATCTTGTGCATCGGCACATGGCCGGGGCCCTCGATCATGACCTGGCAGCCCTTGTCCCAGGCGATCTTCGTGAGCTCCCCCAGCGTCTCCAGCTCGGCGAACTGGGCGCGGTCGTTGGCATCGGCGATCGAGCCGGGGCGCAGGCCGTCGCCCAGCGAGAACGAGACGTCGTAGCGGCGCATGATCTCGCAGATTTCGTCGAAGCGCTCGTAGAGGAAGCTTTCCCTGTGATGCGCGAGGCACCAGCGCGCCATGATCGAGCCGCCGCGCGAGACGATGCCGGTGACCCGTGATGCAGTGAGGGGGACATACGGCAATCTGACGCCGGCATGGATGGTGAAATAGTCGACGCCCTGCTCGACCTGCTCGACCAGCGTGTCCTTGAACACCACCCAGTCGAGCTTGATCGGATCGCCGCCGACCTTCTCCAGCGCCTGATAGATCGGCACCGTGCCGATCGGAACCGGCGAATTTCTGAGAATCCAGGAGCGGATGTTGTGGATGTTGCGGCCGGTGGAGAGATCCATCACCGTGTCGGCGCCCCAGCGGATCGCCCAGACCAGCTTCTCGACCTCCTCGGCCGCGCCGGAGGTCACGGCGGAGTTGCCGATATTGGCGTTGATCTTGACCAGGAAATTGCGGCCGATCGCCATCGGCTCCAGCTCGGGATGATTGATGTTGGCGGGGATGATGGCCCGGCCGCGCGCGATCTCGTCGCGGACGAATTCCGGCGTGACGAATTCCGGCACGCTCGCGCCGAAGCTCTCGCCATCGGCATGGCGCTCCCGCGCGCCCTCCAGCATGGCGGCGCGGCCGAGATTCTCGCGATGGGCGACATAGATCATCTCGGGCGTGACGATGCCGGCCTTCGCGAACTCGTATTGCGTCGTCAGTTGGCCGGGCCTGGCCTGCAGGATCGGGCGCTGCGCCGGGCAGGCGGGCACGAGCTGATCGGCGGAGATATGGCCGTTATCGGCGGCGGTGACGGCGCGTCCCGTCACCTGCTCGAAGCCGCGGGCATCGAGCCAGGCGCGGCGCGGCTGAGCGAGGCCGGCATTGAGGTCGATCTTCGCATCGGTCTCGGTATAGGGGCCGGAGGGGTCATAGAGGCGCACCGGCGGCTCGGCCTCGGTTGTCAGCACGACCTCGCGGAAGGGCACGCGCATCTGCGGATGCTCGGGCGCGGCGACATAGATCTTGCGCGAGCCGACGATCGGCCCGGTCGTCACGCCGGTCGGGGCCGAGAATTTGGGCGCGGCCTTGACGCTGTTCTTCTGGGGTTTGGTGTGGGTATTCATGGGGATCTCCTCCTTGGTACAGGTCAGGAGATCCGGCGTCGAAGCGGTTCAGTCGCTGTCTGCGGGCGAAGGCTTGACGCCCTGCGATCGCGTTCCAGTCCCTCCGCCGGTATGACCCGGATCAGGTTCGATGGGTTCGGCTTCGAAAGCCGTCTCAGCCCTTGCGGGCACCCCTCGGAACGCAGACGAGGTTAGGCGCAGCGCCGCGGCTTGGCAACGGGCTCCGCGAATCTCCGATAGAACTGGAAGGAATGGCTCAGGCGGTCCGGTCGACCAGCGCGCCCTGTCCGGCCGGCAGCGTCGCCTGCGTCTGCTCGGCGCTCTGCTGGAGCATGGCGACGATGCCCTGCTCGGCTTGCGCATTCTGCTTGAGCATCTCGACCGACAGGGCATGTCGGGTCGAAACGGCCTGCATCGAGACGATGCTGGTGGCGAGGGAAACGGCGTCACTCATGGCGCGCACCCTAGGCGGGCAACCCTACCAAATCCTCAATCCGGTCGTTCAAGGTGCGATGATCGAAGGGACGGGCCGGGGCATCGGCGGATCGCGCTCGGGCCGAACCTGCGCCCTCTCACTCCCGCTCCACCGCTTCTCACCGCCGGGCGCCACGCTATCAGGCTCGACCGGGCGAGCCGCTTCTCCCGCTCGCGGTGCCAGCGGGACACCGGGCGCCCGCTGCTTGACGGGAGGAGAAGCGCCCTGCGCCAGCACCGGCAGCGCTCCCGGCAGCCCTGCGACCAGCAACCCGGCCAGAACCGGAACGAGCTTTCTCACCGGAATGAGCGTTCTCATGGCGGCACCTCCCTTCGGCCATCCCTTGGAAATGAAACAGGCGCAGGGAACGGGGGTTCCCTGCGCCTGAGGAAGAACGAGGCTGTTTCGAGAGTCGCCCCGCCCGTTCGTTACTGGTTCTGGCCGTTCAGCAGCGGCGTGATGCGCCGGAGCGTGACGCGCCGGTTCTCGCGCGAGGCTTCCTGCGTGTTCACCTTCAGATACTGCTCGCCATAGCCCTGCGTCGTCAGGTTCTCCGGCGGGATCTGGAAGTCGCGCGTCAGGATCTCCGCGACCGACTGCGCCCGGCGATCGGAGAGCGAGAGATTGTCCACGTCGCCGCCGACGGCGTCGGTGTGGCCCTCGACGAGGAAGACCTCGTTGGGCGAACTCTGCAGCGCGCGTTTCACGGAATCCGCGATCCCCGCGAGGCGCCGCGCCTGATCCTGCGTGACCTGCCAGGAGCCGGTATCGAAGTTGATCGTGTCGATATCGACGCTGCGCATGCGGGCGCGCAGATCCGGCGAATAGCGGACCTCGTCCAGCGTGTAGCGGCGCGGGATCGCGGCGATCGGCGGCGCCATGATCGTCTCGTAGATCAGCTCCTCATCGGCCTGGTCCGCATCGACGATGTAGCGCTCGCGCGGGATCGGCAGCGGCGGCGGCGGCAGCACGACGACATCGTCGGCGAAGCGCCCCGGACGGTCCCGCAGCGTGTTGTCGATGATGATCACCTCGCGGTTGTCGCGGTCGATGCGGGTGCGGCGGATCAGCCGGCCCTGCTCGTCCGTGACGGTGACGATCCGCGTCCCGTCCGGCCGCTCGAAGACCATGCGGTTCTCGTCGCCGCGGCGCTCGGACCGGCCCTGCCAGCCGAGATCGCGGAAGCGCTGGTCCTCGTCGCGGCGGATGATGGCGCGGCCGTCATCGTCGCGGATGATGGTGCGGCCGGGCTCGCGGATGATGGTGAGGTCGCCCTCGCGCTGCTCCTGCCGCTCGCGACGGATATCGTCGAAGCGCTGCGCCCCTTGCGTCGCCATGATGCCGCCGATGACGCCGGCACCGAGGCCGATCGCGCCCGCCACACCGGGCGAGATGCCGCCGCGGCGGCCCTCACGCTGAGGCGGCTGTCCGGGGAGCCCGGCCGGCGGCTGAGCCGGAGCGGCGCCGGATTGCGGCGCTACGCCCGTGCCTGGTACGCCACCGGACGGCATGCCGGGAGCGGCTCCGGGGAGCGGGGTCGGCGCAGTCGCTCCGGGCTGGGCGGGAGCGCCCGTAGCCGGCACTCCGCCTGACGGCATGCCGGGAACAGGGCGCCCGGGCTGGGCCGGGGCCGGAGCGGCCGGCGCACCGGTCGCAGGCGTTCCGGGGACGGGACGCGCGGGCTGAGCCGGAGCGGTGCCCGACGGCGGCGTCGGAATGGTCGCACCTGGCTGGGCGGGCGCGCCGGGCTGCGGCGCTGCGGATGACGGACGCGGCTGGGAAGGCCCGGCCGAGGGCGGAACCGCCGGACCACCGCGCGGAACGGCGGATGGCGGCGCACCCGTGCCCGGCTGGGTCGGCGCGCCCGGAGCCGCCGAGGGAGGCGTTCCCGGCGGGCGGGGCTGGGTCGGCACAGCCGAAGGCGGAACAGCCGGGCCGCCACGCGGAACCGCCGATGGCGGCGTGCCCGTGCCCGGCTGGGTCGGCGCGCCCGGAGCCGTGGCGGGCGGCGCTCCCGGCGGGCGGGGCTGGGTCGGTACAGCAGAAGGCGGAACGGCCGGGCCGCCGCGCGGGGCGGCTGCCGGCGGTGCGCCTGCGCCGGGCTGGGGAGCAGGGGCCGTTGGCGCGGGAGGCTGGGGAGCGGCGCGCGGGACTGCCGGCACTGTGGGCTCGGCAGGCGGACGCGGCGGCGTCGGGCGGGCGGCCGGCGCCTCGCTGGGAGCAGGCGAGGCGCGGGGCGCGGGAGGGGCCTCCCGCGGCACGGCCGGACGTTCCGGTTGCGGACGCGCGGCCGGCGGCTCGGCACGCGGCTGCGGCGCAGGCATGGCAGGCGGCTGCGGACGGGGCGCCGTCGGAGCCGGCTGCATCTGCGGCGGGCGCGGGACCTGCGGCTGGGCGGGGGCAGCGCCGGGTCTTTCCGGGCCGCGCTGGCCGGGCTGTGCGCCTCCCGGCGCCTGCGGACGCCGTGGCCCGCGCGGATCCTCGTCTCCGGAAGAGGGAGCCTGTGCGACCCTGTATCCGGCCTGGGCAAAGGCCTGTCCGGCTTGCGAAAGGACGAGGGCCGGCAGGACGGTCCCGACCAGCAACCAGCGTTTCGTGCGCATTTCTGTTCCCGTCGTTCGTTTCAACCTGCGGGTATCAGGCCCCCTGTGGCCTGAACCCGCGATGAAGCGAAAACGGCAGGAATCGGGCAGCGGTTCCGCTGCCCGTGCCGTTTACAGGCCGGCCTGCTCCTTCACATAGGCCGCGATCTCGGCATGGGTCGCGAACCAGCAATCGCCCTTGGCCTTGGCCAGGCGCACCAGTTCCTCGAGGATCCAGAAGCGCGAGCGATAGGTGATGACATGCGGGTGCATGGTCAGCAGGAAGAGCCCGCCTTCGGCATAGGCGCCCTCGAATTCGCGGCGGAAGATGTCGAAGACGGCTTCCGGCGAGGTATAGGGCCGCAGCGCCTGGAAGCGGTTCATGCTGAGATAGGGCGCGTCGTCGCGGATCCACTCGACGGGCAGTTCGACGATGCCGGTCGGCTCGCCCTTCTCGACGATCTCATAGGGGTCGTCATCGGCGAAGAGCGAGGAATCGTAGAGCAGGCCGAGCTCGCGCTCGATCGCGAGCGTGACGTCGGAGAAATCCCAGGACGGCGTGCGCATACCCACCGGCCGGACACCGGTGACCTTCTCCAGCGTATCGGCCGAGCGCAGGTGCAATTCGCGCTCGTTCTCAGGCGGCACGGCCGTGTTGACCTCGTGAATCCAGCCATGAAGGCCGATCTCGTGGCCGGCGCCGATGATGCGGCGCTGCTCTTCCGGATAGAGCAGAGCCGTGACGGCGGGCACGAAGAAGCTCGCGGGGATATCCTGCCGCTTCAGCAGGTCGAGGATGCGGGGCACGCCAACGCGGTTGCCGTACTGGCCCCAGGAGAGGCGTCCGACCGACTTGCCGCCGTCACGCAATTCGTTGGTCTCGTGATCGACATCGAAGGAGAGCGCCACGGCGCAGCGGGCGCCGTTCTTCCATTTTGCCGGCTTCAGATTCCGGCCGGCGCGGACCTGCTCGACCTTGCCGCGCCAGACCTCTTCCGGCCATTGCCAGGGCAGGAGTTCATTGGGTTCGGTCATGGCAGGCTCCTCTCGATAGGCATGCGCATCGTTCAAGTCCCCGTCATTCCGGACAAGCGGAGCGGCGCAGATCCTGAATCCATCGGAGGGCACGGCGCCTTACGATGGATTCCGGGTCTGCGCTTCGCTCCGCCCGGAATGACGGCGCTGTTTCGGCAAGCTGACCATTACCCACCCGGCAATACGGGCACGGCGGCGAGCAGGCGCTTGGTGTAGTCGTGCTGCGGACGGTCGTAGACCTCGCCGGCCGGGCCGCTCTCGACGATCCGGCCGCGATACATGATCGCGACGCGGTCGCAGAGATGGCGGACCACCGAGAGGTCATGCGAGATGAAGATCAGCGTGAGATCCAGTTCCTGCCTGAGCCTGATCAGCAGATTGATGATCTGGGCCTGGATCGAGACATCGAGCGAGGCGACCGGCTCGTCGCAGACGACCACGTCCGGCTGCATCGCGAGCGCGCGGGCGATGGCGACCCGCTGGCGCTGGCCGCCCGAGAACTGGTGCGGGTAGCGGTCCGCGAAATCGGGATTGAGCCCGACCGCGGCCAGCCATTGCCTGACATAGGTCTTCGCTTGTGCCCTCTCGATCAATCCATGGGTCAGCGGCCCCTCGGCGATGCTGTCGCCGACCGTCATGCGTGGATTGAGCGAGGCGAAAGGGTCCTGGAAGATGGTCTGGACGCGCGTCGTGACCTTGTACGGCTGCTCGCCTGCGCTCATCACCGGGGCGCCGTCGATGCGGACGGAGCCGCTATCGGGCGCATAGATGCCGGCCGCGACGCGCCCGAGCGTCGACTTGCCCGAGCCGGATTCGCCGACGAGGCCGAGTGCCTCGCCGCGCTTCAACACCAACGTGATGTCGTCGACCGCCTGGACCGCGACCGGCGCCTTCGATAGCCCCGCCTTCTGCGCAAGCTTGCGGAACAGGCCGGGGGTCTGGGCGAAGCGCTTGGCGACATGCTCGATGCGGACATAGTGTGCGGCGTCGGCGACCGGGGCGGGCGCCTGTTTCGCAACCCGCGGCGGCGGAGCGACATCGGAACCGACGCCGCCGGCCAACAGCTTGCCGGGCTCGGAGCGCGAGGGCAGCGCATCGAGCAGCGCCTGCGTATAGGGGTGCTGCGGATGGGTCAGCACCTGAAGCGTCGGCCCGGCCTCGACGATCTTGCCGTGGCGCATGACGCAGACATGGTCTGCCAGCTCCGCGACGACGGCGAGGTCGTGGCTGATCCAGATCAGCGCCGTCCCAAGCTCGGCGACGAGTTCCTTCATCTCCGCGAGAATCTCGGCCTGCACGGAGACGTCGAGCGCCGTGGTCGGCTCGTCGCAGATGATCAGCTTCGGCCGGTGCAGCAGGGCGATCGCGATGGCGACGCGCTGGCGCATGCCGCCCGAGAACTGGTGCGGATAGAAATCGACCTTGGCGTCGGGATCGGGAATGCGGACCTGCGCCAAAGCCGCGACGGAGCGGCGGCGCGCCTCAGTACCAGAGACCGTCTCATGCGCTTCCAGGGCAAGCCGGATCTGCGTGCCGATGGTCAGCATCGGGTTCAGCGTCATCATCGGGTCCTGGAAGACCATCGAGATCTGCTTGCCGCGGATTTTTCGCAGATCGGACGGAGCCAGTCCGACGAGTTCGCGCTCTTCCAGCTTGACCGAGGAGCCCGGTTCGACACGGCCCGGCGGATCAATCAGGCCGATGATCGAGAAGCCGGTGATGCTCTTGCCCGAGCCGGATTCGCCGACGAGGCCCATGACCTCGCCGCGCTTCAGCGCGAAGGAGACGCCGTCGACCGCCTTCACCACGCCGGCGCGGGCGTGGAAATGAGTGGCGAGGTTCGTGACCTCGAGGAGAGGCGCCTCGCTCATCGCTTCAGCCTCGGATTGACCTGGTCGCGGATGCGGTCGCCGACAAGGTTGATCGCGACGATCAGCACGATGAGCGCGATGCCGGGATAGATCGAGATCCAGTAGCGGCCGGACAGCATGTACTGGAAACCGTTGGCTATGAGCATGCCGAGCGAGGGCTCGGTCACCGGCAGGCCGACGCCGAGGAAGGACAAAGTCGCCTCCAGTGCGATCGCGTTCGCCACCTGCACGGTCGCGACCACGATCAATGGCGGCAGGCAGTTCGGGAAGATATGGCGCAACACGACGCGCCAGGCCGGCAAAGGCGTCGAGAGGACGGCCTCGACATAGTCCTTGCCGCGCTCGGCCGAGGCCGCGCCATGGGCGGTGCGGGCGAAATAGGCGTATTGCGCGGCGGCGAGCGCGGCGATGAGCTGCATCTTGCCCTGGCCGAGTAGGGCCGAGAGCACCAGCGCCAGCAGGATCGCCGGGAAGGCGAGCTGCAGGTCGATAACGCGCATGATGAAAGCTTCGCGACGCCCGCCGGCATAGGCCGCGCCGATTCCGAGCGAGACGCCGAGGATGAAGGCGAATGCGCCCGCGATGAGGCCCATCTGCAGGGAGATGCGCAGGCCGTAGAGGATCGCCGAGAGCAAGTCGCGCCCCTGCGCGTCGGTGCCGAGCCAATGCGTATAGCCGCCTTCGCCGACGAAACCTGGCGGGCGGCGCGCATCGGAAAGCGAGAGATTGGCGAGGTCGTAAGGGTCCTGCGGCGCGACCAGCGGCGCGAGCAGGGCGATACCGATCATCACGACGACGACGGCGAGCGCCACGACCGCGGTCCGGCTCTCGCGGAATTCGGCCCAGAAGCGGGCGGCGGGGGACGCGTCGGTCATCGTGCGCCTCCCTTCCTCAATCGCGGATCGAGCCCGACATAGGCGAGGTCGACGAGGAAATTGATGGTGATGAAGACGAAGGCGACGAGCATCAGGTAGGCGACCATCACCGGCCGGTCGAGCGACTGGATGGAGTCGATGATCAGCTTGCCGATGCCGGGCCAGGAAAAGATCGTCTCGGTGACCACGGCGAAGGCGAGCGTCGATCCGAATTCGAGACCAAAGACGGTGACAAGCGGAATCGCGATCAGCCTGAGCACATGGCGGCGCAGCACGGTCCATTCCGAGAGGCCGGCGGCGCGAGCGAATTTCACGGTGTCCGAGAGCATGGTCTCGCGCGTGCCGGCCCTCGCGAGGCGCGTCATCAAAGCGAGCTTGAAGAAGGCGAGGTTCAATGCCGGCAGCAGCAGATGGCTCAGGCCGTTCAGCGTCAGGAAGCTCCACGCGACACCGAAGATGGAAACGGTCTCGCCGCGCCCGCCGGCCGGCAGCCATTGCAGTTCGACGGCGAAGGCCATGATCAGGACGAGGCCGATCCAGAAGGTCGGTACCGAGAAGCCGAGGATCGAGACCGTCATGATCAGCTTGGAGGCGACGCTATCGGGTCTGTAGCCGGCATAGATTCCGGCGGGAACGCCGATCAGGGCCGCGCCGCAGACAGCGGCCAGCGTCAGTTCCAGCGTCGCCGGCAGGCGCGACAGGATCAGGTCCATCACCGGCATGCCGAAGACGAAGGAGCGGCCGAAATCGCCGTGCAGCACGCGGCCGAGGAAGGTCAGGTACTGCTCCCAGAGCGGACGGTCGAGCCCGTAATGGGCGATGGTCTGGAGGCGCAGTTCCTGGCTGACATCGGGGCCGATCAGCACGTCGATCGGATTGCCGATCGCGTAGACACCGACGAAGACCAGCACCGACATGACGAGCATGACGACGATGGCCTGCGCCAGACGAGAGGCGATGTGGCCTAGCATCGGTGGAGCTTTCGGCGCGGCCTCACGGCCAGTTCTCCACCATCGCGGCGCGCGTCTCTTCGACGCCGACCTGCCACAACCCCAGCATCTCCTCGTCCGGCCGCTGGTAGAGGCCGTGGAAATTGCCGTCGCCGAGGATCTCGCGGCGCTTGGCCGGGCTCGCGGCCTGATATTCGGCCGGGTTGAAGGGCGGCTTCAGCGTGTCGGGCATGGCGACGCCGGCGAGCCGCGTCCAGGGGAAATTCTCCATCCAGGAGGCGTGGGAGGCGGCCGGATCGACCGCCTTCACCGCTGCCTGGAATTGCGGCGCCGCCCACCAGTTATGCAGGCGGATGCTGGCGTCAGGGTGTTCGTCCATCCATTCGACCGCGAAATTCAGGGCCGGCGAATTGCCGCCATGGCCGTTGACGAGGACGATGCGACGGAAGCCCGAGCGGTAGAAACCGTCGAAGATGTCACCGAGCAAGGCCGCATAGGTGCTCATCTTCAGGGAAATGCTGCCGGGAAAATTCAGGAAGCCCGGCGTCAGGCCATAGGCCAGGACCGGGAAGACGGGGATGCCGAGCGGCTCCGCCGCCTCCTGCGCCACGCGCTCGGACAGGATCACGTCGGTCGCGAGGCTCAAATAGGCATGCTGCTCGACGCTGCCGAGCGGCAGCACGCAGCGGTCGTCCCGCTTCGCCTGCGCCTCGATCTGCATCCAGTTCAAATCGGCGACACGCACGGCGCGATCCTTGCTTCGCTTTCCCAAGCGGTAGACAATCCCGTCAGGCGGCACAGACCGACCGACTACCGGCATCCTTGACTCCAGCGTCCCGGAGCGTCAAGTTCCATTTGGAACTAAATCGGCCGAGAGATTGTCCCGATGCGACGCGCGCCAACCTCCCCTTCCCGCGTCGATCCCGAGCGCGGAGCCGCGCTCGCCGAGCTCGACCCGCTGACCGTCACCAAGCTCTGGGACAATCCCTGCTGGCTCTCGTTCCGGCTGAATTTCGTCGCCTTCCGCTTCAACGATCCGGTCTATCGCTGGATCGAGACGCGCTACGGCCTCGTGCGCCCCGAATTCGTCGCGCTCTATGCGGTGGGTCTGAAGGAAGGCGTCGCCGCCAAGAACATCGTGGCGTCCTCCGGCCTGCCGAAGAACACGCTCTCGCGCGCCGTGCAGAAGCTGCTGCAGCGGCGCCTGCTCAAGCGCGAGACCGATCCCGCCGACCTGCGCAGCTATGTGCTCCATCTCACGCCGGCCGGCCGCAAGATCTTCGACGAGACGATGGTGCCGATGGTCGAGCACCAGACGACGATGCTCGCCGGCCTCAGCGAGGACGAGCAGCGGCAGCTCTGCGCGCTGATGGACAAGCTCGTCATCGCCTCGCCCGCCTGGCCTCACGAACTCCAGTCATAACCATAAACCACGTCAATCAGGGGATATCGTCATGAAACTTGCCCAAAGCTTTCGCCTTGCCGCCTTCGCCGCCCTGCTCGGCGCCACCGTCTCGACCGGCGCGCTCGCCCAGACCCTGACGATCGGCGTCCGCGCCGGTCCGGAATCGATCGACCCGCATTTCACCGCGACCGGCACCCATGCCGAGGCGCTGAAGCATGTCTTCGACACGCTGACCTGGTCCGGCGACAAGCTCCAGATCGAGCCGCGGCTGGCCCTGAGCTGGAAGACGCTGGAGCCGACGGTCTGGGAGTTCAAGCTGCGCCCCGGCGTCAAATTCCATGACGGCTCGGACTTCACCGCCGAGGACGTGAAGTTCTCGATCGAGCGCATTCCGGTCGTCGCAGGCCCGAACCCGACGACGATCTATGTGCGGCGCGTCAAGGAGGTGAAGATCATCGACCCGCTGACGGTCCATATCGTCACCGACGGGCCGGCGCCGAACCTGCCGAACGATTTCATCCGGCTGTTCATCGTCTCGCACAAGGCCGCGGCCGGCCTGACCAAGGACAATGCCAACGAGGCCTTCAATTCCGGCAAGGCCGCAATCGGCACCGGCCCCTACAAGTTCGTCTCCTGGACGCCGAAGGACCAGATGGTGCTGGACCGCTTCGACGGCTATTGGGGCGCGAAGGAGCCCTGGGCCAAGGTCGTGCGCAAGGAACTGCCGAACGACGCCGCCCGCGTCGCCCAGCTCAAGGCCGGCCAGGTCGACATCATCGTGCGCGCGCCGGCCTCCGACGTGCCGACGCTGAAGCGCGACGCCAAGCTCACCGTCGCCACGATCGAGAGCGTCTATCTCTTCAACATGGAACTCGACATGCGGGACAAGACCCCGCAGGTCACCGCCAAGGACGGCTCGGCCCTGCCGAAGAACCCGCTCCAGGACGTCCGGGTGCGCGAGGCGTTCGATCTCGCCATCGACCGGCCGGCGCTGGCCGAGATCGCCATGGAAGGCCTTGGCTCACCCGCCAATCAGTTGGTGACGCCGACCATTGCCGGCTTCAACAAGAGCCTGCCGGCGCTCAAGCCCGATCTCGCCAAGGCTAAGAAGCTGATGGAGGAGGCGGGCTATCCGAACGGCTTCAAGATCAGCTTCTCCTTCACCAATGACCGCCTGCCCGGCGACCGGCAGGTCGGCACCTCGATCGCGCAGATGCTGGCGCGCATCGGCGTCGAGGTGAACGCCAACGCCCAGCCGGGCGCGGTGTTCTTCCCGGCGCGCCTGCGCGGCGAATTCTCGATGTCGATGTCGGGCTGGGGCACGCTGACGGGCGAGGCGAATTACACCTTGTCCTCCCTGGTGCATTCGAACGACCCGGCCAAGAAGCTCGGCGCCTTCAACATCCAGAACTATGCCAATCCCCAGGTCGACAAGCTGATCGAGGATGCCGGCATCGAGATGGACGAGGCCAAGCGCAACCAGATGCTGGCCGATGTCGCCGCGATCGTCGCCAAGGACCGCCCGCGCCTGCCGATCACGGCCGTGGGCTCGGCCTGGGCGATGCAGAAGGACAAGGTGACGATCTCGCCGCGCGTCGACGAGGACACGCTGGCCATGGACATCAAGCCCGCCAAGAAGTAACGGGACCGCCTTCGCGTCATGGTCGGGCTCGTCCCGACCATCCACGCCTTCGCTTGACGCCCGGTTCGGTGTCCGAGACGTGGATGCTCGCATCGGGGCGAGCCTGACGGCCTGCCTCGCACAACGACTGATCGGAAGACGAACATGACCCTCGCGCTTGCCATCCATGGCGGCTGCGGCACGCTGCCGAAAGCCGAGATGACGGAGGCCGAATGGGCCCAGGCCCGGTCCGACCTCGCCAGCGCGTTGCGCGCCGGCTGGGCGATCCTGAGCCAGGGCGGCGCGGCCGTCGACGCCGTCGAGGCAGCCGTGCGGGTGATGGAGGACTCCCCGCATTTCAACGCCGGCCACGGCGCCGCCTTCAACAGCGAGGGCGAGCATGAGCTCGATGCCTCGATCATGGACGGAGCGACGCTGGCCGCCGGCGCGGTCTGCGGCGCCAAGCGCATCCGCAACCCGATCACGGCCGCCAAGGCCTTGATGCTGCGCGGCGACCCGCTGCTGCTCGCCGGCCCCGCGGCCGATGATTTCGCCGAGCATGAGGGCGTCGATACCGTCGCGAACGAGTATTTCTCGACCGAGCGCCGGCGCAAGAACCTCGCCTCGATGAAGCTGCGCGAGATCGTCGGCACCGCCGCCGAGGCGAGCGAGGCCGAGAAGCACGGCACGGTCGGCGCCGTCGCCTGTGACGCGCAGGGCCATCTCGCCGCCGCGACCTCGACCGGCGGCTATACCAACAAGCCGGTCGGCCGCGTCGGCGATTCCCCGATCATCGGCGCCGGCACCTATGCCCGCGACGGGCGCTGCGCCGTCTCCGGCACCGGCAAGGGCGAGTATTTCATCCGCTACTGCGTCGGCCACGAGATCGCATCGCTGATCGCCTACAAGGGCCTCTCGCTGCAGGCCGCGACGGATGCGGTTCTTGCTGAACTCTCCGAGCACAAGATCGGAGCCGGGCTCGTGGCGGTCGGCGCCGACGGCGCGATCGTCGCACCCTACAACACCGAAGGCATGTATCGCGGCTGGGTGACGGCGGACGGACTCGTCCATGTCGCCACGCACGACCATGTCGAACTGGCGGGGCAGGCGTGAGCGAACCCATCCTGATCTGGGGCGCCGGCGCCATCGGCGGCACGCTCGGCGCCTATTGGGCGCGGGCCGGCGTGCCGGTTCTGCTGGTCGACATCGTCCCCGAGCATGTCGAAGCCTGCCGGACCAAGGGGCTCGCCATTTCCGGGCCGGTCGAGGAATTCACGCAAGTCGTGCCGGCCGCGACGCCAGCCGAATTGACCGGCCGCTACAGCCGCATCGTCCTTGCCGTGAAGGCCGGCGCGACGGAGGCCGCGCTCGACGCACTCAAGCCGCATCTCGCCGAGGACGGTTTCGTGCTCTCTGCCCAGAACGGGCTGAACGAGCTCGCCATCGCCAAGGCTGTCGGCGAGCGCCGCACCATGGGCTGCTTCGTCAATTTCGGCGCCGACTGGCTCGGGCCGGGCGAGATACTCTACGGCAATCGCGGTGCCACGGTCGTCGGCGAGATCGACGGATCGATCAGCCCGCGCGTGACCGAGATGCACCGGCTGATGGCGCTGTTCGAGCCGGACGCGATCCTGACGGACAACATCTTCGGCTATCTCTGGGGCAAGCTCGCCTATGGCGCGATGCTGTTCGGGACGGCGCTGACCGACGATTCGATGTCGGCGAATTTTGCGGACCCGGAACGGCTTCCGGTCTGGCTGGCGCTCGGCCGGGAAGTCGGCGCGGTCGCGGCCAAGCGCGGCGTGACCTCGCTCGGCTTCGGCGATTTCGACCCGATGGTCTTCGCGCCCGGTCGGCCGGAAGGCCCCCAGGTCGAGACCATCCGCTGGCTGGCGCACTACACCGCGCAGACCGCCAAGACCCATTCCGGCATCTGGCGCGATCTCGCGGTGCGCAAGCGCAAGACCGAGGTCGACCCGCAGATCGGCGTCATCGCGACGCTCGGCCGCGATGTCGGCATCGCGACGCCGGCGATCGAGACGCTGGTCTCGCTCATCCACGACATCGAGGACGGCCGCCGCCCGATGGCCTTCGAGACCCTGAAAGTATTGATCGACCGATGCAGATCCGCTTCGACGACCGCGTAGCCCTCGTCACCGGCGCAGCCCAGGGCATCGGGCGCGCGATCGCCGCCGCCCTCGCCGAGGCCGGCGCACGCGTCCATCTGGCCGATATCGATGCAGCCGGGGTGCAGGCCACAGCGAAAGAGATCGGCGCGACCGGCCATGCTGCCGATCTCGGCTCGCCCGAGGCCGCACAGGCCCTGGTGCGCGACATCGCGGCGAGGGATGGCCGGCTCGACCTTCTCGTCCATGCCGCGGGCGGCGTGCGCGGGCAGGTCGGACGCGCCATCGAGGAGATTTCCGAGGGGGATTGGCGGGTGATCTTCGCCGCCAATGTCGATGCCGCCTTCTTCCTGGCGCAGGCGGCAGCACCCGTGATGAAGCAGGGCGGCTATGGGCGGATCGTGACGATCTCATCGGGCGCGGGCCTGAGGCCGAGCCTCACCGGCATCCAGGCCTATGCCAGCGCCAAGCATGCGCTGGTCGGCCTGACCAAGCAGCTCGCCTGGGAATTCGGCCCGCACGGCATCACCGTGAATTCGGTGGCGCCGGGCTTCGTGCGCTCCAATCCCGCGACCGAGCGGCAATGGCAGAGCTACGGACCCGAGGGGCAGAAGAAGCTCATCGAAAGCATCCACACCCGCCGGCTCGGCACGCCCGAGGATATCGCCAGCGCCACGCTGTTCTTCGTGAGCGAGCAGGCCGGCTGGATCAGCGGGCAGGTGCTCTCGGTGGATGGCGGGCGGTCGTAGGCACGGCTGGCGCGCGCCGTCATCCTGGACAAGCGGCACAGCCGCGCAGATCCGGGATCCATCGTAGAGCGCGGAGCCTTACGATGGATCCCGGGTCAAGCCCGGAATGACGGGGTGTTTCCTCGGGAAACCGGCTATGTCAACCGCAATTCGCCTGATCCGCCGGCATCTCGGCGCCGACCATCCAGCTCGTGCCGAAGCGGTCCACCAGCATGCCGAAGCGCGGCGACCAGAAGGTCTCGGCCATCGGCATCGTGACCTTGGCGCCGCCTTCGGAGAGGCCGGCGAAGATGCGCTCGGCCTCTTCCGGCGTCTTCACGCCGACGCTGACCGAAACCGAGCGCATCGGGCCGTCCGAGCGATCGGGCGGAGCGTCGGAGGCCATCAGCATCTGGCCGTCGATCTCCAGGCAGGCATGCAGGATCTTGTCGCGCCATTCCGGCGAAACATGCTCCTCCGCCGGCGTGCCCTTGTGATCCATCATGGCGAGCATCTTGCCGCCGAGCACCTTCTCGTAATGGGTGAAGGCTTCGCGGCAATTGCCGTCGAACATCAGATAGGTCGAGAGCTTCATGGTTGGTCCTCCTCGTTGAGCACGTAAAATCGGAGCTTGCCGGATGGCCGGCGGGCGAGGGCTCAGGCGGGGCGCTCGGCCGCCGCCTTCATCGCCTTGAGCCCGGCCTCGAAATCGCCGCCGACCATGCGGTCCATGTCCATGAAGACATGCATGATCTTGCCGATGAACGGGGTCGGGCCGGTCATGATCCATGTCACGTTGGTCTGCTGGCCCTGCGGCGTCAGCGCGAAAACGACGTCGTTATGCGCCTCGAAGGGCTTGAGGAAATCGAGCTTGAGCCCGAGCTTGCCCGGCACTTGGGCCTCGGTGATGCGCATGCTGCCCTCGCCGACATTCTTGTCGCCGGCCCAGGCATAGGTCGCGCCGACGCCGGTCTCGGGGCCGCCGAAGCTGCGCTTCATCGCCGGGTCCTTCTTCTCCCAGGGCGACCAGGCGCTCCAGGCCCGGAAATCGGCGATCAGCGGATAGATGCGCTCCGGCGCGGCATCGATCTTGATGGAGCGCGTCACCTGGAAGGTATCGGGCTTGCCGGCGGCCAGGATCAGCACGACGACGATGCCGACCGCGAGCAGAGCGAGAAGGCCGAGAAGAACGGTCTTGAGCATGGAAACACCTTAAAAATGAGCTGAAGCGATGGTTATGAGCTCAAACGCCCGGTTTATCGGGTGGTTTTGCCTTGATCTCGCGGAGCACCGCGTCCAGCCGCCCGAGGCTCTGGTCCCAGAAATGGCTGTAATGCTCCAGCCATTGCGAGACGTCCTGAAGCGGGCCGGGGTCGAGCCGGCAAGGCCGCCATTGGGCTTCCTTCCCCCGCGTGATCAGCCCGGCGCGCTCCAGCACCTTCAGGTGCTTGGAGACCGCCGGCAGGCTCATCGCGAAGGGCTCGGCCAGTTCCTTCACCGAACTCTCGCCTTGCGACAGCCGGGCCAGGATGGCGCGGCGCGTCGGGTCGGCGAGAGCGGCGAAGGTCAGGCTGAGCGGGTCCGTCGGCATCATATAAAACCAATCAGTTAATTAACTGATTGGTTTACTAATCGCGTCCCTCCTGCCTGTCAACCAGGCTCGCGACAAGCTGGCGCGGGCCACCGCCGGTTGTTGTCAGGAGCGCGGACACGCGGCTAGAACCAACACGAGACGAGGAGGGTTCATGAGCTTCGAGACCGCAGCGACACCGGAAGCCGCCGTGGACCGGCTCGAACGGCTCTATGACGAGGCGCGTTCCGCGCTGCGCAGCGACCTGCAGCGCTTCTTCGAGACCGGCGAGGCACCGACCGCGGATGACCGCGAGCGCTATCGCTACCCGATGCTGCGCGTGACCTATGAACCCTCGAAGCTGCCGGAGGCGACGCGGCGCGGCTACGCGAAGTTCGCGGTGCCCGGCATCTACTCGACCACGGTGACCCAGCCGGCCGAGTTCCGCGCCTATCTGCTGGACCAGCTCAAGCCGCTCGTCGCCGAATACGGCGCGACGATCGAGACCGGCGTCAGCACGCAGGAAATCCCCTACCCCTACGCACTCGAAGGCGGCGACGAATTGGGGCGCGGCAAGATCACCGCCGCGGAACTGGCGCGCTATTTTCCGACGCCGCTGCTAGCTCTTGTGGGCGACGAGATCGCCGATGGTACCTATGAATTGATCGAGGGCGAGCCGCGCCCACTCTCGCTGTTCGACGCCGTCCGGGTCGACTATTCGCTGCGGCGGCTGGTGCATTACACCGGCACCGACTGGCGGGCGGTGCAGCCCTGGGTGCTGTTGACCAACTATCACCGCTATGTCGACCAGTTCGTCCGGCTCGGCCTCGCCGAGATCGAGGCGGGCACGGCCGAGGCGCTGGTCGCGCCGGGCGGCATCCGCATCGACAAGGACGGGATCGACGTCTCGGCCGCCGAACGCGTGATGTCGGCGCCCTGGCACCGCTTCCAGATGCCGGCCTATCACCTGATCCGGACCGGCGGCGAAGGCGTGACGCTGGTCAATATCGGCGTCGGCCCCTCCAATGCGAAGAACATCACCGACCATCTCGCGGTGCTCCGGCCGAATTGCTGGCTGATGGTCGGCCATTGCGGGGGCCTGCGCCAGACGCAGATCATCGGCGACTATGTGCTCGCCCATGCCTATCTGCGTCAGGACCGCATCCTCGACGATCTCGTGCCGCCGGATATCCCGATTCCGGCGCTGGCGGAGGTGCAGGTCGCGCTGCAGCAGGCAGCCGCCGACATCACCGGCGAAAAGGGCGACCGGCTGAAGCAACGCCTGCGCACCGGTACCGTCGTGACCCAGGACGACCGCAACTGGGAATTGCAATGGACCAAGGAGCGGCGGCGCATCAACCTCTCGCGCGCCATCGCGGTCGACATGGAATCCGGTACGATCGCGGCGCAGGGCTACCGACTCAGGGTGCCCTACGGCACCTTGCTCTGCGTCTCCGACAAGCCGCTGCATGGCGAGATCAAGCTGCCGGGCGCCGCCAACGCCTTCTATGAGCGCGCCGTCGGCGAACACCTGCGCATCGGGCTCGACGCGCTGGAGAAGCTGAAGGAGGCGGGCTCCGCGATCCATTCGCGCAAGCTCAGGAGCTTCGACGAGCCGCCGTTCAGGTAGATCAGTGGCAAGCGATGGCCGCTTCGACCTTCTCCCCTTGCGGGAGAAGGTGCCGGCAGGCGGATGAGGGGTCGCGCAGGTCCTGGAAGCTGGTGTTCGGCTGACGACCAGCGTCGCGAGACCCCTCACCCTAGCCCTCTCCCGCAGGGGGAGAGGGGACTGCGTCGCGCTTGCTCCGGTCGTCAGCCGAACACGCCGTAGGCCAAGAGCCCCGCGATCACCCAGAGCGCGATATTGCCCCAGCGGTTGCGGCGGGCCTCGGCCCGGCCGATCGCCTCGACGCTGCGCTCGTCCAGCGAGAAACCGTGACGCGAGGCGTCCTCGAGCTGGCCGAGCACGCGCTCGGCGCGGACCACCGTCTCCGGCAGCGCCGCGAGCGAGCCGAGCAGGGAGCGGGCGCCGCGCCCGGCCTCTTCCAGCCGGCCGATCGGCCCGAGATTATGCGTGATCCAGCTCCGCACCACCGGATCGGCCGTGCCCCACATGTCCAGATGCGGATCGAGTGTGCGCGCCACGCCCTCGACCACGACCATCGTCTTCTGGAGCATGACCAGCTCCGTGCGCGTCGCCATGTCGAACATGCCGGTGATCTCGAAGAGCAGGGTCAGGACCTTGGCCATCGAGATCTGGTCGGCGCGCTTGTCGTGGATCGGCTCGCCGACGGCGCGGATCGCCTGGGCAAAATCCGCGACGTCGTGATGGCCCGGGACATATCCGGCCTCGAAATGCACCTGCGCGACGCGCGTGTAGTCGCGGGTGATGAAGCCGAGCAGGATTTCGGCGAGGAAACGCCGTTCCTTCAGGCCGAGGCGACCCATGATGCCGCCATCGACCGCAACGAGGCGCCCTTGCGCATCGACGAAGAGGTTTCCGGGATGCATGTCGGCATGGAAGAAGCCGTCGCGGATCGCGTGCTTCAGGAAGGACTGGATGATGTTGCGCGCCAGTTCCGGCAGGTCATGGCCGGCCGCGCGCAGGCCCTCGACATCGGAGAGGCGGACGCCGTCGATCCATTCGTCGACCAGCATCTCGCGGGCCGTGAGCTGCCAATCCGGCTCCGGCACGCGGAAATCGGTGTCGTCTTTGGTATTCTCCGCGAATTCGGAGAGGGCGGCGGCTTCCAGCCTGAGGTCCATCTCCATCGCGACCGAGCGAGCCAGCGTCTCGACCACGCCGGTAAAGCGCAGGCGTTGCGCTTCGGCGGAGCGCTGCTCGGCCATCTCCGCGCCAAAGCGCATCGCGGCGAGATCGCGGTTGAAGCGGTCGCGGATGCCCGGCCGCAGGATCTTCACCGCAACCTCGCGGCCATCCTTCAGCCGGGCACGGTGGACCTGGGCGATCGAAGCGGCGGCGACCGGCTCGCTGAATTCCGGGAACAACGTCTCCAGCTTCACGCCATGCGCGGCCTCGACGATGGCGCGGGCTTCCGCCATCGGGAAGGCCGGCATCCGGTCCTGCAGGGCCGAGAGGTCTTCGGCGATCTTCATGCCGACGACATCGGGCCGCGTCGCCAGGAACTGGCCGAACTTCACATAGGACGGGCCGAGCCGGGTCATCGCCGCCGCGAGCCGCGTCGCGGAGGAGCCGGCGCCGCGGCGCTCGATCAGGCGGCCGACGCGGATCAGCCCGCGCGCCAACGGCGGCAGCACGGACGGATCGACCAGCGCCAGCGCCCCCTCGCGCGCCAGCACGAAGCCGACGCGCGCGCCGCGCAGCATGTGGAAGAAGGAGGAGATCATGCGGTTCCAGCCGTCATGGTCGGGCCTGACCCGACCATCTCATGCCGGAAAAGGCTCCCTTCGAGAGATGCTCGGGTCAAGCCCGAGCATGACGCGGGACAACCCATCACAGCTTCCAGCCGGAATGCAGCGCCACGACGCCGCCGGTCATCGGCGTGAATTTCGCGCGGCGGAAGCCGGCATCCTCGATCATGTTCGCGAAAGCCTGCGGCTTCGGGAACTTGCGGATCGACTCGACGAGATACTGGTAAGGCTCGGCCTCGCCGGTGACCATGCGGCCCATCGGCGGGATGACCTTGAAGGAATAGGTCTCGTAGATCTTGTCGAGCAAGGGCACGTCGACATGGCTGAATTCGAGGCAGAGGAAGCGGCCGCCGCGCTTGAGCACGCGATAGGCCTCGGCCAGCGCCTTGTCGATGCGCGGCACGTTCCGGATGCCGAAGGCGATGGTGTAGCAGTCGAAATGGTTGTCCGGCAGCCCGAGTTCCTCGGCATTGCCCTGGACGAAGCGGATGCGATCATTGTCGGGGAAGCGCTTGTCGGCGCGCTCGCGCCCGACGCGCAGCATGTCCGCGTTGATGTCGAGCACGGTGACGTCGGTCTCAGGGCCACCGGCCTCCAGCACCGAGAAGGCGACGTCGCCGGTGCCGCCGGCCACGTCGAGATGGTGGAAGGGCCGGTCCCTGGCCGGATTGATCGCGGTCAGGAGCGCGCTCTTCCAGGCCCGGTGCAGGCCGCCCGACATCAGGTCGTTCATCAGGTCGTAGCGGTTGGCGACCTTGTGGAAGACGTCGTCGACCTTCGCCTGCTTCTCGGCGAGCTTCACCGTCTCGAAGCCGAAATGGGTGGTGTCGGAAGCTGCTGTCACGGTCGGGCCGGCCTTGTGCAAATCTGTCTTGTCTTCGCCTGAGCCGATCAATAGCCAAAGGCGGCGGGCTTGTCGCGGGCCCTCTCGACGCAGGCTTTATGTGAGGTCGCTGATATGCCGGAGCTACCCGAGGTCGAGACCGTCCGGCGCGGGCTGGAGCCCGCCATGCTGGGCGAGCGCTTCGCACGCGTCGAGCTGCGACGGCCGAACCTGCGCTTTCCACTGCCCGAGCGCTTCGCCGAGCGCCTGACCGGCCGGCGGATCGAAGCCCTGTCGCGGCGGGCGAAATATCTGATCGCCGATCTCGACGACGGCGAGGCGCTGGTGATGCATCTGGGCATGAGCGGGCGCTTCATCGTCGAGGCGCCCGGCACCCCGCCGTCAGAGCCCGGCGCCTATTACAATGAGATCGGCCGGCACCTGATCCACGACCATGTCGTGTTCGAGATGGGGACCGGCGCGCGCGTCACGTATAATGATGTGCGCCGCTTCGGCTTCATGGATCTCGTCCCGCGCGCCGAGCTGGCCACGTCGAAGCATTTTGCGGGCATGGGCATCGAGCCGCTCGGCAATGAACTCTCCGGCGAGATGCTGGCGAAGCTCTTCGCAGGCAAGTCCGCGCCGCTCAAGGCCGCGCTGCTCGACCAGCGGCTCGTGGCGGGCCTCGGCAATATCTATGTCTGCGAGGCGCTGTTCCGGGCGGGGCTTCATCCGGAAGCGGAGGCAGGGACGATCGCGACGCCGACCGGCCGGCCGCGCGAGAAAGCGCATGAGCTCGCCCGCATCATCCGCGAGGTGCTGGAGGAGGCGGTCGCGGCCGGCGGCTCGACGCTGCGCGACTTCGCCCATGCCGACGGCTCCCTCGGCTATTTCCAGCACCGCTTCAAGGTCTATGACCGCGAGGGCGAGATCTGCGTCACGCCGGGCTGCGGCCAACTGGTGAAGCGGCTAGTGCAGTCGGGGCGCTCGACGTTTTACTGCGAGAGCTGCCAGCCGGCGAAGCGCCCCTAGCGCCTCAGCGACGTGGCTGCTCGGGGAATTCAAGCTTCGTGACATCGTAGCCGAGCGCAGCCGCGCGCGCGACCAGCCGCTTGCGCTGGGCGGCACCGATCTGCGGATCGCGCGTGAAGATATAGAGATCGCGCAGCGTCGGATCGGCCGAGATGAACCAGCTGTAGTCGTCGGCGCGGTCCAGAACCCAGTAGTCGCGCTGCACGGGCACGAAGCCGTAGAGCTTGTAGTCCACACGCAGCTTGGCATTGAAGCCGGGGTCCAGGATCGTGCCGGGCCCGCCGACCGTCTTGAGCTCGCCCTGCGGGCTGCCCATGCGGCAGGAATCGAGTACCTGAATGCCGCCGTTGCCGTCCGGCCCGTATTCGGTCGCACCGGCCACGCAGCCATCCGTGATCGTCATGGGGCGGCGTGCGATCTCGCGCCAAGTGCCGGTATAGAAGCGCGCGACATCGATCCGCTTGCGCGGTTGGGGCGCTTTGTCCGCACCGGTCATCGCGGTTCCGGCACAGCCGGCGAGCGCAAGGGCCGCGACGGCGGCGAGCAGGATGGATTTCATGGCAGCCTCCCACTGGACCAGCGGCCGATCTCGCCGCGTTTCCATAGGAATACGCGCAGGGCCACCCGCCGGATCCCTGCGTTCTCCCGCTTATGATGATCTTTGCGCATTTCGCATTGCCGCTCCTGCCCGTGGACTTGGCCTGCTGCCGCCCGCTAAAGCTTTCGGGATAGAACCATTCGGGAGGCCGCCATGGCTTATGAGACCATTCTCGTGGAGACGAAGGGCAAGGTCGGGGTGATCACCCTCAACCGCCCGCAGGCGCTGAACGCGCTGAACGGCCAGCTCATTGACGACATCAATGCGGCGCTCGACGGTTTCGAGCGCGACGGCGGCATCGGCTGCATCGTCATGACCGGCTCCGAGAAGGCCTTCGCCGCCGGCGCCGACATCAAGGAGATGCACGGCCGCACCTTCCCGGGCACCTATCTCGACGACAAGTTCGAGGACTGGGATCGGATCGGCCGGCGCAAGAAGCCGATCATCGCGGCGGTCGCGGGCTTCGCGCTCGGCGGCGGCTGCGAGCTCGCCATGATGTGCGACTTCATCATCGCCGCCGACAATGCCCGGTTCGGCCAGCCCGAAATCAACCTCGGCGTCATCCCCGGCGCCGGCGGCACGCAGCGCCTGACCAAGGCGGTCGGCAAGGCCAAGGCGATGGACCTGATCCTCACCGGCCGGATGATGAATGCCGAGGAAGCCGAGCGCTCCGGCCTCGTCGCCCGCGTCGTGCCGCTGGCCGATCTCATGGGCGAGGCGCTGAAGGCGGCCGAGGCGATCGCGGCGAAATCGCTGCCTTCCCTGTTGATGGCGAAGGAATCGGTCGAGCGCGCTTTCGAGCTAGCCCTTCAGGAGGGGTTGCGCTTCGAGCGCCGCGTCTTCTCCTCGCTCTTCGCCACCGCCGACCAGAAGGAAGGCATGGCCGCCTTCACCGAGAAGCGGAAGCCGGATTTCAAGAACGCCTGAGCTTCACCGTCTTGCTTTTCGGTCATTCTCGGGCTTGACCCGAGAATCCCATGACGAGAAGACACCGGTTCACGAGATGGTCGGGTCAAGCCCGACCATGACGCCCTGCAGGATCTCCCGCGATGAACGCCCAGACCGGACCGTCCCTCCCGACCTATGCCGATGTCGAGGCCGCGGCCGGACGCCTCAAGGGCATCGCCCACCATACGCCGGCGATGAGCTCCGCCACCGCCAACCGGCGGACACAGGCCAGCCTCGTCTTCAAGCCCGAGAACCTGCAGCGCATGGGCGCCTTCAAGTTCCGCGGCGGCTACAATGCCATCGCCTCGCTTTCGCCCGAGCAGAAGAAGGCCGGCGTCGTCACCTATTCCTCCGGCAACCATGCCCAGGCCATCGCCTATGCCGGCCAGCTTCTGGGCGTGCCGACCACGATCATCATGCCGAACGACGCTCCCGCCGCGAAGGTCGCGGCGACCCAGGGCTATGGCGGCGAGGTCGTGCGCTATGACCGCTATACCGAGAACCGGCTCGAGATCGGCAATAAGCTCTCCGCCGAGCGCGGGCTGACGATCATTCCCCCTTACGACCATCCGCATGTGATCGCCGGCCAGGGCACCGCGACCAAGGAGCTGATCGAGGATGCCGGCCCGCTCGACATCCTGCTCGTGCCGCTCGGCGGCGGCGGCCTGCTCGCCGGCGCGTGCCTGACGGCCAAGGCGTTGAACCCGGGCTGCCGCATCTTCGGCGTCGAGCCGGAGGCCGGCAATGACGGCCAGCAATCCCTGCGCAAGGGCGAGATCGTCGCGATCGGAGTACCCAAGACGATTGCCGACGGCGCCCAGACCGCCTTCCTCGGCGACCTGACCTTCCCGATCATCCAGCGCGAGGTCGAGGACATCGTCACGGTGAGCGACGACGCGCTCGTCGACGCGATGCGCTTCTTCGCCGAGCGCATGAAGCTCGTGGTCGAGCCGACCGGGTGCCTTGCGGCGGCGGCGGCCTTCACCGGCGCCGTGCCCGTCGCCGGCAAGCGCGTCGGCATCATCCTCTCCGGCGGCAATGTCGATCTGGCGGGTTTCGCCCGCTTCATCGCACCCTCGGCGTGAGTTCGGCGGGCTTGCGGCAATTCCGGCGTTGACGTAGCGCCGGCAAGCGACTATAGCCCCACCACTCGCGGCGGCCCGCGCAAGCTCGGCCGCCGCGCACGTTTTTCCAGCAAGGATGCGGCCAGCCCCGCCGGCAATGACGCCAGGCGCCCGGCCGCGATGAAGAGACGAGGACGTTTCGATGGCCAATACGACGTCGGCCAAGAAGGCTACGCGCAAGATCGCGCGGCGCACCGAGGTCAACAAGGCGCGCCGCTCGCGGATGCGCACCTTCCTGCGCAAGGTCGAGGAGGCAATCGCCTCCGGTGACAAGGCGGTTGCCGCCGAGGCCCTGAAGGCCGCCCAGCCGGAAATCATGCGCGCCGCGCAGAAGGGCGTGGTTCACAAGAACACCGCTTCGCGCAAGGTCTCGCGCCTGGCGCACCGGATCGGCGCCCTGGCCTCCTGAGCCTGAAATCACATCGTTTCGACGACCCGAAAGCCCGGCCGCAAGGCCGGGCTTTTTCGTTGGCTTCATGGCCGCTGTGGCGCCTCCGCCACAGGCCTCCAAGGAACAAGACAAAGCCGATTTCAAGCCATTTTCGCAGGCTTTCCACGGCCTTGCAGACTTGACTCTCAGACACCGTTCAGGGCGCGAAACCAAGCTCCCGGCCGGACTCCGCCGCACATAAAAAGACGTGATTTTTCATCACGTTAGCAGGCAAAGGATTTTGGAAGACGGAATCGCGGCGACTCTGCGGCAGGCTTTCCGGGGGGCAGCAAAAAAAGATTCGGCGGCATCCCGGCAAGCCGGCATGAAGAAAATCTTAAGTTCCCCAACCAATTGCGGCAGACATCCCCATCAATCGGAGTGCCTCGTCGGGCCCGAGTCTCGGAAGCCGGCTGAAAGGGATGTTGCAGCCCGCCGAGAGCGCCTTGTAAGGTCTTTTCATCACCCGGCGGACAGCAATGACCGCCGCGGGATTTCCAGAGATGATCAGCGTTTTGGCTCGCGACCATGGAGGTTGGAGGATGTGACCCTTTGTCTTTCTTGATTGAGATGAAGGGTGGCGTCGTCTCTCGGCGAGCCTTCCAAGCGTAATCAGCAGAACCGGAACCGAGGCCCGAAGCGGCGCGATGCGCCCGTCGGGACAGGGACCATTTTGACCGGAACAACAGCGCGGGAACGGAGGCCAGGAAGCGGCCGCCGAACCCTGAGCGCGTACATTTTGAAGAATGGGGCGATTGATGTTCGAGCGGCAGGATTTCGGAGATATGGTCGAGACGGCGCCGGTTGTTGTGACGATCGCTGCGGAAGAGACCGCCGCGGTCCAGATCGGGGAGGTTTCGATTCAGGAAGCGTGGGAGCGCGTGCGGCGGCGCCTGCGGGCCGAGCTCGGCGAGGATGTCTTCTCGAGCTGGTTCGGCCGGCTGGAGATTGCCGGCATCGTCGAGGGCGTGGCCTATCTCACCGTCCCCACCCGCTTCCTCAAGAGCTGGCTCGAGGCGCATTATACCGAGCGCCTGCGGGTGAACTGCATGGCCGAACTGCCGGCGCCGAAGGGCGTGATGCTGTCCGTACGGACCGTATCGCGCGACCCGGCCGCCCAGCCGCAGATCGAGGCGCTGCGCAGCCGGCCCGCGACGGTGGCGAGCCCTGCACCGGCCGAGACCGGCCGCCCCGCCGTCGCAAGCGCCCCCCAGGCCGGCGAGAGCGAACTCGTCGACGCCTGCGGCACCGGGCTCGACCGGCGCATGAGCTTCCAGAGCTTCGTCGTCGGCAAGTCGAACCAGCTCGCCTTCGCGGCGGCCGAGCGCATCGCCGCCGCCCCTGCCGGCCAGAGCCCCTATAACCCGCTCTATCTCCATGCCGGCGTCGGCCTCGGCAAGACGCATCTCCTGCAGGCGATCGCCCAGGAAGCGCGCCGCCAGGGCAAGCGCGTCGCCTATTTCACCGCCGACCGCTTCATGTACGGCTTCGTCGCGGCGCTGAAGTCGCAGACGGCGCTCGCCTTCAAGGAGAAGCTGCGCGGCATCGACCTGCTCGTCGTCGATGACGTGCAGTTCATCCAGGGCAAGTCGATCCAGCAGGAATTCGGCCACACGATCAACGCGCTGCTCGATGCGGGCAAGCAGATCGTCGTCGCCGGCGACCGCCTCGCCGGGGAGCTCGAGGCCCTCGACGAGCGCATCCGCTCGCGGCTGGGTGGCGGGCTTGTCGTCGAAGTCGGCGAGCTCGACGAAACGCTGCGTGCCACGATCCTCTCCAGCCGCCTGGAAGCGCTGCAGACCGCCCACCCGAACTTCCAGGTCAGCCCGGACGTCATCGCCTATGTCTCGCGCGTCGTCGCGACCAATGGCCGTGACCTCGACGGCGCCGCCAACCGCCTGCTCGCCCATGCGACGCTGTCGGGCCAACTCGTGACGCTGGAGACGGCGGAAGCCGCGATCCGCGACCTCGTCCGCACCCGCGAGCCGCGCCGGGTCAAGATCGAGGACATCCAGAAGCTGGTCGCGACGCGCTACAATGTCAGCCGCGCCGACATCCTCTCGGAGCGCCGCACCGCGGCGGTGGTGAAGCCGCGCCAGATCGCGATGTATCTGTCGAAGGCGCTGACGCCGCGCTCGCTGCCCGAGATCGGCCGCCGCTTCGGCGGGCGCGATCACACGACGGTGCTGCACGCCGTGCGCAAGATCGAGAAGGCGATCAGCGAGGACCGCTCGCTGCATGACGAGGTCGACCTGCTGAAGCGCATGCTGCAGGAGTGATATCCGCGGACATTAGCCACTGCCGTCAAATGGTTGTGGTTGCCGGAGCGGGCAGGCCTTGCGCCCCCGCCCGGTGTCCGGCAATGTCGCCGGCCACTCATTCGGCTCGCGCAGCGATGCGCGAGCGGCCAGCGCCAGAAGACTAGACAATCATGAAGGTCACGGTCGAACGTTCCACGCTGCTCAAGTCGCTTGGCCACGTCCATCGCGTGGTGGAGCGCCGCAACACGATCCCGATCCTGTCGAACCTGCTGCTCAGTGCTTCCGAGAACGGGCTGCGCCTGAAGGCGACCGATCTCGACATCGAGGTGGTGGAGACCATCGCTGCGGACGCGCCCGAGCCTGGCGCCACGACCGTCCCGGCCCATACCCTCTACGACATCGTCCGCAAATTGCCCGACGGCGCGCAGGTCTCGCTGGAAACCACCGGCGATAGCGGCCTCGTGCTGCGCTCCGGCCGCTCGCGCTTCCAGCTCCAGACCCTGCCGGAAAGCGATTTCCCTGATATCACCGCCGGCGACATGGCCCATCGCTTCGTGCTGCCGGCCGGTGAATTGAAGCGCCTGATCGACAAGACCCAGTTCGCGATCTCCACCGAGGAGACGCGCTACTATCTCAACGGCATCTATCTCCACACGATCGATGTCGATGGCCACCCGGTGCTGCGCGCGGTCGCGACCGACGGTCACCGCCTCGCCCGCGTCGATACCGCCGCTCCGAAGGGCTCGGTCGGCATGCCCGGCGTGATCGTGCCGCGCAAGGCCGTCTCCGAGATCCAGAAGCTGCTGGAAGACGGCGAGAGCGAGGTCGCGGTCGAATTGTCCGGCTCGAAGATCCGCGTCGCCACGGCCAGCGTCGTGCTGACCTCGAAGCTGATCGACGGCACCTTCCCCGACTACCAGCGCGTCATCCCGAGCGGCAACGACAAGCGCCTGACCGTCGACAAAGGCGATTTCGCCGCGTCGGTCGACCGCGTCTCGACGATCTCGTCCGAGCGCGGCCGGGCCGTGAAGCTCTCGATGGCGGACGGGCGCATGACGCTCTCGGTCACCAACCCGGATTCGGGTTCGGCGACCGAGGAGATCGAGGTCGATTACGAGGCGAGCCCACTCGATATCGGCTTCAACGCCCGCTACCTGATGGATATCGCCGCCCAGCTCGACGGCGACACCGCGCTGCTCAAGCTCGCCGATCCCGGTTCGCCGACCGTGATCCAAGATCGCGAAGGGGCCTCCGCGCTCTACGTGCTGATGCCGATGCGCGTCTAGCAGCTGGCTCATGGCCGCCGTCGCGCGCCTGATCCTGCAGGATTTCCGTTCCTACGAGGCCCTCGATCTCCCGGTCGAGGGCCAAATCGTTGCGCTCGCAGGCGAGAACGGAGCCGGCAAGACCAATATCCTCGAAGCGCTCTCGCTGTTCACGCCGGGGCGCGGCCTGCGCCGCGCCGAGATCACGGCCATGGCGCGGCAGGGCGGCGACGGCTCCTTCGCCGCTTCGATTACGCTCGCCGACGAGGCGGGCCGGCTCGGCATCGGGCTAGGTGCACTCGATGCAGAGGGGCGCCGCCCGCGGCTGGCCCGGATCGACGGCGCTAATGTCGGCTCGGCGCTCGCTTTCAGCGATTATCTGCGCGTGGTCTGGCTGACGCCCGATCTCGACGGCCTGTTCCGGGGCGCGGCCGGCGATCGCCGCCGTTTCCTCGACCGGCTGGTGCTGGCGATCGACCCCAGCCATGCGACGCGCTCGAACGCGCTGGAGCGGGCGCTTCGCTCACGCAACCGCATCCTGGAAGAGAGCCCCGGGCAGGGCCAATGGCTCGACGCCGTCGAGCGCGAGGTCGCCGAGCTCGGTGTCGCGGTCGCCGCCGCCCGCGCCGAAACGGTGGCGCGGCTTTCCGCCATCATCGCCGAGACGCGCGACGAGGCCTCGCCCTTCCCTTTCGCGGATATCGCGCTCTCCGGCGAGATCGACGCGCTGGTCGCGCGCCTTCCGGCCGTCGATGCCGAGGATGCCTATCGCGACCTGCTACGCCAGAGCCGCCACCGCGACCGGGCTGCCGGGCGCACGCTCGCGGGGCCGCAGGCCTCCGATCTCGAAGTCCGGCACGGCCCGAAGGACATACCCGCAGGCCAGGGCTCGACCGGCGAGCAGAAGGCTCTGCTGATCGGGCTCGTGCTGGCGCATGCCAGGCTGGTCGCGGCGATGAGCGGGATTGCGCCGTTGGTCCTGCTCGACGAGATCGCCGCCCATCTCGATCCGCGCCGCCGCGCTGCGCTCTACGACGGGCTGACCGGACTCGGCTGCCAGGTCTGGATGACCGGGGCGGACGCCGCTCTGTTCGGCGATCTGCCGGCAGGGGCGCAGCGTTTCGCGGTTACGCCTGGGCGGATCGATCCGCTCGATTGATCGGTCAGGCCACGGCTTGCGATGGGACGCCTGCCGGCGTTCCTGCTAATCTCCCGGGCAGTTTCGGAGGCTTTCCATGGACATCTCCAGCCTTGCCCTGTTCGCCGGCGTGTATTTCCTTGCGGTCGCCTCGCCCGGTCCGGCCATCGCGGCTTTGGTCGCGCGTTCGCTATCCTCGGGCTTCCGGCGTTCGCTGCCCTTCCTCGCAGGCATCGTCGCGGGCGATCTCGTCTGGTTCACGCTGACCGCGCTGGGCTTGAGCGTGCTGATGCAGAGCTTCCACGGCATCTTCGTCGCGATCAAATATGCCGGCTGCGCCTATCTCCTCTATCTCGCCTGGAAGGCCTGGACGGCGCCGGCCGAAGCACCGAAGCCCTCCGCTGCCGCTCGTGGCGAGGGTGCGCGCCTGTTCCTCGACGGCATTGCGCTGACGCTCGGCAATCCCAAGGTCATGGTGTTCTTCCTGTCGATCCTGCCGCTGGTCATCGATCTCAACGCGATGAGCACGCTCGCCTTCGTCGAGGTCGCCGCGCTGATCGCCCCGATCATCACGGGCACGCTGATGGCCTATGCCTATGCGGCAGACCGGGCCCGGCGCCTCGTCGCCAGCCCGCGCGCGATGCGCTGGATCAACCGGACGACCGGCGGCGTGATGGCGGGCGCCGCTGCCGCGATCGCGACGCGGAGCTGAGCGGCTTGGCTCTGGCGGCCGGCCTCATCGATCTCGGCTTCGCGCTGTTCCATGCCGCGTTCAGGCGGCTATTCGGCTGGCCGGAGCGGCTCGCACCCTCGGGCAGCCTGAACGCGGCGATCACGCAGACGCTCAACGCGATGCTGATCTTCGTCTTCCTGGCCTATGGCGCGACCCTGATCTGGCTGGCCGGGCAGGGAGGCGTGCATCCGGTCTTGCCGCTGGTGGGCGCCGCGTTCTGGGGCCTGCGGCTCACGCTGCAATTCATCTGGTTCGACCTCAAGCCCTGGCCGTCCAAGCTGATCACGGCGGTTTTTGCTCTGGCGATCGTGATCCACCTGCTGGCCGTCAAAATCTGACACCATCCAGCCTTCACGCCGTCATCCCGGACGCAGCCCTCGGGTCCGATCTTCGATCGGCCCAAGGCTAAACTCCGCGGAGATCAGGGATCCATCGTAAAGCGCAGCGCCCTACGATGGATCCCGGGTCAAGCCCGGGATGACGGCGCGGTTCCGCGTATGATCGACACAGGCTTTGGCCTCGAAAGGCTGGCCAAGCGCGCCCGGCTGCGGCACATCCCTTGTCCATGTCCCCATCCCGCGAATCAGACGCCCGCGCGATCCTCAAATCGGTCTGGGGCTACGATGATTTCCGCCCCGGCCAATGGGAGGTGATCGCCGCCGCGCTCAATGGCGAAGACGTCTTCGCGGTGATGCCGACCGGCTCCGGCAAATCGATGTGCTACCAGTTGCCGGCGCTGGTCGCGGGCGGTCTGACGCTGGTCGTATCGCCCTTGATTGCGCTGATGCGCGACCAGGTCGGCCAGCTCGTGCGGGCCGGTGTCTCGGCCGCCTCGCTCAACTCGATGAATACGGAGGACGAGGCGGCGCAGGCCTGGGACAGGCTCAATTCCGGCGACCTGCGCCTGCTCTTCGTCTCGCCCGAGCGATTGGCCGGCGAGGGGCTGGTCGGCCGCCTGAAGCGCCTCGGCGTGACCCGGCTCGCCATCGACGAGGCGCATTGCGTCTCGCAATGGGGCCATGATTTCCGCCCGGAATATCGCCTGCTCGCCAAGACACGCGAGGCTTTGGGCGGCGTGCCTGTCACCGCGCTGACCGCGACAGCCGACCGGCAGACCCAGGCCGATATCGCCCAGCAATTGTTTCCACAGCCGCCGCATATGGTGGTGCATTCCTTCGACCGGCCGAACCTGAAGCTTGCCTTCGCGCCGAAGGAGCAGCCGCGCCGGCAGATCGACGATTTCCTGCGCCGGCACCGCAACGGCTCCGGCATCGTCTACTGCTCCTCGCGCAGCAAGACCGAGCGCCTCGCCACCGCGCTCAGCGAGAAGGGCTGGAATGCCCTGCCCTATCATGCCGGGCTCGAACAGGAAACGCGCAACCGTAACCAGGACATCTTCCTGCAGGAGGACGGCGTCGTCGTCTGCGCCACCATCGCCTTCGGCATGGGCATCAACAAGCCGGACGTGCGCTTCGTCGTCCATGCCGATATGCCCGGCTCGATCGAGGGCTATTATCAGGAGATCGGCCGCGCCGGGCGCGACGGGCTGCCGGCGGATACGCTGACCCTCTACGGCGTCGACGACATGTCGCTGAGGCGCCGCCAGATCGACGAGAAGCAGATCGACGACGAGCGCCGGCGCATCGAGCACAAGCGCCTCAACGCGATGATCGATCTCTGCGAGAACGCACTCTGCCGGCGCAGCGCCCTGCTGGCCTATTTCGGCGAGGAGACGCCGCCCTGCCGGCATGGCAGCGCGCCGTTCCGCTGCGACCTCTGCAGCACCGACGCGCCGGCCCTGCAGGACGCGACGCTCGATGCGCGAAAACTGCTCTCGGCGGTCATCCGCTCGGGCGAGCGCTTCGGCGCCGGCCATCTCGCCGATATCCTCACGGGGACGACGACCGAGGTCATCCGCCGCCAAAACCATGACGGCCTGAAGACCTTCGGCGTCGGCGCCGACAAGCCCAAGGCCGCCTGGATGGGCCTGACGCGCAAGCTCTTCGCAGCCGGCGCGCTGGCCGAGGCCAGCATCGAGCATGGCGGCTTCAAGCTGACGCCGAAGGGCGAGGACATCCTGTTCGGCCGCGAGGAGATCGCGCTCAGGGCTGACCCCTTCGCGGAACGCCGCTCCCGCCGCACCGAGCGCGATGCGGCCCGCGCCGACGGGCTCGACGAGGGCACGGCCGGCCTGTTCGAGCATTTGCGCAAGCTCAGGCTCCAGATCGCCCGCGAGGAAGGCGTGGCGGCGTATATCATCTTCACCGACCGGACGCTGATCGCGATGGCCCGCGAGCGGCCGCTCGGGTTGGAGGAGATGCGGGCGATCGAAGGCGTCGGCGAGCGCAAGCTCGCGCAGTACGGCGAGGCCTTCGTCGAAGCGATCTCAGAGTTCCGGGGGTAAATCCCTTCCTTTCCGCCGTCATTCCGGGCGCAGCGAAGCGGAGACCCGGAATCCATCGTAGAATGCCGGAGCCCTCTGATGGATTCCGGATCGGCGCCGCTTCGCGGCTTGTCCGGAATGACGAGGGAGTTAGGCTGAAACGCTACGACTCGCGCACGCACGCGTAGGCGCGTGAAAAAGCCATCGTCACACCCTATATTGTGATTTCGAATCAGGAACATCGCGGGCGCCCGCTCGCCCGTACAGGGACCACTTCATGACCGATGCCGCGCTCAGCGCCCAGCCCGACGACTACGGCGCCGATTCCATCAAGGTTCTCAAGGGCCTGGACGCGGTGCGCAAGCGGCCGGGCATGTATATCGGCGATACCGATGACGGCTCCGGCCTGCACCACATGGTCTACGAGGTCGTCGACAACGCGATCGACGAGGCGCTGGCCGGCCATGCCGATCTCGTCACGGTGACGCTGAATGCCGACGGTTCGGTCACGGTCAGCGACAACGGGCGCGGCATTCCCACCGATATCCACAGCGAGGAAGGCATCTCGGCGGCCGAGGTCATCATGACCCAGCTCCATGCCGGCGGTAAGTTCGACCAGAACTCCTACAAGGTCTCGGGCGGCCTGCACGGCGTCGGCGTCTCCGTCGTCAACGCGCTCTCGGTCTCGCTCAAGCTGCGCATCTGGCGCGGCGGCAAAGAGCATTACATGGAATTCCGCCATGGCGATGCGGTCGCGCCGCTCGCCGTCGTCGGCCCGCAGGGCGACAGGCGCGGCACCGAGGTGACCTTCACCCCTTCGCAGGAGACCTTCACCAACGTCGACTTCGACTACAAGACGCTGGAGCATCGTCTGCGCGAGCTCGCCTTCCTCAACTCGGGCGTGCGCATCATCCTGACCGATGCGCGCCATGCCGAGGTGGTGCGCGAGGAGTTGATGTACGATGGCGGCGTCGAGGCCTTCGTGCGCTATCTCGACCGCGCCAAGTCGTCGGTGATCGACAAGCCGATCATGCTGACCTCGGAGAAGGACGGCATCACCGTCGATGTCGCGCTGTGGTGGAACGACAGCTACCACGAGAACGTGCTCTGCTTCACCAACAACATCCCGCAGCGCGACGGCGGCACCCATCTCGCCGGCTTCCGCGCCGCGCTGACGCGCCAGATCACCGGCTATGCCGAAAGCTCAGGCATCTCGAAGAAGGAGAAGGTCTCGCTCACCGGCGACGATTGCCGCGAAGGCCTGACCGCGATCGTCTCGGTCAAGGTGCCCGATCCGAAATTCTCCTCGCAGACCAAGGACAAGCTGGTCTCGTCGGAGGTTCGCCCGGTCGTCGAGAACGTCGTCAACCAGGCGCTGTCGGAATGGCTCGAGGAGCATCCGGGCGAGGCCAAGACCATCGTCGGCAAGGTCGCGGAAGCCGCAGCCGCCCGCGAGGCGGCCCGCAAGGCGCGAGACCTCACCCGCCGCAAGGGCGCGCTGGATATCGCCTCGCTGCCGGGCAAACTGGCCGATTGCCAGGAGCGCGACCCCGCCAAATCCGAACTCTTCATCGTCGAGGGTGACTCGGCCGGCGGCTCCGCCAAGCAGGGCCGCGCCCGCGAATACCAGGCCGTGCTGCCGCTGCGCGGCAAGATCCTCAATGTCGAGCGGGCTCGCTTCGACAAGATGCTCTCGTCCGACCAGGTGGGCACGCTGATCACCGCGCTCGGCGCCGGCATCGGCCGGGCCGAGGCCGATCAGGGCGGCTTCAACCTGGCGAAGCTGCGCTACCACAAGATCATCATCATGACCGACGCCGACGTCGACGGCGCCCATATCCGGACCCTGCTGCTGACCTTCTTCTACCGGCAGATGCCGGAGCTGATCGATGCTGGGCATCTCTTCATCGCGCAGCCGCCGCTCTACAAGGCGGCGCGCGGCAAGAGCCATGTCTATCTCAAGGACGAACGGGCTCTGGAGCAGTACCTGGTCGACTCCACGCTCGACGGCGCGACGTTCCGTACCAGCGAAGGCGTCGAGCGCGGTGGAGAGGATCTACGCGTCCTGATCGAGGAGGCCCGCAACGTCCGCAACGCGCTGACGCAATTGCATTCGCGCTATGACCGCCGCGTCGTCGAGCAGATGGCGATTGCCGGCGTGCTGCGTCCCGTCAGTGAGGACGACGAAACCAAGGCGAACGAGGCGGCTGCTTACGTCGCGCGCCGGCTCGACGCGATCTCCGACGAGCTGGAGCGCGGCTGGGAGGGCAAGGTCAGCGAGGGCGGCTTCGTCTTCTCGCGGATGGTCCGCGGCGTGAAGCAGGCGGCGACGATCGATGCCGGCCTCCTCGCCAGTGCCGAAGCCCGCAAGCTCGACGCGGCCGCGACCTCACTTCAGGAAGCCTATGCCAAGCCGGGCGTGCTCAGCCGCAAGGGAGACACCTTCACCGTCAACGGTCCGAGCGACCTGTTCGACGCCGTCTCGACCATCGGCAAGAAGGGCGTCTCGCTGCAGCGCTACAAAGGCCTGGGCGAGATGAACCCCGATCAGCTCTGGGAGACCACGCTCGACCGCGACGTGCGCTCGCTGCTGCGCGTGAAGAATGACCAGAACGACGAGGCCGACGATCTCTTCGTCAAGCTGATGGGCGATGTCGTCGAGCCGCGCCGCGAGTTCATCCAGACCAACGCCCTGAACGCGACGGTCGACATCTGATCGACCGGTGTTGCCGAAGAGCGCATGTTGTGCGTCGCGATGGTTGATGTGAGCGGACGAACGAACGGCGCATCGCGGCGCCTCGGAAAATGAAGGATGGCCACCGGCCATCCTTCCGGCTCCCGTTGGTTGATTCAACGTGTGAAAGGCGGGGACGACCAATGCGCTTAGCTTAAAGCTGTCGACGCGTTGCTCTGACGTTTTCGCCTGCTTTAGTCCCGGGCGTTTCCCAGCCAAAGACACTTCGGCCGCCATATTGCGCCGATCGGCGGCGCTCGTCGGCGACATATTCGACAAGCGTCGGGCCTGTGGCGCTCCGCTCCAGCCGACGGCTCTCAGCGTCCAGCCGCGCAACGGCGGCAAGGCGGTCGTCCTGGCCGAGCTTCGCCCGATCGACGGCAGACCGCAGGACAGCGATAGTCTGGTCGTAGACCTTGATCGGCACCGCGAAGGGTTGCCGGTCCTTGCCGCCATGGGCGAGCGAAAAGCGCGCTGGATCACTGAAACGGCAGGGCGCGCCATGCAGGACTTCCGCGACCATCGCAAGAGATCGCACCGTACGCGCGCCGATTCCAGGTATGAGCAGCAGCTCGGAAAAGTCTTCTGGCCCCCGATCTGCCGCCGCAGCCAATGCCCCATGGAGGCGTCGCGTCAGGACATCCTTGGGCCTGACATCGTGGTGAGCTGGCATCACGAGATGCGGGAGGAACATCTGCGGGGCGTCTTGATCAGGGATGGCGCGCGCCGGCTGAAGCGCTGCCAATTCCCTGACGATCCTGTCGGGTCCCTGATCGCGCAGCATCGTGACCTGCGCTTCGCGGGCGCGGCCGGCGCGCGCATCGGTCAGATTGAGGATGTTGCCGGCGCTGCGCCCCTCGATTGCGGCATGCGGTGTTTCGACGAAGCTGCCAAGGCCCTCGGAATGCCAATGATACCTCCGCGCCAGGCCGCCGTCGCCGTTCATGCCCTGCTGCACGACCGTCCAATGGCCGTCATCGGTTACGAAGAACCCGTGCAGATAGAGGTCGAAGCCGTCCTGCACCGCTGCGCTGTCGACTTTGGCGACGAGCCGGCTTGCGTGCGCCAAGGCTGTCCCGTCGAACCCTACCTTCGCGCCGATCTGTTCCAGCTCGATGGGCGTCCGGCGGGAATGATTGCCTCGCCCTCCGCACACATGCAGCCCTAACTCGCCGGCTAGCGGCTTCAGACCCCGTTTCAACGCCCCGATGACGCTGGTCGTAATGCCGGACGAGTGCCAATCCATGCCCATGATCGCGCCGAACGACTGGAACCAGAAGGGATGCGCCAGTCGCCGCAGCAGCTCGTCGCGCCCGTAATGCTGGATGATAGCTTCGCAGATGACACTACCCAGCCGGGCCATGCGCTCGCCGAGCCAGAGCGGCACACGCCCGTAATGCAGGGGAAGATCGGCACTGCCAGATCGCTTTGCCATAGCTCACCGGAACGAAATAGGAACAACCGAATATATACGTCGGTCCCAGTTCCTTGACCATACCGAGTGAGCGGCGCCGGAACTTAGAACGGTTCCACTTCGTTCAGTAAGCGTCCGAGGGCGCGGAACCGGAAGTTTTCACATCGCCAAACCGATCCGGGCGAGCCTCCAGCGCAACGCAACTGCTGTTCGCATCAAAACGCAAGGATGATGACTCATGGCCCGCTCCCCGCGCGATGTCCCACCAAATGCCAAAGCTACCGTGGGAGAGGGCGGCGAGTTGCACCAGACAGCCTCTGCGCCCGATGCCCGGATCACCACCAATCACGGTGTCCCGGTCAGTGACAACCAGAACTCGCTTAAGGCAGGCGGTCGCGGTCCCACGCTGCTCGAAGACTTCGTCCTGCGTGAGAAAATCCAGCATTTCGACCACGAGCGAATCCCTGAGCGCATCGTTCACGCCCGCGGTTCAGCGGCCCATGGCTTCTTCGAACTGACGGAGTCGCTCGGCGATTTCACCCGCGCGAAGGTGCTGACCGAGGTCGGCGTCAAGACCGAGGTCTTCACGCGCTTCTCGACAGTGGCCGGTGGGGCAAGCTCGGTCGACACGCCCCGCGACGTGCGTGGCTTCGCAGTGAAGTTCTACACGAAGGAAGGCAATTGGGACCTCGTCGGCAACAATATCCCGGTCTTCTTCATCCAGGACGCGATCAAGTTTCCCGACCTGATCCATGCCGTGAAGATGGAGGCCGATCGCGGCTATCCGCAGGCCGCCAGCGCCCATGATACCTTCTGGGACTTCATCGGACTGATGCCGGAATCGACCCATATGATCATGTGGGCGATGTCGGACCGGACCATCCCACGTTCGCTTCGGATGATTGAAGGCTTCGGCGTCAACACCTTCCGCCTGCTGAACGACAAGGACGAGCCGACCTTCGTCAAGTTCCATTGGCGTCCAAAGCTCGGCACGCAGTCGACCTGCTGGGACGAGGCGGTGAAGATCGCCGGCGCCGATCCCGACTACCATCGCCGCGATCTGCATGAGGCCATCGCCAAGGGCGACTTTCCGGAATGGGAATTCGGCGTGCAACTGCTCAGCCAGGACGAAGCCGACGCGCTGCCTTTCGACATCCTCGACGCGACCAAGGTGATCCCGGAGGAGCTGGTGCCGATCCGCATGATCGGCCGCATGGTGCTGAACCGCAACCCGGATAATTTCTTCGCCGAGACCGAGCAGGCCGCTTTCCTGCCGACCAATATGCCGCCTGGCATCGATGTCTCGGAGGACCCGCTCCTGCAAGGCCGGCTGTTCTCCTACCAGGACACGCAGCTCTCGCGGCTCGGGACCGTGAACTTCCACCAGATCCCGATCAATAGAGCCAAGGGCTGCCCCTTCCAGAACCTGCAGCGCGACGGACATATGCAGACGCAGGTCTTCACCGGCCGCGCGAATTACGAGCCCAACAGCTTGGCCGAGGCTGGTGAGGAAGGCGGCCCGCGCGAGGACCTTGTCGGCGGGTTCCGGACGGCGGCGATCCCGGTCGAGGAGCACAAGATTCGGCTGCGGGCGGAGAGTTTCGCTGACCACTACAGCCATGCGCGGCTGTTCTTCCGCTCGCAGAGTGAGATCGAGCAGGCCCACCTCGCAAGCGCAATCGTCTTCGAGCTGTCGAAGGTCACGCTGGAGCATGTCCGCAACCGCGTGATGTCGAACCTCGTCAATGTCGACGAGGCCTTGGCGCAGCGCGTTGCCGACGGACTCGCCATGCCCCTGCCGAAGGGTTCGAAGCCCGCAGCGATCCCGACGGACATGCAGCCGTCGCCGGCACTCCGCATCGTCGGCAAGTACCCCGAGACCCTGAAGGGCCGGACTGTCGGCATACTTGTCTCTGATGGGGCGGACGGAGCCCGGATCACGGCCGTCAAGGCTGCCGTCGAAGGCGATGGCGGAGCGGTCAAGATCGTCGCGCCGAAGATCGGCGGCGTGAAACTCAAGGATGGGAAGACGCTCAAGGCCGACGGCCAACTCGCGGGCACGCCGTCCGTGCTCTTCGACGCGGTCGCCATCATTCTGTCCGAAGCTGGCTGCGCCGCATTGATGAAGGAAGGCGCGGCAATCGATTTCGCCAAGGACGCCTTCGGGCATCTCAAGGCGATCGGCTACAGTGCCGAAGCCAGGCCGCTGCTCGACAAGGCCGGAGTCGAGCCGGATGAAGGGATCGTGGCGTTGGACAAGAAGGTCGACGCCTTCCTGAAACCAGCGCGTACGCGCCAGTGGGCTCGCGAAAGCAAGGTTCGCATGCTGGCGTGACTTTTGTTGCCGGATGGGCTCAGCCCCGTGCGCTACAGGACCAGTGCTACTTCACGCTGCCATCCGGGAAAATGCTCACGCGCTGCGAGGATGAACGAACGCCAACCATCGAGGATGGAGATGCTGGGTCTTGCTGCGGCAAGATGTGAAGTGCGGCGGCGAACTCCTGGCAATTTACCAGTGGAATACCGTGACCCAGCTATGCCCATTTCGGCGATCGGTGCTGATCTCATCGCCGGCCGGGTCGAAGCCATCCCCGTTGGTAACGGGCGCCCATGATGGGCTTGGCTTGGAGCGCCAACCGTTCTCGATTGTGGACCGATCATATGCTCCGGAGATTTCTCGCAGCACTCGCATTTGAATTTCGAAAGCCATCGAGCAGCCCGGGCGATATGGCTTTTCGGGTTCGGCGGTTCGTGAGTCGCGCTTTCCCCAAGCCTAAGAGGTAGCGGCGCCGCGGCAGATTGTTGTATACTTACGACTGACGCAGGCAAAAGAGCAGGTTTCAGCCAACAACGTCTCTGAACGGTGGACCTAGGCAGATTCGCCTGCAGGCCCGCCTCCCAAACAGACGACAACATCGTCCCCGAGCTTGACCGTACCGCTCTCGATGATGCGGGCAGTGATGCCGCCGAGCCCACGAACGGCGTTATACCCGCCAACGCCGAGGATTTCCTCCATTCGCGAACACGGATGGCATTCTCCGGTGGTTTTCAAGACGGCGGAGCCAATCCTGAAATGCTTGTCTTTCAGCGCGACAAGATTGATGCCTTGAATAACAACGTTGCGGCGCAGGTCGCCCGGCGGAACGTGTGACCGGCCGACATGGCTGGCGATAGTCGCGAGATGCTCGACTTGGATCAAAGTGACCTGACGAGCCCCCTGTGCCCGCGTGTAGCGGTCGCCTAGAACGCCGCTTGTGAGGTCGAATTCCGCGCTCTGCAGAGGAATGAGCTGCTCGCGGCGGCCTGGTCGAATGCCGAGCCATACAACTTGTCCAGACCTGACAGGGGCATTCAGAAGCTGCGCGAGTGAGGATGCTGGGTTGAGAGGCATGGCTTCGACGTTGGCAGTCCTAGCGCGCCGAGAGACGCTGAAAGATATCTCGGGCAACTCCGACCGCTCGCCGGCGCAACTCAGGACGGGTCGCGAGCATCCAGCCCGCTGCTCCTGCCATTATCAACCTGATCATTGTGAACATCTCCGAATGGCAACACCAGCGCTTCCTGGCGAGTTCGAAACGCGCTTCCGGCGGATAGGTTCTCAAACGACGCATGCTGGCTCCAAAGCCGCGGTCGACCCACTTCGAGTTCGGGAACCCGTCATAGCTCAGGCGGTTCGATGACGAACCGCTGGGGGCAGACCCACTAAAGGGGTAGACCAGCCGCGGCCTGTTCTCAGGGAACTTTCAGTGTCCGCCACAGAGCCCATGATTCATGAAGACGGTCTGCCAGGCCACGAGTCCGCACTGATGCCCAAGCCAGAATGGAAGCCACGCTGTGCCGGGAGCGGTCGCCTGGACGGGAAGGTTGCGCTGATTACCGGGGCAGATAGCGGCATCGGTCGCGCAGTTGCTGCGCTTTACCCCCGCGAAGGTGCGGATATCGCCATTGTCTATCTGAACCAGCATGACGATGCCGAAGCGACGGTGCGTATTGTTGAGCGGGAAGGGCGCCGCACTTAATTTGTCGGCTGAGAGCGCGCGGTGAGCTTGTTCCCATCAGGGTCGCGAAGGTATGCGACGAAAGCACCATTGGGACGCTCGCTCGGCGGGGTCTCGATGGACTTTCCGCCATGCGTCGTTCCGGCATCGTGCCAAGCCTGGACATGCTCCCGGCTAGCCGCAGCGATGCCGATCGTGCCGCCGTTGGCAAAGGTCGCCGGATTGCCATCGATCGGCGTTGTTATCATCAGCCGGCCGCCGCTATGGGTGTAGATCAGCCTGCCTCTGGCATCGACCTCACCCGGTTGGCCTCCAAGCGCGATGAATGTGGCGTTGTAGAAGCCCTTGGATCGCTCCAGGTCGTTGCTGCCGATCATGATGTGCGTGAACATGCTTCTCTCCGAAAGTCCTGCGCGAGGTCATAGCACCGTAGCTTGGGGGAGCCGCCGAAAGGAACCAAAGCATGCGCGTGATTGAGCCCAACGCCGAACTCGAAAAATGGCGAGAGGGCGTGCTGACCTCGATGCGGGTTTCAGCCGTCGTCGGATCGCACCAGCTCTGCATCTTCGAGCAGCTTTGCCAACCAGGCCTTGGCGCGCCGATGCACGCGCATACGGTCGAAGAAATTCTGGAGGTCATGGAGGGGCAGGCCGAGATCCGCATCGAGGACGAGGTGATGTCGGTCCTACCCAACCAGTCGGTCATCGTGCCCGCTGGCAGCCGTCATGGATTCACGAACAGCGGAGCCGGGACACTGAGAGTTCGCGCCACTCTCGCTTCGCCGGTTTTCGAGGCCAGCTACGAAGACAGCGGAGAGCTGAAACGGAGGTACAGCCCGAACGCCTCATAGAGATTTTTGGACGCCGCCTGCCGATCGAGTCGGCACACGCGTCATGCAGCGCGAGATGTCGAGCAATGCGCGCACGCACTTGCCCGGGAAACGCGCTTGGCGGATCTCTGCTGTGGTGATTTTACTGTCCTGAGGATTCGGTATGTCCCTGGCGAATGGTCGGCCGCTGCTCGCGATGCCAGGCCCCACCAATATTCCCGATCGCGTGCTCCAGGCGATGATGCGGCCGGCTGAGGAACTCAGTTCCGACAGCATCGTGAGCCTGACCGAAACGGTTCTCTCCGATCTCAAGCGCGTCTTCCGGACTGACGGCGAAACCTTCGTCTACGCCGCCAACGGCCATGGCGGCTGGGAAGCGGCTTTCACCAATGTTCTGTCGCGAGGCGACAGGGTTCTGGTGCTGGAAAGCGGCCGCTTCGCCATCGGCTGGGGCGAGATGGCCCGCTTCATGGGCGTCGATGTCGAGATGCTGCCCGGCAGCTGGCGCCGGGCAGTCGATCCAGCCGCGGTCGAGGCTAGACTACACGATGACACGCAGCACGCGATCAAGGCCGTGATGGTCGTTCAGATCGATACCGCAGCGGGAATCGTCAACGATATCCCGGCCATTCGCAGGGCCATCGACGCCGCCGGTCACCCCGCTCTGTTTATGGTCGATGCCATTGCCTCCCTTGGCTGCATGGAATTCGAGATGGATGCCTGGCGCATCGACGTTGGCGTCTCAGCCTCGCAGAAGGGCCTCATGTCTTCGCCAGGCCTCGCCTTCGTCGCCGCCAACGAGAAAGCTCTGGCCGCCCATAAGCGCGCCGACCTGCGCACCGGCTATTGGGATTGGAGTGGCCGGATGAACGTGCTGGCCTATATGAAGCATTGCGGCACTGCGCCTGAGCATCTCCTCTTCGGACAACGTGCTGCGCTCGACATGATCTTCGAGGAGGGGCTGGAGGCGATCTGGCGCCGCCACGCCGCCCTTGCCAGGGCGACACATGCTGCCGTCGAACTCTGGTCGAGTGGTCAGGCTCTCACCTTCGGAGTGACCGAGGGATCCGAGCGAGCGCCGTCTGTGACGGCGGTGTTGACGCCCAACGTCGACGTAAGCGTCATCACCGCCTTCGCGCGCGACGTCTGTGGCGTGACGCTCGGCCTCGGAATCGGAGATTATCACGGCAGGGCCTTCCGGATCGCCCACATGGGTCATTTCAATGCTGCGGCGCTTATTGGAGCGCTCGGAGCCGTGGAGATGGCGCTTCAGGCCAAAGACATCCCACACGGCTCGGGTGGTGTGGCAGCCGCCATCGCCAGCCTAGCCGCCGCCGCGTGAAAGACTGCGATTATGCCGCATGGAGGCCTTGAACAGACACGGTGTCGCTCATGCCGACAGGTGCAGGCGATAGCTGAATAGCTTTTCACCCGTGCCTCCGGGTGGCATACCTCACCGAAGCAGACCTTCAGCCTCAAACTCTTCCCAGCCGTCGAGGCCGGTTTTCTGTTCGCCCGGACCGGGCGCTGCCTTACGGGATTTGGCCGCACGCTTTCCCGCGCGCGTCAGAGCCGCTTTCCCTGCTGCCCGCCGCCGGTTCTCTGCTGTCGTCGCGATATCCTCTTCCCGCCAGATTTCCGGAAATCCGCTGTCGAGGACATGTTCGATGAAACTCGGGGTGAACACATGGAATGTGACGGCCTTGGCTCGGCCACGCAGCTTCACCGTTTTGGTTCCTGCGCTCTGCAGGCGACCGTCGTCGAGCCACTTGTGGCGCTCGCGCGATGAGATGGCGAGAATGTCCTCGGCCTCGCTGGGCAGGATAGGCAACTCGGCAATCTCGGCCAGCATGTCCGCTACGACCGCAGACAGAGCGTCAAACTCAGCAGCTTCGGCGTCCGGCATGTAAAGGATCGCTTTGCCGGTTTCGACCGTGAGGTGCTTCCGCGTCGACCAAGGAAGCCGCCGCCTGATTTCCCGCTCGATTCCCTTGGCGCGGACCGACGACCCAAGGGTGACCGTTGATGGAAGAGGCCATTCGGCGCGCTGCGTTGAGGTGCACTTCACATGATGCTCTGCTCAAGATTGCGGGTCCGGGATTAATCGCACGGATCGATCGCGTGTTCCCAGCTTCTACGTTCTCGGTGGCGGTAGATCGGGTGATTGCGGTTGCCGCCGCTCAGCCAGCCTGATTGGAGATTGATGTAAAGCGGCGCCGGCAGCGCTAGGCTGGCAGCAGGCCTGCCTCCCGATAGTTATCGATCAACGCGTCGAAGACGGAGATGTCGGATCGGCCGCGCGCCATGAGTTGGGCTCCCGCCACGGCCGCGAAGATCGCACGCGCACGCCGTTCGCAAGCGGCGGCATCCAGATCGGTCGCGGCCGACAGGACTTTCGTCAGCCAAGCGATGTTGATGTCGGCAAAAGCGGACACCTCCTGTTTGACCGGGTCGGGAAGCTCGTCGTGCTCGGCGGACATGAAGCTGCAAAGGCAGATGCGGTTGCCGTGTTCCAGCGAAACGCGGAACGTGTTGGGGTATTCCATCAACCCCCGCGCGGGATCGGTGCCGCCGCTCCATAGGCTATCCAGGACGGCCTGTGAGTCCTCCCAGTAGCGCTTGGCGATCGCGGCACCGAGGTCCATCTTGGTCGGGAAATAGTAGTGAATGGTCGCACTCTTGATGCCGACCTCGGCCGCCAATTCCCGGAAATTGAGACCCGTATAGCCGTGTGACTGCGCTGCGCGCTTGGCCGCCGCCATCACCTCTTCTCTCACATTCGAACCCATCCGCAGATCTCCGATTAATTCATCTATCGATTGATAGATAGAGGTTGACGCGCGGATTGTGAAGCCCTACTCAGCTTCTATCAACTGATAGATAGAGGATTCGAAGATGCCCGACCAGATCACTCGGTTTGACGCTAACAAGCTCGCCGAACTCGTCCGCAATCGAGACCTATCGCCGGTGGAGATCGTGAAAGCACACCTGGATCGCATTGAGGCTGTCGACCCGAAGATCAACGCCATCGTCACGGTCGCGGAGGGAGCGCTCGCAGCGGCCAAGGCCGCCGAGGATGCCGTCATGGCAGGCGAGGCGTTGGGGCCCCTGCACGGCGTCCCCTTCACGGTGAAGGATTCGATCGACACCGCAGGCGTGCTCACGCAGCGGGGGTCGCCGATCTTCCGGGGCCGGGTGCCGACCCAGGACGCCACAAGCGTGGTTCGCTTGAAGAAGGCGGGCGGCATCCTGCTGGCGAAGACCAATCTTCCGGAGTTCTCCTACTGGATCGAGAGCGACAACCTCCTGTCCGGCCGCTCGAACAATCCTTGGGACGTTACAAGGACGCCAGGCGGTTCGAGCGGGGGCGAGTCGGCCGCCATCGCGGCAGGCATGTCGCCGCTCGGCCTTGGCACCGACCTTGCCATCTCCGTGCGTGGTCCGGCGGCTCAGACCGGCATCACCTCGATGAAGGCGACGCACGGGCGGGTCCCGATGACGGGCATCTGGCCCCGGGCACCGCGCCGGTTCTGGCATGTCGGTCCGATGGCACGCTCGGTGCGTGATGTCGCGCTGGCGTTCTCGCAGTTGCAGGGTCCGGATGGTCAGGACGCATTTTCGACCATCATCGGCGGGGTCGATCCGGGTGCCGCGCCGTATCACGGCCGCCCGCTGCGCGTCGGCTGGATGGTCGGCCCCGGATTCGGGCCCGTCGATCCAGAAGTCACCGCGATCGTCAGATCAGCAGCGGAGGCCTTGAAGGACCTCGGCGTCCATGTCGAGCATGTCGGCATCCCGGCCCTGGAGCGTGATTTCGCGCTCGACGTGTTCAACCGGCTGCATGTCATGGAGATGAAGCCAGCGTTCCGCGAGGCGACGGCCGGCCATGAGCACGAGATGTATACGATGGCTAAGACGATGCTGTCGCTGCCAGATACGTCGATGGCCGATTTCATCGACGCGGAGCAAGCGGCCGAGAGGCTGCGCGACGGGTACGCTGACTATTTCACGCGTTTTGACGCCTTGATCACCCATGTGCTGCCGATCCCGGCGCACAAGCACGGGGTCGACCGGTTCACCATCGACGGCCAGGACGTGGACGCAACCTATCTTCAGGGCGCAACCGTTCCTCTCAACGTCACCGGGCTGCCCGGCCTATCGATGCGGTTCGGGACGAGCCGAGACGGGATGCCGATCAACGTGCAGGTCGTCGGAGCCTGGCACGCGGAGGCGACCATCCTGCACATCGCCTCGCTCTTGGAAGGCGTGAGCCCGGTCAAGAGTCTCTTCCCCAATCTCTAATTCAGCGAGGAGGCGGCGTCCGGCCACGGACGTCGCCGTCGACAGCGACACATCATCAGGATGGGTCCACCGGCGGGCCATTCAACGTCCGCTTACTGGCAATGCCTCTCGCGCTTCCGACGAGGCGCAATCATGAGCCTAAGACGATGGCTTCAAGATGCCCCGCAATAAACGACGCTGGCGTCGACCAAACGCTGAATGTCCTCTTTCGAGAACCCGGCTTCCTCCAGAACCTCCCGGCTGTGTTCGCCCGTCATAGGCGCCGGCCTGGTCGGCTTGGGCTGGCTGCCGCTCCATTGCGATGCCACGCGCAACGTCCGAACCGGCCCTTCCGACGGGTGCTCGATGCGGGGGAAGAAGCCCACCTCTGCGAGATGAGGGTCGTCGACGAGCGAATTCAGCGTGTGCATCCGAGCATGCGGGATATCCGCCTGGCCAAGGAGGCGTTCCCATTCCGTCGTCGTACGGGTTCGGAAGATTGCCGCCACGGTCTTCATGATGTCGGCCATGTGGTACGTGCGGCTTGCATGGCTGGCGAGGCGTGGGTCGCTGCGCCAGTCGTCCTGTCCGGTTATGTCGATGAAGCGCTGCCAGTGGCGGTCGGTATAGATGACTGCACACAGATATCCGTCCGCCGTCCGGAACGGCCGACGATCCGGCGCGAGCAGGCGCGCATAGCCGCCGTCGTCGAGCGGGGGTTCGTAGCCCAGGCCGCCGAAATGATCGCCGAGGACGAAACTCGCCATCGTTTCGAACATCGGGACGTCGATGCGCTGGCCCTCGCCGGTCCGGTCTCGATGACGCAAGGCACCGAGGATTGCCGCCAGCGCGTGCAGCCCGACCACGCGATCGGCGATATTGATGGGCACGTAGCGCGGTGTGCCGTCTCCGGCCTCGGCGATCAGTGCTGGAACGGCGCACAGGCCCTGGATGAGATCGTCATAGGCGGGCTTTGCGGCGTAAGGGCCGTCCTGGCCGAAGCCGAAGGTCCCGACATAGATGATGTCCTGGCGCACGGCCGCGACGGCGTCGTAGCTCAGCCCGAGCCGCTCCATCGCCTGCGGCCGCAGATTGTAGACCAGGATATCGGCAGTCCGCGCGAGATCGAGCGCGATGTCCCGCCCTGCGGGCTTCTTGAGATCGACCACGATGCTGCGCTTGGACCGATTGGCATGCATGAACATGCCCCCCATCGCGCCGCTGACGCTGGGGCCGACCTGGCGGATGAGATCACCCTCCGGTGCTTCGAGCTTGATGACGTCGGCCCCCATGTCGCCGAGGATCGAGGTGGCGTAGGGACCCATGAGCACGGAGGTCATGTCCAGCACCCGAACGCCGGTCAGCGGGCCACTCATGATACTTCGCTCGCGTCGCGGGGCGGGTCGTAGGCGCGGATCGGCGGCACGATCCCCTGATAGCGCTCGCACTGGATGGTCGTGACCTGTCCGCAACTGCCCTGGGCGAGCCGGGAGGTGCCGATGTCGCGGGTCACGGCGTTCGGATTGCCGTGACCGCAGAGGGGCTGGTCGCTGCCGTCCTCAACCGGATCATACCAGGCCCCCGTCGAGAGGTTGGCGACGCCCGGCATCACGCCGTCGCTGAGCTCGGCCGCCGCCATGCAGGCCCCGCGCGCATTGAAGATTCGCACGAGATCGCCATCGGCGATGCCAAGCGCCGCCGCATCCCTCGGATTCAGGCGGACGACCTCGCGGCCGTGCCGCTTTGCCGATTGGCTGTAGGCCCCGAAATCGAGCTGGCTGTGCAGCCGCGTCGATGGCTGGTTGGCGATCAACACCAGCGGCGCCGAAGCGTCCGGTTGTTCGGTGGCGGGAAGCCAGGTCGGATGGCCCGGGCAATCGTCATAGCCGAAGCTCGCGATCGTCTCGCAGAAGATTTCGATCCGCCCGCTCGGCGTCGGCAGGGCGTTGCGGTCGGGATCGTCGCGGAAAGCGCGCAGCAGCCCGCCATCGTCCGGTGCGGAGGGTAATGGGATTTCGCCCCGTTGCCTGAACTCGGCGAAGGACGGCGCCGGCAGCCCTTGCGCCGCCAGCGCCTCCCGGGTCGGCTCGTAGAGATGTGCCAGCCATTCATCGGCCGAGCGACCTTCGGTGAAGGCTTCTTCGCAACCCATGCGTTGCGAAAGACCGCGGAATATCTCGAAATCGTCGCGAGCCTCGCCGACAGGCTCGGCGATGCGCCGCATCGCGATCAGGCGGGGATCGGTCGCCGCGGCGCCGATATCGTCGCGCTCCAGAGACATCGTCGCGGGCAGGACGATGTCGGAGAATCGCGCCATCGGCGTCCAGGCGCTGTCCTGGCAGATGATGGTGTCGACCTGCGAAAAAGCCCGGCGCAGTCGGTTCAGGTCCTGATGATGATGGAAGGGGTTGCCACCCGCCCAGTAGACAAGCCGGATGTCGGGATAAGCGAGATTCTGCCCGTTATACGCGAACGGCGCTCCCGGGTTGAGCAGCATATCGGCGATGCGGGCCACCGGAATGAAATCCTTCACCCCATTGCTGCCTTGCGGCATGGTCGGGATCGGCACCGCGTTGACCCGCCTGCCCGTATGGCCCATCGCACCAAGCGCGTAATTGTAGCCGCCACCGGGCAGGCCAATCTGGCCCACCATCGCGGCGAGCACGGCGGCCATCCAGACAGGCTGCTCGCCGTACTGCGCCCGCTGCAGCGCGTGCGCGACCGTGATGAGGCTGCGCCCGCCGACGAGCCGGCGTGCGATTTCGCGGATCGTATCGACATCGATGCCGGTGATCCCGGCCGCCCATTCGGCGTCCTTCGCGATCCCGTCAGCCCTGCCATCCAGATAGGCGGCGAAACGCTCGAAGCCGACGCAATAGCGGTCGAGGAACGTACGGTCGTGCCGCCCCTCCGCCACCAGCGTCTGTGCGACGCCCATCATCAACGCGACGTCGGTGCCGGGCCGGATCGGCAACCAGCGCGGGCTGGCCTCGCCCGGCATGTCGTCGCGCAGCGGGCTCACCGACCAGAAGGCGCAACCGCGCGCGGCCGCCCGCGACATCGCATCGGGCTCGACATGGCGGGTAATGCCGCCGCTCGCGATCATCGAGTTCTTCAGCGGCATCCCGCCGAAGGCGAGCACGAAGTCGGTGTGTTCCGCGATTTGCTCCCAGGTGACATTGCGCCGGGACAGGTTCTCGAACGGTCCCAGCACATGCGGCAGGATCACCGAGGACGCGCCGGCGCTGTAGCTGTTCACCGAACGGACATAGCCGCCGCAGGCGACATTGAAGAAGCGGTGGATCTGGCTCTGCGCATGGTGGAAGCGCCCGGCACTCGCCCAGCCATAGGAGCCGCCATAGATCGCCTGCGGACCGAAATCCGATCCGACGCGGCGAATCTCGCCGGCCAGGCGATCCAGCACCTCGTCCCAGCCGACGGCGACCAGATCGTCGCGGAAGTCGCGCTCGCGCGGGCCGGGCCCGGCTTCGAGCCAACCCCGCCGCACCATGGGGCGGCGGATCCTCGCCCTGTGATTCAGCGCGTCGGTGAAGTTGCCGAGGATCGGCGACGGTGCGGGGTCCTCGGGATGAGGGGTCACCACGAGCCTGTCGCCGTCGCGGCGCGCGAAGAAGCTGCCCCAATGGGCGCTGTGAGGAAGACCGCGCGGCGGCGGAGCGGAAAGGTCCATGCACAACTCGCTGGGCACGCGGGCGTGAAACGATCGGGCGATATTGCTGAGGTCGGTTATATCGGTCCAATATGCTGATCGATGGATTTCAAGAATTCAGACTTATCAGTATGAGGCAGGATCGATGGCGCCAGGCCGACGCCCCAGCAGCGCGATGCTCGAATTGCGGCACCTGCGCTATTTCCTCGCGACGGCCGAGGAGTTGAACTACGGCCGTGCCGCCGAGCGCTTGCGCATCGCACAGCCCGGGCTCAGCCAGCAGATCAAGAACCTCGAAGAAATCGTCGGGACGCCGCTCTTCGACCGGACCCGCCGTTCGGTGAAGCTGACACTTGCCGGGGAGCTCTTCGCCGAGGAAGCACGCAAGGCCCTGCAGCAGACCGAGACGGCGCTGCTGGTGACGCGCCGCGCGGGCAGGGGGGAACTGGGTCGCATCGCCATCGGCTATGTCGGCTCGGCCGCCTATACGGGTGCGCTGACCACGATGATCGGGGAGTTCCGCAAGGCCTATCCGGAGGTCGAACTCGCCATTTCCGAGATGGAGATGTCGCAGCAGCTCGACCAGCTCGACCAGGGCAAGCTCGATATCGGCTTCATTCGGCCGCCCGTTCCGCTACCGCTCGGCATCGTCTCGACCCCGGTCCTGTTCGAGGAGATCATGCTGGCGCTGCCGCGGGACCATGCCCTGGCGGAGGAGGAGCGGGTGCCGCTGTCGGCACTCAACGGCGACGTCTTCATTACGCCGCGCCATCCGGCCGGTGTCAGCTTCCATGCGCATACCAACGCGGCCTGCCGGGTCGCCGGCTTCTTCCCGCGGCTCGGCCCGCAGGGGCGGGACTTCGTCACCATCGCCAGCATGGTCGCCGTCGGCCTCGGCGTCGCCCTGGTGCCGCAGTCGCTCCAGAGCATTCGGGTGCCCGGCCTGCGCTACCGCGCGATCGCGGGCGAGCCGGTGCTGGCCGAGCTTGCCGTCGCCTATCGCCGCAACGAGCCCTCCCCGGTGGCCCGGGCCTTCGCGGCCCATGCCCGCAAGGCGGCACCCGTGACGATCGATAATCTCTAATTATCAATAATGCGCCGGCTGCATATTGGACTGATTTGAACAACCGGTCCGATAATCCCCGATCATCAGCATCGGGTTCGTGACAATGGATTGGCGCGGTCGGGCAGGCAGCCCCTTCATCTGCGAGAAGACAGCGGTCGCCGCCCATCGCGGCATGGCGGTGACCAACCACCCACTCGCTTCGGCGGCGGCCGTCGAGATGCTTGCGGCCGGCGGCAACGCGATCGACGCCGCTGTCTCCGCTCTCTTCACGCTGACTGTGGTCGAGCCGATGATGGTCGGCATCCTCGGTGGCGGCGTGGCCCTGATCCGGCTGGCGGACGGGCGCGAGATCGTCCTCGATGGTCTCTCGACCGCGCCGGCGGCCGCACGTCCCGATAGCTTCACGCCGATCTCCGACGAGTGGCCGGACTACATGGAAACCAGGGGCCGCGCCAATCGCGTCGGGCCGAAGGCGATTGCCGTGCCCGGCACGCTCAAGGCCTGGTGCGAGGCAGCCGCGCGCTTCGGCCGTCTGCCGTTGAGCGACCTGATCGAGCCCGCGATCCGGCACGCCGAACGCGGGTTCAGGCTCTCGCCCTATCTGGCGACCTGCATCGCGGAGATCGCGCCGGACCTCGCGCTGGATCCGGAGATCGCGGCCGTGTTCCTGCCCGGCGGCCATCCCCTGCAGGCCGGCGATCTGCTTGTGCAGAAGGATTATGCCGCAACGCTGCGCCAGATTGCAGCGGAGGGGCCCGGTGCGATCTACGGCGGCACGCTCGGCCAACGCATCGCGGCTCATCTGGAGCAGGCTGGCTCCTTCATGCGCTTCGAAGATCTCATCGCCTATCGCACGATCGAGCGCGAGCCAGTGCGGGGGCTTTATCGCGGCGTCGAGATCATCGGTCCGCCGCCGCCTTGCTCGGGTGGGGTCCAGACCCTGCAGATCCTCAACCTCCTCGAGGCCTACGATCTCGGCAAGCTCGGTTTCGGGACGAGCGAGACACTGCATCTGGTCCTTGAGGCACTGAAGATCGCGGCGGCCGACCGGCGGGCCGTCACGGCGGACCCCGATTTCGTCGATGTCCCCACCGCCCGGCTGATCTCGAAAGCCTATGCGGAGCTGCGGCGCTCGGAGCTCGATCCGGCCAGGGCGCAGGCCTTCGAGGCCCGCATCCTCTCGAACGAGTCGGCGAATACGACCCATGTCACGATCGCCGATGCGGAGGGCAACATCGTTACCTCGACGCAGACGATCAACAGCCTGTTCGGCGCGCGCATCATGATCCCGGGGACCGGGATCATCCCGAACAACTACATGTATCTCTTCGATCCGCGCCCGGGTAAGGCGCTGTCGCTTCAGCCCGGCAAGCGCATCACCAGCGGCATCACCGCACTCATCGGCAAGCGCGAGGGCAGGCCGATCTTCGCCCTCGGCCTGCCCGGCGCACATCGCATCCCCGCTTCGGCGATGCAGGCCGTCCTCAACCTCGTCGACCACGGCATGAGCCCGCAGGAAGCGGCAGAGGCGCCGCGCGTCTTCACCTGGGGGCAGGAAGCGGAGATCGAACGCGGCGTGTCGGAAGCCGTGCGGGCGACGCTCGGCGGGCTGGGGCACCGCGTCTCGGCGGTCGATCACGTCGCCGGGGGTATGGGCATCATCGGCTTTGCCGCCGACGGTACGATGGAGGGCGCCGCGTGCTGGCGTGCCGACGGCGTGCCGATGGGCGTCGGTGGCGGCCGGGCCCGCGAGGGGACCTCGTTCTGGCCGGATCCGCGCCGGGGCCGCAGCTACTGAACCGAATATGCATTCGCCGCGAAGCGGGCACAAAGCCCGCCTGACAAAGGGAACGGACCCAATGCTGACCAATCGACGCGAGGCCCTGGCGCTGTCCGCCGGCGCGCTCTTCGCCGCCATGAACCCCGCGAGAGCCCAGACGAAGAAGACCTTGCGGCTTGCGCCGCACGCCGCCTTGCGGGTGCTCGATCCCGTCGTCACCAACGCCTACATCACCCGCAACCATGCCTTCATGGTCTACGACACGCTGTTTGCGGTGGACTCCCACTATCGGCCGCAGCCCCAGATGGTGAAGGAATGGTCGGTCGGCGACGACAAGCTGAGCTGGACCTTCGTGCTGCGCGAGGGCCTCGCCTTCCATGACGGCCAGCCGGTCACCGCGGAGGATTGCATCGCCTCGATCGCCCGCTGGGCGAAGAAGGATGTCGTGGGCCTGCGCTTGGCGGCGGTCACAACGGGCATGCGCGCGGTCGACGCCAAGACCTTCCGGATCGAGCTGAAGGAGCCGTTCGGGCCGATGCTGGAGGGCTTTGCCCGCCCCAGCTCGATCCCGCTCTTCATCATGCCCAAGCGGATCGCCGATCTGCCGGCCGACAAGGTTCTGGAAGAGGTCGTCGGCTCGGGCCCGTTCCGCTTCGTTCAGTCCGAATTCCGCCCGGGCGTAAGCTGGGTTTATGAGCGCAACGACAAGTACGTCCCGCGTGCGGAGCCGCCGGACGGGCTGGCGGGTGGCAAGGTCGTCAAAGTCGACCGGGTCGAAGTCGTCTGGTTTCCCAGCAAGCAGACGGCGATCAACGCGCTCGCCAAGGGCGAGATCGACCTGCTTGAGAACATGAACGCCGACCAGCGCTCCCTGCTCGCGGACAACAAGGGTGTGACGATCCGGCGCCGGCCCGGTCCGAACGCCTCGACGATCCGCTTCAACTGGGCGCAGCCTCCCTTCGACAACGTCAAGGTGCGCCAGGCCGTGCAGGCCGTTGTCACCCAGCAGGACTATATGGACGCCTCGATCGGCGATCCGGAATCCTATCAGGTCTGCCCGGCCTTCTTCGGCTGCGGCACTCCGCTGGAGACGGCCGTCGGCTTTCCCGATACCGGCAAGCCCAACCTGGCCAAGGCGAAGGCCCTGCTGCAGGAAGCCGGCTACAAGGGCGAGAAGATCGTCATCATCACGCCCGGAGACATTGCCTCCTTCGCACCGCTGGCGCCGCTCACCCAGCAACTCCTGCGCCAGATCGGCATCCCCTCCGAGATCCAGACGATGGAATGGAGCGCCTTCCTCGCCCGGCGCGCCAAGGCCGATCCGGTCGCGGAAGGCGGCTGGAACCTGGCGCATGCCGTCTTCGACCGCATCGACCTGATCTCGCCGCTCGGCAACCTCAATTTCGATGCGCGGGGGAAGGGTGCCTATACCGGATTCGTCGAAGACCCCGAGACCGAAGCGTTGAAAGGCCGCTACCAGCGCGAAACCGACCCGGCCAAGCAGAAGGCGATCGTCGAAGCAATGCAGAAGCGCGCCTACGAGCTGGTCTTCTACATCCCACTCGGCACCTATTTCGACTACGAGGCCTTCCGCTCGAACGTCTCGGGTTATGTGCCGTCCCCGGTCATGGTGGCCTGGGGCGTGGACAAGGCCTGATGCTCAGGCTCGTCGCACTCAGGATTGCGATGGCGGTGCCGGTGATGCTCGTCGTCGCCACGATCGTCTTCCTGCTGCTTCGCCTAAGCCCAGGCGATCCGGCGCTGATCATCGCCGGCGAAACGGCCGGTCCGGAGGCGCTCGCGCGCATCCGGGCCGATATGGGCCTCGATCGACCACTCTTCGTGCAATACCTCGCCTGGCTCGCCGAGATCGCGCGCGGTCATCTCGGTACCTCCGTGCTGTCGAAAATCCCGGTGCTGAGCCTGATCTTCGACCGGCTCGAACCGACCCTCGTGCTGGCGTTGAGCGCGATCCTCATCACGGTGCTTGTGGCGGTGCCGCTCGGCGCCGTGGCCGCCTGGCGGCACAATAGCTGGGTCGACCGGGCGGTGATGATGCTGTCGGTTTTGGGCTTCTCGGTCCCGGCCTTCGTGATCGGCTATATCCTGATCCTGCTGTTTTCGGTGAAGGCCGACATCTTTCCGGTACAGGGCTATGTCAGCCCGTTCGACGATCCCGTCGCGGCCTTGCGCCATCTCGCCCTGCCATCGATCACGCTCGCTTTGGTCTTCATGGCCCTGATCTCGCGCGTCACCCGGTCGAGCCTGCTGGAAGTGCTCGGCGAGGATTTCGTGCGCACGGCCCGCGCCAAGGGCAATGTCGAGCGCCGCGTGCTCTGGCGCCACGCGCTGCCCAACGCCGCCGTACCGATCATCACGGTGATCGGGCTCGGTATCGCCTTGCTGATCAGTGGCGTGGTCGTCACCGAAAGCGTCTTCAACCTTCCCGGTGTCGGCCGGTTGACGATCGACGCCATCCTGGCCCGCGATTATCCCGTAGTGCAGGGGCTCATGCTGTTCTTCGCGCTCATCTATATCGGCGTGAACCTCCTGATCGACATCGCCTATGTGATCGTCGATCCACGCATCCGCTATTGAGGCCCGCCATGTCGGCAACGGAACGGGCTACCTCTTCCGCGCGGCGCACACACTTCGTCGAGGCTCTGCTCGCGAACCGTGTCGCCCTGTTCAGCGGCATCCTGCTGCTGGCGATCGTGCTCTCGGCCGTGTTGGCCACGGTGATCACCGGCGACGACGCCTTCCTGATCCGCCCGCGCCAGCGCCTGCGGCCGCCGGGCGCCGAGTTCTGGTTCGGCACGGATGCGCTCGGCCGCGACGTTTTCGCGCTCGTCCTGCATGGCGGCCGGATCTCGCTGCTGGTCGGCTTGTTGGCAGCGCTTGCCGGTGCAACCGTCGGCACCGCGATCGGCTTGCTAACAGGCTACTTCCGTTGGCTCGATCCCATCGTCATGCGCGTCATGGACGGTGTCATGGCGATCCCCGGCATCCTCTTCGCCGTTGCGCTGGTCTCGCTGGTGGGCCCCAGTCTCGTGACGATCGTCGCCGCCATCACCTTCGCCGAGATTCCGCGCGTGACGCGGCTGGTGCGCAGCGTCGTGCTCAGCGTGCGCGAAGAATCCTATGTCCGCGCGGCCGAGGGGCTCGGCATTCCACCGCTGCTCGTGCTCGTCCGCCACATCCTGCCGAGCTGCATCGCGCCGCTGATCGTGCAGACGACATACATGTTCGCCGCCGCAATCCTGTCGGAAGCCGTGCTCGGCTTCCTCGGAGTCGGCTTCCCGCCGGATTTGCCGAGCTGGGGCAACGTTCTCGCCGAAGGCCGCGCCGTCTTCCAGCGCGCACCCTGGACGATCATCGCGCCCGGCCTGTTCCTGGCCGTGACGGTCATGGCGGTGAACCTGCTCGGCGATGGATTGCGAGATCGCCTCGATCCGCGCCTCTCCCGCGCAGCGAAGGTGTCGTCATGACCGCGTTCGAGCCGATCCTGCGCATCGAGAATCTCAGTGTCGCTCTCCCCGCAGGCCTCGATCGCAGTCATGCGGTCCAGGCGCTCTCGCTCGACGTTCATCGCCGGCAGATCGTCTGCGTGGTCGGTGAATCCGGGTCGGGCAAATCGGTGACGGCTTCGGCGGTCATGCGATTGCTACCCGAGAAGGTGCTGCGCATCACCGGTGGCGCGATCCGGCTGGAGGGCGAGGACATCGCGGCCGCATCGCCGTCGCGGCTTTGCGAACTGCGCGGCAATCGCATGGCGATGATCTTCCAGGAGCCTTTGACTGCGCTGAACCCGGTCATGAGGGTCGGCGACCAGATCGCCGAGGTCTTGCGGATCCATCGCCCCAAAATGGCATGGGACCAGGTAAATCCCTGTGTCATCGAGCTCATGGCCGATGTCCATCTGCCCGATCCTGAACGGCTGGCGAAAGCCTATCCCCATCAGCTTTCAGGCGGCCAGCGTCAGCGCGTCATGATCGCCATGGCTCTCGCACTGGAGCCGGCGCTGATCATCGCGGACGAGCCGACGACTGCGCTCGACGTCACGACACAGGCGCAGATCCTGCGATTGTTCCGCGAATTGCTTACCAAGCATGACAGCGGCGTGCTGATGATCACTCATGATTTCGGCGTGGTCGCCGATGTCGCCGATCACGTCGTGGTCATGCGTCAGGGCGAGGTGGTCGAGTGCGGTGCCCCGGACAAGGTCCTGACAGCGCCGGAGCATCCCTACACCCGCGCCCTGATCGAAGCGGTGCCGCGCTTCCGTTACCGAGCTGAGCCCGAGGCGGACAAACAACCGGTCCTCTCCGTCGAGGATCTGAGCCTCACCTATCGCAACACGAGCTTCCTCGGAGCGAAGCGGGAGACGAAGGCCCTCGACGCCGTGTCCTTCCGCCTCGCGCCGGGCGAGACGCTGGGCGTCGTCGGCGAATCCGGATCCGGGAAAACCAGCCTCGCCAAGACGCTGTTGCGCTTCGAGAAGCCGGATTCAGGCCGCATCCTGTTCAGGGGGCGCGACGTCGCCGGCTTGAGCGGCGCCGGGCTCAGGGAGATGCGGCGCCACATCCAGATGGTGTTTCAGGATCCGTACAAGTCGCTGAATCCGCGGCGGCGCATCGGACAGTCCCTGATCGAGGGGCCGATCCAGCATGGCGTGCCGCGTATCCGGGCCGTCGATCGCGCCGGGGAGTTGATGGAACTCGTTGGCCTCCGGCGCGATGCGCTCGACCGATTCCCACATGAATTCTCGGGTGGCCAGCGCCAGCGCATCTGCATCGCCCGCGCCCTGGCAATGGAGCCCTCGGTCATCGTCGCCGACGAGGCCGTCTCGGCCCTGGACGTATCCGTGCAGGCGCAGGTCCTGCGCCTGTTCGAGGACCTGCAGAAGCGCCTCGGATTCGCGATGATCTTCGTCACGCATGATCTGCGGGTCGCGTCCAATATCTGCGACCGGATTGCAGTGATGCAACGCGGACGGATCATCGAGATCGGCGCGTCGCGGCGCGTCTTCGAGCAGCCGGAAGCGGCCTACACCCGCGAATTGCTGGCGGCCGTGCCTGGCTTCGCGCGTGAGGCCGCCGGCGGATAGACATGCGCGACAAGCGAGAGAGGCTCCCCTCTCGCCCGCCGCGCGCTTCACGTCTGTTTCACGGGTGCTGACATGACGATCCGAGAGAAGGCTCCTGCCTACGCCGCGCCGTCGGGCTGGAACGCGCTGCTGCCGAAGCGCATCGCAAGGGAGCGCGTTTCGAGCGAGCGTCGCTTCAGAAGCGTGGTCGTCGGCGCGGGCTATACCGGGCTGGCTGTCGCACGAAGGCTGGCCGAGCTCGCGCCGGGTGAAGAGATCCTCCTGCTCGACGCGGCCGCCATCGGCGACGGCGCCTCGGGTAGGAACTCCGGCTATCTGCTGATCAATCCGGGCGAGCCGAGCGCCGGTGCGGCCGGCTTTGCCGGCGAGTGGGCCATTCGGCAGATGGCGCTGGTCCAGGCGGGCGTCGATTGGCTGCGCGAGCTTGTCGTTACCAATGCCATCGCGTGCAATTGGCAGGAAGCCGTGCCGGCCATCACAGCGGCGGCGACGCCGCGCGGCCAAAGTTCGATCGGCAGGACGCGGGAGCGCTATGAGGCTTGGGGCATCGCGACCAGAGATTACTCTGCGGCCGACATGCGGCACATCGCCGGCACCGCCTACTACCGCTACGGAATCCAGTCGCTCACGCGCGCCTTGGTCCAACCCGCGGCTCTTCATCGCGGGCTGGCAGACCACCTGCCCACGGGAGTGACACTTCTTGAAAACACCACCGTCCGGGGACTGAGCAAGACGACGCCTTTCAAGATCGAGACGAGCCGAGGTGATTTCGTCGCCGACAGGGTGTTCGTGACCAACAACTTGCACGCCCGCGTCTTCGGGATCGGCTGCGACAGGATGGTCGGCATCTACACCTATGGTGCATTCACGCCGGAGCTCGATCGGCACCAGTTGGCGCTTCTCGGCGAGATGCCGGAATGGGGCATCCTGCCCGCTCACCGCATGGGCACCACCATGCGCAAGACCATGGGCCGCCTGTTGATCAGAAGCGGCGACTCCTATGAGCGGGAGCGCGATCCTTCAGCAGTCCGGGCGATGCTGACCGCGCTGTATCGCAACCGCTTCCCGTCGATGAGAACGCATGAGTTCGAGCATGTCTGGGGTGGGCTGACCGCCGTTACCCATAACGGAGCCTTCCTCTTTGGCGAGATCAGGCCGGGACTCTTCGTATCGGCCGGGTGCGGCGGTGCAGGCGTCACGCGTGGCACGATTCAAGGCAAGCTCCTGGCTGAACTGGCCTGCGGTGTACCATCGCAACTCCTGAGCGATCGGCTCGCCCAGAATGGCCCGGATTGGCTTCCCCCGGAGCCCATTCGGGGCGCGGGGGCGAAACTCCAGATCGCTTGGGAGCAATGGATCGCTGGCGCGGAACGCTGAAAGCGAAAACCTAAGGTCTGGCACCTCTGCTCCAGAAGCAGCCTGCTAGGCCCTTTAGTCGAGTTGCCGAGCGGGCGGGCGTTAGTGAAAGGATCCATTGGACAAATCGGATCCCTCGTCGTTGGCAGTTCCCAAGTCACTACGGCGCGCTTTTTGCCGCCGCGAAGATTTCAGCTTCGGCCCAGTGCCAAAGCGCCCGTTACGGCATCACGCCCGACTTCTTAGGTAGCTCGCCCATCAGCCGATCATTGTACGCCTCTAGACGAACGATACGCCGATGGCACCGAGCGGGCCGTAATCAGCATGGATCACGTCACCCCTCTTGATATCGACCGGCCGGGTGAAAGAGCCCCCGAGGACCACTTGCCCCTTCTTCAAGGCTGCGCCGACGTCATGGAGCTTATTGACAAGCCAGGCGATGCCCGCGGCCGGATGCCCCATAATGGCTGCCGAGACGCCGGATTCCTCGATGATGCCGTTCTGCGAGAGCGTCGCGCCGATCCAACGAACATCGACGTCGAAGGGGCGGATCGTCCGGCCACCGAGAACGATAGCGCCGAAAGCCGCGTTGTCGGCTATGGTATCGACGATCGCGCGGGGAACCTCCGTGCGATAGTCGATGATCTCAAGGGCCGGTACGACGAACTCGGTCGCCCGAATTCGTCGTGATCGACGAAGCGTTCTCGGCTTCCACGCTTCTGCCCGTCTTGGAAAGCGCTGGCGAACTTGGCGCTCGGCTTCTGAGCGTCTGCGGAGATGATCCGGACAAGGGGCGCTTCAACGACAACCTGACCGCGCTTGCCGCGTTGGCGGGAGAGTTCGGGATGGCTGTCGATCTGGAAATCATGCCATGGCGCCGGATCGACACGCTGGCGGCAGCCGCCGATGCCGTCGAGGCCACGCGGAGGACAAATATCGGCGTCCTGATCGACGCGCTGCATCTGTCGCGCTCCGGCGCGGTTCCAGCGGACCTGCGGAGCGTATCGAAGGAACTGGTCCGGAGCGTCCAGCTTTGCGACGCGGTTGCCGAACGCCCCTCTGATAACGCTGCGCTCGTCGCCGAGGCACGCGGCGGGCGGCTCTTGCCCGGTCAGGGCGCTCTACCGTTGCAGGACCTCCTGCGCGTGGTTCCTTCAGACGCGACGCTGTCGGTCGAGGTGCCTAACACCGGCTTGCCGGCGGAGAAGCATGCAAAAGCACTCTTCGACGCAACCATTGCGCTGCTTGGGCAGGAGCGAGAAAGCCCTGTGGCTCAACAGCCCCCATCGAAACGGTAGGCAACGGAGCTTCGCCTCAAAATCGCCCGGCCCCCAGCCCGGCGCCGGGCCCTTTGTCAGGCGTGCCCGCGCGAGCCTTCCCTCCGGCTGCCCGCGAAAGCGGCGATGTCGGGCGCGAGAAGATCGTGCCTTTCCGCCCATGATGCAAACAGGCCGCGCGCCGTATCCGCTTCGATCTCGCCGCGGATCGCCGCCAGGCAGGCCTTCAGCGCCAAGCCGTGGACCGCATCGCGCCTGCTCGCCGGCCAGTCGGCCAGGAACATATAGGCCTCCATGGCCGACGCGATCGCCGCTGGGTGCCCGAGTCCGGTCAGGATCACGACCGGCCTCTCGAAATCGTCTGATGTCATCATGCAGCCCTCCCTCGGGGGGGAGCGAGTGCAAACATTGCCATAGCCATATCCTCCTGGAAGCAACATGGATCCGGTTTGGTTGATCGCCGCGTCGAGCGCGCTGTCGCTGTCGGCGGCTTGCCATCATTTTGGGGTGACTTTTCCGCGAATCAAGCCCGCCCAACATCGACATCACTGGAGCCGGAATTCGCCGCTGACCGCACTGAAGTCGGCAGGACCGATCAGGTCCTTGTGAGCCACGGTGATGCGGAACAGCTTGCCCTCGAGCTTGGCCTGCCAGAAGGCGAGGAACTTGTTGAGCTCGGGGAAGCGGGGGGCGAGATCGTAGTCCTGCCAGATGTATTCCTGCAGGATCGAAGGGTGGTCGGGAAGGCGGTAGAGAATCCCGGCGGTGGTCAATCCGTAGCCGGCGATCTGGCGGGCGAAGTCGGTCGAAGCCATTCCTTTCAGCTCCCTGATTTCACTGCGCCGATGGCAGCGAATTTCCAACACCTTGGCAAGCTGAAAAGTTGCGTTTGTGGCGCCTTTTCAGACTGTTAGCACTCGGTCAAAAAAAGTGCTGCCGGCCTCTTGAAGGCAAAAATTTGGCAACCCAAATCATCGCGCGGGCACGGCGCCTCAGGGGCGCGCGGAACCTCGCCGCGAGACCCGCACAGGGCCGGCCCGCTTTGAGATGTGACCGACATGGAAATTGGAGGAACTCATGAAGTTTCGGCCACTGCATGACCGCGTCGTCGTGAAGCGTATCGACGCCGAGGAGAAAACCAAGGGCGGGATCATCATTCCCGACACCGCCAAGGAAAAGCCGCAGGAGGGCGAGGTCGTCGCCGTCGGCGCCGGGGCGCGCGACGAGACCGGCAAGCTCGTGCCGCCCGACGTCAAGGTCGGCGATCGCGTGCTCTTCGGCAAATGGAGCGGCACCGAGGTCAAGATCGATGGCCAGGATCTCTTGATCATGAAGGAGTCCGACATCATGGGCGTCGTCGAGACGACTGCCGCTCTCAAGAAGGCCGCCTGACGGGGCCTCATCCACATCATCAACCTGAAACCTCAAGTCTGAAGGAGTGAGGAATCATGGCTGCGAAGGACGTGAAGTTTTCGCAGGACGCGCGCGAGCGGATGCTGCGCGGCGTCGACACGCTGGCGAATGCAGTGAAGGTCACGCTGGGTCCCAAGGGCCGCAATGTCGTGATCGAGAAGTCGTTCGGTGCGCCCCGCATCACCAAGGACGGCGTCACCGTCGCCAAGGAGATCGAGCTTTCCGACAAGTTCGAGAACATGGGCGCCCAGATGGTGCGCGAAGTGGCGTCGAAGCAGAACGATGCGGCGGGCGACGGCACCACGACCGCGACCGTGCTCGCGCAGGCGATCGTCCGTGAAGGTGCCAAGGCGGTCGCGGCCGGAATCAACCCGATGGACCTGAAGCGCGGCATCGATCTCGCCGTCGAGGCGGTGACGAAGTCGCTCGGCGACCACTCCAAGACCATTACCGACTCGGAGGAGGTTGCGCAGGTCGGCACCATCTCCGCCAATGGCGACCGCACGATCGGCGAGATGATCGCCGAGGCGATGAAGAAGGTCGGCAACGAGGGCGTCATCACCGTCGAGGAAGCCAAGACCGCCGAAACCGAGCTCGATGTCGTCGAGGGCATGCAGTTCGATCGCGGTTATCTCTCGCCCTATTTCGTGACCAACACCGAGAAGATGGTCGCGGAGCTCGAAGACCCCTACATTCTGATCCATGAGAAGAAGCTCTCAGGCCTCCAGGCGATGCTGCCGCTGCTGGAAGCGGTCGTGCAGACCGGAAAGCCGCTGCTGATCGTGGCGGAGGATGTCGAGGGCGAAGCTCTCGCCACGCTCGTCGTCAACAAGCTCCGCGGCGGGCTCAAGATCGCCGCCGTCAAGGCGCCGGGCTTCGGCGACCGCCGCAAAGCCATGCTCGAGGATATCGCCATCCTCACCGGCGGCACCGCGATCAGCGAGGATCTCGGCATCAAGCTGGAAACCGTCACGCTCGACATGCTCGGCCGCGCCAAGAAGGTTCGGATCGAGAAGGAGAACACCACCATCGTCGACGGCGCCGGCAAGAAGGCGGAGATCGACGCCCGGGTCGCCCAGATCAAGGCGCAGATCGAGGAGACCACCTCGGACTACGACCGCGAGAAGCTCCAGGAGCGTCTGGCCAAGCTCGCCGGCGGCGTCGCGGTCATCCGCGTCGGCGGCGCGACCGAGGTCGAGGTCAAGGAGAAGAAGGATCGCGTCGATGATGCCCTGAACGCGACCCGTGCCGCGGTGGAAGAAGGCATCCTGCCGGGCGGCGGCGTCGCCCTGCTGCGCGCGGTCAAGGCGCTCGAAGGGCTCGTGCCCGGCAACGACGACCAGAAGACCGGCGTCGAGATCGTCCGCAAGGCGATCACCGCGCCGGCCCGCCAGATCGTCGAGAATGCCGGCGGCGATGGCGCTGTCGTGGTCGGCAAGCTGCTGGAGTCGCAGGACTACGCCTGGGGCTACGACGCCCAGACCGGCGAGTATGGCGATCTGGTCAAGGCCGGCATCATCGACCCGACCAAGGTCGTGCGCACGGCGATCCAGGATGCGGCGTCGGTCGCAGGTCTGCTGATCACCACCGAGGCGATGATCGCCGAGGCGCCGAAGAAGGATCCGGTGCCCGCCATGCCGGCCGGCGGCATGGACTATTGAGAAAACGAGGGCGCCGCGGCCTCGCGGCGCCCTCCCCCGACGCCGTAATTGCCCAGGCATCCCGAGGGAAGCCATGCCCTTCTCATCGCTGACCGATCCCATCAACCTCGCCCGTGCCGAGGCTGCTCTCGAAAAGGCATGGGCGGAGCTCAAGCCGTCGCTTCCGGAAGGCTCGGACGAACAGGAACGGAACGACCTCGCCTATATCGTGGCTGCGCTGGTCCCTTTGGCGCTCGACGAAGATGATCTCGCGCGCCGCGCGATCGATCGCTTTCGCGAGAAGGCTTAAGCAGAAGACCTCCGTAAAGCCCCCTGCCTTCTCCGCATTGCATTTGGCATCCGATATGACCGATGGCCCGCAGCTATCCAAGGAAACCTCCCCTTCCGACCGCTTCAAGGCGCTCATCACCAACGCCGAGAGCGCGACATACGGGCTCAAGGACAATCTCTTGGCCGTCATGACGCGCGATGGATCCGCAACCTGGCAAACCGTCGCCGCTCACATCGAGGCCCAATTGCCCGGCGCGGGCGAGTTCGCGACCGCGCGATTGAACGCCATACTCGCCCTGATCAGAACCCTATCCGGAAAACCCTGATGACAACGACCGCCACGCCCGAGCATCGCAGCTTCGAAGCCGACGTCTCCCGCCTGCTCCACATGATGGTGCATTCGGTCTATTCCGACCGTGACGTGTTCCTGCGCGAGCTGATCTCGAACGCAGCCGATGCTTGCGAGAAGCTGCGCTACGAGGCGATCGGCAAGCCCGAGCTCCTGGGCGAAGAACCGAAGCTTGTGATCACCATCTCGGCCGACCCGGAAGCCGGCAAGCTGACCATCGCCGATAACGGCATCGGCATGAGCCATGACGAGATGGTCGAGGCCCTCGGCACGATCGCCCGCTCCGGCACACGCAACTTCATGGAGCGGGTCGCGACAGCCGACGGCAAGGAGGGCGCGCAGCTCATCGGCCAGTTCGGCGTCGGCTTCTATTCCGCCTTCATGGTCGCCGCGAAGGTCGAGGTCGTCAGCCGTCGCGCCGGTAGCGCGGAAGCCTGGACCTGGTCCTCGGATGGCAAGGGCGAGTTCACTGTGGCGCCTGCGGCGCTGGAAGATGCCCCGGCACGCGGCACGCGGGTGACGCTGCACCTGATGGAGGAGGCCAAGTCCTATGCCGAACGCTGGACGCTGGAGCGCATCGTCAAGGAACAGTCCGGCCATGTGCCCGTCCCGATCTCGCTGATCACGGAGCCAGGAGCCGATGCGGTACCCCTCTCCGACGGGGCCGCGCTCTGGACCAGGCCGAAGAGCGAGATCACCAAGGACGAATACGCCGATTTCTATCGCAGCGTTGCGGGGCAATACGACGAGCCCGCCGCCACGATCCATTTTCGCGCGGAAGGCCTGCACGAATATACGGCGCTGGCCTTCGTCCCGGGCGCGCGTCCGTTCGACCTGTTCGATGCCGATCGCAAGGGCCGGATCAAGCTTTATGTGAAGCGCGTCTTCATCACGGACGAGGCCGAGCTCCTTCCGCGTTACCTGCGCTTCGTCCGCGGCATCGTCGACACCGCCGACCTGCCGCTCAACGTCTCCCGCGAGATGATCCAGGACAGCGCGCTGCTGGGTGCGATCAAGAAGGGCGTCACCAGCCGTGTCCTCGCCGATCTCGCGAAACTGGCCGAACAGGAACCGGACACGTTCCGGCTGATCTGGGACAATTTCGGGGTCGTCATCAAGGAAGGGCTCTACGAGGATTTCGCGCGCCGGGAACAGCTGCTCGGCCTTGCTCGCTTCCGGACGACCGCTTCCGGCGAGGGTTGGCGCAGTCTCAAGGACTATCTCGGCGCGGTGAAGGAAAACCAGACCGCGATCTATTACATCGCGGGCGACGATGCCTCCCGGATCGCCAGCTCCCCGCAGCTCGAAGGCTTCCGCGCGCGCGGCATCGAGGTGCTGCTGCTGTCGGATCCGATCGACAGCTTCTGGGCCTCGGCCGCGCCGGATTTCGAAGGCAAGCCGTTCAAATCCGTGACCCAAGGGGCGGCCGATCTCGGTCTCGTCCCGCTGCTCGACGGCGCCACGCCTTCTTCCGCTGAAACGGATGAGACGATCGGCGCCCTGCTCGCGTCGATGAAGGAAATCTTGGCCGGCGAGGTCGCGGATGTCCGCTCCTCCGATCGATTGACCGAGAGCGCGGTCTGCCTTGTTGCATCGGACAAGGGGCCGGATCGCCAGTTCGAACGCTTGCTCAGCGCCGCCGGCCGGGTCGACAGCGCGGCCAAGCCGATCCTCGAGGTCAACCCGCGCCATGCGATGGTCTCAGCCCTCGCGTCTGTCGAGGACGATGGCCTGCGCAACGACGTAGCCCATCTGCTCCTGGACACCGCCCGCGTCCTGGACGGCGAGCGCCCCACAGACGCCAGTGCATTCGCCGAAAGGCTGAACCGGCTGGTGACGCGAAGCTTCGGCGATCGTTGAGAGGCCAAGCAGAGAACGCGTTGTTGGCGCAGGTTGGCTATGAAACTTGCAAAAAGGCTTGGCCGATTGGACAGCCCATGCCCTTCAACAGCGCTCTCTGAGCTTCCGTCTCTACGCCCTCGGTCACGACGGTGAGCCCAAGTGCGCGCCCCAAGTCGATGATCGCACGAACGATGACGGTCTTCGAAGGGCTGGCAGGCAGGCCTGCGACGAAGTTCCGGTCGACCGGGCGCATTGGGTATGCCCACGCTTCCAGCCACAAGAAGGGTGTCGGGATCCTTCGGACAAATGAGGTAGTCTGAGTCCGGCAAAAGTTCATCTCCCTCTTGCCGTCACGCTGCCGTCCTCTCAGGAATAGGCGCTTTCGGCAAACTTGGAGTGGCTAAGCCGAACATCCAATGTCCGGTTGCAGGCGCAGCCTCAAGGTCAGTCGTCGGAGCAAGGAGCGGGTGGCTTGGCGCCGCATCTGCATGTTCGGCCGTGTCGTCGCCACCTCTGCTATAGAGCGCAGGAATGCGGGTGACGTTCCGGCAGAGCAGGAGAAGATTGTGACCGACCGATTTGAACGCCACCGCCAACCCTGGACATCTGAGGAACTTCAGAAGCTGAAGTTACTCGCCGGGAAGGGCATGGCACTCAAAGCGATTTCAAAAGCGATGACGCGCAGCGAAGAATCCATCAAAGACCGCGCCAAACTCGATGGCATCAGGATTGCCAAGCTCCGTTAGTCCTGGCTCGCGGCGCGGCCTTGGAATGCAAAGCCGACGTTGACCAACGGTACAACGTCTGTTCTTGGCACGTTTTAGAAATCGCCAATTGGCCGATTACGTCGCTCGCTCCAGCACCTCGTCGGTCCAGACCTTGAACCCAGTCAGAGTGTTCGGCCCGAACGTGGTGGCGATGGCGACATCGGCGGCGTCACGGCCGCGCGCGATCAGCACGCGGCCGATACGCGGCACGTTGTTGCGTGGATCGAACATCTGCCAGCCGCCTTCGAGATAGGCCTCGAAGGACGCGGCGAAATCGCCGGGTGGATAAGGCGGCGGCGTACCGACATCACCGAGATAACAGGTGCAGTAGCGCGCCGGGATGTTCATCGCCCGGCAGAAGGCGATGGCGAGATGGGCGTAGTCGCGGCAGACGCCGCGGCCTTCACGATAGGCGTCGGTCGCCGTGCGGGTCACGCTGGCGTCGTTGTAGTTGAAGGCGATGCGCTGGTTGACGAAGTCGCAGATGGCCTGAACGCGCGGCGCGCCCGGCTGGACATGACCGAAAAGCTGCCAGGCGAGATCGAGCAGGCGGTCGCTGTCGCAGAACCGACTCGCCAACAGGAAGACGAGGCTTTCCACCGGCAGTCGTTCGACCGGCACCTGGCCGGCGTCGAGGTCGTGGCTTTCGGGCAGGCCGCTATCGGAGATGATCGCGTCGGCGGTGATCCGCATCAGCCCCTGTGGCGCCAGCAGCCGCGTGCACCAGTTGCCGAAGCCGTCACGGTAGGCACTGAGGGGAACCGAAGGCTGGATCCGGATATGGTCGGGTTCGGCAAGGTCCGAGACCCGGCTGAAATGCACGTTCAGCATCAGGATGACGGGTGTCGGTTGCGGAAAATCGTAGTCGAGCTCGTAGCCGATTCTGAGTTTCACACGATTCCTTCTGCGCGATCATAGCGCGCGAACACTGGCGGGCCCGTTGGGCAGAATGGCCATCATGCATGTTCCCGGCCACGGCGATATAGGCTGCGCTTGATCTGATAAGCGGGAGCCGCCTCCGCGATGATTGGAAGCAGCATCGCAATGCACGTTTCCGGCGGCTTTAGGCCTAACTGGCCCAATATCTGAGGCTGCCTCCAGCTATAGGGCTAAGCGGCGGTTGAAGGCGAAGCCCGACAAGCGACCGCTCTCGCAGCGAGACCCTCATGCCCGCTGCGCGCAATCGCCCGACATTCACCCAGCATGAGAAGCGTTCCGTTGGGTTGTGTCTTTGGCGCCCTCAGCGAGTCGTCGGTAAAGCGCCATCTGGCCGGCAGCCCAGCTCTCGAACTCCCACAGGAAGTCGGCTGAAACGGTGACGCTGCGACCTCCCCGGTCCACAGCGAAACAGCCGCGCCGTTCCGCGTTCGCGAGGATATTGCCGATATGCTGACGCGAGACACGGAAGCGATCGGCGAGCACGCCGTAAGAGAGGAGAACCGGTGCGGCGATGCCGGCAAGCCCAGCGTAATGTCCGGCAAGCACGGCCGACAGCACGGGGTATCCGCAATCCTGTCCGGTGAACTCCACGACGTCGGAAAAAGGAGCGAAGTAGAGGTCGCTTTGCACGAACAGATCGTATGAGGCACCCAGCCAATCTGCCATCCCGAGATCGTCCCCGCAGAGCCGGTCGACCAGCGATGAAAGCGGTGGGTCGAGGCGCTCGGATGCTTCCAGAAATGCCAAAGGCGAGCGGCCGACTTCCCGCAATAGCTGCATAGAGGGGCTCAATCGGATCGCGCGGCGGTCCTCCGGGAGGGGACTCGCGACGATGTAGCCCCCCAGCTTCAGTGTATTGACCAGCCCCGCGATCTGGCGGGCGCTGGCGGGTGCCGTACGCTGGAGTGCGGCGAGCGTCGGCGCCTCGCCTTCCCCGCGGCGCCAGCGCGCGTCGAGGCCGATCAGCGCGAACGCCACGAGGTAGCGCGATTTCTGCCCGAAGAACTTGTTGGCTGGCCACGTCATGGCAGGTGGCTCGATCATCGCGGTGCAGTAGCGCAGCAGGGCCTCTCGGAAGCTGCCGCAGCCGATCAGTTCGACCGCATAGGGCCAAGGCATCCGGTCGGCATGAGCGGCGATGGCGGGGTGAAGCAGCCCGGAGCGGCCAGCCGGTCGGGAAACATCATCCATTCGCGCAGTACCTGCAAAGTTTGGACTTTGCGACCCGTGGTCGGCATGGGCTCATGCATCGTCCGCAGCCTGTCGAGTCACGTGATCCATAGCCTGTCATGCCGACAACCGTCATTCGAACCTCGCCGATGATGTGGATCCTTGCGCGGAGCGTGCGGGATCATGGAGTGGTTAGATCCCGGCATCGAAAATCTCGCCGCCTGGGGTCTATGCTGATCCTGTCCACCTTATGCGAACTGGCAACCCCCATCGGAGCAGCGGCGCAATCCAACGGCAATGTCGGAGGGCTGGGCGAGGTTTCGACGAGCAATCCTTATCCCTACAGCACACTCACATTCGTCGGCACGGCTGGTCATATCCGCGCGCTGAATACGCTTGATCTCGGGAGCACCGTTCTGACCTCCCAGGGCTCGGTCGCCCGGCTCTCGGCTGTCGCCGGCGCGGCCCTGTCCTTCAGGTTCGGGTCGATCGGGTCTCCCTCGACAATCTATCTCGGCTCCGCCTCGGATACCGGGACCGTCGTGGTGACGGGCTGGAACGGCGCCGGTGGCCTCGGGGCCGACCTCGTCATCGACGGAGGAACCGTGATCGCGGGGCCGCGCAACCAGTTCGGCCTCGGCGATTTTGGCTACACGATGCGGTCGACCACCATTGCCAATGGCGCCACGCTGCAGTTCTCGAGTGACGATTCCGTCATCAGCCACCTCGGCGGCGGCGGTGCGATCGGCATTGCCAGCGCGCAGCTCTCGATCGGCGGCGGCACGTTTTCGACCAGCATTACCGGTGCCTCGCGTCTGACCTTCACAGGAGACAGCACCTGGACGGGCATCGGCGCCAGCATCGGAACCCTCGAGGTGAGGTCTGGGGCGACCCTGACGACCAACAACCCTGGCGCAGTAGAGACGACGACGAACCTCCAGATCGATGGGACCTACCAGCTGAACTCGCCCCTGGCGGTCGATGGACTGACCGGGAGCGGGCTGGTCGCGCTCGGGCTGGGCGCCCGCCTGACAGCGGGGTCCAATGACGCCAGTTCAACCTTCGACGGCGCGATCTCCGGCAGCGGCGGCGGGCTTACCAAGGATGGCACTGGGACGCTGACGCTATCCGGCAATAGCTCCTATACCGGCGAAACGGTCATCAATGGCGGTACGCTCCGGATGGGAGCGTTCAACGCGCTGTCCGCCGCGACCAATGTCAGGCTCAATGGCGGCACCTGGTCGCTTGACGGCTACAATCAGAAGGTCGCCAGCCTGGCCGGCAATGTCGGGACGACGGTCGATCTCGGCTTCGCCACGCTGACGCTCGGCGGCGGCTCGAATACCGGCTTCTTCGGCGGGATCACCGGCAGCGGTGGGCTCACCAAGATCGGCAGCAACAGCCAGGACCTCTACGGGCTGAATTCCTATTTCGGCCCGACCACGGTATCGGGCGGCATGCTGCGCCTCGCGAACGGAGCCACATTGCCCAACTCGCAGGCGATCGTCGTGAATGCGGGGGCGGATTTCGATCTGGTCACCTCCAATGCTCTCTCCCAGCAGAGCCGCGTCACGCTCAATGGCAACGGAGCGCGCCTGAGGATCAACGGCGACCAGATCATCGGCGGTCTCGATGGAACGAGCGGCTCGGAGGTGGTGTTCGGCATCGGGCGCAGCCTCACCCTCGGTACCAGCAACGCCGACACCAGCTTCGCCGGTAATATCGGCAGCGACGGCAATGGCAGCCTGACCAAGACCGGAACGGGCCGCCTCACGCTGACCGGCACGAGCAGCTACACGGGCGCCACGGCCGTGGATGGCGGGATGCTGCTCGTGAACGGCTCGATCGCGAGTTCCTCCGGGCTGTCGCTCAGCAGCGGCGCGAGCCTTGGCGGCTCCGGCATCGTGCCCTCCGTCACGGTCGCGGGCGGCACGCTCTCGCCGGGCAATTCGCCGGGCACGCTGACGATCAACGGCAACCTGACGATGGACGCCAACTCGACATACCGGGCCGAGGTGCAAGGCCCGCTCGCCGACCGGATCAACGTCACGGGAACGGCCTCGCTCGCAGGCACGCTGCAACTGATGCCGCTGGGAGGCGCCTACACCTTCAACAGCCCCTACACGCTCCTTTCGGCGACAGGCGGCCGGACCGGGACCTTCGGCATCGTCGATCAGACCGGTGCCTTTGGGGACGGCGTGACCACGGCGGTGTCCTATACCGGTCAGGAGGTCCGGCTGACGCTGACCCCCAAGCCCTTGGTCCCGATCGTCACGCCGCCGACTGCGCCCGCGCGACTCGGCGTTGGCGCGCCGGCCAATGCCTTCGCCGTCGCCTCGTCGATCGATGCCGCAGTGGCGGGCGGCGCCGACGCCTCGCCCTTCTTCAATCTCTACAACCTTTCGGCTGCTGCGATCCCGGCAGCCGTGAACCAGCTTTCGGGCGAGGCTCACACCAGCGTCCCTGCCCTCGCGAACAGCTCGGCGGGGCAGTTCATGGGTGCGATGCTCGATACCGGTCTGGCAGGGCGACTGGCACCGTCGGCCTGGGCACCTCGCGTGACCGCTTTCAGCAGCCGGACCAGCAAAGGCTATGACGAGTTGGCGAAGCACGGCTCGCTCGACCAGCCGCGCTTTGCGCTTTGGGGGGCGAGCTACGGCTCCGCCGGACGCATGGACGGTTCCGCCCGCGTCGGCTCCGCCGATCAGCGTGTCGATGACGCACATATGGTGGTCGGAGCGGATCTGCGTCTCGGCCGCGACACGGTGGCCGGTCTCGCCGTCTCGGGCGGAAAGGCCCGCGCGTCGCTGAGCGGCGGTCTCGGCAAGGTCGAGAGCAGCGTGTTCCAGGCGGGCCTCTACGGCATGACCAGGCTCGGTCCGATCAACTTGGCGGCGGCGGGCAGCTACAGCCGGCTCGACAATGACGTAAGCCGCGCCGTTCCTGTGCTCGGCAATACCTTGCTGTCATCCTATGCCAGCACGGCCTGGAGCGGACGGGTTCAGGCCAGTGCTGCGCTCGCCAGTTGGGGCGGCTTGACGCTCTCGCCGCTCGTGGCCCTGCAGGCGGTGACCATGCGCAGCCCGGCCTTCAGCGAGCGCACGGGATTCGGCGCCAACGCGGCCGCTCTCTCCGTCGCCCGCAACAACGCGACGACGAGCCGCTCCGAGATCGGCGCTCAGCTCGATGCAGAGGCGCCGGTCGCCGGGGTACCGCTCACCGCCTTCATGCGGGCCTCCTGGGCACGTTACTTCCAGCGGGATGCCGAGATCACCGCAGGCCTCGTCGCCTTGCCGGGAACGAGCTTCGTTACCCGAGGCACGAGGCCTGACGTCAACGCCGCTCTGTTGGCCGCCGGGCTCGACGCCGCCCTCAGCGAGCGTGTCACTCTCGGGATCCGCCTCGAAAGCGAGCTTTCGGCCAACACGAGGCGCCTCGGCGGAGTTGCCCAGATGAGGATCAGCTTCTGACGCTTTCGCGACAATTCGGCGCGCGCCCGTCGGCGAGCCAATCGTTCATTACAGCGAGCTCGTTGCAGTGCAATTGCTCGCAATTCGAAGGCATCTCATCACGATAATGGATGCGTTCCCAGAGTTTCGGGAATTCTTCGCGCCCTGCAACGGGGTAGCCTCGTTCGGTGATCTGCGCGACCGCGTCGCCTTTGAAATCATCGCTGAAAGGACCAGGCCCATCATGGCCTCCTTGCCTCGAAATTTGGGGAACAAGGCGTCCAAAAATCCAGGGGCTATTCAGAGAGCCGTCCATGCCCCGTCGCGTTAGGCAGGCAAACAGCTCAGATCGGCCTCACGGGGCCGCTTCATTCGTGTTGCCGCGCGAGGATGCAGCGAAATACGCGGCCCCCGCGCAAAGGACGATTCGCTCCCTGCGTGCACTATGCGGCGTGCGGAACGAACATCGGCCCTGCCGAGTATTATGCAAATGCCGCTGCATTGGTTGTCATCGCCGGTCTATGTTGCGACACCTAAGGGTGGCGAGCGCTTCGCCGTGTTCAACGTCGAGAGAGCTGCGGAATTTCTCCTGTCCTGGAAAGGTCATGGAGGCGACCAGGCGTGGCGAAGCGCCGTTCTCTCGTGCATGGCCGCGATGAAGGGGCAAGGGTCAACGGCAGATGCGCGGTCAGCATTCCAGACCGCGGCCGAATCTAGCGGGATGCTCTTGAGATAATTCGGCAATCGGAACGAGGCGTGCTTCATGACGATCGAGACAGAGGATCAGTACCAGCAGGCCGTAGCTCGATTGACAGCGCTTGCGGACGTTCCCGATGACGAGCGGGACGAAACTGAGTTCCTGGACCTCTCGGCGGCGATGGTCGCCTACGAAGCGAGTGTCGCAACGCCAGCGCAAGGATAGGAGGCGCGCATGTTCTCATTCCTGTCGCCACGCCGCTTGATCGAACCGGACCCCAAGCGTGCAATCGTCAGGTGCGTCGACGACTATGAGAGAGCAACTCAACGCGTGATGGAGCTTGGCAATCCGCCGGCAGATTCTCCCGAGGAATTTGAGCTGATCGGGCTCATCGAGGCGATCGAGAAATGGGAAGCTCGGCATGATGATGAAGATGACTGGGAGTAAGCTGCCGCCGAGTTCGCTCCGACGCGAGACGTGTGCGTTCGCGGCTCAGGCGCTTGGCATCTTGAGCTTCTTGTGTCGGAATCTCGACGAACCGGCATACGCTTGGATCGCCGGCGACGTAAGCACGTAGCGTGAAGGTCGCCGCGACATCGACGCGATCAGTCTTCGTGCGACGCCCTGAGCCGGTTAGAGCGAAGTCTGCTTTCGGGGAGGTCGCCAAGGTTCGCTCCTGGCGCAACGCGGTCATGAACGATTATTCGAATGGGCGACCCACTCAAGGAGGGTGCGGATAGCCGGCGGCTTTACTGTCGACCATCCGGGTCTCGGACGATGTTTGACATGTCGGCCGATATCAGTGGCGATCCGCGCGTGGATCGAGCCAGTCCCGCAGCGAGTCGCCAAGGAGATTGACGCTTAGCACCGTCAGCATCAGCGCGAGGCCGGGCAAGGTGATGATCCACCAGGCGCTGGCGATATAGGTCCGCCCGTCCGCCAGCATGCGCCCCCAACTCGGTGCGGGCGGCTGGATGCCGAGACCGAGGAAGCTCAAGCCTGCTTCGAGCACGATCGTGCGTGCGAGTTCCAGGGTCGCTACGACCAAGGCGGGGGTCAGGACGTTCGGCAGGATGTGCCGCAGCAGGAGGCGGGCATGGCCGGCCCCCATGGCCAGCGCCGCCTGAACAAATTCGCGCTCCCGGACGGTCAGGACCTGGGCCCGAATGATGCGGGCGTAGCGGACCCAACTCGTCAGGGCGAGGACCGCGATCAGATTTTGCAGGTTGGGGCCGAGCGCGGCGACGACCAGCAGGGCAAGCAGCATCAGCGGAAATGCGAGCTGTATGTCGACCAGACGCATCAACACCCGGTCGTACCAGCCGCCGAAATAGCCAGCGACGAGTCCGAGCAGCACGCCGACGATGCCGCCGAGGATCACGGCGGAACCTGCAATCGTCAGCGTCACGCGGCTGCCCGCGATGATGCGGCTCAGGATGTCGCGGCCGAGCTGGTCGGTGCCGAGAGGGTGGACGCCCAGCCCGGCCCAGGACAGCGTCGGCGCCATCATGCGGGCGCGCAGATCGCCGCGCGTCGGGTCGGGCAGGCCGAGCCAGGGCCCGGCGAGCGCCAGCGCCAGCAGGAGCACCAGCAACGCGGCTCCGATCAGCCCGAGCCAGTTCGCGCGCTGGCGATGCAGGAACGCGAAGAAACTCATGATGCCTGCCGGATGCGCGGGTCGATGAGGGTGTAGAGCAGGTCGACCAGAAGATTGACCAGGACGAAGATGGTCGCGACCACCGCGACGCCGGCCTGCACGACCGGAAAGTCCTTGGTCTCGATCGCCTGGACGATCAACCGCCCGACGCCCGGCCAGGCGAAGACGGTCTCGGTGACGGCGGCGCCGCCGAGCAACTCACCCGCGAGGATTCCTGTCATGGTCACGACGGGGATCAGCGAATTGCGGCCGACATGCCAGATATAGACGCGGCGGGGAGCGAGCCCCTTCGCATAGGCGGTGCGGACATAGTCGTCGCGCATCACGTCCAGCATCGAGGAGCGCAGCAGGCGCGCGATGCTGGCCGTCGTAAAGCAAGCCAATGTCACGGCCGGCAGCACAAGGTTCTGCCATTCCCCGTAGCCGCCGGTCGGAAACCAGCCGAGCTGCACCGCGAAGAACAGGATCAGCATGATGCCGAGCCAGAAGGAGGGCGTCGCCTGGCCGAGCAGCGCAACCAGAAGCACCAGCCCTTCGATCGCCGAGCCGCGATAGATCGCGGCGAGTGCGCCGGCGAGGCCGCCGACCAGCACGCCGATCGCGAGCGCGCTGCCGGCGAGCAGCGCCGTCGCCGGCAGCCTTTCGAGCACGACGTCGAGCGCCGGGCGCGCGAACTGGAAGGACTGACCGAAGTCGCCCTTCAGCGCATGGGACAGGAAGGTCAGGTATTGCTCCAGCAGCGGCTGATCGAGGCCAAGCTGAGTGCGCAATTCGCTGAGCTGGTCTTCCGTCGCCCCGATCGGCAGCAGCAGCACGGCGGGGTCGCCGAGCATGCGCGACACGACGAAGACGATCGTGACCACGCCCCAGATCGCGATCAGGCCCTCGCCGATGCGGGAGGTCAGGTGGCGCGGCATCCGGCGGCCTCCTTCGTCAGAGCGTCCCTCAGGGCTTCAACCCGTAGATCTCGATCGCCGCCTGCCGCGAGATGCGCTCCTCGCGCAGGTCGCGCTCGACCAGCGCCCGGTCGCGCTTCTTGGGGTCGCCGAAGCCGCCGCCGCCGGCTGCCACCATCCCGACCCATTCGCCAGGCTGCAGAATGCCGGCGCGCCGGTCGAGCGGTTTGGCGCCGGGCGAGAGTTCGACGCGGGCGGTGAGACCGTCCAGGCCGCCCTTGAGGCCGAAGGGCGGCACGATGCTGTTCGTCCCGCCGGCCGAGATGCGGGCGGTATGGTCGAGCATCTCGACGCGCCGCCGCAGCGTCATGCCGCCGCGATATTCGCCGGCTCCGCCGGAATCCTGCACCAATTCGTAGCATTTCACCATGACGGGGTGCTCGATCTCCAAGGCCTCGATCGGAAGGTTGGCCGTGTTGGTCGTGTTCACCTGCACGCCGTCGAGCCCATCCTTGTCGAACCGGGCGCCCATGCCGCCGCCATGCATCTCGTTATAGACGTAGAAGCGGCCGGTGCGCGGATGGATTCCGCTGGTCGTCAGCAGCGTGCCGCCTGTCGAGGCGGCGGCGATGCGCTCGGGTACGACGTCGGCGAGCGCGGCGAAGATCATGTCGACGAGGCGCTGGCCGATATCGGTGCGGCTGTAGACGGCGGCCGGCGGCGTCGAGTTCAGAACGGAACCCAGCGGCGCGGAGACGTGGATCGGCCGGTGGAAGCCGGAATTGGCCGGCAGATCGGGATCGACGATCGCCTTCACGGCGAAATACACGGTCGCCAGCAGGGCTGTGTAGACCATGTTGATCGGCGCGCGGACCTGCGGCGGCGCATCGGGGAAGTCGATGCAGATCTCGTCGCCCTTGACCTCGATCACGACCTTCAAATCCATCACGCCGTCGACGAGGTTGCTGTCGAAGTCGTGGCGGAAGCTGTAGATGCCGTCCGGGATCTGCGCGATGCCGGCGCGGGTGCGCCGCTCGGTATAGTCGAGCACCTGCGCGCCGGCGGCGCGCACCGTCTCGGCGCCGTATTTGTCGCAGAGCGCCTGGTAGCGCTGCACGCCGAGGCGGTTGGCCGCCATCTGGGCGCGGAAGTCGTTGATGCGCTCGCGCGGCACCTGGCAGTTCAGCAGAATGAGCTGCATCAAATCTTCCTGCAGCACGCCCTCGCGATAGAGTCGGACCGGAGGGATGCGCAGCCCCTCCTGGAAGATATGCGCATGGCCGCGGTCGACGAAGTCGGAGTGGTGGGCGAGGTTCGTCACCCAGGCGACCAGCCTGCCGCCATGGAAGATCGGTTCCAGGAAGACGATGTCGTTGAGATGGGTGCCGCCGCCGGTATAGGCGTCGTTGCCGACGAAGACGTCGCCGGGCCTCACCGTCGAGAGGTCGTGGTTCTTGAAGACGTGCTCGGCGATGCCGAGCAGCGAGCCGAGATGGACCGGGATGTGCTCGGCCTGGGCGATGGTGCGGCCCTGCGCATCGAACAGTGCGGTCGAGCAGTCCTGCCGCTCCTTGATATTGGTCGAATAGGCGGCGCGGATGATCGCCTTGCCCATCTCCTCGACGATGGTGGTGAGCGCACTGCCGATGACCTCGACGGTGATCGGGTCGAGCTGCGTCTTGGCTTTGTCCAGCATGGTCAGCTCTCGATGATGAGGTTGAGATAGGCGTCGACCGTCGCGACCTGTCCCGGCAGGACGAGCGTGGTCGAATCCATCTGGTCGATGATCGCGGGCCCGGCGACCTTGTGGCCGGGTCCGAGCTTCTCGCGGTCGTAGATCGGGCAATCGGTGAAGCCGCCGGTTTCCGGCAGCCAGACCTCACGGCGGGCCGTGACGGCGGCCTCGACCGGGCCGGTCGCGGGCGGATAGGCCTTGAGATCGGCCTTGGGCACGAGACCGACAGCCTCGATGCGCAGCGTCGTGACCTGCACCGGCTCTTCGGGGGCGATATAGCCGTAGACCTGCTTGTGAATGCGCTCGAATTCCTCGCGCAGCTTGACGAGCGCCGCCGCATCGATCGGGCCTGCGGGGCACGGCACGGTGAGCTCGTAGCCCTGACCGCCATAGCGCATGTCGATCGAACGGATCAGCGAACGGCGCGCTTCGGGGATCGCCTCCTGGGTGAACCACTCCTGCCCGCGTTCTTCGAGACCGGCGAAACCGCTCTCCATGCCCGGCGCGCCCTCGGCGCTCAGCGGCAGGAGCCGGGTCAGCGAGAGATTGGTCCGCAGATCGGTCAGCAGAAGGCCGAGCGCGCACATGATGCCCGGATATTTCGGGACGGCGAGGCGCGGGATTTCGAGTTCGCGGGCGAGCCGCGCGGCATGGATCGGACCGGCGCCGCCGAAGCCGAGCATGACGTAGTCGCGCGGATCGTAGCCGCGCTCGACCGAGATCACGCGAATGGCCTTCGCCATATTGGCGATGACCACGCTGATGATGCCTTGCGCCGTCTCCATGACGCCGAGGCCGAGCTGGTCGGCGAGGCGCCCGATCGCCGCCTTGGCGCGCGCCTGGTCGATCTTCATGCGGCCGTTGAGCAAATGCGTCGGGTTGAGCACCTGCAGCACGACATTCGCGTCTGTGACGGTCGGTTCCTCGTTGCCGCGGCCGTAGCAGACCGGGCCGGGATCGGCGGCGGCCGAGCGCGGGCCGACCTTGAGCAGGCCGCCGGCATCGATATGGGCGATAGAGCCGCCGCCGGCACCGACCGTGTGGATGTCGAGCATCGGCAGCTTCAGCGGATAGCCATGGACGACGGCGTCGTTCGACATCTGCGGCCGGCCGCGATCGATCAGCGAGACGTCGGTGGAGGTCCCGCCCATGTCGAAGGTGATGATGTTGTCGAAGCCGGAGAGACCCCCGACCGACAGCGCGCCGATGACGCCGGCGGCCGGTCCGGAGAGCACCGTGCGGGCCGGAAAGTTCTGCGCAACCTCCGAGGAGATGACGCCGCCATTCGACTGGGTGAGATGCGGATGGGCATCGATGCCGATCTCGGCAAGCCGCGGCTGCAGCTTCGAGAGATACGACTTCATGATCGGACCGAGATAGGCGTTCACGACCGTGGTCGAGAGCCGCTCGTATTCGCGGAACTCGGGCGCAACTTCGTGCGAGATCGAGACGAAGGCGCCCGGCATCTCCTCGGCGAGGATCTCCTTGACGCGCTTCTCGTGCGCCGGCTCGATGAAGGAGAACAGGAAGCAGACAGCGACAGTGCTGATGTTCTGCTCCTTGAGCTTGCGGGCGGCCGCGCGGACCTCCTCCTCGTCGAGGGCGGTATGGATGCTCCCGTCGAAGCGCACGCGCTCGCTGACCTCGAGGCGCTTGTCGCGCGCCACGAGGATGCGCGGCTTCTTTGTCTGGATGTCGTAGAGGGAATCGCGCTTCTGGCGGCGCAGTTCCAGAACGTCGCGAAAGCCCTTCGTTGTGATCAGACCCGTCTCGGCGCCGCGTCCGACGATCAGCGCGTTGGTCGCGACCGTCGTGCCATGGCCGAAATAGACCACATCGACCTTTTGCCCGGTTGCCTTGGCAACTTCTGCGACGCCCTGCTCGATGCCTCCGGCGATGCCAAGCGAGGGGTCCTGCGGCGTGCTCGACACTTTCCAGACATGGATTTCGCCATGCGTCTCGTCGAACATGCAGACATCGGTGAAAGTGCCGCCTGAATCGACGCCGACGCGCAGCTTCAGGGTGGTTTCGTCTTGAACGGTCATGACGTGGTCGCGATCCGGTTGATCGGGGATTCAGGCAAGGCTGTCGCGCCGACGGGCTGCGGAAGCCCGTCGCTCTGGTCGTGTTGGTGGCGTGTCAGCGCGTCTTGATGTCGATCGCGCGGACCCAGTCGTCACCGCGCGCCTGCCAGGCGATGCCCTTGGATTGGGCGTAGGTGATCGGCGTGAAGAACATGAAGATCGAGGGAGAATCTTCGCACAGCTGCTTCGTGAGCTTGCGGTAGAGTTCGGTGCGCTTGGCCGCGTCATTGGTCGAGCGCGCAGCCTTCGCGCCTTCGTTGAAGCTCGCATTGTCCCAATAGGATTGCGGGTTCTCCCTCTCCCAGAAGTTCAGGAGGCCGCCGGCATCGAGCGTCGGCCATCCCAGCCCGAAATAGGCGGAGTCCCCGAGGTTCTTGGCGACGATGTACTTGTTCATGAAGGCCCCGAATTCCATTTCGCGCAGCTTCACGGTGACGCCGATCTCGCCGAGCTGGGACGCCACGACCTGGGCGATGTCGGAAGCCTGGATGTAGCGGCCCGTCGGCACCTCGAGGTCCATGGTCAGCCCGTTGGCGAAGCCGGCCTCGGCCAAAAGCTTTTTGGCTTGCGTGGGATCGTAGGGCGCCGGTTTCAGGTCGGGGTTGAAGCCGAAATAGACCGGCGAGAGCGGCTGGCAGGCGCTTACCTGGGCCAGGCCATCGAGCAGCCCGTCATTGATGGCCTTGCGGTCGATGCCGAGATTGAGCGCGCGCCAGAGCTTGGGGTTGTCCTTGAAAGGGGCCTTCAGGCCGTTGAGCTTGAGGAACATGCCCCGCGTGCCGGCGACCGAGCCGGCTTCTGCCTTGCCGCCAGCCTTGATACGGGCGATCTCGGAGGTCGGGAAGGCGGTGATCAGGTCGACATCGCCGGCTTCCAGCGCCGCGATGCGCGAGGAATCCTCGGGGATGATCCGGAAGGTCACGTTGTCGAAGGCGGGCTTTTCGCCCCAGTAATCCTTGCGTGCCTTCAACACGACGCGATCGCCGCTGGCGAAGCGCACCAGTTCGTAAGGTCCGCTGCCAAGCGCCGCGACCGAAGGATTGTTTTCCGCCGTCCATTTCGGCGGCATCAGCAGGAACATCGACATCTGGTCGGGCAGGTCGGGATAGGCGCCCTTGGTGACGAACTCGACGACGGTCGGCGAAATGGCCTTGACCTCGCTGATGGCGGTGAACCAGGGCTTGTTGCGGGCGCCGGTCTTCGGATCGAGCACGCGCTCGACATTCCATTTCACCGCTTCCGCGTCGAGCTTCTCACCGTTTGAGAAGGCCACGCCCTCGCGCAGCGTGAAGCGCCAGGCCGTGTCGCCGATCGCTTCCCACTTGGTGGCGAGTCCGGGCCGGAGCTTCAGGTCGGGGCCGCGGTCGACCAGCGGCGTATAGATATGCGCAGCGACGCTGAGGTCGGTGCCAACGGTCGTCGATTTGTCCGGGTCGAGCGTGTTGACGTTGCTCGATAGCGCGATGGTCAGGTCACGCGCCGCCGCCGGCATGAGGAGAGCGGCTGAGCCAACGCCGAAAGCGAGAGCGGCAACGAGTCGGTGAGCGAAGGCCTTGTTGCGCATGACAATCCCCTGTTCTTGACTTTGGCGCCAATCTTGAGTTCATGATTGGCATCTGTCAATCGTCCGCCATAGGATGTTTTGCTTAATGAAGGTGCAAAGGCGCAGGACTTCATCTCCGGCCAGCCGGAGAGCCGGGCCGATGAATTGCGGTTCCGCGGCAAAGCGGGTGAAGATGGTTGCAAGCATGCAGGGATTCGCCTGCGGGACATGGCGCTGATGACGTTGGATATGGGGCAGAGCGGCGGGACTGGCGCCGGCACGCGCAGCGCACGGACGGCCGGCGGCAGCGCGTCGCGCGCCCGGGAACTCGCCAAGCTGATCGAAAAGGACATCAGCACAGGGCGTCTGAGTGCCGGTTCCTGGTTGAAGCAGGTCGATCTCGAAGCGCAATACGGCGCCTCGCGGCTTGATATCCGCCAGGCGCTGGACCGGCTCGAGGAGAAGGGTTTCGTCAAGCTGGAAGCCAATCGCGGCTACCGCGTCGAGACCTTCGACAAGGAGCGCTTCCGCAATGTCGTGACGATCCGCGCGATCCTCGAAGTCGCGGCCGCGCAGGAGGTGCTGAAGCATATCGACGAGCCGGGGCTGGAGCGCTTGCGGCAACGAGCCGACGGCTTTGCCGAGGCGGTCAACGCCGGAACCGTCGTCGCACAGGAGGAGGCGAACTACGCCTTCCATGCCGCGATGCTCGAATTCTGCCCGAACCGCGATCTCGTCTCGATGATCTTCGACCTGCGCAGCCGCGTTCCCGTCACGCTGACACGCGAGAAGAACACCGCAGCGTTGCTCGCGAATACCGTGCGAGAACACTACGAGATCGTCGAACGCCTGCGTGAATGCGACAAGCCCGGCCTGGAAGCCATCGTCCATCGGCATGTGCTGGGCGGCCTCGAAATCGTCTGACATCTATCCATCAAGGGGATCATCCATGCGCGTCGCCATCGTCGGCTTCGGCGGGATCGGGCGCGGCTACGCCGCCTACCTGACCAAGCAGGGACATGAACCCGTCATCTGGTCGCCCAGTGGCGCGGCGCTCGCCGACTTCGGCGGCGGCTCGCCACTGGCCGTCACCGGCAAGCTCGAAACCGCCGTGCCGCTGCGCATCGCCCGGGATTGTGCCGAAGCCGTTTCCGGTGCTGACGCCGTCATCATCACGGTGCAGGCGAACGGCTTCAGGACGGTGATCGACGCCATCGCCCCACATTTGGCGGCGGGACAGGCCGTCATCATCAGCGCCCACTGCTCTTTCGCGGCGCTCTATCTGCACCGCCTTTTGAAGGCGCGCGGCATCGACATTCCGATCGCGGCCTGGGCGACGACAGCGTTGACCGCTCGCAAGAGCGGCCTGCGCAGCGTCCATATCTCGGGCATCCGGGCGAAGCTCGACGTCGCCACCTTGCCCATCCACCACGCCCGAGCCGGGCTCGAGCTGTGCCGCGCCCTGTTCGGCGATCGCTTCGAGCCCCGCGAGGATGTGCTGGCGATCATGCTCAGCAACCTCAATCCTCCGGCCCATGTCGCCAATATGCTCGGCAACCTGACCCGCGCCGAACGCGGCGAGGACTGGCCCAATTACGGTTCGATCACCCAGGGGGTCGGGCGCATCGTCGATGCCATGGATGTCGAGCGCCTGGCGCTGGCCAAGGCCTTCGGCCTTTCGGTCCGCACCGTTCAGGACCACTATGTCCATTCATTCGGCGTATCGCCTGGGCCGGTCGGGGAGATGGCAGCGGCGGTCTACAAGAACCGCCCGGAGCTGCTCGGTCCGAAGACGCTGGATACCCGGTTCATCACCGAGGATGTACCCTTCGGGTTGGTGCCGCTGGAAGCCTTGGGCCAGGTGACCGGCGTGCCGCTCCCCCTGCACCATGCCGGCATCGCGCTGTTCGACGCGGTCTGCGGCCGGAACTTCCGCGCCGAGAACGACTTGCTGCCGGCGCTTGATCTCGCCGGGCTCTCCGCGGCGGACCTCCATAGAGAATTGCGAGGCGAGTGAGCGAGCCTTCAGGCCTGACAAGAGAAGGGGCAAGGTGTCGGCGGTTCCGGCACCTGCAGATACAGCCCGATGATGCAGATCGTGAGCGAGCGACGGCCAGCGCCGACGCACGATCAGATGCTTCTCTCAAAAAATGGGCAATGTCGGCATTTTTGCAGCCGTCCCACTTCCGCAAGTGGCGCGCCCGGCTCGTCGATTGAGATTATGCTCGCGATCGCTAGATCAATTTGTCCAGCGTGATCGGAAGGTCGCGAACACGCTTTCCCGTCGCGTTGAAGATCGCGTTTGCGACGGCGGCCCCCGTGCCGGTGATGCCGATCTCTCCCACGCCGCGTGCCCCCATGGGGGTGTGGGGGTCGGGAATGTCGGTCCAGATCACGTCGATGTCCGGCACGTCGAGATGTACCGGGACATGGTACTCCGCAAGGCTTGGGTTCATCACCCGGCCCTTGCGCTCGTCGAACTGGGTTTCCTCCATCAAGGCCAGGCCCAGCCCCATGATGATTCCGCCGCGGAACTGGCTGGCTGCCGTCTTGGGGTTGAGGATGCGGCCGCAATCAAAGGAACCAAGGAAGCGCGAAACGCGGGTCTCGCCGGTCACCACATTGACGCGCACCTCGCAGAACATCGCCCCGTGGCTGTGCATCGACCAGTGCATCATTTCGAGGGGGGTCGGCGGCGTCGCTTCGACGGTGAGCGCGTCGCGCCCGGCGCGGCTGAGAATCGAGCTGTAGCTTTCGAACCGCTCGGGCTCGTCGCTCTTGCACAACCCGCCATCGCGGCTGGCGATCTCACCGGGATTGAGACCTGCCAACGGGGAGTCGTTGCCGGCAAGCTTCAGGAGCTCCGCGACCAACGCGTTATAGACCGCGATAACCGAAGCGCCGATGGCCGCAGTCTGCTGAGAGCCGCCGGCCATGACGACGCCCGGCAGCGTCGAGTCGCCATAGTTGAAAGTGACTTGATCCATGGCGAGGCCCAGCCGCTGCGCCGTGATCTGGGTCTGCACGGTTGCCGTGCCCATTCCCATCTCATGGGCCGCGATGTCGACGGTCGCGTGACCATCGCGGCGAAGCGTCAGCCGTGCGGCACCGCCGGGCATGCGATAATAGGGATAGGTCGCTGTGGCGCAACCGACCCCGACCAGCCATTCGCCATCACGCGTGGCACCAGGTTGAGGATTACGCCGGCTCCAGCCGAAGCGCTCCACGCCGGCCCGCCAAGCCTCGGCGATATGTCGCGCTGAGAACGGCAGTCCCGATGTCGGATCCGTCTCTGGCTCGTTGCGTAGCCGTAGCTCGACGGGGTCGACCTGGAGTTCGTGCGCGAGCTCGTCGATCGCGCACTCCAAGGCGAAGGTCCCGACGGCTTCGCCCGGCGCCCTCATGAAGGTATTGCCCAGCATGTCGAGTTCGACCTGCTGAACGTCCAGCAGGATCGTACCGGAGGCATAGGCACTGCGCGATTGCAGGATGAAGGGCTCCGGCATCGCGTTGTGCGGCGTTTTCGCCGTAACGCCGGTATGGATCAACGCGGTCAGCGTGCCGTCTGTCTTCGCACCGAGAGCGACGCGCTGTCGGGTCGGCGAGCGGCCTCCGATGAGGCGGTAGACGCCTTCGCGCGAAAGGACCAATCGCACCGGGCGCTGCGCCAGCTTAGCGGCCGCCGCGGCGATGATATGATGCTGCCATAGCGTCTTGCTGCCGAAGCCGCCGCCGACGAAAGGCGAGGTCACAACAACCAGGTCTTCAGCAAGGCCGAAGACCTGAGACAGCGTCCAGGCAGCATGGGCGACCATCTGCTGGGCATCGTGCACGCGCAGCGTATCGCCCTGCCAGGCGAGCGTCACGGCGTGGAGCTCGATCGGATTATGGTTGTGCCTGGGCGTCGTATAGATCGCGTCGACCTTTACGGGTGCCTCCGCGAGCGCGGCTTCGGCCTCGCCCTTGGCGTCGTGCAGCGGTTGACCCATGAACTGCGCCGAGCGGGTTCCCCGCTTCTCGGCCTCTCCGAAATCGGTGTGCGCGTCCTCCTCATCATAGCGGATGCGGATCAGCGACTTCGCATGGTCAGCCTGTTCCTGAGTCTCGGCCAACACGACCGCAAGGGGCTGGCCGTTCCAATGGATGCGGTCATCCTGCATCACCGGCAGGGAGTCGCCGCCCGAAGCCTTGGCCGATGACTGGAAGAGCGGCGTAGGCTTCAACCTCGGTGCATTGAGATAGGTCATCACGAGAACGACGCCGGCAGCGGCTTCAGCGGCCGCCACGTCGATTGCGGCGATGCGACCCTTGGCGATCGTGCTGTAAGCCATGGCGGCATAGACCATGCCGTCTATCGCGATCTCGGCCGCGAAAAGCGCACCGCCCGTGACCTTGAGAGGGCCATCCAGCCGCGACATCGGCTTTCCGACATGCCCGTGGCGGTGGTTGATCATCGGATCGGGCTCGCCACCCGGAATCCAGCTATCGGGGGCCAGCGCGACAGCCTTGGCCATCGCGGCCTGCACGACGCCCTGTGCGAGCTGCTTGGCGTCCTCGATGATGCTCATGCGAGATCTCCGGCCAGCTTGCTGAGGGTCGCGACGATGGACCGGCTGAGCAGGTCGACCTTGAAGGCATTGTCTTTGAGGGGACGAGCTTCGGCGAGTTCAGCGGCTGCGGCTGCTGCGAAAGCCTCCGCGGTAGCGGGTTGACCGCGCAGCGCTTGCTCAGCCTTGAAGGCTCGCCACGGCTTGTGGGCGACGCCGCCCAGCGCCAGCCTGACATCCGCGACGTGCCCGTTTTCGACGGACAAGGCAGCCCCCACCGAGACGAGGGCAAAGGCATAGCTCGCCCGGTCCCGCACCTTGCGGTACTCGGATCGCGCAGCGAGAGGCGACGTCGGCAGCGTGATCTGCGTGATCAACTCGCCCGGCTTCAGGACCGTCTCGATGTCGGGACGATCTCCGGGCGGCTGGTAGAAATCGGTCAAGGGTACGCTGCGGTCGCCTTCGCTTCCGCGCAGATGCACGATGGCGTCGAGCGCGACGAGGGCCACCGCCATATCCGACGGGTGGGTCGCGATGCAGGACGGAGAGGCGCCGAGAATCGCATGGATGCGATGAAAGCCCTCGATCGCGTCACAGCCTTGCCCTTGCACGCGCTTGTTACAGCGGCAGCCGTCATCGTCGTAGAAATACGTGCAACGGGTGCGCTGGAGGATATTGCCTCCGACCGTTGCCATGTTGCGGATCTGTGCGCTGGCCCCGGCCATGATGGCGCGGGTCAGCATGGGATACCGGGTCCGCACGAGCCGGTTTTCCGCAACGGCGGTGTTGCGAGCTGCTGCGCCGATAACGAGGCCGCCTTCGGCGTCCTCGACGATTTCGACCGACAGCCCCGTCACGTCGACGAGCTTATCCGGCCGTTCGATCGTCTCGCGCATCAGATCGACGAGATTCGTGCCGCCACCAAGGTATTTTGCGGCGCCTGTCGCGCGGCGCACGGCGTCGGACGCGTCGACGGCGCGCTCATAGCTGAACGGCATCATCGGGAGGCCTCCCCATAGACGGATTCGATGGCGTCGATGATGCCGTTATGCGCGCCGCAGCGGCACAGATTGCCGCTCATCCGTTCGCGCACCTCCTCGCGGCTGAATGGAATCACATCGGCATCGAGATCACGGGTGACGTGGCTGGGTAGGCCGCGCTTCACCTCGCTCATCATAGCGACTGTCGAGCAAAGCTGGCCCGGCGTGCAGTAGCCGCACTGGAAGCCGTCATGGTCGATGAAGGCCTGTTGCAGCGGCGCCAGGGAGGCGAGCGTCCCGAGCCCCTCAACCGTCGTGATCTCGCGGCCCTCATACTGAACAGCAAGCCCCAAACAGGCGTTGATCCGCTCGCCATCGACGAGCACGGTACAAGCGCCGCAGGCGCCCTGGTTGCACCCCTTTTTCGAGCCGGTCAGCCCGAGATGATCGCGCAGCATATCGAGGAGCGAGGTGCGCAGATCGGCTTCCACCTCGAGGGAGTTGCCGTTGATGGTAAATCGCATGCTGCGCTCCCGGGTCGAACTTTTGTTCATTCCAGTTCGCAAACGCGGGGGAGGCCAATCGGTTCACGCAACGATCGGCGGTCTTTCGGAGCACCGTCTGATCGGCCTGAACACCATCAGGGCCATCATTGGGTAGATGGCGTGCCGCGGCGACCTCAGGTGCATCAGGTCAACAAATACAGTTTCGTTCTTACGGAGACATAGAAGGCGCGAGAGCTGCAGGGACTGCGGCCAGCCGTGCCACGAGCGCTTCAGTGCCTTGCGCACTTTTGAGGTGGAACAGCTCCCTCTTATCGGAAGAATGGCGCACTTATGGGATGCGCAACAAATGCAGCCTGTACGGGGCGACGCTCGCGTTCGGATATCGAATCCTACGATGGGCGATCCAGACGCCTGCTAACCACGAAAGGCCGTAAACAGGTCGCCGACCCGCTGTGGCGACGCACCGTGCCTCATAGCTAGCGCTGTCAGAATCCGCGCTTTTCGTCCATCGATCCAACCGCTGTCGACAAGGCCCTTTCTCAACAGATCCATCTCGCTGCCCGGAAAGCCGTAGGTGTTTCGCAGCACCTGTCCAGCCCCTGTCCGCGAAGCCAAGATCACAGGCTTCTCGGCTGCGATATCTGCGAGTACGACGGCCACCTCAGGGCCGCAATGGCCGCCTCCGAGCGCCTCGACGACGAGCGCGTCGACGTCCGTTTCGGCCAAGGTTTTGAGGATTCGGATATCGAAATCGAGCGTCAGCGTCAGAAGCGGGACATGGGCGGGACGCGGGTCCGGAAGCCGCGCGATACAAGGCCCTTTGGAAAGCGTTAGGGGAACAACGACCGCGCCCTCCGACAGCCATCCGAGCTTGCCTGCATTTGGGGAGACGAAGGCTGCAACATTGGTCGTGTGCTGCTTGGTGACGAAACGCGCGGCGTGAAGCTCGTCATTGAACACGACGAGGACACCGAGGTCGCGCGCAACGGGCGAGCGAGCAACCTGAACCGCGGCGAGGAGATTGGCAGGGCCGTCTGCCCCGGCCAGCGAGGGATTGCGCATCGCTCCAGTCACCACCACGGGCCGAGGGAGGCTTAGGAGCAGATCGAGGGCAAAGGCGACATCCTCGATCGTGTCGGTTCCCTGGGTGACGACGACCCCGGTGGCCCCACGCTCGCAGGCCTTTTCAATCTGACCGGCGAGGCTCTCGATGTCGTCGAATGTCAGGTGGGCACCAGGCTTCTGCCTGAAGCTCACTGCGTCGATGTCGAAGGCCGCCAAAGCGGGAACGGCCTTGACCAGATCGTTCGCATCGAGCCGCGGGACGGCTCCGATGTCGACCCCCGGCACCATGGCGATGGTTCCGCCCAATGCGAAAATGGCAACCTTGCCGGTGAGATCCTGATCGGGCGAAGTCACGGGCCTATCCCGCCGGCACCGATGGTCGCGCCACCTGATCGGCATTTGACAGGATATCGGTGGTGCCGAACATCTCGACGAACTCGACGACATAGTCGCACAGTTTGTTGAAGGCGACTTGGCCGCGCTCGGCGCTGCTGTTGGTCACATCGGCCCAGGCACCGCTGGCGTTGACCTCCCTCGAAAGGGGAAACAGCCCGACCTTGCTGGCCTTGAATGCGAACTTCGATGATCCCAGCGGCTGCAAACCGGCGACGCTATTGAGCCCCGGCGGAAACCGCGCATCGAGCCTGATATCATCGCCCTGGAGATGAGCGATCAGGGACATGAGGGGCTCGCCACCATGGCCCGTCGCCCATTTGCCATCGCCCTTGAAGGCTTCGCCGGCGACGTCGCGGGTGATTTCCAGGGGGTCCAGCAGCGCCAGATCGGCCAGGGCTTCGCGCCGCATCTTGCGGCCGATGATTTCCAGCGGCTGGATATTCTGCCGATGGCAATTGAACATGACGATCTTGGTGAAACCGTTTCTGACCGCCTCGCGCACCACCGTTTCGACGAGCTGCGAGAAGAGGGGTTCCGACAAGGTGAAGGTGCCGGGCAATGAATCGTGCATTTCCGAAAGACCGTAATGCAGGGTCGGCATAACGAGAGCGTTCGCGCGCGCCGCAACGGCGAGAGCGAGCTTTTCGGCAATGATGAAGTCGCATCCAAGCAGTTGGTGCGGCCCGTTGCTTTCCACGGTGCCGATCGGCAGCAGCAGAACGCTGCCGGACTGGGCGGCGCTCAAGACTTCGATGTTGGTGAGGTGGGAGAGCGAGGTCTTTTTCACGCCGCCTTCTCCTGCTTCGCCGAGATCGTCCTGGCGAGCGCGGCCTGGGCCGCCAGCGCCGACATGATGATGCCGCTCGGCGTCGCGTTGAGCATCACGCCGCCGCCCTTCGCGAAGGACCGGTAGACCGCCTCGTCGGGCAGGTGACCCTGGACGCTGTGCCCCGTGAATTTACCTGCGGCCTTAGCCCTGGCGAAGACAGACGCTTCGATCATTTTCACATCGCTCATCGGCGGCATGTTCATCGATTGGCGCAGGTCCTTGGCCCCGCAATCCACGAAATCGAGCAGCGGTTCGGCCAGGATTGCATCGAGGTTGTCGATCGCCTCGGATTCTTCGATGATCACACCCACCAGAAGCTCCGCGTTGACCTCCTTCATCCAGCTGTCTTCCTCGGTTTCGAAACCGAAGCGTCCGGACCGGCCGAGCGCATAGACCGTTCGCGTCCCCTGGGGGTGATAATAGAGCGCATCGGTCAGCTCGCGCACGTCCGCGGCGGTCTTCACCCGCGCCAGATTGAAGCCTTGCGCACCGGCCGACAGCATCGGGTCGATCATGTGCATCGAAGAGCGGCCAAGCCGCACGATCGGGGTCATGCCGCACAGCAGGGTCGTCTGGACCAGCTCGGCGGCCTCCCGCACCGTGAACGGCTCGTGCTCGGCGTCGACGACGACGTAGTCGCAGCCGGCGATTCCGGCCATCTCGACGATCTCGGTCGAATGCAGCCGCATGACTGCGCCGAAACATGTCGCGCCCTGCGCCAGCTTCTTTTTGAGCGAATTGCTGAATGGGACAGGCATTGTCTTTCCTTTTTCTCTTAGTCTCTTGAAACCAGCCAGCCATCGGCTTTCGACCAGCAGGCGAATTTTGACGCCGAGGGCGCGATCGCCGGGTCGGATGCGGGAAGCATCGCGTCCAACGACACGCCCCCGAGATCGAGTGCGTACTCGGTCGAGGTCCCGAGAAAGACGCTGTCCGTGATCTGCACCCGGCAACCGTTCTCGCCGGGTTCGACCGCGTCGCGCAGCCGGATCTGATTGGCGCGCAGCGCCAGAAGCGCCCTGGCGCCGACGGCGGGCCGGTAGTCGAGAGCCTGGCCGGCGATGACGATCTCTCCGGTGGCTTCGACCCGGCAACGATGTTCCGTCTCGCCGATCGCTTCGACGACGACCGGCAACACCGAAGAGCCGCCGATGAAGTCCAAAGCGAAGCGCGAGGCCGGCTTCATGTAGATACGCCGGGGATCGCCTATGTCGGCGAATACGCCGGTGGACATCACGGCGATCCGGTCCGACATCGCCAGCGCCTCTTCCTGATCATGCGTCACGAAGATCGTCGCGACGCCCATCAGGCGTTGAATCCGCCGCAGCTCCGTCTGCATCCGAACCCGAAGGTGACGATCGAGGGCCGCGAACGGCTCGTCGAGCAGCAACAGGGCAGGTTTGGGAGCCAGGGCCCGGGCCAGCGCGACACGCTGGCGCTGCCCCCCGCTCAGGGCGCCCGGAAGCCTATCGCCGAAGCCGGACAGCCCGACGAGCTCGATCATATCGGCGACGCGTTGCGCGATCTCGCTGCTCGCCCTGCCGCGCATCTCGAGCCCGTAGCCGATGTTGCGCGACACGGTCATATGCGGAAAAAGTGCGTAATCCTGAAAGACGACGCCCATTTCGCGGCGATGCGGCGGCACGCCGTTGAGGGTCTTGCCGTTGACGACGATCTCTCCGCTCAGCGGGTTTTCTAGCCCCGCGATCAACCGCAGCGTGGTCGATTTTCCGCAGCCGCTGGGGCCGAGCAGGGAAATGAATTCGCCGGGAGCGACGGAAAGGTCGATGCCGTTGACAACCGGCTCGCCACCATAGGAGGCGACGAGGCGACGCAACTCCAGGGCTGGGACGGAACTCTTCGACGCCGTCATCGCGCGACTTCGCTGTTGAAGAGCTTGGTCAGCTCGGCGATCTGCTTTTGAGGCAGCTCGGGCAACAGAGCCAGTTTCTCGATCTGCTCCGGCGTCGGCACGATCCGCTTCATCGCCTCGGGGATATCGATGACGGCTCGTCGGTTAACCGGCGCCGAGCCGATCTCCGACGCCCAGAGGCTCTGGATCTCGGGCGACAGCATGATGTCGATATAGGCGTTGGCGATCTCCGGGACCGGGGAGCCCTTCACCGGAACGAGGCAGTTCAGGCTGTAGAAGGCGCCTTGCGTCGGCACGATGCAATCGAGCGGCGCGCCCCGGACGATCCAGTCCGTCATGAAGCGGGTCTTATTGAAACACACGCCGACATCGCCATTGGCGAGAAGCGGCATGACCTCCTGCGAGCGGGTGTAGATCATCTTGATCTGGTCGCGGAACCGCCCGAGATAGCGCACGCCCGCTTCCAGATCGTTCATCGCTTCGGTGATGCTCTTGCCGGAACTGGCTGCCGACGCCGCGGCCAGAAATTCGAGGCCGATATTCGACCCGGCTGCCGGAACCGCCGTGGTCCTGACCTTGGCAGGGTCGAAAATGTCGGCATAGCTCTGGGGCGCTTTCGGCCAGAGCGCCGTGTTGTAGGTCAACGTATCCGCGCTGAGAATAAAGCTGACGATGTTGCCGTTCGCGGCGAAGGCTTTGGGAATGACATCGGCCAGATTGGGAATGTTGGCGACGGTCGCAGGCTCGGCAAGCCCCTCCTCCAAGGCTTGGATCGCGAAGCTCAGATCCAGCGTCGCAGCCAGGATGGTCGGTCGGCTGCGCTGCACGCGCATCGTGGACAACACTTGCGAGGACGATGACTGCTGGGTCTTCAACTCGACTTTGAACCGGTCCCGCAGGATCGGGGCGACCCTGGTGAGCACCAGTTTCTCGATCGAGGCGTCGGGCAGAGTCACCAGAACCTGCGTCACTTTTTGACCGAATGCCCGGTTGCCAAGGAACGGCATGGCCAGACCGCCAGCTCCTGCCTTCAGCAGGGTCCGGCGTGATGGATTGACCTTTGTCGCGATGGTCATTTCAGTTCCCCTTGTTTTTATGGAAAACGTCACTTGCCGGTGCTGATCAGGTATTTGCCGAACAGGGCGACAAGCACCACGGAGAAGAGGATCAAGGCGGAAGAGACAGCCATCAGCACCGGGCTCAGTGCTTGCTCCGCCTGGTTGTAGAGAACCACCGGCAGGGGTGGTGTCAGCGGGTCCTGCAGGAATGCTGAGACGTTGTAGTTGTCGAAGGAAATCAGGAAGGCGAACAGCGCGGCCGACAGCACGCTCGGCATCGCGATCGGCGCCAGGATCGTCTGGAAGGCCTGCCAGGGATTGGCGCCCAGGGTCCGACTTGCCGCCCAGAGATTGCGGTCGAAAGTCTCCAGAGCGGGCAGGATGCTGCGCAGCGCATAGGAGAAGCTGATGACGAGGTGGCCGATCACCAGGCCCGTGAAATAGTCGGCGGTCCAGAAGGCGCTGAAGAAGAGCATCAGCGCGAGGCCGACCACGATCGAGGGCAGCACGAGCGGCAGCATCAGAAAGCTCGTAATCAGCGCTCGGCCGGAAATGACCCGCAGCGTGAGTCCGATCGCGCTCAGGAGGGCCAGCGCCACGGACATTGCGGTGACGATCAGCGACAGCTTCAGACTGTAGATCAGCGAGGCGATCAGCCCCGGAACCTCGTCGAACGCCGTATACCAATGAAGGGTGAAGCCCTGGGGCGGAAAGCGGGCATAGGCGGTCTCTCCGAAGGATGAGACGATCACGGCCAGCATCGGCAGCACGAGAATAACGGCGCCGAACGAGGTGGCAACGTAGCGGAAGGCGTCGCCGAACGAGACGTTGGCCAGCCGGGATCTGCTGCTATCTTGGCGCATAGAAGCCTGCCTTCCTGTCGAGCCACGTCTGGTAGGCGGTCATCGTCACGATCACGATGACGAGCAGAACCACGGCGATCACCGAACCCGTGATCCAGTTGGCGAGATTGAACATCTGCTGCCCGAGCAGGGTCGTGAGCATCAGGTAGCCCTGCCCGCCCAGCAGGCCCGGCGTGACGAAAGCCGTCATGTTCAGCGTGAAGGCGACGATCGTGCCCGCCGCGATCGAAGGAACCAGCAGCGGCAAGGTAATCGTGCGGTTGATGCTGACCTTGGTCGCGCCCAGGGTCGATGCCGCCTCGAGCAACCGGCCGTCGAGGCGGGCTATTCCCGCCGCGAGCGGCAAGATCACGAAGGGCAGGACGAAGTAGATGTTGCCGATGATCAGCGCCGCCGGGCCATATAGAAACTGGACGGGCTGGGATACGAGGCCCAAGGCCATCAAAAGCTTGTTGAGCGGACCCTCGCGGCCAAGAACCATGATGACGCCGTAAGCGCGCACCACGCCGCTCGTCGTCATCGGCAGCAAGGCCAAGGAGATGAGAACGCGCCGCATCACCGGTCCGCTCTTCGCGACGCTGATGGCATAGGGATAGGCGATCACCAGTGCGATGAGCGCGCTGACGAACGAAATCCAGAGCGATCGCCAGATCACCCGCAGCGATGTCGGATCGGCAAAGAACTCGAAGTAGTGCCGCAGCGTGAAACCGGCCCCGTCCAGGACGCTCGGGTCCGCCGACGAGACGCTCAGCCTCAGCACCTGGAGCAAAGGCAGGATGTAGGTGACGAGCAGCAGCAGGATGGCCGGAAGAACGAGAGCGGCCGAGCCCGACAAGAAGCTTCTCGTTCCTCGCGTGGATGTCTTGAGCGTCGAGGCCATGATCCAGCGCTCCTCCGAGCTCTATCGTTCGCCGTGGAGTTCGATCAGCTCAGCGAGCCATCGCCTGTCGAAGCGGCCTTCGGCGATGTCCTCCAGCAATTGGCGTTCCTTGACGAGCTGCTGAGTGGACTGCTTGAGCACATGCTCTGCCTCGTCCGGACGGATCGCGACCACTCCGTCGACGTCCCCGACGATGATGTCGCCCTGCTGCACCGGCATACCGCCGACCGAAATCGGCTGCCGCACCGTGCCGGGCCCGTTCTTATGCGGGCCGCGGTTCGAGGTTGACCGAGCAAAACAAGGAAACTCAGCCTCGATAAACGCGGCCGCATCGCGAAGGGCGCCGTCGATGACGAAACCGGCAATGCCCTTGCTCTGGGCATAGCGCATCATGATCTCACCGATGAGGGCGCCGGTCTCGAGCCCTCCTCCGTCGACGACAATGATGTCGCCCGGCTTGGCCAGATCGAGCGAAAGATGGACGAATAGGTTGTCGCCGGGTCGGGTCTGCACGGTGAAGGCCCGGCCGACGACCGACTTGGAACCATGCAGCGGCCGAAGGCCGACCGCTCCTCGCAACCTGTCGAGGTTGTCGCCGATCACGGTCGTGGACAGGCCGGAAAAATCGCGGATCAAAGCATCTGAGCTCACGTCGTGCTCCTAGCTGGCTGTTGACAGTCATCCTGAGCCCGCTCACAAACATAAGAAAGCGAAATAATTAGCAGTGTCGATGTCGTAATTTTCCAGTATCGGAAGCCCCCGTGATTACATTCAAACAGGTCGAGGCGTTTCACAGCGTTGTTCGCTTGGGCGGAATCGTGAAGGCGGCCGAACGGCTAAACACGACCGAGTCGACAGTCTCCAAGCGCCTTCAGGAGTTCGAAGCGGCGCTGGGCATGCGTGTGTTCGAGCGCGACGGACGCTCGCTCGTCGCCAGCGCCGAGGGGCGACAGATCCTGCTTTTGTGTGAGAAGCTGCTTGATACGCGAGCCAACATCTTCCGGCTGACCAAGCCCACCCACAAGCACGGCAACGTGCTGCGTCTCGGCATCACCGAGCTGGTCGCCTCGCTTTATCTGAAGCAGCTGATCGACGCGATCGGTGCAGCTTTTCCAGGCCTGCAGATCGATCCTACCGTCGATTGGAACGATATTCTGGTGCAGGGCTTGCGCGACCAGATGCTCGATCTCATCATTTGTCCGTCCTTGCCGATGCGTGCGGGCGAGTTCAACTGCACGATCCTGACCGAGAGCCGCCCGACCTGGATTTGCAGCCCGGGGCTGCTGCCGAGGGGAACAGTCGGTTCACTTGCCGAGCTTGCCGAACTGCCGCTGCTGCTCCAGCCGAACATGTCCCTTTTCCATGAGGCGATCATCAGCTTGTTTCACCAACACGGGCTCTATCCCTCCCGTATCCTGAGCGCGTCCAATCTCTCGGTGCTCCGTGAATTCGCCATCGTCGGCCTGGGTGCGGCGGCATTGCCTCCAGCCTATTGCCGGGCCCAGTTGGCGGCCGGCGAACTGCAGATCATCGAGACGAAGTTCAAGCCTCCGACGCTGCAATATGCCGTGTTCTGCAACAGGACCGTTACAGACCCGACCATCATCAAGGCGACCGACATCGTTGCCAGCATCATCGGCGAAGGCGCTTTCCAGTAACCGAAGCCATGTCGAGCGTCTTCGACCGGTTCCGGATGCTGTCAGGGAACATCGGTCTCGTCATTGCGGCTGGAGCGCTGCGCCGGATCAACGATAAATTCAGCAGCCCCCATCGAGCGCCTGAAAATCGCTAGCGAGCGATCTTCGCATTGAACATCTTGGCCACTGAAGCAACTCTGTCGGGCGTCAGGTCCGGCAGCAGGACGAGACTGTCGATCTGCGCTGGCGTGGGAACGACGTTCTTCAACGCATCGGGGATCTTGCTCTCGGCCTTCAGATTGACCGGAGCCGAGCCGATCTTCGAAGCCAGCCGGCTTTGAATCGCCGGCGAAAGCATCGTGTCGACGAACGCCATCCCCATGTCCAGGCTGGGGCTGCCCTTGACCGGCAACAGGCAGTTGAGGCTGTAGAAGGCTCCTTCCCGGGGAACGGTGCAGTCGACTGGGGCCTTTCGATCCATCCATTCCGCCAGGAATCGCGTTTTCGTGAAGCATGAGGACATGTCGCCATTCGCGAGCAGCGGCATCACCTCCTGGGTGCGCGCGTAAATCATCCCGAATTTGTCGCGATACCGCGCGAGATATTCGATGCCGGCCTCGGGCTCCAACGCCGCCTCGCCGAGCGGCTTGCCCGTCGCCGTCGATGAGAGGATCGCCAGAAACTCGAAACCGATCCCGCCGCTCGGCGAGGGGATCGCGGCTTTCGACACCGGGCCATCCTGGAACACCTCTTGATAGCTTTTCGGCGCCCCCTGCCAGGCATTCGTATTGTAGCAAAGCGTGTCGACGCTCAGGATAAAGCTCACGATGCTGTCGTCGGCAACCTTCGCCTTGCCCATCACGTCGGCGAGATGAGGGACCCGCCCCACCGACACCGGCTCGACCAGATCTTCCTGAAGCGCCTGGATGGCATAGCTCTGGTCCAATGTGGTGGCGATCAACGTTGGGGCGCGCCGTTGCGCCCGTAGCGTCGACAAGGCCCCGGAGGAGGCGGCCGTCCGGGTTCGGATCGTCGCGCCATATCGACTCTTCATGATGGGAGCGACGTCATCGATGACGAATTTTTCCAGCGCGGCGTCGGGAACCGAGACCAAAAAGATCGCGTCCTGGGCTACGGCGCGTCGCGACAGGAACGGAACCGTCAGCAATGTCGCGCCGGATGTCTTCAGCAGCCCCCGTCGGGTTGGCTCACGCGCTTCATTGAAAAACATGCCATTCCCTTGAGTTCCAGGTTCTCGGACGATGCATCTTGCGCGGATGGAACGGCGGTTTTAAGCGAATTAAAAGACCTTGAAACTGTCGGTATTTTCCAACTCGAGGCTGGTGGCGGCACTGTTCCTGAGAGGCGGCAGAGTTCCGGGTCGGGCGCCGGCTGAATGCAAGTCCGGAAAGCCGGGCACCACTGCGACGACATTGCGCTTAAGACCCAGCTCGGCCAGCGCCTCGTCGACGGGGCGCGTGAAGACCCCGCGGCGCGAGGCCACGACATGCAGGCAGTCTGCATAGCGTTGTGGCGTCACAGGGCCGTCCAAAAGACGATATCCGGTCCGCGCCACGCCGACGAAGCGGTCGCGGAAGACGAGATGCGCGCGGATCTCGGGCGCCAAGGCGCCGAATACACCGAATTCCAGGTCGACCTCGTCGTCCCTTAGCGGAGTCGCATCCTTCTCTGGCTTCGGAGCGAACCGCAACCTAACCTTTGGTCGGAAGGAGAGACGTCATGGCCGTCGTTGCAGCCGCCGCGCCGTTATCAACTGTCGAAGCCGACGATGGCGCTCGCCCCGTCATTCTGATCATTGGCGCCTCGCGCGGCCTCGGGCTCGCTATGGCCGCGGAGTTTCTGACAAAGGGCTGGAACGTCGTGGGCACCGTGCGGCGTGAGAACACCGGGCTTCACGAACTCGCGGCCCGCAACCCTGGACGGGTCAAGATCGCGCATGTCGACGTAACCAGCCCCAAGCAGATCACGGCCCTGCGCCAGCAGCTCGCCGGACGCAGCTTCGCGATGCTGGTCCACAACGCAGGCACCGCCGACCTCAACCAGGAACAGACTATCGCGCAAGTCTCGAACGAAGAGTTTGAGCGCGTGATGGTCACGAACGCACTCGGCCCCCTGCGGGTGATTGAGGCCCTTACAGGATCTTGTACCACCCGAAGGTCTGATCGCTGTGATGTCTTCCGGCTAGGGCAGCATCAGTGCCAATGAGAGTGGCGGCCACGAGGTCTATCGCGGCTCCAAGGCTGCGCTGAACATGTATATGCGCAGCTATGCGGCCCGGCATGCCAGCGATCCTCGCGCCTTGGTACTGATGGCGCCCTGCTGGGTGCGGACGGATCTCGGCGGCCCGAAAGCGCCGCTCGCCATCGAAGACAGCATCCTGAAGGTCGTGAATCTGCTGCTCGCCCAGCGCGGCAAGGCGGGGCTGCGGTTCCTCGATCGGGAAGGCCGCACAGTCGCCTGGTGATTATGCTGTCATGAGTCGATCTTACTCGAAGATGTAAGCGCCAGAGCGATCAGAGCGCTTCTCGGCGAGCTTCGCCTAAGATGCTACGGCTGCGGCCTGACGATGCGGATCTCGGCCGGGAAGGTCGTTGAGCCTCAATACTTGACGACTTTGCCGGTCGGCACCGGTTCTGGCGGCGGGGCAGCCGGAGGGACCTGGCCGATCGGGAAGGCCAGCGTGACGATGGAATGTTGACCGAGCCGCCGACCTGCCAATGGAAGTTTCCGGCATGCCAGCCGGGACGCCCTGTCTCCTGGGGATGGGGCTATGGCGAGCAAGATAAGCGGCCAGGCTCGCGGCTATCGAAGCGAGGCAAACTAAAAGCTGCGCTCGACGAAGAGCTGCGCCGAGCTCTGACGGCCGGAGAGGCTCGCCGCGCGCACATTGCCGGCGATGTCGAGCTTCTGCCAAGCCAGCGAACCTTCGAGGCCGAGGCGCAACCCATCCACCGGCGCCCAGACGATGTTCGCCGCCACGCGGTCGATCTGGATTTGGCCAGCCAACCCTGAAGGGTTCGGAATCGAAAGCCGGTAGCGGCTGACATAGGCGTTGGTCGACCATTCATCCGTCCATTCGCGCCCGATCGCGATCACGCCGGACCAGCCGCGCGTCGTCAGGTCGCCGGTCAGGACCGAAAAGGCGGTGCGCTGGTCGAGGCGCGAGCCGAGATAGGGCGCGGCATCCACGGCCCCGGCGATCTGAGCCGTCAGCGTCAGCGGCCGGTCGAGGACGGTTTTCTCCCAGGTCGCGCCGAGAATGGCCGCCCGGCCGACGCGGCGCGAACCGCCGGCGCCGGGGACATCCCGCACCGCGACACCCCCATGCAGCGTCAAGCCGTCCTGCTCGTAGAGCAGCCGCACCACCGCGTCAGGATAGCGGTTTCCCGTCGTCGGCACGATGGTGCGGCGATCGGCGGCGACATCTTCCGCCGACAGCGACAGGCTGAGCTCATCGGTCAATTGCCGCTCATAGCCGATCAACCCGACGGTACGGCTCGGAATCCTCCCGATGAAGGCGAAGTCGTCGCCGGCCCAGAAATCGAAGCGCGAGCCCGCCAGCCCGAAGACGAAGGCACCCACGGTGACGCTGGCCTCGCCCATCGTCAGCGTCTGGTCATCTGCGCCCGCCGTGTCCATGGAGAACTCGAAAGCGGTCGCCAGATAGTGCCCGTCGGCGAGCATTTGCCCGCTCTCGATCCGGAAGGTCGCGGTCAGCGGGAAGCTGACGGCGTTCTGCGGCGCCTGCCCGGTCGCCCGCGCCAGCGCGTTCGCCTTGTAGCCGTCGTACTGGATCCCGGCATTGACCGTGCCGGAGATGGCGATGCAGGTAGCTGAACCCGGCGAGAGGAAGCCGTGCGGGCTTTCATCATCCTCGTCTTCGTCCTCACCCCCGGCGTCGTCGTCATCGTCATCGCTTGCCGCGGCGGGCTTCGATGCGGCCGGAGCCGAAAAGAGCGGGGTCGGGTCCGGAGGGCTTATCGTGCAACTGCGCAGGAACACCGGCGGCTTGCTGGCCGCCTGTGCCTGGGGAGTTGCGAGCATGGCCGCGCAGATGGCAGCCAGGGACAGGCCATGGGCATCGAGCGCGATGCGGCTCAGGCTGGCCATGGCGCCCTCAATGAATACGGGCCCTAACGCAGTGGCGGGGCATAGAGAACGCCGCCCATGCTCCAGAGCTGGTTGAGCCCGCGCGGGATGCCGAGCTTCGATCCGGTGCCGAGATTGCGTTCATAGATCTCGGCATAGTTGCCGCCGACCTTGACGGCACGGGCCGCCCAGTCGGCCTCGAGGCCGAGCGCCTTGCCGAAGCCGCCCTCGGCGCCAACGAAGCGGCGTACGTCCGGCTTCTGGGATTTCAGCGCCTCGTCGAGATTCGTGCTGGAAACCCCGAGTTCCTCGGCATTGACCAGCGCGAAATTCACCCATTTCACCAGGGTGAACCAGGGAAAGTCGTCGCTGCGCACCACCGGCCCGAGCGGCTCCTTCGAGATCACATCCGGCAGCACGATCGCCTCGACCGGCTTGGCCAGCCTGAGCCGGTCGCCATGCAGGGCCGACTGGTCGCGGGTCAGCACGTCGCACTGCCCGCTCTCGAAGGCGGCGAAGGCTTCCGCCGCGCTTGGATAGACCTTCTCCTCGTAGGTCATCGAATTGGCCTTGAAGAAGTCGGCGAGGTTGAGCTGAGTCGTGGTGCCGGCCTCGACGCAGATCTTGGCCTTGTCGAGCGACAGGGCCGTATCGACCTTGAGCGCGCGCTTCGCCAGGAAGCCCTGGCCGTCGTGATAGGTGATGCCGGCAAAGGCCAGGCCGAGTTCGGCCTCGCGACCGAGCGTCCAGGTCGAGTTGCGAGCCAGCAGGTCGACCTTGCCGCCCTTCAGCGCATCGAAGCGCTGGCTCGCCGAAAGCGGCGTGAAGGCGACCTTGCCGGCATCGCCCAGCACGGCCGCGGCAACGGCACGGCAGAAATCAACGTCGAAGCCGCGCCAGTCGCCTTGCGCATCCTTTTCCGAGAAGCCGGCCACCCCTTCGCTCACGCCGCATTGCAGCGTGCCGCGCTGCTTCACGCTGTCGAGCGTGCCGGCACCGGCTGGAACGGCGAAGCCGACGAGCACCGCGAAACCGAGACCAATGCGGCGAATCCAGGAGGTCTTCGACATGTCTGCCTGTCCCTTGTTCAGATTCACGGAGATGGCGGGGCCGGTCACAGCGTGGTCTTGTGGCGGATGATGACCTTGGTGCCGATCGGCACGCGGTCATAGAGATCGGCGATATCGCCATTGGCGAGCCGGAAGCAGCCCGACGAGATCGCCTGGCCGATCGTCTCCGGCTGGTTGGTGCCGTGGATGCGGAAGACGGTCGAGCCGAGGTAGAGCGCACGCGCGCCCATCGGGTTGCCCGGGCCGCCGGCCATGAAGCGCGGCAGATAGGGCTGGCGCTGCAGCATCTCCGGCGGCGGACGCCAATCCGGCCACTCGGCCTTGCGGCTCACCTGAACCTGGCCGGACCAGGTGAAGCCCTCGCGGCCGACGCCGATGCCGTAGCGCAACGCGCGGCCATTGCCCTGCACGACATAGAGAAAGCGCTCGGCCGAATGGATCACCACCGTTCCGGGCGCTTCGTTCGAGCGGAACAGCACCATCTGGCGGGCATAGGGCCCATCGGTGATCGTCGCTTCCTCACTGGAAACGCGGCCGGGCTCGTCGCCGATATCCATCGTCTCCTGCATCGCGGCGGGCGGGCGCGGCTGCGCCGAGGCGAAACCGGCCAAGGCGAGCAGCGAGGCGAGCCCGAGGCCGCAGACCAGCAGGCCGGTGCGGATTGCGTGGTTCATCGCATGGCCTCCGTTCAGCCGCAGCGGCTGTAGATGAAGGTGCCGTAGCGGGCGTTCGCATCGGGATCGACGAAGCGCGCCACGAACTCCTTCGGCTTGACCGACAGCAACTCGCGATCCTGCGGATCGCCGGCCGGGGCCTCGAAGCCGAGATAGGTCTTGCCGCCGGGGCCGGCCTTCAGCCTGAGCTCATAGAGCTTGGGATCATCGGCGACATGCATCATCACCCCGTCGCCCGAGCCCTTCGCGATCACATAGGGCTGCTTGCACTGGCTGCGCGCCTCGGCTTCCGTGCGCTTGCGGTCCTTCTCCGTGTGGAAGGAGGCGACGCCCCAGCGCCCGACCAGGGCATCGCGCGAGATATTCGCCGGGGCCGGGGCGGACGCACCAGGGGCGCCGCCGCTCGCGATCGGCGGCAGGCTCTCGCCCCCGCCGCAACCTGCGAGGAGCAGCGGCAAGGCGAGGCTACAAGCCGACGTGATCAACGAAAGCCGCGTCGCAATCGGGCGGCTGTCAGGTCTCGGTATCATCGTCCCTCCTCGTCGAGTTGGTAACATCGATCCTTGGCAAGGCACCTGAGCCCTGGCGATTCTACAGCGACCTCGTCATGCCCCGCGCGAGCTCTTCGTCCAGCTTCCACGTCCCGAAAAGCCGAACGACGGCACGGGCCGCAGCGATCTGCGGAAGCTCCGGGTCGGCGGCCGTGCGCGGTATCTCAATGAGCATCTTCTCAGCTCGGCTTTGACCTAACGTTGCACGCGTTCGAGCCCATGACAACGCAACGCCGCCGCAGCGATCCTAACGCGCCGGCCGGCTACGCCGATTTTGCCGGTGCGGAGAGCCTGCCTGCGATCTGCGCGACGTGGCGGCCCTGATAGCGGGCGCCGGCGAGCCCGTTCTCGGAGGGCTGGCGCGAGCCGGCATCATCCATGCAGTATTTCTCTCGCGAAGAGGCCTGCTGCCTTCGGTGCGCGCGCTCCTCGACTCTCTCGCCTCGGCGTCTGCAAGTCGAGACCAGGACAGCCGATAGCAGGGCAACACGAAACCCGTCGCTCACCGGCCTTCGCGCCCTGCGTCGCGCATCATCGCAAGCGCCATCTTCAGGGTTGGACGCGTACGCCCGGCAGCCGATAGGAGCCATCGAGGATCGGCGACTGGGCGCCGTAGAGCCGCATGGTCAGATTGAAATCGCCTTTGGGTGCCGGCAGCCAGTTGGAGGTGTCCGCGGGCCTTTCGTTCTGGATCAGGATGGTGATGGAGCCGTCAGGGTTCTTCTTGAGGCCGTCCGTGGTGCTGCCGATGCTATAGCGCCTGAAGTCGTTCTCGATGAAGAACTCCTTCTCGTCGTACATGTTGAGGTTCCAGAACACCGAGACCGGCGGCAGCTTGTCCGTATCGAAGTGCAGGACGTACTTCCTGGTACCCGTAAGCGGCGCGCCCTTATCGTCGACTCGGGTGTTGGGATAGAGGATCTCCTCCGGCACGTTGGCGCCGGTCAGGTTCGCAGCGAAGGCCGCCCGTACGGCGTAGTTCGCCCCGGCCCGGCCGCCGCCCATCATGTAGCGCCAGCCGTTCACGTTCTCCGCCGCATTGGCGAACGTGTCCTCGATGATGGCCTTGGCTGTGACCGCGGCCCTGGCGAGGCCCCGTTTGGTGGGTTCGTCGAGCGACTGCCAGTCGAAGCCCTTGGCCACGCTCAGTCCGATCTGACGGGCCGCCCCGACATCCGCATCACCGAAGTCGTCGGACAAGGTCAGGAAGGTTTTCATGCCAAACCCGATCGTCTCGAACAGACGCAGCGCCTCCGGTCCGGTGGGGGCGAACTGATAGCGCGCGATATCCGGTTGCCTGGGGATTTCGTAGCGCAGGCCCTGGCTCTGGAAGACCGAGAGCGGCAGCAGGTGAAAACCCTTCTGCACGGCGCGGGCGGCGGGAAGATCGGCCTCCCCGTTGACGAAGACCCGGTTGGCGACGACCGCCAGGCGGGTGCGGACCTTGATCTCCCTCATCCCGGCGGGGATGGCGCCATGATAGTCCGGTCCGGTGAGCAGGAAGAGACCCGGCTCGGCTCCCTTGCTGCCGCCGATATTGTAGACGACCTGGTCGTAGTAGTCGCCGATCTGGACGATGTACCAGCGCTTCTCGGTGAGGGCGGGGACGCTGACGACCATCGGTTCCGTCCCGAGATCGGCCGCGCCGTAGCCGTCGATGGAGACGTTGTTGGGTGTGTTGACGAACTTGTCGGCGGCGGTCTTCAGGTCGGGGAACTTGCGGTAGTAGTTCAGGCCGACCGCACCGGCCTTGAGACCCGCTCCCAGGGTATGGACGTTATCGACGAAGGGCTGCCCCCAGATCGCCGCCTGAACGCCCGCCGCATAGGCCTTCTCCTCGCGCACCTGCTCGGGAGACAGTTTCGGGGCCGGTCCAGGGGTCTGGGGCTGCACCGGATTGGAAGCGAGCAGCAAGATCGCGAACGCCGCGACAAGCTCTCTAGAGGCGATTGCGAGAACGGATTTCATGCTCGGCCTCCTGCCCTGTCGTGCTCGGAACGGGTTGACCTCGTTCGTGATCCCCTTGCCGAAGCAGGACCTTGCGGATGACGTGGGCGGCTTGCAAGCGATCGATGAAGATCGCGACCCCACCGTCGCTGACGGCCGGCAGCGACCGGGCGAAGGATTCGTCGTCGAGCCGCACGCGGACGGCCGGAGGCGCGGCCTGCATCGCTCGCTGAGGGACCGTATGCAGCGTGTCCGGCGTCATCTTGAAGGTCAACTGGAACGCCTGGCCAGGGCGAGGTCGCGCGCGCCGATCTGATCATCGCGTGGCCGAAACCCAGGCCCATTGATCATTCGGGGAAATCTCTGCAGGGAGAGCCAGAGATTTTTGTCACCCACACGACCACGGGACGATGGCCCAGACGACCCCCGCCACGCTGGCGCTGAAGCAGCTCGGAATCCGTTTCAAGCTGCATGCCTACACCTATGACCCGAATGCCGAGCGCGTCGGGTTGCAGGCGGCGGAGGCGCTGGGCGAGCCGCCCCATCGCGTGCTCAAGACCTTGATCGCGCAGGTCGACGGCAAGCCGGTCTGCATCGTGCTCGCCTCCGACCGCGAGGCCAGCATGAAGAAGGTCGCGGCGGCGTTCGGTGGCAAGGTGGCCGCGATGATGCCGGTGCCCGATGCCGAGCGCCTGACCGGCTACAAGGTCGGCGGGGTCAGCCCCTTCGGCCAGAAGCGCAGATTGCCCACGATCGTGGACGAGGCGGCTTCTGCCGAGGCGCTGGTCTATGTCAATGGCGGGCAGCGCGGCCTGCAGATCGCGCTGGCGCCCGCCGATCTCCTGAGCGCGGCCAATGCCCGCAGCGCGGCGATTTGCGCGGGATGACAGCCGATAGCCTTTCCCTTGTCGTCTTCATCGCGTAGAGCGCTCTCCGATCAATTCGTCCACCTCCGTCATCCCGGACAAGCCGCGGAGCGGCGCCGATCCGGGAACCATCGTAGAGCTCCGGCGCCCTTCGATGGATCCCGGGTCAAGCCCGGGATGACGGCGCGTTTCCACCCGTCGCCGCCCCACGCCGGTGATGGGCGTTCCCCTGCCAAGGTTCCCCAATTCCCATGATCCGCCTCGAGAACATCAGCAAGCAGAACGGAAAGCAGATCGTCTTCATCGAGGCCTCGGCAGGGCTTCTGAAAGGCGAGAAGGTCGGGCTGGTCGGGCCCAACGGCGCCGGCAAGACCACGCTGTTCCGGATGATCACCGGCGAGGAGGCGCCCGACGAAGGCGTGGTCTCGACCGATCGCGGCATCACCATCGGCTATTTCAGCCAGGATGTCGGCGAGATGGCCGGGCGCAGCGCCGTCGCCGAGGTGATGGACGGGGCAGGCCCGGTGAGCACGGTCGCGGCCGAGCTCGCCGAGCTCGAAGCCGCCATGGTCGACCCCGACCGGGCCGACGAGATGGAGGAGATCATCACCCGCTATGGCGAGGTGCAGGGCCGGTTCGAGGAGCTCGACGGCTATGCGCTCGACGGCCGCGCGCGGGAGGTGCTTGCGGGACTGGGCTTCAGCGAGGAGATGATGGAGGGCGATGTCGGCGGCCTCTCCGGCGGCTGGAAGATGCGCGTCGCGCTCGCCCGAATCCTGCTGATGCGCCCCGATGCGATGCTGCTCGACGAGCCGTCGAACCATCTCGACCTCGAAAGCCTGATCTGGCTGGAATCCTTCCTCAAGAACTATGACGGCGCCGTGCTGATGACCTCGCATGATCGCGAGTTCATGAACCGCATCGTCGGCAAGATCATCGAGATCGATGGCGGCGCGCTGACCACCTATTCCGGCGATTACGAGTTCTACCAGCAGCAGCGGGCGCTGGCCGAGAAGCAGATGCAGGCGCAGTTCGAGCGCCAGCAGGCGATGCTCGCCAAGGAGATCGCCTTCATCGAGCGCTTCAAGGCGCGCGCCTCGCATGCCGCCCAGGTGCAGAGCCGGGTCAAGAAGCTCGACAAGATCGAGCGCGTCGAGCCGCCGCGGCGGCGCCAGAGCGTCGCCTTCGAGTTCCAGCCGGCACCGCGCTCGGGCGACGACGTCGTCAGCATCAAGAACGTCAACAAGGCCTATGGCAGCCGCAGCATCTATGACGGGCTGAATTTCCAGATCCAGCGCAAGGAGCGCTGGTGCGTGCTCGGCGTCAACGGCGCCGGCAAGTCGACGCTGCTGAAGCTGGTCACCGGCACGACCGAGCCCGATGCCGGCACGGTCAATATCGGTGCCAGCGTCAAGCTCGGCTATTTCGCCCAGCATGCGATGGAGGTGCTGGACGGCGAGCGCACCGTGTTCGAGGCGCTGGAGGACCGCTTCCCGCAGGCTGGGCAAGGTTCGCTCCGCTCGCTCGCCGGCTGCTTCGGCTTCTCGGGCGACGATGTCGAGAAGCGCTGCCGCGTATTGTCTGGCGGCGAGAAGGCGCGGCTCGTCATGGCGATGATGCTATATGATCCGCCGAATTTCCTGGTGCTGGACGAGCCGACCAACCACCTGGACATCGCGACCAAGGAAATGCTGATCACCGCGCTCTCGAACTATGAGGGCACGATGCTCTTCGTCAGCCACGACCGGCATTTCCTCGCCGCGCTCTCCAACCGCCTGCTGGAGCTCACGCCGGACGGCGTCCATGCCTATGGCGGCGGCTATACCGAATACGTCGCCCGCACCGGGCAGGAAGCGCCGGGCCTCCGGAGCTAAGCTGGCACCCCGCCGTCATTCTCGGGCGAAGCCCTCGGGTCCGACCTCTGGTCGGCCCAATGATAAACTCCGCGCAGACCCGAGAATCTCCTGCAGGAAAGGACGCCTCATTCGGCCTGAGATGCTCGGGTCGAGCCCGAGCATGACGAGCCTTTTTCTACCGCGCGAAGACCGACCAGCCCGTCGCCTCGGTCAGGCGTTCCAGCGCCAGCGTGCCGAGCAGGGAATTGCCGTTGGCGTTGAGGCCGGGCGACCAGACCGCGATCGCGGCCTTGCCCGGCGCGATCGCGAGAATGCCGCCGCCGACGCCGGATTTGCCGGGCAGGCCGACGCGGAAGGCGAAATCGCCCGAGGCGTCGTAATGGCCGCAGGTCAGCATCAGCGCGTTGATGCGCCGCGCCCGCTGCCCTGAGACGACGCGCGGCCCGCCAGGCTCGTAAAAGCCGCCATGCATCAGGAAGCGCCCGGCCATGGCGAGCTGCCGACAATTCATCGCGATGGCGCATTGGTGGAAATAGACGCCGAGCGTCAGCTCCGGCGGATGGGTGATGTTGCCGAAGGCCTTCATGTAATTGGCGAGCGCGATGTTGCGGAAGCCGGTCGCCTGCTCGGCCCGCGCCACGGCTTCTTCGATGATGATCGTATCGTCATCGGCGAGATAGCGCATGAAACGCAGCAGCTCGCCGATGGCGACGCGGGGCTCGTGGCCGGCGAGGTTGATGTCGGCGACGACGAGGGCGCCGGCATTGATGAAGGGATTGCGCGGCACCCCCTGCTCGCGCTCGAGCTGGACGATGGAATTGAACGGCGTGCCCGAGGGCTCGCGCCCGACTCGGCGCCAGAGCGTGTCGCCAACCTTGCCGAGCGCCTGCGTCAGCGCAAAGACCTTCGAGACGCTCTGGATCGAGAAGGGCTCCTCGGCGTCGCCGGACGCATGGACCTCGCCATCCGCCGTCACGACGCAGAGCCCGAACTGGCGGGGATCGATGCGGGCGAGCGGCGGGATATAGGTCGCGACCTCGCCGCGCTCCTCAGCGCCCCGCATCTCCTCGGCGATGTCGCGGACCAGCCGCCCGATATCCGTCACGCTCGCGCCCCGGCCGTTCCCCTTGGCGGGAGAGCCAAGCCCGAGGCCGCGCCTGCGGTCAAGCGCCGAACCGATACTCAAGCGCGACGCCTGCGCGATCGCTTATTGCCCTACTGCAAGCGCGGATGGCGTCCGCTCGCAGCACGGGCATCCAGAACGGAGCGCTGCCCGGCGATGACGCAGAGCGACTTGCCGCGCGACTTTGCCTGGTAGAGCGCCGCATCGGCCGCCGTCATCAGGCTGTTCATGTCGCGGCCATGCTCGGGGGCGAGCGCGATGCCGACGGAGGCGCCGATCTGGAGCTGGTGCCCGCTGTCGAGCTCGTAGGGTTCCGAGATTTCGCGCACGATGCGCTCGCCGAAGCGCTGGAGCTGCGTCCGCTCGGTCTGCTCGGAGAGCACGACGAACTCGTCCCCGCCGATGCGCGCCGCGATGTCCGAGCTGCGGACGAGGCCGCGCAAGCGCTCGGCGACGAGCTGAAGCAGGGCATCGCCCGCCATGTGACCGTAATTGTCGTTGACCGCCTTGAAGCCGTCGAGATCGAGATAGACCAGCGCGAGCCCCCGGGGCGCGGTCTCGCTCTCGAATCGCGTCGCGAAGGCCGTGGCCAGCCCGGTCCGATTCGACAGGCCGGTGAGCATGTCGTGCCGGGCATGGAAGGCGTTCTCGCGCTCGGCCCGCATGGTGGAGATCAGCATGGCGTTCAGCTTGTAGGCGGCGACCGTCATGCTGAAGAGATAGAGCGGGATCTGCATGAAGGTGATCAGCAGCATCGGCTCGGCCAGGAACGGCGTCGCCAGCACGCAAGGTCCCAGCGTCAGCCCGATCATCACGCCGGCCATGCGCGGCGCGGCGAAATTACGGAAACAGATGCCGCCGACCATCGCGGCGGCCGAGAGGCAGGCCAATGTCGCCGCGACCCAGTCCCCGCTCATCAGGCTGAGGAAGGTGCCGGCGCCGATGCCCGCAGCCCAGGCGACGCCGAGCAGCAGATAGAGATCGGTCGGCGTCGGGGCGCCGCGCACGGCACGGCGGCGGGCATGAACCAGGACGATCAGGCGGATGCTGCAGCAGATGACCTCGAAGGTGCACCAGAGCATGAAGGGCAGCGAAGGGATGCGCCAGGCGATCAGGAAGGAGACGGCGAGCGAATTCACGACGCCGCCGATGAAGATCGGCAGCGTGCCGTAAAGGCTGGCGATGAGCGCCACGCGGATGTCCGGCGGGACATCCGGTCCGGCATCCGCCAACCAGCGCGTCACGCGCCAACGCGGCAAACTGTAGCGGAGGACTGCGCCACTCATCGGCTGTTAGGCTCCTCACTGCCGAACAGGCCGATAGGCACCTGATCGCGAGCGCTGCATAACAGCGAGGTCTTACGATTTCGTGTGGAAACGGCCGAAATTCGCTCCGGAATGCGCTGACGTAGCGTCAGAACCCCCGAAAATCAGCGAATTTGACGATAAACCCAGACTCGCGCCGGCGGGATGTTGCGCAGCACCCAATCGGACACGAAGGCCTTGAGGCCCGAGCCCTTCCGCGGAATCGGCGAGATGACCGAGTAGGTGAACTGGATGAAGGGCGCGCCCTCGACAAGCAGCGGGAAAACCTCACGCGCCAGCGCCGAACGCGCGGCCGGCGGGCGGTTGAACAAAGGCAAGCTGGAAACCAGCGCGATCGCCTTCCCGTGGAGATGGCCGGCGAGCGTCTCCGACAGGGCATAGGCATCGCCCTGCACGATCGTCGCCCGCGGAAAGCGCTTGCTGAGCAATTCGCAGAATTCGGGGCTGTACTCGACGAGGATCAGGCGGCTTTCATCGATGCCGCGCTCGATCAGCGCTTCGGTGACGGGGCCGGTGCCCGGGCCGATCTCGATCACCGGGCCGGGCTGCTCCGGATCGACGAAGGAGGCCATGCGCTTGGCGAGCGCCGGGCTCGACGGCGTGACCGAGCCGGTCCGCCGGGGATCGTCGATCCAGGACTTGATGAAACGCGCCTCGTCGCCGAGCTTCGCCTTGGCCTCGCTGACGCGGCTCTTGAATTTCTCCGCGGTATTGCGGACCTCGCCCTCGACCTTGTAGCGGACGGCCGCCACCTTCAGCTTCGCCTCGGCCACGCGGTCGACGAGATCGGCAGCGGTGACGCGCATCTCGCCCTCGATCCGCGTCGCGACGCGGGACTGCCCCAGGCGGGTCGCCAGCGAAGCAGCACGCGGTGGGCGATGACGAACCGTCGAAGACATGACACCCCTTGAACGCCGCAGAGACGACGCGTCTGACGCAAATCAACGTTACCTGTGGGGCATATGGGGTCAAGAGCGCGGCTTAGCCAAGCCCTTAATCCGCATCGACCCCGAAACACGCAGTCAGATCAGCGGCCTTGGCGCCGTGATCCTCTCATAGGCCGCCGCCATCCGCGCCGTGAGATGCGGATTCAGCAGGGTGAGCTTTCCGCCCGCCAACGAGAACAAGCCTTCGCGACGCAACCGCGACCAGGTTTTGCTGGTGTGGACGAGCGAGAGCCCAAGCGCATCGGCAAGCTGCTGCTGCGAGAGCGGGAAGTCGAAGCCGTTATTGGTGACGAGCCCGAGCGCGTCGGCCCGGTGATAGAGCGCAATGATCAGTGCGGCGATGCGTTCGCCCGCATTGCGCTGGCCGACCGAGGTGAGGTTGTCGTCGACCATGCACTCCTCGCGCGAGCCGAGCCAGGACACTTCGTAGGCCAGCGTCGGCATCCGCACGAACAGGTCCCAGAGACGCTTGCGGGGGAAGACGCAAAGCTCGACATCCGTCAGGGCCTCGATGCCGTGCTCGGCGGCCGAGAGCAGCGACGCCTGCAATCCGACCAGGTCGCCCGGCAGCAGGAAATTGAGAATCTGGCGGCGCCCGTCCGGCAGGGATTTGTAGCGGAAGGCCCAGCCCGAGAAGAGCGTGTAGAGCTCCGCATCCTCCTGGCCGGGATGAATAATGTCCTGCCCGGCGTGCACGGTACGGTGATCGGTCTTCATCGTCTGGATGAAGCGGATCTCCTCATCCGACTTGTCCCTGAAAGCGGGCTTGAGCCGCAAAGGGCAGGCGAGGCAGGGCGTGCCGAGGCGTCCCGGCCGGCTGGCGATGTTCATGGCTGAATTCGATCCCCCGATCGCCGGCGCAAATCCGGCTTTTTCCGACAACGCAACTAAGGCGTTCCGCGTTCCGCTGCGATGGAAGCCGCGGGCCGACGAACGCCTTGATGGGAACCTGAGCCGCATTTCGGGCGTTTTCAATCCCGAAAGCCGGTCAATCGGCCGGCCAGCCCTGGAGACATCCATGCTCAAGTCCAGCCTTGCGCCGGCCATGCGCGCCATCGTCTTCTTCGGCCTCATGGGTGGGGCCGTGTCCGGCATGACCCTGGGGGCCGTGCTTCAGATGCCGGCGGACCAGAGCTCGACGAGCGTCGCTCTCGCCAAGGGCGAGCGCGACCGGGCAGACACCGTCCAGTTTGCCGCCGTCGATCGGTCCGACCGCTCGCGCAGCGCCGCCAAGCGCGCCATCGCCTCGCCGTCGCAGCAGGCGATGGCGGAGGGGCCAGCCACTCATATCGTTCGCTGAACATCCACTATCAACACGAGCGCGCCGTGATTCGGGAGAGACCCGGATGGCGGCGCGCTTTCTCGTGTGACCCGAAGATTTTCGAACCTCAAGATTTCAGGAGCCGTGGCCGATCCGCCAGCGGCCCAGGCTGCGGCCCCCGGGCTCCTGCGTCTGGACGGCCTCGATCTGGGTGAGCAGCCCGGCGAAGAGCCGTGGCGGCGGGCTATGCTGGATGTCGCGATCGACTTCGAGCCCCACCTCGATCGCCGAATCATCGAGATCGACGACCTCCACGGCGATCCGCACGCCCGGCGTGCTGCGCAGCGCTCTCGATGCGACATCCGCCACGAGAAAGCCGAGCGGGATGATGCGGTCGACGGACAGCGTCGCCTCGGTCTCGATCCGGCTCGTCACCCACTGGTCGCGGCTGCGAATGAGGTTGGAAATCATCGTGACGACGTCGTCGAGGAAGAGGTCGACCCGGACCGGCTGCATCTCGCCATCGGCGAGGGTGAAGCGATAGGCCGCCGACAGCACATGCACCCGGCATTCGGCATCGGCCAGAGCGAGCCGCGCCTCGTCGCGATGATCGCGCTTGCTCAGCCCGATATAGCTCTGCACGACCTGCAGGCTGTTCTTGACCCGGTGATGCAGCTCCCGGACGAGGAATCGGTTGTCGTCAAGCGCAGTCTGGAGGCGGCGCTGGCGCACCTCCTGCTCCTCGACCATGCCGTTGAACGCCTCGGCGACGCTGCGGATGTCGCTCGGCATGTCATCTGCCACGGAGGCGCGCACGCGGTTGTTGGAGGTCCGCGACCGCGCCGCGACCTCGATCCCGCGCAGCCAGCGCAGGCAATGCTTGTCGACCGCCCGCATGCAGACCAGGCACAGCAGGGCAAGCGTCAGGAGCGGGGCGAGCAGCAGCACCACGAATTGCAGCCGGGCGGCGTTGGCCGGACGATCGTCGAAGCTGGCGACGATGTAGAAGTCCGGCTCGGCGACCACGCGGGCAGCATAGACCTTGTCGATGCCGGCACGGCTCGGCGCGATCCAGCGCGCATGTTTCTCGATGACGCGCTCGGTCCGCGGCAGCCATGACATGTCGCGATTGTCGCCACGGCTGGCGATGACGCCGGCATCACGTCCGACCAAGGCGACATTGAGGACCTGGCCGTCCTCGCCGAGATCGAAGACGTTCTCGAGCAGTTCGGGGGTCGTCAGCAGCAGGGCCTGCTGCAATCCACCATTCGCACCGGGCAGGTCCGAGGCCAGTATGGCGAGATAGCGACGCCCGCCCGCGGTGACCTGATCATAGCGCATCCGGCCGAGATCGGCGCCGTTCCACATTCCGACCGCGGGCCGACCCGCGAGTTGCCTCGCGAAGCCGTCCAGCGCCTCGGCTGAAAGGTCCGGATCGACCGAACCGGCGCAAACCTGTCCATCCGTGCCGCGTAGCAGAAAGCCGCGGAAGCCTTCGGACCGCTCCATCGCCTTGACGCCGGCATCGCGACATCCGGCCGTGCCGATCCCCGTTTCGGCCGCCGTGGCACCGAAGGCGAGCAGGGCGCGCGACATGCCGCGATACCAAACGCGGGTGCGCACCGCGAAATCATCGACGGCGCGGGCCTGCGCCGCCTCGATCGCGACGATCGCCGCCCGATAGGTCGCGTAGGCCGCGAAGGCCGAGGCGCAGGCGATCGGGATGGCGATCGCGACCAGCAAAGCCAGCAGGCGCGTCCTGACAGTGCTGAAACGCCGCAAACGCATCAGGATCCAACGGGTTCGGAACCAACTCTCTGCATCGCGGCTGCATTGGTGCGGCCTGGACCAAGGTCATCGACGCTGCCGATGGACAGGAGCTCAGCCAGCTTCGTGCGCGCACGATTGACACGGCTCTTGATCGTTCCGATCGCCACGCCGCAGATCTCCGCGGCTTCCTCGTAGGAGAGCCCGGTCGCGCCGACCATGATCAGCACTTCGCGCTGCTCCTCCGGGAGTTTCGCCAGCGCCTTGCGGAAATCGGCGAGGTCGAGATGGCTTTCCTGGTTGCCGTGGGTCGCCATGCGCTCGGCATAGGTGCCTTCGCTGTCCTGCACCTCGCGACCGCGCTTGCGGTACAGCGAGTAATAGGTGTTGCGCAAGATAGTGAAGAGCCAGGCCCGCAGGCTGGTCCCGGGTTCGAACTTGTCCGAATTGCCCCAGGCCTTCAGCAGCGTGTCCTGCACGAGATCGTCGGCCAGCTGCATGGATCCCGAGAGCGAGGCGGCGAAAGCGCGCAGATTCGGAATCTCGCGGATCAGCCCGTCCTTGAAGTCTTCGGTCCTGCGTTCCTGCGCCAGGGTTTCGGTCTGGCCTGCAGGCGCGATATCACTGGGATTCATCGCGCGACGCTCCAGCTGCACGCTGCTCGGTCGCCTCAAGCTGCGCGAGCAGCATGAGAAACTTGTCGGGCACGGGTGCGTTCACGATGTCGTCGTAATGGGCCTTGAGCGAGCGGCCGATGGATTCCTGCACCTTGGGGTCCAGAACCAGATCGAAACCTTCGTCGGGATCGTCCGGTTCAGTCATCGCTGCATCCAACCCGTTCATCTCAGCCCTCGCACCACCGGCGGGCCAGCTTTTCCAGCCGGTCCCTCATTCTCGAACACTACTATCCCAGGCCTTGCAACATCCTGCCCGTTGCCAAGGCCACGACGCGATAGCGACACCAATACGCCTTTACAACGAGACCCCCCAGACAAGGTTCCACAATTAGGAAAAAATAAATTCCTTGTCTCGCGCGCATCCTAAGCCATTATTCCAGCACGTTAAAAGGGACGCGTTCATGTCGATTGCAAAAGAAATTGCGCCTCATCTTCCGTATCTGCGCCGCTTCGCGCGGGCGCTGTGCGGCAGCCAGCCGAGCGGCGACGCCTATGTGGTGGCCATGCTGGAGGCGCTGGTCGCAGACCCCTCCGGATTCCCGCGCGACGTCGATCCGCGCATCGGTCTGTACAAGACCTTCCTAAAGCTCTGGTCCTCGGCCAGCTTCGACGTGGCCGCGCCGGTGGTCGAGCTCTCGCGTGCGCCGGCCGAGCGCAATCTGGAGGCGCTGACGCCGCGCCCGCGCCAGGCCTTCCTGCTGCGGACGGTCGAGGGCTTCCCGCTCGACGACGTCGCCAAGGTCATGGACGTGACGGCGGCCGAGGCTTCCGCCCTGATCCAGACCGCCGGCCAGGAAATCGCCGAGCAGGTCGCGACCGAGGTGCTGATCATCGAGGACGAGCCGATCATCGCGCTCGACATCGAGACGATGGTCGAGGAGCTCGGTCATACCGTCACCGGCGTCGCCCGCACGCAGCGCGAGGCGATCGCCCTCGTCGCCAAGCGGCGGCCCGGGCTGGTGCTGGCCGATATCCAGCTCGCCGACGGCAGCTCCGGCCTCGACGCCGTCAACGAGATCCTGTCGTCGATCGACGTGCCGGTGATCTTCATCACCGCCTATCCCGAGCGCCTCCTGACCGGCGACCGGCCGGAGCCGGCCTTCCTGATCACCAAGCCGTTCCAGCCGGAGGCCGTGAAGGCCGCGATCAGCCAGGCTCTGTTCTTCGATCGCCGCGCCGGCCGCAAGGCTGCCTGACGCTTCGACCACCGTCGAAGATGCTCAAGGCCCGCGGCACGATTCGCGGGCCTTTTTTCTTGCCATCCGGGAACCCGGGCGGAGATGATGCGTTCCGCGTGGAATGACAGTTTCGTATGCAGTTGGGGAGGGCGTGGACCATGGCGACGACCTGCTTCTCGGCCGCGATAGCGGCGCTATCGATCGGGGCAGCCCTCTTCTCCGGGATCGTGCAACCGGGCGCGACGGGCGCGGACATCCTGTCCCTCGTCCTTGCCGGCCTGACGGGTCTCACGATCGTCAGCGCCTCGGCCCTGGACAGCTAGCACGACATTCCGACAGGCCGCGCGGAGCGGGCGCCCGTCGTCTTCAATGCGAAGGGCTTCTCGTCTCCCTGATCATCGCCCTCGGCATCGGGCTGGTACCAGCCGTTGCGGCGGCCGCCTCGGTCACGGTCCCGATCTCCGCACGGAAGCCTCCGCCCCGCCCGCCCGAATTGCGCCGGTCCGTGCCGGATGGAGCCGGAAAGGCCGAGCCGCCGGCTACGACGGCAGCACCCCCGAGCGCGAATGCGCCGGTAACGCCCTCCACGGAGGCTTCATGCCTGTCGGCCTTGGCGGCGGCTCCCGGCAACCGCGTTGCAGCGGCGACGCCCGGGCCGCAGGATAGCGATCCGGCCTGCCGGGTCAGCGAACCGGTCCGGGTGGAGGCCCTCGCCATCCGCGGACAGGGCGGTCCGGCGGCCGTGACCTTCTCACCCCCGCCTTTGCTGAGCTGCGCCATGGCCCGCACCCTCGCCGATTGGCTCGACCGCAGCCTCCAGCCGCTGGCACGCGGCCATTTCGAGCGCGATCTCGTCGCCTTGCGCGTCGGCGGCGGCCAGGAATGCCGGCGGCGCAACCGCGCAGCGACCGGCCCGGTCAGCGAGCATGCGACCGGCCAGGCGCTCGACATCTTCGCGATCAAGCTGGGGACTGGAGGTGATGCGGTGGAGGTCGTGGTCGAGAAACCGCAGGGCCTGGCGCAGAACCGCTTTCTCGATGCGGTCAGGCAATCGGCCTGCGGCGCCTTCATGACCACGCTCGGACCAGGTTCGGATGCCGCCCATGCCAATCACCTGCATGTCGACATTCAGGAGCGGCGCTCACGCGCCTCGCGGTTCTGCCAGTGAGGACTTCAGTTCGTGTCGCCGGACGACCGGAAGCGCAGCAGCAGGCTTCGTTCCCGGCTGCTCGGCACGATCCCGTCGACGAGACGGGGGCCGCTGCGGCGCGCCGTCATCACGGCCAGGGCGGCCTCGCAATCGAGTCCTGCGGCGATCAGGTCCTCGAGCTCCCAGAACGGCGGCAGCGCCAGAAACTCCGGATCGATTATTGTTGGGATTTCCCCAAGAGGACGACTCACGGCCATCGACATTCCCATGCCAAGATGAAACGCCAACGCTACAAACTCTCCTTTGGTTCCCTAGCCAGGAACTGTGGGTTTCTTGGGGCGTTCGTACCGCCAGTTCACAGGAGCATTCGCGATGAGCCTTGGGCATTCCCGATCCTGCCTAACCGCCCTTGCCTTCGCTGGCCTCATAGGAATGCAGGAGCCCGCCGCGGCGCAGACCTCCGGCCCGCCGACCGGGCGCCTGTCCTGCACCGTGGGCGCCGGCTTCGCCGCCATCGCCAAATCGCAGAAACCGCTCGACTGCCGCTTCAGGCCGCGCCGCGGTCCGGTACAGTATTACACCGGGATCGTTCGCCAGTACGGGGTCGATCTCGGCTCGATCCGCGGAACGCGGATGGCCTGGCATGTCTACGGACCTTATGCCCGGGCGCCCCTGGGCGCCTTGAGCGGGAGCTACACCGCGCCCGCCCAGGCAGCGACCGGCGCCGGGTCTGCGCTCGTCGGAGGCGAAGGCAACAAGGTCACGCTTCAGCCGCGGGTGGCGCAGACGGTCCGCGGCTTCAATGCAGCCGTCGGCGTGACCCAGTTCGAGCTGACCTTGGCCGGCTCGGGAGGCCGCCGCCGCTGACATCCCAAAACGCGGACGGATTACCTTTTGCTAACCTTGACCGGTCAAATTCGACTCAAATTCCAAGCTTTCGGCCATGCTGGGTTGCCGAAGCAGGAACTTCGCCAATCCTGTTACGTTGACATCGCGTAACCAGAGATTGCAGTGAGTGAGAGAGCCGGTCGATGGCTGATATCCGCGTACTGATCGTCGAGGACGACCCGTTCATCGCGATGGACATCGAGAGCGCCGTTGCCGACCAGCTCGGCGACGCCGTCGAGTTGATCGTCGTCGAATCCGTGGCCGAAGCCCGTCGCATGACGGCGAAGCCGCTTGCCTGTGCTCTGCTCGACATCGACGTGGTGGGCGGCAAGACCTTCGACGTCGCGAGCGTGCTCCAGGACAGCGGAACGCCCTTCGCCTTCGTCTCGGGATCGGCGCCGCATGAGGTGCCCGCCGCGCTGCGCGGCGTCCGTTTCCTGCGCAAGCCCTTTTCCACGCGCGAGGTCGCGGCCTTCGTGAAAAGCGCGGTCGCGCCGTCCAACCTCGAGTCGGCCCAGGGCTGACACATCTCAGGATTGGGGCGCGGGGACTTCCCGTTTCGGAAAGACGATCATCACCCTCGTACCGGGGCGCTCGGTCTGGTCATCATGCAGCGGCCCGGACGTCATGGTCGCCCGCATGCTGCGCAACAGGCTCGCGATCACGGTCTGGCCGAGGCCCTTGCTCGCCACCGCTGCCGGCATGCCGACACCGTCATCCTCGATCGACAGCGCAAGCCCGGGCTCGCCTTCATGGTCGGCCGGGGCGAAACGGATGACGATCCGCCCCGCCATGCCGTCCGGAAAGGCGTGCTTGATGGCATTGGTCACGAGTTCGTTGACGATGACCACGAAGGAAACCGCGTCGCGGCCGGGCAAACGGATCGACTGCATGTCGAGATCGATCTTGATCGGCCGGTCTTCCGCCGATTTGCCGATCTCCGCGAGCAGGTCTTCCATATAGGGCCGCGCATCGATCTCGTCGGTCTCGATGTCCAGGCGCAAGCGCCGCTGACCCGCTGCGATCGCCTGGATGCGCGATTGCGCCTGGGCCAGCGCGGCCTTCACCGCAGGCTCCCGCGTCTGCCGGCTCTGCACGTTGAGCAGTGCCGAGACCATGGCGAGGTTGTTGCCGACGCGGTGATTGACGTCGCGCAGCAGCGCCTCGATGCGCAGGCGCTCGCTTTCGAGCTGGCGCGTGCGCTCGCTCACGATCCGTTCGAGCTCGGCATTGCTGATCGCCAATGCGTTGCTGCGGCGCTGGCGGCGGCGCAATTGCTGCCAGGCAGCGAAGGCAAGGCCGGCCAGCGCCACGACGATGCCCGTGCTGCCCCAGAGGCGGCGGCGCTCCTCGCGGCGGTAGAGCGACATCAGGCGGATATTCTCGCTCTGCTGGATCGCCTGGACGGTGTCGCGCAGCCGGTCCATCGCGGCGGTGCCGGCCTCGCTGCGGACCATCGCCAGAGCGTCCGGCCGGCGCCCCGCACGCTCCAGCGAGATCGTGCGGTCGAGTTCCGCGAACTTGACGCCCATATCCGCACGCAAGGCCGCGACCCGCGCCTTCTGGTCCGGATCGGCATCGACCAGCGCGGCCAGGATATCGAGTTCGGGGCCGGCGGCGGCCCGGCCCTCGGTGAAGGGGTCGAGATAATCGGCCTGACCGGTCAGCAGGAAGCCGCGCTGACCGGTCTCGGCATCGCGCATCCGCCCCAGGAAGCGCTCGGCCCGCTCGCGGATCTCGATCGCATGGGAGACGCGGTCCGCCGTCTGCCGTGCCTGCTGGTTGATCCAGGCGGCCAGCACGACCGCGAGCGCCACCACTCCGATCGCAATGATCGTGGAGGTCGCGGAGCGCAGGCGTGCGCCGAAGACCGGGAAAACCGGTAGCGGAAAGCGGGAGGGAGGCCTCACCTGATCGGACATGCAGCTCTTGTTAAGGGACGCATGCCGACATCCCTATGTAAAAAGACATGCCCCGTCCATGCCAGGAAACGATGCGGAATCAGGCTTCCGCATCGTCATCGCTGCCGCCCGCGACGATCTGGCGGCCCAGAATCGCACCGAGTACGACGATGCCGCCGGCCAGCGCCATGCGCCAGCTCAGGCGCGAGCCGATGAGCTTCGCGGCCAGCGGCGCCGCGGCGAGGGCCGCGGTCGCGGCAGGGCGCGGCGGCCGGCGCCGGCTTTTGACGAAGAGTGCGATGCAGATGGCGAGGAACCCCGCCACCAACAGGCCGCCAGCAATCCAGAGACTGGCCGCAACCGTGCCGTAGCGCAGCTCCAGCACGGTATGCACGGCGTTCAAGGCGTAGCCGCCGGCACATATCATGAGCAGGGCGGCGAAGCCGAAGAGGCCGTAGACGATGACATTGCGCTTCACCACCCCGGAGATCTCCCCGGAGATGAAGGACCCGATCCCCCCGAACATGGTCAGCGCGCCGACAGGAAGCCGACGAACAGGCCGACCGCCGCCGCGATCCCGAGTGCCCGCAGCGGCCGCTCGCGGATCTCGTCCTCGATCAACTGCTGCAGCTCGGTCGCCTGCTCCTTGGCGATGTCGACCATCTTGTCGGTGTCGACGCCAACGGCGCGCAGACGCTCGCTGACGGTGGCAGCGATATCCTCGGCGCTGCGCGTCAGGGTATCTTCCAGCGCGCCCGCCTGGCGCTTGGCGCGGGCTCCGGCCTGGCGCACCTCGGCCGCAACATCCTCGGCGCCGGCCTCGACCTCGGCCTTGGCGCGTTTGGCGGCGGCGGCAGCCTGTCGTTTCGCGGATGTCGTGGTGGCCATGGCGGTGTCGTCCTGTCGCTGATGGAAATGCGGATGGTGGCGAGGAGGCGCGGCGACCGCAAGGGCCACCGCTTGTCCGGGCAACGCGTGCACGGCGGTTCTGTTCCGGAAACCGCTCAGGCGGCTTGGGCTTCGCCGGTCTTTTCAGGCTCTTCGGTGTCTGACTTGGCCTTTTCGCGGCGATAGCGCGCAAATTCCTCCTGCGCCACCATGGCGACGATCACGATCGGCGTCGAGAGCACGGCGCCGACAGGCCCCCATAGCCAGAGCCAGAAGATGAAGGCGATGAAAACGAGGAAGGGCGAGATCGTCAGCCGGTTGCCGACGAAGACGGGCGTGACCGCGTTGCCCTCGATCAGGTGCAGGACATAATAGGCCGCCGCCGGCCAGAGCGCCGCGAGGATCGAGGGCGCATCCAGCAACGCGCCGGCGAGAAGCATGATCGCGACGAAGATCGGCCCGACGAAGGCGAGATAGTTGAGCAGGAAGGCGAGCGCGCCCCAAAAGACCGGAAAGGGCAGGCCCGCGAGCCAGGCGATCGCCATCGTCAGGATGCCCATGCCGAGATTGATCACCGTCACCAACGCGAAATAGGTAGCCACCCGCGCCTCGATCTCCTCGAAGAAGGACCCTGCCGAACGGCGCGCGCCCCGGCCTAGACAGAGCCTGAGCACGCGCGCCTTGAGGTGTCGGCGCGTCGCCAGCCAGAAATAGATCGTCGCGACGAAGATGAGCATGCCGCCGGCCGCCGTCGACGAGGACATGGCGATGTCGAAGAGCGGATTGCCCTGGGAGACGTTGAGTTCGGCGCCCTTGCCGGTGATCGAGGCGATGCCGCGCTTGAACTCGTCCATGAAGGCGAACACGCCGGCAAGCTTGGCCTGCAGGGCCGCCATCATCGCCGGAGCCTGGTCGCTCCAGCCGGCGACCGGCACGGCGAGGATCGCGACCGCGCCGAGCAGCAGGCCAATGAAGAGCAGCACCACCAGGGCCGCAGCCGCGTGTTGGGGAACGCGCTGGCGAGCCAGCACATCGACCAGGGGCCCGAGCACGAGCCCGAAAATGACGCCCGCAACGACCGGCATCGCGATGACCTTGGTCAGTGCCAGCGACGCCGTGGCGAGAATGACGAAGATGCCGACGATGGCGTAGCGGACGATGAGGTCATGCTCGAAGGGCGTGACCTCCACGGTATCCTCGACCGGTTCCGCTTCGGCCATGTAGCGCGGAAACGGCCGCCAGGCCGATGAACTGAGCATGGGATGCTTCCAACGCGCGAGCCGCGCCCCCCTGGCGCGTCAACGGGATCAACGCTGGAAAGATCGACCGGGTTCCGGTCGGCCGGAGGCTCTTAGTGCGCCTCGTCCCAGTTGCCGGCGGCGCGGGCCTCGACCGCGAGCGGCACGCGCAACTGCACGGCCGGGTGCGGCGCCTCGACCATGACCTTCTCGATGATCGGCAAGGTCTTCTCGACCTCCGCCTCCGGGACCTCGAAGACCAGCTCGTCATGGACCTGCAGGAGCATGCGGGCATTGAGGCGGTTGGCGGCGAGCACATCGTCCATGCGCGTCATCGCCCGGCGGATGATATCGGCGGCCGAGCCCTGGATCGGCGCGTTGATCGCCTGGCGCTCGACGAAGGCGCGCTCGGACGGGTTCTTCGAGGAAACCGCCGGGAAATGGCAGACGCGGCCGAAGATCGTCGTGACCTGGCCATGGGCGCGGACATGGGTCTTGGTCTGGTCCATGTAGTCGCGGATGCCGGGGAAACGCTCGAAATACTTGCGGATATAGGCGCTCGCCTCCTCGCGGCCGATGCCGAGCTGGTTGGCGAGGCCGAAGGCGGAGATGCCGTAGATGATCCCGAAATTGATCGCCTTGGCGCGGCGGCGCACCTCGCTCGGCATGCCCTCGACGGGCACGCTGAACATCTCGGACGCCGTCATCGCGTGGATGTCGATGCCATCGGCGAAGGCCTGCCGGAGCTGCGGAATCTCGGCGATATGGGCGAGCAGGCGCAGTTCGATCTGGCTGTAATCGGCCGAGACCAGCTTGTAGCCCTTCTCCGGCACGAAGGCGGTGCGGATCTTGCGGCCGGCCTCGGTGCGGATCGGGATGTTCTGCAGGTTGGGCTCGGACGAAGAGAGCCGGCCCGTGGTGGTGGCCGCCAGCGCATAGGAGGTGTGGACCCGGTTGGTCTGAGGGTTCACGTAAGCAGGCAGCGAGTCGGTATAGGTCGATTTCAGCTTGGCGAGCTGGCGCCATTCGAGAATCTTCGACGGCAACGCATGGCCCTGCTCGGTGAGCTCTTCCAGCACGCCGGCGCCGGTCGCCCATTGGCCGGTCGCGGTCTTCTTGGCGCCCGCCAGCCCCATCTTGCCGAACAGGATGTCGCCGAGCTGCTTGGGGCTGCCGATCGTGAATTTCTCGCCGGCGAGCTCGTAGATCTCGTCTTCCAGCCGGGCCAGCCCCTGCGCGAAATCGCCGGAGAGGCGGGAGAGGATCTGCCGGTCGATGGCGATGCCGCGGCGCTCCATCCGGGCGAGAACCTCGACCATCGGCCGTTCCAGCACCTCGTAGACCGCCGTCTTCTTCTCGGCGACGAGGCGCGGCTTCAGCGCGAGCCACAGGCGCAGCGTGACGTCGGCATCCTCGGCGGCATAGTCGGTCGCGCGGTCGAGCGGGACCTTGTCGAAGGTGACCTGCGATTTGCCGGCACCGGCGACCTGCGCATAGGGAATCGTCTCGTGGCCGAGATGCAGTTCCGAGAGCTTGTCCATGCCGTGGCTGTTGTTGCCGGCATCGAGCGCATAGGAGATCAGCATCGTGTCCTCGATCGGGGACACGCTGAGGCCATGACGCTCCAGGATCAGCAGGTCGTATTTCAGGTTCTGGCCGATCTTGAGCACGCCAGCATCCGCCAGCAGCGGCTTCAGCGCCGCCACCGCCTGCGCCAGCGGAATCTGGCCTTCGAGCAAACCTTCGTCGAAGAGGCCGCCGTCGCCGCCGCGATGCTGGAGCGGGATATAGCAGGCACGGCCCGGCGCGACCGCGAGCGAGACGCCGATCAGATCGGCCTGCATCGCATCGAGCGAATTGGTCTCGGTATCGAGGGCGACATGACCGGTCTCGTAGGCCCAGCCGATCCAGCGTTCGAGATCGGCGAGCGTACGCACGCATTCATAGGCGGCGCGGTCGATCTTGCCGGCGACCGCTTCGTTCTTGCGGGCGGCGGCGAGGTCGCCCGGCTTCAGCCAGCCGTCTTCGCCGACCGCGGCGCCCGACGCCGCAGCGGCAGGCGCGGGAGATGCAACCGGAGTGGAGCCGGAAACAGCGTCCTCGATCGCATCGGCCCCGACATAGAGCGCCTTGAGCTCGGCGGCACGTGCGCCACCCGGCGCCAGATCCGGATCGGCGTCGACGGCGCCAAGATCGGCCTCATAGGCCTCGGCGACGCGCTTGGTGATAGTCGTGAATTCCATCGCCTTGAGGAAGGCGATGAGCTTGGCCGGATCGGGCTGCTCCAGCGTCAGGTTTTCCAGCGGCGTCTCGACCTTCACGTCGTCGACGAGGCTGACGAGCTTGTGGGAGATGCGGACCTTCTCGATCACCTCGGGATTGGTCAGGGTCTCCCGGCGCTTGGGCTGCTTGATCTCGCCGGCCCGGGCCAGCAGGGTTTCGAGATCGCCATATTCGCCGATGAGCTGGGCCGCGGTCTTGATGCCGATGCCCGGCGCGCCCGGCACGTTGTCGGTGGCGTCTCCGGCCAGCGCCTGCACGTCGGTGACCTTGTCCGGCATGACGCCGAAATACTCGACGACCTCGGGCTCGCCGATGCGGCGCTCGGCCCGGAAGCCCGCGCCCTTCTTCTGGTCGCCGGAGGCGGGGTCGTACATGGCGACGCCCGGCTTCACCAGCTGCATCAGGTCCTTGTCGGCGGAGACGATGAGGACATCGGCGCCGGCCTCGCGCGCCTGCTTCGCATAGGTCGCGATCAGGTCGTCGGCCTCGTAGACATCCTGCTCGACCGGGATCAGGCCGAAGGCGCGCACCGCCTCCCGCATCAGCGGGAATTGCGGGATGAGATCGGCCGGCGGCTCGGAGCGGTTGCCCTTATAGGCCGGGTAGATCGCCTTGCGGAACGAGTTCTCCGACTTGTCGAAGACGATGGCGAGATGGGTCGGCCGGACGCCGAGCACACCCTCGCGCACGAACTGGAAGAGCTTGGTGGCGAAGAGCCGGACCGCGCCGGAAGGCAAGCCGTCCGAGCGGGCATTGTATTTCCGGTCCTGGTTGATCGACTGGAAATAGGCCCGGAAAATGAAGTTCGAGCCGTCGACCAGAAAGAGATGGTCGCCGGGCTTCAGGGCGGGCGCGGTGGTGGTTGTCTCGCTCATGGCGCGGACCATAAGCGGGCAGACGCAACCGGTCCATTGCATCAGGGCGGCGATTCGCAGCAAGCTGGCCAAAATGCGTCAGGAGCGAAGCGTCGTGAGTCCCTATGTCACCATGCCCCTCGTCTTCGAGGGTGTTCCGGAAGCGGAGATGCAGGGGAGGGCCAACGCCTTCCTCGCCAAGATGCGCAAGCGCCGCACCGTGCGCGACTTCTCCGACAGGCCTGTGCCGCGCGAATTGATCGAGACAGCCGTGCGCGTCGCCGGCACGGCTCCCTCAGGCGCCAACCAGCAGCCCTGGAGCTTCGTCTGCATCTCCGATCCCCAACGCAAGGCACTGATCCGCGTGGGCGCGGAGGAGGAGGAGCGCGCCTTCTATGCGGGGCGCGCCGGCGAAGAATGGCTGGACGCGCTCGCCCATCTCGGCACCGACGAGAACAAGCCCTTCCTGGAGACCGCGCCCTGGCTGATCGCGATCTTCGCCCAGCGCTGGGGCGTCGATGCCGAGGGCAACAAGATCAAGCACTATTACGTGCCGGAATCGGTGGGCATCGCCACCGGTTTCCTGATCGCCGCCTTGCACGATGCCGGGCTCGCGACGCTGACGCATACGCCCGCGCCGATGAACTTCCTCAACGCGATCTGCGGGCGGCCCGACAACGAGAAGGCCCTGATCCTGCTCGTGGTCGGCTATCCCCAGGAAGACTGCGCCGTCCCCGCCATCGGCAAGAAGCCGCTGGAGGAGATCGCGACCTTCCTGTGAGACATCCGCTTCGACAAGCGCGCCGTCATCCCGGACAAGCGGCGTAGCCGCGCCGATCCGGGATCCATCGGAGGGCTAGACGCTCTACGACGGATCCCGGGTCAAGCCCGGGATGACAGTGTGGCTCCCAGAATCGTCGCACGCGCTACGCGGTGACGCGGTCGATCTCGGCGAGGTCTTCCGCGTTGAGCGCCCAGTCGGCCGCCTTGACGTTGGCCGCGACCTGCTCAGGCCTGGTGGCGCCGGCGATGACGCTGGAGACGACAGGCTGGGCCGCAAGCCAGGAGAAGGCGAGCTCGACGAGGCTATGGCCGCGCTGCTCGGCGAAGGCGGTCAGGCCCTCGATGCGGCGCCAGTTATCCTCGCTGAATATCTCGTCGGCGCGCTGCGGCAGCTTGGTCAGGCGCGCGCCTTCCGGCATCGCCGCACCACGCTTGTACTTACCAGTGAGCGCGCCGTTGGCGAGCGGGAAATAAGGCAGCAGGCCCATGCCGTAATGGGCGATGGCGGGGATCAGGTCCTTCTCGGCGCCGCGCTTCAGCAGGCTGTACTCGTCCTGGGCCGAGGCGAAGCCGGGGATGCCGAGGTCGCGCGCCGTCCATTGCGCATCGGCGACCTGCCAAGCGACGACGTTCGAGCAGCCGATATAGCGGACCTTGCCCTGGCGGACGAGATCGTCCATCGCGCGCAGCGTTTCCTCGATCGGGGTCAGCGGGTCGGGCCGGTGGAGCTGGTAGAGATCGAGCCAGTCGGTCTTTAGGCGCCGGAGCGAATCCTCGACGGCGTTCATGATGTAGCGGCGCGAGCCGCCCTTCTTCACGCCCTCGGCATCCATGTCCATGCCGAACTTGCTGGCGAGCACGATCTGCTTGCGCCGCGCGCCCAGGACCTCGCCGAGCGCCGTCTCGGAGCCGCCGCGCTCGCCATAGATGTCGGCCGTGTCGAACAGGGTGATGCCGTGCTCGATGGCGGCATCGACGACCTTGCGCGTCGCATCGAGATCGATGCGGCCGCCGAAATTGTTGCAGCCGAGCCCGACGAGCGAGACGCGCAGGCCCGAGCGGCCGAGATTGCGGAATTGCATGGCGATGATCCTTCCCCTTTCGCATCGGGCCGAAAACTGGACTCCAGTTTTCGGAAAGGCCCGATACGACACACGATCCTGAGGCGGGCAGAGGATCAGAGCGGGCGGGCAAGGACAATCGTCCGGCGCGTCATCCGCGGGCTGCGCTCAGCGCAGACCCGGAAACGAAAATGCCCGGGCTCGCGCCCGGGCATTTGATCTCAGGCCACTTCGGCCTTCTGCTTCTGCGAGCGCTTGCGCTCGTTCGGGTCGAGGATGCCCTTGCGCAGGCGGATCGACTTCGGCGTGACCTCGACGAGCTCGTCGTCGTCGATCCAGGCGAGGGAACGCTCCAGCGTCATCCGGATCGGCGGAGTCAGGCGGACAGCCTCGTCCTTCGAGGTCGTGCGGATGTTGGTGAGCTTCTTGCCCTTGAGCACGTTCACCTCAAGGTCGTTCTCGCGGGTGTGCTCGCCGACGATCATGCCCTGATAAACCTTCCAGCCCGGCTCGATCATCATCGGGCCACGATCCTCGAGGTTCCAGAGCGCGTAGGCCACGGCCTCGCCGGTCTCCATCGCGATCAGCACGCCGTTGCGGCGCCCTCCGATCTCGCCCTTGTAGGGCAGGTAGTCATGGAACAGCCGGTTCATGATCGCGGTGCCGCGGGTGTCGGTCAGCAATTCGCCCTGGTAGCCGATCAGGCCGCGGGTCGGGGCGTGGAAGACGAGACGCAGGCGATTGCCGCCGGAGGGACGCATCTCCAGCATGTCGGCCTTGCGCTCGGACATCTTCTGCACGACGACGCCGGAATGCTCCTCGTCGACGTCGATCACGACCTCTTCGATCGGCTCCAGAAGCTGGCCGTCCTCGCCGCGCTTCAGCACGACGCGGGGACGGGAGACGCCGAGCTCGAAGCCCTCGCGGCGCATGGTCTCGATCAGGATCGCGAGCTGCAATTCGCCGCGGCCGGAAACGATGTAGCTATCCTTGTCGGAGGCTTCCTCGATCTTCAGCGCGACATTGCCCTCGGCCTCCTTGAACAGGCGGTCGCGGATGACGCGAGTCGTGACCTTGTCGCCCTCGGTGCCGGCGAGCGGGGAATCGTTGACCATGAAGGTCATCGACACCGTCGGCGGATCGATCGGCTGCGCCTTGATCGGGGTGTCGACGCTGGGATCGCAGAAGGTGTCGGCGACGGAGCCCTTCACCAGGCCCGCAATCGAGACGATGTCGCCGGCGACGGCCTCCTCGATCGGCTGGCGCTCCAGACCGCGGAAGGCGAGGATCTTCGAGATGCGGCCGGTCTCGACGGTCGAGCCGTCGCCGGAGAGCACCTTCACGGTCTGGTTCGGCTTGGCCGTGCCCGAAGTGACGCGGCCGGTGATGATGCGGCCGAGATAGGGGTTGGCTTCCAGCAGCGTGCCGATCATGCGGAACGGGCCTTCCTCGACCTTGGGCTCCGGCACATGCGAGAGGATGAGGTCGTACATCGGCGCGAGGCCGCTATCCTGCGGGCCTTCCGGCGAATGAGCCATCCAGCCCTGCTTGCCCGAGCCGTAGAGGATCGGGAAGTCGAGCTGCTCGTCGGTGGCGTCGAGCGCGGCGAAGAGATCGAACACTTCGTTGATGACTTCGGTGGTGCGGGCGTCCGGCTTGTCGACCTTGTTGATCGCCACGATCGGGCGAAGGCCGAGCTTCAGCGCCTTCGAGACCACGAACTTGGTCTGCGGCATCGGACCCTCGGCGGCATCGACCAGAACGATCGCCGAGTCGACCATGTTCAGGATGCGCTCGACCTCGCCGCCGAAATCGGCGTGGCCGGGGGTGTCGACGATGTTGATGCGCGTATCCTTCCAGACGACCGAGGTCGCCTTGGCCAGGATGGTGATGCCGCGCTCCTTCTCGAGGTCGTTGGAATCCATCACGCGTTCGATGACGCGCTGGTTGTCGCGATAGGTGCCGGACTGCTGCAGCAGCTTGTCGACGAGCGTGGTTTTGCCGTGGTCGACGTGCGCGATGATGGCGATGTTGCGCATGGACATGCGGGTTGGGCCTTGCTTTCAAGGCCACGAGCCGGTCTGGAGCGATGCCCCGCCGGCGCAGCCTGTTTCACGTGAATCTGGAATTCGTTGCGCTGCACATAAACGTTGGCGGGCTTTTCGGCAACCGCAGAGGCTGCCGAAAAGTAAATGCGCTCAAGCCTCCGCCAGCGCGCGCTGCCGTTCGGCCACGGCCCGGCCGACCTGATCGATGGCGAGCCGGTAGGCGGCGAGCGCAGCCACGTCGAGATCGCCCTTGGCATAGTCTGCCAGCACGCGGGTCAGAATCTGGTCGGCTTCATGGCCAAGACGCATGAGCTCGGCCTCGTCCTCGCAGGAACGAATGACGGCGAGGAGCTCCAGCAATTCGTCGAGACCCGCCATCGCCCGCCGGCGCCGGTTGGCGCTCTCGCGGCCGAGCAGGGCGGCGCCGCCCGTGCCCACGGCCGAAAGCGCCATCGCGCCGATATAGAACCAGTCGCCATAGCGGTCGAAGAAGCTCTCCTGCTCCCCGTCGATATAGGCGGCTGCACCCGAATGCACCGGCAGGGGCGCGTCCTTGTCGGTCGAGGGCGTCTCCAGCGCCTGCACGGCCGGCAGTTCCGAGGCCAGCGTCAGGCGCAGGCCGAGGATATCCTTGGTCAGTTCGCCGACGAGATTGTCGTCGAGGCTCTGCGCCGCGACGAGGCGGGAGGTGATCGCGATCGTCGGCAGGCTCTCGGCCGGGCGCGGCGGGTCGCCGCCCAGCGCGCCGCGCACGATCTCGCCGGATTCGATCGCCCGGTAGTGCAGGGCGAGCGCATCGGCCTCGCGGACAGGAATCAGCACGGGGTCGTTGCCCCAGGCCTCGCGCAGACGGCGCAAGCCGTCATTGTTGGTGTGCGAGCCGACGGCATTGATCGAGAAGAAGGCGTCGATGCGCTTCTCCTTCGCCGACGAGACGATCTCCTCCTGGTTCAGGCCGACGATCTCGACCTCATCGGGCCTGACCTCGTATTGCGCCAGAACCCGCTTCAGCAGGGTGATATTGCCGGCCGGATTGCGGCCGACGCCGATCTTGCGGCCGCGCAGATCGGCGATGCGGCCGATCGCGGTTTCGGTCGCGGTGATGAAGAACGGATAGGTCCGGCGCGTGATCAGCACCGTGTCGGCGGTCGAGGGCATGGCGATGTCGGCGCGCAGCATGGCGAGATCGGCCTGGCCGGCATCGATCCGCTTGGCGCTGTCCTCCGAACCCTCCGTCAGGACGAGACGCAGGCGCACGGCGGCCTTGTCGCGGTTGAGCCCCTGCACGAAGGCGGCGGCCATGCGGGCATCCTCGGAGCCGAGCGGGCCGACAGCGAGGCGCAAGGTCCGCGGCTGGCCGATATAGTAGAAAGTCGCCGCGACGAGACCGGATACGGCAAGCAGCGCCGCCGCCATCGCCAAACCGCGCCTGCCCATGCCCAGCCGGATCAATCCGCCCCCCTCATCGCTCTGACCGAACATGGCTTCCTTCGCCATCATGTCGCAAGTACGGCATGCACCGGCGCGCGGACCGTGCTAAACGCCGCGCCATGTCCAATGGTTCGCCCTTCCTGATCAAGATCTGCGGTCTCTCGACGCCCGAGACGCTGGAAGCTGCGCTTGCGGCCGGCGCCGACATGATCGGGCTCAATTTCCACCCGAAGAGCCCGCGCTACGTCACGCTGGAGCGGGCCAGGGAATTGGCGGCGATCGCGCGTGGCAAGACCGAGATCGTCGCGCTGATCGTCGACTGGAGCGAGCAGCAGGCAGCGGAGCTAGCCGAGGCGCTGAAGCCCGACTGGCTGCAGTTCCACGGCCGCGAGACTCCCGCGCAGACCGCGGCGCTGCGCCGTGCCGTTCGCCGGCCGGTGATGAAGGCGCTCGGCATCGCCACGGCCGCGGACCTGAGCGCCGTCGCCGGCTATCGCGACGCTGCCGATCTCATCCTGCTCGACGCCAAGCCGCCCAAGGATGCCGCCTTCCCGGGCGGGCACGGTAAACCCTTCGACTGGAGCCTGCTCGCCGGCCTCGACCCCTCGCAGCGCTTCATGCTATCGGGCGGGCTTGATCCGGCGAATGTCGCCGAGGCGATCCAGGTGACCCATCCGGCCGGTGTCGACGTATCATCAGGCGTCGAAAGCGCGCCGGGGATCAAGGACCCCGCCCGGATCGCGGAATTCATCGCGGCGGCCCGCAAGGCCGCGGCGGCAGGACAGGAAAGCTCGAGCGCATGAACGCCCCCTCGACCCCGAACAGCTATCGCAACGGCCCGGACGAGAACGGCCGCTTCGGCCTGTTCGGCGGCCGCTTCGTCGCCGAGACGCTGATGCCGCTGATCCTGGAACTGGAAGAGGCCTACAACGCCGCCAAGGCCGACCCCGCCTATCACGCCGAGATGAGCAGCGGCCTGAAGCATTATGTCGGCCGGCCCTCGCCGCTCTATCTCGCCGAGCGCCTGACGGACCATTTCGGCGGCGCCAAGATCTACCTGAAGCGCGAGGAGCTGAACCATACCGGCTCCCACAAGGTGAACAACGTGCTCGGCCAGATCCTGCTGGCGCGGCGCATGGGCAAGAAGCGCATCATAGCCGAGACCGGCGCCGGCCAGCACGGCGTCGCCACCGCGACACTCTGTGCCCGCTACGGGCTGGAATGCATCGTCTATATGGGCGCGGTCGACGTCGCCCGGCAGGCGCCCAATGTCTTCCGCATGCAGATGCTCGGCGCCACGGTCGTGCCGGTCGAATCCGGCACCAAGACGCTGAAGGACGCCATGAACGAGGCGCTGCGCGACTGGGTGACCAATGTCGGCACGACCTTCTACTGCATCGGCACGGTCGCCGGCCCGCATCCCTATCCGGCAATGGTGCGCGATTTCCAGTCGATCATCGGCAAGGAGACCCGCGAGCAGATGCAGGAGGCGGAAGGCCGCCTACCCGATTCGCTCGTCGCCTGCATCGGCGGCGGCTCGAACGCGATGGGGCTGTTCCACCCGTTCCTCGACGATCCCAGCGTCGAAATCTACGGCGTGGAAGCCGCCGGCCACGGCATTCCGAGCGGCCTGCATGCGGCTTCGCTGAGCGGCGGGCGCCCAGGCGTGCTGCACGGCAACCGCACCTTCCTGCTGATGGACGATGACGGGCAGATCAAGGACGCCCATTCGATCTCGGCCGGGCTCGACTATCCCGGCATCGGCCCGGAGCATTCCTGGCTGCACGATATCGGCCGGGCGAAGTACCTTTCGGCCACCGACGAGGAGGCGCTGGAGGCGTTCCAACTGATCTCCAAGCTGGAAGGCATCATCCCGGCTCTGGAAAGCGCGCATGCGCTCGCCCGCGTCGCCGATCTCGCCCCGCAGAAGCCGAAGGATCATCTGATGGTGATCAACCTCTCCGGTCGCGGCGACAAGGACATCCCGCAGGTCGCGGAGATCCTGGCGGCGCGCTGAACACGACACCGGACGGATCGGGAGAAGAGATGAAACGGCTGCTTGCGCTCGGCTTGCTGCTTTTCTCTGCGCATGCCGCATTGGCACAGACGGATGACACCACGAGCCAGGGCATCTCGATCGTTTCGGTAGGTCGCGTCCAGGTCGCTCCTGATATCGCGACCATCGAGGCCGGCGTCGTCACCGAAGGTCAGACGGCCGAAGAGGCTCTTTCGAAGAACCGCCCCGCGATGAATCGCATGAGGGAAACGGTCGCGCAGTACGGTGTTGCTCCCAGCGACGTGACAACCTCGCAACTCAGGATCGGCCCCAAATTCACGTCTCCCACATCGCTCCCGAATGGAGTTCGTCCCCCGAGGGAAATCGTCGCTTACGAAGCCACGACGGCTCTCACGATCGTCGTGAGAGATTTCGGCAAAGCCGGAACACTGGTCGATACCCTCGTCAAATCGGGATCGAACTCGATTTCAAACATAAGCTTTGGTCTAGCAGACTCGACAAAGGCCAAGGAGCTCTCCCGACGCAAGGCTGCGCAATCGGCCAGAGCCATGGCCACCCTCTATGCCGACGCGCTCGGCGTGCAACTGGGCGACTTGATATCGGCGAACGAAATTGATGCACCGCGTGGCGAAGCCGACCTCCCCAGCCGACGGAAGGTACCGGGTGAAATGCCAACCGTGGTCGAGCCCGGAGAGATCGAGGTGTCGACCTCGTTGAAGACGGTCTGGCAAATCAAGAAGTAACGACTTTCCGGCCTCGCCCAAAGTTCTAGGCTCGGCCTCTCGACTCTCGCATCGGCAGCGACAAGCATAGGTTGTTTCCGGCGCATCCGCGCCGGGCATCGTCGCGTGGAGCGGAACCGGGGCCAGTGGGGGGCAGCGGTAACGACGACCGTCCGATCGAGCACGGGCCGGGTTCAACCGGCCTGCCGGTCGAACTCGCCTTCCTGACGCGGCACGGCCTGGCGCCTTCGCTTCTCGCCCGCATTGCCGACATAGCCCGGCGCAACCGCACCGAGCCGGTCCGCGAGGCGATCGCGCTCGGCCTGATCGACGAGACCGGCTTCTACCGGGCCCTCGCGAACGAGATGGGGCTCGCCTTCCTGCCACAGCCACCGCGCCCGATGCCCGGCGGCGGTCACGATGCCATCCTGCGCCAGGGCATTGCGCCAACGATCGACGACCTGCGGTTCCGATTCATCCTCGCGCCCGAAGGGCCGGCGCTGCGGCGGATGATCGAGGCCGGCCCACGCCATCGCAACGACATCGCGGTGACGACCCCGCGTCGTTTCGGGGATGCCCTGCGCCACAGCAATGCCGGCCCGCTGGCAGAGCACGCGGCCGGGCTCGATCCCGCTGGCCTCGCCCGCGACAGCGCCCGCACGGGCGCGAGCCGGGGCCAGGCGATTACGGGCGGCTGCGGGATCGCGGCTGCCGCGACCGGCGGCGTCTTCGCCCCGCTCGAAACCTTCTTTGCCTTCGCGCTGCTCCTCGGCCCCCTCTTCCTCGGCCTGATCCTGCTGCGACTGGCGGCCTCGATCGAACGCTCGGCGCCCGATCTCTGGCGCAGCCATCGCTGGCGCATCGACGAGTCGCGCCTGCCCGTCTACACGGTCGCGGTCCCGCTCTATCGGGAAATCGCCGTGCTCCGGCAACTGACGGATGCCTTGGCAGCACTCGATTATCCTCCCGCCAAGCTCGACATCCGCCTGCTGATAGAAGCCGATGACACGGTGATGCAAAATGCGCTGGCGGGGATGGCGCTGCCGTCGCATTTTTCCGTGACGATCGTTCCGCCGGGATTGCCACGTACCAAGCCGCGTGCGCTCAACCTCGCCCTGCTGGAGGCGCGCGGCACGTTCTTCACGATCTTCGATGCCGAAGACATTCCCGCCCCCCAGCAGGTGCGCATGGCGGCCGCCCGCTTCCTTGGACGCCCGAAGGACCTCGCCTGCCTGCAAGCGAGGCTCGTGATCGACCATGACGACGAAGGCGTGCTGCCAGCCTTGTTCGCACTGGAATATGCCGGCCTGTTCGAGGTCTTGAACCCCGGGCTTCTGCAATTCCAACTGCCGATCATGTTGGGCGGCACTTCAAACCATTTCCGGACCGAGGCGCTGCGCGCCGTTGGCGGCTGGGATGCCTGGAACGTGACGGAAGACGCCGATCTCGGCTTCAGGCTGGTGCGCGCCGGCTATCGCATCGGCGACCTGCCCTCCAATACCCGCGAGGAGGCACCGGTCTCGATCCCGGCTTGGCTGAAGCAGCGGTCGCGCTGGATCAAAGGCTATATCCAGACCTTGGTGACGCATTCGCGCGCGCCCTTGCGATTGATGCGCGAGGCCGGGATCGCGGCGACCCTCGCCTTCCTGTCGCTGGTATTCGGCACCGTCGCGACGGCGCTCGGCTATCCCGCTTTCGCCATCGCGGCCCTGATCGCCTGCTGGAACGGCTCGCTGTTCGAGCCGGTCGGCACACTTGCCACGGCGACCTCAATCATCGCGCTGGGTGTCTGGATGCTCGGCAGCATCGCCCTGTTCATACCGCCGATCGTCGGCGCATTGCGGCGCGGCTCGCCGGGGCTCCTCCTGCTCGTGCCGCTGCTACCGCTCTACTATGCGCTCATCTCGGTCGCCGCCTGGATCGCGTTCTACGAATATCTCAGGCGACCCTTCGCCTGGAACAAGACCGAGCACGGGCTCGCCCGCCGACGCCCCAACCGACCATCCTAGAGCCATCCGCAATTCTCCGAATCGCAGGATGGATCCAGGCCTTTGTTTCATCGCATCTTCTCGACGCGAACCAGTCTCCACTTCGCTCGAAAATGCTCTGGACCCGGCATCGGCCAGTCGTCGAAGCAGCCTTCGCTGCCATGAGCATCCCTTACGAGTGACGCAGCCACTCCGCTGCCGCCTGCGCCGGAGGCTGCTCGATATTGAAGGCGCCAACGAATTGGCCGTCCTTGCCCATCAGATAGACCAGGGCGGTATGGTCCATCGTGTAGTCGCCATCCTTGAGCGGGACCTTCTTGGAATAGGCGCGGTAGGCCTTGATCACGGCGTCGATGGCCGGCCGGTCACCGCTCAGGCCGACGATGCGCGGATCGAAGGAGCCGAGATAGCTCTTCATCGCGTCCGGCGTATCGCGCTCGGGATCGACCGTGATGAACAGCGCCTTCAGCCCCTTCGCCTTGGCGCCGTCGCCGGCCGCACGCAGCGCCTCCGAGATTTCGAAGAGCTTGGTCGGGCAGATGTCCGGGCAATGGGTGAATCCGAAGAAGACCAGGAAGGGCGAGCCCTTCAGGTCGGTGTCGGAAAGCGGCTTGCCCTCCTGCGTCGTCAGGGTGAACGGGCCGCCGACGCTGGCAGTGCCGCTGCCGCCACCCTGGCGGCCGGGCGAGAAGGTGAGGATCGCGGCTGCAGCGAGCGCGAGCGCCCCGGCCAGGAAGACGACGAGGGGCAAGACGAGACGGCGGTTCACGAAGGTTTTCCCGGGCAGGCGGCCGCAGCCGCTAGACAGCGTTTTTTCCAGGCATCGGTCGGATCCGAAAACCGGTTCCCACTTGTCGGATCGATGCCTAGAAACAGGCCACGATGGCGGCGATCAGACCATCGGTGAAAAGCCGATCGCCTTCGCGCCACCAAAGCAGCAGGCCGGTGAGAAACAGGGCGAAGAAGCCTCCGCCGATCAGCATGAGGCCAAGACGGCTCGAAGAGCCGGCCTCCGCCTGCGTTGTCTCGTCTGCCTGCGACATGGGCACAACCTAACGCCGGATCGCGCCGTCCGAAAGCGGGCGGCGTGACGCAGGGGGCTCACGATGCGGCGATGCGCCCTGAACCCGGACATCGCAGGGCGTCATTCTCGGGTGAAGCGAAGCGCAGACTCGAGAATCTCTTGCAGGGACAGGCTCCGGTGCCTCTTCTTCATGAGATGCTCGGGTCAAGCCCGAGCATCTCGGCGGAGGTTCCGCTTACTTCACCGGGAAGGTGAGCGGGGAATAATCCGTCACCGGGCGCTTGACCCAATCGTTGCCCGGCGCCGCCGCTTCCGTCCGCTTCTGCGCCTCGTGCAGGCGTAGGGCGGCGGCCGGATAGTCCATGGTCAAGACGGTGCCGTCGCGGACCACGAGCTTGCCGTCGACATAGACGCGGTCGACGGCGCGTTCGGCCGCCGCATAGACCATGCTGCGGACGGGGTCGCGACGCGGCTGCATCATCGGGTGCTTGAGGTCGACCATGACGAGGTCTGCCTTGCAGCCGGCTTCCAGGCGGCCGATGTCGTCGCGGCCGAGCGCGGCGGCGCCCGCCGTGGTCGCGGCCTCGAAGATGTCGGTGGTGGTCAGCGTGCGCGGGTTCTCCGCCATCATGCGGGCGACATAGCCGACATGGCGTATCTCCTCGAGCATGTTGTGCGGGTAGGTGTCGGTGCCCAGGCCGATGCGGACACCGGCGCGGCGATAGCGGCCGAAATCGTCGAGCGCGATGCCGCGGCGCATGAAGACCGTCGGGCAATGGGCGACCATCGTGCCGGTCTCGGCCAGCAGCGCGAGGTCGCGCCGGCTGTGCCAGGCGACGCGCGGGTAGTCGTCGAGGAAGATGCCGTGGCCGACGATGCTGGTGTCGCCGAGCACGCCGAGCTTCTCCAGCCACTGGATCGGCGTCACGCCATGGCGGCGGGTGATCTCGTGGAACTCGACCGTCGACTGGGCCGCGTGGATCTGCCAGGGCAGGTTACGGCGCTTGGCCTCGGCGTGGCTGTCCTTGATCAGGCCCTCGCTGCAGGTGTCGATCTGCGAGGGAGAGACCATCGCGAAGAGCCGGCCGGACGGATGCTTCTGCGCCTGCTCGATGACCGCGAAAGCCTGCTCCATGGCCGCGACGCCGGCCTTCTCGTCCCACTCGTATTCGACGACATGGCCGTTCTTTGTGTACCAGCGGGCCGAGCGGAACATCGGTGACAGGCAGACGCGCAGGCCGCTATTGGCAGCGAGATCGATCCAGCCGGGATGAGCGACCGACATGTCGGCGAGCGTGGTGACGCCGGAGAGCAGCAGCTCCGAATAGGCGACCTGCACGCAGTCCGGCACGGCCTCAGCGTCCGGACGCAGGATCGGCATGAACTCGTAGAGCGAGGAATTGTAGAGCGCGGGCGAGCCGAGCTCGTCGAGGAAGCCCTTGTTCAGCGCCTCGCTCGAAGGGTGCGAATGGATGTTGACGAGGCCGGGCATGACCATGCGCCCGCTGCCGTCGACGGTCTCGTCGGCCGGTCCTTCATAGCGGGGGCCGACATAACGCAGCGTGCCGTCCTCGAAGGCGACATCGGCTCCGTGCAGATAGACGTGCCGGGAGGCTTCCGCATCCCAGGCGACAACGACGTCGGCGTTCTTGATGACCGTGATCGTCATGATGTTTTCATCCCTCCTGTTTGGTGATTTTTCTGGGAAACACGGTGTCGTCCCCGGCTTGCCCCGGGATCCATCGAAGGGCTGCGGAACGCTAGGATGGATCCTGGATTGGCGCCGCTTCGCGGCTTGTCCGGGATGACGGCGCAGTTCCGACGACAATCACCGGCCTCCGGCAATCGGACATAGAAAAAGCGCCGCGCGGTTCCCACCGCGCGGCACCGAAGACGCTCAGCGCTTCAGCTTGAGGTCGAGGCCCTTGTAGAGGCCGGCCCCATACAGACCGTGGGCGCGCGCGCCTTCGACACGGTCGGTCGCGACGATCCAGAGCGGCTGTGAGGACAGCGGCACCCAGACGTTAGCCTCGGTCAGCTGGGTCTGGACCTCTGCCAGCGCCTGCCTGCGCTTGTCGGCATCGGTCGCCATCGACGCAGCCTTGAGCAGTTCGTCCGTCTTCGGATTCTTCCAGTTCATCCGGTTCGGGGTCGGAGCCTGCTGGCTGCGGAAATAGAGGTTCATCGCCTCCGTCGCGGTCACATAGGGGTAGGACATCAGGAACGCATCGAATTCCTGCGTCGCCAGCTTGCCCCAGGCGACGGTCGCGTCCCATAGCTGGATCTTCATGTCGATGCCGACCTTGCGCAGATCCGCCTGCATCGCCTCGGAGATGCGCGGGTTGTCGCTGTTGCGGATGCCGTAGACGGTGAAGCTGGCCTTTTCGCCATCCTTCTCGCGGATGCCGTCGGCGCCCATCTTCCAGCCGGCGTCTTCCAGCAGCTTGGCGGCCGCTTTCGGATCGTGCTTCGGCATGACCTTGGCCGAATCCTTATCGTAATCGACGACCGCAGGATTGAGCAGGGAGGGGAGGCTCCTGCCTTTGCCGAAATAGATCGCCTTGGCGATCGCTTCCTTGTCGACCGCCATATTGGCCGCCTCGCGGATCGCCTTGTCCTTCACTACGGGCTTGTCGACCTTGAAGCCCATGAAGACGTCGTAGATGTAGTTTTCCTGCCGCTGCACCGTCATGCCGGGGATGCGCTGCATCGTGTCGAGCGCGATATAGGGCATGTAATAGGTCACGTCGGCCTGCTTGGCCTGGATCGCGGCCATCAGCGTGTTCGACTCCGGAATGACCTTCCAGACGATCTCGTCGATCTGCGGCTTCGGGTCCTTGTAGATCGGCGGACCCCACGAATAATGCGGGTTCTTCTTGAGCACGAGCTCCTGGCGCGGGGTCCATTTCGACCAGCAATAGGGGCCGGTGCCGTTGAAGCCCTGGACGCCGAAATTCGGCCCGAGCTTCTCGACGGTCGCCTTGTCGACCACCGAGGCGAAGGACAGCGCGAGCTGGAACATCAGGTCGCTATAGGGCTCCTTCAGTTCGTAGATCAGCGTGGAATCGCCGTCGGCGCGGATGTCCTTGACCGGGCCGCCGCGGAAGGAGACCGGCGACTTGTTGGTCGGGTCGGTCCAGCGCTTCAGCGAATAGACGACGTCGTCGATGGTCATCGGCCGGCCGTCGCAGAACTTCACGTCCTTGCGGATCTTGAAGGTGTAGGTCAGGCCGTCCGGCGAGATCGTCCAGCTATCGGCGAGGCCGGGCTTGATCGTCTTCATGTCGAAATCGACCGTCACCAGCGTGTCGGCCAGCATGTACATGACCTCGGCCGCCGCGGTCGCGGTGGTGCGGATCGGGTCGTAGTTGTCGGCGTCGATGACACGCAGGATTGTGAGCGGCGCCTTCTGCTGGGCGACCGCAGGCACGGCCGCGAAACTTGCGGCGGCGGCCCCGGCGAGAAGCAGAGTTGTGAGTTTGAACATCGAGCAAGTCCCCTTTTTTCGCTTCTTGGTTGATGTCGAAAGCTATTTGCGCAGCTTCGGATCGAGGGCGTCCCGCAGGGAGTCGCCGAGCACGTTGAAGGCCAGCACGACCGCGAAGATCACCAGGCTCGGCAGGACCGAGACATGCGGCGCGAAGAACAGGAAGTTGCGCCCGTCCGCCGCCATGGCTCCGAGCTCGGCCGTCGGCGGCTGGGCGCCCAGCCCCAGGAAGGAAAGCGCCGCGCCGAGCAGGATGACCTGTCCGAAGCGCAAGGTGACGAAGACGAAGATCGCCGAGAGGCAGTTCGGCAGGACATAGCGTAGGATGATGCGCAGGTCGCTCAGGCCGAGCGATCGCGCCGCCTCGATATAGCCCTGCTGCAGCACGACCAGCGCCGAGCCGCGCACGACGCGCGCCATCAGCGGCACGGTCGCGATCGAGAGCGCGATGATCACCGCCGGCAGCCCCGGCCCGAAGATCGCGGCGATGGCGAGGCCGAACAGGATCGCGGGGAAGGACAGAAGGATGTCCATGAACCGCATCAGCAGGCCGGACAGCCTCGGATAATAGGCGGCGGCGAAGCCGATGATGCCGCCGATCGTACAACCGAAAACCACGGAGGCCGAGCCCATCATCAGGGTCGTGCGAAGGCCGTAGAGCAGGCGCGTGATCATGTCGCGCCCCTGCCCGTCCGTGCCGAGCAAACTTCCCTCGCCCGGCGGCTTGAGCGTGTTGGCGAGGTCGTTGCCGAAGGGGTCGGTCGGTGCGAGCCAGGACGCGAACACCGCGCCGAGGATGGCGAGGACGACGAGCGACAGCGCGACGCAGGAACCGACATCGGAGAGCAGCATCCGCAGCACCGTCTTGCGGCGAACGGGCGCGGCGGCGGCGACGCTCACGGCGGCCTCGACCGTCTTGGCGCCGGGCTGGAACGCATTGCGTTCGAGCTTCATCGGAGAGCTCATCAGGTGCCCCTCACGCGCGGGTCGAGCACGGCGTAGAGGACGTCCACCGCAAGATTGATCAGGATGAAGCCGAGCGAGAGCATGATGATCGTGCCCTGCGCCATCGGCAGATCGCTCGACAGGATGGCGCCGACGGCGAGCCGGCCGATGCCCGGCCAGGAGAACACGGTCTCGGTGACGACGGCGCCGCCGAGCAGGAAGCCGATCTGCAGGCCGATCAGCGTGACGACCGGGACAAGGGCATTGCGCAAGGTATGGCGCAGCACGACCCTGCTCTCACTGAGCCCCTTGGCGCGGGCGGTGCGGACATGGTCGGCGCCGAGCTCGTCGAGCACCGAGGTGCGGGTCATGCGCGCGACCGGGCCGACGAAGACACCGCCCAGCGTGATCGCCGGCAGGATGATCCCCTGGATGCCCTCCCAGGTCCAGAGCGGGCCGACGCGGCCGGTGAAGGGCAGGATCGGATAGTAGAAGCCGAAGAGCCAGATCAGGCCGAGGCCGAGGAAGAAGACCGGCAGCGAAACGCCGGCCACCGAGAAGGCCATGATCGCGCGGTCGACCAGCGAGCCCCGGTAATAGGCGCCGACGGTGCCGAGGAACATGCCGAGCGGGATCGCCCAGACCAGCGAGGCCAGCATCAGCTCCAGCGTCGGGCCGATCGTATTGCCGAGTTCCTGCGTCACCGGGACGTTGTTGATGATGGAGACGCCGAGATCACCCTGGAGCAGCCGCCCGAGATAGATCGCGAACTGCTTCCAGAGCGGCTGGTTCAACCCGAGTTCCTGGCGGATCGCCTCGACCACGTCATGGGTCGCGGTCGGGCCGGCGCGAACCTGGGCCGGATCGGTCGGCACCACCTGCATCAGCAGGAAGCCGATCAGCAGCACGCCGAGCAGGACCGGCAGGACCAGCAGCAACCTTTGCAGCGTATGTTTGAGCATCGCGGAGGTCCCGGCCTATTGCGCCGCAGCCGCGAACTGGCCGTGCCGGTCGAAGACGACCTCGCCCCCAAGCAGGGTCAGGTCGCAGCGCACCTCGTTCTCGACCGTCTCGACCGGGATCGCGAAGATGTCGTGCGAGAGCACGGCGATATCGGCGAGCTGGCCCGGCACCAGCCGGCCGAGCTTGTCCTCGGCGAACTGGGTATAGGCCCCGAGCAAGGTATAGGCGTGCACCGCCTCCTCCATGCTCAGCTTCTCGGCGCCGCCGATCTCGGTATGGCGCTTGGTCCGGCGGGTGACCATCGTGAACAGGTTCTTGAACGGGTCGGTGGCGCAGACGGGCGCATCCGAGCTTGCCGCGGCATGCAGGCCGCCATCGAGCCATTTGCGCATCGGGTAGGAGGCGCCGGCGCGCTCCTCGCCCAGATTGATCACGTAGAGATCGCCGAACTCGTAGATGAAGGCCGGCTGCGGCACCGGATCGATGCCGGCGGCGGCCATGCGGGCGAGCTGGCCGTCGGTGAGGAAGCCGCAATGCTCGATGCGGTGGCGGCGGCCCTTGATCGGATGCGCGGCACTGTCGGCCTTCTCCATGCCGGAGAGCACCTGCTCAATCGCCGCGTCGCCGATGGCATGGATCGCGAGCTGGTAGCCGAGTTCGTGGTAGTGCCGGAGATAGCGATGCATGTCGGCATCGGAATAGATGAAGATGCCGCGATTATCGGGATCGCCGACCAGGTAGGGCTCGCTCATCGCGGCGGTCAGACCGCCGGCACTACCGTCGCCGAAGACCTTCATCGCGCCGTAGCGCAGGAGGCCGGTCTCACGGCCGAAGCGATAGCCCGCCGCATAGGCCTCGTCGCCGATGCCGTCGGCATTGCCGTAGATGCAGACCCAGGTGCGGACCGGCAGCGTACCGGCGCGCGCGACCTCCTCATAGGCCTCGATCTCGGCCATACCGGCGCCCATGCCGACGCCGGCATCCATGACACTGGTGAAGCCCTGTGCGAGCATGTAGTGCCCGGCCTTCTCGATCGCCGCCTTCAACTCCGCGACGCTCGGCTTCGGCATCGCGTCGACGATCAGGCGCATGGCGCTTTCGGCCAGCAGGCCGGTTAGCTTGTTGTCGCGGCGCTCGATCAGCCCGCCATCGGGGCTCGGCGTGTTGTGACCGATACCGGCAGCGGCCATGGCGCGGCCGTTGACGACGCCGACATGGCCGCAAGTGCGCTTGATATAGACGGGATTGTCGGGCGAGACGCGATCCAGCTCCTCGGCGGTGGGATGGCGGGCCTCGGCCAGCTCGTTATGGTCGTAGCCGCGGCCGGTGACCCATTCGCCGGGCTTCTTGCCCTTCACCGCGGCGGCGATGCGGCGCAGAATCTCGTCGATGCTGTTGACGCCCTCCTCGGGGCGCAGGTTGACCTCACTCATGGCAAGGCCGAGCGGCAGCAGATGCATATGCGCGTCGTTGAGGCCGGGAATGGCGACGCGCCCGGCGAGATCGACGACTTTGGTGGCAGGTCCCTGCAAGGCAGCGATCTCGGCAGCCGAGCCGGCCGCCAGCACCTTGCCGCCGCCGATCGCGAGAGCCTCGACGAAGCCCTCGGCCAGACCGCAGAAGATGCGGCCATTCAACAAAACGGTCTCGGCTTGCGTCATCGGCCCGGATTACCCTGCTTTCCCTGTTGAATTCTCGTCACGAGGCATTGGCGCAGCGATAGTCTTCGGCAAGCATCTCCCGTGCCATGCGCGCGATCATCCGCGAGCCGGCAGCCCTCTCGTATCGAATGGGGTTTTTAGTCTGGACGGTGTGCTTTGAACGCGAAAACTATTCCACTCCGCCGGTTCCCCATGACACTATTTTCTTATTGGCTTTCCGGCAGCATTGCTCAGAATATTGAACATGGCAAGGGCCGCCGAGCAAGCGGGTCCTGCATGACGCGCAGAAGCGACAAGGCGCGCAGAATGGGGAAACGGAGCGGCCATGAGTTTTGATGTCGGCGGAAGGCTGAAAGAAATCAGGCTGGCGGCCGGGCTTTCCCAGCGCGAGCTCGCGGCGCGCTCGGGCGTCACCCATAGCCTGATCTCGCTGATCGAGCAGAATCGCAACAGCCCGTCGGTCGCGTCGCTGCGCAAGATCCTCGACGGCATCCCGATGACCATGGTCAATTTTTTTGACGAGGCGAAGGCGCCGCGGGACAAGGTGTTCTTCGAGGCCTTGGACCTGCTCGACCTGACCTCGCGCCTGCATCAGGTCAATGGCGGGGAAAGCCGGGGCCAGATGTCCTTCCGCCAGGTCGGGGACGCGCAGGCCCATAACCTGCAGATCCTGCACGAATCCTACGATCCCGGCGCGGATACCGGTGCCGCCATGCTCAAGCATGAGTCCCATGAGGGCGGGGTCGTGCTCGCCGGCGAGCTGGAGATCACCGTCGGCGACCAGATCAAGGTGCTGAAGCCCGGCGACGCCTATCTCTTCGACAGCCGGATCCCGCACCGCTACCGCAATATCGGCACGGAACGCTGCATCGTCGTCAGCGCCTGCACGCCGCCCTATCTGTGAGAGGCGGCCCCGACATTCGCACGCTCTTTAGAGCCTTGGTTGATCGAGGCCCGGGATACTTGACCGGAAAGCGCCGTCATTCCGGGCGCAGCGAAGCGCAGACCCGGAATCCATCGTAGAACGCCGGAGCCCTCCGATGGATTCCGGATCGGCGCCGCTTCGCGGCTTGTCCGGAATGACGCGGAGAGTCGGGCACATGCCATCGCAACCTTTCGCGGCGATATTCAGCGAACCTTAGAATTCATTTAAACTATTGATATTATTTGATTTTTTATCCGGCGTCGGATAACATCGCTTCCTCACAGAGGTCGCAATGCACACCGGTCCCAGCTCCGCCCAAAATTCCGCGACGAGCCTGGAGCTGTTCTCGCGCAATCTCTCGCTCTCGGCCGGCACCTTCACGATCCAGCAGGGCGAGCGGATCGTCGGCCCGATGCGGCCCGGTCTCAAGGTCGCGGTCATGCTCGAAGGCCGGCAATCTCTGGAGCTGGACGATCGCCCGGCCGTGCTGCTGGACGGCCCCACGGTCCTCGTCGCGGCCAATGGCGGCGAACACACCCAGCAGCGGACCGGTCTCGCCGACGGCGCCTTGCGCTGCGCGCTGATGCAGTTCGATTTCGATTTCGTCGCGCGCGAGTTCGGACCGGAGGTGGCGAAGGCCGCGCGCCTGGCCTGCTCCGACGATGCCGGCTTCTGGGTGCGTCCCGCCGATGCGCCGATCCGCTCGCTCGCCCTTCAGATGGCGGAATGCCCGGTCGGAGACGCCTTGCGCCCGCTCTATCTCGCCGGCAAGGCGCTGGAACTCGGTGCGCTGGTGCTGGATCGGATGCTCGGCGAACGACCCCTCCGACCGGCCCGGCTCAATCCGCGCCTGCGCGAACAGGTCCATGCCGCGCGCGACCGCCTGCTGGAAACCCTGCAGGAGCCGCTCAGCCTGGTGGAGCTCGCACGCGAATGCGGCCTTAACCCGACCAAGCTCACCTCCGCCTTCCGGACGGAGTTCGGCGCCAGCGTCTTCGAATATCTCCAGGAACAGCGCCTGCAACAGGCCTATGCGCTGATCGCGAGCGGGCAGGCCAGCGTCGCCGTCGCGGCCTTCCAGGTCGGCTACAGCCCGGCGCATTTCTCGGGGCTGTTCCGCAAGCGTTTCGGCGTCGCGCCCAGCGCCCTGCGCTGATTCCAGCGATGAACCGGCCTTCCCGTTCTTGCTTGGACGCGTTCGAAACGCGACCGAAAGAAATACTGCCGCGATCGAAAGCCATGCGCGTTGCCCGCCCGGCAGCCTTCCTGAAAGAACCCCGGGGACGAGGGCGCCAAGGCGCCAGGGGCAGGAATGCAGGCATGATCGGGATCAACAGCAGCAATCGCACGATGGGACGGGCCGGCGTGGCATTGGCCGCCCTCATCGTCGGCGGAGCGGGCGCGGCACTGGCGCAGAGCGCCCCGGCTGCCCAAACCGGCGCCGCGATCGGCCTCGACACGATCGAGGTTCAGGGCGAGCGCGCCAACGGCCCGGTCGACGGCTATGTCGCGCGCCGCAGCGACACCGCGACCAAGACCGACACCCCGATCATGGAGACGCCGCAGTCGATCAGCGTCGTCACGCGCGACCAGATGGACGACCAGGGCGCGACCACGGTGAGCCAGGCCCTGCGCTACAGCGCCGGCGTGCTCGGCGAGACGCGCCTGTCCTCGGGCGGCCGCTACGACAGCGTCTTCATCCGCGGCTTCGGCGGCGCGGGAACGGGCGCCGGCTTCGTCAACAATCTCGACGGCCTGCGCTATCTGCGCGGGGTCAACTTCCTCGTGCCGTCCTACGAGCCCTGGGGGCTGGAGCGGGTCGAGGTGCTGCGCGGCCCGTCCTCGGTGGTGTTCGGGCAGGTGAAGCCCGGCGGCCTCGTCAACATGGTCAGCAAGCGGCCGCAGGAGGAGAAGCACGGCGAGGTCCAGCTTCGCGCCGGCAACCGGCAGCGGGCCGAGATGGCCTTCGATATCGGCGGCCCGGTCGATGCGCAGAAGACCTGGCTCTATCGCGTGGTCGGCCTCGGCCGCTCGGCCGACACGCAGGTGGATTACACGCAGGACCAGCGCATCTTCATCGCGCCCTCCGTGACCTACCGGCCGAACGGGGCGACGACCTTCACGCTGATGGCTTCGTTCCAGCGCGATCCGGAAACTGGCTTCTACGGCTTCATCCCCGCGATCGGCACCGTCCTGCCGAGCCGCAACGGCCGCATCCGCAGCGAGTTCTTCCCGGGCGAGCCGAATTTCGAGGGCTATAGCCGCAACCAGGCCAATCTCGGCTGGGCCTTCGAGCATCGCTTCAACGACATCCTCAGCTTCCGCCAGAACCTTCGCGTGTCCGATCTCGAATCGCGCTTCCGGACCGTGGCGGTCGGCGGCATCGCAGCCGACCAGAAGACGCTGACCCGCCGCGTCACGATGTCGAACGAGAAGGCGCGCACCGCCGGCATCGACAACCAGCTCCAGGCCGATTTCCATACGGGCCCGCTGACGCACAAGGTGCTGTTCGGCGTCGACGGCTACTGGACGGATGGCACCGCCTTCACCGGCGCCGGCGGCACGGTGCAGACGCTCGACTACACCAACCCGATCTATGGCCGCCTCCCCTTCGCGCTGCCGGCGCTGGCGGGTACGAAGCAGACCACGGCCCAGTACGGCGTCTATCTGCAGGACCAGATCAAGCTGGACAGGCTGTCGCTGCTCGTCGGCGGCCGCTTCGACCGGGCGGAGGCCCGGACGCGTGCGATGAGCACGGGCGTGCTGACCAAGCAGGACGACACGGCCCGCACCGGCCGCGTCGCGCTGATGTACAATTTCGACAACGGCTTCGCGCCCTATGCGAGCTACTCGACCTCGTTCGACCCGCAGGCCGGCACGACCTTCACTGGCACGCCGTTCAAGCCGACCGAGGGCGAGCAGTTCGAGGCCGGCTTCAAATACGAGCCGCCGGGCATGAACGCCTTCCTTCAGGCCTCGGTCTACCAGCTCACCCAGACCAATGTCCCGACGACCGACCTCGCCCATCCGACCTTCCAGGTCCAGACGGGCGAAGTCCGCGCCCGCGGCGTGGAGGTCGAGGCCCGCGCCACCGTCTTCGACAATCTCGGCCTCGTCGCGGCCTACACCTATACCGATGCCGAGGTGACCAAGAGCACCGGCATCGACCTGCACAAGCGCCCGACGGTGGTGCCGCGCCATATGGCGGCGCTCTGGGCGCATTACACCTTCCGGACAGGCATGCTCTCGGGCCTCGGGCTCGGCGCCGGCGTCCGCTATGTCGGCAGCGGTGCCGGCGACCCCGGCAACACCTTCTCCACGCCGGACTACACGCTGGTCGATGCTGCCATCAGCTACGACCTCGCCGCGGCCAGCCCGGCCCTCAAGGGCTGGAAGGTTCAGGTCAACGCCCAGAACCTGTTCGACAAGGAGTATGTCTCCGGGTGCTACGCCACGACGCAGTGTTCCTTCGGCCTGCGTCGCACCGTGCTCGCCACGCTGTCCTATCGCTGGTGACGTCGCCGATGCAGCCCGGAAGCCTCCTCGATCCCGCATTCGCCCCCGTCACGCTGCCGCTGGCCTGGCAGCGTGACTTCGAGGCGCGGGACGGTTCACGCTACCGGCTGCTGATCTCCGTGCCGGAAGGCCCCGCTCCGGCGCGCGGCTTCCCCAGCCTCGTGCTGGTCGACGGCCACGCGCTGTTTCCGGTCGCAGCCACGGCCGCACGGTTGCAGGCCCAGCGCCCGGAAGCGACCGGCGTCGGCCCCGCCGTCCTGATCGGCATCGGCTATCCCGACGGGCGGCCCTTCGATGCGGAGCGGCGCCAGCGCGACCTCCTGCCCCTCCCCGGTGGGGCCGATCGCTTCCTCGACATGATCGTCGATGAGGTGCTGCCGGCCGTCGCGCAGGTCGCGCCGCTAGATCCGGCAAGGCGCGCGCTCGCCGGCCATTCCTATGGCGGGCTCTTCGTCCTGCACGCGCTGTTCACTCGGCCCGGCCTGTTCGATGCCCTCGTCGCCGGCAGTCCGTCGATCTGGTGGCAGGACCGCGCCATCCTCGCGAGCGAGGAAACCTTCCGCCGCGGCGGTTCGGCTTCGGCCGGGCGGCTGCTGATCACGGTCGGCAGCCATGAACAGGCCCCCACGCTCGCCGTTCCTCCCCAACGGGCCGAGCGGCTCGCTCAAGCGCGGATGCGTGACAACGCGGCCGAAATGGCAGACCGACTGGCAGCCTCAGGCCGTGTCGCGTGTGACTTCAACGAGTTCCCCGGCGAGAACCATGTCTCGGTGATCCCGTCGATGCTCTCTCGCGCGATCGCCTTCGCGCTCGCCGGCACGGCCCAGGATAAGGCGACTGCCGCATGATGCTCGACAGGCGTTCGCTGATCTTCGCGGGACTGACCCTGCCTGTTCTGCCGGCCATGGCTTCGTCCCCGGTTGTGGCGACCGACGTCCTCGGCCGCACCGTCAAGCTCGCGTCACCGGCGAAGCGCATCGTGCTCGCCCAGGGTCGTCAGCTCAACGCGCTCGGCCTGATCCATCCCGATCCCGTCAGCATCCTAGCCGGCTGGGGCAGCGATCTCGAACGCCAGAATCCAGACGGTCTCGCGCGCTACCGGGCCCGCTTCCCGGCGACCGATGCCCTTCCGCTCGTCGGCGACGGCGGCACGGCCGCCGGCTTCTCGCTGGAGCAGGCGATCGCGCTCGGGCCCGATCTCGTCGTGCTCAGCAAATCGCTCGCCGGCACGCGCCGCGGCCCCGGCGATCTCGTCGAGAAGCTTGAAGCGGCCGGCATCCCCGTCGCGGTCGTCGATTTCTTCCTGGAGCCGCTGCGCGACACCGTGCCGAGCCTTCGGGCACTTGGCATCCTGACCGGCCAGCAAGAACAGGCCGAACGATTGATCGGCTTCTACGAGGACCGGATGAAGCGGATCGCGAGCCGGGTCGCGGATGCGAAGCGCCCCTCCGTGTTCATCCACGCCCATGCCGGCGGCTATGATTGCTGCATGACGGCCGGACAGGGCACGTTCAACGAATTCATCCAGGCCGCGGGCGGGCGCAACATCGCCGCCGCGATGCTGCCGGGCGCGACCGGGCAGATCGGCCTCGAACAGCTCATCGGCGCCGACCCGGACGTCTATATCGCGACCGGCGGCACGCATCTCGCCAAGCTCGGCGGGCTCGTGCTCGGCCTCGGCGTCAGCGAGACGGATGCTGCCGCGAGCTTCACCAAGCTGCTGGATACACCGTCGCTCAAGATGCTCAGCGCCATCGAGAAGCGCCGTGCCTTCGGTTTCTGGCATCTGTTCAACGATACCCCGCTGCATGTCGTCGCGATCGAGGCGCTGGCGAAATGGCTCCACCCGGAGCGTTTCGCCGATATCGACCCCGCCGCGACACTTGCCGAGGGCGCGCGCTTCTCGGCGATCCCGCTCGACGGAACGCTCTGGATCGCGGCGCCGCCGAAACCCTGACGGAGACCCCATGCTCGCAACTTCGACCCGGATCGCGCTCGCCAACCCCTTGGGCGTCCTGAAGCCGCTCTGCGAGCATCTCGTCGAGCATGAGGCGGTCATCACCGAGCGGGACGGCACGACGATGATCGCGCTCGATGGCAGCTTGGCGCGGATCGCGCTTTCGGCCAGCGCATTGGATGTCAATGTCGAGGCGCCGGATCTCGCCACCCTGCTCGGCATGAAGCGCGCCATCGCCAGCCATGTCATCGAGTTCGCCCCAAAGGACGCAGCTCCGGAGATGCGCTGGACCGGCGACGGCACCGGCCCTGCCCTGCCGCCTGAATTCCGCATCCTGACCGTGACCGAGGTCGAGCGGATCACGCCGCATATGGCCCGTATCCGCTTCACGGGCGAGGACCTCGCGCGCTACGACCATATCGATGCGCTGCATGTGCGGCTGTTCATCCCGCCGGTCGGTGTGAGCGAGCCGAGCTGGCCGATGGTCGGCGATGACGGCTTGCTGCTGCCCGCGCCGGTCGAAACCAAGCCTTTGGTGCGCAAATACACGATCCGCGAGATCAACGTCGCCGCGGGTACGCTCGCGCTCGATTTCGTGCTGCATGAGGATGCCGGCCCCGGCTCGGCCTTCGCCTTTCGGGCCAAGGCCGGGGATCGGATCGGCATGGCGGGGCCGGGCGGGCGCGGCCTCAAGCCGGCCGAGCGCTATGTCTTCCTCGCCGACGAAACCGGGCTGCCGGCCGTGGCGCGGATGCTGGAGAACCTGCCGGCCGAGGCCGTGGGCCAGGTCTTCATCGAGGTCGCCGATGCCGGAGAGGAACAGCCCCTGCGCCGTCCAGCCGGCATGGCGCTGACCTGGCTGCATCGCGGGGATGCGGCACCGGGCAGCCTGCCGCTGCTACAGGATGCCTTCGCGACGGTCGACTGGCCGGCGGACGGGCCTTCAACCTATCTCTGGTCGGCATCGGAGCATGCTGCCTTCAAGGCGATCCGGGCGGCATCGCGCGGCAAGCTCAGGCCGGAGCGCGACCAGAACCTCGTGGTCAGCTACTGGCGCGCCGGGGCCTCCGACGAGGAGCATGTCGCTGCGAAGAAGGCCGAAGCCGCGAAGGGCTGATCAGCGTTCCCGGACCGCGACCACGAACAGGCGCGGGAAGCGCAGCAGCACCTTCCCGTCGCTCTCGACCGGGTAATGCGGCGCGATGTGCTCGAGATAACGCGCGAGGAAGTCTCTCTGCTCTTCGGCCGTCAGACGGTCGAGATAGGGCTTCAGGCCGGTGCTCTTGAACCATTCGGCGATGGCTTCGAGATTGGCGAGAGCATGGACATAGGTCGTCTGCCAGATATCGACGCGGCAGCCGGCCTCGATCAGCCAGCGCCGGTAATCGCCGAAGGAGCCGATCGCCGAGCGTTCGGCCTTCGCACTGGCAAGCTTCTCCGCCCAGGGTCCTTCCGCCGCGACCTCGCGCATCGCGACATGGGAGGGTTCTTTGAGATTGTTCGGCATCTGCACGGCGAGGCAGCCGCCTGATGTCAGCGAGCGCGCCAGACGCGGGAACAGACCCTGATGATCCGGAAGCCATTGCAGCACGGCGTTGGCGAAGATCAGGTCGTAGCCCGCCGCATCGGACCAGCTGTTCACGTCGCCGATGACGAAGGAGAGGTTCGGCAAGCGCTTCCTCGCCTTTTCCAGCATGTCGGGTGAGGAATCGAGGCCTTCGGTGACGGCGCCGGGGAAACGGGCCGCGACCAGTTCCGTGCTGTTGCCGGGGCCGCAGCCGAGATCGATGCAGCGCTTCGGTTCGCTCAGCGGCACGCGGGCGAGGAGATCGGCGGGCGGGCGCGTCCGCTCGTCCTCGAAGCGCAGATATTGCGCGGCGTCCCAATCCGGCTTGGCCTTCATCGCTCGCTCCTGTCGCGGCGCGCCGCCTGAAAGCGCGGAGCGCTGTCCGTTTCTTTAGAGGATACCGCCCCCGACGGAAACACGCCGTCACCGCGGACAAGCGGCGAAGCCGCGCCGATCCGGGGTCCATCGTAGAGCCCTGCGCCCTCCGATGGATCCCGGGGCAAGCCCGGGATGACGGAGCGGTTCCGAAGACCAGCCGGCAGGTGCTAACGCGAAACGGTGGCTTCCGCGGGCTTGCGCGCGAGCAGTGCGAAACGGGTCGAGGAGGCCAGCCGGATCGCATCGTGCAACGGCGCCGCGCGCTGCTGCTCGCGCACGACTTGGATGTAATCGGCCGGGACGATGTCGGTGAAGCCGGCTGCGGTCAGCATCGTTTCGAGCTGCCGACGGCTCAGGCCGTCCTTGAAATAGAAGCGCCTGGTGATCGAGGCATGGGTGTCGGCGTCGATCTGGTGGACGGCGGCGCCGCGCTTCTCGCGCAGCCAGGTGCCGAAGCGGTTGACCAGCGCCTGCCAGCGCGTGCGGTTGACCCAGTCGCCATCGATCACCAGCAGGCGGCCGCCGGGGCGCAGGACACGGAACCATTCACCGAGCGCCGCTTCCGGGTCGGTCAGGGTCCAGACGAGATGGCGGGTGATCGCCGCGTCATAGCTCGCGTCCTCGTCGAGCAGATGCTCGGCATCGCCGAGCCGGAAGCGGGCGGCCTTGCCATGCTTGGCGCGGGCACGCTCCAGCATTGCCTCGGAGAAGTCCAACGCGGTGACGCGGTGCTTCAGCGAGAGCAAGGCGCGGGTGATCTCGCCGGTGCCACAGGCGAGGTCGAGCACGTCGAGCGGCTCGGGGCCGAATGAATCGCCGATCAGACGCTGGAAGGCCTTGAGCTCGCGATCGGACTTGATCGCGTGGCCGAAGGAGCGATCGAAGCTCTCGGCTCGCGCCGACCAATAGGCGCGGATTTCTTCCTTCAGGGTGAAATTGTCATGCGGAGCAGGCGCGGACATGGCTTTAGAAGCTTTCTCGCATTTTCTTCACGCGAACCGGTACCCACTTCGCTCGAAAATGCTTCAGTGAACCTGAATATAGGGCTCGACCAGAAGCGTGCCCCGGGCCGAATGCTCCAGATGCACGCCGACCGCATATGTCTCCGAGACCGCCTCATGCGCAAGCACCTCGGCGGGTGCGCCAGCCTGTGCGATGCGCCCGGCATTCATCACGAGCACCCGGTCTGCGAAGCGCGCCGCGAGCGAGAGATCGTGGATCGCGACGACCGTGACGATGTCGCGGCGGCGGGTTGCCTCGCGGATCGTCGCCATGACGTCGAGCTGGCGGCGCACGTCGAGCGCGCTGGTCGGCTCGTCCAGCAGCAGCACGTCGGGCTCACGTACCAGCGCCTGGCCGATCGCGGCGAGCTGGCGCTGGCCGCCCGAGAGCGTCGCGATATCGCGCGAGGCGAAAGCGCTAAGGCCGAGCTCCTCGATCACCGCCTCGACGGCGCGCGTATCCTCGGGCGAGGCCGCGAGCGCATAGCCGCGATGCAGGCTCTTGCGGGCGAGCAGGATGATGTCGAAGACCGAGAGCGCGACGCGCGCGCCGGTATCCTGCGCGAGATAGAAGACCTTGCGCGCCCGCTCGCGCTGCGAGAGCTGCGAGAGGTCATGGCCGTCGAGCGCGACCGTGCCGCGCTCGGGCCGCAAGAGGCCGGCGGCGCAGCGGAACAGCGTCGACTTGCCGGAGCCGTTCGGGCCGACCAAGGCGGCGAGCTCGCCGCGTGGCAGGGCTTCAGTGCCGAGACCTTGCAGGACCGGCGTCGCGCCGTAACGGAAATCGAGATCGCGAACCTGCAGTGACATCGCTCAGACTCCCCGCCGGCGGATCGACATGACCAGGCTGATGAAGAAGGGCACGCCGATCAGCGCCGTGATGATGCCGATCGGATAGATCACGCCCGGCGTGATCACCTTCGAGACGGTCGAGGCGAGCGAGAGCAACACCGCGCTCGCGATCGTCGCCGTCGGCAGGAAAAAGCGCTGGTCCTCGCCGACAAGCAGCCGCGCGATATGCGGTCCGACGAGGCCGATGAAGCCGATGCCGCCGACGAAGGAGACCGAGACGGCCGCGAGCAGCGAGGTCGCGATCAGGATTTCCAGGCGCAGGCGATCGACGCGGACGCCAAGGCTCTCGGCCCGCTCGTCGCCGAGGCGGAGCGCCGTCAGCGCCCAGCCACGCATCAGGAAGAACGGCAGCGCGAGCGCGATCAGGAGCGCGGCGACGCCGACCTTCTCCCAGCTCGCGCGGGCCAGGCTGCCCAGCGTCCAGAACACGATCTGGGTAAGCTGCACCTCGTTCGAGCGGTATTGCAGCAGGGCGGTGATGGCGTTGCAGGTGAAGAGCAGGGCGATGCCGACGAGGATCATCGTCTCGGCGCTGACGCCGCGCAGCTTGGTCATGAAGAACAGGACGAGCGAGGCCGCCAGCGCGAAGACGAAGGCATTCACTGTCACGATGAAGGGGCCGGCGCCCGGGATGACGCTCCAGCCGAAGACAATCGCGACGGAGGCACCGACGGTCGCGGCGGCGGAGACGCCGAGCGTGAAGGGATCGGCCAGCGGATTGGCGAGGATGGTCTGCATGCCCGCCCCGCTCAGGCCCAGCATGGCGCCGACGGCCATCGCCATCAGCGCAATCGGCAGGCGCAGATCCCAGACGATGACGGAGAGCCGCGGCGTCGCCGATTGCGGATCGACCAGCGTGCGCAGGACGTCACCGAGCGGCAGGTTGCCGGGACCGATCGAGACATCGAGCGCCAGCGCGACGGCGAGCGCGACGATGCCGGCCAGCACGAGCTTCAGCCGGCGCGCATTGCGCCGACGATAATCCCCGGTGGCGGTCGCCGGCATGGGCAGGGTCGCGGCCATCGTCGCTCAGGCCGCCGTCACTGGAGCCTGGCCCAGAACACGCCGGAATAGGCGATCGGCAGGAATTTCTCGTGGAATTCCTTGAAGACCGCCTCCGGATCGACGTCCTTGAACCGGTCCGGATAGAACTCCTTCGCCATGGCGAGCTCGGCGATGAAGTAATAGGGCATGTCGTAGAACTGATGGTAGAAGGCCATCACCTTCTTGCCCTGCACGGCCTTGAGCTGCTGGAAGCCCGGCCGGTTCATCAGCGCCACGAGTTGCTTCTGCACCTGCTCCGGCGTCGCGTCATAGCCGAGAGCGACGGCGGTGCTGCCGGGGTTGCTGCCATACCAGTTGGCGCCGGTGAGGAAATAGACGTCCGGATTGTCGGCGAGCACCTTCTCCTGCGCGGCCTGCGCCTGGAAGGCGGAGAAGAACTGGCTGCCCCAGTTGCGGCCGCCGGCCTCCTCGATATAGCGGCCGAAATTGAACGGGCCGAAGGTGGCGCAGCAGGGCAGCAGGCCGGCGGCACGCTCGACGAAGACCATCGGCTTCTGCTTGTCGGGGATCGCGCCGACGCGGGCATAGATGCTGCGGGTCTGGCGCATGTAGTAGTCGGCGAAGGCGTTCGCCTCCTTCTCGCGGCCGAGGATACGGCCGAGCAGCTGCACGCTCGGCAGCACGTTCTGGGTCGGGTCCTGGCGGAAATCGACGAAGACGGTGGTGATGCCGGCCTTCTCGAGCTTGGCGAGCAGGCCCGTCTCCTGCGCCTTGAAGTAGTTGGAGAGGTCGAGGATGTAGACCTCGGTGCCGAGCGAAGCGATCTTCTCCATGCTGACATCGGCGGCATAGGGGTTGCCCATGTTCGCGACGTCCTTGGCCTTCGGGAACTTCGCGAGATACTTTTGCCAAGCGCCCGGGTCGTTCTCGATCAGGTCGTTGCCCCAGCCCACGACGCGCTTGAACGGGTCGTCGCGGTCGAGCATCGCGAGCGTATAGAGCTGGCGGCCCTCGCTGAGCACGATCTTCTGGGGGTCGCGCGTCACGTTGACGACGCGCCCGGCGAGATCGGTGACCTCGATCGTCTCGGCGCTGGCGGCTCCGGCAAACAGGACGGACGCACCGATAAGCACGGCGGAAGACAGACGGGCAAGCCAACGGGGAGCGGGCATCGGAAGAGCATCCTGCCGGGGAAGATGCCCTCGCGCTAACACAGCCCATCTTGGGACGGCAAAGCAATTCTACTTGTTTTGAATCGATCTAAATTGGATTTATTTTAGAAGAGAGACAGACTTCAAAGCATACAGGCGGTCTTGAGCTTACCAAATCCTGCCTGATCAGGGCGTCATCCCGGACAAGCTGCGCAGCAGCGCCGATCCGGGATCCATCGTAGAGCACGGCGCCCTCCGATGGATCCCGGGGCAAGCCCGGGATGACGGCACAGCTCCACAGCGAGCGCCGCAAGGGGCGTTCAGGCAAGCTTTTCATGCCCCTCCATCGCCTCGCGCGCTCGGACCGCAAAGCGCCGGGCGAGCGGCGCGACCTCGGCCGCATTGGCAGCGGCGGCCGTGCCGGCCCGGACCCGGTCGGCGATGCCGACGAAGATCACCGCGAAACGAAACAGCGCGAAGACGAGATGGAAGCGCAGGAGCGGCGCCGTCGGCACGGCATGGGCATAGTAATGCGCCAGGAATTCCGGCTCCGTGGGGATACCGAGCGCGGCCCGGTCGAGGCCGAGGATGCCGCCATATTCATCGGGCGCCGTGTGCCAGGGCATGGCGCAATAGCCGAGATCGGCGAGCGGGTGGCCGAGGGTCGACAATTCCCAGTCGAGGATGCCGATCACCTCGGGCTTCTCCGGATGGAACAGCAGGTTGCCGAGCCGGAAATCGCCATGGGCGATCGAGACCTGCCCGTCGTCGTCAGGCAGATGCGCCGGCAGCCAGTCGGCAACAATTTCCAGTTCAGAGATCGGCTCGCCCGGCGATTCCCGCAATTGCTTGGTCCAGCGCGCGATCTGGCGCTCGAAATAATTGCCCGGCCTCCCGAAATCGCCGAGTCCGACCTCGCCCGGCTTTACCGCATGCAGCTTCGCCAACGCCTCGGCCATGCCGAGATAGAGGCCGCGCCGCTCCTCGGGAGCGAGACCAGGCAGGGCGGCATCGTGGAAGACGCGGCCCTCCAGCCGCTCCATCAGGTAGAACGGCGTACCGAGCGGCTCGGGCTCGGCATGGAAGAGCACGGCCCGCGGCACCGGGACGTTCGTCTCCGACAGCGCTTCGAGCACGCGGAACTCGCGGTCGATCGCATGGGCGCCGCGCAGGATCGGCCCGGCCGGCTGCTTGCGCAGGACGAGGCGGCGCTGCCCCCAATCGACGAAATAGGTCGGGTTGGACTGGCCGCCGCCGATGCGTTCGAGCGCGAGTTCGCCAGCGCCGAATTGCGCCCGCAGCAGGCTCGCCAGAGCGGCCGGATCGAAATCGATTTGGGAAGGCGCGGGCGCTGCCATCGCTTCAGCCCTGCGCCTCGCCAGCCACGGGCCAGTGCCAGAAATCCCGCCCTTCCTGCGTCAGGAAGCGATTCAGCACCATCTTGTGGACCTCGTCGGCGCCGTCGACCAAACGGGCCTGACGGGCATAGCGGTAGATCCATTCGAGCACGGTATCCCTGGAGTAGCCGCGCGCACCGTTGACCTGGATCGCGACATCGGCGGCATCGTGCAGGACGTTGGCGACCTGGACCTTGGCCATCGAGACCTCCTTGCGGGCGAAGCCGCCGCGATCGAGCTCCCAGGCCGCCTTCATCACCAAGAGACGGCCGATCTCGATGCGCATGGCGAGGTCGCCAAGCTTGAGCTGGATGCTCTCGCGATCGGCGAGGCGCTGGCCGAAGCCGTAGCGCTCGGCGGCATAGGCCTGGGCGATCTCGATGCAGCGCTTGGACAGGCCGAGCCAACGCATGCAATGGGTCAGGCGGGCCGGGCCGAGGCGAACCTGCGTCACCTTCATGCCCTTGCCCTCACCCGCCAGCACGTTCTCGACGGGGATTTCGAGTCCGTCGAATTCGATCTCGCAATGGCCGCCATGCTCCTCCGGCCCCATGATCTCGATGCGGCGCAGGATGCGCCAGCCCGGCTGGTCGGCATGGAAGAGGAAGGCGGTGAGGCCGTTGCGCGGATCGTCCGAGGTGCGGGCGACGAGGATGAAGTGCTTGGCCTCCTCCGCGCCGGTGATGAACCATTTGCGGCCGCTGACGACATACTTGTCGCCACGCCTCTCGGCCTTCGTCAGGATCATCGAAGGGTCGGAACCGCCGCCGGGGTGGGGCTCGGTCATGGCGAAGGCGGAGCGCACCTTGCCTTCGACGATCGGCTTCAGCCAGCGCTCCTTCTGCTCGGGCGTGCCGAGCGCCTCCAGCACCATCATGTTGCCATCGTCCGGCGCGGCCGAGTTGAAGACGACCGGGCCGAAGATCGAGCGGTTCATCTCCTCGTAAGCCACCGCCATGCCCATCTTGCCGAGGCCTGCACCTCCGGTCTCCGGCTTAAGCTGCAGGCACCAGAGCCCCTCGGCTCGAGCCTTGGCGCGCATGGTGTCGAGCAAGGGCAGCGCGATATTGCCATGGGCGTCATAGGAGGCCCGATCCGCTTCGAGCGGCAGGATTTCGCGCTCCACAAACGCGGCGATGCGCGCGCGATAATCCTCGATGCGGGGGGAGATCTCGAAATCCATGGCTGTGCTCACAAGGAGGAAACGAGATGGCCGCCATCGACGTCGATGGTGGAGCCGGTGATATAGCTGCCGGCAGACGAGGCGAGCAGCAGCAAGGCGCCGTCGAGCTCCTCCGGTTGGCCAAGCCTTCGCTGCGGGATGCGCTTGATCAGGTTCAGGCCGGCTTCGGTCGCGAAGAAATCGCGGTTGATGTCTGTCTCGATATAGCCCGGGCAGAGCGCGTTGACGCGGATACGATCGCGCGCCCATTCGAGCGCCAGCGCCTTGGTGAGCTGGATCACGCCCGCCTTCGAGGCCGCATAGGCGCTGACGCCGCCGGCGACGCGTTGGCCGAGGATCGAAGCGATATTGACGATGGCGCCGCCTCGGCCGCTCTCGCGCATCCCGCGCGCCACGGCTTGGGCAACGAGGAAGACGCCCTTCAGATTGGTGTCGAGCACCGCATCCCAATCCGCTTCCGCGAGATCGGCCGCCGGTCCCGCGCCGCTGATGCCGGCATTGTTGATCAGGATGTCGAAATGCCGACCGTCGAGCGCATCCGCGATCGAGGTCGCATCAGCCACGTCCAACTGGATGCTTTGCGCGGTGCCGCCCGCCGTGGCGATCTCGTGCCGTGCTTGATCGAGGGCGGACTGCCGGCGCGCGGCGAGCGTGACATCGACGCCATGGCGCGCGAGCAGCCTGGCGAAATGCAGCCCCAGCCCGCCGGACGCGCCCGTCACCAGCGCGCTCCTTCCTGAGAGATCCTCGAACATCAGGCATCCCGCTTCGACCACGGCCAAGTCTCGGCCGGTCGCGCTCCGGGATCAAGGCGCCCAAACGTCGAAGAGCCCCGGCGCGGGGCGCCGGGGCTCCTTGATTCATCACCGCCGATCGGCGGCTGCCGGGTCACTGCCAGGTCTGGCGGCCGTACCAGGCGTCGACATCGCTCTTCGCCTTGTCCTTGGCGAGGCCATAGCGCTCCTGGATCTTGCCTTCGAGCTGGTCGCGCTTGCCGGCGATGACGTCGAGATCGTCATCGGTCAGCTTGCCCCACTGCTCCTTGACCTTGCCCTTGAGCTGCTTCCAGTTTCCTTCGACGCGGTTCCAGTCCATCGGGACCTCCTCGTGTGAGTGTGGATTCCCTTGAAGAACGCCTCAGGGGCGAGATGGTTCATGCGAAAATGCGACCGCCCTTAAATTACCCGGATAAAATATTGCTTTATTAAAATCCGGGTATTATTGAGCATCCATCGAACAGGATGGGTCGCAACGATGCAGATGGCGGACAGAAAGGCGGCGACGGCCGCCTACAAGGAACGTAAAACGGTGGCGGGCATCTTCGCCTTCCGCTGCGAGGCGGCCGGGCTGACATGGGTCGGACGGGCGCCCGATCTTTCGACGATCGAGAACCGGCTGCGCTTCACGCTGCGCCATGGCAGCCACCGGCAGCGCTCGCTGCAAGCCGCCTGGACCGCGCATGGCCCGGAGGCCTTCCGCTTCGAGGCGCTTGAGCGGCTGCAGGACGAGGATATCGCCTATGTGCTCGACCGCGTGCTGAAGGAGCGCCTCGCCCATTGGCAGGCGAAGCTCGGCGCGGAAGCGCTTTAGAAGCTCAATTGCTGCCGATTCGCGCCCCCTGTCATTCCGGGGCGCGCCGAAGGCGTGAACCCGGAACCCACGACCGGGTGAGCCATCTACACCTGGTCGCGGGCGGTCACCCGGTCGTGGCTTCCGGGTTCTTCGCTACGCGAAGCCCCGGAATGACAAGCGTGGTTCTGACCAGGGACGAGGCGCTTCTCCTGAATGCACGGGTGTTTGAGGGCGCCGACGCGCCGCTCAATCGTCCATCTTGAGGGCGGCGATGAAGGCTTCCTGCGGGATTTCGACCTTGCCGAACTGCCGCATCTTCTTCTTGCCTTCCTTCTGCTTCTCCAGAAGCTTGCGCTTGCGGGTGGCGTCGCCGCCATAGCACTTGGCGGTCACGTCCTTGCGCAGCGCGCGGATGGTCTCGCGGGCGATGATCTTGCCGCCGATCGCCGCCTGGACCGGGATCTGGAACATATGCGGCGGGATCAGCTCCTTGAGCTTCTCGCACATGGCGCGGCCGCGGGCATCGGCGCGCGAACGATGAACCAGCATCGAGAGCGCATCGACCGGCTCGGCATTGACCAGGATCGACATGCGCACGAGGTCGCCCTCGCGATAATCGGTGATCGCGTAGTCGAAGGAGGCATAGCCCTTCGAGATCGACTTCAGCCGATCATAGAAGTCGAACACCACTTCGTTCAGCGGCAGGTCGTAGACGACCTTGGCGCGCGAGCCGACATAGGACAGGTCGGTCTGGATGCCGCGCCGGTCCTGGCAAAGCTTCAGGACGGAGCCGAGATATTCGTCGGGCGTGAAGATCGTCGCCTTGATCCAGGGCTCTTCGATGAATTCGATTTTCATCACGTCCGGCATGTCGGCCGGGTTGTGCAGTTCCAGCGTCGTGCCGTCGCGCAGCTTGAGATGATAGACGACCGAGGGCGCGGTCGAGATCAGGTTGAGGTTGAACTCGCGCTCCAGCCGCTCCTGGATGATCTCCAGATGCAGCAGGCCGAGGAAACCGCAGCGGAAGCCGAAGCCGAGCGCGGCCGAGGTCTCCATTTCATAGGAGAACGAGGCGTCGTTCAGCCGCAGCCGGCTCATGGCGGCACGCAGCACCTCGAAATCGGCGGCATCGACCGGGAAGATGCCGCAGAACACCACCGGCTGCACCGGCTTGAAGCCCGGCAGCGGTTCCGCGATCGGCTTCTTCTCGTCGGTGATGGTGTCGCCGACGGCGGTGTCCGCGACCTCCTTGATCGAGGCGGTGAAGAAGCCGACCTCGCCGGGGCCGAGCTGCTTGACCTCGGTCATCTTGGGCTTGAACACGCCGACGCGATCGACGCCATACGAGGCGTTGGCCCGCATCATCCGGATGGTCATGCCCTTCTTGAGCACGCCGTCGATGACGCGCACCAGCACGACGACGCCGAGATAGGCATCGTACCAGCTGTCGACCAGGAGGCACTTGAGCGACGCATCCGGATCGCCCTTCGGCGCCGGAAGCTTCTCGACGATCGCTTCCAGCACGCCCTCGATATTGAGGCCGGTCTTGGCCGAGATCGGCACGGCCTCGGAGGCATCGAGGCCGATCACGTCCTCGATCTGCTGCTTGATGCGCTCCGGCTCGGCAGCCGGCAGGTCGATCTTGTTGAGGACGGTGACGATCTCGTGGTTGGCGTCAAGCGCCTGATAGACATTGGCGAGCGTCTGCGCCTCGACGCCCTGCGAGGCATCGACCACCAGCAACGAGCCCTCGCAGGCCGCGAGCGAGCGCGAAACCTCGTAGGCGAAGTCGACATGGCCGGGGGTGTCCATCAGGTTCAGGACATAGTCCTTGCCGTCCTTGGCCCGGTAATCCAGCCGCACCGTCTGCGCCTTGATGGTGATGCCGCGCTCCTTCTCGATATCCATCGAGTCGAGGATCTGGTCGCTCATGTCGCGGGCCGCGACGGTGCCGGTCTGCTGGATCAGACGGTCGGCCAGCGTCGACTTGCCGTGGTCGATATGGGCAACGATCGAGAAGTTGCGGATATTGTCGATGGAACGGGTGCTCATGCGCGCGCCATAGCAGTGATGCCGCGCAGCGCCAAGCGATTGCGCGTTTCGGGCATCGCTAAAGCGCTTCGGCAGCCAAAAACCACCCCGTCGTCCCGGACGGAGCGAAGCGGAGATCCAGGATCCATCATAGAGCTCCGACGCCCTGCGATGGATCCCGGGTCAAGCCCGGGATGACGGCAAAACTCCCTCTACAATCAAAATCAGCTTGCAAATTCCAATATCTGAGAATTATTCTCTGACCATGGAGTTCGACCACGACACAGAAATCGATCGCGCCCTTGGGCAGCGCCTCAAGGCGGCCCGCCAGCGCCATGGCCTAACGCTCGATGCCCTTGCCGAGCGCAGCGGCGTCAGCCGCGCGATGATTTCCCGCGTCGAGCGTGGCGAATCGAGCCCGACCGCTGCGCTGCTGGTCCGGCTCGGCTCCGGGCTCGGCCTCTCGCTCTCCGCCTTGCTGGAAGAGAATGCAGGAAGCGGACCGCTGGCGCGCCGCGACGCCCAGCCGGTCTGGCGCGATCCGGCGAGCGGCTATCTGCGCCGCAACGTCTCGCCGCGCGGGATGGGCTCCGGCTTCGAGATCGTCGAGGTGGAGCTGCCGGGCGGCGCGGAAGTCCGGCTCGACAATGCGACCGGCGCCGCGGCGCTCGACCAGCAGATCTGGGTGCTGCGCGGCCGGCTCGACCTGACCGTCGAAGGCATCCGCCATGAGCTGGAAGAGGGCGATTGCCTGCAGATGCATCTGCGCGGCCCGATCGTCTACCGCAATCCGGGCGATGCGCCCGTCCGCTACGCCGTCATCCTCGCCGCGAAAAGCGGCGCCTTTCCGGGACATATCGCATGAACGCACGCGCTTTCACCGTCGCCATCGAGACGCTCGACGCCAAGGCTGCCGAAGCCGCCATTCCGGCGCTGGCCGATATCCTGCGCGACAGCGTCGCCAACGGCGCCTCGGTCGGCTTCATGAACTGGAACACGGCCGCCGATTACGAGCGCTTCTGGCGCGATGTCGCGGCCGGCGTCGCGGGCGGGCAGGTCATCCTGCTCGCCGCGCGGAACGAGGATGGCATCGTCGGAACGGCGCAGTTGCACCTGATCGGCAAGCCCAACCAGCCGCACCGGGCGGAGATCGCCAAGGTTCTGGTGCATTCACGGGCCCGCCGGCAAGGCATCGGCGAGGCGCTGATGCAGCGCGCCGAGGCGATCGCGCGGGAGAAAGGCCGCGACCTGCTGGTGCTCGACACGGACGAACACGGTGCGGCGCGGCGGCTTTACAACCGGCTGGGCTGGACAGAAGCCGGCACCATCCCGCGCTATGCGCTGATGCCGGACGGCGCCGATTGCGGTTCGACGTTTTTCTACAAGAGCCTGGTTTGAGCCATCGTTGTCATTCCGGGGCACGCCGCAGGCGTGAACCCGGAAACCACGACTGGGTGGGGCATCTGATATCCAACGACTTGCCGCTCGCCCGGTCGTGGTTTCCGGGTTCTTCGCTTACGCGAAGCCCCGGAATGACAATGGAAGGCTCAGCCTTCGACCTTGCCGCGGATGTAAGGCTCGACTGGGCCTTTGAGCGTGATCGTCATCGGACGGCCGAAGCGGTCCTTGGCATTGCCGGCGGAGACCTTCACCCAGCCCTCGGAGACGCAATATTCCTCGACATTGGTCTTCTCGACGCCCTTGAAGCGGATGCCGATGTCGCGCGCCAGCACCTCCTCATTGTAGAAGGGGCTCTCCGGATTGACGGAAAGACGGTCGGGAAGCTGCTCGGACATGGCTCGCACCTGAATTGCGGAAAGGGATGCTTTGCCCGCTCGATAACCGCTTCCGCCCGCAAAGCCAACTCAGTGCCTTGGGCTGGCTCTCAGCGGCTGCCGTCCAGCAGGCGGCCGACGACCTTGGCGGTGTAGTCGACCATCGGGACGATGCGGGCATAGTTCAGGCGCGTCGGGCCGATGATGCCGACGACGCCGACGATGCGCTGCTCGGCGTCGCGGAAGGGCGCGGCGACCATCGAGGAGCCGGACATCGAGAACAGCTTGTTCTCCGAGCCGATGAAGATGCGCACGCCGTCGCCGTCCTCGGCCCGCGTCAGGAGGTCGATGACGTCGGTCTGCGTCTCCAGGTCGCCGAAGAGCATGCGGATGCGCTCGAGATCCTCCTGCGCCCGAAGATCGTCGAGCAGGTTGGCTTGGCCGCGCACGATCAGATGACGATCGCTGCCGGGGCCGGCCTGGGTCGCGATGCCGCTTTCGACCAGCCGAGCCGTCAGCACATCGAGCTCGCGCTCCATCAGGGCGCGCTGCCCGCCGATCTCGCTGCGCAGTTCGGCCAGCGTCTTGCCGAGGATGCGGGCGTTCAGGAAATTCGCGGCCTCGCTCAGGGCCGAGGCCGGCAGGCCGGGCGGGAGCGCCAGAAGGCGGTTCTCGACCGTGCCGTCCTCCGAGACGAGCACGACCAGCGCGCGGGCCGGATCGAGCCGGACGAATTCGATATGCTTCAGCCGGACATCGGCCTTGGTGGTGACGACGACGCCGGCGCCGCGCGACAGGCCGGAAAGCAGGGCCGAGGCTTCCGTCAGGGTCTGGTCGAGATTGCGGTTGCTGGCGGCGACTCTGATCTGCGCCTCGATGCGGGCGCGCTCCTCGGTGGTGAGATTGCCGACCTCCATCATCGCGTCGACGAAGAAGCGCAGGCCCCTCTCGGTGGGCAGGCGCCCGGCCGAGGTATGCGGCGCATAGATCAGGCCCGCCAGCTCCAGATCGGTCATGACGTTGCGCACCGTCGCCGGCGAGAGCGCCATCGGCAGCAGGCGGGCGATGTTGCGCGAGCCGACGGGCTCCCCCGTCGTCAGATAGCCGTCGACGATCTGGCGAAAGATCTCGCGCGAGCGCTGGTCGGTCTCGACCAAGCCGCTCATCGTCTCGGGGCGGGGCGTGTGCGCGCTCATGAACCTTTTTCAGGTGAACGGTCGTTCTAACCCTATTGTCGTCATGCGAAGCGCGGGGATCAAGGGGCATTACCCGCCCGTGCCTTGCCGCGCGCGGCGCAAACGCCTACAAGCCGCCACTTCCCCGCAAGACAGGAATATTTCATGCGACCCTCCAAACGCGCCGCCGACGAGATGCGCAAGGTCACGCTCGAACGCGGCGTGGTGCGCTATGCCGAGGGTTCCTGCATGGTCACGTTCGGCGAGACCAAGGTGCTCTGCGCCGCGACCGTCGAGGAAAAGGGGCCGCCGTGGCTGCGCGGCACCGGCAAGGGCTGGGTCACCGCCGAATATTCGATGCTGCCGCGCGCCACGCACGAGCGCACGCGCCGCGAGGTCACCTCGGGCAAGCCCTCCGGCCGCACGCAGGAGATCCAGCGCCTGATCGGCCGCTCGCTTCGCGCCGTGGTCGATCTCACCGCGATCGGCGAGCGCCAGATCGTCGTCGATTGTGACGTGCTCCAGGCCGATGGCGGCACGCGCACGGCCTCGATCACCGGCGCCTGGGTCGCGCTGCACGACGCGCTGAAATGGATGGAAGGGCGCGGCTTGCTCAAGGGCACGAACCCGCTGAAGGACCATGTCGCCGCGATCTCCTGCGGCATCGTCGCCGGCAATCCGGTGATCGATCTCGACTATGTCGAGGATTCCGGCGCGCAGACCGACGCGAATTTCGTCATCACCGGCTCGGGCGGCATCGTCGAGGTGCAGGGCACGGCCGAGGGTGCGCCCTTCTCGGAGGAAGAACTGCTCGCGCTGCTCAAGCTCGCCAAGGGCGGCGTCGCCAAGCTCGTCACGCTGCAGAAGGCGGCGGTAGCGTAAGCCCGGTTCATCGCTTCGCTCCTCACCTCCGCGTCATCCCGGACGCAGCGAAGCGGAGATCCGGGATCCATCGTAGAGTGCGACGCTCTTCGATGGATCCCGGGACAAGCCCGGGATGACGGCGTGTTTCGTAAGCCTAAAAGGCAAGACCAGTGACCAGCCACCGCCTCCTCACCGGCAAGGTCGTGATCGCGACCCATAACCAGGGCAAGTTGCGCGAGATGCGCGAGCTGCTCGCGCCCTATGGCATCGAGCTCGTCTCGGCCGGGGAGCTCGGCCTGCCAGAGCCGGTCGAGGATGGCTACATGTTCTCGGAGAACGCCGCGATCAAGGCGGTCGCCGCGGCAAGCGCCAGCGGTTTGCCCGCGCTTTCCGACGATTCCGGCATCTGCATCGACGCGCTCGACGGGGCGCCGGGCCTGTTCTCGGCCAACTGGGCCGGGCCGGGTAAGGACTTCGCCCCCGCGATCGGGCGCGTACAGATGGAGCTCGCCAAGCGCGGCGCCATCACGCCGGAAAAGCGCAAGGCGCATTTCGTCTCGGCGCTGGTGATCGCCTGGCCGGACGGGCATCAGGAACTGTTCGAGGGCCGCGTCTTCGGCACCGTGACCGAGCAGGCGCGCGGCCTGGGCGGCTTTGGCTACGATCCGATCTTCCTGCCTGACGGCCATGACAAGACCTTCGGCGAGATGACGGCGCAGGAGAAGCACGGCATTCCGGCCGATGGCTCGCCCGGCCTGTCGCATCGCGCGCGCGCCTTCCACGTGCTCGCGGCTGCCTGCCTGAGGAAACCCTCTTGAGCGCCCCGGCCGCCCTCGCGGCGCGGCCATCGCTCCTGCATCCGACCGGGGATGCGGGCTTCGCCGTCTATGTGCATTGGCCGTTCTGCCTGGCCAAATGCCCCTATTGCGACTTCAACTCCCATGTCCGGCTGCAGCCGCCGGACCAGCAGCGCTATATCGCCGCCTTCCGCCGCGAGATCGCGCATCGGGCCGCGCTGGTGCCGGGCCGCACGGTCTCCTCGATCTTCTTCGGCGGCGGCACGCCCTCGCTGATGGAGGGGGCGACGGTCGGCGCGATCCTCGATGCGATCGGCGAATACTGGGCGGTCGATCCCAATTGCGAGGTCTCGCTGGAGGCCAACCCGACCAGCGTCGAGGCCGGGCGCTTCCGCGATTTCCGCGCGGCGGGCGTCAACCGCGTCTCGCTCGGCGTGCAGGCGCTGAACGATGTCGATCTCAAGGCGCTCGGCCGGATGCATTCGGCCGAGGAGGCGCTCGCCGCCGTCGCGATCGCGCGGCAATATTTCGAGCGCTATTCCTTCGACCTGATCTATGCCCGCTCGCCCTTGCAGACGCCGGCCTTGTGGCGCGCCGAGCTGGAACTGGCGATCAGCCACGCGGCCGAGCATCTGTCGCTCTACCAGCTCACGATCGAGCCCGGCACGGCCTTCGAGCGGCTGTTCCGCGCCGGCAAGCTCGCCATCCCCGATCATGATGCGGGCGCTGCGCTCTACGAGATCACGCAGGAGATCACGGCCAAACACGGCCTGCCGGTCTACGAGATCTCGAACCATGCCCGGCCCGGCGCCGAGTGCCGGCACAACCTCGTCTACTGGCACTATGGCGAATATGCCGGCATCGGGCCCGGTGCCCATGGCCGGTTGGTGACGGCGGAAGGCCGCATGGCGCATTCCACCGAAAAGCGGCCGGAAGTCTGGCTGGAACGCGTCGAGGCCGAAGGCCACGCGCTGGTCGAGAACGAGCGGCTGTCCGAGGAAGCGCAGGGCGACGAATACCTGCTGATGGGCTTGCGCCTCGTCGAGGGCATCGATCCCAAGGTGTTCAAGGCGCTTGCGGGACGGGACCTCAACGCCAATCGCGTCGCCAGCCTGATCGACGAGAAGCTGCTGATGGAGCGCACAGGCGGCCGGCTCGCGGCCACGCCGGATGGTGCGCTGCTGCTCGACGCGTTGGTGGCCGATCTCGCGGCTTGAACGAGGCTCTTGCTGGCCACGCATTCCTTAGCTATCTTCTTAGCTAACGGAGATATCCATGGCCCAGTTCTCGGTTCACGACGCCAAGACAAACCTATCCAAGCTGATCGCTGACGCCCTTGAGGGCGGTGACGTGGTGATCGCCCGCGGCAATGTGCCGGTGGTGCGCCTCGTGCCGGTCGCCCCCCGCGGGAAGCGGCGCTTCGGAGCACTCAAGGGCAAGATCGCCATCGACGCGCGCTTCGACGAGCCGCTGCCCGAGACCGAACTCGGCGGCTGGAATCTCACGTGAGACTGCTGCTTGATACCCATGCCCTGATCTGGTGGCTTGCGGGCGACGAGGCGCTGAGCGGCTCCGCTCGCAAGGCTATCGCCGACGAGGCCAACAGCGTCGCCGTCAGCGCCGCCTCGGCCATGGAGGTGGCCACAAAATTCCGCATCGGCAAGCTGCCTGACGCGGCGCTGCTGGCGCAGAACTTCGAAGCGACCATCGCCGATCAGGGCTTCGTCGAACTGGCGATCTCCATCCGCCATGCGTTGCGGGCCGGCGAGATGAACATCGCGCACAAGGACCCGTTCGACCGCCTGCTGATCGCGCAGGCTCAGTCCGAGGATATGGTGCTGATTTCGAACGAAGCGCTGTTCGACGGCTTCGCCGTCAAACGCCTCTGGTGACGCCGCTCAGCCCTTCCCCAGCCGCGCACCCGTCTTCGGGTCGAAGACATGGATTTTGTCGGGGTCGACGGTGAGCCAGAGCCGGCCTTCCTGCGCCGCGACCTCGCCGGTCGCCGCCTGCATCACGAAGGGCTGCCCGGCGAGCTTGCCGTGGAAGAGCTGGGTCGCGCCGAGCTCCTCGATGAACTCGACATCGAAAGGCAGCGAGCCCGCCTGCCCTTCCGAGGCGATCTCGACATCTTCCGGACGCAGACCGACCTCGACCGGCGCTTGGGCCGCCAGGTCCTCTCGGAGGTCGCGGACCTCGATGATCGCGTCGCCGAGCGCGATAATGCCGGGGCCATCGACGGCGCCGGGCAGGATGTTCATCGGCGGCGAGCCGATGAAGGTCGCGACGAACTTGCTCGCCGGCTTGCGATAGACCTCTGCGGGTAAGCCGATCTGCTCGACCTGGCCGGCATTCATCACCACGAGCTTGTCGGAGAGCGTCATCGCCTCGACCTGGTCATGGGTGACGTAGATCGCGGTGACGCCGAGCGCACGCTGCAGCTTCTTGATCTCGACGCGCATCTGCACGCGAAGTTTCGCGTCGAGGTTGGAGAGCGGCTCGTCGAAGAGGAAGACCTGCGGCTTGCGCACGATGGCGCGGCCCATGGCGACGCGCTGGCGCTGGCCGCCGGAGAGCTGGCGCGGCCGGCGCTCCAGGAAGGGCTCGATCGCCAGGATGCGGGCGGCCTCCTTCACGCGCTTGTCGATCTCGTCCTTCGGCGTGCCGCGGTTGCGCAGGCCGTAGGCCATGTTGTCGTAGATGTTCATATGCGGGTAGAGCGCATAGTTCTGGAACACCATGGCGATGTCGCGGTCGGCCGGCTCGATCTCGTTGACGACGCGATTGCCGATCGCGACCTCGCCGGACGAGATCGTCTCCAGCCCGGCGACCATGCGCAGGAGCGTGGACTTGCCGCAGCCGGACGGGCCGACGAGGACGCAGAAGCCGCCATCCGGGATGTCGAAGGAGACGCCCTTCACGGCCTCGACGCCGCCGGCATAGACCTTCTTGACGTTGCTGAGAGTGACCTGAGCCATTCGCGGATTACTTCTCGGTTTCGACCAGGCCCTTCACGAAGAGCCTCTGCATGGCGATGACGACGAGGACGGGCGGCAGCATCGCCAGCATGGCGGTGGCCATGGCGAGCTGCCATTCCGTCAGGGCGTCGGCGGTGACGATCATCTTCTTGATGGCGATGACGATGGTCTGCATCGAGTCCTTCGTCGTCACCAGAAGCGGCCAGAGATACTGGTTCCAGCCATAGATGAACTGGATCACGAAGAGCGCCGCGATCGTCGTCATCGAAAGCGGGAGCAGCGTATCCTTGAAGAACCGGAACGGACCGGCGCCGTCGATCTTCGAGGCTTCGAGCAACTCGTCGGGGATCGTCATGAAGAACTGCCGGAAGAGCAGCGTGCCCGTCGCCGAAGCGATCAGCGGGACGGCGAGGCCCTGATAGGTGTCGAGCATGTTGAGATCGGAGACGATCTTGAAGGTCGGGAAGATGCGGACCTCGACCGGGAGCATCAGCGTGATGAAGATGATCCAGAACGCCGCCATGCGGAACGGGAAGCGGTAATAGACCACCGCATAGGCGGAGAGCACCGAGATGAAGATCTTTCCCAGCGCGATCGCCATCGCCATGATGAAGGAGTTCAGCATCATCCCGATCACCGGCTCGCGCGTCGTGCTGGACGTGCCGACGAAGAGGATGCGCTTGTAGTTCTCCAGGAAATACGGGCCGGGATAGAGCGGCATCTCGCCGTTGATCACGGTGGAAGCGTCCCAGGTCGAGGCGACGAAGGTCAGCCAGACCGGGAAGGCGACGATCAGCACGCCGATCGTCAGGATGATATAGGCGATCAGGTCGCCCATGCGGCGGTCCTCGACCATCAGGCGGCCCTCCCCATCTCGCGCAGCAATCCGGCCAGCGCATCGGCGCAAGCCTCGAGGCAGGCCTGGCCCTTGGCAGGCGTCGCCCGGCGGGCATCGCCGATCACGCCGGTCTCGGTCATCTCCTGGAAGGAGCGGTGGCGGGAAACGGTCGGCCGCCCCGGCAGGCCGTTCAGCGCGCCGAAGGCTTCGGCCAGGCGCGGCTCGCGGACCGAGCCCGGCGCCAGCACCATCATCATCGAGGTTTCGACCTCGCAGGCATGCTGGACGCCCTTCTGGTCTTCCAGCAGCGGCGGGAACGCTGCCTCAGCCAGCATGAAATAGGTCGTCGCCTCGACATGCAGCCGGGTCTCGCAGGCGAAATCGGGCAGGAAGGCCGTGAGCGCGGCGATGTTGCCGCCATGACCGTTGACGATCAGCACGCGGTGAAAGCCGTGGCGCTCGATGCTCTTCAGAAACGAGAGCAGCACGGCGCGATAGGTCGGGATATCGAAGGTGAAGGTGCCGCCGAAGGCCATGTGATGCTCGGCCATGCCGCACCACAGCGTCGGCGCGACGACGACATCGACATCGTCCGCGCGCTCGGCCGCCGCCTTGCAGACGCCGCTGCACAGGATCGTGTCGACGCCGACGGGCAGATGCGGACCGTGCTGCTCGATGGAGGCGACGGGCAGGACGACAATCGCGTCCGCCGCCGCCTTGGCGCGCAGTTCCTCGGCGGTGAGATCCATCCAGAGCATGGAGGCCATCAGTAGCTGACCTTGCGCTCGATGAAGCGGAACTGCACCGCGGTGAGCCCGATCACCATGATCAGCAGCATCACCGACTGCGCCGCGGAACCGCCGAGATTGGAGCCGCCCTTGCCGTCGGAGAAGACCTTGTAGACCAGCGTCTCGGTCGCGCCCGAGGGGCCGCCACCGGTGATGGTGTCGATGATGCCGAAGGTGTCGAAGAAGACGTAGACGATGTTGACGACGAGCAGGAAGAAGGTCGTCGGCGAGAGCAGCGGGAAGACGATGGTCCAGAAGCGCCGCATCGGCCGGGCGCCGTCGATCACGGCCGCCTCGATCACGCTCTTGGGGATCGATTGCAGGCCGGCGAGGAAGAACAGGAAATTGTAGCTGATCTGCTTCCAGGTCGCGGCGAGGATGACCAGCAGCATGGCGTGGTTGCCGTTGAGCCGCGGATTCCACGGAATGCCCAGGGATTGAAGGCCGCGGGCGAGCATGCCCAGCGAGGGGTCGAACATGAATAGCCAGAGCACGCCGGCAATGGCAGGCGCCACGGCATAGGGCCAGATCAGCAAGGTCTTGTAGATCTCGGCGCCGCGGATCTGCCGGTCCGCCATCACGGCGAAAAGCAGGGCGATCGAGAGCGAGAACACGCAGACGAAGGTCGAGAAAACAGCCGTGTTGATGAAGGCCTTGAGATAGCCGGGATCAGAGAAGAGCGCCTGGTAGTTCTCGAACCAGACGAACTCCGTCGAGGTGCCGAAGGCGTCCTCGATCAGGAAGCTCTGCCAGACCGCCTGGCTCGCCGGCCAGTAGAAGAACACGACGGTGATGGCGAGCTGCGGCAGAAGCAGCAGGAAGGGGATCGTCAGCCCCTTGAAGTATGCGTTCTTCTGCATCGGCTTCCCTGGAACGAAACGGCCATCCCGAACGCATCTGTCCGGGATGGCCCTGGATATGCAAGCGCTATCAGCGCGCCGCGGAGCGCTCGAACTGGCGCAGCATCTGGTTGCCGCGCTCGACCGCCGCGTCCAGCGCCGCCTGCGGCGACTTCTGGCCGTTCAGCGCCGCCTCCAGCTCCTCCGACCAGATGTCGCGGATCTGGACGAGGCTGCCATAGCGCAGACCCTTGGAGTTGTCGGTCGGGGTCTTGTTGGTCAATTCGAGGATCGGGGTCTCGAGATAAGGCTTGTCCTTGTAGAAGCCGGACGCCTTGACCTTCTCATAGGCCGCCTTGGTGATCGGCAGGTAGCCCGACTCGGTGTGCAGCTTCACCTGGCGGTCGACATCCGAGAGGAAGGTGAAGAACTTGGCGACGCCCTTGTACTCGTTCGCCTTCTTGCCGCCCATCACCCAGAGCGAAGCGCCGCCGATGATCGAGTTCTGCGGAGCGCCCTGCACGTCGGCATAATACGGCATCGCGGCATTGCCCCAGTCGAACTTGGCGTTCGCCTTGACGTTGCCGAAGAAGCCCGAGGAGGTCAGGAAGATCGGGCATTCGCCCGAGGTGAAGCGGCCTTCGCCATTGTTGGTGCGGCCGGAATAGTCATAGGTCTTGTCCTTCTGCAGCTCGACCAGATTGGTCCAGTGCTTCAGGAAGGCCGGGCTCTTGTTGAAGTTCAAGACGGCGTCGAAGCCGGCCATGCCGTTGACCTTGGTCGAGAGCGGGATGTTGTGCCAGGCGCCGAACTGCTCGATATTCGCCCAGGTCGCCCAGGCGTTCGAGACCGCGCATTTGTCGTAGCCGGCAGCCTTCAGCTTCTTGGCGGCCTCGAAGGTCTCGGGCCAGGTCTTCGGCGGCTTGGCCGGGTCGAGGCCCGCCTTCTTGAAGGCGTCCTTGTTGTACCACATCACCATCGACGAGGAGTTGAACGGCATCGAGAGCATGTCGCCCTTGGCCGTCGAATAGTAGCCGGTGATGGCAGGCAGATAGGCGTTCGGATCGAACTTCTCGCCGGCTTCCTTCATGACCTCGTGGACCGGCTTGATCGCGCCCTTGGCCGACATCATCGTGCCGGTGCCGACCTCGAAGACCTGCAGGATATGCGGCGCCTGGCCGGCGCGGAAGGCGGCGATACCGGCATTCAGCGCATCGGGATAGGAACCCTTGTAGACCGGGACGACCTTGTAATCCTTCTGCGAGGCGTTGAAATCCTCTGCGAGCTTGACGACGACGTCGTTATTGGCGCCGGTCAGCGCGTGCCACCACTGGATCTCGGTCTGCGCAAGGGCGGGCGAGGCGCCAGCCAGCGCAAAGGCCGCGACCGACATCAGGATGCGCGTTTTGATGGTCATGGGGTGTCTCCCTTCCGCGCGCGGGCGCGCTGCGGTTCTTGTCGTTGGTGCGCAAGCTAGCATGAAGCGCAGGCGACATTTCAATGACAAATCGATGACGTCCCGCGCAATCCGCCTATGGTCTCGGTCCGGGTTGCACATTCGCGCATAACCGGCTGATCTGCGCTCCCGATCCGAATCCGTCCGTGGATGCCGCCATGCCCAGCTTCGACCTTGCCGAAACCGCGACCCTGCCCGCGGATGCCGATGCAGCCACGCTCGCCGGCCGCGTCTGGCGCCCCGATCTCGGCGGACCGGCCGTGGTGACGGTGCGCGACGGGCAGGTGATCGACGTGACCCGGAGCTTCCCGACAAGCCGCGACCTCTGCGAAAGCGCCGACCCCGCCGCGGCCTTGCGCGCCGCCGAGGGCGAGACGATCGGCGCGCTCGCCGAGATCCTCGCCAACACGCCTGTGGACGGGCGCGATCCCAAGCGGCCCTGGCTGCTCTCGCCGCTCGACCTGCAGGCGGTGAAGGCGGCCGGCGTCACCTTCGCCGTCTCGATGCTGGAGCGCGTCATCGAGGAGAAGGCGCGCGGCAACCCGGCCGCCGCCGCGACGATCCGCACCGAGATCGGCAAGCTGATCGGCGACGACCTGTCGAAGCTGAAGCCCGGCTCGCCCGAGGCGATGCATCTCAAGGACGTCCTGATCAAGCAGGGCGCCTGGAGCCAGTATCTCGAAGTCGGGATCGGGCCGGACGCCGAGATCTTCACCAAGGCGCCGTCGATGTCGACGGTCGGCACCGGGGCGGATGCCGGCCTGCATCCGGCCTCGAGCTGGAACAATCCCGAGCCGGAGGTCGTGCTGATCGTCGCCTCGACGGGCGCGATCGTCGGCGCGACGCTCGGCAACGACGTCAACCTGCGCGATGTCGAGGGCCGCTCGGCGCTCTTGCTCGGCAAGGCCAAGGACAACAATGCCGCCGCCGCGGTCGGCCCCTTCATCCGCCTGTTCGATGCCGGCTTCACGCTCGACCATGTCCGCCAGACGACCGTGACGCTGACCGTCGAGGGCGAGGATGGCTTCCGGCTGGAGGGATCCTCCTCGATCGCGAAGATCAGCCGCGACCCCGCCGATCTCGCCGCGCAGATGATCGGCCCGCATCACCAGTACCCGGACGGGGCTGCGCTCTATCTCGGCACCATGTTCGCGCCGATCAAGGATCGCGATGCGCCCGGCGGCGGCTTCACCCATAAGTACGGGGACATCGTCACGATCGCCGCACCCGGGCTCGGCAGCCTCGTCAACCGGATGAAACGCACCGATGCATGCGCGCCCTGGACCTATGGCGCCTCGCATCTGATGCGCCATCTCGCCAAGCGCGGGCTGCTCTGAGAGGTGCAGCGAACGTTCGCCGGAGACTCCACACGCGTCATCCCGGACGAAGCGAAGCGGAGATCCGGGATCCATCGTAGAGTGCGACGCCCTTCGATGGATCCCGGGTCAAGCCCGGGATGACGGCGCGTTTTCGCACAGACACAAGCGGCAACTCAGGGATGCGCGCATCCGAGCTCCCTTTCTTCCGTCGAAAAGCGCGAGAAACAACGATTCCGTCAGGCTGCTGGTAAGTTTTTTCTGCCACAGAGCGGGCTGGACCAGGAGGGTTCGGCGTGGCGATGAGCGAGATCGGGAGACGGCACTCCCCGGCAGGCAGCAGGAGCGTGGCAGGGCGGATTGCCGCTTCGCCCCTCGCATGGATCATGGCCTTCACGGTGATCGCCGCCGCCGGGCTGATGCTGCCGTTGCGCCTGCCGCTCGGGCCGAATGCCTGGGATACGGTGGTCTATCTCGACGCCATCCAGCGCATCGGCCTCGGCCAGGTCCCGACCATCGATTTCTTCGCGCCGGTCGGTCCGCTCGGCTTCTATCTCGCGGCCGCGCTCGACGCCGTCTTCCCGCATGCCCAGCCGATGCTGCTGATCAACTGGGCGCTGCTGCCGATCATGCTGCCGGCGCTGGCCCTGATCGCCGGCGAGGTTTCGCGGCGCTCGCGCCCGCAGGCGCTGGCGCTGGTGCTGCCTTTCCTGCTGTTCGCGGCGCTGCCGATCAACCTGCACGCGCTCTATCCCTCGCCCGGCTTCGACGGATACGGCTTCTACAACCGCCATGTCGCGCTGCTGCTCTACCTGCTGATCGCGACCCTGATCTTCACGCAGCGCCGCGGCCTGCAGATCGCGCTCGTGGCCGTGCTGATGCTGGCGCTGTTCCTGACCAAGGTCACCGGTGCCGTCTCCGGCACGCTGCTCGTCGGCTATGCGACGCTCAGCGGCCGGATGCGCTTCCGCGACGCCGCTGCCGCCGCCGCGCTGGTCCTCCTGGCGCTGGGCGTGCTCGAGCTCGCGACCGGGCTGAGCTCGGCCTATGTCCTGGATATCCTGACCCTGCTCGGGCTCAATACCGGCACGCTGCTGCCGCGCTTCCTCACCGTCGCCTCGGTCAAGTTCAACGTGATCGGGCCGTCGCTTCTCCTGCTCGCCGCGCTCGCCTATGCCACCTGGCGCGACGGCTTGCCGGCGACGCTCGCCGGTTGGCGGGCGCTGGCGGACGCCCCGATCGGCTGGTTCGCTGCGGGGCTGTTCGCGCTCGCCCTGTTCGAGACCCAGAATACCGGCTCGCTCGAATTCGTCGGGCTCTGGCCGATCCTGCTGCCGCTACTTCTCGACTGGTGGGAGCGTCGCGACGACCGCATGAGGCCCGTGGTTCTCGTGCTCGTGCTCGCGGTCACGCTGCCCAGCGCGGTCATCTGCGCGGAGCGGGGAATGCGCGCGCTGATGAGCGCGCCGAGCTATGTCGCGCTCGATGTGCCCGATCTCGGGCCGCTCGGCCGCATCAGCGTCAAGCCGGACATCGCCGCGCGCGCCGCCGCGATGCTCGACCACTACGCAACGCAGCCCGAGAGCTATCGCGACCTGCTGCGACGCGACATCCTGCCCTCCTATATCCTTTATTCGGAGATCGACTATCAGGCGACCTGGATGCTCGAAATCCAGCAGGCCATTGGCGCGATCCGGGCCTGGGAGCGCGCCAGCAAGCGCGAGCTCAACGGCTTCTTCACCTTCGATTTCGTCGATCCGCTGAACGTCCTGCTGCAGCGGACGCCGCCGCGCGTCGTGCCCGTTGGCGTCGACCCTGGCCGAAGCACGCCCGATTTGGAGCCGGGTACCGTGGAAGCCCTGCGCCAGACCGACGCGATCCTGATGCCGAAATGCCCGGTCACGACGCCGCGCGAGATGATCCGCAGCCATTTCGCCACAGCGCTCGAAGGGCGCGAGCGGATCGCGCTCGCGCCCTGTTGGGACATGTATCTCAGGAAGTAGACGCCAAAAGCATTTTCGAGCGAAGGGGATGCCGGTTCGCGTGAAGAAAATGCGATAAAACAGATAGTTGGTGTGCGCCTGCGGTTTGGAAAATCGCAGGTGCGTTCTATCGATCAGCCGGCCGCCGTCTGGCCGGCTTCCCAGCCGAGGATGGCGCGCTTGCGCGTCAGGCCCCAATGGTAGCCGGTCAGCGCGCCGGACTTGCCGATGACGCGGTGGCAGGGCACCACGAAGGAGATTGGGTTCTTGCCGACGGCCGTGCCCACGGCGCGCGCTGCGCTCGGCTTGCCGATATGGCTGGCGACCTCGCCATAGGTGGTGGCGCAGCCCACGGGGATGCGCAGCAGCGTCTCCCAGACCCGCACTTCGAAATCGGTGCCGATCAGCACCACCCTGAGCGGCGTCTCCGCCGACCAGGCCTTGGGCTCGAAGATGCGACCGGCATAGGGCGCGGTCAGGGCCGGGTCATAGTGATAGTCCGCATGGGGCCAGCGCCGCATCATGTCGGCCAGCGCCTCCGCCCGCCCGCCGACGACCTTGCCGCCGTCGACGCTGTTCGAGACCCAGCCGAGGCCGGCCAGGCCGCGGTCGGTGACGACGATCAGCGCCTCGCCGAAGGGCGAGGCATGGAAGCCGTAGGAGAGCTTCAGGCCCTCGCCGCCGGTCTTCCACTCGCCGGGCGACATCGCCTCATGCGTGACGAAGAGATCGTGCAGGCGGCCAGGGCCGGAGAGGCCGACTTCGAGTGCCGTGTCGAGGATGCTGGCCGAGGCGGAGAGGAGCCCCTTGGCATGGTCGAGCGTGATCGCCTGCAGGAAGGCCTTCGGCGTCAAACCGCACCAGCGCCGGAAGAGATGGTGGACATCGGTCGGGGTCGCGCCGGCGGCCTCGGCGATCGCCTCGATCGTCGGCTGCTCGCGCCAGTTATGGGTGATGAAGGAGAGAATGCGCCGGACCGTGTCGTAATCGGATCCGGGGGCGACGGCCGGGAAATCGGCCTCGCTCGGCATGGCATCGGTGGCGCGCGCCAGCACTGCATTGGAGAAGCGCGTCGGGGTCATCGCCGTTTTCATGGAAGCATGAGCGTTCATGGGAGCCTCGCATCATTCGTCTTGATGCGTATCTAGGGCACTTACCATGCCGCTCCCACCCGAAAGCTGGCAAGGGCGGGGTGCAGGCGCCACCATACATCTCGGATTGAATGCCCTATCCAGACAATGCATCGTCATTCCGGGCTTGACCCGGAATCCATCGTAGGGTGTCGCGCCTTACGATGGATTCCGGATCGGCGCCGCCGACGCGGCTTGTCCGGAATGACGGCGCTGTTCTTGCCGGACGGTATGCTTCATCGTCGGGAACAGATTGAATGGCGCGTGCATGACCTCCCCCGCCGGAACCGTCATCGATCTCTACCAGCGCCATGCCGCGAGCTATGACCGCCGGCGCGGCGAAACCTTGCACGAGGAAGCCTGGCTCGCGCGCTTCCGGCGCCATCTCGCGCCCGACGCCGCGATCCTGGATATCGGCTGCGGCACCGGCCAGCCGATCGCCAGCTATTTCCGTGCGCACGGCCATGCCGTCACCGGCGTCGATTCCGCTCCGGCGATGATCGCGTTGTGCCGGGCGCGCTTTCCGGAGGGCGACTGGCAGGTCGCCGACATGCGCAAGCTCGCCCTCGGGCGCCGCTTCGGCGGCTTGATCGCCTGGGATTCGGTCTTCCACCTGACGCCGGAGGACCAGCGCGGGATGTTCAAGGTTTTTGCGGCGCATGCCGCACCGGGCGCCGCCCTGATGTTCACCAGCGGCCCGGCGCATGGCGAGGCAATCGGCAGCTTCGAGGGCGAGGCGCTCTATCATGGCAGCCTCGATCCCGGGGAGTACCGGGCACTGCTGGCGGAGAACGGCTTTGCCGTCATCGACCATGTCGCCGAGGATCCGGATTGCGGCGGCCATACGATCTGGCTCGCCCAGGCCGCGCCGGCTCAGGGCGTGTTGTAGTCCGGCCCGCGACGGGCGCTCGACAGCGCCGACCCCAGCGCATCGGCGAAGCCCGAGCGCTCATGCGGCGAAAGCGCCGAGGCGATCGCGACGCTCTGCCCGCGCGAGACCAGCTTCAGGCCGAGCAGGCCGTAATCCTCGTCCGTCTGGCGTTCGAGCCTCGTCCAGGCCGGGTTGAAGCGCCAGACCGCCTCGCGCCCGTGATGCGAGACCTTGCGCAGGAACACTTCCAGCGGCGTCACCACGATGCGCTCGAAGGCGCGCGCATGCCGGAAATTGACGTGGAAGGCGACGAAGAGCGCGATGACGTCGATGCCGAAGAAGCCGGCGACCGGCCAGGCGCCGAGCACCACGAAGGGGATCGAGGAGACGACGCTCGCCAGGCAGACCAGCGTCATCACGATGCGAAAGCCGCTCTGGCCGAGCGAGCGATGCGGCGTGATCGTGGCGTCGAAGACCGGCCGCAGCGACGCGTCCGCGATCTCGCTGCCCGTCATCGTCGTGCCGGGGCTATTGCCGGGTGTCATGCGACGATTATAACGCCGTCATGGATCAGCGGAACAGGCCTCCTCGCACGGCTGCGCCGGCAAAGCGCATCACGTTGCCGCGCGCGCGCAAGCCGGCGGAGATCTACGAGATCTTCCGCCGTTTCCAGGCCGCCAATCCCGAGCCCAAGGGCGAGCTGGAATCGGTGAACGCCTTCACGCTGCTGGTCGCCGTCGTGCTCTCGGCGCAGGCGACCGATGCCGGCGTCAACAAGGCGACGCGCCCGCTCTTCGCCATCGCCGACACGCCCGCCAAGATGCTCGCGCTCGGCGAGGAGACCGTGCGCGACTACATAAAGACGATCGGGCTCTTCCGCACCAAGGCGAAGAACGTGATCGCGCTCTGCGAGCGGCTGATCGCGGACTATGGCGGCGAGGTGCCGGCGACGCGCGAGGCGCTGGAAAGCCTGCCCGGCGTCGGCCGCAAGACCGCCAATGTCGTGCTCAACATCGCCTTCGGCGAAATCACCCACGCCGTCGACACCCATGTCTTCCGCATCGCCAACCGCCTGCGCATCGCGCCCGGCAAGAACGTGCTGCAGGTCGAGCTCGGGCTGGAGAAGGCGGTGCCGCCGGAGTTCGGCCGGCACGCCCATCACTGGCTCATTCTGCACGGGCGCTATACCTGCAAGGCGCTGCGGCCGGAATGCGAACGCTGCATCCAGAACGATCTCTGCGATTCCCCGGACAAGCGGATCGCTTAACCGTTCTCGATTTTCACGGAACACGCCGTCATCCCGGACACGCTGCGCAGCAGCGCCGATCCGGGATCCATCGAAGGGCGCCAGCGCTCTAGGATGGATCCCGGGTCAAGCCCGGGATGACGACGTGTTTCTGCGTGAAGCCGGACCGCTTGGCGGCTCAAATGCTCACTTCGCGTCGAGCAGTTCCTTGACCGACAGCAGGACCAGTTCGTTGTCGTCGGCCTTCTTCGGGTCGCGCGAGGAGGAGAAGGGCAGGTTGTTGTCGTTGCCGACGACGATGATGCCGTTGGCGCGATCGACCACGTCGACATTCTCGATGGTGAAGAACGGGAAGGGCAGCACGCCGTCGATGGCACCCTGCCTCGCCTTGCGGTCGGGATCGGCGATCTTCATGAGGTCGATGAAGCCGACCTTCCGCACGGGCTTGCCGACATTCGCCTCGGTCATCTCGATCTTCACGACGCGCTTGAACTTGGCGAGATCGTGGAAGCAGTCCGGGCCCTTCTGGCCGGGGACGCAGGCCTTGTCGGCGGTGCCTTCGCCGTTATCGCGTTCAATGATGAGCGCTGTAGAACCGTCGATCATGTTGAAGTCGCCGATGGCGTTGCCCTTCAGCTCCAGCGGATAGAACCAGGAGCGGCCGGTCCATTTCTCGCCCACGACATCGAATTCGAGGATGCGCAGCACGTCCTTGCCGTCGATCTCCTCGTTGCCCTTGGTCTCCGCGTTCCAAAGCGGTCCTTCGAGCAGCGGATAGAGGAAGCGGCCGTCCGGCGACTGCGCCATGCCCTCGAAGCCCTTGGAACGGCGGACGTTGAAGGCGACGCTCTGGTCCGGCGCCCCCGGCGTGGTGATGGCGTAATGGTCCGGCGAGCGGGCCGGCTTGCCGTCGACCAGCGTCTCGAACACCGCCTCGACCTTGCCGTTGGCATCGACGCGGATGAGATAGGGGCCGAATTCCTCGCCGATCCAGATCTTGCCGCCGATCGGCTGGATCGACTCGGGATCGAAATCGGCGCCGGTCAGATAGCGCATCTGCGTGCCTTCATGGACGATGCGGAAGGGGATCTTCTTGTCAGGATCGTGCAGGAAGGTGGTCGAGAGGCGCTCGACCACGCCCTTGCCGAAATCGGCCTTGAGGCGGTGGAAGAACAGCATCGCGTCGGGCGAGTTCGCCTTGGCGCCGAAGCCGTTATCGGTCAGCACGAGGAATTCGCCGTTGCCGAGCGAGCGGATGCCGGAGAAGCCCTGCACGGGCTGGCCGGCGAAGGGGGTGGAGAGCCCGGTCGGGCGGCCGCCCGAGGTGCCCATGACGGTGCCGACCGCCTCGACGCGCTTGCCGGGCGTGACGAACTTGCCGGAGACCTTGAGGTCGGCCGGCGCATCGGCCGGCGCCGGGATGATGGTGTTCGCCGGCAGCAGGGCATGGCCGACGAGCTTCGACGGGAATTCCCTCTGTGCGTCCTGCGCTCCCGCGAGAACGGTCGAGGAGAGCAACAGGGCGGCGATGAGCGGCAGGCGCATGGGATAGCTCCAGGATGAGGCGAAGCCCTCGCTTCGCCCGTCCGGATTGCGGCGCGACGACAGCGCCGCGACCGTTCCGTGACAGCCTGCCGTGCTGGCTTTCAGTAACCCCGTTCCGGATCGACCACGTTGAGCAGCGGCTCGCCCGCTTCCAGCCGCCGGATCTGGGTGGCGACGGCGGTGGCAATCGCCTCCGGCTCCGACATCGCTGAGTTATGCGGGGTGACCGTCACGCCCGGATGGGTCCAGAGGGCCGAATCCGCCGGCAGCGGCTCGACCTCGAAGACATCGAGCGTCGCGCCCTTGAGCGTGCCGGCATCGAGCGCGGCGAGGATGTCGTCGGCGACCTGCAGGCCGCCGCGCCCGGCATTGATCAGGAACGGCCCGCCGAGGCGCCCGCCCTGCGCCAGGCCCGCGAGCATCCCGGCATTGATGATGCCACGCGTATCCGGGGTCAGCGGCAGCAGGCTGACGAGAATGTCGGTACGGGCGAGAAAGGCCTTCATGCCGTCCTCGCCGGAGAAGGTCTGGAGACCCTCGATCGTCTTGGGCGAGCGGCTCCAGCCCGCGACATCGAAGCCCATGACGGCGAGCTTGCGGGCGGCGTCCTGACCGAGTTCGCCAAGGCCCATGACGCCGACGCGGACCGAGCGGGCAGCGGGCTGGTTGCGGTCATCGTCCCAGAGCTTTTCGCGCTGCTGGCGGTCGTAGCGGCGCTGCTGGCGCAGATAGCTCAGGCAGTGCAGGACGATGTATTCGCTCATCCGCGTCGTCAGGTCGGGATCGACGATGCGCGCGATCGGCGCTGCCGGCAGCTTATCGTCGGCGAAGAGGAAATCGACGCCGGCGCCGAGCGAGAAGATCGCGGCGAGATTGGGCAGGCCGGTGAGGCTGCCGGGCGGATGCTTCCAGCTTGCGACATAGTGGACGGCGCGACGGTCGAAGGGTTCGCCCAGGACGACGATCGGCATATCCGGCAGCAGCGCCTGGAAGCGCGCTCGCCAATCCTCGACATGCCAGCCGCTCATGGCCAGAAGCAGACTCATCCCGACACCCTCTCCGTAACCCGTTCCGCGACCAGCGGGCCGCGCGCCGCACCCTCTCCGATCCGGTATGCCCTACGCAAGCGTTCGCTTGCCGCCACGTAACCGTCCTCATTGCGGGCATGGACGATGCCGAGCGGCCGGTCGGGCCCGACGGTGTCGCCGGCACCTGCCAAAGCGACGATGCCGACGGCATGGTCGATCGGGTCCTGCGGGCGCACGCGGCCACCGCCGAGCGCCACGACGGCGAGCCCGACGGCGCGCGTGTCGATGGACGCGACGCTCCCCGGCACTTCAGGATAGACCGGCTTCGCGATCGGCGCGGCGGGGAGATGCTTCTCCGGCGCCTCCAGCAGGTCGGCCGGACCGCCGAGTGCCACGATCATCCGGGCGAAGCGCTCCGCCGCGGCGCCGGAGGCGAAGGCCTGCTCGATCCTGGCGCGGGCGGCGTCGAGATCCGGCGCAAGCTTACCGAGCAGCAGCATCTCGGCGGCGAGCGCCACTGTGACCTCGTGGAAGCGGGGCTCGCGCCGCCGCCCGGTTAGGTGGTCGAGGGCATAGGCGACTTCGAGCGCATTGCCGGCAGCCGAGGCCAGCGGCTCGTTCATGTCGGTCAGGAGTGCGTTCGTCGGCATGCCCGCGCCGTTGGCGACGCCGACCAGTGCCTGCGCCAAAGCCTGGGCCTTGGCGTAATCCGGCAGGAAGGCGCCGGAGCCGAATTTCACGTCCATCGCGAGGCCGTGCAGGCCGGCGGCAAGCTTCTTCGACAGGATCGAGGCGGTGATCAGCGGCAGCGATTCCACCGTCGCGGTGACGTCGCGGATGGCATAGAGGCGCTTGTCGGCCGGGGCGAGATCGGCCGTCTGGCCGATGATGGCGCAGCCGGCCTCGCGCACCACCTTGCGGAAGAGGCTGATGCCGGGCTGGGTGACATAGCCCGGCACCGCGTCGAGCTTGTCGAGCGTGCCGCCGGTATGGCCGAGGCCGCGGCCCGAGATCATCGGGACATGGCCGCCGCAGGCCGCAATCGCCGCCGCCAATGGCAGGCTCACGGTATCGCCGACGCCGCCGGTCGAGTGCTTGTCGAGAGCCGGGCCGGGCAGATCGTCCCAGCGCAGCACCGTGCCGGAATCGCGCATGGCCAGCGTCAACGCCACGCGCTCGCGCTCGCTCATGCCGTTGAAATAGACCGCCATGGCGAAGGCCGCGGCCTGGCCCTCGCTGACCGAACCGTCAGGCAAGCCGGCGATGAGCTGGCGGATATCGACCTCGGACAGTTCCGCGCCGTCGCGCTTGGCGGCGATGATCTCCTGGGTCAGGCGCATCAATAGCCCCCACGCGGCGCGGCATCGGGCGCGGCGCCCTCAATGGCCTCGAGGAGTGCCGTATAGAGGCCGCTGGCGCCGAAGCGGAAGGTGGTGGGCGTCGCCCAATCCTCGCCCATGATCGCGTCTGCAAGATCGAGATAGCGCCTGGCGTCGGCCATCGTCCGGATGCCACCCGAAGGCTTCAGCCCGACGGGACGGCCCGCCTCCGCGATGACGTTCAGCATCACGCGGGCGGCCGGGATGCTGGCCGAATTCGCTGTCTTGCCGGTCGAGGTCTTGATGAAATCGGCGCCGGCCGCGATGGCAAGCTCGGCCGTCGTCCTGACCTTGTCGAGATTGGGATATTCGCCGGTCTCGAGAATGACCTTCAGCCGCCTTTCGCCGCAGAGCGACTTGACGTTGCGGACCATCGCGGTCGCAGCCGTGGTCTGGCCGGCGAGAACGGCCCGCCAGGGCAGGACGAGGTCGATCTCATCGGCGCCGGCAGCAAGCGCTCCTTCCGTCTCGCGCATGGCCGGAGCGATCGGGGTGTCGCCATCGGGAAAATTCACGACCGTCGCGATGCGTACGGGACCGTCGCCCAGCTCCGCCCGCGCCGTCGCTACGAAGCGCGGCCACAGGCACACCGCGGCGACCGGCACGGGACCGGAAATGGCGCGGTGGCAGAGATCGCGGGTGCCTTCCTCCGTCGCGTCATCGGTGAGATCGGTGAGGTCGAGGAGCGCAAGCGCGCGCCGGGCGAGATCGGCATCGGACATGGTTCACAACTCCGACAGGAAGGCGCGCATCAGGCGTTTGAGCGCGCCGGCCGCGAGGCCTGCGACATCGCGGGTCTCGCTATGATGCGGCGTGCCGCCATGCAGGCCGGCGCCCATATTGGTGACGATCGACAAACCGGCGACGCGCAAGCCGTAGCACCGGGCGAGGATGACTTCCGGCACGGTCGACATGCCCACGAGATCGGCGCCCAGGGTCTTCGCCATGCGGATTTCGGCCGGCGTCTCGAAGCTCGGCCCGGTGAACCACATATAGACGCCTTCTCCAAGCGGGATCGCCGCCTTCTGCGCCGCACGCTTGAAGCGGCCGCGCAGATGCGGATCATAGGCATCGACCATCGGCACGAAGCGGCCATCGCCGGTATCGCCGACGAGGGGATTGGGGCCGTTGAGATTGATGTGGTCGGTGATCAGGGCGAGGCTGCCCGGACGCATGTCGAGCGAGAGCGAGCCCGCCGCATTGGTCAGGATCAGCGGCGGCGAGCCGAAGGCGGCGAGCATGCCGAGGGGCACGCGCATCACGGCGGAGTCGCCACCCTCGTAGTAATGGGCACGGCCCTGATAGATCAGCACCTTGCGGCCATGCAGCGTGCCATAGCAAAGCTGGCGGGCATGGCCGGAGACCTCGCCGCGCGGAAAGCCGGGCAGGTCGGCATAGGGGATGCGGATCGCATCCTGGATATCCTCGGCGACGGCGCCGAGGCCGGTGCCGAGCACGATCGCGCAATCGATCGCGCCGACGCCCCGCTCCGCCAGGATGGACGCCACTTCGTCGAAGGCCGGATCGGCCGCCATCGCACGCTCTCCATTTGCCGCGCAAAGCGGCACCACATCACAGCGGCAAATTGGCCGGTCCGAAGGAGGCTGGCAACAGCTCCTCCAGCGTGAAGCGCGCCCGGATGCCCTCGGGGCCGGCGATCGCGACGGGCGTCTCCGGCGCCGCGAATTCGCGGATGCGCTGGCGGCAGGCGCCGCAGGGCGTGACCAGCTCGGCGCCCTCGCCGAACACGACGATAGCGCGGATCGCCTTCCCGCCGGCCGCGATCATCGCGGAAATCGCCCCGGCCTCGGCGCAGGAGCCGACAGGATAGGCGGCGTTCTCGACATTGCAGCCGGCATGGACCGCACCGTCATCGGCGAGCAGCGCAGCGCCGACCTTGAAGCGCGAATAGGGCGCATAGGCGCGCGGCTGGATGGCGGCGGCGGCGGCGAATAGAGCCTCGAAATCGATATCGGCCGGCAAATCAGCGTTCCTTGACATAGGGCAGGCCGGAGGCCCTGGGCGGCGTCGCCTTGCCGATGAAGCCGGCGAGCAGGACGATGGTCATCAGATAGGGCAAGGCCTGGATCGCTTCCACCGGAACGAGGCCGATGCCTGGCAATGTCACGCCCTGAAGCCTGATCGCGACGGCATCGAGCAGGCCGAAGAGCAGGCAGGCACCGAGCGCGGGCCAAGGGCACCAGTTGGCGAAGATCACGGCGGCGAGCGCGATGAAGCCGCGCCCCGCCGTCATATGCGGCAGGAACCCGGCGGATTGCGCCACGGCGAGATAGGTGCCGCCGATGCCGCAGAGGACACCGCAGATCGCGACGGCGCCGTAGCGCAGGCCGGCGACCGAGATGCCGGCCGTGTCGACCGCCGCAGGATTCTCCCCGACCGCGCGGATGCGCAGGCCGAAGCGGGTGCGCTTCAGCACGAGGGCGGTGACGAGCACGCAAAGGAAGGCGAGATAGGCCGGGGCAGCATGGCCGGATACGACCTCGTCGTAGAACAGGCCGAGCCCGGGCACGTTTGCACGCGCCCAGCCGGCGAAGGGCAAGGTGAGCTCGCCGAAGCGGGCGGCGCCTTCGAGCGATGGGGTGCGCCCGCCCTGCCCGTACCAGGCATTGCCGAGGATGACGGTGAGCCCCGCCGCCAGCATGTTGATGGCGACGCCGGAGACGATCTGGTTGCCGCGCCAGGTGATGGCGGCGAAGCCGTGGACGAGCGCCAGCGCCAGCGCTGCCAGAATGCCGGCGCCGAGCCCGATCCAGGCGGAGCCGGTGACGAAGGCCGCGACCGCCGAAGCGAAGGCCGCGACCAGCATCTTGCCCTCCAGCCCGATATCGACGACGCCGGCCCGCTCCGACCACAAGCCCGCCATCGCCGCGCAGATCAGCGGGATCGAGAGCCGGATCATCGAATCGAGCACGACGGCGATCGTCTGGAGCAGGTCCATCAGGCTGCCCCTCCACCGATTCGCAACACGCCCGCGACGAGCCGGCGGAACAGCCCGTCCAGCGCGCCTGCGAACAGCACGAGCACGCCGCCGATGACCACGACCATGTCGCGGGTGATGGCCGGCTTGTCGAAGGAGAGTTCGGCGCCGCCCTGGTAGAGCACGCCGAAGAGCAGCGCGGCGAGGCCGACGCCGGCCGGGTGGCCGCGCCCCATCAAGGCGACCGCGATGCCGACGAAGCCGTAGCCGGCGGTGAAATCGAGCACGAGCCGATGCTGGACGCCGAGCGCCTCGTTGACCGCGAGTCCCCCGGCCAGCGCACCCGAGATCGCCATGGCGATCATGGTGACCGCAGCGGGCGAGATGCCGGCATAGGCGGCGGCGCGCGGATTGGCGCCGACGGTGCGGATCGCATAGCCCAATCGCGTGCGCCAGATCAGCAGCCAGACGGCGACAAGCGCCATCAAGGCCAGCAGGAAGGCGGTGTTGAGCGGGGTCGAGGGCAGGTCGATGCCGAGAGGCGCTAGGAATTGGTGCATCGGCGTCAGCACGGCCTGCGCCGAGAAATCCGGTGTTTCCGGCTGCATCGAGCCGGGTTTGCCGATGATCTCGCGGAGCAGATAAACGATCAGCGTGGCCGCGACGAAGTTCAGCATGATCGTGGTGATGACGACATGGCTGCCGCGCTTCGCCTGGAGCCAGCCGGGAATGAAGGCCCAAAGCGCACCGCCTGCCGCGGCCGCCAGGATCGCGAAGGGCGCAGCGAGAAACCCCGGCAAAGCCGGGACCGCGAGACAGGCGATCGCCATGGCGATGCCGGCCAATGTCGCCTGCCCCTCGCCGCCAATATTGAACAAGCCGGCATGGAAGGCGACGGCGACCGCGAGCCCGGTGAAGATGAAATTCGTCGCGTAATAGAGCGTGAAGCCGATGCCCTCGGCGCTGCCGAGAGCGCCGCGCAGGAGCAGCGCCGTCGCCTCCAGCGGATTCTCGCCGATGCCGACGACCACGAGCCCGGCGACGAGCAGCGCCGCCGCCACCGAAACCAGCGGCACCAGCGCGACATCGGCCCAGCGAGGGAGGTCAACGGGCGCGGCGCTCATCCGGCTAGCGTCACGTTGCCGGCGGCATCAAGCGGAAAGAACGGGTTGTGTGCGATCTCCCAGAGATGGCCGTCGGGATCGGCGACATAACCGGAATAGCCGCCCCAGAAGACCTTGCGGGGCGATTTCACGGTCGCCGCGCCTGCCGCGACCATCTCCGCGAACAACGCATCGACCTCCGCCTCGCTGCGCAGGTTATGCGCTAGGGTGATACCGGAGAAGCCGGCCGCGCTATCCGCAACCTCTGCATCCTTCGCCAGTTCGGCTCTGGGAAAGAGAGACAGGCCGATCCCGTTCAGCTGGAAGAAGGCGACGCTATCCCGCCGCGGTTCGATCTCCTGCCAGCCCAGCGCGGCATAGAAGCGCCGCGAGCGAGCGATGTCCCCGACGCCCAGCGTCACCAGTGTCAGCCTCTGTTCCATCACGCCGCCTCGTCCGTTACGCCGGCCATCAGCAGGCCGAGATCGCGCTCGTCGGCGGTCTCCGCCACCCGCTCGCCGGTGATCCGGCCGCCGCACATGGCGATGATTCGGTCGGACAGCGCCATCACCTCCTCGAGCTCGACCGAGACGAGCAGGATCGCGACGCCGGCATCGCGCAAAGCCACCAGCCGGCGATGGATGAACTCGATCGCGCCGATATCGACGCCGCGCGTCGGCTGGCCGACGAGCAGGACCTTCGGGCCGCGCTCGATCTCGCGGGCGAGCACGATCTTCTGCTGGTTGCCGCCGGAGAATTTCGCCGTCTTCAGCGCCGGATCGGGCGGACGCACGTCATAGGCCGCAAAGGCCTCGCGCGCATGGGCCTCGATGCGGGCCGGCGAGAGCAAGGGGCCGGCGCCGAAGGCAGGATCATGCTGGTAGCCGAGAATGGCGTTCTCGGCGGCGGAGAAGGCGGTGACGAGGCCGCTGCGCTGACGATCTTCGGGGATATGCATCAGGCCGCGCTCGCGCAGCCTCGCCGTATGGCGATCAGCGGCGGCGAGGATTTGCCCGCCCAGCCTGATGACGCCGCGGCTCGGCTGGATCAGACCGGCCAGCAATTCCAGCAATTCGCTCTGGCCGTTGCCGGCGACCCCCGCGATGCCGACGATCTCGCCTTCATGGAGCGTGAGGTTCACATCCTTCAGGGTCTCGGTGCCGCGCCCATCGCGGCAGGACAGGCCAACCGCCTCCAGCACGGGCGCTCCGCGCTCGCGCGGCTGCTTTTCGACCCGCAGCAGCACGCGCCGGCCGACCATCGCCTCGGCCAAACCCGGCGGCGAGGTTTCGACTGTCGCGACATGGGCGACCATCTCGCCGCGGCGCATCACCGAGACGCGGTCGGTCACGTCCATGATCTCGCGCAGCTTATGGGTGATCAGGATCACCGTCTTACCCTGCGCCTTCAGCGCCCGGAGCAGGGCGAAGAGCTGGTCGGCCTCGGGCGGGGTCAGCACCGCGGTGGGCTCGTCGAGGATCAGGATCTCAGCGCCGCGATAGAGCGCCTTCAGGATCTCGACGCGCTGCTGCAGGCCGACGGAGAGATCGCCCACGATCGCATCGGCATCGATGGCGAGGCCATAGTCCTGCGAGAGCTTTGCGAGCGCCGCGCGCGCCTTGCCGACGCCGCCTTTCAGAAAGGCCCCGCCCTCGGCGCCCAACACGACGTTCTCGACGACGCTCAGCGTCTCAACCAGCATGAAATGCTGATGGACCATGCCGATCCCGGCCGCGATCGCATCGGCCGAGGAGCGGATGCGGCGCGGCGCGCCCGCGATCCTGATCTCGCCGTCATCGGCCTCGTAGAAACCGTAGAGGATCGACATCAGCGTCGACTTGCCGGCGCCGTTCTCGCCGACGATGCCGTGGATCGAGCCGGCCGCGACCGAGAGGGACACGTCCCTGTTGGCGGCGACCGGGCCGAAGCGCTTGGAGATGCCGATCAGTTCGATGGCGGGCGCAGAGTTCAAGGGAACGGCCTGCGCCTCACATCGTGCATTTCTGGTCGGACATGTAGTCGTGGACCTTGACGGTGCCGGCGATGATGTCGGCCTTGGCCTTGTCGGCCGCGGCCTTCATCTCCGGCGTGATCAGGGCCTTGTTGTTGTCGTCCAGCGCCCAGTCGATGCCGTCCTCCTTCAGGCCGAGCACCGAGACGCCCGGCTTCCAGGAGCCGTCCTGCGCCGCCTTGAAGGAATTATAGGCGGCGACGTCGACGCGCTTGAGCATCGAGGTCAGCACCTTGCCGGGATGGAGCGCGTTCTGGTTGGAATCGACGCCGATGCCGAGCTTGCCGGCATCCGCTACCGCCCGGAGCACGCCGATGCCGGTGCCGCCGGCCGCGTGATAGACCACGTCCGCCCCGCGATCGATCTGCGACTTCGCAAGCTCGCCGCCCTTGACCGGGTCGTTCCAGGCGGCGGGCGTCGAACCGGTCATGTTCTGGAAGATCTCGGCATCGGCCTTGCCGGCCTTGACGCCCTGAACATAGCCGCAGGCGAACTTGCGGATCAGCGGGATATCCATGCCGCCGACGAAGCCGACCTTGCCGGATTTCGAGGCCATCGCCGCGAGCAGGCCGACGAGATAGGAGCCCTCATGCTCCTTGAAGACGACCGACTGCACGTTCGGGAGTTCGACGACCATGTCGATGATCGTGAATTTCAGGTTCGGGAACTCGGCCGCGACCTTCTGCAGGGCGGTCGCCTGCGAGAAGCCGACCGCGATGATCGGCGAATGGCCGTCGCGGGCGAAGCGGCGCAGGGCCTGCTCGATCTGCGCGTCGTTGGTCGGCTCGAAATCGCGGAAATCGACATTCGTCTCCTTCTTGAACTTCTCGGCGCCGATGAAGACGCCCTCGTTGAAGGATTTGTCGAACTTGCCGCCCTTGTCATAGACGATTGCCGGCTTGATCGGCTGCGATTGCGCGCAAGCCGCTACAGCCGAAAGCGCAACGCCGGCGAGCGCCGCCGCGAAAGAACCCAAACGCATCGAACCGATCCCCTGTTGCTGCCGGGCGCCGTTGTCCGGCCCTCGATGGCGCCACGATGGCATGGCCCGGGCGCGGGGCCAAGCTGGCGGAAGGTCATGCCCGTCACCAGGGAGCAGTCGCGCGCGGATGGCGATTGCCGAAGGGCGGCCAGCGGCCTTAGGCTATAGGCCATGATGCTCAACGACGACGAGATCGAGCGCTATGCGCGCCATATCGTCCTGCCCGAGATCGGCGGGCCGGGCCAGCAGCGCCTGAAGAACGCGCGCGTGCTGGTGATCGGCGCCGGCGGCCTCGGCGCGCCCCTGATCCAGTATCTGGCGGCGGCCGGCGTCGGCAAGATCGGCATCGTCGACGACGACATCGTCTCGCTCTCGAACCTGCAGCGCCAGACCATCTTCACGACCGAGGATATCGGCGCGCACAAGGCCGTGGTCGCCGCCCGTTTCGTGCGCAACCTCAACCCCAATGTCGTGGTCGAGGAGCATGTCACGCGGCTCGATCCGCACAATGCCCGCGCGCTCATCGCATTCTACGATGTCGTGGCGGAAGGCTCCGACAATTTCGCGACGCGCTATGCCGTGACCGACGCCTGTTTCCACGAGCACAAGCCGGTGGTGATGGGCGCGCTCGGGCGCTTCGACGGTTCGCTGACCACGATCCGCGCCCATGAGAGCGGGCCGGACGGGCGGCCGAACCCGACCTGGCGCTGCCTCTTTCCGGACGCGCCGCCGCCCGGCGCGATCCCGACCTGCGCGGAAGCCGGCGTGCTCGGCGCCCTGCCCGGCGTGATCGGCTCGCTGATGGCGCTGGAGGTGGTACGCGCGGTCACAGGCTTCGGCGAACCGCTCGTCGGCAAGCTCCTGCTGGTCGATGCGCTGACGATGCGCTTCGAGACGCTGCGCTATGGCTGGGACGAGGCCAACCCGCTGAACGGCAGCGGCGTCGCGGCCTAGACTCCCCGCTTGCTCTCGATCACGTCGAAGAGCTGCGCCGCGAGATCCGGACCGCCGAGCTTCTTGATCGCGCGCACGCCGGTCGGGGCGGTGACGTTGATCTCGGTGAGCTTGCCGTGGATCACGTCGATGCCGACCAGCAGCAGGCCGCGCTCGCGCAGGGTCGGGCCGATCGCCTCGCAGATCGCGAGTTCCTGCTTCGACAGGTCGGTCGGGCGGGCCGCGCCGCCGCGCACCATGTTGGCGCGGAGATCACCCACCGCCGGGACGCGGTTGACGGCACCAGCCGCCTTGCCGTCGATCAGGATGATGCGCTTGTCGCCCTCGGTGACCTCCTTGATGAAGCCCTGCACCACCCAGGGCTCGCGGAAGAGGTTGCTGAACAGGTCGAAGAGCGAGCCGAAATTCGGGTCGTTCTTGCTGGTCTTGAACACGGTCGCGCCGCCATGGCCGTAGAGCGGCTTCATGACGATCTCGCCATGCTCGTCGCGGAAGGCCTCGATCTTCGCCTTGTCGCGGGTGATCAGGGTCGGCGGCATCAGTTCCGGGAAATGGGTGACGAGGATCTTTTCGGGCGCGTTGCGCACGGAGGTCGGGTCGTTGACCACCAGCGTCTTCGGGTGGATGCGCTCCAGCATATGGGTGGTCGTGACATAGGCCATGTCGAAGGGCGGGTCCTGCCGCAGCAGGACGACATCCAGCGTGGAGAGATCGACCTTCTCCTCGGCGCCGGCGGTGAAATAATCGCCTTCGACGTCGCGCACCTTCACCGGGCGCATCGGCGCGGTGACCTTGCCGTCGCGCATCGAGAGCTTGTCGGGCGTATAGGTGTAGAGCGAGTGGCCGCGCGCCTGCGCTTCCAGCATCAGCGCGAAGCCGGTATCCCCGGCAATCCGGATGCGCTCGATCGGGTCCATCTGGATGGCGACGTTGAGGCTCATGACAGGCTTCCTATTGCAGGCGTTCTTATCGGGCCGCGGGCGGGGTTCCTGCAAGTGGGGCGCCCTGCATCAGAGGACAAGCGCGAAGGCGGCGGGGACATGGCGCGGCCGGCACCAGGGCGCCAGGAACACCGCATCGGCCCGCAAATAATGCCCGGCAGCCCAGGGATTGCGCGAGAGCCAGTGCCGGATGCGCCGCTCGACCAGACGCTGCTTTTCCGCGGTGATCGCGATCATGGCGTCTTCGAGCCGGCCTCTCGCCTTGACCTCGACGAAGGCGATGGTGCGGCCGCGCTTCATCACGAGATCGATCTCGCCGCCCTTGCCGCCGAAGCGCCGCTCCAGCAGGCGATAGCCCTTCGCCGTCAGCCAGAGGATGGCGAGCCATTCGGCGCGGCGCCCTGTGAGGCCGGAACGCTGCGCCTTAAGGCTGCGCCCGCCCCGATCGGCGCCCGCCCGGCTCACGGATCGTCGCGGGTGAGTTCGAGGGCGCGGGCATAGACCTTGCGGCGCGGCTGGCCGGTCTCGGCCGCGACCTGTGCCACCGCCTCCTTCAGCGAGACCTTCAATAGCGCCGCACGCAGGCGCTCGTCGATCGCCTCGTCGCTGGTGACGAGGTCAGCGGCGCCGGGCGGACCGATGATCACGACGATCTCGCCGCGCGCCTCTTCCTCGCCATCGTAATGAGCGGCCAACTCGGGGAGGGTGCCACGCCGGACCGTCTCGTAGAACTTGGTCAGCTCACGCGCGACGGCGCCCGGCCGGGCGCCGAGCACGGCTGCAGCGTCCGTCAGCATCTCGGCGAGGCGGCGGGGCGATTCGAAGAAGACGAGCGTGCCGGGAATCGCGGCAAGTTCGGTCAGGCGGGTGCGGCGCCCGCCCGATTTCGGCGGCAGGAAACCCTCGAAGAAGAAGCGATCTGTCGGCAGGCCGGCGAGTACCAGCGCCGCCAGCACGGCGGAGGGGCCGGGGATGCCGGTGACCGGCAGCCTCTCCGCCACCAGTTCGGCGACAAGCTTGTAACCGGGGTCGGAGACGAGCGGCGTTCCGGCATCGGAGATCAGGGCGAGCTTGCCGCCCTCGCGCAGCTTCGCCAGCACCTTCGGGCGCATCTGCGCGGCATTGTGCTCGTGATAGGGCAGGAGCGGCGTCGAGATGCCGTAATGCGCGAGCAGCGTCTTCGACGTCCGGGTGTCCTCGGCCAGGATCGCATCGGCGGCGGCGAGCGTCGCCAGCGCGCGGAACGAGATGTCGCGGAGGTTGCCGATCGGCGTCGCGACGATATGCAGGCCCGGCGCCAGAGGCTCGGCCTCTGCCTTCAGGCCGAAGGCGGTGTAGCTGGGCGGGTGGGGGGCGGCATCGGTCGACATGGCGCCACGCTGCCACAGCCGCCGCGCCCGCGCCATGGCAAGGCGCGCCTGCGCCCCTGCAACCTATAGTTAACAACTTGAAAATAGGCTTCCACACTGGCACGAGAGGTCCGGGGGTAGAACAGTTCCGCAGGACCTATCGCGGGCGGCGCTTTGCCAGCCCGGTCACGACTGGAGATCGCCCGTGTTTCATCGGCACCTCGCACCGACCCTGCGATCCAAGGCTGGGGCCTTCGCGGTCCTGCTGCCGCTCGCGCTCGCGGCCTGCGGCGGCGGCACCTCCGGCCTGCCCGGCTTCGATTCGGGCACGCCGGCCGCGGGCGGCGGCGGCGCCGCGCCGACCGGCCAGACCATCGGCACCGGCAAGGTCAAGGTCGGCCTCATCCTGCCGCTGACCGCCGAGGGCCAGGGCGCCGTCGTCGGCAATTCCCTGAAGAATGCCGCCGAGATGGCGCTGGCCGAATTCCCGAACGCCGACCTGACCCTGCTGGTCAAGGACGATCGCGGCACGCCGGAGGGCGCCCGCGCCGCCGCGCAGGAGGCTCTTTCGGAAGGCGCCGAGCTGATCGTCGGCCCGCTCTTCGCGCCGTCCGTCCAGGCTGCGGGGCAGGTCGCGCGTGCCGCCAACAAGCCTGTCATCGCCTTCTCCAGCGATTCCAACGTGGCGACCCGCGGCGTCTACCTGCTCTCCTTCCCGCCCGAGAACGATGTCAACCGCGTGATCGGCTATGCCGCCCAGCAGGGTCGGAAGTCCTTCGCCGCGCTCTTGCCGGACACCGCCTATGGCAAGGTGGTCGAGGCGGCCTTCCAGCAGGCGGCAGCCAGCCGTGGCGTGCGCGTCGCCGCGATCGAGCATTTCGGCGCCGATCCAGCGGCGATGAAGGCCGCGATCCAGCGCCTGATGCCCTCGCTCACCCAGGCCGATGCGCTGTTCGTGCCGGCCGCCGCCGATACGATGCCGACGATCGGCCAGCTGCTGCAGGAGGCCGGCTACAACCCGGCCAAGGTCAAGCCGCTCGGCACCGGCGTCTGGAACGATGCGGGTATCGCGCGCGTGGCGGGCATCCAGGGCGGCTGGTTCGCCTCGCCCGACACGGCCGGCTTCAACGCCTTCGCCGGGCGCTACCAGCAGCGCTTCAACAGCGCGCCGACCCGCACCGCGACGCTCTCCTATGACGCCGTCTCGCTGGCGGCGGCGCTGGCGCGCACGCAAGGCTCCCAGCGCTTCTCGGAGGCCGTGCTGACCAATGGTTCGGGCTTCGCCGGGGCGGACGGCGTCTTCCGCTTCCGCCCGGACGGGCAGGTCGAGCGCGGACTCGCCGTGCTGGAGCTGCGCAACGGCCAGATCGTCACGATCAATGCCGCGCCGCGCGATCTCGGGCCGCGGTCGCAATAGGACACCCGGCAAGCTGCCGTCATTCTCGGGCTTGACCCGAGAATCTCTTTGAGAACGAGGCTCTGGAGCCTCTCTCGGCATGAGATGCTCGGGTCAAGCCCGAGCATGACGGCGAGGAAGGATCAGCTCAGAGGCGCGTATTTCACGACGCAGCCATAGGCCTTGGTGCTGGCTTCCGAGACCGGCTTGCCGGCCTTGAGCTCGGCGACGGCCTGGCGGACATAGCTCTTCGCGCCGTCGAGGCTCGATGCCGCCGAGGTCGGCTTGTCGTCGATCGCGCCCATATAGGCGAGCGTGCCCTTGGGATCGATGATGAACATATGCGGGGTGGTCTGGGCGCCGTAAGTCCGCGCCATCACGCTCTTGGGATCCAGCAGGATGCCGGCCGGCGCCGCATTGCGCTGGACCGTCAAGTCCTTGGCCTTCGCCGCGTCGACATGACCCTGCTCGCCCGGCGGCGAGGAGATCACAGAGAGCCAGACGACGCCCTCCTTCGCCATGTCCTTCTGCAGGTTCTGCATGGTCGCGCTGTTGTAGTGCTTCCGGACATAGGGGCAGTCGTGATTGGTCCATTCGAGGATCACCGTCTTGCCAGCGAACTCCTGGAGGTTGCGCGTCTTGCCCTCGACATCGACCGCCTGGAAGGCGGGTGCGGGCGCGCCGACCTTGGCCGCGCCCTGCGCGAAGGTGGCCGCCGGGAAGGCGAGGCCCGCGAGGGCGAGGCCGGCGATGAAAGTCTGTCTGGTCAGGCTTTGCATGTCTGTCTCCCTTGGTTGAATTCGAAAACCTATGGCAGCGCCGCCGTTTTCGCGTTGCGCCCGGCGGCGCGTTCGGCCGCCGCGATCAGCGTGTCCGCCGTCAGGAGCTGCGGCAGGATCTCGGCCTGCGCCTCCTGGCGGGCGGGGTAGAACAAATAGAGTGGCACGCCGGCGCGGCCCTGCTCGGCCAGCGCCTTGGCGATGCGGCTGTCGCGATTGGTCCAGTCGGCCTTGAGATAGACGACGCCGAGCTTGGCGAAGGCCTCCTTCACCTCCTGCCGGGAGAGCGCGACGCGTTCGTTGGCGAGGCAGGTGATGCACCAGGCTGCCGTGAAATTGACGAAGACCGGCTTGCCCTGCGCCTGCAAGGCCGCGACCCGCTCGGGCGACCAGGCTTCGATATCGCCGGCCCGTGCCTCGGTCGCCGCGCCGGGAACGGCGTTCTGCAGGGTGAACCAGCCGGCGCCGAGCACGACCAGCGCCGCCAGCACCGAGCCGAAGGCGCGGCGCGCGAACGATCCGCGCGTCACGCCGACGAGCCAGACGGCGAAGCCCGCCGCCAGCACCGCGACCAGCGCGGCGAGCACGCCCTGCGGGCCGCTCTGCACCGAGGCGACCCAGATCAGCCAGATCGCGGTCGCGAACATCGGGAAGGCGAAGGCCTGCTTCAGCACCAGCATCCAGCGGCCGGGCTTCGGCAGCAGGCGCAGCAGGCCCGGCGCGAAGGAGAGCGCGACCACCGGCAGGGCGAAGCCCAGCGCCAACGCCAGGAAGACGGAGAGAGCCACGGCCGGCGGCTGCGTCACCGCATAGCCCATCGCCGCGCCCATGAAGGGCGCCGTGCACGGCGTCGCGACGACGACCGCGAGCACGCCGGTCATGAAGGCGCCGAGGCGCCCGCCCCGGCTGGCGAGGCCGTCGCCAAGGCCGGTGACCGAGGTGCCGATCTCGAAGGCGCCGAGCAGGTTGAGGCCGATCAGGACCATGACCACGGCGAGTGCGATGACGAGCGGCGGAGACTGGAGCTGAAAACCCCAGCCGACGCTGCTGCCGAGACTGCCCAGCGCGATCACCGCGCCGGCCAGGGCCATGAAGGTCAGCAGCACGCCAGCGAGGAAGAGCAGGCCCTGCTCGCGCACTTCCGAGCGGCTGCGATGGGCGAGCTGGGCGAAGCCGAGCGCCTTGATGAACAGCACCGGCAGGACGCAGGGCATCAGGTTGAGGATCAGGCCGCCGGCGAAGGCGAAGGCCAGTGCCGCCCAGAGCGTCAGGTCGGCGCCCTCGGCCGGCATCGGAATCCGCACCACCGTCGGGCGGGTTTCAGGCGCGACCGCACCGCCGGCCGCGATCAAGGCAGGATCGGCATCGGCTAGCAGCGCGATCGCTCGCGGCGTGCCGCCTTCGCTGAAGGTTAGAACGCCTGAGACTTCCGGCTTCGCCAGCTTGAAAACGGTCGAACGGGTCAGCGTCAGGGCGGGTTTCTCGCCGGCCGCGAAGGGCTGATCGGCCGCATGCTCGATCAGCGTGTCCGACATCGGAAAGAAGCGCAGATCGTTGGCGCCGGCCGGCAGGCCCGGCAGGTCGAGCACGAGCTTGCCGGCATCGTCACGCAGCTTGGCGCGGAACGAGGCCGGCTTCGGCAGCGATGCGATGGCGGCATCGATCCGCGCTGCGGCGGCTTCATCGACCGTGCTCGCGGCGGCGATGGGGAGGTCCAGCGTGAAGGAGCCTTCCTCGGGAATGCAGATCTTCTCGCAGACCAGCCAGGTCGCCTCCGCCTTCAGCTCGAAAGTCTCGCCAGGCTTGGCCTCGGCCGGCACGGTGATCTCGAGCGGCAGCAGGACCGTGCCCTCGAAACCGAAATTGACGAGCGGCTCGACGCGGATCGCCTTGGGCGCCGGCCACTGGATTTCGCCTGCGCTCGCACCTGCCGGCAGATCCCATTTGATCTGGGTCGGCTCGCCGGAATCGCCGGGATTCAGCCAATAGGTATGCCAGTGCGGCGCCAGCTTCTGGACGAGGGCCACCTTGAAGCGTTCACCGGGCGCGACCGTATCGCGGCTCGACAGCAGGGTCGCGGTGACGCGCGGCGAGGTGACGGCGGCGGATTCCGCGGCGAGCGCGAGGCCCGGCGCAAACAGCCCGAGCGCCAGCATGGCCCCGGACAGGAAACGCGTGCCGAAGTACCGCCGCATGATGCCGTCGCAATCCCTGATCATCCCGACCCCATGCCCCAATCCGCCCTCACCTGCCAATGACAAGGCAGTGAGGCGGGGTCACGGCCATTCTGGGCGATCCGGCGCCGGCACGCAGCGCGCCATGATGTCGCCGCTCCATTCGGGAGGCTGCGCGATTTCCGTCATGTCGGGGTTGTCCCGATTATTCACGTCTTCCCGCTTGGGCATTCAAGTCGTGGATGCTCGCCACAAGGGCGAGCATGACGGTCGTGGATCAGATCGCGGCGCCGTCCGTGACGATATCGGCGCCGAGGCCCTGGCGGACCGCGCGCACGATCTCGGCCTCCGCCGCCGCACCGCGCTTGCGCGGACGGGGCGCTTCGATGCGGTGCTCGGCGATGATCTGGCCGGGCGCGCCCGACAAGACGACGACGCGGTCGGCGAGATAGGCGGCCTCGTCGATATCATGGGTGACGAAGAGCACGGTCTTGCCCGTGCGCTGCCAGACGCGGATCAGCTCGTCCTGCAGGTTCTCGCGCGTCAGGGCGTCAAGCGCCGAGAAGGGCTCGTCCATCAGCAGGATTTCCGGCTCGACGGCGAGCGCGCGGGCCAGCGAGACGCGCTGGCGCTGGCCGCCGGAGAGCTGGTGCGGCCAGCGCTGCGCCAGCGGCGCCAACCCGACGAGGTCGAGCATCGCCGTCGCCTTCGCGAGCCGTTCAGCGCGGGGCGCGCGACCTTCGAGCCCGAAGCCGACATTGGAGACGACCTTGCGCCAGGGCAGCAGGCGCGAATCCTGGAAGACCAGCGCGACCGGCCGGCGTGCCCGGTCCTTCGCGTCGATGACGACCTCCCCGCCGCTCGGCTTGGCGAGGCCGGCGATGACGCGCAGCAAGGTTGACTTGCCGACGCCGGACGGGCCGACGATGGCGAGGAATTCGCCGCGCCCGACCGAGAGGTCGAGCTTGCGCAGGACTTCCGTCTCTTCGCCGTCGCGGGTGAAGGTCAGCGACAGACCCCTGATATCGATCACGCTTTCCAACGCAGCACCCATTTCTGGAAGGCGACGAAGCCGGTGTCGAGCAGGCCGTAGAGCGCCGCCATCGTCAGCATGTAGACCACGACGATATCGGTCGCGAGCAGGCTCGAGGCCTGCATCATGCGCTGGCCGACACCGGCGACGCCGAAGATTTCGGCCGCGACCACCGCCATCCAGGCCTGGCCGAGCGCCGTCCTGATACCGACGAGGATGCCGGGCAAGGCCGCCAGCAGCAGGATCTTGAACAGACGCTGCCACGGAGAGCGGAAGCCGAAGGCATCCGCGACCTCGATGAGATCACGGTCGACGCCGCGGATCGCGCCCTGCGCCGCGAAGAAGACGATCCAGAACACGCCGATGGCGATGATGAAGACTGCTGCGCCCGGCGTGACGCCGAACCAGATGATGGCGAAGGGCACCCAGGCGAGGCCAGGAATCGGGCGTAGGACCCGAACGACCCAGGCCGTCGCTTCCTCGGCGATACGGGACATACCGATCAGCACGCCGAAGGCGATGCCAAGACCGGCACCGACGAACAGGCCGACGAAGTAGTGCCAGAGCGAACCGAGTATGGCCGCGAGCCAGGCGCCGGAGGAGAGCTCCCGCATGAAGGCCTTCGGCAGGGCGCTCGGCCCCGGCAGGAAGGCCGGATTCACCAGTCCGAAATAGGGCATCGCCTCCCAGAGCAGGAGGAAGGCGACAAGGCCCAGAAAGGCGAGGGCCGGAGCCCGCAGCGACTGCAAATCGTTTCCTTTATGATCGGATTCCACGCACCGTCATTCCGGCCGGAGCGAAGCGGAGAGCCGGAATCCATCGGAGAGCGCGGCGGCCTCCGATGGATTCCGGATCGGCGCCGCTTCGCGGCTTGTACGGAATCACGGCGTATTTTTCACCGTCATCCCACAACCGGGGCCGTTCAGCCGCCCGCCTTGATCGCGCGCTCGTAGTACTGGGTCTCGAACAGCCCGTCGAAGGGGAGTTCCTTCTCCAGAGAGCCGAGCTTGACCTGGTAGGCCTGCATGGCGCGGGCGGGCTCGATAATCTTGCGCGGGTCGATCTCGAAGCGGCTCGCTGGCGAGACCAGCGCCTTCTGGATCAGCTCGGGATCGACAATGCCCTTGCCGAGCGCGGCGCCGACATGGGGCGCGGCCTTGGTCGGGTCGGCCTTGATCAGCGCGGCGGCTTTGACAAGGCCCGCGACGAGGTTCTGCACGGCCTGCGGGTTCTTGGTGGCGAAGGCGCCGGAGACGGCGACAACCGTGCCGGGCTGGCCCGGGAAGACCTCCTCGCCACCGGCGACGAGCTTGATCTGCGGATTGCGGGTCTGGAGAATCGTCAATGCCGGCTCGCGCACGGAGCCGCCATCGACCGCGCCGGCGAGGATCGCCTGCTGGGTCGCGTCGATGCCCATCGGCACAATCTCGACATCGGCCTTGTCGACTTTCGCGACCTCCCAGAGCCAGTATTGCAGCGTCGTGTTGGGCACCGAGCCCGCCGGCTGGGTGGCGAGGCGCGCGGCCTTGCCGTTGGCGGCGCGGAAGGCCTTGAAGGCGGCGGCGGCATTGGTGCCCGCCGTGAAGAACTTGGTCAGTGAGGGCGCGCTGACGACGACGTTCTCGCCGATCGCGGTCGAGGCCACGACGCGGATATCGATGCCGCGCGAGCGGGCGACGGCGAGCGGCGCGACGCCGGCGACGTAGACATCGATCGTGCCCGAGGCGAGCGCCTGAATCATGTTCGGTCCGGATTCGAAGACGGTGACGGCGACATCAATGCCGCCCTGCTTCAGCCAACCCTCGCCATTGGCGACGAAGAAGGGAGCCGTCCCAACGACCGGGATGTAGCCGACGCGCGCGGCGACGCTCTGGGCGCGGGCCGGACCGGCGAAGGGCATGGCCGCCGCAAGGCTCGACCCGGCAATGAGGAACTGGCGGCGATCCATCGTTCAAATCCCTTTCGAAAGTAGGGTCGAACGCGACCCCATTGACATCTGAGAAAAGGATTTTCTATCTGGATGCAATAGATTGGCTCGAAAAAGATAATTGATCTCTTTCTTGCGAAATCTGCGAAACAAATTTCTAGAGATAGCGAGCTTGAGAGAATGGACGCCATCGACCGCAAGATTCTGACCGTGCTCCAGGCGGACGCGAACATCTCGATCGCGGAGCTCGCCGACCGCGTCGGGCTCTCGCAGACGCCGTGCTGGAAGCGCATCCAGAAGCTCGAACAGGCCGGCGTGATCCTGAAGCGCGTCGCGCTGGTGGCGCCAGAGAAGATCGGGCTTGGCCTCACCGTCTTCGTCCAGATCGAGACGGCGGACCATTCCGGCCCCTGGCTGGAGAAATTCGCCCAGATGGTGGCCGCCATGCCGGAGGTGATGGAGTTCTACCGGATGGCGGGGGATGTCGACTACATGCTGCGCGTCGTCGTCGCCGACATGGCCGCCTATGACGGCTTCTACAAGAAGCTGATCGAGACGATCCCGCTCAAGAACGTCACCTCGCGCTTCGCGATGGAGCGGATCAAGGCGACGACGGCCTACAAGGTGCCGGACCTGCCCCGCACCTGAAACGATATCCTTGAATCTCGCGGCTCCTCAGGATGAGGGCTGCGATTGAATTCCCGCTACGCTTCCCAGCGCGGCACGGCAGATGCTACGTAACGGGCCGTTCGCCATCCGCGTGCCCGAGGAGCCGCCTTGTCCGCTTCCCGCTCCGTTCTCCTGATCATCGGCGGCGGCATCGCCGCCTACAAGATGCTGGAGGTCATCCGCCGATTGAAGGATCGCGGCATCGCCTCGCGCTGCATCGTGACCAAGGCGGGCGAGCAGTTCGTCACGCCGCTCACCGTCTCGTCGCTGGCCGGCGAACGCTGCTTCACCGATATGTTCTCGCTGACCGACGAGGCCGATATCGGCCATATCCAGCTCTCGCGCTCGACCGATCTCGTCGTGGTCGCGCCCGCCACCGCAGACCTGATCGCCAAGATGGCGAACGGGCATGCCGACGATCTCGCCTCGACCGCACTGCTCGCCACCGACAAGCGCGTGCTGATCGCCCCCGCGATGAACCCGCGCATGTGGCAGCATCCGGCGACGCGCAGGAACATGGCGCAGCTCGAAAAGGACGGCGTCCTCGTCGTCGGTCCCAATGTCGGGGCGATGGCGGAGCGCGGCGAGAGCGGGCCGGGCCGCATGGCCGAGCCGCCGGAAATCCTCGCCGCGATCGAGGCGGCGCTGGCCGGTGAAAAACCCAATGCCCAGCGCGCCATCGGCTTCCTCGGCCGGCTGCCGGGCGGCGAGCACGCGACGGGCTCGCTGGCCGGGCAGCATGTGCTGATCACCTCGGGCCCGACGCATGAGCCGATCGATCCGGTGCGCTACATCGCCAACCGCTCCTCCGGCAAGCAGGGCCATGCCATCGCGGCCGCGGCCGCCGCTGCCGGGGCGCGGGTCACCTTGGTCAGCGGGCCGGTGAACCTGCCCGATCCGGCCGGCGTCGAGACCATCCATGTCGAATCGGCGCGCGAGATGCTCGCCGCCGTCGAGACGGCGCTTCCGGCCGATATCGCGATCTTCGCCGCCGCCGTCGCCGATTGGCGCGTGGCCGACGCGGCCTCCGACAAGCTGAAGAAGGACGGCAAGGCCTTGCCGCTGCTTTCCCTGGTCGAGAATCCCGACATCCTCGCGACCGTCGCGCATCGCAAGAGCGGGCGCCCTCCGCTGGTCGTCGGCTTCGCGGCGGAGACGCAAAATGTGATCGACTATGCCCGCGCCAAGCTTGCGAAGAAGGGCTGCGATCTGATCGTCGCCAATGATGTCGGCGGCACCGGCGTGATGGGCGGCGACGCCAATACCGTGCATCTGGTCACGGCATCGGGCGTCGAGACCTGGCCGACCCTGCCGAAGGGCGAGGTCGCGGCGCGGCTGGTCGCCCATATCGCGGGGCTGGCGCCGGACCGGCAGGCGGATTGACGATGGTCGCACTCCTGCTGCAACGCCTCCCGCATGGCGCCGACCTGCCCTTGCCGGCCTATGAGACGGAAGGCGCGGCCGGACTCGACCTGCGCGCCGCGATCGGCGAGCCCGTCACGCTGGCGCCCGGCGAGCGCGCGCTCATCCCGACCGGGCTTGCGATGGAGTTGCCGGAGGGGTTCGAAGGGCAGGTCCGACCGCGCTCGGGGCTTGCCGTCAAGCACGGCGTGACCGTGCTGAACGCGCCCGGTACGGTCGACAGCGACTATCGCGGCGAGGTCAAGGTGCCCCTCATCAATCTCGGGCAGGAATCCTTCGCCATCGCACGTGGCGACCGGATCGCGCAGATGGTGATCGCGCCGGTGACGCGAGTGATTCCGACCGAGGTCGTGGGCCTGAGTGCCACGGCACGCGGCACGAGCGGTTTCGGCTCGACCGGCGTTCGTTATGGCAGCGGCAAGGAGCAGTCATGATCCTGCTCTCGCGCCGCAGCCTGCTCGCCATTGCCGCCGTGGTCGATATCGCGCTGCATGCGAGGCCGCAGCCGGTTGCGGCCAAATTGCTCGCCGCGCGCCATGCCCTGCCGCCCCGCCATCTCGAAACCCTGCTGCAGACGCTGGTGCGCGTCGGCATCCTCAAGGGCGTGCGCGGCCCGCGCGGCGGCTACGAGCTCGCCCGCGAGCGGCGCAAGATCACCGCCGGCGACATCGCGCGGGCCGCGATGCAGGAGGCCATCGAGGAGGGGCTGGGGCCGGAGCCGCAGTCGCGCCTGGTCGACGAGGTCGTCGGGCCGGAGGTCGCGCAGGCCTCGGCCGCGTTCCTGGCTGCCCTGGATACGGTCACCGTCGAGGAGCTGTGCCGCCGGGCGCAAGCGAAATCCGTCTTCGGCGATCCCGATGCGAAGGCTGATTTCACGATCTGATGATGTGATTTATTTCTTTCAATCGACAGTTTCTGTGAATTGATCTAGCGTCGCGACCAAACGTTCTCTCGTCCCGAGGAGTCATGTCATGGCCGAAGCACAGAAGACGACGAAGGCGCCCGGACGCGGACGCATCTACAATTCGATCACCGACACGATCGGCGATACGCCGCTGGTCAAGCTCAACCGCCTGCCGGCCGAGCGCGGGGTCAAGGCGACGATCCTCGCCAAGCTCGAATTCTTCAACCCGATCTCGAGCGTGAAGGACCGCATCGGCGTCAACATGATCGATGCGCTGGAGGCTTCCGGCGCGCTGAAGCCGGGCGGCACGCTGATCGAGCCGACCTCGGGCAATACCGGCATCGCGCTCGCCTTCGTCGCGGCCGCGCGCGGCTATCGCCTGATCCTCGTGATGCCCGAGACGATGTCGCTGGAGCGGCGCAAAATGCTCGCCCTCCTCGGCGCCGAGCTCGTGCTGACGCCCGGCCCCGGCGGCATGCGCGGCGCGGTCGCCAAGGCCGAGGAGCTCAAGAACGAGATCCCGGGCTCGATCATCCCGCAGCAGTTCGAGAACCCGCATAATCCCGAGATCCATCGCAAGACGACGGCCGAGGAGATCTGGAATGACACCAATGGCGCGGTCGATATCGTGATCTCCGGCGTGGGCACCGGCGGCACCATCACCGGCGTCGGCCAGGTGCTGAAGGCGCGCAAGCCGGGCGTGAAGATGGTCGCGGTCGAGCCGGAGGATTCCCCGGTCCTGTCGGGCGGCCAGGCCGGCCCGCACAAGATCCAGGGCATCGGCGCCGGCTTCGTACCGGGCATCCTCGATCGGGGCATCATCGACGAGGTCGTCACCGTCGGCAACCAGACGGCCTTCGAGACGGCCCGCGCGCTCGCCAAGAGCGAGGGCATCCCGGCCGGCATCTCGTCGGGCGCGGCGGTCGCGGCCGCGCTCGAAGTCGGCGCCCGGGCCGAGAATGCCGGCAAGACCATCGTGGTGATCATCCCCTCCTTCGCCGAGCGCTATATTTCCAGCGCCCTGTTCGAGGGTCTGTGACCGCAACGGCGATCCAGATCGTCCGGCTGGCCGAGAGCCTGCCGGACGATTTCGAAGCCTTGCGCCACGAGGCGAGCGCCGAAAGCTACGGCTTCGTCGAGGGTTTGCGCGAGGAATGGCTCGCCGGCCATTATGGCGGCGAGGACGAGCGCTTCGTCACCTTCGCCGCCTTCCATGAGGGCGAGCTGGCCGGGGTCGGCGCGTTGACGCCCGATCCTTATGACCCGGCGCCCGATCTGCTGCGCGTCAGGCATGTCTATGTCCGGCCGCTGCATCGCGGCGCCGGCGTCGGCCGCATGATCGCTGCAGCGCTGATCCAGCAGGGGCTGGACCTGGCGCCCAAGCTGTCGCTGCGCGCGGCCGATCCGCGCGCGAGCGCCTTCTGGGAAGCGAACGGCTTCGCGCCCGATACCGGCGGAACCCGCCGCTCGCATCTGCTGACGCGCTGAGCCTGCATTATTTTCGTAGAAACACGACGTCATTCCGGACAAGCCGCGAAAGCGGCGCCGATCCGGAATCCATCGAAGGGCGCTCCGCTCTACGATGGATTCCGGGCCAAGCCCGGAATGACGAGATGTTTTCGCGTGAAGTCAACTCGCTCCAGGTGTGCCTAGCGCACCAGAACCAGCCGGTTGTTCCAGGGATCGGTGACGGTCGGCACGCCGTCGGCCTCGCTGCCGCTAGCGGCCAGGATGCGTTGGCGCATCGCCGCGAAATCGGCCTCGCCATGCGCGACTAGCTCGAAGCGGTCGAGCCCGGCCTCGCCCGGCTGGCGCGGGCCGGCGCCGCGGCTGCCCCAGATATTGCCGGCGATGTGATGGTGATAGCCGCCGCTGGAGAGGAAGCTCGCGCCGGGATAATGCACCATCAGGTCGAAGCCGAGCAGGTCGCGATAGAAGGCTTCCGCCGCCGCCGTGTCGCCGACGCGTAGATGGATATGGCCCATGCCCGTGCCCTCCGGCATGCCGGCATAGGTCGCCTCATCGGCTTCGCCGAGCAGCTTGTCGAGATCGAGCCGCTCGGTCGCCATGGCGATGCCGCCATCGGGCTTGCGCGGCCATTCCTCACGCTTGCGATCGCGATAGATCTCGATGCCGTTGCCTTCGGGATCGGAGAGATAGAGCGCCTCGCTGACGAGATGGTCGGAAGCGCCCTCAAGCGGAATGCGCGTCACTGCGGCATGCCTCAGCCAGTTGGCGAGATCGCGCCTGGACGGCAGCAGGATGGCGAGATGGAACAGGCCGGCGGCGGAGGTCGGCCGGGCCGCACCCGCCACCAGCCGGACGAGCACCCGCCCGCCGATGCCGAGCTCGGCGCTTGTTGCATCCTGGCGGATCAGGCCCAGGCCGATCGCGTCGCGGTAATAGGCGGTCAGCGCCGGGAGATCGCGGACCCGCAGCGTCACCGCGCCGATGAAGACCGGCGCCTTGTGGGCTTCGAGGGTGGCGGCAGGCGCCGTCCGTTCGATGGTTGCGACCATGGGAAATCCTTTCGCGGCGGCCATGCCGGCCGCATCCCTAAAATGGCCCTTCCATCTGGTCTTGTCGCCTCCCCGACCGGCAAGGCTGCGATTGCACGGCTGCAATCACCCCATCAGCCGGGGCGCGGCCGGTCGATGGCGAAATGGCGGAACCAGCGCTTCTCCCGCCCGCTCGCCAGCGCGCCGATCAGGCGCGAGGCCATGAAGCTGAAGGTGATGCCGTTGCCGCCATAGCCGTAAGCCGCGAGCAGGCGCGGTTGTCCCGGCACGCGCCCGATCAAGGGCAGGCCATCTTCGGTCTGGCCGAAGGCGCCGGACCAGGCATGGCCCAGATCCAGATCAGCCTGCGGGATCAGGGCGTGCAGGCGCGCCTGCAACGCCTTCGTTTTTTCTGGACCGACGGCCTCACGCCTTTCGGGATCGTCGAATTCCTCGTCCTCGCCGCCGAAGACGATGCGGCCATCCGTCGTGGTGCGGCAGTAGCAATAATCCTCCGACGCCTCCCAGACGAGGGCCGGGCCGGGCCATAACGCCTGCGGCTGTTGCGGCACCGTCGCGATCGCCCAGCTCGACGCGACGCGGTGCAGGTCGTCCTGGACACAATCCGGCATCACATAGCCGGTCGCGAGCACGATTTGGCTGGCCTCGACGATCCGCCCGCTCGCGAGAGTGACTGCGGCTGCGGTGCCGGCGCCTTCGAAGGCCACGGCCTCGTCGCGGATCAACCTGGCCCCCCGCCGCGCGGAGATGGCGAGAAGCCCATGGCAGAGGCTGAGCGGATCGGCCTCGGCCGAGCCCGGCGAGACGATGGCAGCGGCGCGGTCGAAGCCGAAGGCCTCGCGCAGGGCGGCATGCTCGACGAAGCTGCCGGGCAGCCCGGCCCGCTCGCGCAGCGTGGCCTCCTCCAGCAGCTCACGCGGGCCGCTCTCGCCCGCCGCGAGATAGACGGTCTGGCGGGGCGAGAAACCGCAGGTAAGGGCGAGCTCGCCGATCAGGCTGCGCAAGCCCTGGACGGCCTCGAAACTCAGCCGGTAGACCTCGGCAGCGGCCGAAAAGCCATAGAGGGCCGCGAGTTCGGACAGTTTGAGGTCGATTTCCCATTGCAGCATCGCGGTCGACGCCGCCGTGCTGCCGAAACCTTCACCCTCGCGGTCGATCAGCACGACATCGCGGCCCATCGCCGTCAGGTGCTCGGCGATCATCGCGCCGGTGATGCCGGCGCCGACGATGGCGATGTCGCAACGCGTATCGGCCTCGAGTTCGCGACTCGGGGGGCGCGCCAAGCCGTCGAGCCAGGGTCCCTTGCCCGTGCGCAGGTCGTCGTGACGTGTCGTCTGGGGGTCGAGCATCAATCCGCCCTTGCCGGGCCGACCCGGTCTGCCATCGTCGCGCCGCGCTGGCCGAGCGGCTTCGGCCGGCCGATCGTGGTGTCGTGCGCCGTCTGATGCTCCAGCTCGGCATTCAGCTCGGCCCCGGCCAGCACGATCGTAGCCGAGAGCCAGAGCCAGGTCATGAACACGACGACGGTCGCGAGCGAGCCATAGGCCGCCGTGTAGTTGCCGAGCGTCGAGACATACCAGGAGAAGGCATAGGAGGCCGCGCCCCAGAACAGCGCGGCGGCGATGGCGCCCGGCATGACCCAGACGAAGCGCACGCGCTCGCGGCTGGGGCCGATCCAGTAGAGCACCGCGATCGAGAGTGTCGCCATCACGAAGAAGGACGGCCAGCGGACAAGGCGGATCAGGCGTTCGAGCTCGAAATGGAAAGGAAACAGCGCCGTAACGACCGGCAGGCTGGCGATAGCGATGAGTGCAGCCGTGAGCAGCACGACGCCGCTGACGGTGGTGAACAGCGAGATGGCGTTGAGCTTGAGGAAGCTGCGCTTCTCCATCTCGCGGTAGATGATGTTGAGCGCGTCGAAGAGCGCCTTCACCGCCGCATTGGCCGACCAGGTGGCGACGCCCAGGCTGATCCAGAAAGTCAGCGACAGGTTGAAGCCGGATTGCCGCGAAAGCCGCATCGCCTGCTCGTGGATGAGCTCGCGCGCCGCTTGCGGGAACATGGTCGTGACCGTGTCGAGCTGCTCTGCGATGGTCGCTGGGTCGGTGAAATAGCGGTAGATCGTGACCAGCAGGGACAGGGCCGGCACGAGCGAGAGCAGCGTGAAGAAGGCGACCGCGCCGGCCAGCGAGGTCAGGCGGTTATCGGCGACATTGCCGATGAAGCGCAGCAGCACGTCCTTCCAGCCGAGCCAGGTCATCTGCAGCGGGGATCTGGCGAGGCGGCCGCGCACGGCTTCTTCACGGCGCCGCCCGAGCTTGTCGGTCACCACTCCCGACAGATAGCCGAGCGCGACCCCGATCCCGGCGGCGCCCGTGATCCGTTTGAGGAAAGCCATGTCGGGATCCGCGCTCCGCCTGCTGTTTCCATCACAGCTTGCGAGCAACGGGCCGCGTTCGCAATCGTTCCGATAGGGAGCCGGCGACAGGGCCGCTTAGCCGATTGTTAACCTTAATGCTTCGTTATGACGGGGCGCGGCCGCGAGCGGCAGGCGCTTGTCTGCCATTCCGGATAAGCCCGATGACGAAGCTCTTCAGAACCGGCCTGACAGGCCTCGCGATCCTGATGTCGGGCGCGGCCGGTGCGGCGGATCTGCGCAAGGTCGCCTTGCCGCCGGCTCCCGAGCTGCCGGCGCTCTATTCCTGGACCGGCTTCTATGCCGGCGTTCAGGGCGGCTATGCCTGGAGCAGCAACAAGGTGCGGATCGGCACGACCGGCGGAGCCTTCGCTCCCGTCAGCTTCCGCGCCGGCGAGGATACGGCTTTCGGCGGCGCCCATGGCGGCTTCAACTATCAGCTCGGCGGCATCGTGATCGGCGTCGAGGGCGATCTCGAAGCGCTCGACAGCCGCAGCCGCTTCGACGGGCTCGGCCTGTCGGGCCGCGTCAGCCAGGATTGGCAGGGCTCGGCCCGCGCCCGCCTCGGCCTCGCCTTCGACCGCTGGATGGTCTTCGGCACCGGCGGCGCTTCCTTCACCGAATACGAACGGCGGGTCTTCGCGCCCGGCGGCGGCCTCAGCGAGCGGCTGACCAGCGCGCGGACCGGCTGGAATGTCGGGGCCGGCGTCAATTTCGCCTTCACCGACCACCTGATCCTCGGTGCCGAATATCGCTATACCGATTTCGGGCGGAACCGCTTCGCCAGCTCGGGCGCCTTCCCGGGCCTGACCGGCTCGCAGGAACTGTCGAGCCACGGCGCCCGCGCCAGCGTCGCCTACAAGTTCTGAAGACGCTTCAGCCTGGCCGTCATGCTCGGGCTTGACCCGAGCATCTCGTGACGCGTTGGCTCCCGCGCCTCTTCCGGCCTGAGATTCTCGGGTCAAGCCCGAGAATGACGCGAAAGGCCTTAGAAACCCGTGCGCTGGCGTATGGCCGCGGCGAGCGTACCGTCGTCGAGATAGTCGAGCTCGCCTCCAACAGGCACGCCATGGGCGAGCTTGGTCACCTTCAGCGGCAGATGCGCCAGCAGGTCGGTGATGAAATGCGCCGTGGTCTGGCCGTCGACCGTGGCGTTGAGCGCGAGGATCACCTCCTTCACCGCCGGATCGGAGGCGCGCGCCACCAGCGCGTCGAGCGAGAGATGCTCCGGCCTGATGCCGTCGAGCGCCGAGAGCACGCCGCCCAGCACATGATAGCGGCCGGAGACCGCGCCGGAGCGCTCCAGCGCCCAGAGATCCGAGATATCGGCGACGACGACGATCAGTGAGTCGTCGCGGCGCGGGTCGATGCAGAGCCCGCAAGGGTCGCTGGTATCGACATTGCCGCAGCGGGCGCAGACGACGATGCGCTCGCGCGCCACCGCCATCGCCTCGGAAAGCGGGCCGAGCAGTTGCTCGCGCTTCTTGACGAGATGCAGCGCCGCGCGCCTTGCCGAGCGCGGCCCGAGCCCCGGCAGTTTGGCCAGGAGCTGGATCAGCCTTTCGATCTCGGGGCCGGCAATGGCGCGGGACATGGTCTTCTCGAAAAGAACGAAACCGTCATTCCGGGCGACCGGAGGGAGACCCGGAATCCATCGAAGGGCGTTGCGCTCTACAATGGATTCCGGGTCTGCGCTTCGCTCCGCCCGGAATGACAACGGAGAGACCGGAACGTCTCAAAACAGCTTTATGCCCGGCGGGATCGGCAGGCCCTTGGTGATCTCGGCCATGCGCTCCTGCATGACGCGCTCGCCGCGGGTGCGGGCGTCGTTCGCAGCGGCGACGATCAGGTCCTCGAGGATCTCGCGCTCGTCCGGCACCATGAGGCTCGGATCGATCTTCACGCCCTTGAGCGCGCCCTTGGCCGTCATCGTCACCGTGACCATGCCGCCGCCGGCGCCGCCCTCGACCTCGATATTGTCGAGCTCGGCCTGCATGTCGGCCATTTTCTGCTGCATCTGCTGCGCCTGCTTCATCAGGCCCATCATGTCACGCACGGGACATCCTCCTCGCAATCGTCAGAAATCGATGCCGTCGAAATCCGGTTCGGAATCGTCGAACAGGGGTTCGGCATCGGGCAGATATTCGTCCTCGGCCGGCACGGCCGCCGCCGCCTCGGCAGCGGCGATGGCGCGGGGATCGCGGACATCGACGATGCGCGCGCCGGGGAAGCGCTCCAGCACCGCCTTGACGGCGGGGTGAGCCGCCGCGTCATTTTCGCGCTGGTCCTTCGCGGCCGCCGCCTGCTCGCGCATCGTGGCGCCGCCCTCCGCGTTGACGACGGCGACCATCCAGGTCTGGCCGGTCCATTCCTTGAGGCGGCGCGACAAATCCTGCGCGAGGGTTCGCGAAGCGCCCTCGGCCAGCGAGAATTCGATGCGGCCGGGCTCGAAGCGCACGGGCCGGATATCGCGCTCCAGCGCGATCTTCAGGGTGATGTCGCGATGCTGCGAGGCGAGCGCGACGACATCCTCAAGCGTCGCGACGATCGCCATCGGCGCAGCCGCCGCGCGCGCGACCGGAGCGGGCGCGGGGTTGGCGCTGGCGAGGATCGGGCGGGCGGCGAGCGCGGTATTGCCGCCGCCGGAGGGCGGGTGGGGCATGCCCATGCCATTGCCGCCGCCGTTCCCGTTTCCTTGGCCGTTTCCGGCCGGAACCGAGCCCATGCCGTCGCGCAGCAGCTTGAGCGCCTCGTCCGGCGTCGGCAGGTCGGCGGCGTGGGCGAGACGGACGAGGACCATCTCGGCGGCCATCACCGGCCTGTCGGCCTGCTTCACCTCGCCGAGCCCCTTGAGCAGCATCTGCCAGGTGCGGGCGAGGATGCGGACCGAGAGGCGCTGGGCGAAATCGCCGCCGCGCACGCGCTCGGCCTGGGCGAGGCTGTTATCCTTCACCGCCTCGGGCACGAGCTTGAGACGCGTCACGAGATGGGTGAACTCGGCGAGGTCGTTCAGCACCACAACCGGATCGGCGCCGGCATCGTATTGCGCCCGCAATTCGCCGAGCGCCGAAGCGATGTCGCCCTTCATCACGGCTTCGAAGAGATCGATGACGCGGGCGCGGTCGGCAAGGCCGAGCATCGAGCGGATATCGTCGAGCGTGATCCGGCCGGCCGCATGGGCGATGGCCTGGTCGAGGATCGAGAGCGAGTCGCGGACCGAGCCCTCGGCGGCGCGGGCGATCGCCGCGAGCGCCTCCTGCTCGGCATCGACGCTCTCGGCCCGGCAGATCGTGGCGAGATGGTCGACCAGCACGTCGGATTCGACGCGGCGCAGGTCGAAGCGCTGGCAGCGCGACAGCACCGTGATCGGCACCTTGCGGATTTCCGTCGTCGCGAAGATGAACTTCGCATGCGGCGGCGGCTCCTCAAGCGTCTTCAGGAAGGCGTTGAAGGCGCCGGTCGAGAGCATGTGCACCTCGTCGACGATATAGACCTTGTAACGGGCCGAGACGGGCGCATAGCGCACGGCGTCGTTGATCTGGCGGATATTGTCGACGCTGTTGTTGGAGGCGGCGTCGATCTCCATCACGTCGATATGGCGGCCCTCGATGATCTCGCGGCAATGGATGCCGAATTCCCGCAGGTCCGTGGTCGGCGCGCCCTGCCCGTTGGGCGTCTGGAAGTTGAGCGCGCGCGCCAGGATGCGGGCGGTCGTGGTCTTGCCGACGCCGCGCACGCCGGTCAGCATCCAGGCCTGCGGGATGCGGCCGGCCGCGAAGGCGTTGGTCAGGGTGCGCACCATCGCTTCCTGGCCGATCAGGTCGCCGAAATGCGCCGGACGGTACTTGCGCGCGAGCACGCGATAGGGCGCCGGCGCCCCGGTGGCGGCGGCTGGCGGCGCAGGCGCCGGATCGAAACCGGCAAATCCCGGTTCGTCAGCAGAGGCGGCGTCGATTGGGTCGGTCATGCGGACTGGTTTCGCCAATCGGGAGGCGAGGGTCAATGGCGCCGCGCCGGCACCGTGCATCGGTCCGGCGCTTTATCGGGCGCATGAGGTGGGAGGCTGGACGAAGACCCGTTCGGTCTCGTTAGGGCTGCTTCCTTCCGGACCTGACCCGGTTGGCGAGTGAGACGTCCCTCGCCAACCTCCCGCCCGCTATATCGGGGATGTCTCGGAGAATCGCAAGCCGGCATCGCAGCGGCGCGAAGCTTCGTCGCAGCCGGCGCCAAATCTGCCAGTTTGGCGTTGACTTGGTGTCGTCCATCCGTCATAAGCCCGCGACTTGCGCAGCCGAGAGGCGGCGCAGACCCTTATCGCATGACAGGCTCGGTTGGCCATGCTTTCCCTGGGAAAGCCGCGGCCGTCGTGCTCATAAAGGCCCCGGAGACGGACCGTGAAGAGAACCTATCAACCCAGCAAGCTGGTTCGCAAGCGCCGCCACGGCTATCGCGCCCGCATGGCGACCAAGGGTGGCCGCAAGGTCATCGCCGCCCGCCGCGCCCACGGCCGCAAGCGCCTGTCGGCCTGACGAGCCCTGGCGCGTCACGACAGCGCGCCGGTTTCGGAAGACAGGCCAATCGCCATGCGCCTCGCCCGTCTGACGCAACGCAAAGAATTCCTGGCGGCGGCCGATCACGGCCGCCGTTTTCGTTCGTCCGCCTTCATGGCGCAGGTGCGCGACGCCGCACCCGACGAGCCCCGTAAGGGCGGCGAACCCGTGGCCTTGAGGCTCGGCCTCACCGCCTCGCGCAAGACCGGCAATGCCGTGAAGCGCAACCGCATCCGCCGGCGCCTGCGCGAAGCGGCCGAACAGGCGCTCGCCAATCAGACCGAGCGCCCCTGCGACATCGTGATCGTCGCACGCTCCGACGTGCTGACCGCGCAATTTAAGACGCTCGTCGCCGATCTTTCGATTGCCATCGACCGGGCAAAGCCTCACAAGCCGCATGCCGATAAGCGCCGCCCGCATCCCAAGCGCGGCGCGCCGTCGCAAGCCTGACCCGCCGCGCCTTTACCGGACCAAGCGAGATCCGTTTTCGACCATGATGAAAGAAGACAACCGCAATCTGCTTCTCGCGATCGTCCTGTCGGTGATCATCCTGCTCGGCTGGCAGTTCTTCTACGCCAAGCCGCAGATGGACAAGCAGCAGGAGATCGCCCGGCAGAACCAGCAGGCCCAGGGCCAGCAGACCGCCGCGACATCCGGCTCCACCCCGGCCCCCGCCACGCCCGGCCAGCCCGCAGGCTCGGCCGCGCCGGGCGCAGCCGCGACGCAGGCGATCGGCACCCGCGAGCAGGCGCTGGCGGCTAGCCCCCGCATCAAGATCGACACGCCGAAGATCGCCGGCTCGATCTCGCTGACCGGCGCGCGCATCGACGACGTCTCGCTCAAGGCCTATCGCGAAACCGTCGACCCGAAGAGCCCGATCATCGTGCTGCTCTCGCCCGTCGGCGGCCCGGATGCCTATTATTCCGATTTCGGCTGGGTCGCGGCCCCAGGCACGAGCGTGCCCCTGCCGAACGCGACGACGGTCTGGACCGCCGACAACCAGGTGCTGACCCCGGCCAAGCCGGTGACGCTGAGCTGGGACAACGGCCAGGGCCTGACCTTCAAGCGCATCGTCAGCGTCGACGACAACGCCATGTTCACGATCCGCGACGAGGTCGAGAACAAGGGCGGCGCCGCCGTCACCCTGTTCCCCTATGGCCAGATCGTCCGCCAGGGCAAGCCGCATACGCTCGGCTACTACGTGCTGCACGAGGGCCTCGTCGGCAATCTCGGCGAGCAGGGTCTGCAGGAATATACCTACGACAAGCTCGACAAGGAGCCGCTGCTCTCGCCGGGCACCACCGGCAAGACCTGGAAGGACGCCGTCGGCGGCTTCGTGGGGATCACCGACAAGTACTGGGCCGCCGCGGTCATCCCCGACCAGCAGCGCAAGTACGAGGGCCGCTATTCCTCGGTCCAGACCGGCACCGGCCGCACCTACCAGGCCGATTTCCTCGGCGAAGGCGTCGCGGTCGCCCCTGGCGCCACGGCCTCCTCGAACGCCCGCATGTTCGCCGGCGCCAAGGAAGTCGCGGCCATCGACGGCTACGAGAAGAACCTCGGCATCAAGCGCTTCGAGCTGCTGATCGACTGGGGCTGGTTCTATTTCATCACCAAGCCGCTCTTCTTCGTGCTCGACTGGATCTACAAGCATATCGGCAATTTCGGCGTCGCGATCCTGATCGTCACGGTGCTGCTCAAGGGCCTGTTCTTCCCGCTCGCCAACAAGTCCTACGCCTCGATGGCGAAGATGAAGGCGATGCAGCCGGAAATGACGGCGATCCGCGAGCGCTATGCCGACGACAAGATGAAGCAGCAGCAGGCTCTGATGGAGCTGTACAAGACCCAGAAGATCAATCCGGTCGCCGGTTGCTGGCCGGTGTTGCTGCAGATCCCGGTGTTCTTCGCGCTCTACAAGATCCTGTTCATCACCATCGAAATGCGGCACGCGCCGTTCTTCGGCTGGATCCACGATCTCGCGGCGCCGGACCCGACCAACCTGTTCAACCTGTTCGGGCTGATCCCGTTCACCCCGCCGGCCTTCCTGCATCTCGGCGCCTGGCCGCTGATCATGGGCGTGACGATGTTCATCCAGATGAAGATGAACCCGGAGCCGCCGGACCCGGTGCAGAAGATGATGTTCACCTGGATGCCGGTGTTCTTCACCTTCCTGCTCGGCTCGTTCCCGGCCGGCCTGGTGATCTACTGGAGCTGGAACAACCTGCTCTCGGTGACCCAGCAGGGCTTCATCATGAGGAAGAACGGGGTCAAGATCGAGCTGTTCGACAACCTCAAGGGCATGTTCGGCAAGAAGCCGGCAGCCGCAGGCGGAGCGCCCAACCCCGCCAACACCAACAAGAAGTGAGAGATCGAAGGGCGGGGTTTCCCGCCCTTCGCTTTTGAAGGCCCTCGACCCGATGCCATTGCCCGATCCGAGCACGCGCCATCCGATTCCCGGCTGGAAGGGCACGGCCTTCCTGAAGGCGGTGGTCGACCATCCGCTGATCGACATCGGCGACTACAGCTATTACGACGACTCGCGCGGGCCGGAGCATTTCGTCGCCCGCTGCGTGCGCTATCATTTCGACTTTATCGGCGACCGGCTGATCATCGGGAAATTCGTCGCGATCGCGCAGGCGGCGCAGTTCATCATGAACGGCGCCAACCATCCGATCGGTGGCTTCTCGACGTATCCCTTCCAGATGTTCGGCCTCGGCGACCCCGAGAGCCTGAAGCGACCCGGCCCGAACAACCGCGGCGACATGGTGATCGGCAACGATGTCTGGATCGGGCGCGAGGCGGTGATCATGCCGGGCGTGACGATCGGCGACGGCGCGATCATCGGCACGCGGGCGCAGGTGACCAGGGACGTGCCTGCCTATGCGGTGGTCGCCGGCAATCCCGGCCGCGTCGTCAAGATGCGCTTTGCGCCGGAGATCGTCGCGGAGCTGCTCGCGATCCGCTGGTGGGACTGGGACGCCGACAGGATCGCGCGCCATATCGACGCGATCCAGGGCGCAAACATCGACGCGCTGCGCGCAGCCGTGTAGGCAAGGCATCATGACCACATCGACGACAAAGCCATATGACGCCGAGGAGATCGAGGCCGCCCGCAAGCTCTTCGAGGGGCCGTGGGATTTCGTCTGGGCCTCGACCAAGATCGACGACCTGCCGCCGATGGTGGGCCAGGAGATCGCCTTCGCCGGACGCTCCAATGTCGGCAAATCCAGCCTGATCAACGCGCTGACGCGGCGCAACGCCCTGGCGCGGACCTCGCATACGCCCGGCCGGACGCAGCAGCTCAACTTCTTCCGCCAGGTCGAGCACGAGGAGCCCGCCGGGGCAGGATCTACCGGCAGCAAGCGCTCGCGCGAAAAGCCGGTCCCGGTTTATTCGCCCCATGCGCCGACCATCGTCGACATGCCCGGCTACGGCTATGCCGCCGTCGGCAAGGAGAAGGTCGCGGCCTGGACCCGGCTGATCCACGATTACCTGCGCGGCCGCGCCAACCTGATGCGCGTCTATGTGCTGATCGATGCCCGCCATGGCATCAAGGATGTCGACGGTGCCGTGCTGGAGACGCTCGACAAGGCCGCCGTCTCCTACCAGGTCGTGCTGACCAAGGGCGACGCGCTGAAGCCGGCCGACCAGACATTCATGACCGAGGCGACCTTCGACGAGATCAAGCGCCGCCCGGCGGCCTTCCCCGAGGTCCTGCTGACCTCCAGCGAGACAGGCGCCGGCTTGCCGGAGTTCCGCGCCGCGATCGGCCGGGTTCTGGCGGAGCATAGCTGAACCGGCATGACCGCGACACGCATTCACCTGGTTCTCGCGGCGCTGATGGGCCTTGCCGGCGTTGGCCTGCTGGCGGCGGCCGCGCATATCACCGGCACGGCCAATGTCCAGACCGCCGGCCAGATGCTGCTGTTCCATGCCTCGGTGATCATCGGCGCCACGGCGGCGCGCAAGGGCGGGCATCTCCAGGATGTCATCGCCCGCATCGCGCTCTCGGCGATCATCCTCGGCGCGGCCCTGTTCGCGGCCGATCTCGCCCGGCGCGGCTTCGCCAACGAGGCGCTGTTTCCGCGCGCGGCGCCGATCGGCGGCTGGTTCATGCTCGGCGGCTGGCTGGGGCTTGCCGTCGCTGCCGTGACCGCGAAGCGCAGCTGAGCGGCGTCAGCGTTCTTCCGCCTCGGTCGATCTTGAGCTAGAAGCGCCCCGCATCTGTCCTTGCGGCCGCGCGGAGCCTGCCCGAATGACCGACCATCCCAACCTGACGCCGTCGCAATCCGCCGAACTGCTGGTGCAGGCGCTGCCGCATATGCAGCGCTACGACCAGGAGATCATCGTCATCAAGTATGGCGGCAACGCCATGGGCGACGCGGCGACCGCCGAGGATTTCGCCGAGGATATCGTGCTGCTCGAGCAGTCCGGCCTGAAGCCGGTGGTCTGTCATGGCGGCGGGCCGCAGATCGCGGCGATGCTGAAGAAGCTCGGCATCCAGTCCGAGTTCAAGCAGGGCCTGCGCGTGACCGACGAGGCGACGGTCGAGGTCGTCGAGATGGTGCTGGCCGGCTCGGTCAACAAGGAGATCGTCGGCTACATCAGCCGCGAGGGCGGCCGCGCCATCGGACTCTGCGGCAAGGACGGCAACATGGTCACCGCCCGCAAGGTGACGCGCACCGTCGTCGATCCCGATTCCAAGATCGAGGAGGTCCTGGACCTCGGCTTCGTGGGCGAGCCCGAGAAGGTCAACACGACCGTGCTCGACGCGGTGCTCAAGGCCGAGCTGATCCCGGTTCTGGCGCCGGTCTGCGCGGCCGCCGACGGCCAGACCTACAACGTCAATGCCGACACCTTCGCCGGCGCCATCGCGGGCGCGCTCAACGCCAAGCGCCTGCTGCTGCTCACCGACGTGCCGGGCGTCCTGAACAAGGACAAGCAGCTCATCCCCGAGCTCACGGTCGAGGAATGCCGCCACCTGATCGCCGACGGCACGATCTCCGGCGGCATGATCCCGAAGATCGAGACCTGCATCTACGCGCTGGAAAAGGGTGTCGAGGCGGTCGTCATCCTCGACGGCAAGGTGCCGCATGCGGCCCTGATCGAGCTCTTCACCGATACCGGCGCCGGCACGATCATCCGGCGGTGACGGACGTCTCTATCCCCGTCATTCCGGGCGAAGCGCAGCGAAGACCCGGAATCCATCATAGAGCGCAGCGCGCTTCGATGGATTCCGGATCGGCGCCGCTATCGCGGCTTGTCCGGAATGACGGCGGGGAGGGTTTCGGGCACGACCACCATTAAGCCCCCGCCAAGGACTTGCGGCGCAGACTCCGGCTCGCCACATCTCGGAGTCCGATGAATAGACTCGCAGACACCCCAGCCGCGACCCCGCCCCTGACGGCGGAAGACTTCGCACATGTCGATCACTGGATCTTCGATCTCGACAACACGCTGTACTCGCATGAGAGCCGCGTCTGGCCGCAGGTCAACGAGCGCATCACGCTGTTCCTGCAGGAATTGTTCGGGCTCGACGGCCTGTCCTCGCATGCGCTGCGGCAATACTACTACCATCGCTACGGCACGACGCTGAAAGGGCTGATGGAGGAGCACCAGATCGATCCCGATCAGTTCCTCGACTTCGCCCATGATATCGACCTGACGCTGCTCGAGCCCAATCCGGAGCTCGGCGCGGCGCTGGCGGCCTTGCCCGGCCGCAAGCTGATCCTGACCAATGGCTCGGTCGGCCACGCCAGGAACGTCGCGGGCAAGCTCGGCATCCTCGACCAGTTCGAGGACATCTTCGACATCGTCCATGCCGGCTTCCTGCCGAAGCCGGAGCGCGCGACCTACGAGAATTTCCTCGCCAAGCACTCGGTCGATCCCGGCCGGGCCGCGATGTTCGAGGATATCGAAAAGAATCTGATCGTGCCGAGCGACCTCGGCATGAAAACCGTGTTGATCATCCCGCAGACGCCCGACCCCTTCCGCGAAGCCTGGGAGCAAGCCGCGATCGAGGCCGGCCATGTCCATCATGTCACCGCCGACCTTACGGGCTTCCTCAGGCCGCTCGGACGGTCCGGCGAACGGCAGGGCTGAACAGGAGGCGTTTCCTCCCGCCGGGGTTCCCTAAAAAAGGAAATTCCGTTCTTCTTTACGAACTCCTTGGGAGCTGATACTGCTCCTGTCCGTTATAAAGAACGGATCGAGAGTTCCATGCCGTCACCGGACAAAGCCGCAGCCAAGCTGCATCCCGAGACCCGCCTCGTCCATGACGGCATCCAGCGATCCCAGTTCGGCGAGACGTCGGAAGCGCTCTACCTGACGCAGGGCCATGTCTACGACAATGCCGCGCAGGCCGAAGGCCGTTTCCTGAATACCGATCCCGGCTTCCAGTACGGCCGGCTCGGCAATCCGACCACGGCGATGCTGGAGGCCCGCATGGCCTCCTTCGAGGGCGCCGAGACCTGTCGCGCCACCGCGACCGGCATGGCGGCCGTCACCGCGGCGATGATGGCGCCGGTGCGCGCCGGCGACCATGTCGTCGCCGCCAGCGCACTGTTCGGCTCCTGCCGCTACATCATCGAGGACCATCTGCCCCGCTACGGCGTCGAGACGACACTGGTCGAGGGCACCGATCTCGACGCCTGGCGCAAGGCGGTTCGCCCCAACACCAAGCTGTTCTTCCTGGAATCGCCGTCGAACCCGACGCTGGAAGTGCTGGATATCGCCGCCATCGCCGCGATCGCGAAGGAGGCCGGCGCCAAGCTGGTCGTCGACAATGTCTTCGCGACGCCGCTCTACCAGCGTCCCCTGGAACTCGGCGCCGATATCGTCGTCTATTCCGCGACCAAGCATATCGACGGCCAGGGCCGCTGCCTCGGCGGCCTGATCCTCGGCTCGAAGGAACTGATCGAGGCCGATATCCAGAACTACCTGCGCCAGACCGGCCCGGTCCTCTCGCCCTTCAATGCCTGGGTGATGCTGAAGGCGCTGGAGACACTGCCCTTGCGCGTCGCCAAGCAGGCTCAGAACGCGACGGCTGTCGCCGATTGGCTGGCGGCGCAGAGCAAGCCGACCAAGGTGATCTTCCCCGGCCACAAGAACCATCCGCAGGCCGAGATCATCAAGCGCCAGATGAGCGGGCCCTCGACGATGATCGCCTTCGAGGTGCCCGGCGGCAAGGATGGCGCCTATCGCCTGCTCGACGCCTGCAAGCTGATCCGCATCTCGAACAATCTCGGCGACGCCAAGAGCCTGATCGTCCATCCCGCGACCACGACGCATCAGCGCTTCACGCCGGAAGTGCGCGCCGCGATGGGCGTCAGCGACGGGCTGGTCCGTCTCTCGATCGGCCTGGAGCACCCTGACGACCTGATCGCCGATCTGGAGCAGGCGCTGGCGAAGGTTTGAGGCTTTTCGCGCAAGAACCTGCGTCGTCATCCCGGGCGAAGCGAAGCGTAGACCCGGGATCCATGCCGGAGCGCTTCCGGTAAATGTTCAGGCATGGATCCCGGATCGGCGCCGCTTCGCGGCTTGTCCGGGATGACTCCGAGGGTTTGGGCAAGGTCGCCCCTGTGGCCATCGCCGCCCGCCCCTGCTAAAGCGTGGCCGTTTCCCGCTAAAGGCTTGAGAGGCCAGCATGCGTTCGGGCGAAGTGAAGCGCCGCACCAACGAGACCGAGATCGCGGTCTCGCTCCTGATCGACGGCACCGGCAAGGCCGAGATCGCCACCGGCGTCGGCTTCTTCGACCATATGCTCGACCTGTTCGCCCGCCATTCGCTGATCGACCTCTCGGTCAAGGTGAAGGGCGACACGCATATCGACGACCACCATTCGGTCGAGGATGCCGGCATCGCCATGGGCGAGGCCCTGAAACAGGCGCTCGGCACCAAGAAGGGCATCCGGCGCTATGCCGATGTCCATCTGCCGATGGACGAGACGCTGACCCGCGTCGCCGTCGACGTTTCCGGCCGGCCGTTCCTGGTCTTCCGCACCGAATTCAAGGCGCAGAAGATCGGCACCTTCGATACCGAGCTCGTGCGCGAGTTCTTCCAGGCCTTCGCGATCAATGCCGGCATCACGCTGCATGTCGAGACGCTCTATGGCGACAACGCCCACCATATCGCTGAGAGCTGCTTCAAGGGGCTGGCGCGGGCGCTGCGCCAGGCGCTCGACGTCGATCCGCGCGAGGGCGACCGCGTCCCCTCGACCAAGGGCGCGCTGTAGGAGGTCCCGATGCCGTTCTACACCGTCATGACGCCGCCGCCGGAAGGCGACCGGCGCGAGGAGATAGAGCAGGCGCGGCTGATCCCCGAGCATTTCGCCTGGGGCGCCTTCCTGCTCACGGGGCTCTGGCTGCTCGGCAAGCGGCTCTGGCTGGCGACGCTGATCCTCGTGCTGGTCTGGGCTGTCGTCTTCTATCTGAACAGCCGGTTCGGGCTGCACCCGACCGCGCTCGGGCTGATCTACTGGTCGATCGCCGTGTTCCTCGGCGTCGAGGGCAACAATCTCGTCGTCCGCAAGCTCACGCGCCAGGGTTGGCGGACCGCCGATGTCGTCGAGGCCCGCACGCTGGCCGAGGCCGAGCGCCGCTATTTCGAGCGGGCGCTGGCCGGCGAAGCGGCGTTGCCGCGCGTCGAGCCGGCACCGGCTGCGGCCGCCACCCGTCCGAGCGGGCCGCTGCCGATCATCGGCCTGTTTCCGGAGGCGCGCGGACGATGAGCCAGAGCGTCGCGATCATCGATTACGGCTCGGGCAACCTCCACTCGGCCGCAAAGGCCTTCGAGCGGGCGGCGGCGGAAGCCGGCATTCCTTCGACCATCCATGTCACCAGCGACACCGATATCGTGCGCGCGGCCGACCGCATCGTGCTGCCGGGCGTCGGCGCCTTCGCCGATTGCCGGCGCGGGCTCGATGCCGTGCCCGGCATGGTCGAGACGCTGGAAGAGGTCGTGCGGGGCAAGGGCCGACCCTTCCTCGGCATCTGCGTCGGCATGCAACTGCTGGCCTCGCGCGGGCTTGAATACACGGTGACGCAGGGGCTCGGCTGGATCCCGGGCGACGTCACGCTGATCAAGCCGACGGACGATGCCCTCAAGATCCCGCATATGGGCTGGAACACCCTGCACAAGCAGGACGAGCATCCTCTGCTCGACGGCATCGAGACCGGCCCGCAGGGCCTGCATGCCTATTTCGTCCATTCCTATGCGCTGGCGGCGCAGCGCCCGCGGGACGTGCTCGCGCTCACCGAGCATGGCGGGCCTGTCACCGCGATGGTCGCGCATGGCAATGTCGCCGGCACGCAGTTCCACCCCGAGAAGAGCCAGAACCTGGGGCTGAAGCTGATCACGAATTTCCTGAGCTGGGCACCATGATCCTCTTTCCCGCGATCGACCTGAAGGAAGGCCGCTGCGTCCGGCTGAAGCAGGGCGACATGGCGCAGGCCACGGTCTTCAACGACGATCCGGCCGCGCAGGCCTCCGCTTTCGAGGCGCAAGGCTTCCAGTGGCTGCATGTCGTCGATCTCGACGGCGCCTTCGCCGGCAAGCCGATGAATGCGGCGGCGGTCGAGGCGATCCTGCAGCGCGTGGCGTTTCCGGTGCAGCTCGGCGGCGGCATCCGCGACATGAAGACGGTCGCCGGCTGGCTGGAGAAGGGCATAAGGCGCGTCATCATCGGCACGGCGGCGGTGCGCGATCCCGGCTTCGTGCGCGAGGCGGCGAAGGAATTTCCGGGCCAGGTCGCTGTTGGTATCGACGCACGCGACGGATTCGTGGCCGTGGAAGGCTGGGCCGAGACCTCCTCGCTCGCGGCAGCCGATCTCGGCCGCCGCTTCGAGGATGCCGGCGTCGCCGCCATCATCTACACCGACATCGCCCGCGACGGCATGCTGGAGGGCATCAACTGGGAGGGCACGATCGCGCTGGCGCAGGCCGTGTCGATCCCGGTCATCGCCTCGGGCGGGCTGGCCTCGATGGCCGATATCGAGCGCCTCTGCGCCGACGATGCCGCGATCCTCGAAGGCGCGATCACCGGCCGGGCGCTCTATGACGGGCGCATCGATCCCGCCACGGCGCTGAAGCGGCTGGCGGCCTGAGCCCCGCCGGGATGCACGGGCCTGACCCGAGCATCATGGGACGCCTGTCCCACCGTCATCCCGGACAAGTCGCGAAAGCGACGCAGATCCGGGATCCATCGTCGAACGGCGCGCTCCAAGATGGATCCCGGCGCTCCGCTGCGCTGCGGCCGGGATGACGCGGAGATGTTTGCGCCAAGAGCAGCTCAGCGTACGAACTGGTCGTAGATCTTCGCGAACTCGCCGGTCGCCTTGGCCAGATGCAGCCACTGGTCGACGAAGGCCTTGAACGTCGCGTCGCCGCGCGGGAGCATGTAGCCCATCTCGCCATATTGCAGCGGCTCGTCGGGATTGACCGCGCAGAGGCCGGGCTTGGCCTTCTCCTGCACCTTCACCTCGATCGACTCGGCGATCATCAGGTCGGCCTTGCCGGCGAGGATCTGGTCGAAGATCGTGACGTTGTCCGGGAAGACCTCGATCTTGGCCTGCTTGAAATTGGCCCGCACGAAACGCTCGTTGGTGCCGCCGGGATTGACGATGACGCGGGTCTCCGGCTTGTCGATATCGGCGACGCTCTGGAACTTCGCCTTGTCGGCGCAGCGCACGATCGGCGCCTTGCCGTTGACGAGATAGGGCGCGGAGAAGAACACCTTCTTCTGCCGGTCGAGCGTCACCGAGATGCCGCCCATCGCGACGTCGCATTTGCCCGAGCCCATATCGGTCAGCAGATCGGCCCATTTGGTCTGGACGAACTTGGCCTCGACGCCGAGCGCCCTGGCGAGCGATTTCGCCAGCTCGATATCGATGCCCTCGAAGGAACCGTCCTTCGCCAGGGTGAAGGGCTTGTAATCGCCGGTGGTGCAGACCTGCAGCGCGCCGCGGCTCTGGACGGCGTCGAGCAGGCTCGGCGCCGTCTGCGCGTGGACGGCGCCGGCAAGGGTCATCCCGAAGGACAGGGCGGGGAGCAGCAGGCGCAAGCGGAGAAGCGAGGAAAGGCGCATCATGGGAACCTCGGCATGCGGGACGGAGGCCTGCAAGGAAGGAACCTGCGCGAAACACTGTCAACTGCCGCCGCAATGGTTTAGATGGGCCGTCCTCCATCCGGCCGAGACCCGCCGATGACCCTGAAGACCCGCATCATCCCCTGCCTCGACGTCAAGGACGGCCGCGTCGTCAAGGGCGTGCAATTCGTCGACCTCGTCGATGCCGGCGACCCGGTCGAGGCGGCCAAGGCCTATGACGCAGCCGGGGCGGACGAGCTCTGCTTTCTCGACATCACGGCGAGCCATGAGAACCGCGGCACGCTGCTCGATGTGGTGACACGCACCGCCGAGGCCTGCTTCATGCCGCTCACCGTCGGCGGCGGGGTGCGCAAGGTCGAGGATATCCGCGCCTTGCTGCTCGCAGGCGCCGATAAGGTCGCGATCAACACCGCCGCCGTGACCAACCGCCAGTTCGTCAGGGAAGCGGCCGAGAAGTTCGGCGCGCAGTGCATCACCGTCGCGATCGACGCCAAGCAAGTGTCGCCCGGCCGCTGGGAGATCTTCACCCATGGCGGGCGCAACGCCACCGGCATCGAAGCGACCGCCTTCGCGCGCGAGGTCGTCTCGCTCGGCGCCGGCGAATTGCTGGTGACCTCGATGGACCGCGACGGCACCAAGGTCGGCTACGATCTCGGCCTGACGCGGGCGATCGCGGATGCGGTCTCGGTCCCCGTCATCGCTTCCGGCGGCGTCGGCGATCTCGACGATCTCGTGGCCGGCGTCGCGCAAGGCCATGCCTCGGCCGTGCTCGCCGCCTCGATCTTCCATTTCGGTACCTACACGGTCGGACAGGCCAAGGCGCATATGGCGGAAGCCGGCCTCCGGATGAGGCTGGACTGATGAAGCGGGGCGCTTCCGTCATTCCGGGTCGGACCGCAGGTCCGAGCCCGGAACCCAGAACCGAGGCCGGTTCCGGGACAGACGCCGGCTTCATCGCATCAACCGGACAGGGCATCGGTTCTGGGTTCCGGGCTCACTGCTGCGCAGTGCCCCGGAATGACGGCGAGGCAAACGCGACATGACCTTCACCCTCACCGATCTCGAAGCCCGCATCGCCGAGCGCGCGAGCGCCTCGCCCGAGGAATCCTGGACGGCGAAGCTGCTGGCCGCCGGGCCGGAGCGCGCCGCCAAGAAATTCGGCGAGGAGGCGGTGGAGGCCGTCATCGCGGCGGTGAAGGGCGACCGGGCCGAGCTGATCGCCGAGAGCGCCGACGTGCTCTATCATCTTTTGGTTGTGCTCCGGGCGCGCGATGTTGCATTGCAAGACGTCTTGAGCCAGCTTGAGGCGCGTACGGCCCGCTCCGGACTGGCGGAAAAGGCGGCCCGGCCCCGGTAGTCAGCCGGTTTGAGTTGCGTGAGGATGGACCTGGCAGGATGACCCTCCCTTGAACCTCGAAGCCTGGATTGCGGGCCGCGTCATGGACCAGCGCCTGATCTCCTCCCCGCCGGAACGCGATCTGGTCTCGCCCTATCGCCTGTTCTCGCGCGACGAGTGGGCGCATCTGCGTGCCGACCAGCCGCTGACACTCTCCGTCGACGACCTCACCAAGCTGCAATCGATCAACGACCCGATCTCGCTCGACGAGATCGTGGCGATCTACCTGCCGCTGTCGCGCCTGCTCTCGCTCTATGTCGCGGCGACGCAGGGGCTGTTCAAGGCGACGCAGCGCTTCCTGATGGCCGAGTCCGAGCCCAAGGTGCCCTATGTCATCGGCGTCGCCGGCTCGGTCGCGGTCGGCAAGTCGACCACGGCGCGCGTGCTGAAGGCGCTGCTCTCGCGCTGGCCGAATACGCCGAAGGTCGAGCTCGTCACCACGGACGGCTTCCTGCTGCCCAATGCCGAACTGGAACGGCGCGGGCTGATGCAGCGCAAGGGCTTCCCCGAGAGCTATGACGGCGCGGCGATCCTGCGCTTCCTCTCGGACGTCAAGGCCGGCAAGCCGCGGGTGAGCGCGCCGGTCTATTCGCACCTCGTCTACGACGTCGTGCCCGGCGAGACGGTGACCGTCGAGCGGCCGGACATCCTGATCCTCGAAGGGCTCAACGTCCTGCAGCCGAGCCGGATGCCGAAGGACGGCACGGCCATCCCCTTCGTCTCCGACTACTTCGATTTCTCGGTCTATCTCGACGCCGACGAGAACGACCTGCACCGCTGGTACGTCAACCGCTTCATGACGCTGCGCCAGACGGCTTTCCGCGATCCGCGCTCGTTCTTCCGCAAATATGCGGAGATCGGCGAGGAGGAGGCGCTCGCCATCGCCGAGAAGCTGTGGACCGGCATCAACCTGCCGAACCTGCAGGACAACATCCTGCCGACCCGCCAGCGCGCCAGCCTGATCCTGACCAAGGGCGCGAGCCATCGCATCCAGCAGGTGGCGCTGCGACGGCTGTAGCGCCCGCCGCACGATCGCGATGACGACCTATGTCGCCCTGCTGCACTCGATCGTGCTCGGCCCCGGCCGGCGCGTGGTGATGGCCGACCTGAAGGCCATGGCGTCAGGGCTCGGCTTCGCCGATCCGCGGACCTGGGTCGCCACGGGCAACCTGATCTTCGAGGGCGAGGAAGCGCCGCTCGCGACGATCGAAGAGCGGCTGGAAGCCGGTTTCCGCGACCGCTTCGGCAAGCCCGTCGACATCATCCTGCGCACGGCGCCGGCCTGGAAGCGGATCGCCGCGCAGAATCCCTTCCCGGAGAGGAACGGTGCCGAGATCGGCATCCGCGTCATGCGCCAGCCGCTCGGGCCGGAGGTCCTGCCCGGGCTCGAGGCCTTCGCGACGCCGGGCATGGCGCTTGCGCTTGTCGACGGCGATCTCTGGATCGATTTCGCGGGCGAGCCGAGCGAGGCGCGGCTGCTCTCGCACCTGACGACCAGGAAGCTCGGCATCGGCACGCTGCGCAACGCCAACACGGTGAAGGCGCTGGCAGCGATGCTGGACTGATGGACGCTCTGTCTTCCCTTGCCGCGATGGCGGTCGCGGCCTTCGTCGCCGCCACCTTGCTGCCCGCGCAGTCGGAAGCGGTCTTCGTCGGGCTTCTGGCGGCGAAGAGCGTCGACCCGCTCGCGCTCTTCCTGACCGCGAGCATCGCCAACACCGCCGGCTCGATCCTCAACTGGTGGCTCGGCCTGCTGATCGCGCGGCACGGCGTCGACAGACTGCCGGCCCGGCTGCGGCCCGATCCGAAACGCTTCGCCCAGGCGCAGGGCCTGTTCGCCCGCTTCGGCTGGCCGTCGTTGCTGCTGGCCTGGCTGCCGATCGTCGGCGATCCCCTCACTTTCGCGGCGGGCACGCTGAACTATCCGTTCTGGCGCTTTACCCTGCTCGTCCTGATCGGCAAGGCCGGGCGCTATGCGGCACTCTGGGCGGGGTGGGCGAGCTTCGCCTGAGCGTCCGCGAACCGGCCGAGCGCATTTTCGGGCGAGACTTCCGTTGGGTCATCCGCATATCGTTTGCGAAACCGGGCGGGCCGGGCTACCAGCGAAGCGTCCGTTCAAGGAGATCAGATTATGAGCATCAACCGTATCGGCGTCGGCCCGCGCATGTCCAAGGCCGTCGTGCACGGCAACACCGTCTATCTGGCCGGCCAGGTCGCGGACAAGGCTGCCGGCAAGAGCGTCGGCGAGCAGACGGCCGACATCCTCGGCATCATCGACGGCCTCCTGGCCGAGGCCGGCACCGACAAGACGAAGCTGCTGATGGTCAATATCTGGCTCTCCGACATGTCGACCTTCGCCGAGATGAATGCCGTCTGGGACAAGTGGGTCGTCGCTGGGGCCACGCCGGGCCGCGCCACGGTCGAGGCCAAGCTGGCCGCGCCACAGTTCACCGTCGAGATCGCGGTCATCGCCGCGAAGTAAATCGCGTTCGATCGCGGCGCGTCCAGGCGGGCGTGCCGCGATCCGTGTCACCAACCGGGCGGGAGCGGGAGGCAACCATCAGCCAATCCGACCAGATCGCTCCGCTCCTGGCGCGCGTCGCTGGGCATCGCGGCATATCGCCGATGGCGATGGCGGCCATGATGGCGGACTGGCTGCGCCGCGCCGGCACCGCCTTGCCGAGCGATGCTCTGCTCAACCGCAAGGCGACCGATTTTCTGGCGCTGACGACACGCCTTTCCGCGCCACTGGGCGACGGCGAGATCAAGCGCCTGCGCCAAGAGGCGGCGACCGCGATCGCCGCGGGCCGCTTCGCCGAGGCCGACAAGAGCCTCGCCCAGGCCGAGCTGCATGCCATCGGCGGCTCCACCGACCTGTCGGCCCTCCCGCTGGAGCGCAGGCTGCTGATCGGCGAGAATCGCGCCGACCGGGCATCGCTCAGTTTCCTGCGCACCACCGCCGAGGCCTATCGCGAAGCCGCCGCGCGCCATGGCGAAGCCTCCGCCCTGATCGGCCTCGCCGCGATCGACCGCAGCCGCGAGGCCGCGCTGGAGCAGGCAAAAGCGCTGGCGCGGATCAGCGAGGATTTCGGTGGGCGCGACGGCTATGATGCCGCGATCCCGGTGCTACGGCGCTTGCTCGAAGGCCTGGACAGCCTGGCCGATACCATCGCTTTCGCCGGGGTCCAAGACGCGCTGGCCGCCGCACTCGACAAACTGGCCGCGCTCACCGGCGATGCCAAGCTGCTCGGCGAGGCCCTGGCTCATTGCCGGGCCGGGCTGGAAGACCTCCGCCATGACGAGGCGCCGGCGCTCTGGCGCGCGCTGAAGCTGCGGCTGGGCCGGCTCGCGGTCAATCTCGGCGTCTCGCAGAAGGACGACAACCTGCTCGAAGAGGCGGTCGCGACCTATGCCACCGCGCTTGCCGTCTGGAAGCGCAGCGACGACGAGGCCCGCTGGCTCGAGGCCGAGCACATGATCTCCCGCGCCCGCGCCACGCTCGGCCGGCGCCGCAGCGACCTGTCCCTGCTCGAGCGCGCCTTCAACGGCCTGAATCGCGTCTCCCAGGCAACCGATCGCAGCCGCACGCCCCTGCGCTGGGCCGAGCTCCAGGACCAGATGGGCGGCGTGCTGGCCGCGATGGGCGAGCGTTACAGCGAGCCCGTCGTGATCGAGGAGGCGATCGCCGCCTTCGCCGCGGCGCTGGAGGAATATCGCCAGGACCGCGCGCCGCTGCTCTGGGCACAGACATCAGCGAACCAGGCCGAAGCCATGCTGCAGCTCGCGCGCCGCAACAAGGACAAGACGCTCGCGCAACAGGCGCTGACGCAGTTGATGGCAGCCACCCAGACCGCTGGGCAGGCCACCAATGGCGGCGCGGTCGCCGCCGACCTTCAGAAGCGGCTCGGAGCGGCCGGCGCGACGGCGACCAAACTGATCGGCGGCTGATCCCGCCGAACTTTCACCTCAGCGCGGCCGGCGGGCGGCCAGCCGCTCCAGCGCCGCATCCAGCGTCGCGTCGCGCTTGGCGAAGCAGAAGCGGACGACGTTCTTCACCGCACCCTCCGCATAAAACGCGCTGACCGGGATCGCCGCGACGCCGTTCTCGGTCACCAACCGGCGGCAGAAATCGACATCGTCGCTCTCGCCGAGCGGGGCGATGTCGACATTGAGGAAATAGGTGCCGGCGCTCGGCAGCACCGCGAAGCCGAGATCGTGCAGGCCCGCCGCGAAACGATCGCGCGAGCGCTGGAAATCGGCGCGCATGCCCTCGAAATAGCCGTCATCCTTGCCGAGCCCGTAGGCGACGGCGGCCTGCAGGTTCGGCGGGGTGGTGAAGGTCAGAAACTGATGCGCCTTCGACAGCACGCGCATGATAGCCGGCGCGGCCATCACCAATCCGACCTTCCAGCCGGTCAGTGAGAAGATCTTGCCCGCCGAGGAGATCTTGACGGTGCGCTCGCGCATGTCCGGCCGCCCCAGCACCGATGCGTGACGGTGCCCGTCGAAGACGACATGCTCCCAGACCTCGTCGCAGATCGCGATCGCGTCGTGGCGGACGCAGAAATCGGCGAGCAGGTCGAGATCGGCCTTGCCGAAGATCGTCGCGGTCGGGTTCAGCGGATTGTTGAACAGCACGACCTTGGTCTTCGGCGAAAAGGCTTTCGCCAGCGCCGCCTCGGTCAGGCCGAAATGCGGCGGCGTCAGCGTCACGAATTTCGGGATGCCGCCGGCGCGCCGCACCAGCGGCAGATAGGCGTCGTACATCGGCTCGAACAGCACGACCTCGTCGCCCGGCGTGATCAGGGCCATCAGCGCGCCGGCGATCGCCTCCGTCGCGCCCGAGGTCACCATGATCTCGCTGTTGGGATCGAGATCGAGCCCCTGCCAATGCTTGTAATGCTTCGCCGCCGCCTCGCGCAGTTCGGCCAAGCCCATCATCGGCGGATACTGGTTCCAGCCGTCGATCACCGCTTCGGCCGCCTTCTGGCGGACATCGAGCGGGCCGGGATCATCCGGGAAGCCCTGGCCGAGATTGACCGCGCCGGTCTCGCGGGCGAGCTGCGACATCACCTCGAACACGGTGGTGGGGAGGGCGGAGAGGATCGGATTCATCGCGGTCGGATCGGCTCGGCAAAGGCGGGAGCTGTTGGCTTTAGCACGCCCCACCCGCCCGCGCATCCGACGGAAAATCGATCTCGGGCCGGCGCTTAAAATAGCGAATGATGAATGTTGACATTCGTCAGCGTTCAGTGTTTATTCAGTTCAGCCGGCCTTCGACGGATGCCTGTTGCGACTTCGCCCCTTTGGCGCAGCAGGATGCCGTAGGAGGCCGGCGAACCTTGTCAGGATGATGCAAGCCGTCTCCCGACGCGCGAAATCCGCGCCAAGCTCTCTCGCCATCCTTGCCTGAAGATTGCGGCCTCTCCCGGGGCCGCGAATCTGCGGCGTCCTTGCGAGCACAGCGAAGCGACGACGCCCTGCTTCCCTCGAAATCCAGCAGGCTCTAAGCAGGCGCATGGCCCGCTCCCCCGTTCCCGCGATCATGATCCTCGGCACCGGCTCCAATGTCGGGAAATCGCTGATCGTCGCGGGGTTATGCCGGCTTTTCGCGAATCGCGGCCTCAAGGTGCGCCCGTTCAAGCCGCAGAACATGTCGAACAACGCCGCGGCGACCGGCTCCGGCGAGATCGGGCGGGCGCAGGCGCTGCAGGCGCGCGCCGCCCGGATCGCGCCGCATCCCGACATGAACCCCGTGCTGCTCAAGCCGGAAGGCGAGCAGGGCAGCCAGATCATCCTGCAGGGACGCGTCGCCGGCCGTCTCGCCTCCCGCGACTTCGCCCGGCGCGGAGATTTCCTGCCGCAGGTCCTGGAGAGCTTCGAACGCCTGAGCGAGGGGGCCGATCTCGTCATCGTCGAAGGCGCGGGATCGCCGGCCGAAACCAACCTGCGCGCGCGCGACATCGCCAATCTCGGCTTCGCTCGGGCTGCGAACGTGCCGGCCGTCCTGATCGGCGATATCGACCGCGGCGGCGTGATCGCAAGCCTCGTCGGCACCCATGCCGTGCTCGATGCCGAGGACAGGGCGATGATCCGCGCCTTCGCGATCAACCGCTTCAGGGGCGCCGTGGAATTGTTCGCGCCGGGCGTCGCGACGATCGCCGAGGCCACCGGCTGGCCCTGCCTCGGCGTCGTACCCTGGTTTGCCGATGCCGTGCGCCTGCCGGCCGAGGACGGGCTCGACATCCGCTCGGGACGCAAAGCCGGTGCCCGGATCAGGATCGCCGTGCCTGTCCTGCCGGGCATCGCCAATTTCGACGATCTCGACCCGCTCAAGCTGGAGGCGGATGTCGACCTCGCCATGATCGGCCCGGGGCAACCGCTGCCGGGCGATGCCGACCTCGTCATCCTGCCGGGCTCCAAGACGACGCTGCGCGATCTCGCGGCGCTGCGCCGGGAAGGCTGGGATATCGATATCCTCGCCCATCGCCGCCGGGGTGGGCGCGTGCTCGGACTTTGCGGCGGCTACCAGATGCTCGGGCGCGTGGTACGAGACCCGCTCGGGCTGGAGGGACCGCCGGAGGAGGCGCCGGGCCTCGGCCTGCTCGATGTCGCAACCACGCTCGACACTGATAAGTCCGTGCGCGAGGTGGGCTTCACCGATATCGGCAGCGGCGCCGAGGGCCGGGCCTATGAAATCCACCTCGGCCGCACGGACGGCGCCGATACCGCCCGGGCTCCGTTCCGCGTCGAAGGCCGGGCGGAAGGCGCGGCGAGCTCTGACGGGCGGGTCGCCGGCAGCTACCTGCATGGCGTCTTTGCTTCCGACGCGGTGCGCTCCGCATGGCTTTCTGCCGTCGACGACCAGCGGCGCGCGTCGGACCTGCATTACGAAGACGCGGTCGAAGCGACGCTAGATGCCCTTGCAGCGCATCTGGAACGCCATTTCGACACGCAAACACTGCTGGATCTCGCCCGAACCCGCATTTCGGGGTAGGCGGCCATTTCGGGAACCGCAGCCGCCCCCAGCGGTTCTCCTGGCAGGAGCGAGCAGGAGGATTGATGCACATCAAGGCAAAAGTCTTTATTCGCCATTATGTTGACGAATGACGAAATTCGTCATAACGATCAATTCTTCACTGCATTCGTTTGAAACAACCCAGCCGGCGGCGCCGTGAGCAACCCCGAACGCGATACCAGGCAGACCATCGTCGACACCGCCGAGCGCTTCTTCCGCGATATCGGGTACCAGAAGACGACCGTGGCGGACATCGCCAAATCCCTGCGGATGAGCCCCGCCAACGTCTATCGCTTCTTCGATTCCAAGAAGTCGATCAACGAGGCCGTGCTTGAGCGCTACAAGCGCGAGCAGGAAGAGGCGATCGCCACCATCGCCGACGAGGACCGGCCCGCCGCCGAGCGGCTGCGCGACATCCTCGCCACCTCCTATCGCCTGAACGCCGCTCGCTTTGCCGGCCATGCCCGGATGCAGGAAATGGTCTGCGCCGCGATGGAGGAGAGCTGGGACGCGATCATCGCCCATATCGAACGCTTCGACGTCGTCCTGCGCCGCGTCGTCGCCGACGGAATCGCGCGCGGCGAGTTCCGGCCGATGGAGCCGGCCCATGCCACGGGCTGCATCCGTACCGCGATGATCCGCTTCATGCACCCGCTGCTGATCACACAATGCGAGTGCATCCCCGGCCCGAATCCGGACGAGATGATCGCCTTCGTCCTCAGCGCGCTGGAAGCCCGGCCGCAGGCCCACTGAGCGATCCGCTAGATTTTTGATTTCGCATCGGCTTTCCCGAAAACCGCGCTCCACTTTTCGGGCCGATGCTCCGACGCGTTGACAAGCCGCCGAGGGAGCGGGATACCGCCCGGACATGGCCATCCTGCCCAAACAGAATCTCAAGAAGCTCGCCGTCGTCCTGCATGACCTCGCGGTCACGGCGCTGGCGATCTGGCTCGTGTTCGTCGTCCGCTTCGAAGGCGCGCTGCTCGTCGAGCATCTGCGCTATCTGCCGCGCTTCCTGCCCTTCTTCGTCGCCTATGCCGGGCTGGTCTACTGGCTATTCTCGCTCTACCGCTCGAAATGGCGCTTCGCCTCGCTGCCGGACCTCTCGAACATCGTCAAGGCGGTCTCCGTCCTGACCGTCTCGCTGCTCGCGGTCGACTATGTGCTGGTCGCGCCGAATTTCTACGGCGGCTTCTACTTCGGCAAGATCTCGATCGCGCTTTACTGGCTCGTCCAGATTGCGCTGCTCGGCGGGCCCCGCCTCGCCTATCGCTATTTCAAATACGCGCGGTCGCGCACCACGGCGGTGCGCGAGGCGAACCTGCCGGCGCTGCTGCTCGGGCGCGGCGTCGAGGTCGAGATGGTGATCCGCGCCATGGAAGCCGGCACGATGCGGCGCTTGCGGCCGGCCGGCATCCTGTCGCCGCGCATCGACGATCTCGGCCAGTCGATCCGCGGGGTGCCGGTGCTCGGGCTGCTCGGCGATATCGAGCGCATCGCGGGCGAGGCGGTGGAGCGCGGGGAAGCCTTCCGTCGCATCGTCGCCACGCCTTCCGCCCTATTGCCGGAAGCGCAGCCGGAAAAATGGCTGGCGCGGACGCGCAAGCTCGCGTTGCCGATCTCGCGCATCGACAGCCTCGGCGAGGGCGTGCGCGACACCGAGGTCGCCCCGCTGGAGATCGAGGACCTGCTGGTGCGCTCGACCGTCACCATCGACCGCGAGCGGCTGGGCGGATTCCTGAAGGGCAAGCGCGTCATCGTCACCGGCGGCGGCGGCTCGATCGGCTCCGAGATCTGCCTGCGCTGCGCAACCTTCGGCGCGGCCGAATTGCTCGTCGTCGAAAGCTCCGAGCCGGCCCTGTTCCAGATCAGCGAGCAGCTCTCGGTGCAGGCGCCCGACACCACCGTCTCCGGCGTTCTGGCCGATGTCCGCGACCGCGACCGCATCATGCCGCTCTTCGCCGGCTTCAAGCCTGACATCGTCGTTCATGCGGCCGCGCTGAAACATGTGCCCTATCTGGAGGCCGACTGGAGCGAGGGCATCAAGACCAATATCTTCGGCTCGGTGAACGTCATCGACGCCGCCGTCGCGGCCGGTGCCCGGACCTTCGTGATGATCTCGACCGACAAGGCGATCGAGCCCGTCTCGATGCTCGGCGCAACCAAGCGCTTCGCCGAGATCTACGCGCAATCGCGGGATGCGGAGCTCGTGGCCGCGGATTCCGGCATCCGGCTGGTCGCGGTGCGGTTCGGCAACGTTCTGGGCTCGGCCGGCTCGGTCGTGCCGAAATTCAAGGCGCAGATCGCCCGCGGCGGGCCGGTGACGGTCACCAGCCCGGAGATGATCCGCTATTTCATGACGATCCGCGAGGCCTGCGACCTCGTGCTGACCGCCGCCTCCCATGCCCGCGCTGGCGACGCTGAAGCCGATCGCGCCGCCGTCTACGTGCTCAAGATGGGCCAGCCGATGCGTATCATGGACCTGGCCGAGCGGATGATCCGCCTCGCCGGCTTCGAGCCGGGCGAGGACATCGAGATCATCGTCTCCGGCGTCCGGCCCGGCGAGCGCTTGAACGAGATTCTGTTCGCCCGCGACGAGCCGATGGCCGAAACCGGGCTCGACGGCATCATGGCTGCCAAGCCGATCTTCGCCGGCCGTGCCAGGATCGAGGCTTGGCTGACGCAGCTCCGGGCCGCCGTGAAAGCCAATGACCAGGCCGCGGCCAATGCCGTGCTCGACGAGGCGATCCCCGATTTCAGCCGGCGCGACTCGCGGCAGCCAGCCGCGCCAGCGCCGTCTGCGTCTCTGCCTGCGGCTGCCAGCCAGCGCTGAGCAGCCGCTCCGGCGGGGCGACGAGGCTGCCGGCCAGCTTCAGGAAGGTCTCCTCGCGGCCCGCGAGACGCGCCAGCCGGCGCAACCATGTTTCCGGCACCGGCAGCAGGCCGGGGCCACGCCCCAGCCCGGAGCGCATGGCGGCGAGCATATCCGCGACACTGATCGGCTCGGAATCGGCAACCGTATAGGCCTGCCGCGCCGGACAGGCCGGCGTCAGCGCGAAGAGGATGGCGCTGGCGAGATTCTCGACCGCAAGCAGCGAGCGCGGCGCCTTCAGCCCGCCGAGGGGCAACGGCACGGGCAAGCGCGCCAGCTTGAGCAAGGCCGCCATATTGGCTTTCACGCCCGGCCCGTAGATCAGGACCGGACGGAGCGCGATCCAATCGAGATCGCATGCGGCGAGCCCTTGCTCCGCCGCGAGCTTGGAGCGGCCGTAGACGTCGCCGGGGGCAGGCGTCGTGCCCTCTCGCAGCGGCGGGCCGTCGGAGGCGGCGGTCAGTGCCTTGATCGAGGAGAGATAGATAAAGCGGCCGATCCCGGCTGCCTCGGCGGCACGCGCGAGCTCCAGCGTCGCCTCAGTATTGATGCGCCTGTAGAGAGCCTCCTCGAGGCCCGGCCCGGCATGGGCGAGGCCGGCCAGATGCACGACATGATCGACGCCCTCCAGAGCGGCTCGCCAATCGACGTGAGCCGCCAGATCGCCGGTCACCACCGCTTCGGCGCCGGCCGGGACCGGTTGCGGCTTGCGCTGGGCGAGGCGCGGGCGATAGCCCGCCTGGATCAGGGCCGCAACGACATGCGGGCCGACGAAGCCGCTCGCGCCGGTGACAAGGACGCGCCCCTCAGCCACGGCGAGGCCCTGTCGCGAAGCGATGCAGGAGCAGGCCTGTCAGCGCGGCGGCGATGACGAGGCACGCGAACTGGACCGGCAGCGCCGGCCAGGCAAGCGATATACCCGCGATTACGGCAAGCGCCAGGTTGAGCAGGGCGAGGCGGCCGACGACGCCCATCACGCTGAAGCCGTTCGTCGTCGCCTGCTGGTAGAAATGCGAACGATGCGCCTCCCAGACCTTCTCGCCCCGGGCGAGGCGCCGCAGCAGCGTGATCGTCGAATCGGCGATGTGATAGAGCGGCAGGATCACGGCGGCGGCGAAAGCGCCGGTGCCGGCCAGGCGATAAAGCAGGTAGGCGGTGAGGAGCCCGATCGGCAGCGAGCCGACATCGCCGAGGAAGAGGCGGGCGACCGGCCGGTTGAAGGGGGCAAAGCCGAGGAGGCCGCCGCAGATCGCGGCGGCGAGCCAGCTCGTGACCGGGTCGATCGTGCCTGTCATGCCGGCCAGCGCCAGAGCTGCCGCGAGCGGCACCACGCCGGCGACCGTGATCCAGTCGAGCCCATCCATGAAATTGACGAGATTGACGAACCAGATCCCTGCCAGAAGCGCCAAGGCGCGCTCGACCGACAAGGGCAGGAATTCGGGAAACAGGCGCAGTTCCGGCGCGGTGCGAAACAGCACAAAGCCGACGCAGGCCGCCTGAAGGACCAGCCTGACGCTGGCCGGCAGGGGCCTGATATCATCCCAGGCACCGACGATCCCGAGCCCCGCCACGGCAAGGGCGAGCACGATAACGGCACGGATCGCCTCGCTCTCGACCGGTGCGAGCCAAAGCGACAGGCCCAATGCGGCGAAAGCCCCGGCGAGCACGGCGATGCCGCCGCCTTGCGGGGTCGGGATCGTGTGGCTGGAACGGGCATTCGGCCGCGCCAGCGCATAGCGCAGGAGAAGCGGGCGCAGCACCACGCACAGCACCGCCGCCAGAACGGCGGCGGCAGCACAGATCATGAGAGGGCGGAGCACGTTATCCAAAGTGCCCGCACCATAGTCGAGGCGGCGCAAAAGCCTAGAGGCCGCGCCGCCTTATCCGCGCGAAGCGGCTCGAGGCTAGTTCCGGAAGCCGATCAGCACGCCATCGGCGCCGAGCTGGAGCTGCAGGCCCTGGCGGCGCGTCGCGAGCTTGAGCGTCACGCCCTTGTCGTTGCGCAGCCATGTGGTGCCACGGCCCGCGTCACCGACGGCCCAGCCCTCCTTAAGCTGCACATAGGCCCCGGCGAAATCGGAGACCTGACGCAGCCCGTAGACCGTGCCCGTAGCGACCGAGCGCGCTGCGCCGATCGAGCCGATCCCGAGCCCGCCGACCGTGACCGGATAGGAGCGGCCGCGAAAGCGCAAGGTGCCGCCGCCGGCTTCGCCGGAGGCGATGAAGCCGGCCTGAACCTGCTCGAGGCGTACGGTGCCCGTCGAGGGGCCGAGCGTGCGTTGCTGCGCCATAGCCGGCGTGGCCAGCATCAAAACGGCGGCGATGGTGGTGGCTGTCTGCCTGATCGTCATCATATCCTGCTCCTTGCGCCGAACCGGTGGCGCAGCGGATCAACACACGAAAGACGGATTCGATCCCAAGCCAGGCAAAGGATTGTCGCGAGCCGGAGAGGGCAGCCGGATAATCGCGGCGCGTGCCTCCCGCACAGACGGCTCACTTGCCGCCTTTCTCGTTGCGCAAGGCGTTCGCGACCTGGTCGACAAGGCGGCGCGGATCGGGATGGCCGTCATATTCGATGACGCCGACATTCAGCGTGTTCTGGAGCACGGTCTGGCCGTCGATCGAGAAATGGGTCGCCGCATAACTGTCGACGATGCTGCGAGCGAACACCGCCGCCTCCCGGGCATCGCTCCCGACGCGAATGATCAGGAAGGTCTCGCGGCCCATGCTGAAGACCGTGTCGCTCGACCGCACGGCATTCAGCAGCATGGCGGCCGTCTGCTGGACGACCGTGTCGGCGCCGGCCTCGCCAAGACGGGCGCGCAGCGTATCGAACTGGGAGATCTCGAGCATGATCATCGAGAAGGGCCGGCTCGTCTTGCGGCGGAGCGCGACCTCGCGGGAGATCGCGGCCCGCAGATAGCGGCGGTTCAGCAGCCGCGAGAGCGGATCCTTGGCGCTGCCCATGTCGAAGGAATGGCTGAACTGGACGCTCAGGAGATTGTTGATCTGGCCGACGATCTGCCTGATCTCCCGCAGGAGTTTCTCGCGTCGTGCCGTATCCGCTTCATCATGCAGGCGCCGGACGAGTTCGTCCGCCTCGGCCACAAGCCGGGCGATCGACGCATATTCGGCGGTCCGGCCGAAGAGCAGGTTCGCCCGGTGGGAGAACCACAGGCCGAATTCGGACCGGCTCAGCGGCAGCACGCCATCGGCCTCGCCAGCGATATGGGACCCGAAGAAGACCGCCTGCGCCCATTCGGCGAGCGACGCCTTCTGCTTTTCCCGCTCGGCGCGGAAGTCATGGTCGATCGAGACCTGGCGAAGCGCTTCCTCCGCCCGCAGGTTGCGGTCGAGACCGCTGAGATGGGCGGCGACGATCGCCGCCGTCGCGACGTCGATGACGCCCGAGACGTAAAGCGCAGCCTGGGCGAATTCGTCGCGCGACAACCGCGTGTGCTTGAGATTGTTATAGATTCCGCGCTTGAACACGCGTGCCGCAAGCAGGCTCAGCGAGGTCGGAATCTGGATACGGGCATGCGTCGACCCGATCTCCGACTGGCGCATGAGGAAGGGCGTCGCCTCGATCGGCTCCTTCGGAAAGATATCGACGAGCCATTGCGACAGGGTCCCCCGAAACCGACGGGCGATGACCTCGCTGTCGAACAGGGCCTGGATCCGCACATGGTGCGCGAGATCCTTCCAGAGTTCGTCGACCAGCTCGACGGCAAAGTGCCGGACCGTGCTTGCCACCATAGCGCGTACCGGCGCCGGAATCGAGCTGCTCAAGGTTGAGATTTCAACCTTCAGTTGCGCGAAATCTTCATCTTCCCAGAGCGCTGCGCTCAGCATTTCATCTTATCCGGCAGAATATCGGCTCTCGATGAGGTCAACCGATAGTATCTTATAGTTATTAAACGACAACAAAGCTGCGCGCTTCTCGTTATCCATCCGTTAACACCTCTTAACGCGTTAACATCCTTTCTCCCAAAAATCCATGAAATTGGCCTGCAAATGGCCCGAAGCTCCTACTTGCCAGCGAAACACCGCGCCAAATCGTAAACCGCGACCCTGCCGTTGAACTTCCTTAACAAACCGTTGAACAGGCCCTTCAACAACACCATTCGTTATTTAACTTGGCTAGAGCTTTCTTCCCTGCGTCACATCGCGTCGGGGACGGACAATGGCTTTCAATCTCTTCAGCAGTGACCGCGCTTCGGCGCAGATTGCGGCGATCCAGCGCTCCCAAGCCGTGATCGAGTTCGACATCGCGGGAACGGTCCTTCGCGCCAACGAGAATTTCCTGGCGGCGACAGGCTACGAGCTCGCCGAGATCGTCGGTCGCCCTCACGCGCTCTTCATGCGCAATGACGAGGCGGACGCGCCCGACTACAAGGCGTTCTGGAGCGCGTTGCGTCGCGGAGAGCCGCAGGAAGGGCAGTTCCTGCGCCTGCGCAAGGACAGCGCGCCGCTCTGGCTGCAAGCGATCTATGCCCCGATCCTGGGGCGCGGCGGCAAACCGACCAGGATCGTGAAATTCGCGACCGACATCACGGCGCAGAAGGCCGAAATCGCCAATTCGGAAGCCCAGATCGCCGCGATCCGCAAGTCGCAGGCCGTCATCGAGTTCAACCTCGACGGCCTCGTCCTCGATGCCAACGAGAATTTCCTGAACGCCCTCGGATACCGCCTCGACGAGATCAAGGGCCGGCATCACCGCCTGTTCGTCGCGCCGGAGCAGCATCAGTCGGATGAATACAAGCGCTTCTGGTCGAAGCTCGGCCGTGGCGAATACGACGAGGGCGAGTATCTGCGCCTCGGCAAGGGCGGCCGCCGGATCTGGATCCAGGCCACCTACAACCCGATTCTCGATTCGGCGGGGCGGCCGTACAAGGTGGTCAAGTTCGCCTCCGACATCACGGAGCGCCGCCGCGCGCAGGAGGCCCTCCAGCTCACCGTCGCAGAAACCCGTGAGGTCGTTGCGGCCGCCAAGCAGAAGAACCTCAATCCGCGCATCGACATGGCCGGCAAGGCCGGCGACCTGCGCAATCTCTGCGAGGGCGTGAACGCGCTGATCGAGACGCTCTGCGACGTGGTGACGACGACGGCCGACATCTCGGGCACGCTGAGCGCCGGCTCCTCAACGATCAACCAGGACAGCCGCAATCTCGCGCAGCGGACCGAGGAGCAGGCCAGCAGCCTCGAAGAAACGGCCGCGACGACCGAAGAACTCGCGGCCTCCGTCAAGCAGAGCGCGGCGCGGGCGCAGGAGGCGACGGCGCTCGGCGAAAAGGCGAATGCCATCGCCAATCGCGGCGGCGACATCGTCACGGCGGCGATCGCAGCGATGGAGCGCATCGAGCGCGCTTCCGCCAATATCGCCGAGATCATCAACGTCATCGACACGATCGCCTTCCAGACCAACCTGCTGGCTCTGAATGCCGCCGTCGAAGCGGCGCGTGCCGGCGAAGCCGGGCGCGGCTTCGCGGTGGTCGCCTCGGAGGTGAGGGCGCTCGCCCAGCGTTCCAGCGATTCGGCCAACGACATCAAGAAGCTGATCACGAACTCGGCCGAGGAGGTCGCGGCCGGCGTTAAGCTGGTCCGGGAAGCCGGCAGCGCGCTGACCGAGATCGTGCAGTCGTCGCAGCAGGTTTCCACGGCCCTGGGCGATATCTCGATCGCCTCGCAGGAACAGGCCAATGGAATCGAAGAGGTCGCCAAGGTCGTGGCGCATCTCGACGAGATGACGCAACAGAACGCCACGATGGTCGAGCAGAGCCATGCCGTCGCCGGCACGCTGGAGGATTCGGCGAAGCGACTCCAGTCCCTCGTCACCTCCTTCCAGATCCCGCCGGAGCGGCTGAGCGGCAAGACCGACAGCGTCGCCTTCACGCGCCCGGCCCGGGACGAAGCCGCGCCGGCCCCGAACGGTCCCGCCCGGCTGCAGCGCAAGGTGCTGCGCGCCATGAACGGCGGCCGCGACAACTGGGCGGAATTCTAAAGGCCGCCCACCGCTAGGACTTAGGGCCTGCGCCCGGCTGCTCCATGCGACGCGCACGCCATCTCCGAGGACAAGACGATGACGCAGGACGATATCAGCAATTGCATCGCCGGGCTGGCCAGCGCCCAGATCAGCCTGTTCGGCATCCTGTTCAAGCATCTGGAGAACCGCCTCGGCGGCGAGATCAAGCGCGAATTCGCCGACGAACTCAGCCGGATCATGATCATCGCCGAGCAAAGCGGGCAGCCTATCCAGCCCTTGCAGCGCATCATCTTCGAGCATGTCGGCGACTGGCTGAAATCCCCCGATCGCGGCTGGACGCCGGTCGTGATCGACGGGGCGAAGGCAACGGCGGGCGCGGCCGCCCCGACATGCGGCAGCTGAACCTCACGGAGCCTGAAAGACTTTCGCGCTCCGGCTGACCCGAAGATGTGCGGCCGCGCTCAGTGCCTGTAAGGGGGCCCCGGGATCTCTCCAGATTACGGTTTTCCGGGCGCTGACAACGATAGCAACCGCGACCGATCCGAGCGCGATTGCGCGATTGCGACTTACCAGCTCACGCGCAGGCCTGCCCGGCCGGTCATGCTGTAGCTGTCGGCGAAATGGGCCAGGCTGGTCTGGGCCTCGACCTCGCCATAGAGCGCATAGCGGCCGGTTTCGTATTTGGCGCCGAGGCCGAGCCCGCCCCAGAGCCGTTCTCCACGGCTGGTCAAAGGCGTGCCGGCGACCGTTGCCGTCGTCCCGCCCAGGAATTCGTAACGCAGGTTGGCGATGCCGTAGAGCGAGGCGTTGACCGTTCGTCCTGCGCTGTCGCGCCAGCTCTGCCGGTAGTCAGCGGAGATGCCGAGCCGCCCTCGCAGGCTGTCGCCGTCGGTCAACGCGACGCGGGCGCCGAACGGATCGACGAAGCTGTCGGCGTCGACATGGGAGTAGGTCAACTGCGCCTGCGGCGTCAGCGACCAGGCGCCTGACAGCGCGATGCGCTGCCCCAGCTCGAGCCCCAGCGCATAGCCGAAACCGCCCTTGCCCTTGGCGAGCTGACGCCCGGCCGTGGTGGAGGAGAGGTCGCTGTCGAACCAGCTGAGCTTCGTCTGCGCGTCGGCATAGAAGCCCGACGCGCCGTACCAGGTCAGCGCCCCGCCGAAACCGCTGCCGGAGGCCTTGATCTTGCCGTGCCCGAAGACCGACGACATATCGGCCAGCGCTTCGCCATGATGCAGCGTCACGCCTCCGACGAGCGTGCCGGCTTCGCTGGCGAAAACCTGCCCGTCGGCGCCGGCCTGGAGGCGCCAGCTATCGATCATGTAGTTCGTGCCGGTCGTCGAGAAGGCCGGCGTGAGGCGGCTGTGGGCCGCATCGATGCGAGCCCAGATCGCACGGCCAGCCGCGTTCGCGGAGTCGTCAGCTCTGCCGTTGAAGCGCTCGCCGACGCGCTGGCGCAGGGTCTGCAGCTCGTTCAGGCTCTGCAGGACCTGGCCGTAGGCTTCGTAGACGGGCGCGCCGGGCTGGTAGATCGGTCCTGTGACGGTTGGCGATGAGCCGGGAGAAGAGGGCGGCGCGATATAGGCCGAGCGCAGATACCAGTCGCCGTCATTCGGCGTGCTGATGCCGTTCTTCTGAAGGGTATAGGCATAGGCGCCGGCGACGACGGCCTGCTGACCCTGGAAGACATAATTGCCCTGGAGCGTGAAGGCGCCGTTCGAGGCTCCGCCGACATCGACGACCTTGATGCCCTCGATGGTCTGCGCGCCGGCGCCACCCTGGTTCAGCACCCTGACGAAGGTCGTGCCGGCCGTGTTGCCGGTGATGACGAGGCGGTCGGACGGCGAAGCATCGCCACCGAGCACGGTTTCGATCTCGAGCCGGCCGCCATTGCCGAGATAGTTGCCGTTGATGGTCAACGTACCGATCGAATTGCCTGGTGCGATCGTGCCGCCTGGCTGATTGATCGTCGAGCCGACCGTGCCGATGCCCTGGAGGCGACCGCCGATGACCTCCATCGTCCCGCCGAGGATCCCGTTCACGGCGAGCGTGCCGGCCAGCACGCTGCCGGCGCCGGTATAGGTCGCGCCGCTGTTGCCGGTCAGCTCCAGCTTGCCCGCTCCGTCCTTGATCAGGGCGCCCGCGCCGGTGAAGCTGGGGGAGATGCCGATATCATGGCCATCCGTGTCGATGACGGCGCCATTCCCGGTGATGAAGATGGTGCGCGTGTCGAAGCCCCTGAAGAAGGTGGGGTTGTCGGATGTGGCGCGCAGCAAGCCGCCGTCGAAGGTGACGATTGCCGTGCCGTCGCCGCCCCGGATCCCACTGGTTTCGAGAACGCCTCGGCTGCCCCCGATATCCACCAGGGTCACGTTCCCGCTCGCGCCCGAATTCATGCCGATCAGGACGCCGCCTTCGGCCCTAACCAGTCCACCATCCACCGTCAGCGTGCCGGTGCCGAAGTTGGCGATGGTCAGGCTGTACGGCGCCATCACCCAGCTTGACCCCACGCCGGTCACGTTCACGCTGCCGGTGCTGCTGGCTCCGATATAGCCCTGATTGCTGCGGACACTGGCGCCGTTTTCAATGCGCAAAGTGCCGACGCCAAAGCTGCCGACGCTAAATTGCCCCGCATTCGTCCAGGTCGTGCCCGGGCCGGTCAGGACGGCATCGCCCACCGCCCCATCGCCGACGATGCCATCCGCGCTCGAAATCGTCGCGCCGCCCTCGACACGCAGAGTTCCGGCGCCGTACGTGCCGACGCTCAGCCGCCCGCTATTCTGCCAGGACGAGCCGATCCCGCTGACCAGGGCGCTGCCGATTCCCAGGGTATCACCACCGATATAGCTGGTGACGCTAGAGACCCGGCCCCCGGCAAGAATGTTCAGCGCGCCAACACCATTGCTACCAATCAAAAGACTACCGGCGTTGGTCCAGGTTGAAGCGCTGCCGTTGCTGCCGACGCCCGAGACCGTGACCGTACCCTGGCTGCCGAGATCGCTGGCGATATAGCCGTTCAGGCTGCTGACTTTGCCGCCATCGAGGATGGTCAGCGAGCCGGTGCCGGACTGCCCGACGACGAGGTCGCCGTTATTGGTCCATGTCGATGCATTGCCGCTGCCGTCGGTGCCTGAAACGGTGACGGTGCCATTGCCAGTCACGTCGTTGCCGACCGTGCCGAGATCATTGGTCACGGTTCCACCGGCCGTGATGTTGAGCTGTCCGATGCCGGTATCGCCGACGACAAGATCCCCGCCGACGGCCCAGTTCGGTGTCTGAGCCGGGCCCGGGTTCAGGTCGCCGCTACCGGTGACCGGTTGCGCGCGCGCCGGAAAGCCGGCGGCGCAGAGCAGTGCGGCGATCGCCGTCGACAAAAGCAGCGGCTGGCCGCGGAAGCCGGAAGCGATAGGGTTCGTGGTGGTCCGTCTCGACACGCTTTCCAGCCCCCCGGCCGTGATGTCATCCTTGATCGTCCGCTTCATCGCGTGGCGGTGGCTCCACGGACAATCCCGCTTCAAGCGAATCGACGCTACCGACTGCATAATTTGAAGTTCAATCGTTAATCGTCAATATAAAGGGCGGCTTATCTGTATCGATTGTTGGTCCCAGATAGCAGCCGAACGCTCTCACTTGGTTGTATAGCCGCCGTTGACGAGAATGGTCTGTCCGGTCATCCACCAGCCCTCCGAGACGAGAAAGCGGATGAAGGGGACGATGTCCTCGATGTCGGTCAGGCCCGTCCTGGTGAACTTCGACAGAGCTGCCGCCGCCTTGTGATAGGCTTGAGCGTCGGCGGCTTCGGCCGGATAGAAGAACGGCGTGTCCATCGGGCCCGGGCCGATCGCGGTCACCGAGATGCCATGCCCAGGCCATACCGACGGCCCGCTCGTCACCGGGCACGATCGGCAAGAGCAGGAAGGGCCGCGCTGCGCGGCGAGCCGAACGACCGCTGAACAAGTGGCGGGGAAGCGGGGAACGCCCGATCAGAGGTAGGCCGTCGTAAGGGGCTGACGTTCCAGGAGATTTTTGGAGCGGGCGATCGGGATCGAACCGACGACATTCAGCTTGGGAAGCTGACGTTCTACCACTGAACTACGCCCGCATGCCCTTCACGCTAGCGAAGCAGCGCGCGGCAGGCCCGCGTTCATAGCGGGTCCGAGCCCGGGTGTCATCCGGGAATCGCGCAGCCCCGGCACTGCGAGGCAAGGCGTGTCCGCGCCGGCTCAGCCCTTGAAATGCTTGGAGAGCTTCAGGGCCTGGCCCTGGTAGTTCGACTTGAGATCGGCGCCGTAGAGCGCCTCCGGCCGGGCCGCCATGCTCTCATAGACGAGGCGGCCGACGATCTGGCCGTCCTCGATGATGAAGGGCACGTCGCGAGAGCGGACCTCGAGCACGGCCCGCGCGCCCTGGCCGCCGGCGGCGCGATGGCCGAAACCGGGGTCGAAGAAGCCGGCATAATGCACGCGGAATTCGCCGACGAGCGCATCGAAAGGCGTCATCTCGGCGGCATAGTCCGGCGGGACATGCACCGCTTCCTTGGAAGCCAGGATATAGAACTGGCCGGGGTCGAGGATCATGCTGCCGGAGCCGTCGTCAGGGATCGGCTCCCAGAATTCGGCGGCGCGATAGGCGCCGACGCGGTCGACGTCGATCAGCGCGGTGTGATGCTTGCCGCGATAGCCGAGCAGGCCGTCGAAGCCGGAGAGATCGACGCTGACGGCGACACCGCCCTGGAAGGAGGGCTCGGCCGCGCTGACGAGCGTTTCGCGGGCGTGGATCTCGCCGAGCGCACGATCGTCGAGACGGGTCTCGCCGGCCCGGAAACGAATCTGCGACAGGCGCGAGCCGGAGCGGACCAGAACAGGGAAGGTCCGCGGCGAGATCTCGATGAAGAGCGGGCCTTCATAGCCGTCCTCGACCAGATCGAACTCGCGGGCCCGGTCGGTGATGACGCGGGTGAAGACGTCGAGCCGGCCCGTCGAGCTCTTCGGATTGGCGGCGGCGCGCAGGCCCTTGGGCAGGCGCAGGCCTTCCATCAACTCGGCGATGTAGACGCAGTCGGTCTCAAGCACCGCGCCCTGCGTCAGATCGATCTCGTGGAGCGAGAGATCGTCGATGCGGCTATGCACCGTGCGGTCGGGACCCGGCAGGAACGAGGCACGGACGCGATAGGCCCGCGCGCCCAGGCGCAAATCGAGGCTCGCGGGCTGGATCTGCCCCTCGGCCGGGGGCCGGGCGAGCGTGATCGCTCCCGCCTCGATGAAGGCGCGGATGGAGCTGTCGGGCTGGATGCCGGGCTTGAAGGTCAGCATGCGCGTTCCGCTGGGGATAATCGATCATAGCTAGCGAAGCGGGCTACGAAGGCCAAGCATGGCGTCTACGGGGCATGCGTGGCTCGCCGGGTTGTCCACGCCAGAATCGCCGCAGCCCCGCATTGACGCTGGCGCCGGACGGCCGGTAACACATCACGGCGGCACAGCCGCGACCGGCCGAAGCGGAGCCTTCGATGTATCAGGCCCTGACACATGGCGTGCGCGTGACGGCGGCGCCGAGCTTCATGGATGCGGAATCCTCGCATGCGCAGGGCCGCTATTTCTGGGCCTATGCGATCGAGATCGTGAATCTCTCGACGCAGACCGTGCAGTTGATGACCCGGCACTGGTTCATCACCGACGGGCGCGGCGAGGTCCACGAGGTCCGCGGCGAGGGGGTGGTCGGCAAGCAACCGGTGCTGCGGCCGGGCGAGAGCTTCAACTACACCTCGGGCTGCCCGCTGACCACGCCTGATGGTTCGATGCACGGTTTCTATGCCATGCAAGGTGAGAACGGCACGATCTTCGATGTCGAGGTGCCGCTCTTCCCGCTCGATTCCCCCTATGTGAAGAAGGTTCTGCATTGACCGCCTCCGCTCACGCCGGGCAGCGCCATGCGCCGCTCGAAATGCTCGCCCGCCTCGTTTCCTTCGACACGGTCAGCGACAAGTCCAATCTGGCGCTGCTCGATTTCGTGGAGGACTACCTCGCCGGCTGGGGCGTCTCCTCCGTGCGCTTTCCCAATGAGACCGGCGACAAGGCTGCCCTGTTCGCGACAATCGGCCCGCAGGATCGCGGCGGCATCGTGCTCTCCGGCCATACCGACGTGGTGCCGGTGGCAGGGCAAGCCTGGAGCCGCGACCCGTTCACGCTGCATGTCGAGGATGGCAAGGCCTATGGCCGCGGCGCCGTCGACATGAAGGCCTTTCTCGCGCTCGGACTTGCGCTGGTTCCGGATTTCCTGGCGGCCAATCTCAAGACCCCGATCCATCTCTTCCTGTCCTATGACGAGGAGGTGACCTGCCTCGGCGTCATCGACGGCATCGCCGCGATGGGCAAGACGCTGCCGCGGCCGCGCGCGGTCATCGTCGGCGAACCGACCATGCTCGACATCTGCGACGCGCATAAGGGCGTGCGGACCTTCCAGACGGTGGTGAAAGGCTTCGCGGCCCATTCCTCCAAGCCGGAGCTCGGCGCCAGTGCCGTCCATGCCGGCGCTTTGCTCGCAGCCGAGCTCGATCATATGGCCGAGGACGCCAAGACACGTCCGGACCCGAGCGGTCGCTTCGATCCGCCCTATGACACCATCCATATCGGCACCTTCCATGGCGGCATCGCCCGCAACATCCTGGCCGATCGCAGCGAGATTCTCTGGGAGATCCGGACGGTTCCGACGTCCGACCCCGAGGCCGGCCCAGCCCGTTTCGCGAAGACGGCCGACAAGGTTCTGGCGCGGATGCGAACGACCGCACCGAGCGCGGCGATCGAGACGCAGATGACCTCGGACGTGCCGGGGTTGGCGCCCGATCCCGGCTCCGAGGCCGAGCGGCTCGCCATGCGGCTCTCCGGCCGCAACCACACGATCGCTGTCGCCTATGCGACCGAGGCCGGGCATTTCCAGCAGGCGGGGCTTCCGACGGTGGTCTGCGGCCCCGGCTCGATCGACCAGGCGCATCAGCCGGACGAGTACATTACGCTGGAGCAATTGGCGGCCGGAGAGGCCTTCATGCGCAAGCTGATGGCGGAGTGCCAGACGGGCTGAGCCCATTTTTCACCGTCATTCCGGACAAGCGGCGCAGCCGCGCTGATCCGGAATCCATCAAAGAGCGTCGCGCTCTACGATGGATTCCGGGTCTCCGCTTCGCTGTGCCCGGAATGACGCCAAGTGACGGCCTGGAGGGCTGGAGGGCTACTGCCCCGCCGTCTGCCCCTCTTCGACCTCAGCGGGATCGAAGGAATAGCGCCGCGAGCAGAACTCGCAGGTGACGCCGAGCTTGCCGTCATCGGCGATCATCGCCTTGCGATCCTCCGGCGCGAAGCCGCGCAGCATCGAGAGCACGCGCTCGCGCGAGCAGCGGCAGGCCTCATGCACGACAACCGGCTCGAAGACGCGGGCGCCGCGCTCGTGGAACAGGCGGTAAAGCAGGCGCTCGCTTTCCAGCGTCGGATCGAGCAGTTCGTGATCCTCGACCGTCTCGACCAGCGAGCGCGCCTCCATCCAGGCATCGTCGGCGATGCCGTCCGGATCGGTTCCGGCGAGAATCTCATGGCCTTCGGGCGCGTCGCCGGGATGGATGTCGGCCGCGCGCAGGCGATCCGGCGAATGCGGCATGAACTGCACGAGGATGCCGCCGGCGCGCCATTGCGGGCGCCCGCCGGTGGTGACGGTGCCGACGCCGAGACGGACCCGCGTCGGGATCTGCTCGGACTGGCGGAAATACTGATGCGCGGCTTCTTCCAGGCTCTGGCCTTGCAAGGCGACGATGCCCTGGTAGCGCGTCGTGGCCGAGCCCTGGTCGACGGTCATGGCGAGATGGCCCTCGCCGAGCAATTCGCCGGTCGAGACCTTGTCGAGCGCGATCGCCTCGGCGAGCTTGGCCTCGTCGATATGGGCGACGGCCCGGAAATTATCCGGCGCGTTGAAGTCGACGACCATCATCGGGATGGCGCCGTCGCTCTTGGTCTGGAGCTGGAAGCGGCCCTCGAACTTGAGCGCTGTGCCAAGCAGGACGGTGAGCGCAGCCGCTTCGCCAAGCACGCGCGAGACCGGCTCGGGATAGCCGTGACGATCGAGGATCGTGTCGATCGACGCTCCCAGCCGCACGACGCGGCCGCGCACGTCGAGATCGGGCACGGCGAAGGGAATGACCCGATCGTCGAGCCCCGCGGTGCTCATGGTGTCGTCCACGGCCATCAGGCCGCCACTCCGCCGAAGCACCAGGCGAGAATGCCCTTCTGAGCATGGAGACGGTTTTCGGCCTCGTCGAAGACGGCCGATTGCGGGCCGTCCATGATCGCGTCCGTGACCTCCTCGCCGCGCGAGGCCGGCAGGCAATGCATGAAGATCGCGTCCTTCTCGGCGCGCTCCATCAGCCGGTCATCGACCTGATAGGGCCGCAGCAGGTTGTGGCGGGTGCCCTCGTCGTCGTCGCCCATCGAGACCCAGCAATCGGTGATGACGCAATCGGCGCCCTCGACCGCTTCCTCGGGACGGTGGGTCAGCTTGATGCGGGCGCCCTGCTTCTTGGCCCAGGCGATCAGGGCCGGCGGGGGGCTGAGTTCCTCGGGCGTCGCGACGGACAACTCGAAATCGAGTCGGCCGGCGGCATGGACCCAGGAGGTCAGCACGTTGTTCGTGTCGCCGGTCCAGGCGATGCGCTTGCCCTCGATCGCGCCCTTGCGCTGCTCGAAGGTCATGACATCGGCCATGACCTGGCAGGGATGCTGGCGCTTGGTCAGGCCGTTGATCACCGGGACGGTGGCGTATTTCGCCATCTCGACCAGCGAATCGTGATCCAGGATACGGATCATGATCGCATCGACATAGCGCGAGAGCACGCGGGCGGTGTCGGCGATGGTCTCGCGCTCACCGAGTTCGATCTCATGGCCCGCAACCATCATCGGCGAACCACCGAGCTCACGGATGCCGACATCGAAGGAGACGCGGGTGCGCAGGCTCGGCTGCTCGAAGATGGTCGCGACGACCTTGCCTTCGAGCAGACGGTCGCCGGCAGCCGCGGGGGTACGGCGTCGCGCCTTGATCTCCTCGCCCGTGCGCAGGATCGCGCGCAGCTCGCTGCCGGAGAAATCGGAGAGATCGAGGAAATGGCGCGTCACGGGCGCTTCCTTCGCTTCGCTGGTGTGGGTCTTGCGGGTGAACTTATTCGGCAGCCGGGCGCTTCAGCGTGGCCTCGACGGCAGACGCCGTCTTGTCGAGGCGCGACACCGCCTCGGCCACATCGGCCTCGGTGATGATCAGCGGCGGCAGCAGGCGCACGACATTGTCGCCGGCGCCGACCACGAGCAGGCCGTGGGCACGGGCTTCGTTGACGAAGTCGGTGTTGAGCGTGTGCAGCTTGAGGCCGAGCATCAGGCCCTCGCCGCGAATCTCGGCGATGACGTCGGGATGCTTGTCCTTGAGCTCGGCCAGCGACTGCTTCAGGCGAAGAGCGATCTGACCGACATTCTCGATGAAGCCGGGCGCCAACACCACGTCGAGCACGGCATTGCCGACCGCCATGGCGAGCGGATTGCCGCCGAAAGTGGTGCCGTGGGTGCCGAGCGTCATGCCGGAAGCCGCCTCTTCGGTCGCGAGGCAGGCGCCCATCGGGAAGCCGCCGCCGATGCCCTTGGCGATCGACATGATGTCGGGCGAGACGCCGTACATCTCATGGGCGAAGAACTTGCCGGTGCGGCCGACGCCGGTCTGGATCTCGTCGAAGATCAGCATCAGGCCCTGTTCGTCGCAGAGCTCGCGCAGCAGCTTGAGGAAACGGGCCGGCACGGAGCGCAGGCCGCCCTCGCCCTGGATCGGCTCGATCATCAGCGCGGCGGTTTCCGGCGTGATCGCGGCGCGCAGCGCCTTCTCGTCGTCGAAGGGCACCTGGTCGAAGCCGTCGACCTTGGGGCCGAAGCCGTCGATATATTTCTGCTGGCCGCCGGCGGCGATGGTCGCCAGCGTCCGGCCGTGGAAGGCGCCTTCGAAGGTGATGATGCGGTAGCGCTCGGGATGGCCCTTCGCGGCATGATACTTCCGCGCCATCTTGATGGCGCACTCGTTCGCCTCGGCGCCCGAATTGGTGAAGAAGACGCGTTCGGCGAAGGTCACCTCGCAGAGCCGGCGAGCCAGCCGCTCGCCATCCGGCGCGCCATAGAGGTTCGAGGTGTGCCAGATCTTGCCGGCCTGCTCGGTCAGCGTCTTGACGAGATGCGGATGGGCGTGGCCGAGCGCATTGACCGCGATGCCGGCGCCGAAATCGAGATAGCGGGTGCCGTCAGCCGTGATCGCCCAGGGGCCTTCGCCGCGCTCGAAGGCGACGGGGGCACGAGCATAGGTCGGGACAAGCACGGACTGGCTGGCGGAAACAGGGGCGGGAGCCATGGGGCGAAGATCCTCGCGAAGGGGACGGGGTGAGATCGGATTGGCGCTGGACGGAGAACGACGATCCGGGGATGGACGCTGCATAATGCAGCCATGATACGACCCGGCGGCGACGTTATCGTCGCACCCAGCTCCTGACCTCTCGTCGCGCCGTCATCCGCATCGTCGGAACCTTGATCCGCCAAACATAAGCGCCGCCCGAGCATGGGCGGCGTCACCTTGTGGATAAATATGCTTAAGGCGGCCGCGACTGTCAATTGAATGCCGCTGGGACAGTGTTGCCGAAAGGATTCGCTTGACGGCTCAATCGCGAATCGCCTGGGGAAAAGCCCAATTCGGATTCGGCGACTCTTGTTCGCGAGTCACCGCAGCTTGTATGGTCGGCTTCGTCAGATACGACATTTCGTGCGGCGCCTCCTGTACCGTCTGTTGCGGCAGCAACGGCTTTGTCCCAGCGACATAAGCCGCCGGTTCCGGATTCCGTCACGAAGCGCCCTTAAAGGCAGGACCCGCGAGGGGCCTGCCGGACAAGACAGGTGATGCGGATGAACGAAGCCGGAGCATGGACGGAAGAGCGCGTCGAGCAGCTCAAGAAGCTCTGGAGCGACGGGCTGAGCGCCAGCCAGATCGCCGCCGAGCTGGGTAACGTCACGCGCAATGCGGTGATCGGCAAGGTCCACCGTCTCGGCCTTTCGGGCCGGGCCAAGAGCGCGGCGCAGCCTGCCGCGCCACGCAACAACGCCCCGCGCAAGGCTCCGGCCCGCTCGCCGAGCCATCCGATGGCGGCGCCCGCCCCGACGCGCGGCGCCCATGCGCTGGCGCCGGACTTCGCCCCCGAGGCGGAGATCGAGGTCGACGCCGCGCCCGTGCAATCCGATGACGTGGTGATCCCGTTCTCCGAGCGCGTCACCATCATGGACCTGCGCGAATATATGTGCCGGTGGCCGATGGGCGACCCGACGACGCCGGAATTCCGCTTCTGCGGCGCCCGCTCGCAGACCGGCCTGCCCTATTGCAGCCACCACGCCCGCATCGCCTACCAGCCCGCCGCCGACCGCCGTCGCGACCGGAGCAAGGTCCGGGCCTGATCGGGTTTCGGAGCATCGCATAAGAAAACCGGCCGAAAGGCCGGTTTTTTGTTGTCTGCGTGAAGGGTACGTCATGCTCGGGCTCGACCCGAGCATCTCCTGCCGGAAGGGCTCCGTGGGCCTCATCATGCCCGGGATTCTCGGGTCTGCGCTTCGCTTCGCCCGAGGATGACGGCAGTGCGGATGCTCACAATCTCCGCTTCTTCTCCAGCGAGCGGCTCCAGCGCGAGAGAGCGAAGCAGATCAGCCAGTAGATCGCGCCCGAGAAGGCATAGGCCTCCATGTTCATGCCGACCCAGTTGGGATCGGCGAGCGAGGCCTGGGCGATGCCGAGCAGGTCGAGGATCGAGACGACCAGCACCAGCGTCGTGTTCTTGATCAGGGCGATGAACTCATTGGTCATCGCCGGCAGCGAGATGCGCAAGGCCTGCGGCAGGACGATCAGCCCCGTCGCCTTCCAGTAGGGGAGGCCGAGCGCGGTCGCGGCCTCGCGCTGGCCCTTGGGCAGGGCCTGCAGGCCGCCGCGCACCGCTTCCGCCATATAGGCGGCGATGACGAAGCCAAGCCCGATCACGGCGCGCGCCAAACGGTCGATGCCGATGCCGCCGGGCAGGATCAAGGGCAGCAGGAGCGAGGCCAGGAAGATCACCGCGATGATCGGCACGCCGCGCCAGAACTCGATGAAGATCACGCTGATCAGCCGGATGATCCTGAGTTCCGACTGCCGGCCGAGCGCGAAGAGAATGCCCAGCGGGATCGCGATCAGGCTCGAATAGATCGAGATGAACAGAGTGAGCATCAGCCCGCCCCAGTCGCGCGTCTCGACGTAAGTCAGGCCGAAGCCGCCGGAGAGCAGCCAGATGCCGAGCGGCGGCAGGATGACGAGCATGGCGAGGCCGAGCTTCAGGCGGAAGCGCTGCGGCGCCAGGACGACCGAGGCGATGCCCAGCACGAAGGCGATGCCGGCGATATCGACCCGCCAGCGCTGATCGACGGGATAGAGCCCGTACATGAACTGGCCGAAGCGGGCGCGGATGAAGACCCAGCAGGCGCCGCCGGGGGCGCAATCGGCCCGCGTCGAGCCGACCCAGGTCGCATCGATCACGGCCCAGCGGACCAGCGGTATGGCGATCCAGGCGATCAGCACCACCAGAACCACGCTGGTGAAGCCGGTGAAGGGCGTGCCGAACAGGCGCTCGCGCCAGAGGGAGAGGGAGGAGGTCCGGGTCATCGCGTCACCAGGGCGATGCGGGCATTGTACCAGTTCATCAGCGCCGACACGGCGAGGCCGATGACGAGATAGACCGCGAGCGTCATGGCGATGATCTCGATCGCCTGGCCGGTATTGTTGAGCGCCGACCCCATGAACAGGCTGACCACGTCGGGATAGGCGATCGCCGCGCCGAAGGACGAGTTCTTGAGCACGTTGAGATATTGGTTGGTCAAGGGCGGGGTCATCACCCGCAAGGCCTGCGGAATGACGACGAGGCTCAAGATGCGGCTGGGCCGCAGGCCCAGCGCCGAGGCAGCCTCGCTCTGGCCCTTGGCCACGGATTCGATGCCGCCGCGCACGATCTCGGCGATGAAGCCGGCGGTATAGGTAACGAGCGCCGCGAGCAGCGCGACGAATTCGGGGATGACGACGAAGCCGCCGCGATAGTTGAAGCCGCGCAGGACCGGAATGTCCCAGCGCGTGGCGAGGCTGGCCCAGGCGATGGCGAGCGCCGGGACCACGAGGATCAGGCCGATACCCATGGCGAGCAGCGGCGCGTCCTGCCCGGTCCGTTCCTTGCGCTTGCGCGCCCAGGCGCTGGCCAGCCAGTAGCCGACCCAGGAGACCAGGATCGCCAGCGCCGCCCAGCGGAAATTATCGGGCGCATCCGGCAGCGGAATGGTGATGCCGCGGTTGTTGAGGAAGGCGACGCCGAACAGGCCGATGCTCTCGCGCGGCTGCGGCAAGGCGGCGATGACGCCGAAATACCAGAACAGCACGAAGAACAGCAGCGGGATGTTGCGGACGAACTCGATATAGGCCCCGGCGATGGTCGAGAGCAGCCAGTGCGAGGACAGGCGCGCGATGCCCAGCGCGAAGCCGAGCAGCGTCGCCAGCACGATCGCGATCACGCTCACCAGCATGGTGTTGGCGACGCCGACCCAGAACAGCGCGAGGATGTTGTCGGACTGGGTGTAGCCGGTCAGGACGAAGGGCACCTCGATGCCCGATGTCCGCCAGAGGAAGTCGAAGCCCGAGGCGATGCCGGCCTTGACCATGTTCTCCGAGGCATTGCGCACGAAGAACACGGTGAGGCCGACGAGCAGCAGGATCAGGGCGATCTGGTAGAACCAGTCCCGGACGCGTTTGTCGTTGATGAAGGATAGAACCTTGGCCAAAGGCGGTCCTCCGGCAGGAGGCTGGGAGGAAAGCCAGCGGTCATTCCGGGCGGAGCGAAGCGGAGACCCGGAATCCAGCGTAGGGCAATACGCGCTACTATGGATTACGGATCGGCGCCGCTACGCGGCTTGTCCGGAATGACGGCTGCGCTTCATTGTCGAGCGCGGACGTCCGGGAAGCCCGCTCTCACTGGAAGGGTGGGGTGAAGAGCAGGCCGCCCTTGGTCCAGAGCTGGTTCTGGCCGCGCTCGAGCTTCAGCGGCGAACCCATGCCGACGGTGCGCTCATAGCTTTCGCCGTAATTCCCGACCTGCTTGATGGCGTTGTACATCCAGTCGTTCGAGAGCCCCATCATCGCACCGAAGCCACCCTCGGCGCCGAGCAGGCGGCGCACTTCGGTGTTCTTCGAGTTGGCCTTCATCTCGTCGACATTCTTCGAGGTGACGCCGAGCATCTCCGCCGCGATCGTGCCGTTCAGCACCCAGCGCACGATGAGCTGCCAGCGCTCGTCGCCCCAGCGGGTCACCGGGCCCTGCGGATCGTTCGAGATCGGCTGGGTCAGGATGACGTGATCGTCGGGGTTCTTGAGCTTGGCGCGCTGGCCGGCGAGCGCGCCGACGCCCGCCGTATAGGCGTCGCAGCGGCCGGCGTCATAGGCGGCGATGGCGTCGTCGTTCTTCTGGAAATTGGTGATGGTGGTCTTGAGGTTGCGCTCGCGGAACCAGTCGGCGGCGTTCTTCTCCTCGGTCGAGCCGGCAGCGACGCAGACCGAGGCGCCGTCGAGGCCGGCGGCATCCTTCACGCCGGCCGACTTGCGGACGATGAAGGTCTGGCCCTCGTAGAAATTGATGCCCTGGAAGTTGAGGCCGAGCGTCGCGTTGCGCGAGAAGGTGATGGTCGAGTTGCGCGAGAGCACGTCGACCTGGCCGGACTGCAGGATCGGCCAGCGCTGCTGCACCGAGGTCGGCGTGTACTTCACCTTGTTGGCGTCGCCGAGCACCGCGGCGGCCAGCGCCCTGCAATAGTCGACGTCGAGACCGCTCCACTCGCCCTTGTCATTGGCGAAGGAGAAACCGGGCAGGCCGAGATGCACGCCGCATTCGAGATTGCCGCGCGCCTTGACGGCGTCCAGCGTCGGGCTCGGCGCGAGCTGCTGCGCCTGCGCCATCGAAGCCCCCGCAGCGAGCAGAGCCGCCGCACCCAAGATCCTGAACGTCATGTATCCGTCTCCCCGAAGCCGTCAGCGGCTTTCTGCGTTGAAGAGACGACTATGCAACAGGCCTACCGAAAGCGGTAGCGGCAGAAATGCCAATCCGCGTCAGTTGCCGAAGATGGTGTTGAGCTGGCTTCCGACCATGATGAAGGTGGTGCGCTTGGGCACCTCCTTCAGGCGCACCGCGCCGATATAGGTCATGGCCGAGCGCACGCCGCCCATCAGTTCCTGCATCGTGCCCTCGACCGGGCCGCGATAGGGCACCTCGACGGTCTTGCCTTCGGATGCGCGGTACTTGGCGACGCCGCCGGAATACTTGTTCATCGCCGTGTCCGAGGACATGCCGTAGAAGATCATCGCGACCGGCACCCTCTCGCCATTGCGCTCCTCGTAGCGGATCTCGCCCTCGCATTCGTCGTGGCCGGCGAGCATGCCGCCCATCATCACGAAATCGGCGCCGCCGCCATAGGCCTTGGCGACGTCGCCGGGCACGGTGAGGCCGCCATCGCCGCAGACGAAGCCCTTGAGACCATGAGCGGCATCCGCGCATTCGATGATGGCAGAGAGCTGGGGATAGCCGACGCCGGTCATCTTGCGGGTGGTGCAGACCGAGCCCGGCCCGATGCCGACCTTGACGATATCGGCGCCGGCGAGGATCAGCGCCTCCGTCATGTCGCCGGTCACGACATTGCCGGCCATGATCGCCGCATCCGGGAAGGCGGCGCGCGTCGCCTTGACCGTGTCGACGAATTTCTCGGTATAGCCGTTGGCGACGTCGAGGCAGATCTTGGTGATCGGCGACTGGGCGTGGACGGCCTTCAGCTTGTCATGGTCGGACTCGGTGGTGCCGAGCGAGTAAAAGGCGTTGGCGGAGCCCGGCTCGCGGAAGAAGGCGATCAGCTCCTCGGCGCTGTAATGCTTGTGCAGGGCGACCATGGCGCCGTGCTTGAGCAGCGCGCGGGCCATCGCCATGGTGCCGACCACGTCCATGTTGGCGGCGATCAGCGGGAAGCCGCTCCACTCCTTACCGGTATGGGCGAAGCGGAACGAGCGCTCGACATCGACCTCGGCACGGCTGCCCAGCGTCGAGCGCTTCGGGCGAATCAGCACGTCGCGGAAGTCGAGCTTCGGGTCGTTTTCGATGCGCATGATCGGCCTCGGGCTGTCTTGCCGCGGGCTCGAGGCCGGCGGCCGCACGCGGGAGAGGCGTGCGCCGATTCATAGCGCCCGGCAGGGGAGCGGCGCAATCCCGGGCCGTCAGGCGGCCGCGGGCGGTGGGCTCGTCCGGGCGTTCTTGCGGATCGTATAGAGCGTCGCCCCGATGACGACGGCAGCGCCAAGCCAGGTGGTGAGAGCCGGGATTTCGGCGAAGAAGACGAAGCCGGTGAAGCTCGCCAAGAGCAGGCGGCTGAAATCGAGCGGCGCCAGCGCCGCCGCCTCGCCGACCTGATAGGCGCGGGTGATCAGCCATTGCCCGGCCGTGCCGAACAGGCTGAGCGTGATCAGCCAGAACCATTGGTTGGACGTCGGCGTCTGCCACCAGGCCCAGGTCGGCACGGCGAGCAGAACGATCAGCACGATGCCCTGATAGAGCAGGATCGTGTCGGTGCGCTCGCTCGCGGCGAGCTTGCGGACGCTGACGGTGATCGCGGCGCCGCAGACCGCGCCGGCGACCGCGAGCAGGGCGTAGATATCGAGCCCTTCCGAGCTCGGCCGCAGCATGATCAGCATGCCGGCGAAGCCGATCACGGTCGCGGCCCAGCGCCGGCCGTCGACCACCTCCTTGAGGACAAGGACCGCCGCGATGGTGACGAAGAGCACCTGGCTGAAGCCGATCGCCGTGGCTTGGGCGAGCGGGATTTTGACGACCGCGGTAAAGCCGCAGAGCATCGAGAGCAGCGTGACGACGCTGCGGAAGACCTGGAGTCCGAGCCGGTCGGTATGGAAGGCCTGGCGCAGGCTACCGGCGGCGAAGAGCAGCAGGATCGCCGTCATGATGACTTGGCGGATCAGCAGGATCTGCACGAGCGGGATGCCCTGCCCGACATGCTTGATGCCGGCGACCATCACCGCATAGACGAGCATCGCCGCGAACATGAAGACCGAGCCGCGCAGGTTCGGGCTCGCCCCGCGCCACCAATAGCGCAGGCGCTGCCGGCGGTTCTCCAGCCAGCCGGTCCGGCTCGCGCCGACAGGCGGTTCGGCCGCGACGATCGGGAGGGAGCGGGACGGTCCGGGCTCAGGATATACGGAAGCGGCCGGCTCGTGCCATGCCGGGGCATCGCCCTCAAACGCCGACCGGTCGTGCCGGGCGGACTGCCGCTCCTCGCTCATCACCCTCAACCAATGGTCGGCGGCCGATGATCGGCCCGGCATTTCATCCCTAATGCCAAATCATTGAGGAAACGTGGCAATTCGGCCAATGACAAAGTCACATGGCCGCATTGTGCCGGCCGCGCGACGCGCAGGGGCGGCATACCCGGCATGGGCTGTGCAATGGCGCGAACAGATTCTAGGACGAGCCCGAAAGGGACCTGCCGCTTGACGCTTCAAGACCGCCCATATCCCTGCCGCCCTGCCGCAGAAGCGCGTTCGGCCGGCCCGTGTCGCCCGGCCGAATGCTGCGGGCAGCCGCGATGAAAGTCCTTCTCGACGATTTCGTCGGCGGATTGCGCCAGCTCGCTCCCAGCCGCTTCCCCTATCGCCGCTTTGCCCTGGCGCTGGCGCTGGGCGGGCTCGGCGGCTGGCTCTTCGTGCAGGCCAGGCTGCCCCTGCCTTGGATGCTGGGCTCGATGGTGTTCTGCACCTTCGCCGCGCTGATCAGTCTGCCCGTCGCCGCGCCGGCCGTGATCCGCCCGCCGATGACGGCGGTGATCGGCGTAATGCTCGGCGCCTCGTTCAAGCCGGAGGTGGTCTCGCAATTGCCGAACTGGCTGCCGACGCTGGCCGGGCTCGTGCTGTTCATGGTCGCCTGCGGGCTGTGCTGCGTCAGCTATTTCCGCCGCGTCGCCGGGTTCGACCCGGTCACCGCCTTCTTCTCGGGCATGCCGGGCGGCCTGATCGAGATGGTCACGGTTGGCGAGGAGAAGGGCGGCGATGCCCGCATCATCGCACTGATCCATTCTGCCCGCATCCTGCTCGTCGTGATGACGCTGCCCTTCATCGTGCAGTGGATCGGCGGCGTGACGCTAGGCGGCGGTCGCGTCGCCGGCCCATCGATCATGCAGACGCCGCTCGGCTCCGAGCTCTGGCTGATCGGCTGCGGCATCGCGGGCGTGATCGTCGGGCATTGGCTGCGCATGCCCGCGAAATACCTGCTCGGCCCGATGCTGGTCAGCGCGATCGTGCATGTCACGGGGCTGAGCGCCGCCATGCCGCCGGCGGAGATCGTCAATGCCGCCCAGCTCATCCTCGGCGTGACGATCGGCTGCCGCTTCGTCGGCACGGCGCCGCGCATCATCCTGCGGGTGCTCCTGCTCTCGGTGGGCTCGACCGTGATCCTGCTGGCGCTGACGCTGGGCTTCGCCTGGCTCGTCGCGCTGATGTCCGTGCACGGCCATGTCCCGCTGATCCTGGCCTATTCGCCCGGCGGCCTCGCCGAGATGAGCCTGATCGCGCTGGCGCTCCATACCGAGGTCGCCTTCGTCGCGGCCCATCACATCATCCGCGTCTTCCTGGTGATGGTCTCGGCCGGGCCGATCTTCGGCCTGATCGGCGGCCGCAAGGCCGCGGCGGACTAGCCGCTTTCACGCCATCGCCGCGGCGAGCCCGCGCGCGAGTCCGTCTGCCAGCGCGCTGCGCTGGCCCGCCATGAAGGCCGCGCCGTCGATGATCTGGCGATCTCCGGCGCGGATCGCGGCGACGCGCTCGGTCACCGCGCGGGCGAAATCCGCCGCCGTATCGGCAAGGGTGAAATTAGCGGGCAGTTCCGTGAAACCCCGGCAGGACAAGGTCGTCGCCACCGCGGGCAAGCCAAATTGCATCGCCTCGATCGTCTTGAGCTGCACGCCGGTGCCGGCCCGGCTCGACAGGGCGACGAGGCGGCAGGAGCGCAGGAACGACTCGGCCGAGGGCACGCGCCCGACCAGGGTCACGTTCATCGGCGCCTGCAGGTCGGGGGGCACGCGGCCGGCGACGGCAATGCGGATATCGTCCGGCAGAAGCGGGCAGATCTCGCGCAGGAACCATTCGAGGCCGATGAGATTGGGACCCCAGGTCCAGGTGCCGATCAGCCCGACATCGAAGGCCGGATCCTCGCCGAGGCCGGCGGGCGGGGCTGCGGCCGGATCGCCCGAGACGAGCGGCAAGGCACAGGATTTCCCCTGATAGGCCGTCCCGAGCGCCTGCCGGTCTTCCTCGGCCAGCGTCCAGATGAAGCGCGCCTCGTCCCAGAGCTTTCGCTCCAACCGCTCCAGTAGGCGCGCCTCGCGCCGGTAGAGCCGGCGCAGCAGCGGGTTTCCGGCATGGTCGGCATTCTGGGCGGCCGAGACATGCTCGATATTGTGCTCGACGAGAATGCTGGGCGCGATCCGCAAAAGCTCCGGAAAAGCGCCGGGCAGGAGCACCGAATTGAGGACCAGCGCATCGAAGGGCCCGTGCGCCCGGACGGCCTCGACCAGGCGGCCGGCCCCGGCGAGCCGGAGCTTCGCACATGCGACCGGCAAGCGGAGCCGGGCGGCGGCGGCGAGCCAGCGCAGCTTCTGTGCGGCCGGCACCACCGCATTCTCGATATCGGCCTCGGCGACGACGATCGCACGGTCCGGATCGGCGGGAACCTCGCCCGGACGCAGGAAGCCGATCGCGATGACGTCGTGGCCGGCCGCACGCAACGCCGAGAGGATCGCCGCATTGGCGATCTCGAAGCCGGTATCTGGCCGGGCGACGGGGATCAGCGAGGTCAGGAAAGCAAGGCGCAAGAGGGCAAGCTCGTCGGCAGGTGGTATTCCACTCCTCCCATTGGCCGGGCAGGTCAAGCGGCCCCGCCATCTATGATCAACAGGGCCTCGCCGGATCATCGGCTGTTTCGGCAATGGCGAACACCGAACCTTAAGCCGCCGCGGCCTAGTTTGCGGCTCGATGACGATGGCCAGCCAAACAACCGCAAGCACGACCGGGGGCGAGCAGGACCGCTCCGCCAGGCCGGTCTTCGGCGTGCCCGAAAGTTTCGAGGTGGTCGCCGGCTCTCCACCGGAAGCGCTGGCGGGCATCACCAGCGTCGTCTGCATCCCGACCTTCCGGCGCCCGGACATGCTCGAGGCGACGCTGCGCTCCCTCGCCAACCAGAGCGGCGGGCATGATTTCGCGGTGATCGTGGTCGAGAACGAGGGTGTCGAGCGGGCGGGCGCCGCCCGCGCCAGCGCCCTGCACGCGGCCGGGCTGTTCAAGGGCCTCGTCATCGTCGAGCCGCGCCAGGGCAACTGCAAGGCCTATAACGCCGCCTGGCGCTGCGCGCTGACGCGCTTTCCGGCGCTCGAACAGGTTCTCGGCATCGATGATGACGAAGAGGCCGAGCCCGGCTGGCTCGATGCCTTCGTCACGGCAGCACGGACCGCCCCGGCCGAGCTCTTCGGCGGCTCGGTCACGGCCGTCTTCGCCGACCCGTCGCGCGCCTGGCTTTCGGCGCATCCCGTGTTCCGCTCGCATTACGATACCTCCGGGCCGGTGCCGACGCTTTATTCCAGTGCGAACTACCTGATCCGGCGCAGCGTGCTCGACAGGCTCGGATTTCCGTTCCTCGACGAAAGCTTCGACTTCACCGGCGGCGGCGACACTGATTTCTTCACCCGCGCCAAGGCGGCCGGCTTCCGCTTCTGGTGGGTCCAAGAAGCCGCGCAGCGCGAGACCATGCCGGAACGGCGCAGCACGTTCGACTGGACCAACGCGCGCGGCCTGCGCAACGGCGCGATCTCGGCCGCGATCGAAAGGCGGCAGAATCCGGGGTCGTTCGGAAGACTGAAAGTGCTGGCGAAATCGCTGGCCCTGCTCGCGGCGTCAGTCCCGCGCGGTCTTGTTCTGGGTTTCCGAACCCGCTCCGGGCTGATCGGGCTCTACCATGGCCAGGTCGCGATCGGCCGATTGATGTCGGAATTCGGCGTCGCCAACGAACAGTACCGCAAGCCCGAGAAGAACTGATCCGGCCTTCGCCGTCGTAGAGGCTCAGGCCGCGTTGATGACGAGGCCGCGCAGCTTGGCGGCATGCGGCCCGAGCGCGCCCTGCCAACGCTCGGCAGCAGCCTTGGCGGAACGTCCTTCGCGTGCGACCAGCACGATATCGTCGACGGCTTCGGCAAAGCGCTCGATCAGCCCAGCGACCGGCAGGGTGCCGCCATCGACGATCATCGGCCCGAAGCGATGCGCGGTAGCGAACGGCCCGGTGCGAAGCGGAACCTGCCCCGCCGGCGGCAAATTCCCAGCGAAGGGCAGGAAGGTCAGGCCAGTGCCTTCGTCCTTGAGGATCGCACGCGCCAGCGCCGCGCGCCCTGCGAGGACATCGCCGAGCCCGATCGGGGCGTCGGCCGCGAAGACTGGGGTCAGGCCGTGGGCGCCGTCGCCGGCATCGACCAGCAATGCGGGCAAGCCCGCCGCAGCAGCGTCCAGCGCGAGATTGAGGGCGAGGGTCGTCGTGCCCGCTTGCGGCTCCAGGCCGAGGATCAGGATGCGGCGGCGCTGCTCGCCGCCTGCCGCCTTGGCCAGCGCCAGACGGAGCGCGGAGACAGCCTCGGCGAAGGGGCCTTGCGGCTTGTCGATGACATCGACCAGATGTGCCTGACCCTGGAAGACAGAACGAGCCTCGACGCCACGCCGCCAGCGGCGATTGCGCACCGGCGGAACGGTTCCGAGCCCCGGCAAGGAGGCTAGCTCCGGTGCCGGTTCCGGGATGCTCAGGGGTGCGGAACGGTGCACCGGCTCGGTAACGGGCTCGGCTGCCGGTTCCGGCTGGCGCGCGACACGGTCCGCCTGACCGCCCTGGATCGCCATGAGGCGCCGCCAGCCCGCCGGTCCTAGCCCAGTGGAAACGGCCGGTGGCGTCGCTTCCTGCGCTGCCGCGGCCGCGGGCCGCGAACGAGGCGGCGGAGCGGCGGGAGCGGGAGGCGTCGGTGCCGGCTTTTCCTGCTCGGCCGTGTCGGCGACGACGGGGCGCGGCGCCCGACGCCAGAAAGGCTGACGCTGCGGCGGAGAGGGAGGAACAGCGGCAGGCGATGACGGGGCGGGTACGGGCGGCTGCTCGGCAACCGGTTCGGTTGGGACCGGACGCGGCGCGCGGCGCCAGAACGGCTTGCGCGGTCGCGGCTCGGAGGCGACGGCCGGGCGCGGCACGGCGAAGAGGGCGAGGCCGAGCGCGAGCAGCATGCCCGCGCCGCCGCCGCCGACCAGGCCGAGCAAAGCGAGCGTCCGGCGGCTGATGCCGCTCTTTTCGAGCGGCGGCATGGCCGGGCTGATGATGCGGGCATTGGTGGTGTCGATGCCGCCGAGTTCGCCGGTCTCGCGGGCGCGCTTGAGGAAGGCATCGTAGATGGCGCGAGAGGATTCGACCTCGCGTTCCAGTTCGCGCAACTGCACGGACGCGCGGCCGGCGGCGTATTGCCCGGCGGTGAGCTGGTCGACGCGGCGGGCGAGCTGGCGCTCGGCCTCGACCGCGCGGTCATATTCGGCCTTGGCGGCGCGGGCGATGCGCGAGAGCTCGTCGGCGATCTGGCGGCGGGCGTCGCGCACCTGCGATTGCGACGAGGCGAGCGCCGGATGCCGCGCGCCGAGCGAGGAGACGAGATCGGCCTCACGGGCCAGTGCGGCGCCGAGCTGGGCGCGCAGGGCGGTCATCGTGTTGGAGGCGACGGCTTCGGGGATCGCGCCGGCCTCGATATTGGCGGCGCGGGTCGCGGTGATCTGGTCGTATTTGGCCTTGGCCTCGGTCGCGCGTGTCCGCGCCGCGACAAGCTGGGCATTGTTGAGCGAAAGCTGCTCCTCGCTCAGCGAACGCCCCCCGACGCCGACGATATTGTTGGCTTCCTTGTATTTCTCCGCCTTTTCCTCGGCGGTGCGCAGGCGATTGCGCAGTTCCTCGAGGCGGCCGGTCAGGGCCGTGGTCGCCCGCTGGGCGGCCTCGGCGCGGACCGCCGTCTGGTCTTCGAGATAGGCTTCCGCCAAGGCATTGGCGATCTTCGCCGCCTTGTCGGGGTCCTGCGCCGTCGCGGAGATGTCGATGACGAAGGTGCGCTCGCCGCGGCGGACGCTCACGGTGCGGTCGAGCGCCGCCAGCGCGTAAAGCGTCGCCTTCGGCGAGGGGCCGGTATCAGTGCCTAGCAGGCGGGAGAGGAAGCCGGCCGAAGCGCCGCCGAAATCGGGATCGCGGTCGAGGCCAAGCCGCTCGACCACGCGCGACTTGATGCTGTCGGAGGCGATCACCCGCGCCTGGCTTTCGAGATAGCCGGTGATGGAGGTCGGATCGCTGCCGACGGTGTTGGGCGAGACGTCGTTCTGGAGCACGCGCAGGTCGCGCGGATCGATGAAGAGCTGCGCGGTCGAGACGTATTTCGGCGCGATCAGCAGGCTGCCGAGGATCGCGAGGACGAGGCCGAGCAGGGCCGTCAGCAGGATCAGTCCGCGCCGCGCCCAGAGCGTCCCGACGATCCAGGTGGGATCGGCGAGGCGGCCAAGCTGAGCGGGCATGGCCGAAGCCGGCCGCTCGCGGCGCTCCGGCTTCTCCTGTGCTTCGCTTGCAGCGGGCTCGGTCGTGAACATGACGCTACGCTTCACTGTCTCACATCACGCCAGCCCACGCCGATAGCGTTCGAGCACGGCCATCATCGGCTTTTGCCGGTAATCGGCATCAAGCGGCAGGGGCCTTGCGCGGGCGCTGTCCTTGCGCGGGAAAGTTTCGTGAACCCATGAATAACGGTCGGTCAGCCCCCAGGTGACGATCGCCTTCGGCCGCTTGGCCGAGACGATCGCCTCGAGGAAGGTGGAGACCAGGGCGGCGGCTGTCTTGTCGCGCTGCGCGGGATCGGCGGGCAGCTTCCAGTCGATGACGTCGAGCTCGGTGATCTCGACATCCAGGCCGAGTTCGTCGAGATCGCGCATGAAGCGCTGCAATCCGTCCACGTCGATGCCCTTGTCGGCATAGAGATGGGCCTGCATGCCGATGCCATGCACCGGGATGCCCTTGTCCTTCAGGCGCCGGCAGATATCGAGCGCGACCTTGCGGCGCGCAGCGGCGCCGGGAACCGGCTCCTCGAAATGGAAATCGTTGAGGACGAGCCGCGCCTTGGGATCGACCCGCGCCGCCGTGCGGAAGGCGATGTCGACATGCTCCGGCCCGAGCAGGCGCTGCCAGATCGTGTCGCGATACGGCCCGCCCTCGGTCGGATCATATTTGATGACCTCGTTGACCACGTCCCAGGTCGCGATCCGCCCCTTGTAGCGGTCGACCACGATCTCGATGTGGTTGACGAGCTCGCGCTCGGCCTCGGCGCGCGTCGCCATCTCCTTCGCCCAGGGCGGCAGGGCCTCGCCCCAGAGCAGCGTGTGGCCGCGAAGCGCCTTTTTGTTCGCCTCGGCGAAGCCGACGAGTTCGTCGGCGCCGGAGAAATCGAAGCGCGGCCGGTCGTGCCGCAGCGCCTCCCATTTCAGATCGTTCATCGGGACGATGACGTCGCAATAGCGCTTCAGCGCGTCGCGATAGCGCGCGTCCTTGCGAAAGGTCTCGATCTCCGCCGCGGAGCCGAACGGAATCGGCCTGTCGGCCGCAAGCCCCGCTTCCGAGCCCGCCAGAGCCCCGGCCGCCAGGCAAGCCGAAGCCCCGCGCAGCAGGCCGCGGCGCGTCAAGGACGCTTCATTACGGTCCGTTTCAGCTTTCCGTTCGGTCAATCGAGACGCTTCCGTGTCGTTTAGGGTCGTTCAACGCCTCTGGTCTAAGAGGGATCCGTCATGCTGCAACGCTAAGGCACGCGCCGGGCCAGCCGCCGCGGAAACGGGTTCATGCTGCCGGATCGCACCACCATCTTCGCCTACCTCACCATCCTGAGCGGCTCCGCCGGCCGGCTCGTGATCTCCCTTGTCTACTTCCTCATCGTTGCGAATACGTTGACCCTCGGCGAATTCGGTCTGTTCGCCACGGCCTCTTCGACCGGGCTCATCCTGTCGCGGCTTCTGGCCTTCGGATTCATCTCGCCGCTCTACCGGGTCGCCACGGTCAAGCCGCGGCTGCTCGGCGCCTATCTCTCGGGCTTCGCCGGGCTATCCGTTCTGTCGCTGCCGCTCATCATTGCCGCGGCCGGCGGTGCCTATCTGCTCCTGTTCGCGGAGCGCCTCGCGCTCCTCCCCTTCGCGGTGATCATCGTCGCCGAGGTGCTGGGCTGGCGGCTCGTCGAGGTCGTCGCCATCGTCAATAACGGCCTCCGGCGCTTCCGGCAGGGGGCGCTGCTCGTGATCATCGGCTCGGGCCTGCGGACGATCGCGGCCCTGCTCTTCGCCGCATTCGGCCATGCCGATCTCGAGATCTGGGCCTTCGCCTATTGCGCGGCGACGATGGCGAGCGCGCTGATCGCGCTGATCGCCTTCCTGCCGGCCGCGCGCTGGCGCTTCGTGCGCAGCCTCTATCCGCGCCGGATGGCCGATGCCGTCTTCGCCGGCGCGGCCGATATCGTGTTCTACGTCCAGTCCGAGCTCGACAAGCTCCTGGTGCTCGGCCTCGCCGGGGAGCGCACCGCCGGGCTCTACGCCATCGCGCTCAGGGTGATCGACCTCACCGCCATGCCGGTGCGCAGCTTCAACCAGATGCTAGTCCAGAAGATCATGCAGGAGCGCGGCATCGGCGGCTTCAAACGGCTCGCGGCTTATGAGGCCGGCATCGCGCTGGTCTCGGTCGCCGGGCTCGTCGCCGTCATCGTCGCGCTCAAGCCCTTTCCGAACCTGCTCGGGCGCAATGTTTCGGAAGCGGCCTATCTGTTCGCGCCGATGCTGCTCGTTCCGGCCTTCCGCAATCTCGTCGAGTACCATGCCGAATTGCTCTATGCGCGCGAACGCACCGGCTCGCGCATCGCGCTGCTCTGCCTGCTGACCGCGATCAAGGCCGGGCTGATCTCAGTGGTGATGACCCGCTATCCGGAGGCCGGGAGCTGGACCGCCGGAATGAACCTCGTCTTCGGGGTGGTCTATCTCGCCTCGGCCGGCTTCACTTACACACTGCTGGCGCAGGCGCGGCGCGCGCCGCTACGCTGAGGCCTGCTTGTCGAACAGGGCGCGGATGCGATCGAGCGGCTGGCCGATGAAGGACTGGATGCCGACGGCGACCTGCCAGGGCTCCAGCACCTCCTCGAAGGAGCGCAGCTCCGCCATGCCGACAGCGTCCTCGCTGAACCAATAGACCTTGCAGAGCTCGCGCGCGTCCGGCCAGTGGCCGGCGGCGTCGAGCCCGAGCACGCGTTCGACGAAATAGCCGTAAATCATGTATTCCGAAAACTGGCGATCGCGGGCAATGGCGGAGACCCAGTCGCGCTCGCTGACGCTCTCGACATGGTCGAGCAGGGCCAGAACATGGTCGCGGCGCCAGCTCACCAGATTGTTGATGTAGTCGGGGCTCGGAAACGATGGCGCATCGAGCCCGAGCAAAGCGGAGGCGTGCGTGCACCAGGGGATGTGGCGCGCCATGTCGGCGGTGATCGCATCGGGTTTGCGATAGAGCCGGATCGCGCCCTCATCCGACAGGCTCGTCAGGTCGAAAGGCCGCACGAACAGCATGTCGGAATCGGCGAAGAGGATGACGTCCTCGGTGCCGGCCTTGGCGACGGCGAATTTCCGAAGCTGCTGCGCATGCCAACCGCGCAGCGGCGGGATGCCGCGCGCCAGCGCCTGCATGCCCGTCCAGAGCCGGCGCTTGCCGAAACTCAGCGGATCGGGGCGCGCTGTCAGCCAGCCCGGCAGCAATTGCGATTCCGGCAGGATGCGCCGGCGCGGGCCCTCGAGATCGCGGAATAGCGGGACATCGCGATCCTCGACCAGGAGATAATGGACCGCATGGCCGCTGACGAAGCGGTCGATGCTGGCGCAGAGCAGCCGGCAACGCTCGATATCGCCCCTGTAGCTCGGCGTCGCCAGGGCAAAGGTTTCGCTCAATGGATTGGTCTCACCCGCTCCTTCGGCCGCCCATGGCATATTGCCGGGCCATGCGCAGAAGGAAAGCGGGATTGCCGAGCACGTAACGGCGCCAGAGCCGGCGCGGTTCGAGCCAGAGCCGATAGATCCATTCGAGCCTGATCTGGCGCACGAGCTCCGGCGCACGGGGCACCTCGTCGGCGAAGAAGTCGAACAGCGCCCCAACGCCGGCCGCGACCGAGCAATGCTGCGGCCCGAGCTTGTCAGCGATCAAGCGCTCCTGCAGCGGGTTGCCCATGGCCACCAACAGAAGGTCCGGGCGTTGGATCTTCAGCTTGCCGAGGAGCACGATCTCCTCGTCGGCGGTGAAATAGCCGTGCGAGACGACGCTGAAATGATGCCCCGGATAGCGCTTCGCCAGATTCGCCACCGCCCGGTCCGCGACGCCGGGCCGCCCCCCGAGCAAGGCGACATGCATCGGCCGTCCAGCTTGCGCGAAGAGGGCCGGGAAGAAATCCGTGCCGTTGAGATTGGCGGGGAAGGCCTTGCCGTAGAGCATCCAGCTGCCGACATCGACGCCGATGCCGTCAGCCAGCACGAGGAAGGTCGAGAGGCTGCGCTGCAGGGCAGCGTTGCCGGCGGCGACGTTGACCAGGTTGGCATTGCAGAAGGCCAGCTTCATGTGGCCGCCGGTCAAGACTGCGTCGCTGACCTCGGCGATCGCCGTCTCGCGCTCCATCACCGCGATGCCGATGCCGCCGATGTCGCGCTTGGCATAGCCCGGCCGCTTGCGGCTCCCGGCTTCGCTGGCGATCGTGATGGAGGCGGTTGCGGGCACGGGTTTCTCGATGAAGGGCACGGCGGCCCATTGCGAATACCCACTTGTCTTTGCCGTTTCAGGGGCCGGGTCAAGGCAAAGCCGGAGCAAAGGTGAACGGCTTATTCCCGCGATCCGCGAAGCCGCGTTAATGGCAATCCGCTTGCAGCAACAAGGGCTTGTACCGAACCGGAACGAAAAGCGCCCCGCCCCGCGCGCGCCTCTTCCGGGTCCGTCCCAGCTCGACACAGACCCCACCCGGACCGCCCCGATCCGGCACGCGCCGGAGGTCCCGGTTCCCGGGTTTTTTTGGCGTTGTCCTTAACGGCTTGCATGGCGGGTCTGCAGATTTCTCCGAAGTCGCCTCGCCCTCTGGCCGCTCCCCGACCGGACGGCTAGGGTGATTCGCATAACAAGGCGGGAGGGCCGGGCATGAACCAAATCGATTTAAAGAAGCGCGTCGCCATCGTGACCGGCGGGGCGCAAGGCATCGGCCGCGCCGTCGCCGAGCGCTTCGCGCAGAGTGGCGCGACCGTGGCGATCTGGGATGTCGATGCGGCGCTCGCAGCCAAGGCTGCGGCCGAGATCGGCCATGGCGCGATCGGCGTCGGGGTCGACGTGACCGATGCCGAGGCCGTCCAGAAGGCAAGCGACACGCTGGAGGCGCAGCACGGCAGCATCGACATTCTCGTCACCAGCGCCGGCATCGCCGGGCCCAACCACAAGACCTGGGAATACCCGCTGGAGGATTGGGCCAAGGTCATGAAGCTCAATGTCGACGGCACGCTGCATTGCTGCCGCTCGGTGATCCCCGGCATGGTCAAACGCAACTACGGCCGCATCGTCCTGGTCGCCTCGATCGCCGGCAAGGAGGGCAACCCCAACGCCTCCGCCTATTCCGCCTCGAAGGCGGCGGTGATCGCGCTGACGAAATCGCTCGGCAAGGAGCTCGCCGACAAGGATATCGCGGTGAACTGCATCACGCCCGCAGCGGCGCGCACCCGCATCTTCGACCAGATGAGCGAAGAGCATATCGGCTACATGCTGGCGAAGATCCCGCGCGGGCGCTTCCTGCTGCCCGACGAGGTCGCTGCGATGGTCGCCTTCCTGGCCTCGGCCGAGAACAGCTTCACCACGGCCGGCGTGTTCGACCTGTCCGGCGGGCGCGCGACCTACTGAGACCCCGGGTCCATAGCCTCACCATCATTCCGGGGCAGGCCGCAGGCCTGAGCCCGGAATCCAGAGCCGATGCCAGCAGGAATTTGAGCGATCGCTTACCCGCACCATTTACGGAAACGGTGTCGGTTCTGGGTTCCGGGCTCTTCGCTTCGCGAAGCCCCGGAATGACGGCATGCTTCCATCAAATGATGAGGGCCGGAGGCTGCCAGCAATGCCGCCGTGGAGAAGCTGCTTGGCGAAAATGCCGGTCGCAGTTTTCAAAACCCTGCTCTAGCTTGACGGCATGACGCAGACGCTCCCTTCCGCCGCCATCCTCGGTGCCCGCGCCTTCGCCGCGTTGGCCGGCCTCAATCGCTTCAGCGACGAGCCCGGCAAGCTGACGCGTCTTTACCTTTCGCCCGCGCACAAGCAGGCGGCGGAATGGGTCAAGGGCGCGATGGAAGTCGCGGGGCTGACCGCCTTCATCGACGCCGCCGGCTCCGTGCAGGGACGGCGTGAAGGCACCGTGCCGGGGGCGCCCGCCGTGCTGATCGGTTCGCATATCGACACCGTGAAGGATGGCGGGCGCTTCGACGGCAATCTCGGCGTCGTCGCCGGCATCCTCGCGGCGCAGGCCTTGCGCGATGCCGGGATCAGCCTGCCCTTCCCGCTGGAGGTGATCGGCTTCGGCGACGAGGAAAATGTCCGCTTTCCGACGCACCTCTCGACCTCCGAGGCGCTGGCCGGCGCTTATGACCCGGCCTGGCTGGAGGCACGCGACAGCGAGGGCGTGAAGCTCGGCGAGGCCCTCGTCGCCTTCGGCGGCAATCCCGCCGGGATCGCGGCGCTCGCGCGCAAGCCAGGCTCGATCCAGGCCTATCTCGAGGTCCATATCGAGCAGGGGCCGGTGCTGGAGGCGGAGAACGAGCCGGTCGGCATCGTCACCGCCATCAATGCGCAGAGCCGCGCACGCGTGCGCGTCACCGGCGAGGCGGGCCATGCCGGCACCGTGCCGATGGCGCTGCGCAAGGATGCGCTGACGGCCGCCGCCGAGATGGCGCTGGCATTGGAACAGATCGCGGGTGCGCATGAGCTCGCTGTCGGCACGGTCGGCGTGCTCAGGCCCGAGCCGGGCGCGACCAATGTCGTCCCCGGCGCGGCCGAGTTCACCATCGACTACCGCGCCCCGAAAGACGCGACGCTCGCCTCGATGGATGCGGAGATCCGCAAGCGTTTCGCCGAGATCGCGCAGCGGCGCGGTGTCGGGCTGGAGATCATCCCCTACGCCAAGGCCGCGGCGGTTCCGATGGAGCCCAGGCTGCAGGATGCCTTCGCGGCGGGCATCGCCCGGACCGGCAGCAATCTCGTCGGCCGGCGCCTCCCTTCAGGCGCGGGGCACGACGCCATGGCGATCGCGCAGGTCGCGCCCGTCGCCATGCTCTTCGTGCGCAACGAGAAGGGCATCAGCCATTCCCCGCTGGAGAACATGACCGAGGCCGATGCCGGGATCGCCATCCGCGTCCTCATCGAAACGATTCTGGAGCTCGCAGAAAAGGCGAAGTAGAACGATTCCAGCCGCGACACCGCGCGCCATTCCGTAGAAGCCCCGAAAGGCCTAGGAGAGGCGCGCCGCAGGAGGCTGGAATGGATTTCGAGAGTTTCTTCCGCGAGGAGCTGGACGGCTTGCGCCGCGAAGGCCGCTATCGCGTCTTCGCCGACCTGGAGCGCCAGGCCGGCCGCTTTCCGCTGGCGACTTATCATGGCTTGGGCGGCCCGCGTGACGTCACCGTCTGGTGCTCGAACGACTATCTCGGCATGGGCCAGCATCCCAAGGTGCTCGCCGCGATGCATGAAGCACTCGACGGCAGCGGCGCCGGCGCCGGCGGCACCCGCAATATCGGCGGCACCAACCATTACCATGTCCTGCTGGAGCGCGAACTTGCCGACCTGCACGGCAAGGAAGCCGCACTGATCTTCAATTCCGGCTATGTCTCGAACTGGGCCTCGCTCTCGACGCTGGCCGCGCGCATCCCCGGCTGCATCGTGCTGACCGACGGGCTGAACCATGCCTCGATGATCGAGGGCATCCGCCATTCGCGCGCCGAGAAGCATATCTTCGCCCATAACGACCCCGCCGACCTGCGCCGCAAGCTGGCCGCGCTCGATCCGAACCGGCCGAAGCTGATCGCTTTCGAGTCGGTCTATTCGATGGATGGCGACATCGCGCCGGTCCGCGAATTCTGCGACATCGCCGATGAATTCGGCGCGATGACCTATATCGACGAGGTCCATGCCGTCGGGCTCTACGGCGCGCGCGGCGGCGGCATCTCGGAGCGCGAGGGGCTGACCGACCGTCTCACCCTGATCCAGGGCACCCTGGCGAAATCCTATGGCGTGATCGGCGGCTATATCACCGGCTCGGCCGCGCTCTGCGACTTCATCCGCAGCTTCGCCTCCGGCTTCATCTTCTCCAGCTCGCTGCCGCCGGCCGTGGCGGCGGGCGCGATCGCCGCGATCCGGCATCTCAAGGAAAGCTCCGCCGAGCGGGAGCGCCAGCAGGACCGCGTCGCGGCATTGCGGGCCAAGCTCGACGCCGCCGGCATACCGCATCTCGCCAATCCCAGCCATATCGTGCCGGTGATGGTCGGCGATGCCCAGGCCTGCAAGGCGATCAGCGACGAATTGCTGGATCGCTTCGACATCTATGTCCAGCCGATCAATTACCCGACCGTGCCGCGCGGCACGGAGCGCCTGCGGATCACGCCCTCGCCCTTCCATTCCGACGCCGATATCGACGCCCTGGTGGCGGCGCTCGGCGCGATCTGGGCGCGGGACGGGCTGAAGCGGGCGGCCTGAGGGTCGTCCGAGGCGTCATTCTCGGGCTTGACCCGAGAATCTCCGGACGAGACAGCGCCGGGAGCCCCTTCCGGCACGTGATGCTCGGGTCAAGCCCGAGCATCACGCCCATACGCGGTCAGATCAGAGATTGAAGACGCGATGCGGGACGAACTCGCCGTTCTGGACCGAGCCCGTCGAGACCAGCGTGCCCGCGCAGGTCGCGTAGGCGGCCTGCAGCTCGATCGGGGCGCCCGCGCCGCGCAGCAGTGCGCTCTGGCCGCGCTTCAGGCGGGCGGCGGCGTCGCGGTGGAGCACGATCTCCGGGATCAGCGTCAATGCCGCCTTGACCGGCTGGAGTGCCGTCAGCGCGCTCTCCGGGCTCTCGCGCAAGGTCTCGACGCTCGCGGCGTCCGCGACCGCGAAGGGGCCGACGCGGGTGCGGCGTAGATGCGCGACATGGCCGAGGCAGCCGAGCGCGAGGCCGAGATCGCGGGCGATGGCGCGGACATAGGTTCCCTTGCCGCATTCGGCCTCGAAAGTGGTGGTGGCGCCGTCATGGCTGACGATGCGGAGCGCGTCGATCTCGACGGGCCGAGCCTCCAGCTCGACATCCTCGCCGTCGCGGGCGAGGTCATAGGCGCGTTCGCCGGCGATCTTGATCGCCGAGAACTTGGGCGGCGTCTGCAGGATCGTGCCGGTGAAGCGCGGCAGCAGGGCCAGGATCGCCGCCTCGTCGGGGCGCTTGTCCGAGGTCGCGATGACGCTGCCCTCGGTGTCGTCGGTATTGGTCTGCGTGCCCCAGGCCACGGTAAACTGATAGGCCTTGCGGCCGTCCATGACGAAGGGAACGGTCTTGGTCGCCTCGCCCAGCGCGATCGGCAGCAGGCCGGAGGCGAGCGGGTCGAGCGTGCCGGCATGGCCGGCCTTCTTGGCGCCGAAGGCGCGCTTCACGACGCTGACGGCATGGGTCGAGGTCATGCCGATCGGCTTGTCGAGGATGACCCAGCCATGGACGTCGCGCTTCTTCGGGCGCGGTGCCGGGGCGGCGTCCTGATCGCGGACGATTTCGGGGGCGTTCTCAGCGGTCATCGTCACGGTCGTCTTCGTGGTCCTGGTCGATCTTCAGGCGCTGGACCTGGGTGTCGCGGCGCACGGCCTCGGTATCGAGCAGCGCGTCGATGCGCTCGGCCTCGGCGAAGCTCTCATCGGCGCGGAAGCGCAGGTCGGGCGCGTATTTCAGGTTCACGCTATGGGCGATCTCGCCGCGCAGATACTTCTTGTTGGCCTCCAGCGCCTTGAGCACCGCCGGAACATCCTGCCCGCCGAGCGGCATGATGTAGCAGGTCGCGAGCTTGAGGTCCGGCGAGAGGCGCACCTCCGGCACGGTGACGACATGCTTCGCCAGCACGTCGTCATGAATGTCGCCGCGCGCCAGCATCTCGGCCAGCGCATGGCGGATCAGTTCGCCGACGCGCAATTGCCGCTGGGACGGGCCTGTGGGTTTTGCAGGTTTAGCCATGGTTCTCGTTTCTCCGGGATCGGACCGGACCAAACGTCCCGGCAGGTCTGGCCCGCCGTCTCAGGATGATCAGGCGCTGGACGCGCTCTTCTCGTCACGAGATGGCCGGACCACAGGGCCCGGCCATGACGCGCTGTTTCAGGAAGCGCAGCCCTCAGAGGCTGCGCTTGATCTCTTCGACGCGATAGCACTCGATCACGTCGCCGGCGCGCATGTCCTGGTAGTTCTCGAAGGACATGCCGCATTCCTGGCCGGCCACGACTTCCTTGGCATCGTCCTTGAAGCGCTTGAGCTGGCCGAGCTTGCCCTCGTGAACCACGACGTTGTCGCGGATCAGGCGGACATTGGCGCCGCGCTCGATCGTGCCGTCGGTGACGCGGCAGCCGGCGATCTTGCCGACCTTCGAGACGTTGAAGATCTCGAGGATCGTCGCATTGCCGAGCATGGTCTCGCGCAGCGTCGGCGCCAGCAGGCCCGACATCGCATCCTTCACGTCATCCATGAGGTTATAGATGATGTTGTAATAGCGGATCTCGACGCCGGCCCGGTCGGCCGCCTCGCGCGCTTCCTTGTGGGCACGCACGTTGAAGCCGACGACCACTGCGCCCGAAGCCTGGGCGAGCGTGACATCCGACTCGGTGATGGCGCCGACACCCGAGGAGAGAACGCGCGCGCGCACCTCGTCGTTGCCGACTTTCTCGAGCGCTCCGACGATGGCCTCGACGGAGCCCTGCACGTCGCCCTTGACGACGAGCGGGAACTCCTTGCGGCCGGCGCCTTCCTTGAGCTCGCGCATCATTTCGGCGAGCGAGCGACCGGCGCCCGATGCCGCGCCACGGGCGGCGAGGCGGTCGCGACGCTGACGCTCGCGGTAATCGGTGATCTCGCGGGCACGGGCCTCGGACTCGACCACCGCGACGCGGTCACCGGCCTCGGGCGTGCCGTTGAAGCCGAGAACCTCGACCGGCATGGAGGGCGGAGCCTCCTTCACCTGCGCGCCGGTATCGGCGATCAGGGCGCGGACGCGGCCCCATTCGGCACCCGCCACGACGATGTCGCCGGTGCGCAGCGTACCGCGCTGGACGAGGACGGTCGCGACCGGGCCGCGGCCGCGGTCGAGCTTGGCCTCGATGACCGTGCCTTCGGCCGGACGATGGGGATTGGCCTTGAGATCGAGCACCTCGGCCTGCAGCGCAATCGCTTCCAGCAGCTTGTCGAGGTTGTGGCCGGTCTTGGCGGAGACCTCGACTTCGAGGGTCTCGCCACCCAGCGTCTCGACCTGGATCTCGTACTGCAGCAGTTCGGCGCGGACGCGATCCGGATTGGCGTCGGATTTGTCGACCTTGTTGATCGCGACGATCAGCGGAACGCCAGCTGCCTTGGCATGATGGATCGCCTCGGCCGTCTGCGGCATGACGCCGTCATCGGCCGCCACGACCAGCACGACGACGTCCGTCACCTTGGCGCCGCGGGCGCGCATCGCCGTGAAGGCGGCGTGGCCGGGTGTGTCGATGAAAGTCACCTGGCTGCCCAGCGGGGTCGTCACCTGATAGGCGCCGATATGCTGGGTGATGCCGCCGGCCTCGCCGGTGACGACCTTGGTCTTGCGGATCGCGTCGAGCAGCGAGGTCTTGCCGTGGTCGACATGGCCCATGATCGTCACGACCGCAGGCCGCGGCTCCAGGGTCTCGTCGGTATCCGGCGTGTCGAACAGGCCTTCCTCGACGTCGGATTCGGCGACGCGCTTGACGGTGTGGCCCATTTCCTCGGCGATGAGCTGGGCGGTATCGGCATCGATCACGTCGGTGATCTTGTGCATCGCGCCCTGCTTCATCAGCAGGCGGATGACGTCGACGCCGCGCTCCGTCATGCGGTTCGCGAGTTCCTGGATGGTGATCGTCTCGGGGATGATCACCTCGCGCATCACGCGCTCTTTCTGCACATCGGAAGCCCGATGGCCGGTCATGCGCTGCACGCGCCGGCGGAACGAGGCGACCGAGCGTGTCCGCTCGTCCTCGCTCCCGGTCGCGGTCGACAGCGTCAGGCGACCGCGCGGCTTGTCATTGGCGACCTTCGGCGTCTTGGGCGCGGCGGGAGCCGGGCCGCGGCCGGCGCCGGCGCTGAGGCCGGGACGGCGGAAGGCGGCCTTGACGTCGACATCGTCAGAGCGATTGCGCGTGGTGTTGGCCGACGGCGCCTGGCGGACCGGACGGGCGATCGCCGGCTCGGCCGGAGCCGTGGTGTCGATACGGGGCGTGCGCGGCGCATCGGAGCGCGGGGGACGGCTGTCGAGCCGCGGCGGGCGGGCGCCGGTATCGCGCATCGGCGGACGCGAGGTGAACTCACGCGGGCCGGACGGCGCCTGGCGACCGTAATACTGAGTGGGCTGGGGCGCCGGAGCCTGCGGCGCAGGCGCGGCCTCGCGGGCCTGCGGCGGCGGGGCGGCCGGACGGGCCGGCGGCTCGTCGCGCTGGCGCGCGGCGACTTCGACGCGGCGCTTCTGGTCGTCTTCCTGACGGCGGCGCTCTTCCTCCTGCCGCTGACGGGCGGCGGCGGCTTCACGCTCCTGACGCTCGCGCTCGGCGGCGGCGGCACGCTGGCGCGCCTCGTCCTCGGCGATGCGGCGGGCTTCGGCCTCGCTGCTGCGGGCCTCCGAAAGGGCGCGCTGACGGGCGTCCTTCTCCTCGTCGGAGAGGGTGCGCAGCAGCATGCTGCCGGCGGGACGCTGGGGCGGCGGCGGGGCGGCAGGGCGCGGCGGGGTCGCCTGCGGCGCCGGGGCCTGCGGCGCACGCGGCGCGACGGGCTCCTTGACCTCATGCCCGGCGGCGCGGCGCTTGACCTCGACGACGACCTGCTTCGTGCGCCCATGCGAGAAGCTCTGGCGAACAGTGCTCTGCTCGACAGGCCGCTTCAGCGACAGGGTTTTGGGCGGGTTGACGGAGAGTGTCTTGTCGCCCGGGTTCTTGGTATCGGTCATTCCGCGTTCGGTCCTGCCGGTTCGGTCGTGTCTTCGGTATCGTTCTGGTCGGATGCGGCGGTATCGTCCGTCCGGTACCGGACGAGCCGACGCCAGCGGGAGAGGACACCCTCGGCCGCCGGACCCGGAGCAAGCGCGGCATGTATCACATGTGCCCGCCCCAACGCCAATTCCAAATCTGCCGCCGCGAAAATCGTCACGACGGGCAGTTCACGGGCCTTGAGCCCTTCGGCCTCGCGCGCCACGCCAAGCCGCCTGACGGCCTGCCCGATCTTGCGCTTGCCGTCCTCGGCCCCGTCGCTGGCGGCAATGACGCCGATGCAGCGGCCGGAGCCGATCAGGGCCTCGACCTTGGCGAAGCCCGCGATGACGAGCCCCGCCTTGTTAGCCATCGACAGCGCCTGCAGCGCATCGCGCAGCATCAGTGCATCGATCATGTCCGGAAGGTCGGCGGGAACCGCGACCTTCGCCTTGAGCGAGCGCTCGAAGGCCTTGCGCTTGATCGCCTCGGCCACCGTCTTGCGGCTGAGGCTCGCCCAGACGCCCCGCCCGGGCAGCTTGCGCCGAAGATCCGGTACCAAGGTACCGTCGGGCCCGGCGACGAAGCGGATCAGATCGTCAGGCGCCTTTACGGCCCGCGTCACGACGCAGCTCCGTTCCGGTCCTTCGTTCCGAGCCGCCTTCATCGCGACGATCCCGCTCAGGCCTCGGCCGCCTCGTCGGCTTCCGCCTCAGGCTCCTCGGCCGGCGCCTCGATCCAGCCCGCATGGATACGGGCAGCCATGATAATCACTTCCGCATCCTGGCGCGACAGGTCGAACCCGTCGAGATAGCCGGAGTGACGGGTGGTCTCGCCGTCCTTGCGCTCGGTCCAACCGACGAGATCGTCGGTAGCGCAGCCCGCCAGATCCTCGACGGTCTTCACATCGTTCTCGCCGAGCGCGACCATCATGGATGTGGTGACGCCGTCGACCTCGCGCAAGGCGTCCTCGACGCCGAGCGCGCGGCGCTTCTCGTCCAGCTCGGCCTCGACGGCGGCGAGATGCTCCTGCGCGCGGCTCTGGATCTCGCCGGCGGTGTCCTCGTCGAAGCCCTCGATCGAGGCGAGCTCGGAGAGGTCGACATAGGCGAGCTCCTCGACATTGCGGAAGCCTTCCGAAGCCAGGAGCTGGCCGACCGTCTCGTCGACGTTCAGCGCATTCATGAACAGGTCCGTGCGCTGCACGAATTCCTTCTGGCGGCGCTCCGACTCCTCCTGCTCGGTCAGGATGTCGATGTCCCAGCCGGTGAGCTGCGAAGCGAGGCGCACGTTCTGGCCGCGGCGTCCGATAGCGAGCGAGAGCTGCTCGTCGGGGACCACGACCTCGATCTTGTCGGCTTCCTCGTCGAGCACGACCTTGGCGACCTCAGCCGGCTGCAAGGCGTTGACGACGAAGGTCGCGACATCCGGCGACCACGGGATGATGTCGATCTTCTCGCCCTGGAGCTCGCCGACGACGGCCTGCACGCGCGAGCCGCGCATGCCGACGCAGGCGCCGACCGGGTCGATCGAGGAATCGCGCGAGATCACGGCGATCTTGGCGCGCGAGCCCGGATCGCGGGCGACAGCCTTCACCTCGACGATCCCGTCATAGATTTCCGGCACTTCCTGGCCGAAGAGCTTGGCCATGAACTGCGGATGGGTGCGCGACAGGAAGATCTGCGGCCCACGCGGCTCGCGGCGCACGTCGTAGACATAGGCGCGGGCACGGTCGCCGACCTTGAAGGTCTCGCGCGGGATCATCTCGTCGCGGCGGATGATGGCTTCGCCACGGCCGAGATCGACGAAGACATTGCCGTATTCGACGCGCTTGACCGCGCCGTTGACGATCTCGCCGATGCGATCCTTGTACTCGTCGTACTGGCGGTCGCGCTCGGCCTCGCGCACCTTCTGCACGATGACCTGCTTGGCCGACTGGGCGGCGATGCGGCCGAAATCGAAGGGCGGCAGCGGATCGGCGATGACGTCGCCGACCTGGGCGGCCGGGTTATGGCGCTTGGCCTCGTCGACCGTGATCTCGATCGCCGGGTTCTCGACGGTGTCGACGACCTGGAGATGGCGGGCGAGGCGCAGTTCGCCGGTCTTGGTGTTGATCTCGGCATGGACGTCGGTCTCGATGCCGTAGCGCGAGCGGGCGGCCTTGGCGATGGCGTCCTGCATGGCGTCGACGACGATCTGGCGATCGATCGACTTCTCGCGGGCGACCGCGTCGGCGATCTGCAGCAGTTCGAGCCGGTTGGCGCTGACGACCATGACGCTCACTCCTCTTCGTTATCGTTTTCGTGCGGGGCCTGCGTGTCGGCCTTCTTCGGCCGCGGCCCCAGCGATTTTCCTCGGCCCTTTTTCGGGCTGGCGATCTCTTCGGCGGCAGGCATTTCCGGCGGCAGGCCGGACTTGCCGCGGCGCAGCGCCTCGGTGATGAGCGCATCGGTCAGGACGAGACGGGCCTCGGCGATCGCGCGCATCGGAATCGCGACGTCGCGCTCTTCCTCGCTCTTGGCGTCGTCGCGCGACAGCAGCGCATCCTGCCCGGCGACACCGCGCAGGATGCCGCGGAAGCGCTTGCGGCCTGCGACGATCTCACTGGTATCGACCTTCGCGAGGTGGCCGGCCCAGCGTTCGAAATCGCTGGCGCGCACCAGCGGCCGGTCGATGCCGGGCGAGGACACCTCGAGGTGATAGGCCGCCTGGATGGGGTCGTCGACGTCGAGCGCCGGCGACACCGCCTGGCTGATCTCCTCGCAACCCTCGACATTCATCGTGCCGTCCGGCCGCTCGGCCATGATCTGCACGGTGCAGCCGTTCTGGGCGCTGATGCGCACGCGCACCAGGCGATAGCCGAGATCGACGATCGCCGGCTCGATGATGGTGGCAACACGCGCCGCCACGCCGCTTTCGACGACGAGGCGGGGCTCCTGATCGGGTGCCGCTGTCGGCTCGTGGGTGGGTTCACTCATGGCCCGGACCGTTCCGTCTGCCTCCGGTGGGTCGCGGCCAATAAAAAAGAGCGGGCCGGTGGGCCCGCTCTTGATCATCGGTGTTAACCGATACCAGAGCTGTTGGCCGCTATTTAGTCCGCATCGCCCCGATATGCAAGCTCGGTTGCGGCGGCGCTAACCCGATGGTCATCCTTCGCGTGTCAGATGACGCAACGGGATATCGGTTGAGGACTTGGTATGAGTGCGGTCGGCTCGCTGTTGCGAGATCTCGAATCCACGATGCTGCGCGGCTCGAATGACGAGCGCGCCGACATCCTGTCGCGGCTGACGGACCTGTTCCTGGCCACCGCCGTGCATATGGACGAAGAGCAGGTCGGCGTCTTCGACGTGGTGATCGGCCGGCTGTCGCGCGCCATCGAACTGCGCGCCAGGGTCGAACTGTCCGAGCGGATCGCGCCGGTGCCGAACGCGCCGAGCGGCGTCGTCCGCCAGCTCGCGCTCGACGAAATCGCCGTGGCGCGCGCCGTGCTGGTGCAGTCGCCGCGCCTGAACGACCAGGATCTCGTCGCGGTCTCCGCCGCCAAGGGCCGCGACCATATGCTCGCCATCACTGAGCGGCCCGAGCTCGGCGAGCCCGTCACCGATTTCCTGATCCTGCGCGGCGGGCGCGTCGTCACCCATGCCGTCGCCGCCAACCAGACCGCGCGCTTCTCCCGCCACGGCATGGGCGTGCTGGTGATGCGGGCCGCACAGGACGACGCGCTCCAGGCGACGCTGGGCCTGCGCCGCGACATTCCGGCCGAGCTCGTCGCCCAGTTGATGACCGCGGCGAAGAATTCCGCGCGGCGGCGCTTGAGCGAGAGCCTCGAACCGACGCTGGCGGGCGATGTCGACAGCGCGGTCGAGCGTGGGGCGGACGCCATCACGGCCGGCGGCCAGATGCCGGGCGAGCTCGGCGCGATCAGCGCGGCGCTCGTCAATATTCGCGAGCTCAACGAGGCCGGCCTGCTCGACGAGGCCAAGGTCCGTGCCTATGCCCAGGAAGGCGCGACCGAACATGCGATCTGCGGTGTCGCCGTGCTGGCGCAGCTCGGCCTGCCGGCGAGCGAGCAGATCATCCTCGGCAGCGACCGCGAGGCCGTTCTGCTCGTGGCCCGCGCACTCGGCTGGTCGTGGGAGACGACGGCGGCGCTGATCTCGCTGCGCAAGGATTTCGGCAAGTCGCAGCCCGCGGTCGAGCGCGCCCGCGAAAGCTTCCGCAACCTCGCCCAGGGCACCGCCCAGCGCGTGCTCGGCTTCCTCAGGATGCGCGACGCAAAGCCGTGAGATAGCTGGAGATGCGCCCTTCGCGGACTGCTTTCGCCTCGTAGCGGGTGCGGATCCAGCCGGGATAGGGCGTGCGCCAGTCGCCCGGCCGCTCGGCGGTCCAGTCGAAATCAGGCGAGGCCATCAGGCGCGACAGGGTCCAGCCGATATAATCGTCGATATCGCTGGCGAAGCGGAAGCGGCCGCCCGGGCGAAGCGCTCGGGCGAACAGGCCCAGCGTGTGCTCCGAAACGAAGCGGCGCTTGCGTTGGCGGCGCTTCGGCCAGGGATCGGGATAGAGCAGGTCGATCGCATCAAGGCTGCCGGCCGGGAAGCGCGGCAGCAGGAGCGCGGCATCGTCGTCCCAGACCCGGATATTGGTCAGCCCTTCACGCTCGGCCACAGCCAGGAACTTGGCCATGCCGTTGATGAAGGGTTCGACGCCGATGAAGCCGATCTGCGGGCTCTCGCGCATCCGCATCAGAAGGTGCTCGCCGCCGCCGAAGCCGATCTCCAGCCTGACCGCCTCGACGGGCTGCGGGAACAGCGCCTCGAGATCGGCGATCTCACCCTCCGGCAGGCGCAGACGCGGCAGCGTGTGCTCCATCAGATGGCTCTGGCCGTCGCGCAAGGCCTTGCCCTTGCGGCGGCCGTAGAAGGCGCGGTCGTTGTCGTGCTCGGTCATGGTCCCGCCTTGGCTGCTCGGCAGGCGGACATCAAGCCCCTCCATGCCACAGCCCAAACAAAAACCGGGGCTCGCGCCCCGGTCCGGTGGTCCGATTGTGCCTGAAAGCTCAGGCGACGGCCTTCTTCAGCGCGTCGACGAGATCGGTCTTCTCCCAGGAGAAGGAACCGTCGCGGCCGGCCTTGCGGCCAAAATGGCCATAGGCCGAGGTTTTGGCGTAGATCGGCTTGTTGAGGCCGAGATGGTTGCGGATGCCGTTCGGCGACAGGTCGACCAGCTTGCCGAGGACTTCCTCGAGCTTGGCCTCGTCGACCTTGCCGGTGCCGTGCAGGTCGACATAGATCGACAGCGGCTTGGCGACGCCGATGGCGTAGGAGAGCTGGATCGTGGCGCGATCGGCGAGCTTGGCCGCGACGACGTTCTTGGCGAGATAGCGCGCCGCGTAAGCCGCCGAACGGTCGACCTTGGTCGGGTCCTTGCCGGAGAAGGCGCCGCCGCCATGGGGGGCCGCACCGCCATAGGTGTCGACGATGATCTTGCGGCCGGTGAGGCCGGCATCGCCGTCAGGACCGCCGATCACGAACTTGCCGGTCGGGTTGATGTGCCAGACCGTGTCCTTGGAGATCCAGCCATCCGGCAGCGCCTGGCGGATATAGGGCTCGACGATCTTGCGGACGTCGGCCGAGGTCAGGCTCTCGTCGAGATGCTGGGTCGAGAGCACGATCTGGGTGACGCCGACCGGCTTGCCGTTCTCGTACTTGACAGTGACCTGGCTCTTGGCGTCGGGGCCGAGCTTGGCGGCGTCGCCCTCGCCCTTCTTGCGGGCGAGCGTCAGGGTCTCCAGGATCTTGTGGGCGTAATAGATCGGGGCGGGCAGCAGCTCGGGCGTCTCGCGGCTGGCATAGCCGAACATGATGCCCTGGTCGCCGGCGCCGACATCCTTGTTGCCGGACTCGTCCACGCCCTGAGCGATATCGGCGGATTGCGGGTGCAGCAGCACGTCGATCTTGCACTTCTTCCAGTGGAAGCCGTCCTGCTCGTAGCCGATGTTGCGGATCGCCTTGCGGGCGGCCGACTTCACCTTCGACTTGATCTGCTTCTCGTCGAGATGGGTGCGGACCTCGCCGGCGATCACGACGCGGTTGGTGGTCGCCAGCGTCTCGGCCGCGACGCGCACCTTGGCGGGCTCATAGCCGGCCTTCACCGCTTCCCTGAAGAACAGATCGACGATCTCGTCGGAGATGCGATCGCAGACCTTGTCGGGATGCCCCTCCGATACGGACTCGCTGGTGAACAGGTAATTCTGGCGTGACACGGTCGGGGATTCCCTGAATCGGCACATGGAAAAGGCCGGCACAGCCGCGCCAGCCAACGAACGGCCCGTCATTGCAGCGGACGCGTTCGTCGTCAAGCGCTAAAATCCGCTTATCGGGAAGATCGTTCGTCACATCGAACGAAACCAGCGCGATTTCACGCCGTTCCGGCGTCTTCCTCCGCCAAGGCCTCGACGAGGTCGATGATCCGGCGGCGGACGCGGCCGCTCTTGATCCGCGTGAAGGCCTTGGTGAGCTGCACGCCCTCGCTGGTGGCGAGAAACTCGGAAATATAGGTTGTCGCAGCGGAATCGGCGAAACCGGTCTCCGGCATGTCGCCGGTCGGGGCGCCGTCGAAGAAGAAGGACACGGGCACGTCGAGCATCTTGGCGATCTGCTGCAGGCGGCTCGCGCTGATGCGGTTGGAGCCCTTCTCGTATTTCTGGACCTGTTGGAACGTCAGCCCGAGCGCCTCGCCCAGCTTTTCCTGGCTGACCCCTGCCAGCATACGCCGCATGCGGACGCGGCTGCCGACATGCTTGTCGATCGGATTGGGGACTTTCTTGATCATGATTCACCCTGCTTAGGCATCAGTGTCATGACCAGGAGCCGCCATCCTGGTCGGCGCGGAAGCCGTCATGTATTATAGGCTTGCCAGGTGGTCTACCGAAAAAGTTCCACTTGGGATTATTTCCGGCCCTGAAAACGGGAAAATGCCAGAAAAACGAGCAGAAGCCCGGCAAAGAGGCTGTCGCCCCAGCGGGCGTAGAGCGTAAGCGGACCGCTTCGGGGCAGCCCCGAATCCAGCACGCCTTCGACGCCGAGCGGCAGGCTTGCCACGACCCGCCCATAGGCATCGACCACCGCGGAAATCCCGGTATTGGCGACGCGCACCAGCGGCAAGCCCTCCTCGATGCTGCGCAACCTCGCCTGCGCGAAATGCTGATGGGGGCCGCTGGTCTGGCCGAACCAGCCGTCATTGGTCAGGTTCAGGAAGAAGCCGGCACGGGGGCCGCGCGGCGCGACATCGCCGGGGAAGACGACCTCGTAGCAGATCAGCGGCGCGGCCGTCGGCAGGTCCTTGATCGCGAGCGGCGTACGGGTGCTGCCGGCAGAAAAGCCACCAGGGATCGAGACGAACTGGGAGAGGCCGACGCCGCGGATCAGCGTGTCGAGGAAGGGCGGCAGATATTCGCCGAATGGGACGAGATGGACCTTGTCGTAGCTGGCGACGATGACGCCCTCGTCATTGACCACCTGGATCGCGTTGTAGATCGGCGGCCGGCTTTCGCCCGGCAGCATCTCGCCGGCCCGCGCCGCGCCGGTGATCAGCGTCACGTCGGGCGGGAGCACCGCCCCGATGCGCGACAAGGCGCCGGGCGTGCGGCCGAGCAGGAAGGGAAAGGCCGATTCCGGCCAGATCAGATGTGTGATGCCTTGCAGACCCGGCGTGGTCGGGCTGGTCGCCCGGTCGCTCAGCGCGAGGTAGTTGTTGAGGATCGCTTCGCCGTTGCGGCCGTTGAACTTGGCATCCTGCGGCAGGTTGGGCTGCATCAGCCTGAGCTTTACCCCGGCGACGAGCGGCGCGGGCGCGGCCGGCACGCGCCAATATCCGAAGGCAAAGAGGCCCGCCAATGTCACCAGCGCCAGGAGTGGCGGCAGGCGGCGCCCCGCCGGCGTCTGCGCCGTTCCGACTACGGCCGGCGCCGCGCCGATCGCGACGGCAAAGAGCGTCAGGCCGTAAAGCCCGACGAGAGAGGCGGCCTGGGCGAGGTGGATCTCGCCCGTCAGCATCATGCCGTAGACGTTCCAGGGAAAGCCGGTCAGGACATGGCCGCGCAGCCATTCGCTGATCGCCAGCATCGCGGCGAGTACGAGGATGCGCCCGGCCCCTTGCGGCCAGGCCAGCCGCGCCAGGCCGAAAGCGCAGGCCGGAAAGACGGCGAGGAAGGCCGGCAGCGCGACGACACCCAGCGGCATCGCCCAGGCGAACTTGTCGGCTTCGACGAGAAAAGCCGCGCCCAGCCACCACAGGCCGGCGAGGAAGAAGCCGAAGCCCCACCACCAGCCGACCGCGAAACCGGCGCGGAAGCGGCGCCAGGCGCTGGTGCCGACGGCGCCGTCGATCAGCCAGACCGCGACGGTCATCGGCACGACGATAACAGGCCAGAGATCGAGCGGCGGCAGGGCGAGCGCCCCGCTCGCACCGGCGACGAGCGCGATCAGGCGCTTCCGCCAACCCCAGCCCAGGATGACGGCCTCCGCTACCCCGGCGAGCCCCATCAACCCGACTCCATCGCCGGTTCGTCGGTCGCGCGTTCGCTGTGGCAATGGATGGTCAGGCGCTTCACGCGGCGCTGGTCCGAATCGAGGATTTCGAAGCTGAGCCCGTCCGGGCCTCTCACCGTTTCTCCAAGAGCCGGAACGCGCCCTGCGAGCGTCACGATCAATCCGCCGAGCGTATCAATATCGTCGGCGATCTCGTTGCCGGAGAGATCGACGCCGGTCGCGGCCTTGAGCTCGGCCAGCGTCGCGCGGGCATCGGCCGTGAAGCGGTTCTCACCGGCCGGGATGATCGGGGTCTCCTCGAGGTCGTGCTCGTCCTCGATATCGCCGACGACGATCTCGATCAGGTCCTCGATCGAGACGAGACCGTCGGTCCCGCCATATTCGTCGATCACCAGCGCGATATGGGTGCGGGTCGACTGCATGCGTACGAGCAGATCGACCGCCGGCATCGAGGGCGGGACGTAGAGGACGGGGCGCAGGAGCTTGGTTTCGGACAGGCGGGTCGTGAGATCGACATCCGAAAGCGTATGCGGAACCGCGAGCTTGCCATTCTCCTCCGGCGGGCCGTTCTCTCCGGGCCGGGCCTTCTCGGCTATATATTCGAGGAAGTCGCGGATATGGACCATGCCGCGGGGATCATCGAGCGTGTCGTCGAAGACCGGCAGGCGCGAATGGCCGGCGGTGCGGAAATGCGCGAGCAACTCGTCCAGCGTCGCCTCGGCCGGAACGGCGACGATATCGGCGCGGGGAATCATGACATCGCCGACGCGGCGCTCGCGCAGGCTCAGCACATTGCTGAGCATCGCCCGTTCCTGGGCCGAAATATCGGCGAGCTCGCCATTCTGCTCGGCCAGGGCCTCGACGATTTCCTCGCGGGCGGTGCCGCCGCCACGCAGTCCAAGGCGGTCGAGAAACTGGCCGAGCCAGTGGCCGAGGCCGCGGCCGGCGGTTTCGTTCTGGGATTGTCGACTGTCGTCGCTCATGATCGTGGGGACTTACGCGGAAGAAGGGCTGGGCGCCGTGACGAGATCGGCACCGGCATAGGGGTCGGCCACGCCGAGGCGGGCGAGGGCTTCGACTTCGAGCGCTTCCATGCGCCGCGCTTCGGCCTCGGTCTCGTGATCCTCGCCGAGGAGATGGAGCAGGCCATGGATCGCGAGATGGCGCAGATGGTCGGTCACGCTCTTGGATTCGGCCTCGGCCTCGCGCAGCACAGTCTCATAGGCGATGACGATGTCGCCGAGCAGCGGGCTTTGCGCGATGCGCTCCGGCGGAGCGGCCGGGAAGGAGAGCACGTTCGTCGCCTTGTCGAAGCCGCGCCAGTCGCGGTTGACGATGCGGATGCGCTTGTCGTCGGTCAGCAGCAGGCTGAGCTCGGCGCCGGGCATGGGCTTGCGGGGGGATACTGCGATCCCCGCCTCAAGCGCCTCGTGCAGCAACGCACGCAAGCCCGGCAGCTTGCCGAGCTCGTGCCAGCGGCGCGATTGCGCCCTGACGTCGAGATGAATCTCGGGAGACATCGTCTCGGGTGGCGGCGCCAAGCGCCGCCCGCGAGGTCGATCGTTCATCGCGGCCGCTCCCGCGCCAACATCCGCTTCAGCCCTTCGCTGTCGCCCTCCCGGTTAAGATCCGGGGGCGTTTCGGGATTGCGCAAGCGCTCTTCCCGTTCCGCGCGCTCATGGCGCGCCGCGCTCTCATAGGCCATGACGATGCGTCGCACCAGTTCATGCCTGACGACGTCGCCTTCCTCGAAGCGGGCATAGCCGACGCCCTCGACATCCTTGAGCAATCTGGTGGCCTCGACCAGGCCCGAACGCTGGCCGGGCGGCAGGTCGATCTGCGAGGGATCGCCGGTGATGATCATGCGCGAGCCCTCGCCCAGACGGGTGAGGAACATCTTCATCTGCATCGACGTCGCGTTCTGGGCTTCGTCGAGCAGCACGACGGCGTTGGACAGCGTCCGGCCGCGCATGAAGGCGAGCGGCGCGATCTCGATCATGCCGGTCTGCAGGCCGCGCTCGACATGGCGCGCTTCCATGAAGTCGTTCAGCGCGTCGTAGATCGGGCGCAGATAGGGATCGACCTTCTCGCGCATGTCGCCGGGCAGGAAGCCGAGCCGCTCGCCCGCCTCCACCGCCGGGCGCGACAGGATCATGCGCTCGACCACGCCCTGCTCGATCAGCGAGACGGCGTGTCCGACCGCGAGCCAGGTCTTGCCTGTACCGGCCGGGCCTTCGGCGAGCACCAGTTCGTGGCGCTTGAGCTGGCGCAGATAGGCGTCCTGCGCCGCATTGCGCGCCCGGACCGGACCGCGCTTGCGGGTCACGACCGCGTCGAAGGAGGTTTTTCCGGCGTCCGCGGTCGGGAAAAGCGAGCGCTGGACGTTGCTTTCCTCGATCGCGCCGTCGACCTCGCCGAGCGTGACCGGCGCGCCGGCCTTGGCACGGGCATAAAGCGTCTTCAGCACGCGCCCGGCCTGCTCGGCGGTCTCGCGGGCGCCCTTGACGGTGACGTGGTTGCCATTGGGGCTGACCACGACGCCGAGACGGCGCTCGAGATGGGCGAGATTCTGGTCGTACTGGCCGAAAACCAGGCTGGCGAGCCGGTTGTCGTCGAAGGAGAGCACGACCTCCGTCGCCGAAAGCCCTTCGCGGCCCGCGCTTTCGCGCACACCGCCCTCGGGGCGGGTGGGCGCCAGATCGCGCCGCGGGTTCCGGTCGGGTCTTTGCGTCGAATCAGCCTGTGCCAAATGCGTCGCCTCGTTTCAGGCCGGGGTGGCGGATGGTCCGTTCCCGGCGCCTGTTCCAGCCGGGCAGGAGCACCCGGCCGGGTCGTCTCGCAGCATAACCGGACGCAACGATTTCAGCCTGATGACAGGCCGGCGCCCGTCCCTGGCAAATGGGAATGAAGCCGGTCGCGCTCAAGCGGCCAGGCCCTTTCCATCGGTCTCGCCCGGCTCCGCCAACCGGCCGAACAGGGAATTCGTGCTCGTCTTCTCGATCACCACCCGCACGATGTCGCCGATCTGATTCGCGTCGCTCTCCATCTGCACAGCCTGCAGATAGGGCGACTTGCCGGCAAGCTGTCCGGGATAGCGCCCCGCTCTTTCCAGGAGGACATCCACCGTCCGTCCGACCATGGCCCGGTTGAAGGCCTGCCGGTGATGCTCGATGCGCTCCTGCAAACGATAGAGCCGCTCGTTCATCAGCTCGCGCGGAATCTGCGCGTCGAGATCGGCCGCCGGCGTGCCGGGGCGCGGCGAATAGTTGAAGGAATAGCTGGAGGCGAAGCCGATCTCATCGACGAGGCGGATCGTGTCCTCGAAATCGGCATCGGTCTCGCCGGGGAAGCCGACGATGAAATCCGAGGAGAGCGCGATATCGGGCCGGGCACTCCGGATGCGATCGATCAGGCGGCGGTACTCGTCGCCGGTATGCTTGCGGTTCATCGCCGCGAGGATGCGGTCCGAGCCCGCCTGCACCGGCAGATGCAGGAAGGGCATGACCTGCGGCAGATCGCGATGGGCGGCGATGAGATCGTCATCCATATCGCGAGGGTGGCTGGTCGTATAACGGATGCGGGCGATGCCCGGCACCTCCGCGACGCGATGCATCAGGCGCGCCAGCGTCCAGACGGCACCGTCCGGCCCCTCGCCATGATAGGCGTTGACGTTCTGGCCGATCAGCGTGACGTCGCGCACGCTGGCCTCAGCCAAGCGCTCGACCTCGGCCATGATCTGCGCGACGGGCCGAGAGAACTCGGCGCCGCGCGTATAGGGCACGACGCAGAAGGCGCAGAACTTGTCGCAACCTTCCTGCACGGTGACGAAGGCCGAGACGCCGCGGGACAGAATGGCCTGACGCTTCGGTGCCGGCAGGAAGCCGAACTTGTCCTCGACCGGCAGGTCGGTGTCGACGACGCGGCGCTTGCCGGCCTCGGCCAGCAATTCGGGCAGGCGGTGATAGGCCTGTGGCCCGACCACGAGATCGACGGCGGGCTGGCGGCGCTGGATCTCGCCGCCCTCGGCCTGGGCGACGCAGCCGGCGACGACGATCTTCGTCTCCTGGCCTTCCGCTCCTTGCGCCTTCTTGATGTCGCGGAGCTTGCCGAGCTCGGTATAGACCTTCTGCACCGCGCGGTCGCGGATATGGCAGGTGTTCAGCAGAATGAGATCCGCGCCCTCCGGCGTGGCCGTCTCCTCGTAGCCCTGATGGCTCAGGATGTCGGCCATGCGCTGCCCGTCATAGACGTTCATCTGGCAGCCGAAGGACTTGATATGGACTTTCTTCATCGGTGCGGATCGGGTCTCCAAAACGCATCCTTTACTGCGGATCGGGCGCCTTGGGAACGGCCGCGCGGCGCAGTTCGACGGCAAGCAAGCCGCGGACCAACCGGCGTCAGGCGTCGAGCCGGCCGGAGACGGCCCGCTGGCGCGCCTTGCGGACCGAGGCTTCGGCAAGCCGCGTCGCTTCCTTGCGCGAGGTCGCACGGCCCATCACGATCGGTTCACCCCAGACCAGCTCGGCATCGATCGCGCCGCATTCCAGCACATGCCTGAGATGCGGCCAGAGCTCGGTGTCGCCATACCAGGCAAGGGCCGCGCGGCCGATGCGCCCGCCCGGCAGGCCCTGCCAGCCGGTATAGGTGATGGTCAGCGGATAGACCGTCACATCCGCCGTGGCGTCGCCCATCGCCTGATGCGCGGCGCCGAGCAGGGAGGAGCGGAAGGGCAGGATGCGGGTGCCGTCGCCGGTCGTGCCCTCGGCGAAGAGCACGACCTCCTCGCCATTGGCGATGCGCGCCCCCATCGTGGCGGCCATGCCTGCGGTCGCGCTGCGACGCTGCCGGTCGATGTAGAGCGTGCGCTGGAGATTGGCGAGGAAGCCGACGACCGGCCATTCTCCCACCTCGCTCTTGGCGACGAAAGCCACCTCGCGCTCGGCACCGATGACGCCGATATCGAGCCAGGAGACATGGTTGGCGACGATCAGCGCCCCGGTCCCGGCCGGCGGCGGCGTGCCCCGCACCTGCCGCCGGACGCCGAGACACCAGCAGGTCAGGCGATGGAAGCGCAGCGGCAGGGCACCGCGGCGCGACGGCATGACCCGCATGACGACGAGCTGGGCGAGGACCAGCCCGAGCGTGCCGGTGCACAGCATCGCCAGACGGGCGAGCGCACCGAAGCGGAGTCCGTTCATGCTGAGGCGGGTCCGGTCATCGGCGAAAGGGCGGTCTCGTTGGGAATCTGCTGCCGTCAATGGCGCGATTGCGCCGGCTTGTCACGCGAGATCGAGCCGCATCGCGATCGCCGTGGCGCGGCTGCCGTCCGGCTTGGGATAATAGCCCTTGCGCCGGCCGACCTCGCGGAAGCCGAAATGGCGGTAGAGCCGCTCGGCCGGGAGATTACCCTCCTCGACTTCGAGAAAGACGTGGTTCGCCCCCTCCTCGGCCAGCCGCGCGAGATGCGCTGCGAGCAGCGCGCGGCCGAAACCGTCGCGGCGGCGGGCGGGCGCAACGACGATGCTCAGGATTTCCGCCTCGTCGGCGGCCTTGCGGGAGATGACGAAGCCCTCGGGACGGCTGTTGCCGCCGCTGAAGACACCATCGGCCACGACCGCGGAATCGGCGATCAGCGCCGCGCATTCGGCCGGTTCCCAGCCGCGGGCGAAGCCGCCCTGATGGTGCAGCGTCGCGACCTGCAGGGCGTGGCCGGCATCGAGCCGCATCGTGCGCGGCGGCGGCGAATCAGGGTGAAGCAATCGGCGCAACCAATCCATGCCGCCTGTTCGCACAGATTGACGCTGCGGCAACCACCATTTGGGGGATAGGCTCACCGGCGCGGCAGGCGGGCTTTGTCCTGCGGCGTCGTCTCGGGCGCCTTCAGGTAGAGCGGCCGGGGCGGCGCGGTTTCGGGATCGGCGATGAAGCCGAGCCGGGCGACCCAGGCGATATCGGGCGCCTTGGCGTCGTCGATCACCAGCGCATCGAGGCCGATCGCCCAGGCCTCGTTGGCCACAGCCAGCGCCGAGGAGCCGACCAGGCTGACGGGGCCTGCGCCGATGGCGCGGGCCGCATCGCGATAGCTGACCTGCCGGAGCGAGACCAGCGGCTTGCCCTCGCCCGTCAGCGCCTGGAACCAGACCTGGCCGTGCTTGGCATCGAGCGCAGCGGCGATGACACGGCCAGATTCGCGCCCGATCAAGGGCGCGGCGCAGGCCGCGACCGTGGTGACGCCGACCGCCGGGATGCCGGCCGCGAAGGCGATGGCGCGCGCCGCGCTGACGCCGACGCGCAGGCCGGTATAGCTGCCGGGGCCGACGGTGACGGCGACGCGCGAGAGCGAGCCGAAGCCACCCTCTACATCCTTCATGACGCGCTCGACGAGCGGCATCAGCGCCTCGGCATGGCCGCGGTCCATGGCGATCTGCTCGATCGCCAGGGGTTTCGCCATGTCGGCCGTATCCAGCACGCAGGCCGAGCAGGCTCCGAGCGCGGCATCGATCGCGAGAATGCGCATCAGGATGTCATTCCGCGAAAGGCCCGGCTCATCGTCACAAAAATTCCCGCAACTCTCTTAGACGGCTTCGACTTCGCGCACATCCGGCAGGAAGTGGCGCAGCAGGTTCTGGATGCCGTGCTTCAGCGTCGCGGTCGAGGAGGGGCAGCCCGAGCAGGAGCCCTTCATCGCCAGATAGACCGTGCCGTCGCGATAGCCGCGGAAGGTGATATCGCCGCCGTCGCCGGCCACCGCCGGGCGGATGCGGGTCTCGAGCAGGTCCTTGATCGTCTCGACGGTCTCAGCATCCGCGGGATCGAAGAACTCGCCCTCCTCGATCACGTCCGCCGCCGAACCGGCCGCCAGGACCGGGGCGCCCGACATGAAATGCTCCATGATCGCGCCGAGGATCGCGGGCTTCAGATGCGGCCATTCGCCGTCCGACTTGGTGACGGTGATGAAATCGGAGCCGAGGAAGACGCCGGAAACGCCGGAAACGCCGAACAGGCGCTGCGCCAGCGGCGAGCGCTCGGCATCGCCGACATCGCGCAGGTCGAGCGTGCCGTCGGGCATGACGGCGCGGCCGGGAAGAAACTTCAGGGTCGCCGGATTCGGCGTGGCTTCGGTCTGGATGAACATGGACTTGCCTCCGGTACCGGCGATTCAAGGTCGCCGTTCCTGGCTCCGATATAGGCCGCCGGCTGGAATCATTCCAGCGGCATTGGATCGCAGACCGCCGCCTTCAGGCGAGGGCGTCGATCTCCTCGTCCTCCAGATGGCCCGGCACGATGGCGACGGGGATCGGGAAGCTCGCCGAGGATTTGCCCGCGAGCGCGCTGACGAGCGGGCCGGGGCCCTTGCTGCTGGTACCGGCTGCGAGCACGAGCAGAGAGATGTCCTCGTCCTCCTCGATGAGCTTGACGAGCTCGTCGGCCTTGTTGCCGACGCGTACGACCTTCTCCGGTTCGAGCCCGGCCAAGGTCCGCACCGCTGCAGCCGCCGCATCGAGGCGCTTCTCGGCCTCGGCCTCGGCTTCGGCCTGCATCACTTCCCCGACGCCGAGCCAGGTTTCGTGCTCGGGCGGGGTGGCGACGCCGAGCAGGACGATGGAGGCGCCGACGCGGGCGCAGCGGCGCGCGGCGAAGCGAATCGCCTTGGCGCATTCCTCGCTGCCGTCGACCACGGCGAGGAATTTCGGGCGATGGCCCGTCTCATAAGAGCGCCGTCTCTTGACCATGAATTGTCCTGCCGCGCTTCAGGGACGGGCATGGTGGCCTGCGCCGGCATCCCGGCGCAAGCCCACCCAACGTTACCGGCTGCGCACGAAGCCGACGATGTCCTTGACCTCGCGCATGATCGGCGCGGCGATCGCATCGGCGCGGGCCGCGCCATCGCCGAGAATCGCGTCGATGTGGCTGGGGTCGGCCAGCAGGCGGCGCATCTCGACGGCGATGGGCGCGAGCTTCTCGACCGCGAGATCGACCAGCGCCGCCTTGAAGCCGGAGAACTGGCCGCCGCCGAACTGCGTGAGAACCGCCTGCTTCGAGGTACCGGAGAGGCCGGCATAGATGCCGACGAGATTCTCGGCCTCGGGGCGGCCTTCCAGGCCCTTCTCCTCGGAGGGAAGTGCCTCCGGATCGGTCTTGGCCTTGCGGATCTTCTGGGCGATCGCCTCGGCATCGTCGGTCAGGTTGATGCGCGAATAGTCGGACGCATCCGATTTCGACATCTTCTTGGTGCCGTCGCGCAGGCTCATGACGCGCTGGGCCGGGCCCATGATGATCGGCTCGGACAGGGGGAAGTAGCCCTGATCGCCCGTCCCGAGGCCCAGCTCCGCGATCCGCTCGGCGAAGTCGTTATTGAACTTCTGGGCGATGTCGCGGGTGAGCTCGAGATGCTGCTTCTGGTCCTCGCCGACCGGGACATGGGTCGCCTTGTAGAGCAGGATGTCGGCGGCCATGAGCACCGGATAATCGTAGAGACCGACGGAAGCGTTCTCGCGGTCCTTGCCGGCCTTCTCCTTGAACTGCGTCATCCGGTTCAGCCAGCCGAGCCGGGCGACCGTGTTGAAGACCCAGGCCAGTTCGGCGTGGCCGGCAACCTGGCTCTGGTTGAAGATGATGCTCTTCTTGGGATCGACGCCGGCGGCGATATAGGCGGCGGCAACCTCGCGAATCGCGCCCGTCAGGACCTTCGGCCCGCCCCAGACGTCGAGCCCCTGGGTGATCGCATGCATGTCGACGACGCAGTAGATGCACTCATGCGTATCCTGCATCGCGACCCAGTTGGTCAGCGCGCCCAGATAATTGCCGAGATGCAGCGTCGAGGTCGGCTGCATGCCTGAGAATACGCGCTGATGAAAACCCGACATGGGGCACTCCGTCGTCACGATGGAGAAGGGAAGCGGCGCTTCTGGCTCAAGCCCGCCGCTTGCGCAAGGGGAGAGCGCCGAAGGCACCGAGCGCCCAGCCCGCCGCGCCATAGCTCACGAGCCCGGCAAGGCAGAGCAGGCCGAGCGCTCCGACCCGGTGCAAGGCCGGCTGATCGAAGGCCAAAGGCCCGGCCAAGAACCGCAGCGACAGATCCAGAACGGCGAGCATGATCGCGCTGGCCGCAAGCCCGGCGGCGATCGGCCGCAAGCTGCCGATGCTCGGGCGCCAGATGCCGTCACGCAGCAGCATTCCACCCAGTAGACAGGCCTGCGCCACGAAAGCGAAGGTCGCCGCGAGCGCCGCCATATGCGCCGCGTTGCCCTCGTTCGCCAGACAGAACCCGATGAGAGCCGCGACCAGGACGGCGAGCCCGCCGGAGAGCAATGGCAGGCGCGGTGCGCGGCGCGCGAAATAGACCTGGCCGAAGACCTTAGCGGCGATGGCGAAGGGCAGGCCATAGCCGAAGGCAGCCAGCGCCGCGGCCGTGCGGGCGCGATCGGCGGCATCGAAGCGACCATATTCGAACAGCGCCGAGACGATCGGCTCCGCGAGCGCCACCAGCGCCGTTGCAGCCGGCAGGGCGAGCGCGAGACCCAGCGCCAGGGCCTGCCCGAGCATGGCGTCAGGGCCTTCCCGGTTTGCCGCCAGCGCCATGTCCGAGAGCACCACGGTGCCCATCGCGACGCCGACGAAGCCGAGCGGCAACTGGAAGACGCGATCGGCATAATACAACGCGGCGACGGCGCCCGGTCCCGTCGAGGCAATCTGCGTCGCCACCAGCAGGACGAGTTGCGCGGCGGAGGCTGCGAGCAAGGTCGCACCGCCCGTGCGGACGAGCCGCGTCATGTCCGGCGACCAGCGCAGGCTGGGGCGCGGCAAGCCGGGGCCGCGCAAGGCGAACAGGATCATCACGAGATGGGCAAGGCCCGTCAGGCCGGTGCTGAGCGCGAGCCAGCGCGCGCCGGTCTCGGGCTGCACACCCTTCGCATGCAGCAGCAGGAGCACGGCCAGCAGGATCGCGTTCATCAGCGCCGGCGCGAGCGCCGCGACCGTGAAGCGCTTCTCGGCATTGAGCAAAGCCGCCAGCATGGCGGCCAGCGTCGTCAGGAAGAGGAAGGGCAGCATCAGCCGCGTGTAGGAGGCAGCCAATGCGAGGGTTTCGGGCGCCTCGGCGAAGCCGCCGGCGAGGCCGAGCACGAGCCAGGGTGCGAACAACTCGCCCAAGCCGACCAGCACCAATAAAAGCATGCCGATCTGTCCGGCGGCCTCGCCGGCAAAGCCGCGGGCCGCCACCTCGCCGCGCTCGCCCTTGATCGCGAGATAAAGCGGCACGAAGGGAGCATTCAGCCCACCCTCGCCCAGGACACGCCGGACGAGATTGGGCAGCCGCAGGGCCGCCAGGAAGGCATCCGCCACCGACCCGCCGCCGAGCAGGCGCGCGATCAGCACGTCGCGCGCGAAGCCGAGCAGGCGCGAGGCGATCGTCGCCGCGCCAACGACGGCGGAATCGCGCGCGAGACGGGAGGATTCCGGCGCCGATTCCGCCGGCTTCTCCATCAGAGGATGAACCGGCTCAGGTCGGCGTTCTTGGCGAGGTCGCCGATGCGAGCCTCGACATAGGGGGCGTCGATCGTCACGGCCTCGCCCGAGCGGTCCGGCGCCGTGAACGAAATCTCGTCGAGAATGCGCTCGATCACGGTCTGGAGCCGGCGGGCGCCGATATTCTCGACCGTCGAATTCACCTCGACGGCGATGCGGGCGATGGCATCGATCGCGTCCGGCGTGAAGGTCACGCTGACCTCCTCCGTCGCCATCAGCGCCACCGACTGCTTGATCAGGCTGGCTTCGGTCTCGGTCAGGATGCGCTTGAAATCCTCGATGTCGAGCGGGTTGAGCTCGACACGGATCGGCAGGCGGCCCTGCAGTTCCGGTAGCAGGTCGGAGGGGCGCGAGACGTGGAAGGCGCCGGACGCGATGAAGAGGATGTGGTCGCTCTTCACGGCGCCGTGCTTTGTCGCGACGGTGGTGCCCTCGATCAGCGGCAGCAGGTCGCGTTGCACGCCTTCGCGCGAGACGTCGGCGCCGCCCTTGCCCTCTCGGGCGCAGATCTTGTCGATCTCGTCGAGGAAGACGATGCCGTTCTCCTCGACCTCGCGGATCGCGGCCTGGATGATCGCATCCTGGTCGATCAGCTTGTCGCTTTCCTCCGCCAGCAACGGCTGGTAGGCGTCCTTGACCAGGACGCGCTTGGGTTTGCCCTTCTGGCCGAAGGCCTTGCCGAGCATATCGGAGAGGTTCATCGCGCCGATCGAGGCGCCGGGCATGCCGGGAACCTCGAACATCGGAGCGGATGCGCCGCTACCTGCAGCCATCTCGACCTCGATCTCCTTGTCGTCGAGCTCGTTGGCGCGCAGCTTGCGGCGGAAGGAATCGCGCGTCGCCTGGCTGGCATTGGCGCCGACGAGGGCGTCGAGCACCCGTTCCTCGGCCGCGACATGGGCCTTGGCCTGGACATCCTTGCGCCGGCTCTCGCGCACCAATGCGATCGCAACCTCCAGGAGATCACGCACGATCGATTCGACGTCGCGGCCGACATAGCCGACCTCGGTGAACTTGGTCGCCTCGACCTTCAGGAAGGGCGCGTTGGCGAGCTTCGCCAGGCGCCGCGCGATCTCGGTCTTGCCGCAGCCGGTCGGCCCGATCATCAGGATGTTCTTCGGCGAGACCTCCTCGCGCAGCGGCCCTTCGAGCTGCTGGCGGCGCCAGCGGTTGCGCAGCGCGATGGCAACGGCGCGCTTGGCGTCCTTCTGGCCGACGATGAAGCGGTCGAGCTCGGAGACGATCTCACGGGGGGAAAAGCTGGTCATGATCGTGCAGTATCCGGATGAAATGGCGCGAGCGGCAAAATTCAGGCCGCTTCGAGCGTCTCGATGACGAGCGAATGGTTGGTGTAGACGCAGATATCGCCGGCGATCTTCATCGCCTTGCGCACGATCGCCTCGGCATCGGGCTCGACATCGATCAGGGCGCGCGCCGCGGAAAGCGCGTAATTGCCGCCGGAGCCGATCGCCATCACCGCGCCGTGCTCGGTCGTTTCCGGCTCCAGCACGTCGCCGGTTCCCGAGATTAAGAGGGACACCTCCTTGTCGGCGACCAGAAGCATCGCCTCCAGGCGGCGCAGATAACGGTCGGTGCGCCAGTCCTTGGCCAGTTCGACGCAGGCGCGCAGCAACTGGGTCGGGTATTGCTCGAGCTTCTTCTCCAGGCGCTCGAACAGGGTGAAGGCATCGGCGGTGGCGCCGGCGAAGCCCGCGATCACGTCGCCCTTGGCGAGGCGGCGGACCTTCCGGGCATTGCCCTTCATGATGGTCTGACCGAGCGAGACCTGCCCGTCGCCGCCGATGACGACGCGCCCGCCCTTGCGCACCATCAGGATGGTGGTGGCGTGCATGACCGGGGCATTGCTGTTTTCAGACATGAGATGACGAACCGGGGATCGAGACAGGGTGGCGGATGACGCCAAACATGTTCAGGCGAGACCGCTCTATCAAGGGGGGAGCCGGCATGCCACCTCCGAACGCGCGATAGTGAAGCATGCAACCCAAGCTTGAGACACCATCATAACTCGAAGTTGAATCCGAGCTTTGACGACCCGTTCTCAATCACGTCAACGATGTCTTTCACCTTATAGCGCGCATATCCTTGCTTCTTCCGTAGGACCTTTCCAGCAAAGGGGGGCGTTTGTGCCGCCTTAAGCTTTTAAGCAGTTTTTTATCATTAATGCCCAAAGGTCGTAATTTGTAACGGCTTCCATTGTCGGGAAGTCGCCTCGGGGCGTCATTCATGAAATCTATCCGCCAGAAAATCCTCGCCATGCTGGCCATCGTCGCCGGCGGCGCCATCCTGTCGGCAATCATCAGCATCTACGGCCTTCAGAAGGCCGACGACTTGAACTCGCGCTCCCAGATGCAGGGCAATGTCGCGTTGCTGACCCAGCGCATCAACGGCGTGGTTACGGCCGTGGTGATGGAATCGCGTGGCGTCTATATGGCGAAGACGCCGCAAGAAATGCAGGCATACGCCAAGGGGATCGAGGACCGTTTCCCGACACTGCGCAAGTTCACCGCGGAGCTTCAGAAAGTCGCTCCGGCGGAAGATCGCGAGACGGTCGGGAAAATCGCCAAGGCCGTCGAGGAATTCATCGCGTTCCGCACCGAAACCGCCCGGCTCGGCCGCGAGGTTTCCGCCGCCGCCGCGAACGAACAGGGCAATAACGAGGCCAACCGCGCCAATCGCAAGGCCCTCAACGACTTGTTGATCGGCTTCAGCCAGCGCATCGAGCAGGCCGGTATTGCGGTCGGCGATGAAGCCACAGCCTTCACCCAGCAGATCCAGTGGCTGATGCCGCTCGTGCTGCTCGCGACGTTGGTGGTTTCGGTCGGCGTCGCGCTCGTCTTCGCGCAGCGCTCGATCACCCGGCCGATCCTCGACCTCAGCCAGGTCATGGAGAAGCTGACGGCCGGCGACACCAAGGTCGACGTGCCTCATTCCGACCGGCCGGACGAGATCGGCGCCATGGCCCGCGCCGTCTCCGTGCTGCGCGAGAGCACCGAGCAGGTCGCCGTGCTGCAGGAGCAGGAGCGCGCTGCCGCCGCGGCCCGCCTGGCCCGGGCGCAATCGATGGAAGCGGTGGTCTCGGATGTCGGAGAGGTCGTCGCGGCGGCCGCGGCCGGCGATTTCTCGGCGCGGCTGCAGATCGACGATGCCGACGAGCAGATGCAGCGGCTGGTGGCCGGCATCAACGAGATCAACGCGGTTGTTGACGGAGCGACGACGGAGTTCGCGGAGATCCTGCAGGGGATCGCGGGCGGGGACCTGACGAGCCGGGTCGAGACGGCCTATCGCGGCCGCTTCGCCGACCTGAAGGGCGCGATCAACGAGACGGTCGATCGCCTCTCCGACACGGTCGCGACGATCCAGACCACCTCGGCCGATGTCGGGCTGGCCGCGCGCGAGATCAACATGGGTGCCGACGATCTGTCGAAGCGCACCGAGGAACAGGCCTCCTCGCTGGAGGAGACCGCCGCCACGACCGAGGAGCTCGCTGCCTCGGTGAAGGCTTCGGCCCAGGCCTCGAAGGATGCAGCCCGCATCGCCGACGAGGCGATGCAGGCGGCCGAGAACGGCGGCGCCATCGCCGGCCAGGCGGTCGACGCCATGGCCCGCATCGAGACCGCCTCGCAGAAGATCTCCGACATCATCCGTGTGATCGACGACATCGCCTTCCAGACCAACCTCCTGGCGCTCAACGCCGCGGTCGAGGCGGCCCGCGCGGGCGATGCCGGCAAGGGCTTTGCCGTCGTCGCCTCGGAGGTCCGCACGCTGGCGCAGCGTTCGAGTGCGGCGGCCAAGGACATCTCCGGGCTGATCTCCTCGTCCAATGTCGAGGTCGGCGACGGCGTGAAGCTGGTGCGGCAGGCCGGCGACCAGCTCGCCCGCATCCTCGCGGCCTCGCAGAAGGTCGCGGCGACCATCGCCGACATCTCGGCGGCGTCGGGCGAGCAGGCCAATGGCATCGACGAGATGAGCCAGGCCGTCGCCCATCTCGACGAGATGACGCAGCAGAATGCGGCCTTGTCCGAGCAGAGCGCGGCCTCGGCCAACTCGCTGTCCGGCCGGATCGAGCAGCTCAACGCGCTGGTCGCGGCCTTCAAGACCCGGCGCGAGCCTGCAGGCCAGACTTACGCCCAGCCGGCCGCGACGGCCCCGCGCGCGGTGAAGGCGCCGATGCGGGCGGCTCCCGCCGGCGAACCGGCGCGCCTGCGCCAGCTCGCCGAGGCCGCCTTCGTCCAGTCCAAGGCCATGCCCGCCCCGCGCAAGGTCGCCAATAGCGGCGGCGGCCGGGCCAGCGATTCCGGATGGGAGGAGTTTTAGCCCGATCCCATAGCCAACGGTCAGTCTCGGCGCTTTTACATAAGGAGCCTCAGGGCCAAATCGCTTCCAGAAGCCACCTGCATCAAGCGTCACGCCTGCTTTTGGGCCGGGCATAGTGTCCGCGGTTGGCTCATGGCACCAATTGCGAAGGTCAGGAATGCACGAGTAGTCCTGATTCAGGGTGTGCCCAACTCCTGCTCGACGACGCCGACCCAATAGGCGACGCCATAAGGCAGCGCCTCGTCGTTGAAGTCGAAGGCCGGGGTATGCAGCCGGGGAGCCAGTTCGGCACCGTCGGCGCCATTGCCGATCGAGGCCATGCATCCGGGCACGACATGCAGCATCTCGGCGAAATCCTCGCCGCCGGTCGATGGCGGCAGGTTACCCGCGACCTTGTCCTCTCCAACCAGCGCGACCGCCGCAGCCCGTGCGGCCGCAGCCGGCTCCTCGCTGTTGATCACGGCATACCCGGTCTGCCAGTACTCCACCTCAGACCGACAGCCATGAGCCTCGGCGAGCGAGCGCGCGAGCGCTTCCAGCCGCGTCCGGATCGTTTCCCGGACCGCCGTGTCGAAGGTCCGCGTCACGCCCCGGACAGCCAGCTCCGAAGGCATGACGTTGGGCGATTCAGCCGCACCGGCCTGAATAAAGCCCACGGAAAGCACAGCCGTTTCGCGGGCCGCGATGTTGCGGCTGACGATAGACTGAACGGCGAGCAGGAAATGCCCGGCGACCACGGTGACATCCGTAGCAAGATGCGGAGTCGAGCCGCCATGGCCGCCCGTGCCGTGAAAGGTCACGCTCCAGCGGTCGCAATTGGCGGTGACAACACCCGGCCGCATGGCGAACTCGCCGATCGGCATGCCCGGCCGATTGTGCAGGCCGTAGATCGTATCGCAGGGGAAGCGTTCGAACAAACCGTCGCGGACCATAGCGCGGGCACCGCCTCTGCCTTCCTCCGCCGGCTGGAAGATCAGTACCGCCGTCCCCCCGAAATCGCGATGCTGTGCGAGGTGGCGCGCCGCACCGAGCAGCATCGCCGTGTGACCGTCATGGCCGCAGGCGTGCATGATGCCCGGATGCTGTGACGCATAAGGCAGTCCGGTCTTCTCCGCGATCGGCAATGCATCCATATCGGCTCGCAGGCCGATCATGCGCTGACCGGGGCGGCTCCCTTTCACGATGCCGACGACGCCGGTCTGGCCGATACCCTCGACGACCTCGATGCCCCATTCGCGCAGCTTGCCGGCGACGATCCCGGCGGTGCGGTTCTCCTCGAGACCAAGCTCCGGATGACGATGGATATCCCGCCGTATCGCCTTCAGCTCATCGAGAAAGGGGCGAATCTGCTCGAACACGGTCATCATGGAACTCCTGCCGCCCTTTCGCGGCGTATTTCAGGCCAAGGCGTCATGGGCGCAGAGGACAAGAGACGCGGCAGGGAGCGAAAGCCCCACCGGTCAGCCCTCACGATACCAACTTCCCAGGTCCCAGGTGTAGGCCTCCCAGGCACTCAGCGAGGCCTGGATGTTTTTCTTCATGCCGGCCAGCACCTTGCGAGTCACGACCGGGATCACGGCCACATCCTCGACGACCAGGTCGTTCAGCCGGATGGCCAGGACGGCGCGCTTGACCGGGTCCATTTCCGCCTGGCAGGCGCGGTAGGTCTCGTCGAACTCGGCATTCCGCCAGCGGGTCACGTTGCGGGCCTGCCAGTTGTTCGCCTTGCTGCTGATCTGGTCGGAGAGGAACTGCTGCATGAAGGCGCCGGGATCCGGCTGGTTCAGCGGCGAGGTGTACATCTGGAGATCGGCGTAGAAATGCCCGATATTGTCGGGGTTCGCCGGGTCGGAGGAGAAGAAGACGCCGGCCTCGACAGTCTTGAGTTCGACCTCGATCCCGGCCTTCCCACAGGCGTGCTTGATGACCATCTGCGTCTTCTGCCTGAGCGAATTCGTCGCCGTCTGGAAGACGAGTTTGAAGCGCCGGCCGTCCTTCTGGCGGATGCCGTCGGCTCCCGGCTTCCAGCCGGCCTCGTCGAGAAGCGCGGCAGCTTTGTCGACCGCGAAGGCCCATTTGGTGTTCTTGCTGACGAAACGCGGCGGCGCATTGAGGAAATTCGCAGTGGCCGAGGCGTCGCGCCCGTAGATACCAGTCTGGATCGAACCGCGGTCGACCAGCATTGTCAGCGCCTGGCGCACCCGCTTGTCGGAGAAGATGGGATGGCGTGATTTCGGGCTGCCGCGTTCGCCATCAACCTCGCTCCAGGGATCGGAGGCGTTGAGCTGGATATGCTCGATATGGGCCGAGGGGACGATGTCGATCTTGCCCTTGCCGGCCGCCTCCATCCGCTTCAGCACGGCATCTTCGACCTGCAGGTTATAGGCGAAGTCGTAATCCTCGGTCTGCATGACGGCGCGCGCGGCCGAGGTCGCATCGCCGCCGCCCTTGATGTCGACCGCATCGAAATATGGCTTCGCCGGCACATGGTAGTTCGGGTTGCGGCGCGCATGCAGGACATCGCCGGGCCGGAAGGTGTCGAACAGATAGGGGCCCGTTCCGACAGGCTTGAGATTATGCGGGGAGTCACGCGAGGCCGCACCCTTGTAGGCCTCGAAGAGATGCTTCGGGATCAGCATCCCGCGCGTGCCGACGAAAGCATCGGCCCAGAATGGCGTCGGGGTTTTGAAGACGATCCGGATCGTGTGGCTGTCGAGTTTCTCGACCGTGATGTCGCGATAGGTCCCGGTCGTGTAGGCCGCCGTAGCCGGATCGCGGGCATAATCCCAATTGAAGACACAGTCGTCCGCCGTGAACGGCGTGCCGTCATGCCAGGTGACGCCGCGCTTCAGCTTCCAGACGACCGAGGTGCCGTCCCTGGCAACGTCGCCATTCTCGATGGATGGAATCTCGGCGGCCAGGAACGGGACGAGGTTGCCGTCGCTGTCCCAGCCCGCGAGGGGTTCGTAAAAGACACCCGATCCGTACCAGTCCTTGCTCCCGGTCGCGAGGTGTGGATTGAGGAAGGTGGCGGCCTGCCATTGCAGGATGCGCAGCGTGCCGCCGCCGCCTGCCTTGACCGGCTTGTAGACGAAGCTGGACTGCGCATTGGCCCCACCGGCATGAGAGAGCAGCATGCCCGCCGTCGGCAAACCGATCCCCGCCGCCATCATGCGCGACAGGAAAGCCCGGCGAGAGAGGCGCCCGCATTTCACGTCGTCGATCATGCCGCGAATCTGCCGTTCCAGCATGCGTGCCTCCTACGGTCGGCCTGAGATGCTTCAAAGTCGGCACAGAGTGGCGCGCCAGGAGACCACCGTCAAGATAAAGTATCTTTACTACAATCTGCGCTCTGAGCCCGCCCGCTTCGTAATCGACCTCCCAGCCAGCATCTGACTGCAAGCCGGAAACACGATTGACATGATATTAGATAAAGTATCTTTTAAGGGCGCGTCCATTCCCGTGGAACCGGCATGATCGACCTCTACAGCGATACCAAGAGCCGCCCGACGGCGGCCATGCGCAAGGCCATCGCCGAGGCGGTCGTCGGCGACGAGCAGCAGAACGAAGATCCAACCGTGCTCCGGCTGCTGGAGCGTGTTGCCGGATTGCTTGGCAAGGAGGCGGCGGTCTTTCTCCCCTCGGGAACAATGGCCAACGAGATCGCCGTACTGCTTCACTGCCGACCAGGCGACGAGGTCATCGCCCATCGTGACGCCCATATCTTCAATTTCGAAGGTGGCGCCGTCGCGGCACTTGCCGGTGCCATGATCCGCCCGCTGGACGGAGCAGCCGGCATGTTCGACGTCGAAAGCCTGGCCAAGGCAATCCGCCCGCGTGGGCGGCTGACGCCGAAGAGCCGGCTCGTCAGCGTCGAGCAGACCACCAATCTGGGCGGCGGCGGCGTGTGGCCGCTGGCGCGGATCGAAGATGTCGTAGGGCTGGCGCGGCAGCATGGCCTGGCCGCCCATCTCGACGGCGCGCGCGTGATGAACGCTGTCGTGGCTTCCGGCGTCAGTGCCGAGCGGTATGCCGCTGCCTTCGACACGGTGTTCCTCGATTTCACCAAGGGATTGGGCGCCCCCTTTGGCGCGGTACTCGCCGGGAGCACGGACCTCGTCGCTGAAGCCTGGGAGTGGAAACAGCGGCTCGGCGGTTCGATGCGCCAGGCCGGCATGATGGCGGCTGGCTGCCTGCATGCGCTCGATCACCATGTCGAGCGCCTGGCGCAGGACCATGCCAATGCCCGCCTGCTGGCCGGTTTACTGGGCGAAGCCAGCTCTCTCAGCGTCGAGCCGGTCGAGACCAACATGGTCTATGTGAATATCGGCGAGACCGGAATCGCAGCAACCGAATTCCAGCGCCGCATGATCGAGCGCGGCGTGCGGCCGAGCGTGCTGAGCCCCACGCGGCTGCGCCTCGTGACCTATCTTGACATCGGCCCCGACGAGATCCGGAAGGCTGCGGCGGTGATATGCGACATCGCGTCGGGCTCCTGAAGAGCGCGCAACTTCCCGAATGCAACGGCCCGAACCCGCCCCACAAAGGACGAGACTCATGATCACCTATAGCCGTCGCAATGCGATCGGCACCATCGCGGCAATGTCCCTTCCGATGGCGCTCTTTTCGATGCCGACAGTCGCGCAAGCGGCCGCCGATCCGCTGATCAAAGTTATTCGCGATGTCGAGGAACGGCTGCAATCGCGGCTCGGCGTCAGCATTCGAGACCTCGAAAGCGGGAGGACATGGGCGCATCGCGCCGATGAGCGCTTCCCGATGTGCAGCACCTTCAAGGCTCTGGCGGCGGCTGCGGTCCTGGCGCGCGTCGACCGCAGCGAGGACCGGCTCGACCGACAGGTCGTCTTCCCGGCCAGCGAGCTTGTGACCTATTCGCCGGTCACCAAGGAGCATGTCGGCGAGCCCGGCATGGCGATTGGCGATATCTGCGCGGCTGCCATCGCGACGAGCGACAATACGGCCGGCAATCTGATGCTCAAGGCGATCGGCGGGCCAGAAGGCCTGACGCGGTTCCTGCGCGGGACCGGCGATACGATCTCCAGGCTCGATCGCTGGGAAACCGAGCTCAATGAAGCCACTCCCGGCGATCCGCGCGACACGACCACACCCACCGCCCTCAGCGCAACGATGGACAAGCTCGTGCTCGGCAGCGTCCTCTCCGCTGGCTCGCGCGACCAGCTCGCGGCCTGGCTGGTTGGCAACAAGGTCGGCGACACCAAGGTCCGCGCTGGCCTCCCGAAGGACTGGAAGGTCGGTGACAAGACCGGCGCCGGCAGCTTCGGCACCAACAACGATACCGGCATCATTTGGCCGCCGGGGCGCAGGCCGATCGTCTTCACGATCCTGACCACCGAAACCAAGGCGTCCGTCGAGGACAAGAACGCGGGCATGGCGGAGATCGCACGAGCTCTACGCAGCGTGATCGCAGCCTAGCCCCTCCATACTCCCACATCTCCCGATCTGAACGGATGGCCATGCTGAACGTGCTAACCAGCATCTCGGAAGACCCGCCCCCGCTCTGCCGAGCGCTTTTCCCCGCCACATCGCATTGTGCCTATCTCGACACCGGCAGCGCAGGGCTTTCTTTTCCGGGACATTCCCAGGCCGTCGCGGAATTCTTCGAGGCGAAATCGCGGGGCTATGTGACGCGCGACACCTGGCAGACCAAAGCCGCCGCAATCCGCCGGACATTGGCAGATTGGCTCGAGGTGTGTCCGGACGAGATCGACTTCTTTTCCGGTACGACCGATGCGCTCAATATCGTCGGGCACAGCATCGACTGGCGCGCCGGCGATGAAATCGTCGTCGCCTCCGACGAATTTCCCTCGGTCCGCCTGGCTTGGGAAGGCGCACTACGAGCCGGCGCTACCGTCAGGCAGGTCACGGTCCCGAGCGAGGCCCGGCGAGAGGAGGCCTTGCTGGCCGCGCTCAAGCCCGGCACGCGCGCACTCGTCGTCGCGCACGTCCATTCGATCACTGGGACGAAACTCGACCTCGATCGGCTCGGCGCAGCCTGCCGGGAGAAGGACATCCTGTTCATCGTCGACGGCATTCATGCGCTCGGCGCGACGTCGGTTTCGCTGGCGCAGGTGGATGTCTATGTCTCCGGCGTCTTCAAATGGCTCCTCGCCGGCTTCGGCGTCGCGGTCTGCATCGTCAGGGATCGCGCCCGCGCCCGCATGCGACCGGCCTTCCGGGGCTATCTCAACCAGCAGCCGGAAGACGGGCTGCAATTCGCCCATGTCAATTATCCCGGCCTGTTCGCCCTTGGCGCCTCGCTCGACCTCATGGGCGGCACGTTAGGCTGGAATCTGGTTCAGGGCCGAACCGAGCAGCTCGTGGCCTGGCTGGTGCAGGAGCTGCGTGCGGGGGGCATCGAGGTCGCAGCCCCGGAAGGCTCGCGGGCCGGCATCGCCAGCATTCCCGTGGAGAATGCCGAGGCGACGCGGCTCAGCCTCGCCGAGCGGCAGATCTTCGCCGCCGCGCGCGGCCCCTATCTGCGGGTAACGCCGTTCTTCTACAACACACGCGATGACGTCCATCGCCTGGCCCGGCATATCCTCGCCGGACGATGAGGCCGGCGCTAGCGTGCAAGCACTGTCCGTTTACCCTCCCTTCAGGGCATTTCTTCCGGCTTGAGCCGCGCGTATCGGAAGTTGCAGCAGCGTCCGCCCGAAGCCAGCGTCGTGGTCCGTGACAGCGCGATGCCGCGCAGCGCATAGGATTCCTCGTCCATGGCGCAGATCATCGGCAGGATGTCCTCGTCGCCATTGGCTTTGCTCATCTTGCAGAAGCCGCATTCGTCGTAGTCCAGCCCGAACTCGAAAGGTTTCTCGCCGGGCGAGCCGGGTTCCACGAAGCGATAGGCGAAATCGCCGGGGTCCTCGCGCCGCTGGCTGCGAACCGCGTCGCCGCGCAACATCGCCTTGCTGGCATCGGACAGGAAGCGGCTGCCCATCCCCAGCCGCTCGTCGCGCGGCCGGCTCCGGAGCTTTGCCAGGAAGACATGGCGCAGAAGCGGCGAAATGACCTTCGCCGCGACTCGCCGCCGCCGCAGGACCCGCCCCAGCGCGAAGACCCCGGCGTTCTGCTCGAAATACTGGGTCATGCGGCCCTGTGCGCCACCGACATAAGGCAGCGTCGGCAGCACCCGCATCAACTCCTCCAGCGTTTCAAAGCGGAGCTCATCGAAGGGCTCGGCCGGCAGCAGCCCGTCGAAATGCGGCCGGGCGAGATCCAGGCTTTCCCCGAAATCGGCCCGGATGGCCAGGGCTCGCCCGGCATAATAGGGATGCATCTCTGGCGGATTCACGAAGTGGCCTTTCCGGGGCGGATGACGAGAACGGGAGCCGTCAACGGACGCCGCAATCGTCCGGCTGCTGCCATGTCGTTTCCGGATCGAGCGGGAAGAAGGGGCGACGGATGCCCTGGAACCGGTAGTTGCTCAGCACGGCGCTGGTCAGGCCCGGCGTATCGACCTCGAAGATGCGCTCATCAGGGAAGAACTCGTCGAAGCCGGCCCGGAAATGACCGCGGCTCTTCAGGACGATGCAGCGCATTACCGCGATGTCGATGCCGAACATCTCCAGCATCACCGGATCGCAGAGCTGCTCACGCAGGCTCGTGACCACGACGCGCAGACCGGAATCATCGAGGCGCAGCAAGGCGGATGGGCCGAGCATGATCTCCCGCCCGGCATCGCGTCCGCGCCGCCCGATGGCGGAGCCGTCCGAGACGGCCTCCACGGTCGCGCCGGCCTCGAAACGCCACGCGAATTCGCTTTCGACAGCGTTGAAGACCGCATGGAATCGCGTGCCGACACCGGTCTGCCTTGCCGTTTCGGCTAGCCCTTCGTCGGTGAACAGGCCGACCACTACGCCAGGTATCCGGGCCTCGTGCAAAGCGCGGAGCATCCAGGTCGTGTTGCCTCGCGCTCCACCGCCCGGATTGTCGGAGATATCCGCGAGCAGGACCGGCGGCGTATCGCCTGCCGCAGCGGCGCGCGCCAGAGCGACGCCGGCATCAAGCGTCGTCAGCGGCCGCAGATAGCGCTGCCGGTCGGCCCAGGCCGCTTCCGCGACCTGCCTGGCGACACGGTCGGCGGCATCCTGGTCTCCCTCGGCGATGACGCCGATGGTGAAGCCGCATTTCGGCAGGTCGGTGAGGACGAAGCCGCCGGTCACGGAGATGTCGAAGATTGGTCCCGTCGTCAGGTCGCGCGCCAGTGCCAGCAGGTCGGCATAGGGGCCGGCGAGACCCGACATCGCGACGCCCGGCGGCGATAGCGGCAACCGGATGAACGACCGGCGGACTACCATGCCGGCCAGCTTGCGGCGCAGGAAATCGGCCGCCTTCGCCGCCGTCTCGCGGTGATCGACATGCGGGTTGGTCTTGTAGGCGATGAGGCCGTCCACGGTTTCGACCATCCGGTCGGAGATGCCGCAATGCAGATCATGCGTGACGACGATGGGCACGGACGGACCGACGATCGCGCGGACGCGCAGGGCGAGCGTGCCGTCATTGTCGTCGTCGGCCGTGGTCGAAGAGCCGCCATGGCTGCAGATATAGACGGCATCGACCGGGAGCGCCGCGGCAAGGCCGGCCGTGGCCTTGTCGATGAATTCGTCGAAGACCTCCTGGACGATCGGCCCTCCCGGCTGCGCCGCCGCCAGGATGATCGGCACCGGCGTCCAGGGGCCGGTTTCGTCCATGCGCCGGTAGAAGCCCGGAATCTCCAGCGGCAAGTGGCTCGGCTGATAGGCGCCGCGCGAGATCGCCTCACCCTCGACCCAGCACTCCCTGTCGAAATTGGCGCGAACCGTCACCGGCGCGAAGCGGTTCGCCTCCAGATGGATGCCGAGGATCGCGATCCGCGGGCCTGTTCCCGCGGCGGCCCTGTCCGTTGGGTGCATGATCGTCTGATCCGATACCGGCGGCCGCAAGGCTCAGTAATAGGTCGTCACGAAGGGGATAGCCTTGCCCGTCTCGACCTCGTAACGGTGCCTGAGATCGGCGAGACTTGGCAGGTCGGCGCCATAGACATGGATGCTGACAGAAACCCCATCAAAAGCATTCGCCACATCATGGATGTCGCCGGTATCGGGTGAGAGCACGCAGGTGTCTCCCGCTCGCATGATGGTCTCGGAGCGCAGCTTCAGGGGCTGGCCAAGAACCGGCTCTTCGTATTCGCGCTCACGCTCCGCCCCGCGCAACTGCCCGATAATGCCCCAGGTCTTGTGGTCATGCGCCATCGCGCTCTGGCCCTTGTTCCAGACGACGCTCATCACCGTGAAGCCGCGCTCGCCGTCGCGATGCAGCACATACTGCTTGAAATGCTCCGGATGGGGCTGGGTGTAGTCCGCCGGCAACCAGGAATCGTCGGCGACCAGCGCGGCGACACGCGCGCGGCCCTTTTCGAGGATGACGGGCTCGTTCTCACCCGCTTCCTCGATCACGGCATGCATGTCGCGCACGAAGGCATCGAAAACGGGATTGCCGGTCAGCATCGGTCCGTTCCTTTCCAGTATGGCGCGTGGCGCCCGAGCCAGAGATTGCATCAGAACCGACTCTCATTCAAGATATCTTATCTTGTATCTTTTAGACCAAGCACCGAGCCGCACTATCACCGGCTTTGCGGAGGCGTTGATCATGGTCGCAGCGAAGGTCGCGGTGCTGGGCGCCGGAGCGGTGGGCGTCGCCTGCGCGCTCTATCTTCAGCGCGAAGGCAATGACGTGCTGCTCATCGACCGGGACGAGCCGGCGCTTGGTTGCTCCTTCGGCAATGCCGGGCTGATCCAGTGCTCCAGCGTCGTTCCCGTCGCTATGACCGGCATCCTGCGTTCGGTTCCGCGCATGCTGCTCGACCCCGACCAGCCACTGGTGGTCCGCTGGCGCTACCTACCCTCGCTGATGCCCTATCTACTGCGCTTCATGAAGGAGGCGTCGGCCGCGCGAGCGGAGGCGAATTCACGGGCGCTAGCGGCGATCATCCCGGCCTCCTTCGACGCCTACCGGCCGCTGATCGAGGCTGCGGGGATCGGCGACATGGTCCGGCGCTCGGGCGAACTCTATGTCTATGAAACGCAGGCAGCCTTCGCCGCTGCCGCCGGCAATCTCGCGATGCGGCGCGCCCGCAATATCGACGTGCAGCTTCTGACCGGCCCGGAGGCGCGCGAACTGGAACCGGCGCTGAGCCCTACGATCGAGCGGGCGGTCTTTCTGCCGAACAGCTACCAGACGGTGAACCCCTACCGTTTCGTCGCAGCCCTCGCCGGGTACCTCTGCGGCTCAGGCGGGCGCATCCTCAAGGCCGAGATCAGGGATATCGCACGCACCGACACAGGCTTCGCCCTGACGACCGACCAGGGACAAATCACGGCAGATCAGATCGTGGTTGCGCTGGGAGCATTCTCAAAGCCCTTCGCCCGGCGCCTGGGCTGCGCCATCCCTCTTGATTCCGAACGGGGCTACCATCTCAGGCTGCCTATGCCGAAGGTCGGGCTGCGACGGACGGTCCTTTCCGGTGACTATCGCTTCGCGATGGCGCCGTCAGACGACGCGATCGTGGTGGCCGGCACGGCCGAGCTTGCCAAGGTCGGCGCACCGGCCGAGTTCGCACGGGCCACGCGCCTGCTACCTCTGGCGCAAAGGCTTCTTCCGGGGCTGGCCGCGGATGGTGCCACGGCGTGGATGGGGCACCGGCCTTCGACGCCGGACAGCCTTCCCGTGATCGGCCGCTCGCCTAAGCATCGCAAAGCGATCCTCGCCTTCGGCCACGGCCATTCCGGATTGACGCTCGCCGCGGTGACCGGCCGCATCGTGGCAGACCTTGTCGCGGAACGGCAGCCCGAGGTCGATCTCACGCCCTATCGGGCCGATCGCTTTCGGTAGCGGGAATCAGGCCCGGTGAGGCGGTTGCGCCTGATTTATCCTGTATCTTTTATCGCTTGGTTGTTCGCGGGCGCGAGCTTTGCTAGCTACATCGCGATCTATCGTAACGAATGGTCCTCTTTTTGGAATCGGATCGACGAAACATGAGCCGAGCGCCCTCCTCGACCGGTGCGCCGATGCGCCTGCAGCGCAAGTCGATGGCCGGCGAGGTCGCTGACGAACTCAGGAGGCGCATTCTCGCTGGCGAAGTCGCGGAAGGTACGCAGCTCATGCAGGAGCAGCTGGCGGCCGAGTTCGGCATTAGCAAAGTTCCGATCCGCGAAGCCTTGTTCCAGCTTGAGGCCGAAGGTTTCGTCACGCAGCAGTTCCATCGCGGCGCCATCGTCTCGGGCCTGTCACCCGAGCAGATCATGGAGATCTTCGAGCTGCGCAGCCAGATCGAAGCTTGGCTCCTGGAGCTCGCGATGGCTGCCGCGACGGAGGACGACATCGCCCAAGCGCGCTCTCTTGCGGATCAGTTCGAGAGGTCCGACGACCCCGTCGTCGCCTGGGATTCAAACTGGGGTTTTCACGAGGCGCTTTATCGGCCGGCCGGCAAGCCATTCGCCATCGAGCATCTGAGGAAATTGCATTCCCAGACGGCTCGCTACGTCCGGATGCAATACAGCCTGGCGCTGGACAAGAGCAAGATTGCCCGGGAGCATCTCGAACTTCTTGAGCTTTTCCGGCAGAAGAGCCCGAAAGCAAAAGCCTATTTGCGCGCCCACATCATCAAGGCTGCGACGAAGCTGACGGAACGGCTGGCTGCCCAGCGCAAGACGGCCTGACGCCGCCGACCATGCATTAGATTGAAGCCGGTCCACTCGATCGGGGCACGCCATTCGAGACATCGCCCATGGAGGTCCGGGACTGGTTTACAGCCCCGGAGCTCTTTTCAGAATGCCAGCCCGCAGGCTTCGCGGATGGCGATTTGAACCGGAGATGGCGGTAGCGACGGATCGAACTCCGCGCGCGGCAACAGCGGCGGCTGGGCCATGAAACGCGGCTCTCGACCTCGGTGAGGTTGCGCTGCATGGACCAGGAACGGATGGCAGAGGTAAACTGTCCCTGCTACGCCGACCGCAAGATCGATCGGGCAATCGGCGGTCGAAGCGTATCCTCTGGCCGATAGCTCTCGCAATGTCGCTCCCTGTTCGCCGTAAGGCAGGAGTTCTTGCGCTATTGTCGCGTGGGAGCCTCGTCGAATCCGCGTCGGTGCATCGTCTGGCCCGACATCCGATAGCAGGAAGAGCATGAGCAGCGCTCGCCCGCTGCTTTTGACGTTCGCTCGCCATTCCATGAAGTCGGGATTTTCCAGCCCGAAGCTCACATCGACGTGCCAGCCGTCATCGCCCGGCGCTTCCTGTGAAGGGAACCGAATGGGAAATGTCCCCAGCCCGGTGGGGGCTATCCACCGCCCCTCACCGACGAGTTGGTTGAAGGCAGCGTGCAGACGATCGGTATTCGCGGCTTGCACGAAGGCGGGCGTGGATTTTGATGCCACCCGAACGACAGGTTTCGTCCAGGTGTGAGGCTCGTCCCGCGAGAGGGCGATATCAGCCCACAATTCGTTCCGGCATCGCCTCGCGAGATCGTCGCCAAAAGCGTGATCCAACTTGACGTAACCGTCGTCGATAAATGCCTGTACCTGACTGCCAGTCAGGCCGTGGACGTGTTCAATATGCATGTCACATGTCTCCGCTCGGCGATCGCCAAGGCGACGCCGGTTCGATCTGATTGGCGCTACTGCGCCCCGCAACGTCAGCGGATCAGATCAGCGGGAAGAATGTGGAGGCGAACATCATCATGATGAGCACGAGTATCATGGGCTTGGTCACGTCTTCAAGCGCATGAGGGTGCAGGTCAGCCCAGCGGCGCCCCAATCACGCAGGATTAGCGGCGAATTCCTTTACGCAGATCCTTGTTGCCGTCCTTCGGCGCCTCGCTTTTTTGCCGGTTGGCACACCTCGAATTGGGAGGAGCCTATGCCGTCTGAGACCGAAGTCTCGGAGACGATCGCGTCCGACAACGGCGCCGAGTTCACATTGATGGCGATCCGACGCGGGTGCCAGGAGACCGGCGTCGCGTGGCACTCCATCGCGCCCGGCAAGCCGACGCAGAACGCCTCCGTCGAGAGCTTCAACGGACGCTTCCGGGACGAGCGCCTCAACGACACGCTGTTCTCGACGCTCGTCGAGGCCCGCAGCGCCATCACCTCATGGAAGGAGGATTACAACCGGCACCGACCCCACTCGCCCCTCGGCAACATCACGCCCGCCGAGTTCGCCCTCAAATCCACGTTGGAAAAACAGGCCGCCTCAGGCCAGAAATGAAACCAAGGACTCTCCCTCATACCGGAGGAGAAAAGGGTCTCAGGTCACCGCTGATCAAGATCGGTGTGCGAAAGCCCGATCTTCCAAGCTTCTCTGAAGCTATTGTGTCGACCGCGGCCAGAATTCTGCCGTCAACCCATACCTCGTCACACCGCTCTCAATGGCGTGACGATCAAAGACCCGTCCGGCGCCAAGGACATCGCGGCCTCGACGCCGAACACCTTTGCGACCATGGCGGGTTCGATCACGGCCTTGGGGGCACCGTGGCAAACCAGACGCCCCTGCCCCGTCACGGCGATGCGGTCGGCAAAGCGGCGGCGATGTTGAGATCGTGGAGGATGACGATCGTCGTCAGCCGGTGCACGATTATTAGCCGGCGAATTATCTGCATCACTTCCAGTTGGTGGCGAATGTCGAGGGCACTGATCGGCTCATCGAGCAGGAGCGGGTTAGGCTCGGCTGCAAGCGCTTGCGCCAGGAAAACGAGTTGCCGTTGACCGCCGCTGAGCTCGCCGAGATAACGCCCGGCGAGCGACCCCAGGTCGAGTTCGTCGAGTACGCCTTGCGCCATGGCGAGATCTTCCGGCTTCACGCGCAAGCCGAGCCGGCCCAGGTGCCCCAGCAGGACCGCTTCCAGAACCGTCAGCGCCGCTCTGCTCGAAATATCCTGCGGCATGTAGCCGATACGCCGTTCCGCTCCGCCCTCTGTTTCGAAGACGATGCGGCCTTGATGCGGCACCATCCCGGCGACGGCCTTGATGAGCGATGACTTGCCCGAGCCGTTGGGGCCGATGATGGCGAGGACTTCGGCGGGTTCGGCCGTGAGGTCGAGGCCGGCGAGCGCCGTCGTCGCGCCGTAGCGTACGGAGAGATCTTCGATCCGGACTTTCACCAGAATGCCCTCCGGCTGCGAATGACGAGCCAGACGAAGAAGGGTACGCCGATCAGGGGGGTGACGATGCCGAGCGGCACGATCGCGCCGGGCAGCACCGTCTTGCTGGCGATGGAGGAGAGCGATAGCAATAGCGCCCCGAACAGCGCCGAGGCTGGTAGCAGTCCGCGCTGATCCTCGCCGACCAGCATGCGCGCTATATGCGGCGCTACGAGCCCGACGAATCCGATCGTGCCGACGAAGGCGACGGCGACGCCGGTCAGGGCCGAGATGATCTCGAAGGACCGGATCCGCAGGCGGGAGACATCGACGCCGAGCCCGCGCGCCCGCTCGTCGCCAAGCTTCAATGCCGTCAATCGCCACGCATCGAGAAGCAGCAGCGGCATTGCCACCGCGAGCACGACGACGATGATCCAGAGCTTCGACCAGCTCGCCTTCTGAAGGGAGCCGAACAGCCAGAACACGATCTGCTGGAGGGCTTCGGGCGAGGCGACGAATTGCAGCAGCGCGAGCAGCGCCTGATGCGCCTCCGCTTTGCCTCCATCAACGACGGCCCGATCCAGGAGAACGACCGCAAATATCACTGGCCCTTGGGACGCCGCCCCGACGATCATCCGTCACTGACCGATCTCGGGTTTTGACGGGAGTGACTGCTTTTCGACACCCGGCCTGACAGGGGATGCCTTGAGTACGGGCTCGCTGCGACCCGAAATCAATGACGAGGTAGTCAGCGGTGCTCACTCATGGGGCGCGTCGCAGCCTTTTGCCCGCGCAGCAGCCCGAACACCGCGAGCAGGAACAGCCCGGCCGAGACGAGCGCATTCCACCCGGCCAGCGACAGGCCGAGGAAGCGCCACGCGGCTTCCGAGCACGCGACGATCCGTGTCGTCTGCAATTGCTTCATGAAATCCTGCATGCCCGTCGCCGCCGCGGCTGCGCCGCCGCAATCGTTCGGCCCCATGAACCAGCCCCATTCGACGCCGGCATGATAGACGCCGAGCCCCGTGCTCCAGGCCATCAGCCCGGCCAGGCCGAGCAGCACGAGCCATTGCAGGCGCGGCGAGCGCGCCAGGACCAGCCCGGCGAGCGCCAGCCCGATCGCGGCGTAATGCGGCATGCGCTGCTCAAGGCAGAGCTTGCAGGGCTGCAGATGCAGGACGAGTTCGAAGAACCAGGCTCCCGCGATCAAGGCCAGGCTGGCCAAGCCGATGAGGGCGATCAGGTGCCGCAGGCTCGGCAGGCGGCGCGCAGCGGGAGCAGCAGTGAGGGACGCGGTCATGGCGGGCTCAGCAGGAGAGAAGCTGGCCGGACCCTGCGACGAGCTTGAGGCCGAAATAAAGCAGGATCAGCACGGCGGCCCCCACCACCGCGATCACTTTCAGGCGACGTTCGATGAAATGGCGGATCGTGTCGCCATAGCGCCTGAGCAGGAAGGCGAGCGCGAAGAAGCGGGCCCCACGCGCCAGCACGCAGGAGATGATGAAGAAGGCCAGGCCGATATGGACGGCGCCGGCCAGGATCGTCACCACCTTGATCGGCGGCAGATGGGCGAGACCAGAGGTGGTCAGCAGGATCAGCGTCGTATCCGGGCCGGCGCAGGCCTTGAGCGTCTCGAAGGCACCAAGCTTGCCGTAGAAGGCCAGCACGGGCTTCGCCAGCGCCTCGAAGGCGTAATAGCCGATCGCGTAGCCCAGGATGCCGCCCAGCACCGAGAACAGCGTCGCGATGAAGGCCAGCCGGTAGGCTCTTTGCGGCCGGGCGAGCGCCATCGGCACGAACAGCACATCGGCGGGGATCAGGAAGAACGAGCTCTCGACGAAGGCGACGACCGCCAGCCAGAGCTCCGCCCGCGGCCGGACGGCGAGCGACATCGTCCATTCGTAGAGGCGCTTGAGCATGGCGCGCTCTAGAGCATGAGCCGGGTGGTGACGCAACGGCTTCGGTGCCCCGGGAAGGCGCGATTTTCGGCCCTTTGGCCGGCGATTCGACCTTGACGGCGCAAGGCCCATGAAGATCCCCCGTCAAAACCTGCGGGAATGGTCGCCCGACCGATTGACCGGCATCGGCCGATCGCTATAGTCCGCCGGCCTGCAAAGGGCCCCTGTGGCGGAATTGGTAGACGCGCTCGACTCAAAATCGAGTTCCGCAAGGAGTGCTGGTTCGATCCCGGCCAGGGGCACCAAAGGTTCTTTCGCCGACATTCGTATATGCCGCCTCGTGATGGCATGGATCTTAAGGATGTTCTGGCTGCCAATTTGCGTCGCCTTCGTCACGAACGTCAGTTGACGCAGGAGGACCTGGCCGAATGCGCGGGGATCAGTAGCCGCTACGTCGGAGCTGTCGAACGGGCCAACGTTTCTGTGAGCATTACGGCTCTTGGTCAGATCGCGGACGCGTTGAAGATCGAGCCCGGCGAACTGCTCGACCGAGCGCATAGTAATACGAAGCCGCAGGCTAGTCGTTGATGGCCCTTTCCGACTACCGGAACGTTCGGTTTACGGCGATGCGATTGGATCGCTCGTCGTGCAGCCGGAGCTGGCCCCATAGCGGCCATTCCAAAGGTCTGCTTCGGGGCCGGCTGATCATGTTTTCGGCCCAGCGCAGCCATGCGGTTCAGCGCCGATTTTCGTGATCCAGCATCGCTCCGGAGAGAGCCAGAAGGCTTGCGGCAATGTTTTCACGAGAAACCGCGACGCCGGGAAGGGCAATCCAGTCCGGTGTCTGTTTCCCGAGAAGCGCCAGCACGCAGGCCTGCGAGACGGCTTTGCCCTGGAGATAGGGCTGCTGCGCGCCGATCCCGCAAATCATCCCGCCCGAGGCGAGTTCGGCGGCGGTCTCACGTCCCAGATCGACGGTCGTGATCGGCAAGCTGTGACCGGCCTGCTTCAGGGCGTCGACGACTCGCAAAGCAGGCGTATCCCATACCACGAAAAGGCCGCTCAGTTCCGGCTGCGCGGCGATCAGCGCCAATGCATCCTGGCCGGCGGCCTCGATCGTGTCGAACTTCCGCACGAACATCCGGATGTCGGGCCGGTTCGCTCGCATCCATTTCTCGAAGGCAATTTCACGCTCGTTGGTGACGAAGAATTCGGAATCATAGGCGAGGACGCCAACGGCACCGCCCTTCGCAATCCGCTCTGCCAGCAACGACGCCCCAATTGCGCCGAGCCCGAAATTGTCGGCGGACACGAGCGTCGCATAGTCGGATCCGGGCAGAAGGCCGGTGGGGACGTTGTCGAGAAGCAGCAGCCGTATCCCGGCCCGCGAAACGCGCCGGTATGCGTCGGCAACCTTCGCATTGGCGACGGGTATCGAAATGATCGCGTCCGGCTTCTCTTCTCTCAGCCGGTCGAGCAACTGGATCTGAGCATGTGGCGCGAAATTGCACTCCACCACTTCGGTGACGGTAATTCCGCAATCGCCGAAGATCGACATGATGCCGGCGATCTGCTGTTCGGACCAGTCGCTGATGGCGGTATGCAACGCGATGGCGACACGAAACTGCGCGGCGCGAGCGCTGGCGATGTCGTCCGGTGATAGTGCGACCCTGTCCGGAGATGCAGCGCGTTCGCCGTGCGGCCCCAGTCCCGAGATGCTCATGGCGAATATCTCGTCGCAGACGCGATTTCCGGCGCTCCGTCGGGCTGATCCTGCCTGGCGGCAAAGTCTGCCAGCAGACTTTTGCACGACGTCCGAAGCGACAGGAATTTGGGATGCGCGAGGGGCGTGCCGAGGATGACCCAGTCCTTCAGGCAGGCAGGATCGAACAGGCTCTCCACCACGACCATAGCAGCCCCGACCAATCCGGCTGAACTGCCCATTTGCGATTTCGCAATGACCAGATCGCGCGTCACCAGAGGATGGCTCTCTCCATAAACGATCTCGCGCACCGCTGCGAGAAGGAGATCGTTCGTCTGAGCCATCGTCCCGGACAGGACGATGAGACGCGGATTGAGCATGTTGGCGAGCATCGCGACCGAACGGCCGACGAGGCGGCCACTCCGCGCGAGAATTTCGATCGAGGCCGGGTCGCCGGATTGCGCGGCCTGACTGACATCCACGGCACCCACGTCGCCGCTCCGGCGAAGAGTTTCGCCAAGAATGGGGCTTTTCCCCGATTTCGCCGCAGCCAAACCCTCGCTCGCGATCATATCACTGCCGGCTAGCGCATCGAGCGTCGATCCGCGATCGCCTGCCTGCACCGGCATCTGCCCGATCAAACCGGCAGCGCCTTGAGCGCCGCGGTAGAGCCGCCCTTCGCAGACCAATCCCGCCTCGATCCGCTGGCCTACCTTGACGAACAGCATGCTGTCGAGCGCCTTGCCGGCGCCCGCGAAACGCTCGCCCATCGTCATCGTCTCGATGCTCGATCGCAACCAGACCGGGGCGGCGAAGCGATCGAAGAGCAACTCCAAGAGCGGGATGTCGTCCCAGGCCGGCAGAAAGCTCGGCGTGCGCGCCATGAACGGCAAGTCGCCGCCGTCGACGACCGGTCCCGGCACCGAGACGCCGATCCCCCATACGGGCATTGCGGGAGCATGCTTGGCGATCATCCAGTCGAACAGCGTCAGGATGCGCTGGGACATCGATCGGGCGTCTGCGCCCGCGTCATGGGCTTCGTGATGCTCGGCAAACAGCTCGCCCGATAGATTTGCGATCCCAACACCGATCTCGGAGTGATCGAGCGTTGCTGTGAGCATGCAGCCCAGATCTTTCCTGAACTGAAGCAGCCGGGGGGCACGGCCTCCGGTCGCCGGCCCCAATTCGCTTTCCGCGATAAGGCCAATGTCGGCCAGCGTCGCGACGCGGTCCGCCACCACGGCCCGCCCTAACTCGCTCTCGCGCTCAAGTTCCTGGCGCGTCGTCGCCTGCCCGGAGCGGATCAGGTTCAGGACCGCGCCAAGACTGGCGCCAGCCGACTCGCGTGTCGTCGGACGGCCGCGTCCGCGATTTTGCGGTGGGCGAACTGGGGGGGGATTGGCTGCCATGGCGCGATGGTGAGCTCGGTTGCCGCTCCAGAAGGAGTGCTGGGCCGTCTGATAAAACGCAAATCTTTCAGCAGCAAGCGCCAACTTAAGACGATAAAATGCATAAGATTGCTATCTTATGCTGAAAAATAATTGACATCGGAATTTTGAAGGACTAGCTTTCATTATGACGAGATGGAAACGCACCTCACGAGACAAACGCTAGCGCGCCGCACGAAGCGGTTTCGACGTGCGCATTCGCGCTTCGGTGTCGGGCGGAACCTCAGCGCGTAAGCCGACAGCTTCCGCGATGGCGATCAAAGCGAATTTTGCCCCGACGAGGGCAACAAGGGACTGCCATGGCGGCAGGATCATCGAGGGACTTCATCTAAAGACGGCCGCGATCCGGCCTTCGATGACCACATCACGCTCGGAGGATCCGTATCGTGACTGACATCAAGATATGCCGTGGCATCCGCTATGCGGAGGCGGAGCGGTTTGGGCAGCCTCGGCTTTTGCCGTGGGACGGCGTTTGCAGCAGCGAACGCGGTCCCATCTGCCCGCAGGCTCCGTCACGCCTTGAACTGGTGCAAGGGCCCCTCGCGCCGCTCCGCATGGACGAGCATTGCCAGGTCCTGTCGGTGTTCGCCCCGACCGGCGGCGCCGGGCGCCCGGTGATGGTGTTCTTCCACGGCGGCGGCTTCGTGACAGGCGGGGGCGAATTGCCCTGGCATGACGGCGACAAGCTCGCTGCCGAACAGGACGTGGTCGTGGTGTCGGTGACCCATCGCCTGGGTGTGTTCGGCTATTTCCAGTTCCCCGGCAGCGGCAATCCGAGCCCCGGCATGTCGGATCAAGTCGCGGCGCTACGCTGGATCAAGGCGAATATCGCACGGTTTGGCGGCGAACCCGACAATATCACCGTGTTCGGCCAGTCGGCCGGCGGCTCTTCGATCGTCACCATGCTTGCATGGGGGCATGGCGGAAACCTGTTCGAACGCGCCATCCTGCAGAGCGGCGCCGAGGGTCTCGCCCATAGCCGCGCCGAGGCGGAGGAGACGTCGGCGCTGTTCGCCGCCGAACTCGGTCAGGACCCGGCCGACGCCGAGATCAACGAACTCATCGAGGCGCAAGGCAGGCTTGCCGGCAAGCTGAAGCGGCTGGCGCTCTGGAGCGCGGTGCTGCCGGACGCCCCGATCGGATCCGCCGTCGATGTGATCGCTGGCTGGTGCCGAGACGACGCATTGCCGTTCGTCCTTCTGCAGAAGCAGGTCACGCCGGGCCCGGGAACGGAATCGCGCTACCGGGACGAGACGCGCGAGATGAACACGCTGTTCGAGGGCGGCTCGCACAACCTGGCCCGCGACATGACGGCGAAGGGCCGCCGCGCCTTCCTTTATCGCTTCGATTGGGAGGCGCCCGGCAGCGGCCTTGGCGCCTGCCACTGCATCGAACTGCCGTTTCTCCTCGGCAGCCAGGACGCATGGCGGGATGCCCCTGCTTTGGCCGGCGCCGATTGGTCGGACATCGAACCTTTAGGCAAGCGAATGCGCCGGATCTGGGCCGATTTCGCACGCGGAGATGCGGCGGATACCGACTGGTCCGCCGGGTCGGTCAGGCTGCTGCCCTGACCGGCGACCGCTCGCCGGTCGCAGTCCGCAAATTCACGGAACCTTAAAAAAGCCTGCCGGCACAGCCGGTCGGATCGATCTCGCACGGCCTCGGCCTTCTTTGGATCACGCTCGAAAGGACATCGATCATGCCGAACCTTCTCGCCATCCTCGTCAGCCCGCGCTTCGAGGGGTCGATCTCACGCAAGCTCGCCAACCTCTTCGTCGATGAATGGAAGGCCGCCCACGAAGGCGGCACCGTCGTCGTGCGCGATCTGGCAAAGACCGATCTGCCTTATGTCGATCTGGCGTGGATCGGTGGCGCCTACACGCCGCCCGACCAGCATTCGCCCGAAAGCGCCGCAGCGATCAGGATCTCCGACGACCTGATCGCCGAATTGCAGGCCGCCGACCACATCGTCATCGGCACGCCGATGTTCAACTTCTCGATTCCCGCAGTCCTGAAAGCCTATATCGACCAGATCGTCCGGGTCGGCCTGACCGTGTCCTCCGACAATATCGGGCTGCTGACCGGCAAGAAAGCAACGATCATCCTCGCGAGCGGCGGCGATTTCAGCCCCGGCTCGCCGGTCGAGACATACAACCAGGCCAGCGGCTATCTGCGGCAGCTCTTCGCCTGGATCGGCATCGCCGACATCGAGATCGTCCTCGCCGATCGTGCCCGCGCCGGCGGCGATGGCGAAACCGCGGCCGAGCAGTTCGGTGAGCTCGTGACCGCCGCCGCCGCGGCCTGATTTCGGTCGCCGGCCGCATTCGGGGCTGGCTCAAACAGAGGGTTTTGCGATGAGACAATGGGATACGCGCAAACGCACGCGTGCGGACCGGATTGCGAGAGGTGAACCTTTCGCCGACGGCAAGCTGATCAATCCCGCAAGGCTGGTCGGCTTTCTCGAAGCCATCCTGCGACCCGGCGACCGTGTCTGCCTGGAGGGCGACAACCAGAAGCAGGCCGATCTGCTGGCCCGGGCGCTGGCCGATGCGGACCCCGCACGGGTCCATGACCTGCACATGGTTCAATCCGGCGTCGTCTTGCCCGAGCATCTCGATCTCTTCGACAAGGGCATCGCCAAGCGGCTCGACTTTTCCTATTCCGGCCCGCAATCGGCGCGGATCGCGCGGATGCTGTTCGGCGGCAAGATCGAACTGGGCGCGGTCCATACCTATCTCGAACTGTTCGCTCGCTACTTCGTCGACCTGACGCCGCAGGTCGCGCTGATCGCCGCGGTCAGCGCGGATCGACACGGCAACCTCTATACCGGCCCCAATACCGAAGACACGCCGACAGTGGTCGAGGCGACCACCTTCGGGGGCGGCCTGGTGGTGGCTCAGGTGGGCGAGATCGTCGATCGGCTGCCGCGCGTCGATATCCCCGGTGACCAGGTTCATTTCGTCGTCGACGCGAAGAAGCCCTTCTACGTCGAGCCGCTGTTCACGCGTGACCCGGCGGCCATGACGGAAACCCAGATCCTGACCGCCATGATGGCGATCAAGGGGCTCTACGCGCCTTATGGCGTGCGCCGGCTCAATCACGGCATCGGCTTCAACACGGCGGCAATCGAGCTGTTGCTGCCCACCTATGGCGAAAAACTCGGCCTGAAGGGCAAGATCTGCACGCACTGGGCGCTCAACCCGCATCCGACGCTCATTCCGGCTATCGAGGCCGGCTGGGTGGAGCAGATCCATTGCTTCGGTTCCGAGGTCGGCATGGAGGATTACCTCGCCGCCCGCTCGGACATCTTCTTCACCGGCCCCGACGGATCGCTACGCTCGAACCGTGCCTTCAGCCAGACTGCCGGTCTCTACGCCTGCGACATGTTCATCGGCTCCACGCTGCAGATCGACCTGTCCGGTCATAGCTCGACCGTCACCGCCGATCGCGTCGCCGGGTTCGGTGGGGCGCCCAACATGGGCTCCGACGCGCGCGGCCGGCGCCATCCGAGCGCGCCTTGGCTGCAGGCGGGCGCCGAGGCCGATTCCGATACGCCTGCCCCCTTGCGGCGCGGCCGCAAGCTGGTCGTGCAGATCGGGGAGACTTTCGGCGAGGGCAACGCGCCGCTGTTCGTCGAGAAGCTCGGCGCGCTCGAACTGGCCGGGAAGCTCGATCTGCCCCTGGCGCCGATCATGGTCTACGGCGACGACACCACGCATATCGTCACCGAGGAAGGCATCGCCAACCTGCTGCTGTGCCGCGACGCAGATGAGCGCGAGCAGGCGATACGCGGCGTTGCCGGTTTCACCGAGGTCGGCCGTGGGCGCGACAAGGCGATGGTCGAGCGTCTGCGCGCCCGCAAGGTGATCCAGCGGCCCGAGGATCTCGGCATCGATCCGCTCGACGCCAACCGCAACATGCTTGCCGCACGGTCGATCAAGGACCTGATGCTCGCCTCGGGCGGGCTGTACCGGCCGCCGAGCCGCTTTCGCAACTGGTGAGGAGCAAGGTCATGGAAAAGCTGTCTTACGATCTGGCGGCGCCCGTCGCCGCAGCGGGCACGCGACCGATCGCCCTGGTCGGCGTCGTCGCCTCGGGCAACCTCGAAGTGTTGCTCGAACGCGGCGGTGCGCCCGACCGCTGCACGATTGAGGTCAATACCGCAGCACACGGATTTCGTGAGCTGTGGGACGCGGTCACGGCCGATTTCGTCGCACGCCGCCCCGCCGGGGGCTTGCGCATCGCCATCAATGACGGCGGAGCACGACCCGACACCGTGTCGCTACGGCTCGCCCAAGGCGTCCGTCTGATCGAGGAGCCCGAGGCATGAGCACGATCCATCAGAGTTGGTACGAGGCGGGGGCGCGCGAGCGTGTCGCTGTGCTGGTCGATCGCGGCAGCTTCGCCGAGTTCATCGGGCCCGAGCGGCGAGAGATCAGTCCGCACCTTGCGGTGTTCGACCTGCCGGCGCAGTTCGACGACGGCATCGTCGTGGGCGCGGCCATGATCGACGGCAAGCCGGTGCTGGTGGCTGCGCAAGAGGGCCGCTTCATGGGCGGAGCCTTCGGCGAGGTCCACGGCGCCAAGCTCACCGGGCTGCTGCGCGCAGCCAAAGCGATGAAACGCGACGTGGTGATCGCATTCGATACCGGCGGCGTGCGCCTGCAGGAAGCCAATGCCGGCGAACTGGCGATCGCCGAGATCATGCGTGCGGTTGTCGAAGCGCGGATCGTCGGGGTGCGCGTCGTCGGGCTGATCGGCGGTCGCGCCGGCTGCTATGGCGGCGGCGGATTGATAGCCGGCTGCTGCTCCACGCTGATCGTGTCCGAACAGGGCCGGATCAGCGTGTCGGGTCCAGAGGTGATCGAGACGAACAAGGGCGTCGAGGAATTCGACTCGCGCGACCGCGCCTTCGTCTGGCGGACCATGGGCGGCAAGCATCGCATGCTGATCGGCGGGGCGGACGTCTTCGTCGGAGACGACACCGCGGCGTTCCGACAGGCCGCGATGGCCGCGTTGGCGCGTCCCGCCTCGTTGGACGCCACCGTCCTGGCCGCCGAGCAAGCGCGCCTCGCGCGCCGGATCGCCCGGTTCGGCGATGCGCCCGACGCGACCGACATCTGGTCCGGCCTTGGCGTCGATGATCCGACGGCGGTGCCCGCCATGCCCGCAGACCGCTTCGCGGCGCTGGCCGCCGCACACAGGGAGAACGCCGATGACGCCCGCTGATATCCTCGACTCGCTTTTCCCTGCCGGTCACACCGTCACGGCCGAAGGCAATCTGTCGTTCGGAACCGGCTCGATGAGCCAAACACGCTCGGTCCACGTCATCGGCGCGGGCGGTGGCGGTGCGATCGGGATAGACGAGGCGATCCGCCTCGCCGATCATGTGCTGGAACTCACAAAGGACGACCACGCCCGGCCGATCCTGTTGCTGATCGACACATCGAGCCAGAAGATGAGCCGGCGCGACGAATTGCTCGGGCTCAGCGAGTATCTCGCCCATCTCGCCAAGTCGCTCCTGCTGGCGGAGGCAAACGGCCACCGCACTATCGCGTTGCTGCATGGCGGCAGCGCCGCCGGCGCGTTCATCGCCACTGCGCTCGCTTGCGGGACGCTCGTCGCGCTGCCGGGGGCTCATCCCGAGGTGATGGACCTGCCATCGATGGCGCGCGTCACCAAGCTGCCGATCGAGGTGCTGCAGGAAAAGGCCAAGGCGACCCCGGTCTTTGCTCCCGGGCTCGAAAATCTCGCGCAGACCGGAGCAATCGCGGAGACCTGCGACCCGGCGCTGCCGCTGGTCGATCAGCTGTCGGCGCTGCTGGCGCGGCACCATGCCGGCTACGATCGAGCGGCGCTCGGGCAGCAGCGTGGCGGGCGTCCCAAGGCGAGGATGATCGCCGATACGGTTCTGAAGTTGGCGCAGGCGCGGGGATGATCCGATGCAGCTCGACAGACATCAGATTGTGTATCTCGACCCTGCTGCCTGGTCCGTGCTGATCGGCGCTCGGCCCGATTTCAACGCGACAGCCATGGTCGCCGATTGGGCGCACCTGCGGCATCCGCTGATTGCGCGCCGGCCCATGTGCAGCGACGAAGTCGGCGTGGTGCCCCTCGGCTTGCCGCTGCCGCCATCGCTCGGCAAACAGCGCTTGGCGTTCGCCGTGCGGCCCGAAGCCGTCGTCTCGGCCGATCTGCCGCCGCTCCTCGCCGATGTCATCGAAACCGCCCCGGCGGCATGGCGGGCGACGCTCGACGCGCTCGTCATGCTCGACGCGGACGTGCGCTGTTTCGGCAGCCTGGCTTGGCAGTATCTCACTGGCTTGGCTTACCTTTCGGCGACGTCCGACATCGACCTGTTGTGGCATGTGTCGTGCGCCGACCATGCCAACCGCCTCGTCGCCGACATTACCCGGATCGAGGCACGCGCGCCGATGCGGCTGGACGGCGAGATCGTCGTCCCGGGCGGGGCTGCGATCCAGTGGCGCGAATGGGCCGCTGGAGCACCGGAGCTTCTGGCGAAGGATCGCGACGGCGCACGGATGATCGCCCGCGACCGGGTGTTCGCATGACGGCGCTTCTGCAGCAGGCCGCGGCGGTCGATCCGGCAGCGATCGGCCTTGCGGCGACAGCCTGTCTCAAGCTCGAAGTCGCCACCTATCCCAAGCCCGGACTTGTGAGCCCGGTCGACAACGGCTCGCATGACGACATGGACGCAGGCGTGATGGATCGCAGCGCCGACACGCTCGCGCCGTACTTCGCGCAGTTGGCCGATGCGGGCGCTGCCGGCGCCGGGATGGATCGGCTGCGCGCGATCGGGATCGAGGCCGAGGCGGCCATGATGTCGGCGACCGGCGGGGTGAACACGCATCGCGGCGCGATTTTCGGCATGGGCCTGCTCTGCGCCGCAGCCGGGTTCCGGGAACGCTACGCCGTGCCCGGCACGCTCGGCGACGTGGTGGCGCGGCGCTGGGGCGCCGACATCGTCCGCGGCCCGGCGCCACTTCACAGTCACGGCGCCAAGGTTGCCCGTCAGCATGGCGCCGGCGGCGCCCGTGAAGAGGCAGCGGCGGGTTTTCCGTCATTATTCGCCGTCGCAATCCCGGCGCTCGCCGACGGGCGGCGTTTCGCGCCAGGCGATGCGGAAGCGGCGCGGGTCCACGCTTTGATGACGCTGATCGCGCGCGTCGAGGACACCAATCTTCTCTACCGAGGCGGTCGACCGGGGCTCGCCTTCGCTCAGCATCATGCGCGTCGGTTTCTCGCCGCTGGCGGCTGCGGCGCACCCGATTGGCATGCGCGCGCGGCAGCGATCCATCAGGCCTTCATCGCCCGTCGGCTGAGCCCTGGCGGCTGTGCGGACCTGCTGGCGATGGCGCTGTTCGTCGAACGGCAGAAGGACTGAGGCCATGATCACCATCATCCTGCAGGCGCTGGTCCCGATCTTCTTCGTCATCGCGCTCGGCTATTTGGCGGGCAAGCATCGCACGATCGACAACCACCATGTCGGCGAGCTCAACGCGCTCGTCATGCAGTTCGCGCTGCCCGCCTCCCTGTTCGTCGCCACAGCGACCACCTCGCGCGAGAGGATGCTCTCCGAAGGCAACCTCTTCCTGCTGCTCGGCATCTCGATGATGGTCGTCTACGCGGTCTGGTATGTGCTGCAGGTCAGGGTCTACAGGGCGTCGCATGGCGAAGCTGCCGTCCAGGCCCTGACCGTGTCGCTGCCCAACTACGCGGCCGCCGGCCTGCCGATCGTGCTGGCGGTGATCGGCTCGCAGGCGACGGTGCATGTGGCCGTCGCGATCGCGGCGGGCTCGATCCTGCCGTCGCCGATCACGTTGTTCATCCTCGAGCTTTCCCGGAAATCGGACGGCGGCGACGGCGCCTTGTCGACGCGCCTGCGCAAGGCGATGTTCGAAGCCGTCGCGAAGCCGATCGTGCTCGCGCCTGTGCTTGGCGCCTTCGTGTCGCTGTCGGGACTGCATCTCGACGTGCTGGTGACGTCTTCGCTGCAGCTGATAGGCCAGGCGGCGGGCGGCGTGGCGCTCTTTCTGACCGGGCTCGTCCTGTCGGCTCAGCCGTTTCAGCTCGACCAGCGGGTCACCTCGGCGACGCTGGTCTCCAATATCGCCCAGCCGTTGCTGGTGTTTGGGTTGACCTGGATCATCCCGACCCCGCCGGACATCGCCGCGGTCGCCATCCTGCTGGCAGCCTTGCCGTCCGGCTTCTTCGGCATCCTGTTTGGCGTGAACTACGGCGTCGCGTCGAAGGAGGCGGGGTCGATGGTGATCGCGAGCACGATCGTCAGCCTCGTGACGGTCGGCATCGCGATCGTCCTGCTCTACCCCCGCTAGGAGCGCGCGATGACACTCGCCATCCTGTGTTCGGGCCAGGGTCAGCAACATGCAGGCATGTTCGACCTCGCGGCCGATGCGCCCCAGGCCGCATCGCTTTTTGCGGTCGCTGCCGAGCTGCTCGGCGGGCACGATCCGCGGGAGCTCGTCCGGAGCGCCGCGCCGGATCAACTCGAAGTCAATCGCACGGCGCAGATCCTATGCGTGTTGCAGGCGGTGACGCTGCAGGCCGTACTCGGTGCCTCGATCCCCGAGCGTCGCATCGTCGCCGGATATAGCGTTGGCGAGGTCGCGGCCTGGGCGCTGGCCGGCTTGATCGACGGCGCGCAGGCGCTGCGCCTCGTCGCAGCGCGAGCCGAGGCGATGGACGCCGCCAGCCACGGCGTGGAAGCCCTGACATTCGTCCGCGGACTGCCGCGGCGGACGGTGGATGCGCTATGCGATACAGCCGACATCGCGATCTCGATCGTCAACCCCGGCGATGCCTTCGTGATCGGCGGCACGCTCGCGGCGATCGAGACATTCGAAGGGCAAGCAAGACGCAGCGGCGCCGCGCACGTCGTACGGGTCAAGGTCCACGTCGCCTCGCACACCCGACGACTGGCAGCCGCGTCATCTGCCTTTGCAGACACGCTGCATCATGCCGGCATCTGCCCGGCGCCCGCAGTCGGTGTTCGCCTGTTCGCCGGGATCGATGGTTCCGCCGTTCTCGATTCTGCCACTGGCGTTCGGAAGCTTTCCGACCAGATTTCGCAAACCGTCGAATGGGCGCGCTGTCTGGAGAGCTGCAGCGAGGCGGCGGCGAGCGCGTTCATCGAGCTGGGCCCGGGGCATGCGTTGAGCGCCATGGCCGCTGATTTCATCCCGGGCGCCCGGGAGCGGTCTGCGGATGAATTCAGGACGCTGGCAGGGCTGCGGTCATGGATCGCGTCGGTGTCAGATTAGACCGTCAGCCTCTCAATGCAGGCGCAAGCCGCGCCGTGACTGACACGATCGCGACCACATCGGAAGCCGCTTCAACGGGGGCATCGTCTCCAGGACCTGGTCGATCGATCGCATGTATGGGCGCCTCGGTCCTGCTCTGGACGACGCAAGGGCTGGGGATGAATTTCGTCGCTGCTCGCATCAGCCTCCGTGCGGATTGTGCATGCCAGTTCCTTCGGCAACTGCCGGTGGCATTCCGTCCATCTAGCGAGTCAAGGAGATGAGCGAGTGTAGTCCGGCGGGAACATGCCGGCGTCCTGGATCGTAAGGCCTCAGGCCCGGATAGGACAGGCACCAATCGTCGAGGACCGAAATCAACCGCTACATCCCGTCGATCACAACATCGGAATGCTCTACGCCTTCCGGCTTCTCCAAGAGGTACCTGTCGTCTTCGGGGTAATACCGCGCCCGCTCATGGTCCTCACCGGCGAACGCCTTGATCGCTTCGATCGACATCCACCATGACAGCGTGACGACCTCGGTCGTGCCGTCGCCGACATCCCGCAGCAGCATCTGGAAACCCAAGTTACCCATGGTGGCGCCATAGTCCGATACGCCGGTGCGGCGGACGTAGTCGGTGTAGGCCGCCCGGTCGTCGGTCCGGATGCGGGATGCCCAGCGGCGGAGGATCATGCTTTCGGGCATCGTTCTCAGGCCGCCTTTATGGCTTCCATTACGATCACCTCGGTATGAGGCTTTCGGAGGAACTGGACCTCGGGCGGCATCTCATGCGGGTCCGGCCGGATGCGGCCACTGGCGATGATGATCGATACCGGTGGCCACCGGACGCGCACGGCGAACGCCAGCTTCAATCCATCCATGGATCCGGGCATCTCGATGTCGGTGAAGAGGATGGTGATGTCCTTGCGGACTTCGAGAATCGCGATCGCGTCGTCCGCATTGCAAGCCTCGATCACATCGATGCCTGCATCCTCAATCATGGATGCCAGGTCCATGCGGATAAGCGGCTCATCCTCGACCACCAAAACGACGGTCATGCTCTCGAACTCTCAAAAACGCGTCTAACCCGCGGTGTTCCAATTCGAGTGGAATGGAATGGTTCAGTGTCGGATTGAATTTTATCGAATCACGGCCGTTGGACGTCGGCCAGGCTCGCCTCGAATTCTGCGATTAGCCCCGTGGGCAGCCACTGCTTCTGGACGCCGCCCTTGCCCAGCAAGCCCATCTTGATCAGGCGCGATCCAAAACTGCGCCGGGTCGGCTCCGAGACCAGCGGACCGCCAGATTCCTCCCAACGAACCCTGAGCATCGGCTCGTCGCCACTTTCGTCGATCAGCCACGACAGGTCGACCTTGCCAGTCGGCAGAGATAGTGAGCCGTGCTTGGTGGCATTCGTCGCCAGTTCGTGGAGCATCAGCGAGATGGAGACCGTCGCCTTCGGCCCAAGCTCGATGTCGGGGCCCGATGCCACGATCCGGCCGTCGTCGCCATGGAGAGCGAGCATCGGCCTGACAACGCTAAGTAGGGAAGCTGCCTCCCAGTCCTGTTGAAGCAACTGGTCGTGTGCCATTCCCATGGCCGCGATCCGCTGGCTGAAGGCGGCGACGGCGTCGCGCTCGGTCACGCCCTTCAGCGTTTGCGTCGCGATGGCCTGAACCATCGCGAGGGTGTTCTTCATGCGATGCGCGATCTCGGCATTCAGCACGGCCTGCTGGCGCTGGGCCTCGTCGCGATCCCTCAAAGCCTTCCTCAACTCCAACTGCCGCATCACCTGGCGGGCCAGCACCCTCAGTGTATCCTGCTGCAGGTCGGTGAGGTCGTGGGGCTTGTAGTCGAGGACGCAAACCGTACCGATCGCGTGCCCTTGCTCGGTCTTCAGCAAGGCCCCGGCATAGAAGCGCAGCCCGGGCTCGCCAGTGACGAGGGGATTGCAATCAAAACGGTGATCCTTGGTGGCGTCAGGAACGAGTAGAAAGTCCTCTTCGAGGATGGCCTTCGCGCAGAACGAGCTGTCGAGCGGCGTCTCGCGCACCCCAAGGCCGACTTCGGCCTTGAAGAACTGACGAGCCTCGGCGATCAGGTTCACCACCGCGATAGGCGTGCCACAGATTCGAGATGCCAGGTCCGCGATCTCGTCGAAGTCGCGTTCCCTCGGTGTGTCCAGCATGTTGTAGCTGGCCAGCGCCGCCAAACGCTCGCTCTCGCGTCTCGTGATGTTCAAGAACTGTTCCAAACTGAATGGATTGACTCGCTAAGTCGCATTATCGGGGCAGCGCGCAAAGCGCTTTTGACATTGCCCACCTCGCGACTTGCGACTTATGTCCGGTTCCCGTCAGCTGTCGAGGGTCTGGTTGTGGCGCGAGCCGGAATCCGGCGAGCAATGCTGATACTCACTTCCGCGCTGCTCGGAACCGCGCCCACAATCCCACGCACAGCATCATGTTTGCCGCGGACAGCAGTAGGAGCAATCCGTAGACTCCTGTCACATTGGTATATTCGAGAATCCAAGCGCTGGCCGCCGGAGCGAGTGCCTGGGCGACGAGACTTGGCCGTGCCAAGCGCCCGACGATCGGTGCGTAGCGATCAGGTCCGAACACAGCGAGCGGAACAGTGCCCTTGGCGATCGAAAACACACCGTTCCCGGCGCCGTACAGCAGGATTGCCAAAGAAATCGGGCCCAATCCGAGGGTGAGCAATCCGAGCCCGACGGCGACCAGCACCAGAGCGGCGGTCATGGTCCAGAGAGGGTGATGTTTGCCCTTGCCAGCCATCTCGATCACCCGGCTACCGACCTGGGCGGGCCCGACCAGCGCCCCCAGCGCCACGGCGGCCGTCAACGTGATCCCTTATGCATGGAGGAGGGTTAGCAGCTGCACGCCGACGATGGACCCGATCGCACCGCCGATGACCATGAGGCCTGCAAGCAACAGGAATATAGAATGGTCGTTCCCCGTGAGCTGTATTCCCGCAGAGGCCTTCCTAGCCGGATGCGGAATATCGGTGGCAGCAGGCGGCACCGTCATAAGGACCAGCGGAAGCGAGACGAGAAGCTGGATGGCCGCATAGGCAAAGCAGGTCTCCGCCAGCCGAATAGGGCAACCATGTAAGCTGAGAGCGGCCAGCACACGGTACTGGCGAAGCCGCCCCACAGCGTGAGGACGGTGATGGCCGAGCGCGCGGTTCCGCCGTAGAGGCGCCCAAGCGTCGAAAACGCCGCGTCGTAAAGGCCTGCCGCCATTCCAGCTCCGATCACCACCCAGCCGGCGATGAAGATAGGCAGGTTCGGAGAAAGGCAGAGGATGACCTGGCCGGCGGCTAGCAACATGGCCGCCGCAGCCAGGACCGGGCGCCCTCCGCGCTCGCCGATCACACGGCCGACGAACGGAGCGATCGGTGCGGCGAGAACCGCAGGGAGATAGTAGGAGGAACCCCAGGCGAGAATTTGCACCACGCCCAGGGCCGAGATGACGGTCAGACGGCCGTGCTCAGTCACGCGGCTCTGCCGCAGCAGGAGAAGGTCGCGGGCTCAGGGTCCTTTACTGGACCACAGCCGCATCCAGCCTGGCCATCAGCCTTTGCCAGGGCATCCTCAGCGCGGCAGGTGTTTGCTTCGAGAGGAGCCGGACCGCCACAGCAGTCGCCCGAGGGAGCTGCCTTGCAGACACCGGTTTCCGGCAGGACAAGCTTCACGTTTTCAGCCGCGGCGAGATCGCCGGCAATCGCTGCAGCGATCGATCGGACCTGCTCATGGCCGACTCGACGACGGCGTCAAGCTATATTTCCACGAACGTCGAATGACTCCGCAGCCCGAACCTTCCGCACGCTGTCGCCGCGCTCGTACCAGCCCTTCGATCGGTTCACGATCCAGACGACGGTGAGCATCACCGGAACCTCGATTAGGACCCCGACCACAGTCGCGAGCGCTGCTCCGGAGTTGAAGCCGAACAGGCTGATCGCGGCGGCGACTGCGAGTTCGAAGAAGTTCGAGGCGCCGATCAAGGCGGACGGCCCCGCGACGCAATGCCGCTCGCCGGCGACCCGGTTCAGGAGGTAGGCCAGTCCGGCGTTCAGGTAGACCTGGATCAGGATCGGCACCGCCAGTAGCGCGATCACCATTGGCTGGGCGAGGATCTGCTCGCCTTGGAAGCCGAACAGCAAGACAAGGGTGGCGAGCAGTGCGACCAGGGAAACCGGCCCCAGGCGACTGAGCAGCCGATCAAGCGCGGCCTGCCCGCCATTCGCCAGGAGACGGCTGCGGACGAATTGCGCGACGATTACGGGAATGACGATGTAGAGGACGACCGAAAGGACCAGCGTTCCCCACGGCACGGTGATCGCCGACAGGCCCAGCAGCAATCCCACGATCGGCGCAAAGGCAACGACCATGATGGCGTCGTTGAGCGCGACCTGGCTGAGCGTGAAGTGCGGCTCGCCCCTCGTCAGGTTCGACCAGACGAAGACCATCGCCGTGCAGGGTGCTGCCGCCAGGATGATAAGTCCGGCGATGTAGCTGTTGATCTGGTCGGCCGGGAGCCACGGCCGGAACAGCCAGGAGATGAAGAACCAGCCGAGCGCGGCCATCGAGAAGGGCTTCACCGCCCAGTTGATGAAGAGGGTGACACCGATCCCGCGCCAGTGTCTCCCGACCTGTCCGAGCGCCGCGAAGTCGATCTTCAGCAGCATCGGGATGACCATCAGCCAGATCAGGACCGCGACGGGCAGATTGACCTTGGCGACCTCGGCCGAGCCGATGGCCTGGAAGACGCCCGGCATGACATGGCCGAGGGCGATCCCGACGACGATGCACAGCGCGACCCACACCGTGAGGTAGCGTTCGAAGGTGGACATGAGGACCTCAGGCGAGAGCGGCGGGGCGACCGGAGGCATCAACGACCAGTTCGCCGTCCTCCTTTCGGAATTCGTCGAACTGCGGCGGCAGCAGGGGTAGAACGGCCTCGGACGGCCGGCACAGCTTCACGCCCTTGGGAGAAACGACCAACGGGCGTTCATCAGGATGGGGTGGGCTTCGATCGCGTCGAACAGAGCCTCGTCCGACAGGCTCGCGTCGTCGAGCCCGAGTTCGGCGAACGACGTCCCCTTCTCGCGAAGGATTTCGCGGACGGTCAGCCCGGCCCGGTCGAGAAGCTGTTTTAGCAGCACCCGCGTCGGCGGCGTTTTCAAGTACTCGATGACGTGCGGCTCGACGCCGGCGTTACGGATCAGACCGAGCGTGTTCCGCGACGTCCCGCAGGCGGGGTTGTGGTAAATGACGACGTCCATCACGCCACCTCCGGGCGGCTGCCGCTCGCCCCTTCGAGATTGCCGATCCGCCGGACCTGTTGTGTCAGCGCCATCTCGTCGAGGCTGACCATTGGAAGGGACAGGAGAACGCCGATCCGATTCCGGAGATAGCGGAGGGCCGTCACGAAGGCCCGCTGGCGACCGATGTCGCTACCCAAGAAGTTGGACGGATCTTCGATGCCCCAATGCGCTGTGATCGGCTGCCCCGGCCAATATGGGCAGGCGTCGCCGGCGGCCTGGTCGCAGACGGTGATCACAAGGTCCATAACGGGAGCACCCGGCTCCGCAAAGACATCCCAGGTCTTCGACGACAGGCACTCGGTCGGAATGCCTTCGGCTTGGAGCACCTTGAGCGCCATCGGCTTGGGCCCCGGACCGCCCTCACTGCCTGCGGAGAAGGCCCGGAAGCGCCCTCCGCCGAGATGGTTGAGCAACGCCTCAGCCATAATCGAACGAGCGGAATTGTGGGTGCAGAGGAACAGCACGTTGTGGACGCGATCAGGCATCGGTCGTGACCTTCGGTGGGCAGCAGGGAGTGAGCTCGGCCAGGAGCGGCGCGCAGATCTCCGGGCGGCCGCTGCAGCAATCCTTGAGGAGGAACGCGATGGCCGATCGAAGAGCGTCGAGATCGGCTCGGTAGACGATCGAGCGGCTGAAGCGCTCAGAGTGAACGAGACCTGCCCTGCTGAGGATGCTCAGATGGGACGACATCGTGTTGTGGGGAACTTCGAGACGGCGTGCGACCTCACCGGCAGGCAGCCCTTCCGGCTCCGCGGTCACCAGCAGGCGGAAGACGTCGAGGCGGGTGTTCTGCGCCAGCGCCGCCAGGGCGAGAATGACTTGTTGATTTTCCATATATCGAGACTTATCGACGTATTGCTGGCGATGCAAGGCATCCCGGCCAGGGGCACCAGTTGCCATCCCCGCACATCTCCAGCGCCTGAGGCGAGCCGCCACGGCGCATGCCCCGCACCCGTGGGCTGCACGACAGGAAATATTCGTCTCCTTGCAGGTCTTCCATGCCGGAAACTCAGGCCTCGCAGGCCGGAACCGTGACATAAGATTCCGGAATCACGCTCGGAACCCCTGCCGGCGGCCCAGGAGCAGACGTCGGAATGAGCCGAGTCATGGATGTGCGGAAGCCCGCGGCAAGCACCGGGCCGTTTACGCCTCTCAACAACGTCACCTTCCGGGCGATCTGGCTCGCCGGCCTGATCTCGGGGCTGGGATGGCTGATCCAGACCATCGCCATGAGCTGGCTGATGGCGACGATCACGCCGTCCAGCGTCATGGTCGCGCTGGTTCAGGCCGCGACCAACCTGCCCGCCTTCATCCTGTCGATCTTCGCCGGCGCCATCGTCGACAACTTCAATCGCCGCAAGGTGATGCTGGCCGCCCGGTCGCTGATGACCTTGACCGCCGTGGCGCTGACGGTCCTCGTCGCCCTCGGGATGATCAACCCCTGGGTCATCCTGTTCTTCAGCTTCCTCGCCGGCTGCGGCATCGCCTTCAACGACCCGGCCTGGCAGGCCTCGGTCGGCGACATCGTCGATCGCAAGGACCTCGCGGCGGCCGTGACGCTGACATCCGTCGGCTTCAACACCGTGCGCAGCGTCGGGCCGGCGCTCGGCGGCATCATCCTGGCGAGTTTCGGCCCGTTGACGGCGTTCTGCTTGTATACGATCGGCCATCTCGCGCCGCTGGCCGTCGTCTGGCGCTCCAAATGGAAGGTTCCGGTCTCGCGGCTGCCGCCCGAAGCGATGCTGACGGCGATTTCCGACGGCATCCGCTTCACCTCCCTGTCCTCGGAGATCAAGACCGCGCTCGGGCGCGGCTTCCTCTTCGGATTCGCCGGCATCGCCATCCTCGCGCTGCTGCCGCTGGTGGTTCGCGACCAGCTCAAGCAGGGCGCGATCGCCTATGGCACGCTGATGGCGGGTTTCGGCGCAGGCGCGCTGCTGGCCGGCCTCTTCTCGACGACGCTGCGGCGCAAGCTGTCGGACGAGCAGATGCTGAAGCTGGCCTGCACCGCTTGCGCGACCTGCACGCTCAGTCTTTCGCTGACGCACATCCCGGCCGTCGCTGCCGTCGCGCTGATGCTCGGCGGCGCGGGATGGGTCCTGGGCTGGTCGGGCCTCAGCATCAGCGTGCAATGGGCGAGCCCCCGCTGGGTCGTCGGTCGCACGATTTCGCTCTATTACGCGCTCACTTCGCTTGGGCTGGCCGTGGGCAGCTGGCTCTGGGGCATGGTCACCGAGAGTTATTCCCTGAGCTTTGCCCTGCAGGCCTCTACGGCGGCGTCGCTGGGCGTCGCCCTGCTCGGCTTCGTCCTGCCGATCCATCAGCGCAAGGATTCCGACGTCTCGACGCCCGACAGCTTCGAGGCGCCGGCGCTCAGCCTCGATCTGAAGCCGCGCAGCGGGCCGATCGCGGTCAAGATCGAGTACCGGATCGACCCCGATCAGGTCGAGACCTTCCTCGCCCTGATGCTGCAGCGTCGGCGCGCTCAGGGGCGCAACGGTGCGCGCCGCTGGATCCTGACGCGCAACCTGCACGATATCGCGGTGTGGACCGAGAGCTTCCGCACGCCGACCTGGCACGATTATCTGCGCTTCAACTACCGCCGGACCGCGGCCGACAGGGCGCTGAACGACAACCTTGCCGATCTGCACAGGGGCGACGGAGCGCCGGAGGTGACGCTCTCGATCGAACGGCCCACCGCCGTGTCGCGAAAGGCCAGCATCTTCAGGTCCGACACGCCCCACGCCTGAAGACTGCGGTGATGCCGCCACCGCCGGCTTCTCCGAATTCCTATAAAATTCCTATTCTGCGACGGCTCCGGCCGTCTCGAACGGCTATGCCGCCAGCACGATAATCCCCGCCATGGTCGATCTGCTCGCGCCCTCGCCTTCCGCAGGAAGGCAAACGCGCGCACGTCGACCCATCGGTAACGCCCGGTCGAAAGGACCACGGCAATGGATATCGCCATGCTCGCGCTCGGTCTCGGCTTCTTCGCCGCCGCGCTCGCCTATGTCTCGGCCTGCAACGCGCTCTGAAGGAGCCTTTCCATGTTCGTCGACTATCTCCTCGGCGGCGCGGTGACCGCGGTCCTGCTCGTCTATCTCACCTATGCGCTGCTGCGCCCCGAGCGCTTCTGAGCGCCGGCGCAAAGCTCTGAAAGCAGTCCCATGACACTCTTCGGCTGGATCCAGATCCTCGTCTTCTGCGCGATCGTGCTCGCCTTGGTGAAGCCGCTCGGCGGCTACATGACCCGCGTCTTCAACGGCGAGCGCACTGTCCTCTCGCCCGCGCTCGCACCGATCGAGCGCGGGCTCTATGCGCTTGCCGGCACGCATGAGCGCGAAGAGCAGCACTGGAGCGGCTACGCCGTGGCGCTGCTGCTGTTCAACCTCGCCGGCCTGCTGCTGCTCTATGGGCTGCAGCGCTTCCAGGGCCTGCTGCCGCTGAACCCGGACGGCATGAGCACAGTCGCGCCCGATCTCGCCTTCAACACGGCGGTCAGCTTCGTCACCAACACCAACTGGCAGGGCTATGGCGGCGAAAGCACCCTATCCTACCTGACGCAGATGCTCGGCCTGACCGTGCAGAACTTCGTCTCGGCCGCGACCGGCATCGCCATCGCGGTCGCGCTGATCCGCGGGTTCGCCCGCGCCTCGGCCAAATCGGTCGGCAGCTTCTGGGTCGATCTGACCCGCGCGACCCTCTACATCCTGCTGCCGCTCTGCATCCTGCTGACGCTGGCCTATGTCGCGCTCGGCATGCCGCAGACGCTCGACGCGGCGGTCACCGCGACGACGCTCGAGGGCGCCCAGCAGACGATCGCGCGCGGCCCGGTCGCCTCGCAGGTCGCGATCAAGATGCTCGGCACCAATGGCGGCGGCTTCTTCAATGCCAATGCCGCCCATCCCTTCGAGAATCCCGACGCCATCTCGAACCTCATCCAGATGGTCTCGATCTTCGCGATCGGCGCGGCCCTCACCAATGTCTTCGGCCGGATGGTCGGCAACGAGCGCCAGGGCTGGGCGATCCTCTCGGCCATGGGCGCCCTGTTCATCGCCGGCATCGCCGTCTGCTACTGGGCGGAAGCATCAGGCAATCCGCTGGTCCAGGCGCTGGGGCTCCAGGGCGGCAACCTGGAGGGCAAGGAGATGCGCTTCGGCATCCCGCTTTCCGCCCTCTTCGCCGTCGTCACCACCGCCGCCTCCTGCGGCGCGGTCAACGCCATGCATGGCAGCTTCACCGCGCTCGGCGGCATGATCCCGCTCATCAACATGGAGCTCGGCGAGGTGATCGTCGGCGGCGTCGGTGCCGGCTTCTACGGCATCGTGCTCTTCGTCGTGCTGGCGATCTTCGTCGCTGGCCTGATGGTCGGCCGCACGCCGGAATATCTCGGCAAGAAGATCGAGGCCCGCGAGGTCAAGATGGCGATGCTCGCCATCCTCTGCCTGCCGGCCGGCATGCTGATCTTCACCGCGATCGCCGTGGTGCTGCCCGGCGCGGTCGCCTCCACCGGCAATAGCGGCCCGCATGGCTTCTCCGAGATCCTCTACGCATATACCTCGGCGGCGGCGAACAACGGCTCGGCCTTCGCCAGCCTCTCGGCGAACACGCTCTGGTACAACACCACGCTCGGCATCACGATGCTGGTCGGCCGCTTCCTGGTCATCGTCCCGGCGCTCGCCATCGCCGGATCGCTCGCCGCGAAGAAATCCGTGCCCGCCTCGGCCGGCACCTTCCCGACGGACGGCCCGCTCTTCGTCGGCCTGCTCGTCGGCGTCATCCTGATCGTCGGTGGCCTGACCTTCTTCCCGGCACTGGCCGTCGGCCCAATCGTCGAGCATCTCGCGATGCTCGCGAGCCAGAGCTTCTGAGGAGGCCACCATGGCAAGCTGCCTGCGCCAAATGCGTCGCGACGCCGTCCACCGCGACGCGACCTCACGGGAACAGGACAGGGCGCCCCCGCGCCCGGCCACCCTCATCCTCGGCCTGACGGTCGCGCTGTTCCTCGTCCTGCTGCTCGTCCGCGCGCTCGCCGGCCTCGTCGCCGCTGCCTGAGCCGGACCCAACACCACTCCGCTGGAGCCTCTTATGAGCCAGTCCAAATCCGCGAGCCTCATCGACGCCCGGATCCTGCTGCCGGCCCTCGCCGACGCCTTCCGCAAGCTCGACCCGCGCAGCCTCGCCCGCAACCCGGTGATGTTCGTCGTCGCCGTGGTCTCCGCGCTGACCACCATCCTCTTCGTCAAGGATCTCGCCACCGGGGGCGCCAATCTCGGCTTCTCCTTCCAGATCGTGATCTGGCTCTGGTTCACCGTGCTCTTCGCCAATTTCGCGGAAGCGGTGGCCGAGGGGCGCGGCAAGGCCCAGGCCGACTCGCTGCGCAAGACGCGCTCCGAGACCGAGGCCAAGCTGCTCTCGAGCGATGACCGCAGCCAGTTCCGGCTGGTGCCCGGCACCTCGCTCAAGGTCGGCGACGTCGTACTGGTCGAGGCCGGCGACATCATTCCCTCCGATGGCGAAGTCATCGAGGGCGTCGCCTCGGTCAACGAGGCCGCGATCACCGGCGAATCCGCCCCGGTCATCCGTGAATCCGGCGGGGACCGCTCTGCCGTGACCGGCGGCACGCAGGTGCTCTCGGACTGGATCCGCGTCCGCATCACCGCCGCGGCGGGCTCGACCTTCATCGACCGCATGATCGCACTGGTCGAGGGCGCCGAGCGCCAGAAGACGCCGAACGAGATCGCGCTCAACATCCTGCTCGCCGGCATGACGCTGATCTTCGTGCTCGCCACCGTGACGATCCCGAGCTTCGCCACCTATGCCGGCGGCTATATCCCGGTCGTGGTGCTGGTCGCGCTGTTCGTGACGCTGATCCCGACCACGATCGGTGCCTTGCTCTCGGCCATCGGCATCGCCGGCATGGACCGTCTCGTGCGCTTCAACGTGCTCGCCATGTCCGGCCGCGCCGTCGAGGCCGCCGGCGACGTCGACACGCTCCTCCTCGACAAGACCGGCACGATCACGCTCGGCAACCGCCAGGCAACCGAGTTCCGCCCGGTGCGCGGCGTCAGCGAGCAGGAACTGGCCGATGCGGCGCAAGTCGCCTCGCTTGCCGACGAGACGCCGGAAGGCCGCTCGATCGTCGTGCTCGCCAAGGAGAAATACGCCATCCGCGCCCGCGACATGGGCTCCCTGCACGCGACCTTCGTGCCCTTCACCGCGCAGAGCCGGATGAGCGGCGTCGATATCGGGGGCTCGCAGATCCGCAAGGGCGCGGTCGATGCTGTCCTGAACTATGTCGAGGGCGCCGGGACCGAGGCCGTGCGCGAGATCCAGGCGATCGCCGCCGAGATAGCCAAGGCCGGCGGCACGCCGCTTGCGGTCGCCCGCGACGGCCGCCTGCTCGGCGTCATCCACCTCAAGGACATCGTCAAGGGCGGCATCCGCGAGCGCTTCACCGAACTGCGCCGCATGGGCATCCGCACGGTGATGATCACCGGCGACAACCCGATGACCGCCGCCGCCATCGCGGCCGAGGCCGGCGTCGACGATTTCCTCGCCCAGGCCACGCCCGAGAACAAGCTCGCCCTGATCCGCGAGGAACAGGCCAAGGGCAAGCTCGTCGCCATGTGCGGCGACGGCACCAACGACGCCCCCGCGCTGGCCCAGGCCGATGTCGGCGTCGCCATGAACACCGGCACGGTCGCCGCGCGCGAGGCCGGCAACATGGTCGATCTCGACAGCGATCCGACCAAGCTCATCGAGATCGTCGAGATCGGCAAGCAGCTCCTGATGACGCGCGGTGCGCTGACGACCTTCTCGATCGCCAACGACGTCGCCAAGTATTTCGCCATCATCCCGGCGATGTTCCTGGCCTTCTACCCGCAGCTCGGCGCGCTCAACATCATGGGCTTGCAGACCCCGCAGAGCGCCATCCTCTCCGCGATCATCTTCAACGCGCTGATCATCGTCGCGCTGATCCCGCTCGCGCTGAAGGGCGTGAAGTACCGCGCGGTCGGCGCCGGCGCCCTGCTCAGCCGCAACCTGCTGGTCTACGGGCTCGGCGGCATCATCGTCCCCTTCATCGGCATCAAGGCCATCGACATGGCCATCACCGCCATCGGCCTCGTCTAAGGAGCCGCAGCCATGCTCAAGCAGATCCGCCCCGCCCTCGTGATGATCGTGGCGCTCTCGGCCATCACCGGCCTCGCATACCCGCTGGCGATGACCGGCATCGCCCAGGCCGTCTTCCCGCACCAGGCCAATGGCAGCCTGATCGAGAAGGACGGCAAGATCATCGGCTCCAGCCTGATCGGCCAGAACTTCACGGGCGAACGCTATTTCCACGGCCGCCCCTCGGCGACCTCAGGCACCGATCCGAACGACAGCACGAAGACCATCGACGCGCCCTATAACGCCGCCAATTCCGGCGGCTCCAATCTCGGCCCGACCAATCAGAAGCTGATCGAGCGCATCAAGGCCGAGACCGAGACGCTCAAGGCCGAGAACCCGGATGCGCCGGTGCCGATGGAACTGGTCACCACTTCCGGCAGCGGGCTCGACCCGCATATCTCGCCCGAGGCCGCCTATTTCCAGGTCGCCCGCGTCGCCAAGGCCCGCAATGCCGATCCGGCAACGCTCAAGGCATTGATCGATACCCTCGTCGAGAAGCGCAGGCTCGGCTTCATCGGCGAGCCCGTCGTCAACGTGCTCGCGCTGAACCTTGCTCTCGACGGCGCCGCCCAGCGCTGACACAAAGACCCCGGCGGCGCATGAGGCGCCGCCGCTTTCCCTGCGGACCGCATGACCATCGCCGACAGCCATCGCGAGACGAGAGGCAGGCCCTCCCCGGAGGCGCTGCTGGCCAGCGCCCAGCGCGAGGGCCGCGGTCGCCTGAAGATCTTCCTCGGCGCGGCGCCGGGCGTCGGCAAGACCTACGAGATGCTGACCTCCGGCCGCGCCCGCCGGGCGGAAGGGATAGATGTCGTGATCGGCGTCGTCGAGACCCATGGCCGCAGCGAGACGCAGGCGCTGGTGGATGGCTTTGAGATCGTCCCGCGCCGGCTCGTCGACTACAAGGGCCGCGCGCTCGACGAGATGGACCTGGACGCGATCCTGGCACGCCGGCCGGCTCTCGTCCTCGTCGACGAACTCGCCCATACCAACGCGCCCGGCAGCCGACATCCCAAGCGCTATCTCGATGTCGAGGAGCTGCTGTCGCGCGGCATCGACGTCTACACCACGCTCAACATCCAGCATGTCGAGAGCCTGAACGACGTCGTCGCGCAGATCACCCGCATCCGCGTGCGCGAGACCGTGCCGGACTCGATCGTCGACCGCGCCGACGACATCGAGATCATCGACCTGACGCCGGCCGACCTGATCAAGCGGCTCGAAGAGGGCAAGGTCTATCTCGGCAAGACCGCCAAGCGCGCCGTCTCCAACTACTTCTCGCCCGGCAACCTGACCGCGCTGCGCGAACTCGCGCTGCGCCGCACCGCCCAGCGGGTCGACGACCAGCTTCTCAGCCATATGCAGGAACACGCGATCTCCGGGCCCTGGGCGGCGGGCGAGCGCATCCTGGTCTGCATCGACGACAGCGTCGGGGCGCCCACCCTGATCCGCCATGCCAAGCGGCAGGCCGACCGCCTGCGCGCGCCCTGGAGCGCGCTCTATGTCGAGACGCCGCAGGCGGCCGCGCTGTCGGAGGAGGCCAAGACGCGTATCGCCAATGCGCTGAGGCTCGCAGCCCAGCTCGGCGGCGAGGCCGTCACCCTGCCCGGCCAGGACGTCGCCGGCGAAATCCTCAGGCACGCGACAGCCGGCAACGTCACCCAGATCATCGTCGGCAAGCCGGCCAAGCCGCGCTGGCGGGAATGGCTGAGCCCCTCCGTCTCGCATGAGCTGATCAGCCGGGCCGGCGATATCGGCGTCCATGTCGTTGCCTTGCGGGAGCAGGCGGCGGATAAGGCGGGGGCCATATCGACCATAGGCCGGCCCGGATTTTCGCCCCGGCCCTATCTGGCGGCGCTGGCCTATGTCGCCGTCGCGCTCGGCGCAGCCGAATTGCTCAGCCAGATCATGGACCTGCGCAATATCGCGCTGGTCTTCCTGACTGCCGTCCTCGCGTCGGCCGTGACGGCGGGTCTCTGGCCCGCGCTCTTCGCCTCGCTCCTGAGCGCGCTCGCGCTGAACTTCTTCTTCATCGCGCCGCTCTACACGCTGACGATCAGCGATCCCGAGAACGTCGTCGCGCTCGGCTTCTTCCTGCTCGTCGCGCTGATCGCCTCGAACCTGACCGCTCGTGTGCAACGGCAAGCCAATGCCGCCCGCCAGCGCGCCCGCACGACCGAGGACCTCTATCTGTTCTCGAAGAAGCTCGCCGGCACCGGCACGCTCGACGACGTGCTCTGGGCGAGCGCATTCCAGATCGCCTCGATGCTGCGCGTCCGCGTCGTCATCCTGATGCCGGACGACGGCACGCTTTCAGTCCGCGCCGGCTACCCGCCCGACGACACGCTGGTCGATGCTGATATCGCCGCCGCCCGCTGGGCCTGGGAGCATGACCGCCCGGCCGGGCGCGGTGCCGACACCTTGCCCGGCGCCAAGCGGCTCTACCTCCCCTTGCGCACCGGCCGCACCGCCATCGGCGTGATCGGCCTCGACGACGACAAGGAAGGCCCGCTGCTGACACCCGAACAGCAGCGCCTGCTCGACGCGCTGGCCGACCAGGCCGCGGTCGCCATCGAGCGCATCCAGCTCGTCGCCGATGTCGACCGGGCCAAGCTCGCAGCCGAGGCCGACCGCTTGCGCTCGGCACTTCTCACCTCGATCTCGCATGATCTCAAGACGCCATTGGCCTCGATCCTGGGCGCGGCCGGCACCTTGCGCGACTATCGCCAGGCCCTGCCGGAAGAGGACTACACCGCCCTGCTCGCGACCGTGATCGACGAATCCGAACGGCTCAACCGCTTCATCGCCAACCTCCTCGACATGACCCGGATCGAATCCGGCGCGATGGAGCCCAATGCCGCTTTGGTCGATGTCGCCGACGTGGTCGGCAGCGCGCTGCGCCGCGCCAGAAAGATCACCACCGGCCACAGCGTCGAGACCGCCTTGCCCGACGACCTGCCGATGCTCCGTCTCGATCCCGTCCTGTTCGAGCAGGTGCTGTTCAACCTGCTCGACAATGCCGCGAAATATGCGCCGGCCGGCAGCGCCATCACCATCCGCGCCCGGCAGGACGGCCGCGAGGTCCTGGTGACGGTGACCGACGAAGGCCCCGGCCTGCCGCCCGCCGATCTCGAACGCGTCTTCGACAGCTTCTACCGTGTCCGCAAGGGCGATCAGGTCCGCGCCGGAACCGGGCTCGGCCTCGCCATCTGCCGCGGCTTCGTCGAGGCGATGGGCGGCACGATCACGGCGGCCAACCGGACGGACCGCAGCGGCGCCGTCTTCACCATCCGCCTGCCGGCCGAGGCCCAGCCCAAACCATTGGAACCGCAGACATGACGGCAACGGACATCAAGGTGCTGGTCGTGGACGACGAACCGGCGATCCGCCGCCTGCTGCGCGTCGGCCTCTCGACCGAGGGCTATGCCATCCGCGAGGCCGCCACCGCCCGCGAGGCGATCGAGCGCATCGCCGAGGAATTGCCCGATCTCGTCATCCTCGACCTCGGCCTGCCCGACCTGTCCGGGCAGGAATTGCTGCAGAAATGGCGCGCGGAGGCGTTGGTCCTCCCGATCGTCATCCTGTCGAGCCGGACCGACGAAGCCGGCATCGTCGACGCCTTGGAGAATGGCGCAGACGACTATGTCACCAAGCCCTTCGGCATGAAGGAACTGGCGGCGCGCCTGCGGGTCGCCTTGCGCCACAAGCTCCAGCAGCAGGGCGAGAAGCCGATCTTCCAGACCGGCGAGCTCTCGGTCGACCTCGTCAAGCGTATCGTCCGGCTGGGCGAACAGGAGGTGAAGCTCTCGCCCAAGGAATACGACATCCTGCGCATCCTCGTGCAGCATGCCGGCAAGGTGTTGACCCACCAGTACCTGATGAAGCAGGTCTGGGGCGCCTCGGCCGATGTGCAGTACCTGCGCGTCTATGTCCGGCAGCTCCGCCAGAAGATCGAGCGCAGCCCCGACCAGCCGCAATACATCACCACCGAGACCGGCGTCGGCTATCGCCTCCGCGAAGCCGAGTGAGACCCGCCCCACGGCACAGACTGACCCATGATCCCATCCGACATCATCCGCCCGCGTTCCATCGTCAGGCTCGCGGCCGCGACCAAGACGGCCCTGTTCCGCGCCCTCGCGAAGAAGGCGGCGGAACAGATCGCCTTGCCTGAAGCCGCGATCCTCGACGCGCTGAACCGGCGCGAGGCGCTTGGCTCCACCGGCGTCGGCGGCGGGCTGGCAATGCCGCATGCGCCGGTCGAGGGTCTCGCAGAGCCCTTCGGCCTGCTGGCACGATTGGAGAAGCCCGTCGCCTATGAGGCGATCGACGGCGCGCCGGTCGATCTCGTCTGCCTCGTGCTGACGCCCGTGAACGGCGGCAAGGGCCGCATCGACGCGCTGGCCTGCATCGCCAAGCGCCTGCGCCCGGCCGAAATCCGCGAGCGCATCCGCAACGCCGCGGGCGGCGAGGACATCTACGCGCTGCTGCTCGAGGAGAGCTGATCGGCCCGCTTGGGGCTCGGCCCCGGCATCGCCGGCAGGAGCGACGGCTTGCAGCCGGCCGGGAAGCCGGCGCCGCGCGACAGGACGAATTCGTCCCGCGCGAACAGCTCCGCCAGCCAGTCGACGAAGACGCGCACCTTGTTGCTGAGATGGCGGTTCGGCGGATAGACGATGTGCAGCGGCTTCGGCGCCGCGCACCAGTCCAGCAAGAGCGGCACGAGCCGCCCATCCGCGATCGGCACGCGGGCCATGAAGGTCGGCAATTGCATGATGCCGTGGCTGGCGAGCCCGGCCGCGAGATAGCCCATGCCGTCATTGAGCGCGATCGTGTAGCGGCCGCTGACCTCGATCGTCTCGGTGCGGTTCTGGTAGACCAGCGATAGCACCCGCCCGCCGAGCGCCGGACGATAGGCGACGATCTGGTGCCCATCCTCGATATCGCGCGGATGCATTGGCGTGCCGAAGCGGGCGAGATAATCCGGCGTCGCGCAGGTGATCAGCTGCATCTCGCCGATCCGCCTTGCGATCAGGCTCTGGTCGACGATCTCGCCGGCCCGCACGGCGCAGTCCAGGTTTTCGCCGATCAGGTCGGCCGGGCGGTCGCTCAAGCCGAGGTCGAGCTGGATATCCGGATAGCGCGCGTGGAACTCGTGCAGCGCCGGGATGATCACCGAGACCGCCAGCGACGAGCTGCAATCGACGCGCAGCCGCCCGCTCGGCCGCGCCTGCGCCAGCGTGAGGCTGGCATCGAGCTCGGAGAGTTCATCGAGCAGGCGTAGCGCCCGCTCGTAATAGGCCGCGCCGTCCATGGTCACGGTCACGCGCCGCGTCGTCCGGTTCAGCAGCTTGGCGCGCAGATGGGCTTCAAGCTGCTGGATCAGCTTGGTGACGGTCGGCTTCGGCATGTCCAGGAGATCGGCGGCGCGTGTGAAGGTTCCGGTCTCGACGACCCGCACGAAGGCCCGCATCGCGGCAAGCTGGTCCATATGCCCTCGGATTGTTTCTGCATGTGAACAATGAATGAGCGGATAGCGTATTTATTCCAGAATGCCGATTCACTATCTCGTGCTGCAACGCAACAGCGAGGGTGCGTCATGCCCGCGATCGCCGCGCAGAAACTGCAACCGGTCCTCTCCGTCTTCTGGCGGGAGGAAACCTTGAGCGCCCGTGGAGAGAGCTTCACGGGCCGGCTCTACGTTCCCGCCGAGGTTCCGGAGAATGCCGGGCTCGTGCTGCACCTGCATGGTGGCCACTTCAACAGCGGCTCGCCGGCCGAGGGGCAGGCTGTCGCCACGGCCCTGACCGAAGCCGGCGCGGTCGTGTTCTCGCTCTCCTATCCGCTCGCGCCTATCAAGCGCTTTCCCGAGACGCTGGAGCGCATCTATGCAGCGCTCGAGGCTCTCGCCAGGGGGCGCAATCGCTGGGCGACGCGCGGCGCACCGCTCTACATCGCCGGTGAGGAAGCCGGCGGCAATCTCGCCGCGGCGCTGGCCATGATGGCGCGCGATCGCGGCGGCCCGGCACTGGCCGGCCAGATTCTGTTCTCGCCCATGCTCGATGCCTGCCTCGGCACCGCATCGCTGCGTGACGTGCAGGCCGGCCCTGTCGGCTGCCGCTGGGCTGATGGCTGGGCCGATTATCTCGGCACGCCCGAACGCGCGGCCCATCCCTACGCGGCCCCGCTCCAGGCGACGCGCCTCGCCGGCCTGCCGCCGGCCCTGCTGATCAGCGGGCAGGACGACCCGATGCGCGACGAGGCCGCGCAATATGCCGATCGCCTCGGCCAGGCAGGCATCGCCGTCCGCCATGTCGAGTTCAGCGCGCCGACGCGCTGGCCGCAGGCCTATGCGGACGCGGCGGAGGAAGGCTCCTGTCTCTGCAAGAGCTGCGGCGAGATCGCCGCCTTCTACGAACGGACCGCGCCCTCCTAGCGCTCCCTCTTTCGAACATCCAGCATTTCCAAGGAAGGACCGACCCATGATTCCGGGAACGAACCGTCGTGGCCTTTTGGCCAGTCTCACCGCCTCCGTCGCACTGAGCGCCGTCGCGGTCTTCACCCTCTCCGGCACGCGCGCTCAGGGCGACACCGCCCCTGTGGCTCCGCCCGCCATCCCCGTCTCCGTCGCGACCGTCGAGGCCCGCGAGATCGTGCCCTGGGCCGAATTCTCCGGCCGGCTGGAGGCGATCGAGCGCGTCGAACTGCGCTCGCGCGTCGCCGGCGTCGTCGAGGCCGTGCATTTCCGCGAGGGCAATCTGGTGAAGCAGGGCGACCTGCTCGTCAGCATCGACCAGGCGCCCTATCTCGCCGATCTCCAGCGGGCCGAGGCGCAAGTGCAGGGCGCGAAGGCCAGGGTCGCGCTGGCCGAAAGCGAGAACGAGCGCGGCCAGCAATTGCTGGCGACCCGCAACCTCTCCCAGCGCGATATCGACACCCGCGTCAACAATCTGCGGGAGGCGCAGGCCAATCTCCAGGTCGCCGAGGCCGCCCGCCGCACGGCGCAGCTCAATCTCGACTACACCCAGATCCGCGCGCCGATCAGCGGCCGCATCGGCCGGCTCGACGTCACCATCGGCAACCTGATCGCGGCCGGTGGCCAGGTCCTGACCTCGCTGCTCTCGGTCGATCCGATCTATGCCGCCTTCAATGCCGACGAGCGCAGCGTGCTCGATGCGCTGGCCTCGCTGCCGGACGGCTCGCGCGCACTGGAGCAGATCCCGGTCAGGCTCACCACCGCGACGGCGCAGGCAGCGCAGTTCACGGGCAAGCTGCATTTCGTCGATAACGGCATCGATGGCGCCAGCGGCACAGTCAGGGTGCGCGCCAGGCTCGACAATCCCGACGGCAAGCTGATGCCCGGCCAGTTCGTCCGGGTCCAGCTCGGCCAAGCCAAGGCCGAGCAGCAGCTCGTCATCAACGAGCGCGCCGTCGGCACCGACCAGAACAAGAAGTTCGTCTTCGTCGTCGGCGACGATGCCAAGGCGTCGTGGCGCGAGGTCTCGCTCGGCGCCGCCCATGACGGCCTGCGCGTCGTCACGGCCGGCCTGAAGCCCGGCGAGCGCATCGTCGTCAACGGGCTCCAGCGCGTGCGGCCCGGCGCGACCGTCGCGCCCGAGCCGGTGCCGATGGCGCAGAAGAGCGAACTCAGGAAGCCCGCGACCGAACTCGCGCAACGCTGAGACACGGCCGTCATTCCGGGGCGCCCGCAGGGGCGAGCCCGGAATCCAGAACCGATGCCGGCCCCAAGAAAGGCGCGTCAGGTGTCCGCATCCCGGTGGAACGCATCGGTTCTGGATTCCGGGCTCTTCGCTTCGCGAAGCCCCGGAATGACGGCGTTTTCCTAACGACATCCGCTCCGAAGGGGCGCTACCTATGAACCTCTCGAAATTCTTCATCGACCGGCCGATCTTTGCGGCGGTCCTCTCCGTTCTGATCTTCCTGGCAGGGTTGCTCTCGATCAGGGCCCTGCCGATCTCGGAATACCCGGAAGTCGTCCCGCCGACGGTCGTCGTGCGGGCGCAGTATCCCGGCGCCAGCCCGCGCGTGATCGCCGAGACGGTGGCGACGCCGATCGAGGAGCAGATCAACGGCGTCGAGGGCATGCTCTACATGTCGAGCCAGGCGACGACCGACGGCGTCATGACGCTGAACGTCACCTTCCGCTTGGGCACCGACCCGGACAAGGCCCAGCAGCTCGTGCAGAACCGCGTCAGCCAGGCCGAACCGCGCCTGCCCGAGGAGGTGCGCCGGCTCGGCGTCACCACGGTCAAGAGCTCGCCCGACTTGACGATGGTGGTGCACATCACCTCGCCGAACGGCCGCTACGACATGACCTATCTGCGCAATTACGCGGTGCTGAACGTCAAGGACCGGCTCGCCCGCATCGACGGCGTCGGACAGGTCCAGCTCTTCGGCTCGGGCGACTATTCGATGCGCGTCTGGCTCGACCCGCAGAAGGTTGCCGAGCACGGGCTCTCGCCCGGCGATGTCGTGCGCGAGATCCGCGCCCAGAACGTTCAGGCCGCGGCCGGCGTCATCGGCGCCTCGCCCAATGCGCCGGGCCTCGACCTCCAGCTTTCGGTCAACGCGCAGGGCCGCCTCCAGAACGAGGAGCAGTTCGGCGAGATCATCGTCAAGACCGCAGCCGACGGCGCTGTCGTCCGGCTGAAGGACATCTCCCGCATCGAGCTCGGCGCCGCGGATTATGCCCTGCGCTCGCTGCTCAACGGCAAATCGGCCGTCGCCGTGCCGGTCTTCCAGGCGCCGGGCTCGAACGCCATCGCGATCGCCGACCGCGTCCAGGAGACGATGCGCGAGATCAAGCAGAACATGCCCGAGGGCGTGGACTACTCGATCGTCTACGACACCACCCAGTTCGTCCGCGCCTCGATCAAGGCGGTGATCTCGACGCTGCTGGAGGCGGTCGCGCTCGTCGTGCTCGTCGTCATCGTCTTCCTGCAGACCTGGCGCGCCTCGATCATCCCGCTCGTCGCGGTGCCGATCTCGGTCGTCGGCACCTTCGCGGTGATGTACCTCCTCGGCTTCTCGATCAATGCGCTCAGCCTGTTCGGGCTGGTGCTCGCCATCGGCATCGTCGTCGACGACGCGATCGTCGTGGTCGAGAATGTCGAGCGCAATATCGAGAACGGTCTTTCGCCGCGCGAAGCCACCTACAAGGCGATGCGCGAGGTCTCCGGCCCGATCATCGCGATCGCGCTGGTGCTGGTCGCGGTCTTCGTGCCGCTCGCCTTCATCTCGGGCCTGACCGGCCAGTTCTACCGCCAGTTCGCGCTGACCATCGCGATCTCGACGGTGATCTCGGCGATCAACTCGCTCACCCTGTCGCCGGCTCTGGCAGCCCTGCTCCTCAAGGGCCATCACGCCCCGAAGGACGCGCTGACCCGGGTCATGGACAGGCTGTTCGGCTGGTTCTTCCGCGCCTTCAACCGCTTCTTCAACCGTTCGTCGGAGGCCTATGGCGGCGGCGTGCGCCGGGTGATCTCGCATCGCGCGGTGATGCTCGCGATCTATGTCGTCATGCTCGGAGCGACCGGCGTGCTGTTCAAGGCCGTGCCGTCCGGCTTCGTGCCGGGCCAGGACAAGCAGTACCTCGTCGGCTTCGCCCAATTGCCGGATGCCGCGACCCTCGACCGGACAGAGGATGTCATCCGCCGCATGGACGAGATCGCGCTGAAGCACCCGGGCGTCGAGAACGCGATCTCCTTCCCCGGCCTCTCGATCAACGGCTTCACCAACTCGTCCAATTCCGGCATCGTCTTCGTCGGCCTGAAGCCCTTCCACGACCGCAAGGATCCGTCCTTGAGCGGCAACGCCATCGCGATGCAGCTCAACAAGGAATTCTCAGGGATCAAGGAAGCCTTCATCGCGATGTTCCCGCCGCCGCCCGTGCAGGGCCTCGGCACGATCGGCGGCTTCAAGCTGCAGATCGAGGATCGCGCCGGCCTGGGCTATGCCGCGCTCGACGAGGCGACCAAGGCCTTCATGGCCAAGGCCGCGACCGCGCCGGAGATCGCCGGCATGTTCTCGAGCTTCCAGGTCAACGTTCCGCAGCTCTATGCCGATATCGACCGCACCAAGGCCCGCCAGCTCGGCGTACCCGTGACGGAAGTGTTCGACACGCTGCAGACCTATCTCGGCTCGACCTATGTCAACGACTTCAACCGCTTCGGCCGCACCTACACCGTGCGCGTCCAGGCCGATGCGCCCTTCCGCGCCCAGCCCGAGCATATCGGCCAGCTCAAGGTGCGCTCGAATAACGGCGAAATGATTCCGCTCAGCGCCGTGCTCAACGTGCGCAGCGATTCCGGGCCGGAACGCGCCATGCGCTATAACGGCTTCCTCTCGGCCGACATCAATGCCGGCGCGGCTCCGGGCTTCTCCTCGGGCCAGGCGCAGGAGGCGGTGGAGCGCATCGCGAAGGAGACGCTGCCCAAGGGCTTCGCCTTCGAATGGACCGAGCTGACCTATCAGGAGATCCTGGCCGGTAACTCGGCGGTGATTGTCTTCCCGGTGGCGATCCTGCTGGTCTTCCTGGTGCTGGCGGCCCAGTACGAGAGCATGACCCTGCCGATCGCGATCCTGCTGATCATCCCGATGGGGCTGCTCGCGGCGCTGACCGGCGTCTGGCTCTCGGGCGGAGACAACAACGTCTTCACCCAGATCGGCCTCGTGGTTCTCGTCGGACTATCGGCCAAGAACGCCATCCTGATCGTCGAATTCGCCAGGGAGCTCGAATTCGAGGGCCGGACGCCGGTCCAGGCCGCGATCGAGGCCAGCCGCCTGCGCCTGCGTCCGATCCTGATGACCTCGCTCGCCTTCGTCATGGGCGTGGTGCCGCTGGTGATCTCGACCGGGGCCGGCGCCGAGATGCGGCAGGCCATGGGCATCGCGGTCTTCTCCGGCATGATCGGCGTCACAGCCTTCGGCATCTTCCTGACGCCGGTCTTCTACGTGCTGATGCGGAAGCTCGCAGGCAACCGCCCCCTCGCCCGGCATGATATCGAACAGCCGGTCTTGCAGGCTGCCGAGTGACGCAAACGAAAAACCGCCTCCGGCCACTGGCCGGAGGCGGTTTCGCTTTGGCCGTATCAGCGATAGCGCCGCTGCACGGTGAGATGCGCGATCATCGTCAGCAGGATCGTCGCGGTCATCAGGATGAACGAGATCGCGCCGCCAAAGGGCCAGTTGTTCTGTTGCGCGAACTGGCCATAGACCAGCGGCCCCATCATCTGGAATTTCGGCCCGCCCAGCAGCACCGGCGTGGCGTAGGCGTTCATCGCCAGGATGAAGGTCAGGATCGTGCCGGCGAGGATGCCGGGCAGCGCCAGCGGCCAGAGCACGCGGCGGAACATCGCCGCGGGGCCGGCGCCGAGGCTGAAGGCAGCCTCCTCGACATTGCGCGGAATGCCCTCGATCACGCTCTGCAGCGTCAGCACCATGAAGGGCAGGTTGACCGCGATGATGCCGATCAGCACGGCATTCTCGGTATACATGATCTCCAGCGGCTGATCGATCAGCCCGAGCCCCATCAGCGAGGCATTGAGCGCCCCTTTGCTGCCGAAGAGCGTCATCCAGCCGGCGGCGCGGACGGCATTGCCGACGAAGAGCGGCAGGACGACGGCGATCACCATCAGGTTCTTGAAGCGGCTCTGCGTGCGCGCCAGCACATAGGCCAGCGGAAAGCCCATGATCAGGCAGGCCAGCGTGCAGATCACCGCGACGCGGACCGTGCGGACGAGCACGTTGAGATAATAGGCGTCGGTGAAGAACTTGACGTAGTTCTCGATCACCAGACCATCGACCATGAACTGGCCGGGCACGAACTTGTTGAGCGAGTAGCGGAACAGGATCGCCAGCGGCCCGATCAGCATGAGGGCGACGAAGAGCGTCGCCGGCATGACGAGCAGGCCGGCGAGCCTGGTCCGGGCGCCGGCGACGGCTTCGGGAGCGGCGCTCATGAACCACTCCCCGTGAAGGCGCCCATGGCATGGTTCGGCCGTTCGCTAGCGCGAGCCGAATTGCGCGGCTTTCGAGAACCGGAGCGCAGCGGACATTGGTCCATGAGCACCGGAAGCGCAGAAAGCCGCGTCAGACGGCCGCGATAGTAGAACGGACGAGCCATGTCAGCCCTTGAAGACCTTGTCCCACCACTCCTTCATCGCCGAATCGTTCTTGGCGAGGAAGGCGTAGTCGAGATCCCTGAGGGTCTTCTCCTCCTCGGGCGTGAAGCCGATGCGCTTGTGCAGCGCCGGATCGACATTGAGGCCGGTGACCGTGCCGTTATAGCCCATGTCGACCGCGAAGGCCTCCTGCGGCGCCTTGGCCAGCATCGCGTCCATATAGGCGTAGGCGTTTTCCTTGTTCGGCGCGTTCTTCTGGATCACGAAGCCCGAGACATAGGTCGGGATACCCTCGATCGGCGAGACCGCCTCGCAGGGGATGCCGGCGTTCTGCCACTGCACCACGCGCGCCTTCCAGATCGCGCTGATGCCGACTTCCTCGTTCTTCATCGCCTGGGCGAAGGCCTCGTTGGTCGGGTAGACGCGCGCGCCGGCCTTCTTGACCGCGAGCAGGACTTCCTTGGCCTTCTCGATGTCGTTCATGTCCTTGCCGTCGGTCGCCGCCATCGAGGCCGCGATGAAGATCGACTGGTACTGAATGTCGATGAAGCCGATCTTCGAGCCCCATTTCGGGTCGAGCCAATCCTTGAAGCCCTTCGGCGCCGGCGAGATGATCTTGGGATTGTAGATGACGACGTTGCCGGAATAGATGTGCCCCATCCCGTAGGGGTATTTCATGGTCGGCAGCAGGTTCTTGGCGTTAGGCAGCTTGGAATAGTCGATCTGCTCGAGCACGCCGGCCTCGTTCATCTCGAACATGTTGGCGGCGGACAGGCCCTGGATGTCGACCGTGCCGCGCGGCAGGCGCTTCTCCGCGACCATCTTGGCCCGGCGCGGCGCGTCGCCCGCCTGGTCCTGCACCACCTCGATGCCCTTGGGCTTGAGGATCGGGTCCTCGATGTTCTTGGTCAGAAGCCGCGCATAGTCGCCGCCCCAGGTGCCGACGACGACGCGCCCGCCGGATTGCGCGAAGGCCGGCATGCCGGTCGCGGTGGCGAGCGCCGCCGCGCCTGCGCCTTTCAGAAGGTCCCGCCTGTCGAATGAAGCCATGGTATTCCCCTCGTTTATGGACGCCGATTGGGAGCGTTCAAGCCCCTTGCGGATAGACGAGCCCGGCGCTTTCGGCCCAGCCTATCGTGATGGTTTCGCCGACATGCGGCTCGGCCAGCCCGACCTTGTTCGGAATCTGCAGGAGCATGCGGTCCTGCTCGTTGAGCGCGACCTGCACGTCGAGCAGCGCACCGAGATAGGAGGCATGCTCGATCCGGACCTCGAAGCGGTTCGGCAAGCCATCCGCCTCAGCCCCGACCGCGATCCGCTCCGGCCGCAGCGCCAGTGTCGCCGGCCCCGAACCCGCAGCGGCGGCGCAGGCGATGTCGAGCCCGCCGCCGGTGCGGAAGCGGCCCTCACCCGTGACCTGCCCCTCGATGAAGGCGCTGCGCCCGATGAAACCGGCGACGAAGCGATCGGCCGGCTTCTCGTAAAGCTCGCGCTGGGTGCCGATCTGGCGCACCTGCCCCTTTTCCATGACGACGAGGCGGTCCGCCATCGTCAGCGCCTCCTCCTGGTCATGAGTCACCATGATCGTGGTCAGGCCGAGCTTCTGCTGCAATTCGCGAATCTCGATCCTGACCTCCAGGCGCAGCTTGGCGTCGAGGTTGGAGAGAGGCTCGTCGAGCAGCAGCACCTGCGGCTCCATCGCCAGCGCACGCGCAAGCGCCACGCGCTGCTGCTGGCCGCCGGAGAGCTGGGGCGGATAGCGCTCGTCGAAGCCGCCGAGCCGCACGAGCCTCAGCGCCTCGTCGACGCGCGGCCCGCGCTCGGCCTGCGGCACCTTGTGCATCTCCAGCCCGAAGGCGACGTTCTGGGCGACGGTCATATGCGGGAACAGCGCGTAGCTCTGGAAGACCAGGCCGCAATGGCGCTTCCACGGCGGCAGGTTGGTGACGTCCTGCTCGCCGATGGTGATCGCGCCGGAACTCGGTGCGATGAAGCCCGCGACCATGCGCAAGGTCGTGGTCTTGCCGCAGCCCGACGGGCCGAGCAGCACGAGGAATTCGCCGTCGGCGACGGTGATGTCGACATCGTCGACGACCGTCAGCGCGCCGTAGGTCTTCTTCAGATGCGAGATCGAGAGACGTGCCATCGTTAGGAACTTGCCATCCGTTCACACCACCCGGCTCAGTTTGACGTAGCGATCGGTCACGATCATCGCGACGCCGATCAGGACGATCTGGATCAGCGAGGCCGCCGCCACCGTCGGGTCGATCTTCCATTCGAGATACTGGAGGATCGCGATCGGCAGCGTCGTGCGCCCCGGCCCGACCAGGAAGAGGCTCATCTCGAGATTGCCGAACGAGGTGACGAAGCCGAACAGGGCGGCGGCGACGATCCCGGGCCGGATGCTCGGCAGCGTCACCCGCCAGAAGGTCGTAACCGGGCCGGCGCCCAGATTCTGCGCGGCCTCCTCGATCGAGCGGTCGAAGCCGGCGAGGCTCGCCGTCACCAGTCGCACCACCCAGGGGATGACGACAAGCGTATGCGCCGCGACGAGCCCGGCAAGCGAACCCATCACCTGCCATTCCGTGGCGATCTCGACTTCGATCTGGAAGACATAGGTCGCGGTGCCCAGGACGATGCCCGGCATCACCAGGGGTAGCAGCAGGAGCGTGCTGATGCCGCCCCCCAGAGGAATGCGGTGGCGCACCAGAGCGAGGCTCGCCGGCACGCCGAGCAGAAGGCCGATCAGGGTCGATGCCACGGCGACCTGAACGCTCAGCACGAAGCCGTCGATGAAGGACTTGTTGTTCGCCGCCCCGGCGAACCATTTCAGCGAGTAGCCTTCCGGCGGGAAGGAGGGGATCTCCTGCCGGAAGAAGGCGAGCCAGGTCACGAAGATCAGGGGCAGCAGGATGAAGCCGAGCGACAGCCCGGCGGCGCCGTTCAGCGCATAGCGCCCAATTCGCGGCGAACGGCCGCTCATCCGGCTGTTCCCCTGTGGCAGGGCGTTCCGGTTCCCTGCTGCGTGTTGTCCGCTCTGAAGGCCAAGATCATCCCCTCGTTCGAGCGGCAGTGTGCGACGCCACTTACAAACAGTGAAGCCTGCATTTCCGTCATGCCGCGCCCAGCCGGCAGGCAGGTTTTCAGTGCAGCGTGTTCTTGTGGAAGGCGCCGCCCTTCATGATCGCCGCCAGGTGCTTACCCTGCTCCTGGAACAGCGCGAGATCCTTCAGCGGGTCGCCGTCGACGAGGATCAGGTCGGCGAAGGCGCCGGTCTGGACCGTGCCGAGCTTGCCCTCCATGCGCAGGATCTGGGCACCGACCGTCGTCGCCGAGCGGATGATCTCCAGCGGCGAGAGCACCTCGCGGCGCAGCAGGAACTCGCGCGACTGCTCGCTCTGCAACTGGCCGAGCAGGTCCGAGCCATAGGCGACGGGCACGCCGGCACGCTTGCAGATTTCCAGGGAACGCAGGCCGCCATCGATGACGAGGTCGTTCTTGGCCAGCATGTCGCCGGTCATCCCGAACTCCGACGCCCGCTCCTTCATCGCGTAATAGGCGACGAGATTGGCGGTGAGGAACATGTTGTTCTCTGCCATCAGCTTGGCCGAGGCGTCGTCGATCAGGTTGCCGTGTTCGATCGCGCGCACGCCGCATTGCGCGGCCCGCGTGATCGCCTCCGGCGTATAGGCATGGGCGCAGACATAGCGGCCGAAGGCCTTCGCCTCCTCAACGGCAGCCTTCACCTCGTCGACGCTGAACTGCATCGAGTCCAGCGGGTCGTAGGGGCTGGCGACGCCGCCGGACATCATGATCTTGATATGGTCGGCGCCGAGCCGCATCTGCTCGCGCACCGATTTGCGCACCGAGGAGACGCCGTCTGAAACGTTCATCGTATAGGCCATGGCGTTACAGCAATGGCAGCGCGCGCCGAAATCGGTGCGCCGGCGCGGATCGCTATGGCCGCCAGTCGGGCCGATTGCCGCGCCGGCTATGAACAGGCGCGGGCCCGCGACATCGCCTTTCTCGACCGCTTCCTTGATGCCCCAGTCGGCGCCGCCGGTGTCGCGCACGCTGGTGAAGCCGCGGTCGAGCATGCCCTTCATCAGCCGGACGGCACGCGCCGTCATCAGCGTCAGCGGCATGCTCTCCATCGTCCGGATATAGACCTCGGAGAGGAAGACATGGACATGGCTGTCGATCAGGCCGGGCATCAGCGTGCGGCCGCCGCAATCGATCACATCGGCTTTGGCGGACTTGATCGGCTTGTCGGAGAGTTCGCGGATGATATCGCCCTCGACGACGAGTTCGTAGCCCTGTCGGAGCTCACCGAAACCGGGTTCGAGCAAAGCGAAGTTCTTGAAATGCAGCATCGTCATTCCCGCCTTTCGAACATGCCTGCCGGCCAGCACTCGGTCCCGGACGGCAGCATGATATGCACGCAGCATCCAACTTGTCGACAGAGTAGAAACGGTGGGTGCACGTTCGGAGATCATCCTTCGCACATCCTTTGAGCGCGGCAGCCGCGTCAGCGCACAGCGCCTTAAGGCGGGCGATACGACGATGCCCTTGCTGTCGGCGTAGCGGAATGCGAGAACGCCGTCCGGTGCGAACACGAGGCGGCCATGCCGGAATGGAAGCACTGTTTCTCCATTCCTCCGCTTGCGAGCCCAACGGCAAATCTGCTGTTGATTTCAAACCGATGAGACATCGTTCGCTCCTGACAGCCGCTGCCTGGCCATCGCCCGATCGGGCGATCGGCGATGCGCTGCGGCTGGATCAAGGACTGTGAGGCCTCGCTTGCGCATTCTGCTGCTGAATCCCAACACGATGCCGGAGATGACGGCGCTGGTGACACGCGTGGTCCAGCCCTATCTGCCGGCAGGGACCGAGCTCGTGCCGGCGACCGGCCGCTTCGGTGCGCATTATATCGCCAGCCGCAGCTCCGGCGTCATCGCCGCCCATGCCGCGCTCGAAGCCTTCGCCGAGCACGGCCAGGATTGCGACGGCGTCTATCTCGCCTGCTTCGGCGACCCCGGCCTGCTGGCCCTCAAGGAAATGGCCCGGATTCCCGTGATCGGCATGGCCGAGGCCAGCAGTCGTTATGCCGCGGAGAAGGCCGAGCGTTTCGCCATCGTCACCGGCGGCGAGCGTTGGGGGCCGATGCTGCATGAATTCGTCGGCTCGATCGGACTGGGCGATCGTCTCGCCGCCGTCGAGACCGTCGCTCCCACCGGCGCCGATATCGCGCGCGATCCCGACGGTTCCATCGCCATGCTCGCCGAAGCCTGCCGCCGCGTCGCGCGGCGTGACGGCGCCGGCGCCGTCATCCTCGGCGGAGCCGGGCTCGCAGGGCTGGCGCCGCGCATCCAGCCGCATGTCGACGTGCCCCTGATCTGCTCGGCCGAAGCCGGCATCCGCATGCTGCTGGCCGAGCTCGATCAGCCCCGGCCGAAGCCGCAGGAGGGCGACCTCGCCCTCCCCGCGCCGGTCGCCAGCATCGGGCTCTCCGATGGCCTGTCCCGGTTGCTGGCGCAGCCCGAACGAAGCTGATCAGGCCTTTTTGGCGAGCGACATGCCGTTCAGACCCGCGATCCAGTCCGACAGCATCGGCACGTAATCCTCGCCCTTGCCGCTGGCGACGGCGGCCGCATAGCTGTTCTTCACGGCATTGCCGATCGGGTTGGCGACGCCGGCCTCGTTGGCGACGCTCTCCAGATAGCGCACGTCCTTGAGCGCATTGTTGAGCGTGAACTTGTGGGCGTCGCGGTCGCGCTCCAGCACGTATGTCATGAAGGTCTGATAGAAGCCGCAATCCATGCGGCTGCCGCGGATGACGCTGTCGAAGACCTGCGGCGTGATCCCGATCTTCTGGCTAAGCGTGAGCGCCTCCGCATAGATCGCGGCATAGCCGAGCGACAGGAAATTGTTGATCAGCTTCATCTTGTGCCCGTCGCCGACAGGGCCGAGATGGACGATCTTCTGCGCCCAGGCCTCGCAGGCCGGCTTGATCCGGGCAAAGACCTCCGGCGTGGCGCCGACCATCGCCGAAAGCTGGCCGAGCGCGGCCTGCGCCGGCGTGCCGCCCAGCGGTGCGTCGGCAAGATGCAGGCCCTTCGCCTCCAGCTCCGCGGCAAGCTTCACCGTTACCGTCGGATCGGAGGTCGAGCAGTCGACGATCACGGTGCCCGGCTTCGCCCCGGCCATGATGCCGTTCTCGCCCTTCAGCACCGCCTCGACCTGGGCCGAGCCGGTCACGCACAGGAAGATGATCCCGGAGCGCGCTGCCAGCTCCTTCGGTGTCTTGGCTTCCACCGCGCCGGCCGCGACCAGCTCCTCGACCGGCTTGCGGTTGCGATGTCCCATCACGGTCAGTGGGAAGCCCTTGTCGAGGAGATTGCGGGCCATGCCCTGTCCCATCAGGCCGACGCCGATGAAGCCCACGGACTCTTTGGTTGCAGTCATCTTCAAATTCTCCCGCTGATATGGTTGAGATGGGGCCGGAAGTCGGCGAAATGGCCGGACCGGAAGCCGGCCTTCAGGCCCGCGCTCAGTGTGGACGAGTCATGACCGCCAGCGACCCGCCCGGGCCCCGCCAGACCATCAGCCCGCCGCCAGCCGGCCGCAGCCGCGTCACGCTCCAGGTCATCGCCGAGCGTCTCTCGGTCTCGACCGCGACGGTGTCGCTGGCCCTGCGCGGCTCGCAGCTCGTGGCGGAGGCGACGCGCAATCGCGTGCGCGAGATCGCCCGCGAAATGGGCTACAGCTATAACCGCAGCGCCGCCTCGCTCCGTACCGACCGCACCAACATCATCGGCGTCGGCTTCCACGACATCACCAATCCCTATTTCGCCGAATTGCTCGCGGCGATCGAGGAAACCGCCGGCCGCTACGACCGCTCGATCCTGCTCGGCACCTATGCCGAGAACCTGGACCGGCAGCGGCGCGTTCTGGGCACCCTCGCCGAATACCGGCCGGACGGCATGGTCCTCTGCTCGGCCGGCGGCAGCACGGCGGAGAGCCTCAGCCCCCTGATCGATGCCGGCGTCCCGATCGTCCAGCTCTCGCGCGAGATCCCCGAGCTCGACCTCGATTTCGTCGGCGCCGACGACCGCCACGGCGCCAATCTGGCGGTGGAGCATTTGATCGCGCTCGGCCATCGCCGCATCGCCTTCCTCTGCGCCAACGAGAACATCTCGACCGGCCGCAACCGCTATGCCGGCTATCGCGACGCGCTGGCCCGCCATGGCCTGCCCTTCGACCCGGCCCTCGTGCATGTCGACTACGGCACCCGGGAGAACGGGCTGAAGGGCATCCAGAAGGTGCTCGACGCCCATGATCCGCCGACCGCCGCGACCTGCATGAACGATCTCGCCGCCTTCGGCGCCATGCTCGGCCTGCGCCATCGCGGGCTCGAGGCCGGTCGCGATTTCTCGATCGTCGGCTGCGACGACGTGAAGGAGGCGGCGCAGTGGTTCCCGGCGCTCACCACGATCTTCAACTTTCAGAACGACATGGGCGCCAAATCGGCCGAGTTCCTGCTGAACCGCATCGCCGACCCCACCGCCCCGACGCAGCGCCTGCTGCTGACGCCGGCGCTGATCGTGCGCGGAACGACCTGCCCGCCGCCGCGCTGAGCCCTCCTCAGGCATCGTTCGCGGGCTTCGCATTGAGCGCGCGATAGGCTCGCACGACCTGCGAATCGTCGCGCCCGCCATGGCCGAGGCCGGACGCCGACAGGAACATCTGGTGCGCCGCCGCCGCCAGCGGCAAAGCCGTCTTCGCGGCACGCCCGGCATCGAGCACGATGCCCAGGTCCTTGACGAAGATGTCGACGGCGCTCGCCACCACCGGATCGGGCTCGTGCATGCGCGGCCCACGATCCCTGAGCATCCAGGACGAGGCGGCTGAGCCGCCCATGATCTCGAACAGCAGGCGCCCGTCGATACCGGCCTTCTCGGCCAGCGACAGGGCTTCGGCCGCTACCGCGATATGCACCCCGGCCAGGAGCTGGTTGACGGTCTTCACCGTCGCGCCCTGCCCGGCCTTCTCGCCGACATGGAAGACCTTGTCGCCGAGCGCATCGAGCACCGACTTTGCCCGCGTAAAGCTGTCGCCGGGCGCTCCGACCATGATCGTCAGCGTCGCATTGCGCGCGCCGTTGACACCGCCCGAGACCGGCGCGTCGATGAAATGCCGTCCTGTCTTCGTGACCTCGGCCGCGATAGCCTCGGCCTCGCCCGGCGGGCAGGTCGCCATCAGGATCACGGTCGCGCCCGGCGCCAGAGCGTCCAGCGCCCCGGCCTCGAACAATACCGCACGCGCCTGCGCGGCATTGACGACCATCAGCACCAGCGCCTCGGCGCCTTCGGCGGCTTCCTTCGCGCTCGCCGCAGCATGCCCGCCGGCCGCGACGAGCGCATCACGCGCCGCCTCCCGCATGTCGAAGCCGGTGACGCGGAACTGCTGCTTGACGAGGTTCTCGGCCATCGGCGCGCCCATCGCGCCGAGCCCGATGAAGGCGATGGAAGAAATTGGCATCGATGAGGGCCCTGTCAGTTTCCGTCATCCCGGACAAGCGGCGAAGCCGCGCCGATCCGGGATCCATCGTAGGGCTCCGGAACTCTACGATGGATCCCGGCGCTCCGTTTCACTGCGGCCGGGATGACGGCGCGCGGATGGAATGGGCTCGCCGCCTACTCCTTCACCGCGCCCGTCATCGACGCCACGTAATAGTCGACGAAGAAGGAATAGAGGATCGCGACGGGGATCGAGCCAAGTAGCGCGCCGGCCATCAGCGAGCCCCAGTGATAGACGTCGCCCTCGACGAGCTGGGTCAGCACCGCGACCGGCACCGTCTTCTTCTCCGCCGACTGGATGAAGGCGAGTGCATAGATGAACTCGTTCCAGGACAGGGTGAAGGCGAAGATGCCGGCTGAGATCAGGCCGGGCATCGCGAGCGGCAGCGTGATCCGCCACAGCGTCTGCAGCCGCGTCGCCCCGTCGATCATCGCGCATTCCTCGAGCTCGTAGGGGATCGACTTGAAATAGCCGATCAGGAGCCAGGTGCAGAACGGGATCAGGAAGGTCGGATAGGTCAGGATCAGCGCCAGCGGCGAGTCGAACAGGCCGAACTGGAAGATCAGCGTCGCCAGCGGGATGAACAGGATCGAGGGCGGCACGAGATAGGCGAGATAGATCGCCAGGCCGACATATTGCGAACCCCTGAACCGCAGGCGCTGGATCGCATAGGCCGCGAGCACGCTGGAAAACAGCGACAGCGCCGTCGCCACCGCCGCGACCATCATCGTGGTCCAGAGCCATTGCGGATAATCGGTCTGGAACAGCAGCTTGTTGATGTTCTCCAGCGTCGGCGACTTCACCCAGAACGGGTTGTTGTTCTTGTAATCGAGCAGTTCGCCGTTCGGTTTGATCGCCGTGATCGCCATCCAGTAGAACGGGAACAGCAGCACGAGCAGGAACAGCGACAGCGGCAGGTAGAGCGTGATGAAGCGCCGCGGGCCGGACGACCAGTCGATGACGCCTTCGCGCTCCTTGTCCGTCAGATGCGGCCGCGCTCCGAGGGTCTGGTCAGTCATTGTCTTCCCCCTGCTGCCATTTGCGCCGGGACAGGCCGTAATAGCTGAACAGCGTCGCCATCACGAGGAACGGGATCATCGCCACCGCGATCGCCGCGCCCTCGCCGAGCTGGCCACCCGGAATGCCGCGCTGGAAGGCGAGCGTCGCCATCAGATGCGTGGCGTTGACCGGCCCGCCGCGGGTGATCGCGTAGACCAGCTGGAAATCGGTGAAGGTGAACAGCACCGAGAAGGTCAGCACCACCGCCAGGATCGGCATCAGCATCGGCAGCGTGACATGGCGGAAGCGCTGCCAGGAATTGGCGCCGTCCAGCATCGCCGCCTCGTAGAGCGAGGGCGAGATCGTCTGCAGGCCGGCCAGCAGGCTGATCGCGACGAAGGGAATGCCGCGCCAGATATTGGCGGCCATCAGCGAGAACCGCGCCGGCCAGGGCTGGCCGAGGAAGTCGATATAGGTGTCGCGCCAGCCGAGCACGTCGACCAGCACATAGGAGATGATCGAGAACTGCGGATCGTAGATCCACCAGAACGCGATCGCCGAGAGCACGGTCGGCACGATCCAGGGTATCAGGATGATGGCCCGGAGCAGCGACTTGAACGGCAGGTGGTTGTTGAGCAGCAGCGCCAGCCAGAGGCCGAGCGCGAATTTGCCGAAGGTCGCCACGCCCGTATAGAGCAACGTGTTCCAGACCGAGGTTATGAACACCCGGTCGTACCAGAGCGACTCGAAATTCTCGAAGCCGATGAAATGCCCGACACGGCCGATGCGCGTATCGGTGAAGGCGAGCCAGATGCCTAAGCCCAGCGGATAGCTGAGGAAGACCAGCAGGAAGCCCGCCGCCGGCAGCAGGCACAGGAAGATCAGGAACGGCTTGTAATCGAACAGACGCACCAGCCAGTTGTGTTGCAGGCTGTGGACGGTTCGGGCTTCGGCGGCAGCTACGGCCATGGCGCCCTCGCGTTCGGGTCGGCTGTGGCATCGGAGCGGAAGGCGAAGGCTGCCTTCAGCGATCATCCGATGCGATCTCTCATCGGCCGCCGGACGAACCGGCGGCCGCGTGTCTCCGGATCAGCGCCGGGGGCGCATCACGACCGGTAGTAGCGCTTGGCGCGGCGCTCGGCTTCCTTCGCGGCCTCTTCCGGCGTCGCCTGGCCGGCGCAGACCGAGGCGACCATCTGGACGACCACATACTCGGCGTTCACGGTGCCCGCGGCCTCGTTGATCGAGCCCTTGTAGCCGCTCCAGAGCGCGCGTTCCCAGGTGTCGCGGTAGATCAGGATCTTGGGGTCGCTCGACCAGACCTTGCTGTCGGCATAGCCCTTGAGCGGCTGCGCCCAGTAGCCCGAAGAGCCGGTCAGCCACTTGTCGTAGTTCTCGCGCTCCATCATGAAGCGCAGATAGGCCAGTGCCGCCTTCGGGAACTTGGTGTGCTTGAACGCCATGGCGTTGATAATGAGCGCCGGCTCCGACGGACGCCCCAGCGGCCCGACCGGCATCATCGCATGGTTCAGGTCCTTGCCGATCGCCGCCGTCTTCTCGTCCTTCGAGTTCTTGATCGAGAAGTAGAGCGAGACGCCGTTCTGGGTGACCGAGATTTCGCCGGCCGACAGCGCCTTGTTGTTGCTGATATCGAGCCAGGACAGCGTGCCCGGAATGAAGGTCTCGTAGAGCGCCTTGGCGTATTTCAACGCCTCGATCGTCTCCTTGGAGTTGATCGCGACCTTGTTGTTCTCGTCGACCATATAGCCGCCATGGGTCCAGACGAGCCAGTTGCAGAAGGCGTTGCCGTCTCCGACCGCATTGCCGAGCGCGAAGCCGGCCGGATGGCCCTGCTCCTTGAGCTTGCGGCAGAGCTTGAGAAAGCCGTCGAGATCCTTCGGGAAGGCGTCGAAGCCCGCTTCCTTGACATGGGATTCGCGATAGACCGCCGGCGCGCCGGACGCGCCCATCGGGATCGAGACCCACTGGTCAGTCTTGTCCTTCTTGCCGTATTTCTCGGCGATCGGATACCAGCCGCCGTTCTTCTTGCCGAGATCCTCGGCCAGCGCCGTCAGGTCGATCAGCTTGTCGGAGAAGATATGCGGGTCATCGGCCCAGCCGACGACGATGTCGGGGCCGGCGCCGGTATTGGCGGTCACCGCCGTCTGCGGCCGCAGATCCTCCCAGCCGGCATAGTCGACGCGCACCTGCACGCCGGTCGCCTTGGCGAACGCGGCGGTGTTCTCGTCGAAGATCTGCTGGTCGAGATCGACGAACTTGGTCGGGCGCAGAACGCGTAAGGTGGCGCCCTTCTCGATATCGGCCTGCGCGAGTGCCGAGGTGAGCGGCAGCGTCGCGCCCGCCGCGAGTCCCGCGCCGCCGATCAGAACGTCTCTTCTGGAAATGCTCATGGAAACCGTCTCCTCCGTGGGTGCGGCGGCGGCCTGCATGGGACCACCGTCCTGCATGATTGATAGGCGTTGACAGCGATCATCCGTCGCCCTGTCTCGCGGGGCGGCGAATTCCGTGGAGCCGGGCCGATCAGGCTGAATCGCCCGGATCGCGAACCCTCTCGAACCTTGGCATCAAGACGCGCGGCACGGCCGGATCGCGGCGCAATCCGGCCGGCGCGTACCCTCAGATCCGCTTGCCGGTCGCAGCGTCGAAGAGATGCGTGACGCTGGTGTCCGGGGTGATGCCGATCGTCTCGCCCGGCTTGGCCGAGATGCGCTCGCGGAAGATGCAGGTCAGGTCCTGCCCGCCGCAGCGGACGACGACCTGCGTCTCCGAGCCCATCGGCTCGACGACCGCGACCTCGGCCTTGAGGCCGTTGGGGTCGAGCTGGAAATGCTCGGGGCGGATGCCCAGCACCGCGGCAAGCCCATCGGAGCCGACCGGGTGCTGACCGATCGGCCAGACGACCCCACCCTCGGTCTCGAAGCCCGCACCGGTGATCTTGCCCTTGAGCAGGTTCATCGAGGGCGAGCCGATGAAGGCCGCGACGAAGAGATTGGCGGGATTGTCGTAGAGATCGAGCGGGGCGCCCATCTGCTCGACGATGCCGTCATGCATCACCACGATCTTGTCGGCCATGGTCATGGCTTCGATCTGGTCGTGCGTGACATAGACCGTGGTGGTCTTCAGGCGCTGGTGCAGTTCCTTGATCTCGGTGCGCATCTGCACGCGCAGCTTGGCGTCGAGGTTGGAGAGCGGCTCGTCGAACAGGAAGACCTGCGGATCGCGCACGATCGCCCGGCCCATCGCGACGCGCTGGCGCTGCCCGCCCGAGAGCTGGCGCGGATACCGGTCGAGCAGCTTGTCGAGGCCGAGAATGCCGGCAGCCTTGCTGACGCGCTCGTCGATCTCGCTCTTCGGCGCCTTCCGGAGCTTCATCGAGAAGGCCATGTTGTCGGCGACCGTCATATGCGGGTAGAGCGCATAGTTCTGGAACACCATGGCGATGTCGCGCTCCTTCGGCGGAACGTCGTTCACCACGCGCGGCCCGATCCGGATCTCGCCGCCCGAGATGTTCTCGAGGCCCGCGATCATGCGCAGCAGCGTCGACTTCCCGCAGCCCGAAGGGCCGACCAGAATGACGAACTCGCCGTCGTTGATGTCGATATCAACGCCGTGGATGACCTGCGTCGACCCATAGGCCTTGCGCACATCGGCAATCTGGACTGAAGCCATGCCGTCCTTCCCTGTTTCCGTTCCCTGACCGCGCGCTCGCCTTTCAGGCGGCTTGTGGCCACAATCGGCTTCTGGTGACCGAATGATGAAAGCGGATACGCCTGTTCCCGGCGATTGTGTCCGTTCCAATCTGCGATAAAGTCATACGATAGAAGCGGCCCTGTCAAGCGCCGCCACGGCATCGGCCATGCCGCAAATTCAGGCTGGCCGAAGCCGCCCGAGGGAGGGGCCCAGCGATGCGCGTACGCGACTTCTCGCGGCCGACGACGCTCAATCCGGACCGGCTTTTCGGCCAGGTCGCCCAGAAGCTCGCCGTTGCGATCATCACCGGCCGGGTCCGGGCGGGCGAGGTCCTGCCGAACGAGGACGATCTGCGCTCCGAGATTTCGGTCTCGCGCACGGCCTATCGCGAGGCGGTGAAGATTCTGACGGCGAAAGGGCTGGTCGAGGCGCGCCCGAAGAGCGGCACCCGCGCCGCGCCGCGCGAACGCTGGAACCTGCTCGACCCGGATGTGCTGTCCTGGCATTTCGAGTCCGATCCGAACGAGAAATTCATCCGCGATCTCTTCGAGTTGCGCCGCTTCGTCGAACCCAGCGCCGCCCGCCTCGCCGCGCAGCGCCGCACCTCGGCCGATATTGCCCGCATCGAGGCCGCCTATCGCGGCATGGCCGACGGCGCGCCCTACGCCGAAGCGACGATCCGCGCCGACCTCGCTTTCCACGAGGCGATCTTCTCCGCCGCCCAGAATGCCGCGCTGCAATGTCTCTCCAGCGCCGTCATCGCCACGCTGCAATGGTCATTGCTGCTGAAAACCGGCGACGAGGCCGCCTATGTCGAGTCCCTGCCCGACCACGAGCACGTCCTGCTCGCGATCATCGACCGCGACGGCGACCTCGCCTCGGCGCGCATGGCCGGCCTCGTCATCGACAGCCTGAACACCACGCTCGCCTCGCTCGGAACCCATGTCGCCACGGAGACTGGGAAAATCGCCAGAATAAAGCATACTAAATGAGCGCCTCGCTCCCATCGGCGAGGCGTGATCGGATAGCGCTCATGCGGCGGCCGGGCTATGCCGTCCCGGAAAGCTGCGCCATCTCGATTTAATCGATTCAGACAAGCCGAATCAACGACCTTCGCCACCACAGACGGACAGCTCGACCATGACAGCCTCCACCAAGCCCGAAATCGTCCAGACCGGCCCGCTCATGGCCTATGCGGCCGACCAGCTCAAGGCGCGCTTCACCGTCCATGAATTGTGGAAGGCGGCCGATCGCGACGCGCTGCTGCGCGAGGTCGCCGGCCGCGTGCGCGGCGTCGCGGCCGGCGGCGGTCACAACCGGGTCGACGGCGCGCTGTTCGACGCGCTGCCCAAGGTCGAGGTCATCTCGAGCTTCGGCGTCGGCTACGACCATGTCGACGCCGCCGAGGCCGGCAAGCGCGGGCTCGTCGTCACCAACACACCCGACGTCCTGACCGACGAGGTCGCCGATCTCGCGCTCGGCCTGCTGATCGCAACCGTCCGCCAATTGCCCCAGGTCGACCGCTATCTGCGCGAAGGCAAGTGGCTGCAGGGCAATTACCCGCTCACCACCTCGCTGCGCGGCCGCAAGGTCGGCATCGTCGGCCTCGGCCGCATCGGCAAGGCGGTGGCGCAGCGCGTCGAGGCCTTCGGCCTGCCGGTCGTCTATCACGGCCGCACGCGCCAGCCGGACGTGGCGTATCCCTACTACCCGTCGCTGGTCGATATGGCCGCCGATGTCGACACGCTGATCTCGGTCGCGCCGGGCGGGGCCTCGACCCATCACATCATCAATGCCGAGGTGCTGAAGGCGCTGGGCCCGAACGGCATTCTGGTCAATGTCGGCCGCGGAACCGTCGTGGACGAGCAGGCGCTGATCAAGGCGCTCAAGGACAAGACCATCCTCTCCGCCGGCCTCGACGTCTTCGAGGACGAGCCGCGCGTGCCCGCCGAGCTGATCGCGATCGAGCATGCCGTGCTGCTGCCCCATGTCGGCTCGGCCTCGGTCCATACCCGCGAGGCGATGGGCCAACTTCTGGTCGACAACATGGTTTCATGGTTCGATGGCAAGGGGCCGCTGACGCCCGTGTCGGAGACACCATGGAAAAAGGCCTGATCCGCCGGCTGCTGCCGCTCCTGATCCTCGCCGCCGGCGCCCTGCCGGCGGCTGCCCAGACGGCACCGCTGCCGCGCGGCGCCGACAAGGCGCCGGACGCGATACGCCGCTGGCTCGGCGCCTGGGAACTCGCGCTCGCCGACGCGTCGCGAAGCTGCACCGTGACGCTCGGCGCGGAGGCCGCCGGCAACCGGCGCCAATTGCGCTTCCCGGCAACCTGCCGGCGCGCCCTGCCGATCCTCGACACCGCCGCATCCTGGACATTGAACGGCGCGGGGCAGCCGCAATTCATGGATGCAGGCGGCAAGGAGGTGATCGGCTTCCAGAAGGGCTCGCCCGAAACCGGCCTCGACGGCAAGGGCAGCGACGGCAAGGCCTACAAGCTGTCATCGGGCGCCCATCCCCGCATCGCGTCGCAGGTCGCGCAGAACCCGGCCGCCGCGGCAGCCCAGCGCATCACGCCAGTCGATCCTGCAACCGCACCGGCGCCCGCTTCCCTGCCCGGGCGCTATGTACTGATGCGCCAGCAGAACCGCGAGGCCTGCCGCCTTCTGCTCTCACCCGCGGCAGCCGATGGTCGCCAGCCCGCCGCCTTCGAAGGCATGTGCCCCGATACCGGTTTGACGATCTTCGATCCGGTCGCCTGGCGCTATGCCGGCGGCCGCCTGACGCTCGTCGCGCGTCGCGGCCACGGCACCGATCTCGTCTTCGAGAACGGCCAATGGCGCAAGGACCCGGCGGTCGGCGCCCCGCTCCTGATGCGCAAGCTCGCGCCGTAGGGCCCGCCGTCTCGACAAGGAACCTCCGTCATTCCGGACAAGCCGCGAAGCGGCGCCGATCCGGAATCCATCATAGGGCGCTGCGCTCTACGATGGATTCCGGGTCAGGCCCGGAATGACGGCGTGGAAACCGCCAGACCCTCTCCCCGAAGCTTTACTCCGCAGCCGCCGGGCTCAGCACACCCCGGCGAATCTGATCCTCCTCGATCGATTCGAACAGCGCACGGAAATTGCCCTCGCCGAAGCCGTCATCGCCCTTGCGCTGGATGAACTCGAAGAAGATCGGCCCGACCACCGTGGCCGAGAAGATCTGCAGCAGCACCTTGCTCATCCGCCCCTCCTTCTCGCCGAGCGCCACCGCGCCTTCACCGTCGATCAGGATGCCGTTGGCCTTCAGCCGCTCGACCGGCTCGCCGTGGTTCGGCACGCGGGCATCGACCTTCTCGTAATAGGTCGCGGGCGGCGCCGGCATGAAGGGCAGCCCGTTGCCGCGCAGGGCCTCGACGCTGGCATAGATGTCGCGCGAGCCCATCGCGACATGCTGGATGCCCTCGCCCTTGTACTGGCGCAGGTATTCCTCGATCTGGCTCTTGTCGTCGAGCGACTCGTTGATGGGTATGCGGATCTTGCCGCAGGGCGAGGTCAGCGCCCGCGAGATCAGGCCGGTCAGCTTGCCCTCGATGTTGAAGAAACGGATCTCGCGGAAATTGAACAGCTTGCCGTACCAGCCGGCCCAATGGTCCATGCGTCCGCGGATGACGTTATGGGTGAGGTGGTCGAGATAATAGAGCCCGGCCTGCTCGGGATGAGGGTCGCGCTCGCCGATCCATTCGAAATCGACATCCCAGATCGAGCCCTTCTCGCCGTAACGGTCGACGAAATAGAGCAGCGAGCCGCCGATGCCGCGCACGGCGGGGATCGCAAGCTCGCCCGGCCCGATCGCACTCTCATAAGGCTCGGCGCCCAGCGACACCGCACGCTCGAAGGCATGCTTGGCATCGACGACGCGGAAGGCCATGGCGCAGGCGCACGGACCATGTTCGGCAGCAAAGGCCTGGGCGAAGGAATCGGGCTCGGCATTGACGACGAAATTGACGTCGCCCTGCCGGTAGAGCGTCACCTGCTTCGAGCGGTGGCGGGCGACCTTGGCGAAGCCCATCGTCTCGAAGAGAGCACCGAGCTTTTCGGGCTCGGGATGGGCGAATTCGACGAACTCGAAGCCGTCGGTTCCCATCGGGTTAGCCGCCGAGATCGCGGGCGGGGCGGCATCGTGCGGAAACGGACCCATTGGTATTCCTCCTGTCTGCTCTCTCCGGGATATTCCATCATCGCGCAGGCATCAGGCGAATGGCATGCAAACTTGCCTGCGATAAGCATTTCGATGCACGATCTACGCATCATGACTGCGAAGGATGCATCATATGGCCGCACTCGACGCACTCGACTGGCGCTTGCTGGACGCGCTGCAGAACGACGCATCTCTCACCAATGCGGCCCTCGCCGAGAGGGTCGGGCTGTCGGCGAGCCAGGTCTCGCGTCGCCGGCAGCGACTGGAGCAGGAGGGGGTGATCCGCGGCTATCGTGCGACGCTGGAGCCATCGGCCGTCGGCCTCGGCGTCATCGTCTTCATCCATGTCGCGCTCGACACGCATACCCGCGACAATGCCCGGCGCTTCCGCGATCTCGTGCGCCTGACGCCCGCGATCCTCGAGGCCCATGCCTTGACAGGCGAGGCGGATTACCTGCTGAAGGTCGCGGTCGGCGACCTCAAGGCGCTGGCGCGGCTGGTCAACGAGATCCTGATGCCGCATGAGAGCGTGGCCCGCGTCCGCTCCGAGATCGCGCTGGAGACCCTGAAGGAGCCGGGGCTGCTGCCGCTGCCGATGACTTGAGCGCGAAGCTGTGCAAAGCCACGCCTTGGTCGCGCCGTTTTCATGCGGCTGATCGATCTCGACTGCGCGGCATGACGACCGCCAACAGGAGAAGACTCTATGTTCAACGCCAAATCCCTGCTCGACGCCCTGATCAGCGCCGGCAGCCAGGCCGGCGCACAGGCCGGACAGCAGGGCGGCCTCGGCGGCATGCTCGGCGGGCTGGCCGATCAGGTCCAGCGCTCGGGCGGGCTCGGCGGCCTGGCGGGGCAGATCCTGACCCAGGCGACGCAAGGCTTGGGCGACGCCGCGCGCCAGACAGGCGTGCAGCAGGGCACCGGCGATGCGCTTGGCCGCGTTACCGGCGGCAGGACTCCCGACCAGTTGATCGAGCAGGCCAAGGGCATGTTCAACAACAATCCGGCTTTGGCGACCGCCGTGCTCGGCGGCCTCGGCGCGCTCGTCTTCGGCACGAGCACCGGACGCGCAGTGGCAGGCTCCGCGGCCAAGCTCGGCGGCCTCGCCCTGATCGGCGGCCTCGCCTACAAGGCCTACCAGAACTATCAGGCCGGCAAGCCGCTGCTCAACGCCAGCCAGCAGGAGCTGCTGCCGGCTCCGGCCGGCACCGGCTTCGAGCCGCAGGCGGCGAGCGAGGCCACGACCCTGACCTTCATCCGCGCGATGATCGCGGCGGCAGCGGCCGACGGCCATATCGACGACGAAGAGCAGAGCGCCATCCTGGGCGGCCTCAAGGAAGCCGGCCTCGATCGGGAGGCCCATGACTGGCTGGCGAAGGAGATGGCGAACCCGGCCTCGATCGATACGCTGGTCGAGGCGGCCGAAAGCCCCGAGCTCGCGGCACAGATCTATACGGCGGCGCGCATCGCCATCAATCCGGACAATGCCGCCGAGAAGGACTTCCTGGCTGGCCTGGCCGGCTCGCTCGGCCTCGATGCCGAACTGGTCGCGAATATCGACGCCGCCGCCAGCGCCGCCAAAGTCTGACGCCGCATCAGTGACCGCGCGGGACGGTGCCGCCGCCAGGCACCGTCGAACCCGGCTTTCGGGGAGCGCGGAAGCCCGATGTTAAGCATGGCGTTGAAATCGCTGCCCGTTTCGACGCCATGTGCACTCCCGCTTAGGAGTTTGCCGCCGATAACGCCCGCGCCGGTGAGCCGGCGGTCGCGTACCGCATCGCGGAGGGCGACCTGTGTCTTGGGGAAGACGGGCCGAACCATGTCTGTGACCGCGATGATCAGGGCGATGCGGCCGCATCACTGGCTCAAGAACGGCCTCGTCTTCGTCCCGATCCTGCTCAACCACGACGTCTTCGATCCGCATGCGCTCTGGCTGGGCCTGATCGCCTTCGTCGCTTTCAGCCTGATCGCCTCGGCGATCTACCTTCTCAACGACATCATGGATGTCGAGGCGGACCGGCGCCACCCGACCAAGTGCAAGCGCCCGCTCGCGGCCGGCGAGATCACGGCGATGCAGGCCTATGCCGCCGTGCCGGTGCTGCTCGCGGCCGCCTTCTCCCTGGTCGCCCTCGTGCCGCAGCCGCAGCCCTTCCTGCTGTCGCTGCTGGCCTATCTCTTCCTGGCGCTGGCCTATCTGCTGGTCCTGAAGCGCAAGCTCCTGGTCGATGTCCTCGGGCTGGCCGCCATGCACACTTTGCGCATCCTCGCCGGCAACGCCGCCGCCGCCATCCCCGTGTCGTCCTGGCTCCTCGCCTTCGCGATGTTCCTCTTCCTCAGCCTCGCGCTGGTGAAGCGCTATACCGAATTGCGCCTGAGCCAGGACCAGTCCGGCCTGAAGAAGGCGGGGCGCGGCTATCACGCCGAGGATATCGAGGCCCTGTCGCAGCTCGGCATGGCCTCCGGCTGCACCTGCGCGCTCATCATGGCGCTCTATGTCGACAGCGCCAATGTGAAGCAGCTCTACAGCCAGCCGAAGCTGATCTGGCTGATGTGCCCGATCGTGCTCTACCAGATGGCGCGGATCTGGTTCCTGGCCCGCCGCGGCAACATGCCGGACGACCCGCTGATCTTCATGATCCGCGACTGGCGCAGCCAGTTCATGGGGCTCGTCGTCGTCCTGATCATGGTCGCGGCGACATTCGTGCCGTGACCGCCCCGCTCGCCAGCCTTCGCTCCTGGGGCGGCCTCGCCGCCCGCGACAGCGCGATCGTCGATGCCCGCGACTGGCTCGATACGCCCCATCGTCCGCGCCGCCCTCTCCTCGCCTATGGCAACGGGCGCTCCTATGGCGATTCCTGCCTGAACGATGGTGGCACGCTGATCGATACGCGTGGGCTCGACGACATCCTGGCCTTCGATCGCGAGACAGGCGTTCTGACCTGCGGCGCTGGCCTCCTGCTCGACCGCCTGCTCGACATCGTCGTGCCGGCGGGCTGGTTCCCGCCGGTCACGCCCGGCACCGCCTTCGTCACCGTCGGCGGCGCGCTCGCCAACGACGTCCACGGCAAGAACCACCACAGCGCCGGCACCTTCGGCTGCCATGTCCGTGCCTTCGAGCTCATGCGCTCGGACGGGCAGCGCCTGATCTGCGCACCCGACCTCAATCCCGAGCTCTTCGCCGCCACCATCGGCGGCTTCGGCCTGACCGGGCTGGTGACGCAGGTGACGCTGCAGCTCAAGCCGATCGCATCGGCCGAGATGGCGCAGGAGGTCCTGCATTTCGGCGATCTCGCCGGCTTCTTCGACATCGCCGCAGCTTCTGATGCCACGCATGACTACACCGTCGCCTGGATCGACTCGCTCGCCGGCGGCCGCCATCTCGGCCGCGGCGTCTTCTTCCGCGCCAATCATGCCCCCGCTTCGGATGCGCCGGCGCCGCGCGCGTCGCGCTCCCTGCCCTTTCCGCTGAAGCCGCCCTTTCCGCTCATCAACCGTATGACGCTGAGCGCCTTCAACTGGCTCTACCGCAGTAGCCAGCCCCGCGACGGCCTCGCGCGTCGGGTGCCCTATCGCCCGTTCTTCTACCCGCTCGATCGCATCCACGACTGGAACCGTGCCTATGGCCCGAAGGGCTTGCGCCAGTTCCAATGCGCAGTCCCGATGGACAAGGCTCACGATGCTGTCGCCATGATGCTCGGGCAGACGCTGGCTGCGGGCGAGGCTTCCTTCCTGACGGTCCTGAAACTCTTCGGCGACCGGCTCTCGCCCGGCCTGATGTCCTTCCCCGTGCCGGGCGCGACGCTGACGCTGGATTTCCCCAATCGCGGCGCACGGACCGAGCGGCTGCTCGCGCGGCTCGACGCCCTCGCCATCGCGGCCGGCGGGCGGATCAATCCCTATAAGGATGCGCGCATGTCGCCCGCGACCTTTGCGGCATCTTTCCCGCGCTGGCGCGATTTCGCCGGGCATGTCGACCCCGGCTTCTCCTCGGATTTCTGGCGGCGCGTCACGGCCGGCTGATACGACCTCAAAATAATTCCGCGCCCCGTTGAACCTGCCTGCTTCTCCCCGCGACCAATGAGCATGAAGAGCGAGACCTTCGCTCTCGCACAGATCGGGAGACGAGCATGACGACGTTCCGCAAGACTGCGACCGCGACCCTCGCGGCCCTGACCCTGGCCACCACCTTGATCGCCTCCGGCGCCGAAGCGCGCCCGCGCTGGGGTTACCGCTACGGTGGCTGGGGTGTCGGCGCCGGAGTGGTCGGCGCGCTCGCCGCGGGCGCCATCATCGCCGGCGCCACCCGCCCCGCCTATGGCTACGGCTACTATGACGCCCCCGCCCCCGTCCGCTCCTGCGACATGGTCGAGCGTTTCGACCGCTGGGGTAATGTGATCGGCTACCGCCGCGTCTGCGGCTACTACTGAGTTTTCCTGGACGACCCTGTTTCGAGACCCAAGACTCAAAAGGCCGGCGCAAGCCGGCCTCTTTTTTGTTTCAGGCGGGCCACGATGTCACGAACCGGCGCCCAGCCCGACATGGGTCGCGGCTTCCTCGCGGATCCACCTTCGGAACGCGGCGATCGCCGGCCGCTGCGCCGAAGCCTCCGGGCAGACCAGATAATACTGATGCGGGCCCCTGACCTGATCCGGGAACGGCCGGACCAGACGGCCGGCATCGAGATAGTCGCCGATCAGGACATTGGTCGCGAGAGCCACCCCCTGCCCCGACGCTGCCGCCTGCAAGGCCAGGAAGGTGTGCGAGAAGCGCGGTCCGTGGGTCGCATCGACCCCGCTCACGCCGACCGCCGCGAGCCAGCGCGGCCAGGTCACGAAATCGGGGATGCCCTCCGGAATCTCGTGCAGCAGAATGTGATGGCGCAGATCCGCCGGCTCGCGCAGCGGCCGCTCGGGATCGTCCAGCAGCGCCGCGCTGCAGACGGGGAAGAAATTCTCTTCCATCAGCAGGTCGCTCTGCAGGCCGGGATAGCCGCCGCTGCCCGAGCGGATGGCGACATCGACATTCTCGCGGGCGAAATCGGTCAGGCTCACCGAGACCTCGACCCGCACCTCCAGATGGGGCGCACGCTCCTTCAGATGTCCCAGCCGCGGGATCAGCCAGTTCAGGGCGAAGCTCGGCAAGGTGCTGACGGTGATGACGTTCGGCGTCTCCGGCCGCAAGGCCCGCGCCGTGGCTTCGTTGAGCTGGTCGAGCACCTGCGAGATCGTCGCGGCATAGCGCTCGCCGATCTCGGTCAGGGCGACGCCCTTGCTCGGCAGCCGGACGAAGAGCGGGCGCCTGAGCCAGGTCTCGAGCGAGCGCACATGCTGGCCGACGGCGCTGGCCGTCACCGCGAGCTCGTCTCCGGCCTTCTCGAAATTGCGATGCCGCGCAGCGGCCTCGAAGGCGCGCAGGGAAGCCAGGGGCGGGAGGTGGCGGCGGCTCATGTCAGGCCAAGTCCAGCTTGGGCAATGCGAAGAACTTCGCATTTGCTTGGACCCTCGGCAAGGCGCAAGTTACTGGGCAGTTAGATCACTCGTGAGGCGCGTCATGTTCGCCAGCCATGCAATAGCCGGACTTTCTTTCTCCACCCCCCGCCGCAACGGCCGCGTGCTGGGATTGCTGCTTCAGCTCGAAGCCTGGCTCGATGCCCGCAGCAGCGCCCGTGCGCTCTATGCGATGGACGACCGGGGCCTGTCCGATCTCGGCCTGTCGCGCAGCGATGTCGAGCGCGTCAATGCCGACGCGGCGCACGCTTCCCACGCCGCCTGAGCCAAGCTGAACAGCATCGACTAACAAAAGAGCCGGCGGTCGCTATCGACCGCCGGCTCTTTTGTTGTATCGGCAGGCTGCGGCCTCAGCCCTTGCCAACCGCGACCTTGCGCAGGTAGCCGGTGACGATGCCGGTAACGCCGCTCGACAGCACAGCTTCGAAGGCCGCGAGGAACTGGTCGCACTGCTCGCGCGTGACGATCAACGGAGGCTCCAGACGGATGACGTTGCGGTTATACTCGGTGAAGGCGACGAGCACGTCGTGCTCTTTCAGCAGGAGCGCGCCGACGAAGCCGCAGAGCGAGCCCTTCAGCTTGTCGTCGAGCAGCGCGACCATGTGCTTCAGCCCGAAGGGCATGGTCTCGCTGATGTCCTGGAACTCGACGCCGATCATCAGGCCGCGCCCGCGGATCTCCTTGAGCAAGGTCGGATACTTGGCGCGCAGGCCGTTCAGCTTCTCGATCAGGTAGTCGCCCTGGCGCTGGGCATTGCCCATCAGGTCCTCGTCATAGAGGACGTTGAGGGCCTCGATGGCGGAGACGCAGGCCTCGCCCATGCCCCCGAAGGTCGCCTGCGCATGGATCAGCGCGCTCTTCGGCTTGCCATAGGCCTTCATGTAGATCTCGCGGCGGGCGATCATCGCGCCCATCGCCGCCTTCGAGCCGCCGAGCGCCTTGGCGAGCGCGGTGACATCAGGCACCACGCCGTCACGCTCGAAGGCGAAGAACTGCCCGGTGCGGCCGAGCCCGCACTGCACCTCGTCGGCGACCCAGAGCACGCCATGCTTGTCGCAGAGCGCGCGCAATTCGCGCCAGAAGCCCTCGGGCGCCTCGACGATGCCGCCGCCACCCTGAATCGTCTCCATCACGACGATGCCGATCGACGGATCGCTCTCCAGCGCCTGCCGGACCGCATCGATGTCGCCGAAGGGCACCTTGACCCGGTTTTCGACCAGCTTGAACTGCGACTGGTAGAGCGTCGAATCCGTGACCGAGAGCACGCCCTTGGTCTTGCCGTGGAACGAATTCGCGGCGTGCAGGATCTTGGACTTCTCCGGCCCCTGCGCCTGCTCGGCGACCTTCAGCGCCGCCTCCATCGCCTCCGAACCGGTCGAGCCGAGGAAGACCATGTCGAGATCGCCGGGCGCGATCGTGGCAAGGTTCTTCGACAGCGCGGACGCATATTGCGACATGAAGGCCATGCAAATCTCATGGCGGTTCTCGTCCTGGAACTTCTGCCGGGCCGCGACGATGCGCGGATGGTTGTGGCCGAAGGCGACCGAACAGAAGCCGCCGAAGAAATCGAGGATCTCGCGGCCGTCCTTGGTGATGTAATGCATCCCCTCGGCGCGATCGACGAGGATCTTGTCGAAGCCGAGCAGCTTCAGGAAGTGAAGCTGGCCGGGATTGATATGGGCGGCGAAGAGCTCCTTCACCTGCGCGGCATCGAGCTGCTTGGCGGCTTCCACGCTGATGAGCTGCGGCCGGGCATTGGTCACGGCGACGTCCTCGTTCTTGAAGGCGGGCATGCTCATGCGGCGAGGCTCCTCTCGGCTGTTTTGAGGCCGTCCTTGGCCTTGCGGTATTCGGTATAGGCGGCGAGCAGCATGTCCTCGTCGCGATGTTGCGGCGCCCAGCCGAGCTCGCGCTTGGCCTTCGAGGTGTCGAGGATGCAGATCTCGTCGGCGATCTTGTACTGCTCGGGGTCCATGATCGGCAGGTTGATCGCATCGAGTGTGTCGAGCGTCAGCTTGACCAGCGAGGCCGGCGTCGGCAGCAGGATCGATTTCGAGCCGGCATGCCTGATCAAGTCGCCGAGCAGCTTGCGCACAGGCGGCGGATCGTCGGAGCCGAGATTGTAGGCCTCGTTCGGGAAGCCCGCCCTCCAGGCCGCGACGCAGGCGCTGGCGCAGTCGAACACCGAGATGAACTGGTAGGGATTCTTGCCCGAGCCGATCATCGGCACCGGCAGGTTCATATCGATCAGCTTGAACAGCTTGACGAGGATGCCGAGCCGGCCCGGCCCGATGATCAGGCGCGGCCGGAAGATCGGGATGCGGAAACCCTTGGCACGGTACTCGTCGGCGAGGCGTTCGGTCGCGAGCTTGCTCTCGCCGTATTCGCCAAGCGGATGGGCCGGGTGCGTCTCGTCCTGCGGCACGGTCACCGAATGGCCGTAGATCATGTCGGTGGTGAAATGGACGAGCCGGTTGGCGCCGTTCTTCTCCATCCACAACAAGATGTTCTGCGTGCCGTGATAGTTCACCGGCCAGAAGAAGTCGTGCCGTTCCGCCCGCGTCACGATCGGCGAGAGCATCTTGGCCGAGAGATTGTAGACGAGGTCGTCCGGCGTCAGCGGTATTGCGTCCACGCTCTCCGCCTTGGTGACGTCGACCGTCAGGAACGGCACCTTGGCGTAATGCGCATGGCTGCTCTGGTGGATGTCGGCGACCAGAACCTCCTCGCCCATGGCGGAGAGATCAGCCGCCAGATGCGAGCCGACGAAGCCGTCGCCGCCGATGATGATGTGCTTCATCGGGTCAGCCTCGCGGGTCGACTGGCAGGCGCGGGCGCCGGCTGCGCACCGGAATCGGGATCGGCTGCGGGACGGCCGGCGGCTCCAGCAGGGCGCCGAGGCGCAGGAACAGGCGTACGATCAGGTCCATGTTTCCCTCAGCTTTGTGCGATGAAGATGGTGCCGAGCACGATGAATCCGATGCCGGCGATCCGCATCGCGCCCAGATCCTCGTGGAAGACGAAATAGGCGTAAGCCGCGACCACGACATAGGCGAGGCTCAGGAATGGGTAGGCGTAGCTGATCTGCACCTTCGACAGTACGACCAGATGCGAGGCCATGCTGACGACGAAGGTGCACAAGCCTGCGAAGACGAACGGATTGAACACGACGCGGAAGACGGTGGCGACGAGCCCGTCGCCGGCCAGGTTCAGCGAGCCGACCCCGGTCATGCCGCGCTTCAGCATCAGTTGCGCGGCGGCATTGGTCAGCACCGTGAACAGGATCAAGGGAAGATAGGCGTTCATCGTGGCGCTTGCCGGCTCCGCGTGGCTTCGTCGCCATCGGAATGCAGCCGAAAATACTTCAAATGCCTTAGGGACCGGCGCCGACTTGCTTCTAGCGTTAAGGCTCTGCTGACGAGATTGCGGAAAATCGCCGGTGATTGTCCTGCCAACAACGGGCCGGCACCAGGCTAGGATCGTCGGCGATCCCCTGCAGCGGATGCCGATCATGCCCCTTCCCAACCGCGTCAGACCCGATGGAACGCTCTTCGCCGATCCGGCGCGCGGCACCTTCTACGGCAATCGCGGCGGCCGCTTTCACGATCCCGCGGCATATGAGTTGCCTGCCCGCATCCAGGCGACGCGGCAATGGCTTTGCTGCGTCCTCTCCTTCAAGGGGCGCAAGCGCAAGATCTGGGGCCGCGGCTATACCGAACTGTTCTTCTGCGACGAGGTGACGGCGCTCGCCGCCGGGCACCGCCCCTGCATGGAATGCCGGCGCCCCGATGCGCTTGCTTATCGCGCGGCGCTGGTCAGCGGTCTCGGCCTTCCCGAGACGCCGCTCTTCCCCGATATCGACCGCATTCTCGATGCCGATCGCCTGGACGGCCGCACCAAGCGTACGCACCGGCTACCGGCGGAGCCATTACCCGATGGCGCGATGCTGCTTTCTGATGATGGCAGGGATTTTCTCGCGTTGCGCGGGGCATCCGCCCTGCTCTGGTCGCCCGGCGGTTATGTCGCCCGGCGCGCACGTCCGACGGGGACTGTCACCGTGCTGACGCCGCCTGCCACGCTGGCCGCGCTGGCGCACGGCTATCGCCCGCAATGGCACGCGACCGCTGGGGCTTTCGGCGGAATCTGACGCTGAGCCGGCAGGAACTTTCCCCCGGTCGCGAGCGTTGCCGCAGCATCATCGTTCCAACGGGGGCTGAAAAATGCGTTCGATCATCCTGTGGCTTGTGGGCGTTCCGATCCCGATCATCATCCTGTTGTGGTTCTTCATGAGGTAGACTGCTGTTGCGTCGTGTAAGGAAGGCCGGGCCCTGCGCCCGGCCTTTTCGTTTCGCAGCCCTTCCCGCCATGAACTGACAGGCGATCATGCTTTCCCCGCATGACCACGCCATCGCAACCACACAACGGCTCCCCTATATGCCGCCCATGTCAGACACGACCTCGCCGATCATCTCGGTCTCCGGCCTCTCGAAGACCTACGCTTCCGGCTTCAGCGCACTGAAATCGGTCGACCTCGCCATCAGGCGCGGCGAGATTTTCGCCCTGCTCGGCCCCAATGGCGCCGGCAAGACGACGCTGATCAGCATCATCTGCGGCCTCGTCCGGCCGAGCACCGGCACGGTCACGGCCGATGGCCACGATATCCTCAGGGACTACCGCGCCGCCCGCTCGGCGATCGGCCTCGTTCCGCAGGAACTGACCACCGACGCCTTCGAGACAGTGTGGTCGACCGTGAATTTCAGCCGCGGCCTCTTCGGCAAGCCGCGCGACCCCGCCCTGATCGAGCGCATCCTCAAGGACCTCTCGCTCTGGGAGAAGAAGGACAGCCAGATCCGCATGCTCTCGGGCGGCATGAAGCGGCGCGTCATGATCGCCAAGGCGCTTTCGCACGAGCCCCGCATCCTCTTCCTCGACGAGCCCACGGCCGGCGTCGATGTCGAGCTTCGGCAGGACATGTGGCGGATGGTGCGCCGGCTACGCGACGACGGTGTCACCATCATCCTGACCACGCATTACATCGAGGAGGCCGAGGAGATGGCCGACCGCGTCGGCGTCATCTCCAAGGGCGAGATCATCCTGGTCGAGGAAAAGGCCGAGCTGATGCGCAAGCTCGGCAAGAAGCAGCTCTCCCTCCAGCTCCAGCAGCCGATCGCGGCCATCCCCGAGCCCTTAGCGAGCTTCGACCTCAAGCTCTCGGCGGCCGGCGACGAGATCGTCTACACCTACGACACCCAGGCCGAGCGCACCGGCATCACCACCTTGCTGCAGGGCCTCGCCGAAGCCGGCATCCGCTTCAGGGACCTCAGTACCAGCCAGAGCTCGCTCGAGGACATCTTCGTGAGCCTCGTCAGGGAGCGCCGTTGATGACCGGTCTCAACCTCCACGCCATCGCCGCGATCTACCGCTTCGAGATGAACCGGACCTGGCGCACCCCGCTCCAGAGCATCGTCTCGCCCGTACTCTCGACCTCGCTCTATTTCATCGTCTTCGGCGGCGCGATCGGATCGCGTATGCAGTCGGTCGAGGGCGTGCCCTATGGCGCCTTTATCGTGCCCGGCCTGATCATGCTCTCGCTGCTGACGCAGAGCATCGCCAACGCCTCGTTCGCGATCTATTTCCCGAAATTCACCGGCACGATTTACGAACTGCTCTCCGCCCCCGTCGCCTGGTGGGAGGCGGTGATCGCCTATGTCGGCGCCGCCGCGTCGAAATCGATCCTGCTCGGCCTGATCATCCTGGCGACGGCCGCCTTCTTCGTGCCGCTGCGGATCGAGCATCCCGTGATGATGATGCTCTTCCTGGTGCTGACGGCGACGACCTTCAGCCTGTTCGGCTTCATCATCGGCATCTGGGCGGATGGATTCGAGAAATTGCAGGTCATTCCGCTGCTGATCGTGACGCCGCTCGCCTTCCTCGGCGGCTCCTTCTACTCGATCTCGATGCTGCCGCCCTTCTGGCAGACGGTGACGCTGTTCAACCCCGTGGTCTACCTGATCAGCGGCTTCCGCTGGAGCTTCTACGGGCTCGCCGATGTCAGCCTCGGGGTGAGCCTCGGCATGACGCTGATCTTCCTCGCGGCCTGCATCGCGGTCGTCGGCTGGATCTTCAAGACGGGTTACCGGCTGAAGAACTGAGCCACCTTGTCATTCCGGGGCGGCCCGCAGGGCCGAACCCGGAACCCACGACCGGGTGAGACCTCTTGGTTCTCGGTCGAGCCTATCGATCGCAAACCGCAGCCGCTCACCCCGTCGTAGCTTCCGGGTTGTTCGCTGGCGCGAAGCCCCGGAATGACAAGCGGAACAGCGCCAACCAATTGACTTCCGCCCCCCTTCCGTCTTCATGCGCGCCATGACCGATCTTTCGACCCTTGAAGCGTCCGCGGCCTCCGCCGCGCCGCATGCGCGCCGGCGCACCTTCGCCATCATCTCGCACCCGGACGCGGGCAAGACGACGCTGACCGAGAAGCTGCTCTATTTCGGCGGCGCCATTCAGCTCGCCGGCGAAGTGCGCGCCAAGCAGGGCCGCCGCCAGACCTCCTCGGACTGGATGAAGATCGAGCGCCAGCGCGGCATCTCGGTCGTCACCTCGGTGATGACCTTCGAGTACGGCGGGCACGTCTTCAACCTGCTCGATACGCCGGGCCACGAGGACTTCTCGGAAGACACCTACCGCACGCTGACCGCGGTCGACGCCGCCGTCATGGTGATCGACGCCGCCAAGGGCATCGAGGACCGCACCAAGAAGCTGTTCGAGGTCTGCCGCCTCCGCGACATCCCGATCGTCACCTTCATCAACAAGGTCGACCGCGAGACCCGTGATCCCTTCGACCTGATCAACGAGATCGAGACGACGCTGGCGCTCGACGTCGCGCCGATGACCTGGCCGGTCGGTCGCGGCCGCGAATTCGTCGGCACCTACGATCTCAAGGCCAATACCTTCCGCCGCAACCAGAAGGGCGACGAGCGCGCCGAGGACCGCCAGGTCTCGGGCTGGGACGATCCGCTCTTCGACGAGCTGCTGCCGAATGGCGCAGCCGAGACCTGGCGCGAGGAGGTCTTCCTCGCGGCCGAAGGTCTGAAGCCCTTCGACCTCCAGGCTTTCCGCGAGGGCCATCTGACGCCGCTCTATTTCGGCGCGGCGCTCCGCGACTACGGGGTGCGCGACCTGATCGACGCGCTCGGTGCCTATGCGCCGAGCCCGCGCGCGCAAGCTTCTGACAAGCGCCCGATCGAGGCGGACGAGCCGAAGATGACCGGCTTCGTCTTCAAGATCCAGGCGAACATGGATCCGAACCACCGCGACCGCATCGCCTTCATGCGCATCTGCTCGGGCAAGCTGTCGCGCGGCATGAAGGCCAAGCTCGTCCGCACCGGCAAGCCGATGCCGCTCAACGCGCCTCAATTCTTCTTCGCTCGCGACCGCTCGATCGCCGAGGAAGCCTTCGCCGGCGATATCGTCGGCCTGCCGAACCACGGCACGCTGCGCATCGGCGACACGCTGACCGAGGGCGAGGACATCGTCTTCAAGGGCGTGCCGAGCTTCGCCCCGGAAATCCTGCGCCGCGTCAAGCTCAAGGACGCGATGAAGGCCAAGAAGCTGCGCGAGGCCCTGCAGCAGATGGCCGAGGAAGGCGTCGTCCAGCTCTTCCTGCCGCATGACGGCGCGCCCGCCATCGTCGGCGTCGTCGGCGCGCTTCAGCTCGACGTGCTCAAGGAGCGCATGGACGCGGAATATTCGCTGCCCGTCGATTTCGAGCCCTGCCAGTTCTCGATCGCGCGCTGGGTCTCCTCGGAGGACAAGGTCGCGCTGGCCAAGTTCGTCGGCCACAAGCCCTCGGCCATGGCCGACGATCTCGACGGCGACCCGGTCTTCATGGCCTCCAGCCAGTTCACGCTCAAATACGATGCCGAGCGCGCGCCGGACATCACCTTCTCGGACGTGAAGGACTACCAGAAGGTCACCAAGGCCTGAGGCTATGACCCACGCATCATGCTCGCCCTTGTGGCGAGCATCCACGTCTTGAACACGGCTCTCGATAGGAAAGACGTGGATGGTCGGCACAAGCCCGACCATGACGGTAGAGGAAAGGTCCGGCGTCAACCCGCCCGATTGCCGGACACGACCGCCAGCGCCGCGACGAACCTGTCGAGGTCGGCTTCCATGATGTAGGGCGCCGGCGAGATGCGGATCGTGTTGCCCTTGGCGACGCCGCCGCGGCGCACCGTCATGACCTTGTGCTTGTCGCGCAGCTCCGCGACGATCGCGTTGACATCCGCGGGCGAGCGTTTGCCGGCCAGCGCGAAGGAGGTGATCCCGGCGACCATGCTCGGATCGTCCGGCGTCTGGATCTCGACGCCCTTGAGCTCGCGCGCCTTGGCGACCCAATAGTTGCGCAGGTGGCGATAGCGCGCCTCCTTGGCCTCCGGACCGACCTCGCGATGCAGGGCGAGCGCCGTCGGGACTGTGAGCTGCGCCGCGAAATTCGTCGTGCCGGTGTGCAGGCGGGAGCGGATGTCGTCGGCCTTGAAATCCTCGTCGGCCATGTAGGGGTCGATATCGGCGAGGCGCTCCCGGGCGATATAGATCATGCCGACGCCGAGCGGAGCTCCGATCCACTTGTGCAGGTTGAAGCCGATGAAATCGACCCCGAGATCCCTGGCCTTGAAGGCGACCTGCCCCCAGCTATGGGCGGCATCGAGGATGACGTCGGCGCCGCGCGCCTTCGCCATGGCCGCGATCTCCTTCACCGGCATCATCAGGCCGGTGCGGTGGCTGATATGGGTCAGGAGGAGGAGCTTGGTCTTCGGATTGGCCTTCAGGGCGGCGTCATAGGCGTCGAGCACGGCCTGCCGCGTCGCGGGCTCCGGGATGTCGAATTTCGAGACCTCGACACCGCGCCGGTCCTTGAGCCAGTTCATCGCGTATTGCATCGAATCGTAGTCGAGATCGGCATAGAGCACGGTGTCGCCGGGCTTCAGCTTGTTATAGCCCGAGATCAGCGCCTGGAGCGCCTCGGTCGCGCCGCGCGACAGCGCGATCTCCTCACGCGCGACGCCGAGGAATTCCGCGAGCGGCGCGCGGACATTGTCGAGATCCGCCCCGATCTTGGTCCGGGCATAGACCGTGTTCTCGAAATTCACGAAATCGGTCAGGCGCTTGTATTCCGCCTTCACCGGCTCCGCCATGATGCCCCAATAACCGTTCTCGAGGTTCACCATGTCGGGCGTAACGCTGTACAGACCGCGGACGGCCTGCCAGTAGCCCGCATCCGCGCCGAGATTGGCCGTCGGCAGTGCCGGCAACGAGCGTGCCAGAGCCGGCGCCGCCAGCGCGGCTGTCCCCAGCCCGATCAGCAGTGCACGGCGGTTGGTCTGCAGAGCCGGGCTCGACATGGTCTTGATCTCCTGAGGTTTCGCGCGCAGCGCTAGCCTCGGCCCGTCTCAATGATGTGACAGGACCCGGGTCGATCGACGGCTCAGATACTCTCGGCGAACCCCAGCGGGATCGCCGAGGTCGATTTCAGCTCCTCCATCGCGAACATCGAGGTCACGTCGCTGAGGTCGATCCGCGAGATCAGCTTCTTGTAGAGCGCGTCATAGGCGGCGATATCGGCGACATAGGCCTTGAGCAGGTAGTCGATCTCGCCGCTCATCCGGTAGAAATCGACGATCTCGGGCAGGTCGTGCACGGCCTGATGGAAGCGCTCTAGCCACTCCATCGAGTGGCGCGCCGTCTTGACCGCGATGAAGACGGTGACGCCGGCCTTGAGCTTGTCGCGGTCGAGCAGCGCCACGCGGCGCTTGATATAGCCGCCCTCCTCGAGCTTCTGCACCCGCCGCCAGCAGGGCGAGGACGACAGCCCCACCGCCTCGGCGAGTTCGGCGAGCGGCAGGCTCGCATCCTCCTGCAAGCGCGCCAGGATGCGCAGGTCGAAAGCATCGAGCTTGGCCACGGCACCTCGCCAAATCCAGAATCAGCTACCTACCACGAGAAGGAAGCGGAGAATTATTTCCACATATCATCCCATATCGGGTACCTGATTCCAATTGGGGATAAAAATTCTCCAACTCTGCAAACTGCTGCCCGCCAGCGGCGCCTATCCTTCTCGAAGTGATCCAGAGGGAAATGGCATGCAGGGTTTTCTGAGCGAGGAGCGGCGCGGGGCCGTGTTGCGCAACCTGCGGACCGATGCGGGCACGCTGACGCGCGACTATCTGAGCGCTGCACGCGAGGTATTGCAGGAACTCGTCGCCATGCCGGACCTGATCCAGCGCCTGCCGCTGGAGCGGAAGGCCGGCTGCTACAGCCGCAACCTCCTCGCCGGCGACGAGAATGTCAGCGTCTGGGCGATTGTCTGGGGCGAGGGCTCTGCAACCTCGATTCACGACCACCATTGTTCCTGCTGCTTCGGCGTCGTCTCCGGCACCGTGACCGAGACCTGGTATCGCGCCATCGACGCCAGCCGCGCCGTTCAGACCGAGGAGCAGGAGCGCCGGCCGGGCTATGTCGCCTGCATGCTGCCCTCAGGCCCGAATATCCACCGCATGCGCAATTTCGGGCCGGGCGAGGCGATCTCGATCCATATCTACGGCTTCGACCACGAGGTCCACGCCTCCTCGATCGAGACCGAATACACCGCCGTCAGCGGCTGATCCCTCTCGGCCGGGCAATCTTATCCCCGGCACCCGCGACAAGGCGATGATGCCCTCCTTCTCGGGAGGGCATTTTCATGTCGATGCGCGCCATCGGAACCTGGATCGGTCTCGGCCCATCCGCCGAACCGGCCCTGACGGTCACGCGCGAGCGCCTGCTGCGGCTCGCCCCTTCGGCCAATGCGGCGATCGTCACCGGGATTGCCGAGCGCTTCGATGCGCTCGCCGGCGAGTACGCGGTCGCCACGCGGTTGCGCATCTGTCATTTCCTGGCGCAGGCGGCCCATGAGACAGATGGCTTCCGCACGCTCGAGGAATATGGCGGGCCGGCCTATTTCATCCGCTACGAAGGCCGGCGCGACCTCGGCAACACACAGCCCGGCGACGGCGTCCGCTATCACGGCCGCGGCATCTTCCAGTTGACCGGCCGGGCGAATTACCGGCGCCTCAGTCAATTGCTCGGCATCGATCTCGAAGCCGAGCCGGAGCGCGCGAAGGAGCCCGCGACATCGCTCCGCATCGCCTTCGCCTACTGGGTCGAGCGCGCCATCAATCCGGCCGCCGATGCCGATGAGATCGAGCGCGTGACCAAGCTGATCAACGGCGGCCGCAACGGGCTGGCGGAACGCACGCGCTATCTGGCGAAAGCGAAACAGATCTGGCTGTAGCGCGCGTCGAGGGGCGCGATCGGAAAAGTTCCATGAAGGACGGGAATACCCGCTGAACCGAGCCGCATATCCCGGGCAAGCGCAGCGTCTTGCAAGGGCGTCCGGCACGACCCATCATCGAGTCATGACGACGCTGCCACAACCCTCGCTCGATCACCGCCCGCCGCTCTGGGCCGCGCTTGCCATTGCGATCCTGCCGGTCGTGGCCGCCTCGGTCGCCGGCAGCGCCGTGACCGTCCCGCAGATTCCGGCCTGGTATGCCGGGCTCGTCAAGCCGCCCTTCAACCCGCCGAACTGGATTTTCGCGCCGGTCTGGACCGCGCTCTATGCGCTGATGGCGCTCGGCGTATTCCGCATCCTGCGCCTGCCGGTCGGCATCCCCGGCCGCCGGCGCGCTCTGCTGGTCTACCACCTGCAGCTTCTGTTCAATATCGGCTGGTCCTTCGCCTTCTTCGGCGCCAACAGCCCGGTCGCCGGTCTCGCCGTCATTCTGCCGCTGCTCGTCCTGATCGTCGCGACGATCGCCGCGTTCCGCCCGCTGGACCGGCTGGCCTCGAACCTGTTCTGGCCCTATCTCGCCTGGGTCGCCTTCGCTACGCTGCTCAACGCCTCGATCTGGTGGCTCAACCGCTAGCCGATCGAGCGCTCGATCACCTTCAGCACGGTCGCGCGCAATTCCGCGATGGTGAAGGGCTTGGCCATCACCTCCGCGACGATCGATTCCAGGCTCTTGGCCCGCTCGCGCTGCTCGGCATAGCCCGTCATCAGCATGATCGTCAGGTCGGGGAACTGCTGCTTGGCGGCCAGCGCCAGCGCGATCCCGTCCATCAGGGGCATGCGGATATCGGTCAGCAGCAGGTCGAAGCGGCCCTGCTCGGCTTCGAGGATATCGAGCGCCTCGGCCCCGTCAGAGGCCATCAGGCAGCTATGTCCGTCGAGACCGAGGCCGCGTGCGACCAGCACGCGCAGCGGCTCCTCGTCATCGACGACCAGAATACGCGACATGGATGCTCCTCAGATACCGGGCAGCCCGGCCTGATCATCGGTCTCGACCACGCCGACGAACGGCAGTTGCCGATAGGAATGGGCCACGTCCATGCCGTAGCCGACCACGAAATAGTCGGGGCATTCGAACCCGACATAATCCGCCTGGATGTTGACGGCCCGCTTGAGCGGCTTCTCCAGCAGCACCGCGGTCGAGACCTTGGCCGCCCCGCGCGCCGCCAGCAGATCCTTGGCGAAGGCGAGCGTCCGGCCGGATTCGAGGATGTCGTCGACGAGGAGCACGTCGCGGCCCCGCACCTCGCTCTGCACGTCGCGCAGAATCTCGACCTGGCCCGAGGAGGTCGTACCCGCGCGATAGCTCGACAGATGGACGAACTCGACCTGGGGCGAGAGCCCGCTGCGGTGCATCGCGCGGATCAGGTCTGCCGCGAACATGAAGCTGCCCTTCAGGACGGCGACGACGAGCAGGTCCTTCGGGTTGCTGGCCGCGATGGCCTGCGCCATCTCCTCGTTGCGCCGCGCGATCGCCGCTTCGTCGTAGAGAACCCTGATGCGCCGTTCCGGCATGATGACTCCGTTTCGATAGCCCGCCGGCGCCACGCCTCCGGCGTTTAAGACGCGCCGAAGGCCGATGCAGGCGATTGTTCACGCATGCCGTCCGGTTGCTGGTTCAGCCCGGTCGGCAAAAACCCGTCCTAGCAGCCTCAATGCTTGCTGGCGAGATTGGCCGCGCTCTGAGCCGAGGTGAAGCGCACCCTGACCGATTGCCCCTGCTCGGGCGGGGAAGCCAGACGCGCCCTGAAGCGGATGAGTTCCGCCGGCTCCAGGCTCGCGCGCGGCGGCTCCGTCGTCCAGGTGTAGAGCGTCGCGCCGCCGGCATCCTTGACCGCGACCTCGATCATCGGCACCGCTGTCTTGCTCCTGGCGACGTTGGTCACGTCGCCCTCGACGACCAGGAAGCGGTTCTGCCCGTCATCGACGACACCGCTCTCGACCGAACTCAGGCTCAAGCCCCGCACATTGACGGGCATCCCGATCGTCTCGAACAGGCCCGCGAGCTGCGGGGCCGCGCGCACCGCCGCCTCGCGCTGCCACACGACGAGGCCGAGCAAGGCAAGGCCCGCAAGCGCAGCAGCGGCAGGCCGGCCGGCTCCGCCGCGGCGCAGGAACGCCTCCGGCGCCTTGCTTGGCTTGGCCGGGCGCTTGCCGCGGCGCTTGGGCGCGGCAGCCACGGGCGCCTCGACGGCGGGCTGCTCCTCCGAGCTGCCCTGAGCGCTTGTCTCGGCAGCGAGAGCACTGATTTCGGCATCGATCGCGGCGGCGCGCTCCAGTTCCTCGGCGAGCAGCGCCTGCGTCTCGGCCTCGCTGGGCGGTTCGGGAAAGGCCGCGGGCTCGACATGCCATGACGTCTTGCAGCTGGCGCATCTGACCTTGCGCCCTTCCGGCCCAAGTTTTGCCGCGTCGAGTTCATATTGGCTCGCGCAGGATGGGCAGACGATCAGCATGGCTGCGAGCCAACTCCCTCAAGACGGTTGCCGCAAGCACCCCTGGCCTGCTGCGAGACGCCGCATGGCGCCTGCCGATGCGCGCCTGTCCATTGGCGCGATTTATGGTTAACGCACCGTGAAGAATCTTCGGGGCAGATTGACCGCATCACGATCTTTCCGCGCGCCTCGGCTTGCGGTGTAGGATCGCAGACGGATTCGTTCAGCGAGGAAGACCGCTTGGTTCGGTTCGAGAATGTCGGCCTGCGATACGGCATGGGCCCGGAGGTGCTGAAGGACATCAATTTCAGCATCGAGCCGCGCTCGTTCCAGTATCTGACCGGTCCCTCCGGGGCCGGCAAGACGACGCTGATGCGCCTCATCCTGATGGCGCTGAAGCCGACGCGCGGGCTGGTCAACCTGTTCGGCCAGGACGTCTCGCGCCTCGAACCCGACACGTTGACCGCCTTTCGCCGCCGGATGGGCGTGGTCTTCCAGGATTTCCGCCTGCTTGACCACCTCACCGTCTACGAGAACGTCGCGCTGCCATTGCGCGTGCTCGGCAAGGAAGAGACGAGCTACCGCGCCGAGGTCGTCGAACTGCTGCGCTGGGTCGGCCTCGGCGAGCGCATGCATGCCGTGCCGCCAGTGCTCTCCGGCGGCGAGAAGCAGCGCGCCGCCATCGCCCGCGCCCTAATCAGCCGGCCCGAGCTTCTGCTCGCCGACGAGCCGACCGGCAATGTCGACCCCGGCCTCGGCCGCCGCCTGCTGCGGCTTTTCATGGAGCTGCAATCGCTCGGGACCGCCGTCCTAATCGCGACCCACGACCTCAACCTGATGGAAATCTACGACGCGCCGCGTCTCGTGCTGGCCGACGGACATTTGCATGTCGACGCCTGAGACCAGCGACCGGGAACCCGGGCGGAAGGAACGCGGCCTGCCCGCCAATCTCCGGCGGGACCAGCCGCTCGTCCCCGTCGACAACGTCGCGGGCCGGGCGCTGATGGCGGTGATCGCGATCCTGACCTTCCTCGCCTCGCTCAGTGCGGGCGCCGCGGTGCTTGCCGCGCGCGCCTCCGACCAGTGGCGCGGCGCCATCTCCAACGAGATGACGATCCAGGTCCGTCCCGATTCGCATCGCAAGATCGACGACGACGTGGCGCGCGCCGTCATGCTCGCGAGCGGGCTGAAGGAGGTCGAGAGCGTCCGCGCCGTACCGAAGGCCGAATCCGACAAGCTGCTCGAACCCTGGCTCGGCACGGGGCTCGATCTCGTCGAACTGCCGGTGCCACGCCTGATCGTGCTGAAGCTGAGGACAGACGCGCCTCCCGATCTTGCCGGCTTCGGCACGACGCTGCGCCGCGAAATCCCGACCGCGACCCTCGACGACCACCGGCTCTGGGTCAGGCGCCTCTCCGCCATGGCCGGCACCATCATCGCCACGGGCTTCGCCATCGTCCTGCTCGTGCTGACGGCGGCGGCGCTGGCCGTCGCCTTCGCCACGCGCGGCGCCATGGCCGGCAGCCGCGACAGTGTGGAAGTGCTGCATTTCGTCGGCGCCAACGACGATTTCATCGCGCGGGAATTCCAGAGCCGTTTCATCCGGCTCGGCCTTCGCGGCGGGCTGTTCGGCGGCCTCGCCGCGATCGCCACCATCGGCGTGCTCGGCTTCCTCGCCTCGCGCTGGAGCGCGACGCCCGAGGCGGAGCAATTGCAGGCCCTGTTCGGCGCTTTCGAGATCGGCTGGACCGGCTATGGCGCCGTCATCCTCGTCGCTCTGGTCGTGGCCGTGATCGCCGGCCTGGTCTCGCGCTTCACCGTCCGCCGCCACCTGCGGATGCTCGCATGAGCATCGCTCCGGCCATGCGGCGTCAACCAAGCCTTAACCCCTGCGGCAGGGCCGGACGCGAGCCCGCCGCCGTTATGCCCGATTGGCGCGCTAAGACGGCAGCGTCATGGCCATGATCGGCAGCACGAACGACCATCTCGCGATGGCCCAGTCCGATTCCGTGCCCCGGAGCGGCAAGCCCGCCCGGTCCACCTCGTTGCGCCGCATTCTCGGATGGGCGGCCGCCGCCGTCGCGAGCATCGGCGTGCTGCTCTTCGGCATCGGCTATATCCGTTTCGCGGGAATGATCGACGGGCGCGAACGCACGGATACTCCGCGCACCGACGCGATCGTCGTGGTCACCGGCGGCGCCCAGCGCGTCGGCGATGCCATCAGCCTGCTCGGGGCCGAGCGCGGGCAACGCCTGCTGATCAGCGGCGTCAACGAGAAGACCGGCCGCGAGGAACTCGCCAAGCTGAACCCGGCCTCGCGCGAACTCCTCTCCTGCTGCGTTGATCTCGACTATCGCGCCCGCAACACCATCGGCAATGCCATCGAGACCAGGCGCTGGGTGCGCCGGCACGGCTTCCGCTCGCTGCTCGTGGTGACCTCGAACTACCACATGCCCCGCACCCTCGCCGAATTCGGGCATGCGATGCCGGGCGTCCAGCTCGTCGCGCATCCGGTCGTCACCGATCATATCGACGCCTCCGGCTGGTGGAACCGCTGGTCGGTCGTGAAGGTGCTGGTGCCGGAATATGCGAAATATCTCGTCGCGCGCCTGCGCAGCCTGGTCGAAAGCGATCCGGAAACCTCGCGCCTCTCGGTCATCATCGGCGGCCGCAAGCCGGTTTCGCCCAAGCCCGCCGACACGCTCGGCCCGGCCGCCGAGAAGCGGACGCGCCTCATGGGCCAGCATCGCCACGAAGGTTGATGCCTAAACCACGCCGGAACGCTTGACCGGGACGGCGTCTCGGGCTCATTGCGCGGTATGCTCGTCCTGCGCTCCCTCGCCTTCAATGTCCTGTTCTATGCCAATCTCGTCCTCTGGCTGATCTTCGCCGTTCTGCCTTCACTGATCCTGCCACGGCAGGTGCTGCTGGCGGTCGCGATCGGCTGGTCGCGCTCCTCGCTCTGGCTGATGCGCGTCGTCGCCGGCACGCGTTGCGAGATCACCGGGCTCGAGAACATCCCGCAGGGCGGGTTGATGGTCGGCGCCAAGCATCAATCCTTCCTGGAGACCTTCACGCTGGTCACGGTCTTCCGCAATCCGGTCTTCATCCTGAAACGCGAACTGACCTGGATTCCGCTCTTCGGCTGGGCCCTCTCGAAGCTGCGGATGATCCCGGTCAATCGCGGCGCCCGCGCCCGCGCGCTCTCCGACGTCACGCGCCGCGCCAAGGTCGAGCTCGGCCAGAACGGCCGCCAGCTCCTGATCTTCCCGGAGGGCACCCGCCGCGCGCCGGGCGCCCCGCCAGCCTACAAGTTCGGCGCCGCCCATCTCTATGCCGAGCTCGGCGTGCCCTGCGTGCCGGTCGCCCTGAATACCGGCCTCTACTGGCCGCGCCGCAAGTTCCTGCGCCGCTCGGGCACCGTCCGCATCGCGATCCTGCCGCCGATCGCGCCCGGTCTCGACAAGGTCTCGTTCCAGGCGCTGCTGCAGGAGCGCATCGAGACTGTAAGCGACCAGCTTCTGGCCCAAGGGCGCGCCGAACTGGCCGCCCGCGGCATGGACCCGCTCGCCGGCTCCTGACAGGCCCTGACAGCAGCGACCTGAGCGAAGCGCGGTTTCGCCAGCCGCGGCGCTTGACTTATCCCCATGTCGTTCCCATTTTGTTCCTATCACAGGAGGAACGGACATGGCCGCTCTCGCCTATCGCTACACCCCCGATCTCTTCGACGAGGCGCCGGCCGCCCGCGAAATGCCCTTGCGCAGCACCACCGCGCTCAACGAGCGCCGCTTCACGGCCTGGCGCGGCCGTTCGGGCCGGCGCTATGTCGCCTCGGTCTTCTCGGTCGACGACACGCATGCGCTGGGCTTCACCGATGCGGTGCTGCTCGCCATCTCCGCCGACCGGCGCGTCATCGCCGCCCGCGATTCCGGCCCCTTCGGCATCGAGGCGGCGCTCGGCCGCTGGCAGCGCGCGATCATGGCCGCCGGGGCCTGCGAGATCCATGTCCATCTGCTCGCCGAGGACGGGATGAGCCGCCGCGCCGCCTTGCTCGACCTGATGCCGGAAGCGAATCCGGAAGGCTGACTGGCTGATGCTGATGGCTCACCGAGCCTAGCGTCATCCCGGACAAGCTGCGCAGCAGCGCCGATCCGGGATCCATCGTAGAGCTCCGGATACCTCCGATAGATCCGGGGCAAGCCCGGAATGACAAAGCGCTCCCGAGAGCGGTTGGCTGCCCTATCCCGCCAGCGGCGGATGAGGCGCACCAAGCCCCGGCGCCAGGTGCTGCGCCAGATCTGCCAGCAAGGGGTCGAATATCCCCATCTTGCGCAGATGCTCATGGGTCTGCAGCACATAATCCGGGTTTTCGCCGGACTGGCCCCGGCCCTCCCGGACAAGCTTGAGCAACTGCTCCGCCGGCAGCTTGCCGGCATATTGCAGGTGCTTGCGGTCGGCGACATAGACGATACCGCGCACCTGCCGGCCATCCTCCAGCTTCAGCGGCACATGCCGTTCGAGATAGACCGAGGTCGCCTGTTCGCGCGCCCGCAGATAGTCCACCGTCTCCTGCGCCCTCGAGGCCGCGACGCGGAAGGCAAGCCCGCGGCAGACCCCGCCGCGATCGAGCCCCAGCACCAGCCCCGGGCGCTCCGGCGTGCCACGATGGACATGCGAGAACACGCAGAGCGAGCGGTGATAGCCGCGCAGGCGCGCCTGCACGCTTTCCTCGAAGGCGAAGCCCGGCCGCCAGATCAGCGAGCCATAGCCGAAGACCCAGAGATCCGTCGCGCCCAATTCGGTCGTCATCCTCATCCCATAATTTGGCCGCGCCGGCCTGCTTGCTTGAGCATCGGCCCGAAAAGCGGTACCCGCCTTTCGAGCAAATCCGGTGCCACGACAACGAGATAGGCCGCCCGCGACAGCAACCCGGGCGATCTAACGATCCGCCCGCCCCTGCGCAAGGAACGCCTGCCGCATGACCGATCCCCTTCCGACGCGCCGCCGCAGCCGCTTCTGGCTTTACGGGCCCTTCATGCTGCTGGTCGTCCTCGCTGCCGGCTGGTCCGCCTTCTGGTTCTACGCACGCGGCCGGATCGCGACCGAGATCGACACCGCATTGGCCCGCGAGGTCGAACGCGGCCGCACCTGGACCTGCACCGACCGCAGCATCGGCGGCTTCCCCTTCCGCATCGAGTTGCGCTGCACGGCGCTGAGCCTGACCTCGACGCGCTGGGGCGATGCGGTCCGCGTCGAAACCGGCCCCGCGGTCGTGGTCGGCCAGGTCTATTCGCCCGGCCTCGTGATCCTGGAGGCTTCGAGCCCGGCAAAGGTCACGCTGCCCGAAGGCCGCGTGCTCGACCTGACCTGGAAGAATCTCGACGCCAGCTTCGCCTGGCGCAGCCCGGAGCGTTTCGCGCTCGTCGCCAGCGAACCGCGCGGCGTGCTGACCACGCCCGGCCTCACCACCGAGACCTGGGGCGCCGCCACGCTCGAAGCGCATTTGCGCCGTAACCCGACGCGCCCCGCCACCGATCAGGCCGTCGACATCGCCATCGCCGCCAAGGGCACGATCCTGCCGCCGATCGATGCCCTGCTCGGCAACACGGAGGCCGGCGAGATCGACCTGCAGGCGACGCTCACCCAGGCCGAGAGCTTCCGCAAAGGTTTCAATCCCGACGCGCTCGAAAGCTGGCGCGCCGCCAACGGCGCCTTCGAACTGACCCGCCTCGTCTCGACCAAGGGCAAGGCCCGCGTCGACGGCAGCGGCCGGCTCGCCCTCGACCCGCTGCACCGCGTCGCCGGCGATCTCCAGCTCGCGGCGGCCGGCATCGAGCAGATCGGCGGCCTGCGCATCGGCAACCTGCTGGGCGGCCTCGGCGGCATTTTGGGCGGTCGCAGCAGCAACGCCGCAGCAGCGCCCGGCCTCACCACCTTGCCGCCGGTTTCGCTGCGCGAAGGCCGGGTCTTCATCGGCCCATTCCGCCTGCCGCTCCAACCGCTGCCGCAGCTTTACTGAGGCATTCCAGGCCGTCATGCTCGGGCTTGACCCGAGCATCTCCGGATACGGAGGCGCAGAGAATATGAAGGCTCCCGCGCCTCTCTCGGCATGAGCTTCTCGGGTCGATACTGCGTGCCGCCCGAGAATGACGCGGATACGAAAAAGGGGCGCCTCGCGGCGCCCCTTCAAACTCTCGGTAGTGGAAATCGCCTCAAGCCGCCGGCAGCGCCGCACGCGGCGCCTCGATGCGCGTGATCGCCTTCTTTACGGCCTCCTGCACCTTCTCGAAGGCGCGGACCTCGATCTGCCGAACACGCTCGCGCGACACGCCGAACTCCTCGGAGAGCTGCTCCAGGGTGATCGGGTCCTCAGCCAGGCGGCGCGCCTCGAAGATGCGCCGCTCGCGCGGGTTCAGCACCTCCAGCGCCTCGCGCAGCGCCGAGTGGCGGTTGTCAGCCTCCTCGGAATCGGCGAGGCGGCGTTCCTGGCTCTCCGAATCGTCGACCAGCCAGTCCTGCCACTCGCCCTCGCCATCCTCGCGCAGCGGCGTGTTGAGCGATGCGTCGCCACCGAGGCGGCGATTCATGTCGACCACGTCCTGCTCGTTGACGCCGAGCTTGGTCGCGATCTGCTGGACCTGATCGGGGCGCAGATCGCCCTCGCCCAACGCCGAAATCTTGCTCTTGGCCTTGCGAAGGTTGAAGAACAGCTTCTTCTGGTTGGCCGTGGTGCCCATCTTCACCAGCGACCACGAGCGCAGGATATATTCCTGGATCGAGGCCTTGATCCACCACATCGCGTAGGTGGCCAGCCGAAAGCCCTTCTCCGGCTCGAAGCGCTTGACCGCCTGCATCAGGCCGACATTGCCTTCCGACACGACCTCGCCGATCGGCAGGCCGTAGCCGCGATAGCCCATGGCGATCTTGGCGACGAGGCGCAGATGCGAGGTGACGAGCTTGTGCGCCGCATCGCGGTCGCCATGCTCGCGCCAGCGCTTGGCCAGCATGTATTCCTCGCTCGGTTCCAGCATCGGGAACTTGCGGATTTCGTCGAGATAACGTGACAGCCCGCCTTCGGCGGACAGGACGGGCAGCGATGCACTCGCCATGCTCGTTCTCCTTATCGAGGCCCCCGCTTGCCGGCAGGCCCTCCGCGCGATCAACCTTCGCGCAGGCTTCGGATCCGGCAAAACGATCCAACGCGGGAACCTGTCATCGGTTCGGTCGGAACGTTCGCTTGCGGCGCCCCCTTGGCCATCCGCATCCGAACAACCCCAGTATATGCGAACTCACTCTGGCGGAAAGGTGGCAAAACCGCCCGGTTCGCTCACAGCCGCGCGAGGGCTGCTTGCAGATTCGCAAAATCCTCGGGCGGCTCGGACTCGAACAGCATCTCCTCAGCCGTAGCCGGATGCTCGAATCCGAGGATCGCCGCATGCAGCGCCTGCCGGCCGAGCGTGGCCAATGCCGCCTGCGCGTCCTCCGGCAGACGCACCGCCTTGGTGGCGAAGCCGGAGCCGTAGAGCTGGTCGCCCAGCAGGGGATGGCCGATATGGCTCATATGCACGCGGATCTGGTGCGTGCGCCCCGTCTCCAGCCGGCATTCGATCAGACTCGCCAGCGGCTCGGTCTCGTCCAGCCCCTTCAGCAGCGGCGGATAGCGTTCGAGCAGTTCGATATGGGTGATCGCCTCGCGCCCGCGCCCCTCCTTCACCACGGTCATCTTCTCGCGGTTGCGGGTGGAACGCTCGATCGGCGCGTCGATCGTGCCTTCGCGCAGGCGCGGCACGCCCCAGGCGATCGCGAGATAGGCGCGCTGCAGCGGCCCGGTGCGGCCATGGTCGGCGAACTGCTTGGCGAGCTTCTGATGCGCCCGGTCGTTCTTGGCGACGACGAGCAGGCCGCTGGTATCCTTGTCGAGCCGGTGCACGATGCCCGGCCGCCGGACCCCGCCGATGCCGGACAGGCTCTCGCCGCAATGGGCGATCAGCGCATTGACCAGCGTGCCGTCCTCATGCCCGCCGGCCGGATGGACGACGAGCCCCGCCGGCTTGTCGATGACGATCAGGTGCTCGTCCTCGTAGACGACAGTGAGCGGGATATCCTGCCCAATCGGATCGGCCGGCTTCGCCGCCGGCATCACGAGCGCGATCGTATCGCCCTCGACCACCTTGCGGCTGCCATCGCTGAAGACGGCACCGTTGAGGCTGACCCCGCCTTCCTTGATGACCTGCTGCAGACGCGCGCGCGAAATCTCGCCGGCAAGAAGCGCGAGCGCCTTGTCCAGGCGCTGGCCGGCCTGCTCGGGGCCGACCGTCAGGGTGACGGCGGCGTTGGGATCGAGAATGGATGTCATTGCGCCGCTATAAGGCGCAAGCGCCCCGGCCGCACGCCTTTTCCGCAAACCTTGACCAAACCGCCGCCGTCATCCCGGACGGAGCGCAGCGAAGATCCGGGATCCATGCCGGAGCGCATCCGAAAAAGGTTCAGGTATGGATCCCGGGTCTCCCTGCGGTCGCCCGGGATGACCATGGAGGAGGAAGCGGCGATAGTCGTCAGCCAAACAGCCTGAAGCCGCTCTTCTTCGGCTCCGGCGGCGGTTCCTCTTCCGGGCCCGGATCATCCGGCGCATGCGAAACCGGGAAGATCACCGGCTTGGGCGGCGTTGCCTCGCGCGCAGGCGCCGGCTTGGCCTCGGCCGGCTTGGTTTCGGTGGGCTTCGCAGGCTCGGCAACCGTTTCCGCCGGTTTCGGTTCGACGACCGGCTTCGGCTCCTCTTTCGGAACGGGCGGCGCCGCGGCCACGACCGGCTCCGGCTTCGGCTCTTCCTTCGCCACAGGCGCGGGCGGAGGGGCCGGCGGCGCAACGGCGGCAGGCTCGATCGTCGTGACGCTCTCGGCCTTCACCTCGATCAGCTTGGTCGAATCGTCGAGATCGGCCAGCACGTCGTCGACCGCTTGCGCCTTGCTGCCGAGCGTCGCCGGCGGCACCGTCCAGACGAAGGCGTCGAGCCGGCCGGTGATCGGCGAGACCGGCATCCAGTGATCGGAAACCAGCCCGTCCGCGACCCAGGCGGCATCGCGCGGCGCCCGCGTCGCCCGCGCCAGCCATTCCCGCACGCGACCGGCAGCGCCGTGCTCGGCGTCCTCCAGTTCGGCCATCAGCAGGCAGGCGCGCACCGAGGCGCCGCCTGCCAGCAAGGGCTTCAGCGTCTCTCGCGCCTTCTGGAACTCGCGCGCCTGGATCGCAGCACCCGCCAGTGCCAGAACGCTTTCGGGGTCGGACGGGCGCAGCTTCGTCAGCGTGACCGCCCGGTTGAGGCGATCCAGCGCGCTGTCGCCCGGCCGCGCATCGAGATAGGCGGCGGCGATATCGGGATGCGGCGCATCCTTCCAGGCGGCTTCCAGCAGCTTCGACGCCTTGCGGACATCGCCGCGCTCGGCGAGCATCCGGCCGGCGAGTGCTGCGGCCGGCGTCAACGCCGGCGAGAGCTTCACCGCCTCCAGTGCGGCGGCGAGCGCCTTCTCGGGCTCGTTGTCGCGCGCCTGCAAGGCTTCGGCAGCGAGCAAGACCGCGCGCTGGCGGCGCGCCTCGGCCTTGTCCGCGAGCCTGAGCGCGGCGCGGCGCTCCACGGCGGTGCGGGCCGCAGCCCAGTCGCCAGCCTGCGTATGGAAATCGAGCAAGGCGTCATTGGCCCAGGCGAGCGAAGGCGAACGGCGCACCGCATCATCGGCGAAGGCGCGCGCAGCGGTGACGTCGCCGCGCCGCTTGGCCTCGACGAAGAGCCCGCGCAGGCCGAGCACGCGCGTTTCGGATTTCTCCAGCATCGCCTTGAAGGCGGCCTCGGCCTGTGCCCGGTCGCCGCTCAACTGCGCGGTCTGCGCTTCCAGGAGCAGGGTCAGCGGCTCGCCCGGCACGAAGCGGCGGGCCTCGCCGGTATAGCGCCCGGCGGCGATGGGATCGCCGGCGCCGATCGCGACCATGCCGCGCGACACGGCCTCGAAGCCGCGCGCCCGGCGCCGCGCCCGCGAGGACAGGCTGAAGGCCGATGGCAGGCCGAAGACGAAGCGGATGATCGCCCAGGCCACCAGGACCAGGAAGGCGAGCGCGACGACGCCGACCGCCGCCAGCGCGACGCTGGTCTCGATGCGGTAGCCCTGCCAGAGCACGGAAACCTCGCCCGGCCGGTCGGCGAGCCAGACGGCGCCGAAGGCAAGGCAGGCGAAGACGGCGAGGTAGACGAGAACGCGAACCATGGAATTCTCAACCCTCCGTCAGCCGGCCACGCCGAGCGCCGCGACCGCATCCTGCGCGATTTTGGCGATCGCCGCATCCGCCGCGGCGCGTTTCTGCAGATCGGCGCCGAATTCCGCACTGGCACGGCGCGCCGGCTCCGGCAACTGGCCCCAGAGGGCTGCCGCCTTGACCATGTCCCCGCCCGCGATGGCGCTTTCCAGCCGGATCGGCAGCGTCGCCGGATCGGTCGAGCCGCTATCGCCGACCGGACGGACCGTGACGACGCGGCTCGTCAGGGCGAGCAGCTTGTCGCTCCAGCTATCGGAGGCCGGCATGACCTCGCGCTGGAACATCGCGCCATGTTTGCGGAAGCCGGCTTGCAGGGCCTCGCGTGTCGGCGCTCCGCCCGAAGAGACGGCCGCCAGGGCCGCGAGATCGGCCGGCGCCACACCGCTCTTGGTCAGCGCCGGGATATCGCCGGCGAAAGGCCGCCCGCCGGCGAGCGCGCGCTGCACGCGCTCGGCCAGCACGATCCGCGCCGCCGCCATCGCCTCCGGGCTCGCACCTGCAGCCGCCTTCGCCTGCGTCTCGACGCTGCCGAGCCGCCCCGCGATCTGGTCGAGCCGCTGGCCGACAGCTGCGGCTGCCGCCTCGGCGCGCTGAGCCTGGGCCGTAAAAGCGCTGGTATCTGCCGCGGGCGCATTGCCGAGCGAAGCGAGCTTCGCGGTCACCGCCTGCAATTCCGAGCCCGCTTTCGCAGCCGCTTCGGTGGCAGCCGCCACCTTGCGGTCAGCCGCGGCAGCACCCGCCTGCAAGGCTTCGACCCGGCTGCGCAGTTCGGCGATCGCCTCGGTGCTTCCAGCGGGAGCCATCTTCGGGAGAACATAGGACACGAGCGCGCCGCCGATCACGCCGCCAATGAGCCCGGCTGCGGCAACCGCAAGCCAGGGGGGGCGGGCCGGCGCTTCACGTTCGATGGGCGCACGCCCCGACTTGACCGGGGGCGGTGCGAATTCTTTCGGCAATGCCTCGGTCGGCGCCACCGCTTCCGGCGACGGCTTGGGGGCGGTGTCATCCGCTGCCGGCTCTGTCGATGACGATACGACCTTGAGATCGACGGTCGGCGGCGTGCGCTGCAGGCTGCCCCGCGGCTCCGGGCGGGCTGCGTTCAGCAGATGCTCGCGCGCCGAGACCTGCTCCAGCGCCGCCAGCATTCCGGCTTCCTCCGGATGCTCGGCCACCAGTATGGTGCTGGCGCCGGCCGAGATCAGCGGCGCGGCGACATCGGCCGAGAGCGCGACATGGGTCAGTTCGAGCGCCTCGTCGGCCACGCCAGCCGCCTGCGCCAGCGCGATGAAGGTTCGCGCCCCGCGCGCCGAATAATGCAGCGCCGCCCCCCCGCCGCCGTGCCGCAACGCGGCCTGCGTATCCTCGGGCAGGACGGAGACCGGCTCGGCCGCATAGGCGGTCCAGAGCGTCACCGCGTAGCCGGCCTCGCGCAAGCGATCCGGCACGTCCTCCTTGCGGTCGCGCCCGACGATCATCAGGAGCTTTGCCGGTGCCGGCAGCGTCCGCTTGATCAATTCGATCAGATCGTTGCGGTCGCCATCGGCACTGCGGGTATCGTCGAGCCCGGCCTCGCGCACCCTGGCGGCCGTCCGGCTGCCAACGGTGAAGACGGGCAGGTCCCGCCACGTCGCCGGCCCGTCCGCCAGCGCCGGCACGCCGTTGCCGCTGGTCAGCACGAGCGCGTCGAAGGTGCCCTCGGGCGCGGCGTCCGATAGGCGGACGACCTCGAAGAGCGGCGCGACGACCGGCTCGAAGCCGTGCTCGGCGATGGCGCGCGCCGTCCGTTCGGCATCGGGGCGGGGTCTAAAGACGAAGACGCGCATTCACAGCTCCTGACAAAACCGGCGGCGACCGCAGGACGATCCGCGAACCGTGCAGCATTCCGCGATCACGCTGCCGATCACGCTGCATTGAGGCGGAACAATGATCCTGCGCATGCCGTCTCCTTTTCCCGTTCCTGCCGTCACGATGGTCAAGGCAGCTCTTGGCCTTGCACCCCCTCGCGCACTATACGAAGGAATTGCCGGTACGAAACCGCCGGACGCCGTTCCTTGATCCTGATCCCTCATTCCGCGAGACAAGTCGACCGATCATGCGTGTACTGGGGATAGAGACGACCTGCGACGAAACGGCAGCCGCGATCGTCTCCGTCGAGCGTTCCGGCGAGAGCAAGATCCTGTCGAACGAGGTGCTGAGCCAGATCGCCGCACATGCCGCCTATGGCGGCGTGGTGCCTGAGATCGCGGCGCGTGCCCATGTCGAGGCGATCGACCGCATCATCGCCCGCGCCTTCGCCAATGCCGACATGAAGCCGGGCGATATCGATGCCGTCGCCGCCGCGGCCGGCCCCGGCCTCGTCGGCGGCGTCATGGTGGGCCTCACGGCCGGAAAGGCGATCGCGCTGGCAACCGGCAAGCCCTTCATCGCGATCAACCATCTCGAGGCTCACGCGCTGACCGCCCGCCTCACCGACGATCTCGCCTTTCCCTATCTGCTGCTGCTCGTCTCCGGCGGCCATACCCAATTGCTCGCCGTGCGCGGCGTCGGCGATTATCTCAAGCTCGGCGGCACGATCGACGATGCCGTCGGCGAGGCCTTCGACAAGATCGCCAAGATGCTCGCCCTGCCCTATCCCGGCGGCCCCTCGGTCGAGCGCGAGGCCGCGAAGGGCGATCCCGAGCGCTTCGATTTCCCGCGCCCGATGCAGGGCAGGCCGAGCCCGGATTTCTCGCTCTCCGGCCTCAAGACCGCCGTGCGCCTCGTCGCCGAGCGCATCGCGCCGCTCTCCGACAATGACGTCGCCGATCTCTGCGCCTCGTTCCAGGCGGCCGTCGTCGACGTGATGGTCGACCGCACCCGCGCCGGCCTGCGCGCCTGCCGCGAGGCCGGCATCACGCCCACGACCCTCGTCGTCGCCGGCGGTGTCGCCGCCAACCAGGCGATCCGCAGCGGGCTCAACCGCCTGGCGACCGAGGCCGGCCTGCCGATGGTCGCTCCGCCGCTCGCGCTCTGCGGCGACAATGGCGCGATGATCGCCTGGGCCGGGCTGGAGCGGCTGAGGCTCGGCCTCATCGACGACATGAGCGCGATCGCCCGCCCGCGCTGGCCGCTGGACGAACTCTCGCCCGCACCGTCGACCGCTGCATGAGCCCTCGCGCGACCTATCAGAGCGTCGGCGTCGTCGGCGCCGGCTCTTACGGAACCGCGCTGGCGCTCGCCGCGGCCCGCGCCGGGCGAGACGTAAGGCTCTGGGCACGCGATGCTCGGACCCTCGACGTCATCGAACAGACGCGGCAGGCGCCGCGCCTTCCCGGGATCGATCTGCCCGAAAGCGTCCGTGCGACCGGTTCCCTCGCGGACCTCGCCGATTGCGACGCTCTGATAGTCGCCGTGCCGACGCAGGCCTTGCGATCGGCCTGTGAAAAACTTGCCGAAGTCCTGCCGCCCCGCGTGCCGGTGATCTCTGCCGCCAAGGGTATCGAGCAGACGAGCGGCCGTTTCGCGACGGAGATCATCGAGATCGCTTGGCCCGGAGCCGCCGCCGCGATCCTGTCCGGCCCAAGCTTCGCCGCCGATATCGGGCGTGGTTTGCCGACGGCCGTGACGCTCGCGGCCGGCAATCCCGATCTGGCGCAGGCCTTGGCCGAGGCATTGAGCTCGTCCGCCTTCCGCATCTACCATTCCACCGACATCCGCGGGGTCGAGATCGGCGGCGCGGCCAAGAACGTGCTCGCCATCGCGGCCGGCATCGCGGTCGGGCTCGGGCTCGGCGAAAGCGCCCGCGCCGCGCTGGTGGCGCGCGGCTTCGCCGAACTGCGCCGCTTCGGCGAGGCCTATGGCGCCGATGCGGAAACGCTGATGGGCCTTTCCGGCCTCGGCGATGTCGTGCTGAGCTGCGCCTCGCCGCAATCGCGCAACTTCTCCTATGGTCTGGCACTCGGGCAGGGCAAAAGCCCGGCCGAGGCTGCCGGCGGCAAACTGGCCGAAGGCGCCTTCACCGCGCCGGCCCTCGTCGAAATGGCGCGGGCGAAAGCGGTCGAGACCCCGATCGCCGCGGCGGTGGCCGCGATCATCGCCGGCGATGTCGGCGTGCGCGATGCCGTCGCCGCATTGCTGGCACGGCCGATCCGGGCGGAATGACGGAGGACGACATGGCGGGAGACTGGTCCGACCTGACGAAGCGCGTCGCGCGCGGCATCGCCGAGGTCAAGAAGACGACGGGCTCCGAGCTCGTCGCCGAAAGCGGCCCGGTGCCACTGGCCGGACGTATCGCGAGCCCGGTGATCCAGCACCGCCGCCGCAAAGCCGAGGGCACGCATCGCTTCGTCCTGATCCTGCCCTTCGGCGAGGGCGAGGTTCGCGTCGAGCTCGACCCCAAGGATTATGCCGCGCTGACCCGCGAGATGGTGCGGTTCTGGAACGAACAGGGCGAGGCGGCCTCGCAGCCGCCGGCGCCGCTCAAGGAGGACGAGGCCTGATGGCTCACTGGCTGATCAAATCCGAACCATCCGTCTGGTCCTGGGACGACCAGGTCAAGGCCGGCGCCAAGGGTACGCATTGGGACGGGGTGAAGAACCACACCGCCAAGCTCAACCTGATGGCGATGAAGCAGGGCGAGCAGGTCTTCTTCTACCATTCCAACGAGGGGCTGGAGGTCGTCGGCATCGTCGAGGTCATCAGGGAAGCCTACCCATGGGAAGATGCCGGGCCGCCCTGGGTCCTCGTCGATTTCAAGGCGGTGAAGCCACTGCCGAAGCCCGTTTCGCTCGTTGCCGTCAAGGCCGAGCCGAAGCTCGCCAAGATGTCGCTCGTCACCTCCTTCCGCCTCTCGGTCCAGCCGGTGACGGACGAGGAATGGGACATCGTCTGCAAGATGGGCGGCCTCTGAGCGCTCACCGATAGTAGCCGGCGAAGGGCGGATAGCCCGACAGCGCGCGCGGCCGATACGGCAGCATCGCGTCAAGGATCGGCACGGCCGCGGCCTGCAGCCGCGGTTCAACCGAGACGGCCATCCGCGCCGGCTGCGGTTGAAAGACGTTCAGCACGAAATCCTCCCGCGTGCCCTCGCTCCAGGGCAGCCAGGAGGTCTTGCGCTCGTCATGCTGGCGGCCGAGCGCATCCGGCCGCAATTCCGCGATCAGCCTGGGTTCGACGACGAGGGGATGCGCGATGGCCCGCGCCTCCGCGACCATCCAGGCGAGTGACAGGTCGGAAAGCCCCATCTGCAGGCCATAGCCGCCGCCGATATCGGTATGCACACCGGCGAACCAGACCTGCCGGATCTGCCCCGGCGGTGCTGCGCTCTCGTCCCAGAGCTCGGGCGCGAAGACCTGCCGGTTCTCGTCGATGGCCAGTGCGTGGCGACCATGCGCGACCTGTCCGTTGAGTATCGCATCATGGAACTTGTGGCGGCCCGGCAGGCTGCCGATTGCCGGAAATCCGAGCGCGCGCACCGTATCCCAGACGCCGACGAAGAAGGGCGGCGCCGGCTGCGTGCCATGGCGCTGGCGGAATGCCGCCGCGGCCTCGGTCCGCGCGGCGGCGTCCTCGATCATGTAGACGTCCTTGACGGCGCTCGTGGCGAGGGCCCGCACCTCATCCGCCTTGATCGCCTCGCTGAACCCGTCCCAGCGCGTCACCTCCGCGAAGCCGCCCGGAACGCCGCAGAGCGCCAAGACCCCGCCGAGGCTGCGGACGGTGTAGGCGCCGCGGCTGAAGCCGAACAGGAAGATCCGGTCTCCCGGCCTGTACGCGCAGAGCAGCGCCGCATAGCAATCGATAATGTTGTCGGTGATGCCGTAGCCGGTCGCCTGCGCCAGAAGATCCTTGAAGCGCCGGAACGGCCCGCGAATCTCGCCCTCGTCCGGATTCGAGCCGAGGCCGGGGTCGTAGAAGCAGATTTGCCCGGCGGGATCGGCCTCGCGCGTCGCCATGAACAGGCGATAGACATTCGTCCAGTTGATCGGGTTGGCGCCGCCGGCCTGTCCCGTCCCATCCGAGAAGATGCCGATATTGCGCGTCATGACGCCTCCCAGGGCCCTATCCTACCATTGGATGAGGCGATCCGGGGATGTTTTGGCCTTGCGCCATGCCCCAAACGCCGGCCCCTGCCACGAAAGTGCGATGCACAATGGGTTGCCGCGCCGCGCACGCATCCTATGATGCGTCGAAATCGAAGAAGCGATGTCCGCCGCGCCTATCCCTGACGCGGACCAACGCAACACAGACGGCCAAAGTCTGGGGAGACGCCCGAATGTCCGAGATCATCTACGACGTCCCGCCCTCCTGGGCGAAGAAAGCCTGGGCGACCGACGCCAAGTACAAGAAGATGTACGCGGCCTCGATCAAGGATCCCGACAAGTTCTGGGGCGAGCAGGGCCTTCGCATCGACTGGTTCAAGCCGTTCACCAAGGTCAAGAACGCCAGCTACAAGCCGGGCAAGGTCTCGATCAAATGGTTCGAGGACGGCACGACCAACGTCGCCTATAACTGCATCGACCGGCATCTCGCGACCCGCGCCAAGCAGACCGCGATCATCTGGGAAGGCGACGACCCCAGCGAGTCCAAGAAGATCAGCTACGGGCAGCTCTATACCGAGGTCTGCAAGTTTGCGAACGTCCTCAGGGCCAACGGCGTCAAGAAGGGCGACCGCGTCACCATCTACCTGCCGATGATCCCGGAGGCGGCCTATGCGATGCTCGCCTGCGCCCGCATCGGCGCGATCCATTCGGTGGTCTTCGGCGGCTTCTCGCCGGATTCGCTGGCGAGCCGCATCGAGGATTCCGATTCGAAGATCGTCATCACTGCCGACGAGGGCCTGCGCGGCGGCCGCGCCGTGCCGCTCAAGAAGAATGTCGACAGCGCCGACGACAAGGTGAAGGGCGGCATCGGCACCGTCATCGTCGTCAAGCGCACCGGCGGCAACGTCACCATGAAGGAAGGCCGCGACCGCTGGTACCATGACGAGGCCGCCAAGGTCTCCGGCCATTGCCCCCCCGCCGAGATGAAGGCCGAGGATCCGCTCTTCCTGCTCTATACCTCGGGCTCGACCGGCAAGCCGAAGGGCGTGCTGCACACCACCGCCGGCTATCTCGTCTACACCGCGATCACCCACCAGTACGTCTTCGACTACCATGACGGCGACATCTACTGGTGCACGGCCGATGTCGGCTGGGTGACCGGCCACAGCTACATCCTCTACGGGCCGCTCGCCAACGGCGCGACGACGCTGATGTTCGAGGGCATCCCGACCTACCCGACGATCTCGCGCTTCTGGGAGGTCATCGACAAGCACAAGGTCAACACCTTCTACACCGCGCCGACCGCGATCCGCTCGCTGATGGGCGCCGGCGAGGAGCCGGTGAAGAAGACCAAGCGCAAGTCGCTGCGCCTGCTCGGCTCGGTCGGTGAGCCGATCAATCCGGAAGCCTGGGAGTGGTATCACCGCGTCGTCGGCGAGCGCCGCTGCCCGATCGTGGACACCTGGTGGCAGACCGAGACCGGCGGCATCCTGATCACGCCGCTGCCGGGCGCGACGCAGCTCAAGCCGGGCTCCGCGACGCGCCCCTTCTTCGGCGTCAAGCCCGAGATCGTCGACGCCGAGGGCAAGGTCCTGGAAGGCGCCTGCGAAGGCAACCTCGTCATCGCCGAGAGCTGGCCCGGCCAGATGCGCACGGTCTATGGCGACCACAAGCGCTTCGAGGAAACCTATTTCGCGACCTATCCGAACAAGTACTTCACCGGCGACGGCTGCCGGCGCGATGCCGACGGCTATTACTGGATCACCGGCCGCGTCGACGACGTCATCAACGTCTCCGGCCACCGCATGGGCACGGCCGAGGTCGAATCGGCGCTGGTCGCGCACCCTTCCGTCTCGGAGGCCGCGGTCGTCGGCTACCCGCACGACATCAAGGGCCAGGGCATCTACGCCTATGTCACGCTGATGAGCGGCGAAGAGCCGAGCGACACGCTGCGCAAGGAGCTGGTCGCCTATGTCCGCAACGAGATCGGCCCGATCGCCTCGCCGGATCTGATCCAGTTTGCGCCCGGCCTGCCCAAGACCCGCTCCGGCAAGATCATGCGCCGCATCCTGCGCAAGATCGCCGAGGACGAGTTCGGCGCGCTTGGCGACACCTCGACCCTGGCCGATCCTGCCGTCGTCGACGACCTCGTCGCCAATCGCCAGAACAAGCGCAAAGCGGGCTGACACGCCCGTTTCGGAGGGATATCGAAAACGGCCTGCCCGCATCTGCGCGCAGGCCATTTTCATGGGATCGGGCGCCAGCAGATGGGAACCGGAGCCGATATCGAGGGTTCGCAACGCCGCAGGCCTGCGCTAGACCATGCTCATGCCGCGTTCATCGCATGTCCTGATAATGACGTAACGTTCGGCTGACCGAGATCGGAACCCGCGCCTGATGACGACGATCAAGACCGCATCGACCGCCACCCTGGCACGCGCCGCCGCCCTGCTGCCTCTGCTGGCGCTGACGGCCTGCGCCGGCTCGCAGCGCTTCGACGGGCCGGTGATGAACCAGCCCTCCTACAGCCAGCCCCTGCCCTCCGCGCCGCCGATCAGCTCGGCCCCGATCACCTCGGAGCCTCTGCCGCCGCCGGGCGGCTATCCCGCAGCGCCGCCCCAGGCCGGAGGCTACCCCGTCGCCGGTGGGCCGCAGGGCGGCGCCCTGCCCCCGCCTCAGGACCCGTTCTTCGATCCCAATGCCGGGGCCGCGCCGCAAGGCCAGCCGCAGGGCCTGCCCCCGGCCGGCCAGCCGGGGCAGGACCCCGGCCTGCGTGGCAGCAACAACCAGGTCGCGGGCCTCGGCCCGGCACCCGCGGCAGCGCCGCGCCCCTCGGCCAGCCGGGACGGCATGGTCGGCGGCTGGACGGCTCGCGAGGCGACCGGCGGAACCTGCCGAGTGCAATTGTCGAGCAGCCCGACGCTCGATCTCTACCGCGCCTCCTCGTCCGGCTGCGCCAACAAGGATCTGCAGAAGATTTCGGCCTGGGATTTCCGGGATGGCGAGGTCTATCTCTACCAGCAGGGCGGCACGGTCGCGGCCCGGCTGCGCAGCTCCGGCTCGGGCGCGCTCGACGGTGCCGTCACCAAGTCCGGCGCCTCGCTGTCGCTGAATCGGTAGAGTCTAAGCCAGTTGCGTCATGGCCGGGCTCGTCCCGGCCATTCACGTCTTCGTCGATGAAGGCCTGTGTTCAAGGCGTGGATGCTCGCCACAAGGGCGAGCATGACGGTGATTGGGCCGGCACAGCGGCCGTGAGTTCCAGGCTCAAGCCCCGAAGGTCCGGGCCAGCAGCGTGCTCGGCCAGAAGCTCTTCTGGATCGACAGGGCCATCGTCGCGAAGCCCTTGGCGTTGTCGAGCGCCTCGTCGAGGATCGTGAAGGGCGTCGCAGCACCGGTCGCGATCACGCCCTCGACATCGGCATAACCGCCGACGAGATCGGCCTCGAACTTCGCTGCGAGGCGGCGCATCGCCGTATTCTCCGGCAGGCAGGTCAGATAGAGCGTGCGGACACCGCGATTGCGCGCCGCCGTGATCAGCCGGCCGAACAATTGCGAACCGACGCCACGGCGCCGCCACGGCGTCTCGACGCTGAACGCAGCTTCGCCGGTCAACGCGATGATGTCGTCGAGGCCACGCAATTCGGCCGCGCCGCGCACCACGCCGTCGACGACATAGGCATAGACCAAGCCGCCGACATTGAATGTCGTCCTGGCATAGGATTCGAGGAACTCGTCATTCACCGCCGTGCCGAAGCGCTGGTGGCGCGTGACGGGGTCGAGCCTGAACAGATGCTCTCTGAACAGATCGCGCTCCGTCGGCCACAGCCGCCGGATCACGCCATCGCCGGCTCTTTTGCCGGATTGTCGCGAACGGACCAATTGTCATCTCCTGAACTGCGCAAGTGCCGCGCTAACCGACCAGGAGGCGTTGTCTTCCCTAACTCAGCACAGACATCGAACTGTCGGCGCGCGATTGCAAGAGCGCGACCTGCGGCATTTTCGCCGACCCAGCGGAGAAATCGAGCGATAAACGCGCGACCGCATGCACCACATGCATGACAAAGGCCTTGTGTGACGTTAGGTACGGCAAGCGAAAAAACCACTATTGCGCCGTAAAATGGCGTGCAATAATTTCGCATTGACCCCGATGACGGCACGCCCGGCATGCGCTAAGTTGCGTGCTCCCGGTCACTCATATTTGAAGATCCATGTTCGATCGTCGCAAGCCTCCCGCTGCTCAGCCTTTCGTCACGCACGAAAACATTGAAGCCAAGGTCAAGTGGTTCGACCCCGAGAAGGGGTTCGGTTTCGCATCGCCCTCCGACGGTTCGGGCGATGTCTTCTTGCATGTCTCGGCCATCGGCCCGCTCGATCAGCAGGACCTGCTGCCCGGCGCGACGATCGTTGCCGATCTCGGCGAAGGCCGCCGTGGCCTTCAGGTCGTCGCGGTCCATGAGATCGACGCCTCGACGGCGACGCAGACTGCGCCGGCACCCCGCGCTTTCTCGCCCCGTCCTCCGCGCGATGATTTCGGCGGTGGCGGCGGCTATGGCGACCGGGATCGCGGCGGCTTCGGTGGCGACCGCGGTGGCTACGGCGGCGGGGATCGCGGCGGCTTCGGCGGCGGCGATCGCGGCCCGCGCGGCGGCGGCGGTGGCGGCTTCCAGGATCGCAACAGCGGCCCGGTCGAAGGCCCCTATGACGGCGCCGTGAAGTTCTTCAACTCGGACCGCGGCTTCGGCTTCATCGCCCCCGACAAAGGCGGCCCGGACGTGTTCCTGCACGTCTCGTCGCTGGGTCGCAGCGGCCTGCAGCCGCCGATGGACGGGCAGCGCGTGCGCTTCTCGATCCGCACCGGCCGCAAGGGTCCGGAAGCCGCCGACGTCAGCTTCATCTGATCGCCCGCAGCTTCGCTGAAATAACGAAGGCCCGCCATCCGGCGGGCCTTTTCTTTTGGCATGACCGAAACGACGGGAGGCGCGCCGCCGGAGCGGCGCAACCTGAACCGCCTCAGTGCTCGTGGTCGTCGCCTTCCAGACCGCCGATATGCTTCTGGGTGTAGAGTTCGATACCGACGCGGGCGATCAGGTCGAGCTGCGTCTCGAGGAAGTCGATATGGCCTTCCTCATCCTTCATCAGGGCCTTGAACAGGTCCTCTGAGGGGTAATCGCCGACCTCGCGGCAATATTTCGCCGCTTCCTGATAGAGCGAACGGGCCTCGACCTCGGCCTTCAGATCGCACTCGATCACTTCCTTGACGGTCTCGCCGATGCGCAGCTGGTCGAGCGTCTGCAGGTTCGGGAAGCCTTCGAGGAAGAGAATGCGGTCGACGAAGCGGTCGGCATGGACCATCTCCTCGATCGATTCCTTCTTCCAGGTCTTGGCCATCTCCTTCAGGCCCCAGTTGTCCAGCATGCGGTAATGCAGCCAGTACTGGTTGATGGCGGTGAGCTCCGAGCGCAGCCCCTTGTTGAGATACTCGATAACCTTCTTATCGCCCTTCATCGGGTGCACTCCGCAATCTACATTAGAATAATACTAATGTAGACGGGCTTCTTCCGGAAGTGAAGGGGAAAAAAGCGGTCCTACCGCTTTTGATCGGGCCGCGATGGGAGCGCCGGCCTCAGGCCGCCACGCTCTCCTCGCCGAACTCGATCCCGTCGAGCATGCGCCCCACCGAAACATGCACGGCGCATTCGATCTCGCGGCTGGCGCAACTGCCGCATTGCGTCGCGCAGACCGCGCGAGCCTCGGCCAGCAGGGCTCGGACCTCACGCGCGCAACGTCCGCAATCCGGGCTGCAGCCCAGGCAGTCATAGACCTCGCCGGCCGTCCGGGGGCCGCTGCCGTCGGCAGCGATCGTACCCTTGATCTGGCCGCAGGACAGGACGTTGCAGGAGCAGACGATCACGCGTGGTGGCCCACCACCCGCTTCGTCTCGATTTCCTCGCCATCGGCGCTGCGCAGGCGGACGATGACCTCGACCGAGGAGATCACCATACCCTCCGGCGCATCCGGCAGGCCGGCGACCTGGATCATCGAGCCCGGGATATCGGTGACGGTCTCGTCGTCCTCGTTGTAGAAATGGTGGTGCTCCGACACGTTGGTGTCAAAGAAGGTCTTGGGGCCGGAGACCGAGACCTGGCGCAGCAGACCGGCTTCCGAGAACTGGCGCAGCGTGTTGTAGACGGTCGCGAGCGAAAGCGGCTCGCGCGCCCGCAGCGCCTCCTCGTAGAGCATCTCGGCGCTGACATGGCGATCGCCCTTGGCGAAGAGCAGCCAACCGAGCGCCATGCGCTGACGCGTCGGGCGCAGGCCCGCCGTCCGCAGGCGCGCCTTCACGGCGCTGATCGGACAGCTCGTCGGGTTTTTCTGCGGCCACGGGATATGATCGCCCGCCACGGGCTTGTGATCCTGAGCCTTGCTCGCCAGAACGCTCATCGTAACGCCTTCCACACGCCGAACCTCGGCAGCGTAGTTTAGAAAACATCTAAACTACTGATATTGTTATCATATTTGGCAAACCATCAGCCGAATGTCAATCTTCGCGCCTGCGACAAACGGGCAGCGCCCACAGCACATCGCCGTGAATGCCGCGCTTTTCGATGCGTGGTGGGTGCATAAAAGCGCGGCCAAAGCCGACGGAGGCCGCGGCAAACGCAGGGCAGGCCTAGTGGCCGCCCCCTCCGGCGCCCGCGACAGGCTTCGGCGGCTTGCTCAGGAACAGCGACATCAGGACCAGGCTGCCGAAGATCACCGTCAGGCCGATGAAGACATCGCCGAAGGCCATGACCAGCGCCTGCTTGTGGACGCGCTGGTTGACCAGGGCCAGCGCCATGGTCTGCGCCGCATCGCCATAGTCGATGAAGCGCTGGGCGGTGTTGGCGATCGCCTCCTCCGCCACCTGCCGTCCGGCCACGACCATCTCGTGCAGCCGGGTGATGTGCAGGTCGGTGCGCGTGTTCAGCAACGTGTTGATGATGGCGAGCCCGACGGCACCGCCGAGATTGCGCGTGAGATTGTAGAGGCCCGACGCATTCTTGAGCTGCTGCGGCGGCAAGGAGCCCAGCGCGACATTGTTGATCGGCACCATGCACAGCATGAGCGAGCAGCCGCGCAGCACCTGTGGGATCAGGAGTTCGTAGAAATCCCAATCGGAGGTGATGAAGGAGGCCCACCATGTGCCGACGGCGAAGCCGCCGAAACCGATCATCATCATGATGCGCGGATCGAGCTTGGCCGAAAGCCGCCCGGCGACCGGCGCCGTGAAGAACATGCACAGGCCGGTGACGAACATCGTCTCGCCGATCATCAGCGCGTCATAGCCGCGGATGCGCCCGAGATAGACCGGGTAGAGATAGGTCAGCCCGTAGAGGCCGATGCCCATGCAGAACGAGAACAGCGAGCCGAAGGCGAAGTTGCGATTCCTGAACGCGTAGAGATCGACCAGCGGATCGTCGCGCGTCAGCGCCCGCCAGAAGAACAGCACTGCGCCGAAGACCATGACGACCGAGAAGAACACGATCTCATGGCTCTGGAACCAGTCCAGCCGCGTCCCCTCCTCCAGCACATATTCGAGGCTGCCGAGGAAAGCGGCCATGCCAGCCAGCCCCAGCCAATCGAAGCGCTTGATCAGGCTGTGGTCCGGCTTGTCGAAATCGATCAGCGTCCAGGCGGCAATGGTCACGCCGATGCCGGGCACCACGTTGACGAGGAACAGCCAGTGCCAGGAGAAGGCGTGGCTGAGATAGCCGCCGACGGTCGGGCCGATGGTCGGCGCCAGCGTCGCGACGAGGCCGATCAAGGGCGAGACGACCGGCCGCTTCGACGGCGGAAAGATCGTGAAGGCCGCAGCGAAGACGCCGGGGATCATGCCACCGCCGATGAAGCCCTGCACCGCCCGCCACAGGATCATCTCGTTGATCGAGGAGGCCTGGGCGCAGAGCACGCTGGAGATGGTGAAGCCCGCCGCCGCGATCGAGAAGAACACCCGCGTCGACAGCGCCCGGCTGAGATAGCCCGACAGCGGGATCATGATCACTTCGGCGATCAGATAGGCCGTCTGGACCCAGGCGATCTCGTCCGAGGAGGCGGACAGGCCGGCCTGGATCTCGGCGAGCGAGGCCGAGACGATCTGGATGTCGAGGATCGCCATGAACATGCCGAAGACCATCGCCATGAAGGCGAAGATCCGGCGAAGCGGGATGGCGTCTTCGGCGGGCTTGGCGCCGGCGCCCGGATTCAGGGTCGCGGTGGCCATGGCGGCCTACCTTTCCTCGGGGTGTCATCCCGTGCGCGCTGCGGCATGTGAAGGCCGCTGCGCAGACACGGGACCGTCATCAGAAAGAGGCGCCCTCACAGCGGCGGGAGCCGGTAGCTTCTCGTCTCGCGGCCCCGCATCTGCGTAGCAGCACGTCGTGCCGCAGCGCGTGCAGGATGACCCGCTTCATCAATGGCGCTTGATCAGCGCTGCGCATCCGGTCGCGGGTCGATCGAGACCACGACCGACATGCCCGGCCGCAGCACATGCTTCGCGGTCGATTCGCGATCGAGCATGATGCGCACCGGCACGCGCTGCACGATCTTGGTGAAGTTGCCGGTCGCGTTGTCGGGCGGCAGCAGCGTGAACACCGAGCCCGTGCCGCCGGCGATGCCGCTGACCGTGCCATGGAAGACCTGGCCCGGCAGCGCATCGACTGTGATGCTCGCCTTGTCGCCGGTCTTCAGGGGCCCGACCTGCGTCTCCTTGAAATTGGCGTCGACATAGACCTGGTCGAGCGGGACGATCGACATCAGGCGCTTGCCGGCGCCCACCAAGTCGCCGATCTGCATGTTGGTGTTGGCGACGACGCCGTCGATGGGCGCGGCGATCTTCATGAAGGAGAGATCGCGCTCGGCCTTCTGCTCGGCGACCTTGAGCTCGTCGATCTGGCGGGCGGCCTCGATGCGCTGCGCTTCCAGCACCTTGATGTTCGCCTGCGCCTGCACGACGCCGGCCTTGGCGCTCGCGACCGCGGCGATCGCCTGGTCGCGGGCTGCGGTCGCCGCATCGAGCGTCGCCTGAGAGCCGTAGGACTTGGCCGCGAGGCTGCTGGCACGTTCGAAATCCGCGGCCGTGCGCGTCACCGCCGCCTCGGCCGAATTCTGCTGCGCCTGGGCCTGCAACTGGGCGGCGCGCGCCGCCTCGACCTGGCTGTCGATTCGCGCCAGCGTCGCCTGCGCCGTCGCGGTCTTGGCGCGGGCACTGTCCAGCGCGATCTGCCAGTCGCCGTCGTCGAGCGCGACCAGCGGCTGGCCGGCCTTGACTTCCTGGTTCTGGCGCACCGAGACGGTCGCGATATTGGCGGAGAGCTTGGCCGAAATCGTCGCCATCTCGGCGCCGACATAAGCATCGTCGGTCGAGACGATGAAGCGGCCATTGCGCCACCAGTCGATGCCGTACCAGAGCCCGGCGCCGACGGCAGCCGCGGCCACCAGGAACAGCGCGCCGCGCTTCAATGGGCTCTTTCCGGATTTGGCCTTGGCCTCTGCCGCCTCGGGAGGGGCACTTTTCGCCTGCGCGTCGCGGGCTGCGGGTTCGGCCGGCTGGGCGGTCTCGGCCTTGGCGTCGACCAGCTTCAGCCGGTCGCGGCGATGTTCGGATGCGGTCTCAGCAGACATTGGGCGTCCTGCATGTCAATTCGAACCACTCGGTTCGATTGCGCTTGAAATAGCGCGGGCAATGATGCATATCAAGTCAAATCGAACCGATTGGTTCGATTCTTTTTTCGCAGTCGCCATGCAGGGCCCGCAGACCGGGCCGGACCAGAATGTCGGAAATCTCTGAAGCCCCGGTAAAGACGGGCCCCCGCAATCGCCGCATCGCCGGCACCGATCCCGACAAGCGTCGCCAGATTCTCGACGGCGCGCTGCAGGTGTTCACCTCGCGCGGCTTCGACGCGGCCAGCATGAGCGACATCGCCACCGCGGCGAACGTGTCGAAGGGCACGCTCTACGTCTATTTCGCGGACAAGGAGCATCTCTTCGTCGACCTGATCCAGCGCGAGCGCGAGATCCAGAAGCGCGGCGCGATCGAGGCACTCAACGAGGATTCCGATCCCGTGCGGGCCCTGAGCCGCTTCGGGCTCTGCATCGTCAGGATGATCAACGGCGATCTCGCGGTCAGTGCGCACCGCGTCGTCATCGGCGTGGCCGAGCGCATGCCCGATCTCGGCCGGGAATTCTACGAGAACGGTCCGATGCTCGGCTCGAAGCTGATCGCGGGCTATCTCGATCGCATGGTGGCCGAAGGCAAGCTCGCGATCGACGACACCTATCTCGCCGCCGTGCAGTTCCTCGACCTCTGCCAGTCGACGCTGACGCGCCCGCGCCTGTTCAACGCCGTCCGCACGCCCCCGAGCGACGAGGAGATCAGCCGCGTCGTCGGCGAGGCGATCGCGATGTTCATGGCGCGCTACGGGCGCGGGACCGGCACCGCGCCGGCCCCACGCTGACCGCAGCGCCTTATTTCAGCGCCTTCAGGCTGTCGATGATCGAGGCCAGATCCTTGAGGTTCTCCTTCTCACCCTCGGGCGAGGCCCAGTAGGTCACGACGAGGCCCTTGGTCTCGGTGACCTGCAGCAAGGTCAGGCTGACATGGGTCGGGCCGTCCTCGTCCTTGCCGGTCCACTGCACCTGGACGCCTTCCATGCCATTGTTGGAGAACGGCTTCTTCTCCTGCGTCGCGGGATCGACGACGACGCCCTTGCTCTTCAGCCAGGTGACCGCCTCGGCGATGGCCTGCGCGGCGTCCTTCAGCTCCGTCACTTCGACCGAGATGTAGACGGCCTCGTCGTCGGAGGTCGATTCGACGCCCTTGTCGATCTCGGTGGATTCCCAGTCGTCCGGCATCGTGATCACCGCGACGGGATTGGGATCGGGAATGGAATAGGTCTTGGCGCTTGCGAGCCCGGGCAGCAGGAAAAGGCTGGCGGCAAGAACCGCGCGTGCGAGATGGATCGGCATCGGTCGTTCCTGGGAAGAGGCGCCAAGTGGCGTAACGTCACCCTACGACAACGTCGCCGCCATGCCACGCATTCTCATGCGAGGTGGCAGCGCTATCGCGATCATTGGTTAGCGCTTCTCAGCCGGCGACCTGCCTGGCGCGGATGCGCTCGCGATGCGCCGTATACAACCCCGAAGCGGCGATGATCGCCGCGCCGACATAGGTCCAGATATCCGGAATCGCCGCGAAAACCAGATACCCGAAGATCGAAGACCAGAGCAGCTGGGAATAGGCGAAGGGCGCCAGCAGCGAGGCATCCGCGTAGCGGAAAGCCTGGATCAGGAAGATATGCCCGATCGTCGAGATGCTTCCGATGAAAAGGCCGATCAGGATCGCCTTGGGATCGAGCGCTTGCCAGCTGAACGGCACCAGCAACGAGAGCAGGATGAAGCCGATCGTGGCGGAATAGGCCAGTGTCACCACCGGGATTTCGGTGCGGCTCATCATCCGGGTCACGATCAGCGAAAAGGCCCAGAAGAACGACGAGCCGAGCACGAAGAACGACGCGCTGTGAAAGCCCTCGCCGCCGGGACGCACCACGACCAGCACGCCGATCAGCCCGACGATGGTGGCGAACCAGCGCCGCCAGCCGACGATCTCGCCCAGGATCGGAATCGACAGCGCCGTCACGAAGAGCGGTGAGACGAAGGAGGTGGCGGTCGCATCCGCCATCGGCAGATCGTGCAGTCCGGCCACGAACAGGATCGAGGAGATCGTCACGCCCAGAGCCCGCAGCACCTGCAGGCCGGGCCGGCGCGTGCTCATCCTGCGAAAGCCGCCGGTGAAGCAGATGGTGACGAGCATGATCGCGGCAAAGGTTCCGTAGCGCATCCAGCTGATCTGCAACGCCGGCAAGGTGGTTGCGAGATATTTGGAGGCGATGTCGCCGCTGCACATGAAAATCGACGAGAGCAGCAGAAGCGCGATGCCCCGCGTCGAATTGTCGATGCGCAGCGGCTTGCCGTCCTGCGGAGCGACGACCGGCGGTTCAGGAAGGGGAGCGTTGGGCAAGGGCTCGGTTCGCGCGCAAGGATGCTCAAGCCTTAGCCGTTTTGCCTCGCATATCCACACGCAAAGACGGTCACCCGCCCATGCGCATGGACGTTGCCGGTGACCCTGCCCGTTTCCGGACAGGGTCGAGCGGCATGATTCTGCTTCAGGCCGCCTGCTTGCGCGGCTGGATCAGCTTGCGGTTGACCAGAACCTCGGCGATCTGCACCGCGTTCAGCGCCGCGCCCTTGCGCAGGTTGTCCGAGACACACCAGAAGGCGAGGCCGTTCTCGACGGTCGCGTCCTCGCGGATGCGCGAGATATAGGTCGCGTCCTCGCCGGCCGCCTCATGCGGGGTGATGTAGCCGCCCGGCTCGTGCTTGTCGATCACCAGGATGCCCGGCGCGGTGCGCAGCACCTCGCGCGCCTCGTCGGCGGTGACTGGCTTCTCGCACTCGATGTTGACGCTCTCGGAATGGCCGATGAAGACCGGCACGCGCACGCAGGTCGCGGTCAGCTTGATGTTCTTGTCGAGGATCTTCTTGGTCTCGACCATCATCTTCCACTCTTCCTTGGTGAAGCCGTCTTCCATGAAGACGTCGATCTGCGGGATGAGGTTGAAGGAGATGCGCTTCGGGAACTTCTTGGTGGTGACCTCGCCGGCCGAGAACACGGCGCGGGTCTGGTTGAACAATTCGTCCATGCCTTCCTTGCCGGCGCCGGAGACCGACTGATAGGTCGAGACGACGACGCGCTTGATGCCGAACTTGTCGTGCAGCGGCTTCAGCGCCACGACGAGCTGCGCGGTCGAGCAGTTCGGGTTGGCGATGATGTTCATCTTGGTGAAGCCGGCGGCAGCCGCAGCGTTCACCTCGGGCACGATCAGCGGCACGTCCGGGTGCATGCGGAAGGCCGAGGAATTGTCGATGACGACGCAGCCCTGCGCGCCGATCTTCGGCGACCAGGCCTTGGACACGTCGCCGCCTGCCGACATCAGGCAGATATCCGTGTCCGAGAAGTCGTAATGCTCGAGCGCCCGGCACTTCAGCGTCTTGTCGCCGAAGGAAACCTCGGTGCCGACCGAGCGGGAGGAGGCGAGCGCCACGACCTCGCCGACGGGGAAGGCACGCTCGGCGAGAATGTCCAGCATCTCGCGGCCCACATTGCCGGTTGCTCCGACGACTGCGACCTTGAAGCTCATGATGTGATCCTTTGCGGATAAGGCGGTTCGGGTCTCCCTTTGGGGGCCGCCCCGCACCGGTTTCGGGCGGGTTCGGCGATCTCTCCCCGCCGGGGGGAGATGGACCCGGAACCGAGGCGAAGCGTCAGCGCGACAGGCCGGTTTTCCCGGTCGTCGTTTTGGTCGTGAGTTTCGTCGTCGTCAGACGGACAGTCACAGAGCCAATCCCGAAGGGCTGAAAGCGTCGCTAGCGGCGCAACCTTGCACCACGCCCTGTCAGAACACCGGGAGCGGCTAAAAGTCAATCTCCTCCTCATAGTCGCGCTCTGCGCCGCCCGTTAACCCTGCTTGTTGACCTCCCGTTCACGCTGCCGGCCGATCGCCCCTTTCCGGTAACCGGACGGCGACTCCGCCGGTTCAGCCTGCCCGCCTGAGTGAGGATTGCGTGGCCATCGCCTCGCGCGGGAGTGACGGGTTGCGTTTGCGTTCGAACGAGTTGATGTCGCGGCTTCGGCCGCTGCTGCTGCAGCTCCGGCATGGCTTGTCCCGCGCCGGCACGCTTTGCCGCAGCGCTTGGAGGCGCGCCGCCGCCATCGATCTCGTCCCGTCCTTGATTACCAGCGCCGACCGCATCGAGGCCGCACTCCGCGCCGCATGCCGCATCGGCCGCCGCCTCATACCGCGCGGCGGATTTGGCCTGCCGGGCGCTCTCGCCTGGCGGGTTGCGGCAGCGCTCGTCGGCGTCAGCCTCACAGCCGCGCTGGTCACAGGCCTGTCCGGCAACGGCGAAGGCCGGACCCAGCTCGCCAGCCTGGCATCGCCCGTCGCAGCCGCCACGACCCAGACCATGGCGGCCGGACACAGACCGCTCCTCGGCACGTCCGAGGCTGACTGGATCGCGATCCCCCGCCCGATCGCGATCTTCAATCTGGAGGCGCCCGAGCTTGGCCGCGAGGCGCCTGCGATCGAAGCCCGGCGCAGTCGGGACGGAGGCCAGCGCGAGGATCTCCTGAGCTTTGGCTCCTTCGCAGGCTCCGCGCCGCATCTCTCGCTGCGCCTGAAGACGGGTGACGGCATCGCCGCCGGCGCCGGCTCCTTCACGGTCGCGCTGGTTCACGCCGCTGCGCTGCGTAGCCTCGCCGTCGAACGCGGCGGCACGCCGGCCGCGATCGAGACCCGCTTCGGCCCGCTCGAAACCGCCGATATCGTCCTTGGCGACGGCAGCGAGACCCGCGCCTGCCTCGCCTTCCGGACGGTCGGCTCCGATGCGCCTTTCGCGATGAGCGGCTGGTGGTGCGCCGGCGCCAAGCCCAGCGACCGCAAGCAATTGACGTGCCTGATCGACCGGCTCGACCTGGCCAATGCCGGCGCCGAGCCGGAATTGCGTGCCGCCTTCGCCCGCAGCGAACTCCGGCGCCAGCCGGGCTGCGCCACGCCGCGCCTCTCGGCGACCGGCCGCAAGGCGTCCTGGCTCGACGCCGACGGCACGATGCCGGCCCTGCGGATGAAGACGGCTGCAGCCGAGCCCGCAACCGAGCCTCGCCCGCGCCGCACCAAGAAGCCCCGCCGCGACCGCTAACAAAGTTGTTAACGAGGCGGTGCTAGTCTTTGCGCCGGTTTTTCGATGCTTACATCGAGTGGATCAGTCCGCTCCCGGAGATCGCCGTCATGATGTCGTTCAAGCGCGTTGCCGCCATTCTCGCCGTCGCCGTGACGGCCTCGACCGTCATGGCCGGCATCGCCGAAGCCCAGAACCGCCGCGGCCCGCTGCGCGTCACCGTGCAGAAGCGCAGCTATCTCGATCCCGGCAATGTCGTGCCCGTCGGCTCGCTGAACCGCTATGCCAGCCAGCACATGTCGGCTTCGCCGGTCTATGCCAGCACGGGCGAGCTTTACGGCGAAGGCACCCTGCCCGGCCGCATCGGCGCCGGTACGAACCCGTTCGCGAACACCTTCGCGACGCCGCGGTTCTGACGGCCGCCTAAAAGTGCCTTCTTGAAGGACGGCTTATTGATTGGCGCCTTTTGAAGGGCACCTGTCATCCCGTGCGCGCTGCAGCGTGAAACGCTGCGGCGCAGACACGGGACCGTCCTCAGGAAAAGGCGCCTTCTCGTTGTGCGGTCCCGCATCGGCGCAGCAGCACTGCGTGCCGCAGCGCGTGCGGGATGACACGCTTCAGTGAGGCGCGTCCTCCCTCAAACGACTTTCACTCCGGCAACGCCCTGAGATAACGCACCGGCCGCCCCGGCGCCGCGGCGTTCGCCGCATGCACGATCGCGTTCGCGTCGATGCCGAAATGCCGGTAGAGATCCGCCACCGTGCCGGTCTGGCCGAAATGCTCGACGCCGAGCGCCTTCTGCTTGTGGCCATGGACGCTGCCGAGCCAGGCCAGCGTCGCGGGATGCCCGTCCAGCACCGAGACGATGCCGCAATCGCGCGAGAGTTCGCCGAGCAATCGCTCGACATGGCTCGTCGCCGCATGATTGCCGCGCTGGCGCGCTCGCTCCGCCGCCTGCCAGCCGGCATTGAGCCGGTCCGCCGAAGTGATCGCGAGCAGGCCGACATCGCGCCGGTCCTCGGAGAGCAGCCCCACGGCTTCGATCGCCTCCGGGGCGACCGTGCCGGTATAGGCGATCACCACCGAGGCGTTCGGCCCCGGCTTCCGCAGCCAATAGGCGCCGTCGATGATGGCGCGTTCCAGCTCAGGGGTCATCGCCCGGCTTGGCTGCTCGACCTGACGGGTCGAGAGGCGCAGATAGACCGAGCCGCCGGTCTCGTCGCGCAGCCAGGTCCGCTCGTCGGGATCGCCCTCGCCGTCGCGCTGCATGTAGTCGAAGGACCAGCGCATCATCACGGCGAGCTCGTCGACGAAGGCCGGCTCGAAGGAGCAGAGCCCGTCCTGGCTCATCCCGATCAAGGGCGTCGCGATCGACTGATGCGCCCCGCCCTCCGGCGCCAGCGTCACGCCTGACGGCGTCGCCACCACCATGAAGCGCGCATCCTGGTAGCAGGCATAGTTCAGCGCATCGAGCCCGCGCGAGATGAAGGGGTCGTAGAGCGTGCCGATCGGGATCAGGCGCTCGCCGAAGATCGAATGCGACAGGCCGAGCGCCGAGAGGTTGATGAACAGGTTCATCTCGGCGATGCCGAGTTCCACATGCTGCCCCTTCGGCGAGAACTCCCATTTCTGCATCGAGGGAATGCGCTCGTCCTTGAAGGTGTCGGCCATCGACGCCTTGGCGAAGAGACCGCGCCGGTTCACCCAGGGCCCGAGATTGGTCGAGACGGTGACGTCCGGCGCCGTCGTCACGATACGATCGGCGAGCGGCCCACCCGTCTTGGCGAGATCGTCGAGCACCTTGCCGAAGCCCATCTGCGTCGACATCACCGGCTGGATGCCGGCCTCCAGCTTGTCCGGCACCGGCAGTTTCGGAGCCGAGAAGCGCCGCCGCCCCTGCGAGAAGAAAGGCACCTTGTCGAGAAAGGCCCGCATCTCGCCCTCAGGCAGGTCAAGGCCCTCGAACGGGTCCCATTCATGGCCCGGGCGGATGTTGTTCGCCTTGCGGAAACCGTCGAGCTGCTCCTTGGTCATCAGCCCGGCATGATTGTCCTTGTGCCCGGCGATCGGGAGACCGAACCCCTTCACCGTATAGGCGAGGAAGCAGACCGGCCGGTCATGGTCGATCGCCTCGAAGGCTTCGAGGATCGAGGGCAGGTCGTGGCCGCCGAGATTGCACATCAGCTTCGAGAGCTCGGCATCCGAACGCTTCTCGATCAGCTTCGTCACCGGGCCCTGGTCGCCAAGATCGTCCATCAGGCGCTTGCGCCAGGCCGCGCCGCCCTGGAAGGTCAGCGCCGAATAGAGCTGGTTCGGGCAGGAATCGATCCAGGCCTTCAGCCGCTCGCCGCCCTTCTCCTTGAAGGCGGCCTGCTGCAGCGAGCCGTATTTCAGGGTGACCACGTCCCAGCCGAAATTGCGAAACATCGTCTCGAACCGGTCGTAGAGCCCCTCGCGGATCACCGCGTCGAGCGACTGGCGGTTATAGTCGATGATCCACCAGGTGTTGCGCAGGCCGTGCTTCCAGCCCTCCATCAGGGCCTCGAAGATATTGCCCTCATCGAGCTCGGCATCGCCGATCAGCGAGACCATCCGGCCTTCCGGCCTGTCCTTCGCCCAGCCATGCGCCTTCACGTAATCCTGCGTCAAAGAGGAGAACAGCGTCTGCGCCACGCCGAGGCCGACCGAGCCGGTCGAAAAGTCGACGTCGTCGATATCCTTGGTGCGCGAGGGATAACTCTGCGCGCCCTTGTAGCCGCGGAAGTTCTCGAGCTTCTCCCGCGTCTGCAGGCCCATCAGGTAGTTGATGGCGTGGAAGATCGGCGAGGCATGCGGCTTCACCGCGACCCGGTCCTGCGGCTGCAGCGCCGCCATGTAGAGCGCCGTCATGATCGTCGCGAGCGAGGCCGAGGAAGCCTGGTGCCCGCCCACCTTCATCCCGTCCTCGTTCTGGCGGATATGGTTGGCGTTGTGGATCGTCCACGAGGCCAGCCAGAGGATCTTCTTCTCCAGCTCGGCGAGAAACGGCAGGCGCGGATCTGTTGTCATGGATTTTGGCTCGAACTCCCCAGTGCAACCGATCATGCACGGAAGCACTGGCAGAACGAGCCAAATTTCTGTGCGGTGGCAGCCGGCATTGGCGGTTTCCGCTACGGTGAGCCGGCAATGCGATGGAAACCACCAATCGCCTCAAGCGGTTCCGTCGCCGGAGGAGCCCGGCAAGAAGCAACCGCACCTGAATGAAGGGTGTCATCCCGTGCGCGCTGCGGCGCGCAGTGCCGCTGCGCAGATACGGGACCGTTTTCAGGAAAAGGCGCCTTCTCGTCGCGCGGTCCCGTGTCTGCGCCGCAGCGTTACACGCTGCAGCGCGCACGAGATGACAGGCGGCTCCGAGGGTCGCCCCGCTTGTGACCCACCACCGCCCCATGCCAGAACCCGGGCACGGAATCGGGCCGCACGACCCGCGCAGGAGGAAGCTTCCATGAGCAACAGCAAGGATGTCTGGCGTCGGGTCGACGACAAGGCCCCGGCCTATTTCGGGCTTTCCGATCGTATCTGGCACATGCCCGAGCTGAACTATCAGGAGGTCCGTTCGGCCGCCGAGCACCGCGCCATGCTGGAAAGCGAGGGCTTTCGCGTGACGACCGGCGTCGCCGGCATCCCGACCACGGTCATCGGCGAGGCCGGTGAAGGCGGCCCGGTCATCGCGATCATGGGCGAGTTCGACGCTCTGCCGGGCCTGAGCCAGGAAGCCGGCAACGCGACCGAGACCCCGGTCGAGAAAGGCGGCAACGGCCATGGCTGCGGCCATAACATGCTGGGCTCGGCCTCGCTGCTCGCTGCCGCTGCGGTAAAGGACTACCTCGCCGCCAACGGCCTCAAGGGCCGCGTGCGCTATTACGGCTGCCCGGCGGAGGAAGGCGGCTCGGCCAAGGGCTTCATGGTGCGCGCCGGCGCCTTCGACGATGTCGATATCGCCCTGTGCTGGCACCCCGCTTCCTTTAACGGCGTCAACCGCGCCTTCTCGCTGGCCTGCGTCGAGATCGAGTTCACCTTCTCCGGCCGTGCCTCGCATGCCGCCGCCGCGCCGCATCTCGGCCGCTCGGCGCTCGATGCAGTCGAATTGATGCATATCGGCGTGAACTACATGCGCGAGCACATGCCTTCGACCGCGCGTGTGCATTACGCGATCATCAATGCCGGCGGCATCGCTCCCAATGTCGTGCAGGCCACCGCGACGACGCGCCAGTTGATCCGCGCCGCGACCCTCAGTGAGATGTGGGAGCTCGTCGCCCGCGTGAAGAAGATCGCCGAGGGCGCCGCCCTGATGAGCGAAACCACGGTCGCGATCAAGCAGCTCTCGGGCGACGCCAATCTCGTCGGCAACCGCCCGCTGGAAGAGGCGATGCAGGCCAATCTGCTGGCACTCGGCGGCCCCGGCTTCGACGCGGCCGACCATGCCTTCGCCGCGAAATTCCAGAAGACGCTGAGCCCGCAGGACATCGCCGCCGCCTATGGCCGCTTCGACCTGAAGCCGAAGGAGGGCGAGGCTCTCAGCGACGAGATCTATCCGCTCGGCGCCGGCAACGACACCTCTGTCGGCTCGACCGATGTCGGCACGGTGAGCTGGGTCGTCCCGACGGTGCAGTGCCGCACCGCCTGCTACGCGATCGGCACGCCCGGCCATTCCTGGCAGCTCGTCGCGCAGGGGCTTGCGCCGGCCGCCCACAAGGGCCTGGCGCTCGCGGCCAAGGCGATGGCCGGTGTCGCATCCGACGTGCTGAACGATCCCGCCCTGCTCAAGGCGGCCAAGGACGAGTTCGCCGCCTTCCGCGCCAAGAACCCCTTCGCCAATCCGATCACGGACGACGTCGAGCCGCCGCTCGACATGGCCGCGCATTGAGCGGGCAGCGGTAAGGTAACACGCCAGCGTCATCCCGGACGCAGCAAAGCTGCGATCCGCGATCCATCGTAAAGCGCAGCGCCCTTCGATGGATCCCGGGACAAGCCCGGGATGACGGTGTTTTCCTGCGGAAAATCGGCTAGCGCTAGCCGCCCTGCCGCCCCGACAACTCGACGCGGATCGCCGGGCGGGTCGCCTTGAACTCGGCGACGGCAGCCGATGTGAGATCCGAAACGGAGTCGGACGCGTTCGACATCAGGCGCAGGATGATGCGGCCCAGCCGGTCGCGCGCTTCGCTCTCCAGCTCGGCATCGAGCCTGCTATCATGCCCGATTGCGGCCCAGGCCCTGGCCTGGACGGCTTCGGCGACGAGCAGCTCCTGGGAGTTCAGGACACCGGGAAAGCGGAAATTCGAAGTAGGCATCGGCGATTCAAACATGGCTGGCCAACGGATATAGGGCGGCCCCGGTTCCCGGCAAGGCGAAGAGAAAATCCGCGGCCGGACGGACCGCCCCCTTCACCTTCGAAACTCCGTGTGACGCGCAGGCAAAGAAGCCGACGGCGATCGCTCATAAACAATCAGTCCAAATTGGACTTACTGTCCAAAATTGCCTTGACCCGCTCCTTTCCCGTCTGCACAGATGGCCGTCATAGCCTTGCCGCCCCGGCGGCAAGCGACAGGCCGAAAGGCGGGAGGCGCGCGTGAAGTTCGACATTTTTCAGATGGAGCGGAACCAGACGCTCTTCGAGAACGACGTCGAGATCAACCTGACCGAGAGCGGCGTCCACCCTTGGTCGATCGAGGACATCCTGGGCGAAGAGGCCGCCCGCGACCTGCTGAAGCAGCCGCTCGGCTATGGCTGGACCGATGGCCGGCCGGACCTGCGCGCCAACATCGCCTCCTGGTATCCGGGCGCCAGCGCCGCAAACGTGCTCGTCACCAACGGCTCCTCCGAGGCGACGATGATCGCGCTGATGGCACTGTTCGAGCCCGGCGACGCCCTGGTCTTCGCCCTCCCCAATTTCATGCAGATCGACGGGCTCGGCCGCGCGCTCGGCTTCGACATCCGCCGGCTCGAACTCTCAGGCGATAGCGACTGGCAGATCGATCCCACAGTTCTCGCCAAGGTCGCCGCCGGCGCCAAGGCGATCGCCGTGACCAACCCCGCCAACCCCACCGGCAGCGTGCTCTCAGCCGCCAGCCGCGCCGCGCTCGTCGAGGCCGCCCGGCGTAACGACGCCTGGCTGATGGTCGACGAGATCTATCGCGGCGGCGAGATCGACGGCGCCGAAACCGAGACGCTCTGGGGCAGCTATCCCAAGGTCGTGGTCACCAGCAGTCTCTCGAAATCCTTCGCCTGCCCCGGCCTGCGCCTCGGCTGGATCGTCGCACCGGCAGCGGTCGTCGCATCGGCCGCCGAGCGGCAGGACTACACCACGATCGGCAGCGGCATCCTCAGCCAGATCCTCGCGGAAGAGGTGATGCGCCCGGAAACGCGCGGCCGTCTGCTCGCGCGCGGCCGCGATCTGCTGCGCAGCAATGCCGATCTCGTGGCGCAATGGATGGCGCAGCATAACGACTGGTCGTGGCGGCGCCCGCAGGCCGGCGGCATGGCCTTCCTGCGCTATCCGCTCGACATGCCCTCCGAAGTCTTCTCCCAGAAGCTGCGCGAGGAGGAGAGCGTCTTCGTCGTCGCCGGCAGCTGGTTCGGGATCGAGAACCACATCCGCATCGGCATCGGCGTCCCGACCGAAGTACTGCGCGACGGGCTGGCGCGAATGGATCGGTTTCTGGCGCGGTGCAAGGGCTGACTGAAGAGCCCTCAGGGCATTCGACGGCAATCCGGAACCACACCGTCATCCCGGGCTTGCCCCGGGATCCATCATAAAGCGCCACACCCTCCGATGGATCCCGGATCGGCGCCGCTGACGCGGCTTGTCCGGGATGACGATGAGGTTCTAGCGAAAACCCGAAGATAGCCGGCGCTATCGACGCCCGATCCCGTCCAGCACGACCCGCGCGATCGCGATGTCCTGCACCGCGATCCCGGTCAGATCGGCGATGGTGATGTCGTTGTCCGAGCGCCGCGCCGGCACGTCGCCAGCGAGCACGGCCCCGAGTTCGACGCAGTCACCCTCGTCGATCAGCCCGACCTTGGCAGCAGCGGCGAATTCGCCATGGTCGAGGCTCTGCTCCAGCGAATCCGCGATTCGCGTATCGGCAAGCGCGACCAGCGCGCTGTCGAGCTCCTGCTTTCCAGGCGCATCGGCGCCGAGCGCGGTGATATGCGTGCCCGGCCTAATCCAGTCGTCGCGAATGATCGGCGCGGCGGCCGGCGTCACAGTGATCAGAGCATCGGATTGCGCGCAGAGCGCCTCAAGCTCTGTCAGCGGCTCGATGGCAATGCCCTCCCCCGCGAGATCGCGCCGCAATGCTTCCAACTTCTCTGGCGAACGCGCCCAGACCGCAAAAAGCGGCTCGCGCTCGCGCAACAGATGCGCGGCGGCGCGGATCTGGAAGCGCGCCTGCGTGCCGGCGCCCACGATCCCGATCCGGCGCGCATCGGCCCGCATCCCGGCCCGCGTCGCGATGGCGCCGGCCAGAGCCGTCCTCAGATCGGTCAGCCAGCCCTCGTCGCGCAGGATGGCGACGACGGCGCCGGTCTCGGCCGAGAGCGCGATCATCATGCCGCTCGTCGTCGGCAGGCCCTTGGCCGGATTGTCGTAAAACCCGGTCGCGATCTTCACGACGAAAACGGAATCGCCGGCGATATGGCCGAACTTGATGTGGCAATCGCCGTTATGCGCGGGGAAGCTGAGATAGCCGACCGGCGGCATCTGCACCCGGCCGGCAGCCGCCGCCTTGAACCCCTCCTCCAGCGCGATGAAGGCCCGGTCGAGATCGACGGCGGCCTCGATCTCCGCACGCGACAGGTCAAGCATCCGGGGTCTCGTTGGCCTGGTTGAGGTAGTTGTAGACGGTCGCGCGGGCGAGCCCGAGGATGCGCGAGATATAGGCGGCGGCATTGCGTCCGCCGAAGGCGCCGTTGGCGGCAAGGTCGGCGACCAGCTCGCGCTTCTCGGCCCGGCTGAGGCTTGTCACCGCGAGGCCGCGGCTTTGCGTCCATTGCTGCACGAACTCGTTGATCCGTTCGTGCCAGTCTTCCTTGAACAGCGCCTGCGGCTTCTCGGCACCGGCCGGGACGGTCGCGAAGGCTTGGAGCGTTTGCATCAGCGCATGGAACTGCGAGACGTCAACATTGATGCAGAGCACGCCGATCGCCTTGGCCCCGGCCGAGAGCACGATGCTGATCGATTTCAGCCGCCGCCCGTCCCAGTTCACCTTCTCATAGGGACCGATGATCGTCTCGTTCGGATCGAAGCCGATCTCGTCGAGCAGGGACGGCTCGCCCAGCACGCGCTGCGAGAAATTGCCGGCAATATGCACGACGCTCTGCGTGCCGAGATCGTGCAGCACGACCTCGGCATGCGGCCGGAACAGCAGCGCCACCGCATCGCAGACCGGCAGATAGGGGGCGAGTTCCGGCGTCATGCGTAAGCCTAGCGCGGCTGCGACTTGAGATAGTCGCTCAAGCGCTCCAGCCCGGCCGAGAGGTGATCGCCGGGCGCGCCGATGCCGATGCGGATATAGCCGTCCATCCCATAGACGTCGCCCGGCAGCAGCATGATGCCACGCTCCTCGCGCAACCGATGAACCAATTCGGTCGAATTCATCGAGTGGCTGTACTTGATGAAGGCCATGCCGCCGGCCTTGGGCGGCACGAAGGAGAAGAACTCCTCGTTCGCCTTCACCCAATTGGTGAGCAGCGCGAGGTTCTCCCGCAGGATGGTCTTGCTCCGCTGCAGGATCTCGGCGCGCTTGGCCGGCTGGATGACGATGCGGGCGATATGCTCGCTCAGCGCGCTCGTCGTGATCGAGGTGTAATCCTTGTTCTCCCAGGCGGTGTAGATGTCCTTGGCCGGGCCGACCAGCCAGCCGATGCGCAGGCCGGGCAGCGCCATCGCCTTGGACAACCCACTGGTGATGATCGCCTTCTCATAGAGATCGGCGAAGCTCGGAGGCTCGTCGGTTTCCAGCTCGGCGCCCTTGTAGACCTCGTCGGCATGGAGATAGCAGCCCTGCGCCCGGGCGATCGCGACCAGCGCGTCCATCGTCTCGCGCGAGAGCAGGCTGCCGGTCGGGTTGTTGGGGTTGCAGATCGTCATCAGCTTGGTGCGCGGCGTGATCGCCTTGCGGACCTCGTCGAGATCGGGCGTCCAGCCCAGTTCCTCGCGCAGCTTCACTTCCTTGACGGTGGCGCCGATCGCCCGTGCCCAGCCCCAGATCTGCAGGTAATTCGGCACGAAGACGACGATCTCATCGCCCGGCTCGATCAGCGACATCACCATCAGGAAATTGGCTTCGGCCGAGCCATTGGTGACGATCACCTCGTCGGAAGTCCGGTTGCGATAGAGCTTGGCGATGTCCTCGCGCAACTCGACCGCGCCATTGGTCCAGCCATAGCCGAGCTCGACCTCCATCAGCTTCGCGCGCTGCTCCGGGCTGAGCAATTCGTTCAGCGAATAGGGATGGACGCCGCTATCCGAGAGATTGAACTCGACAGTGTTCTCGTAGAGCGACTGGATGCGCTCCAGGGTGAATTCTTCGATCTTCATGCTGCCCGTCCCGCAGCGGCCGATCCGCCGCACCTGCCTGCGAGTATGATGAGCATGATTTAGACGTCAAGGTCGATTTTGGAATTTACAGTCCAAATCGCGATTGCTATCCCTTGGCGAAGACGTCGCAGCCGCTCCCGGAGAGCCCATCATGTCCGACCAGAACCCCGGTGCCAACAAGATGTGGGGCGGGCGCTTCACGACGGCTCCGGCCGATGTGATGCGCAAGATCAATCCCTCGATCGGCTTCGACTACAGGCTTTACCGGCAGGACATCGCCGCGTCCAAGACCCATGCAGCGATGCTCGCCCGCCAGGGCATCATCGCCAGCGCCGACAACGAGCGCATCCAGGCCGGGCTCGACCAGATCCGCGGCGAGATCGACCGCGGCGAACTCCAGTTCAGCATCGACCTCGAGGACATCCACATGAACGTGGAAGCCCGCCTCAAGGAGATCATCGGCGAGCCGGCCGGGCGCCTGCACACCGCCCGCAGCCGCAACGACCAGGCCGTCACCGATGTCCGCCTCTGGATGCGCGACGCGATCGACGCCCTCGACTGCACCATCCGCGACATGCAGCAGGCGCTGATCGAGCGCGCCAGCGAGCATGCCGATACGATCATGCCGGGCTTCACCCATATGCAGGTCGCCCAGCCCGTGACCTTCGGCCATCATCTCATGGCCTATGTCGAGATGTTCGGGCGCGACCGCGAGCGGCTGGCGGGGGCGCGCCAGCGCACCAATGTCTCGCCGCTCGGCGCCGCCGCGCTCGCCGGCACCGCCTTCCCGATCGACCGGCAGTTCACGGCGGCCGAACTCGGCTTTGCCCGGCCGACCGAGAACTCGATGGATTCGGTCGGCGCACGCGATCATATCTGCGAACTCCTGTTCTGCTGCGCGATGCTGGCCGTGCATCTCTCGCGCCTGAACGAGGAGATCACGCTCTGGTGCAGCGACGGCTTCCGCTTCATCGCGCTGTCGGACGCCTTCACCACCGGCTCCTCGATCATGCCGCAGAAGCGCAACCCGGACGCCGCCGAACTGGTTCGCGGCAAGACCGGCCGCGTCGTCGGCTCGCTCACCGCCATGTTGGTGATGGTCAAGGGCCTGCCCATGACCTTCATGAAGGATATGCAGGAGGACAAGGAGCCGATGTTCGACGCGCTGGAGACCGTCGAACTCTGCGTCGCCGCCACCACCGGCATGGTCCGCGATCTCACGGTGCGGCCGGAGGGCATGCGCGCCTTCCTCGACCGCGGCTTCCCGACCGCGACCGACCTGGCCGACTGGCTGGTGCGCGAGGCCGGCATCCCCTTCCGCGACGCCCATCACATCACCGCCCGCGTCGTCGCGCTGGCCGAGGCCAAGGGCTGCACTCTGCAGGCGCTCGATCTCGACGCCATGCGCTCGGTCGATCCCCGGATCAGCGCAGCGGTCTTCGAGGTGCTGGCGCCCGAACATTCCGTCCGCAGCCGGCGCAGCTATGGCGGCACCGCGCCGGACACGGTGCGCGAGGCGATCGAGCGGGCGAAGCAGCGCTGGCTGGCTTAGACCTGAGGCGTTCTATCTCCACTTGCACTGGAATCACGCCGTCATCCCGGGCTTGCCCCGGGATCCATCGCAGAGCTCCGGAGCTTTACGATGGATCCCGGATAGGCGCTGCTTCGCAGCTTGTCCGGGATGACGGCGCGTTTTCCTGTGCGGACGAAAGGAAACAGAGGCCCACCCTCGCTCCACGCAACCCGGCGGACGCCGCCCCGCAAACTTTGCGGGATCAAACCGGCCGCCTTTCTGGCTATGGATGGCGGCGCCGGTCGATTCGACCGGGCCTGAGGAAACGAGCGCGGAGCCATGCAGCTCGGCGGCGCGGGAGAGATGATGGAACACGTCTGGTTGCGTGGGGTGGCCGAGCAGTTCGGCATCGATGGCGGGCTGCGGCAGCTTGGCGGCGAATACGACCTCAACTTCCGCGGCCGGACCAGCGAGGGTGACGTCATCGTCAAGGCGATGCGCCCACAGGGCGAGCCCGCCCTCGTCGACCAGCAATGCGCCGCGATCAGTCACGCGCTCGCCGCCGATCCGACATTGCCGCTGCCGCGCCTCCTTCCCGTTGGAGACAACCGCTTCTGGCAGAACGTGGCCGATACCCAGGGCCAGCAGCGCATGGTCTGGGTCCAGCGCGCCTTCACGGGCATCCCGATGGGCGAAGCCGGGCCGCAGCCGCCCGCCGTCCTCGCCGAGCTGGGCTCACTGACCGCGCGGCTCGACCTTGCGCTCCGCGATTTCAAGGTCACGGCAGCACCGGATGCGGCAAAGTGGGACCTGACCGAAGCCGCCTGGATCAAGCCGCATCTCGACGTGCTGGAAGGTTCGCGCCGCGCGCTCGTGGCCGATATCGTCGCGGCCTTCGAGGCCCTCAAGCCCGCGCTCGACAAGCTGCCGTGCCAGACCATCCATAACGACCTCAACGACTTCAATATCCTCGTCGAGCCGCGCCTCGGCGAACCCGCACGCATCAGCGGCCTGATCGATTTCGGCGACATGACCCATGGCCCGCGCGTCTGCGAGATCGCCATCGCCGCGGCCTATGCCATCCTCGACCACGAAACACCGGAAGCCGCGCTCTCAGCCTTCGTCGCCGGCTATCACCGCGTCTCGGCCCTGAGCGCCGATGAGATCGGCCTGATCTGGCCGCTCGTCCGGATGCGCCTCGCGGTCAGCGTCGTGAACTCGACGATCGAGGCCAAAGGCCGCCCGAACGATCCCTATGTCACGATCTCGCAGGCTCCCGCCTGGCGCCTCCTCGAAAATCCCGCCATCGACGGCGAGTTGATGGGCGCGCGCCTGCGCAATGCCTGCGGCCTGCCGGTCACCGATGCCGTCGGGCGCATCGCAAGCTGGATCGCCGGACAGCGCGGCAGCTTCGCGCCCGTGCTTGGCCGCGCCCTCGACGGCCTGCCCGTTGGTTCGCTCGGCGTCGCCGAGGCGACGATCCCGCAGAACCCGTTCGAACTGCGCGCCGACGAGGCCCGCAATCTCGGCACCGGGCTCGGCATCACCTCGCAGTGGTGGCTCGGCCAGTACGGCGAGCCGCGGCTGGTCTATACCGACAAGGCTTTCCGCAAGGGCCGCTGGCTCGCCTCGAACCGGCGCACCATCCACATGGCCATTGATGTCTTCGGCCCGGCCGGCGAGCCCGTCCGTGCGCCTCTCGCCGGGCGTGTCGCGCTGGCGGAGAACCGCAAGGGCCATCTCGATTATGGCGGCGTCGTCATCCTCGAGCACCGCACGCCTGCCGGCGATGTCTTCCACACCCTCTACGGCCATCTCGCGGCGGACGGCGCGGCGAAGCTGAAGGCAGGCCAGGAGATCGCCGCCGGCGAGGCCTTCGCCAAACTCGGCCCGGCCGAGGAGAATGGCGGCTGGGAGCCGCATCTGCATTTCCAGCTCGCTCTGACGCTGGACGGCATGGGCCATGACTGGCCGGGCGTCGCCGATCCCGACGACTGGACGCTCTGGCAGGCGATCTGCCCGAACCCCGCCGCCCTGCTCAACCTGCCGGACGATGTCGTCGCCTATCAGGCGATCGACGAGGCCGCCCTGCTCACCGAGCGCAAGGCCCGCTTCGGCGCCAATCTCAAGCTCAGCTACAAGCGGCCGGTCACCTTCCTGCGTGGCTGGCGCCACCATCTCTTCGACGCGATGGGCCGGCCCTATCTCGACGCCTATAACAACGTGCCGCATGTCGGCCACGCCCATCCGCGCATCCGCAAGGTCGCGATGGACCAGCTCGCGCGGATGAACTCCAACACGCGCTATCTCCACCCGGCGCCGATGGCGCTGGCCGAGCGGCTGACGGCAAAGCTGCCTGGAGAGTTGGAGGTCTGCTTCTTCGTGAATTCCGGCTCGGAGGCGAACGAGCTGGCCCTGCGCCTCGCGCGTGCGGCCAGCGGCGGCTACGATATCGTCACGCCCGATCACGGCTATCACGGCAACACCACCGGCGCGATCGACATCTCCGCCTACAAGTTTAACAAGCCGAACATGGGCGGGCGCAAGCCCTGGGTACAGCTCGTCGACGTCGCCGACGACTATCGCGGCCGCTTCCGCCGCGACGATGCCGATCGGGCGCTCCACTACGCCGAGCAGGTCGACGGCGCGCTCGCGGCCATCGCTGCGCGCGGCGGCAAGGTCGCGGGCTTCATCGCCGAGACCTTCCCGAGCGTCGGCGGCCAGATCATCCCGCCGCCCGGCTATCTCGCCGCCGTCTACGAGCGCATCCGTGCCGCCGGCGGCATCTGCATAGCTGACGAGGTCCAGACCGGGCTGGGGCGCCTCGGCGACTATTATTTCGGCTTCGAGCAGCAGGCCGTGCGACCGGACATCGTCGTGCTCGGCAAGCCGCTCGGCAACGGCCACCCGATCGGCGCGGTCATCACCACCCGCGCCATCGCCGAGCGCTTCGCCGAGGGGCCGGAATATTTCTCGACCTTCGGCGGTTCGAACCTGTCCTGCCGCATCGCCGCCGAGGTGCTCGACATCGTCGAGGAGGAAGGGCTTTCGGCCAATGCCAAGGCGATGGGCGAGAAGCTGCTCGCCGGCATGCGCGCGCTGATGGCGGATTATCCTTGCGTCGGCGACGTCCGCGGCATCGGCCTCTTCCTCGGGCTGGAGCTGGTCACGGATCGCGAGACGCTGGAGCCCGCGACCGATGCGGCGGCCCATGTCATGAACCGCCTGCGCGACATGCGCATCCTCGTGGGGCGCGAGGGACCGGCCGACAACATCCTCAAGATCCGCCCGCCGCTGACGGTCGGCGCCGACGATGTCGAGATGATCCTCGACCGGCTCAGGATCTGCCTGCGCGAAGTCGAAGCCGCGCGTTAGCGCGGCCTTTCAAGCTCCGGCCCGCTTCTGGTGCAGCCGGAGCGCCCATGCCATCCTGCGTGCGGAGGAACGGCGATGGAGTTGAAATGGCTGGAGGACATGCTGAGCCTGTCGACCACGCTCAGCTTCTCGCGCGCGGCCCGTGAACGGAACATCACGCAATCGGCGCTCAGCCGGCGGATCAAGCAGCTCGAGGACTGGCTCGACTCACCGCTGTTCGATCGCAGCAGCTACCCGATCCGCCTCACCGAGGCCGGCCGGACCTTCCTGCCGCGCGCCCAGGACATCCTGAGGCAGGTGCACGGCGCAAGGCAGGAGCTGCGCCAGCAACATGAAGATGCCGCTGAGACGCTGGTCTTCTCCACGCTCAACACCCTATCGCTGACCTATTTCCCCAGCCTGATCCGCCGCCTGGAAGAGACGCTCGGCCCGCTGAAAACGCGGTTCTGCGACCAGCGCTCGTCCTTCGACGGCAATGTCGCGCTGCTCGACCGCGGCGAATGCGATTTCCTGCTGACCTATGCGCATGAGGCGGTGTCGCCGGAACTCGATCCCGAACGCTTCGTCTATCGCCGGCTTGGGAGCGAACGGGCGATTCCCGTATCGATTCCCGACGGCAATGGCGCGCCGCTTCATGCCTTCCGCTGCGGCGATGCGCCGGTGCGCCTGCTGAGCTATGGCAGCTCGACCTTCTTCGCGCGGCGGCTCGCACTGCTCTTCGCCGAGCGGCCGACGCCGCTGGTCACCGTCTACGAGAACCCGATGTCGGTCGGCCTCAAGGCCATGGTGCTCGCCGGGCGCGGCGTCGCCTGGGTTCCGGAAAGCCTTGTCGTCGAGGAATTGCGCAGCGGGCAGCTCGTGCCGGCGGCCGATACGTCCTGGTACGTCTCGGCCGAAATCCGGATTTACCGGGCAAGGCAGCAGAGCCGCCTCCCCCTCGAGCAGTTCTGGGCAGCCCTCGCCGAGAGCAGCCGAGCCGCGAAGCCGCAAACGCCTGCCCGCGCACCCGTGTCGGCGATCGCCTGACGCGTCCTCAATCCTGCCGGCGCGCTTCGAGGATCAGGCGCAGCAGGTGGCCGAACGCGAAGCGGCTCACCTCCGTGCCCTTGATGTCGGTGTTGACGCGGTGGACGATGACGAGGTCGAGCGACGGAATGACAAGACAGGTCTGCCCGCCGACGCCCTGAGCGCTGTAGCTGCCGGCCGGCAGCACGACGCCGGGGAAGCCCGCGCCAGAGCGCTCGGTCCACCACATATAGCCATAGCCGCCGCGCGGCCCGGCATCGGAAAGCGGCAGCACGCTGGTCGCGACCCAGTTGGCCGGGACGATCTGCTCGCTCTCCCAGCGGCCCTGCCGCAGGAACATCAGGCCGAAGCGGGCGAGATCGCGCGTCGACATCCGGAAGGGATAGGCGGGATGAACGGAGCACTCGTCCGGCTGCAGCCAGCCGTCGCGCCGGATGGCGTCGAGGCGGAAATCCTCCATGCCGAGCGGCCTCGCGATCCGCGCCAGGAAGTCGTCATGGATTCCGGCGCCGGTCAGCGCCGTGAAGATCGTGCCGAGCGCGTTGAAATCCCAGTTGTTGTACAGCCATAAGGTGCCCGGCGGCTGCGAATGACGCGGCGGCTTGATCGACTTCATCCAGGGCGATTCATAGCCGGCCGGATGGAAGATGCCCGAGCGCGCCGTCAGCAGGTCGTAGATCGTCGCGGCCTTCTCCAGGGTGCTGAGGCCTTCCTTGTCGTCGATGCCGAGATCGGCGAGCGTCCGCGACAGGTCGATCCGGCCGGCCTCCTCATGGATGCCGATCAGGGCGCTGAGGAAGCTCTTGCGAACCGAATGGCACTGGTAGCGATGCGCGAGATCGCCGCGGCTCGCCACCACGCGCCCGCCCTGCACGATCATCAGCGTCGCCGTCGAGATGGTATCGGCGAAGCGCCAGGCCCGGTCGAGCCCCCCGCGCGACCAGCCCGCAGCCTCCGGCGCGACGTTCTCCCAGCCCTTCGCAGGCCAATGCTCCGCACCCAGGGCTTCGCCTGTCATCACTGCCTCGTCCATCATCTGATCCTCCACAGCCCGGCCGCTCACGCGATCGGGCGATAACCGACGCTCGCCTCGAGGAACTCGCGCGTATAGGGCTCATGCGCCCGGCCGGCCCTGACGTCGGCCGCGCTCATCTCCTCGAGAATGCGGCCTTCGCTCATCATCGCGACGCGCTCGCAGAGATGCGTCACGACCGCGAGATCGTGGCTCACCATCAGATAGGTCAGGTCGCGGTCGCGGCGGAGCTGCTTCAGCAGGTTGAGGATTTCCGCCTGCACGGAGACGTCGAGCGCCGAAGTCGGCTCGTCCAGCAGCAGCAGCTCCGGCTCGATGATCAGCGCCCGCGCGATCGCGACGCGCTGGCGCTGCCCGCCCGAGAGCTCATGCGGGAAGCGATAGCGGAAGGAGGGCCCGAGGCCGACGGCGGTCAGGATCTCGTCGATGCGCTCTTGCGGCCGGTCGAAGCCGTGGATCTTCAGCGGCTCGGCCAGCACGTTCTGCACCATCTTACGCGGGTGCAGCGAGGAATAGGGGTCCTGGAACACCATCTGTACGCGCCGGAAGAAGGCCTTGTCGCGCTTGTGCGGCACCTCCCGATCCTGGAAGCTGATCGTGCCGCCATATTCGCTGTTGAGGCCGGCGAGCGCGCGCAGCACGGTCGACTTGCCGCAGCCGGATTCGCCGATCAGCCCGAAGGCCTCGCCATGCCCGAGCGTGAAGGAGACATCGTCCACCGCCTTCAGCATCGAGCGGCCACGACCGAAGACGACCGAGAGATGGCTGACCGTCAGCGCGGCCGGGCGGTTCGCCGCCGGAGCGGGATCGACAGCGCTCATGTCCGGCTCCCGCTCTGCAAGGTCGGTCCATCCAGCCAGGCCGGGTCGCGGCTCGGCACCTGCAGCATGTCGGCCTGCCGGTCGAGACGCGGCAGGCTGTCGAGCAGCGCGCGCGTGTAGGGATGGCGCGCATTGTGGAGTTCCCGCGCCGGGATGTCCTCCATGATCCGGCCGGCATACATCACCAGCACGCGGTCGCAGAAATCCGCCACGAGATTGAGGTCGTGGCTGATGAAGATCAGCCCGGCGCCGCGCCGCGTCACCAGCTCGTCGAGGATGCTCAGCACCTGACGCCGGATCGTGACGTCGAGCGCCGAGGTCGGCTCGTCCGCGATGATCAGGTCGGGCTCGGGGATCAGCATCATCGCGATCATGATGCGCTGGCCCATGCCGCCCGAGACCTCGTGCGGGAAGAGCTTGAAGACGCGGGCGGGGTCGCGGATCTTCACCGCCTCCAGCATGGCGAGCGCTTTGGCTTCTGCCTCCTTGCCGCCGACCTTGTGGTGCAGCCGGTAGGCCTCGGTGATCTGCTCGCCGACCCGCATCAGCGGATTGAGCGAGAATTTCGGGTCCTGCAGGATCATCGAGATGCGGTTGCCGCGGATGCTCCGCATCTGGCGTTCGCTGGCCGCGAGCAGGTCGATCCCGTCGAAGGACAGCTTCCTGGCGGAGATCGTCGCCGCCTTCGGCGTCAGCTTCAGGATCGTCCGCCCCGTCAGCGACTTGCCGGAGCCGGATTCGCCGACGATGCCGACCTTCTCGCGGCCGACGCTGAAGGAGATGCCGCGCACCGCCTGCACCGAGCGATGCGCGCCCTTGAAGGTGACGGAGAGGTCCTCGACCTCGAGAAGCGGCTTATCCATGACGGGGGTCCAGGATGTCGCGCAGGCCGTCGCCGAACAGGTTGAAGGCCAGGCTGGTGACGAGGATGGCGAGGCCGGGAATGCCGGCGATCCAGCCATTGGTCAGGATGAACTCGCGGCCCGACGCCAGCATCGCCCCCCATTCCGGGCTCGGCGGCTGCGCCCCCAAACCGAGGAAGCCGAGGCCGGCCGCAGTCAGGATGATCGACGCCATGTTGAGGGTGATGCGCACCACGACGGAGGGGATGCACATCGGTACGACATGGCCGAGGATGATCCGCAGCGGCGACGCGCCCTGCAGGCGAACCGCCGCGATATAGTCCGACTTGCGGATCGACAGAGTCTCGGCTCGCGCCAATCGCGCGATCGGCGGCCAGGCGGCGAGCGCGATCGCAATGATCGCGTGGTCGATGCCCGGTCCCAACGCTGCCACGAAGGCGAGCGCCAGCACCAGGCTCGGGAAGGCCAGGAAGATATCGACGATGCGCATCAGCACGGTATCGACCCAGCCGCCGAGATAGCCGGAGGTCGTACCGACGATCAGCCCGAGCGGCGCCGCGATCACCGCCGTCAGCAGGGCGATGTAGAGCGTGATCCGCGCGCCGAAGACCAGCCGGCTGAAGATGTCGCGGCCGAGCTCGTCGGTGCCGAACCAATGCGCGGCGGAGGGCCGCTGCAGGCGCATCGTCAGGTCCTGCGCGTAGATGTCATGCGTCGCGATCAAGGGCGCGAACAACGCCGTGAGCGCGATCAGCACGATGATGGCGAGGCCGAACAGGGCGGCGGGATTGGCCTTGAGCCGCCACCATTTCAGCGACAATTGCTGCATCCGCGCCTGGAAGGGCGAGGACGGGACGGGCGCGGCGAGCCAGGCCTTGAGGCCTTGCGCGCCGGCCTGGTCGATGGGTTGTGGTGCCATGGCCATGCCTCAGCGGGTCCGCGGGTCGAAGACCCGGTAAAGCAGGTCGCACAACAGGTTGAGCGTCACGAAGATGACGCCGACGAGCAGCGTGCAGCCGACGACCGCGTTCATGTCGCCAGCGAGCAGCGCATTGGTCAGGTAGCGGCCGAAGCCCGGCCAGGCGAAGACGGTCTCGGTCAGCACCGCGCCTTCGAGCAGGAAGGCGTAGGACAGCGCCACCACAGTCACCACCTGCACGGCGATGTTGCGGAAGGCATGGCCCCAGACGGTTCGCGCCCACGATAGGCCCTTCACCCGCGCCGTCACGACATATTCCTGGCTGAGCTGCTCCATCATGAAGCTGCGGGTCATACGGCTGATATAGGCGAGCGAGCTGAAGGCCAGGATCGAGGCCGGCAGGATGATGTGCGACACGGCATTGCCGAACATCTCCCAGTTGCCGGCGAGCAGGCTGTCGATCAGCAGGAAGCCGGTGACCGGTTCGAGGTCGAACTCATAGGTGAAGTCGATGCGGCCGGGGCCGCCGACCCAGCCTAGCGTCGCGTAGAACAGCACGAGCCCCATCAGGCCGAGCCAGAAATTCGGCGCGGAATAGCCGATCAGGCCGACGACCCGAACGATCTGGTCGAGCCACGATCCACGATACATCGCCGAGAGCACGCCGAGCGGAATGCCCAAGCTCGTGCCGATCACGATCGCGACGCTGGCGAGCTCGATCGTCGCCGGGAAGACGCGGGCGATGTCGGCCATCACCGGCTTGCCGGTGGTCAGCGCCATGCCGAAATCAAGATGCAGCACGCCCCAGATATAGCGGCCGAACTGGACATAAAGCGGCTGGTCGAGACCGAGCTGCTTGTACATCGCCTGATAGGCTTCCTGGGTCACGTTGTCGCCGAGCACGGCGACGACGGGATCGAGCGGCAGCAGGCGGCCGATGAAGAAGGTCAGCGCCGCCAGCCCGAGAAGGGTGACAGCGAAGGAGGCGAGCGTTCGGCCCGAAGCCTTGAGCCAGGACGGAAAGATGGTCCGTCCCGGATCGGAGCTATGACCGGACGCGGCGATGGCGGTCCGGGACATCGTAGCGGCCTTACTTGGTCGCCAGCTCGTAATAGGCCCGGAAGCCGTTCCAGGTCCACGACTTCAGGTCCTTGCGCACGCCGGCGACGCTGTTCATCTGGAACATGAAGGCCATCGGCCCCTTTTCCATGACCTCCTTCTGGATCGTGGCGTAAAGCGCGTCGCGCTTGGCCGGGTCTGCCTCCAGCAGGGCCTCGTCGATCTGCTTGTTGAGCGCGAGATCCTGATAGGCCGAACGCCAGCTTGGATACTGCGTCTGCTTGGCTTCCGGCCGGTTGTCGGGATTGAACACCAGGCGCGAGGCGTTGCCATGCGCGTCCGGTACGCCGGTCTGCCAGGCCAGCATCGCCGACTGGTATTCGCGCCCGCGCACCTTGCTGAAGAGCTGGGCATTGGCCATGCGCTCCAGCGAGAGCTTGACGCCGACCTTGGCGGCGTTCTGCTGCACGCTCTGGGCGATCGGATTGGCATGGGGCAGCGTTCCGAAGAGCACGCTCGCCTCGAAGCCGTTGGGATAGCCGGCTTCGGCCAGCAATTGCTTGGCCTTGTCGAGATCGAGCTTGAAGGGCTGCCCCTCCTTCGCGTCGAGGGCGCCGACAGCGCCGAGCTGGGCGAAGCTGGCGCGGGGCACGCCGAGATAGGTCATCACCGTCTTGCCGAGGCCCTCGTAGTCGATGAGGTAGCGCATCGCGAGGCGGACCTTCTCCTTCGAGAACGGACCGTCCGCGACGTTGAAGCCCCAGTAGAAGAGCTGCGGCCTGAGCACCTTGACGATCGAGACGTCCTTGGAGCCTTCCAGGTCCTTCAGATCTTCCGGCGTCAGGTCGCGGGCGACATCGACATCTCCCTGGCTGAGCAGCAGGCGCTGGGTGCCGGGTTCGGCGACATGGCGGATCAGGATGCGTTTCAGGCCGGGCGCCTTGCCCCAATAGCCGTCATTCGCCTCCAGCACGATCGACTCGCCGGCATTCCAGCGCGTCAGCTTGTAGGGGCCGACGCAGGCCGTGCGCGTCGCCAGATACTTGTTGCCGAGATCGCTGCCCTGCTCGTTCGCCATCAGGGTCTTCTTGTCCATCACCATGGAGACCCGGTTGGCGGCGATCGACTGAAGCACGAGCGTCGTCGGATAGGGCTTGTCGAGCTTGAACGTGACCGTGTTGTCGCCGGCGACGATGGTCTGCTCGACATTGTCCTTGGTGAAACCGAACTCGGTCAGCGTCGCCGCATTGCCGAAGTTCAGCTTGACGACGCGGTGCAGCGACCAGGCCACATCCTCGGCCGTGACGGGGTTGCCGGAGGGGAATTTCGCACCCTTGTGCAGGTGGAAGGTGATTTCCTTGCGATCGGGCGAGACATCCCAGCGCTCGGCGAAGCTCGGCTGGACCTTGCGCTCGTCGGCGGGGTCGAAATCGACCAGCGTGTCGCAAGTGTTCTGCAGGATCTCGTTGGTCACGACCTCGCCGACCTGGGCAGGGTCGAAGGTGCTGATCGCGTCGACATTCCAGGCCATCACCAGCGCATTCTTCGGCGTCGCGGCGAAGGCCGCTCCCGCGCCGGCGCAAAGCGCGGCAACCGCCGCGGCGGAGAGGAGCCTGCGCCCGGCGGAGCGTCGCTTGGTTCCGGTCACGTCGTTTCGGTTGGTCATGTTCTCGATCCCGCTCTTTGATTATCGTTGGACTGGAAATGCATCGGCCGCCGGGAGCAGCCCGCGCGGCTGCCCCCGGATGATGCCGGCTCAGGCGGCCTGCGGCCGCGGCTTGATCGGCGGCTTCACCTCGGCCGGGATCGGGCAGACATAGGGCGTCCGCGTCACCCTTTCCTGATGGTCCTTCTTGGCGCGCGCCAGCAGCGTCTCGTCGCTGATCACGTCGACCGCGGTCGCCGCCATGATCTTGGCGGCATGGACCATGCCCTTGTGCGCGGCCGGGGCCTTGCCCTGCGCCGTGATCTGCCAGGAATGGCCGGGCGTGCCGATGGCATGGGTCGCGACCCGCGCCTGTATGGTCGGCACCTTCCAGCTGACATCTGCGACATCGGTCGAGCCGATCATCGGCACGCCGCGCGTGCCCTGCGGCACGACGAAATCGCAAAGCGGCGTGTTCTCGCGCGGCGCGATCCCGGTCTTGCGGTAGTCGTTGAGGATGTCGGCCGGGCCGAGCGTCGCCTGGATCTTGGCCGCATAGGCCTTGTCAGCCTCATCGAAGGGTACGGGGCCGAGCCGCTCGATGTTCTTGAACATCGCGTCTTCCAGCGGCGTGTTGCCGAGCATGTTGGAGACCGCGCTCATGATCGAGATCGAGACCGCGGTCTCGGTCATCAAGGCCGCGCCCTCGGCGATCTTCTTCACGCGCTCGTTGAGTTCCAGCATGCCGGCCAGGTCACGCGCGCGGATGGCGTAGCGCACCTTGGCCGAGGCCTGCACGACGTTGGGCGCAATGCCGCCGGCATCGAGATAGGCGTAGTGGATGCGCGCATCCGACGGCATATGCTCGCGCATGTAGTTGACGCCGACATTCATAAGTTCCACCGCATCGAGCGCCGAGCGGCCGAGATGCGGCGCAGCCGCAGCATGCGAGGCGCGGCCGGTGAACTGGAAATCCATCCTGGTATTGGCCAGCGACAAGGCATCGTCGACCTTGGTCATCGTGGCCGGGTGCCAGGATATCGCTACATCGACATCATCGAAGGCGCCGGCCCGCACCATGAAGGCCTTGGCCGCGCCGCCCTCTTCCGCCGGGCAGCCGAAATAGCGCACGCGCCCCGGCCGCCCGGTCCTGGCGAGCCAGTCCTTCACCGCGGTGGCCGCCAGCAGCGCGGCCGAGCCCAGCATGTTGTGGCCGCAACCATGGCCGTGCCCGCCGGCCTCGACCGGTTTCGGCTCGGCGATACCAGCCTCCTGGCTCAGGCCCGGCAGCGCGTCGTATTCGCCGAGGATGGCGATGACCGGGCCGCCCTCGCCCGCCTCGCCCATCACGGCAGTCGGAATGCCCGCGACGTTCTCGGTGATGCGGAAGCCCTGCTCCTTGAGCATCGCGATATGCTCGCCGACCGAGCGGTACTCGGTATAGGCGATCTCGGGCATGCCCCAGACGCGGTCGCTCAGTGCCTCGAAAGGCTGCCGCTTGGCATCGACCAGCTCCCAAATGATCTCGGAATTCTGCATGGCTGGTATCCCTTCTACAGATGCTCTCGCAGGAAACGGGCCACCCCGCCGAAAACGGTGCGCCGGTTCTCGATCCGGGCGAAGCCGTGGCCCTCATGCGGGATGCGCACATACTCGACCGGCCGGCCGAGACCGCGCAGCACGGAATAGATCATCTCGCTCTCGCCCGGCGGCACGCGGGGGTCGTCGAGTCCCTGCGCGATGAAGAGCGGCACGCGGATGCGGTCGAGCTTGTGGATCGGCGAGAAGCGGATCAGGTTCTCGCGGTCGACGACCGGATCGCCATATTCGACGGCGCGCAGATAGCGCCGCCACGGCCCAGTCGTCTGGAGCAGCGTCAGGAAATTGGCGATGCCGTAGAATTCGATGCCGACCTTCCACAAATCCGGCTGCTCGGTCAGCGCCGCCAGCACCATGAAGCCGCCATAGGAGCGGCCATAGACGGCGACGCGCTCATCATTCACATCCGACTGCTCGCGCAGCCAGAGCCTGACCGCCTTGAGATCGGCGACGCTGTCCATGCGCAGATGCTTGTCGTCGAGATGGTGGTAGCTGCGGCCATAACCGGTCGAGCCGCGCACGTTCGGCGCGATCACCATGATGCCCTGGCTCAGGAAGAACTGCAGGTCGGCCCGGAAGATCGGGGTCCACTGCGCCTCCGGACCGCCATGCACGACGACGACAGCGGGATAGCCGCCCTTGGGCGCCTTGCCGCGCGGCCAGTAGACGAAGAACGGCACGTCGAGCCCGTCGAAGCTTTTCGTGCTGGCGACCGTCGGCTCGACGAAGCCGGCCGGGGCGAGCCCGGCTTTCGAGGCATCGGTCAGGCGCTTCACCTGCTTCGAAGCGATATCGAAACGCCAGATATCCGGCGAGGAGGTCGAGCCATCGAGCGGGAAGACGAGTCCCGATCCATCCGGCAGCCAGGCGACGGAGCCGATCGAACCGGCAGGAAATCCCTCGACCTCGAACTCGGCCCCATCTGCGATGTCCCGCACGAAGATGCGGTTCCAGCCGCGATCATTCGCGACATAGGCGAGGCGGTTCTGGTCCGGCGCCAGCGCCATGGCCTCGATATCCTGCCCGTCGCGCTCGACGACCCAGTTCAGCGCGCCGTCTGCCGCCGAACGGAAGGCGACGCTGAGAAATTCCCGGCCCTGGTCGGTGATCGTGAAGAAGCCGCTGCCGTCCTTCTTCATCCGGTTGGCGGCATAGCGGGCGCGGCCCTCATGCGGCAGCAAGGCCTCTCGCGCCCCGCTTTCGAGATCGAGCCGATAGAGGTCCTGATCGTTCATCGCGTGGGTGGCGTCGGCCACCAGCAGCGAGCGCCCGTCCGGGAAGAAGGCGACGGCCTCGCGATAGCCGCTGCCTTCGAACACGCGCCGCGCCGCCCGCGTCGCCATGTCCATCACATAGATGTCCATATGCTCGCGGTCGCGCGCGTTCGAGGCGAAGGCGATGCGCTGCCCATCCGGCGCCCAGCAGCCCCAGACATGCACGACGGTCGGATCGTCGGTCAGCGGCTGCGGCACGCCCGACGCGCCCGGCACGAGCCAGAGCTGATGCCGCTCGTCGCCGCCGCAATCCATCGTGAAGAGCAGGTCGCGGCTCTTCGGGTTGAAGGCAATCGAACCGACCGGCTCCGGCATGTCGGTCAGGCGCCAGGGCGCCCCGCCGGCGAGCGGCCGGAGCCAGATCTGGTGCGTGCCGCTCTCGTCGCTGAGATAGGCGAGAAGCTCGCCATCCGGCGCCACCGCCGGGCTCTTGGCGCTGCGGATTTCGAGATAGGGCGCGATGCCTTGGCGGATCTGGCTGGCGGCTTCGGACATGGTGTTTCCTTCAGGCCGCGAGGGCCGGCATCGAATCGCGCAAGCGATCGGTCGCATCGCGCAGCGCCAGGGACAGGGCCGGCGCGCTCGGCGTTGCCGCGTGGTTGGCCTCGGTCACGATGGTGAAGCGCGCCTCGGGCCAGGCTGTCTTCAGGCTCCAGGCCGTGCACATCGGCGTCACGATGTCGTAGCGACCCTGCACGATCTCCGCCGGCAGGTGGCGGATGCGCGAGACGTCGCGCAGCAATTGGCCGGGTTCGAGAAAGGCGCCGTTGACGCAGTAATGCGTGAAGATGCGGGCGAGCGCGAGCGCGGCATCCGGCTCGGTCAGAGCCGCGACATGCTCGGCATCGGGTAGGAAGGTCTGCGTCTTACCTGAGAATGTCCTGAGGCTTATCGCAGCCGCCATCTGCTGCTCGCGGTCGGGGCCGGTCAGCCGGCGGTAATAGGCACCCAGCAGGTCGCCGCGCTCCGCTTGCGGCACGAAATTGGCGAAGACCTCCCAATGGTCCGGGAAGATCGTGCGCGAGCCGTGGAACCACCAGTCGATCTCGGCGCGCTCCGCCATGAAGATGCCGTGCAGGCGAAAGCCGAGGCAGCGCTCGGGATGGGCCTGTCCATAGGCGAGGCCGAGGCAGCTCCCCCAGGAGCCGCCCGTGACGAGCCAGCGCGCGATGCCGAGATGCTCCCGGATGCGTTCGAGATCAGCGATCAGCGCCTGCGTGGAATTGCCGGCGAGCTCCGCCAGTGGGCTAGAGCGCCCGGCCCCGCGCTGGTCGAAGGTCACGATCCGGAAGGCGGACGGATCGAAGGTCTTGCGCTGGGCCGGCTTGGTGCCGCCGCCCGGCCCGCCATGCAGGAAGACCACGGGAATGCCGTCGGGATTGCCGCTCTCTTCGACATGGAGCTCATGTCCGTCCCCGACCGGCAGGCGCAGGGAACGATAAGGCTCGACCGCCTCGTAGAGAGTGCTGTAATCGTCTGGCACGCCGGGCTCCGCCGAACCGGAGCGCCGCAGCACGCCCCTGATGACGGGAGGATGGCACGCCCGAAGCGCCGCTGGCCAATGCATTCGCTGCGCATTGTTATGATGATCTGGAATAGATTGCGGCAAGTTGCCCGCTATTTTTTGGCCCATTCCCGCAGCCCGCATTCCGCTTTGCCGCTCAGCGCGGGGGGGGCACCAACATCGCCTCGCACGAAGACAGTACGGCCGTTAGAATGCCTTGCTGCCCACTCCCTGGAGGATTGTTTGCACAGCCCGGCGCCTTCCGTTTCCCGCCTCGATCTCCCCGGTTTCGCCGGCGCGCTCCTGCTCGGCCCCTGCCCCGGCCGGCGCAAGGAGACGCTCGATAAGGCCGCATCGCGGGTGGCGCTGACCGAAGATCTGTCGCGGCTCGCTGCCTTGGGCGCGCGCGGCCTGCTCAGCCTCGTGGAAGCCAGGGAATTTCCGGAAGGCTTCGCCAGCACCATCCATGCGGCCGGGCTGGAATGGACTCATCTCTCGATCCCCGATTACGGCGTTCCGGATGCGGGCTTCATGACCGGCTGGCGCAAGCTCGATCTGGCGCATCGCCTCCGCGAAGGCGAGGTTTGGGCGATCCATTGCCGCGCCGGCCTCGGCCGCACCGGCACCATCGCCGCGCTGCTGCTCGTCGAGAACGGGGAAAGTGCGGCAGACGCAATCGCAGTGATCCGCCGCGAGCATGACCCGGCCGCAGTCGAGACCGGGGCTCAGGTTGCGTTCCTGATCGCGCAGGAACAAGGCGCAATCCGGTCTGCTGCCGCTGACGCTTCCCGGTGATCGGCGCAACAAACCGGCACGGCGCCGCTTGCAGCGGCGGCAAAGGCGCTTAGGCTGCCCCGAACGATCAGCCGAATCCGACGAAGGACTGAAGCCGTGCCGATGCCGACCCGACCGCCTTGCCCGGGCGAAACACGATCGCCGAGGCCGTGATGGAGGATCGTGTCAACGCCTTCGTGCCGGGCCCGCGCATCCGCATTCTCGGCAAGCCGGGCGGATCGCTCTCGGGTCTCACCTTCGCGGTCAAGGATCTATTCGACGTCGAGGGCACGCCGACCGGCGGCGGCAATCACGACTGGGCGCGGGCCAACCCCCTCCCGGAGCAGCATGCCTGGGCGGTGCAGACGCTGCTCGATGCCGGCGCCGAGCTCATCGGCAAGACCATCACCGATGAGGTCTCGCTCGGCATTCTCGGCGAGAACGCCTTCGACGGCACGCCCCTGAACACGGCCGCGCCCGACCGCGTGCCGGGCGGCTCCTCCTCCGGCTCGGCCGCGGCCGTCGCCGCCGGGCTCTGCGACACTGCGCTCGGCACCGATACCGGCGGCTCGATGCGCGTGCCTGGCAGCTTCTGCGGGCTCTACAGCATCCGCCCGACCCATGGCCGGCTCGACCTGACCGGCCTGATGCCGCAGGCACCGAGCTCGGACACAGCCGGCTGGTTCACCCGCGACGCCGCGACCTTCGCCCGCATCGGCACGGCGCTGCTCGGCGAAGCGCCCGGCCCGCTGCCCACGAAGCTCCTCGTCGCCACCGACGCTTTCGGCTTCGCCGACGACCCCGAAGTGGCGGCGGCACTGCAGCCGATAGTCGACCGGCTCGCCCGCGTGCTCGGTGCTGTGCCGCGCGACGAGATCATGGCGCCGCAGGGCCTGTCCGTCTGGGCGCGGGCGCAGCGCAGCCTGCAGCCGGTCGAGGCCTGGCAGACCTTCCGTCCCTGGATCGAGCGGGACAATCCGCGCATGGCCTTCACCGTCGCGGCCGGGCTGATCGCCGGCTCGCAGGTCCCGGTATCCGAGCAAAACTGGGCCGCCCTGATGCGCGAGGAAGCCCGCGCGCGGCTGCGCTACCTGCTGCCATCAGGCACCATTCTGTGCCTGCCGACGACGCCCTTCCCCGCGCCCTTGCGCGGTCTGCCGATGCCGGTTCTCCGGCCAATGCGGGATCGCATCACCTGCCTTTGCGCGCAGGGTGGGCTTGCCGGCCATCCACAGGTCAACCTGCCCGGCGCCCTCGTCGACGGCGCGCCCATCGGCCTGTCCATCATCGGAGCGCGCGGCAGCGATGCCAGCCTGATCGCCGTCGCACAGGCCATGGAGGCCGCCTCATGACAGACCTGACCCCGAACATTCCCGAAGTCGTGGCCGAGATCAGCACCCTGTTCGAGGCCTACGAGCAGGCCCTGATCGACAAGAATGTCGATGTGCTGGATGCAGCCTTCTGGAACAGCCCCTACACGATCCGCTACGCCCTGCACGAGAACGGCTACGGCTTCAAGGAGATCCACGGCCATCGCGTCGCCCGCCCGCCGGGGCCGGGCATCAAGGAGAAGCGGATCAGGCTGGAGATCCTGACGCTGGGACGCGACATCGCCACGGTGAATTTGGAGTTCAAGGTGCGCGGGCGCGACGTCATCGGCCGGCAGAGCCAGAGCTGGGTCCGCTTTCCCGAGCTGGGCTGGAAGGTAGTCTCCGCCCATGTCTCGACGATGGAGGGGCCGCGCCTCTGGTAGGCACGGCCCGAGGCGTCAACGCTTGCGGACGAACTCCGTCCGCAGCACGAGCCCCTTGATCGTGTCGTGACGACAGTCGATTTCCTCGACATTCTCCGTCAGGCGGATCGTGCGGATAACCGTGCCCTGTTTCAGGGTCTGGTTGGCGCCCTTCACCTTGAGGTCCTTGACCAGGACCACGGAGTCTCCGTCAGCGAGCACGTTGCCGGCGGCATCGCGCACCACGGGAGCCGCGGCAGCGGCCGCCTGCTTCACGTCCGAGGCCGGGCGCCATTCCCCGGTCGCCTCGTCATAGATGTAATCGTCGTCGGACATGTCGTTCCCGTCTTGCGGCCGGGCACTCGCGTTTCGCCCGGTCAGGCGGGGTTACACGATGCCCGCCTGCTTCGCCAAATCGACGGCTAGACGGTGCCCAGCGGCCGCTCCGCCATTTCCTTGGCGATCGTATCGTCGATCGGCGTCTCATAGGTCATCAGCAGGTAGCCGAGCACCGAATAGAAGCCTACCGTCGCGATCAGATCGAACACCGCCTCGCGCCCGATCGCCGCGGCGAGCTCCGCTTCGAGCGCGAGCGACAGGCGCTTGTCGATGAAGAGCGCATCGACCGCCCGCACGATCAATCCGTCCTCGCCCTCCGGCTCGCCGCGCAGCGCCGCGATGCGCTGATCGCTCATCCCGAGCACCCGCGCGCGGCTGACATGATGCGCCCATTCATAGGGCGAGCCCATGCGGTGCGCCGCACGCAGGATCACCACCTCCGAGCGCACCGGGCCGAGCGCGCTGTCCTTGACGATGTGCTGGCGCAGCGGGCCCCAGGCCTTCAGCAGCGCCGGGTGATGCGCCATCGTCCGGTAGACATTGAGCGCGCCGGCAAAGCCGGTCTTCATCTCGGCGATCGCCTCGGGCCAGTCAGCATCGCTGATCGGCGGGCAGGGAGAACTCGTCATCGGCTATCTCGCGGAGGTCAGGCGTTGAGGTATTTGGCGTAGAGGGCCGGCACGCGATCGGCCCAGATACCGGTGAAGCTGCGATAGCGCGCGACCTCGGCGAGGTCGATCTCGACGCGCAGCACGTCCTCGCGATCATGGTCGAGCGCGCCGAGCACGCGGCCATCCGGCGCCACCGCACAGGAGCGGCCGAAGAAGCGCTGCCCGCCGCGGCTGCCGCTGCGGTTGCAGCTCAGGAAGAACACGCCGTTCTCGGTCGCCCGCGTATAGGCGCGGTGGACGAAGAGGCCCTCGTCGCTCACCGGCGCATTCTCCGCCCCGAACGAGGCCCAGACCGAGGTGACGATGCTCGCACCCTGCAGCGCGAGGATGCGGGTGATCTCGGGGAAGCGGATGTCGTAGCAGACCTGCATGCCGAGCCGCGTGCCGAAGACGGGATAGGTGTCGATGCTGTCCCCGCCGGTGAAGAACAGCTTCTCGTTCTGCCATTGGTGGATCTTGGTGTAGTCGCCGATCACACCCTCCGGCCCGATCAGGAGCGAGGCATTGCGCATCACGCCCGCGCGCAGGCTGTCGCGCAGGCCGAGCCCGATGATGAGATGCACGCGGTGCCTCGCAGCAAGCGCGACGAGCGCCTTGATCTCCTCGCCGTCTGGCGCCGCGCAGGCCTCGTAAAGCGCCGCCCCAAAATGCGGGACGTCGCTGACGACGGCGCCGCCCGGCACCAATGGCTCGACATAGCCGGTATTGGCCAGTTCCGGGAACAGGATGAGCTGCGCGCCCTTTGCGGACTCGCATGCGACGAATTCGTGGATGCGCCGGAAGTTCTCGGCCGGCGCCAGGGACTGGACGTCCATCTGGACGAGGCTGGCGGAAATCATGCGGTGGCTCCAGCGATGCGGCGGCCGGCCGCGAAATCCCAGTCCCGGCCCGGCGCCGCGTTGATCAGGGCACGGGTATATTCGTGGCGCGGCTGGCCGAGAACCTCGGCCGCCGGCCCCATCTCGACGACGCTGCCGCGCTGCATCACCATCACCTCGTCGCAGACCTGCGCGGCGACGCGCAGGTCGTGGGTGATGAACAGCACGGCGAGATTGCGCCGCTCCTGGATTTCGGCGAGCAGCGCCAGCACCTGTGCCTGCACCGAGACGTCGAGCGCCGAGACCGCCTCGTCGGCGACGATGACCTCCGGCTCCATCATCAGGGCGCGCGCGATCGCGATGCGCTGGCGCTGGCCGCCGGAGAACTGGTGCGGGAAGCGTTCGAGGCTGGTGCTGGGCAGGCCGACCACCTCCATAAGCTCACCCGCGCGCTTCAGGGCGGTCTCGCGATCCTCGCCGAGATTCAACGGCCCCTCGATCAAGCTCTCGCCGATGCGCAGGCGCGGGTTGAGCGAGCGGTTCGGGTCCTGGAACACCATCTGCACGCGCCGTCGCGCCGGCGCCAGGGCCTGCTGGCCTTGGAGGTTGGCGATGTCCTGCCCGTTGACGCGGATCTCGCCGCCGGTCGGATGCTCCAATCGCATCAGGCAGCGCGCGACCGTCGACTTGCCTGAGCCGCTCTCCCCGACGATACCGAGCGTGCGCCCGCGCGCCAGCCCGAAGCTGACATCCTTCACCGCGCGCACGCTGCGGCTCTCGCGACCCATCAGCTTTCCGAGCAATGAGCCGAAGCTGAAGGTCTTCTCGAGATTGTTGATCTCCAGAACGGTCTCGCCCCCAGCGGAAGCGCGCGGCGCGCGGGGCGTCAGCGAGGGCACGGATTGCAGCAGGTCGCGCGTGTAGTCCTCGCGCGGGCGGCTCAGCACCTGCTCGACCGGGCCGGTTTCGACGATCTCGCCGCGGCGCATCACGCAGACCCGGTCGGCGATATCCACGACCACGCCCATATCATGGGTGATGAACAGGACGGCGGTGTTCTGCTTGTCCTGCAATTCGCGGATCAGGCTGAGGATCTGCTTCTGCGTGGTGACGTCGAGCGCCGTCGTCGGCTCGTCGGCGATCAGGAGCTTCGGCTTGAGGGCAAGCGCCATCGCGATCATCACGCGCTGGCGCTGTCCGCCCGAGAGCTGGTGCGGATAGCTGTCATAGATGCGCGCTGGATCGGGCAGATGCACCGCCTCGAAAGCAGCGAGCGCGGCCTCGCGGCGCTCCTTCGGCCGCATCTTCGTGTGCGCCCAATAGACCTCGTCCATCTGCAGCCCGATGGTCAGCACCGGGTTCAGCGCCGTCATCGGCTCCTGGAAGATCATCGCCATCTCGGCGCCGCGCAGCGCCTTGGTGCGGGCCGGCGTCGCCGTCAGGATATCCTCGCCGTTGAGCCGGACAGAGCCGGCCGTCGCCCGCAATTCGTCGCGCGGCAACAGGTCCATCGCGACCAGCGAGGTCACCGACTTGCCGGAGCCGGATTCGCCGACGAGGCAGAGCGTCTCGCCGGGATGGATGTCGAAGCTGATGCCCTTCAGGATTTCGGAGGGCTGACGCCCGCGTGTCGCGACCTTGAGATCGCGGACGGAGAGGACGGGCTGGGTCGCGGCGGTCGCCATCACGGAGCCCTCCCCTGCATCTTCGGATCGAGCCGGTCGCGCAGCGCGTCGCCGAGCAGGTTGATCGAGAGGATGCAGAGCGACAGCACGATCGCCGGCCAGAACACCAGCCAGGGATTGATCGCGAAATAGAGCCGCCCCTCGGCCATGATATTGCCCCAGCTCGGAACCTCCGTGCCGATGCCGACGCCGAGGAAGGACAGCGCCGCCTCGGTCAGGATCGCGGAGGCGTACATATAGGTGCCCTGCACGATCAGCGGTGCGATCGTCGTCGGCAGCAGGTGCTTGCGGATCAGCTTGGCCGGGCGCGTGCCGAGCAGCACGGCGGCATCGACATAGGTTTCCTCGCGCGCGGCAATGACGCGCGCCCGGACGAGACGCACTACCTGCGGGATCGCCGGGATCATGATCGCGATGATGACGGTCACGAGCCCGCCGCGGACCAGCGCGACGATGGCGATGGCGAGCAGGATGCCGGGAATCGCCATCAGCCCGTCCATCATCCGCATCAGCACGCCGTCGATGCCGCGATACCAACCGGCGATCAGCCCCAGCGGCAATCCGATCACGATGGCACCGATCGCGACGCCGGCACCGACCAGCAGTGAGACTCGCGCCCCGTAGAGGACACGCGAATAGAGATCGCGCCCGAATGAATCCGTACCCAACCAATAGGTGTCCGAGGCCGGCTTCAGTCGCATCGCGGCATTGAGCTTGGTCGGCTCGAAATTGGCGAGCTGCGGCGCGAACAACGCCATCACGATCACGGCGACGAGCACGATGACGGCCAGCACCGTCGTCCAGTGCGGCGGATTGTCGAGCAAGCGGCGGCGCGGATGCGCGCCCTGCGCGGGGTTCGACGAAGCGCTCATTGGTAGCGGATCCTCGGGTCGGTCAGGGCATAGGAGAGATCGATCAGGAGGTTGATCAGCACATAGGTGCCGGCCGTCAGCAGGATGATCGCCTGGATCAGCGGATAGTCGCGGGCGAGCACGCCATCGACCACGAGCCGCCCGAGACCCGGGATGTTGAACACGGTCTCGGTGACGACGACGCCGGAGACCATCATCGCGAAGCCGGTGCCGACTACGGTCAGGATCGGGATCGCCGCATTGCGCAGCGCATGACGGAACAGCACGATCCGCTCGCCCAGCCCCTTGGCGCGGGCCGTGCGGACATAGTCCTCGCGCAGCACCTCCAGCATCGACGCCCGCGTCATCCGCGAGACCAGCGCGATGTAGAAGAAGGAGAGCGCCAGCCCCGGCATGACGATGCGGTGGAAGAACGGGCCGAAGCCATCGGCCAGCGCCTTGTAGCCCTGCACCGGGAACCATTTCAGGTTCACCGCGAAGACCGCGATCAGCACGTAGCCGATCACGAAGATCGGCACGGAGAAACCGACGACCGAAAGCGCCATGACGAAGCGGTCGACCATGCCGCCATGGCGCCACGCGGCGAGCACGCCGAGCGGCAGCGAGATCACCACCGTGAAGATCATCGCCATCACCGCGAGCGCCAGCGTCGGGCCGATGCGCTGGCCGATCATCTCCAGCACCGGGCGCTGCGAGATCAGCGACGAACCGAAATCGCCCTCGGCCATATTGGCGATCCAGGCGAAGAACTGGCCGGCGATCGGCTTGTCGAGACCCAGATTCTCGCGGATGGCGGCAAGCTGCGCGGGCGTCGCCTGGTCGCCGGCAATCGCCTGGGCCGGATCGCCCGGCGTCAGCCGCAGCAGCAGGAAGACGAACAACGCCACGAAGAACATGACGGGGATCGCCATCGCGAGCCTGCGCAGGAAATAGGAAGCCATGGGATGCTCCACCTTTGGACATGCGCTGGAGAGGTCGATGTCGGCGAGGCAATCCGATGAAAAGCCTCGCGCCTATGCGTTTTGGTAGAAATCTGCGGTCATCCCGGACGGAGCGGAGATCCGGGATCCATGCGGGAACCTCGGTCGGAAGCGTTCCGGAATGGATCCCTGGTCAAGCGCGGGATGACCGCGTGTCTCCCTTCATCGGCTGGGCCGGAATGCCGAAGCCGGACCGGCGCATCAGCATTACTTGCTGACACCCCAGAACAGGGTGAGCGGGCCGGGTTGGAGGTTCTTCAGCTTGGCGCTCCAGGCGGCGACGGACTGGAACTCGCCGGCATTGAAGTAGAAGCCCTCGTCATAGGCGATCTGCTGGATCTCGCGGGCGATTGTCTTCTGCTCGCCGAGGGTCGAAGCCGTGATGTAGGCGCTGCGCAGTTCCTCGACGCGGGCGCTCTTCGGCCAGCCCGACCAGGCGTTATCCGTGCCGGAAGCGTCGAGCAGCGCATGCACGGTCGGGTTCCAGATGCCGGACACACCCCAATAGGTGAAGAACATGTTCCAGCCGCCCTGCGCCACCGGCTGCCAGCCGTTCTTGCGCGACTGCAGCGTCGCCCAGTCCATCGAGGCGACATCGACCTTGAAGCCGGCCTCGCGCAGACGCTCGGCCGCGACGATCGGCTGGGTCGAGAGGATGGTCAGGTCCGTCGGCTGCATCATCAGCACCGGCGTGCCGTCATAGCCGGACGCCTTGAGCAAGTCCTTCGCCTTGGCCATGCGCTCCTTGGCGCTGCCCTTGAGATATTCCGAGCCGGCATCGGAGGCGAGCGGCACGTCGCAGCCATAGACCGAGGCGCAGAGCTTGTAATACTGGCTGTCGCCGACCGCGGTCTGCATGAGCTGGTCCTGGTCCAGCGCATACATCGCCGCCTGGCGCACCTTCGGGTTGTCGAAGGGCGGCAGGCGATGGTTGAAGCGGCCGGTGACCTGGCTGCCCAGCGCATTGATGGCGCCGGTCTTGATCTCGTCATTGGCCTTGAGCAGCGGCAGCAGGTCGATCGTCACCTGCTCGATCAGGTCGACATCGCCGGATTGCAGCGCATTGATCGAGGTCTGCATGTCCGGCATCGCCTTCCACACGACCTTGTCGATGTTGACGGTCTTCCCGCCGGCGGTCCAGCTCATCGGCTCTGAGCGCGGCTTGTAGTCCTTGTTCTTGACATAGACGGCCTGGTCGCCCGGCCGGTACTGCTCCGCGACGAAGCGGAACGGGCCGGAGCCGATCATCTCGATGACCTGCTTGCCGGCCGGCGTCTCGGCGAGGCGCTTCGGCATCATGAAGGGCGGCACCGGCGAGGGCTTGGCCAGCAGCTCCAGAACCTGCCCGAAGGGCTTGGCCAACTTGATCACCAGCACCTTGTCCGAGGTCGCCTCGATCGAGGCGACATGCGCCATCATGGTGCGGGCGGCCCCGTCGTTCTCGCCCCAGCGCTTCAGCGAGGCCACGCAATCGGCGGCCGTGACCGGCGTGCCGTCATGCCATTTGAGGCCGTCGCGCAGCGTCAGCGTATAGGTCAACTTGTCGGCCGAGACGGCATAGTCGGCCATCTGCGGCTGCGGGTTGTATTGGGCGTCCATGCCGAGCAGCGTGTCGAACACCATGAAACCATGGGTGCGCACGATCTGTGCCGTGCTCAGGATCGGATCGAGCGTCCGGAGCGGTGCCTGCATGACGACGTTAAGCGTCGTCTCAGCGAAGGCCGGCAGCGCGGAAAGGGAGCCCGCGACCAGCGCGGCTGCCCCGAAACTCTTGAACCGAAACGTCATGTTATCCCCTCGTTTTTGGTTGCTTGGATGGGTCGAGCGTCGTCAGGCGGGCGCGTCGCTCCACGGATAGGCGCGCGCCGTATCAAGCTGGCGGTATGGGATCAGCCTGACATCGGCTGGGCCGAGATCGGGCGTATCGACCACGAGGATCCGGTCGGCCATCGGCTCGTAATAATCGCGGAAATGCGTCTTCGAGCGCAGCAGGATCACGTCGTAATCCTCCGGCCGCTCGTCGAAGATGAAGAACGGGTCGCCATCGACCGCGAAGGCGAAATGCGAGACCACGGACACGCGGATCGCGCCGATCTGGAGAAGGGCTGTCAGTCCGAGATCGACGAAGCTGCCGCGCTGGTAGCGACCCGACACCGTGTAGGATTTCGGCCCCGACCAGATGACCCGCGCCTTGGCCTCGACCGGCCCGCCGGTCTCCGGTGCCGTCTTGCCGGCGAGCCTGATCGTGATCTCGGCGCCCTCGCCCGCTTCATGGGCCTGAGCCACCGTCTCGGGATCAAGCAGGAACGGCACATTGACCCGCCCGACATCGCGGCGAAGCAGCGCCCGCAGCAGGTGGGTCGAGTCGTTCATCCGGTCGGCATGTTCGAGCAGCACGATCGGCCGGCCCTGCGCGGGCCTGCGCTCGATATCGGCCAGCGCCTCCTCGACGCTCAGGATCGGAATGGCGTTGGCGATGGCCTTCCGCGCCGCGCGCAGCCGGTCCGAGAAGGCCTGCGCCCTGGCCTCGGCCGCATCCTGCCCCGCCCAGTCCAGGCAGATCACCGACATGCCGGTATTGGCGCTGTCGGCATAAGAGAAGCCGGCCATGATCGAAATGTCGCAATCGCCGTCCTGCTCGGCGGCGCGCGCTTCCGCGATGATCGAGGCTAGCGGCTCCAGCGCCGTCGCCGACATGATCGAGGGAATGACGACATCAGGCCGCGCGACGGCAAGGCCCGGCCGGCGCCCCTCGCGCAGAAAGCGTAGCAGGGCGCGCGCCGCCCGCTCGCCGGTCTCGCCCATGTCGATATGCGGGGAATGGCGATAGGCGACGGCGATATCGGCACCGCGCAAGGTCTCGCGGTCGATATTGCCGTGATAGTCGAGCGCGATCGCGATCGGCAGCGCCGGAAAGGCCGCGCGCACCGCGTCGATGACATGCCGCTCGACATCGGCATAGCCGGGCGCCCAGCAGGCGCCGTGCAGGAACAGGATGACGCCGTCGAGCGGGCCGCTGCCAGCGAGCCCTGAGATGATCTTGCCGGTGTAATGCGCGACCGCAGCATCGCCCGCCGGCCCGAGCGCGCCGAGCAGCGTGTGGAACAGCGGCACGAATTCCGCGCCCTCCGCCTCGCAGATCTTCAGGCAGCCGCCCGGCACCGTATTGGTGTTGCGGAACCGCGCCGTCAGTTCCTGCCCGCGCACGCAGACGCGCTCGAACTCCGCCAGCTCCACGATCTGCGGAACGGCCGTAACTGATTCGAGGTTGAAGCCGGCGAAGGCGATGCGCGGAGCCATGCCAGCCGTCAGCCCTTGACCGCCGCGTCGATGGCGCCGGCGATCCGCTCGACGATCTGGTCGATCTCTTCCGGCGCGATGATGTAGGGCGGCGCCAGCAGGACATGGTCGCCCTGGCGGCCGTCGATGGTGCCGCCCATCGGGTAGCACAGCAGGCCGCGCGCCATCGCTTCCTTCTTGATCCGGGCGTGGATCTTCAGCGCCGGATCGAAGGGCGTCTTGGTCTCCTTGTCGGCGACGATCTCGATGCCGCGGAACAGCCCGCGCCCGCGGATATCGCCGACATGGGGATGCTGGCCCAGCCGCGCATCGAGCCCGGCCTGCAGGCGTTCGCCCATCTGGCGGACGTTTTCCATCATCTCCGGCTGCGAGATCAGCTCGACGACCTTGAGCGCCGCCGCCGCCGCCATCGGGTGGCAGATATAGGTATGGCCGTGCTGGAACAGGCCCGAACCCTCGGCGAAGGCGCGGTAGATCTTGTCGGAGAGCAGCACGGCGCCGATCGGCTGGTAGCCGCCGCCGAGCCCTTTGGCGATGGTCACGAGATCGGGCGAGATGCCCTCCTGCTCGCAGGCGAAGATCGTGCCGGTGCGGCCCATGCCGCACATCACCTCGTCGAGGATCAGCAGCACGCCGTATGTGTCGCAGATGCGGCGGATGCGGGCGAAATAATCCGCGACCGGGCCGACGGCGCCCAGCGTCGCGCCGACCACCGGCTCGGCGATGAAGGCGATGACCTCGTCCGCACCGAGCTCCAGGATCTTGGCTTCCAGCTCGTCGGCGAGGCGGGCCGCATAGGCTTCCGGCGTCTCGCCGTCCTTCTGGTCGCGATAGGCGTAACAAGGCGAGACATGATGGGTCTCGGGCAGGATCGGCTGGAACTGCGCCCGCCGCCACGCATTGCCGCCGGCCGCCAGCGCGCCCAGCGTGTTGCCGTGATAGCTCTGCCGGCGCGCGATGAAATGGCGGCGCTGGGGCTGGCCGATCTCGACGAAATACTGCCGCGCCATCTTCATCGCGGCCTCGACGGCCTCCGAGCCGCCGGAGACGAGATAGACGTAGTCGAGCCCTTCCGGCGCCAGATCGACCAGCTTTTCGGCCAGTTCCTCGGCGACATCGGTGGTGAAGAACGAGGTATGCGCATAGGCGATGCGGTCCATCTGCGCGCGCATCGCGGCCATCACTTCGGGATGGCCGTGGCCGAGGCAGGAGACGGCGGCGCCGCCCGAACCGTCGATATAGCTGCGCCCGTCCGCGTCGGTGATGAAGACACCCTGCCCCGCAACGGCTTGCGGCAGGTGGCCACCGATCGAGCGATGGAGAATCCTGGTCATCTCGACATTCCCGGACTGGCGCGGACAGAGCGCCGCGGCGCGCAGCCTCATGACACGTCCCGCAAAGTTATGCAACATTTGTTTGATATGATACAGATATGAAACGATTGACTTCCAAACTGTTTCAACGAAACATTGCGTCGCAACACCCCGGAAGCTGAGGGAAAGCGGAAAAACCGTTTGAAATCCGTCTGCCGCGCGAGGATGGTCGCCATCGGACAGAGAAGGTGCGATTCAAATGTTGCAGGCCGATCCCTTGCGCGAGCGCATCGTCAGCCTCTTCGACGCCATGTCCCCGCAATTGCGGCAGGCGGCGCGCTACATCATCGAGCATCCGCAGGAGGTGGCGCTGGTCTCGATGCGCGAACTCGCGCGCAATGCCGGTGTGCAGCCTTCGACCATGACCCGGCTCGCCAAATTCCTGGGCTTGGCCGGCTATGACGACATCCGCGCCCATCATGCCGAGGCGATCCGCTTCCGCGTCGACGGCTTCGCCGCCCGCGCCATGCAGACCGAGGAGAGCGAAGAGGACATGGCGGCGGCGCAACTATCGCGCCGCATGCTGCAGGGCCTCGCCGCCCAGATCGCGCGATTGACGGAGCCAGCCTCGCTGGAGCGCCTCGCCGCCGCGGCCGACCGGCTGGCACAGGCCCGCCGCATCTTCGTACTCGGCCTGCGCTCATGCCATTCGGTAGCCTGGCATTTCCACTACGTGATGACGCTGCTCGGCGAGAAGACGACCCATCTCGACGGCCCGGCCGACACCGTCGGCGACGGGCTGATCCGGGCAGGCTCGGAGGACATCCTCCTTGCCATCTCGATCAACCCCTACGCCCTGCACAGCCTGGAGCTGGCGCAGATCGCCCGCGAGAAGGGCCTCGGCATCGTCGCGATCACCGATAGCGAGGTCTCGCCCTTGGTCGGCCTCGCCGATATCGCGCTGCTCTGCTCGACCGAGAGCCAGAGCTTCTTCCACACGCTGGCGCCGGCACTCGCGATCTCCGAGGTGCTTTGCGGGCTGCTCGCCAACAAGGACCGCAATGCGGCGCTCGCCGCGCTCCAGCGCGCCGATCGCCACCTGCTCTCGCTCAACACCTATGCAACGGCCATCCCCCGCCGCCGCATCTGAACGTCGTCGAAAATCGATGCCCTCATCCTGAGGAAGCCCACAGGGCCGTCTCGAAGGATGTTCCAGCGGTCTCCGGAGCCTCCTGGATCATCCTTCGAGACGCCGTTGACGCGGCTCCTCAGGAAAAGGACTGAGGGACCTCGAACGCGCCCTCAGGCGACGCGCTTCAGCGCGCCGCGCAGCGTCTTGACCATCTCGCCGATCTGGTCCTCCTCGACGATCAGGGGCGGCGACAGCGCGATGATGTCGCCGGTGACGCGGATCAGCAGCCCTCTCTCGAAGCAGTCGACGAAGACCTCGTAGGCGCGGGCGCCGGCGGCACCGTCGCGCGAGGAAAGCTCGATGCCGGCGACAAGGCCGAGATTGCGGATATCGACGACATGCGGCGCATCGCGCAGCGAATGCATCGCGTTCTCCCAGGCCGGCGCCAGCTTCGCCGCCCGTGTCAGCAGCGCCTCGGACGCGTAGATATCGAGCGTGGCAAGGCCCGCCGCGCAGGCGACCGGATGGCCGGAATAGGTGTAGCCGTGGAAGAGTTCGATCATGCCTTCCGACCCGGTCATCAGGCCGTCATGCACCTTGCGGCTGGCGAAGACCGCACCCATCGGCACCGCGCCATTGGTCAGGCCCTTGGCCGTGGTCATCAGGTCCGGCATCACCCCGAAATAATCGGCGGCGAAAGGCGTGCCGAGGCGCCCGAACCCGGTGATGACCTCGTCGAAGATGAGGAGGATGCCGTGCTTCGTCGCGATCTCGCGCAGGCGCTGCAGATAGCCCTTCGGCGGCAGCAGCACGCCGGTGGAGCCGGCCATCGGCTCGACGGTGACGGCCGCGATCGTCTCCGCGCCGTGCAGCGCGACCAGCCGCTCGAGATCGTCGGCGAGCTCGGCGCCATGCTCGGGCAGGCCGCGGGTGAAGGCGTTGCGGGCGGGATCATGGGTGTGGCGCAGATGGTCGGTGCCCGGCAGTTGCGGGAACACGCGGCGGTTGTTGACGAGGCCGCCGACCGAGATGCCGCCGAAGCCGACGCCGTGATAGCCGCGCTCGCGCCCGATCAGGCGGGTCCGCGTGCCCTGGCCGATGGCGCGCTGATAGGCGACCGCGATCTTGAGCGCGGTATCGACCGATTCCGAGCCCGAGCCGGTGAAGAACACGCGGTCGAGCTTGTTCGCGCCCTCGCCCGGGGCGATGGCAGCGAGCCGCTCGGCGAAATCGAACACGATGGGGTGGCCCATCTGGAAGGCCGGCGCGAAATCGAGCTCGGCGATCTGGTGCGAGACGGCTTCGCTGATCTGGCGGCGGCCATGGCCGGCATTGCAGCACCACAAACCCGCGGTGCCGTCCATGACCTTGCGGCCGTCCTCGGTGGCGTAATGCATGCCGCTGGCGCTGGCGAGCAGGCGCGGCGCCTGCTTAAACTGCCGGTTCGCGGTGAACGGCATCCAGAAGGCATCGAGCGAGCGGGCGTTCTGCAGCGTGGACGGCTTGGTGTTGACGGTCATGACGGCCTCCCTTGTGGCTCGTCAGTGCTCATGTTTTCGCCATCGCAACAAGTCTGTTTCAGTGTCGGCCTAATCCCTTGAAAAAGCTTACTCGATCTGGATATCGTTCAAGATCGAGAACAGCAGGAACAGGCCGGCGATGAATATCGATGTCGGAGCCCGGCTCAGATATGTCCGGATGCAGCGCGGCCTGTCGCAGCGCGCGCTCGCCAAGCAGGCCGGCGTGACCAACTCCTCGATCTCGCTGATCGAGGCCAACGAGGTGAACCCTTCGGTCGGCGTGCTCAAGCGCATCCTCGACGGCATACCGATCAGCCTCTCCGAGTTCTTCGCCTTCGAGCCGGAGAAGCCGCGGCAGGTATTCTACCAGGCCGAAGAACTGGTCGAGATCGGCAAGGGCGGCATTTCCTTCCGCCAGGTCGGCGAGAACCTGTTCGGGCGGGCGCTGCAGATTCTCAAGGAACGCTACGAGCCGGGCGCCGATACCGGCCGCGTGCTGCTGACCCACGAAGGCGAGGAAGGCGGCATCGTGCTCGCCGGCCGGATCGAGCTCACCGTCGGCGAGGAGCGCCGCATCCTCGGCCCCGGCGACGCCTATTATTTCGAAAGCAATCGCCCGCACCGTTTCCGCTGCGTCGGCCCGGTGCCCTGCGAGATCGTCAGCGCCTGCACGCCGCCGACTTTCTAGGTGCCGTCGGCCGCCGTGCCGCCGCATTCAACTCCTGCATGATCATAATCGGATGATTTAACGGGCCAGAGCCGCGCCCGGGCTTTAAGAAGCCAAACACACAACGGCCTGGAAGAAGGAGACGCCTCGTGTCCGATACCCTCGTGATCCGGAATGTCCGCCCGGCCGGCGGCGCTGCGACGGATATGGTGGTCCGTGACGGGCGCATCGCGGCGATCGGCGCCGGCGCGACCGGAGGCGACGCGACCTTCGATGCCGGCGGCCGCCTGATGATCCCCGGCCTCGTCGAGGCCCACACCCATCTCGACAAGAGCTTCTGGGGCATGGGCTGGCACAAGCACACCGCCGGCCCGGCCCTGATCGACAAGATCGAGACCGAGCGCCGCAACCGCCGCGAATTCGGCATCGATGCCAACCGCCAGTCCGGCCGGCTCGCCGCCCAGATGATCAAGATGGGCACCACCCATATCCGCAGCCATGTCGACATCGACACCGAGACCGGCCTTGCCGGCATCGAAGGCGTCATGGCCATGCGCGAGCGGCTGAAGGACGTAATCGACATCGAGATCGTCGCCTTCGCGCAATCCGGACTGCTGATCCGGCCGGGCACGCTCGAACTGGTCGACCAGGCCATGGCGATGGGCGCCGATGTCGTCGGCGGCCTCGATCCCTGCACGCTCGACCGCGATCCGAAGGGTCATCTCGACGCGATCTTCGGCCTCGCCGAGACATACGGCCGCCCGCTCGATATCCATCTGCATGAGCGTGGCGAGGTCGGCGCCTTCTCGATGGAACTCATCATCGAGCGCACCCGCGCGCTCGGCATGCAGGGCAAGGTCGCGATCAGCCATGCCTTCTGCCTGGGCATGCCCGATGCCGATCATGTCCGCCGCCTGATGGAGGACCTGGCCAGGGAGCGCATCGCGCTGGTCACGACCGCCCCGGCCTCCTCGCCGGCGTCGTCCGTCATGGCCTGCATCAAGGCCGGCGTCGTCATCGCCTGCGGATCGGACGGCGTGCGCGACAGCTGGAATCCCTATGGCATGGGCGACATGCTGGAGCGCGCGACGCTCGTCGGCCTGCGCAACAATTTCCGCCGCGACGAGGAGATGGAGCTGGCGCTCGACGTCTGCACCTATCAGGGCGCCAAGGTGATGGGCATCGAGAACTACGTCCTCGATATCGGCTGCGCCGCCGATTTCGTGATCCTGCCCGGCGAGACCGTCTGCGAGGCCATCGTCGAGCGCCCGGCCGACCGCACCGTGGTCAAGCGCGGCAAGATCGTCGCCCGCCACGGTGAATTGACCCAGCCCATCGCCTGACGAAACTACCCCGCATCATCAGCGGCGTCGCGAGGCTTCGGCTTCGCGGCGCCGTTTTTCGTTGTGCGCTCATCTGCGCATGGGCGCACGAAAAAGGACCCCCGGTCAGCCCGGCGGCCCACTCTAATTCCTTTGGGCGGAAGCCCGCTTCGCCAAGTGCCCGGCTCCTACCTTTGAATGGTTCCATGTACGCAGAGCATGGCGGCTGCGCAGGCTTTGCGATTGCTCCCAGTCGCTCCGAGGCAGAGCCTGCCGATGGCGGGTCGGCTCCTCCCGGCACGCGACGATCGAAAAGGCCGCCCGATGCCGCCCACCGCTTCCTTCACCCGGCGCCGCTTCCTCTCATCCACCGGCCTGTTCGTCCTGATAGCCTCGGCCCCCGGGGCCCGCGCAGCCGAACATTCCGGCACCCTGCCCTGGAAACCCTTCGCCGCCCTACCGCCCGAGCCCTTGCCCGGCGGACGCTGGTATGTCCTGACGCCGGACGAAGCGCGCACCATCGAGGCGATCGTCGACCGCCTGATCCCGGCCGACGAGCTGAGCATCGGGGGCAAGGATGCCGGCTGCGCCAGCTTCATCGACCGCCAGCTCGCCGGCAGCTACGGCACCTCCGAGAGGCTCTATACGCAAGGCCCCTTCGCCGCCGGCCTGCCGACGCAAGGCTATCAGGGCGCCGAGGCGCCGGTCGCGCGCTACAAGGCCGGCCTCGCCGCGCTGAACAAACACACGCAGTCGCAGTTCGCCGGCAAGAACTTCTTCGACCTCGCCGCCGCCGAGCAGGACCAGGTGCTCAAGGATTTCGAGGCCGGCAAGGTCGAGTACAAGCCGGCCGCCGGCTTCTTCAACCTCGTTCTCCAGAACACGATGGAAGGCTTCTTCGCCGACCCGATCTATGGCGGCAACAAGGACATGGCCGGCTGGAAATTCATCGGCTTCCCCGGCGCCCGCTACGATTACCGCGACTACATCACGGCCCATAACAAGCCCTTCCCCCTGCCGCCCCTCTCGATCGCCGGGCGGCCGGAATGGAAGACCGGCGACAAGACGAGCGGGAACTGAGACATGGCCCGGAAACTCCCCCGCAAGGACGTCGTCATCGTCGGGCTCGGCTGGACCGGCTCGATCCTGGCCCATGAGCTGACGGATGCCGGCCTCGATGTCGTCGCCATCGAGCGCGGCCCCTGGCGCGACACGGCGACCGATTTCAACGTCGCCTATGCGCCGGACGAATTGCGCTATGCCGTGCGCAAGGACCTGTTCCTGCAGCCGGCGCAGGAAGCCATGACGATGCGCAACAACGTCTCGCAGACGGCGCTGCCGATGCGCGACTACGGCTCCTTCCTGCCCGGCACCGGCGTCGGCGGCGCCGGCACGCACTGGAACGGTCATACCTGGCGCTTCTTCCCCAGCGATTTCGCGCTCAAGACGCACCTGACCGAGCGCTATGGCGCGGACCGGATCGCCGACCTGCAGATCCAGGACTGGGGCGTCACCTATGACGAGCTGGAGAGCTACTTCGACCGCTTCGAATATCTCGCCGGCATCTCCGGCAAGGCCGGGAACCTGAATGGCGCGATCCAGGCCGGCGGCAACCCGTTCGAAGGGCCGCGCAAGCGCGAATACCCGCTGCCCGCGATGCAGATGACCTATGCGCCGACGCTCTTCGCGGAAGCGGCGCGCTCCAAGGGCCTGCACCCCTTCCCGACGCCCTCGGCCAATCTGTCCAAGGCCTATGTCAACCCGCTCGGCATCGCGATGGGCCAATGTACCGCCTGCGGCTTCTGCGAGCGCTTCGGCTGCGCCAACTATTCGAAGGCGAGCGCGCATACGACCGTGCTGCCGGTCCTGATGCGCAAGTCGAATTTCGAGGCGCGCACCGAATGCGAGGTGCTGAAGATCAACCTCGCGGCCGACGGCAAGACCGCGACCGGCGTGACCTATATCGACGTCAACGGCGAGATCTTCGAGCAGCCGGCCGATCTCGTTCTGCTCAATGCCTACGGCCTGTTCAATGTCCGGCTGATGCTGCTCTCCGGCATCGGCAAGCCCTATGACCCGTCGAGCGGCGAAGGCGTGGTCGGGCGCAACTACTGCTACCAGACCAATGCGGGCGCGCAGGTCTTCTTCGAAGGCAAGTCGATGAACCCGTTCATCGCGGCGGGTGCCCTCGGCCAGACGGTGGACGACTTCAACGGCGACGCCTTCGACCATGGCCCGCTGAACTTCGTCGGCGGCGCCGGCATCAACTGCATCCCGACCAATGGCCGCCCGATCCAGTACCGGCCGGTGCCACCCGGCACGCCGCGCTGGGGCGCCGCCTGGAAGAAGGCGACGAAGCAGTACTACAACAACACGCTGGCCTTCTCGTCGCAGGGCTCCTCCTACGCGACACGCGGCAACTGTCTCGACCTCGATCCGACTTACAAGGACCGCTTCGGCCGGCCGCTGCTGCGCGTCACCTTCGATTTCCCGGACAACGACATCCGCATGTCGAACTTCGTCAGCGACCGCATGAAGGAGATCGCCGACGCGCTCGGCGGCAAGCAGGTCGTGGTCGCCAAGCTGCAGAAGGGCTGGAACTCCGTGCCCTACCAGAGCACGCACAATACCGGCGGCGCGATCATGGGCACGGACCCGAAGACCAGCGCCGTCAACCGCCATCTCCAGGCCTGGGACGTGCCCAACGTCTTCGTCATCGGCGCCTCCGCCTTCCCGCAGAATGCCGGCAAGAACCCGACCGGCCCGGTCGGCGCCCTCGCCTACTGGGCGGCGGATGCGATCCGCAACCACTACCTGAAGAATCCCGGCAAGCTGGTGGAAGCATGAAGAAGGCAGCTTTCCTCGCCGGCCTCGCGGCCGCCACCATCTTCGGGGCGAAGGGCTTCGCCTCCGACTTGTTCGACCGGATCGAGGCCGGCCGCTACCAGGCTGTCCTGGCCGATTGCTCCGCTTGCCACACGCGGCCAGGCGGCAAGCCCTTTGCCGGCGGCCTGCCGCTGCAGACGCCCTTCGGCGCACTGGTGCCTTCCAACATCACGCCCGATCCCGAGACCGGCATCGGGACCTGGAGCTATGCCGATTTCCGCAGCGCCCTGAAGACCGGCATCGGCAAGAACGGCAAGCGCCTTTACCCGGCCATGCCCTATCCCGCCTATGCGACGCTGAAGGAAGCGGACGTCGCCGATCTCTGGGCCTATTTCCAGAAGGTCGAGCCCGTCTCGAACCGCGTCGTCTCGAACCAGTTGCCCTTCCCGTTCAGCATCCGCGCTTCGATGATCGGGTGGAACTGGCTCAATTTCTCGCCGAAGGAATTCCAGCCCGATCCCGCGAAATCGGCCGCCTGGAACCGCGGCGCCTATCTCGTCAACGGCGCCGGCCATTGCGGCACCTGCCATACGCCGAAGAGCCTGACCGGCGCCGACAAATCGGGCGAGTTCCTGCGCGGCGGTAATCTCCAGAGCTGGTACGCCCCCGACCTGACCAACGATCCGCACAAGGGGCTCGGGAGCTGGTCGGCCGAGGACATCGTCGCCTATCTCAAGACCGGCGCGAACCGCTTCGACATCGCCTCGGGCCCGATGGCGGAGGCGGTCACCCAATCGACCAGCAAATGGGCCGATGCCGATCTCCAGGCGGTCGCCACCTATCTCAAGGACATCAAGGGCGACGGCGCGCCCGCGCCGCAGCCGCTCGCGGCCGGCGACGCTGCGATGGCCGCCGGCGAGGCGATCTATCTCGACCGCTGCTCGGCCTGCCACATCTCCACCGGCGCCGGGCAGGCTTCGCTCTTCCCGACGCTGGCCAAGGCCCCGGTGATCAACAGCACCGACCCGACCTCGCTGATACGCGTCGTGCTGCAAGGCAGTCAGGCGGCCGCCACCGCCGCCAAGCCGACGACGCCGGCCATGCCGTCCTTCGGCTGGAACCTCGGTGACGCCGATGTCGCGAATGTGCTGACCTATGTCCGCAACAGCTGGGGCAATGCCGCCCCGCCGGTGACGGCAGGGCAGGTCAAGGATCTGCGGGCGGCGCTGCAGCGATAGAACCAGGGCTCATTCGATCAGCCTCGCCCCGCCGCGCCGGCAACCGCGCGGCAATGCCCGCCGCAAACATGAAGAGAAATTCACTTTCTCTCCGCCGCCGTTCACTCTAGAAGCGGCTCTGTCGCGTCGGATTCCGCGGTCTTTTCGAATCGAGGCTGGAGAAGGCGGAATGGTGCCGGGCTACAGGCGTGATCTTGCGGGACACGCGGTCGGACATTCCCTCCTTCGTCTCTCGTCGGCTGCAGCTCTCGCGCTGGGCCTCGGCGCCTGCCTCCCGGCCGACCAGCGCCCCGATCTCGGCGTCGCCGTTACCCGCAGCTTCGCCGCCGGCGAGCGCAGCCCCGCGCCGGCCGTCTCGCCGGACTGGCCGCGCCTGTTCCGCTCGAGCGAGCTCAACCGGCTGGTCGAACGCACGAGCGGCGCCAATTTCGACATCGCCATCGCCATGACGCGCATCCGACAGGCCGATGCGCAGTCGCGCATCGCGGCTGCGTCGCTCTATACCACGCTGAGCGGCTCGACCGACGCTTCGCGCAGCCTCCGGCCGGGAACGCTGGGCTCCAAGCGCGGCCCGTTCAACGAAAGCGTCGGCAACACGTTCAGCCTCGGCCTCTCCGCCAGCTACGAGCTTGATTTCTGGGGCAAGAACCGCGCGAGCGCCGATGCCGGGCGCTTCGCGGCCGAGGCCACGCGCTTCGACCGCGAGGTGGTGGCGCTCACCGCCGTCTCAAGCGTGACGACAACCTATTTCCAGGTCCTGGCGGCGCAGGACCGGCTGCGCATTGCCCGGGAGAACATCGCGGTGGCCGAGCGCACGCTCAAGGTCATCCAGGCGAGGCTTTCGGTGGGCACCGCGACCCAGCTCGACATCGCGCAGCAGGAAAGCGTCGTCGCGCAGCAGAAGGCTTCCGTGCCGGCCCTCGAACTCTCCCTGCGCCAGGCCAAGGTCACGCTTGCCGTGCTCGTCGGCGAGACGCCGGCCGCGATCACGATCAAGGGCGGCAGCCTGAACGCGATCGCCGTGCCCGGCGTGCGCGCCGGCCTGCCCTCGCAATTGCTGCAGCGCCGGCCCGACATCGCCGAGGCCGAGGCGCGCCTCACGGCGCAGGAAGCGACGCTCTACGCCGCCCGCGCGGCGCTCTATCCGAGCATCACGCTCACCGGCCAGGGCGGGCTGGAAAGTGCACTGCTCAAGAACCTGCTGCGGCCCGACGCCGCCTTCGCCTCGGCGGCGGCCGGCCTCGTCCAGCCAATCCTCGACGGCGGCAATCTGCGCGCCCGGGTCGAGCTCGAACGCGGCACGGCGGATGAACTGATCGCGACCTATCGCAAGACGATCGTCAGCGCCTTCGCCGATGTCGAGAACGCGCTGATCGCGATCCAGGAGAACACCCGCTATGAACGCCTGCAGGCGGAAGTGGTAACCTCCGCGCGGCGGGCCTATTCCATCACCGAGCAAAGGCTGCGCGAGGGCACCATCGACATCGTGACGCTGCTCAACACCCAGCAGACCCTGTTCCAGGCGCAGGACCAGCTCTCGCAGATCAAGCTGCAGAAATTGACCGCCTATGTCGACCTGTTCAAGGCACTGGGCGGCGGCTGGTCGGACGCGGATCGCCGCGCCGCCATCACCGCGACCGAGGCAGCGGAATGAAGCGCCTTCTCATCCTGCTCGTGCTGATCGGCGCCGCTGCTTGGGGCTGGCACAGCTATTATGGCGGCTGGATGCCCTCCAGCGGAGAGAACGTCACGGCCGGCGGCCAGCAGGGCGGCGCACGGGGCGGCCGGCGCGCCCGTTTCGGCGGCGGCGAGGGCCCGATCCCGGTGATCGCGACTCCCGCGCGCTTCGACGACGTCCCGGTCACGGCCGATGCCGTCGGCACGATCCAGGCGCTGAACACAGTGACCGTGCGCACGCAGGCCGACGGCCGGCTGCTGGAGATCGCCTTCAAGGACGGGCAGGACGTCAAGAAGGGCGATATCCTCGCCAAGATCGACCCCGCGACCTACCAGGCGCAGTACGACCAGGCGACGGCCAAGAAGGCGCAGGACGAGGCACAGCTCGCCAATGCCCGCGCCGATCTCGAACGCTATGCCAAGCTCGCCCAAACCGATTACGGCTCGCGCCAGCAGGCCGATACCCAGCGCTCCACGGTCGCGCAGCTCGAGGCACAGGTCCGTGCCGACCAGGGCGCGATCGACAACGCCAAGGCCATCCTCGACTACACCACGGTGCGCGCCCCGATCGACGGCCGGCTCGGCATCCGGCAGGTCGACCAGGGCAATATCGTCCGCGCCTCGGATTCGAACGGCCTCGTCGTCATCACCCAGCTCAAGCCGATCGCGATGATCTTCAACCTGCCGCAGCAGCAGCTCCGCGCCGTCAGCGCCGCGGTCGCGCGCGGGCCGGTCGAGGTCGACGCGCTCGATTCCGACGGCACGACGATCATCGACAAAGGCGTCGTCGAGGTCATCGACAATGTCGTCGACCAGACCACCGGCACGATCAAGGTCAAGGCCCGCTTCCCGAACGAGCGGCTCCAGCTCTGGCCGGGCCAATTCGTCAATGTCCGCGTCTTCGTCGACATGCTCCGGCATGTCGTCGTGGCACCGACCGCCGCGATCCAGCGCGGGCCGAACGGCGCCTATGTCTTCGCCGTCAACGAGGACGAGACGGTGCGGCAGGTCCCCGTCACCGTCGGCCAGCAGGACGAGACGACAGCCGTGATCACGGCAGGCGTCGAGCCCCCGGCCAAGCTCGTCACCACTGGCTTCGCCCGCCTGACCGACAAGGCGAAGGTGCGCGTCACCACGCCGGAGGAGGCTGCGCAGCCGCCGGCCGCCGCCGCGCCCGGCCGCCGCGGCACGCGCGAGCCCGGCCAGGGTCCGGGCCGCCGCCGCGACCAGCAGGGCGGCGGCAACGCCCCGGCTCCAGGCTCCACGGCCCCGGCGCAGGACGCGCCCGCAGCGCCGCCGGCCGGAACTGACGGCAACCGCCAGAACCGGCCGCGTCGCAACGGCGGCGCCTCCCCCGAAGGGACGCCCCCCGGCGGACAGGGTTCCCCTGCCGGCGGATCGGGTGCACAAAGACCGCAAGCGCAGCCATGACGGGGCAGCCGCGATGAGCGTGTCCGCGCCTTTCATCAGCCGGCCCATCGCGACCTCCCTGCTCGGCGTCGCGGTGCTGCTCTGCGGCATCCTCGGCTATCTGCGCCTGCCGGTCTCGGCGCTGCCGCAGGTCGACTTCCCGACGATCCAGATCACCACGCAGTTGCCCGGCGCGAACCCGGAGACGATCGCCTCGCTGGTGACGGCGCCGCTGGAGCGGCAGTTCGGCCAGATCCAGGCGCTCTCGACGATGTACTCGCAGAGCTCCTTCGGGCTCAGCCAGATCACGCTGCAATTCGATCTCGACCGCGATATCGACGCGGCCGCGCAGGACGTGCAATCGGCGATCAATGCTGCCGGATCGACGCTGCCGCGGACGCTGCCCTATCCGCCGACCTACGCGAAGATCAACCCGGCCGACGCGCCGATCATGGTGCTGGCGCTGACTTCCGACACGGTCTCGCTGCGCCAACTCAGCGACCTCGCGGACACGCTGCTCTCGCCGCGCCTCTCCGAGGTTTCCGGCGTCGGCCATGTCTCGCTCGAAGGCGGCGTCAGGCCGGCGATCCGCATCCAGGCCGATCTCGCGCGGCTCGCCGCCTATGGGCTCGGCATGGAGGACCTGCGCAACGCCATCGTCGCCGCCAATGTCGCGGGCTCCAAGGGCGCGCTCGACGGCAACCATCAGGCCTACACGATCAGCGCCAACGACCAGATCGGCAGCGCATCGGCCTATCGCGATATCGTCGTCGCCTATCGCAGCGGCGCACCGGTCTTCCTGCGCGACGTGGCGGTGGTGCTGGAAGACCTGGAGAACAGCCGCGTCGGCGCCTGGTACAAGGGCAAGACCGCGGTCGTGCTCGACGTGATGCGCCAGCCCGGCGCCAATATCGTCACCACGGTCGCGCAGGTGAAGGAAGAAATCCCGCGCCTGAAGAGCGGCATGCCGGCCGGCGTCGAGCTCCAGGTGGTCAGCGACCGCACCGAGACGATCCGCGCCTCGATCGCGGATGTCCAGTTCACGCTGATCCTGGCCTGCGCGCTGGTGGTGCTCGTCGTGCTGCTCTTCCTGCGCACGGTGCGGGCCACGATCATCGCCGGCGTCGCGCTGCCGCTTTCGCTGATCGCGACCTTCGCGGTGATGTGGCTGGCCGGCTTCAGCCTCGACAATCTCTCGCTGATGGCACTGACCATCGGCACGGGCTTCGTCGTCGACGATGCGATCGTGATGATCGAGAACATCGTGCGCAACATGGAGCAGGGCAAGAAGCCGCTGCGCGCAGCCTATGACGGCGCCCGCGAGATCGGCTTCACCGTGATCTCGCTGACGGTCTCGCTGGTCGCGGTCTTCATCCCGTTGCTGTTCATGACCGGCCTCGTCGGCCGGATGTTCCGCGAATTCGCGCTGACGCTGACCATCGCGGTCGTGGTCTCGGCGATCGTCTCGCTGACGCTGACGCCGATGATGTGCGCGCGCCTGCTGCGCCATCACGACGGCAAGCGCGAGAACCCGCTGATGCGCCTGGCGGAATGGCCGATCTCGGCGATGGCGCGGCTCTACGAAGTCACCCTCGGTTGGGCCTTGAAGGTCCGCGGGCTCGTGCTGCTCGCGACCTTCGCCACGCTGGTGCTGACCGTGTGGATGTATGTCGTCATCCCCAAGGGCTTCCTGCCGAGCCAGGATACCGGCCTGCTCAATGTCGTGCTGGAATCCTCGCCGGATGTCTCCTTCAACGAGATGAAGCGCCTGCAGGAGAAGGCGACGCAGGCCTTCGAGGGGGATCACGACGTCACCGGCGTCGTCGCCGTGCTCGGCATCGGCCAGGCCAATGCCACCTTGAACACTGCGCGCCTCACGGTGACCTTGCGACCCAAGGACGAACGGAAAGACGACGCGGTCGTCATCGCCGAACGGCTGCGTGCGCTCGCCGCCACGATTCCCGGCATCGTGGCCTATGTCCAGCCGGTGCAGGACATCCAGATCACGACGCGCGCCAGCCGCTCGCAATACCAGTACACACTGACCGGCGCCGACCAGGCGCAGGTGATGGAATGGGCGCGCAAGCTCTCGGAGGCGCTGCGGCGCGAGGCGATCGTGCGCAACGTCGCCAACGAGACGCAGGACGGCGGGCTCCGCGCCCGCGTCGAGATCGACCGGGCCAAGGCCGGGCGGCTCGGCATCTCCATCCAAGCCGTCGACGACACGCTCTACGACGCCTTCGGTCAGCGCCAGATCGCCACGATCTACGAGCAGTCGAACCAGTATCGCGTCATCCTGGAGGCGGCGCCGCAGTATCTGCGCGACCCCAGCGCGCTCTCGAAGCTCTACGTTACCGGCAACACCAATACGCAGGGCCAGACCAATTCCGCCGGTACCACGACGGTGACGCAGAACAGCGTGCAGGTGCCGCTTTCCTCCTTCACCCGCCTGATCCGCGAGACCGCGCCGCTCTCCATCGCCCATCAGGAGCAGTTTCCGGCCGCGACCGTCTCCTTCGACCTCGCGCCGGGCGAGGCGCTGGGCGATGCCGTCAAGATGATCGCCTCAGTCGAGCGCGAGATCGGGATGCCGGACGCGATCTCCGGTTCCTTCAGCGCCGATGCGGCGGAATTCAACCGCTCGCTCGCCAACCAGCCCTGGCTGATCCTCGCGGCGATCGTGACGATCTACCTCGTGCTCGGCATCCTCTACGAGAGCTATGTCCACCCGTTCACGATCCTGACGACGCTGCCTTCCGCTGGCGTCGGCGCCCTCCTCGCCCTCGTCCTGACCGGCCGCGAGCTCTCGATCGTGGCGCTGATCGGCATCATCCTGCTGATGGGCATCGTCAAGAAGAACGCGATCATGATGATCGACTTCGCGCTGGAGGCCGAACGGCATGAGGGCCTCTCGCCGGAGGAGGCCATCGTCAAGGCCTGCCTGCTGCGCTTCCGGCCGATCATGATGACGACGCTTGCCGCCCTGCTCGGCGCCTTGCCGCTGGCTCTGGCGACGGGCACGGGCAGCGAATTGCGCCAGCCGCTCGGCATCACCATCGTCGGCGGCCTGCTGCTCAGCCAGTTGCTGACGCTCTACACCACGCCGGTGATCTATCTCGCGCTGGAGAACCTGCGCCGCCGCCTCGGCGGCGGCCCCGACGGCGTCGTGCCCTATCCCGATCCGGAGGCGGCCGAATGAGCGCCGCGGCGGGCCAGGACGACGAGGACAAGGGCTGGAAATCGGTCCGGGGCCTCTCGGACGCCTTCATCCTGCGCCCCGTCGGCACGACGCTGATGGCGATCGGCCTCTTCCTGGTCGGCATGGTCGCCTACATCTTCCTGCCGGTGGCAAGCCTGCCGAGCGTCGACTTCCCGACGATCCGCGTCTTCGCCAGCCGGCCCGGCGCCGATCCCGCGACCATGGCCGGCAGTGTCGCCGCGCCCCTGGAGCGCAGGCTGGGCTCGATCCCCGGCGTCACCGAGATCACCTCGACGAGCTCGCTCGGCTCGACCTCGATCGTGCTGCAATTCGACCTGACGCGGAACACCGACAGCGCCGCCCGCGACGTCCAGGCCGCACTGAACGCCGCCGCGACCGACCTGCCCGGCGACCTGCCGACCCTGCCACAATTCCGCAAGGCCAATCCCAACGCCGCGCCGATCCTGATCCTCGCCTTGACCTCGGATACGATGACGCCGAGCGCGATGTACGACGCGGCCGACACCGTCATCGCCCAGCGCATCTCGCAGGTGGAGGGTGTCGGCGAGGTCACTGTCGCCGGCGCCGAGCAGCCGGCGATCCGCGTCCGCGTCGATCCCGCCCAGCTCGCCGCCATGGGCCTGAGCCTCGACACGATCCGCACGGCGATCGTCAACGCCAACACCGTCTCGGCGGTCGGCTCCTTCGACGGCGGCCGCTTGAGCGAGACGCTCTCCGCCAACAACCAGATCCGCGATCCCGCCGATTACGGCAATATCGTCGTACGCTCGGCGAGGGGCACGGTGGTGCGGCTCGCCGATGTCGCGACGGTGGAGCGCGGCGTGCGCAACAGCCGCGCCGCCGGCTGGTACAACGGCAAGCCGGCGATCCTGATCACCCTCACCAAGCAGGCCGACGCGAACGTCATCGACACCGTCGACCGGGTGAAGGCGCTGCTGCCTGAAATCCAGCGCTGGGTGCCGGCCGGCCTCTCGATCTCGATCATGTCGGACCGCACGGTGACGATCCGCGCCTCGATCACCGATATCCAGCATACGCTGCTGATCTCCATCGCGCTCGTGATGCTGGTCGTCTTCCTGTTCCTGCGCCGCACGACGCTGACCATCGCGGCCGGCGTCACCGTGCCGCTCTCGATCGCCGGCACCTTCTGCGCGATGTGGCTCGCCGGCTTCACGCTCGACAATCTCTCGCTGATGGCGGTGACGATCTCGGTCGGCTTCGTCGTCGACGACGCCATCGTCATGATCGAGAACATCGAGCGCAACGTCGCCCGGGGCATGTCGCCGCTGCGCGCCGCCCTGCTCGGCGCCGGCCAGATCGGCTTCACCGTGGTCTCGATCAGCCTGTCCCTGATCGCGGCCTTCATCCCGCTCTTCTTCATGGACGGGGTGGCCGGCCGCTTCTTCCGCGAATTTACGCTGACGCTGACCTTCGCGATCCTCGTCTCGACCGTGGTCTCGCTCAGCGTCACGCCGATGGTCTGCGCGCATTTCCTCAAGGCCGGCCCGCATCGCGAGAACCGTTTCGACCGGGTGGTCGAGCGCGTGCTCTCGGCGATGACGGGCTTCTATGGCCGCACGCTCACGGTCGTCCTGCGCCATAGCTGGCTGATGCTCGTCGTGATGCTCGCGACGGTGGTGCTGACCGTGCAGATGTTCCGCAGCGCGCCGAAGGGTTATTTCCCGCAGGACGATACCGGCCTGATCATCGGCTTCACCCAGGCCTCGACCGACATCTCCTTCCCGGCGATGGCGCAGCTCCAGCAGCAGGGCGCGGCCATCGTCGCCGCAGACCCCGCCGTCTTAGGCGTCGCCTCCTTCATCGGCGGCGGCGGCTCGGTGAATACGGGACGCTTCTTCGTCAGCCTGAAGCCGCCGGAGGAGCGCGGCTTGAGCTCGGCCCAGGTGGTCAATCGCCTGCGCGGCCGCCTGTCCTCGATCCCCGGCCTGCGCATCTTCCTGACGCCGATCCAGGATGTCCGCGCCGGCGGGCGGCAGGGCCGCTCGCAATACCAGTTCACACTCTGGGACCCGAACCTGCCCGAGCTGGAGGAATGGGTGCCCAAGGTGCTGGAGAAGCTGCGCACCTTGCCCGAACTCGTCGATGTCTCGACCGATCGCGAGCAGGGCGGCCTGCAGGCGGATGTCGTGATCGACCGCAACAAGGCCTCGCAGCTCGGCGTCGCGATCCAGGCCATCGACAACGTGCTGTCCGATGCCTTCAGCCAGCGCCAGATCTCGACGATCTACGGCGCGCGCAACCAGTATCGCGTCGTGCTCGAAGTCGCGCCCTCGCGCAGCCGCGACCCCAGCGACATCCTCGATCTCTATGTGCCCGGCCGCAACGGCGCTCAGGTACCGATGCGCAGCCTGGTCAAGGTCGAGCGCGGCACGGCCCCGCTCGTGATCAACCATCAGGGCCAGTTTCCGGCCGTGACGATCACATACGATCTCGCGCCCGGCGTCGGCATCCAGGAGGCGAGCGATGCCGTCGTCGCGGCGGTCGAAGGGCTGCACATGCCGGCGTCGCTCAGGGCGGAATTCGCGGGCGACGCCAAGGCGTTCTCGCAGGGTGCCGGCAGCCAGGGCGTGATGATCCTCGTCGCGATCCTCGCCGTCTACATCATCCTCGGCGTGCTCTACGAGAGCCTGATCCACCCGGTGACGATCCTCTCGACCCTGCCATCGGCGGGGCTCGGCGCATTGATCGCGCTCAGGATCGCCGGCGCCGACCTCACGATCATCGCCTTCATCGGCATCATCCTGCTGATCGGCATCGTCAAGAAGAACGGCATCATGATGGTCGACTTCGCCATCGGCGCCGAACGCCAGCGCGCCCTGCCCTCGCGCGAGGCGATCTTCGAGGCCTGCCTGGAGCGCTTCCGGCCGATCCTGATGACGACGCTCTCGGCCATGCTCGGTGCCGTCCCGCTGATGATCGCGACCGGCCCGGGCGCGGAACTGCGCCGCCCGCTCGGCATCACCATCGTCGGCGGTCTGATCCTCAGCCAGATCCTGACGCTCTACACCACGCCCGTCATCTATCTCTGGATGAGCAAACTGGGCCATCGCCGGGCGGCTCCGCCCGAGCCGATCGGTACCGCCCCGCAAGGCGACGCCGGCCGGAGCTGACCGGCGATGGCTGGCGGTGGCAAGATTGCCGACCGCCCCAGAACCGCCAAGACGTCAGACCGCGCCGACGCCGCCGAAGACCATCCGGCCGCGATGGAAGGTCGCGCTGCGCTCAGGCAGGCGGGCGACGGCCTCGGCCGAGCAACTCGCCGGAACCAGCGTGAAATCGGCGGCATCGCCGGCCTTCGGCCAGGCCCGCTCGCCCTTGTCGGTGAGCGGCAGCACGCCGCCGGTCGCGATCGCCAGCGAACGGGACAGGCGGAACTCGTCGCTGCCGCGATAGAGCTGCGCGTAGAGATTGGCCTTTTCGAGCATGTCGGCACGGCCGAAGGGTGACCAGTGATCGGTGACGCTGTCGGTGCCGGTCATCACGAAGACGCCCTTGGCGCTGAGCTGCGGCAGCGGCATCGTCGAGGCGCCGAGCGGCACGGTCGAGGCGATCGTGATGCCCTGCGCGGCCATGCGCGTGGCCGCTTCATCGAGGGCGCCGGGCGCCATCGTGGCGAGCGCGAAACCGTGGCTGATCGTGACCTTGCCGCGCAAAGCCGGGTTCTTCTCGACGGTCGCGATCATGTACAGGATCGCGGCGACGCCGGCCGGGCTGGTCTCGTGCAGGTGGATGTCGACGCCGGTGCCGGTGTCGAGTGCGATCTGGAACATCGCGTCGAGCGACTTCTCCATGGCGCCGTCGACATTGGTCGGGTCGAGACCGCCGACATAGGCGACGCCCAGGCTCATCGCCTCGCGCATCAGCTTGTCGACCTTCGAGAGCAGCAGGCCGTGCTGCGGGAAGGCCACGATCTCGCAAGAGAAATCGTCGCGGTGGTTCTCCAGCGCGCGCTTCAGATGCTCAAGGCTCTTCAGCCCGCTGACCGGGTCGATATTGCAATGGCTGCGGGCCACCGTGGTGCCCTTCGACTGCAGTAGGGCGATAAGCTGCTCGGCGTGCTCCTGCGAGTCCGGCAGCAATTGCGGGATCAGCTTTTCCTCGCGGGCGATCATGTCGAGGATCGTCTTGCCCTGCCGCGGCAGCGGCGCCTGCCAGGGGCGGCCATAGAAGGTCTTGTCGAGATGGATGTGCATGTCGCGCATTGCAGGCAGGGCGAGCTCGCCATTGGCCTCGTAGCTCGGCACGCCCGCCGGCAGCGCGGCGCCCGCGGCATGGATCGCGGCGATCTTGCCGGCCTTGATTTCGAGGGCATAGGGGCCCGAGCGCGTGCCGGTCACGACATCGCCCTCGCGGATGAAGCCTTCCTCGAGCCGGACATTGGTCAGGAGATAGTGCTGCTCGGTCGGGGCGCGCTTGCTCCCCTCGGCCGCAGGCTTGGCGGATGCGGGCTTGGCGGCAGTCGGCTGCGCCTTCGCAGCCCCGCCCGGAAGCCCCGCCATCACGGCGCAGGCGGTGGCGAGGCCACCCGTACGGCCGATGAACGAACGCCTGCTCTGATGATGTGCCAGTTCCATGGTCGCCGCCTCCTTGTGATTGTTGCGGACGGCATAAGCCCGAACCCGGCGATTTGGCAGCGATATTTGGCAATGCTGACTATTGAGACAGCCAATGCTGATGCCTTTCATACGTCGAGATGGCAATAGGCGACGAGCCGTTCGGCCAAGATCGCGGTCGAGGCCGGCGCGTCGTCGCGGTAATAGAGCGCGAGTTCGAAATCGGTGATCTCGGCGAATCCCTCGGCCATGCCGAGAACCCTGTGGCCGGGCAGGCGGCAGCTCGCAGGCAGCAAGGTCATGCCGAGCCCGGCCGCGGAGGCAGCGGCCAGCGCCGCGAGGCTGCCGCTGCAATAGCCGATGCGCCAGCGCATGCCGAGCGCGTCGAGCGCCTGGCACAACTCGTCGCGATAGAGCCCGCCTATCGGGAACATCGCGAGCGAGACCGGCGCGCGCTCGATCGCCGGATGCGCCAGGCTGTCGAGCCACAGCAGCGGCTCGCGCCGTGCCGCGCGCGGCGGCTGGCCGCGCCGCTGCTTCACCAGCACGAGGTCCAGCTCCTCGCGCTCATAGGCGCTGCGCAGGTCGGCGCTCAGGCCGCTGCTGACATCGAGCCGCAGATGCGGATGCTGGCGGCTGAAATCGGCCAGCAGGTCGATGGTCGGCACGGCGAAATCCTCGGGCATCCCCAGCCGCAGCACGCCGTCCCGCCAGACGCCGGTCAGGGCGTCATGGGCCTCCTCGTTGAGGGCGATGATCCGGCGCGCATAGCTCAGCAGCCGCTCCCCCTCCTCGGTGAGCTGGACCTGATGCGAAGAGCGTTCCAAGAGCGGGCAGCCGAGCAGGTCCTCCAGCCGCTTGACCTGCAGGCTGACGGTGGATTGCGACAGCGAGACCCGGTCGGCCCCACGCGTGAAGCTCAGGGTCTCGCAGACCGCGACGAAACTGATCAGCACCTGCGGATTGAACATCGGATAGCGGTTCATGCGTTCATCGCTCCGGGGTCCGCGGACAGCGTGATTACCCCGACACCCAGCTTGCCGGCAACGCGGTGCATGGTTCTTGAGAGGCAGGCCTTCATTTCCGGTGGCAGGCAGCGCCGGCGAGCAGGCCGCCGTCGCCCGGGCGGATTCACGCCGAGGCCGGCCGCAGACCGGGCGCAAGTGGAGCAGGATCACTCCGTCCCGTAGAAATCGTCCTCCCGTGCGTTGAGCATGCCGGCGAGCGTCCGCAAGGCGGCGTCGAGCTGTTCCATCGCCGGGGCCGCCAGCGCCAGCCTGACAGCGTTCGGCGCATGGCCGGGCGAGACCGCGAACGTGGTCGAGGGCGTCAGCGCGATATCGTGCCGGGCCGCAGCCGCGACGAAGCTCTGCGAGCGCCAGTGCGGCGGCAAGGTGAGCCACAGGTGGTAGCATCTGTCATTGGCCTGGATCTCGAACCCGGCGAGGCGCTCGGCCGCCAGCTTCTGGCGCGCACGGGCGTCGCGGCGCTTCAACCTGACGAGTTCGGCGATCGTGCCGTCCGCCATCATTCGCTGCGCGGCCGCGAAGGCGAAGCCCGACGCCGCCCATCCGCCCGAGCGCACCGCGGCGGCCACGCCTTCGCGCAGGTGCGCGGGCGGCACGACGAAGCCCAGCGTCAGGCCGGGCGCCGCCTTCTTCGACAGGCTGTCGAGGACGATGCAGCGCTCGGGGGCCAGCGCCGCGAGCGGCGGCGCGTCGTCGAGGAAGCCGTAGATATTGTCCTCGATGACCGGGAGGTCGAGCGCCTCGACGACGCGCAGGAGATCGGTCCGGCGCGCGGCTGGCATCGTCGTGCCCAGCGGATTCTGCACTGCCGGCTGGATATAGATCGCCGAGAGATGAGCCTCGCGATGCGCCTTCTCCACGGCATCGGGCCGCACGCCGCCCTCATCCATCGCCAGCGGCACAAGCCCGATGCCGAGCCGGGCGGCGATACCCTTGATGAAGGGATAGGTCAGGGCCTCGACGCCGCAGCGGCCGCCCGTCGGCACGGTCGCTGCGAGCGCCGCGGCGATCGACTGGCGCCCATTGCCGGTGAAGACGAGATGCTCGGGCGCCGGAGACCAGGCCCCTTGCGACAGATAGGCGGCCGCAATGCTCCGCGCCGCCGGCGTGCCGACGCTGGTCCCCTGCTTCAGCGCCGCGTCGAGCACCGCCGGCTGGTCGAGCCCGGCGAGGCTCCTGGCGATCAGCGCCGTCTGGTCGGCCAGCAGCGGATAGTTGAACTCGAGGTCGATGCGGGCGCCGTGCGGCTCGCCGGGCGCCGCCACGCCGCGCCTGGCCTCGCCCGAGATGAAGGTCCCGCGCCCGACCTCGCCGACCACCAGTCCGCGGCGCAGTAACTCGGCATAGACGCGGCTCGCGGTGGAAACGGCGATATTGCGCTCATAGGCGAAGCTGCGCTGCGGCGGCAGACGGTCCCCCGGCTTGAGACGGCCGTCGTCGATCTCCGCGGCAAGGGCGTCGGCGAGCTGCAGGTAGTCGGCTTTCGGCATAATTGCACCGAGATCAATGTTTCGATTGCTCCGATTATCGTATCGGATCATTTTGCCTGCATCAACCGATTGCTTCGGGGGCGGCGGGAATGCCGCCTGTCGATGCGTGGACGCTCCGCTGGGAGCCTGCGCAGGCGATGCCGCGCGGCCCGAAGCGAGCCACAGGAGAACGGATATGGCTGCGCTTCTCGCAACGATCGCTCGGCCCATGATCAGCGGGACATTCGTCACGCCTTCCAAGCTGCTCGGCGCCTGCTGCCGCGCAATTGCCCAGTATTTTGCCCGCCGGGAGGCCATTGCGCGGCTCCGCGAGTTCAGCGATGCCGAACTGCGCGATATCGGGCTCGCACGGAGCGAGATCGAACCGGCGGTTCGCGGCCTCGAACCTCGCCTTCCCGACTGGCCGAGGCGGTGACGATGACCGATGGTGCAGCAGCGCTCGACCTGACGCACACGGCGGCCCTGGTCGCCTTTGCCGGCGTTTTCCTGATCAGCTTCATGAAGGGCGCCTTCGGCGGCGGCTTCGCCATCGTCGGCATCCCGCTCCTGTCCTTCGTGATGGACCCGGTCACGGCCGGTGGGCTGCTCGCACCGCTCTTCGTCGCGATGGACCTCTATGCCCTGCGCTACTGGAGAGCCTCGACCTGGTCGAAGTCCGATCTCGTGCTGCTCCTGCCGGGCCTCGTGGCCGGGGTCGGCTTCGGCTACCTGGTCTTCCGCTTCCTCGACCATCGCGCCGTCGCCATCGTCATGGCCGTGATCACGCTGGCCTTCGTCGGGCTCTGGTTCCTGCGGGGCGCGGAGGTGAAGGCCCGCCCGCGCGCGGCACCGAAGGCGGTCGCAGCCGGTTTCGCCTCGGGCGTCACCACCATGGTCGCCCATTCCGGCGGACCGCCGCTGGCGATGTATCTGCTGCCGCTCGGCCTGAGCAAGGAGATCTATGCCGGCACGACCAGCCTGTTCTTCACCGTCGGCAATCTCTTGAAGGCGGGGCCGTGGCTGCTCGTGGCGCCGCCGACCCATCAGGTCTGGATGCTGATGGCGATCTGCCTCTTCGCGATTCCGTCCGGAGTCTGGCTGGGCTGGCGGCTGCATGGTGCCCTGGACCAGCGTCAGATATATCGCGCCTGCTACGGCCTCTTGGTCGTCACCGCGCTGAAGCTGCTCTGGGACGGCATTTCGGGCTATCTGTGAAGGCCGCGACGAAGCGAAGGCGTTGCCAGCCCAGGGCCTGCCTGCCGGCTCAGGCCTCCCAATAGGGCGGAGCGCCGAAAGCCTGGCGCAGGCAATCGGCGAAGGCGCGCAGCTTGGCCGATGGCCGGCGGCCCTCGGGATGCGCCAGGTAGATGGCCTCCACCTCCGGCTGCACGCCGATGTCGACGATGCCGAGCCGGCCGCTGCGGATATCGGGCCCGGCGATGAACAGGGGCAGCAGGGCGATGCCCAGTCCCGCCAGCGCCGCATCCCGCATCATGTCGCCGTTGTTGACCCGCAGGCTGGGACGCCCGCGCACGCTGACCATCCCCTCCGGACCGTGGAAGCGCCAGTCGCCGCTGCCGCGGTTGGTATAGAAGATGCCGTCATGCCCATCGAGCGCGGCCGCCGAGGCCGGGCTGCCGCGACGCGCCAGATAATCGGGAGCAGCGACCAGCACCCTGCGGCTCGGCGCCAGCGTCCAGGCGACGAGGCGCGAATCCGCGATCGGCCCGTGGCGCAGCACGGCATCGTAGCTGTCCGCGCCCGCCTCGACCCGCCGGTCGTCGAGATCGAGCGTCAGCGCGATCGCGGGATGCTGCGCGAGAAACGGGTAGATCGCGGGGCCGAGATGCACGCGGCCGAAGGTGACCGGCGCCGAGATCAGCAGCGGTCCGGCCAGCGTGCCGCGGCGCTCGGCCATGTCGGCCGCCGCCTCCTCGACCTCGCGGGCGATGCGCGTGGCGCGTTCGAGAAAGGCCGCGCCATCCTCGGTGAGCGTCAGCCGGCGGGCGCTGCGATGCAGGAGCGTGGCGCCGAGGCTGTGCTCCAGTTCGGCCAGGCGATCGCTCACCACCGATTTCGACAGGCGCAGGCGACGCGCGGCTTCGCTAAGCGAGCCGGCTTCCGCAATGGCGACGAAGGTCGCGATACCGTCGAGCTTCAACATCGTTCGGTTTTCCGGACTTCAATTTCGCCGATGCGATGCTAATCCGAACGGAAAGCGAATGCTACGTTGCGTCATGCCAAACGGGGCTGACAGAGACGGTCATGGTCGACCGCCCTCCCGGCAGGCGGGAGATGGATCATGTTGAAAATCGCCTTGACGCTCGGCGCCCTCGCCTTCGCGGCCCCTGCGGTCGCGCAGGTTCCCGACTTTCCGAATACCTTCAAGACGCAGGAGATCGCCACCAACGGCGCCACCATCCATGTCCGCGTCGGCGGCCAGGGTCCGGCGGTCGTGCTGCTGCACGGTTATGGCGAGACCGGCGACATGTGGGCGCCGATGGCGGCCGACCTGGCGAAGAACTACACCGTCGTCGTACCGGACCTGCGCGGGCTGGGCCTGTCGTCCAAGCCGGCCTCCGGCTTCGACAAAAAGACCCAGGCCGGGGATGTCGCCGGCGTGCTCGACGCTCTCAAGATCGAGCGGGCCGATCTCGTCACGCACGACATCGGCAACATGGTCGGCTTCGCCTTCGCCGCGCAGCATCCGCAGCGCGTGCGCCGCTTCGCCCTGATCGACGCCCCGGTGCCCGGCGTCGGCCCTTGGGAGGAGATCCTGAAGAACCCGCTGCTCTGGCATTTCCGCTTCGGCGGACCCGACATGGAGCGGCTGGTCGCGGGGCGCGAGCGCATCTATCTCGACCGCTTCTGGAACGAGTTCTCGGCGACGCCGGCCCGCTTCTCCGAGGCTTCGCGCGAGCATTATGCCAAGCTCTACGCCCTGCCCGGCGCGATGCATTCGGGCTTCGCCCAGTTCGCCACCTTCGACCAGGACGCCATCGACAACCGCGCCTATCTCGCGGCCGGCGGCAAGCTCGCCATGCCGGTGCTCGCGATCGGCGGCGAGAAGTCTTTCGGCGCCGGGATGGCGGCGGTGATGCGGGCGGCGGCGAGCGACGTTACCGAAGGCGTCATCCCCGATTCCGGCCACTGGATCATGGAAGAAAATCCGGCCGCCACCGTCACCATGGCCCGCGCCTTCCTCGACAAGGCAGGCTGATCGATCCGCAAGGCTCTGAAAAAGGGGAGGCGCCACGCGCCTCCCCTTTTTGCATCGGCAGACACGACCCGTCCCGAAACGGCGGCTCTTCAAAAACCGGGCTGCGCGCCGCATAAACGGGGGCGATGCGAAGGGAATCAGGCATGAAGACGATCAAGGGACCGGCGATCTTCCTCGCCCAGTTCGCGGGCGATGCCGCACCGTTCGACACCCTATCCGGCATCGCCCGCTGGGCCGCGGGGCACGGCTACAAGGGCGTCCAGATCCCGAGCTGGGACGCAAGGCTTATCGACCTGCGCAAGGCGGCCGAAAGCAAGACCTATTGCGACGAGGTCAAGGGCATCCTCGGCGAGGCCGGCGTGGAGCTGACCGAGCTCTCGACCCATCTCCAGGGCCAGCTCGTCGCGGTGCATCCGGCCTATGACCTCGCCTTCGACGGCTTCGCCGCACCAGAAGTGCGGGGCAATCCGCAGGCCCGTCAGGCCTGGGCCGTCGAGCAGCTGATGCTGGCGGCGCGGGCCTCGCGTAATCTGGGCTTGAGCGCGCATGCCACCTTCTCGGGCGCCCTCGCCTGGCCCTTCGTCTATCCCTGGCCGCAGCGCCCCTCAGGCCTGGTCGAGACCGCCTTCGGGGAACTCGCGAAGCGCTGGCGCCCGATCCTCGACGCCTTCGACGAGGCCGGCGTCGATCTCTGCTACGAGATCCATCCCGGCGAGGATCTGCATGACGGCATCACCTTCGAGATGTTCCTCGAGCGAGTAGGCAACCACCCGCGCTGCAACATCCTCTACGATCCCAGCCATTTCCTGCTGCAGCAGCTCGACTACCTCGCCTTCATCGACATCTATCGTGAGCGGATCCGGATGTTCCATGTGAAGGATGCCGAGTTCAATCCGAGCGGGCGGCAGGGCGTCTATTCCGGCTTCCAGCCCTGGGCGGAGCGCGCCGGGCGCTTCCGCTCGCTCGGCGACGGCCAGGTCGATTTCGGCGGAATCTTCTCGAAGCTGACCCAATACGGCTTCGACGGCTGGGCCGTGCTCGAATGGGAATGCTGCATCAAGGATTCCGAGCAGGGCGCGGCGGAAGGCGCGCCCTTCATCGCTAGCCACCTGATCAAGGCGGTGGAACGCGCCTTCGACGATTTCGCCGCGAGCGGCATCGACGAAGCCGCCAATCGGGTGCTGCTGGGCCTCGACCGCTGACCCTCCGGCGCCGGAACGAGGGCGTGAAACGCCAGCAGTCGCCGATCATGGCGCGCCGACGCCATCCCAGGCTCGCAGATCAGGCGCCCCGCGCGTCCAGGATGGCGCGCGCGGCAGCAAGGCCGGTCTGGAGGGCGCCATGCGCCGTGGAGAAGTCCTGCATCGAGCAGGCCTCGCCGGCAAAGAAGAGCCTGCCATCGACATCCCCGGCGAGGACCGCCCGCGCCGCGGCATGGCCAGGCCGCGCGTGGCTGTAGGAGCCTCGCGCAAAAGGCTGGCGCCCCCAGCGCGATTGCGCGATCGGCTCCAGCCGGCGCCTGATCCCGGAGCCGAACAGCCCGGCCAGCTCGTCGCGCGCGAAAGCGGCAAAGGCATCGCCATCGGCCTCGAACTCGCGCGCGGCCTCGCCGCCGACGAAGCCTTCGATCAACGGCCGCCCGAACGGCCGGAGATGGTAGGTCGCCGTTCGTTTCACGGACGGATTGCCCAGGACCTGCGTATCTGGCTCGAAACCGTCGCAATCGGCCAGTTTGAAGATGATCTTGTCGGCCAGCCCCAGCGGAAGTGCGCCGGCGGCATCGATATGATCCGAGGCCCGAGGCGGCAGGCGGATCGCGCCGGAGGCCAGCACATCGGTCGAGACCGTGACGATGACGCGCTCGGCTTCGACCTCGCCTCGCGCGCTGGTCAATCGCAAGGTGCGGCCGGAGGCGTCGATGCCGGTAACCGCCATGTTCAACGCGACCGGCACGTCCTTCGCCGCCGCGGCAACGAGGCTGCCATAGCCCTCGGTCACGCGCCAGTTCACGCCGGTCTCGGCATCGGCATAGGCGAGATAGTCGCGGATCGAGAGCTGCTCGAGCTCCGTGCCGTTGATATAGGTGCTGAGCGCCTCGAGATAGGGCGTCCAGCGGTCGTTCGGGTCGAGAAGGTCGGAGGCGCGGTCGCTCCCGGGAGGGACCTCGCGCAGGCGCTGCTCGAAGCGGGCGAAGGCGGCCCGCGCAGCACGCTGGTCGGCTTCCAGAAAGCCGAGATCGCGAAACTGGACGCTCCAGGGCGGCGTGGTCCGGTCGATATGAAAGCCGAGCTCTGGGGCGAGCCCAGCCCAGCCGTTGCGATCCGCCGAATGGAGCCAGCCGCAGCCGAGGTCGAAAGGCAGGCCGTCATGAAAGGCGGTGTGCGCCCGCCCGCCGATCCTGTCCGTCGCCTCGATCAGAAGCACGTCGAGCCCGGACGCGGCGAGATGCCGGCCCGCCGCAACGCCGGCTGCCCCGGCTCCGATGATCGCGACATCGACCCGCTTCATGCGCTGCCTTCCCGTGGCGCGGCGCCGAGCTCCAGCCAATCGAGCTCTTCCTCGAGCCGGTGGAAGGCGTCGTCGCCGATGGTGCCGCGCTTGCGCAGCTCGAAAGCAGTCTTGCGCGCGACCGCGAGCGCGGTCCGGCGCAGGGCGTTATGGTCGGTGTCGAGCTGCGCGGCCCGCCCCGTCTGCTCCACCATGTCGCGGTATTCCTGCCGGATCGCCGCCGCAGCCGCCGGCTGCGCGCCGTCGAGCGATCCGATCGCGGCCTCCAGCGCGGCCTTCCGCGCCAGCGCGAATTCGCGATCGACCGGGTGATCGTCGCTGATCGCGAGATAGCGCAGCAGCGGCGCCAGCGTCAGCCCCTGGATCAGCAGCGTGCCGACCACGACGGTGAAGGCGCAGAGCAGAATGAGATCGCGATAGGGAAAATCGGCGGGAAGGGCGAAGGCCGCCGCGAGGGTTACGATGCCGCGCATGCCGCACCAGGCGACGACGACGCTGCCCTTGGCGTTCTGGAGAGACGTCGCCCTTTCCCCCGCATCCGCAGAGCGGCCCGAAACCAGAAGGGCGAGCCCCCGATAGGTCGCGACCCATGTCAGCCGTACCAGGATGACGGTCGCGAGGATGGCGAGCGCGATCCAGGCGTAACCGACGCGCTGCGCCGCGTCGAACCCTTCGAGGATCGGCCGCAACTGCAGCCCGACCAGCACGAAGGCGAGAACCTGGAGCACGAAGACGGTCGTTTCCCAGACCGCGTAGGACGGGATGCGCAGCCGCGCGCTGGTCACGGCCGGAGCGGTCCGCGCAAGCATGATGCCGTAGACGACGACGGTGATGATCCCGGACAGATGCAGCCGTTCCGCCAGGATCCAGACGCCGAAGGTCGTGATGAACTGCACGATGATGGCGCTTGAGATATCCCGGAACAGCACGAGCAGCCGCACGGCGGCGAGGCCCAGCAGCGCACCGAGAACGATGCTGCCGACCGTGACGAGCGCGAAGGCCGGCAGGGCGCTCGCCGCGCTGAAACCGCCGGCTGCGACCGCCCCCACGGCCAGGCGGTAGATCAGCAGCGCGGTCGCGTCGTTCAGCAGGCTCTCGCCTTCGAGGATCACGACGATGCGGTGCGGCGGTCGCACCCTGCGCAGGATCGCCGTCGCGGCAACGGCGTCGGGCGGCGCGACGATCGCGCCCAGCGCGATCGCGGCGTCCCAGGGCAGGTCCGGCACGAACCAGCGCGCCACGATAGCGACGACGGCCGTCGTGACGCCGACCGCGATGAAGACCAGGCTGGATACCGGCAGCCAGTTCCGGCGCAGATCGCGCGGCGAGCTGTCGAACGCCGCATCGAGCAGGATCGGCGCGACGAAGAGGGCCAGAACCAGCTCCGGATCCAGCGTGATGCGCGGCGCGTTGGGAATGAGGGCGAGAGCCGTCCCGCCGATGGCGAGCACCACCGGATACGGGATGCCGACCCGTCGCGACGCCGCCGCGAGGATGACAGCCCCTAACATGATGGCGAGGAGCGACTCGAACAGAACCATGCCCTGCGAGTGTATCGCCGATTGCCGCGGTGTCGACAGACGTCGCAGCAATGACGGTCGGCGTTCCGCGCCACCCGTCTTGAAATTTTGGATCAGGACGTCGCTGTCGCGCGCGAGGTCGCGGGCGACACCCTGCCCCGCCAAACTCTAGAGGTCGAGGCCAAGCGAGCGCTTGTTCCGGCTGCCCCCTTGAAATAGGTGGTCTCGCTTTCGCCGAAACATCACCGAAGGTACGGTCCGGTGCTGCGAGGCCTGGCTGCGCAGCATCGCGACAGCGCGTGAGGCCGATGCTGACGCATCAACATCGTCGGCGACAAGGCCAATCCAAAGCAGATGATCGCCGCAGCAAACACGGGAACTCTCTAGGAGCCCGGCATTCGCAGCAATCTACGGAAATGGCGCTCCCTAGGGGAAACTGGGAGAAATGCCAGAAAACGACCGCAATTCAACGAATTAGAGATTGGCCCAAGGACGACTTTGTATGACCAAATCGTCTGCGCAGCAATGCGGTTTATGCTGCGCGGGTGCAGACCCTGCGCGACTAAGGGATTTTTGAGACGATCTCTTCGCCCTTTCGCTCGTAATAGGCCTCCTCTTCCTCGTCTCCCCGATCCTCAAAGTGCACCTCAATCAGATCGATCTGATGCTTCTTCACAAACGCCAGTGTCGCTCTATATGGCCGTGCGCCATCGGTCTTCGCTCGGCAGGCCATGACCATGACCTCCGGAAGATCGGCTTCAAAGAATTCAATGTTGCTTAAGATTGCCTGCTCAGTATCACCACCTGAAGCGAGCCCTATGCTAATGTCGCGACGTTCCCCCTGCTTCCAATAGGCATTCAACGCAATCTGGATATCTCCACGCTTTGGCGTCATCCTCACGCCAACTCGTTCGAGAACCGCCTGTTTGATTGTGGTTGTCTTCCCAGTGTTCGACAAACCGCGAGCGAGAATCAAAATCCGCATTGCCTCCCCCAATTAGGCCTTTAAAGCCGCGACATCCTAGCTGCGATCACTCCGGCAGCAAGGCGCCACGAGCGGCGTGCAGCTGCACTCGCCATCGTGTTCGATGTTTGAATTGAAGGGGCGGCTGGCCTGTTTCGGAAGAATGAGCGAATGGGCATACGGTCAAATTGCCACATCTTCCACCTGGAGGCGCGAATTCCGACAAGGAAGGTCGGAGTGTTCGCGAGCTATTACGAAGCTGCCGGGATGGGGGAAATTGGCGTCGCCGCCTACCGCAGAACCTAGACTCAAGGACCTTGAGCCCCTGTCGGCGCAAGCCGGAAGCGGGCTTGTCAGCTCAGTTGACGTGTGCTGTGAGGAAGGCTGCGGTGATTGATGCGAAGCATGGCAGTGGAAAGGCGCAATTGGCAATGCTAGCGAATGGCCTACATAGAACCCCTCACCGCGATGACGAACTAGTGGCCGCATCGTGAATAACGAGCGGATCACTGAGGATTTCGTTCGCGATCACTTCAAGAGCGACCCGCTTTTTGGCGCCATCAAGCTCGACGAACAGAAGCCCTCCAGCGCGAAGGCTAAGCGCTGCCTTGCGAAGGCCTCGAAGAACCTAACAGGCAAAGGCGGTTCGCCCGAGTTCATTATAAGCATCCCGGCGTTGCCCGACGATATCATCGTTGTGGAATGCAAGGCGGATGCAAAATTTCATAAAAGTTCTGATGGTCAGAACCCGGCATCTTATGCGGTTGACGGCGCCCTCCATTATTCCGCATTCCTATCACAAGAATATAATGTGATTTCAATTGCCGTCAGCGGTAGCGTACTCGGAAAGCTTAAGATTTCTACTTTCTATCAAAAAATGGGGAATTCAGAGGTTGTCGAAGAAGGCTCAAACCTTCTCGATGTTTTCTCTTATATATCTCGCTTCAAAGGTGATGAACAGGCGCAGAGCATCGAATCTGCTGAGATCACTAAGACGGCGATCGATCTCAACAAGGAACTGAACGATTATTCAATCGTGGAGTATGAACGCTGTACACTTGTAAGCGCGATCCTGCTCGCCCTGCAAGACGGAGCGTTCAAAACTTCTTATAAAGAACGTGCGACCTCGAAAAATCTTGAGCCCACGCCAGAGCGCTTGGCAGCGTTTATCGTGTCGAGCATCGGGAACGTTTTAAAGGACGCTGAGATCGATGCCGATCGCATCGAATCGATGACTGGCGAATACGAGAAGATCAAGAACCACTCGATCGCGAAGTCTGCTCAAATAAAAAAGAAGAAAGCATCCGAACAGCTAGACAATTACGTACTCCGTGACATTACACAGCGCCTTGAGAAATCCGTACTCCCACTCATTACGCTTGGTGATAAGGGGTATGATGTATTAGGGCGCTTTTATCGCGAGTTCATTCGCTACGCGGGCACTGACAAAAAGACCGGCTTGGTACTGACGCCTCAACACGTTACCGAATTTTTCTGCGATCTTGTCGGGCTCAACGTGAATGATGTCGTGTTCGATTCGTGTTGTGGGAGCGGCGGATTCTTGATTTCGGCCATGAAGCATATGCTTCAGCTCGCCGCTTCGGATCAAAAGAAACGCAAGGCAATCAAAGAGAACCAGCTCATTGGCATCGAGCGTAGAACCGACATGTTCACCTTCGCTTGCTCCAACATGATGATGAGCGGCGACGGAAAGTCCCACATCTATCAAGGGGATTCGTTCGCGCAGGACATTGTTGATCTGGTTCGCTCGCTGAAGCCTACGGTGGGGTTCCTCAACCCGCCTTACGACGTCGGGGAAGACGGCCAGTTGGAGTTCATTGAGAACGCGCTAAATTGCCTTGAGGCCGGAGGCAGGTGCGCCGCGATCGTGCAAATGAGCTGTGTTACATCATCAAGCTCTAAGACTGAGGCTGTGCGCGAGCGCTTGCTGTCTAGCCACACACTCAAGGGCGTCTTTTCGATGCCGGATGATCTGTTTCACCCAGTCGGCGTTATCACGTGCATTATGGTTTTTGATGCACACAAACCACATCCCTCCGGCTTCAAGACGTTCTTTGGATATTTCAAGGATGACGGCTTTCGAAAAACGAAGCATATGGGTCGCGTAAACGATGGGAGATGGGATAAGATCAAGGCACTTTGGCTTGACGCATATCTGAACAGAGAGAAGGTTCCGCAATTGAGCGTACTTCAGTCAGTTTCCCCAACTGATGAATGGTGCGCTGAGGCATATATGGAGACTGACTATTCCAAAATTACAGAAAAAGATTTTTTGAAGGCCGTCAGAGATTACGCCATTCATAGACTTACGCTAGAGACTTCATAATGCCTTGCGCTGTTTCCGAGGTGTTTACGGTTCGTTACGGGCACTCACTGGAGCTCAACGCCCTAGAGCATTCAAGTCCCGCAGACGGAGTAGCCTTCGTCTCTCGTCAAATGGGGCGCAACGGAATTTCCGCCTATGTTTCTCCTATCGAGGGCGTGGAACCTGCACCTGCGGGCGAAATCTCATGTGCTTTGGGCGGTAACGGTGTTCTGACTACTTACGTTCAGGAGGCAGATTTTTACTGTGGGCGCGATGTCGCGATTCTTCGCCCCAAGATACCGCTCACCAAACAGCAGATGCTATTCTACTGCCTCTGCATCAAGTCAAATCGCTATCGCTACAGCTACGGTCGACAGGCAAATAAGACGCTTTCCAAGCTGGTCGTCCCATCGGTCGATGAGATCCCTAAGTGGGTTGCATCGGTCGACCTAAACCAGATCAAGGATGCGAAAGACGCTCTTAACACTGGCCAAACACCGGACATCAAACCGAACGACTGGAAGGAGTTCCGGTACGACGCTCTGTTTGATATCAAAAAAGGTCAGAGACTGACAAAGTATGAGATGTCTGACGGGGACACACCATTTATTGGAGCGATAGACTCAAACAACGGCTACCGTCAGTATGTCAGCGCCCCTGCGAACCATCCGGGCGGCACCATCACTGTCAATTATAATGGAAACGGCGTAGCAGAAGCGTTCTACCAGTCCGCTCCCTTTCGCGCGTCCGATGACGTAAATATCTTGTACCCCAAATTTCAGATGAATGCCTTCGTTGCCCTTTTTATCTGCGCTCTAATCAGACGCGAAAAGTATCGATTTAGTTACGGACGAAAATGGCATCTCGGGCGGATGAAGGAAGCGGTCATGCGCTTACCAGCGACATCGACGGGTGATCCTGACTGGAAGTTCATTGAGAGCTACGTTAAGTCCCTTCCTTACAGTAAAAGCATTTAGGCGCGTCTGAGGACGTCCCGGTCGGCGAGCATGTCGGTCGCGAGCAAGATCGAACCAATACCGACTTACACGGTGGATATTGCCGGCGCTTTTTTTCTCTGCCGACGAGCTGGCGAATCTCGCTCAGTCGAAGTTGAAGCGCCAAACCAAACGATGTGATCGACCGCGCGAATGACATCGCCAGACCTATTGCGCTCGACGTTGCGACCTACTCGGGGAATTGTAGATGCCCGGAGAACATGGACAGGGCTGGGCGACGATGTGGTGCGAGAAGTGCGTACTCCAAGCCCGGTAGCCGCGAGCCCTTATGCTAAGCTCACGATGTCAAACCGGCGATGCTTGCTAACTTCCGGGAAAAAAAACTTGGGTCGATAGGGCCGGGTGAATAGCGACCGATCTCCTCCAACCCCCGGCTCACCGCTATGTGCTCCCCCACCTAGAGCTCACTAGCAGAGACGTAAGACTTTAAGATACTGAAATAACTATGATATCTGCGTCGTCAACTTCGCGCGAGACGAACGGGCGTACGCAAGGTGTGCAGCCTGCATCGCCTCTCGGGCTTCCAGCTCCTGCGATGCCGCTACGAGGATACTATCGTGAAGCGGTAGAGCGGTGACCCCCGCTGCATGTAGGCGAAAGAGGGCATCGAGTAGGATGGCGCTCTCGATATTCATCAGCCGGAACCCGATGCCTGTTCCGAAGAGGTGAGCGATTGGTTCGTGATATTTGACGATCTCCGCGAGGACCTCTTGAAGCTTGGTGCCGCGCGGGAACTCGGAGGCCGTATCGGTCGGCCATCGTGTCATCGGCTGCGTTGCGAATAGCAGGGCGTTGAGCAGCTTCTTGAAGCCGTCCCTGTGCCTGCCATCGCCGCGTACGTCATAGAGGTCGGCGGCAGGCCTCGGCAGGTCCTGCATTGTGTACGCGAGTGATGGGAATAGCTGGCCGAAATCGACGTTGACGATCCGCTCCCCTTCCGGGGCCTCCGCCGTGGCGATGCGAAGCCTATCGAAACGCTCGGCCTTGGGCATGGTCTCCCAGAAGCCGTCGAAAAGGCGACCGCCTTCCGTCCAGACCCCGTTGTTGAAGATGCGCCGGACCGTTCTCCTGGTCGGGTCAATCGGGGTCGCTAATGGCTGAGAGGACGGCAAGACGATTAAAGGCGCCGTTCCGAGATAGCGGTTGAGCCGCTGGACGTCCTTGCGCAGCCTCCGCGTCGTTGCCGTGTCGGGGTAATCCAGCGTTGGCGCAATGCCTGTCTTGGGGTCCTTCCGACCACGTAGCACGAGGACTTCCGATGCATCGTCCCGCCCCAAGTCAGCCCATGACGGTTCCGTCCCGATCATCGAGAGGAAGGCAAGCGTAGGGACAATGGTGGTCAGTTGCCGGCGCTCGCTATCAACCCTGAAGCCTTTCGTCACGATCTCGGCCAAGCCAACCTGAGGGTCGGCCATCAAGTCCAATGCGGCGAGGAAATGGCTGCCGTAAACTAGCGTGCGATAGCGCTTTGCCGGCCACATCACATTCGCATCGCGCGGGACAGCGAGCAGGCTACCAGGAGCCGACAGGTGAGCGGCCACCAAATTGCACGCGATGGCTTCGACTGCGAGCTTGAACTTGCGGTGATCCCCGACAGAGCGGCGGCGCTTTCGCGTTCGTAACCGGGCCTCGCGACTCTCCAGCATGGTTACGGCTCGGCGGACGGCTTGCATAAGCGTCGGACTGGCTGCACGTTTCTCAGGGTCGAATGAGAGAGCAGACGGCAGAGAAGGCCCAGCTCCGCCCCGCCGCACGGCCTGCAACATGTGCTCACCTCACTAGGAAACGGGATCTCTCGCAAATGGGGTCTATGTACATGCTACCGCCGGATGAATTTGCGTTGCCATTCGGGAAGCCAGTCGGGATGTTGCGAGGGGTGCGGGCCATAGGCTGCACGCTTGGAGTCCCGGATTTCGTCCACCGCCCGCTCCGAGACCGTTCGGCAGCACTCCTCGATCTGCCGCCCCATAATCCGCAGGACGATACCAGCCGATTTCGGATATGTGTGCCTTATGAGGGGAGCCGTCGTGCCGTTTATCAGAGGAACATCCCATCGCTGATGAGACCCCGAAGCTAGCCGATGGACTGCTTTCGCGACCTGAACAATGCGGAACTCTTCCACTCGGTGGCTGCCTCGGTCGTCCTCGATGAGAGCGCAGACCGCGAGGTAGATACTGAGGATACGGTCGGGCTTGATCCCTGCCTCGCGCAATCTAGCAAAGGCGAACCTAGCCCGTCGCGCCGCAGGTTGTCCTTTGACGCGGTGAGCTAGTTCCATCTTCCCCGCATCCTCAAGCGCCCCTTTCAGCCACAGGGCAGCCATGACAACATCAGCGTCGCTACGATTGGCCTTCACCCATTGAGCGGCCGCCTTGAGGTAGGGCTGAAGGTCGGCCGCGCGGTAAGTCGCGTGCCAGTGCGAGCCGTGCCTCGCTGCGAACTGCACATGGTAGCGGCAGTGAGATTGCGCCAAGCCTGAGCCACTGGACGCCATCGTAAGGCGCCCGCAGTTTGGTATGAGGCAACGCCCCGGCAGAAAATCCGCCGGGGGTGCCTTGTTGAACATCGCTCTGCGATTGGACATTGCAGCTGTTAGCGTGACCGTTTCGGCCTGGGCGGAAGTGCAGCAGCCGTCGCATCGCTAGGCTTCATAGATGCGAGCTTGGCATGGGACGCCTCGCTGACGGCGACTTTAAGCGCCTTCATCACCCTGTCAGACTTCGCGGCCAATCGAACGGACAAAATGATCTGTTTGCCACGAGCAAGGTCAAGTACGAGCTGCCAGAACTCTTCACCCTGATAGGGTGTGCCGTCAGTCTTCATGAAGCCAGCGTCGAAGGCTGAAACGAGTTCCTCATCGTTGACGTACACGCAAATTGCCTTGCCTCGCGGAGCGCGTTCAAGTGCTCCTACGATGCCCATAAGTCTGGCTTCCCAAGCTCGGCGATTAGCCGACCTGCTAGGGATGATCTTCATGTGGATTTCAGCGTCTTTTCCCTGTTGCTGCCACGCCCAGCCGGAAGCTGAGGTGCCGGAATATCCAGATTTGACAGGGTGGGCGCCGCCATGGGCCCAAAAAATGAGGTCGAAAGCAGGCTCAGAGCCCACTTAGAAGTTCTTTTCCATAAACGTGCTTTTCTCCTTGGGCCGCGCGGTCGATATCCGAACTTGATGCCCAGAGCCCCCATAATCTTCTGTGGCGGCAGATTTAAGGCGCAGCCGTCATCATGTTTCAATTTGCAGAGCTGCGACCGGACTGTATTGTCCCGAACTGTGCGCAGACGCGGCGCACCGGGGCGTCGAAACCCTGAGTGGACGGTGGGTGCCTCCCGAGATGGCACCACATCCTTGACCCCTTTGGTCGGGGAGCCTGCGGCGTATGTCCAGGCTCTCCAGCTAAAGGCCGTAGGGCCGTATCCACTCGGTTTCGAACTCCCCGATCACCAGGATCAAGGGGCATGTCAGCAGAGGCGTCTGCCGGCGGACGCCCTCACCGAGGGTGCCAATGGGAAGCTTGATCACCTCCGCCGTTGCCGCATCGCTGCTGGTGGCCGGCCTCACCAGTGCCAACAGTCAAACGCCCGCTCTTAAAGCCGATGATTTTAAGGAACAGGTCGGAGCTACTCTAGATCGTGCTGTTAAGAGGGCTCAGAGCCCATCGTTCAATAGCTTCTATTGGAAATACGATTACGACGGCACGGACGCTTCGCTGATTGGGATTGCAGAACAGCCAGGCCGATACTCCGAAGCGAAACGCCCGCAAATCTATGTCCAGTTGGATTGCTCAAGGCAGTGGGTGCGGCTGGTGATCAAGCCGACCAACATCGGTCAATACTCTCCGTCCACACTCCGGAGCATAACGATAGATGATGGGCTGATGGTCAACTTCGACGGAGACAATCCGATTGTCGTCTCGACCGCAGATGCGCCCAAGCGCGGGGTCATCAAGCTCGTTTCGCAGCTCACAAGGGCTTTCTACACCGAGAAGGAAAAGAGGATCGCGCTTTCATTTCGATCGGGGCAAATCAACGTTGACGTTTCCTCGGCGACCTACCCTCAGCTTGAGAGAAGGGACGCGATCGTATCATTCAGGGAGAAATGCTCATTCTGGTGGAGCGACTTTTAGCTACGACCCGGCCGAGCTTGCAGCTTCCAGCGCACGATAGACGCTCCCGCGACCTATCCCCAGTTCCTCCGCCACCTGAGAGACCGTGCGGCCCGTCTTGAAGAGCCGCACCGCGTCATCTGCCTTGGCCCGTGCGGTCGGCTTCCTGCCCTTGTAGCGGCCCTCAGCCTTTGCTTTGGCGATGCCCTCGCGTTGACGCTCCAGCATAGTCTCCCGCTCGAACTGGGCGAAACCCGCGAAGACGGTCAGGATGAGCTTGCCGGTCGCGCTCTTGGTGTCGACCGTCTCTCCCCCGAGGTTGAGCACGCGGAGGCCGGCGCCGCCGTCATCGACCCCTTCGAGGCGCTGGACGATCTCCCATAGTCCGACTGTCGAGCGTGCGAGCCTGTCCACCTTGCAGACTACGAGCGTGTCGCCGCCGCGCAGGTACTCAATGGCACGTTCAAGCTGCTCGCGATCCGAAACCGATGAAGCGTGCTCACGGAAAATCTTGGAGCAGCCCGCCGCTTGTAGGTCGCGAAGCTGAGCTTCAAGGCCGGCTTCCTGCTCGGTCGTCGACGTTCTTGCATAGCCGATAAGGTGGCCCGTAGGCTTGAGAGATTGCGACATGCGGAGGCTCCAAGTGTCCAATAGCCTCTGGAGTTGTGAGTCGGGTTCGTCCAAATGTCAATCGACACTCTATTGGACGCACATGCAACTAGGGTCGGACATGTCCGGTGGGGCGGGCTCTATTGGACGCAAATAGGAATGAGGGGGTGGCACAGGGGGGAAACGCTGATCCGCCGACACGAATAGGGCCTCTCGCGTGGGCAACCCAAATATCTGATGCCTCACTCTAGCAGGAACAAATGGTCAGCCACTCGGGAGATAAGGCCCATCCAGCAATTCGTTAGGGCGCCAAAGAAGCAATTCGAACTCAATCTGCTGCTGAGCGAGCTGCTGAGTAGCATCCGCAATCAGATCGTTCATCTCTCCATTTTCTTCCATTACAGCCAAAAGCGCCACGTCTGGACGGAGGCGGGTCGCCAGTTGGACTAACTTGTTGATGTCGGCCTTTCTGACACTGGCCCACGACGATTTGACCTCACAGAGCAATGCCTTTCCATCACTAATAACGAGAAGGTCAGCCTCAGCATCCGATGCTGTGCTCTCATGAGAGAACTTCATCGCCGAAGGGCCGACATATGCGAAGGAACTTCGGGCTCGTTGGCTCAGCACCTGCAAGACCCAAATTAGAGACAACGCGCTATGATCCCGAAGGCTATCAATTAGAAATTCGTTCGGCCGAAACTGCCACTCGATGCTGACCGGGGTCTGTGAGGCCGTTTGGCAGACTTCACACGTACGTTCAGTCCGCAACGACCCGAGATCCAGCCAGTTCCTGTGGTGGCATTCATCGCAAAGCCAGTGGTGTCCCTGGAAGAAGATACGTCGTTGCCGCAGGTCGATAAGGCAGTCGTCAAGACTGCGCATCTCGTCCGCGTTCCAGTCGATATCGTCGCCTGGTTCAGGCTGCTGTGGATTTCGTTCCCAGTACTCAGTTTTGTAAGCTGACCAAGAATCTCGAATTGCGGAATAGGATATAAAGCGCTCAGGAGTCTTTAGCCCCGAAGCTGCGCGGACTATCAATGTTGACAAGGCCAATCGGTCGCGTTTGTCACGAATGTCGAAGGCGGGCAGGTTTCTCCCCCACTTTGCGAGCCGATTGACAGTTGGCTCAACCTTCGCCCCAGCCAAATTGGGTGTGCCACCAAATGACGCCAGAAGGTTCTTAAGAAAAGGGTGAAGCAAGATGGCCGCCGTCCGTTCAAGGCCGCCTGCCAAGCCCAGTATCCCGTTTAGATAGCGTGATTCATTAGACGGCCAGATTTCCGCAACCTTGGCTCTCGGAAAGACCCTTCCACGCGCAACATTGTCCTCAGCCCGGCTCTCTTGCTGAAGGGCAAGGAATACAGCCTCCTCTGCCGACGGTACTTTGATGGAGGCAATTGGCGAGTCCAGCTTAGGGAACGTCGTGAGATTGCCTAGCCGATTCCCGCGCTGCTGCGGGGGCAGATCATGAAGCGCCATCGCATCGTGTTTCACTTCGAACGCTTGGGCCATTCGCCAGCGGCGGGGGAGCCCCCACCTGTTCTGGCGGCTGATGCCGAGAGGACCATCATAATCTATGTTGATATCGCATGCCCAATGGCCGGCGGCGAAAGCCTGTCGAACTGGCGCGTCTAGAAGGTGGTCGGGGTGAATTGCTGGGGGCCGTATCGTCGGAGGCATCCAATCGAAGCGGGTCCAATCGAGGCGGGGCATAAGGTCGCCGCCAAATCGATTGCCTTCCCGTGCGTCTTCTAGCCGACGAGCCTCAGGCGCAAGTTCATCTAACGTTTCCACGTGTTGAAGACCTACCGCACTCCAAGGGTTGGTCGCTCGCAGACGCTCAGCGATAGCTGCGAGTGCTTCTGGGGAGACGCTGTTAGATCGAATCACAACGCGAGGCTGTCCTCCATTCCCATTGTGATTGCGGTGCCGGATGAGTTCGGAAACGACTGCCAGGAAGTCTTGATTCTCCGTTTGGTCTTCATCCACCCGGAGGCATTGGAGATCGCTATCTAACCACGCGGGGATGTGCAGGCGGGCATTCCAGAATAGCACTCGGTCGCGAAAGGAACTGCCGACGACCAAATTGAACGCCGCTCCCCATCGAGGAGAATGAAACTCCATTTTTGAAGCATAGAGCAGGGAAGCCACCGACATACTGGTCGCTCGGCGGTTGGCAAAATGCGAGAATGCCGTGATCTCGTCGGGGACCGTATTCAGTTCCAGTGGAACGCCAGCCTGCCTGTTCGCAGCGTGGTCAGGGCTGACGACTGCTGTAAGAGAGAGTGCCGTTCTAGCATCGGTTGGAATGACGCTCCCGCCGTTGCCTGTATCAAAAACGCCGAAATTATCTCTGAAAAAGCGCGATGGCGCTTCAGTATGCCAGCTGTGAAGGAGGTTAACGGCCGGAGTTCCGCCATTGGCGGCGTTGGGATTATAGCGTGCTTGGCGAAATATGGTGGACAAAGACGAGAGAAGAGAGAATCTGTATTGGGGCTTAAACCCATGTATATCCAATCGAGGATTATTTTCATCTAAATAGTGAAACGCATAATTTGATGGATTAATGCGCTCATGAATCTCTAGAATCGATTCTCTATTCAGCTCAACGTATGAATAAACGATATCCGGGTCGAAGGCCTCTAGCCACGGCCAATAGGATGGGATGATCTGGCCATTGACGCACGGCGCGATGAGACTAAAGCGACCGCCCCACCGGCCGTAGCAATCCGCAAATATCCCGTCGAGCGCCAGCTGAGCATGCTCACCATCTTGAACAAGGAAAGCGACGCGGATCGGGCGGGGGCGTGCCCAGCAATGAGGTTCGAGCGACACGAAGCAAGCCCTCGCAAACGACGGATGGCCCAAATTACCGTCAATTAGCCGTGGTAGACCATATGTCAAACTGCGGCGAGCAGTTCAAACATTCCTCTCAATAAGGAAACAAGGTATTGAGCTCGGAGGCCGCCTCCTCAGGTTGCTACGAAATAGTTGAAAGAACACACGGAATTTGGATTCAGCCGTCAAGCCTCGGTTTTCTGGGCGACAGCTTAACTTTAGGTAGGCGAGGTCTACGTGATGTTGTCGCCTCACCTTGAGTCCACCGGAGCTTTTCCACTTCCGGCATAGCTTCGATAAGCGCCATGGCTTCTGAGAGCCGCTTGAGGCCAAAGCCGCCGCCATAGTCCCTTCCAACACCGCCGCCAGAATGGCCGGTCAGAGCATCGTGCAATTCCTCCGTGATTCCGGCATCGCGGGCGAGCCGCTTGAAAGTGTGGCGGAAGCTATGAAAGACCTTGCCCTGGGCGGTGACGCCTGCGGTATCTCCGAGCCAGCGGTTGAACCACTTGGACCATGCAGGTACCACGAGGTCCGGCCATAGCGGCGAGCTTGCCGGGGCGCCCGCCCCTAGGAGTGATTGGCGATAGCGTAGGAGACCTATCGTCTCCAGTACCGGGTGCATAGGCACGCGCCGCCGCGAGCTTGCCGTCTTGAGCGATCGACCGCCCTCTGTGCTGATATTGAAGAACCAGATGCTGGTCTCGGGGTCTTGCCTGAGGTCTTCAATGCGGAGCTGTGCCAACTCCCCCAGCCTCGCACCAGTCATAAGGCCCAGCAGCGGAAGCCAGTAAGCCGCCTCTCCGGTGCCACCACGCGGGCGCTTGTTCTCCGGACCGTAGATACTCGTCCCAAAAAGAGCGCGAAGGTCTGCCGGCTCGAATATATCTCGGCCCTCCGTTTCCCGCTGATCAATGATGAGCTTGATCCCCTTATCGAAGGGGTTGGCGAAGCCGCCGGCTTTATCCATGTGCCCTTCGCGAACGGAATGCGCAGTGATCGCGCCAAGCAGTTGCAGAGCCTTGTTGACGGTGGAGGCGTGCGGCATAGGGCCAATGGCGTCCGGGTGCTTCAAGAGCTTGGGGAGCGGCAGTTTAAGGAGGTCACGCTTGAGGCGAGTGGGCATCCGTGCGAGGGCATCCCGGAACTCCCGTGCTTTCTCTCTCGTAATCTCCGCGAGGCGCAGATCGCCATGCCACTCCTTGAAGCGGCGAACCACATGCTCGGCCTCAAGTACAGTATTGTCGCCGGGTTTCTTGGCGCCCTGAGCGGTGCCACCGGCTTTCCAGCTGTCAAACGCATCGGATAGCTTAGGGCCGCGCTCCTTGCTCGGTTTCGGCGTCTCAACCACTTCGCCTTTCTGCCGATCAAGCAGGAGCTTATATGCCCGAACGTGGCCGCGCAGGACCGCAAGCCCTGCCTCATGCAGCTCGTCGGGTGTCAACCCATCGATTACCCCGAGGCGCCGTAGTCCTGCATCCCGCTCCCTGAGCACGCATGATGGGTCAAACCTAGAGAGGGCCTTCCGGTAAACGACTGCGTCCTCCTCAAGCATGTCACCTAGTGCATGCCAGTGGTCCTCTGCCATGCCCTTTTGCCCGAATGCGACCGGCACCAGCAGCGGCATCGCCTCTCGATCCTTTGGGGTCAGCAGGTGGCGGCGGTCATCACCGATAGAGCGCTCAGCGGCATCGGCCTCAAGCAACAACCGCACGGCATCTGCTTCAAGCTCCGCTAACGTACCGGCATCGAGCCGCACCGGATGGTTCGGTTGCGAGAGCTCTCCCCGACTGGACCGCTCAGCCGCGAGGAATACAGCGGTGCAATCGCTCAACGCTCGCGAGGCGTTCCTTTTTGCCTCGGCGGGCAGCTTGGTCTTGAGGCTGCGCTTCCACTCATGCTTGCCCGTCCAGGGCTCCGGCATGAAGGGCCGCAACGCCAGCGGAATTCCCCGCCTGAAGTAGTAAGTACCGTGCCGATCCTTCAGCACATATGTCATCAGCGCCATCGCGTTTGTACGACCCCTTTGTACGAGGGCCGCTTCCAAGGCGCTGATTTTACGGATTATTCTGACGGCATCAACGCTTAGAAAAGCGTGGCGCTCCCTAGGGGACTCGAACCCCTGTTTTCGCCGTGAGAGGGCGACGTCCTAGACCGCTAGACGAAGGGAGCAGCGCGGGCTGAGGGCGCCTATGTAGTCGGACAACCGCTTGGCCGCAACAGCTTTTTGCATCGTTCCCGCATAAACATACCGGGCCTCCGGATACCCCGCGAAAACCCGCGTTTTTCCCGGATAAGCGGCGGGATTTGGAGCAAGGCTCGCCAGTTGCGCTGCCCGTAGAAGCCAGCGGAGACTTTCTGGCGATGTCCATCTCGCCGAAAGACGTGGCCTCGCCCAGCCCGGAGAGTTGTCCTGGCTCGCATTAAGCCCGATGCTGAAAGCGTCCAAGCCGACATATCTCGGCGGGCTCCCGAGCATTTTCGCACGACGACCGGTTCGCGTGACGAAAATGCGTAAAGCAAAGGCCTCGAGCCAGTCCGCGCTTCAGGGAATCGCGGAATGGCTCCGGCGATCGGATGGCGGCGCGGCCATGACGGAGTGGCGGATCGACGACCCGGACGGGGACACCGTCCTCGATGAAGGAGACCCGCCACTCGCGGCCGGCTCGGCGCGCGGCACCCGGGCGGCCGCTGCGGGCTGGCTGGCATCCGCCAGACACCTGCACCGCCTCCTGCGGAACGGCCTGCACGGAGCGATCGGCATCGTCTACCCGCCGACCTGTATCGCCTGCCGGGCGGCCACCGGCGAGGCGCAGGCGCTCTGCCCGGCCTGCTGGCGCGGCATCGGCTTCATCGAGCGTCCCTATTGCGAGCGCTTGGGCACGCCCTTCCCGGTCGATCTCGGCGCCGGCCTGCTCTCTCCCGCGGCGATCGCCGATCCGCCGGTCTTCGCCCGGGCGCGGGCCGTCTGCCGCTTCGACGGCACGGCACGCGAGCTGGTCCATCGCCTGAAATACGGCGACCGTGTCGAGCTTTCGCTGACGCTGGGCCGGATGATGGCGCAGGCCGGTCGCGAGCTCGCAGCCGATGCCGATATCGTCCTGCCCGTGCCTCTCCACCGGACCCGGCTCTGGCGCCGGCGCTTCAACCAGGCCGCGGCCTTGGCCGGCATCGTCTCGCGGGAGACCGGGTTGCCTCTGGCGGCAACGGCCCTGACCCGGATCAGGCGCACCCGCCAGCAGATCGGGCTGACGCGCGCGCAGCGCGCCGAGAATCTGCAAGGCGCCTTCCACGTCTCCGCAGCGGCGCGCGGGCAGATCGAAGGCCGGCGCATCCTGCTGGTCGACGACGTGCTGACCACTGGCGCCACGGTCAATGCCGCTTCGCGCGCCCTGATGCGGGCCGGTGCGAGCGCGGTCGATGTGCTGACCTTCGCGCGGGTCGTGACGGATGGCCGGGAAATCACTACATGAGGGGCATCGCAACGAGAGACGCCGCACCATGCCGCCGGTCACGATCTACACCACCTCCTGGTGCCCCTATTGCAAGGCGGCCAAGGCGCTGCTGACCCGCAAGGGCGTGGCCTTCACCGAGATCGATGTCGACGGCAAGCCGGAGCTGCGCCAGGCGATGACCGCCCGCGCCGGCGGGCGCACGTCGGTGCCGCAGATCTTCATCGGCGAGCAGCATGTCGGCGGTTCCGACGACATCCATGCGCTCGATGCTCGCGGCGAGCTCGATAAGCTCCTGGCAGCCTGACGACCTCGGGAGACCCGATTGCTTTGATGGTCTCGCGCCACCACCTATGACGACATGATCCGTTACGCCCTCATCTGCGACCACGCCCACGACTTTGAGAGCTGGTTCGCCTCCTCGGCCAGCTTCGAAGACCAGGCGAAGCGCGGCTTCGTCACCTGCCCGGTCTGCAACAGTGCGAAGGTCGAGCGCGCCATCATGGCGCCGAATGTCGCGCGGACCGATCTCGGCCCCAAGGGGCCGGGGCTGGCAGCGGAGGCTCCTGCCCCGGCCGCCGCGGCGCCTGCACCGGCTCCTGCCCCCGCGCCGGTCGCTCTGATGACCGAGAAGGAACAGGCCTTCCGCGAGATGGTGGCGGCCCTGCACCGCCATGTCAGCGCGAATGCAGAGCATGTCGGCAAGCGCTTCGCCGACGAGGCCCTGAAGATCCATCATGGCGAGGCGGAAGAGCGTGCGATCTATGGCGAGGCGACGCCGGACGATGCCCGGATGCTGCATGAGGAAGGCGTCGAATTCCTGCCGCTGCCGCGCCTGCCGGGCTCGGGGAACTGAAGCGTCTCTCGGCCGTTTCCGATCACGAAACCGCGCTCGCGCCGACTTTCATCGGTGCCGGCATGACGGTTTTGTTAGGTTGCGCGGGGCCGCGCGGATGAAAATTTTCGGCGCGGCATCTTGGATTTTTCCGTTTTGGAACAAGGCGCTATCAGCCCCGTGTGTCCCGTCGGGAGGCGCCGTGCCTCCTTCTGAGGCTCCTCCCCCCTTCCGTCCCGGATGAACTTTCTGTTAAGGAATTCGCGGTTCCTTGCCGGCAATCCCGGTTTGCCGCCCTCGGCGATCACGGGTCCGGAACTCAGGAGGTTGCCGCATGAAGCGGACCGCGATTGCTGCTCATGGTCCTCGTTCCGGTGAGACATCCCGGCATGGCAGCAAGGCGATCCCGCTTCTGATCGTGCTGGCGGCCCCAATTCTCGGGGCCTGCAGCATGTCCCCGGTCGAGACGGCCGCGACCTCCGCCACCGCTCCCGCCGTGAAGGAGCCCGCCAGGGCCCGCAAGCACGCCGTGGCACTGGCCAAGGCCGATCCGCGCGAGAAGGAATGCCTCGTCCGCGCGATGTATTTCGAATCGAACCGCTCGAGCGAGTCGGGCCTGCTCGGCGTCGGCACGGTCGTGATGAACCGGGTCGAATCGGCGAAATATCCCGAGACGATCTGCGGCGTGGTCGGCGCGCCCCGCCAATTCGCTGCCGGCGTGCTCACCAAGCCGATGACGGACAAGGTCCTGCCGAAGGTGGAGGCGATCGCCGAGGATATCCTCAACGGCCGCCGCAACGAGGCGGTCGGCGCCGCCAAGCACTTCCACATGGCCGGGATGCGCTTCGGCTACAACAACATGCATTACGTGACCGTGGCCGGCGGCAATGCCTTCTATCTGAAGGGCGAGCGTCCCGAGCGCCGCCGCATCGAGGAGCCGGCAATCCAGCTCGCTTCGGCCTCCACCACCGCGATCCCGCTCACGACGGCGTCATCGTCGGCCAGCACCGCGACCTCCTTCGCCTCGGCACCGCTCGCCTTTGCGCCCGAGGCGCCCACGCCGAAGCTGCCGGCGCTCGAAAGCCCGATCGTCACCCTGATCAAGAACGCGCCGCTGCCGCCCGGCCGGCCGCTCGATCTCGACCTGCCCAAAGCGCATCTGCGCGCCTTCGTCGCGCCGCCCAAGGATGACCGCCGCGTGGCGCTGCTGCAGTCCTCCGACATCCGCGGTAGCCTGTCGTCGCGGTAGCCGCACGATCTTCCCGACAACCTCCACAGCCCTCATCCTGAGGAGCAGCCAAAGGCTGCGTCTCGAAGGATGCTTCAGGAGCCTCCGGAGATATCTGGACCATCCTTCGAGACGCCGCTTCGCGGCTCCTCAGGATGAGGGCTGAAAAATCGCTTCAGCCTAACGTCGGACGCGACATGGCCGAAGCTCTGGCGTTATCTTCGCCGCAGTGCAACATTCAGATTGCTCTGCAAGACGGGGAGACGCCATGATCGCGACGGACAAGGGCGGCCGGGAAACGGCCCAGCGCGACAAGCCGTGGATCTTCCGGACCTATGCCGGCCATTCCGACGCGGCCGAATCCAACAAGCTCTATCGTGGCAATCTCGCCAAGGGCCAGACCGGCCTCTCCGTCGCCTTCGACCTGCCGACGCAGACCGGCTACGACCCGGACCATGTCCTGGCGCGCGGCGAGGTCGGCAAGGTCGGCGTGCCGATCTCCCATCTCGGCGACATGCGGGCGCTGTTCGACCAGATTCCGCTGGCGCAGATGAACACCTCGATGACGATCAACGCAACGGCCGCCTGGCTGCTCTCGCTCTATATCGCCGTCGCCGACGAGCAGGGTGCCGATCGCAGGCTCTTGCAGGGCACGACCCAGAACGACCTCGTCAAGGAATACCTCTCGCGCGGGACCTATGTCTTCCCGCCGCGCCCCTCGATGCAGCTCACCACCGACATCGTCGTGTTCACGGCGAGCGAGCTGCCGAAATGGAACCCGACGAATGTCTGCTCCTACCATCTGCAGGAGGCCGGCGCCTCGCCGGTGCAGGAGCTCTCCTTCGCGCTGGCGACGGCCATCGCTCTACTCGATTCCATCCGCGCCCGCCCGGAAGTGAGCGCCGAGGAGTTCCCCGGCACCGTCGGCCGCATCTCCTTCTTCGTGAATGCCGGGATGCGCTTCGTCACCGAGCTCTGCAAGATGCGGGCTTTCGTCGAGCTCTGGGACGAGATCACGCTCGGCCGCTATGGCATTGCCGATGAAGCGATGCGGCGCTTCCGCTATGGCGTTCAGGTCAATTCGCTGGGGTTGACCGAGCCGCAGCCCGAGAACAACGTCTACCGCATCCTGATCGAGATGCTGGCGGTGACGCTGTCCAAGAAGGCCCGTGCCCGCGCCGTGCAGCTCCCGGCCTGGAACGAGGCGCTCGGCCTCCCCCGCCCCTTCGACCAGCAATGGTCGCTGCGCATGCAGCAGGTCCTCGCCTATGAGACCGACCTGCTCGAATTCGGCGACATCTTCGACGGCTCGACCGTGGTCGATGCCAAGGTCCGCGAGCTCAAGGCCGCCGCGCTGAAGGAACTCGCCAAGATCGACGACATGGGCGGCGCGCTCGCCGCCGTCGAGAGCGGCTACATGAAGCAGGCGCTGGTCGAGAACGGGGCGCGCCGCATCGAAGCGATCGAGCGTGGCGAGCAGGTCGTTGTCGGCGTCAACAAATTCACCAACAGCGAGCCCTCCCCGCTTTCGGCCGGCGACGGCAACGTCGTCACCGTGCCGGATTCGGTCGAGACCGAGGCCATCGCCCGGCTCAAGGCCTGGCGCTCCGCTCGCGACACGAAGGCGGCGGAAGCGGCCTTGGCCGAGCTTGCCGCCAACGCCCGCGAAAACCGCAATGTCATGCCGGCCTCGATCGCCTGCGCCAAGGCCGGCGTCACCACCGGCGAATGGGCCCAGACCCTGCGCGAGATCTTCGGCGAGTACCGCGCGCCCACCGGCGTCGACACCCAGAAGCTGGGGGACGCGACCGGCCTCGCCACCGCGAAGGCCGCCGTGGAGAAGGCGACGGAGCGGCTCGGCCGCGCGCCGCGCTTCCTCGTCGGCAAGCCCGGCCTCGACGGCCATTCCAACGGCGCCGAGCAGATCGCGGTGCGCGCCCGCGATGCCGGGATGAACGTCAGCTATGGCGGCATCCGCCAGACGCCGGAGGAGATCGTCAGCGAGGCCCGCGAGCAGCAGGCCGACATCATCGGGCTCTCGATCCTCTCGGGCTCGCATCTGCCGCTGGTGCGCGACGTCACGGCGCGCCTGCGCGTCGCCGGCATGAACGTTCCCGTCGTGGTCGGCGGCATCATCCCGCCCGACGACGAGAACGCGCTGCGCAACATGGGCGTGGCACGGGTCTATACGCCCAAGGATTTCGCGCTGGACGGCATCATCGCCGATGTGGCGGGGCTGGCGGCGAAGGGGGGATAAGCTGCCGTCATCCCGTGCGCGCTGCGGCACGCAGTGCTGCTGCGCAGATGCGGGACCGCGCGACGAGAAGGTGCCTTTTCCTGAGAACGGTCCCGTGTCTGCGCAGCGGCGTTGCACGCCGCAGCGCGCACGGGATGACGCCCCTCAGACCATCCCCACGCTCTTCAGCTGCTGATACGCCTTCAGGATCTCCTGGAGCGTGCCCTCGCGCGAGCGGTCGCCCCCATTGGCATCCGGGTGGAAGCGCTTCACCAGCTCCTTGTAGCGCGCCTTGATCGCCGCTGAATCCGCCGTGTCGTCCAAACCCAGCGTATCCAGCGCCTTGCGCGCCACGATCCCGACACGCGACTCCGGCTGGGCCGCCTGCTGCTTGTTGCGGGCGCCGAACAGGTTGAAGGCGTCGTGCATGTCGGCGGCTTCGGCGTCGCTGCTCGCCTTGCGTCCGCGCTGCGCCATCCGCGCGGCCTTCGAGTTGACGCCGAGCTTCCAGGTCGGCCGATGGCCGATCTCCTCCTGTTTGGCGTACGCGGCGAGCGCGTCGTCATCCATGCCGGCGAAATAATTGTAGGTCGCGTTGTAGGCCTTCACATGCTCCATGCAGAACAGGAAGAACTGGCCCTCGCGACCACGCCCCTTCGGCGCGCGGAATTCGCCGGCGCGCTTGCAGCCGGGATGGTCGCAGCGCGGCGCGTCGCTTTCCAGCGGCGCTTCCGCCTCGGAAGCGCCGATCCTGATGCTGTCGAAAAGGCGTGAGTTGATGTTCATCGTCGACGGGTTATGAGACGCAGAGGCTAGGGCCGGCAAGTGCGATGCGACACATCGCCGAACCGACGAACAATCATGGCAACGGTGGCACGATCATGACCTCAATCAGCGAAAGAATCACGCAAAAGCTGACCGAGGCCTTCGCGCCACAGGCGCTCAAGGTCATCGATGAATCGCACCAGCATCAGGGCCATGGCGGCTGGCGCGAGGGCGGGGAGACTCATTTCAGGGTGGATATCGTGTCGGAAGCCTTTTCCGGCAAGTCCCGGCTGGAGCGTCATCGCCTCGTCAACGCCACGCTGGCGCAGGAACTCGCCGACCGGGTGCATGCCTTGGCGATCGCGGCAAGGGCTCCGGGCGAAGGCTGAGCTAGGTCGGCGCGGAAGCGGCAGCCTTCGGCTCAGCCGGTGCGGCGATGTAAATCACCAGCGCGGCGGCAAGCGCAGCACCCATGAAGACGAACAGCCAGCCGAAGGTCACGTGTGGGTCGTAGCCCTGCCTGTCCAGCGTATTCACGAGGCGCCCCGACAGCCATTGCATCACGCCCGCCCCGCCCATGAAGACGAAATTCATGAAGGTAACGCCGCGGCCGATCTCCTGAGGCGTCATGAAGGCGCGGGCATGCGCCATCACCACGGCATAGGTGACGCCGAACAGGCCGATCGCGAGCAGCAGCCCAACCGCGAGGCGGGAGGATGCCTCGCCCCACAGCGCCAGCGCGAAGCAGGCCAGGATGACGGCCACGGCAAAGGCGATAACCGTCGGCTTGGCGCCGATCCGCCGATAGAGCGGCAGCACCAGCAATGCCCCCACGGCGATGATGCCTCCCATGGCCATCGCCGCATAACTCGTCGCCGCAAGATCGAAGCCATGCACCGTCTGGAGATAAGGCGCGATCCACAGGCCACGGATCGAGATCGTGACGCCGTAGCTCACGAAGGTGATGGGGAAGATCAGCCAGAGCGGCCGCTTCACGACGATCTGCCTGATCCCGCCCAGCAGCGAGACATGCCGTTGCGGCGTGCCCGGGAGCGGCGGCGGGTCCTTCAGCAGCAACATCACCAGCAGGGCGATGAACGCCACGATTCCGGAGAGACCGAACACGGTTGCGCGCCAGCCATAGGCCGACAGGAAATAGGCAAGCGGCGCGCCGCTCAAGGGATCGCCGATCGAGCCGAAGCCGATCAGGAAGGACGACATCGTCGCGAAATGCCGCGGCGAATAGAGCCGCGCGGCCAGATAGAAACCGGACATCAGGATCGGCGCGCAGCCGATGCCGATCAGCGCGAGCGCCGTCAGGGCAGTAAGATAGTTGCGCGACAGGCCGAAGATCACCGTCCCGGCCAACGCGACCAGCAGGAAGCCGGCCAGCGTCCGTCGCGGGCCGATCCGGTCGAGCGCATAGCCGACCGGGAATTGCGAGAGCGCGAACGCGATCAGCCATGCCGCCTGCAGGCTGCCGAGCTGGCCCTGGTCGAGCCCGAGATCCCTCGTCAGGTCGCCTGAGATCACCGCAAGGAAGGCGCGGAAGAACTGGCTCAGGATATAGGCCAGCAGCAGGACGACGAAGCTCGTCACGAAGGGTCGCTTTCGCTTGGATCATCGCGCGTCCCGCCGGGCGCGACAACGATGATCCATCACATTGTTATCGCATCGGCCCGAAAGGCGGATTCGACTCATCGAGCCGACGCTATTGCGGCCCACGCTCCGGCAAGCCCTGTTCGCGAGGCTGGATCCCGGGCGTCATCCGCCCGGGAAGTCCGCCTCACTTGATCCGTTCAAGCACGGAAACGTAGTTGGCGACCGCCGCCCCACCCATGTTGAAGATGCCGCCGAGGCGCGGGCTGTCGAGCTGCATGCCCTCCGGCGCTTCGCCGGTGAGCTGCATGGCCGAAAGCACATGCATCGAGACGCCGGTCGCGCCGATCGGGTGGCCCTTGGCCTTCAGGCCGCCGGAGACGTTGACCGGCAGCTTGCCGTCCTTCTGCGTCCAGCCTTCCTTGATCGCGCGGGCGCCGTCGCCCTCCTTGGTCAGGCCCATCGCCTCGTATTCGATGAGTTCGGCGATGGTGAAGCAGTCATGCGTCTCGACGAAGGAGAGATCGTCAAGCGTCACGCCGGCCTTGGCCAGGGCCTGCTTCCAGGCGAGCGCGCCGCCCTCGAACTTCAGGATGTCGCGCTTCGACATCGGCAGGAAATCCTGGACATGGGCCATGCCGCGGAAGCCGACGGCGCGGCGCATCCTGAGCGCGGTCTCCTCGTCGGCCAAAACCAGCGCCGCGGCGCCGTCCGAGACCAGCGAGCAGTCGGTGCGCTTCAGCGGCCCGGCGACATAGGGGTTCTTCTCGCTCTCCTCGCGGCAGAAGGCGTAGCCGAGATCCTTGCGCATCTGCGCGTAGGGATTGGCGACGCCGTTCTTGTGGTTCTTCGCCGCGATCATCGCGAGCGCATCGGACTGGTCGCCATGGCGCTGGAAATAGGCCGCCGCGATCTTGCCGAAGACGCCGGCGAAGCCACCCTGCACCTCGCTATCCTCCGGCAGATAGGAGGCCTTGAGCAGGTTCTTGCCGATCTCGGGGCCGGGCGTCTTGGTCATCTGCTCGACGCCAACAACGAGCACGACCTTGGCGTCGCCCGCCTTGATCGCCCGCACGCCCTGATGCACGGCAGCCGTGCCGGTGGCGCAGGCATTCTCGACACGGGTCGTCGGCTTGAAGCGCAGCGCCGGATCGGCCTGCAAGACCAGCGAGGCGGTGAAGTCCTGGGCCGAGAAGCCGGCGTTGTAATGGCCGAGCACGATCTCGTCGACCTCGTCGGCGGTGATGCCGGCATCGACCAGGGCCTCGGTCGCGACCCGCACGATCAGGCTTTCGACGGTCTCGGCATCCTGCTTGCCGAACGGTGTATGGGCCCAGCCGACGATCGCAGCGCTCATGGCGAATTCTCCCTTAATGTGCAGCTACACGTTATCTTGGCAGCCTTGTGCCGCCCGGCAAGCCGGTATCCGCGCATGGTGGCCGTGCACGGATCGGCTGGCGGGCCCTGGCTTTCAGAACTAGCCGCCCCGCCCGCTCACCGCAACGCCAGCGAGAGCAGCAGGCCGACCCCGCCGACGATCATCGCCATGCCCAGCATTTCGCGCCGGCTCGTGCCCTCGGCGAACAATTTGCGCGAGGCGATCTGCGCCAGCGGCACCTCGATCAGCGCGAGCGTGCGGACATTCGCCGCCGTCGTCAGCGAGAAGCCGATGAACCAGAACTGCGAGGCAGCAGCGCCAAGGAAACCGGCCGAGAGCGAGCGGCGCCAGCTCATCAGGCTTAGCATCAGCGCCTGCCGGTCGGCGATAAGCATGTAGATCACCAGCAGCAGCGTCTGGAGCCCGAGGCCGAGCACGAGGATCGTGGAGGCGCGGATCAGGAACTCGCCCTCCGGCAGGGCCTGGATGCCGCCGCGGAAACCGATCGCCGACAGCGCGAAGAAGGCGCCGGAGACGATGCCGAGCACGGCGGGGCGCATGCCGGCGCGGGTCAATTTCTCGCCGGGCTTCCAAGACACCACGATCACGCCGGCTGTGGCGATCGCGATCGCCAAGAACTTCATCGGCGTCAGCGCGTCCCCGAGCAGCGCCGCGCCGAACAGCGCGACCTGCACCGGCTCGGTCTTGGTATAGGCCGTGGTGACCGCGAAGGAGCGCTCGCGCATCGCTGCCAGCATCAGCGCCGTGGCGGCGATCTGCGTCAGTGCACCCCAGAGCGTATAGCCGAGCGAGGCCATGCCGATGGCCGGCGGCAGGCGCTGCAGGCCGAGGCAGGCCAGCGCCAGGAACAGCATGGCGAAGGGCAGCCCGAACAGGAAGCGGACCTGCGTCGCGCCGACGACACCGATGGTCTCGGTGAGCGAGCGCTGCGCCAGGTTGCGCGCGGTCTGCAAGAGCGAGGCGGCGATGGTCGCCGGTATCCAGAGAAGGCCGAAAGCCACGCGAAAGTCCTGGAGAATGCGGAAGAACGCTTCGCTTGTGGACCGGCCGCCGCAGCTAGGCAAATCGCTCCGCAAGGGGTAGGTATGCATTCACGGGCGGGCGAATATAGCGGCCGTCTCGAAATTGCCGCATGCGTCGCGTTGAACCCTGCGCCGTCGTTACCGGCCAGGCTACCCGCAAGACCGTCATCCGACCGCCGTTCCGAGCAAGACAGGTTCAGACCCGCCCGATGATCGCTTCCCGCTTCGCTGCCGCTCTCGTCCTCGGTGCCGCTCTGACCGGGACGGCTCATGCTGGAACCAGCGTCGTCATCGACGCTTCGAGCGGCGCCGTGCTGTCGAGCGAGAACGCGACGCAGGCCTGGCGCCCGGCCTCGACGACCAAGATGATGACGATCTATCTCGCGCTGAAGGCGGTGCGGGAAGGGCGCCTCGGGCTGGAGACCGCGATTCCCGTCTCCAAGCTCGCCGCCAGCCAGCCGCGGGTGAAGGTCTATGCCCGGCCGGGCTCGGAGATCACGCTCGACAACGCGCTGCGCATCATGATGGTGAAGTCGGCCAACGACATCGCCTATGTCGTGGCCGAGGGCGTCGGCGGCGACGTCCCGACCTTCGTCGCCATGATGAATGCCGAAGCGCAGCGCCTGGGGATGCGCGACACCCGTTTCGTCAACCCCAATGGCTGGGACAATCCGGACCAGCAATCCAGCGCCCGCGACCTCGCCGTGCTCGCCATGGCGCTGATGCACGATTTCTCCGATTATTCCGACTACTGGAACACCCCGGCCGTGCAGCTCGGCAAGCAGGTGATGCACAACACCAACGGGCTGGTCGGGCGCTATTCCGGCATCGGCGGCATGAAGACCGGCTTCACCTGCGCCTCAGGCTTCAACGTGGTCGCGACGGCGAGCCGCGGCGGGCGCACGCTGATCGCCGTCGTCATGGGCTCGCTCTCGGGCACCGACCGGACGGTCAAGGCCGCCCAGCTCCTCGACCAGGGTTTCGCCTCCTGGGGCGGCACCGGCTACAGCGTCGCCTCGATGCCGCCGAGCGGCACCCGCGCCCCCAATATCTGCGACGACGTGCGCCATCGTGGTGGCGGCACCGCGCTGGCCGACGATGCCGATGCCGCGGGGCCGATCGCAGCCGCGCCGATCCCCAGCCGCGATGCCGATGACGGCCGCCTCCCTGTCTATACGACCCAGTCGGCCGGTACGCTCGCGACGCGCACGCCGCGCGGACGCATCACGCTCGGCCCACGCGCCGAGGTGACGCCGGTACAGGTTTCCTTCGGGCGCACCGCCGGCTCGGCGGGGGCGCCGCTCGCCGCCAATGCCACGGCGCAGCCTGCCTCGCGCGTCGCACGCGGCACCCCGACGATCGAGCCGGAAGCGCCGGTCGCCGCCGGTCTCGCCCTGCCGCCCACCCGCCGCACGGCTTCGACCAACGGTGCGATCCCGCGCGGCACGACGGCCTTCGCGCCGGCCAATACGCCGGTCCAGCCCTCCAGCGATGCCTTCGAAGGCGGGCCGCTGCGCCTCCAGGGCTCCGTCCAGGCCGGCGCGGCCAATGCCGCGAGCCTGCGCCCCGGCGCGGCCGCCGGCATCAAGCCGGCCGCCCGCAATGCCAAGCCCGACAAGGCGCAAGCCGCCGCCAAAGCCCAGCCGGCGAAGGCCGTGCCGCTGAAGACCCCTCCGGTTCGCACCGCGCCGGCCAAGCCCAAGCCTGCCGAAGCCGCCGTGAAGCCTTCGACGGGCAAGCCCGGCGCCAAGGCCAAGCCCGCCAACGACGCCTGAGGCCCGCTTGAACCCAGGCAGCCCCGATCGGGACCGGGTCAGCGAGAGACAGGGCATCACCCTGGCCCTCGCCTCCGCCGCTGCCTTCGGCACCAATATCGTCAGCGCCCAGATCGCCGGCCAGGCGGGCCTCAGCGGCCCGCTGCTGGTGTTCTACCGCGTCCTGCTGATGCTCGTTCTGGTCGGCGGCGCCGCCCTTCTCTGGCGCGGCTCGCTCACCCTGCGGCGCGGCGAGCGCCAGCCCGTCCTGCTCTTCGGCCTGATGACGGCGCTGGTCGGCATCGCTTATCTCTCCTCGGTCGCCTTCGTGCCCGTCTCGGTCGCTGCGGTGGTGTTCTACACCTTTCCAGTCCTGATCGTGCTGGCCGAGCCGGTGCTGACGCCCGCTCCTTTTCGGGCCGACAGGCTGGCGATCGCACTCGCGGCCTTTCTCGGCATCGCCCTCGTGGTCGGGCCCGATCTGCATGGGCTCGACCCCCGTGGCCTCGCGCTCGCCATGCTGGCGAGCGTCAGCGCCGCCGCGCAATTCTTTGCGGCCGCCCGCTGTGCGGAGACGCCGACCTTGCCCAAGCTGTTCTGGTCGCATGTCGTCATCCTGCCGGTGACGGCCCTGGTTCTGCTGGCGACGGGCGGCTTCCTGCCGCCCCAGACCTTCCTGCTCGCGCCCGTCGCGGTCGCCATCACCTATGGCGGCTATATCGTCGGCTTCGTCTTTCAGATCCTGGCGCTGGCCCGCGTCGCGCCCGGCTCTGCCGGCCTCGCTTTCTGCGCCGAGCCGGTCTTCGCCGTCATCATCGCCGCTGTGGTCCTCACCGAGCGGCTGGGCGCTCTGCAATATGCCGGCTGCGCCCTTGTCATCGCGGCCATCGTCACTAATGTAACACTAGAACAAAAGCGGCGCAGCGTCGTGCCCGCCTGAGACTCTGCGATCGATCCATGACCGGCGACCCTGCCCGCCCCCTTCCCGTCCCGCTGACCCTGCTCACCGGCTTCCTCGGCGCGGGCAAGACCACCTTGCTCAACCGCCTGCTGAAGGACCCGGCGCTTGCCGGCACGCTCGTGCTCGTCAACGAGTTCGGCGAGATCGGCCTCGATCACCTGATGATCGAGGGCGTCGAGGAGAACATGATCCTCCTCGAGTCCGGCTGCCTCTGCTGCACGATCCGCGACGACCTCATCGTCACGCTGGAGGACCTGCTGCGCAGGCGCGACAACGGGCGGATCGCCCCGTTCTCGCGGCTGGTGATCGAGACCACGGGCCTCGCCGACCCCGCGCCGATCCTCAACGTCCTGATCAACCACCCCTATCTCGCCATGCGCTTCCGGCTCGACGGCGTCGTGACGCTGGTCGATGCCGTCAACGGCATGGCAACGCTCGACGCCCACGAGGAAGCCCGCCGGCAGGTCGTCGCCGCAGATCGGCTCGTCCTGACAAAGGCCGAGCTCGCCACACCCGAAACGCTGACAGCCCTGCGCGAACGCCTCGACAGGCTCAATCCCGGCATCGCCATCCTCGTGCCTGACACGTCCGCTGCGGACCTGATAGGCGCCGGCCTCTACGATCTCGCGAAGCAGCCCCACGCCCTGCGTCACTGGCTGGCGGAAGATGCTCTGCCCGGCCATCACCACCACGACCATCATCATGGCGATCACCCTCATCAACACGACCACCACCATGGGCACGACCACGATCAGGACCCGCATGACGTCAATCGTCATGACGCCTCGATCCGCGCCTTCGTCCTGACCGCCGATCAGCCGGTCGCGCGCACCACCTTCGACCTGTTCTGGACGCTTCTGCGCTCGATCCACGGCCCGCGCCTGCTGCGCCTGAAGGGGCTGGTCGACCTCGCCGGCGAGCCCGGCCGGCCGCTGCTCGTCCACGCCGTCCAGCAGATCCTGCACCCGCCGGTCCAGCTCGATGCCTGGCCGGATGCGGACCACCGCTCCCGCCTCGTCCTGATCGTGCGGGATATCGAGGAGGACACCGTCCGCAAACTCTGGGCGGCCTTCCTCGGCCAGGCATCCGCGCAGCCACAGACCGCCTGACGCTGCGGCCCGTTTCTTGAACCCAACCCTGGAAGCCGCAAGGCGCGCCCGCGCGCCTTGCCATTCCGGCACAGCCATGCGCCGGAACGATCCAGGAAGGGTACGGGCAGATGAGCATGATCACGGCTCTGGCGGCGACCGACGGCATCGCGACGGCAGCCGCGCCTCGGCCACTTCCCCACCCGGATGCGGCTATCCATAGCGAATTGCGCGCGCTCGGTGCCTGCGAATCGATTCGCGAGGAATGGGCCGATCTCGCGGGCCGCGCCCTCGAAGCCAATCCCTGCCTTGAACCGGGCTTCGCGCTGGCGGCGGCGCAGCACCTCGTTTCCTTCCGCGATGCCGATGTGATGCTGCTCTGGCAGGGCGACCCGCAATCGGAGCGGCGCCGCCTCGTCGGGCTCGTGCCCTGCCGCACCCGCCGCCACCTCCTCGCGCCCGCTACGCTGGAAGGCTTCGCCGATCCGCGCCTGCTGAACGGCACGCCCTTGCTCGACCATACCTTCGCCGCACCTGCCCTCGCCGCCTTCCTGCGCGGCTGGCGCGGGCGCAGCCATGCGGCCGAGGCCTTCTCCCTGTCGGGCATCGATCCTGCGGGTGCCTTCGCGACCACGCTCGCGCGCGTTGCCGACGGGCATGGCGTCGCGGTCGGCTGGCGGCCTCTGGTCGGGCGCCGGCTCGAACTGCCGCCCACCGTCTGCATAGCCGTCTCCGACGAGATCCTGCGCGACAAGGGCCGCCTCATCCTCGCCGAAGCCACGAACCAAGCGGACCGGCGCGATGCCGTCGAGATCATGCTGGCGATCGAGGCTTCCGGCTCGCGCGGAAAAGCGGGGAAGGCGACGCTGCAGAACAACCGTGAAGTCGCCTTCCTGCGCTGCATGAGCCGCGATCTCGGCCGGCAGAAGCTCTGCCGCATCGCCGTGCTGGTTCTCGACGACAAGCCGATCGCGGCGGCGCTCACCCTCGGCAAGGGCGCCTCCTGCTGGCTCTATCACGGCGTCGGCGACGAGGCCCATGCGGCGCTGGAACCCCTGCCGATGCTGCTCGCCATGATGCGCAAGGCGCAGCCTTCGCGGCAGATCCTGCTGCCGGGCGGCCTGCCGCTGTTCGGCGCCCGCGACGAGGCCTTCGGCACGATCACCCTGACCCGGCGCCCGCTGCGGCGCGCGCCCCGGCCGGCCGACCTGGCGATCCGCATGCGCGAACGCCTCGCACGCGCGCTGTTCAGGCCTCGGCCCGCAGCAATCGACGGATGATCTTGCCGGTCGTCGTCAGCGGCAGCTCGTCGCGGAAGGCGATCTCGCGCGGATACTCATGGGCGGACAGCCGCGCCCGCACGAAGCCCTGCAGCTCGGAAACCAGGTTCTGCGAGCCGTCCTGTCCCGGCTTCAGCACGACGAAGGCCTTGACGATCTCGGTGCGCAGCGGGTCGGGCTTGCCCACCACCGCCGCCAGCGCCACGGCGGGATGGCGCAGCAGGCAATCCTCGATCTCGCCCGGGCCGATGCGATAGCCCGATGAGGTGATGACATCGTCGTCGCGGCCGATGAAGCCGACATAGCCCTCCTCGTCCTGAACACCCTCGTCGCCGGTCGTCATCCAGTCGCCGACGAACTTCGCCGCCGTCGCCGCCGGGTTGCGCCAGTATTCCAGGAACATCACCGGATCGGGCCGGCGCACCGCGATCTGCCCCTCCTCGCCGGCTGCGCAAACCGTGCCGTCCGGCCGGATGATCGCGACCTCATGGCCGGGCACCGCCTTGCCGATCGCGCCGGGGCGGCTGACGCCGAGAGCGGCGCTCGACGCCAGCACGAGATTGCACTCGGTCTGGCCATAGGCCTCGTTGATGGTCAGGCCCAGCGCGTCGCGCCCCCATTCCAGCGTCTCGGCACCGAGCGCCTCGCCGGCCGCCGCGACGGTGCGCAGGTTCAGGCGCCAGCGCCCCTGCGGGCTGCCGGCGCCGCGCATCATCCGGAGCGCCGTCGGCGGCACGAAGGCGTTGCGGATGCCGAGATCCTGGATCAGCCGATAGGCCTCCTCCGGCTCGAAGCGCGTCACCGGACGCGCCACCACCGCGACGCCGAAATGCAGCGCCGGCAGGAGCATGTTGAGCAGGCCGCCGGCCCAGGCCCAGTCGGCCGGCGTCCAGGCGAGATCGCCCGGCCGCGGCATGAATTCATGCGGCATCTGCACGCCCGGCAGATGGCCGGGCAGCACGCGATGCCCGTGCAGCGCGCCCTTGGGATTGCCCGTGGTGCCCGAGGTGTAGATCATCAGGGCCGGGTCGTCCGGCGTGGTATCGACCGGGGTGAATTCCGGGCTCCCCTCCACCAGCAGCGCGTCCCAGCCTTCCGCCGAGCCGTCGGCGCCATCGGTGGAGATGCGCAAGGCGAGTTCCGGCAGGGCTTGCGTGATCTGGCCGAGCTTCGCCAACCCGGCGGCATTGGTCACGACGACCTTCGCAGCCGAGTCGGTCAGCCGATAGGCCAGGGCATCGACCCCGAACAAGGACGCAAGCGGCACCGCGATGGCACCGAGCTTGTAGGCGGCGAGATGCGCCGTCAGCACCGCCCGCCCCTGCGGCAGCAGGATGGCGATGCGGTCGCCCCGCCCGACGCCGCGCGCCCGCAGCGCGTTGGCCAGGCGGTTGGAATGCTCGCGCAACCAGCCGAAGCTGACCGGCGTCACCTGCCAGTCCGTGGAGACTTCGATGATGGCGGGCCGGTCAGGCTCGATCGCGGCCCAGCGGTCGCAGACGTCGGTGGCGATGTTGTAGCGTTCCGGAATGCGCCAGCGGAAGCCCTCGCGCAGCGCGGCGTAATCGGTCAGGTCTGGCAGGATCAAGATGGTGGTCCGGTGGGAGGCGCGGCACGATAGGCAGGCCGTTCCCAGCTGTCACCCGTGTCTCGCGCATCATCTCCCAGCGTAACGATGCGCTCAGAACATGCGTTCGCCAGCAGGCGGCAGGTAGGCATCCGTGAACGCATCGCCCGCCCGCGCCTTGTCGCGGAACGCCCCTGTCAGGGCGAGCTGGTCGAGAGCCTGTGCCCAGCGCTCGCGATCGATCCCGCCCAGCCCATGGGCCCGCACATAGGGCGTCAGGATGTTGCGCTCGACGACGGCGGTGAGCTTGTCGCGCTCCACCTCGACTTGCGCGCTTTCGTTGCGGCGCAGGACGAATTGCGCGCAGGCGCCGGGATTGACGACGGCATCGCGCGTGCCGCGCATGACGGCGCGCACGAGCCCGCGCACCGCATCCGGCTTGCTCGCGATGAGCTTGCCGGAGACGATCACCGCGCTGCCATAGAGGACGAGGCCGTGATCGGCCATTTCCATCAGCACGATGTCCTCGCCCGGCACGCCGCGCGCCCTCAATGAGACGGCGGTCGAGGGACCGAAGGCGAACAGGGCATCGATCTCGCCCGAAGCCAGCATCGGCTCGCGCACCGGCAGGCCGATCGTCTCGATCCTGATCTTGCTGTCGTCGATCTTGTTGAGGCTCTTGAAAAGCGGCCATTGCGCGAAGCTGGCATCGATGCTGGCCGTGCCGAGCTTGCGCCCCTCGAGGCTCGCCGGCGCCGTCGTGACGCCCCGGCTCTTGCGACCGATCAGGGCATAGCCCGGCCGGTCATGGATGATCATCACGGCCTTGAGATCGGCTCCCGGATTTTCGTCGCGGAACCGGATCAGCGCGTTGATATCGCCGAAGCCGGCATCCTGCGCGCCGGCCGAGAGGCGCTGCAGCATGGCGCGCGCGCCATTGCCGGGCTCGATCACGACATCGAGCCCCTCGCTGCCGAAATGACCCTTGTCCTGGGCCGCCAGGAAAGGCGCCGTCAACGCGTCGAAACGCCGGTCCAGTGCGAAGCGGACGGCCGTGCTTCCCTGCGCGCGCGCCGCGCCGCCACCTCCGGCACAGGCCGCCACGGCTCCCACCGCCAGCCGCCCGAACCTGCGCCGGGACAGCATCGAGGAGTGAGAGGGCGAAGCGATCGGCATGTCCAGCCTCCGGGCGCCTGGCTGTCTGGAGCACGGCATATCCGTGCGTCCCGTCTTCCTGACATCATAAAATGTTGAAATGCCGTCAACATGACGGAAGTTCCGTCACGATTTCAGATCGCGCCCGGTCCTTGCCTCCTCCGCGATGGGAAGCCGGGGCCAGTCTCGCAGCAGATCGACCTTGGTTCCTCCTGCAAACGAACGAGGGGCCGAAAGGCCCCTCGTCGCATACCCCTTCTCGAATGAAACGCCCTCAAGCCGCGCGATAACGAGCCAGCCAATGCGCGTAAGGCGCCGGCAGGGTCGCCCAGGCCGGGTTCTCGACGCCGAGCGCCTGCGCCGCGGCATAGGGCCAGTGCGGATCGGCCAGCAGCGGCCGGCCCAGCGTCACCAGATCGACCTTGCCCTCGCGGATCAGCGCATCGGCCTGCTCGGGCTTGCTGATGTACCAGCTCGTCGAGGCCGGCAGGCCGGTCTCGCGGCGCACCCGCTCGGCGACGGGCGCGAGGAAGGCCGGACCCCACGGGATCTTGGCCTCATTCGTCGAGAAGCCGACGCTGACATCGATGAAGTCGAGCCCCTCGTCCTTCAGGCGCTTCACCAGCGCGATGGCCTCGCTCAGCGTCTCCTCGTCGCGCCCGTCATATTCGATCACGCCGAGCCGGGCCGAGAGCGGCCGGTTCTCCGGCCAGACCTTGCGGACGGCGGCCAATGTTTCGATCAGGAAGCGGCTGCGGTTCTCGAAGCTGCCGCCATAGGCGTCCTCGCGCTTGTTGGCATGCGGCGAGAGGAAGTTCTGCGCGAGATAGCCATGGGCAAAATGCAGCTTCAGCCACTCGATGCCGATATCGCGGGCCCGCTCGGCGGCCGCGACGAAATCACCACGCACGCGCTCGATATCGTCCAGGGTCATCGCGCGCGGCACGCGCGGGAGGCCGCCACCGTGCGCGACGGCAGACGGCGCGATCGTCTCCCAGCCCCGTGCGTCGTTCGCGGGGATATGGTCGTCGCCTTCCCAGGGCAGGTTGGCGCTGGCCTTGCGCCCGGCATGACCGATCTGGATGCCGCTGACGGCGCCGGCCTTGCGCATCTCCGCGACGATCGGCGCCAGCGCCTGCCCCTGCCCGTCGTTCCAGAGCCCGAGGCAGCCCGGTGTGATCCGCCCTTCAGGTGAGACGCCGGTCGCCTCGATCACGACGAGGCCGGCGCCGCCGCGCGCCAGGCCCGCGAGATGCGCCCGGTGCCAGTCATTGGCGACGCCGTCCTGCGCCGAATACTGGCACATCGGCGAGGCGACGATGCGGTTGCGAAGGGTGACGTCCTTCAGGCTGAAAGGGTCGAACAGACCAGGCATGATGCGGCTCCGCGCAAGTGGATCTTGATGTTTCGATAGTTCGATATTTTTCGAACTTTGGCAAGTTCAAAATCCTGTGATAGATTGCTGTACATGCGACATGCCCGCCTGCCCGCCTCCGAAGAGATCGCGCTCGAAGACGTCTTCCACGCGCTGAGCGACCCGTTCCGGCTGGAAGTCGTCCGCCGGCTCGCCACCGAGGGCGAGCAGAGCTGCCAAGCGCTGGAGGGCGACCGGCCGAAATCCAGCGTCTCGCATCATTTCCGCGTGCTGCGCGAGGCCGGTCTGATCCGCACCCGCAACGAGGGCGTGACCCGGATGAACGCGCTGCGCCGCGACGATATCGAGCAGCGCTTTCCCGGCCTGCTCGCCTGCGTCGTCCCCCAGCCGAACGAATGATCCTGCGCCGGTTCCGCTGCGCCAATCCCCGCCCTATGCTCGCGCCATGAGCCTCCCCTACCGTCCCAATGTCGGCATCGCCCTGTTCAACGCGCAGGGCCTCGTCTTCGCCGGCCGCTCGCACAGCGCCGGCCCCGAGATCGTCCTGCCCGGCTTCGACTGGCAGATGCCGCAGGGCGGCATCGACCCGAACGAGGACATCGTCGCCGCCGCCCGCCGCGAGCTGGAGGAGGAGACCGGCGTCACGCAAGCGGAGCTGCTTGCTGTCACCGACGATTGGTGGAGCTACGATTTCCCGCCCTATGACGGCCCCTGGCACAAGCTCTCCGCCTTTCGCGGCCAGCGCCAGCGCTGGGTCGCCTTCCGCTTTACCGGCAGCGAAGAGGCGATGGATATCGGCAAGCCCAATGGCGACGAGCCGCCGGAATTCAGCGAATGGCGCTGGCGCCCGCTCGCCGAGATGCCGGGGCTGATCATGCCGTTCAAGCGAGCGGTCTACGAGAAGGTGGCCGAGGCCTTCGCCGCCTTCGCTTCCCCCGCCATCGGAGAAGGAGGATCGAGATGAGCCTCGTCGAACTCGACCATTGCGTCATCCACGTTTCGGACTGGGAACGCTCGAACGCCTTCTACCACGACGTCATCGGCGCCGAGATCGTGGCGAACGGCAACGGCTTCGCCTATCGCATCGGACGAGCGCAACTGAACTGCCACGGGCCTGGCCTCGACCCGACGCCGGTGGCGCGCCTGCCGGTCCCGCCGGGCGGCAGCGATCTCTGCTTCGTCTGGCCGGGGCCGATCGCCGAAGCGATCATGCATCTGGAGCGGCAGAAGATCGCGATCGAGCTCGGGCCGGTGCAGCGCTTCGGCCGGAGCGGCCATGGCACCAGCGTCTATTTCCGCGATCCCGACGGATCGCTGCTGGAATTCATTAGCTACGCATGAAAAAGGGCCGCTCGCGCGGCCCTTTCCATAGTCCGAAGCTGAGAGGCGGATCAGGCCGCCTTGCGCTGCTCGAAGACGTGCTTGAACTCGCGCAGCTGCACCAGCGTATCCTGCAGGCGCTTCTTCTCGTCGTCGTTGTGAGAACCTGCGAGACGGGTCTCGGCGGTCAGGATCTCGGCGTCGAGCACGGCGGTGTCGACATCCTCGAGAAAGCGGCCCTGCTCGGCCAGGATCGTCGTCGAAGCCTGGTTGATCTCGACGAGACCGCCATTGACGAAGAATTCCTTGCCGTTGCTCTCGGTCGTCTGGACGAAGACGATGCCGGCCTTGAGCGTCGCGACCAGCGGCGCATGGCCCGCGAGCACAGTCATCTCGCCCTCGACCGAGGGGATGATGACGCTGACGACATCGCCCGAGAACAGGATGCGCTCCGGCGAGACGAGTTCGAACTTGAAGGTGGCCATCGTGTCACTCTCCCCGGCTCGTCATGGCCGGGCTTGACCCGGCCATCTCGGAAACCAGCGGTTTCTGGTCATGAGATGCTCAGGGCTCAAGCCCCGAGCATGACGTGTTCGGTCAACCTTACGCGGCCTCGGCGGCCAGGCGCTGGGCCTTCTCGACGGCTTCCTCGATCGAGCCGACCATGTAGAAGGCGGCTTCCGGCAGGTGGTCGTACTTGCCCTCGACCAGGCCCTTGAAGCCCTTGATCGTGTCTTCGAGCGGGACGAGCTTGCCCGGCGAGCCGGTGAAGACTTCCGCGACGAAGAACGGCTGCGACATGAATCGCTCGATCTTGCGGGCACGCGCCACGGTCAGCTTGTCGTCTTCCGAGAGCTCGTCCATGCCGAGGATCGCGATGATGTCCTGCAGCGACTTGTAGCGCTGGAGGGTCTGCTGGACGCGGGTCGCGACATCGTAGTGCTCCTCGCCGACGATATCGGCCGAGAGCATGCGCGAGGTCGAGTCGAGCGGATCGACCGCCGGGTAGATGCCCTTTTCCGCGATCGAACGCGACAGCACGGTACGAGCGTCCAAGTGAGCAAACGAGGTCGCAGGCGCCGGGTCGGTCAGGTCGTCCGCCGGGACGTAGATCGCCTGCACCGAGGTGATCGAGCCCTTGTTGGTGGTGGTGATACGCTCCTGCAGGTTGCCCATGTCGGTCGCCAGGGTCGGCTGATAGCCCACCGCCGACGGAATGCGGCCGAGCAGCGCGGACACTTCCGAGCCGGCCTGCGTGAAGCGGAAGATGTTGTCGACGAAGAACAGAACGTCCTGGCCCTTGTCGCGGAAGTCCTCGGCGATGGTCAGGCCGGCGAGAGCGACGCGCATGCGGGCGCCCGGGGGCTCGTTCATCTGGCCGTAGACTAGGGCGCACTTGGAGCCGGCGGTCGAACCGTTGTTCTCCTTCGGGTCCTTGTTGACGTTGGACTCGATCATCTCATGATAGAGATCGTTGCCCTCGCGGGTGCGCTCGCCGACGCCGGCGAACACCGAGTAGCCGCCGTGCGCCTTCGCGACGTTGTTGATCAGCTCCATGATCAGCACGGTCTTGCCGACGCCGGCGCCGCCGAACAGGCCGACCTTGCCGCCCTTGGCGTAAGGCGCCAGCAGGTCGACGACCTTGATGCCGGTGACGAGGATCTGCGCCTCGGTCGACTGCTCGGAATAGGCCGGGGCCGGCTGGTGGATGCCGCGGGTGGCGGTGGTCAGGATCGGGCCGGCTTCGTCGACCGGCTCGCCGATGACGTTCATGATGCGGCCGAGCGTCTCGTCGCCGACCGGAACCGCGATCGGGGCGCCGGTATCGGTCACCGACTGGCCGCGGACCAGGCCTTCGGTCGAGTCCATCGCGATGGTGCGGACGGTGTTCTCGCCGAGGTGCTGGGCGACCTCGAGAACGAGGCGGTTGCCGAGGTTGTCGGTCTCGAGCGCGTTCAGGATCTCCGGCAGGGCGCCGTCGAACTGCACGTCGACGACGGCGCCGATGACCTGGGCAACGCGGCCGGTGCCGGTGTTGGCGGGCTTCTCGGCGGTCTTCTTGGTGGTCTTGGTAGCGGCTTTGGCCATGGCGGAACCTCGGGACTAGCGCATTCGGATGTGACGGCAGCCGGCGGCTCACGCCACCGGCGAAGATTAGGCGGTTAGAGCGCTTCCGCGCCGGAGATGATCTCGATCAGTTCCTTCGTGATCATCGCCTGGCGCGAGCGGTTGTAGATCTGCGTCTGCTTCTTGATCATCTCGCCGGCATTGCGCGTGGCGGAATCCATCGCCGACATGCGCGCGCCCTGTTCGGAGGCGGCGTTCTCGAGCAGCCCGCGCAGGATCTGGACGGTCAGGTTGCGCGGCAGCAGCGCCTCGAGGATCTCGCCCTCTTCCGGCTCGTAGTCGTACACCGCGTCGGCCTGCTTCGTCCCTTCCGGGATTTCGGCCGGGATGATGCGCTGCGCCGTCGGGATCTGGGCGATCACCGAGCGGAAGCGCGAGAAGAACAGCGTCGCGACGTCGAACTCGCCATTGGCGAAGCGGGCCAGCACGTTCTGGGCGATCGCCTCGGCATTGACGAAGCCGACCTGCTTGAACTCGCGCAGATCGATGAACTCGATGATCTCCGCCGCGAACTGGCGACGCAGGATGTCGTAGCCCTTCTTGCCGACGCAGATGATCTTGACCGTCTTGCCCTCGGCCTTCAGCGCATTCGCCTTGTCGCGGGCAAGCCGCGCGATCGAGGAGTTGAAGGCGCCGCACAGGCCGCGCTCGGCGGTCAGCACCAGCAGCAGATGCACCTTGTCGGCGCCCGTGCCGGCGATGAGGCGCGGCGCGCTCGAACCGGTCACGCCGGACGCGAGGTTCGACAGCACCGTCTCCATGCGCTCGGCATAGGGGCGCGCGGCCTCGGCGGCCATCTGCGCCCGGCGCAGCTTCGCAGCCGCGACCATCTGCATGGCCTTGGTGATCTTCTGCGTCGACTTCACCGAAGCGATGCGGTTTCTAAGGTCCTTCAAAGAAGGCATGTGGCGCTCTCACCCCGTCATGGTCGACCTTGCGTCGACCATCTACGTCTTGAACCTCGGTCTCATCTCCCACGCTCGCCGCATGCGCGGCGAAGACGTGGATGGTCGGGACAGGCCCGACCATGACGCCTGCAGATCAGGCGAAGGACTTCGCGTAGCCCGCGACGATGTCCTTGAGCTTGGCGGCGTTGGCGTCCGACAGGTCCTTCGACGTGCCGATCTCGTTGAGCATGTCGGCATGCTTGCCGCGCACCAGAGAGAGCAGGCCGTCCTCGAAGGCACGGACCTTGCTGACCGGCAGCGCATCGAGATAGCCGTTCACGCCGGCATAGATCACGACGACCTGCTCTTCCATCTTCAGCGGCGAGAACTGCGGCTGCTTCAGGAGCTCGGTCAGGCGGGCGCCGCGGTTGAGCAGGCGCTGCGTGACCGCGTCGAGGTCCGAGCCGAACTGGGCGAAGGCGGCCATCTCGCGATACTGGGCGAGCTCGCCCTTGATCTTGCCGGCGACCTTCTTCGTCGCCTTGGTCTGCGCCGACGAACCGACGCGCGACACGGAGAGGCCGACGTTCACGGCCGGGCGGATGCCCTGGTAGAACAGGTCCGTCTCCAGGAAGATCTGGCCGTCGGTGATCGAGATCACGTTGGTCGGGATGTAGGCGGAGACGTCGTTCGCCTGCGTCTCGATGACCGGCAGAGCGGTCAGCGAACCGAGGCCGGCGGCCTCGCCCATCTTCGCCGCGCGCTCGAGCAGGCGGGAGTGGAGATAGAACACGTCGCCCGGATAGGCTTCGCGGCCCGGCGGGCGGCGCAGCAGCAGCGACATCTGGCGGTAGGCGACGGCCTGCTTGGAGAGGTCGTCATAGATGATGACGGCATGCATGCCGTTGTCGCGGAAGAACTCGCCCATCGAGCAGCCGGCGAACGGCGCCAGGAACTGCATCGGGGCCGGGTCGGAGGCGGTGGCCGCCACGACGATGGAATACTCCATCGCGCCGCGCTCCTCGAGCACCTTCACGAGCTGGGCGACGGTCGAGCGCTTCTGGCCGACGGCGACGTAGACGCAGTAGAGCTTCTGGCTCTCCGGGGCGCCTTCGGCGTTCAGCGGCTTCTGGTTCAGGATCGTGTCGAGCGCGATCGCGGTCTTGCCAGTCTGGCGGTCGCCGATGATGAGCTCGCGCTGGCCGCGGCCGATCGGGATCAGGGCGTCGACCGCCTTGAGGCCGGTCGCCATCGGCTCGTGCACCGACTTGCGCGGGATGATGCCGGGCGCCTTGACGTCGACGCGGCGACGCTCCTTGGCCTTGATCGGGCCCTTGCCGTCGATCGGGTTGCCGAGAGCGTCGACGACGCGGCCGAGCAGCTCCTTGCCGACGGGAACGTCGACGATGGCGCCGGTGCGCTTGACGGTCTGGCCTTCCTTGATCTCGCGGTCGTTGCCGAAAATGACGACGCCGACATTGTCGCTCTCGAGGTTGAGCGCCATGCCGCGGACGCCGGACTCGAATTCGACCATCTCGCCGGCCTGGACCTTGTCGAGGCCGTAGACGCGGGCGATGCCGTCACCGACGGAGAGAACCTGGCCGACTTCGGTGACCGAAGCTTCCGAGCCGAAATTCGAGATCTGAGCCTTCAGGATGGCGGAGATTTCAGCGGGGCGGATGTCCATCAGCCGACCTCTTTCATGGCAAGACGAATTGAATTGAGTTTGGTTTTCAGCGAGGCGTCGACCATGCGGGAGCCCATCTTGACGATGAGCCCGCCAATCAGGGTCGGGTCGATCTTGATCGAGACGTCGACATCCTTGCCGGCGACGCCCTTCAGCGCCGCGCGGATCTCGTCGACGCGCTTGGCCGTGGGCTCCTCGGCGACCGTCACCTCGGCGGAGACGATGCCCTTGGCCTCGGCGACCAGACGCTTGTAGCCGGCGATCATGCCCGGCAGCGCGAAGAGGCGGCGCTTGCTGGCGACGAGGCCGATGAAATTGGCGGCGAGGCCGGTAATGCCGGCCTTGGCGAGCACGGCCTTGATCGCCGCGACCTGCTCCTCGGCGGTGAAGGCCGGGCTCTCGATCAGGCGGGTCAGATCCTCGCTCTCGGCGAGCAGGCCGTTGAAGCTGTCCAGAGCGGCTGCGACGGTGTCGATCGCACCGCTCTCCTCAGCCAGCTCGAACAGAGCGGTGGCATAGCGCTGAGCTACGCCCGACACCAATGTCCCCTGCGATCCGCCTTCAGCCACGCTTCCCGTCTCTCGTTTCAAGGGACCACACCAGCGACCTTCCTGACGAAGGTGGAGTGTATGCTCCCGACACTGCGAGTATCATAGGCGCAAAGCCGGCAAGACGACTTCGCGACCGAAATGTGGCGGTGCACTAGCATGCGGTTCCGGGCCGCGCAATCGCTGATTGCCCTTCATAAGCGGGGTTTTCGCCGCGCCTTTCAGCTCTTCAAAGGAAGCTCTGCGGATCGACGTCGACCGCGACCCGGACGGAGCCCTTGGGCCGGGGTGCCCGTTTCAGCCAGGCGCGCAGGTAATCCTGCAGGTTGATCTCGCGCCCCGTCTTGACGATCAGACGCATGCGATGGCGCCCCCGCAGCACCGCAAGCGGCGCTTCCGCCGGCCCCAGCACCATGATTCCGTCGCCCGCCTCGGCGCAGCGCGCCAGCGCCCGGGCATGGCTCTCGGCCTCCGCCTGGCTGTTCGCGGAGACGATCAGGGCCGCCAGCCGGCCGAACGGCGGCAGGCCGGCAGCCTCCCGCGAAGCCTCCTCTGCGGCATAAAACCGCTCCGGGTCGCCCGAGATCAACGCCTTGAGCACGGGATGCTCGGGGTCATGCGTCTGAAGCAGGGCGCGGCCGGGTTTCTCTCCCCGTCCCGCGCGCCCGGTGACCTGGCGCAGCGCCTGGAAGGTCCGCTCCGCCGCACGCGGATCGCCGGACGTCAGCCCGAGATCGGCATCGATCACGCCGACCAGCGTCATGCCCGGGAAATTATGGCCCTTGGCGACGAGTTGCGTGCCGATGACGATGTCGAACGCGCCCTCGGCCACCGCCATCAATTCCGTCTTCAGGCGTTCCGTCCCGCCCGGAAAGTCGCTGGAGAGCACGATCGAACGCGCCTGTGGAAAAAGCGTCGCGACCTCCTCGGCCAACCGCTCGACACCCGGCCCGCAGGCGACGAGGCTCTCCGGCTTGTGGCAGGCCGGGCATTCGTGCGGCCGGCGCTCGACATGGCCGCAATGATGGCAGACCAGCGCCCTTCGGAAGCGGTGGTCGACCAGCCAGGCTGAACAGTTCGGGCACTGGAAGCGGTGGCCGCAATCCCGGCACAGCGTCAGCGGCGCATAGCCGCGCCGATTGAGGAAGAGCAGCGACTGCTCCTTCGCCTCCAGATTGGCCTCGACCGCCTTGATCAGCGCGCCCGAGAGCCAGCGTCCGCGCTCCGGCTTGTCACGCCGCAGGTCGACGAGACCGAGCTGCGGCAGTTCGCGTCCGCCGAAGCGCTCGGGCAGCTTGAGATGGGCATAGCGCCCGCGCTCGGCATTGACCCGCGTCTCCAATGAGGGTGTCGCGGAAGCGAGAACCACTGGCGCGTTCTCGATCCGGCCCCGCACGACCGCCATATCGCGGGCGTGATAGGAGACGCCGTCCTCCTGCTTGTAGGCGCTCTCATGCTCCTCATCGACGACGATGAGGCCAAGATCGCTATAGGGCAGGAACAGCGCCGAGCGGGCGCCGGCCACGACCTTGGCCTCGCCGGACGCGATCGCCGCCTGCAGCCGCTCGCGCTTGCGGCCGGTCACCGCGGAATGCCAGAGACCGGGCCTGACGCCGAAACGGGCCTCGAAGCGGTCGATGAACTGCGCCGTCAGCGCTATCTCCGGCATCAGGATCAGGCTCTGCCGTCCCTGCCGGATCGCCTCCGCCACCGCCTCGAAATAGACTTCGGTCTTGCCGGAACCGGTGACGCCTTCGAGCAGCGAGACCCCGAACGCCTTTGCCTGCACGGACGCGACCAGCGCCTGCGCAACTTCGCCCTGCCCCTCTGACAGTTCCGGCACGGCATGGTCGGGATCGGGCAAGGCCGCAATCGCCTCGCGCGGCAGGGGCTCGATGATGAAGGTGCCGGCATCGACAAGGGAATCGATCACGGCCGCGCTGACCGACGCCGCCTCGGCCAGCGCCGATTTCGCGATCAGCAAACCGCCCTCGGCCGCCGCGATGGCCCGCGCCCGCGCCGGCGTCATGCGGCCGGGCGGCGCTCCTGTGAGCCTGACGCCGAGCTTCGGTCGCTCCGGCGTATCGTCCGGCTGCCGGCGCAGGGCCAGCGCCAGCACCGAGCCCTTAGGTGCCAGCGTATACCAGGCGACCCAGTCGACGAGCTTGCGCAAGGCCGGGTCGAGCGGCGGCATGTCGTATTTGCCGGTGACCTTCTTGAGATTGCCGCCGCGCCCGCTTCCGATATCCCAGACGACACCGACGGTTTCGCGCGGCCCGAGGGGCACCTGCACGACATCGCCGGGCTTCAGCACGAGCCCGGCCGGCACGGCATAGCTATAGGCCTGGTCAAGCCCGAGCGGAATCAGCACGTCGACGGTGCCGGCAGGCGCCGTCTCTTCCGTATCGTCGATCAGATCGAACTGCGCCATCGTCAAAAACACCACCGCCGTCATCCCGGGCTTGCCCCGGGATCCATCGTAGGACGCCGCGCTCTACGATGGATCCCGGATCGGCGCCGCTGACGCGGCTCGTCCGGGATGACGGCGTGTTTCGTCCTCGTATCTAGCATCGATTCGGCTGCTGTTAAGGCAGGAGCGTCATCCTTGCCGCATGACCGATTTCGACTCCTTCCGGCGCGACTGGCTTTCCCATCTCGCTGCCGAGCGGCGCCTCTCGCCGAAGACGCTGGAAGCCTATGCCCGCGATCTCGGCCAGTTCGCGGCCTTCCTGACCGAGCATCTCGGCGGCGCCCCCGCCCTGTCCGACATCGCCGCACTCAAGCCCGTCGACCTGCGCGCCTTCCTCGGCCAGAGACGGCGCGACGGCGTCGGCAACCGCACCCTGATGCGCCAGCTTGCGGCCCTGCGCTCCTTCGCCCGCTTCGGCGAGCGCCAGGGCAAGCTCACCGCCGCGGCCTTCGCCGCGACGCGCGGCCCGCGCCTCGGCAAGTCGCTGCCGCGCCCGCTCGAACCCTCGGCCGCCCGTGCCGTCACCCAGGCCGACAGCCGCGCCGGCGAGGAGCGCGAGCAGTGGATTTTGGCTCGCGACGCCGCCGTGCTCGGCCTGCTTTATGGCAGCGGGCTGCGCATCTCCGAGGCGCTTTCGCTCGCCCGCGCCCAGGCGCCGCAACAGGCAGGCGACACGCTGACCGTCATCGGCAAGGGCAGCAAGACGCGGATGGTGCCGGTGCTGCCGGTCGTGATCACGGCGATCACGGAATACCTCAAGCTCTGCCCCTGGCGCCTGCCGCCGGAAGGCCCGCTCTTCGTCGGCGCCAAGGGCGGGCCGCTCTCGCCGCGCATCATCCAGCTCGCCATCGAGGGTCTGCGCGGCGCGCTCGGCCTGCCGTCCTCGGCCACGCCGCATGCGCTGCGCCATTCCTTCGCCACGCATCTGCTCGGCCGGGGCGGCGACCTGCGCGCCATCCAGGAGCTGCTCGGCCACGCCTCGCTCTCGACCACGCAGATCTATACCCGCATCGACTCGGCCCGCCTGATGGCCGCCTACGACGCCGCCCACCCGCGCGCCGGACGCTGATCCCCCTTGATGCCGCAACGGAACGCCCTCACAAGGCACCAGTGACGCTGAGGGTGATTCGATGTCTGAGCCGGTCGAGATTCCGGAAGGCGGCAACAAGAAGCTCGCCTTGCTGATCGCCGTGCTGGCGCTGCTGCTGGCGCTGGCCGAGATCGGCGGCAAGAATGCCGAAAACGAGGCGGTCGCCAAGAATATCGAGGCCTCCAACCTCTGGGCCTTCTTCCAGGCGAAGACGATCCGCGGCACCGTCGTGCGCACCGCGACCGAGGCGATGGAGCTCGATCTCGCCGGCATCACGGATACCGCGGCGCGCGACCGCATGCAGAAGCGTATCGATGCCTGGAAGGCGACGGCCGCCCGCTACGATACCGAACCGGAGACCAATGAAGGCCGCAAGGAGCTGGCCGCGCGGGCCAAGGCCGCCGAGCAGAATCGCGACGACCACAAGGCCCGCAACGAGAATTTCGAGATCGCCTCCGGCCTGCTCCAGATCGGCATCGTCGTGGTTTCGGCCTCGATCATCACCGGGGTAGCGCTGCTCGCTTTAGTCGGCGGCGGATTGGGCGCCGCCGCGATCGGCTTCATGGGGCTCGCGCTCTTCGCACCTCATCTGCTGTTCTGAGGGCCCGCGGCCTTCAGTAGTGGATCGCCCCGCGGATGCCTCCGCCGCAGGCGATGGCATCCCCATTGATCGCCACGCTGCGTGGCGACGCCAGGAAGGCGACGATGTCGGCGACCTCCGCCGCATCGACCAGGCGCCCGATGGTGACGTTCGAGACCATGCCGGCCTCGATCTGCGCTTCGCTCTTGCCGCTTGCCGCCGCCTTGGCTGCGATCAGCGGTACCGTCTTTTCTGTCCGCGTCAGGCCGGGATGGACGACCGTCACGTTGATGCCCTGGGGCCCGAGCTCGTCGGCGAGGTTCTTGGTCAGTGCCGCCACCGCGACATTACGCATCGAGCCGATGGTTGAGCCCGTCGAGCGTGCGGCGAGCCCGCTGATATTGATGATCCGGCCCCAGCCATTGGCGGCCATATGCGGCGCAGCCTCCCGCGCGACCCGCAGATAGCCCATAACCTTCACGTTCACGTCGTCCCAGAACAGGGCGTCGGTGATCTCCGCGAGCTTCGGAGGCGGCGCCTGCCCACCCGGCTTGCCGGCCGCGTTCACGAGGATGTCGAGCCCGCCGAGCGCAGCGACCGCCTCCACGACAAGGCGCTTCACGGAATCGTCGCTGGCGGTATCCGCGACGATGCCCGTGACCTTTCGGCCGGTCTCGGCGGCAAGCGCCGCAGCCGCGGCATCGAGCTCGCCCTGGTTACGGGCCGCGATGACGAGATCGACACCTTCCCGTGCGAGTTGCCGCGCAACGGCGAGGCCGATGCCCTTGCTGCCGCCGGTCACCAGCGCGCGCTTGCCTTCGAGCTGCAGATCCATGGCCTGCCCTTCCCTGTGATGTTCCCTACCGAGCCCGCCGCAGGCGCGGATCGACCGCGTCGCGCAGGCCGTCGCCAAGCAGGTTGAAGCCGAGCACGGTCAGTGCGATCGCGGCACCCGGAAAGATCGCAAGCCAGGGCTGCGCCGCCATGAAGGTCTGCGCCTCGTTGAGCATCCGCCCCCAGGACGGGTTCGGCGGCTGCGTGCCCAATCCGAGATAGGACAGCCCGGCCTCGGCCAGCACCGCCAGCGCGAACTGGATCGTCGCCTGCACCACCAAAATGCCGGCGATATTCGGCAGGACATGGCGCAGCGTGATCTGCCGGTTGTTGAGCCCCGCCGCCCGCGCCGCCTGGATGAAATCCTGCGCCCAGACCTGCAAGGCCGCCCCGCGTGAGAGCCGCGCGAAATAGGGCAGGTTCAGCACGGCGATGGCGACGATCGCGTTGAGCATGCCCGGCCCTATGATCGCGGTCATCATGATCGCGGTCAGCACGGCCGGGAAGGCATGGGTGAAATCGGCCGTGCGCATGATGATATGGTCGAGGATGCCGTCGCGACGCACCGATGCCGCAAGCCCCAGCGCGGTGCCTGCGACCATGCCGATGCCGACCGCGCCCAGCCCCACCGCCAGCGAATTGCGCGCGCCGACCATGATCATCGAGAAGACGTCGCGGCCGAACTGGTCGGTGCCGAACCAGTTCGCGGCCGAGGGGCCCTTCAGCCGGTTTAGGATCATCATCTGCGTCGGCGGGTAGGGCGTCCAGACGTAAGAGATCAGCGCCGCGGCCACGACGAGCATGGCCAGCACCACGCCGATCACGAAGGACGGCGCGAGCCACCAGTGCCGCTTGCCGCCGGGCGCCTTGTCCTCGACCACGCTCATGACAGCCTCAGGCGCGGGTCGATCAGCCCATAGAGCAGTTCGACGGCAAAATTGATCACGATGGCCAGCCCCGCGAAGAGCATGACGAGGTCCTTGACCACGATCAGGTCATGCTGGGCGATGGCCTGGAAGACGAGCCGCCCCAACCCCGGCAGCGCGAAGACGTTCTCAATGATGATGGCGCCGGCGATCAGCACCGAGAACTGGAGCCCGAGAATGGTGACGACCGGGATCAGCGCGTTTCGCAGCGCATGCCGGCGCATCGTCGTGCCTTCGCTCAGCCCTTTGGCACGGGCGGTGCGGACGAAATCCTCCTGCAGCGTGTCGAGCATCGAGGAGCGCGTCACCCGCGCGATGATCGCCGCCTGCGGCAGCGCCAAGGCCAGCGCCGGCATCAACAACGCCTTCAGCGAGACGCCGATCCCCGTCTGCCAACCTGGAAAGCCGCCGGCCGGCAGCCAGCCGAGCCCGACCGCGAAGACGAGCACGAGCAGCAGGCCGAACCAGAAATTCGGGATCGCAAGCCCGGCCTGCGCGAAGGCCATCACCCCGGCATCGGCCAGCCTGCCATGGCGCGAGGCCGCGAGCATGCCGAGCGGGATGCCGATCGCGGTGGCCAGCGCGATGGCCATCAGCGCCAGAGGCAGCGTCACCGCGATGCGCTCGGCGATGAGCTGCAGCACCGGCACGCGATAGGTATAGCTCTGGCCGAGATCGCCGGTGACGAGCCCGCCCAGCCAGATGAAGAAGCGCAGCACCGCCGGCTTGTCCAGACCCATCTCGGCATGCAGCGCGGCCAGCGCCTCGGGCGCCGCGTTGAGGCCGAGTGTCACCGCGGCCGGATCGCCGGGCAGGATTTCGAGCACGACGAAGATCACCACCGCCGCCGCGAGCAGGGTCAGGCCCAGCGCGACGAGACGGCGCAGGATATAGCCGATCACGGGTCTAGCTTCTCCACGCCGTCATTCCGGGCGACCGCAGGGAGACCCGGAATCCATCGTAGAGCATCAACGCCCTTCGATGGATTCCGGATCGGCGCGGCTGCGCCGCTTGTCCGGAATGACGTCCGAGAAAGGTCTATCAACCTCACCGCCAGCGCAGTTCCGCCAGCGGCGTCACCGGCAGTGGCCAGTCGGTCCACATGCCCTCCAGCGCGGCGTTCGACACCGTGATCTTGGGCAGGATGAACAGGAAACCGTTGACCGCGTCCTGCGCCAGCTTGCGCTGCGCCTGCTTGTAGAGCTCGTTGCGGGCGCCATCGTCCAGCGTCTCCGAAATCTTGGCGATCAGCGCCTTGAACTCGGGATTCTTGTACTGGAAGTAGTAGCCGTCGCGCGCGTAGATATCGATGTCGAGCGGCTCGGTATGGGCGATGATGCTGAGATCGTAATCCTTGTTGCGGAAGACGCGCTCCAGCCATTGCGGGAATTCCAGCGGCTCGATCGCCGCGTTGATGCCGACTTGCGACAGCAGCGCCGCCACGATCTCGCCGGAGCGGCGGGCATAGGACGGCGGCGGCAGCTTCAGCGTGCAGTTGAAGCCATTCGGGAAACCGGCCTCCGCCAGCAGCGCCTTGGCCTTGGCAGGGTCGTAAGGGTAGGTGCCGGTGAGGTCGATATAGGCCGGGTGCAGCGGCGAGAAATGGCTGCCGATCAGCGGCACGTCGAAGCCGTAGACGCCGAGCGCGATGGTCTTGCGGTCGAGCGCATGCGCGATGGCCTGCCGGACCTTGAGATTGTCGAAAGGCGGCTTGGCATTGTTGGTGGCGAGCACCGTCTCGCCCTCGGTGCCGCCGATCGTGACCTTGAGCTTGGGATCGGCCTTAAGCTGCGGCACGGCCTCCGGCGCCGAGAGATTGGTATGGGCATCGACATCGCCGGCCCTGAGCGCCGCGACCTGCGCCTGGGGATCGGACATGAAGCGGAAGATCGCCTTGGCCAAAGCCGGCTTCTCCCCCCAGTAGCCGTCGAAACGGGTGAGCTCGAGCCGGTCGCCGCGATTCCAGCGCACGAACTTGAACGGGCCGGTGCCGACCGGCTCGGTCTTGTTGTTGGCGGCCGTGGCCGGCGCCACGATCACGGCATCGCCCCAGGCGAGGCCGAAGAGGAAATTCGCCGTCGGCTGCTTCAGCTTGATCACCACGGTCGCCGGGTCCGGGGTCGCGATCTCGGCGATCGGCGTGAAGAGCTGGCGCTGGGCGTTGGTGGAATCGGGCGCGACCGCGCGCTCGAAGGAGAATTTCACCTGCTCGGCGGTGAAGGGCGTGCCGTCATGGAATTTTGCGCCCTGCCGCAGCTTGAAGCGGTAGGTGACGTTGTCGTCGGCGATCTGCCAGCTCTCGGCGAGGCAGGGCTGGATCTTGCCGGTGCGGTCGATCTTGACCAGGCCCTCGAAGATGTTCTGCAGCGTCACTTCGCGGATCGCCTGTGCGGCGCCGGAGGTCGGATCGAGCGTCGGCGGCTCCAGCGTCTGGGCGATGGTGACGCTGTCCTTCGCCTGGGCCAGCGCGACGACGGGAAGCTGCGCCGCCAGCGCTGCCAGTCCCGCCCCTGCCAGGAGTTCACGCCGCGTCGTCATATCCATCGCTCCGATGCCGTTGCGGCGTGAAGATGGCGCGGGAAAGCCGACGAAGGCAAGTCCGCTTCCGGCGCAATCCCCGATGGGCAGAAGTCGCTGCTAGCGCACTAGTATACCAGGCGATTGACCCCTGCCGCAGCCGGCTCTAGAGATCGGTGCGACCGATGGAGATGCCCCATGCTGTTGCACGACGATCGCCTCTTCCCCGCCGATCCGGTGACACGCGGCATCGCGCGCCGGCTCTTCGCCACGGTCCGCGACCTGCCGATCATCTCGCCGCACGGCCATACCGATCCGCGCTGGTATGCCGAGGACAATGCCTTTCCCGATCCGGCGACCCTCTTCGTCAAGCCGGACCACTATATCTTCCGCATGCTCTATTCGCAGGGCGTCCGGCTGGAACAGCTCGGCATCACCCGAAAGGATGGCGGGCCGGTCGAGAGCGATCCGCGCAAGATCTGGAAGCTCTTCGCCGATCACTGGCACCTGTTCCGCGGCACCCCGACGCGGCTCTGGTTTGAGCATGCCGCCTCGACCGTCTTCGGCATCAACGAGCGCCTGACGCCGGAAAACGCGGACAAGATCTACGACCGCATCGCCGCCAAGCTGGAAGAGCCTGAACTGCGTCCCCGCGCGCTGTTCGAGCGCTTCAATATCGAGGCGATCAGCACGACCGAAGGCGCGCTCGACGATCTGCGCTGGCACGACATGGTCCGCGAGTCCGGCTGGGGCGGCAAGGTCGTGACGGCCTATCGGCCCGACAGCGTCGTCGATCCGGAGTTCGAGGGCTTTGCCGACAATCTCGAAAAGCTCGGCGAGCTGACGGGCGAGGATATCGGCTCCTGGACCGGCTATCTCGCCGCCCATCGCAAGCGGCGCGCCTATTTCAAGCAGCGCGGCGCCACCTCCTCCGACCATGGCCACGCCACGGCCCGCACCGCCAATCTCTCGGATGCGGATGCCGAGAAGCTCTATGCCAAGGTCCTGAAGGGCAAGGTCTCGGCCAAGGACGCCGACCTGTTCCGCGGCCAGATGCTGACCGAGATGGCCAGGATGAGCCTCGATGACGGGCTCGTCCTCCAGATCCATCCGGGCTCCCATCGCAACCACAACGCCGCGCTGTTCGAGCATTTCGGCCGCGACATGGGCTGCGATATCCCGACCGAGACCAACTACGTGGAAGCGCTGAAGCCATTGCTCGACGCCGTCGGCAACGAGCCGGGCCTCACCGTCATTGCCTTCACCCTCGACGAGACGGCCTATTCGCGCGAGCTCGCCCCGCTCGCCGGCCATTATCCCGCGCTGCGGCTCGGACCGGGCTGGTGGTTCCTCGATGCCCCGGAAGCGATGCTGCGCTTCCGCGAGCTCACCACCGAGACCGCCGGCTTCTACAACACCGTCGGCTTCAACGACGACACCCGGGCCTATCTCTCGATCCCCGCCCGCCACGATGTCGCGCGCCGCGTCGACTGCGCCTATCTCGCCAAGCTCGTCGCCGAGCACCGGCTGGAAGAGGACGAGGCGGCCGAGGTCGCCCATGACCTCGCCTATCGCCTCGCCAAGGAGGCCTACAAGCTGTGACCCGCCTCTCCGCTTCCACGCTTGTCGGCCTGCCGGCCTCGGTCCGCCGTCCGGCCTATGACCGCGCCACTCTCAAGCCCGGCATCGTTCATCTCGGCCTCGGCGCCTTCGCCCGCGGCCACCTCGCCGAATATACCGAGGACGCGCTGGAGAAGCGCTTGGGCGCCTGGGGCATCGTGGGCGCCAGCCTCCAGCGCCCCGACCAGCGCGACAGGCTGAAGCCGCAGGACGGGCTCTACACCCTGCTCAAGCTCGCGCCCACGGGGCCGGAACTGCGCATCGTCGGCTCGGTCCTCGACGTCCTCGTCGCGTCGGAAAGCCCGTCGGCTCTCATCGGAAAGCTGGCCTCTCCCGAGACCCGCATCGTCTCGCTCACCGTCACCGAGAAGGGCTATTGCCACGACCCGGCGACCGGCCGGCTCAAGGCCGATCATCCCGACATCGTCCATGACCTCGCCAACCCGCAGACGCCGCGCTCGGCTGTCGGCATCCTCGTCGCCGGACTGAAGGCGCGCCGCGACGCCGGTCTCGGCCCCTTCACGGCGCTCTGCTGCGACAACCTTCCCTCCAACGGCCATGTCCTGCGCGGGCTCGCCCGCGATTTCGCGGCGCTGGCCGACGACAAGCTCGCCGCCTGGATCGAGGCCAACGGCGCCTTCCCGGCGACGATGGTCGACCGCATCGTGCCGGCGACGACCGAGGCCGATATCGCCGAAGTCGCCCGGCTGACCGGGTTTGAGGACGCCGCCCCCGTGATTGGCGAGCCCTTCCGGCAATGGGCGATCGAGGATGTCTTTGCCGCCGGCCGCCCGGACTGGCACGAAGTCGGCGCCCAGATGGTCTCCGAGGTCGCGCCCTTCGAGTTCATGAAGCTGCGCATGCTCAACGGCGCGCATTCCTCGCTCGCCTATCTTGGCTATCTCGCCGGCCACGAGACGGTCGCCGAAGCCAGCGGCGATCCCGTCCTCGCCCGCTTCCTCGAAGGGCTCTGGGCTGAGATCATCCCGACGGTGCCGGCGCCGCAGGGTGTCGTGCTCGAGGACTATGCCAAGGCGCTGCTCACCCGCTTCCAGAACCCGGCGATCCGCCACCGCACCTGGCAGATCGCCATGGACGGCTCGCAGAAGCTGCCGCAGCGCCTGCTCGGCACGATCCGCGAGCGGCTGAAGGCAGGCGCCCCGATCGATCATCTCGCGCTCGGCGTCGCCGCCTGGATGCGTTACATCACCGGCACCGACGAGAGGGGCGGCGCCATCGATGTTCGCGATCCGCTGGTGGCGGACCTCAAACGCCGCACCGAAGCCGCCGGGCGGGATGCGAGAGCGCTGGTCGAAGCCCTCACCGGCATCGAGGCGATCTTCGGCAGCGACCTACCGGGCGACCAGCGGTTTACTAAACCGGTGACCGCACACCTCGCCTCGCTCCTCGACAAGGGCGCAAAGGCGACGGCGGCGAGCGTCGGCTAAGCTCAAGCCGTCACTCTCGGGCAAAGCGTAGCTTCGACCCGAGAACCTCACGACGAGCATGCGCCGGAACCGCGGGGAACCCCTCTCCTGTAAGGAGAGGGGCAGGGGTGAGGTGTAGGCCTCGACCAGTAAAGCGCGCGCTCACCGCAGCGCCGGTCAGGTTTCGGCCTCAACGTCCAACGGCCAACCCCTCACCCTGCCCTCTCCCTACGGGAGAGGGTTCCCCGCGGTTCACGCGCCTGCCCCGCCTGTCTACCGCAGCTCCCTTCCTCTTGATCCGTGTTCGCATCACACGCCACATAGGCGAGATGCTTCGCGCGCTCGCCCTCTCCGTCTCGCTCCTCACCGCCGCCACGGCCCTGGCGCAGGAGCCGCCGCGCATCGCCATCCCCAATCTCTGGGACCCGCGCATCCGGCTCGACCGGCCGGAGCCTGGTCCACCGCGCGTCGTGCGCTTCCTCGCCGATGACGATTACCCGCCCTTCCATTTCGCCGGGCCGGACGGGGCGCTGACCGGCTTCTCGGTCGAGCTCGCCCGCGCCGTCTGCGAGAAGCTGGCCTGGACCTGCACGATCCAGCCGCGCCGCTTCGACACCCTCGCGGACTCGCTGGCCGAAGGCCGCGGCGACGTGCTCGCCGCAGCGATGAACCTGACGCCGGCCCTGCGCGAGCGCTTCGCCGCCAGCCATCTCTATTTCCGCGCGCCCGCCCGCTTCATGACCACGCGCGGCAACGCCCGGGCAGCGCTGGACGGAACGACTCTGCAAGGAAGGCGCGTCGCGGTCGTCTCCGGCACGGCCCACAAGGCCTTCCTCGAACAGCTCATGCCCTTCGTGCAGCGGCGCGAAAGTACCAATCTGAATGCCGCGATCGCGGCGCTCCGCAGCGGCGAGGCGGAATACGTCTTCGGCGACGGCGTGGCCTTGTCGCTGGCGCTCGCCGGCAGCGGCGGCGAGTTCGCCTTCTCGGGCGGGCCCTATCTGGAAAGCCGCTATTTCGGCGAGGGTGTCGCCTTCCTGCTGCGCCAGGACGACCCCGCCCTGAAGCGCGCGATCGATTACGCGCTCCAGAGCTTGTGGGACGACGGAACCTATGCCCGCCTCTATCTGCGCTTCTTCCCAGTCAGCCCGTATTGAGGGCGGAACCTCGCCGTCATTCCGGGGCATTGCACCGCAATGAGCCCGGAACCCAGAACCGATGCGGCCTGTCGGAAGACGGAACCGGACGGCGGAGTCCTCGCGATCAGCAACATCGGCTCTGGATTCCGGGCTCGGGCCTGTGGCCCGCCCCGGAATGACGGAGGAGTCACCGCTTCAAGGCGCGTTGCTGGCCAGCGCCTGCTTCGCCACCGCGGCGAACCAACCGGAGGCGGCGGGCAGGATCGCGTCGTTGAAGTTGTAGCGGTCGTTGTGCAGATCGCCGCCGTTCACAGACGGACCGTTGCCGATCCAGATATAGCAGCCCGGGCGCTTCTCGAGGAAATAGGCGAAATCCTCGCCAGTCGTGCTCGCCTTCATGTCGCGCCGAACGGGCAGGCCGGCGACCTCGCCGGCAGCGGCGGCCATATCCTCTTCCGCAGGCGTGTTGATCGTGGCGACGCCATAGTTGAATTCGACCGCCGCCGTCATCTCGAAGGTCGCCGCGATGTTCTCGGCGATGCCCTTGAGGCGCGAAAGCAGCCGGTCGCGCACCGCCGGCACGAAGGTGCGGAAGGTGCCCTCGATAAACACATTGGTCGGGATCTGGTTGGAGGCGAGGCCACCATGGACCTGGCCGATCGAGACGACAGCCGATTCCATCGGGTCGACATTGCGCGAGACGATCGTCTGCAGCGCCACGATGAGATGGCCCATCGCAACGATCGGATCATGGGTCTGCTCGGGCAGCGCCGCATGGCCGGCCTTGCCGGTCAGCGTGATCTTGAAGCGCCCGGGCTCGGACATCACCGGCCCGCGATGCACCGCGACGGTGCCAGCCTCCAGCCCCGGCCAGTTATGCAGCGCGAAGACGCGCTCCATCGGGAAACGCTCCAGCACGCCGTCCTCGAGCATCGCGAGCGCGCCGCCCGTGCCCTCTTCCGCCGGCTGGAAGACGAACTGCACCGTGCCACTCCAGCCGTCATCGGCCTTGAGCAGCGCGGCCGCGCCAAGCAGCGAGGTGGTGTGCCCGTCATGGCCGCAGGCATGCATCACGTTCGGCGTCTTGGACTTGTAGGGGAGATCGTTGACCTCCTGTATCGGCAGCGCGTCCATATCGGCGCGCAAGCCGACCGTACGCTCGGACGAACCCTTCCTCAGCGTCGCCACCACGCCATAGCCGCCGACATTGGCGACGAAGGGCACGCCGAGCTCGGTCAGCTTCTCCTGCACGAAGGCGCTGGTCATCTTCTCGTGCCGTCCGAGCTCGGGATGGGCGTGGAGATGTCGTCGCCAGGCGGTCAGCTTGTCGAGCAGGTCGCGGTCCAAGGCGGGCATCCTTTCGAAGGCATAGTCGAACTGGAAAAAGGCGAGTGCAAACCTATACGCCCACAGGAAGCCGGCAAGGAGCTTTGCGCGAGGGCCGCACCCTCGTTTGCCGCATTTCAACCGCCTTCTCGCATTGACGGCGCCCTTCGCAATCTGCGAAAGCCCTTCTTCGCTCTTGCGATATCGTTGTCTCACTCAGGAGAGGACACCGCCCCTCATGCCCGCCTTCGACGCAGCCCTCGTTGACGCCGCCCAGCGTTCGGCCGCCTGGCCGTTCGAGGAGGCGCGCAAGCTCGTGGCCCGCATCGAGAAATCCGGCAAGAAAACGGTGATCTTCGAAACCGGCTACGGCCCCTCGGGCCTGCCGCATATCGGCACCTTCGGCGAGGTCGCGCGCACCTCGATGGTCCGCCACGCCTTCCAGGTGCTGACCGGCAACACGATCCCGACGCGGCTCGTCGCCTTCTCCGACGACATGGACGGCCTGCGCAAGGTGCCGGACAACGTGCCGAACAAGGAATTGCTCGCGGCCAATCTCGGCAAGCCGCTGACCGAGGTGCCGGATCCGTTCGGCACGCACGACTCGTTCGGCCGCCACAACAACGCCCGGCTCTGCGCCTTCCTCGACAGCTTCGGCTTCGATTACGAGTTCAAGTCCTCGACCGACTCGTACCGCGCCGGGGAGTTCGACGCGACCCTGCTCAAGATGCTCGCGCGCTACGACGCCATGATGAAAATCATGCTGCCGACGCTGCGCGAGGAGCGGGCCGCGACCTATTCGCCCTTCCTGCCGATCCACCCGCAGACGCGCGTCGTCATGCAGGTGCCGATCGACGAGGTCGATGTCGAGGCCGGCACCATCGCCTGGACCGACCCGCAGACGAAGGAGCGCTTCGTCTCGCCGGTCACGGGCGGCCATGTGAAGCTGCAGTGGAAGCCGGATTGGGCAATGCGCTGGGTCGCGCTCGGCGTCGACTACGAGATGGCCGGCAAGGACCTGATCGACTCGGTCAAGGTTTCCTCGCAGATTGCGCGTGCGCTCGACGGCACGCCGCCCGAGGGCTTCAACTACGAGCTCTTCCTCGACGAGCAGGGCCAGAAGATCTCGAAGTCGAAGGGCAACGGCCTGACCATCGAGGACTGGCTGACCTATGGCCCGCCGGAGAGCCTGGCGCTCTACATGTTCCAGCGTCCGCGCGAGGCCAAGAAGCTCCATTTCGACGTGATCCCGCGCGCGGTCGACGAATATCTCCAGTTCCTCAATGGCTACGAGAAGCAGGACTGGAAGAACCGGCTCGGCAATCCGGTCTGGCACATCCATGCCGGCAACCCACCGGCGCCGGAGGTCATCGCCTCCGGCGAAGGCGACAACGCGGTCAGGACTCAGGTCACCTTCGGCCTGCTGATGAACCTCGTCGCCGTCGCGAATTCCGAGGACAAGGCCGTGCTCTGGGGCTTCCTCCAGCGCTATGCGCCGGGCATGTCGCCGGAAACCCATCCGCGGCTCGATGCGCTGGTCGGCTACGCGATCGCCTATTTCCGCGATTTCGTGAAGCCGGCGAAAAGCTACCGCCCGGCCGACGAGGTCGAGCGCGACGCCTTTGCCAAGCTCGATGCCGCACTGGCAGCCCTGCCGGCCGACCCGACGCCCGAGATGGTGCAGGACGCGGCGCTCGACGTCGCCCGCGCCATCCCGCGCTACCAGAACCTCACGGCCAAGAACGCGACGCCGGAACGCCCGGGCGTCTCCGGCGACTGGTGGAAGGCGATCTACCAGGTGATGTTCGGCGAGGATCAGGGCCCGCGCTTCGGTTCCTTCGCGGCGATCTACGGGCTGCCCAATACCCGCGCCCTGATCGCCAAGGCGCTGGCCGGCGATCTCGTCCGGGAGCATGCGGCCTTCCTCGACGCACGCAAGGCAGGCTGACGAGAGATGACCGGGCCCGAAGCCGTCGACCGCGCGATCCGCTCACGCCGCGCCGTTCGCGCCTTCCTGCCGGACCCGGTCGCCCCCGAACTGCTGCGCCGCCTGATCGATCTGGCGGCGCAGGCCCCTTCCGGCACCAATATGCAGCCCTGGAAGCTCAGGGTGATCGGCCCGCAGACGCGTGCGCGTCTCGAAACCGCGCTGCTCGCCGCCGTCGAATCCGGCGAGCGTCCCGGCGTCGAGGAGTACCGCTACTATCCCGCGCAGTTCCGCGAGCCCTATCTCGCGCGCCGCCGCAAGGTCGGCTGGGACCTCTACGGCCTGCTCGGCATCACCAAGGGCGATACCGAGGGCATGAAGCGCCAGACCGCCGCGAACCTGCGCTTCTTCGATGCGCCGGTCGCGCTGATGCTGACGATCGACCGCGATCTGGAGATCGGCTCCTGGCTCGATCTCGGCATGTTCATCCAGACGCTGTTGATCGCGGCGCAGGGCCACGGCCTCGATTCCTGCCCGCAGGCGATCTTCGCGCAGTTCCACCCGATCGTCCGGCGCGAACTCGCGATACCCGAGGACGAGGTCGTGGTCTGCGGCATCGCCATCGGCAAGGCCGATCCCGACGCACCGGCCAACCGTCTCGTGCCGCAGCGCGAACCGGTTGAGGGTTTTACCACCTGGCTGGAGTAAGCTGCCGTCATTCTCGGGCGCGGCGAAGCGCAGACCCGAGAATCTCTTGCAGAATGAGGCCCGGCCCCTTTCGGAATGAGATGCTCGGGTCGAGCCCGAGCATGACGAGCCAGCACCCTTACTCCTTCAGGCTGGCAAACCCCTTGCCCTCGGCCGCAAGCCGCCTGAGCAGTGGCGCCGGCTCCAGCGCCTTGTCGCCGGTCTCGGCGGCCAGCGCTTCCAGGCGCTTCACGATCACGTCGAGCCCGACGCTGTCGGCCCAGAACATCGGCCCGCCGCGCCAGGCCGGCCAGTTGTAGCCATTGATCCAGACGATATCGATGTCGCCCGGCCGGGCCGCGACGCCCGCTTCCAGGATGCGCGCGCCCTCGTTCACCATCGGATCGAGCAGGCGGGCCAGGATCTCCTCCTGCGTGAAGGAGCGCCGCGTCACGCCCTGCTCGGCCGAGATGCGGGCGATCAGCGCCTCAACCTCGGGGCAGCGCTGCCCGGCGCGGGCGCCTTGCGGATAGATGTAATAGCCGCGCCCGGTCTTCTGGCCGAACCAGCCGGCCTCGCAGATCGCATCCGCCACGGCGGCCTTGAGGCCACGCGCCTTGCGCGAGCGCCAGCCGATATCGTTGCCGGCGAGATCGGCCATGGCGAAGGGCCCCATCTTGAAGCCGAAGCCGACCAGCGCCGCATCGACCTCATGCGGCAGGGCGCCCGCGACCAGCAGGCGCTCGGCGGCGCGGGTGCGCTGCTCCAGCATGCGGTTGCCGACGAAGCCGAAGCCGTTGCCGACCACCACCGGCACCTTGCCGAGCTTGCGCCCGAGCACGACCGCGGTCGCAATCGCATCATCGGCCGAGCTTGCCGGTCGGACGATCTCCAGCAGCTTCATGACATTGGCCGGGCTGAAGAAATGCATGCCGATCACGTCCTGCGGACGCTTCGTCGCCGCAGCGATGGTGGGCACGTCGAGATAGGAGGTGTTGCTGGCGAGGATGGCGCCGGACTTCGCCACCCGGTCGAGCTCGCCGAAGATCTGCTGCTTGACGCCCATCTCCTCGAAGGCGGCCTCGACCACGATATCGGCGCCGGCCGCAGCCGCGAGCCCGACCGCCGGCTTGATCAGCGCCATGCGCTTCGCCTTCGCCTCAGGCGTCAGCGACCCCCGCTGCACCGAGATGTCGTAGATCGCGCCGATACGGTTCACGCCGTTGTCGAGCGCCGCCTGCGCCGTCTCGATCAGCGTCACCGGGATGCCGGCATTGGCGAAGCACATCGCGATGCCGCCGCCCATCGTGCCGGCGCCGATCACCGCCGCGCTGGCGATCTCGCGCGGCTTCACCTCCGGGCCGATGCCCGGCACCTTCGCGACCTCGCGCTCGGCGAAGAAGACGTAGCGCAGCGCCTTGGAACGCTCGTCGGCGATGAGCGACAGGAACAGCTTGCGCTCGACGGCCAGGCCGTCCCTGAACGGCAACGCGGTCGCGCGCACGGCCTCGACCAGCGCCGGCACGTTCGGCATGCCCTCGGCCTTCTTCAGGGCATCCTTGGCCAGGGCCTCGAAGGCCTCGCGATCGGCCTCGGTCAGTTCGCCGGTGGCGGTGCTCGTCACGGGGCGCCGCCCCTCCGCCGCCAGCGCCTCGGCCAGCCGGATCGCCGCGGCGACGACATCGCTGGAGACGACCTCGTCGAGCAGGCCATAGTCGAGCGCGAGCCCCGCCGGGATCGGCTCGCCCGAGAGCATCATCGGAAAGGCCTTCGCGGCGCCGATCAGGCGCGGCAGGCGTTGCGTGCCGCCGGCACCGGGGATCAGCCCGAGCTTGACCTCGGGCAGGCCGAGCTTGGCACCCGGCAGCGCCACTCTGGCATGACAGGCCAGCGCAACCTCGAGCCCGCCGCCGAGCGCGACGCCCTGGATCGCCGCGACGACCGGCTTGTTGGAGGCCTCGATCGCATCGAGCAGATCGGGCAGCAGCGGCTGGGCCGGCGGCTTGCCGAACTCGCTGATATCGGCCCCGGCGATAAAGGCCTTGCCGGCGGCAGCGATCACGATCGCGGCGACGGCGGCATCGTCATTGGACTGCGCGATCGCCCTGGCCAGCCCCTCGCGTACGGCGGCGCCGAGCGCATTGACCGGGGGATTGTCGATGGTGGCGACCGCAACCCGGCCGCGAACCTCAAGCTGAACCTTCGTCATCGACGTCTCCGCAATCCCGTTCCGCCTGCGCCGACTCGCAACCGAGTAGCGAAGTCGTCTGGGCAGGCAAGGGAGAAGCGCGCCCACGCGATGTCAAGCAGAACGCGGCGACGAAAGGCGCATCCGGCCTCGCTTGACCCCCGGCGAAGCCGCGTGCGATCCCGGCTGCACAATCAGGAGCGGACCGATGAGCGAAGTGCTAAGCGAAACCGTTGCGGCCGGCGTGGTGCAGATCACCATGAACAGGCCGGACCGCAAGAATGCGCTCGACCGGGCGAGCTATGCCGGGCTGATCGCCGCGATCGCCGCAGCCGAAGCCGATGCCTCGATCCGCGCCATCCTGCTGACCGGCGCCGGTGGCACCTTCACGAGCGGCAACGACATCAAGGACTTCGCCGTGGCCGCGGCAGCCGGCGAAGGCCCGCGCGTCGCCATCGATTTCCTTGAGGCGATCTCGACGGCGAAGAAGCCGATCGTCGCGGCTGTCGAGGGTTTCGCAGTCGGCATCGGCACGACGATGCTCCTGCATTGCGACCTCGCCTTCGCCGCCCGCTCCGCCACCTTCCGCTTGCCCTTCGTCACGCTGGGCTTAAGCCCCGAAGGCGGGTCGAGCTATCTGATGCCGCTGGTCGCCGGCTCGAAGAAGGCGGCGGAGCTTTTGATGCTGGGCGAGGCCTTCAATGCGGAGGCGGCAGCCGCGGCCGGTCTCCTCAATGCCGTCACCGAGGACGGCACGGCGCTGGAAGCCGGCCTCGCCAAGGCGAAGGCGCTTGCCGCGCTGCCGCCGGAATCGCTGGCGCTGACCAAGATGCTGCTGAAGCGCGGCTCGGCCCAGGCCGTGGCCGAGACCATCGCGATCGAGGCGCTCCATTTCGGCGAGCGCCTGAAATCGCCGGAGGCGATGGCCGCCTTCATGGCCTTCCTGAAGAAGTAACGCGCCAACCACGGTCCCGCGGGATTCCCTCTCCTGCAAGGAGAGGGGCAGGGGTGAGGTGTAGGCCCCTGGACCAGTTGAGTGCTGAACCAACCGCAACTGCGGTCAGGTCGCCGCTGGACCATCCAACGGCCGACCCCTCACCCTGCCCTCTCCCTCCGGGAGAGGGTTCCCTGCGCTTGCTGGACAACGCCTCGTTCGCAAAATTTCAGGCCGCCACCGTCCTGCTCCGCCCCCTCAGCCACTCGCGCGTCCAGGAGAAGACTGGCCAGAGCAGCGCCGCGAAGGTCATCGCCGCCAGCACCGACGAGACCGGCCGGTCGAAGAAGGGCAGCACGGAACCGTCCGACTTGATCAGCGACGTCACGAAGTTCTGCTCCACCATCGTGCCCATGACGATGCCGAGCACCATCGCCGCGACCGGATAGCCGTTCTTCTCCATCACGAAGCCGAACAGGCCGAAGAAGGCGACGCACCAGACCGCAAACAGGTTGTTGCCCGCCGTCGCGAAGGCGCCGACCGCGCAGAAGATCATGATCACCGGCATCACCGCCGAGCGCGGCGCGCCGACGACCTTGCTCGCCAGCCGAATCATGATGATGCCGAAGGGGATCATGATGATGTTGCCGAGGATGAAGATGATGTAGAGCGCATACATGCTCTCGGCCTGGGTGGTGAACAGCGAAGGCCCGGGATTCAGCCCCTTCATGTAGAGCACGCCGATGGCGATCGCGGTGATGGTGTCGCCGGGAATGCCGAAGAGCAGCGCCGGCACCCAGCCCGAAGCGAGCGAGGCGTTGTTGGAGGCGCCGGCCTCGATCAGCCCTTCCGGATGGCCGGTGCCGAACTTTTCCGGCGTCTTCGAGAAGCGCTTCGACATCGCGTAGCTGACCCAGGCCGCCATGTCCGCGCCGGCGCCGGGCAGCACCCCGATGATGATGCCGACGATATTCCCGCGCGTCTGCTGCTTCGGATATTCCTTGGTGAGCTGCCACTGGCCCTTCAGGATCGAACCGAGCTTGCGGTTCTCGATCTTCGGCGGCTCGCGTTCGGTCAGTGCCCGCATGACTTCGGCCAAGGCGAAGACGCCGACCAGCGCCGGAATCGGCTCGATACCCCCCAACAGGTCGGTCGAGCCGAAGGTGAAGCGCGGCACGCCGCCGGGATTGTCGATGCCGATGCAGGTGATGAGCAGGCCGAGCAGCATCGCCGCGATCGCCTTGATCGGCGAGGAACGCGCAACCAGCGTCGAGCACATCAGGCCGAGCATCGCGAGCCAGAAATTCTCGTAGGTCGAGAACGAGAGCGCCATCTCGGCCAGCAGCGGCGCGATCAGCATCAGCGAGAGCGTGCCGGCGATGCCGCCGAGTGCCGAGAACCACAGGCAGATGCCGAGCGCCGTTTCCGCCTGGCCCTTCCGCGTCATCGCATAGGCCTCGTCGGTATAGGCGGCCGAGGCCGGCGTGCCGGGGATGCGCAGGAGGCAGCCCGGGATGTCGCCGGAGAAGATCGCCATGGCGGAGGCCGTGATGATCGTCGCCACCGCCGCGATCGGCGAGAGATAGAAGGTGACGGGCACGAGCAGCGCCGTCGCCATCGTGGCCGAAAGGCCGGGCAGCGCGCCGACGGTCAGCCCGTAGAAGGCCGAGGCGACGACCGCGACCATCACGTCGAACTGGAAGACAAGCCCGAAGGCCTTGATGACGGTGTCCATCGTCAGGCCTCGCTCACCAGGGGAAGGGCAGGATGCCGCCGGGCAGAGGCACCCGCAGCAGCTTCAGGAAGATCAGATTGATCGCGAAGGGCGCGATGATCGCCAGTGGCACCGCGAGCTTCGGCTTCGCACCGAAGGCGAGGCTGGCGACGAGCACCATGATCGCCGCCGTCGGCAGGAAGCCGAGCGTCTCGGATGCCAGGGCATAGAAGGCGAGCAGGGCCGGCGGCAGAAGGGCCAGCCAGTTGCGCCATGCCGGCAGAGGCGCGAGCTCCTCCGGTGTCGCGTGGTGTGCGACATCGGCCTCGGCGACCTCCTCGAAATGGCGGCCGATCCCGAAGACGATCAGCCCACCACAGATAACGAGGCCGGTCCCGATCACCATGGGAAAGGCGGAGGGTCCGACCTGCTGGCCGGGCACGGGCGGTAGTTTCGAGCCGTAGAAGAAGGCGACGGCGCCAAGCGCGGCAATCGCTGAGCCGGAAATGCGATCTGACAACAACATGCTGGAGCGTCCCGCAACGCGCGCTTTCGGGGTTGCCCGGAAACGCTCCGTCATTCCGGGCCTGACCCGGGATCCATGCCGGAGCGTTTCCGATCAAGGTTCAGGAATGGGTCCCGGGTCGGTCGCCCGGGACGCCCTGCGCTTGTAAGTTCAGCCCTTGGCCAGCCCTGCCGCCTTCATGGCGGAGGCCATGGAGGCGTCGCTCGCCGCCATGAAGTCGGCGAAGCCCTTCCCATCCGCGAACTTCATGCCGAAGCCGCGGGCGTTCATGAAGTCCTGGTACTCCTTGGAGTCGAAGGCCTTCTTCAGCGCCGTGGTCAGCTTGGCCGCAATCTCGGGCGGCAGGCCCTTCGGCGCGCCGATGCCGCGCCAGGCACCGATGGAGTAGTGGATGCCGAGCGCCTCGTTCAGCGTCGGCACGTCCTTGAACTGCGGGTTGCGCGCATCGGCCATGATCGCCAGCGACTTGGCCTTGCCGGCATCGATCATCGCCCGCCCCTCGGGCACCGAGCAGGTGACGATGTCGAGGCCGCCGGCCGCCAGGTCCTGCATCGCCGGCGCGGCACCGTTCGACGGCACCCAGGCGACATGGTCGGGCTTCAGCCCCATGGCGACGAGCCAGCCGATCAGGGCAAGATGCCAGATGCCGCCCTGGCCGGTGCCGGAGGCCTTGAGCTTGCCGGGAGGGGCCGCCTTGATCGCGTCGGCCAGCGCCTTGATGTCCTTGTAGGGGCCGGAAGCGGAGACCTGCACGCCCGGCGGATCTTCGTTCATCAGGGCGAGCGCGGTGTAGCTGGTCGATTTCAGCTCGGTCAGGCCTTGATGATGCATCATGGCGATCTCGACCGTCAGCATGCCGATATTGTAGCCGTCCGGCGCCGCCGTCGCGATGGCCGAATGGCCGACCACGCCCGAGCCGCCCGTGCGATTCACGACATTGACCGGCTGACCGAGGTCCTTCTCCAGAAGCTGCGCGACGATGCGGGCGGTGGCATCCGTGCCGCCGCCGGCGCCCCAGGGGCAGACCATGGTGATCGGCCGCGAGGGATAATTCGCCTGCGCGATGGCCGGCGCCGCAATCAGGCTCGCAGCGCCGGCCGCAGCCGCGCCCTTGAGTACAGTTCGCCTGTCGATGAAATCGCTCATTCCCCAATTCCTCCGCTAAATCGATTTAACGCCTGGGCGCTCCTCGTCGCGACGGGGCTCCCTTGAGATGGCGGGCGTCATCTGAGCCGATCGCGCGGCGGCAGACAACCTGTCATTTTGGCGAAGGCTACAGTCCGCAGACGATGGGCTGGACCGCGCCGGAGACCCTTTCGACCACCGCGCCCGTGCTGAGTTCGGCACCGGCCGCAGCCGCCGGCAGCGCCACGCCGGCCTTGCTCAGCATCGCCTGAATCGCAGCAGCATCAGCGAAGCCATAGCTGCGTTGCGGCGCAACGCCGGCGATCAGGATCCTGTCGGAGGGGTTGTCGGTGACGACGCCGACGAGCCGCCCCCGCCGGTCAAAGGCCGGCGCGCCCGCCTGTCCCGGCTGAAGCGGCGCCTTGAGCGCCGGCTTGCCACCGGCCTGTGCACTCTGTCCGGGCAGCGCGACCGCGGCCCGCTTGCCGGCGTCGTTGCCGTAGGCGACCAGAACCAGCGCCTCCGCGGCGCCCGCCGCCTCGCTGCGCAGGCCGGGCGGCTTCGCGGTGCCCGCGCCCTCCAGATCAAGCAGCACGAGCCCGCTTGCATCATCCTTGAGACGCAGCTTCGCGTTGCGGGTGCCGACCCGCAGGCTGCGGCAGTTATCGATGGCCGCCGCCGCGCTCAGCGCGACCCGTTCGTCGAGGGCGAGCGCTACGCCATAGCGCTCGTTGCTGCGCGCGCCGAACGGCGTCGGCGCGGCCGGCTGTGCCGGCGCTGCGGATGGCGAGATCGTACCGTCGCTCGACACGCGGACGGTGGCGACCATCCGCGGCACAGGTCCGGTCGGGAACGGCTCGAAGCTCGCCGCGATCGCGATGACCAGCTTGTCGACGGTCGGCGCCAGCGCCTTGTCATAGCCGATCGAGAAGCCGCGCAGGCCCTGCGGCCCGGCCGCGAGCCGGCGATAGAACCGCCCGGTCGGCGTCTCGCCGGTGACGACGAAGAAATCCGGCCGCAGCAGCTTGTAGGTGATCTTGCGCGGGCTGTTCGGGCTGACCGCGATCGCCTTCTCGTAGATCGCCGCCAGGTCTTCGCCACCCGGCGGCGTGGTCGAGGTGTCGAGCGTGACCTTCTCGTCGGCGCTCTGCCAGCGGCTGCCGCCGGAGGGCGTCACGTCGCGCTTGGGCAGGAGCTTTTGGGGAATGCCGATCTGCACGCCGGTCTTGTCGTCGGCCAGAACCTTGAACCCGGCCGCGTCGCGCGCCGCCTGCGCGGCCTTCGCGAGCGCCGCCCGCTCGGCCGGGGGCAGCAGGCCGTCGGCCGGCGACCGCGCGCCCTTGAAGGCATTGATCGCGCGGAAGGTCAGCGGGCCGTAGGAACCGGAAACCGCGCCGTTGAATTGCCCGGCCCAGATCAGGTCGGTCTGGATCGCCTTGCGTTCGGCCTCGGGCAAGGCCTCGAACCCGGCCTGCGCCGCCGCCATCTGCGGCGAAGCGCCGGCCGCGGGAGCAGGGGCCTGCGCGCCGGCAAGCGTCGGCACCAGCAAGGCGAACGCCAGGGCAGCGCTCCGAAGCAGTGTGATTCGCAGGGGATGGAGAAGGGCGCGCGGCATGGGTCTCGTCCTTGAGAACGGGCGAAGCGGCTGCATTGAGCGTCAGAACGCGCCGCGCCGCAACCATGGCGAAGAGCGTTCCGGGTTCGCACGGAACAACGCCGTCATTCCGGGGCAGGCCGCAGGCCTGAGCCCGGAACCCAGAACCGATGCCCTCGCGAAGAAGCGCACACTCGGCGTGCAGCCAACAAAGATCCGCATCGGTTCTGGGTTCCAGGCTCTTCGCTGCGCGAAGCCCCGGAATGACAACGTGGTTCGATCACGATACTACGGGCCGATATCGCCCCTCGCACGCCCTGCATTCGCATGACTTGAACGCGCGCGGCACGGTGATAGCCTGCCGGCCCCGTCTCACGCCGTCATCGGCCTGAAGCCATGTCCGCCGATCCTGGCCGGGCCGATCGACGAAGAGGACCGACGATGACCCTGCTTTCCCGTCTCGCGCTCGCCCTCTCGCTCACGCTCGCGGCAGCCCCCGCCTTCGCCCAGAAGGCTTATGTTCGCAACGACCTGCAGGCCGACGGACAGCGTCTCGAGGAGCGCCTGAAGCGCGAGGTCGCGACCGGGAATCGCTCGGCGGCAGACGCGATCCGCGCCGGCGAGATCGCGCTGGGCCGCGGCGACGCCCGCTCCGCCCTGCCCCAGGCCAATGCCGCGATCGTCGCCGATTCCGCCAATGCCGCCGGCTGGCGCCTGATGGCGCGCGCCGCCAATGCCATCGAGCCGCGCGACTATCGCGAGCGCTGGGAACTGCGCGAACGTGCCGTCGCCGCCGCCTATCTCGCCTATCAGCGCTCAACCAACCGCAACGACGAAGCCGCATCCCTCGGCGTGCTCGCCCGCACCTTCGAGAAGAACGAGCTCTGGCGCCCAGCGCTGACCACCTACCGGCTCAGCCTCGACCTCGCCGCCAACCCTGCCCTGCAAAGCTCCTATGAGAGCCTGCGAGAAAAGCGCGGCTTCCGCCTGATCTCCAACAAGACCGATTCCGACGCCGCCTCGCCACGCGCCTGCTTCGAATTCTCCGAGGCCCTCGCCCGTGGCCGCGTTGATTTCGCGCCTTACGTCGCAATTTCCGGCGGCAAGGGCGATTTCGCCGTCAGCGCCGAGGATCGCCAGATCTGCGTCGATGGCCTCAAGCATGGCGAGCGCTACGCCATCGTCATCCGTCAGGGCGTGCCCTCCGCCATCCCCGACGAAACCCTGCTGAAATCGGCCGATTACGAGATCTATGTCCGCGACCGCACCCCCTCGGTGCGCTTCACCGGCAAAAACTACGTGCTCCCGCGCACCGGCCAGCAGGGCATCCCGGTCGTCTCGGTCAATTCCGGCAAGCTCGACCTCGAGGTGATGCGGATCGGCGACCGCAACCTGATCAACTCCGTCCATTCAGAGGATTTCCTCAGCCAGATCGGCTCCTATTCCGCCCGGCAGATCTCCAGCGACAAGGGCCAGACCGTCTGGACCGGCACGATGGACGTGAAGTCCGAGCTGAACCAGGACGTGATCACCGCCTTCCCGGTCACGGAATCGGTCGGCAGCCTCAAGCCCGGCGTCTACGTGATGTTCGCCAAGCCCTCGGGCGGGCCGGCCGCCGCGCCCGCGAGCGACGATGGCGATTCGTATGATGACGGCTCGACGCGGGCGACGCAGTGGTTCGTCGTCTCCGATCTCGGGTTGACCTCCTTCACTGGCCCGGACGGCGTGCATGTGCTCGCCCGCTCGCTGGCCGACGCCAAGCCGATCGCCAATGCCGAATTGCGCCTGATCGCCCGCAACAACGAGGTGCTCGGCACCGCCAAGACCGACGGCAACGGCTATGCCCGCTTCGATGCCGGATTGGGCAAGGGTCAGGGCGGCAATGCGCCCGGCCTCGTCACCGCATCGCTGGCCGAGGATTACGGCTTCCTCGATCTCAAGCAGACCGCCCTCGATCTGTCCGATCGCGGCGTTAAGGGTCGCGTCGCCCCGGCCGGTCTCGACGCCTACCTTTACACCGAGCGCGGCGTCTACCGCTCGGGCGAGACGGTCTATCTGACGTCACTTCTGCGCGACGCCAAGGGCGCCGCCGTCACCGGCCTGCCGATGACCATCGTCGTCAAGCGCCCGGATGGCGTCGAATATCGTCGCCGACAGGTCGAGGACCAGGGCGCGGGCGGCCGCGCCCATTCGATCCAGCTCGTCTCCGGCTCGGCAACCGGCACCTGGCGCGTCCTCGCCTATTCCGACCCGAAGGGCCAGGCGATCGGCGAGACCTCCTTCCTCGTCGAGGATTACGTGCCCGAGCGGCTGGAGCTGACGCTGACGCCGAAGGCGCCGCTGCTCCAGGCCGGCCAGCCGGCGGAGCTCGACGTCAACGCCCGCTATCTCTACGGCGCGCCGGGTTCCGAGCTCGACGTCACCGGCTCGATGACGATCCGCGCCGCCGATGCCAGCGCCATCCCCGGCTTCAAGGACTATCAGGTCGGCCTCACCGACGAAGCTTTCGAGCCGGTCCAGAGCGAGTTCGAAGAGAGCACCACGACCGACGCCGCCGGCAAGGCGACGATCTCCAACCCCGTCCAGCAGGCCGACACCAATCGCCCGCTCGAGGTCGAGATGACCGTGCGCGTCGGCGAGCCCGGCGGCCGCGCCATCGCCCGCTCGGTCACTCTGCCGATCGTGCCCAAGGGCGCCGCGATCGGCGTGAAGAAGCTGTTCCGCGACGGCGATCTCGGCAACGGCCAGACCGCCAATTTTGAAGTGATCATGGCGACGGGCGAGGGCAAGCGCCTCGCCCGTCCCGGCGTCAAATGGGTGCTGTCCAAGGTCCGCCGCAACTACCAGTGGTTCTTCCAGGACGGCCGCTGGAACTATGAGGGCGTCAAGACCACCCGCCGCGTCGCCGATGGCGAGATCGCTGTGGCGGAAGCCACTGGGGCCAAGATCGCCGCGCCCGTCGAATGGGGCAATTACCGGCTCGACGTGACCTCGGACGGCGTTGAGGCGGCCGAGACCTCGGTTTCCTTCAGCGTCGGCTACGAGAGCGACAAGACTGCCGACACGCCGGATGTGCTCGATGTCGCGCTCGACAAGGCTGCTTATGCCGATGGCGAGAGCCTGCAGGTCCGCCTGTCGCCGCGCTTCGCCGGCAAGGCGACGCTCGCCGTCATCACCGACAAGGTCGCGGATATCCGCACCATCGACATCACCGAGGGCGGCACCAGCGCCTCGATCCCGGTGAAGGCCGAATGGGGCGCCAGCGCCTATCTCGTCGTGCTCGCCCATCGCCCGATGGACGCCGCTGCCAAACGCCTGCCCGGCCGCGCCATCGGCCTGTCCTGGTTCCAGATCGGCAAGGAAACGCGCACGCTGGCGCTCGATCTCGGTGCGCCCAAGCTGGTGCGCCCGCTCACGACCCTGTCGCTGCCGGTCAAGGTCACCGGCATGAAGGCCGGCGAGGAGGCCTATGTCACGCTCGCCGCCGTCGATATCGGCATTCTCAACCTCACCCGCTACGAGAGCCCCGACCCGAGCAAGTTCTTCTTCGGCCAGCGCCAGCTCGGCCACGACCTGCGCGACCTCTACGGCTATCTGATCGACGGCATGCAGGGCACGCGCGGCGCAATCCGCACCGGCGGCGACGCCGCGCCCAAGATGGACGGCGAGAAGCCGACGCAGGAGCCGCTCGCCCGCTATTCCGGCGTGGTCAAGGTCGGGGCCGACGGCACGGCCAAGGTCGATTTCGACCTACCAGCCTTCAACGGCTCGGTCCGCGTCATGGGCGTCGCCTGGTCGGCCGGCCGCACCGGCCAGGCCAGCGCCGACGTGATCGTGCGCGACCAGATCGTCGCCCAGGCAACGCTGCCGCGCTTCCTCGCCATCGGCGACCAGTCACGCTTCCATCTCCAGGTCGACAATGTCGAGGGTCCCGCCGGTTCCTATACCGTCGATCTCGACGTGAAGGGCCCGGTTCTGGTCGCAGCCGACGCCACCCGGCGCACGATGCAGCTCGGCGCCGGCGCCAAGACGCAGATGACGATCCCCGTCACCGCCGCCGGCCTCGGCCGCGCCGAGTTCGATGTCCGCGTCTCCGGTCCGAACGGCATCGGCACGGTGCAGAACCTCGCCGTGCGCGTGCAGCCCTCGGCCGCGACCATTGCGCGCCGCATCGTCCGCGCCATCCCCGGCAATGGCGGGGCGATCACCGTCTCCTCCGACCTGCTGGCCGATCTCGTGCCGAACTCGGGCCAGGTCTCGGTGACGGTCTCGCCCTTCGGCTCGCTCGACGTGCCCGCCCTGCTCAAGGCGCTCGACCGCTACCCCTATGGCTGCACCGAGCAGACCGTCTCGCGCGCCCTGCCGCTGCTCGCGGTCAACCAGCTTGCCTCGCTGGAACAGCTCGCGCTCGACGACAAGGCCGACGAGCGCGTCGTCAACGCGATCGAGCGCGTGCTTGCCCGCCAGGGCGGCAACGGCTCCTTCGGCCTCTGGGGCGTCGGCGGCGACGATCTCTGGCTCGACGCCTTCGTCACCGACTTCTTGACCCGCGCCCGCGAGAAGCAGTTCGCGGTGCCGCAGATCGCCTTCAACCTCGCGCTCGATCGGCTGCGCAACCGGGTCGTCAACACCAGCGAGATCAACAAGGAGGAAGCTGCCGGCATCGCCTATGCGCTCTATGTGCTCGCCCGCAACGGCCGGCCGGTGATGGGCGACCTGCGCTATCTCGCCGACAACAAGCTCGGCGATTTCGCGACGCCGCTCGCCCGCGCCCAGATCGGCGCCGCACTCTCGGCGCTGGGCGATCGCGGCCGCGGCCGCGCCGCCTTCGGCAGCGCGCTCGGCCTGCTCCAGCAGGCGAGCGACGATGGCCTGTCGCGGCCGGATTACGGCTCCCGCCTGCGCGACGGCGCCGGCGTGCTCGCCCTGATCGCGGAAGCCAATGGCGAGCGCGCAGATATCAGCCGCGCCGTCTCGATCCTCGACGCCACCCGCAACAGCGCCCGCTACAGCTACACCTCGACGCAGGAGCAGATGTGGATGGTGCTGGCGGCACAGGCCATGGCCAAGGATGCCGAGGGCATGACGCTGACGGTCGACGGCGCCGCCCGCAAGGGCGCGCTCTACCGCACGCTCTCGGCCGAGGCGCTGGAGGCGAAGTCGCTCACCATCGCCAATCCCGGCGCCGGCAATGCCCAGGCGGTCATCACCGTCGCCGGCATCCCGACCACGCCGGAGCCGGCCCTGAACCAGGGCTTCGGCCTGGAGCGCGTGATCTACACGATGAAGGGCGAGAAGGCCGATCCGGCGCGCCTGCGCCAGAACGAGCGCTACGTCGTCGCGCTGACCGTGACCGAGGCCACGCCACGCTATGGCCGCCTGCTGCTGGTCGATCCCGTCCCCGCCGGTCTTGAGATCGAGAACGCCAATCTGACGGAGGGTGCCTCGGTCGCAGGGCTCGACTGGCTGAAGCAGGAGGTCTCGCCTGTGCATACCGAGTCGCGCGACGATCGCTTCGTCGCCGCCTTCGAGCGCTCGGGCGCGAAGAGCGACAAGCCCTCCTATACCGTCGCCTATATCGCGCGGGCCGTCTCGCCCGGCCGCTACGTCTCGCCTGCCGCCGTGATCGAGGACATGTACCGGCCGGACCGCTTCGGCCGTACCGGCTTCGGCGCGGTGGAGATCACCTCGGCGCGGTGATGGACGCGCAGCGCGAAGAAACGAGCGCAACGGAGCCCCCTCTCCCCTCGGGGGAGAGGGATGGGGTGAGGGCCGGCGTAGCGCTCCGTCGTTTTCCGGCCCGCCTGGCCACCCTCATCCGTCAGCGCTCCGCGCTGCCACCCTCACCCCCGAGGGGAGAAAGGAAGAGGCCCCGACGCTATCGCCAGATGAAGATCGCAGCCGCCGGTCTAGGTATCGCGGCGATTGCAGGAGCCACCACCCTCCTCCTCTACGCCCGCTCCCTCCCTCCGCTCGACCTCGCGGCCGCGGCAGATCGCTCGACCGTGGTGCTCGACCGCGAAGGCAAGCTGTTGCGCCCCTTCCTCACCGCCGACGGGCGCTGGAAGCTCCCCGTCACCTCAGAGGATGTCGATCCGCGCTATCTCGCCATGCTCAAGGCTTTCGAGGACAAGCGCTTCGACGGCCATCGCGGCATCGATCCGTTGGGCATCCTCCGCGCCGCCGCCCAGATGCTGATCAATGGCCGCGTCGTCTCCGGCGGCTCGACCCTGACCATGCAGGTCGCGCGCCTGCTCGAACCGCGCGAGGAGCGTACGCTGGCCGCCAAGCTCCGGCAGGCCGTCCGCGCCGTCGAGCTGGAACGGCGCTTCGACAAGGCCGGCATTCTCGACCTCTACCTCACGCTCGCGCCGTTCGGCGGCAATCTCGAAGGCGTGCGCGCCGCGAGCTTCGCCTATTTCGGGAAGGAGCCGAAGCGGCTCTCGACAGCCGAGGCCGCCCTCCTCGTCGCCTTGCCGCAATCGCCCGAGACGCGCCGGCCGGACCGCTTCGTCGAAGCCGCACGCAAGGCGCGCGAGCGCGTGCTGGAGCGGGTCGAGCAGGCCGGCCTCGCCACGCGCGACGAGGTCGCCGCCGCCCGCAACGAGCCGATCCCGATCGCGCGCCGCCCCTTCCCGAATCTAAGCCCCCATATCGCCGAGCAGGCCGTGGCGGAGGCGCCCGCCGAACGCGTCCAGAAGCTCTCGCTCGATGCGCGCCTGCAAACGGCTCTCGAAGGCCTCGCGCGCGAGCGCAGCCTGGGGCTCGCACCCCAGGTCTCGATCGCGATCCTTGCTGTCGATAACGAGACCGGCGAGATCCGCGCCTCGGTCGGCGGCGTCGATTATTTCGCGGCGGAACGAGCGGGCGCGCTCGATCTGACACGGGCCTTGCGCTCGCCGGGCTCGGCGCTGAAGCCCTTCATCTATGCGCTCGCCTTCGACAACGGCATCGCCCATCCCGAGACGATGCTGGAGGACCGGCCGGCCCGCTACGGCATCTACATCCCCGAGAATTTCGACATGACCTTCCAGGGCATGGTCAGCGCGCGCAAGGCGCTCCAGCTCTCGCTCAACGTGCCCGCCGTCGAACTGCTGTCGGCGCTCGGCCCGCAGCGCTTCCTGTCGCGCCTGCGCGATGCCGGGGTCGCCATTGCCATGCCCAAGGACAGCGGCGCGCCCGGCCTTGCGGTCGGCCTCGGCGGTCTCGGCATCACCTTGCAGGACCTGACCCGCGCCTATGTCGGGCTGGCGCGTGGGGGCGAGATGCTGCCGCTGCGCTTCCGGCCGGTATCCGCCCCTCTCAGCCCTCAGGATGAGGGCTCGCGTGGTGGAGCGCGCCTCGTCGACCCCGTAGCCGCCTGGTATGTCGCCGACACCTTGCTCGGCGCGCCGCCGCCGCTCAATGCCGTGCCCGGCCGCATTGCCTACAAGACCGGCACGTCCTACGGCTATCGCGACGCCTGGGCTGTCGGCTTCGACCGCAAGCATACGATCGGCGTCTGGGTCGGCCGCGCCGATAACGGCGCCGTGCCCGGATTGGTCGGGCGCACGGTCGCCGCACCGATCCTGTTCGACGCCTTCGCCCGGCTCGGCATCGATCCGCGGCCCTTCCCGCAGCCGGCCGATGCGATCGTCGCCAGCACCGGCCACCTGCCGCCGCCGCTGCGCCATCTTCGGCAGGACGTGCCTAAGACCGTGACGGCGATGACGACGCCGACGTTGAAGCTCGCCTTCCCGCCGGACGGCGCCCGCATCGACCTCTCGGCCGCCGCGCTCGACGGCAATGCCCGGCTCAACCTCAAGGTGGCCGGCGGCTCCCCGCCCTATACCTGGCTGGTCGACGGCACGCCGGTGACCGATCCGCAGCGCCGCCGCGAGACGCAATGGCAGCCGCCCGGCAAGGGCTTCATGCGGATTTCGGTGATCGATGCGACCGGAGCGAGCGAGAGCGTCTCGGTGAGGTTGCAGTAAGGCGCGCTACCGCGGCGTCATCCCGCACGCGCTGCGGCACGAAGTGCTGCGGCGCAGATGCGGGACCGCCCTCAGAAAAGGCGCCCATCTCGTCACGCGGTCCCGTGTCTGCGCAGCAGCGTTGCACGCTGCAGCGCGCACGGGATGACGGCGGATGATCCTTACTCCGCCGGCGCCGGATGCGCCCCGTGTGCGCCATGCGCCTCGTCATGCGCGCCATGGCGCGAGCCATGGACCTTGCGGGCGAGGTAGCTATAGGCGACCGGCACCACGTAGAGCGTCAGCAGCGTGCCGAAGGTCATGCCGCCGACGATGACCCAGCCGATCTGCGAGCGGCTTTCCGCGCCGGCACCATGCGCGATGGCGAGCGGCACCGCGCCGAGCACCATGGCGCCCGTCGTCATCAGGATCGGCCGCAGGCGCAGTTCGGCGGCTTCGACGAGGGCGTCGATCATCTCCCGGCCCTCCTCGCGCAACTGGTTGGTGAACTCCAGGATCAGGATGCCGTGCTTGGTGATGAGGCCGACCAGCGTGATCAGGCCGATCTGGCTGTACACGTTCATCGTCCCGCCCGTGTAGTAGAGCGCGGCGAGCGCGCCGGTCAGCGAGAGCGGCACCGAGACCATGATCACGATCGGGTCGACGAAGCTCTCGAACTGCGCCGCCAGCACCAGATAGATGAAGCCGAGCGCCAGCAGGAAGACGACGAAGATGCTCGCGCCCGACTGCTTGAACTCGCGGCTCTGGCCGGAATAGTCGATCTGCACGCTGTTGGGCAGCACGCGCGCCGCGCTTTCCTCCAGCACCTTGAGCGCGTCGCCCAGCGAATAGCCCGGCGCGGGGATCGCGGTGATCGTCGCCGAGCGCAGCTGGTTGAAGCGGACGAGCTCCTTCGGCGCCACCGTCTCCTCGACCTGGACCAGGCTGGAAAGCTGGACCACGGCACCGCCGCGGCCCATCAGGTAGATCGACTGCAGCGCCTGCGGCGTGTTGCGCTCGGCGCCCTCGACCTGCAGCACGACGTCGTACTGCTTGCTGTTCATGTTGAAGCGGGTGACCTGCCGGCCGCCGAGCAGCGTCTCCATGGTGCGGCCGATGATGTCGACATTGACGCCGAGATCGGCGGCGCGCTGCCGGTCGATCGAGACCTTGATCTGCGGCTTGTCGAGGATGAGGTTGCTCTCGACATTGGTCAGGACCGGCGAGTTCGCGACCTCTGCCATCAGTTGATCGACATAGGACTTGATCTGGTCATAGGGCTCCGACGAGCGCAGCACGAACTCGACGGGCTTGCTGGTCGCCTGGCCCTGGCCGAGCGAGGCCGGATTGGTGGCGAACAGGCGGATGCCCGGGATCTGCGACAGCCCCCGGTTGATCTCGGCGACGAGATCCTGCTGCTTGCGGTGCCGCTCTTCCCACGGCTTCAGGCGGGCCATGGCGATGGCGCGCGTCACGTCGGGGAAGCCGGTGATGACGAGATAGGTCTCGACCTCCGGAATCTTCCGGAAATACTCCTCGACCTGGCGCGCGTAATCGGCCGTAAAGGTGATCGTGGCGCCTTCGGGGGCGACGCCGATCACATTGATCGTGCCGCGATCCTCGACGGGCGACAGTTCCGCGCGCAGGTTCGTGAAGAAGAAATACCCTCCGCCCGCGACGCCGAGCGCCAGCAGGACGACGAGCGGGCGCACCGACAGGGCCCCGCGCAGCGAGGCCTTGTAACCGCGCGACAGCGCGTTGAAGCCGCCCTCCAGCACATTGTAGAGCCAGTTATGCTTCTCGTGATGGCGCAGGAGCTTGGCGCACATCATCGGCGTCAGCGTCAGCGCGACGAAGCCGGAGACCAGCACCGCGCCCGCCAGCGTCAGCGCGAACTCGATGAAGAGCTTGCCGGTGCGCCCCGTCGAGAACGCCATCGGCGCGTAGACCGCGACCAGCGTCAGCGTCATCGCCACCACCGCGAAGGCGATCTCGTTGATGCCGCGGATCGCCGCCGGTGTCGGCTTCATGCCGTCCTCGATATGGCGGTGCACGTTCTCCAGCACCACGATCGCGTCGTCGACGACGAGGCCGATGGCGAGCACCATCGACAGCAGCGTCAGCGTGTTCACGGTGAAGCCGAACGCATACATCAGCGCGAACGAACCGATCAGCGAGACCGGGATCGTCACCAGCGGGATCAGGGTCGCGCGGGCCGAGCGCAGGAAGATGAAGATGATCAGAACGACCAGCACGATCGCCTCGATGATCGTCTGGAACACCGCCTTGATCGAACGGTCGATGAAGACCGAGCTGTCATAGGACTTGGCGATCGACATGCCCTGCGGCAGGTCCTCGATGATGCCGGGTAGCGCTTCCTCGATGCCGGCCGAGACGTCGAGCGGGTTGGCCGTCGCCTGCTTGACGATGCCGATGGTGACCGAAGGCGTGCCCCGGAACCAGGCGGCGTTGCGCTCCTCGCGCGCGCCGAGTTCGACCTTGGCGATGTCCTTGACCTTGACCGAGAAGCCGTTGGCGTCCTTGACGACGATCTCGCGGAATTCCGCCGGCGTGGTCATGCTGGTCTGCGAGAGCACCGTGAATTCGCGGTCGTTGCTCTCGATGCGGCCCGAGGGAATCTCGATGTTCTGCGCGCGGACCGCGGCCTCGACCTCCTGGACGCTGACGCCATAGGCCGACATGCGGGCGCGATCGAGCCAGAGGCGCATCGCATATTGGCGCTGGCCGAGGATGCGGACCTCCGCCACGCCGGTGACGTTCTGGACGCGGTCGGAGATGAAGCGGTCGGCGAAGTCGGTCAGCTCCAGCGGGCCGTGCCGCGAGCTGGTCAGCGATAGGTAGAGGATCGGCTGCGAGTCGGCCTCGACCTTGGCGATGACCGGCTCGTCGATCTCGTCTGGCATGCGGCTGCGCACGCGGCTGACGCGGTCGCGCACGTCGGACGCCGCGACGTCGGGGTCGACATCCGGGCGGAAGCGCACCTGGATGAAGCTGCGCTCCTGGCGGCTGGTCGAGGACAGGATCTCGATGCCCTCGATGCCGGCGATCGAGTTCTCCAGGATCTGCGTGACCTGCGTCTCGATGATCTCGGCGGAGGCGCCGCGGTAGTCGGTGCGGACCGAGACGATCGGCTCGTCGATATTCGGGTATTCGCGGACGGTCAGGCGGCCATAGGAGACGATGCCGATCAGCATCACCAGAAGGCTCAGCACCGTCGAGAGAACGGGCCGGCGGACGAAGAGTTCGAAGAGGCTCATGCGTCGGTCCTAGAGCATTTCGGATAGAGCGGAGGCCGGCTTGCGTGAAGAACCGAAGGTCCGCGTCAGCGAATATGCGACAAAACAAAGAGATGGAGCATTTCGCGGGAAGCGCGGAATGCCCTAGAGCTGGCTCGTCTGGACGACCTTGTCCTTGATCGCGATGATCGCGCCGTCGCGCAGCCGCATCTGGCCGGCGGTGATCACCTGCATGTCAGGCTTCAGCCCGCTGACGATCTCGACCTTGCCCGGCAGCCGCTTGCCCAGTTCGACGGTGACGCGCTTCGCCTTACCCTTGTCGACGACATAGACCATCTTGCCGACGGCATCCGGCACCACGGCCATTTCCGGAATCAGGATCGCGTTCTCGCGCTGATCGACGGTGATGGCGAGGCGGGCGAAAAGGCCGGGCTTCAGCGCGAGATCGGCATTCGGGATGTTGGCGCGCAGGCGGATCGCCCGGCCGTTCACGTCGACCACCGGGTCGATCGCGTAGATCTGGCCCTGGAACTTGCGGTCCGGCACCGCATCGACGCGCATCTGCACGGGCTGGCCGACCTTCAGGCGGCTGAGATAGATCTCGGGCACGCGGAAATCGATCTTGATCGGGTCGATGCTGGTCAGCGTGATCAGTTGCTTGCCGACCGAGACATAGTCGCCCACGCCGACCGAGCGCAGGCCGACGACGCCGGTGAACGGCGCCACGATGGTCGACTGCGCGAGCTTGGCCTTGGCGAGCTGGACGCGGGCCTCGGTGGAAGCGAGCTTCGCCGCGGATTCGTCGAGCGCGACCTGCGTTCCCGAGCCGCGCGAGACCAGCCCCCTGAGCCGGTCGTTGGTGTCGCGGGCGAGACCGAGATCCGCCATCGCCTGCTTGAGCTCGGCATCGAGGATCGCGGTATCGAGCTTGACCAGCTCCTGGCCGGCCTTGACGGGCTCGCCCTCCTTGAAACCGAGGAAGACGACGCGTCCGGCGATCTCGGGCGCGATCACCACGGATTCATCGGCAGCCAGCGTGCCGAGTGCCTCGACCTCCTCGCTGACGGTCGCGAGCTCGATCGACGCGACCTCGACCGGCACGGCGCGCGGACCCGAGACCGCGCTGGCCTGTGCCTGCTGCGTGCCGGCGCGCTGGTTGCGGTAGGCATAATAGCCGCCGCCCGCGACCGCGGCGACGAGAACAAGAAGGACGAACCGCTTCATCAGGCTGGAGGCTCCGTTGCCGCCCATTAGTCTTAAATGGAACGAAAGGCGTTGCTAAGATGCCGGCGTGCCACAGCGGCACAAAAACAGCAGTTTCTGCGCCGATGCCGCATCGATCCGGCCTCCCAGCCATCGATGCAAGATGCTTGCCGATGAGAGGCCCACGATCACAGGCATCCCCGCCGCACACAAACATCCAGTTTCATCCTGCCGGTAAGCTGCGGATCGTCCAAGCGCATTCTGGATATCTCACGAAACGTTGACCGGCTCGCGAAGGCGCAATCGCTGCTTTCGAGGCTTTCCGCCTGCTGTCACGCCGCTGTCATCCATGGCCGTTAGGGCTCGCGGCGATCGAGACGCCTGACCCTCTGGCTTTGGCCGGGCGGGGACGCGCTCATGCCCGTATCGTGCCCGAGAACCATTCATGCTCCGCATCGAAGGCCTGACCAAGCGCTTTGGCGACAGGAACGCGGTCGATGCCGTGACCCTGACCGTGCCGAAGGGAGAGATGGTCGGCGTCATCGGCCCCTCCGGCGCCGGCAAGTCGACGCTGCTGCGCATGCTGAACCGCCTGACCGAGCCGACCTCCGGCCGGATCGTCTGCGAGGAGCAGGACGTCACCGGCCTGAAGGGCGCCGCCCTGCGCCGTTGGCGCCGCGACACGGCGATGATCTTCCAGCAGTTCAACCTCGTCGGCCGCCTGGACGTGCTGACCAATGTCCTGCTCGGCCGGCTGAACCACCGCTCGGCGGCGCTGACCCTGGTCAAGAGCTTCTCCGAGGACGACAAGATCCGCGCCATCGCGGCGCTGGAGCGTCTCGATATGGGCCATCTCCTGGCCCAGCGCGCCGAGACCCTCTCCGGTGGCCAGCAGCAGCGCGTCGCCATCGCCCGGGCCCTCGTCCAGGAGCCGCGCATCATCCTCGCCGACGAGCCGATCGCCTCGCTCGACCCGCGCAATACCCAGGTCGTCATGGACGCACTGTTCCGCATCAATCGCGAGGACGGCATCACCGTGATGTGCAACCTGCACGACCTCGACATCGCAGCGAAATACTGTGACCGGCTGATCGGCATGTCTGCCGGCAAGGTCGTGTTCGACGACGTGCCGCAGGCGCTGACCCGCGAGATCGCGGCCGAACTCTACGGCATCGAGGCCAAGGATGCCGGCGCCGAGGCGCTTGATGCGCTCGACGCCATCGCCGCTTCCGAGGCGAAGCGCGCCCGCCAGAAGACCGCCTGACTTCGAGAGATCGCCGGACCGGCCCGAAGGCCGTCGCCGCGAGAAGACCATCCCGCCTACGACTACAACCAGGAGCATATCGATGCTGACCCGTCGTCATACCCTCAAGCTTGCCGTCGCCGGCCTCGCGCTCGCCGCCGCGGCTCCGGCCTTCGCCCAGGACTGGAAGGCCAAGTATCCCGAGCTCGTCTTCGCGATCATCCCCTCCGAGAACGCCTCGGGCGTCGTCGAGCGCTACACCCCCTTCGTGAACTATCTCGCGAAGGAGCTCGGCACCAAGGTGACCCTGCGCATCGCGAATGATTATGCCGCGATCATCGAGGGCCAGCGCGCCGGCAACATCCATATCGGCATGTACGGCCCGGCCTCCTTCGCCCGCGCCCGCATGACCGGCGCCAAGGTCGATGCCTTCGCCATCGAGACCAATCTCGACGGCACCAAGGGCTATCACTCGGTCTTCTACGTGAAGAAGGACTCGCCCTATCAGAAGGTCGAGGACCTCAAGGGCAAGAATCTCGGCCTCGTCGACCCGAACTCGACCTCCGGCAACAACGTCCCGCGCTTCGTGCTCAACGGCATGAAGATCGAGCCGGAAACCTTCTTCTCGAAGGTCGTCTATACCGGCAGCCACGAGAACGCGATCATCGCGCTCCAGCAGGGCACGGTCGACATCGCCGCCAACTGGTGGAACGACGAGCAGGAATCCAACCTGCAGCGCATGGCCCGCAAGAACATGGCCAAGGCCGAGGATTTCCGGATCATCTACAAGTCCGAGCAGATCGTGAACTCGCCGATGGCCTATCTCACCGACCTGCCGGAAGAGCTGAAGGCCAAGATCCGCGACGCGGTGCTGAACCTCGCCACCAAGGACAAGGTCGCCTTCGACAAGATCTATGAAGGCAAGCAGGGGCCGCTCGTCGCCGTCGACAACAAGGCCTACGACCCGATCATCGAGCTCAACAAGTTCGTCGACGAACTCCGCAAGAAGAAGTCGTCGTAAATCGACACGACGCCCGCGACTCCTGCCGTCATTCCGGGCGAGCGAAGCGAGACCCGGGATCCATCGTAGAGCACCGCACCCTACGATGGATCCCGGATCGACGCCGCTTCGCGGCTTGTCCGGGATGACGGCAGCGTCGTCCGCCGCCCCAAGGCCATAACGAACCGGCGCCATGACCCTCGCGATCGACCGCAACGACCCGGCCATCCGCGCCCATGCCGAGACCTATCGGCAGGCTGCCTCGGCCAAGCGCCGGCAGGACCTGATCGGCATCGTCGTCTTCATCGCCTGCGTGCTGCTGTCGGCGCGCGGCGCCGAGGTCGATCTCGCCAAGTTCTTCGAGAACATCCACCGCTTCCCGAAATATATCTACGAGACGCTGCCGACGCTCCGGCTCTCAAGCCTCGGCGCCGATCTCGCCGAATGGTACTGGGGCCTGAAGGGCTGGCTGAAGCTGCTCTGGCAGACCGTGCTCATCGCCTATGTCGGGACGATCCTCGGCGTCGCCGGCGCCTTTCTGTTCTGCTTCGCCGCCGCCGCCAATCTCGGCCGCGGCACCTGGCTGCGCTTCGCGGTGCGCCGCTACCTCGAATTCTGCCGCACCGTCCCGGAGATCGTGTTCGCGCTGATCTTCGTCATCGCCTTCGGGCTCGGCCCTCTGCCCGGCGTGCTCGCCATCGCGATCCACACCATGGGCGCGCTCGGCAAGCTCTTCTCCGAGGTGGTCGAGAATATCGACCTGAAGCCGGTCGACGGCGTCACCGCCACCGGCGGTAGCTGGTGGCAGATCGTGCGCTTCGCCGTGGTGCCGCAGGTGCTCTCCAATTTCGCGAGCTACGCGCTCCTGCGCTTCGAGATCAATGTCCGAGGCGCCTCGATCATGGGCTTCGTCGGCGCCGGCGGCATCGGGCAGGACCTGATCGAGGCGATCCGCAAGTTCTACTTCACCGATGTCAGCGCCATCCTGCTGCTGATCATCATCGCCGTGATGCTGATCGACTACGGCACCGAGCGGCTGCGCCACGCCCTCCTCAGCCTGGAGCATGGCCGATGAGCCTCGCCCTCTCGACGGCCGAGCGCGCCGACATCCTCAATCGCCACGAGGCCGCGATCCGCGGCTCGCTCAAGACGAAGCTCGCGACGATCGGCACCATCATCGCCCTCGCCGGCCTCTTCCTCTACGGGCTGACCACGCTCGAAACCTCGCTCTGGAAGCTCATTTCCGGCCTCGGCAATCTCGGCACCTTCGTCGTGCTGATGCTGCCGCCCGATCCCGGCTCCCTCGCCCGCGCGATCATCTTCGTGAAGGCTTTGTTCGAGACGATCGCGATCGCCTTCCTCGGCACCGTGCTCGCCGCCATCCTGGCGCTGCCGCTGGGTTTCATCGCGGCGCGCAACGTCGTCGCCAACCGCATCGTGCATTTCCTCGCCCGCCGCTCGCTCGACACGGTGCGCGGCGTCGACGCCCTGATCTGGGCGCTGATCTGGGTGAACGTCGTTGGCCTCGGCCCCTTCGCCGGCATGCTCGCGATCATGACCAGCGATCTCGGCGCCTTCGGCAAGCTCTATTCGGAAGCGATCGAGGCGGCTGACCGGAAGCCAGTCGAGGGCGTCGCCTCCGTCGGCGGCGGCAAGGCGCATGAGATTCGCTTCGGCCTCTTGCCGCAGGTGCTGCCGGTGATCGCGAGCCAGGTGCTCTATTTCATCGAGTCCAACACCCGCTCCTCGACCATCATCGGCATCGTCGGCGCCGGCGGCATCGGCCTCTACCTCGCCGAGACGATCCGCACGCTGGAATGGCAGCAGGTCTCGTTCCTGATCCTGCTTGTCCTCGCCGCGGTCTCGGCCATCGACTTCCTGTCGAGCAAGCTGCGCTTCGCCATCATCGGCCGCCGGGCGCGTTGAAGCCCAGCCGTCATTCTCGGGCGCAGCAAAGCGAGGACCCGAGAATCTCTCGCCGGAAGAGGCGCCTCATCGTCCTGAGATGCCCGGGTCAAGCCCGAGCATGACGGAGCCCTTCAATCGCCGAACGGCTCGATCACCATCTCCACGCGCTCGGCGGCGAAGACGCTGCTCACGAGATGCACCGGAGTCAGGTCCGGCAAGGCATCGACCGCCGTCGAGATCATCACGGCCGCCTCCGGCGCGATTTCGAGCAATTCCGCCTCGGGCTCGTCGGCGAGCCGTGCCGTCAGGCGCGTCGACAGGCGCACGTAATCGGCGATTCCATAAATCTTGAAGGCCGCCGTGATCGAGCCGGCCGCCTCGCGATAGACCTTGTCGAAATCCGGAAAGCGCTCGACCGAGAGCCAATGCGTGCCGGTGCCCATCGGCACCCCGTCGGCAAGGCTCACGCCGCGCACGCACCAGAGCGGCGTACCAGTCTTCAGCTTGAGTGCGGAGCAGGCCGCGGCCTCTCCCACGACCACCTCGGCCGAGAGCATGCGGCTCGTACCGGTGATGCCGAGCCTGCCCATATTGGTGCGCATGCTGACGCGCCGGCCGATTGGATAGGGCAGGCGCGGCGCCGTCACCTGCGTGCCGCGTCCGCGTGAGACGGTGACTAGCCCCTGTTCCGCGAGATGGCGAAAGGCCTGCCGCACCGTATGGCGATGGACGCCGTAGCGCTCGGCCAGCGCGACCGAGGCCGGCAGCGTGTCGCCAAGCTTGTACTCGCCGCGCCCGATCGCCTCGGCCAGTTCGTCGGCGATACGCCGCCAGGCCGTGCCCCCGTCGCGCTCCGCCAGTGCCGCATCCGTCATCAAAGTTTCATCCGAAAAGTATAGACCTTTGCCATCAACTCCCCTAGCATAGTCTAGACATTCGGAACTGACCAGCGAGCCCGCGCCGATGACGCAGAAAACCCCGAGGCAAAGCTGGATGGCGACGCTGGCGCGCGCCTCCCGCAGCGAGATCGAAAGCCTGCTCGGCGATCCGCCGGACCATGACCTGTTGAAGGCGCCGGAGACCGGCACCGTGATGGTCGAGGGCCGCGCCGGCGGCGCCGGCCGCCGCTTCAATCTCGGCGAGGCCACGGTGACGCGCTGCGTCGTCCGCCTTTCCAGCGGACGGATGGGGTTCTCCTATGCGCTCGGCCGCGACGGCCGGAAGGCGCGGCTCGCCGCCCTGCTCGACGCCCGCCTCCAGGACGAGGCCGAGGGCAGCGGACTGCATCGGGACGTCGCCACGCTCGCCGCCCGGCAGGCGGCGGCCCGCGACCTCGCCTCGCGCAAGGCAGCGGCGACCAAGGTCGATTTCTTCACGCTGGTCCGGGGTTCGTGATGTCGGCTGAAACTAGGATCGCCCCCGGCTTCTCCGATCCGGTCTTCCAGTCGCAGGCCGCCTTCCGCGCCCTGCTCGCCGCCCTCTCCGAGCCCGGCACGTTGCAGCAGGTCGCCAGCGAGATCGCCCCGCCGGAAGGCCTCGCGATAGCAACTGCAACCGCCCTGCTGACGCTCGCCGATTACGAGACCCCGGTCTGGCTGCCGGAAGCCCTGCGCAACGGTCCGGCCGGCGCCTGGCTGCGCTTCCATTGCGGCGCGACGCTCGTCGAGAACCCCGCCGAGGCCGCCTTCGCGGTCATCGACGGCGCGGCCGACGAGCCCACGCTCTCGGCCTTCAATCGCGGCACCGATCAGTTCCCGGATCGCTCGACCACCGTGATCGTCCAGGTCAACGGCTTGGAAGGTGGCCCCGCCATCACCCTCGCCGGCCCCGGGATCCTCGGCTCGCGCATCATCGCGCCGCGGGGTCTGCGCTACGGCTTCACCGATGAATTACGCGAGAACGGCGCGCTTTACCCGCTCGGCGTCGATGTCCTGCTCGCGCATGGCGAGGGCCTGATCGGCCTGCCGCGCTCGACGCAAATCGAGGAGGCTCGCTGATGTATGTTGCCGTCAAAGGCGGCGAGGCCGCCATCCTCGCCACGCATGATCTCGTGGCCGAAGCCCGTCGCGGCGACCCGGCCGTGCCGGAAATCTCCGTCGCCCAGATCCGCGAGCAGCAGGCTTTGGCCTGCGCCCGCGTCATGAACGAGGGCTCGCTCTACGACCAGGATCTCGCTGCGCTGGCGCTGAAGCAGTCGCAGGGCGACGTGATCGAGGCCGCCTTCCTGATGCGCGCCTATCGCACGACGCTGCCGCGCTTCGGCTCATCCGAGCCGCTCGACACCGCCGCGATGGCGATCCGCCGCCGGGTGTCGGCGACCTACAAGGATCTGCCCGGCGGGCAGGTGCTCGGCCCGACCTATGACTACACGCACCGTCTCTTCGATTTCGCGCTGATGGACTCCCCCGCCGTCATGGCCGGGCTTGACCCGGCCATCTCAGGACAAGAAGGCGAGGCCTCTTCGGCAGGAGATGCTGGGGTTAAGCCCGAGCATGACGACCTGAAAGCCCCGCTCGACGCTCGCATGCCGCGCGTGCCCGACATCCTCGGCGCAGAGGGCCTGATGGAAGCGGAGGAGCCGCCGGAGGGCGATCCGCGCCCCTTCGACCTGACGCGCGATCCTGTCTCCTTCCCGGCCGATCGCGATGTGCGCCTGCAATCCATGGCGCGGGGCGACGAGGGCTTCCTGCTCGGCCTCGGCTATTCCGTGCAGCGCGGTTTCGGCGGCACGCATCCCTTCGTCGGCGAGGTCCGCGTCGGCGAGGTTGCGGTGGAGTTCTTGCCCGAAGAGCTCGGCTTCGCTGTCGATCTCGGCGACGTCACCCTGACAGAATGCCAGATGGTCAACCAGTTCCAGGGCTCGAAAGAGGTGCCGCCGCAATTCACCCGCGGCTACGGCCTCGTCTTTGGCCATAGCGAGCGCAAGGCGATGTCGATGTCGCTGGTCGACCGCGCCCTGAAGGCGCGCGATTTCGGTGAAGCGACGAACTACCCGGCGCAGCAGGACGAGTTCGTCCTCTACCACGCCGACAATGTCGAGGCGGCCGGCTTCGTCGAGCATCTGAAGCTGCCGCACTATGTCGATTTCCAGGGCGAGCTCGAACTGATCCGCCGCATCCGCCGGGAGCGCGAGGAGCGGATCGCCCGCGAACAGGGCGCCCAAGAGGAGAACGCGATGCCGGAGGCTGCGGAATGACCATTCACCGGATGCCGGCGGACGATATCAAGCCGGCTTACAACTACGCCTATCTCGACGAGCAGACCAAGCGGATGATCCGTCGTGCCTTGCTCAAGGCCGTCGCAGTGCCCGGCTATCAGGTGCCGTTCGGCTCGCGCGAGATGCCGCTGGCTCGTGGCTGGGGCACCGGCGGCATCCAGATCACCGCCGCGATCATCGGCCCTGCCGACACCTTAAAGGTGATCGACCAGGGCGCCGACGACACCACCAACGCCGTTTCGATCCGCAGGTTCTTCGAGCGCACGGCCGATGCCCACACCTGCGAGGCGACCGACGAGGCGACGATCATCCAGACCCGCCACCGCATTCCCGAAGCGCCGCTGAAGCCCGGCCAGGTCATGGTCTATCAGGTGCCGACGCCCGAGCCGCTGCGCCGTCTGGAGCCGCGCGAGGCCGAGACCCGCAAGATGCACGCCTGGGCCGAATACGGGCTGATGCAGGTCAAGCTCTACGAGGACATCGCCCGCTATGGCGAGATCACCAAGACCTATGACTACCCGGTGATGGTCAACGGCCGCTACGTGATGGCGCCCTCACCGATCCCGAAATTCGACAACCCGAAGATGCATATGTCGCCGTCGCTGCAATTGTTCGGCGCCGGCCGGGAGAAGCGCATCTACGCATTGCCGCCCTATACCAGCGTGAAGAGCCTCGATTTCGAGGATCACCCCTTCCGCATCCAGAGCTGGACCCAGCCTTGCGGCCTCTGCGGCGCGGCCGACAGCTATCTCGACGAGGTCGTGATCGACGACCAGGGCGGGCGCATGTTCGTCTGCTCCGACAGCCATTATTGCGAGACCCGCCGGGCGGAAGGCCATCGCGGCACGATGCTGGGCGACGCGGCCGCCAGCGGCCTAGTCGAGGAGACCACCCCATGACGCTGCACGTCGCAGCGGCCGAGCTCGCGCTCGAACCCGCCCCCCTGCTCTCCGTCGATGGCGTCAGCCGCTTCTATGGCGATCGCATCGGCTGCGCCGATGTCTCCTTCGATCTCTGGCCGGGCGAGGTGCTCGGCATCGTCGGCGAATCCGGCTCGGGCAAATCGACCCTGCTGCGCTGCCTCGCCGGCATCGACAAGCCCGACGCGGGCGAGGTGCTGTTCCGCGGCGGCACGGAGCCGCTCGACATCTACTCGGTCTCCGAGCAGGAGCGCCGCCGCCTGATGCGCACGGCCTGGGGGATCGTCCACCAGAACCCGCGCGACGGCCTGCGCATGGACGTCACCGCCGGCGGCAATGTCGGCGAGCGCCTGATGGATCGCGGCGACCGGCATTACGGCCAGATCCGCGAGCGCGCCCTCGACTGGCTCCAGCGCGTCGAGATCGCGGGCGCCCGGATGGACGACCGCCCGCGCCAGTTCTCCGGCGGCATGCAGCAGCGCCTCCAGATCGCCCGCGTGCTGGTCTCGGAGCCGCGCCTCGTCTTCATGGACGAGCCGACCGGCGGCCTCGACGTCTCCGTGCAGGCCCGCCTCCTCGACCTGCTGCGCGTGCTGGTCCGCGATCTCGGCCTCGCGGCGATCATCGTCACCCACGACCTCGCCGTCGCTAGGCTCCTGACCGACCGCCTGATGGTGATGAAGGACGGCCGCGTCGTCGAGCAGGGCCTGACCGACCAGGTCCTCGACGATCCGCACCAAGCCTATACGCAGCTTCTCACCTCGGCGGTGCTGAGTGTGTGAGGGAACCACCACCGTCATTCCGGGGCGCGCCGCAGGCGCGAGCCCGGAACCCGGAACCGATGCGATAGCGGAAGCATCCGCCTGGATGAATCGCGAGAAAACACGAACGGCATCGGTTCTGGGTTCCGGGCTCATCGCTGCGCGATGCCCCGGAATGACAACGGAGTTCCCGTCACACCCTCGTCACCTCGCCGGCACAAGGCACTGACCCCATGACCACGATGATTCAGGTCGAGAACGTCGCCAAGACCTTCACCCTGCACAACCAGGGCGGAGCGCGTCTGCCCGTCTTCGACAACGTCAATTTCCATGTCGAGGCCGGCGAGGCGCTGGTGCTGGCCGGCGCGTCCGGCGCCGGCAAATCGAGCCTGCTGCGCATCCTCTACGGCAATTACAGGCCCACGAGCGGCGCGATCCGCATCACACATGCCGGCCGGCCCGTCGATATCGTCGCCGCCGTGCCGCGCACCGTGCTCGATATCCGCCGCCGCACGCTCGGCTTCGTCTCGCAGTTCCTGCGCGTGATCCCGCGCGTCTCGACGCTCGACATCGTGCGCGACCCGCTCCTGGCCCGCGGCGCCACGCCGGACACCGCGACCGAGCGCGCCAAGGCCATGCTCGCCCGGCTCAACCTGCCGGAACGCCTCTGGAACCTCGCGCCGGCCACCTTCTCCGGCGGCGAGCAGCAGCGCGTCAACATCGCCCGCTCCTTCGTCGACCCCTCGGCGATCATGCTGATCGACGAGCCCACCGCCTCGCTCGATGCCGCCAATCGCGACGTCGTCGTCGAGCTCATCGCCGAGGCGCGCGCCGCCGGCGCCGCCATCGTCGGCATTTTCCACGACGAGGCGGTTCGCGAACGCGTCGCGACGCGCTATCTCGACATCACCGCTTTCCGGAAGGCCTGACGATGCAAACCGTTCTCACCAATGCCAAGCTCATCCTCGAGAACGAGGTCGTCACCGGCACCATCGCCTTCGACGCGAACGGCATCACCGCCGTCGACCAGGGCAAGTCGTCCCTGCCCGGCGCGATCGATGTCGGCGGCGACTATGTCGCGCCCGGCCTCGTCGAGATGCACACCGACAACATGGAAAAACATTTCATGCCGCGCCCGAAGGTCTTCTGGCCGAACGGGTTGGCAGCCGCGCTGGTCCATGACGCGCAGATGGCCGCTGCCGGCGTCACCACGGTCTATGACGCCGTCTGCGCCGGCACGCCCTTCTCGGCCAAGGACTACCGCAAGGACATCTTCGCGGACGTGATGAAGTCGTTGGCCTATGGCAAGAGCGAGAACGTCTTCCGCATCGATCACCGCATCCACATGCGCTGCGAGCTGACGAGCCCGCAGTTGCTCGAGGATATCGCGCCCTATCAGGACGACGAACTTGTCCAGCTCGTCTCGCTGATGGACCACACCCCCGGCCAACGCCAGTGGCGCGATCTCCAGCACCTCAAGACCTATGCCGTCGGCAATGGCAAGACGGTCGCGGAGTTCGAGGAGGACGTCGAGGTCCGGCAGCGCGAAGGCGCCGCCAATGTCGCCAAGAACTGGCAGGCCGTGGTCGATATCTTCCGCGCGCGCGGCATCCCGCTCGCGACCCATGACGACACGATTCCGGAGCATGTCGAGGAAGGCGTCGCCTCAGGCGCGGTGATCTCGGAATTCCCGACCACGGTCGAGGCCGCCGCCGCCGCCAAGCAGGCCGGCCTTGCCACGGTTGCCGGCGCGCCGAACGTCGTGCGCGGCGGCTCGCATTCCGGCGGCGTCTCGGTCTCCGAACTCGCCGAGAAAGGCCTGCTCGACGGCCTCTCCTCGGACTATGTGCCGGCGAGCCTGCTGCAGGCCGTGGTCAAGCTCAATGCCGACCATGGCATCGCGCTGCCCGAGGCGATGGGCATGGTCACCTGGAAGGTCGCCGACATCCTCGGCCTCCGGGACCGCGGCCATCTCAAGACCGGCCTGCGCGCCGATCTCGTGCGCTTCAAGGTGCTGGGCGCGACGCCGGTGCTTTCCGCCGTCTGGTCGCAGGGCGAGCGCGCATTTTGAGCAAGCCGCGCTACGCCGTCTATTACGCCCCCGCCGCTGAAAGCGCCCTCTGGCGCTTCGGTTCGGCGGTGCTCGGCTATGACGCTTTGACCGGCGAAGACCTGCCCTTCGCCGTTCCGCCCGAATGCGATCCGGCCCTTTGGCCTGCCCTCACCGAGGAGCCCCGCCGCTACGGTTTCCACGCCACGCTGAAGGCGCCTTTCGAGCTCGCCGACGGCCGCAGCGAGGAGCAGTTGCGCGCCTTCGCCCGCAACCATGCCGCCGGGCTCGACGCCGTCGAACTGGCGGGTTTGACCGTCACGGCGCTCGGATCCTTCGTGGCACTGACGCCCTCCGAACCCAGCGAGGCCTTGAAGCGTTTCGCCTTCTCGGCCGTGCAGGCCTTCGAGCTCTTCCGCGCGCCGCTCTCCGAAGCGGACAAGGCGCGTCGCCTCAAGAGCCCGCTGACGCCGGCCCAGCACGCCTATCTCGAAGCCTATGGCTATCCTTATGTCGGCGACGCCTTCCGCTTCCACATGACGCTGACCGGCTCCCTGCCGAGCGAGCAGGCGGGACCGGTGAAGCAGGCGCTCGAAGTCGCCTATGCGGCGGCGCTGCCAGCCGGCCCGGTCAGGATCGATCGCTTCGCGCTGTTCAAGCAGGACGACCGAGCCGGCCGTTTCCGCCTGCTCGATTCCTACGCTTTCGGGTGAGATGTGCAGGTTCCCAACGGAACCAATACGTCATTCCGGGACGGACCGCAGGTCCGAGCCCGGAACCCAGAACCGATGCCGTGGACGAAGAGAGTATCGGATATCCCGCGCTTCACCGAACAGCCGGCTCGGTTCTGGATTCCGGGCTCAAGCGCTGCGCGCTTGCCCCGGAATGACGGCGCGGTTCAACCGCTAAACCGACCCCCGCCCCAACCCTCGCAGCACCGCCAGCAGCTCCTCCGCCGCCTCGGCGACGCTGCGATCGTTCAGGATCGTGACGATCTCGGCGCGCTCCGCCGTCAGCGGCGCCTCGCGCTTCAGGCGGGCCGCGATATCGGCCTCGGTCTCGCGCCCGCGCGCCGCCAGGCGCTGCGCCAGCACCGCGACAGGCGCGGTGATGTTGAGCACGACGACACGCTCGGCGAGTTGCTCGGCCGTCGCAATGGCCGCGCGCGAAACATTGACGATCACGACGGCGCCCGCATCGATACCGGAAAGCTCGGCGACTGGAATGCCGTAACTCAGCCCATGCGCCTGCCAGCTCAGCGCCAGCCCGCCATCGGCCTCGATCGCGCGAAAAGCGGCCTCGTCGCAGGAATCGTGATCCTCGGCACCCGCCATGGCCGCCCGGGTGATCAGGCGCCGCGCGAAGCGATAGCCGGGATCGCCGGAAAGCCCCGCCCGCGCCGCGTCCATCAGCGTATCCTTCCCTGCCCCGGAGGGACCGACCACGAGAACGAGCACGCCCGTCTGCACGGCGGGGATCGCGATATCAGGAGAGGATAAGGACATGGCTGCGAAGAAGCTCGGACTCGAACCGCTGATCGACCCGACCGCCCAGGTGAGGCAGGCGACGCTCGGCCGCTACACCGCCATCGGTGCGCGCACCATCTTCGCCGAGTCGACGATGGGTGACTACTCCTATGTCGTGAACGACGCGAATGTCATTTACACGACAATCGGCAAGTTCTGCTCGATCGCGGCAATGACCCGGATCAACCCCGGCAACCACCCGATGCATCGCGCCAGCCAGTCGCATTTCACCTATCGCGCCGCCGCCTATTTCGACGATGCGGAGGATGACGAAGCCTTCTTCGACTGGCGCCGGGCACATGCCGTCACGATCGGCCACGATGTCTGGATCGGCCATGGCGCGATCGTCCTCGCCGGCCGCTCGATCGGCACCGGCGCGGTGGTCGCGGGCGGCGCCGTCGTCACCAAGGACGTGGCGCCCTACACCATCGTCGCCGGCAACCCGGCTCGCCCGGTGCGGCCCCGGTTTGCCGAGAATATCGCGGAAAGATTGCAGAACCTCGCCTGGTGGGACTGGGAGCACGCGCGCCTGCGCGCCGCCCTCGACGATTTCCGCAACCTCTCCGTCGAGGATTTCTTGGACCGATACGAAACTGAATGAGAGAACACCCATCCCATTGGTATAGCTTGATTATTCAGATCAAATAACATTCACGGGCGGTGCAAATTTCGCGATAGTACGGCTTGACCTTGTAGAAATTGATCCAGATCAAGACATACCCTCATAGGTTGTTAACCTTGTGGGACCATGGTCAGCCTCCGGCGGAAACGGGTTCCGCCCGAGGCTGGGGGCCTCCTGATGTCGGCACTGGATCATCTCGGCAAGCGGCTTGCCTTCATGCAACTCGGCCCGGAGGCGCAGGCGCGCATTCGCGACGTCGGCGACGCTTTGGGCCCGTCCATTCCAGCCGCGCTTGACGCCTTCTACGCGCAGTTGCGCGCCTTCCCGGAAACGAAGGCGTTCTTCAGCAACGAGCAGCATATCGAGGGCGCCAAGCAGCGCCAGGCCAGGCACTGGGGCGGCATCGCCACCGGCAAGTTCGACGAGAATTATATCGGCGCCGTCACCCAGGTCGGGAAAGTCCATGCCCGCATCGGCCTGGAGCCCCGCTGGTACATCGGCGGCTACGCGCTGATCCTCGAGAAGCTGCTCGCCAGCGTGCTTGAGGCGCGCTGGCCGAAGAACGCGCTGGGCAAGCGCATGGCCGGCGCGACCGAGCGCTCGGCCGAGATCGGCGCCATCGTCAAGGCGGCGCTGCTCGACATGGATTACGCGATCACCGTCTATCTCGAAGCCTCCGAGGAAGCCCGGCTGAAGGCCGAGGCCGAGGCCCGCGCCATCGAACAGGCCAAGGCGGCCGAGCGCGACCAGGCCATCGCCTGCGTCAGCCAGAGCATGGCCGCGCTCGCCGAGGGCGACCTGACCTATCGCATGAGCGCCGAGATCCCGGCCGAGTACGCGGAGATCCGCGACCATTTCAACGGCGCGATGGCGCGTCTTCAGGAGATGGTCGGAACGATCAAGGCGACCTCGGCCGCGATCGCTTCCTCCTCGCAGGCGATCAGCACCGGCGCGCAGGACCTGTCGATGCGCACCGAGCAGCAGGCCTCGGCGCTGGAGGAGAGCGCAGCGACGACCGAGCAGCTCGCAGCTTCCGTCAAGACCTCGACCCAGGCCTCGCGCGAATCCGTCTCGCTCGCCGACGAGGCCGCCAATGTCGCGCGCACCGGCGGCGATATCGTCCGCGAGGCCGTCGAGGCGATGGCGCGGATCGAAGGCGCTTCGAAACGCATCTCGGAGATCACCGACGTGATCGACGGCATCGCCTTCCAGACCAACCTGCTGGCGCTGAATGCCGCCGTCGAGGCAGCCCGTGCCGGCGATGCCGGCCGTGGCTTCGCCGTCGTCGCGGCCGAGGTCCGGGCATTGGCCCAGCGCTCGGCCGGCGCCGCCAAGGACATCACCGGCCTGATCTCGTCCTCGGACGCGGAGGTCGCCGACGGCGTCAAGCTCGTCCGTCAGGCCGGCGAGACGCTCGACCGCATCGTCGCCGCCTCCGCCAAGGTCTCCAGCACCGTCGAGGAGATCGCCTCGGCCTCCAGCGAGCAGGCCAACGGCATCGACGAGATGAGCCAGACCGTCAGCCACATGGACGAGATCACCCAGCAGAACGCGGCCCTGGCCGAGGAAAGCGCGGCCTCGGCCCGCGTGCTGCTCGACCAGATCGGTCAGCTGAACCGGCTGGTCGCCGCCTTCCGGACCGAACAGGGCGGAGCGGCAGGCAATGCCGGAGCGGCCCGTCGGCGCGCGGCCTGAGCCGATCCTGGAGCGTGCTGACTTTGCTCTGAACCACGCCGTCATCTCGGGCTTGACCCGGGATCCATCGGAGGTCTCCGGAACTCTACGATGGATCCCGGATCGGCGCTGCGGAGTTTATCCTTGGGCCGGCCGAAGATCGGACCCGAGGGCAGCTTGTCCGGGATGACGTCCGTGGATATCGGCCGCGCCTGATGCCCTACCCGGCGAGCCGCCAGACCGAACTGCGCTTGATCTCGGCATCCTCCAAAGCGCGCGTCACCGGCACCTCATAGGTCGCGACCGCCTCGAGCCTTTCGCGCGGCAGATAGCTGCGGCCGGGATCGCCGATCAGCACCGTCGCGCCGCGTGCCGACAGCCCGGACAGCCAGTCGATGACCCGCTCGGCCATCGCGCGCTCGTAGCAGACGTCCCCGGCACAGATCACATCCCAGCCCTCGTCAAGGCCGATCAGATCCTCGCACCGGGCCGTCAACGCGGCGCCATTGGCCGCCGCGTTGATGCCGATCGCCGCCGCCGCAAAGGCATCGATATCGCACGCCTCGACCGGCGCCGCTCCGGCCTTCGCCGCCGCGATCGCCACCAACCCGGACCCGGAGGCGAAATCCAGCATCCGCCGCCCCTCGACGATCTCGGGATGATCCAGCAGATACCGCGCGAGCGCTTGCCCGCCCGCCCAGGCGAAGGCCCAGAACGGCGGCGGCAAACCGATCACCGCAAGCTCGTCCTCGGTCTTCTGCCAGAGTTCCGTCGCCTCCTCCGCGACATGCAGCGCGATCTCCAGCGCATGCGGCACGGGGAGCAGCCGCGTATGGGCGCGGATGAAGGCCTCGCGGTCGAGGACGGCCTCGCCGCTCATGCCGCAGCGTCCGGCGCGGTGCTGCCGAGCAGGCCGAGATAGAGCGCCTTCACGCCGTTCATCACGTCGCGCTCGGTATGGCCGTCGAGCAAGCGGGCGCGGGCATTCTCGCCCATGCGTTCGGCGAGGCGCGGCGTGCCGGCAAGCGCGATCAGCGCCTTGGCCAGCGCCGCGGCGTCATCGGCCCGAACCACCATGCCGTCCTGTCCGTCGCGGACGAAGCTGCGGCAGCCCGGCACGTCCGTGGTCAGGATCGCCCGGCCGCAGGCCGCCGCCTCCAGGATCGTGCGCGGCAGGCCCTCGCCGCCGCGCGACGGCAGGATGCAGAGATGATGCGCCTTCCAGACGCCCTCGATATCCCGCGTCGGCCCGGCCCAGGCGATGCCCGGCCGTGCGGCCCATTCCTTCAGCGTCGTCTCGGGAATGGCCTTGGGGTTGGAGGGGTCGGGCGCGCCATGGATGGTGAGCGTGACCTTCGCGCCTTCGGCCCGCGCCAGCCGCACCGCCTCCACGGCGAGATCGACGCCCTTGGACCAGAGCATGCGCGCGACCAGCGCGACCTTGAGCGGCGGCGCCGGCGGCATCGGCGAGGGCATCAGGATCAACGGGTCGACCCCGGCCCCGCCGACGATCGCGACCTTCGCGCCATCCTGCGGATCAAGCCCGAGCGTCACGGGATCGTCGGGGTTCTCGAACAGGAACCGCACCTGCGGCCCGTCGATCGCGCCGCGCAGCCAGGTGATCGCCGCGAAGCGTGCAACCGCCGCCAGCGCGCCCTGCTTGGCGCCGAGAAAGCCGAGGCCGGTCAACGCATAGACGCGGCGCTCGACACCGGCGAGCTTGCCGGCCAGCCCGGCGAGCGCGATCGGCTTCAGCGCGATGCAATGCAGGATATCGGGCTTCTCGGCCGCGATCAGGCGCTTCAACGCCGCGACCTGCCTGAACAGCGCGCGGGGATCGAGGCTGCGGCGCTCCGCCTCCAGCCCGATCAACCTTGCACCCGTCGCCTCGATCACGCGCCGGTGGGTGCGCTCCCGCGCGATCACCGCGACGTCGAAACCGAGCTCGCGCGCCGCCCGCGCCATCGGCAGGAAATGCGAGGCGAAGAACCAGTCCTCGGTAGCGACGAAGAGAAGCTTGGGGCGCGGCATCGCGCCATCAGGCCGATACGGCAGCGAAATGCAACCCGCCACCGCACTGTCATGCTAATGTCGGGCCGATGTCGGGCTCCTGACGTGGCGCACCCGTTCCACTCCGCCGCATCCTGCGATCGAGGCGAGCAACGAGGGATCCATGCTCATTCAGAAGCTCAGACTTCAACGCGGCTGGTCGCAGGAGCAGCTGGCGCATCTCAGCGGGCTCAGCGTCCGGACGATCCAGCGCATCGAGAACGGCCAGACCCCGAGCGTGGAATCCCTGAAGTCGCTCGCCTCCGTCTTCGAGATGGATTTCAGCGAACTGAGGGAAAACGACATGACATCGACAGATCAGGCTCCGGCCATCACGCCGGACGAGGAGCTCGCGCTCAATCAGGTCCAGCAGATCAATCGCTTCTATCTGCGGGTGGTGCAATCCGGCGTCTTCATCGCGCTCCTGGCGGCCATCAACCTGACGGTGAACCCGCATTATCTGTGGTCGCTATGGGTCGCCTTGTTCTGGAGCGTGGCGCTGATCTTCAAGGGGCTGCGCGTCTTCGACAAGATCCCCTTCCTCAACGCGGATTGGGAGAAGCGGCAGGTCGAGCGCAGACTGGGCCGCCAGCTCTGAACCGCCAAGCGGAAGCCGTTCAGGGGCGCGCCGTCGCGACCGGCAGAACCCGCGCCAGCGCGCTCGGCGGATCGATCCGGCCGGCGCCATAGACCGGATCTCGGCCGCGCGAGCCGAGATCGATCGCGCTGTCGGCGAGCACACGGCGGGCGCTGTCCGAATCGAGCTCCGGCTGCTTTTCCAGGAGGAGAGCAACCAGTGCCGTGACATGGGCGGCGGCGATCGAGGTACCCGAGGTGAAGACATAGCGACCGCCGGGCTCGGCCGTCAGCACGTCGACGCCGGGGGCCGCGATCGCGACATAAGAGCCGCGGTTGGCCTCGCCGAAGACCTTGTCCTCGGCATCGGTCGCCGTCACCGCGATCACGCTCGGATCGGCGCCGGGATAGAGCGGCGCCGAACGGGCGCCGCCATTGCCGGCGGCCGCGACGGTGATGACGCCGCGCTCCTTCGCACCGGCCAGCGCCTTTGACAGCAAGCGGTCCTGCGGGCCGGCGAAGCTCAGGTTGATCACCTTGGCGCGCTGCTGGACGACCCATTCGAGCGCCGTCAGGATTTGGAACGACTTGCCGTTGGCGGAAACGGCTTGCGGGCCACCGAAGGCCCGCGCGACGACGAGGCGGGCCGCAGGTGCGATACCCTGCAATTCGCCATGCGCGACGATCGCCGCGGCCATCGACGTGCCGTGGGCATGCGGCGTCGCCAGCCCGTCGATCGCGTCGAGATAGCCCACGACCGAGCCCTGGATCTCCGGATGGTCCATGTCGACGCCGGAATCGATGATCCCGACCCGGATATTACGGCCCTGCGCCAGCTTGCGCGCCTCGCTCAGGCGCAGCTTGTCGACGACATATTGCGGCGGCAGCATGCGCCGCACGGCAGCCGTGCCGCGCGCCGCCGTCGCGGGATCGGCCAGCCGCAGGCCCGGTGCCGGCGCTGCTTGCGTGGAATCGGAAGACGCCGTGGTCGTCCCCGCCGGCCCGTCGGCACGGGAGAGGGAATCCTGCTGCAATTCGAAGAGGAAATTCGGCTGAGCCCCGGCGATATTGATGTCGTCGCCCATCTCGGTCAGCACGGCGCGCAGGTCGCGTCCGGCCTCGAGCTTGGCCCGGATGATGGTGACTCCCGCGAGATCGAAGCGCTGCCGCGCGATCAATGTCGCGCCATAGCGGCGCAGCACGGCTTCGGCCTCCGCATTGGGCGCGAGCTCGAACAGCACTTCGTCGGGCACGAAGCGGGTCTCGTCGAGCGCCGGCACGATGCTGCGCTGGGTCCGCGTCTGCAGCCAGGAACCGGGCGGCACACGCATTGAGCGGTTGGTCCCGCCGGCCGAGGGCTGCTGCGGGCTCGTCGTCGGCGCAACGCGCCTGCCGTCGCCTGTCCCCCCTGCGGGTTGGGCGAAGGCCAGTCCCGGCACGAGCGCGAGCGCGCATGCAAGAAGGCCGGCGCCGGCGAGGCACCGAACCCTGGATTTCCGGCGGGCGAACGGGGACGGCAGCATGGCCGGATCCTCCTGCGACGACGACATCATGCCATGGCGCTCGACAACTGCGCCAGCCGGGATCACGGCGCGGGCGCGACGAAGCTGACGATCGTGCTCTCGCCCTTCATCCGCGCCGCGATCGCATCGACCTGGGCGGTGGAGAGGGAGGCATCGCCGACGCGCACCTTGAAGAAGCCGTTGGCGCGGGGTCCATCGACCACCGAGGCGTCGAAGCGCTTGAAGAAGGAGGCGATCTCGCCGGCCTTCGCCTCGGGCGAGAAGCTCAGCAGCACATAGCTTTCCGACGCGCGCGTGCCCGGCGCGGAGGCCGTCTGGAAGCCGGGGCCACCGTCGCGCAGTGCAAGCCCGGTGATCGCCACGCCCTGCAGAACGATCAGCGCGAGCGCAGCGGCGCTCGCATAGGCCAAGCGGCGCGGCGTCTGCGCGGCCAGGAGGCCACCGAGCCAACCCAGCAGGCCGCGGCCATTGTCCTGGGCGCGGGCTAGAAGAGGCACCGGACGGGCTTCGGCCTCGATGCCGGCCATCAGCTTTTCGAGCGCGTTGTGGGAGGGCGCGCCGAGGCTCTCGTTGAGCAGCGCCGTCTCCGCCATGTCGTCGCGAATGAGGTCGAGCCGTGCGGCAAGCTCGACATCGGCGGCGAGCGCCGTCTCGACGCGGCGCTTGTCGGCATCCGAGATGCGGCCATTGGCGTAGAAGGGCAGCAGCTCCTCGAGCTCGCGGCGCTTCGGATCGCTGGCGATGCTGTCGTTCATCACGCCACTCCCTGCGCAGCCGGGCCGCGCCTTATAAAAACGGAAATCCTACGGCCAGCCGCGGTCGATACCTGCGGCCTTGAGCATCTCGCCCAGCTTCTTGCGGGCATGGAAAAGCCGGGTCTTGACGGTGTTCTCGGGGATACCGACGATCCGCGCGACCTCCTCGACGGAGGTCTCGTGGTAATAGACGAGGTCGATGACCTCGCGATGCTCCGCCGAAAGGCGTCCGAGGCAGGCGCGGATGGCGAGACCCTTGTCATGCTTCTGCAGGACAACTTCGGGGCCATCGGTCTCATCCTCGATGCTTTCGGCATAATCCTCGTCCAACTCGGCATCGCGGCGCTTGCGCAAGAGCGACCAGGCCTTGTTCCGGGCGATGGCGAGCAGCCAGGTCGAGACCGAGGCACGCGCCTCGAACCGATCAGCCTGTCGCCACAGATCCATGAACACGTCACTGATCACATCCTCGGCAAGCGTCTCGTCGCGGACGAGCCGCAGCACGAAACGGTAGACCCGCACCTGATGCCGCGAAAACAGCACCTTCATCGCGAGCCGGTCACCAGAGGCGATCCGTTTGACGAGATCCTCGTCCGATTCCGTATGCATTGCCCCTCGAAGGCCAGGCATCCCGGCTCGCATCAGGTTGTCGCGGCGAGCGGGGAAAAGGTTCAACCCGGCGCGCACATTAATCTGCACGTTCGGATTTGCCGATAGGCGGATACGAAACGGATAGGTGTTTTTTGCCCGAAAATCAGCCTTTAGCCGGAGCAGGCGCTGTCATCGCGGTTAAGCGGATATGAAAAGGGGCGCTCGCGGCGCCCCAAATCGCATTCTCAGGAGATGCGGAAAGTCCTGGCATCCGGCCTTATCGGCCGAACTGCAAGGGCGTCAGCGGCGCTTGCCGGCCGTGCGCATCTGCATGTACTGCACGGCTTCGAGCAGCACCTTGCGGGGACGCTCGGCGTCGCGCTTGGCCTGCTCCGCCTTGCGGGCAACTTCGCGGGCGATCTCTTCAAGGCGCTTCTCTTCTTCGATGCGCGCACGCTCGATCGCTTCCAGGCGCTCGTTCTCGGCCCGGATCTTCGCCTTCTCGGCTTCGCGCTCGGCGCGCGCCTGGGCGATGGCTTCCCGCTCCTCGCGTCGCTGCACCATCACCGGGTCGTCGGCCTTCGGCCGGGCCTGGAAACGCTCGAGCAGAGCCTTCTTGGCATTGGCGGAATTGGACTGGCGGTCGGTAAAGCTGCGGTCGTTCGGGTTCTTCAAGGGTGATCTTCTCTCGGGTTGTTACGGACATTCATCAGCCCGCGCGGGCGAGATAATCCAGATCGCGTAGGATTGGTATCGAAATCGACGCGCGGCAGCCCCGCTTCCAGCGCTTAACGGGCGGCGGATCCTGCATACTGCACGCCAAAAACGCATGAGAATGGCAGGAGCAGCACCCGATAAGACGGGCGGGCCGGCCCCTGCATATGGGCGGCACGCCCTATCCTGTCAATCCGCTGAAGCCTTTCCAGGCCGCCCGAGGCCCCGAAAAACACCTCTATGCTTTACAAGCGTGGCATTTTCGCCAACAGGCAGGATAACCGCCGCAACAACGCCGTGCTCCCGTGAAGACGCCCCTGCTTTCCGATTTCCGCCGCATCGTCGTCAAGGTCGGCTCCAGCCTGCTGGTCGACCGCGCGCGGGGCCGCCTGCGCCATGCCTGGCTCGCGGCATTGGCCGAGGACCTCGCCGACCTGCACCAGCGCGGCGCCGACGTGCTCGTCGTCTCCTCCGGCGCGATCGCCTTGGGGCGCACCGTGCTCGGCCTGCCTTCCGGACCTTTGAGGCTGGAGGAGAGCCAGGCCGCCGCCGCCGTCGGCCAGATCGCGCTTGCCCGCAACTGGGCCGAGGCTCTCGGCGCCCATGGCCTCACCGCCGGCCAGGTGCTGCTGACGCTCGCCGATACCGAGCAGCGCCGCCGCTATCTCAACGCACGCGCGACGCTCGGCCGCCTGCTCGACCTGCGCGCGATCCCCGTCATCAACGAGAACGACACCGTCGCCACCACCGAGATCCGCTACGGCGACAACGACCGGCTCGCGGCGCGGGTCGCGACCATGGCCGGCGCCGACCTGCTGGTGCTCTTCTCCGATATCGACGGTCTCTATACCGCCCCGCCCGCGAAGGACCCGAGCGCGCAGCATATCTCCGTCGTCGAACGCATCACGCCCGAGATCGACGCCATGGCCGGCGGGGCGGCTTCCGAGCTCTCGCGCGGCGGCATGCGCACCAAGATCGAGGCCGGCAAGATCGCCGCGGCCGGCGGCACCCATATGCTGATCGCCGACGGGCGCGCCAAGAACCCGCTCGCCAGCGTCGCCGATGGCGGGCGCTGCACCTGGTTCCTCACGGCCTCGACGCCCGCCACCGCCCGCAAGACCTGGATCGCCGGCACGCTGGAGCCGCGCGGCACGCTGTATCTCGATGCCGGCGCGGCCCGTGCGCTACGCGGTGGCGCGAGCCTGCTGCCGGTCGGGGTCACCCGGATCGAGGGCGAGTTCGCGCGCGGCGACGCCGTGCTGATCCGCGACCCCGAGGGGCAACTCCTCGGCCGCGGCCTCGTCGCCTATGACGCCTCCGAGGCGGTGCTGGTGCTCGGCAAGGCCTCCCGCGATATCGAGAGTGCGCTCGGCTATCCCGGCCGCGCCGAGATGATCCACCGGGACGACATGGCGCTCGGGCTGGGCTAAGGCATTGCCGACATCCAAAAATGCGCTGTTATTCCGGACAAGCCGCGATAGCGGCGCCGATACGGAATCCATCGTAAGACTCGGTGCTCTCCGATGGATTCCGGGTCAAGCCCGGAATGACGGCGCGTTTTTCGGGAACGCTGATATGCTATGGTCGAACGAATGTCTTTTGGGCTGAACGAGATGACCGGCGACAGCGTATTGCGCATCATCGCGACCAACGAGACCGCCGATATCGGCAACGTCATGCAGGATGTCGGGCGCCGCGCCCGCGCCGCCGCACGCAAGGTCGCGCTGAGCCCGGCCCCGCAGCGCAACGCCGCCCTCCTCGCCATGGCCGATGCGCTGCGCGCCCGCAGCGCCAGGATCCTCGCCGCCAACGCGCAGGACCTCGTTGACGGCAAGGCCGCGGGTCTAAGTGCCTCCTTCATCGACCGGCTCGCCCTCGACGAAAAGCGCCTCGCCGCCATGGCCGACGCCGTCGCCGAGGTCGCCGACCTGCCCGATCCGCTCGGGCGCGTGCTGGCGGAATGGACCCGGCCGAACGGCCTGCGCTTCGAACGCGTCGCGACGCCGCTCGGCGTCATCGCCGTGATCTTCGAGAGCCGCCCCAATGTCACGGCCGATGCGGGAGCGCTCTGCCTGAAGAGCGGCAATGCCGCGATCCTGCGCGCCGGCTCCGATTCCTTCCGCTCCTCGACCGAGATCGCCGCCGCGATGCGCGAGGGCCTGGAAGCCGCCGGCCTACCCGCCGACGCGATCCAGCTCGTCCCGACGCGCGACCGCGCCGCGGTCGGCGAAATCCTCTCGGGGCTGAACGGCAATATCGACGTCGTCGTGCCGCGTGGCGGGAAAAGCCTCGTCGCCCGCGTACAGAGCGAGGCGCGCGTGCCGGTCTTCGCCCATCTCGACGGCAACTGCCATGTCTATGTCGGTGCTAAGGCCGATCTCGCCATGGCCTGCGACATCCTGCTCAACGCCAAGCTGCGCCGTACCGGTGTCTGCGGCGCCGCCGAGACGCTACTCGTCGACGATGCCTGCGCCGCGACCCATCTCGCTCCGCTCGTCACCGCCCTGCTCGACGCCGGCTGCGCCGTGCGCGGCGATGAAGCGGCCCAGGCGATCGACGCGCGCGTGACCGCCGCCACGGAAGAGGACTGGGCAACCGAATATCTCGACCGCATCATCGCGGTGAAGACCGTTAATGGCCTGGATGCCGCGATCGACCATATCGAGCGCTACGGCTCGCACCATACCGACGCGATCGTTACCGCGGACGAAGCCGCCGCCGCCCGCTTCCTGGCCGAGGTCGATTCGGCCATCGTCATTCACAATGCTTCGACCCAATTCGCCGATGGCGGCGAATTCGGCTTCGGCGCCGAGATCGGCATCGCCACCGGCCGCATGCATGCGCGCGGCCCGGTCGGTGTCGAGCAGCTCTGCTCCTTCAAATACCGCGTCCATGGCGCGGGCCAGACCCGGCCCTGAGGCGAAACCCGGCCTATGACGAGCGAGTTGCAGCGCGTGCCGTCCCGGCTGCCCCCTTTCGCGCCCGGCCTGCGGATCGGCCTGTTCGGCGGCAGCTTCAACCCGGCCCATGAGGGACACCGGCTGTCGAGCCTGACCGCCTTGCGCCGCCTCCAGCTCGATCGCGTCTGGTGGCTGGTCACGCCCGGCAATCCGCTGAAGGACAACGCGGCACTCCCTTCGCTTGCCGAGCGGATCCGGCAGGCCGAAGCCGTTGCCGGCCATGCCCGCATCGACGTCACCGGCGTCGAGGCGATGCTGCGCACCCGTTATACCGCCGACACGCTGCGCGCGCTGAAGCGGCGCTGCCCCGGCGTGAACTTCGTCTGGATCATGGGCTCCGACAATCTCGCCGGCTTCCATCGCTGGAACGAATGGCGCGCCATTGCCCGGATGATGCCGATCGCTATCATCGATCGGCCGGGCTCGACCCACAGCGCCATGGCCTCGCCCGCCGCGAACTGGCTCTCGCGCTGGCGCCTGCCCGAGAACCGGGCCGCGAGCCTGCCGCGCATGAAGCCTCCCGCCTGGGTCTTCCTGCACGGCAAGCGCTCGACGTTATCCTCCACGATGCTGCGCAAGCGGGCCGGTCGCGATTGAATTCCGGGGCTTCCCGGCTTATTTTGAGCCATCGCGCCAAACGCGCATCAGGATCGAGAGGATACGTCACTGACCCGTCAAACCCTTGGTGAAGCCGAGCCGAAGCCGCTTCCCCAGGCTGCCGTCGCGGAGAATCCTTCTGCCGACAGCATCGCCCTCGTCCAGCGTGTCCTCGAGGACATGAAGGCCGAGGACATCACGGTGATCGACCTCGTCGGCAAGACGTCTCTCGCCGACGCGATGATCATCGCCTCGGGCAACGTCAACCGCCATGTCGCCGCCATCTCGGATGCCCTGATCGAAGCCCTGAAGGCTTCCGGACTGCCCACGCCCAACGTCGAGGGCATGCCTGCCTGCGACTGGGTGCTGATCGATACCGGCGACATCATCATCCACGTCTTCCGGCCCGAGGTCCGCCAGTTCTACAATCTCGAGAAGATGTGGGGCACCGACCGGCCGAACGAACGCCTCGATAGCTGACGTCGTCCCCAGATGCGGCTCGCGGTCATCGCCGTCGGCCGGCTCAAGGACGGGCCGGAGCGGGAGCTCTGCGAGCGCTATCGTGAGCGCGCCGTCGCGCTCGGCCGCGGCATCGGCCTCAGCGGTCCCGACATCGTCGAGATCGCCGAGGGCCGGGGCCGCCGCGCCGATGAACGCAAGCGCGAGGAGGCACACGCCATCCTCGCGAAAGCCCAGCCCGGCCTTATCGTCGCGCTGGACGAGCGCGGCCGCGCCCTCGGCAGCGAAGCCTTCGCCGCCCGCCTCGCCGCCGCCCGCGATTCCGGCACAGGCCATGCCAGCCTGATCATCGGCGGCGCCGACGGGCTCAGCGAGGAGATCCGCGACAAGGCCGACATCATGCTCGCCTTCGGCGCCCTGACGATCCCGCACCAGATCGTGCGCGCGCTCGTGCTCGAACAGCTCTATCGCGCGATGACGATCATCTCCGGCCACCCCTATCATCGCGTATGAGCTTGCTGATTCGCCCCGGACTGCGCGGCCTGTGCCTTGCCGCCCTGCTGGCGGCCTCGTTCGGCACAAGCGCCCAGACGCCCCAACCCGACCCGGAAGCCCTGCAGCGCGAAGCGATGCAGAAGCTTGTCGAGAAGCAGGCGCGCGAGAGCGAGCTCAAGGCGATCGAGCAGCGCCTTGCCGGCAATACCGAAGTCCGCGCAGCCCTCGAGAAGGAAATCGCGGCGATCCGGGCCGATCGCGCCGCACTCAACAAGGCCCTGCTCGACACCACCGCGAAAACCCAGGCCGCCGAAGAGCGGCTCGGCGGGCTGGAGACGCGGCTTGCCCTGCTGCAATCCAGCGAGGCCGCGATTCGCCGCTCGCTCGACGGCCGGCGCAACCTGATCGCCGAGGTGCTCGCCGCCTTGCAGCGCATCGGCCGGCGCCCGCCGCCTGCCGTGCTGGTCCGCCCCGAGGACATCCTGGAAGCCGTGCGCGCCTCGATGCTGCTCGGCGCCGTCGTCCCCGATCTCCGGCAGGAGGTCGAGATTCTCAGCACCGACCTCGCCGAACTCGTCCGCCTGCGCGACGGCATCGCCACCGAAAAGGGCAAGATCGGCTCCGAAATGGAGCAGATCGCGGCCGAGCGCCAGCGCCTGGCCTCCCTGATCGAGGCGCGACGCGAGCGTGAGGCCAGCGCGGCCAAGGATGTCGAGCAACAGGCCGCGCTCGGCAAGGAACTCGCCGGCCAGGCCCGCTCGATGCGGGATTTCGTCGAGAAGATCGAGAAGGAGATCTCGGTCACCAACAAGGCGGCCGATGCCGCCCGGCAGGCGATCGAGCAGGAGACGCGCGATCAGCGCGAGCGCATGACGGCGCTAGCCTTCAAGGACCCGGCGAGGCTGGCCCCCAAAATCGCCTTCGCGGAGGCCAAGGGCCTGCTCTCGCTGCCGGTGGCCGGATCACGATTGCGTGGTTTCGGCGATCCCGACGGCGCCGGCGGCACGATTCGCGGAATTTCTCTGGAAACGCGCGCCAACGCCCTAGTTTCGGCGCCTTCCGACGCTTGGGTGGTGTATGCGGGGCCGTTCCGTTCGTTCGGGCAACTCTTGATCCTGAACGCGGGCGGAGGCTACTACATCCTGCTGGCCGGCATGCAGCGGATCGATGTCGCGCTCAACCAGTTCGTACTGGCGGGAGAGCCGGTTGCGGCGATGGGCGAAACATCGGAAGCTGCCGCTACGACGGTAGGGGTGGGAACCGGGCAGCCGGTTCTGTATATCGAATTCAGGAAAGACGGCGTCTCGATCGATCCGACGCCGTGGTGGACGAAATCGCAAGGCGAAAAGGTTCGCGGATGATGCGCAAGGTTTCCCTCGTTCTCGCCGGCGCCATCATGGGCGCGGGCCTGACCGGACTGGCCACACAGACCAGGCTGCTCTCCTCGACCAGCGCGGTGGCGGCCTCGGCCGAGGTCTACCGCAGCCTCAACCTGTTCGGTGACATCTTCGAGAAGATCCGCACCGACTATGTCGACAAGCCCGACGAGCAGAAGCTGATCGAGGCCGCCATCAACGGCATGGTCTCCTCGCTCGATCCGCACTCTTCCTACCTGGACGCCAAGTCGTTCCGCGACATGGACACCGACATGCGCGGCCAGTTCGGCGGGCTCGGCATCGAGGTGACGATGGAGGACGGCGTCCTCAAGGTCGCCAAGCCCATCAAGGATACGCCCGCCTCCAAGGCCGGCATCCTCGCCAACGACATCATCAAGCAGATCGACGGCGCCGAGGTGAAGGGCCTGTCCCTGACCCAGGCGGTCGAGAAGATGCGCGGGCTGATCAATACCCAGGTCACGCTCAAGATCGACCGCCCCGGCAAGACCGAGCCGCTCGAATTCACCCTGACCCGCTCGACCATCGTCGTGCCGGCCGTCGAGGAGCGCGTCGAGGGCGATATCGGCTATATCCGCATCGGCACCTTCTCCGAGCAGACCTATGACGGCCTGCGCAAGGCGATCGAGAAGACGACCAGTGAGATCGGGGCCGACAAGCTCAAGGGCTACATCATCGATCTCCGCAACAACCGCGGCGGGCGCCTTGACCAGTCGGTGCTGGTCTCCGACGCTTTCCTGGAGCGCGGCAAGATCGTCTCGACCCGCGGCCGCAATGCCGAGGAGACCCAGGTCTTCAACGCCAAGTCCGGCGATCTGACCAAGGGCAAGCCGGTCGTCGTGCTGATCAATGGCTCCTCGGCCTCGGCGGCCGAGATCGTCGCCGGCGCCCTGCAGGACCACAAGCGCGCGGTCGTGATGGGCACGCGCTCCTTCGGCAAGGGCTCGGTCCAGACCGTGATCCCGCTCGGCTCGAATGGCGGCCTGCGCCTGACCACGGCGCGATACTACACGCCGTCGGGCAACTCGATCCAGGCCAAGGGCATCACGCCGGACATCGAGGTCCAGCAGGACATCCCGCAGGAGATCAAGGACAAGCTCGTCGACAACAAGGGCGAAGCTTCGCTGAAGGGCCATCTCAAGGCCGGCGAGGGTGAGGAGCAGTCCGGCTCCAGCTCCTATGTGCCTGCCGACCCGACCAAGGACACCCAACTCATCGCCGCGCTGAACCAGCTCCGCGGCGTCAAGACGGGTGCCGCGGCCCCGGCGGAGAAGCCGGCCGCTCCGGCGGCCCCCGCCACGCCCGAGGCGCCCAAGCAGCCGAACTGAGCCTGCGGGCTCGAGGTCGAACCCCTCCCGAGGGCTGCGTGTAAATGCAGCCCTCATCCCGAGGAGGCCCTAAGGGCCGTCTCGAAGGATGGTCCAGCGGACTCGGGAGCCTCCTGAAGCATCCTTTGAGACGCCATTTCCAACGAAGTGGCTTCTCGGGATGAGGGCTGGGACACTTTCCAAACAGACCCCAAGGCGCCAAGACTAACGTGCGGGCTGCTGATTCGGACCCGCGTCGTAACCTCGAGGACGGCCGCTCTCGGCCGGAACGCCGCTGACGGAGCTCAATCGACCGCTCGGCCAGGATCGCCCGGCGGCCTCTGGCAGGCCCTGGGGACGCTGGCTCGCGACGGCGGCGGCCGGATGCGTCGGCGCGGCCGTCCTGAGCCTCCTGCTGACGGTGGCGCTGCGTCGCGATCCCGATGGCGGCGAGCCGATGGCCGTGGCCTCGATCGAGAAGCGGGCCGCGCCCGCCCCCTCGCTTCCCGCAGTGCCGGGAACGGCTCCGGCCACCCCGCAAGGCCCGGCCAGTGCTGCCCAGCTCGAACACAGCGCAGGGGTGACCGTGACCCGCGCCGGCGAGGATGCGCCGGAGGCGATCGTCATCACCATTCCCGACGAGGCCCGTACCATCAAGCTGGCGACGGCGCCCGATAATCGCCTCGTCGAGCGCTCGCGCTACGGATTGCTGCCGAAGGTCGGCCCCGAAGGCGCGACGCCGGCCAAGATCTATGCCCGTCCGCTCGGCACCGAACCGTCAGCCAAGCCGGCCGGCCGCATCGCGCTGCTCGTCGGCGGCCTCGGCATCAGCCAGAGCGGCACGGCCGACGCGATCGCGAAATTGCCGCCGCCGGTCTCGCTCGCCTTCGCGCCCTACGGCACCGAGCTCGAACGCACCGTCCAGCGCGCCCGCGGCGAAGGCCATGAGGTCTTCCTGCAATTGCCGATGGAGCCTTTCGACTATCCCGACAACGACCCCGGCCCGCATACGCTGCTGACCGGGCCGAAGGCGCCCGACAATATCGACAAGCTTCACTGGGCGCTCGGCCGCTTCACCGGCTATGTCGGCATCGTCAATTTCCTCGGCGGACGCTTCACGTCGGACGAAGGTGCGCTCTCCCCGGTGCTGCGCGAGCTTGCAGGCCGCGGTCTGATGGTTATCGACGACGGTTCCTCCCCGCGCAGCCTGCTCGCCGCATCGGCCGATCGCGCTCGCGTCCCCGCCCTGAAGATCGACCGCGTCATCGATGGCGTCACCCGTGCCGACGCGATCGACAAGGAGCTCGCCGCGCTGGAGAACCTCGCCCGCGAGCAAGGCATCGTGATTGCCTCTGCCAGTGCCCTGCCGGTCTCGATCGAGCGGATCAACCGCTGGGCGCAGTCGCTGGAAGCCAAGAAGCTCGTGATCGTTCCCGTGAGCGCCGCCCGCGGCTTCCGCTCGCCCAAGAGCACCGGATCGATCCCGGCCGGGTCGATCAAGTCCACTGGATCGCTGCAATGACCGACAAGGCTCCTGAAGGCTATCGCCCCTGCGTGGGCCTGGCCCTGTTCAACGCCGAGGGCCTCGTCTTCGTCGGCCGGCGCGCCGACAAGACCAAGCGCGAGCATGTCGCACCCGGCCATGCCTGGCAGATGCCGCAGGGCGGCATCGACGAGGGCGAGACGCCGTTGGAAGCCGCGCGCCGCGAGCTTGCCGAGGAAACCAGCGTCACCTCCGTCGAGCTCCTGGCGGAAGTACCGGGCTGGCTCGTCTACGATCTGCCCGTCGATATCGGCAAGGAAGCCTGGAAGGGCCGTTGGCGCGGCCAGGCGCAGAGATGGTTCGCTTTCCGCCTCACCGGCTCGGAGGACGAGATCGACATCCTCAACCCCACTGGGGGCCACAAGGCCGAGTTCGATGCCTGGCGCTGGGCGCAGCTCGACGAGACGCCCGACCTGATCATCCCCTTCAAGCGGGATGTCTACCGGCAGGTCGTCAGGCATTTCGCGCCCTTCGCGGGCGGAGCCGTCACGAAGAGCTGAAGGCCTTAGCCCATCGTGTAGACGACGCGGCCGATCCAGTAGACTTGGTAGAGGAGATGCGCGCTGGCGAGCGAGATATGCACCCAGCGTCGCGCCGAGACATAAGCGATCAGGCACAGCGCGAGCCCGATCGGCACTTGCACGAGATAGTCGCCGCTGAGCTGGGTCCAGTGCTCCGTGCCCTTGATCAGCGTATCGACGATATCGAGCAGGAAGGTCGCCGCGAGGAGGCCGAAGAACCAGCGTCGGCGCCGGACGAAGAAATCCTCGTAGCCGGCATATTCCGCGATATTGTCGGGGAAGAGCAGGGCCGAGATCAGATAGAGGACGACGGCATAGCCGATCAGGAAGAGATAGACGCCGAAGCTCCAGCTTGGGATGCGCGACAGCCCGAACTCCCACCACCAGAACAGCACGAGTTCGAGGAGGATCGAGCCGACCCAGAGCATATGAAGCAGCGAGACGCGATGGCGGCCGGGATGCTGGATGAAGCCGGCGATGCCCGCCAGCATCCTTGTGATGCCGAGGCCGATGACCATGCCCATGACGATGCGGACATGGGTGAAGATATCGTGGGGCGAGACGGTCTCCATGCTCTGTGCTTAGAGCATCGGGCACGCTGCTGGCCACCGGTTTCAGGAAGCGCGGCCTAGCAATCGTCGCGGAGAAGGCGAAATGGCCTCCCGGAAGGGATTCGAACCCCTGACCTACGGTTTAGGAAACCGTTGCTCTATCCTGCTGAGCTACCGGGAGACACGAAACTCCGTGTAGCATAATCGCGATGCGGGTGAAGTCCCTTCTTGCCATCGTCATAGTCGCCGCCTGCGCCGGAGCGTCAGTGCGGGCGGCATCCGGCTGCGCGCCCGACGATGCCGCCGCGACGACGGTGCAACTGAACGGGCTCGATCCGGCAGGGGACCCGCTTCTCGGTGACGGGCGCCGGTTGCGGCTCATCGGCCTGGCGCCGCGCCAGAGCCCGGAGGAGGCCACGCGCTTCGACGCTGGTCTGCGCAGTTTCCGCGATCGTCCGCTCGGCCTGACCATCCATGGCGAGCCGGACAGTTGGGGCCGCCTGCCCGCGCGGCTCTCGATTCCGCCGGCATCGCCAGGCGAGCCCGCACAGGATCTCGCCCAGCTTCTGCTGCGGCAAGGCTCCGCCCTGCCCTTGCCGGAGCCTGGCGCGTCCCCCTGCGAAACACCCCAGAAGGCGCCCGTTCAGAAAACGGTAACATCTGAGACGCAAGTTTCGCCGCAAGTGGCGGTCGATGGCCATGATCTCGCCGCGGTAAAGGCGCAGGAGGGACGTTACGTCATGCTGGAAGGCCGGATCGCCTCGGTCGGCGAGCGCTCCCAGCGGACCTATCTGAATTTCTCCCGCCGTCCCAAGGAGGCTGCCTCGATCGTCCTGTCGCGCAGCCTCTGGCGCGAACTGAAGAGCGCCGGCTGGACCGCGAGCCATCTCGGCGGTAAACGGCTGCGCGCCTATGGTGTCCTGTCCGGGCGCGACGGCCTCCTGCTCGAGGTCGCATCCCGGACGGCGCTGGAACTGATCGACTGAGGACATGCTGGAGCTCTGGCGAGCATCGCTTTCGCGACCTTTGAAGCGGCTGGCAGCCATCGTGCTGCCCGGCCTGCTGCTTGTCGGCTGCCTCGGCGACCAGAGCCCGATCCTGCCGGCGAGCAATAATTCCGAAGGCGAGATCGCACCGCGTATCAACACCGTCCAGCGCGCCGCCGATCAGGAGCATCAGCGCCTGCTGACCGCCTTCGGCGGCGAGTACCGCGCGCCGCGTGCCCGCGCCGCGCTCGACGAGGTCGTCCAGCGGCTCGCCAAGGCCGGCGAGGGCCAGATCGGCCATTACGAGATCACCATCCTGAACTCGCCGGTGGTCAACGCCTTCGCCCTGCCCAATGGCCGGCTCTATGTCACGCGCGGCCTGCTGGCCTTGGCCAACGACACCTCCGAGATCGCCTCGGTGCTGGCGCATGAGATCGCCCATGTCACGGCGCAGCACGCCGTCGAACGCGCCGAGAAGGAAGCGGAATCGGCCCTGGTCAGCCAGGTCGTCTCGCAGGTCCTGAACGATCCGACCCGCAGCGCTGCCGTGCGCGCCGGCTCGAAGCTCTCGCTGGCGAAGTTCTCGCGCCAGCAGGAGCTCACCGCCGACCAGATCAGCGTCCGCAACATCTCGCGTGCCGGCTACGACCCCTATGGCGCCGGCCGCTTCCTCGCCACGCTCGGCCGCAACACCGCCTTCCGCAGCAGCGGCCAGAACCAGAGCGCCGACGACAAGCGGCTCGACATCCTCTCCAGCCACCCGCAGACGCCGGAGCGCATCGCCGCGGTCACTGCCGCCGCCCGCCAGATCGCCGCGCCCGGCATCGGCGAGCACGACGCCAATCGCTGGCTGAATGCGATCGAGGGGCTGGCCTATGGCGACGATCCGCGCGACGGCGTGGTTCGCGGCCGGCGCTATCTCAACAGCGCCCTGCGTATCGCCTTTGCCGCGCCCGACGGCTTCAGCCTGGAAGCGGCCCAGGACATGGTCATCGGCGTCAGCGCCAATGGCGCCCAGGCCCTACGCTTCGATTCCGTGACGCTGAAAAGCGGCCAGACGCTGGAATCCTATGTCGCCGCCGGCTGGATCGACGGCGTCGAGACGACCGGGATCGAGAAGACCGAGATCGGCGGCCAGCCGGCGGTGCGCGCCCATGGCCGCGGCACCGACTGGACCTTCAGCCTCGCCGCCGTGCAGATCGGCGACCGGGTCTATCGCTTCATCCTGGCCGCGCGCGGCGGCAGCGACCCGGAACGGCAGATGCGCGCCATTGCCGACACCTTCCGGGTGATGACGCCGGCGGAAGCGCAGGCCGTCCGCCCGATGCAGATCCGCCTGGTCACGGCCGAGGCCGGCGACACCATCGCCAGCATGGCCGAGCGCATGCCCGAGCAGGACCGGCCGGCCGAGCTCTTCCAGTTGCTCAACGGGCTCGATCGCAATGCCGCGCTGACGCCCGGCCAGCGCTACAAGGTCGTCGCCGAGTAGGCCTTAGAGCATCGGCCCGAAAAGTGGAGCGCGGTTTTCGGAAAAAGCCGATGCAAAATCAAAAAGCTGGAACCTCGGACTGAATATCATAATCGGTCCGACGCTCCAGCCTTCACAAGGCCGCGAGACCGGCCATAGCCATCCTGCATCGCCCGCGCCGGCGGCTATGATCTGCGGAAGGCCATGTTCACGGGAGGCAAGGATGGCGCTCGATCGCCGGATCGTCGAACTCTACGACGAATACACGCATAAGCCGCTCGACCGCCGCGTCTTCATGAACCGGCTGCTCGCCATCGCCGGCACGACCGCGGCGGCCGAAGCCGCGCTGGCGCTGCTCGAACCCAATTACGCCCAAGCCCAGCAGGTGGCGCCAGACGATGCCCGCATCACCGCGACCCGGCTCGAACAGACCATCGATGGCGTGGCGCTGAAGGGTTATCTGGTCACGCCGAAGGCGCAGGCGAAGCGCGGCGGCGTCCTCGTCATTCACGAGAACCGCGGCCTCAATCCCCATATCGAGGACATCACCCGCCGCATGGCGCTGGAGGGCTTCGCGGCGCTCGGGCTCGATTTCCTCACCCCACTCGGCGGTACGCCTGCCGATCCCGACGCAGCCCGCGCGCTCTTCCCCCAGCTCTCCGTGGAGAGCGTCGTGACCCAAGGCCGCGCCGCGCTGAAATACCTGGCCGCGCGGCCCGATGCGAACGGCAAGACCGGCGCGGTCGGCTTCTGCTGGGGCGGCGGTGCGGTCAACGACCTCGCCGTCTCCGTTCCCGAGCTCGCGGCCGGAGTCGTCTTCTATGGTCGGCCGCCGGATCTCGCCAAGGTGCCGCAGATCAAGGCCTGCCTGCTGATCCAGCAGGCAGGACGCGACACCCGCCTCGTCCAGATGCTTCCCGACTATGAAAAGGCACTGAAGGCCGCCGGCGTCCAGTACGAGGCGATCGTCTATCCCGATGTCGACCACGCCTTCATGAACGACACCAGCGCCGAGCGCTACGACGCCGGGACGGCCAAGCAGGCCTGGGCCAAGACGGTGGCTTTCCTGAAGGCGGGGACGGGAACGGCCTGAGCAACCAAGGGCGTCTTTCTAGAGCGTGCTGATTTTGCACGGAAACACGTCGTCATCCCGGGCTTGACCCGGGATCCATCATGAGGCGCCGACGAGCCCTATGATGGATCCCGGAATTCCGCTGCGCTGCATCCGGGATGACGAAGTCGCTTCGCGTAGAATCGGCATGCTCTAGGGCCCAACGAGAAAGCGCGGGGACCCCTCTCCTGTAAGGGGAGGGACAGGGTGAGGTGTCGATCCTTCGACCCGTAGAATACGACCTCACTGTTGCTCAGGCCGGTGTACGGCCAAATCGTCAAACGGCCCGCCCCTCACCTTGCCCTCTCCCCATGGGAGAGGGTTCCCCGTGTTGTCCGCCCTCCTCCGGCAGGAGATGCTCGGGTCAAGCCCGAGCATGACGGCCTCTTGGCTCATGACACGCATCGGCCTCGGCCTCGGACAATAAAAAAACCCGGCGGTTGCCCGCCGGGTTTCTCGAAACGATAGGGAACGAACCGCTCAGGCGGCCTCTTCCGCCAGATCGTCGTTGTCGCCTTCGAGATCCGCCTCGGCCTCGGCTTCCGCCTTGCCGGCGCGGCGCGGCGACTTGGCGAGCTGGCCCTCGATCTTCTTGAGCGCCTCGGTCTCGGTGACGTCGTCGACGACAGCGATCTCGCGGGTCATGCGGTCGAGGGCGGCTTCATAGAGCTGACGCTCGGAATAGGACTGCTCGGGCTGCGCCTCGGACCGGTAGAGGTCGCGCACCACTTCGGCGATGGCGACGAGGTCGCCCGAATTGATCTTCGCTTCGTATTCCTGCGCGCGGCGCGACCACATGGTGCGCTTGACACGGGCGCGGCCCGTGAGCGTGGTCAGCGCCTTGGCGACGGCATCGGCGTCGGCGAGCTTGCGCAAGCCGACGCTGGCGGCCTTGGCAGTCGGGACCCGCAGCGTCATCTTGTCCTTGGCGAAGCTGACGACGAACAATTCCAGCTTGAAACCCGCGACTTCCTGCTCTTCGATCGCCGTGATCTGACCGACACCATGGGACGGATAGACGACGTGCTCGCCCGTCTTGAAACCCTGGCGCACAACAGCTTTCTTCGCAGTGGACATGCCGTTACGACTCCTGACCGGCCCGCTTGACGCGAGCGCGTGATGATTTAGCCCCCAGCCGGCTGGCAGGGGACTTCCGCCTGATGCGACGCTATGAGAAACGCACCGCCTCACGCTCCCTAGTCGACTGTTTCATTGGGCCCGCGAGAACGACGACCAAAGCTCCGGCGCCGAAGCCGGCTCTTTCGTCAACTGTGATCTCTGGGGGCGCCCCGATTGCAGGAACCTCGCAGGGGCATGCGGAACGACTTCGACTAGGACTGGCTTGTAACACAAAAAACACGCCGAATCAAAGGTAAACGCCCGACGGCGCTCCCCTGCGTCAGCATGGCAAGGTCGTGGTTAACGCAGCGCGACGGCAGAAAACCCGCCAGATCAGTCGCCTTCGCCGGGTTCCGGCGACAGCATGTCGAGCTTTCCGGCGACGCCGTCGAACGCCTTGGCGTCTGCGGGGGGCTCTTTCTTCTGGGTGATATTGGGCCAGCTCGCCGCGAACTTGCCGTTGAGCTGCAGCCAGCTTTCGAGGCCGGGCTCGGTATCCGGCTTGATCGCCTCGGCCGGGCATTCCGGCTCGCAGACGCCGCAGTCGATGCACTCGTCTGGATGGATGACGAGCATGTTCTCGCCTTCATAGAAGCAGTCGACCGGGCAAACCTCGACGCAATCCATGTACTTGCACTTGATGCAGTTCTCGGTGACCACATAGGTCATGGGTCGGCCCTTCCAACGCTTCTAAACAGCCCCATAAACCCTTGCCCTGCGCAGGTTTCAAGGTCGTTTTCGTGATCTCTTGCAGAACGATCCGTCATTGCGGCAGCGCTGCGGGGGGGAATTTTCTCCCCGGCCCGATTTCAGCGCCGATCGCAGGCAGGTCGCGGATTTAGTCTTCGTCTTCCGCCGTCGCAAGCGACGCATCGCCGCTCCCACCGTCGAGCCGCTCGTAGAGCTGCTGCGCAACCGCGAAGGAACCGCGCCGCTCGGCGAAACCGAGAACCCTGACCACGACCGTCGCATGCGGCAGGGCGAGCGTCAGCACCGCCCCGACCTTGATGCCTTGCGCCGGATTATCGCATCGGCGCCCTTCGATGCGGACATGGCCGTCCTCCACCAGGCGCACGGCCGCCGGGCGGTTGCGGGCAAAGCGCGCGAACCAGAGCCATTTGTCGAGACGCTGACGATCGTCCTGCAAACCGCCCGCACCTCCGTGCTCTCAGTTCTTGCTGCCTTCGAGCTGGGCCTTGAGGGCCGCGAGCTTGGCGAAGGGCGAATCCGGGTCCGGCTCGCGATTCGCCGGGCGCGGACGAGGCGCCTGCTGAAAGCGCTCGCCCCCGCCCCGCTCCTCGCGACGCGGACCGCCGGGGCGGCCGTCGCGCTTGAAATCGGGACGCGGACCGCGATTGCCCTCAGGACGATCCTGCCGCTGCGGCCGGTCGTCACGGCGCGGGCGCTCGTCCTGTCGCGGACGCGCATCGCTGCGCTCCTGACGCTGCGTCGGCGCGCCCTCGCCCGCGGCGGCCGCCGGCCGGTTGTCGGGACGGCCGTCGCGACGCGGACCGCCGGGGCGGCCCTCGCGCTGCGGCCGGTCGCCGCCACGGCGCTCGCCACCTTCGCGGCGGCCACGGGGATTGCCCTGCTCGGGACGGCGCCCGCCCTGATGGCGATGCGGCCGCCAGACCTCGATCAATTCGGGCTCGGCCGGCGCGGCCTCGGCTGCAGGAGCTTCGGCAGCACCGACTTCGGCAGACGCAGCTTCCTCGGCAGCGGCAGCGGGGAGCGCCACCATCGCATCGGCCGGCATCGGCTCGCGGACGGCATCGAGCTCCGTCTCGGTCAGGATCGGCGTATCCGCCGTCTCCACCGCCGGCGCTTCGACGGCAAGAGTCTCGCCCTCGGCCAGCCCCGCTTCGTTCAACGCGGTCGCCGGTTCGCTCGTGTCTTCAGCCTCGACGGCTTCGTTCTCGAACGGAGCAGCTTCCGCTTCGCCAACCACCACAGGCTGTGCCGGCTCGGTCGCGGCCGGCGGGGCTGCCAGCGGCACGGTGATGGCAGGCCCCGGACGCTTGACCGAGACATAGCCGAGCGAACGCAGGATCGAGGCGAAATCCTCGCCGGCGCAGCCGACGAGCGAGGTCATAGCGCCGGTGGCGACGAAGCCGTCCTGGTCGGCGGCCCCGGTCGGCGGCGTGCCCTGCGTGACGCCGGGGCGATAGGCGATCGCCGGACGGATCAGGTCGGCAAGGCGTTCCAGAATGTCGACGCGCACGGCCCGCTCGCCGCAGACGCGGTAGCCGGCGGCCCGGTAGAGCCCCTTCGGCACGGCCTTGTCGACCGGGAAGGAGGTGCGCCCCGAGGCCGCAAGATGGGCGATGTCGTCGAGCCCGGCCGTCTCCGGCCCGCCATGCTTCAGCGCCCAGAGCTGGGCGGCGAGCGCGCGCGGCGCCGGCTTCAACAGCGCCGGCATATAGATGTGGAAGGCGCCGAAGCGGATGCCGAGCTGGCGCAAAGCCGCGCGGCCTTCCTGGTCGAGAGCCTTCATCTCCTCGCCGACCTTGGCGCGTTCGAGCACGCCGAGCGCCTCGGCCGTCTGATAGGCGATGCCGCGGGCGATGCCGGTGACGTTCTCAGCCGCTTCGAGAATCTGCACGGCGCCGAGCAGGCGGGTGATGTGATTCTTCAGCCAGAGACTGAGCCGGGTCTCGACCTGTTCGCGCGCCGGGCCGCTGAGATGCTCCTCCACCAGCAGGCGCAGGCGCGGCTCCAGAACCTTCTCGCCGGCCGTCAGGCGCGCCACCGGCTCGCCGGTCCAGCGCACCAGCCCGTCATGGGACAGCACGAAGACATCGTCGCCAGCCAGCACGACGCGCGCCGCCCGGGCCTCGATCTCGGAGCCGAGCGCCTTCATCGCCGCCAGGTTCAGCGCCTTGACCTCGGAACCGCCGGCTTTCGGATCCGCCGTGAAGCGGAAGCCCTGCAGCATCCCCACATGCTGGCCCTCGACGAGCACGTCGCCCGTCGCAGTGACCTCAGCCTCCAACATCGCATTCTCCCGCAAGCGGCGCATCAACACGCTGGTGCGCCGATCGACAAATCTATGGGTCAGCCGCTCGTGCAGCGCATCCGACAGCTTGTCCTCTACAAGACGCGCCATGCCCTGCCAATGCTCTGGATCAGGCAACCAGTCGGGACGGTTTGCGACATAGGTCCAAGTCCGGACCTGCGCGATCCGCGCCGAGAGCGTATCGATCTCGCCATCCGTGCGATCGAGAGAGGCCAATTGAGCAGCATACCAGTCGCTGTCGAGCCGGCCATGGCGCATCAGGCGCAGATACAGGGTCGTCGCCAGATCGGCGTGCTGCATCGGCGATATCTTGCGATAATCCGGTAGCCCGCAGACCTCCCAGAGCCGCTCGACCGCCGCCCGCCCCTGCGCCAGCTTCGCGATATCCGGGTCCCGCGCCAGCACCTCCAGCGTCGTCATGTCCTCGGCGATCAGCGCACGCGTCAGGCCCTGCTCGGATGGTTGCAGGTTCAGCGTGTCGAGCAAACCGCCGACCGAGCGCAGGTCGAGATCGGAATTGCGCCACTGCATCTGGCGGATCGGCTCGAAGCGGTGATTCTCGATCGCCTCGACCAGCTCCGCATCGAAAGGCGGGCAGCGCCCGCTGGTGCCGAAGGTGCCGTCGCGCAGATGGCGCCCGGCGCGCCCGGCGATCTGGCCGAACTCGGCCGGATTGAGCTTGCGGTAATGATGCCCGTCGAACTTCTTGTCCGCGGCGAAGGCGATGTGGTTGACGTCGAGATTGAGCCCCATGCCGATCGCATCGGTGGCGACGAGATAATCGACATCGCCGGACTGGTAGATCTCGACCTGGGCGTTGCGCGTCCGCGGCGAGAGCGCGCCCAGCACCACGGCCGCCCCGCCCTTCTGCCGTCGGATCAGCTCCGCGATCGCATAGACCTCCTCGACCGAGAAGGCGACGATGGCCGAGCGTGGCGCCAGCCTGGTGATCTTGCGGTCACCGGCGAAGGTGAGCTGCGACAGGCGCGGGCGCGTCACGACATTCACGCCCGGCATGAGCTGCTCGATCAGCGGGCGCATCGTCCCGGCACCGATCAGCATGGTCTCGGCCCGGCCACGCCGATTCAGCAGGCGGTCGGTGAAGACATGGCCACGGTCGAGGTCGGAGGCGAGCTGGATCTCGTCGATCGCCACGAAATCGACGGCGAGGTCGCGCGGCATCGCCTCGACCGTGCAGACCCAGAAGCGTGGCCGCTCCGGCTTGATCTTCTCCTCGCCGGTGACGAGGGCTACCGCCTCGGGGCCGACCTTGTCGACCACGCGCTGGTAGACCTCGCGCGCGAGCAGCCGCAGCGGCAGGCCGATCATCCCCGTGGGATGGGCGATCATGCGCTCGATGGCGAGATGGGTCTTGCCGGTATTGGTCGGGCCCAGCACGGCCGTGACGCCATTGGCGCGGGCAGCGGGCGGCAGCGAACGGAAAGGAAGCAAGGCGAAGGAGCCGATCTTCTCGCCCGCCCATGCGGGCGGGAGGGTGGACGGAGCTTATGCAGGTCTCAAACAGAAACCCGACAAGAACGAGTCTGGAACGAAGCAGGCCCGAATCGCTGACTCCGGCAGAATCGGGTTTTGTTCCCTTTTCGGAGTCCATCCCCAGGCGGCATGAGCCCTGTCGTCATCGCGCGCCCTCCCGAATGGCGTGGCAAGCGGCCCGAAGGCTGCCTGGCAAGAGTTCTATTTAAGCCTTTTCACCTCGGAAACGAGAGGCAAGGCAGATTTCGGGCCGGCGCTGGTGCTTCAATGATGAGCGTGGTCGCATTGTCCGTGATCGGCGAGTGCATCGATGATGGCGCAATCGCAGGCCGCGACGCCGCCCGAGCAGGTCGTCGCGATCCGCTCCAATTCCTTCTCAAGGGAGCGCAATTTCGCAATCTTGTCGCGGACTTCGTCGAGATGGGCGACCGAGATCGCGTGGGCCTCGTCGCAGGCCATGCCCGGCGTGTCGGAGAGCTTCAGCAGCGTGCGGATATTCTCGACCGCAAAGCCGAGATCGCGCGCATGCTTGATGAAGGCGAGACGCTCGGCATGGCGCCGGCCATAGCGGCGCTGGTTGCCCTCGGAGCGTTCCGGCGGCGGCAGCAGACCGACCTGCTCGTAATAACGGATGGTCTCGACCTTGACCCCGGTGCGATCGGCCAGTGCGCCGATCGGCATCACTCGTTCGAGCTTGTTGGTTAGAGTCATGCACCCTCCAAAGCTATAGCTTCTGGAGCTTTAGATAAGAAGAAACGTCCCAGGGGCAAGTGAGGAAACGCGGGGAACCCCTCTCCTGTAAGGAGAGGGGTAGGGGTGAGGTGTCGGCCCTTGGACCATTTGAGCGCTGGCCCAACCGCCGCTGCGGTCAGGCCACGGCTAAAGCATCCAACGGCCTACCCCTCACCCTGCCCTCCCTCCGGGCGAGGGTTCCTCGCGGGAACTGGAACAGCATTGCGTTTGACGGCGTGCTGCCTGGAATCAAGCCACGCCCATCGCCAAGAGGTCGTGGACATGGACGAGTCCGGCCGGGCGGTCTTCACCATCGACCACGATCAGCGCCGTGATCCGGCTGCGGTTGACCAGTTCCAGCGCCTCGACCGCCAGCGTGTTGAGGCCGATGCGGCGCGGATTCGCGGTCATGATGTCGCGCGCCCGGAGCGAGGCGCCGCCGCCCATCGCCATCTTGCGGCGCAGGTCGCCATCGGTGACGACACCGGCGAGCTTGCCGTCCAGGTCCATGACCACGGCGCAGCCGAAACCCTTGTCGGAGATCATCGCGATGACGTCCGGCAGCAGCGTATCGAGCCCGATCAGCGGCAACTCGGTGCCACGATGCATGATGCTATCGACGGTCTTGAGCTGCGCGCCGAGCTTGCCGCCGGGGTGGTAGACGAAGAAATCCTGCCGCGAGAAGCCCCGCGCCTCCAGCAGGGCCACCGCCAGCGCATCGCCGAGCGCCATCTGCATCGTCGTCGAGGTCGTCGGTGCGAGCCCGTTCGGACAGGCCTCCGTAGCCTTCGGCAGGACGAGCGCGATATCCGCCTCCTTGCCCAGCGTGCTCTCCGCATTGGCGGTGATCGCGATCAGCCCGACGCGGAAGCGGCGGGTATAGCCGACCAGCGCGGCAAGCTCGACCGCCTCACCCGACCAGGACAGCGCGATCACGACATCCTCGGGCTGGACCATGCCGAGATCGCCATGGCTCGCCTCGGCCGGATGGACGAAATGCGCGGGCGTGCCGGTCGAGGCCAGCGTCGCCGTGAGCTTGCGCCCGACATGGCCGGACTTGCCCATGCCCGAGACGATGACGCGCCCGCTCGAGCCCCGGATCATCGCCACGGCCTCGGCGAAAGGCCCGCCCAGCCCATTCGCCAGCGCGGCGTGGAGCGCATCGAGCCCGGCGCGTTCGGTGGCGATGGTGCGAAGGGCGGAATCGCGGATGTCTTCGGTCATGGCCGGCGCTGTAGCACGGCGCCCGCGGGTATTTCCACCGCCTGCCCACAGGCTCGCCCGGCGTTGACGGCTCCTTAACCCTGTTCGTTCTAACTCCATTAACCATGCGCGCCATCCGCGCGCCCCGCCTTCTGGAGCCCTGCGACGCCCGTGTCCGGCCGCGCGACGACCCTGCTTCTGTCCGGCACGGCCCTGGCCGGGCTCGCGCTCGCCTTTACGACGGCGCAGGCGCAGCAGATGCCGCTCAGCAATCTCAGGACGGGCACGCCCACCTATGTGGCGCAGCAGCCCGCGGCGCCCGAGCCGGCCCTCACGCCGGCGACGGCCGACCCCGACGCCATCCGCGATCCGGCCGGGCTGGTCCAGCGGCAGGGCTCGGCCGTCTCGGGACGGCAGCCGCCACGCGCCAGCCAGCCGATCCAGGCACCGGCATTGCGCGGCGTCACCCAGCGCCAGTTCCGCGCGCCGCCGCCCGCGGTCGCGGTCATGCCTCCGCCGCCCGCCCCATCCCCGCCGCCACGGCGGCGCGCTGCGGCCGAAGAGGATCCCTATGCCCCGCTCGGCATTCGGCTCGGCTCGATCACCTTGCGTCCTTCGGTCACCAATTCGGTCGGCTACGATACCAATCCGCAGCGGACCTCCGCGAGCGGCACCAAGGGCTCGGGCTTCAGCCGCCACGAGGGCGAGCTGGCGATCCAGTCCGACTGGAACGTCCATGAGCTCAAGGGCAAGATCAGCGGCGGCTATCTCGATTTCTTCCGCAACAAGGACGCCTCGCGCCCCGATGCCGACGGGAGTCTCGACCTGCGGCTCGATGCCACCCGCGACACCCGCATCCTGCTGGAATCGCGCCTCAAGCTCGACACGCAGCGACCCGGCTCGCCCGACCTGACGGCCAACGTCACCGGCCGCCCGCAGATCTTCCAATATGGCGGCTCGGCCGGCGTCACCCACGACATCAACCGGCTGCAACTGACGCTGCGCGGCTCGGTCGATCGCAGCGACTACGAGGATGCCCATCTGTCAAATGGCGCGATGCTGTCGCAGAAGGACCGCAACCTCACGCAATACGGCCTGCGCCTGCGCGCCGCTTACGAGGTCACGCCCGGCATCAAGCCCTTCGTCCAGGCCGAGATCGACCAGCGCGATTTCGACGAGAAAAGCGATTCCAGCGGCTACATGCGCTCCTCGAAGGGGATCACGGGCCGTGTCGGCTCGACCTTCGAGATCAGCCGGCAGCTCACGGGCGAGATTTCCGGCGGCTATCAGGACCGCAACTACGACGATACGCGCCTGAAGAACCTGCGCGGCTTCGTCGGCGACGCCTCGATCCTGTGGTCGCCGACGCCGCTGACCACGGTGACTTTGCGCGGCACCGCCGAACTCGGCGACACCACGATCGCCGGCTCGTCGGGCACCACGGTGCGGCGCGCAACGCTGGAAGTGGCCCATGCGCTGCGCCGCAATCTTACCCTCACGGGCTTCACCAATTTCAGCCGCACCGAATATGACGGCCAGGGCCTGCGCGAGGACTTCATGAATGTCGGCGCGCGGCTCGAATACAAGCTGACGCGCACCTTCGCCATCCGCGCGAGCTTCACCCATGAGCGCCTCAACTCGACGGCGCAGGGTTCCGATTACACCGCGAATGTCGCGCAGGTGGGCTTGAGGGTGCAGTTCTAGGGGAGAACCGCCACGCGGGCCCCCTCTCCTGTAAGGAGAGGGGCAGGGGTGAGGTGTAGGTCCTTGGACCAGTGTCTGCATCTTCGCGGTTGCGCAGCGACCGCCTCACAGTAAATGCGGTGAGCGGCCTACCCCTCACCCTGCCCTCTCCCTATGGAGAGGGTTCCCCGCGCCCCTCACTCCATCCCTTCAAGCTCGCTGATCATGCCCTCGATCATCTTGAGGCCGATCTGCCAGAAGCCCGGGTCCTTCGCGTCGAGGCCGAAGGGCGCCAGCAGCTCCGCATAGGGCTTGCTGCCGCCGGCCGAGAGCAGCGCGAAATAGCGCTCCTGGAAGCCCTCCGCGGCGTTCTGGTAGACGCCGTAGAGCGAATTCACCAGGCAGTCCCCGAAGGCATAGGCGTAAACGTAGAAGGGCGAATGGATGAAGTGCGGGATGTAGCACCAATAGGGCTCGTATCCGCTCGACAACCGGATCGCCGGACCGAGGCTCTCCGCCTGCACGCTCATCCAGATCTCGCAGAGCGCCTCCGGCGTCAGTTCGCCCTCGCGGCGCGCTTCATGGACCTTGCGCTCGAAGGTGTAGAAGGCGATCTGGCGCACGACCGTGTTGATCATGTCCTCGACCTTGGCCGCCAGCATCGCCTTGCGCTGCTTCGGATTGGTGGTCGAGTCGAGCAGCTTGCGGAAGGTCAGCATCTCCCCGAAGACGCTCGCCGTTTCCGCCAGCGTCAGCGGCGTCGGCGCCATCAAGGCCCCGTTCGGCGCGGCCAGCACCTGATGCACGCCATGGCCGAGCTCATGCGCAAGCGTCATCACGTCGCGCGGCTTGCCCTGGTAGTTCAGCAGCACATACGGATGTGCGGACGGCACGGTCGGATGCGCGAAGGCGCCGGGCGCCTTGCCGGGGCGCGGCGGCGCGTCGATCCAGCGCTCGTCGAAGAAGCGCTTCGCGATAGCCGCCATCTCCGGCGAGAAGGCGCCATAGGCCGACAGCACGGTCTCGCGCGCCTCGGTCCAGGGAATCGTACGCTGCTCGACCTGCGGCAGCGGCGCGTTGCGGTCCCAGAAATCCAGCTCCTCCCGGCCGAACCACTTCGCCTTCAGGCGATAGTAGCGGTGCGACAGGCGTGGATAGGCTTCGCGCACCGCTGCGACCAGCGCATCGACCACCTCGCGCTCGACCCGATTGGCGAGATGGCGGGAATCCGCGACATCCTCGAATTTCCGCCAGCGGTCGGAGATTTCCTTGTCCTTGGCCAGCGTGTTGGTGATCAGCGCGAAGATGCGGAGCTCCTTGCGGAACACCGTGCTCAGCGCCTCCGCCGCCTTGCGCCTGATCTCGCCGTCGCTGTCCTGCAGCTTGTTGAGCGTGAGCTCAAGCGTCAGCTCCGTGCCGTCGACGATGAAGCGCAGCGAGGCGATGGTCTCGTCGAAGAGGCGGTTCCACGCGGCAGCGCCGGTGATCGACTTCTCGTGGAACAAGGCCTCGATCCGGTCGTCGAGCTGATGCGGCTTGTCCTTGGCGAGATCGTCGAGCCAGGGCTTCCAATGCGAGAGCGGCGCCTGGCTCGCGACCTTCGCCAGCAATTCGGGCTCGATCCGATTCAGCTCCAGCTCGAAGAACAGCAGTTCGGTGATCGCGGCGTTCAGCTTGTCCTGCGTATCGCCATAGAACTTGGCGCGCTGCGGATCGGTGGTGTCGCCGGAATAGACGAGGCCGGCATAGGCGCCGATCCGGCCGAGCCGATCGCTCAAGCCCTCATAGCTCTTGACCGCTGCCGCCAGCGTCTCGCTGCCATCAGGCGCGGCGGCGAGATCGGCGAGCTTGCCGCGATAGCGCTCGGCCAAGGCCTGCGCCTCGGCGAGGCCGCGCTCCAGATCGCTCTTGAACTCCGGCGATTCGATGCCGGGATAAAGATGGCTCAGGTCCCATTCCGGCAGGTCTCCGGTCCCCTGCGCCGGCTTCGCCGCCCCCGCTTTTGTGGCGGAACGCAGGACGGTGTCATGAAAACCCATTCGCTCGATACCTCGCGCTGAAACGTGCCCTTCCATAATGGCTGTGCAGCCGCTTGGCCACGCCGGATCACGCTTCCGCGGTCATTGCGAGCGCAGCGACGACGAAGCCACCCGTCATGCAACAGGCGCTTGCCGCCGGCTCCGGCTTAAACCCCGCTTAACCCTTCTGGCCGACCATGCCCCAGAACGGAACAGGTGATTCCGCCTGCAGCCAAGATTTCTTTCATGCTGCACGGGCTTTCGAGGTGCCATGACCGATACCGTCCTCATCGTCGATGACGATCCCGTCCAGCGCCGCCTGCTCGACGCGATGCTCAAGCGCTTCGGCTACGACGTGCTGAGCGCCGAGAACGGCGAGGCGGCTCTTGCTCTGCTCGGCGTGCCGGAGGGCGAGCGCTTCAGCGCCATCGTGCTCGACCTCAACATGCCCGGTGTCGACGGCATGGGCGTGCTGGCGGCTTTGCGCGAACGCGGCATCGAAATCCCCGTCATCGTCCAGACCGCCAACGGCTCGATCGAGACCGTCGTCTCCGCCATGCGGGCCGGCGCCGTCGATTTCGTGGTCAAGCCCGTCGGCGCCGAGCGCCTGCAGGTCTCGCTGCGCAATGCGCTGAAGCTCGGCGCGCTCGAACATGAATTGCGCCATATCAAGCGCCGCGCCTCGAACACGCTGGGCTTCCGCGACCTCGCGACCAAGAGCCCGGACATGGCCCGCGTCGTCCGCCTGGCCGAGCGGGCGGCCAAGTCGAACATCCCGATCCTTATCGAAGGCGAATCCGGCGTCGGCAAGGAGGTGCTGGCGCGGGCGATCCAGGGCTCCAGCGACCGCAAGGGCAAGCCCTTCGTCACTGTGAACTGCGGTGCGATCCCGCACAATCTCGTCGAATCCATCCTGTTCGGCCACGAGAAGGGCGCCTTTACCGGCGCGACCGAGCGCCATCTCGGCAAGTTCGTCGAGGCCAATGGCGGCACGCTCTTCCTCGACGAGGTCGGCGAATTGCCGCTCGATGCGCAGGTCAAATTGCTCCGCGCCATCCAGGAGGGCGAGGTCGACCCGGTCGGCGGCAAGAAATCGGTACGCGTCGACATCCGCCTGATCTCGGCCACCAACAAGAGCCTGCTCGACCAGGTGAAGCGCGGCGAGTTCCGCGAGGACCTGTATTACCGCCTCAACGTCTTCCCGATCACGCTGCCGCCCTTGCGCCAGCGCCGCGAGGACATCGCCGATCTCGCGCGCGGATTCCTCGCCCGCTTCGCCGCCGAGGAGGGCCGCAAGCTCTCGGGGCTCACAGCCGAAGCCGCCGCGCTGATCACCGGCTATGACTGGCCGGGCAATGTCCGCCAGCTCGAGAACGCGGTGTTCCGCGCCGTGGTCCTCGCCGATGGCCCCGAGCTCGACGTCACCGAATTCCCGCAGATCGCCGCGCAGATGGACGGCTACGAGGTGCGGATTCCGCCGGCCCCTGCCCCGCTCGCCCGCTCCGAGACACATGGCGAGCCGCCGCCGCGCATCATCCAGATGCCGGTGCGCGATCCCAACGCGCTCGACCTCGTCGCCGGCTCCGACATGCGCAAGCTCGACGAGCTCGAACGCGAGATCATCACCTTCGCGCTCGCGCATTACCGCGGCCACATGTCCGAGGTCTCGCGCAAGCTCGGCATCGGCCGCTCGACGCTCTACCGCAAGCTCAAGGATTACGGGCTGATCGAGAGCGAAACGAACGGCGACGAAACCGACGCGGCATGAGCTGCAACTAACCGAATGCGGTGGTCTGTTGCACCGCCGCATCTTGTCTCAACCAGCCGAGTCACGCAGGAATGGCGGGGTTCGGCAGCAATCGGGATAGCGACCATGCGTCCTCGCCATTGGGCGAAACTGACCTCGGCATCCGCCTTGGCCATCATCCTGGGATGCCTCCCGCTCCGCGCCGAGACCCCTCTCAATACCGATGCGACGCTGGGCATTCCGCTGCCGGAGCAGCCCGAGCTCAAGCTGTCCGACGCTGCGCCGCCGGCCGCCCCTGCCCAGACCGCAGCCGCGCCGGAACATTCCGCCGATGCGGAGATCGTCACCGGCACGGTCACCCCCGGCAACCGGCCGCTGGACCCGGCGAAGCAGGACGCAGCCGCTCCCCTCGACAGGGACGAAGAGGCGGTCACGCTCGACATCCCCACTCTCGAAATGCCGCCGGCCGACCCGGCCCTGACGCCCGTCGTCAAACCGCCGGAACCGGCCGAGGCTGCCCCGCAGGCCGGGCCGCTGCGCACCGTCGAGCCGCTGGTGCCGCTGCCGGACGTGCCGAAGGTCGTCATCGCGCTGCCGCCGGGCTCCGAATTCTCCGCCGCGATCATCGCCGCCCTGCCGGAGGCGCTGGCTGTGCGCCGCCTCGGCGAGCGCGAGCGCAACGAGATCATCGCCGCCTATCAGGCCAATGAGAACCGGCCCTTCTGGGTCGGCTCGAAGGGCTGGAACGAGGCCGGCAAGCGCATCGCGACGCAGCTCGGCCGCGCCGGCGAGGACGGCCTGCGCCCGAACGACTATGCGCTGCCCGTCTTCGAGGCGAGCGACAAGGCCAGGCTCGCCGAGGCCGATATCCGCCTTTCGGCCATCGCCGTGCTCTATGCCCGCGACGCCCGCGGCGGCCGCCTCAACCCGCGCCAGCTCTCCAAGCTGATCACGCCGACGCTCTACCTGCCCTCCGCGACCGAGGTGCTCTCGGAGATGGCCGGTGCGCCTGACGCCGGCGCCGTGCTCGCCGCCTACAACCCGCCGCATGAGGGCTATCGCCGCCTCAAGGCCAAGCTCGCGGAGATGCGCGAGCATCTCGACGACACCCCGCTGGTCCGCATCCCCGCCGGCCCCCCGCTCAAGCTCGGCATGCGCGACGAGCGCGTCCCGCTGGTGCGCGCCCGCCTCGGCCTCGGGCCCAGCGAGGAGCCGGTCTTCGACCGCTCGACCGCGCTGGCTCTGGCCGATTTCCAGAAGAAGGCAGGCCTCCCCGCCAACGGCATCCTCAGCGAGCGGACACTGGCCGCGCTCGGCAAGCCGGCAACCGCCCGCGGCGAGGAAGACATCATCGCCCAGATGGAGCGCTGGCGCTGGCTGCCGCCCGATCTCGGCACCGACCACATCATCGCCAATATCCCGGAGATGCGCGTGCGCGTCATCCGCTCCGGCAAGGTCGTGCACGAGACGCGTGCCATCATCGGCAAGCCGGACTCGGCGACGCCCATCTTCTCGCACAAGATGGACCACGTCATCGTCAACCCGTCCTGGTACGTGCCGCCTTCGATCCTGAAGAAGGAATTCCTGCCCGGCCTCGCCGCCGATCCGGAATATGCCGCCAAGCGCGGCTATGTCGTGACCCGCACCAAGGGCGGCGGCATCTCGGTGCGCCAGCCGCCGGGCGAGCGCAACGCCCTCGGCTGGATCAAGTTCATGTTCCCGAACGAGCATGCGGTCTATCTGCACGATACGCCGAATCGCCGCCTCTTCGCCGGCGAGCGCCGCGCGCTCAGCCATGGCTGCGTCCGCGTCGAGAACCCCTTCGCGCTGGCCGACCAGGTGCTCGGCCCGGAATGGTCGCATGAGCGGCTGAAGCGCCTGATCGGACAGGGCGAGCGCCGCATCAACCTGCCGCAGCCCCTGCCGATCCACCTCGTCTACAACACCATCGTCGTCGGCGAGGACGGCCAGATCACCCGCTTCGACGACGTCTACGGCTTCCATCGGCTGGTTCGGCAGGCGCTGGAGCAGCAGGGCGGTTGAGCCCCCTTGGCGAGGGTGCCCTCACCTATGGGCACCTTTTCGCCATGATCCCACTTTAGCCACGTTCCGCAGGAATTTCTTGGCGTGGCGATTGCCGGCTCGCTAACGAGACGTTAACGCTTCTCCGCAACTGTTCGTTCACGTTTATCGCACCGCTTCGGCGGGGGCACCGAGACGGGTCAGACAGATTGGGCAGGATCACCGCCACGCTTGCAGGATGCGCGCCGTCCGGCACGAAGCCGACCGCGCGACAGGCGCTGGTGCTCGGCCTTGCCCTGGTCGCATCCCTGGTCGGCATCCGCGGCACACAGGACGCCGCCGCCAATGGCGACACCCGCACCATCACGATCCGGCATATGCACACGAAGGAAGAGACGACCGTCACCTTCAAGCGTGACGGCCGCTATGATTCGGCTGCGCTGGAAAAGTTGAACTGGGCCCTGCGCGACTGGCGCACCGACGAGCCGACCCGCATGGACCCGCGGCTCTTCGACGTGATCTGGGAGGTCCAGCGCCAGCTCGGCTCCGATCAGCCCTTCCACGTCGTCTCCTCCTATCGCGCGCCCGGCACCAACGCGATGCTGCGCCGCCGCTCGCGCGCCGTCGCCAAGCACAGCCAACACATGCTCGGCAAGGCGATGGATTTCTACCTGCCCGACGTGCCGACCGCCCGCATCCGCGAGATCGGCATGCGGCTCCAGCGCGGCGGCGTCGGCTTCTACCCGAACGCACACACCCCCTTCGTCCATCTCGATGTCGGCTCTGTCCGCTCCTGGCCGCGCATGACACGCGATCAGCTCGTGCGGCTATTCCCGGACCAGAAGACCGTTCATATCCCCGCCGACGGCCAGCCGCTCGCCGGCTACGAGCTCGCCCGTGCCGAGATCCTCTCGGGCGGCGGCTCGGTCGGTGGCTATGCCGTGGCCGATGCGGATGAGGGCGCCGTCGCCTCCTCCGGCCGCAAGAGCCTGTGGGCGACGCTGTTCGGCGGCGACGACGAGGAGGCCGATGCCCGGCCGACGGCACGGCGCGGCAGCCCGCGCCAGCAGCCGACCGTCATGGCCTATGCGGCACCCAATGCCGGCTATACCGGCAGCAACGGCAACGACGACGGCCGCGTCCTGGTCCAGCCTATCCAGGAATCCAGCACCAGCGCCATCACCCGCGAGCGCTCGCGGCGCCTCGCGCCGCAACCGGCCGCCGAGGAAGCGCCCGCCCCGGCACCTGCCGTGGCCGCCCCGGCGCCCGTGACTCCGCCCCCGCAGATCGCGCGCGACACCCGCCCGCTGCTCGTCGACGTGCCCTTGCCGCTGGCGCGGCCGCGCGGCCTGTCTGTGCCGGCGGAGGACGGCGCACCGGTCCAGGTTGCCGCCTTGCCATCGGCCGGCGGCGCACTCGCCTTCGCGCCGCAGCCCGATCAGAAACTCGTCCTCGCCTCGCTGCCGCCGCGCCGCCCCGGCGAGGTCGCGAGCCCCAGCGAGATCGTCGTTGCCGGCCAGCCGACCCGTGCACCGCTGCCGCCGATCCGGCCGACCGCGCTCGCCGACGCCGCCATCGCCTCGCTGCGCGGCACCGGCGCGGCCGAGGCCCCGCTCTCCCAGGCCTCGGAAGGTCGCCTCGTCACCGCCTCGCTGCCACCGGTGCGGCCGCGCGAGGGCGGCGTCAGCTTCGCGACGGCGACCCAGCGCTCCGTTCCGGTCCCGGAAGAGCCGGAGGACACCGCCGAAATGGATCGCGGCGGCCTGAACTCCCTCTTCGCGGCCGTCTCGCGCACCGGCGGCACGCCGGGCAAGCCGGTGAACGTCGCAACGGCCCGCAGCAAGGCCGCCGGCCCGTCAGGCGCGCCGATCGCCGGCCCGAGCCCGGCAGCGGCGCTGGGCTTCAGCCATGCCGACCCGGTCGACGCCAAGCCCGGCACCTTCACCGGCCCGGCCGTCCGGCCGCTGCCGACGAATTTCGTCCAGAACTGAGTCCTGAAGAGCGCGTCGCGCTTAGGCTCGACCCGAGCATCTCGGAAACCGGTAGCTCTCGTCCTGAGATTCTCGGGTCTCCGCTACGCTTCGCCCGAGAATGACGGGCAATCCGCTATTCCCGGTCGATCGGCCAGGCCTTGAACACGTCGAGTGCCTCGCAGGCCCGCGCCTGCTCGGCCAAGGCCGGCCAGCGCTCCTCCGGCGCGAATTCCGGTACCACGAAGCGGCAGAAGCCCCAGGCGATGGCGGCCGCGATATCGCTCGGCAGCAATTCCGGTCCGGCCGTCAACTCGCCCTCCTTCGCGGCTGTGTCGAGCAGGTCGAGCGCGACGTGGAGCTGGGTGACGATGCGTTCCTGCCAGGGCGCGTAGCGCTGCGCTTCCGGGCGCTTGCGCTCGTATTCGATCGAGACCGCCTTGTCGGCAGCAACGATGCCGATCCCGGTCAGGGCCAGGTCGCGCCGCCGCGCCACGCCTTCGAGCGGGCGCAGCGAACGTCCCGCGACATCCTCGAAATGCTGGATGATGAGCAGGGATTCGCTGATGGCGATGCCGTCGTCCGTGACCAGCGTCGGCGCCTTGATCAGTGGGTTGATCGCCCGGAATTCATCCATATGCCGGAACACCGAGACCGAGCGATGCTCGAACGGCACCTCCAGCAAGGTCCCCGTGATCGCCGCGCGGCGGACATAGGGGCTATCCAGCATTCCGACGAGCAGCATCGCGACCTCCGTTTCAACCCGGCACGAGAGTGCCGAAACCCGGCCGCAAAGCCACGCGAATTCCCGTGATGCGCGGGATCACGCCGCTTGATGCGCGGGGTTCGCGACAGGCGTGAGCTGGCCGCTCAAAGGCTCGTCGAGCCTCAAGCCGCGCTGATGCGCCTCCATCTGGCAGGGGTCCCAATAGGGCGTGCCGCCGAAACGCTCGACCAGCAGGTCGATCAGCACCCTGACTTTGCCGGGCACATAGGCGCCGGGTGGGCGAACGACATAGAGCGCGCGCGTCGGCATGGGATAATCCAGCAGGATCGGCTCGACCGCGCCGGAGCGGATCGCATCCGATGCGATGAACGTCGGCAGCACCGTCAGCCCCAGCCCCGCCACGGCCCAGGACAGCAGCGTGTCGCCGCTGTCGGAATGCATCCGGCCGGGGGGCCGCACCGTGATCCAGCGTTTGCCCGAGCGGAACACCCAGTCCTGGTCGTTCGTGCCGCTATACAGCAGGCAATCATGATCGTTGAGATCGGCGGGAATGGCCGGGCGTCCGCGCCGTTCGAAATAGGCCGGGCTGCCGACGACGGTGGCATGGACCGGCGCGATCTTCCGGGCGATCAGGCTGGAATCCTTGAGCGAGCCGATCCGGATCGCGGCATCGAAGCGATCGCCGATCAGGTCGACATAGCGGTCGCTGGCCTGCACATCGATTTCGAGCCGCGGATACATCTGCGCGAGTTCGCCGAGCAATGGCGCGACATGCCGGTTGCCGAAGGTCATCGGCATCGCCAGCCGCAGCCGCCCGGCGACGCCGCCGGCGCGCTGCGCCACCGCCTCGCGCGCCTCCTCAAGCTCGGCCAGGATGCGCTCGCTGCGCGCCTTGAACTCGAGCCCCGCCTCGGTCGCGGCGACACCGCGCGTCGTCCGGCTGAGCAGGCGCGTGCCGAGTTCCTCCTCAAGCCGGCTCACCCGCCGGCTGACGATCGATTTCGCCAGCCCCAGCGTCTGCGCCGCCCGACCGAAACCGCCGGCCTCGACCACGGCGATAAAGCTTCGGATATCGTCGAGCTCCGCCATCGGCGTTCCTCCCGCAGCAACAGTCTGGTTCTGATTATGAGGGTTCTGATGCGCGAAGTGAACCGCTACCTCTCCCTCATCAAAGTTCAACCCTGCTTTCGCCGGCAGGACATCCGGAACCGGGCCTCGAGAAGCGAGCCCGCCCGGTCGATCTGCCGGGCGACCCGCATCCAAGGACGAGGAAGTCATGCTCGACAAGCTCAAGAAGCGTCGCACGCAATACGCGCTCGGCAAGACGCTGCCGGTTTCAGAGGCTCAGGTGGATGGCCTCATCCGCGAAGCGATCCGCCTGTCGCCCTCCAGCTTCAATTCGCAGAGCTCCCGGGCGGTCATCCTGTTCGGGAAAGAGAGCGACAAGTTCTGGAACATCACCAAGGAGGCGCTTCGCGCGGTGGTTCCTGCCGCCGATTTCGAGGGCACCAGCAAGAAGATCGACAGCTTCGCAAGCGGCGCCGGGACAGTGCTGTTCTACGAGGATCAGGAGCCGGTGCAGGCGCTCCAGACCAATTTCCCGCTATACGCGCACAATTTCCCGATCTGGTCCGAGCATTCGACCGGAATGGCGCAGCTGGCGGTGTGGACTGCGCTGGCCGATGCCGGCATCGGCGCCAGCCTCCAGCACTATCATCCGCTCGTCGACGCGGACGTCGCCAAGACCTGGAACATTCCGGCGTCCTGGAAGCTGACCGCCCAGATGCCCTTCGGTTCCAACGAGGCCGGCTTCGCGGAGAAGACCTTCATCGACGATGCAGTCCGCTTCCGCACCCACGCCTGACGGCGATCACGAAGCGCTCGGCAACCGGCTTCCGAGCCAACGCGATTGCCCGAGCCGCATGCCTGAAAAGCGAAACGCCGCCGGGGAATTCTCCGGCGGCGTTTCGGCATGTGATATCGAATCTCAGGCCGTCTCGCCGACCGCCTGGAGGTACAGGTCGAGGATCGCTTCCTCTTCCTTGCGCTCGTCGAGATCGCGCTTGCGCAGCGCCACGACCTTGCGCAGCACCTTGACGTCGTAGCCGTTGCCCTTGGCCTCGGCATAGACCTCCTTGATGTCGTCGGCGATCGTCTTCTTCTCTTCCTCGAGCCGCTCGATGCGCTCGACGATGCTCTTGAGCTGGTCGCCAGCAACCGGATCGTCCATCTGATAACCTTCCCGGATACGAAATTGGCCGGCAGCGTTCGCCCGGATCGGGCCTGCCCGTCAAGACAGAACTGGCCGATGCCCCGTCGCCCATCAACAGTCCTGATGCCGCATATCGAGTTCACGGCCGAAGGCTGGCCGCGCTTATCACAAAAAGTATGACTAGATCGCCAGACGGCAGATGACGCCGCTCCCAAGCCACCCTACAACGATGATAAGGAGAGCGCCGCATAGCGGCCGAGACCAGGGGAGCCGCGCGGCGTGCCGCAATCCAAAACCGCCATCGCAGCCATGCGCGCGACCGCCCGCGCGATCTTCGACGCCGCCGTCGCCCGCGCCCATCCCGCCGGCTGCCTGCCCCAGCATTTGCCCGCAACGCCCACCAACGGACGCCTGATCCTGCTTGCCGCCGGCAAGGCCGCCGGCAGCATGACCGCGCTGGCCGAGGCGCATTTTCTCGACCAGGGTTTTCCGCCCGAGCGCCTGCTCGGCCATGCCGTCGCCCGGCACGGCTATACGGCGCCGACCCGGCACATCCCGATGGTCGCGGCCGGCCACCCCGTTCCCGACCAGGGCAGCATCGACAGCGCCGGGCGGGCGCTGTCGCTCGCGACCTCCGCCACAGCGGACGATCTGGTTCTCGTCCTGCTTTCCGGCGGCGGCTCGGCCAATTGGGTCGCGCCGGCCGGCGGGCTCGCACTCGCCGAAAAGCAGGCGGTCAACAAGGCGCTACTGCGCTCCGGTGCGCCGATCGGCGAGATGAACATTGTCCGCAAGCGACTGTCGCGGATCAAGGGCGGCCGGCTCGCGCTCGCCGCCGCTCCCGCACGCCTGCTGACGCTCGCGATCTCCGACGTGCCCGGCGACGAGCCGACCGCGATCGCGTCGGGCCCGACGGTCGCCGACCCCAGCACGACGGCAGAGGCCCGCGCTATCGTCGCCCGCTACGGGCTCGACCTGCCGCCTGCGGCCCGCGTCCTGCTCGACGACCCGGCGACCGAGACGCCCAAACCGGGCCACCCCGCCTTCGCCAACAGCGATTTCCGCATCATCGCCCGTCCCGCCGACGCGCTGGCGGCGGCCCGCGCGGCCGCGGAAGCCGCAGGCTATGCCGTGCACGACCTCGGCGCCGATCTCGAAGGCGAGGCCCGCGATGTCGCGGCCGCCCATGCCGAACTCGCCCGGCGCCTGAAACGCGAGGGCAAGCGCGCCGCGATCCTCTCCGGCGGCGAGCTCACCGTGACCCTGCGCGGCTCCGGCCGCGGCGGCCCCAACCAGGAATATGCGCTGGCGCTCGCCATCGCGCTCGCCGGCGAACCCGGCATCGTCGCGCTCTCCGGCGATACCGACGGCACCGATGGCGGCGGCGGCGAAGCCACCGATCCGGCCGGCGCTCTGGTCGATCCCCAGACTTTGACCCGCGCCGCCGAGATCGGCCTTGATCCCGCCCGATCCCTCGCCGACAACGATTCGACCGGCTTCTTCGAAGCGCTCGGCGATTTGCTGCAGCCGGGACCGACGCTGACCAATGTCAACGACTGCCGTGTGATCCTGATCGAACCGTGAGAATGCCGGGCTCTCCTCGAACGGTCCTCCCCCTCGCCTTCTGCGCGGCCGCCTTCCTTGGAAGCGTGGCGCCCGCGAAGGCGGATTTGCGCATGTGCAACACCACCTCGAGCCGCATCGGCGTCGCGATCGGCTACCGCGACGCGCAGGGCTGGATCACCGAGGGTTGGTGGAACATCAGCCCGCGCGGCTGCGAGACGCTGCTGCGCGGCACGCTGGCGGCGCGCTTCTATTACGTTCACGCCGTCGATTACGACAAGGGCGGCGAATGGACCGGAAAATCGGTCATGTGCGTGCGCAACAAGGAATTCACGATTCGTGGCATCGAGGACTGCCTGGCCCGCGGCTATGACCGCGCCGGCTTCTTCGAGGTCGATACGGGCGAGCAGAAGAGCTGGACGATCCAATTGACGGATACGGCCGGAGGCGGCGCTCCGCGGCCTTGATCGGCTTATGCCGGACGACGGTCTCGGCTTAAGCTGGACAAGCGACGCCGGGGCGGCCGGCGCTGCGGGCAAGAACCGGAAGCGAGACCCCGGCACCGGGCCAAGCTCGCTCCACACTGGACGAAAGGATGCGGCCGAAGCCGGGTTGGCTTGCGGATCGCGGGGGAAGAACGATGAAGCGCGAACGCCGGATCAAGATCATCGCCACGCTGGGGCCCGCCTCCGCGACCGAGGAGATGTGCGCGAAGCTGTTCGAGGCCGGCGTCGACGTCTTCCGCATCAACATGAGCCATACCCAACGCGAGACGCTGAGCGAGAAGGTCGCGATGCTGCGCGGGCTGGAGGGCAAGTTCCGTCGTCCGGTCGGCATCCTCGCCGACCTGCAGGGCCCGAAGTTGCGCGTCGGCCAGTTCGGTGGCGATGGCGGCGCCATCCTGCAAAATGGCGCACGCTTCACGCTCGATTCCGATCCCGCGCCGGGCGATGCCAAGCGCGTCCACCTGCCCCATCCCGAGATCCTGAGCGCGCTCGAGCCCGGCCACCACCTCATCCTCGACGACGGCAAGCTGCGCCTCGTGGTCGAGAAGGCCTCGGAGAAGCAGGCGGTCACGAAGGTGCTGGTTGGTGGACGCCTCTCCTCGCGCAAGGGCGTGAGCCTGCCCGACACCACGATCGCCGTCTCCGCCATGACCGAGAAGGACCGCGCCGATGCCGAAGTCGCGGCCGAGGTCGGCGTCGACTGGATCGCGCTCTCCTTCGTGCAGCGGCCCGAGGACATGGCGGAGCTGCGCAAGATCGTGCGCGGCCGGGCGCTCGCGCTCGCCAAGATCGAGAAGCCGCAGGCGGTGCTGCGCATGGAGGAGATCATCGACGCCTCCGATGCGATCATGGTCGCGCGCGGCGATCTCGGCGTCGAGATGCCGCTGGAGAAGGTGCCGGGCACCCAGAAGCGCCTGACCCGCATGGCCCGCCTCAAGGGCAAGCCCGTCGTCGTCGCGACCCAGATGCTGGAAAGCATGATCACCAGCCCGGTGCCGACCCGCGCCGAGGTCTCCGACGTCGCCACCGCCGTCTTCGAGGGCGCGGATGCCGTGATGCTCTCCGCCGAGAGCGCCGCCGGCCAGTACCCGGTCGAGGCGGTGGCTATGATGAACCGCATCGCCGAGGAGGTCGAGAACGACGCGGTCTACCGCTCGATCCTCGAATCGCAGCGCAACGAGCCCGAGGCCACCGGTGCCGACGCTATCGCCAAGGCCGCCCACGAGATCTCCGAGACCCTGAACCTCAAGGCGATCTGCGCCTGGACCTCCTCGGGCTCGACCGCCTTCCGCATCGCACGCGAGCGCCCGAACTCGACGGTGATCGCGCTGACCCCGAACCGCGCCACGGCCCGCCGCCTGACGCTGGTCTGGGGCGTGCACGCGATCGTCACCAAGGATGCCAGCGACGCCGACGACATGGCCTTCCGCGCCTGCAAATTCGCCGTGCGCGAGCATTACGCCAAGATCGGCGATCGCGTCATCGTGGTCGCCGGCGTGCCCTTCGGCACGCCCGGCGCGACCAACATGGTCCGCATCGCCTTCATCGCCCAGGAGCATGTCGAGAAGGCGTGATTTATGGAACTGCGAGGCTCCCTCCGGCCCTGAACAACAACACCGTCATTCCGGCCAAGCCGCATAGCGGCGCAGATCCGGAATCCATCTTAGAACGCTTCGCTTTATGATGGATTCCGGGTCAAGCCCGGAATGACGCGTGTTTCCCAATGAGATAAGGCAGCGTCGCCTGCGCCTCACGCGTCGCGGCCGTCGACCTCGGTCTTCAGCGAATCGACGGCCTTCTTCACCGCGTCGAACTGCGGATAGATCTCCAGCGCCTTGCGGAAGGCGGTCATCGCGGCCTTGTCGTCGCCCTGCTGGCGCAGGATCATGCCGAGCCCCATCATCGCGCCGTAATGGCGCGGTTCGCGCTTCAAGGTCTCGCCGATATCGAGCATCGAGCGGATCGAATCGCCCATCAGGTAGAGCGCGTTGGCGCGCTGGTTCCAGGCCTCCGCCCAGTCCGGCTGCAGGCTGATGACGCGGTCGAGCAATTCGATCGCGAGCTCGTTCTGCTTGTCCTTCAGCGCCTGCTGGGCGCGGGTCATCAGCAGGTCCGCCGTATCGGAGCCGGACCGGGCCCAGCGCCGCTGGATCAAGCGCGCGACGCCCTCGGCCTCTTCCTGCGTGGTGGCATCGTGCAGGCGCTGGAACAGCCGCTCCAGCGTCGCCGCCGGGCTGCGCTGCGGCGCGCTGGGCGTGACCGGATTGTCCGCCTTGTCATCGGGCAGGACGGTGCCGGGCCGCGACGGCGGCGTGGGCTGGGCCTCGGCCGCGCCGATGACAGCCGGGCCGGCGGAAACCAGCAGCAGCAGCGCGAAGACGGCGGACGCGATGCGGAAACGGATCATGCGCGCAACTCTAGCCGGCATCGCCGCCCCGTCAAATCACAGCCGGGCGAGCGCGCAACGCAAAGAGCGGGCACGCCATCGGCGCCCCGCTCCTTAAAATCCCAACCGAGGCAACCGCGCGGCGAAAGCCGCGCGACGTCTCAGCCCTGACGCGCCTTGAAGCGCTTCTGGACCTTGTTGATGATGTAGACGCGGCCCTTGCGGCGCACGAGCTGGTTGTCGCGATGACGCGCGCGCAGCGACTTCAGCGAATTACGGATCTTCATCGTCTCAACTCCATCGGCCCGCCCTTACGAGATGGGCCGGTCAAAAACCTTCAGCCTGCGACGCGAACCTCAACGGTTCTCACCGCCCATGCAATGGTGCGACTGATGCGATGCCGGCTGTATACGGATTTTTCCGTGGATCGCAAGTGCGATCGCGCGCCGGCGGGCACGAAATCCGCTTTTGCCACAATGGAACCGAAGCGACAGAATGGCGTTTGGACACTCGCTCACTCGGAGGACCACCATGCGCCTGCCCCTTCTCGTCTCGACCTTCGCCGTCACGCTGCTTCTCGGCGCCTGCGGCAACACCGTTGAACAGCGCATCGGCGGCGCAGCGGTCGGTGCCGGCACCGGCGCAGTGGTGGCCGGCCCCGTCGGCGCCGTCGTGGGCGGAGCGGCCGGCGCCGTCTCCGGGCCCTCGGTGGTGCGCGCGACCAGAAACGCGACGCGCTGATCACATTCGCTTCTGTATTGCAGGCGGGCGCCTCGCGCGCTCGCCTCTCCCAACGCGGCTTGAAAACGTCGAGGCCGATCAGGCCGCGATCGAGCGGCCCCACGACCCCAAATCCGTCGCGGCGGGGGTATGCAAGCCGGCTCGCCGCCGATCACAACAATTCGATGACTTCGCGATTTTGAGGGTTGCCAAGACGAAACGGACCGGCTATCTCCCCCGTCATCAGGCCGGACGCAACGCGTCATGACGCTCTGAGACGCGCCCGTAGCTCAGCTGGATAGAGCATCAGACTACGAATCTGAGGGTCAGAGGTTCGAATCCTTTCGGGCGCGCCATTTTCTCAAAAAATGCCATAGCTTAGAGCTTGACCATAGTCGGCTCGCCGGTTCCGTGCGGCGTTGCTGTCCACATGCTGTCCACCGAAGCCTCCGTTAGATCCGCGCGCTCGTGGGCGACGCGCGGTGTATGCCTCACGCATTTTTGGCTCTCGGCAGGTGCGCCAGAGCGGCTTCTGGCGGGCCGGGAGGCGGCGATTTCCATTGGGCCGGAAACCTCTATTCCCCATAGCCGCCCCAAGCGGCCCTTACCCCTTTCAAGCCGCGACGCCTCATCGCAGCCGCTCTTGAGAGTTGGTCGATGAATTTAACGAGGCACCAGTTGGCGGATCCCGGTGGCCGAAGTCCAACGGAAGATCGACGGCATCATGAGCGCAATAGAGGACAGGCTCTATCACCGGTCCATGAAGCTCGAAGCGCTCATTGTCGATGAAGCCGTCGATCGTTTCCAGCATCGGCTTCAATTGCTTGGCCAGATCGAGGTAGAGGTCGAACCGTTCCTGTTTCGGATGGACCTCAAAAATCACAGAAAACATCGGTTTATCCTGTTGGTCTCAGGGCTTTAACAAAGCGATACTCGCGCGCCGGAGCGCCTGGCGCATCGCCTCGAGATGCGTGCCGCGGCTGATCTTCACGTCCCGCTTTTCCGGCGCATTGGTCATGGCATCGAAGAGCCAGCGCGCATCCGCATCGGTCATCAGCCCGTCCCACTCGCCGCGGATTATGGCGGTCGGTGCCTGTATTCTCGCCGGATCGTAGGGAAAGAGGCCATGCCAAGCAGCGATGACCTCACTGAACGGCCCAAGCGGCACGTTGACGGCAGCGGGATCGCGCTGGCGGCTGCCGGGATCGGTGGCGAGATAGGCCAAGCCATCAAACTCTTCCCGTGACAAGACCGGCGGCGCTTCAGCTGGCACATCCTCAACGAAACGCGTCCATTGGCCTGAACTGCCTCGGGTTTGTCGAAGGCCACGACTCCTGAGAGTATCGGGCTTATGACAAGAAAGACGACGAACAAGTTCTCGCCTGAGGTGCGCGCCCGCGCGGTGCGGATGGTGCTGGATCACGAGGCCGAGCATCCGTCGCGCTGGGCGGCGATCATGTCGATAACGGGCAGATCGGCTGCACTGCGCGCACGCTAAACGAGTGGATCAAGAAGGCCGAGGTTGAAAGCGGTCGCAAGCCCGGCCGGACGACGGATATGGCGGCCAAGCTCAAGGAGCTCGGATGAGAGAACCGGAAGCTTCGCAGGCGACCGCGATTTTGCGCAAGGCATCAGCGTATTTTGCCAGACGAAGCTCGACCGCCGACGGTGGTCATGATCGCCTTCATGGACGATGGCGGATTCAACCGGTCGTCGCAACACCAGCATCATACTGCCGAGCGAGGAAGCATGGCGGCGGCGTGTCGGTCACAGTGACTTGCATCCGCTTAAGCCATCGCCGCCGCGCCGCACGAGGGCGTCGCAAGAATTGCAACGAAGCAGTCCGCAACATACTCAGCGGCGCAGCACCTCGCCCATCCGGCCCAGGGCATCGAATCCCATCTGCATCATAAGATCGAGCATATCGAGCGGCACCCAGTTCTCGCGGATGAGACCCTCGTGATGCAGATAGAAGTCCATTACGCGCATGAACACCGGTTTGCCGGTCGGAGGTAAACCGCAGAAGCCGCCGCCAGCGTGGACGGCGTAGACCGACGGCCAGCCGCCGGTCACCGAATAGGGCCCGTCGCCTATCCGAATGTAGTGCCCTGCGCCATTGCGGGCGCGCTCGGCCTGCACCTCGTCGAAGGTGCCTTGCGGCCGGTGGAACGCGATGCGGAACGGGAGCTGATGGCCGTCGACGAAGCCGTCCAGGCCGCGTGTCGTGCCGATGCCGGCCGGCCCGTACCACATCATCTTCGGGTGCCAATGGTCCTTCTGCGGCATGGCGATGAGGCTTTCACGATTGAGCCTGGCAACGTCGTTGAACTCCGCGAGCGTGCGATGCATTTCGATCGTCTGCGCGATGCTGTCGCCGGATTGGCCGGGATCTGAAAGTTCGAAGCGCACGCCGTCCGCGGTCAGCGGCGCGGGCCACATCTCGGCGCTGCCCAAGGGGCGGGCGATTGGCCAGACACCTGCCTGCCGCATGACGTCGAGCACGTCCCAGAGCAAGTTTGCCTGGACGACCGCGCCGTCCGGATCGATTTCATAGACCTCGCCATAGCGCAGATAGATGGGCCGGTTCGTCGCAGGGATTCCGAGCCAATCGCGGCGCATCGTGCCGCAATAATGCCCGACGGCCGCCAAATAGCGCCGGCCTTGATATGTGCCGCCTACGAAAATGACGTCGCGTCGCTCGAGATCGGGAAGAGCGCGCTTTAGCGGCCTAAACGCCCGGGCGAGTGCCTCCGCGTTGCCGGCGCAATGATTGATCGGATGAGCGACGCGCCACCGAGCATCATTCCGGGCGAGGGCAGCGACCGCATTTGGCAGGCGATCTTCGCCGGCTTCTGCGAGTTGCACGAGGCGGTCGTGGACGAGCCTGCGGAGGGTCGCGCTCGGTGAGGAGTGGGGGTCGATATCAGGGACCATCGTCGGTTTCCATCGCTATCAGCGCTGACTGCGAGCTCGGTCACTCGCTCCGTACCCCGAGACTGTCGCCGAGCCTGCAAACGTATGCAAGATTTTTGTTGCATACGTTTGCAATCGATGATTTCGTGAGGGTCAGCGGCCGCCGGAAGAATGTGGCCCAGGCAGGCAAAGCCGCATCTCTGGAGGGATGGAAACGTGCTCAAGACGCTGAAGATCACCTTGCCGCTCATTGCCCTGATCGCGGCGAACGCCACCGCTGAGGCGCAGACGGACTGCGGTGTTACGAGCGGGCGAGTGAACATCGTCGGCAACGAGTTTCCGGCGATCAAGACAGTGGCTGCGAACGCCGCCAAATGCCAGGCGGGCACGCTGACCGTGAAGTCGAACCTGACGGCCAATCACCAGCGGATCAATCTGCCGGGCATGCAGGGTAATCCCGCCGAGTACACCTCCGCGATCATCGCAACCTCGTCGATCGTGCCGCTGATCAACGAGAATGTCATTCGTCCGCTCGATGCCCTGATCGCGGCCCATGGCAAGGATATTCCCAAGAACCAGCTCATCACGATCGATGGCAAGGTCGTGGCGGTGGCCTTCATGGCCAATTCGCAGCATCTCGTTTATCGCAAGGATATTCTGGCGCAGGTCGGAGCCGAGCCGCCCAAGACCTATGAAGACATGCTCCGGATCGGCAAGCTGATCCGCGAGCGCGGCATCATGAAGAACCCCATCGGCGGTGCATACCAGTCGGGCTACAATCTCGGCCAGGAATTCGTGAACATGTACCTCGGCTATGGCGGGGACTTCTTCAAGCCTGGCAGTCCCGAAGTCGCGATCAACAATCCCCGGGGGATCGCGGCGCTCAATATGATGAAGTCGCTCTCGGAGCTGATGCATCCGGACTTCCTGACCCATGATTCCAATGCGACGTCCGCCGAGTGGAAGGCGGGCAATGTCGCGATGATGAACATGTGGGGATCGCGAACGGGCGTGCTGCAAGCCAAGGAAGGCAACGACCCCAAGGTCGCCGACAACACGGCCGTCGGCGCGCCGATGACCGTAGGCGGCGGAACCATTCCGGCGACGACGCTCTGGTGGGATGGGTGGACAGTCGCGCGCAACATCTCGGACGACGATGCCCGCGCGACCTTCGTTGCCTTGAAGCGCGGCACATCACCGTCGATCCTGAACGACCAGACCATGGGTGAGGCGGTCTGGATGATCCCCGGCTACAAGCCGGCGCCGGTCAATATGGGCGTCGTCCAGACGATGGCGATGGGCGCCAAGCCCTATCCGATGCTGCCCTATATGGGGCTGCTTCACACGGCCATGGGCGATGGCCTCGCCCCGTTCCTGCAGGGACGAAAGGACGCGGCGACCACGCTCTCCGATATCGAAAAAGCCTACACCACCGCGGCGAAGGAAAAGGGCTTCCTGAAATAGGCCAGCCATCGGCCCTGTTGTGGCAGTGCGAGCTGCCGCCATCACGCCCGATCCGCCCCGGCCGCAACCGCGGCACTGCCACCACGACGTTGCGCGGCTTGTCCGCGGGAAAGAGGGCGCATGAAACACGCGACCTTCCTACGGTTCTTTCTGCCCACCGCGACTGCGATGCTGCTCTTCATCGCACTGCCCATCATCTCGGTTGTGCTTCAGTCGGTCTATGCGCCGCCTGATCAGGTCGTCGTCGAAGTGGAAAACTGCACGCCGTTCGGATGTTCCAAATCCACGGTGATCGACCAGGCTGCGACCCAGAAGCAGCGTGAAGAAAATCCGCTCGGCCGCTTCGTCGGGCGCGCGATCTATACGGATCGCTCCCACCTTGCCTTCGCCGAACTGGCCGAGGCCTGGCGGGCCAGCAGCGGTCTCGCCGACTTTGCCGGGAGGCTGATGAATCTGCCCTTCTACAAAGCCCTTGCCTTCACGCTCACCTACATGGCGTTCGTGACGCCGCTTTCCCTGACGCTGGGCTTCCTGGTGGCCCTGGCCGTCAACGCCATCCCGCGGTTGTTGCGGGGCCTGGTGATCTTTTTCTCGCTGCTGCCGATGATCGTCACGCCCCTGGTCGGCGCGCTCATCCTGTTCTGGATGGTCGATTCCCGCGGCATCATCGGCGCGGCCGTACAATGGCTCGTCGACGACCCGAACCTGTCGCTGAAAGCTTCCACGCCCCTCACCTGGATCATGCTGATCGTCTACGGCACCTGGTCCAGCGCGCCCTTTGCCTTCGTCGTCTATTACGCCGGGCTGCAGACCGTGCCGCAGGATGCGCTGGAGAGCGCGATGCTCGACGGCGCCTCCCGTTTCGAGCGGATCCGCTATATCGTCCTGCCGCATCTGCTGCCGCTGACGACCTTCATGTTCCTGATCAAGGTCATGGACAATTTCCGGGTCTTCGAGCCGATCGTCAGCTTCAATGCCGGCGCCCACGCGCAGTCATTGTCGTATTTCATCTATTCCGATCTCGGCGGCGAGACGCGATTGCTGTCTTCGGCAGCCGCGACCTCGGTTCTCACCATTGCAGGCGTCCTCGTGCTGTTGTCGCCGGTGCTGCTTCGCACCTGGCGCCAGTTCGGCAAGGCGTGAGGAGGCTGCCATGTCACGTCGCGAGAAACGACCGGCCACGCTCAATCTGATCCTCGCCGGGCTGCTGCTGATCTGGCTTACCATCGCCATCTTTCCCTTTGCCTGGACGTTCTGGGGCAGCTTCAAGGTCGAAGGCGATTTCTTCTCGAAGGCGAGCTGGCTGAATGCTCTGACAGGTCCATTGACACGGGCAGAGCATGGTTCGGCTTTCACCGGCGCAGGATATTATGGTGCCTGGATACAGGAGGAATTCTGGCGCGCCGCGCTGAATACGGCGATCGTCGTCGTCTGCGTCGTGGTGGTCTCCCTAACCTTCGGAACTCTGGGCGGGTACGCACTCAGCCGCTCGACCTATCGTTATGCCTTCTGGCTACTGATCGTCGCGCTGGTCTTTCGGGCGATGCCGCCGATCACGCTGGTCTCCGGCTACCTCCTGCCGTTCTACCAATGGAACCTGTGGGGCCATCTGCCCACGGCGATCATCGTGCTGGTGGCGATCAACCAGCCCTTCACCCTGTGGATGTTGACGGCCTTCTTCAAGAACATCCCCAAGGACCTGGACGAAAGCGCACGTGTCGACGGCTGCACGCCGTTCCAGGCTTTCCGCCATGTGATCATTCCGGTGATGTGGCCGGGCGTCATCACCACCGGCCTGTTCTCGTTCCTGCTCGCCTACAACGACTTCGTCGTGACGGCGATGCTGCTCTCGAAACAGAACCAGACGATGATCCCGAAGATCGCGAGCTTTCTTGGGACGACCCAGACCGAGGGCAATGTCATGTTCGCGGTATCTTCGGTCGTGTCCGTGACTGCCCCCTTGTTTCTTCTGGTCATGTTCTTCCAGCGTCAGATCGTTTCTGGCCTGACTGCCGGTGCTGTGAAGGGATAAGTCATGGCTGACATCCAACTCGTCAATCTGTCCAAGCGCTGGGGTGCGGTCACCGGCGTGAAGACGATGAACCTCCACATCGCGGATGGAGAATTCCTGGTCCTCCTCGGCCCCTCGGGCTGCGGCAAGACCACGACCATGCGCATGATCGCCGGGCTCGAAGACGTCTCGGACGGACAGATCCGCATCGGCGAGCGCGTGGTGAACGATCTCGATCCGAAGGACCGCGACATCGCCATGGTGTTCCAGTCCTACGGTCTCTATCCGACGATGACGGTCTACGAGAACATCTGCTTCCCGCTCAAGGTCCGGAAGATTCCGCAGGGCGAGCATCACGCGCGGGTGATGCGCGCGGCCGATACCGTCGAGCTCGGCGAGCTGCTCGACCGCAAGCCGGCCGCGCTTTCCGGCGGGCAGCGCCAGCGTGTCGCCCTGGCGCGAGCCATCGTGCGGGAGCCCAAGGTCTTCCTGATGGACGAGCCGCTCTCCAACCTCGACGCCAAGCTGCGCGTCTCGACGCGCGCCCAGATCAAGAACCTGCATCACGAACTCAAGACCACCACGATCTACGTCACCCACGATCAGATCGAGGCCATGACCCTGGCCGACCGCGTCGTCGTGATGAACAAGGGCGAGGTGCAGCAGGTCGGCACGCCACTAGAAATCTACGACCGGCCTGCCAACACCTTCGTGGCTTCGTTCATCGGCAGCCCTGCCATGAATCTGATCCCCGGCGAGATACGCGGCGGGACGTTCACGGCACCCGGTGTCGAGATTCCAGGCTTCGCCGCAGCGGATGGCCCCGTGACCCTGGGTTTCCGCGCCGAGGATGCGCAGGTCGCCGCAAGCGGCGAGATCCAGGCCCCGGTCTATTCGATGGAACTGCTCGGCGACTCCTCCATGGCGACCCTCCAATTGGGAGGCAAAAGCTTTGCCGCCGTCAAATCGGCCAAGGACTTCAAGGCCGAGATCGGCGAGAGCCTCGCCGTTCGCGCTCCGGCCAGTATCTGCCACCTCTTCGACGCGCAGACAGGCCAGCGTCTCATCGGAGCGAAACCGTGATGTACGCAGTCCACCGGTACCGCCGGCATGCCCTCGAAGGATAAGCACATGGCAATCGCATCCCTGAAATCCGGCAAGCCCGCTCTGGAACGCGCGGAGGACGATGCCAAGGTCCGCACCACGGTCGAGACGATCCTGAAGGACATCGAGATGCGCGGCGATGCCGCGGTGCGTGACCTTTCGCTGAAATTCGATCGCTATGCGCCGCCTGCCTTCCAGCTCACGCCTTCGGAAATCGAAGCTGCGATGGCGCAGGTCGGCGCACGCGACATGGAGGATATCCGCTTCGCCCAGACACAGATCAGACGCTTTGCCGAGGCGCAGCGCGCCAGTATGCGCGATGTCGAGGTGGAAACCTTGCCGGGCGTCGTTCTCGGCCATCGCAACATCCCCGTGCAGTCGGTCGGCTGCTACGTACCCGGCGGCAAGTTCCCCATGGTCGCCTCGGCCCATATGTCGGTCCTGACCGCGTCGGTGGCTGGCGTTCCGCGCATCGTCGCCTCGGCCCCGCCCGTGAACGGCGGGCCGCATCCCGCCATCGTCGCCGCGATGCATCTGGGCGGCGCTCATGAGATCTATGTGCTCGGCGGCATCCAGGCCGTCGGCGCGATGGCGCTGGGCACTGAATCGATCAAGCCGGTCGACATGCTGGTCGGTCCGGGCAATGCCTTCGTCGCCGAGGCCAAGCGCCAGCTTTTCGGGCGCGTCGGCATCGATCTGTTTGCGGGCCCGACCGAAACGATGCTCATCGCCGACGACACGGTCGATGCCGAGCTGTGCGCCACCGACCTGCTCGGTCAGGCGGAGCATGGCTACAACTCGCCGGCCTGCCTGATCACCAATTCGCGGAGGCTGGCGGAGGCGACGATCCGCGAGGTCGAGCGGCTGCTGACGCTTCTTCCCACCGCCGAGACAGCCTCGGCAAGCTGGCGCGACTTCGGCGACGTCATCCTCTGCGACACCCATGACGAGATGCTCGCCGTCGCCAACGAGATGGCATACGAGCACGTCCAGGTGATGACCGACCGGGACGATTGGTACCTGGCGAACATGCATTCCTACGGCGCGCTTTTCCTGGGCGCGCGGACGAATGTCGCCAACGGCGACAAGGTGATCGGGACCAATCACACGCTGCCGACCAAGCGCGCCGGGCGCTATACCGGCGGGCTTTGGGTCGGCAAATTCCTGAAGACGCACAGCTACCAGAGGATTCTGAACGACGAGGCCGCGACGCTGATCGGCGAATACGGCTCGCGCCTGTGCATGCTCGAAGGCTTCGTCGGCCATGCCGAGCAATGCAATATCCGCGTCCGGCGCTACGGGCGTAAGAACGTTCCCTACGGCACGGCGGCGGAATGATGGCACCGTCAGCCTTGCCGGCACTGCCGCTTACGCCCTCGTTCCGTCTGGATGGAAAGCGGGCGCTCGTGACCGGCGCGTCGTCCGGCATCGGTTTTGGCGCTGCGGCTGCCCTCGCTGAAGCTGGTGCTCACGTCACATTGGTCGCGCGGCGCCGGAGCGAGCTTGAGGCCGCGACCGCGGCGATCGCGGCTGGAGGCGGGCGGGCGACCCCGGCCGTTCTCGATGTCGCGGATATTGCCGCGACCGCGGCCTTTGTTGCGTCGGCCGGCCCGTTCGACGTGCTGGTGAACTCGGCAGGAATGGCCAGACATGCGCCGGCGCTCGACACGTTGCCGGATGATTACGATGCGGCGATGAACCTCAACCTCCGCGCGGCCTACTTCCTGACGCGGGAGGTCGCGCGCGGTTTGATCGAGGCGGGCAAACCCGGGTCGCTGATCAATGTGTCCTCGCAGATGGGGCACATCGGTGGTCCCGATCGCGCGGTCTACTGCGCCAACAAGCATGCGCTGGAAGGAATGACGAAGGCCATGGCGCTGGAATGGGCCAGCCATGGAATCCGCGTCAACACGCTGTGTCCGACCTTCATCCGGACGCCGCTGGCCGAGCAGAGCCTGGCGATACCGGAGCGCCGGGCCTGGATCCTTTCCAAGATCAAGCTCGGCCGGATCGGCGAGATCACCGACCTGATGGGGCCGATCGTCTTTCTCGCCTCGGACGCGTCCGCGCTGATGACGGGGACGCATCTGATCGTCGACGGGGGCTGGACAGCGGAATGAGCGGCCAAGGGACACTCGACAAGGTGACGAGCGCGGATGTGGCACGCCTGGCCGGCGTTTCGCAATCGGCTGTTTCCCGTGTCTTCACGCCCGGTGCATCGGCCTCGCCCAAGACGGTCGCCAAGGTGCGCGCCGCGGCGGAGCATCTCGGCTACCGCCCGAATGTGCTGGCGCGGGCGATGATCACCGGCCGGAGCCGCATCATCGGGCTGGTGGTCGCCTATCTCGACAACCAGTTCTACCCGATGGCGATCGAGCGCCTGTCTCACGCGCTGCAGAAGCGCGGCTATCACATCCTGATCTTCATGGCCGGCAATGCCCAGGAAAAGGTCGATCAGGTCGTCGACGAACTTCTGGATTATCAGGTCGACGGCATCATCACCGCGTCGGTCGCCATCACCAATGATCTGGTCGCGCGCTGCGCCACGGCAGGCATCCCCGTCGTCATGTTCAACCGCGGCCAGGACGCCCCACGCGTCGCCGAAGTCACGTCGGACAATGTCGCTGGTGGCCGGGCTGCGACCGAATACCTGATTGCCGGCGGTCACCGTAAAATCGCGCATATCATGGGCTGGCAGGGCTCTTCGACAGGCCGGGATCGGGCACGCGGTTTCCGCGAGGCGATGGCCGCGGCGAAGCTCAAGCCCTTTGAGGTGATCGACGGCGAATATTCGCGCGAGCGCGCCGCCGAGGTCGCGAGAGATCTGTGTGCCTCGCCCGACCGCCCCGACGCCATCTTCGTCGGCAATGATCATATGGCGTTCGGCGTGATGGACGAGCTCCGATTTGGCCTGGGCCTGCGCGTGCCGCAGGATATTTCGATCATCGGTTACGACGATGTTCCGATCGCGGCATGGCCTTCCTATCAGATGACGACCATCCGCCAACCCGTCGACGACATGGTCGAGGCGACTGTCCAGGTCTTGCTCGGCCAGATCGAGGGCATCGAGCCCCCCCGTTGCATCCGCGTGCCCGGCACCCTGGTGGTTCGTAACTCGTCACGTATTCCCGAAGGCAGGTGACATGGGACATTTATCCGACCGGTGGCGCGATCTGCCCCACTACATCCTCGGCATCACCCGCGAGATTTGGGAAGATCGCGGCATCGAGACGCTGAACCGGTACTATCATCCCGAGCTCCTGGTTCGCACGCCGATGGGCGTGTCGCGCGGAAATCAGGGCGTGATCGCCTCGACCATGGCGACCCTGCATGAATTTCCGGATCGCCAACTCTTCGGCGAGGACGTGATCTGGAGCGGCGGCGGCGATGTCGACTTCCTGTCCTCGCATCGGATCATCTCGACCGGAGCCCACCTCGCCGACGGCTGGTTCGGCCCCGCGAGCGGGCGCCGCTTCCAGGTTCGGATCATTGCCGATTGTGCCGTGCGCGACGACGCCATCATCGACGAGTGGCTGGTGCGGGACAATGGCGGGATCATCCGGCAGCTCGGCTCGGAGCCTAAAGCCTTCGCGCGGGCTTTGATCGCACGTGAAGGCGGGACGGCTTCGGCCTCACGCCCCTTTTCCCCGGCCATCGACCAGGCCGGCCCCTACAGCGCATCGGGCAACGATGACGAGTGGGGTGTCCGCTATGCCGACACCCTGACGCGGATCATGGCTGCCGATTTCGGCCTCGTGGAGCGCGCCTATGACCGCGCCGCGCTCGGCGAGCACGCTGGCGCGCGCAGCCTGATCGGCGCCCGGGCGATCGCCGACAGCTGGTTGTCGTTGCGCTCCGCCTTCCCATCCGCCCGTTTCACCATCCACCACCGGATCGGGCTTGAAGGTGACCTTCTCGCGCCGCGTGCGGCGCTGCGCTGGTCGCTCGAGGGCCGGCATGAAGGCTGGGGCGCCTTCGGCGCGCCGACCGGTGCGCAGGTCCACATCATGGGCATGGCCCATGTCGAATTCGGGCCGTTCGGAGCCGATGGCCCCAGTATTCGCCGCGAATGCGCCCTTTGGGATGAAATCGCGATCTGGAAGCAAATCCTCATCCACACAGGTGAAGCATGACCACGTTTGATATCGAAAAGCGGATTGTGCGCTATGGTGACCTGCGCCCTTGCCGCACGGCCTTCATCGATGCCCACACGCCGGGCTCGAACCAGAAAGAGAACTTCACCATCATCGGGGGCGGCGTGTCCGAAAGTCCCGACCAGTACGTCCATATCCGCGAGACGCCCGGCTTCAACATCGGCGCTGCCGGACAGCCGCCGAAATGCCGGAACTCGCTGCACTCCCATCGCACGGCCGAGGTCTTCTTCGTGCTGAAGGGGCGCTGGCGCTTCTTCTGGGGCCGCTGGGGCAATGCCGGCGAAGTCGTTCTCGAAGAGGGGGATATCTTCAATATCCCCACGGGCATTTTCCGCGGCTTCGAAAATATCGGCACCGACTACGGGATGATCATGGCGATCCTCGGCGGAGACGATGCCGGAGGCGGCGTGATCTGGGCGCCGCAGGTCATCGAGGATGCCAGGGATCATGGCCTCGTCCTCGGCAAGAACGGCAAGCTCTACGACACGAAAAAGGGCCAGTCGCTCCCGGATGACGTCCCGCCGATGCCCTTGCTTTCCGACGAGGAGCTCCGGCAATTCCCCGAGCCGCGGACCGCCGAGGTCGTCCCGCATCACGTCGCTCGCTACTGGGACATGATTGCCCTGTCCGATCGCCAGCCCTGCAAGGTCATCGGCGAGCACGGGATGTTGCGGGACCGCCCCGGTTTCGAGGTGGAGTTTCTCTCGCGCAATTCCCTGGCGGACGCCATGTACAGCGTCGATCGGCACGAGATCCTGATGCCCATGCGCGGCCATTGGCGGCTCAGCTGGGACGGTGGATCGACAACGCTGAATCCGGGCGACACCGCTGCCATTCCGCCCGGGCTTCCGCACAGCCTGGCTCCATCCATGACAGGCGAGGCGTCGCTCTATCGCGTCGTCAATACGGATGATGCGGCCGGGACGACCTGGCGGGGCTGAACGATCGTACTGCGGAGGTATGCCTGTGTCGCTTGACGCAACCCATGTCGGATCCCTGCCACGATCGCAGGCGGTCGTCGATTTTCTCTTCGCGCGAGAGCGCGGAGAGACCTTTGACGTTGCCGCCTTCGACACCTGCATGGATGCGGCGGTTCTGGACATCGTTCGGCGGCAGAAGGCCGCCGGGGTGGATATCGTCTCTGACGGCGAGACCTCCAAGATCTCTTACGCCACTTACGTCAAGGACCGGTACACCGGCTTTGCCGGGGACAGCCCGCGCAACGCACCGGCCGACCTCAAGCTCTACCCGACATTCCTGGAGCGGCTGGCCCGCGGTGGCGGCACGCCGACTTATTCGCGCCCGCAATGCATTGGACCGGTCGCTTCCTGGAGCCATACCGAGCTGAACAAGGATATCGCCCGCCTCAAGGCGGCGATGCTCCACCACGGCGTCCAGCGCGGCTTCATGAATGCCGCTTCGCCGGGCGTCGTCTCCCTCTTCCTGCAGAATGCCTATTACCAGACCCGCGAGCACTATCTTCAGGCGCTGGCGGAAGCCTTGCGTGACGAATACCGCATCATCATCGAAGCCGGGCTGGATCTGCAGGTCGACTGTCCGGACCTGGCGCTGTCACGGCACATGTTGTTCCATCATCTGTCCGACGCGGAGTTCCTAGAGATCGCGGCGCGGCATATCGAGGCCCTCGAATACGCGCTGGCCGGCCTGCCGCAGGAGCGTATCCGACTTCACATCTGCTGGGGCAATTATGAAGGACCGCATGTCTGCGATATCGACATGGCTAAGGTCTTCCCGCTGCTGATGCGTGCACCGGCGCGCTACATCCTGTTCGAAGCCGCCAATCCGCGCCATGGCCATGAATGGGCGGTCTTCCAGGAGCGCGCCGGCGAGATCCCCGAAGACAAGGTGCTTGTCCCGGGCGTCGTCGACACCACCACCAATTTCGTCGAGCATCCCGACCTCGTCGCCCAGCGCCTGGACCGCTTTACCCGCATTGTCGGGCGAGACCGGGTCATCGCCGGCTCGGATTGCGGCTTCGGAACCTTTGCCGGCTTCGGCGCCGTTGATCCCGAGATCGCCTGGGCCAAGCTCGCGACGTTGAAGGAAGGAGCACGCCGCGTCGCATGACTCCGCTCGTGCTGATACCCGGGATGATGTGCGACGATCGGATGTGGTCCGACATCACCTCTGTCGTGTCCGACCGCATGGTGATCCATGCGCCGATCACCAAAGCCGATACGGTCAAGGAGCTCGCTGCGCTCATCCTGGGTGACGCTCCACCACTCTTCGCTCTGGCCGGCTTGAGCATGGGCGGCATCGTGGCGATGGAACTCGTGCGCCAGGCGCCCGATCGCGTCGAGCGGCTGGCCTTGCTCGACACCAATCCGCGGGCTGAAGCTCCGGAGGTCGCGGCTCGCCGGCAGGGCCAGATCGATCGCGTGCTCGCCGGGAATTTGGCCGCCGTCATGCGCGATGAGCTCAAGCCGGGCTACCTCGCCCCAGGGCCGCAAAACACGGCTGTCCTGGACCTTTGCCTCGACATGGCATTGGGGCTGGGTCCGGACGTCTTCGCTCGACAATCGGTCGCATTGCGGGACCGCCTTGATCAGCAGGACACGCTCGCGCGTTTCCGTCGTCCTGCGCTTGTTCTGATGGGCGAGCACGACCGTCTTTGTCCACGCGATCGGCATGATCTCATGCTCAGGCTGATGCCACAGGCCCGGCTCGCCATCATCCCCGGCGCCGGCCACCTCCCCACCCTGGAACAACCCGCAGAAACACTTCGAGAGATGGTCCGATGGTTGCAAGCTTGATGACGCCAGATCTGCTCACACTCCTGCGGCGCGTCGACACGCCGACCGTCTGTACTGCGATCGAAGTGGTCGAAGGACGCAGAGGCTTCGACCGGTTCACCCGCGGAACCATGATCGCGACGGCTCCTTCGGAGCCGGCTCTGGTCGGTTTCGCCGTCACAGCCCAGATCGCCGCAACGGCACCCCCGCGCGAAGACCCCGCGGTGATACGGGCGCGGCGCATGGCCTATTACAAGGCCATGCACGATGCGCCCAAGCCGTCGCTGGCCGCGATCGAGGATCTCGATTTCCCGCACTGCATCGGTGCCTATTGGGGAGAGGTGAATACCACCATTCACAAGGCATTCGGTGTTTCCGGCGCGCTGACCAACGGCGTCGTCCGCGATCTCGGCGATTTGCCGGAGGGGTTCCCGGTCGTTGCCGGCTCCATCGGCCCGAGCCATGGATTCGTGCATGTGCGCAGCTTGGGGGAGCCGGTGAGCGTGTTCGGCCTCAAGGTTTGTCAGGGTGATCTGGTTCACGCCGATCGACATGGCGCTGTCGTTGTGCCAACAGCCATCATTCCTGAATTGGCCTCCGCAATCGCCAAGCTTCAGGCTACCGAAAAACTGATCCTGGAACCTGCACGCAGGCCAGATTTCGACTACGCCGCATTCGAACAAGCGTGGTCGCGATTCGAACAGGCACGAACCTAGCCTGAAGCGTGGAGCGATAGCGGACCCGATCAAGGACGGGACAGCAACGGCAGCCCGGCGATCCGCGTGAAGAGGAGCAGGCCTGCGCGGAAAGCTAGGCTTGGTGCAATTGCGCCAATTGCGGACCTTGGCGGTGTTTCCAAAAGCGGACGTTCAATAGTGCCGGCTTCGCGCGTGATGCGCCGAGCCCGCCCATGAGCATGTATTTGATCTCGACGAACTCCTCGATGCCGTAGAGTGACCCTTCACGGCCGAAGCGCGATTCCTTGACGCCGCCGAAGGGCGACCTCGGTGCCGAGCATCGCCGAGTTGATGCCGACCATCCCGTATTCCAGCTCCTCCGCTACACGGAAGGCCCCGTCGAGATCGACGGCATCGACGCCTCCGCCGATCCAGGTGCCGTCGACATGGCCCTACGACTTGAGGAGGGACGGATCGTTGAGCTTGAGCATAGCAATCGCCGGCCTTGGGGAATGAACCATCTCAGATGTTGGTGCGCGCCGAGCGCGAGCGAAGCTACTCGACGCCCCCCATGAGGATCAGGACAGCGCCACCATCACGGTCGAGGCCGCGGCGATAACGGGGGTGAGGTTATAGTCGATGTCCTCGAAGAGCTTCCGCGTGATCGTCTTGCCTTCGATGCCGGAGATGAAGAAGGCCACGGTCGTTTCGTCGAAGGAGGCGAGAAAGGCGAAGACGGCTCCTGCGGCCACGCCGGGCGCGATATTGGGCAGCACGACACGCCAGAAGGCCCGTGCGCGGCTAGCGCCGCAGTTCAGGGCGGCGAGTTCAAGCGCAGGGTGGAGCCGTTGTAGCGCCGCCGTAACCGTCAGCATCACATAGGGCACCGATAACATGGTGTGGGCAACCGCGAAGCCGAGAAAATTGCCGGTCAGGTCAATGGAGGCGAAGACAAGATAGAGCGCCACAGCGAGCACGATGTGCGGCACGATAAAGGGGACGAGAGTCAGGGCCTGGAGGGCGCCGGCGCAGGCCAAAGAAGATCACGACGTCGTCTGGCGTGAGGCTGTCCAGATGCTCGCCGAAGGTCTGGCCGCCTCCGGGGATGGCGACGACATTCTCGACCACCTGCGTCAATTGCCATTGCAGATAGGTCGCGAAGGTGAAGCTGGCCCGGAAGCCGATCACCCAGACCTTGCGCGCGGCGAGGATCGCTTCGGCCGCGCCGCTGATCTGGGTTTCGCCGATGGCGCGGAAGGTTTCCTCGAGATTGGCGATGCCCTGGGTGAGATTGGCCGCGATCGACTGCTCGCCCGTCGTGTCCGCCGCGCCCAGGAACAGCCGGGACCCGCTCTGCCGGTCGAGCCGGGCATGGCGGCGCGCCTCCTCGTAGCTGTCATAGCCGAGCCGCTGGACGAAGCGGGAGACGGTCGCCTTCGAGACATGGGCCAGCACCGCCAGTTCTTGGGCCGAGTAGGTCGCAACTTCGCCGGGGAAATCGCAAACGAAATCGCCAAGGCGCCGCTCGGCCGGCGTCAGGTCGGGCAGTATGCCGCGCACGCGGCTCAAGAAGGACTTTTCCCTGGAATTCATGACCGAGACCGGAGGAATCGCGCTGAGGCAACCTTGTCCGTCATCGGCATCTTTGCAAGTCATGGTCGCCGCACGAGCCGTTCTTGCTCGGCGGCGTAGCGGGGAACAGGCTCGCTGCCGCAAGGTTGCCTCTGGCGCGAGGCCATTGCGAAAGGCTTCATCGCGACGTCACATTCGCCGTGACAGTAGTGCCGCCACGCGACCAGGCGGGGCCCGGCAATCGACGCAGCATGGGGCTGGCGCATATGCGCGAGGCCGACCAGGCTACGGCCGGCATGCCGGATTTCATCAGGAGCCGTCCCATGATGCCCGATCTCGACCGCATCAAGTCCGAAATCGCCGACAGTTTCGACGAGGAACTGGAGCTCCAGCTCGAAGAGGAGCGGATGGACAGTCTCATGGCGGAAGGTTTCGCGCCCAGCGGTCCCGGCATGGATCGCAGGCTCTATTTCCGCGAGCTTTTCCGCCTGCAGCATGAGCTGGTGCGGCTGCAGGACTGGGTTCAGTACAAGAAGCTGAAGGTCGTCGTGCTGTTCGAGGGGCGCGACTCCGCCGGCAAGGGCGGCGCGATCAAGCGCGTCACGCAGCGGCTGAACCCGCGCGTCTGCCGTGTCGTCGCGCTGCCGGCGCCGACCGAACGCGAGCGCAACCAGTGGTATTTCCAGCGCTATGCGCAGCATCTGCCGACGGCCGGCGAAATGGTCCTGTTCGACCGCTCCTGGTACAACCGCGCCGGCGTCGAGCGCGTCATGGGCTTCTGCACGCCCGACGAGCTCGAGGAGTTTTTCCGCTCGGTTCCGGATTTCGAGCAGATGCTGGTCCGCTCCGGTATCATCCTGCTGAAATACTGGTTCTCGATCACCGATGAGGAGCAGGAATTCCGCTTCCGCATGCGGATCGACGACCCGCTGAAGCAGTGGAAGCTCTCGCCGATGGACCTGGAGAGCCGGGTGCACTGGGAGGACTATACCCGCGCGAAGGAGGAGATGCTGGAGCGCACCCATACCGCGCATGCGCCCTGGTGGGTAGTCCAGGCGGTCGACAAGAAGCGGGCGCGCCTGAACTGCATCGCCCATCTCTTGGGCCAGATCCCCTACGAGAACGTACCGAAGCCGGAGATCAGCCTCCCGGCGCGCGTGCGCAATCCCGACTATCTGCGCCGCCCCGTTCCGCCGGAGCTGTATGTGCCGGAACGGTATTGAGCCGCCAGCCGCCACGCAATGCGGCGGCCCGTGCCTCAGCGGGCGCGCCGATAGGCGAAGTAGCGCCCGTCCGGGACGCCCGCCGGCAAGGGCAGCGCTTCGAGCGCGTCGTGCTCCAGCGCCCAGCCGCTCACGACGATCGCTCCGGGCATGGCCAGCGCCGCGACCTGGGCGGGGAGCCACGCGAAGGCGATCCTGTCCCGCTCCGGCACGCCGGTGGTGACGTCGACATGGATCAGCGCAGCCGCCGCGCCATGCTCCCTCTCGAACACCGGGAGCGTCTGCGCCATGTCTCCGACGACGAGGAATGGCGCGGATGGCATCGAGAGCGGGTTCGGGTGCGGATCCCGTTCGAACACGAAGATATCGCGGCCTGGCAATTGCTCCCGCAGATGATCATAGGTCCGCCCGTTGCCGAGGCCGAATTCCAGCACAAGCCCGTCCCGGTCGCGGACGGTGTCCGCAGCCCAGTTCAGGACCCTGCGCTGCGCCTCCAGGCGGCGAATGAAGCTGTCCAGTCTGCTCATGAACTCTCCGTCGTCGAACGACCGCATCGAGATCGGCATCGCCTCTAGAGCCATGCCGGCAAAAGTGCGAAGCGGTCTAGCGTCCGGTATTGCACAAAAAACAAAAGCTCGGAGCTTCGGAGGCGAACCCGCCGCCTAGCCGGCCCGGCCCGGATGCTCCCGCACGATCGCGGCCAGCCGCGCAACCTGGGCCTGCACCTGTGCCGGCGCGACGCGGGCGATGCCGAAGACCAGTCCCGGCCGCGCCGGGCTCAGATGGAAGCGCGACATCGGCTGCACCGCAAACCCATCCGCCTTCAGGCGCTGGGCGATGGCCCGGTCATCGACATCCCGGTCACGGAACCACGTCGCCAGTTGCAGCCCGCCGGAGCCGTCGCCGATCTCCAGGACATCGCCGCAATGATCGTGCAGCGCGGCGACGCAGGCCACCATCCGCGCGGCGTAGAGGGCCTTCATCTTGCGGACATGACCGCGCAGCCGGCCGTCGCGCATGAAATCGGCGAGCGCCGCCTGGACCGGGATCGGCACGACCGCGCCCTGCAATTGCAGCGCCGCCGAAACCTCCTCCCGCAATCGCATCGGCACGATCGCATAGGCGACGCGCACACCCGGCGCGAAGATCTTGGAGAAGGTGCCGAGATAGACGACGAGGCCGTTGCGGTCGATGCCCTGCAACGCCGCGATCGGCCGCGCGCCATATTGGAACTCGCTGTCGTAATCGTCCTCGATCACGACGGCGCCGCTCGCTTGCGCAACATCGAGCAGGGCGAGGCGCCGTTGCAGGCTCATCGTCACGCCGGTCGGATACTGGTGCGAGGGCGTCACATAGATCAGTCGCGGCGGCGGTCCTGACGCCTTTGCGACATCGATGCCGGCCGCGTCGCAGGGCACCGGCACGATTCTCGCCCCAGCCTCGCGCAGCAGGGCCTGGGCCGTGGCGTAGCCCGGCTCTTCGATCCAGGCCACCTTGTCCGCCGCTTCCGCAGGCCGCAGCAGGACATGGATCAGCAGGTTGATGGCGGCCCGCGTCGAGGGCACGATCATCACTTGCTCGGGCCGCGCGAAGATGCCCCGCGTCTTGGCGACGTGGTCGAGGATCGCCCCCCGCAAGGCCGGCAGGCCGTCCGCCTCGCCATAGCCGAGATCGTGGATGCGCAGCGAGCGGGCGCGGGCGCCGAGATAGCGCGCCCAGCTCGCATGCGGGAAATCCGCGAGGTCTGGTACGCCGGGTTCGAAAAGCCGGGACGTTTCAGGCGGGGCAACCGGCTCGGAAACGCCCAGGATAACCTTCGGCGCCGGCGGCTGCAGCCCAGCCCCGAGCGCCGCGACGCGCGTCGCGGAGCCGGCCTGCGCCAGGAGGTAGCCATCCGCCTTCAATCGCTCATAGGCCTGGACGACGGTGGAGCGAGCGATGCCCAGCGCCGTCGCCACATGGCGCGTGGACGGCAAGCGCTGCCCGGCCGGCATCGCCCCGTCGAGGATGCGGTCGCGCAGCCCGCGATAGAGCTGCCCTTCAAGATCGCCGGCAGCCCTGTCCAGCGGCTGCCAGGCGAAGCTCTTCGCCGAGATCGTCATGTTCAGGAACTGGTTTGTCAAAATTATGGAAAGTGGCCGTGTACAGCACACCACCTGATCCGCCAACGCTGAACCGTCGCGACTTCCGCCGCGGCTGCAACCACGCGAGACATCGGGGCATCGCCATGGACCTGTCGGATTGGAAGGGCGTTCCGCGCCCCGAGCGGACCGTGCTGGAGGGGCGCTATGCCCGGCTGGAGTCGCTCGATCCCGTAGAGCACGGCGAGGACCTGCTCGCCTCCGCCCGCGAGCCCGGCGCCGACGACCGCTTCCGCTACCTGTTCGAGGAGGCTCCGGCAGACCGCGCCGCCTTCAGCCCCTGGCTGGAAAAAGCCGCCGCCTCGGCCGACCCGCTGTTCTTCGCGGTGATCGACAAGCGTACCGGGCGGGCGGAAGGCCGGCAGGCGCTGATGCGGATCGATGCCGTGCATGGCGTGATCGAGATCGGCAACATCCTCTGGGGGCCGGCCATCGCCCGCAGCCGCGTGGCGACGGAAGCGCTCTACCTCTTCGCGCGCTACGCCTTCGACACGCTGGGCTATCGGCGGTTCGAATGGAAATGCAACGATCTCAACGCGCCGTCGAAGCGGGCGGCACAACGCTTCGGCTTCACGCCCGAGGGCGTCTTCCGGCAGCATATGGTCACGAAGGGCCGCAACCGCGACACAGCCTGGTTCGCGATGGTCGATGCCGACTGGCCGCGCCTCAAGGCCGGTTACGAAGCCTGGCTTGCGCCCGGGAATTTCGACGAGAATGGCCAGCAGCGCGCCAGGCTCGGCTTCGGCTGAGCCCGGATGGCGGGCGATCTTTTAGAAATGCGGAGTCGGGGCCGGCCGCTCCGCCCCTTTTTGAAGGGACTGGCGCAAGAGAGGATGCGTCTCGGGATGAAATGGCAGGAACGGGTGCCTGCCACCCGATGCATCCATCTCGGCCCGGTTCATCAGGATGATTTTGTAGAGGACACCGGATTTCGTATAGCCGTCCCTGGGAGACGGCTCGACGATGCCGTCGGCGATGAACAAGCGCCGGTGAAACTTTTGATCGGCCTCGAACGCGACGATCATGCGCTGTGTCTGCGGCCCGAAATAGCCGTCGACTTTGATGTCGCGGCTGCTTTCGACCGGCCCCAATGCCGGGGTGGCACGCGTGAAGTTGGCAAGCTTCATGAGCGTCTGCACCAGCATGACATCATCGCGCATATTGGCCATTTTCGGCCCGACGGAAAATGAGACATTGTAGATCTGCGGCATGCCGGTCAGGTTGATCTGCATCGTGTAGGCCATCCCGCATCCTCCCATGGGCGCTTGCCACGCTACACGACCGCGATCCCCGGCATGCGCGAAACAAAGGACTACCCCTTTGGGCTGGACTCGCGCCTCAGCCGAGCCGCTCGGCCCAGGCGAAGGCCGCCTCCGCCATGGTCCGGAGATGGTCGGCGGCCGAGAAACCGGAAATCCGCTTGCGGGGTTTCAGGTCGTGATCGCCGTCTTCCAGCCAGAGCACCGCGATCGCCGATGAAAGCGCATAGGTCGAGACCTCTTCCCGGGTGCCGAACGGGTCCCGCGTTCCCTGCACGATCAGGGCCGGCGTCTTCAGATCGGCGAGATGCCCGGTGCGCAACTGCTGCGGCTTGTCGGGCGGATGAAAGGGATAGCCCAGGCAGAGCAATCCCTGGATCCGGCCCTCCGCGAACAGCGCATCGGCCACGAGGCTCGCGACCCGTCCGCCCATCGACTTACCGCCGATGATCAGCTTTCCATCGGCGCCCAGCGCATCGATCGCGGCGAGATATTGCGGATTGAGCGTTTCGGCGCGCGGCGGCGGCGCGCGCCCTCCCGTTCGCCGGGCCGCCATATAGTCGAATTCGAACCGGGCGATGCGAAAGCCAGCCTCGGCCAGCGCCTGCGCGCTCGCCGTCATCGATGGCGAATCCATCGGCGCACCGGCTCCATGCGCCAGCAGGACGGTCATCTCGGCCCGGTCGGGGCCGTCGAAAAGAAACATCGCTCTGCCCTGCCTCATCGAGCCGAATGGCTGGAGCTCCAGCATTGCCCCAGGCCTTTGTCCTATCGCATTTTCTTCACGCGAACCGGCGTCCGCTTCGCTCGAGAATGCTCCAGATCGCCTCCGTCACGTTCGATAGGTCGCGCCGCAGCCTCTCAAGTGCCGCAGAACGTCGCCAGCACACGCTCGTGCATCTCCGGCGGCCGGGCGTGATCCTCGCGGCCCGGCTGCGCCTCGAAGGGCCGCGCGAGAACCGCGAGCAAGGTCTCGAACGGGCCGAGATCGTCGCGTTCGACGGCAGCCTCGATCGCCGCCTCGATCAGATGGTTGCGCGGGATGAACAGCGGATTGGCGTGCAGCATCGCCTCCCGGCGCGCTTCGGGCGAGGCCGGCTCCCGCGACAGGCGCTGGCGCCAGCGGCTCTCCCAGACGTCGAACGCAGCAGGGTCGCCGAACAGGCCGAGGCAGGCATCCGCTCCCTCCTCCGTGGTTGCCTCGCTCAGGCGCCGGAAGACCAGCGTGAAATCGGCCTCGCCCTGCTGCATCGTATCGAGCAACGTCTTGATCAGCTCGACATCCTCCGCCTCTTCCGTGGCGAGGCCGAGCTTGCGGCGGAAGCCCGCGATCAGGTGTGCCTGGAACTGCGGATCGAAGCGGTCGAGCGCGGCCTGTGCGATCGCCACGGCCTTGTCGATGTCGTCGTCCAGCAGCGGCAGCAGCGTCTCCGCGAAACGGGTGAGGTTCCAGCGGGCGATCGGCGGCTGGTTGGCATAGGCATAGCGGCCGCGCTCGTCGATCGAGCTGAACACCGTCGTCGGGTGATAGGCATCCATGAAGGCGCAGGGGCCGTAATCGATGGTCTCCCCGGCGATCGACATGTTGTCGGTATTCATCACGCCGTGGATGAAGCCGATCGTCATCCATTGCGCCACCAGCGCGGCCTGCGCGGCGATCACCGCCTCGAGCAGGTCGAGATGGCGCCCCTCGCCGGCGCATGCCGGATAGTGCCTGGCGATGACATGGTCGGCGAGCAGGCGCAGGGCCTCGACATCGCCGCGCGCGGCGAAGAACTGGAAGGTGCCGATCCGGATATGGCTGGAGGCGACGCGGGTGAGCACGGCGCCGGGCAGCAAGGTCTCGCGCCGGACGGCCTGGCCCGTCAGCACCGCGGCGAGCGCGCGCGTCGTCGGGACGCCGAGCGCCGCCATCGCCTCGCTGACGATATATTCGCGCAGCACCGGTCCGAGCGCCGCCCGGCCGTCGCCACGGCGCGAGAACGGCGTCGGCCCCGCACCCTTGAGCTGGATATCGTGGCGCCGCCCGTTGCGGTCGATGACCTCGCCGAGCAGGATCGCGCGCCCGTCGCCGAGCTGCGGGCTGAAGCCGCCGAATTGATGGCCGGCATAGGCGGTCGCGATCGAAGCGGCGCCGGCCGGTAGGGCGTTACCCGAGAGCATCGCGACGCCCTCCGGCCCCTTCAGCCAATCGGGATCGAGCCCAAGCCGCGAAGCGAGCGGTTCGTTCAGCCGGATCAGCCGGGGCGCAGCGACGGCGGTCGGGGCGACCGCGGCATAGAAGCGCTCAGGCAGGCGCGCATAGGAATTGTCGAAAGCGATCGGGTTCATCGATCGAAGATAGGCACGGCAGGCAGCAGCGCAACACGGAACTACCGCTGAGCCTCAAGGCCGGCAGGCGTCGCGGTACCCTATCAGGCCTTCAGATGGAACGTCACCAGCACGGTGATCTCGGCGCCATCCGGCAGCGTCGCGGCGACGCGCAGGAAATTGCCGAAATGCGCGAGGCGCTGGAAGGTGACGGCATCCTTCGCCGACGGCAGGGCGAATTCCGAGCCCTCATGGCACCAGTGGATGCCGTCGGCGGAAATCTCGACCCGCGCCTTCGGCAGCCGCCCCTTGGGCTGCTTCAGCGCCCGGACGAAGACGATCGCCTCCTTCGCCCAGCCGGCCTCGTAGGGCTCGGTCGCGCTTTCGGCCGTCCAGCTTTCGTTGCGGGCGACGACGGCGGTCAGGTTCTCGGGCAACATCAGAAATCCCCCGACAGGCAGACGGAGTCGAGATAGGCGAAGGCGCGCTTGTCGGTATCCGTCTCGGCGAAGAAGGCGAGGTTCAGCATGCACCACAGGTTCTTCATCGCGGGGATGCGGATGCAGTCGTAGCCGTCCATCGCGAAGACCCGGTCGTTGACCTGGAAGCGCGTCGCCTGCATCGCCGCGAGGTCGAAATCGAAGCGCAGATAGTGCCAGTTCACCTTGGTCGGAATCTCGTTGTAGCAGAGCCGTTGCTCGCCGCCGGGCAGGTCCTCCCAGTCCTCGGGAGCGAGATGGTAATGCGTGATCGTCTTGCCGGCGGTGCCGATCGGCTTGATCGGCGTCGTCTTGCGCTTGAACTGCCATTTCTGGATGTGCTGGCCGTCCTGCGCGTTGAGAAAGCGCAGATGCGGCATCACCCGGTCGCCCGGCCCTGAGGTGTCCCCGATCTGGAGATCGTAGAGGAAACCGAAGGAGCGGATATCGGTCTCCGAGAGCGCAAGCTCCGTCGCCTCCGGCTTGAAGGTGAAATAGGCCTCGAGCCGGATCGGCCCGGCCTTGCGGAAGGTCAGGCGCTTGATCGCGACGTTCTGCGCACCCTTTTTCGGGCGGGTGGCGATCTTCAAGGCATAGGAGCCGTCGACGCCGCCATGCGAGCCGAAATCCCAGTTCGGCAGGGTCGAGAGCATGGCGTGGCTGTGTTGGGCATAGCCCGGCAGCATCGCGTCCAGCGTATCCTCGTAATTGCCGACGAGCTGGGTCCAGCCGCACATGCCGCGGTCGAAATCGTCGAGGCAGATGATCCGCGGCAGGGGATCGAACCGGCTGAGCTGCGGGTCGCTCTCGCGGATGGCGCGCCTGAGATCGTCGAGCCGGGAATCTGATGGGTTCATGGCTTATCCCTTAACCGCGCCGGCGGTGAGCCCCGCCACGAGATGCTTCTGCATGAGGATGACGAAGGCGAGCACCGGCACGAGCTGCACGGTGGAGGCTGCGAAGAGCACGCCCCACTCGACGCCCTCGACGGCGCCGATCATCTCGGAGATCACCAGCGGCGCCGTCTTGGCCTTGGTCGTCGTGAAGATGAAGGCGAAGAGGAACTCGTTCCAGGCGTAGACGATGACGAAGACCGAGACCGCCAGCATGCCCTGCGCCGCCATCGGCAGTATGACCCGCATGATAATCTGGAACTGCGAGGCGCCGTCCATCATCGCGGCCTCGTCGAGCTCGCGCGGGATCTGGTCGATGAAGGTGCGCATCACCACCGTGCCCAGCGAGACGAAAAAGGTCGCGTAGAGCACGATCAGCACGAAATGCGTGTCGTTGAGCCCGAGCCAGTTCACCACCGGGAAGAGCGGCAACGTGATCACGATCGGCGGGATCAGGCGGATGAAGATCAGGAAGAACGCCGAGGCCTGCAATCCGCGCGAGGCGAAGCGCGAATAGGCGAAGCCGGCGAGCAGCGAGACGCCGACCGCGAGCAGCGTCGCGCCGACCGTGACGAGGAAGCTGTTCCAAAGCCCGAAGAAGAAGTCGCCCCAGCGGCTCCACAGCGCCTGGTAGTTCGCCAGCGTCGGCGCAAAGGAAAAGGCGCCGGTGGTCGAGAAGATGTCGCGGTCGGACTTGAAGGACGATAGCGCGATCAGCCCGATCGGCACCAGCGACCAGGCGACGACCGCGAGCACGCCGACGAGCTTCAGGACATGGCGAAGCAACTTAGGCACGCGCGAACATCTCCTTGTAGAGCCGGCGCAGGTAGAACAGCGCGAGCAGGAGCGAGGCGAGCACCAGCAGCCACCCGGTGGCGGCGGCCGAGCCGAAGGCGTTGTAGCGGAAGGCCTCGAGATAGAGATAGACCGCCATCACCTCGGTCGAGCGCGCCGGCCCGCCACCGGTCATCAGCCAGACCTCGGAGAACAGCCGGAAGGCGAAGATGTAGCGGAACAGCGCGGCGATCAGCAGGGCCGGCATCAAGAGCGGCAGCGTGATACGGCGGAACGAGGTCCAGGCCGAGGCGCCGTCGATCGAGGCCGCCTCGTAGAGATCGGAGGGGATCGAGAGCCGCGCCGCATAGAGGATGATGAACGAGAACGGCAGGTGCAGCCAGATCGAGAGCAGGCTGACCATGGCAAGCCCATGGCTCGGATTTACCGCCCATTCGATCGGCGGCAGGCCGATCGTGGCCAAGAGCCGGCTCATCATCCCGACATCGGGCTCGAACAGGAAGCGCCACATCACCACCGCAGAAACCTCGCTCACCGCATAGGGCGCCAGCACGATGGCGAGCAGAAGCGCGCGCAACGGCACGCCGGACGCGAAGAACAAGGCCATGCCGAGCCCGATCAGCAGTTCGACATGCACGACGATGGCGACGACGATGACGGTGTTGAGCAGCGCCTTCCAGAAATACGGATCGGCCAGCACCTTCGCGTAATTCGCGAGGCCGACGAAAGTCGCCGCCTGTCCGAATGACGACTGGTTGAGGCTCAGCCAGAAGACATAGATCGCCGGCAGGAAGATGATTCCGCCGATCATCAACTGGACCGGCGTGACCAGCGCGATCGCGGAGAGGGGCGTGCGCGTGGTCATGGGCGCACTCGCGATTCAACCGCAACCCACACCCGTCGTCCAAACCACGCCGTCATCCCGGGCGAGCCAAGCGCAGACCCGGGATAACGCAGAGGTGCTTGGGTGTAATCGACGGAGGATTGAAGGCGCCTCATCATCCGCCTCACGCGATCCTGAAGCGCGCGAGCGCCTCGCGGTCGATCTCGATGCCCAGCCCCGGCCCTTGCGGAATGGCGAGCTTACCGTCGACAAGCTGCGAGCCCTCGCCGACGAGCGGCCGCGTGAACGCGTCGCGCAGCGGGTTCTCGTAGACCATGCATTCGAAGGTGCGGAAGCTTTCCGCCGCCGCTGCGAGCTGCAGGCTCGCCGCGACGCAGATCGCGCCGGACCAGCCGACATGCGGCGCATAGGCCGTGTTGAAGGTCGCGGCGAGCTCGGCGATACGCCAGGTCTCGGTGATGCCGCCGGAGCGCGTCACATCGGGCTGGATCAGGCCGAGCGAACGGTCCTGCAGCATGGTCAGCGCCTCGCCAGCGACGAAATCGCTCTCGCCGGCCGCGAGCCGGATCGGCAGATGCTGCGCGAGACGCCGGTAGCCTTCGCGGTCATGCGGCGCGATCGGCTCCTCGAAGAAGCCGTAGCCGAGATCGGCCAGCGCCCGCCCGACGATCATCGCGTCGTCGACGTCATAGGCCCAGTTCGCATCGACATAGAGCGCGATCTCGTCGCCGGCGAGCCGGCGAACGAGCTTCGCACGCGCCACAGCATCGCGCAGCGGATGGCCGAGCTTGACCTTGATCTCGCGGAAGCCGGCCTTGAGCGCCGCAGCCACCTCCGCCTCGACCGTCGCATCGTCGAGCCAGTTGATCGACGAGGCGTAGGCCGCAACCTCCTTGCGCCCCATGCCGCCGAGCAGACGGTGGATCGGCTGGCCGGCCTGTTTCCCGGCGATATCCCAGAGCGCGATATCGACCGCCGCGATCGCTTCAACGACCTGCCCGCCGGGCCGGCCCGAAAGCGCGGCACGCATCGCCTTCCACAGCGCGCGCCGGTCGGCGCCGTCGCGCCCGATCAGGCGCGGCACCAGCGCCTCCTCGATGAAGCGCGCATAGCCGGCAGCGCCGCGCCGGCACAGCCCTTCGCCGAAGCCGACCGTGCCGTCCTCGGTCTCGACCTCGACCAAGACCAGCTCGATCGCCGGGTAGTCGCCCTGCGAGGTCCGCTGGACCTTGGGCAGCGTCGCCCGCAGCGGATGGACATCAATTCTGGCGATGCGGCTGGCCGACATCAGGCATGGCCCTCCCGAGACGCGTCGTCGAGCGACGTCTACTTATCTGATAGGTTGAACAGTTGCCAAGGAACGCGGCATCTGTCAATGATCTCGGCCGGAGGATATTGATGAGCGATCTCGCCCGTGCCGTGCTGGATGCAGACGACCCGTTCGCGGGTGGCGATGTCGTGCCGATGCGCCTTGGCGATGCCGTGATCCAGCGCATCACCCAGGCGATCCATGAGGGGCGCCTGAAGCCCGGCGACTCCCTGCCTTCGGAGGCGCGCATCGCGGCCGCCTTCGGCGTCAGCAAGCCGATCGCGCGCGAGGCCATTCGCCAGCTCGCGGCGATGGGCGTGGTCCATATCCAGCAAGGCAAGCCGACGCGGGTGCAGGCGCTGGACGCGGCGCCGCTCGACCGCTTCTACCGCTTCGCCGTGCGCGGACGCGCCAATGGCCTGACCGAGGCCGTGGAGCTGCGCCGCATCCTCGAGCCGCCGATCGCGGCCCATAGCGCCGAGCGCCGCTCGGCCGAGGATATCGAGAAGCTCGACCTCATTCTCGCCCGGATGGAAGACGCGCTGGGCAACGTGCCGCGCTGGATCGAAGCCGATCTCGACTTCCATGAGGCCGTCGCGGCCTCCTCAGGCAACCGCCTGCTCGATTTCCAGATCCGCGGCCTCCGCCCCGTCATCCGCGAGGTCATGGAGATCTTCAATTCGCGCGAAGCCCGCGGCCCCGGGGACTGGCAGCAAACCTTTGCGCGCCATGTCCGCGTCGTCGTGGCGATCCGTGCGGGCGATGCCGTCGCGGCGGCTGGCGCCATGAACAAGCATTTCGAAGCGGCAGAAGCCGCCATCGCGGAACTCGCGAGCCACAGGGAGGATCAACATGAGCCAAGGGGCGACACTCGACCGTAGGCAATTCGGCGCCGGCATCCTCGGACTGAGCTTTGCCGGGCTGGGCCACGCCGCGCAGGCGCAGAACGGCCCGTTCAATGTCTTCACCCATCGCGTCATGCAGACGGTCGCGACCGGCGCGCAGGGCGGCGATATCACCAGGGACTGGGCGCAGAAGAACGGCGTCACCGTCCAGTGGACGACCTTCGACACCGGCCCCTTGCAGGAGCGCCTGTTCCGCGAGGCGAGCCTCGGCGAGACCTCGGTCGATGTCGGCTTCGTCGTCAACACGCAGGTCGTGCCGCGCGCCGCGAGCCTCTTCGAACCGCTCGACGATTACCTCAGGAAGGACCCGGTCGAGGACGTCCCGGACATCTTCCCCGGCCTGATGGAGGGCATGAAGGTCGGCGGAAAGCAGCTCGCCACCCCGTTCCGCCACGCCTCCTCCGGCCTGCACTACAACGAGGAGATCCTGGCCGAGAAGGGCTTCTCCAAGCCGCCCGCCACGATCGAGGAAATGATCGAGATTGCCCGGGCCTGCAGCTATCGCCGCGCCGACGGCACGCAGGTCGTCGGCTTGTGCACGCCGGGCGTAACCTACCCCAACGTGATCGACCTCGCCCGCGCCTGGGACGGCGAGTTCATCACGCCGGATTTCAAATGCGTCGCCGACCAGCCGCCGATGCTGAACGCGATCAAGACGTTGCGCGAGCTCTTCCAGGCCAATGCCTTCCCGCGCAATTTCGCGACGCTCTCGCCCGAGGACGTCAATGTCTGGATGCAGCAGGGCCGCGCCGCGATGAGCCTGCAGAGCATGGGCCGCAACCGCATCTACAACGACCCGCAGAAGTCGAAATTCCCGGGCAAGATCAAGACGATCGCCGTTCCCGCCTCGAAGACGCTGGCCGGCAAATACGACGCCGCGCCGGCCAAGGTCGAGTTCTGGGGCATGGTCATCCCGAAGAACGCCAAGCGCAAGGATCTCGCCTGGAGCTTCATCAAGGCGATGGCCTCGAAGGAGGCGACGCTGAAGGCAGCCCTCAACGGCAACGGCCCGGTTCGCGCCTCGACCTATGCCGACCAGGGTTTCGCGGGAACCGTGCCCTATGCCGTCGAGGAATTGAAGGTGCTGAAGGTCGCACGCGTGCCGATGCCGGCCTTCGACGAGGCGGCGCGCGCCGGCGACCTGTTCAAGGAAGAGGCGGAAGCCGCCGTGCTCGGCATGAAGACGCCGGAGGAGGCGATGGCGTCGCTGGTCAAGCGCGTCCAGCCGCTTCTGCCGGCCTGAACGATCGAGAAAACGGGGCACATAGACGCCCGAGACCCAATACCGGAGGACATTCGATGACATCCCGCATCTCGCGCCGCCGGTTCGGCGCGCTCGCCAGCGCCGCAGCCGCCTCGGCTCTTCTTCCGCACAGCGCCTTCGCCCAGGCCAAGACGCTGACCGCGCTTGGCCACCGCGTCCACCAGAATGCGGCGACGACCGGCCCCGGCGGCGACGCCACCGAAGCCTTCCGCAAGGCTGCCGGAGCCGACGTGAACTGGGTCACCTTCGGCGACGTCAATGCCGTGCATGAGCGGCTGCTGCGCGAGGCCTCCTTGTCGGAGACCTCGATCGACGTCGCCTATCTCGTCAACGGCCGCGCCGTGCCGCGCAATCTCCAGCTTTTCGAGCCGCTCGATGCGCTGATGAAGCAGGCGCCGATCGAGGCCTTCGACGATTTCGCGCCGGGCCTGCTCGCACCGCTCAAGGTCGGCGATGCCCTGCACGGCATCCCCGTGCGCCACGCGACCAATGCCCTGATCTATAACGAGGCCCTGCTGGAAGAGCGTGGCGTCACCAAGCTGCCGACGACATTCGAGGAGTTGACGGAACTCGCCCGCAAGCTCAGCTTCAAGCGCGAGGACGGCACGCAGGTCTACGGCCTCGCCTTCACGGCCGTCTTCGCCTCGAACTTCCTGACGCTCGCCCGCTGCCTCGGCGGCGATTACATGACGACCGATGGCAAGATCGTCGCGGCCGAGCCGCCGATGGTGAAGGCGCTCACCCTGCTCGCCGATTTCTACAAGGCCGGCGTGCTGCCGCGGAATTTCGCGACGGTGAACAACGAGGAGATCACCACCTGGATGCAGCAGGGCCGGGCGGCGATGACGATCAACCCCTTTGCCCGGCTCGTGACCTATAACGATCCGTCCAAGGGCAAGTATGGCGGCAAGTTCAAGTCGCTGCTGCCGCCGATGACGGCCGATCTCGCCGGCAAGGTCGCCTTCGCGCCGACGACCGAATTCTGGGCGCTGATGATCCCGAAGAACGCCAAGCAGAAGCCATTGAGCTGGGAATTCATCCGCGCGCTCTCCTCCAAGGCCGGCACCACCGCCATGGCGCTGAACGGCAACGGCCCCGTCCGCATCTCGACCTATGCCGACGAGAAGCTGAAGGCGGCGATGCCCTATGCCGCCGACGAGGCCGCCGCGCTCAAGGCCTCGCGCATCCATCTGCCGGCCTTCGACGAGCAGGCCCGCGCCCATGACATCTTCATCGAGGAAACCCAGGCCGCCGTGCTCGGCCGCAAGCCGCCGCAGCAGGCAATGGACGATGCGACGGCCCGCGTGAAGCCGCTGCTCGGCTGATGGCGGGAGCGCTTACGGGCCGCATCGCCCTCGTCACCGGCGCGGCGCGCGGCATCGGCCTGGCGATCGCGGCGCGCCTCGCCGAGGCTGGCGCGCAGGCGATCATCCATGACCGGGACGCCGTAGCGGCCGATACGGCGGTGACCGATCTGCTCGCCCAAGGCCTCGCGGCCCAGGCCGTGATCGCCGATCTCGCAGACGCCACGGCCCCCGCTGCGATGGCGGCGGACCTGAAGACGAAGGAGCTCGAGCCCGATATCCTCGTGCTCTGCGCCTCCGTCGAAATGCTGGAGACCTGGGATGCGATCTCCGAGGCCGCGATGACCGCGCAGACCCAGATCAACCTTCACGCCACGGTCAGGCTGTTGCAGGCCTTCCTGCCGGGCATGCTGGCGCGCGGCTTCGGCCGGGTGATCGCGATCGGCAGCGTGCAGGAAGCACGGCCCAATCCGACCCACTTCTATTACGCCGCCACCAAGGCGGCGCAGACCAGCATGATCCTGAACCTCGCCCGCACCACGCAGGCGCTGGGCGTCACCTTCAACATCGTCAAGCCCGGCGCGATCCTGACCGACCGCAACCGCGCCGTCCTCGCCCAGCCCGGGCGGGAGGAGCAGGTGCTCGCCCGCATTCCGCTGGGCCGGATCGGCAGCCCCGAGGATTGCGCGGGCATCGCCCTGCTGCTCTGCTCGCCCGACGGCAGCTATATCAACGGCGCCGAGATCGCCGTGGACGGGGGATTGCGTCTCTGACCCGCCTCAGGGCCCGACGAGCTGCCCGCCATCGACGACGATGCTCTGGCCGGTGACCCAGCTCGCCCGCTCCGAGGCGAGGAAGAGCACGACCTCGGCGATCTCCTCCGGCTTGCCCATCCGCCCGAAGGGAATGGTCGCCAGCGTCGCGTTGTAGAGCTCGGGATTGGAGGTCTTGCGGTTCTCCCAGGAGCCGCCGGGAAACTCGATCGAGCCCGGCGCGACGCAGTTCACGCGGATGCCCTTGCGCGCCAGCATCTTCGCCTGGCTGCCCGTGTAGTGCATCACCGCCGCCTTGATCGCGCCATAGGGCGCCGAGCGCGCCGAGGCCCGCAGGGCCGAGATCGACGAGATGTTCACGATCGACGAGCCCGGCTGGAGATGCGGGATCGCCGCATGGCTGCCGCGGACCACCGCCATCATGTCGACGCTGAGCGAGGCGGCCCAGCCATCCTCGTCATCGGTCTGGCCGAAGCCCGAGGCATTGTTGACGAGGATATCGAGCCCGCCCAGCGCCTTCACGGCCTCCGGCACATAGGCTTCGATCTGGCCGGCATCGGCGAGATCGACGGTTCCCGCATGGGCGGTGACGCCGAGCGCCTCGATCTCCCGGCGCGTCGCCTCCAGCGGCCCGGCGCTGCGAGCGCAGATCGAGACGGCCGCCCCGCCCGCCGCGAAGCCCAGTGCGATCGAACGGCCGATGCCGCGGCTGCCGCCCATCACGATCACGCGCTTGCCGGTGAATTCCTTGGCCATGCGGGCCTCTCCCTTCCGATTGGTTCCCGGTCCTTATTGCCGGCGGGAAGGGGCGCGCTTCAAGGCGGGCGGCACGCATGCCGCCCCTGCAAATCCGGGAGGAACCAATGGTCTAGCGATCGCGCGCGACGCGGAATCCGTTGGTGTAGAAGCGCACATCGGCCTCGTATTTGAAGCGCGCGGCCGAGCGCAGATAGCGCGGATCGTTGTTGAACGAGCCACCGCGCAGCACGCGCTCGCGGCAATTCGCGACCGTATAGGCGCTGCCGTCGCGGGGCGCGCTGCGATAGCTCTCGCTCCAGCAATCGGCGACCCATTCGGCGGCGTTGCCGGCCATGTCGTAGAGCCCGAAGGCATTGGCCGGGAACTGCCCGACCGGCACGGTGTTGCCGCGCTTCTGGTCGTTGCAGCCCACGCAATTCGCGCGCTCCTTCTCCGGAGCCTGCCCCCAGGGATAGGTCGTCGTCGTGCCGGCGCGCGCCGCATATTCCCATTCGCTCTCGCTCGGCAGGCGGTAGGCCTTGCCTGTCCGGGCCGAGAGCCAGGCGAGATAGGCATTCGCATCGTTCCAATGAATGTCGGTGACCGGACGTTTGCCACGCCCGAGCCCGCGATCGTCCGGGCGGTAATTGCAGCCGCCCTGGTCGATGCAGAGATCCCATTCCTCGAAGGTCACCTCGCGCGCGCCGAGATAGAAGCCGCGGATCGTCACCGGATGCACCGGCTTCTCGAACTCGTAGAGATCGTTCGAGCCCATCTGGAAACTGCCGGCGGGAATGGCGACCAGTTCCGGGCAGCCCGCACAATCGCGCTGCGGCGCGCCGGCGGCCGGCTGGGGCGAGGCCGGCGGCGTAGCGACAGCAACGGCGGTGGAAGCAGGCGCGGCCGGGCCCGCGCGATATTCCTGTTCGCGCGTGCGCGCGAGCGAGGCGAAGCGCCCGTTGGGATAGGCATCGAGATAGGCGCGGTACTCAGCCGCGCTGCGGCTGTTGCGGATCGATTCCCAGAAGGCGAGGTCATAGGCCGCATCCTGCGTCGCGCCCGGCGTCTGGGGCGGCGGGATGACGGCGCGGTTGCCGAGCGCCACGGCGACCGGCTGGAAGATCGGCGTAACCACCAGACCCTTGGGCGGCTCGGCCGAGAGCCAGACCTGTTGGCTGCGCCGCGTCTCGCGCGTAACCGCGTCCCGCACCTGCTTGACCGCCTGCGCCATCTCCAGCCCCGGCGTCCGGATCGCCTTCAGCCACGCCTCGACGGCGCGGTCCGGACCGCCCGGCAATGGCTTGCCCGGCGCCGTCGGGAACAACACGGCGATGCCGTCCATCGGTTCGAGCGCGAGCAGCCCCTTGGCGTTGCCCTGCCAGGGATTGTCGCGGCCGGCATCGAGGAAGACCAGCGCGCTCGCCGGCCGGGCCACGATCAAGGGATCGATGATCTCATCGAGATCGACCGCAGCCTCAGCACCGTTCTGCACCGGCAGCAGGAAGTTGCGGTTCCGCTGCTGCATTGCATGGCCGCTATAGAACACCACGACCTGCGCGCCGCGCCTGAGCTTGCCCGCAAAGCCGGCGATCGCCTGCCGCAACGCGTTGCGGTCGGCATTCTCGACGGAAACGACGTCGAAGCCGCCGACGCTCAAAGCCTGGGCGACAGAGCGTCCTTGCTGCGCAGCGCCAACGATCGGTGCTTCCGGATAGGCCTCGTTGGCGATGACGAGAGCGACGCGCCCGGCCTCCCCCGGCTGCTGGGCAAGGCCGGGTGCGGCCAGCGGCAGCAGCAGGAGAGCGACCAGGACGCGCAACCAGACCATCGCCAGACGGTATCCTTTCGCTCTAGCGGACATTGATCGTGATCTTCTGCGACATCACGGGCGGATTATGCGGCGTGTGAGTATAGTCGCCGAGCAGCAATTGCAGCGTGTGCCGGCCCTTGGGCAGCGTCACCACCACCTCGGTCTGACCATTGCCGAGATGGATATGGTTGTAGTCGGACGGGATCGGCTGGTCCGGCGGGCCGGGATCGGTGTCGATCAGCAGGTGGTGATGCCCGGTCCGCGCATGATTGACGCCGGCCGGCGCGACGCCCATGCCCCGCAGGCCGATGCGCACCGTGAAGCGCTCCGGCACGCTCAGGCCATCGATCGGGTAATGGAAATAGACCTGCGCGCCCGGCGGCGCGGTTTGGCGCGCGGGAGTCTGCGCGACGGCTTCCACGGGGAGGCCCTGCCACGCCATCAGCGCGAAAAGGCCGGCGGCTGCGATGCGGGCTCGCGACATCACCGGCGCCTCCTCGCGTTCGGCCCGCCCGGCGCCACGATCACCGTGATGCGCTCCGAGATCACCGGCGGGTCATGCGGCAGATGGTTTTCGTCGGCGAGCAGGAGCTGCAGCGTGTGCCGCCCGTTCGGCAGGGTCAGGCGGTATTCGGTCTGGCCGCCGCCAAGATGGATATGGTTGAGATCGGCCGGAATCGGTGCATCGAAAGGCGGCGGCCCGGTATCGACCAGCAGATGATGATGGCCGGTATTCGGCTTGGCGACACCGGCCGGCGCCACGCCCATGTTGCGCAGGCCGAAGCGGATGGTCGAGGTCGGGTAGATCCGGTCGCCATCCCGCGGATAGACGAAATAGACGGCCGCATCGTTGGGCGACGGCGTGCGGGCAGTGCCGGCGCCATGGGCGTGCGGCGCCGGCTGCGCGGCAGCGACGGCCTGCCCATCGGCGATGACGCGGACACGGATGCGCTGCGAGACCACCGGCGGATCATGCGGCACATGCTCGTGATCGCCCATTAGCAATTGCAAGGTGTGTTCGCCCGGCGGCAGCGAGATTTCGGCCTCGGTCTGCCCCCTCCCGAAATGCAGATGATTAAAGTCGCTGGGAATCTCGCGATCGAGCGCCGGCAGTTCTGTGTCGACGAGGAGATGGTGGTGGCCGCCATTCGGACTGCTGGTTCCGGCCGGCGTCACGGTGATGCCTTCTGCCCCGAAACGGATCCTGGCGTGGCTCGGGATCGTCGCGCCGTCCTGCAGGTCGATGAAGAAGACGCGCGCCCCGAGCGCGGCGACCGAGCGCGGCTTCTCGGCCGGCGTTGCCGGAACCTCGACCGTGATGCGCTCGGACATGATGGGCGGATCATGCGGCACATGGTTGTGGTCGGCGAAGAGCAGTTGCAGCGTATGCTTGCCCGGCGTCAGCGCGATCTCGGCCTCGGTCTGCCCGCCGCCGAAATGGATATGGTTGAAATCGCTCGGGATCGGCTGGTCGAGCGGCGGCAATTCGGTGTCGATCAACAGATGGTGATGTCCGCCATTGCGCGCCGCCTGCCCGGCCGGGACGACCTCCATGCCGGTGATCGCGAAGCGCACCGTGAGCTTGGCGGGAACCTGCGCCTTGTCGGCGAGACCGATGAAGGAAAGACGCGCGGAGGCAGGGGCCGAGCTGCGCTGCCGGGCGCGCTCCTGCGCCGACGTTCCGGCCAGCGGCATCGCCAAGGCCAGACCCAACACGAGAAGCGCCGGCGCAATGCGTAGCATCAGCGTCTTCCTTCCGCGAGAAGATGGACGGAAGGCTATCAGCAGCCATGAGAGCCTTCAAGCAAAACGCCGTCCCGTTTCGATAAAGGACTATGCTTTGTTCTGGAGATGGCCGGGGTCATGCATTAGCATGACGTAGAGGCGGCCGGCTGCCTCCAGGATGCGCCCATGACCCTCGTCGCCCGGCTCTGCGGCTTGATCCTCCTGCTGCTCTCCGGCCTTGCCCTGGCCGAGACGCCGCCTGAGCGCCGCGTCGCGCTGGTCATCGGCAATTCCAGCTATCGCAACGCCCCTGTCCTGCCGAACACCGTGAACGACGCGCGCGACATGGTGGTCGCGCTGCGCAAGATCGGCTTCGAGGTGGTCGACGGCATCGACCTCGACAAGCGCGGCATGGATGCGGCACTGACGCGCTTCGCCCGGCTGGCCCAGGATGCCGATGCCGCGATGTTCTATTTCGCCGGCCACGGCTTTCAGTTCAACGGCGAGAACTATCTCGTTCCGGTCGAAGCGAAGATCGAGGACGAGGTCGGCGTCCAGTACGAGACGACCCGGCTCAACGACGTCGTCACCGCCCTGAACTATGCTAAGGGCGTCAAGATCATGGTGCTCGACGCCTGCCGCAACAACCCCTTCGTCGGGTTGCTCGCCAAGCGGCAGGCGACGCGCGGCTTTTCGGTCGCGTCCGGTCTCGCCCCAGTCCAGCGCGCGCAAGGCATGGTCATCGCCTATGCCACGCAGGCGAACGACGTCGCCGCCGACGGCGCCGGGCGCAACAGCCCCTTCACCGCCGCGCTGGTGCGCGAGATCGACCAGCCCGGCCTCGAGGTCGCGGCGCTGTTCCGCCGCGTGCAGAAGAGCGTCTACGACACGACCGCCGGCCGCCAGACACCGGAACTGTCGCTCTCCCTGCTCGGCGATTTCTACCTCAACCGCGAGGAGACGGATGCCGATATCTGGCGCCGCATCCGCGCCAGCGACGATCCCACCGCGCTGCAGGCCTTCATCCAGCGCTATCCGCAGAGCTTCTTCGCCATCGATGCGCGCACGCGGCTCGATCTGCTCGAACGCCGCTCCTCGGTGTCGACCGAGCGCGACAAGCTCGTGCGCGAATTCGCCGAACGGGAGCGCGCCTTGCTCCAGCGTCTGGAAAAGGCGGAACAGGGCCGGCGGCAGGCTGCCGACGATCTCGCCCGCAAGGATATCGGCGACGCGGTCGGCGTCCCGCTGCCCGTGCCGGCTCCGGGCTCCGCGCCCGTGGCGGTCGCCCCTGCCCCGCCCCCGCCGCGTGCGCAGGACAAGGCCGAGCGCGCGCGCCTCGCCGACGAGCTCGCCCGCCGCGAATCCGAGCTCGCGGCGATCGAAACGGAAAAGCAGCGCCTCGCCGAGGAACGCCGGACTGTCGAGCAGGCCATGGCCGCACGGCTCGGCGCGCCCGGGGCGCTGCCGCAGAACCGCTCGACGCAGCCCGTCGCCATGCCGGGCGCGCCCGCGCGCCCGGCGGAGGCCGCGCCGAGAGGGCGGGCGTCCGGCGAGTGCGCCGAACTCCTGATGCGTGCTCAGCTCGGCGATCTCACGCCCGCGGCGCGCGAACAATTGCGGCAATGCCGCTGATGACAGGTGGCCGAGGCGAAGCGCCCGGCCCGAACTGGAGAGGTGAGGCATGACGAGCCTGGTCCGCTTCAAGATCGCCATGGTCGGACTGGCCCTGCTGGCGGGCACGCCTGCGGCCGTCGCCCAGACACCGCCGCCGCCGCCCACGCCCGTCCCCTTCGCCGATGCGCTCCGCAAGGCCGCGGACGATCTCTTCGGCAAGGCGACCGTCTCCGGCGACAAGGTCAACCTCGTCATCGACCCGCTGATCGATGCGGCCTCAGGCGCGCAATCGGCCGCGACCCGCTCGATGCAGGCGACGCTGATGGAGATGGTCAAGGCGAACTATCCGCGCTTCACCGTCCTCCCCTTCGACAGCGAGGCCCTCGCCAGTAAGCCGGTGGTGCTGGTCGGCACCTTCACCGCCGTGAACAACCAGGGTGTCGCCGACGGGCCGCGCGATGCCTACCGGATCTGCCTGACGCTGGCCGATCTCAAATCCAACAGCGTCGTCTCCAAGGGCGTCTCGCGCGCCCGCATCGAGGGCGTCGATACCACGCCGACGCTCTACTATCGGGACTCCCCGCTCTGGGCCAAGGACCAGGCCACGGACGCCTATATCAAGACCTGCCAGGGCACGAAGCTGGGCGACCCGATCGACGCCGGCTATGTCCAGACGCTGACCGCCAATGCGCTGATCAATGACGGCATTCTCGCCTACGAGACCCAGCATTTCCGCGAGGCGCTGGCCTTCTACCGGACGGCGCGCAAATTGCCCGGCGGCGAGCAGCACCGCGTCCGGATCGGCACCTATCTCGCCGCCAGCAAGCTCGCCCGGCGCGAGGACATGGTCGACGCCTTCGGCGACCTGATCGATTACGGCCTCGCCTCCGACCGCCTGATGGTCAAGCTGCTGTTCAAGCCCGGCACGACGCAATTCGTCGACGATCGCCAGATCACCGATCCCTATCCGATGTGGCTGAGCCAGATCGCGACCCGCTCCCGCCAGAAAGGCGCCTGCCTGGAGATCGTCGGCCACACCTCGCATACCGGCTTGCCGCAGGTGAACGAACGGCTCTCCACCTTGCGGGCGCAGTTCGTCATGGACCTCCTGCTGACCGGCGCGCCCGACAATCGCGGCCGCATGATCGCGACCGGCCGCGGCTACAAGGAAAACCTCGTCGGAACCGGCAAGGACGATGCCAGCGACGCGCTCGACCGCCGCGTCGAGTTCAAGGTGATCGGCTGCTGACGATCACGCCTTGCGGCAGACTGTTGCGATAGCCCCGCGAAAAGCGGAAGCTGCGCGCCTTCGCCAGCTTTCCTGCGATCGACAAGGCTATCGACACCGTGCTGACCGGCTCCCCCTCGCGCCCCTTCGATTTCAGCCAAAAGACCGGCACGACGCGCTTCAACGCGCTCGTCACCGAAACCCTCCGGACAGCCTGACGATGACCGAGGAAGCCAAGCGGATCGGCGCGATCATCGGTGCGCCACCCGAAGCGGTCCGTCAGGCGCTCTCGCGCCATGGCGTACTGCGGGGCCGGCATCAACCTGTCGAACTTCCTGCTGGTTTCCAGTCGCACGGCCGATGGCGGCCCAGCCGGGGTCTCGCCGGACATGGCCGCGATCCTGGCCGAATGCCTTGGCCTGCCGCTCGCCTATGTCCCCTATGAATCGCCCGGCCCGCTCACCGATGCGGCGGAGCGCGACGAATGGGATGTCGCTCTCGTCGGGGCCGAGCCGCAGCGCGCCGCCGTGATCGATTTCACGCCTGCCTATACCGAAATCGAAGCCACTTATCTGGTGCCGCCGGGCTCGCCCCTGCAATCGGTGGCGGATGTAGACCGGAAGGAGCGGCGCATCGCGGTCGCGGCCCGCACGGCCTACGGCCTCTGGCTCGAGCGGAATATCCAGGCGGCCGAGCTTGTGACCGGCGAGGGCTTCGATGGCGCCTACCGGCATTTCGTCGACCAGAAGCTCGATGCGCTCGCCGGCTTGCGGCCGAAGCTGATCGAAGACCAAAAGACGCTGCCGGGCTCCCGGATGCTGCCCGGCCGCTTCATGGCCGTCCAGCGGGCGCTAGGTACGCCTAAATCCTCCGGCATCGCCCTCGATTATCTCGCGCGCTTCGTCGCGGCGGCGATCGAAACCGGGACCGTCGCGCGGCTGATCGCCAAGCATGGCGTCACCGGCCTCTCCGTCGCCGCGATGCCTTCCGCCCGCTGAACGAGGCCCAAAAGACTTCTCGACGGTTTTCGCTGCAATCCGAATGGATGTGGTCTGACGGGCAGTTCTCGTCCCCGCCCCGCCGGTCTCCGATTGATCAAGTGCCGCGGCACCCGTATTCCTCTTGTCGACAAGAGGATTCCCATGAAAGCCACCAAGACCAAGCCCGCCGCCGTCCCGGAGCGAAAGCGCGGCTCGGGCGTCAAATTCGTCTACGACCTGCTGCGTGACGAAATCCTCGATCTCGTCCTTCCGCCCGGCAGTCCGATCGACGAGGTCCAGCTCGCCGAGCGCTTCAGCATGTCGCGCACCCCGATCCGCGAGGCGCTGGTGCGCCTGGCCGGTGAAGGCTTGATCGATACGCTGCCGAACCGCTCGACGATGGTGGCCAATCTCGATTTCCTCAACATGTCGCCCTTCTTCGACGCGCTGACGCTGATGTACCGGGTGACGACGCAGCTCGCCGCCCAGAACCGCCGCCCGGCGGACCTGGAGGCGATCCACGCCCGGCAGGCGGAATTCGCTGCCGCGGTGAAGGCGCAGGATGCCCTGGCGATGATCGCGACCAACGCCGCCTTCCATGCCGCCATCGCCGACGCGGGTCGCAATCCCTATTTCAACAGCCTGTTCAGCCGCCTCCTCGACGAGGGCCGGCGCTTCCTGCGGCTCTATTACCAGTCCTATGATGACCGTTTGCCGCAGCAATTCGTCGACGAGCACGAGGCGATGATCGCCGCGATCGTGGCGCGCGATACCGCCCTGGCCGACCGCCTCGGGAAGGCGCATGCCGAGCAGATCGTCCAGCAGATTCAAAAACTTATGATCGGGGACGAGCGACTCGACGTGACACTCTGAGTATCTTGCGTAATTCTTGTCGACAAAGAATATGCAAAACGCTATAAGCGGCTCGGGAGGCGCGCGCCGCCAGAGCGCGCGCCGATCGGATCCGGCTCTAGCGGCGGGGTCTCCGCAAGAACGACAGCCAGAAGGAGAGCGAGATGAAGGCCAAGATTTTCGCCGGCGTGATCCCCGCGCTGATGACCCCGTGCAAAGCCGACCGGACCCCCGATTTCGACGCGCTGGTCCGCAAGGGCAAGGAGCTGATCGCCGCCGGCATGTCCGCCGTGGTCTATTGCGGCTCGATGGGCGACTGGCCCCTCCTGACCGATGCCCAGCGCATGGAAGGCGTCGAGCGCCTGGTGAAGGCCGGCATCCCGGTCATCGTCGGCACCGGTGCGGTCAACACCGCCTCCGCCGTGGCCCATGCCGCCCATGCCCAGAAGGTCGGCGCCCAGGGTCTGATGGTGATCCCGCGCGTTCTCTCGCGCGGCTCGGTCATCGCCGCCCAGAAGGCTCATTTCAAGGCGATCCTGACCGCTGCGCCGGAGCTGCCGGCGGTGATCTACAACAGCCCCTATTACGGCTTCGCCACCCGCGCCGACCTGTTCTTCGCGCTACGCGCCGAGCACCCGAACCTCGTCGGCTTCAAGGAGTTCGGCGGCGCGGCCGACATGCGCTATGCGGCCGAGAACATCACCAGCCGCGACGACGGCGTCTCGCTGATGATCGGCGTCGATACCGCCGTCGTGCATGGCTACGTCAATTGCGGCGCGACGGGCGCGATCACCGGCATCGGCAACGTCCTGCCGAAGGAAGTGCTGCATCTCTGCCAGCTCTCGGTGGCAGCCGCCGCCGGCGATGCCACCGCCCGCCGCCAGGCGGAGGAGCTGGAGCAGGCGCTCGCCGTGCTCTCCTCCTTCGACGAAGGCCCGGACCTCGTCCTGTTCTTCAAGCACATGATGGTGCTGAAGGGCGACAAGGAATACACGCTGCATTTCAACGAGACCGATGCGCTGAGCGACAGCCAGCGCGGCTATTGCGAAGCCCAGCTCAAGCTGTTCGACGCCTGGTATGCCGACTGGTCGAAGGCGAATGTCGCCCGGAAGCAGGCGGCCTGATCATAGGCCCCCGCGCGGCGGAGCCTCTTCCGCCGCGCGCCGAAAGGCTCCATGCCGGGCTGCCCCGGACCGCCTCCCGGTCCGGAGCGAGACCAAGCCTGCATTCGAGAAGCGCAACCGCAGATGGCCAATCCCGATGTCATCGTCATAGGCGCCGGCGTGGTCGGCCTCTCCGCCGCGATCGCGGCGCAGGGGCGCGGCCTCTCGGTCACCGTGCTGGACAAGACCGGGCCGGCCGCGGGCGCCTCCGCCGGCAATGCCGGTGCCTTCGCCTTCACCGACATCCTGCCGCTGGCCTCGCCCGGCATTCTGCGTAAAGCGCCGAAATGGCTGCTCGATCCGCTCGGGCCGCTATCGGTGCCGCCGGCCTATGCGCTCAAGATCGCGCCCTGGATGTACCGCTTCTGGCAGGCTTGCTCGCCGGCGCGCGTCGCCCATTCCACGATGGCGCAGACCGCCTTGATGGACCTGTCCAAGGCGGAGCTGGAACCGTTTCTGCAGGAAACCGGCACCATCGCCATGCTGCGCAAGGACGGCAACCTCCAGGTCTATGAGGGCAAGGCCGAGCTCGACGCCTCCCTGCCCGGCTGGCAGGCCCGCGCGGACCACGGCATCGCCTTCCAGCACCTCGACGCCGCCGCCATGGCCGCGATCCAGCCCGGCCTCGCGCCGCGCTTCACCCATGGCACCTTCACCCCCGGCTGGTATTCGATCGCCGACCCGCAAGGCTACACCATCGCGCTCGCCAACCATTTCCGCACCCGCGGCGGCACGATCGAACGGCTGGAGGTCGAAAGCCTCGCGCCTGTCGACGGCGGCGTCACGATCCATGCCCGCAACGGCCAAGCACGACCGGCCGCACGGGTCGTGTTGGCCGCCGGAGCCTTCTCCCATCGCATCGCCAGCAGCCTCGGCGAACGCATCCCGCTCGAGACCGAGCGCGGCTACAACACGACCCTGCCGCCCGATGCTTTCGACCTGCGCACGCAGATCACCTTCGGCGGCCACGGCTTCGTCGTCAGCAGCCTGTCGATCGGCATCCGCGTCGGTGGCGCTGTCGAACTCGGCGGGCTCGACCTGCCCCCGAATTTCCGCCGCTCGGAGGCGATGCTGGCCAAGGCCCGCGCCTTCCTGCCCGGGCTCAAGCCCGATGACGGCGTGCAATGGATGGGCTTTCGCCCCTCGTTGCCGGACAGCCTACCGGCGATCGGCCGGGCGCGAGCCACCCCACGCGTGGTCTATGCCTTCGGCCACGGCCATCTCGGCCTGACGCAATCGGCCGGCACCGCCAGGCTGGTCGCCGATCTCTTGACCGATCGGCCCCCAGTCATCGACATCACTTCCTTCTCACCGCAGCGCTTCTGAGAGTCGGACCATGGCCAGCCACACCTTCTCCTGCATCGACGGCCACACCTGCGGCAATCCGGTGCGCCTCGTCTCCGGCGGCGGCCCGCGGCTGGAAGGCGCGAACATGCTGGAGAAGCGCGCCCATTTCCTGCGCGAGTTCGACTGGATCCGCACCGGCCTGATGTTCGAGCCGCGCGGCCACGACATGATGTCGGGCTCGATCCTCTACCCGCCGACCCGCCCCGATTGCGACGTCGCCGTGCTGTTCATCGAGACCTCCGGCTGCCTGCCGATGTGCGGCCACGGCACGATCGGCACGATCACCATGGGCATCGAGAACGGGCTGATCACCCCGCGCGAGCCGGGCAAGCTCTCGATCGAGGCGCCCGCCGGCAAGGTCGATATCAGCTATCGCCAGGAGGGCCGCTTCGTCGAGGAGGTCCGCCTGACCAATGTGCCGGGCTTCCTCCATGCCGAGGGCCTGACGGCGGAAGTCGAGGGCCTCGGCGAGATCGTCGTCGACGTCGCCTATGGCGGCAATTTCTACGCCATCGTCGAGCCCCAGAAGAACTTCCGCGACATGGCCGACCATACCGCCGGCGAATTGATCGGCTGGTCGCCGAAACTGCGCGCGGCGCTGAACGCCAAATACGAATTCGTCCATCCCGAGCATCCCGAGATCAAGGGGCTCAGCCATATTCAGTGGACCGGCCAAGCGACGAAGCCGGAAGCCCACGCCCGCAACGCCGTGTTCTACGGCGACAAGGCGATCGACCGCTCTCCCTGCGGCACCGGCACCTCGGCCCGCATGGCGCAGCTCGCCGCCAAGGGGAAGCTCGCGGTCGGCGACGAGTTCGTGCATGAATCGATCATCGGCTCGCTGTTCAAGGGCCGCGTCGAGGCCGCGACGACCGTGGCCAACCGCCCGGCGATCATCCCCTCCATCGCCGGCTGGGCCCGGATGACCGGCTACAACACCATCTTCATCGACGACCGCGACCCCTTCGCCCACGGCTTCGTCGTGACCTGAGACCGCGGGCGGCTTTCCTCAATCCACAGGCGGCTCGTCAGCCCCCCGGCGGATCAGGAAGATCGCGGCGCCCGCACTCATCAACGCGAGGCAGAACCAGGTCATCGCATAGATCAGATGCGTGTTGCGGAAGCCGACCTGGGTCATCCCGCCCAGTGGCAACGGGCCGGGCTCGGATGCCGCATCGGCATCGACGAAATAGGGCGCGACCTCGCCCAGCCCGCGCGTCGAAGCGATGGCGGCGACATCGCGCGAGTACCAGCGCCCCGCGGCCGGGTCGTTGCTGCGCAGGAACCCGCCACCGGGCTGGCTCAGGCGCAACAGGCCGACCACCTGCTTTTGCCCTGACCCCGTTGCGCGACGCTCTTCAACTCCGCGCTGGCCCTCCGGCACGAAGCCGCGATTGACCAGAACGGTGAAGCCGGCATCGCTGCGGAACGGCGCCAACACCCAGAAACCGGGCCCGCGCTCGGTCACCGCCATGGTCAGCGTTTCCGGCACATCGAGGTAGCGGCCCTGCAGGACGACGCGACGGTATTCGTCGGTGGCCGCGCCAATGCCGCTCCACGCATTCGGTTCCGGCGCCGCAACGGGCGGAGCATGAATCCGCGCTTCGACGCGGGCGATCAGGTCGAGCTTCCAGCTCCGGCGTTCGACCTGCCAGATGCCGAGCCCGGCGAAAATCAGCGTGCAGAGACCGAGCGCAACGACGAAGGCGAGCCGGGCCAACGGCGGACGGCGCCTCACTTCTGTTTCCAGCGGCGTCATCATCGCGTTCCCGGAAACCGCTGGGCTGCTCGATGCGGGGAGGCGAATGGCGGTGTTTTCGAGAACCGGAGCGGAGCGTACATCCGTACGTGAGCACCGGAAGCGCAGAAAGCGTCGACAGTCGGCCGCCACAGTAGAGCAGACAAGCGGCCTCCTACATGCGGTGCATGTCCGGCATCATGTTCGTGTTGAGATGGTACATCACCCAGAGCGAGCCGGAGAGGACGATCACCACGATCACGATGGTGAAGATCAGGCCCATCATGTTCCAGCCGCCCTCCGAGCGGCCGTTCATGTGCAGGAAATAGACCATGTGGACGACGATCTGCACGGCGGCAAAGCCCATGATCACGATCGCCGTCAGCGTCGCATTCCCAAGCACGTCGTTCATGACGAGCCAGAACGGGATCGCGGTCAGGACGACCGAGAGCAGGAAGCCGGTGACATAGCCGCGCAGGCTGCCATGCGGGGCATGGTCGTCGCCATGGGCGTCATGGGCGCCATGCGGTTCGGCGTGGCTTTGGGGACCGCTCATTTCAGCACGCCCATCAGGTAGACGAAGGTGAAGACGCCGATCCAGACGACGTCGAGGAAGTGCCAGAACATCGAGAGGCACAGCAGGCGGCGGCGGTTGGCCTCGATCAGCCCGTGCCTGGAGACCTGGACCATCAGCACGGTCAGCCAGATCAGGCCGAAGGTGACGTGCAGGCCGTGCGTGCCCACCAGCGTGAAGAAGGAGGACAGGAAGGCGCTGCGCATCGGCGTCGCGCCCTCATGGATGAGATGCGCGAATTCGTAGAGCTCGATCCCGAGGAAGGCGAGGCCGAAGAGCCCGGTGACGACGAGCCAGCCCTGCATCGCCGCCTGCCGGCCCTTGTCCATGGCCAACATGGCGAAGCCATAGGTGATCGAGGAGAACAGCAGCATGGCGGTGTTGACCGCGACCAGCTTGAGGTCGAACAGGTCGGCCCCCGACGGGCCGGCGGCGTAGTTGCGCCCGAGCACGCCATAGGTCGCGAAGAGGACTGCGAAGACCAGGCAGTCGCTCATCAGGTAGAGCCAGAAGCCCAGCATGGTCGAGCCGCCGGAATGAGCGTGCTCGTCCTCGGTCACGTAGAAGGCCGGGACGCCCGGGACTTGAGCCTGTGCTTTCGCCTTGGCCATCATCGCCCCTCAGGCCCTGCCGAGCAGTTGGCTGCGCGAATCCTCTTCGCGCAGGACTGCCTCCGCCGGGATATGGAAGTCCCGGTCGTAGTTGAAGCTATGGATGATCACGGTCGCGACCACACCGACGAAGCTCAGCGCCGCCAGCCACCAGATGTACCAGATCAAGGCGAAGCCGCCGACCGTGGCAAGCGCCGCGATGATCACGCCTGCGCCGGTGTTCCGGGGCATATGGATCGGCTTGAAGCCGCCGAGCGGGCGCCGGTAGCCGCGCTTCTTCATGTCGGCCCAGGCATCGAGGTCATGCACGATCGGCGTGAACGCGAAATTGTAGGCCGGCGGCGGCGAGGAAGTCGACCATTCCAGCGTGCGCCCGTCCCACGGGTCGCCGGTCGTGTCGCGCAGCTGCTCCCGCCTGACAATGCTGACGCCGATCTGGATGAGGAAGCAGAGGATGCCGAGCGCGATCAGCACCGCCCCCATCGCCGCGATCACGAACCAGATCTGCAGCGACGGGTCCTCGAAGCGGCTGAGACGCCGCGTCACACCCATCAGGCCGAGCACGTAGAGCGGCATGAAGGCGACGTAGAAGCCGATCACCCAGAACCAGAACGAGAGCAGGCCCCAGAACCGGTCGAGCTTGAAGCCGAAGGCCTTGGGGAACCAGTAGGCGATGCCGGCGAAGACGCCGAAGACCACGCCGCCGATGATGACGTTATGGAAATGGGCGATCAGGAACAGGCTGTTATGCAGCACGAAATCGGCCGGCGGCACGGCGAGCATCACGCCGGTCATGCCGCCGATGACGAAGGTCAGCATGAACGCCAGCAGCCACATCATCGGCAGTTCGAAGCGGATGCGGCCGCGATACATCGTGAACAGCCAGTTGAAGATCTTCGCGCCTGTCGGGATCGAGATGATCATCGTCGTGATGCCGAAGAAGGAGTTCACGCTGGCGCCCGAGCCCATCGTGAAGAAATGGTGCAGCCAGACGAGATAGGACAGGATGGTGATGACCACCGTCGCATAGACCATCGAGGCATAGCCGAAGAGGCGCTTGCCGCAAAAGGTCGAGGCCACCTCGGAATAGACGCCGAAGATCGGCAGGATCAGGATGTAGACCTCCGGGTGCCCCCAGATCCAGATCAGGTTCACGTACATCATCGGGTTGCCGCCGAGATCGTTCGTGAAGAAATTCGTCCCGACATAACGGTCGAGCGTCAGAAGCGCGAGCGTCGCCGCCAGGATCGGGAAGGTCGCGACGATCAGCACGTTGGTGCAGAGCGAGGTCCAGGTGAAGACCGGCATCCGCATCATCTCCATGCCGGGCGCCCGCATCTTCACGATGGTCGCGATCAGGTTGACGCCGGACAGCGTCGTGCCCACGCCTGCGATCTGCAACGCCCATAGGTAGTAGTCCATGCCCACCCCGGGCGAGTAGGCGGCCCCCGAGAGCGGCGGATAGGCAAGCCAGCCGACCTTGGCGAATTCGCCGACGAACAGCGACATCATCACCAGGACGGCGCCGCTCACCGTCATCCAGAACGAGAAATTGTTGAGGAAGGGGAAGGCGACGTCGCGCGCGCCGATCTGCAGCGGCACGACATAGTTCATCAGGCCGGTGACGAAGGGCATCGCCACGAAGAAGATCATGATCACGCCGTGGGCCGTGAAGATCTGGTCGTAATGGTGCGGCGGCAGGTAGCCCTCGTTGCCGGCGAACGCGATAGCCTGCTGTCCGCGCATCATCAGCGCGTCGGCGAAGCCGCGCAGCAGCATGATCACGCCGAGGATCATGTACATGATCCCGATCTTCTTGTGGTCCACGCTGGTGAACCACTCGTGCCAGAGATAGCCCCAGAGCTTGTAGCGGGTGACGAGCGCGACGAGCGCGAGGCCGCCGAGCGCGACAGCGGCGAAGGTCGCGATCAGGATCGGCTCGTGATAGGGGATCGCCTCGAGGGTGAAGCGCCCGAAGATCAGCTTCCACCAGTCGGGATAGGAGGTCATCGTTCCCAGCCTCAGTTGGCGACACGGGCGCTGACGCCCGCGGTGCCGTAGACATCGGTCGGCGTGCAGATCGCCGTCACGAAGGGGCGCGGCGGCATCGGCTGCCCACCCCGGCGCACGCTCTTGTCGTATTCGAGCTGCGCGACGATATGGATGCCCTCCTTGCCGCCGCCACCCCTGGCATCCAGCGCCATCATGTCGCGGGTGCACATCTTGGCCCGGTCGACGCACATGTTGAGGACGGCGCTGAACAGGTCGGACGGAATGTCGCGGAAATAGCGGACCGGCTCGCGCTCGCTCGGCTTCTCCAGCACGAGATATTCCTCGCGCCCGAGCGTGCTGCCGTTACGGATCGCGCCCTGCACCCAGTCGCCGAAAGCCTTGTCGTCGACGCCGCGGAAGCGGAAGCGCATGTCGGAGAAGCCGGCGCCGCTGTAATTGGCCGAGAACCCGTCGAACTCGCCGGCATGGTTGATCACGGCGTTCAGCTTCGTCTGCATGCCCGGCATGGCGTAGATCTGGCCGGCGAGCGCGGGAATGAAGAGCGAGTTCATCACCGAGGACGAGGTGATGCGGAATTCGATCGGCTGGTCGACCGGCGCCACGACCTCGTTGAGCGAGGCGATGCCCTGCGCCGGGTAGAGGAACAGCCATTTCCAGTCGAGCGCGACGACCTGGATCACCAGCGGCTCCTTGCGGACGCCGTTGCCGCCGGCCTTGGCCTCGACCGCCGGCTTGCCGGCACTGATCCGGTCGAGCGGGCGGTAGGGGTCGAGCAGATGCGTGCCCATCCAGGTCATGGCGCCGATCACGATGATGATCAGCAGCGGCACCGACCAGATCACCACCTCCAGCGGCAGCGAATGGTTCCAGTCCGGATCGTAGCTGGCCTTGGCCGAGGCGCGGTAGCGCCAGGCGAAGAAAATCGTCAGCGCCATCACCGGCACGATGATCAGCAGCATCAGCCCGGTCGAGGCCAGCAGCAGGTTACGCTGCTGCACCGCAACATCGCCGGAAGGGCCCAGCAGCACCATCTGGCAGCCGCCGAGCAGCGCGAAGAGCGGCAGAACCGCTAAAAACCGAAGGATCCGCAAGAGACTCGAGACCTCCCTCATCCGGGACTGCCGTTCTCTATTCCCATTCTTTCGCACCGCACATAAGACAATCTGTCTCATTGCGATGGTTTGACGGGTGGCTTCTATCCACCGTATCCATTTGTATGAGGTGCGGGCAAGCCCGGTTCTGCCGAGCTGCCTCCCAACGAGGAATTCGCGGTCATGAGCGCTGACGCGGCGAGCCATTCATCGAGACACCCGGCAGACACCCATGGCCGCGACCACGTGTCGCCGGCCGATATCGCGCTTGGCGTCATCATCGGCCGGACTTCGGAATATTTCGACTTCTTCGTCTTCGGGCTCGGCTGCGTGCTGGTCTTCCCCGAGTTGGTCTTCCCCTTCGCCGACCGGGTCACCGGCACGCTCTATTCCTTCGGCATCTTCGCGCTGGCCTTCGTCACCCGGCCGGTCGGCTCGGTGCTGTTCTTCGCGATCGACCGGCATTACGGCCGCGCCACAAAGCTCACCGCGGCGCTCTTCCTGCTCGGCGGCTCGACGGCAGGCGTCGCCTTCCTGCCGGGCTATGCGACACTCGGCATCTGGTCGATCGTCATCCTGGCCGGTTTCCGCCTGTTGCAGGGCATCGCGCTGGGCGGCGCCTGGGACGGCCTGTCCTCGCTGCTCGCGCTTAACGCCCCGGCCAATCGCCGCGGCTGGTACGCGATGCTGCCGCAGCTCGGCGCGCCGTTCGGCTTCATCCTGGCGGCCGGCCTCTTCGCCTATTTCGAGGGCGCGCTGTCCCGGGAGGATTTCCTCGGCTGGGGCTGGCGCTATCCCTTCTTCGTCGCGCTGACCATCAACGTCGTCGCGCTGTTCGCCCGCCTGCGCATGGTCGCGACCCAGGAATTCGCGCAGTTGATGCAAACGCGCGAATTGGTGCCGGTCTCGGTGTTCGAGCTCATCCGCGTCCACGGCCTCACGCTCATCCTCGGTGCCTTCGTGCCGCTGGCCAGCTTCGCGCTCTTCCACCTCGTCACCATCTTCCCGGTGAGCTGGATCAACCTCTTCACCGACCGTTCGGTCTCGGAGTTCCTGCTGGTGCAGGCCGCCGGAGGCGTGGTCGGCGCGGGCGCCATCGTGACCTCCGGCCTGATCGCCGACCAGATCGGCCGCCGCAACACCCTGCTGCTCTCGGGCGGCATGATCGCGCTGTTCAGCCTCTCCAGCATCGTCGCGCCGCTGCTCTTCGGCGACAGCCTGGCCGGCCAGACGATCTACGTGATCATCGGCTTCGGCCTGCTCGGCCTTGCCTATGGCCAGGCCGCTGGCGCGGTCGCGTCCAGCTTCAAGCCGCAATACCGCTATACCGGCGCGGCCTTGACCTCGGACTTCGCCTGGCTGATCGGTGCGGGCTTCGCCCCGCTGGTGGCGCTGACGCTGTCGAGCACATTCGGCCTCGCCTGGGTCGGCCTTTACCTGCTCTCCGGCGCGCTCTGCACGTTGGTGGCGCTGTGGCTCGATCGGCGGCTGGAGGCGCGCTACGGCTGAGGCGCGCCCTGGGCCTCAGCGACGGCGAATTCGTCGGGACGCTGTCGCTGAGCTGGCGGTGCTCTCTGCTCGGCCGCGATCCCAGATCGCAGCGTCGCGTTCTCAGGCCGCCTGCGGCTGTTCCTGCGGCGCGAGATAGGCGCTCTGGAACGTCTCCATCACATGCGCGACCATGTCGCGTGCGACATGGAGCTGGTCGTCCTGGAAGGCGAGCGTGCGCGGCGAGTTGAGCACGATCTCGTAGCTCGGGAAGTAATCGACGAAGTCGAAGCGGCGGAACAGTTCCTCCGCCACCGCCCGCAGCACCGATTTGGACGCGCTGTTGGCGACGATGACGTCGGCATCCTTGAAGGTCGCGCCAAAGGGCACCGGCGAGACCGTGACGACGAAGCGCATCTCCGGATGGCAGTGCTCCCGGATCAGTCCGATAATGTCGAGCATGTCGGCGAGCGTCGCGTCATAGCCGTAATCGACGAAGCGGAAGCGCTCCGGCATGCGCTGCAGCCAGACCGGGCCGGGATGGGCGTTCATGGCGATGCCGGTCTGCGCATCGAGCCAGGTCTCGGTCAGGCCGAGCGTGAAGAAGCAGACGCGCGCCTGCTTTATCTGCGCCGTCGCCGCGGTCAGCCGCTTGCGGTTGGCGAAGGCGCTCTCGCGATCGAGCAGCTTGAGACCACTCGCCTGCGGATCGAACCATTGCCCGGGCGCGAGCTCGATCAACCCTTCGTCCGGGTAGCTCTCGCCCGTCAGGACGCGCTTGAGCTCATGCGTCATCGATCGCACCGAATACTTGTTCAGCGCGCCCCGGCTGAGCTGGCCGCGATCGGCCCCGCCGCCGCGCCCACTCTCCTCGTTCCAGCTCTCGAAATGCTCGGCCGGCACGCCGTGGCCTTCGAGCAGCAGGGGCAGGCCCCGCCCCATCAGGATGTTCTCGACCTCCCGCGCGAAGCAGGAGCCCATGGTGAAGATCGGCTCGGACGGATCGAGCCGGAACTTCGACTTATGCTCCACCGCGACATAGTCGCCGGTGGTCAGGCGCTCCTTCGCCATCTTCTCGGGCTTGCCCGAGGTCCAGCCGCGCACCGGGTTGCCGCGCATGATCGAAAGGGCCGTGCCCGCATCGTACTCGATCTTCATGATCGTCTCCTGGTTGGTGGAAGCCGATAGCCGGGAGGCCTCGCGCCCTGCCGGGCTGGCGAAAGCCGTTCCGAGATCCGGGGCAGGTCGACCGTGATCCCGCCCCGGCCGGTCCCTCACATCCGGTGGGGAATGCCGTTCCGGTCGAGAAAGCCGCGCATCCGGTCGTAGGACCCGGCATAGCTCTTCGCGAGGCCGTTCAGCGCCGCCTCCTGATAGACCGCGCGCCAGCCGCCCTCGGCCAGCGCCGCCTCCGGCACGACCGGGATTTTCAGTGTCTCCGCCAGTTCCTGGCTGCGCGTGTCATAGGCGACGAGCACGCCGGGCACGCCATGCGCAACCGCCGGCAGCACGCCATGGACGCGATAGCCCACGGCAAGGTCCTGCGAGCGGGCGAAGGCGTCGTAATGCTCGACATCGAAGAAGGAGAACAGCTGCTTCTCGTAAATCCGGCGCATCGCGGCATCGTCCGCCCCGTTCCACCAGCCGGTGCGGGTGAATTCGGCGACCGCCTCCTCCTTGGCCGCGGGGTCGCGCAGGAAGAACGCCTTCTCCTCCTGCTCGCCATGCGAGGACATCACCATCTCGCTTTGGGCGTCGACCTTGAGCAGCGCGGCCTTCTGGTTGCGCAGATAGGCTTCCGGGTCGGCGGTGTAGCTCTTGTCGGCCTCGCGGCGCAGGCTGAACGCGACCTTGCGGATGTCGCGCTGGTCAGGGATGCGGATCTTCAGGTCGCGATTGCGGGTGCGGAAGATCGAGGGGCAGCCGACAACCTCGACATTGCGGATGCCGTTCTGCCGGAGCGTCTCGGCGCTGAAGGCACCGCGCACGCCGATCGCCGCCGAGCGCTCGGCCACGATCGACCAGAACCGCTTCGAAGCTTCCGGCAATTCGATGCGGCGGTTCTGGCTCGCCTGCGCGCCGACGCCGATACCGTAGACCGGCAGCTTGACCTTCTCCAGTACCTCGACGGCGCGGAACCACTCCATGCTCTCATGGATGAAGTTCGAGCCGCGCACGAAGACGAAATCGAACTCGCTGGCATAGCGCGCGATATCGGCATCCGTCGGCGCCATGATCTTCATCGGCTCCAGATGTGCGTAGTCGAGGAGCTTCAGCGTCGAATCGTAGACGATCATGTCGCCGATGTTGAAATAGTCGCTGAGCAGCTTCTCCATCGGCGCGCGATACCAGCGCACCTTGTCATGGTCGTAGACCTCGCCCGCCGGGTAGATCACCAGCGCCCGCAGCGGCTTCGTCTTCGAGACCGGGCGCAATTCCGAGCCGGGCGCCAGCGCGCCGGTCCGCGCGTCGGCGACCGCGATGGAACGAAGCCGCGTCTCGGGCAGGGCAGGCAGCGGAATGGCGATCTCGGCCACGGTCGCATCGCCGGTGACGAGCGCGCCCGGATTGATCGTGGCGTAATCCTGCCCGTCGAGGAGCAGGCGCAGCGAGGGCCAGGCTCCGCCGGACTCGCGGGCGACGAGGACGACGACCCCCTGCGTGGTGGCGCGCAGGATCTTCATGCTCTGCACGGCCTGGCTGGCCGGGAGCGGATGGGCAGGCGCATTCATGGCGTGTCCTTCACGATGCGGATTTTGATGCGGACGAGATCGCGCTGCGGCCCGATCTTGCAGTCGGCGACATGCATTTTGGTCATGAACAGAAAAGGCTGGTCGCCCGTGGTCTCGAAATTGCGCGAGGGCGAGGCGGGATCGGCGACGGCGCCATAGCCGTACCGATCACGGTCGCCGCAATCCTTGCTCCACATCGTCGGATGCGTGACGAGCGTCTGCAGCGACGACCAGGTCACGAGGTCCTTGGACCAGCTATAGGCGACGCGCCCGCCGACGATGCCCTGCCGGGGATCCGGGCCGAGATGGAAGATCGCGAGCCATTGCCCGCTCGCCTCGTGCCGGGTGACCGAGCCGACCGTCGTCGGCAGGTTCTTCAGCGGCAGGCATGGCCGCGCCTGGCTCAGGTCGTCGCGATAGGGATCGACGGCGGGAATCGTGAAATCCTGCCCGTCGAAGGCGCGCCAGGTCGTCGGATCCTTGAGGTCCGTCGAGCGGAACAGGCAGACGCCGTTCTTCTGGCCCTCGCCTCCGGTGGTCGCGATCAGCGCATACCAGGCGCCATCCTTCTCGACGATGTTCGAGGGGTTGAAGAAGCCACGATGCCGCCCCTGACCGACATCCTGCCTGTAGGGCGGTGCCGCCACGAGCGGGCGCGGCTGGTCGATCCTGAAGCTGCGCCCGCCATCATAGGACTGAGCGGCAGTCACGACATTGTACCAGCAGCTCATCGCCTCCTTGAAGCGGCAGGCGCCGGGATGCTTGTCGGCATGGTATTCGGCGTGAACAAGCGCCTGGACATGGCGCCCGTCATCGGTCCAGGTCGCGGCGATCCAGCTCTTGTCGCTGAACGCACTGGGATCGGCGCTGTTCTTCGCTTCGAAGGACACCGCGCAGCTCTTGCGGATCGATGATAGGTCGGCGCCGATCAGCGGCCGGCTGCGATAATGGCTGGCGAAGGCGACAACCTCGCCCTTGTCGTCGCGGAACGCGCGCAACGGCGCGTCCGGCAGGTCCCATTCCTCGCAGCGCTCGCGTGCCCAGGACACTACCGTCTCCTCCTGCGCTCCGGGCGCAAGCTCGAGCCGATAGCCCTGCGCCATCGCAGGCAGCGCCAGCAGCAGGCAGGCCGCCGACAGCGCCGCGCGCAGGGTGCGGGCGCCCCTCATGCCACCTTCCGTTCCGGCGCGGGCGCGTCCTGGGCAGCCGCGACTGGCTCGGCCATCTTGTGGTCGATCCTGTTCTCACTGAGGAACGCGCTCATCGCGCGGTAGACTTCGCCATAGGCCGTATTGAAACGGTCGAAGCGCGCCTGCTCCCAGTGTTCCTCCAGCCTGAAATCCTGGCCGGCGAAGACGTCGATGCTCGGGATCTTGAAGGTATCGGCGAACTCGACCGTGCGGCTGTCATAGGTGAAGTAGATCGACGGCGTGCCGTTCGCGAGCGCCATCAGGTTGCCGTGCAGCCGGTAGCCGAGCACAAGATCGAGCCCGCGCACCAGCCGCTCATATTCCGCGACCACGTCGGAATAGAACATCCGGCTCTGGTAGAGCCCGGTGACCTGCTCATCGAGATACCAATTATTGGCCCACTCGTTCTCCTTCAGCGCGGCGAGCGCCTGCGCCTTCTGCTCGGACGTGCCGAGCGCGAGCTTCTTCTCCTCGACCTCGCCCTGGGACATGAGCGTGACCTCGAAGCGATCGGCCATCGCCTTCACGAGGGAGCGATGGAAGGTGAGGTAGCGCTTGATGTCCTGCGCATAGGTCTTCGAGACCTCGCGCCGCAGCGTCACGCCAGCGGTCTTTATCTGCTCCAGCGGCGGCAGGCGGATGGCGAGGTTGGGATCGTTGTTCCGGAACGCCGTCGGGCAACCGATGATGCGGACATTGCGGATGCCGAGATCGTTCAGCACTTCCGCCGAATAGGTACCGCGCACGCCGAGCGAAGCCGTCGAGTCCGAAATGAGCTTGAGCACCGTCCTGGTGTCCTCGCTCAATTCCAGCTTGCCGCTGACCGGAGCCTGCGCCCCGATGCCGAAGGCGATCACCGGCAGCTTCAGCCGGCGCAGCACATCGGCCGCCTTCGACCAGTTCATCTGCGCATGGACGTAGTTGGAGCCGCGCAGGAAGACATAGTCGTACTCGGCATTGAGCCGGTCGATCATCGCGGGATCGACGCGGTCGATCGGCAATTCGTCGAGCTTCTCGAAATTGAGCAGCTTCAGCGAGGAATCGAAGACGAAGGCATCGCCGATATTGTGATAGTGCTCGATATGGCTCTGCAGATCGGCATGGCGATACCAGCGGACATTGTCGTGGTCATAGACCTCCCCGGAGGGGCTGATGACGAGGATGCGGGCCATGGTCGGGTCTCCCCTGTTGTTTCGTTATGGTTTCAGGCGATCATCGCGGCTTGGTCCTGCCGCGCGGCGGCAGGGTTGCTGCGTTCGGTGAGGAGGCGGCGATAGAGCTCGAGATGCGCGCCCGCGCATTCGACATGGCTCATCGGCCGCTTGATGCCGCCGCGCAGGCGCTCCCAGAGGCCGGGCTCGGTCAGCGCGCGCGTCATGCAGTCGACGAGGTCTTCCGGGCTGCCGGGCCGGAAATGCAGGCCGTCGACCTCGTCTGTGATCTTCTCGGCCATTCCGCCGAGATTGCTCGCCAGGATCGGACGGCCATGGAAGAACGCCTCCTGGATCACGATCGGCGAGTTCTCCCACCAGACCGAGGGCATCACCATCCAGTCGACCGAGCGCATCAGGTTCGGCATCTCGCGGTTCTGGAAGGCGCCGCAGAAGCGCACGCGCCGCCCGGCCGCTTCGACGAGCTTCGCGAACTTGTCCTGATAGGCCTGCGGCTGGCGCTCCAGGTTGCCGCCATAGACGAGCAGGATCGAATCCTCGCCCCAAACCTTCTCGGGAATGCGCGTCACCGCGTCGATCAGCACGTCGGCGCCCTTGTAGGGCGTGAGCTGGCCGAAATAGGCGAAGCGCGAGCGGCGCCCCTTACCTTCCGGGAGAGGGCGCGGCGGGGCGGCGGCGGCCACGTCGATGCCGTTCTCGATCACCGAGAAGCGCTCCTCGGAGAGGCCCCAGTCCACATAGCGATCCACGAGGAAGCGGCTCGGCGATACGAAATGGTCGGCCAGCCCCAGCATACCCTTGATGAAGGTCTCGCGGGCGAGGAAACGGGCCGGCGAGATCTCCGGGAAGCAGGCGTTGCAATCGGTCGGCGAGGCCCGGTAGCAGAGCTTGAAGGCGCCGGTCTTCACCATCTGGCCGTGGTGGTGGCAGATCGAGAGATATTCGTGGAAGGTCACCACGATCAGCGCATCAGGCAGCGCGTCGCGCACCGCGAACAGGCATTCGAGTCCGAGCCCGATGAAATGGTGGAAATGCACCACATCCGGCTTCAGATCGTGCAGCACGCGCACGAAATCGCGCTCGATCTCGTCGGTGGCCCGGTTCGAGATCAGGAAGTGGTCGTAATCCTCGGCGTAATAGAGCAGTTCGCCGCCGCGCTGGCGCAGGCTCATCAGCGCCGTGCCGGCATGGCGCGGCGTCGGCGCGCCGACGCGGGCGAGGAAATGGGAATCGACGCCCTCGCCGGCCTGCAAGCCCTTGTGCAGGTTGTAGGACGCCACCTCCGCCCCGCCGAGCGAGAGCGAAGGATGGCCGTGCGATATCACGAGAACCCGCATCCTCAGCCTTTCATGTTGGAGATGGCGAGCGCCCAGCGCCGGTCGAAACTGGTGCGGTCGGCGAGTTGGGCGAGCGCACCCGCATGGGGCGTCGCGGTCTCCGCGTCGTCGACGGCATAGACCTCGACATCGGGCACCCAGAGCGAGGGCGAGCCCGCCATCCGGAGCTTGAGGCAGAGATCGAGCCCCTTCTCCGCCGTGGTGAAATAGTTGCGCGCGAAGCCGCCGACCTCGATGAAGGCCGCGCGCGATAGCACGCAGCATTCGCTCGCGCCGGCCGCGACCTCCATCGGGCCGAGATTGCCGACGGCCTCCAGCGGATAGCCGACGAAACGGTTGGCGATGCGCCGGCTCGCCCCCTCGCCTTCCAGCCAGGCACCGGCCCAGCGGATGGAATCGTCCTCGAAGAGCAAGGTCGGGCTCGCCACGCATTGGCCGCCCCGCGCCCGATAGGCCCGCTCCAGCCGCCCGAGCCAGCCGGGCATCCGGATCTGCGCGGCGCCGGACAACAAGGCGACCGTGTTGAACCGGCAAGCCCGCACGCCGGCCTCCAGCGCATCGCAGGCATCCTCGACGCCCTCGACCGCGACGAGACGCACGGAAAGCCCGTAGAAGCGCGCGAGCCGCCGGGCTTCCGCGCCGACGCGGTCGAAGCTCTCGGAGGGCGCCGCAAGCACGATGGGCAAAGGCCGCGCCTCCGGGTCCATCGCGAGCAGCGCGAACAGCGCCGACAACTCGCGGTGCCGATGATCGAGGCCGATGACGAGGCCAAGCGGTGCCTCGGGATCGAAGTTCCCAACGTCGAGCGTCTCCGCGGCGCGCGGTGGCGCGATCTCGGCCGCCTGCAAGGCCGGCGCGATCTGTCGCTCGACCACGGAACTGGCGGTCGAGGAGCGCGGGTCGAGCAGGCCGAGCACGCGCTCCAGGGCGCGCCGTGCCGGGGCCCGGTTGGGTTCGAGCGGCAGGAAGGCGGGGCCGGTGCCCTGCACCTCGAAGGCAAGATGCAGCGGCTGGCCGACCTCCGGCAGGAGCTTCGGCGCGAAGACGATGAAGCCGTGATTGTTGCGCCGCGAGGCCAGCGCTGGGCCGAAGCGCGGGTCTTCCATGAAGGCGGCCGTCACATCGGCGCGCTGCACGCGGGTCCATAAGCGATCGACGGCGCAGGATTGGCTGCCGCTGCGCAGCGTGACGCCGCCGACCCGACGCTCGGGATCGAACAGCCAGCCGATGATCAGCACGCCGGTGCCTTCAACGACCGTCACCGAGTCGATACCGGCCCGCACCGGCTCCTCCAGCAGGCAGACCGTGTCGCGCCCGTCGAAGCGCTGCGAGGCGCGCTTGAGCTTATCAGTGGTCGCCTGCGGAGCGGTCCCGCGCTGCAGGCCATCGCGCAGATGGCCCGGTACAGTGATGGGCTCAATCAGGACGTAACGCTCATAGACCTCGAGCGCGCGCCAGCCGTCATTGCCCCGGAAATAGAGCCGCTCGATCTCGCCGGGATGCTGGGCGTGGCAATCCTCCAGCAGCCCGAAGAAGCCGCGCGCGCCCTCGCCGAGATCGTCGCGCTCGAAGGTCCCGGTTTCGAGATGGGCCGGCGACAGCCCGCCATGCGAGATCAGCAGCTTCACGCGACCAGCCGCGAAATGGGAGGTCCAGCCCTGCAGGAAGATGCCATCGCCGGCGCCGCCGGTTTCGCCGAGCTTGCCCATCACCTCGACGAAGCCGCCCGGCCGCGCAACCGTCTGCAACAACATCGCCACGGCCCGCAGGCGGCGCGGATTGGGCGCGCCGGTCAGCAGCACTTCGAGCAGGCCATCGACGACGCTCGGAAAAGCCTGGCCGGAATCGTCGGCGAGCTCCGACAGGAATGTCTGCAAGGGCTGCGGCTTGGGCGCCAGGATCAGGCGCAGAGGACGGCCGGGGCGCCCGATCAACAGGGCGCCGGTGCCGCTATTGTCGACGCTGGGCGCTGGCGCCAGACACAGGAACCCGGTCGCCGACGTGGGCTCGGCACCGGGCCGGCGCCAGCTCAGCACCATCGTCTGGGCGCGGTTGCGCGGATTGCCGTCGACCGCGACCGGCACCTTTGCCGGAATGGCGTCGCAATGGCTGCGGACGAGGATCGCGTTCTCGCCAAGCGGCGTCCATGAGACGGTCGGTGCCTGAGCGATCGCGGTTCTTTCGGGAACGATGACCTCGCTCATGCCTCACCCTCCCCAGAGCGTCACGGCGAGCGTGACGAAGGACATCACGGCCGCGAGCGCCGAGAGGAAGCCGAGGATGACGGTGACCTGCCGGAGCGGCGCCCGCGCCTCCTTGCGGATCGCGTCCAGCCGCTGGTCGAAGCCGCGCAAGGTGCCGTCGAAGCGTAACTGGAAGACATCGAGCTCGCCGAGCCGGCGCACGATCTCGCTCTGGCTCTCGGTCTCTGCCTTGGTCGCCTCGGCCAGCGCATGGTTCTCCTCGAGCCGCGCCGCGATACGGTCCAGCTTCTCGTTGAGCTCCTTCTGGGCGAGCTGGGCGCGCCGGTTGAGCACGATCAGCATCTCGACCTTGTCGAAGAAGCGCGCCAACGGCACGGCGATCGCCGCCTCCGCCGCGAGCTCATCCGCCGCCGGCAGCCGGAGCTCGAATTCCGCCCCCGTCGCAGGCGAAATGCCGACCACCGTCAGACGTGCGCGTGCTGCGACCAGCGCCTCGTCGAGATCGATCGAGAAGGCGTGCTTGCCGTCGCCGATGCCGTTGCGGCGCAGATCGATCCGGCTCTGGTCGGCCTTGGTCTCGGCGACGACCTTGCCGTCGCAGGAAATCCTGACGGTGATCGCCTCGTCGGGACGGGCCTCATCCCAGATCCAGCCGTGCAGGCGGCTGCCGTCGAGAGCGTCGACCCGTCCGTTCAGGCGTGCGGGATTGACGTTGGGAAGGCGGGCTTCGTTGTCCTGATGCTGAGCCGTTGTCATGCGGCCTCCGCGAGCTTGAGGCTGTCGAAGAGGGCGAGGTGGCGGCCGGCGCAGCCGGCGAGCGTCGGCTGCTCGGCGATGCCGTGGACGAGGCGCTGCCAGAGACCGGCCTCTTCCATCGCCCGGCGAAGGGTGCGGGCCAGCCCGACAGGATCACCCGGCCGGACATGCAGCCCGTCGATCTCGTCGCGCACCATCTCGGCCATGCCGCCGATGGCGCTGACGATCGTTGGCCTGCGATGCTGGAAGGCTTCCTGGATGACGAGGGGCGCGTTCTCCCACCAGATCGAGGGCATCACCACCCAGTCGACCTCGGCCATCAGGCCCGGCACCTCCGCGCGGGAATAAGGCCCGCAATGGGTGACGACGCCCTCGGTGCCGGCCAACGCCGTGTCCAGCGCGGTGGTGAAGGCCTCGCTCTGGAACGGCGCGCCGCCATGGATGCGCAGGGAGAACTCGGTCTCGCCGGAGGCGCGCAGCAACTGCGCCGCCTGCAACAGCGGCAGCACGCCTTTCCAGGGGTTGAGATTGCCGAAATAGCCGAAGCTGGCGCGCCGCCCTGTCGCCTGACGATGCGGCGCGGCCTCCTGCCGCGGGCGGGCATTGGCGATGACCTCGATCCGCTCGCCCGGCAGGCCCCAATCGACATAGCGCTGGCGCAGGAAGCGGCTCGGCGCAACGAAGCGATCGACCGCCGCCAGATGCGTCTTGATGAAGCGCTCGCGCAGCAGGAAACGGTCGGAGCCGATCTCCGGGAAGCAGCCATGGCAGGCCGAGGGCGAGGAACCCGTGCAGCGCTGACGGTCGCCCGGCCGCACCATCAAACCATCGTGGTGGCAGATCGGGTAGTAGTCGTGCAGCGTCATCACGATCGCGGCCTGCGGCAGGAGCCTTCGCGCCAGCGTCAGGAACTCCGCGCCGATCAGCACGAGATGATGGACGTGGATCACGTCCGGCCGGAACTCCTCCAGCAGCGTCGCGAGGTCCTGCAACGTACCGTAATGGTCGATCTGGCTCATGTGGAAGCGGTCATAATGTGCGCTCCACAAAACCACGTCCTCGCCGACCGCTTGCAGCGCCGTGCCGGGATGCGGCTCGCGATGCATCGCATTGGTCGCGCCGAGGAACAGCACCTCGCAGCCCTGCTCGCGATAGGCCTGGGACAGGTCATGCGCGAAGATCTCGGTCCCGCCCGGATGCAGCGACGGGTGGTTATGCGCGGCGACGAGGATGCGGCGGCTCATGCGTGGCCTCCCGGACCCTTGCCCCCGGGCTTCGTCGCGATCAGCAGGTCCTGGTAGTGCGCCGCGCTGATGCCGCGCCAATGGCCTGGCCGCAGCGCCTCGACGGTGAGCCCAGCCTCCGCCGTCTGTTCCAGCAGGAAGCGGCTGTCGATGCCGGCGGCGGCGAGCGGCGCCTCGTCGATGGCGTACCAGCCCGGCCCGTCCTGCCAGCGCTTGAACGACAAGCGCTCCTGGCCGGTCGAGGTGCCGTCGAGCGCGAACGCCGTGAGGAAAAGGCGCCCGCCCGGCGCCAGCAGGCGCGCGGCCTCCTGCAGGTAGACGACGAGCTCGTCCGGCGGCAGATGCGTCGCGACCGAGGTCATCGTCACGAAATCGAAGCTGCCATTGGCGAAGCCGAAGCGGACTTCGATGCCCGGCAGGGACCCTTGCGGGTTATAGAGCGGATGGGCGATGTCGAGCCGCTGGAAGCGGAAGCGCGGATAGGCCGGAGTGATCGTCTGGGCGCACCAGAGGATGCCTTCCATCACCGGGTCGACGCCGTCATAGCTGCCGCGCTCGGGATCGAGATATTGCGTCAACGGCACCGCCATGCGGCCGATGCCGCAGCCGATATCGAAGACGCGCTCATGCGGCTTCAGCCGCCCGATGCGGATGAAATGGCCGAGGAATTCGGCCCCGATCGCGCGATAATCGCCATCGCCGACGAAGATCGAGCCTTCGGGCGGATGTGGCATGAAGCGGTTGCTCTGCAGCGTGGCCAAGAGCCAGTCGAGCTCCGGCCCAGCGGATGCGTCCGCGGGAACTGGCTCTGGTGCGATCTGTCTCAGGGCGGTCATGCGGCGGTCGCTCTCCTGAAGCTGAAGCGGGGAACAAGATCGGGTTCGGCGGGCGCGGGCGCCAGCAAGGCAAGCTCGGGCGCGGAGGTCTCGAAGGCCTGCATCAGCGCATCGATCTGGGCGCCCCAGCGCTGCGATTGCAGCCAGGCATTGTGCTGGGAGGCGGCGCCGCGCGTGTAATCGACGCTGCGCGCGATCGATTGCCGTTCGAGATGATAGAGCGCGACGTCCGGGACATAGAGGATGCCGAAGCCGGCCCGCCTGATCTTGAGGCAGAGATCGCTGTCCTCGTAATCGCCGATCACATAGCTCTCGTCGAAGCCGCCGAGTTCCGCGTAGAGATCGCGCGCCATCACGATGCAGGCGCCGGTGACGCCGGGTACCGGCCGCTCGATATTGGCCGGAGCATAGCTGCCGGGCATGCCCTTGAAGTAATGATGGTTGAGCCAGGTGCCTTTGCTGTCGCGCTTGAAGAACAGTCCCGCGTGTTGCAGCGAGCCGTCGTCATAGAGCAGCTTCGGACCGACCGCGCCGACCCGCGCGCGGCGGTCGAGCCTGGCGATGAGCCCCTCCAGCCAGCCATTGCCGGTCGGGATGACATCGGAATTGACGAGAGCGAGAACCTCGCCGCGTGCGACGGCAGCGCCGGCATTGCAGGCGGCCGAGAAGCCGCCATTGCGCCGCATCGCGACGAATTGCATCGGCAGACCATAGGCGAGATGCAGGCCGCCGAGCAGATGCGCGACTTCGGCCTCGTGCTCGGGCGAATCGAGCACGTAGATCAGCTCGGCATTGCCAGCGAACCACGGATCCCCGGCGAAGGCCGCGACCTGCACGCGCAGGAAATCATAGACGCGGTAGAGCGGGATCACGACCGAGGCCTTCGGCCGCGCCGGCAACCGCCCGAAGGCCTTGATCACCGGCTCCGGCCGGCTCTCGCGCAGATCGTCCTGACAAGCGGCGAGGATCGGCGCGAGCGTCGTCTCGATCATATCCGCCGTCAGATATTGCGGCGGGATCGCCGCCAGCGCCCGCGCCCGGATCGTCACCGGATCGGCCGGCTGCACCGGTGGGCGCAGCGTCAGCGTCGTCCCGGATTTCAGCTTGATCTCGCAGCGCGGCTGCAGCACCGGCGCGCCGCCGGCATAGTCCGCCGCGAAACCGGCGAAGCCCGTGGCGGCGCGCGTCTCGCCATCCGTCCCGGTCGGCAGGCGCACGGGAAAGCGCTGCAGGCGCGAGAGGATCGCGATCGGCTCGCCATTGCCGCGATGTAGCAGCACCTCTTCCAGGAGATCATCGGGATCGCGCAGCAAGCCTCCGATCAGGAGCCCAGCCTGGTTGCAGACCGCGAGATCGAGCTCGGCAGCCGGCAGGTCGTCGCTGCGGCGGACATGCTGGACCGCGAGCGGCACGCGCCGCTGCATCTCGATCGCGAGCAACCGCCCCTGCTCGGACAGCCCAGCGAGCTGCTCGACGACCCAGTTGCGCAGGCCGTCGCGGCTCGCGGCCTTCCCCGCCCACCAGCGACCGAGCGAGGGCGCAGCCTGCCGGCCGGGCAGAGCGCGCAGGACCAACGAGCGTTCGCCTTGCAGGATCAGGAGCCCGCCGCCACGGCTCGGCGGCGCATCGAGCACGAAATGGACCTCGCGCTTGCCGTTGCGATCGGAGGAGCCAAGACGGGCCTTGAGATCGAGACGCGTGAGCCCCGCACCATCGAGGCGCGCGACGCCCTGCAAGGCGCCGAAATCGGGGGGCACAACGGTCTCGAACAGCCACTGACCTTCGACCAGCGCCGCAGTCGGCAGCATCGCCGCCGGCTTGGGGAACAGCGTCAGCAGGAACTGGCGCAGGAAGGAGAGATAATTCGGGATCGCGGCGAGCCCGAACAGCGGCGGCCAGGCGCGGACCAGCGCATTGGCGAGTGTCAGGCGCGCTTGCGGCGTCAGGTCCTTGAGAATCTCGGTCGGATCGGCAAGCCCGTGGACGAGCGTGGGGTCGAAGCCCGCCGTCACCTCGCCCTGCGGGCCGTGGTCGCTGAGCGTCGCGACGACGTTGTCATGGCCGGACGAGCGGAAGGCGACGGCGAGCCGCTCGCGTCCGTCGCGCAGGCCAAGCGTGATCGAGGCCGCAGGCAGGCGCCGGCCGCCGGCCGTCAGCGCGATCGCGGGCTTGCCGAAGGGCGAAGCCTCAAGCGTCCAGCAGAGCAGGAAGACCGAGCCGCCGAGGCGGTGGAGTTCGAGCTGGGCAGGCGGATTAGTCGCCATCGCGATAGGCGCGAGTGAAAGCATGGGGGCGCTCCTGCGGCACGGAGAATCCCGGAGCGCTTGCGGAAAGCGGGGGGCGCTTTCCGGGGGCGTGCGCGCTCCGGGCTTGCGAGCCTCTCGCCCGGCCGCTTCGGCCGGGCGAGAGGCGGCATCAGGATCAGGCGACCGTGAAGTAGGAGTTCGGATCGGCCTGGACGTCGTCGGCGGAGACACCGACCAGGGTCAGGCTGTCGCCGTTGCCGAGATCGATGACGGTGTTGGCGCCGACCGTGGTCGCACGCGCGGCGACGTCTTCCGCCGTGTGGACGCCCGTGCCGTTGATGTCGGACGCGATCTGCAGCATGTCCGAGCCGGCCTGGAAGTCGAGGACGACGTCGTTGCCGCCGCCGCCGGCGAACACGAAGGTATCGGCGCCCGCGCCGCCATGCAGGATATCGTTGCCGGCACCACCGAACAGCATGTCGTCGCCGGCGCCACCCTGCAGGATGTCGTTACCGTCGCCGCCATGCAGGATGTCGGTACCATCGCCACCCTGCAGGACGTCGTTGCCAGCGCCACCCTGGAGGATGTCGTTGCCCGGCCCGCCTTGCAGCACGTCGTTGCCTTCGCCGCCGATCAGGACGTCGTCGCCGGCATTGCCGCGCAGGATGTCGTCACCGGCACCGCCAAGCAGGATGTCGTTGCCCTCGCCGCCGAACAGCGCGTCATTGCCCTCGTCGCCGGACAGGACATCGTCGCCGAGCCCGCCGAAGAGGATGTCGTTGCCCTCGCCGCCGAACAGGGCGTCGTTGCCGCTATCGCCGAACAGGAGATCATTGCCCTCTTCGCCGAACAGGGTATCGACCTGGTCCCCGCCATGGACGATGTCATCCCCGGCGCCTGCGTGGATCACGTCGCTGAAACGCGTCCCAATCAAAAAATCGTCGAATGCACTTCCTTCGATCGTCGCCATACGGCACCTCCTGGGCGATCTGGTGAACCTGGAACGTTCGGCGGCCGCACCGCCGAACGGAAAGACCAGGAACGATTCCGACAGCCATCAATAGATCAGGCCATCGCTCGACCGCACGAAGATTGCTCAATAGCTGCAGCGCAGCAAGTCTTTTATTGTGATCATTTTGCGACGCAGCATGATTTGGTCTTTATTTTACGATCAATAATCTATCGATATTCCAACGGATATACTTTCAAAATCGAAATATAAGTCCAGCCATGCAGGTGTGCCCGGCTGCGCATAGTCGACGAGGGCTCAATCCTCGCGGAAGGCGCGGTTGAAGCTGTCGGTGATCGGCGAGAGCAGGTAGTCGAACGCGCGGCGGGCGCCGTTGACGATCATGACCTCCGCCGTCATGCCGGCATGGAGCGTGACCTTGTAATCCCGCAAACTCTTGGGATCGATCTCGGCCCGCACCACGAAATAGGGCGCGCCGGATTTCTCGTCGACGAGCTGGTCCGGCGCGACATAGTTGACCTTGGCCTCCAGCGGCGGCAGCAGGCGCGAGTTGAACGCGGTCAGCCGAACGCGGGTCGCGGCCCCGACCTTCACGGCATCGATGTCGCGCGGGTCGACCTTCGCCTCCACGATCAGGGGCTCGTGCTCCGGCACGATATCGAGGATCGCTTCGCCGGCCGCGATCACGCTGCCGGCCGTGCGCATCCGGATATTGGCGACGACGCCTTCCTGCGGCGCGGTCACCACCAGCCGGCGCAGCACGTCCTCTGCCTGGACGATGCGCTCGGTCACCTCCGAAAGCATCAGCTGGGCTTCCTGAATCTCGCCGCCGATATCGTTCTGCTGTTCCAGGCTGATCGAGAGGATTTCGAGATTGGCCCCGGCGACCGCCTGCTCGGCCTTGGCCTTGCGGGCCGTGAGCTCGCCGGCCTTGCCAGAGAGCTCGCTCTGCTTGGTCTGGAGTTCGACGAGCTGGCTGCGCTTGGCGTAGCGCTTCTCGTAGAGCTCGGCCATGATCCTGACCTCCTCGTCGATCAGCGAGCGCTGCTGGACGGTGGCGTCGATCTGGGCCTTCAGCGCATCGGATTCCGCCTGATGCTGCTCGATCACGCGCTGCTGGATATGGACCTTGCCGTCATGGACCTGGGCGCGGGACTTGAACAGACCCAGTTCCGACCGCAGCACCTCGCGGGCGATCGGCGATGTCATCTGCGCGATATCGGCGGGAAACGCGATCTCGCCAGCGCTGGTCTGTTCGGCCCGCAGGCGCGCGAGCTTGGCTTCAAGACCGATGCGCTTGGCCTGCAATTGCTGCAACTCCGCGCGCTGGCGCGCATCCTCCAGCCGCAGCAGCGGTTCGCCTCTCGCGACGCGCTCGCCCTCGGCCTTGAGCAGGGTCTTAAGGATGCCGCCTTCGAGATGGCTGACGGTCTTGCGCTTGCTGTCGACCGCCACGAGGCCCGGTGCGACGGCGGCATTGTCGAGCCGTGCGGTCACCGCCCAGGCGCCGAAACCGCCGAAGCCGACGCCGATCGCGGCGACGCCGGCCAGCACGAGATTGCGCAGGCTCGGCGCCCGCTCGTCATCGACATCGACCACGTCGCCCTGGATCGTCAGGGAATGCTCGGGGCGCTTGATCAGGGAGTTTCCGGTCATGCCTTCACCTCGCGCACATGGGCCGGAGCCGCCGGAGCCTTGGCAGCCGGATCGATCTCGACGCGGCCGCCCGGCGTGATCATGCCGGCGATCTCGCCGCGCGGGCCGAACTGCTGCACGCGGCCCTCGCGCAGCACGAGCAGCTTGTCGACGACCTGCATCACCGAGGGGCGATGCGCAATGAGCACGACGATGGCGCCGCTCTCGCGCGCCGCCGCGATGGCCCGGATCAGGCTCTGCTCGCCCTCGGCATCGAGATTGGCATTGGGCTCGTCGAGCACGATCAGGCGCGGCATGCCGTAGAGCGCGCGCGCCAGGCCGATGCGCTGGCGCTGGCCGCCGGAGAGATTGAAATCGCTGTCGGCGACATTCGTGTCGTAGCCGAGCGGCAGGCGGCCGATCAGCTCGTGCACGCCGGCGATGCGCGCCGCCTCCAGGATGGCATGCGGGTCGGGCTCGCGCATGCGGGCGATATTCTCGGCGATCGTGCCGTTGAGCAGCGAGACCGATTGCGGGAGATAGCCGACCATCGCGCCGAAGGAGCCGCGTTCCCACAGATAGGTGCTGTGCCCGTCGAGATAGACGCCGCCGACATTCGGCTTGAGCACGCCGACGAGCAGGCGCGCCAGGGTCGACTTGCCGGCACCGGAGGGGCCGACCACGCCGAGCACCTCGCCCGGCGAGAGCGTGAAGGAGACGCTCTTGATGACAGTCTGCTCCTGCCCCGCGGGCGCATAGATCACGCGGTCGATCACGAGATCGCCCTGGCAGGGCGGCGTCGGCACGGTCTGGCGCTGCGAGCTGCGGCTCAACACCAGCTCGCGCACGCGCTTCCAGGCGGCGGCGGACAGAACCCATTGCCGCCAGTCGGTGATCATCGAATCGAACGGCGCCAGCAGGCGGCCGAGCAGGATGCTCGCGGCCATCAGCGTGCCCGCCGTCACCTCGTTGCGGATGATCAAGACGGCGCCGGTCGCATAGACCGCGAGCTGCATCGTCATCCGGGACGAGCGCGTCACCGCGGCGATGAACTTGCCGCGCCGCGTGCCCATGTCGAGCTGCTCGATCATCGCGAGCTGCTGCCCACGCCAGCGTTTGGACAGGGCCGGCAGCATGCCCATCGCCTCGATCGTCTCGGCATGGCGCAGGCTGGCACCGACCTCGTTGATGCTGGCGACACCGGCCTCGTTTGCGTCCTTGAGGATGCGGCGGGTCAGCATGTCCGAGAGCACGCCGAGCAGCAGCAGGATGATCAGCGAGGCGAGGCCGACCAGCCCGTAGATCGGATGCAGCGCAAAGAGCACCGCGAGGAAGACCGGCGACCAGATCGCTTCGAGCGGCGTCGCGATCGCCGAGCTCGCGATGAAGAAACGGATGTCGTTGAGATCGCGGATCGCCTGCGTCGCCTGCCCCGAGCCCTGCTCGAGCGAGGCGCTCACCGCCGCCTGCAAAGCCGGCAAATTGAGCTTGCGCGCGAAGATGCTCGCCATCGCCTGGAAGGTCAGCGACCGGATGAACTCGATCACGCCATAGAGCACGAGCGCCCCCACCGCGATCACCAGCAGCATCGTCAGCGTGTCATAGCTGCGGCTGACGGTTACCCGGTCCTGCACCTGCATCATGAACAGCGGCACCGTCAGCAGCAGCAGGTTCACGCACAGGCTGAGCGCAGCGGCATAGGTCAGGCCGCCGACGAACGAGCGCTGGAGATTCCGGATCAAGGCGTCGGGGGCCGGCTTCACCGCCTTCATGCAAGGCTCCGCGAATGAGGGAATTTGAAGTCCGAGAGAATTATGGGGAAAGCCCCGCCATCGGCCCTACAACGAGACATCGAGGGAGTGTCAAGATTATGACAGATTAGAAGCCTAACTCGTCGAATCGGATGGAAGCAAATAAGGCCAGATTATGAGAAATTTTGAATTTCGAACCAGTTTCCATCTATCTGAAGATTACTACAATCTTATCTATTAGCTAACGTAGATGGCATGTGCTTTGCCTATAGGCTTCTCGGTACGACAGGAGACAAACGGATGGATTGTTTAATTTTCGATCAGGCGGGGTAAGGAATGCACTTCAAATTGCGCGGCGGCGAGCAATTCACAGGCAGTTCCTTGAACGGCCACCATCCGGCGAATGGTTCCGGTGTCCTCGACGAGGCCCCCGATCGCCGAATTTCCCCTTTTGATCTGGCGCGGGTGATCGAGCGGGTCAGCCGGCGCTTCCTGGATTATCTCCGGCTCGAGCTGACCAAGCTCGGCATCGACGACATCTCGCCATCGCAGGTGATGGTGCTGATGACGATCGGACAAGGCGAGATCGCCGTGCGCGATCTGCTGGACCGCGGCCACTATGGCGGCTCGAACGCGTCCTATAATCTCAAGCAGCTCGTCGAGAACGGCTATCTCGACCGTGGAGCTTCGCCGCGTGATCGCCGGCAGGCTCGCATCTCGCTTTCGCTGAAGGGGCAGATGCTGTGCGAGCGGTTGCGGCTGCTCGACGAGGCCAGCCAGTTCGGCCAGCGGCTGGAGAGCAACCGAGAGACCGACCTCAACACGACGCACGAAACCCTGCGCCAACTCGAACAGTGGTGGAACGACGCGCTCCGCTACGGCGGAGTGCTGCTCGCATCATGCATGTCCTATTCGTTCATCGCGCAGGATCTGGTCAATTCGCTGCTCTGATCGGCAGCCTCGTCGCCGAAGGCGTCGAGGTCACGCTGATCACGGAACGCCCGGCGCAGGAGGCGCCGGGCGTGCGCCAGCTCGTCTATGGGGTCGACGAGACCGCGACCCAGCACCCCGCGCTTGCGGCGACCGAATATCACTTGCGCACCGGAGAGGCGGTGGCGCGGTTGATGGAGCGCCTGAAGCGCAGCGACCCGCCCGATGTCGTCCTCGGCCATATGGGCTGGGGCGGCATGCTCTTCGCGCGTGACGCGCTGCCCGAGGCGGCGCTGATCGGCTATTGCGAATATTACCATCGCAGCACCGACTCCGACCTCGATTTCGGCAGCGACGAGCCGATTCCCCCGGCCGACCGCCAGCGCGTGCGGATGCGCAACGCGGCCCAGCTCCTCGCCCTCGATACGCTGGATGCCGCCTATGCGCCGACGCAATGGCAGCGCCGGCAATATCCGGCGGCCTATCGCCAGCGCATCGCCGTCTGCCATGACGGCATCGACACCAATGCCTGCCGGCCCAGCGCCGAGGCGAGCTTCGTCCTGCCGGATGGCCGCGCCCTGTCACCGGGCATGCCGGTCGTCACCTTCGTGGCGCGCGATCTCGATCCCTATCGCGGCTATCCCGAATTCATGCGCGCCGCGAAGATTCTCGCGGCCCGCCGCCCCGACGCGCTCTTCGTCGTGGTCGGCGGCGACGGTTCCGGCTATGGCCGCCCCCGTTCCGACGGCAATAGCTGGCGCGAGGCGATGCTGGCCGAAACCGGGCTCGGCGACCGGATCGTCCATATTCCCTGGCTGGCCTATGAGAACCTGATCCGGCTGTTCCAGGTCTCGGCCGTCCATGTCTATCTCACCGTCCCCTTCGTGCTGTCCTGGTCGCTGCTGGAGGCCATGGCCTGCGGCTGTCTTGTCGTCGGCTCCGACACCGAGCCTGTGAAAGAGGTGATCCGCGACGGCACCAACGGCCTGCTCGCCCCGTTCCGCGACAGCGAGGCGCTGGCGGAACGGATTGCGGAAGCCCTGGCGAGCCCCGTGCCGATGCGGCCGCTGCGCCGCGCGGCCCGGGACACCGTCATCGCCGGTTACGAGCGCGAGCGCTGCATCATCAGACAGAGCGGCTGGATCCATCAGTTCGGGGATTAGAGACGGCCATTCGCCCTGTCACGCAGCCGCGGTTCCGGCGAAATCGAGCGCGGCCGCCCGGACAGTTCCCGCGAAATCCTGTGCGACCGCGGAGCGGAAGCGGCCGGCGCCCCAGATGATCGCGATATCGTAGGTCACCGACGGCCTGAGCGGGCGCACTTCGACGCCCTTGCCGCGATATTCCTCCGCCGTGAACGGATCGACCACCGAAAGCCCCGCCCCGGCTGCGACGAGCCCGCAGGCAATCATCGACAATGGCGTCTCGACCCGGGTCTGGCGGGCGACGCGATGGGCCGAGAACAGTGCGTCGATGCGGTAGCGCAATTGCGTCGACTGCTCGAGCGAGATGAACGGCTCGTCGACGAAATCCTCCGGCGCCAGCACGGCCTTGGCCGCCAGCCTATGTCCGGTCGGCAGCACGGCGACCGGCGCCATCGCCGGCAGGATCTCGATATCGATCCCGGGAAAGTCGAGCGGCAGCTGCGCGAATCCCAGCTCGCAGAAGCCCGACGTCACCCAGTCCACGACCTGCGAGGAGATGCTGCCGTAGATCGCGATTTCCAGATCGGGCTTCTGCTTGAGATAGCCCCCGACGACCCGCGGCAGGAAGCCGACGTTGAAGGCCGGCAGCGCCGCCACGCGCAGCGAACCGGCCCGCCCGTCGCGCAGGTTGCGGGCCGCATTCTCGATGCGCTCCAGCCCGACGAACTGGCGCTCGACCTCGCGATAAAGCGACAGCGCCTCGCTCGTCGGCACGAGACGCGCGCCGCGTTTCACGAACAGCGGCAGCCCGAGCGCATATTGCAGGTCCTGGATCAGGCGCGTCACCGCAGGCTGCGTGACGTTGAGCGCCTGGGCCGCGGCGGTGACGCCCCCGGTCACGATCACCGTCCGAAAAGCCTCGATCTGGCGCGGATTGAGCATGATCAAGCCTTCTGAGCAGGACATAACATTTCGGCATGGCTTGCACGAAACATTCGATTTGACCAGTTCCAGATCAGCCCCGAACCTAACGGCATCACTCGAAAACGAGGAGGGGATACCGTGAAGCTCGCCATCACATTCGCTCTTGTCACCGGAACCGCACTCGCCGGAACCGCCGCTTTCGCCCAGCAGAAGACGATCTATGTCGCCGGCTATGGCGGCTCCTACGAACAGACCATGCGCAAGGACGTCATCCCGGCCTTCGAGAAGCAGGCCAACGTCAAGGTCGAATACGTCGCCGGCAACTCGACCGACACGCTCGCCAAATTGCAGGCCCAGAAGGGCAACCAGCAGATCGACGTCGCGATCGTCGACGATGGCCCGGCCTATCAGGCGGTGGCACTCGGCTTCTGCGGCACGCTGACCGACGGCCCCGTCTACAAGGACGTGGCGCCGGTGATGAAGTTCAAGTCGAACAAGGCGGTCGGTCTCGGCCTCGTCGGTTCGGGCCTGTTCTACAACAAAAAGGTCTTCGACGAGAACAAGTGGCCGGCGCCGACCTCCTGGGCCGACCTGAAATCCAAGACCTACGGCAAGAAGATCGTCGTGCCGCCGATCAACAACACCTACGGCCTGCACGCACTGCTCGCCGAGGCGCAGCTCGGCGGCGGCAGCGAGACGAATATCGAGCCCGGCTTCAAGGCCTTCAAGACCGAGATCAACCCGAACATCGTCGCCTATGAGCCCTCCCCGGCGAAGATGACCGAGTTGTTCCAGAGCGGCCAGGCCGTGCTCGGCGTCTGGGGCTCGGGCCGGGTCAAGGCGCTCGCCGATACCGGCTTCCCGGTCGAGTTCGTCTATCCCAAGGAAGGCGGCTTCGCTCTCGGTTCCGCCGCCTGCCCGGTCGAAGGCTCGAAGAACGCGGCCGAGGCCAATGCCTTCATCCAGTACATGCTCTCGCCCGCGATCCAGAAGGTGATGGCGACGGGCGCCGGCTTCGGCCCCGCCAACATGACGGTGACGCTCACCGCCGATGAGCAGAAGGGCCTGCCCTATGGCGAGCAGGTCAAGACGCTCAAGGCCGTCGACTGGGACGTCGCCAACGAGAAGCGCGAGGAATGGACCAAGCGCTGGAACCGCGAGATCGAGCGGTAAGGCCCTTCCGATCTCAACCTCCGTCATTCCGGACGAAGCGAAGCGCAGATCCGGAATCCATTGTAGAGCGCAACGCCCTTCGATGGATCCCGGGTCAAGCCCGGGATGACGGCGGAGTTTCCGCGCCCTCAAACGAGGCCAGCAAACAACCCATGTCCCATCTCGTTCTCGAAGGCCTCGGCAAATCCTACGGCACGGCGGTCGCCGTCGAGGGTCTCGACCTTTCGGTCGCGCGCGGCGAGTTCATCTCGCTGCTCGGCCCTTCCGGCTGTGGCAAGACCACGACGCTGCAGATGATCGCCGGCTTCGTGCCGGTCGATCGCGGCCGCATCCTGCTCGACGGCGGCGATCTCGGCGGCGTCGCGCCCAACAAGCGCGGCCTGGGTATCGTCTTCCAGAGCTATGCGCTCTTTCCGCACATGACGGTGGCGCAGAACATCGCTTTCGGCCTTGAAATGCGCGGCATCGAGAAGGCGGAACGCGAGAAGCGCACGCTGGAGGCGATGGCGCTGGTCGGGCTCAAGGGCTTCGAGGAGCGCTATCCCCGAAGGATGTCGGGCGGGCAGCAGCAGCGCGTCGCCTTGGCTCGCGCGCTGGTCATCCGGCCCTCGCTATTGCTGCTCGACGAACCCCTCTCCAATCTCGACGCCAAACTGCGCGAGGAGATGCAAGGCGAGCTGCGCCAGATCCAGCGCTCGATCGGCACGACCACGATCCTCGTCACCCATGACCAGCACGAGGCGATGGCGCTGTCCGACCGCATCGTCGTGATGAACAAGGCCCGGGTCGAGCAGATCGGCGCACCCGATGCCGTCTATGGCGCGCCCGACACCGCCTTCGTCGCGAATTTCCTCGGCAAGACCAATGTCCTGACGGCAACCGGCGACGGAAGCGGCCACGTCGCGATCGAAGCGCTCTCCGTTCCGCTCGCTGGTGTCCCCTCAGGCGCAACCCGCATCGCCGTCCGCCCCGAGCGCCTCGGCTTCGCGGCCGAGGGCGCCCCCGGCTTCAGCGCTCGCATCACCTCGCGCGTCTTCCAAGGCGCGCATTGGCTATTGACGGCGGAAAGCGTCGCCGGCCCGGTCACCCTGATCCGGCACAATAACGGGACGCCGGTTCCCGAAGAAGGCGAGAGCGTGAAGCTGAGCTTCGGCCCCGGCGATGCCGCGCTGCTGGCGGAGGGCGCAGGCTCATGAGCCCGGACGCCTCCGCCCGCACGACTCCCTATTGGCTGACGGGGCCTGCGCTCGCCGTCTTCCTCGCCCTCGTCATCATTCCGCTCGGCATGACCGTGCTGCTCGCGTTCTACGACTGGGGCCAATACAAAGGCATCGTCGCCGAATTCACGCTGAAGAACTTCCGCGAGATCTTCAGCGACGGCTATTTCCTTGAAGTCTTCCTGCGCACCTTGCGCATCTCGGTGCTGGTGACGCTGTTCGCCATCCTGATCGGCGTGCCCGAGGCCTATATCCTGAACCGGATGTCGCCGGCCTGGCGCGGCCTCTGCCTGCTCGCGATCCTCGGGCCTTTGCTGGTCTCGGTTGTGGCGCGCACGCTCGGCTGGGCGTTGCTGCTGGGCTCCAACGGGCTGGTCAACCGTGGGCTGATGGCGCTCGGCCTGATCGGCCAGCCGCTCGAATTCATGTTCACCGAGACCGGCGTGGTGATCGCGCTCGTCCATGTGCTGATCCCGCTGATGATCCTCGCGGTCTGGGCCTCGCTACAGCGGCTCGATCCGCAGATCGAGAACGCCGCGCTCTCGCTCGGCGCCTCCCGCCTGACGATCTGGCGGCGCGTGATCCTGCCGCAGATCGTGCCGGGCATCCTCTCGGGCGGGGTCATCGTCTTCGCGCTGGCGGCAAGCGCCTTCGCATCGCCGGCCATCATCGGCGGCCGGCGGCTCAAGGTCGCGGCGACGCTGGCCTATGACGAGTTCCTGAACACGCTGAACTGGCCGCTCGGCGCCGCCGTCGCCGTGCTGCTTCTCGCCGCGCTGATGATCCTCACCATCGGCACCAACCGGCTGGTCGAGCGCCGCTACTCACAGGTGTTCGAATGAGCCGCAACGGTCCCTTCGCCATCCTGTTCCACACGCTCTTCGTCGTCTTCATGCTGGCGCCGCTGGTCGTGGTCTGCCTCGTCGCCTTCACCCCGGAAGGCTATCTGTCCCTGCCCGGCCGGGTCTGGAGCCTGCGCTGGTTCAGGGCGATCCTTGATTATCCCGAATTTCTGCGCGCCTTCCGCGACTCGCTCTGGCTGGCAGCACTCTCCTCGACCGTCGCGATCGGATTGGCCGTCCCCGCCGCGCTCGCCATCGCCCGCTACCGCTTCCCCGGTCGCGAGGCGATGACGGCCCTGTTCATGTCGCCGCTGATGGTCCCCCATGTCGTCCTGGGCATCGCCTTCCTGCGCTTCTTCACGCAGATCGGCCTCTCCGGGACGTTCCTCGGGCTGGTGCTGAGCCATATCATCGTGATCATTCCGTTTGCGCTCAGGCTCGTGCTCGCCGCCTCCTACGGCATCGACCGGCGCATCGAGCATGCCGCGGTCTCGCTCGGCGCGAGCCCGGCCGTGGTTTTCCGCCGTGTGACCCTGCCGCTGATCCTGCCCGGCGTGGTCTCGGGCTGGCTGCTCGCCGCGATCAACTCCTTCGACGAGGTGACGATGACCGTCTTCATCGCCTCGCCCGCCACCACCACCCTGCCCGTCCGGATGTTCCTCTACATCCAGGACAATATCGACCCGCTCATCGCAGCCGTCTCCGCCTGCCTGATCGCCCTGACCGCCATCCTGCTGATGGCGCTGGACAGGCTCTTCGGGCTCGACCGGCTGTTCGTCGGAACCGGAAAAGGCTGAACCCCGTGCCCACCATGTCCACAGAACCCGATGTCGCCGTGATCGGCGGCGGCGTGGTCGGCGGGGCCATCGCGCTCGGCCTCGCCCGCAACGGCGCCAAGGTCGCGATCCTCGACGAGGGCGACACCGCCTTCCGGGCCTCGCGCGGCAATTTCGCGTTGGTCTGGGTGCAGTCCAAGGGTTTTGGCATGCCCGATTACGCGCTCTGGTCGCGCCGCTCCGCGGAGAGCTGGCACGAATTAGCCGCTTCGCTTACCGGCGAGACCGGGATCGACGTTGCCCATAGCCAGCCCGGCGGCTTCATGCTCTGCCTCTCGCAGGAGGAGCTCGACAAGCGCGTCGACGCGATGCGCCGGCTCCATAACAGCCGGCCGCTGACCGATTTCCCCTATGAGGTGCTCGACCATGCCGAGACGAAGCGGCGCCTGCCCGCGATCGGCAAGGATGTGGTCGGCTCGCTCTATTCCCCACTCGACGGCCATGTGAATTCGCTGAAGCTGTTTCGGGCGCTGCGCGAGGCGACGGTGAGGCGCGGCGTCGACTACCGCCCGAACAGCCCTGCCGAGAACATTGTGCCCAAGGATGGCGGCTTCGCCATCACCGGCCCCTGGGGCGAGCTGCGCACCGGGAAGGTCGTGCTCTGCGCCGGGCTCGGCAATGCCCGATTGGCCCCGATGGTCGGGCTCGACGCGCCGGTGAAGCCAAGCAAGGGCCAGATCGTCGTCACCGAGAAGACCGAACCCTTCCTGCACAACCCGATGGTCACGGTTCGCCAGACCGACGAGGGCGGCGTGATGATCGGCGACAGCCAGGAGGACCGCGGCTTCGACACCGTCGTCGGCCAGCCGATCCTCTCGACCATGGCGGAACGCGCCGTGAAGATGTTCCCGCGCCTCGCCGGCCTCAACGTCGTCCGCACCTGGTCGGCACTGCGCGTGATGAGCCCCGACGGCTTCCCGATCTACGACCAGTCCGAAACCCATCCCGGCGCCTTCGTCGTCACCTGCCATTCCGGCGTGACGCTCGCCGCCAATCATGCCCTGACGCTCGCTCCCGCGATCCTCGCCGGCACCTTGCCCGAGAGCGTCGCGAGCTTCACCGCACGGAGGTTCCATGTTCCGGCCCATAGCTGACCTTGCCGCGCGCGGGGAGCTGAGCTTCACCTTCGACGGCCGGCCGTTGACGGCCCGCGCTGGCGACACGGTCGCCGCCGCCCTGCTCGTCAACGGCATCACCGCCTGCCGCGAGACGCCGGTCTCCGACACCCCGCGCGCGCCCTATTGCCTGATGGGCGTCTGCTTCGACTGCCTCATCGTCATCGACGGCATCGGCAACCGGCAAGGCTGCCTCGTCCCGCTCGCGGAGGGCATGCGCATCGAGACCCAGCATGGCCGCCGCCATCTCACGGAGGCCGCGGAGTGACTCCGATCGCCAGCATCGAACAACTCGCCGAGAGCTATGATCTCCTCGTCGTCGGCGCCGGCCCGGCCGGCCTCTCCGCCGCCGCCCGCGCCGCCGAGCTAGGTCTCTCAGTCCTGCTCGCCGACGAGAACCCGGCACCTGGCGGCCAGATCTACCGCGCCGTCACCACGACGCCGGTGAAGAACCGCGCCATCCTCGGCGAGGATTATTGGCGCGGCGCCGACATCGTCGCGCGCTTCGAACGCTCTCAGGCCACCTACGCCCCGCGCTGCACCGTGTGGTCGATCGGCCCGGACGAGACCGCGCCCGGCACTTTCGAGCTTGGCCTCTCGCTCGATGGCAAGGCCCGCATCATCGGCGCGCGGCAAGTGATCCTCGCGACCGGCGCGCAGGAGCGCCCCTTCCCGATTCCGGGCTGGACCCTGCCCGGCGTGATGACGGCGGGCGCCGCCCAGATCGCGCTCAAATCAGCCGGCGCCATTCCGTCAGGGCGCACGGTCGTCGCCGGTTGCGGCCCTCTGCTCTACCTGCTAGCAGGCCAGCTCGCGGCCGCCGGCTGCCAGATCGCCGCGGTGCTCGACACGACGCCATCCGCCAATTGGTCGAAGGCGCTCGGTGCCATCCCGGACTTCCTGCGCTCGCCCTATCTCGCCAAGGGCCTGAAGCTGATGCTGGCCGCGCGGCGCAAGCTCCGCTTCGTCTCGGGCGTGACCGGCCTGACGGCGACGGGCGAAGGGAAGCTTGCCACCGTGCAATTCGAGCAGGGCGGCCGCACCGGCACCATCGCCTGCGAGACGCTGCTGGTGCATCAGGGCGTGATACCCAGCGTCAACTTCTCCAATGCCGCCGGCTGCGCCCATGATTTCGATGGGGAGCAGCACGCCTGGGTGCCGCGCGTCGATGCCTGGTTCGCCTCGACCGTGCCCGGCATCGCCATCGCGGGCGACGGCGCCGGTATCGGGGGAGCGGAAAGCGCGGCGCTCCGCGGCGAGATCGCGGCTGTCGGCGCGGCCTCGCAGCTCGGCAAATTGAACGAGACCGAGCGTGACCGGCAGGCCGCGCCGATCCGCGCCGAACTGGAGAAGAAGCTGCGCGGCCGGCGTTTCCTCGACCTGCTCTACAAGCCGGCTCCGCAGTTCCTGGCCCCGCCGAGAGACGAGACCATCGTCTGCCGCTGCGAGGAGGTCACGGCCGGCCAGGTCCGCGACGCTGCCAGCCGCCTCGGCGTCACCGGTCCCAACCAGATGAAGGCCTTCCTGCGCTGCGGCATGGGCCCCTGCCAGGGCCGCCTCTGCGGCCCGACCGTGGTCGAATTGATCGCCGAAACACGCGGCACGACCCCGGCCGAGACCGGCTATTACCGCCTGCGCCCGCCGATCAAACCGGTGACGCTGGCCGAGCTGGCGGCGCTGCCTCAGACCGAGGCCTCGGTAAAGGCTGTCGTCCGGTGAGCGATAGCAGGCGCAATGCCGATGTCATCGTCATAGGCGGCGGCATCCATGGCTGCTCGACCGCCCTGCATTGCGCCATGCGCGGGCTCTCGGTGATCCTGATCGAGAAGGACCATGCCGGGCGGCATGCCTCCGGCGTCAATGCCGGCGGCGTGCGCCAGCTCGCGCGCCATGTCGCGGAAATCCCGCTCTCCAACGCCTCGATGGCGCTCTGGCACAATATAGCCGAGCTGGTCGACGACGATTGCGGCTTCACCAGCGACGGGCAGGTGCTGGTCGCCGAGGACGAGGCCGATCTGGAGGGCTGCCGCGCCCGCGTCGCCGACCTGACGCTGCGCGGCTTCCACCACGAGGAGATGATCGACGCCAAGGAATTGCGCGAGATCGTCCCGGCCGTCTCCGAGACTTGCCCGGGCGGCGTGATCTCGCGCCGCGACGGCGCCGCGATCCCCTTGCGCGCCACACAGGCCTTCAAGCGCAAGGCCGAGAGCCTCGGCGCCACCATCCGCGAAGGCGTCCGCGTGACCAAGGTCGAGCAGGACGGGCCGAACTGGCGCATCGTCACCGATTCCGGCGCATTCCTCGCACCCCGCATCGTCAATGCCGCCGGGGCCTGGGCCGACCGCATCGCCGCCGATCTCGGCGAGCCAGTGCCGCTCTCGGTCATCGCGCCGATGCTGATGATCACGGCGCCCCTGCCGACCTTCATCAAGCCGGTGGTGATCCTGCGCGGGCGAAAACTATCCTTCAAGCAGTTCGACAACGGCACCGTGCTGATCGGCGGCGGCCATCTCGGAACGCCCCTGCGCGACAAGAACGTCACGCTGCTCGACTGGCGCAAGCTCGCGATCAGCGCCGGCACGGTCTGGGACCTCTTCCCGGTCATGCGGGGCGCACCGATCGTGCGCGCCTGGGCCGGCATCGAGGCGCGCATGCCGGACGACCTGCCGGTCTTCGGCAAGAGCGCCAGACACGAGGGCGTCTATCACCAGTTCGGCTTTTCGGCCCATGGCTTCCAGCTTGGGCCCGGTGCCGGCGCTGTCATGGCCGAGATCATCGCGACCGGCCGCTCCAACGTGCCGATCGACGGCCTCGGCATCGCCCGTTTCGCCTCCACCCACTGAATTTCAACCCGAGGAGACCATCCATGGCCATCAAGCGTTCCATCCGCACGCCGATCCAGAACCGCATCGTCGAGACCGGCAATCTCGTCTTCGTCGGCGGCGTCATCGCCGACGACACCAAGCAGTCGATGGGTCCGCAGACCCAGAACATCCTCGGCAAGATCGAGGGCTATCTCGGCGAGGTCGGGCTCGACCGAAAGGCGATCGTCGCCGCGCAGATCTTCGTTACCGACCTCTCCCAGAAGAAGGAGATGGACGCCGCCTGGACCGGCTTCTTCGGCGATGACATGCCGACCCGCGCGACCGTCGGCGTCGCCGATCTCGGCGGCGGCGCGATGATCGAAATCGTGGTCACCGCCGCACGCTGAGCCGCCCTGGACCAAGGGCCGGCGGTTGCCCACCGCTGGCCTTGCTCGTCAGTTCGAGGCCGGGACAGGCGCCTCCGCCGTCAGGCTGACGCGGTCGAGCTTCGGCGTCATCGTGTCGAGCAAGGGCAGCGCCGCCGCGCCGAGCGCTGCCGTCAAACGCCCGGTCCCGCCCCTCTGGACGCGCGGGATCGTCCGCCCCGGACGGTTCGCCACCGAGATCGGCAGGGGCGCCATCCCCGCGATCAGCGCGTCGATCACCGTATCCGGCATCTCGCCACCGAGGATCACCGTCTCCGGATCGAACAGGTTCTCCAGCATCGTCACGACGGGCGCCAATAGTCCGGCTGCCTCCGCGATCCAGCCGGACAAGGCGGGATGCCCTTGCGCATGCAGGCGCGCGACCTCCTCCGGCCCAACCCCGGCGATGCCGGCCTCGCGCAAGGTCTCCGCCAGCGCATGGAAGGAGGCGTAGCGTTCGAGGCAGCCATGCCCGCCGCAGGCGCAGGCGCGCCCGTCCCGTACCACCGGGATATGGCCGATTTCGCCGGCATTGCCGAAGGCACCGCGATAAGGCTGGCCGGCGACGATGACGCCGAGACCCAAGCCCGCACCGAAATAGATCTGGCAGAAATGGCGCAGGTTGCGGCCGAGGCCATGGAGATGCTCGCCGACGGCGGCCGCATTGGCGTCGTTCTCGATCACGACCGGCGTATTCAGGGCATCCTGCAGCAATTGCGCCGCATCCTGCCCGGCCCAGCCCGGCAAGGGCGAGGTGCCGACCGAGTTCATGCCCTCGATCTCAAAGGGACCGGGCATCACCACGCCGCAGCCGAGCAGGCGCTCGGGCAGGCCTGCCTCGCGCCGCACCGCCGCCAGCTCCGCCGCAGCCGTCTTCTGCACGCCCGCGACGGTCGTATCCGCGAGCGGCGCGATGCGCTGCGCCCTGATCCGCCCGGCGAGGTCGACGAGCACCGTGGTGACGTGATCGGCCGCGATCTCCATCCCCGCCGTCATCCCGCCCTCGGGATTGACGGCGAACTCCACCGGCGGCTGGCCCCGCGCCGTGCGGCGCCGGCCGAGCTCGGTCAGGAAGCCCTCTTCGACCAGCTCGGCGACGATGTTGGAGACGGCCTGCGCCGTAAGCTTTGTCAGAACCGCGATGTCGGACCGGCCGAGCTGCCCATGCTGGCGCACGGTTTCGAGCACCACGCGGCGGTTATGGCTGCGCGTCCGCTCGGGATTGGTGCCGACGGCGACGCTGCGGGAGGGAGGGACGGGACGGTTCGGCATAGGCGGTCACGCGAGGGCGGGCAAACAGCCTGCTCCGGCAATTAATCCAACTCAAGTGAATTAATCGATTGACAGCCGAGGGCCGACGAGACGACGATGTCGGCGAGCCTCCCGAATGCCGTCCGCCGGCAGGGACGGAGGACGACGAAATCAGGGGAGAGGGTCATGCGCGGTCTACGCGGGATGCTGTTGGGTCTGATGGTCTCGGTCGGCGCGGTCGCCGGCGCGAAGGCGCAGACCGTCGAGATCGAATACTGGCAGTATGTCTTCGACGCGCGCGTCAAGGCGATGAACGAGCTGATCAAGCGCTTCGAGGCCGCCAACCCGAATATCAAGGTCAAGCAGACGACCTTCCCCTATGCCGACTACCAGACCAAGATCGCCGCGGCGATGCCGGCCGGCCAGGGCCCGGACGTCGTGCAGCTCTTCTATGGCTGGCTCGACAATTTCGTCGGCGCCAAGTTCATCCAGCCGCTCCCGCGCGACGCTTTCCCGCCCGCCGCGATCGAGAAGGAATTCTATCCGATCGTCTCGGCGATGAAGCGCGACGGCGAGTATTACGCGCTGCCGACGGCCGTGCGCTCGCTCGCGCTGTTCTACAACAAGAAGCTCTTCCAGGAGGCCGGGCTCGACCCGAACACGCCGCCCAAGACCGTCGACGAGCTGCTCGATTTCGCCAAGAAGACGACCAAGCGCGACGGCGCCGGCAACATGCTCTCCGCCGGCATCACGCTCGACTTCCCCGGCCAGGACTACCATTGGTGGCGCGAGACGCTGCTGCGCCAGAACGGCGGCGCGCCCTATAGCGACGACAACAAGAAGGTGACCTATGACAGCGAGGCCGGTGCCAAGTCGCTGAACTGGTATGCCGATCTGCAGCGCGTCCACAAGGTCGGCCAGGTCGGCTTCATGGACGAAGGTCAGGCCGCCTTCCGCGCCGGCCGCGCCGCGATGACGATCGACGGCTCCTTCCGTCTCGGTGCCTTTGGCGGCATCAAGGCCTTCGAATGGGGCGTCGCCGAGCTTCCGGCCTCGGCCGACGGCAAGAAGGCGAATTTCGCCAGCTACTGGGTCAACGGCATCACCACCAAGCCGACCGGCGAAAAGCTCGAAGCGGCCAAGAAGTTCCTCGCCTTCGTCACCACGCCCGAGGCGATGCAGCTCTGGCTCGAGACCGTCGGCGAATTGCCGGCGCGCAAGGCGGCTGCCGAGACCGAGAAGAACCTGAACCACCCGATCTACGGGCCGTTCCTCAAGGCGCTCAACTACTCCTACGCCACCGTCTTCGTCGACGAGATGGCCCAGCGCCAGGTCTCGCTCGACATGCTCAACCGCGTGCTGCTGCAGAACCAGGATGCCAAGGCCGCGCTCGCCGAAGCCGCCAAGGCCGAGCAGCCTATCCTCGACCGCTTCTACAAGAAGTGATGTTGGTCGGGCGCCGGATCGGATTGTCGCGATGAATGCTTCTTTGTCTCGTGTCGATGCGCGATCCGGCGCCCGTCTCTTCTCGGGCCTCGGCATGCGTCAGAAGCAGGTCCTTTGGGCCTGGTCCTTCCTGGCCGTGCCGGTGCTGTTCTATGCGGTGGTGCGCTTCTATCCGACGCTGGAAGCCTTCTGGATTTCCACGACCAACTGGAACCTCCTGACCAAGCCCTCCTTTGTCGGGCTGGCCAACTTCAAGCGCCTCCTTGCCGATCCCGTGTTCTGGAAGGTCTTCGGCAACACGGCGCTCTACTTGCTGCTGGGCACGCCGATCAGCCTGCTGCTCGCCTTCACCATCGCCTATCATCTCGACCGCGTGCGCTTCCTGCACGGTTTCATCCGGGCGCTGTATTTCCTGCCCTTCCTGACGACCGCGGCGGCAATGGCCTGGGTCTGGCGCTGGTTCTACCAGCCGGTGCCGATCGGCCTGTTCAACAATCTGCTGGCGTGGCTCGGCATCGCGCAGCAGCCCTTCCTGCGCTCGACGACGCAATCGCTGCCGGCCGTGCTGGCGCCCGCCATCTGGGCCGGCCTCGGCTTCCAGGTGGTGATCTTCATGGCGGGCCTGCGCGCCATTCCGAACACCTATTACGAGGCCGCCCGCATCGACGGCGTCTCGAACGGAACGATCCTGCGGCGGATCACACTGCCGTTGCTCAAGCCGACGATCGTCTTCCTCGTCGTCTTCTCCTCGATCGGCTTCCTGCGGATCTTCGATCAGGTCTACAACATGACCAGCCAGACGAGCAGCGACCCCGGCGGGCCGCTCAACGCGACCAAGCCGCTCGTGCTGATGATCTACCAGACCGCCTTCTCCTCCTTCGACATGGGCTATGCCGCAGCCCAGACCGTCGTGCTTTTCCTCGTGCTGCTCGTGGTCTCGCTGCTGCAGCTCAGGCTGCTGAAAGACCGCTGATGAGCGCCGCCTCTTCCATGGCCCTGCGCATCGAGCCCGGCCGCATCATCGCCTGGCTGCTGCTCTTCGGCGGCGGCCTGCTGATGGTAACGCCGCTCGCCTTCATGTTCGCGACCTCGCTGAAGGATTCCTCCGAGATCTACGATCTCGCCTTCTTTCCGGCCCATCCGACGCTCGGCAACTACGTGACCGTGCTCTCGGACGGCCGCTTCCTGCGCTGGTTCGCCAATTCCTTCGGCATCGCGGTTGCGGTCACGCTTTCCAACGTCTTCTTCGACAGCCTCGTCGGCTACACCCTCGCGAAATTCCAGTTCCGCGGGCGCTATCTCGTCTTCATCGCCATCCTCTCGACGCTGATGATCCCGACCGAGATGCTGGTCATTCCCTGGTACGTCATGGCCAAGAACTTCGGCTGGCTCGACAGCTACTGGGGCATCATGTTCCCGGGCATGATGACGGCCTTCGGCACCTTCCTGATGAAGCAGTTCTTCGAGACCGTGCCGAACGACTTCCTCGAAGCCGCGCGCATCGACGGCCTCAACGAATTCGCAATCTTCTGGCGCATCGCCCTGCCGCTGGTAACGCCTGCCCTCTCGGCGCTGGCGATCTTCACCTTCCTCAGCAACTGGACCGCCTTCATCTGGCCGCTGATCGTGACGACATCCAAGGAGCTCTACACCTTGCCGGTCGGGCTCACGAGCTTCGCGGTCGAATCGCAGGTCCAGTGGGAATTGATCATGACGGGCGCCGCGCTCGCGACCCTGCCGACGCTGACCGTCTTCCTGCTGCTCCAGCGCTATATCGTGCGCGGCGTGGTCCTCGCCGGTCTCAAGGGCTGATTGCCATGACGAAAACCGATCCACGGGCGAGCGACACGTCCGTCTTTCCCGATCCCGTCTACAAGGAGACCGTGCTGCGCCCGCTCTTCGACGGCGCGAAGACGCATCATGTCCAGAGCTTCCGCGCCATCGACCGCGCCCATCTCGTCATGCTCGCCGAGGCCGGCATCCTGCCGCGCGCGACAGCCGGCCGCATTGCCCGCGCGCTCGACGCCATCGACGCCGAGATCGACCCCGCGGCGCTGCGCTATGACGGCACGGTCGAGGATTATTTCTTCCTGATCGAGGCCGAGCTGAAGAAGCGCCTGCCGGCCGACGATGCCGGGCGCCTCCATACCGGCCGCTCGCGCAACGATATCGACCACACGCTGTTCAAGCTCGCCCTCAAGCCGCGGCTCGACCATATGGCCGGGCTGCTGCGCGCCCTGATAACCGCGACGCTCGACCTCGCCGAGCGCGAAAAGGCGACGCTGATCATCGCCTATACCCATGGCCAGCCGGCGCAGCCGACCACCTTCGGCCATTACCTTTCGGCCGCGATCGAGGTGATGCTGCGCGACCATGAGCGGCTGGTGCAGGCGCGCGCCCTGCTCGATCTCTCGCCGATGGGTGCCGCCGCGATCACGACCTCGGGCTTCCCGCTGGACCGCGCCCGCGTCGCGCATCTGCTCGGCTTCGCGGCGCCCCTCCAGAATTCCTATGGCTGCATCGCCGCGATCGACTACCTGACCGCGACCTATAGCGCGGTCGAGCTCGTCTTCCTGCATCTCGGCCGCCTGATCCAGGATTTGCAGGTCTGGACCGCCTTCGAGGTCGGCCAGCTCTATGTGCCGAATGCCTTCGTGCAGATCTCCTCGATCATGCCGCAGAAGCGCAATCCCGTCCCGATCGAGCATCTGCGCCACCTCTCCTCGCAAGCGATGGCACGCGCCCGGATGGTCAGGGACATCGTCCACAACACGCCCTTCACCGACATGAACGACGCCGAAGGCGAAACCAACGAGGCCGGCTACCAGGCCTTCGCGACGGGCGAGCGCGTGCTCAGCCTGCTCGCCGCGCTGCTGCCGGCGCTCCAGGTCGACGGACGCCGCGTCGCCGAGAACATCCGCCGCTCCTGCATCACCATCACCGAGCTCGCCGACACGCTGGTCCGTTCGGAAGGCCTCTCCTTCCGCACCGCCCATGAGATCGCCGCCGATGTCGCGCGCGCCGTGGTCGCCGCCGATGGCGACCTGCCGCGCGACGGCTATGCCCCGTTCCGCAAGGCCTTCCATGAACATGCCGGCCGCGAGCCGCAATTGAACGAGGCCGCCTTTGCCGAGGCCGTTTCGCCCGAGCATTTCGTCGCGGTGCGCGAACGCTTCGGCGGGCCGGGGCCTCGCGCGCTCGCCGCCGCCTTCGCCGGCTATCGCGGCGTGCTGGTGGCAGCCGGCCTCGCCGCGACCGCAACCGCCGCGCGCGAGGCTTCCGCGCGCCATGAACTCGATGCCGCCTTCGCGGATCTGATGGGAGCAGCCTGATGGCGGGTATCGAGCTTCAGGGGCTGGTCAAGCGCTACGGCAAGACGCAGGTCGTCCACGGCATCGACCTGACGATCGAGGACGGCGAATTCGTCGTCTTCGTCGGCCCGTCCGGCTGTGGCAAGTCGACGACTTTGCGCATGATCGCCGGTCTCGAGGAGATCGACGGCGGCACCATCAAGATCGCCGACCGGCCGGTGAACCGGCTGGAGCCGAAGGAGCGGAACATCGCCATGGTGTTCCAGAACTATGCGATCTACCCGCATATGAGCGTCGCCGAGAATATCGGCTTCGGCCTCTATACGGCCAAGCTCGATAAGGCCGAGAAGCGCCGCCGCATCGAGGAGACCGCCCGCATCCTCGGCCTCGAGCCGCTGCTCGAACGCAAGCCCTCTGCGCTCTCCGGTGGCCAGCGCCAGCGCGTCGCCATCGGCCGCGCCATGGTGCGCGACCCCGCCGCCTTCCTATTCGACGAGCCGCTCTCCAATCTCGACGCGCAGTTGCGCGCCCAGATGCGCCTGGAGATCAAGCGCCTGCATCAGCGGCTCGGCCGCACCATCGTCTTCGTCACGCATGACCAGGTCGAGGCGATGACATTGGCGGACCGGATCGTGGTGATGCGCGACGGCCGTATCCTCCAGGTCGGCGCGCCGATGGAGCTCTACGAGAAGCCGGCCGATGTCTTCACCGCCCGCTTCATCGGCTCGCCGACGATGAACATCCTGCCGGCCAAGACGAGCACCGCCGACGGCAAGCCGACGCTCGCTCTCGCCGGCAACACCATCGCCCTGCCGCCTCGTCCGACCCCGCTCCCCGCCGAGGTTCTGGTCGGTGTCCGCCCGCAGGAGCTGCGCGTGCTGGCGCCCGGCGACAACGCCGATCTCGTCCTCACCGGCAAGGTCGCGGTGGTCGAGCCGCTGGGATCCGAGACCTTCGTCCATGTCGAGCATGGCGATGGCTTGATCCTCGCCTCGGCCCCGGCCAAGGCGCCGCCGGTCGTCGGCCACGACGTCCGCCTCGGCGCCGGCATCGACGCGCTGCGCCTGTTCGACGCGGCGACCGAGCGCGCCCTATGAGCGCCGGGCGCGACCTCGTCCTCAGCATCGGCCGGCTCTATTGCGACATCGTCTTCCGCGGGCTCGACGCGATGCCGCGCCTCGGCGAGGAGCGTTTCGCCGAGACCGTCGCGATCGTGCCGGGCGGCGGCGGCTTCATCACGGCCGCCCATCTCGCCGCGCTCGGCCTGCACGCCGGCCTGCTGGCCCGCATCGGCACGGACCCGCTCTCCGGCACGCTCGCACCTGCGCTGGCCGAAAGCGGCGTCGACCTCCGCTGGCTCGAACGCACGTCTGAAGCCGGCCCACAGCCGACCGTCGTCATGGTGCAGGACGGCGAGCGCGCCTTCCTGTCGCGCCGCGCCGGCAGCGCACGCCCGGCGACGCTGGACGCCGCCCTCGCCGACCCGGCCGCGCGCCATCTCCACATTGCCGAATTCGCGACGCTCGCCGAAATCCCCGACCTGATTGATCGCGCCAAAGGTGCCGGGCTCACCGTCTCACTCGATCCGAGCTGGGACGACGACTGGATCCGCCGGCCCGACCTGATCGAACGCGCCGCCGGCGCCGATATCTTCCTGCCCAACGCCGCAGAAGCGCGCGCCATCGCAGGTTGCGACGACCTCGATGAAGCCGGCAGTCGCCTCGCCGGCCATTTCCCCCTCGTGGTGATCAAGGACGGCGGCAACGGCGCGCGCCTGTTCCAGCGCGACACGACCCTTTCTCTTCCAGCGCCCGAGGGCGGCCCGGTTCTCGACACGACGGGCGCGGGAGACGCTTTCAACGCCGGCTTCCTCGCCGCCTGGCTCGCCGGACACCCGGCCGAACGGGCCCTGGCAGAGGGCATCGCCTGCGGCACCCTCTCGGTGCGTTCGGTCGGCGGAGCCGGGACGCGTCTCGACCGCGGCGATGTCGATGCCATGAGCCGGGCCCTGCTGCGCAACCATGACCGGATCGATGCCTGAAACCCTTCTCACGCACGAGGCGGCGGAAGCCGCCGAGGTCGCCGCTCGCCAGATCGCCCTCAACGGCGAAGCCATGGCGCTGCTGGGCGACCGCCTGCGCCGGCGCAAGCCCGCCTTCATCGCGACCTGCGCCCGCGGCTCCTCCGACCATGCCATGACCTATGGCAAATATCTGCTGGAACGCGCGCTCGGCCTGCCGGTCGCGTCGCTCGGCCCGAGCCTCGCTTCCGTCTATCGTGGAGAGATCGACCTCTCCGGCGCGGTCTTCATCGCCGCCTCGCAATCCGGCCGCAGCCCGGACGCCCTGCAATTGACCGAGACGGCCAAGCGCGGCGGCGCGCTGACGATCGGCCTGATCAACGACATGGAATCGCCGCTGGCCGCGCTGGTCGATATCGCCCTGCCGCTCGCCGCCGGTCCCGAGACCAGCGTCGCGGCCACCAAGAGCTTCCTCGCCACCGGCATCGCGCTCCTGCACCTCACCGCCGCCTGGAGCTGCGAGCGCAGCCTGTCGGATGCGCTGGTTCGGTCGCCCGAACTGCTCCGGCAGGCCGGCCTCTGCGACTGGTCGCCGTTCTTCCTGCATCTTGAGCAGGCGACCAGCCTCTATGTCATCGGCCGCGGACTGAGCCTCGGCATCGCCCAGGAAATGGCGCTGAAGTTCAAGGAAACCTGCCGCATCCATGCCGAGGCCTTCAGCGCGGCCGAAGTGCTGCACGGCCCGCTGGCGCTGGTTGGCCCCGGCTTCCCGGCACTGGTCCTCGATCCCGCCGACGAAGGCAGCGAGAGCACGCTCTCAGTCGCCCGCAGCTTCGCTGGATTGGGTGCGGATGTGGCCTATGCCGGCGCCGACGGGGCGCCGGGCATCGCCCTGCCCGTGCCGGCCGAGAGCCCGCCCGTGCTGATGCCGCTCCTGCAGGCACGCGCCTTCTATGGCGGCATCGCCGCGCTGGCCAAGGCCCGCGGGCTCGACCCCGATCGCCCGCCCCACCTGCGCAAGGTCACGCAGACGCTGTGAGCCTCGGCCGTCGCTGGCCGCGGTTCCCTTGCAAGGCAGCTTGCTCTAGACCTGATGCGGCCTCACGCCTTGGATCGCCAGCCCATGAAACAGCCGCTCACGCCCGCTTCGCTCGCCCCGCCCTTCGGCCAGTATTCCCACGGCATGAAGGCCGACGCGCAGGGTGTCCTCGTCACCTCCGGCCAGCTCGGCATCAACAGCGATGGCAGCGTCCCGGACGATGCCGGCGAGCAGGCCCGCATCTGCTTCGAGAGCATCGCCGCGATCCTGCGCGAGGGCGGCCTGTCCATGGCGAATATCGTGCGCCTCAACGCCTTCGTCACCGACCGCAAGCACATGCCGGCCTATATGAAGGCGCGCGACGCGGCGCTGGCCGATTGCCCGGTCAAGCCGGCCTCGACGCTGGTGATCGTCTCCGGCTTCAGCCGCCCGGAATTCCTGGTCGAGGTCGAGGCGACAGCCGTTTACTGAACCGGCTGCGCCTCTCGGCGGACGCTCAGTGCGCGCCCGCCTTGACGAAATTGGCGAGTTCCGGCGTCTGCGGGTTGGCGAAGAGCTCCTTCGACGGCCCGCTCTCCCAGATCAGCCCCTGATGCATGAAGATGGTCCTGTCCGCGACGGTGCGCGCGAAATTCATCTCGTGCGTCACCAGCAGCATGGTCATGCCGCCCTTGGCGAGCTTCTCCATCACCAGCAGCACCTCGCCCGTCAGCTCCGGGTCGAGCGCCGAGGTCACCTCGTCGAACAGCATCACCTTGGGCTGCATCGCCAGCGAGCGGGCGATCGCGACGCGCTGCTGCTGGCCGCCGGAAAGGTTGTCGGGATAGCTGTCGAACTTCTCGGAGAGACCGACCTGCGCCAGCACATCCTTGGCCAGCGCCATGGCCTGGGCCTGCGGCACGTTCTTGGTGATGCGCGGCGAAAGCATGATGTTCTGCCCGACCGTGAGATGCGGGAACAGGTTGTAGCTCTGGAAGACGATGCCGACATCCTTGCGCAATTCGCGCAGCTTCGTCGGGTCCTGCGTCAGCATGTGGCCGGCAACCTCGATCTTCCCGGCATGGAAGGTCTCGAGCCCGTTGATGCAGCGTAGCAGCGTCGACTTGCCCGAGCCCGAGCGGCCGATGATCGCGACGACCTGCCCAGCATCGACGCTGAGCGAGACGCCTTTCAGCACCTCCAGCGAGCCGAAGCGCTTGTGGATGCCTTCAATGAGAACGGCTGGCATTCATCACCTTTTCGAGATGGCGGCTGAGCCGGGAGAGCGGGAAGCAGATCGCAAAATAGATCGCCCCGACCAGCGTGAAGATCTGGAAGGCCTGGTAGGTCGCGTTGTTGACCAGCATGCCGGCGCGCATCAGGTCGACGAAGCCGACGACCTGCACGATCGAGGTGTTCTTCACCAGCTGGACCAGGAAACCGACCGTCGGCGGCAGCGAGATGCGGATCGCCTGCGGCAGGATGACATGGCGGTAGGTCTGCGCCGTCGTATGCGCCAGCGAGGCCGAGGCCTCCCATTGCTGGCGCGGCACGGATTCGATCGAACCGCGCCAAATCTCGGCGAGATAGGCCGAGACGTAGATCGAGAGCGAGGCCGAGGCCGCCAGGAAGGGCGGCAGTTCGATGCCGAGCGCCGAGAGCCCGTAATAGCTCATGAACAGCACCATCAGCACCGGGATCGACTGGATCACCAGGATATAGCCGGCCGCGAAGCGGCGCAGCCAGCGCAGCCGCGACAGGCGCATGATCGCGAAGGCGCCGCCGACGATGCTCCCGATGAAGAAGGCGATCGCCGTCAGCGCCAGCGTCCAGCCGGCGGAGCGCAGGATGAAGAGGGCCTCGGGCCAACCGAAGGTCTGCATCAGGCGGCCTCCCCATGCGCTTCGGTGAGGCGGGCGAGGCCCGACACCTGCGGGAAGAGCTTCCGGCCGAGCCAGTTCAGGAAGAGTTTGAAGGAGAGCGCCAGCACCAGATAGAGCACGGTGACGACGATATAGGTCTCGAACGAGCGGAACGTATCCTGCTCGATGATCGCCGCCGTGCCGGACAGTTCCTGCACCGAGACGAAGGAGCAGATGCTGGAGGCCAGCATCATCAGCACGAACTGGCTCGACAGCGCCGGCCAGACCCGGGCGAAGGCCGGCTGCAGCACGACATGCTTCAGCACCTGCCACTTGGTCATGGCGAGCGCGAGCCCGGCCTCGATCTGCGACTTATGGATGGAGTCGACGCCGGCGCGGATGATCTCGGTCGCATAGGCGGCAAGGTTGAGCGTCATCGCCAGCACCGAGGCTTCGAGCCCGTTGAGGCGGATGCCGAGCTGCGGCAGCCCGAAGAAGATCATGAAGAGCTGCACCAGGAAGGGCGTGTTGCGCATCAGCTCGACATAGGCGTCGACGATATAGCCGGCCCAACTACCTGCGAGGCTGCGCAGCGCGGTCATCGCCGTCGCCAGCACGAGGCCGAGCCCGATTGCGACGAAGGACAGCGCGATCGTGAGCCAGACCCCGTTGAGGATCATCGGCCATTTGGAAAAGACGTCTTGGAAGAGCAACGGCGCGCTCCTTCGTCCGGGAGGGTCGACGAGGGGTCACCGGCGCGCTCGAACCGCGCGCCGGAACATCAGCGGATCCGATCGGAAGACCGATCAGGACGTTGGATCAGAAGGTCGGGAGCGGCGGCAGCGGGCTGCCGACCCACTTCTGGGCGATCGCGTCGAGCTCGCCGTTCTGCTTGACGTAGTAGATGAAGTTGTTGAGCCACTGGCGCAATTCATAGGCGTCCTTGCGCATGGTCATCGAGTTCGGCTGCACGCCGAAGACGAACTTGAGCTCGGTCTCGGTCTCGCCGCGCGCCTTCATCGCAGCATTGGCCTGCGCGTCGGGACCGGCGATGGCCTGGACCTGCCCGGAGAACAGCGCCTGCATCGTGGTCGCGTCATCCTCGAAGCGCAGGATGGTGAGGTTCAGTTCCTTCTCGCGGCTGGTGAACTCGCGCTCGACGCTGGAGCCGCGGTTGACACCCACCTTCATGCCCTTGAGATCGGCCCAGGTCTTGATGGCGACGCCCTTCTTCGCATAGACGCCGGTCTGGAAGGCGCTGTAGGGGATCGAGAACATCACGGCCTTGGCGCGCTCGGGCGTCGGTGCCAGCGTGGCGACGAGGAAGTCGACCTTGTTGGCTTCCAGCGCCGGGATACGCGCCGGCGGCGTCAACTGCACCATCTCGACCTTCACGCCGAGATATTTGCCGATCAGCGCGATGACGTCGGCGTCATAGCCGATGGCGTTGCCCTGGGAATCGACCGACCCGTAGGGCGGCGCGCCGATCAGCACGCCGATCTTCACCGAGCCGCGCTTGATGATGTCGGTGATCGACTGGGCCGAGGCCTGTGTGGCAGCGAGCATGCCGGCGCCGAGCGCCAGCGCCATGCCGGCAATCTTGAGATGCTTGAGCAGTTTCACCTGGTGTCTCCTCTGCTGCGGCAGTGCCGCTTGTCATGGCCCGGCTTCTTGTGGCCGGTTCGGAAAGAACGTGGTTCCTGTCGTCGCGTCAGGCGCCGTGGCGCACGACATTGACGAGCGGCTCGCCGGCAAAGCGGCGCTTGATGTTGTCGGCAATGACTCCCTGCCGGCGGCTGATCGTACCGCTCGTCCATCCGGACATATGCGGCGTCATTAAAACGTTTGAAAGCTCGTGGAAAGGCAGTTTCGAGGGCAGAGGCGTGCTGTCCCCAGCGCTGGGGTAGCGATACCAGGTGTCGATGACGGCCCCGCCGATCCGGCCGGTCTTCAGGGCGTCGAACAGCGCTTGCTCGTCAATGGTCGGGCCACGCCCGACATTGATCACGACGGCACCCGGCCGCATCGCCGCGAAGGCCGCTGCGCCGACGATACCCTTGGTCTCCTCGGTGAACGGCACGGAGACGACGACGATATCGACCGAGCCGCAGAATTCCGCGAGCGCATCGAGCGTGAAGGCCCGGTCGACCAACGGCGAAGCCGGCACGGCGCTGCGATTGGCGACATGGACCTTCATCTCGAAGGCCTTGGCCCGCGCAGCGATCGCCTTGCCGATATGGCCGAAGCCGAGCAGGCCGATGGTCTGGCCGGCGATCTCGCCATGGACGCGCTCGGGCGCTCCGGCCCAATAGGCCCAATCGCCCTGGCGCAGGCGCCGATCGGCATCGGCGAGCGGAACGTTGCGGGCCAGCAGCGCCGCCATCACATATTCCGCGATCGCCTGCTCATGGCCGAAGCAGTTGCAGACGGCTGCGGACGCCGGCAACACGCCGAGATCGACCATGTCGTAGCCGGCGCCCGGCACATGGAACAGCTTGAGCCCGGCGGGCTGCGGCAGGCCGGCATCGAACTTCACGCCGATGATGACCTCGGCCTCGGCATAGGCCTTCCGATCGGCCTCTCCTTCGAGATGGTCGGGCAGGAGCCGGATTTCGGCCTTGTCGCCGACCTGCCCGGCGAAGCCGTGGCTGAAGGAGGCGGCGTTCTCGCCATGGAAGACAATGCGCATGGTCCGGTAAGTCCTTCCGTCAGGTCTTCAGCAGCGGCTCGACCCTGCAATCCAGCAGGGACGGGTCGATCACCGCTTCCAATTCGTCGAACATGGCGTCCACGAAGCCGATCAGCGCGTCGGAGGCAGCGACGGCCTCGCCCGCCCGGCGCGCCGCGATGGCGTTCAGCACCGCGATATGATGGTCGATCGAAACCGCGAGGCCGACCCGCTGCGGCATCGCGCTGTGATAGATGAAGCCGATGCGCCGGAAGATCGTGTGCAGCGGGCGCAGCGTGTGCTGGAGGAAGGGCTCCGCCGCGGCCGAGAGCACGGTCTCGTCGATGCGGCGATCGAGCGTGTTGAACTCGGCCAGGCTCAGGCTGTCCCGGCGTTCGCGCAGCAGGCGCTCGATATGCAGGAGCTGGTTGCGATGGGACGGTCCGGCCCGCTCGGCCGCAAGCCCGATGACGAAGCGCTCGAGATCGCGCCGCAACCGCAGCAGCAGGCGCTCGCGCGCCAGGTCGATCGGCGCGACTTGCAAACCATGCCGCGGGCGGATGACGATCAGCGTATCCGCCGCCAGACGGTTGACGGCGTGATGGACCGGGGTGCGGCCATAGCCGGTCATATCCTGGAGGTCCTGCAGCGAGAGGAAGCGCCCCGGCGGCAATTCGCAGGTGATCAGCAGCGCCTCGATGCGCTCATAGGCGAGCTCGAACAGGTTGACGCGATTGCGCCGCTTCGGCGCAGGCGTCTCCTCGGCCTGTCGGGGCTGGACCGCACTGTGCGCCATCCCGGTTTCCTCCATGAGGGCGCTCTTGATCGGCACCCATTGGAAGCAAGCGTAGACATATTGTGAAATTTTACAAGAGAGCTATTTCCCGACGTGAAGGGTTCTGCGGGAGCGAGGCGCGCGCTCCTGCCTAGAGCAGGTCCGGCAAAACTGCGTGCGCTTTTGCGTAAAGTCGAGGTAGCCGACGCCGGCTGCGTCGCGGGGGGCCTTCGGCATGGCCTCAACGGGAGGAGCCAGCCTCCAGCAGCGCGACCATGGCGCCATAGCCCCGCGCGCGGGCATGCTGCAGCGGCGTCACGCCTTGCCTGTCGGCGCGGTTGCGATCGGCGCCGGCCGCGAGCAGCGCCCGCACGGTCTCGACATGGCGCTTGCCGCCGTCGCCCAGAATCACCGCCTCGATCAGGGCGGTCCAGCCGATATTGTTGACATGGTCGAGCGGCGCGCCGGCCACGATCAGCTCGCGGACGATGCCGTCATGGCCGAGATGGGCGGCGGCGATCAGCGCCGTCCCGTCATAGCGGCTGGTGGTGAGCTTTGCCGACGCCCCCGCGGCAAGCAGGGCTTTCAACGCCGGTACGTCGTCGTCGACGGCCACGATGGTGACGGCGTCATAGCGCTGGTTGTCGAACAGGCCGGGATCGGCACCCGCGCCGATCAGGGTGCGGATCGCGTCGATCTGGCCGCGAAAGGCGGCGACATGCAGCGGCGTGCGGCCGTTGCCGTCGCGAGCGTCCAGCTTTTCGCCTGCTGCCGCGAGGCGCCGGATCGCCGCGACATCGCCGGAGGCCGCCGCGGCATGCAGCCCGCGATAGGCGGCAAGCTCGGTCGCATCGGGCGGCGTCTGCGCCATGGCCCCGCCGGCCAGGCTGGCCGCAACCAGACCGACCAAGATCAGCAGCATTCTCGCCATCGCAGCGCCCTCCATGGAAAAACAGGCGGCCGCTTCCGCAACCGCCTGCCTGCTTTCAGCTTTGGCTCAGCGCAGCTTCGCCTTCACCTTCTCGATGCCGGCATTGGCGCATTCCTCGTCGAGCAGGCCATTCGGAGCGCCGCCGACGCCGACCGCACCGATCACCTCGTCGCCGACCTTGACCGGCACGCCGCCGCCGAGCAGCAGGAAGCCCTCGATCGCGGCCACGTTGCGCTGGGCCGGGTTCTTCTCGACGCCTTCGGCCATCGCCGCGGTGGCGTTGCGGGCCGAGGCCGAGGTGAAGGCCTTGTCACGGCTGGCGGCGACGGTGTGCGGGCCAGCCCGGTCGGCGCGCAGCACCGCGCGGGTGACGCCGGCGCGGTCGACGACCGTCGCGGTGACGTTGAAGTTCTTGGCGGCACAAGCCTCGACGGTCGCCTGGGCGATTTCCTGGGCGATGGCGAGCGGCATGTTGCGCTCCTGCAGGACCTGGGCGCCGGCAGCGGCCGGAACGAGCGCGAGCACGAGGGCAGCGGCGGCGAAACGGATCTGGATCATGATCTCTCCGGGACGTGAGCGGGGGCGAGCCGTAAGCTCGATGGCCGCAAGCTAACCGGTCCGGTCAGGCGTTTTGATCGGTGCGGTGCCGGAGCAGCCTCCGTAATCCTACGGAGAGACCCGCCTGTGATGCCTGCCGGTTTTCGATTGAACCGGCAACGTCATCCCGAACAAGCGGCGAAGCCGAGCCGATCCGGGATCCATCATAGGGCTCGGCGCCCTCCGATGGATCCCGGGTCAAGCCCGGGATGACGTGGTGGTTCCGCGGAAAACCGGCCCGCCCTACCCCTCCAGGGCGAAGCGCACCATCTCGGCGACGGAGCCGGCCCCGATCTTCTCGGCGATATGGGCGCGATGGGTCTCGACCGTGCGCGGCGAGACGTCGAGCACCCGCGCGATCTCCTTCGTCGACAACCCCCCGGCCACGAGATCGAGGATCTCACGCTCGCGCTGGGTCAGCCGGGCCAGCCGGGCATCGCGCCCGGCGCGAGCGACCTCGGCTTGCTTGCGTTGATCGAGCGCGGCGAAGGCTGCTTCCACCGCCTCGAGCAGCACCTGCTCGTCGATCGGCTTGGTCAGGAAGTCGACCGCGCCCGCCTTGAAGGCGCGCCGGCAGGCCGCGACGTCGCCATGACCGGTGATCATCACCGTCGGCATACCGCCGGCCTCCTTGGCCATGCGCTCCAGCAATTGCAGGCCGGAGGTGCCGGGCATGCGGATATCGACGACGAGGCAGCCGTCCTGGCGCGGGTCCGGCCGGTCGAGGAAAGATTGCACGCCGGCAAAGGGCCGCGGCGCGAAACCCATCGTGCGCAGGAGCAGGACGAGCGCATCGCGCACATCGGCATCGTCGTCGATCAGGTAAACGATCCGTGGCGCGGGCTTCATTCGGCAGCCATCCCGAGCTCGACCGCCAGCGCCGGAAAGCGCACCGTGAAGACGGCGCCCCGCTCGGGCCCGTTGCGCACGGCGATCCGCCCGCCGGCCGTCTCGACCAGGCGCTCGCAAAGCGGCAGGCCGAGCCCCATGCCGCTGCTCTTGGTGGTGAAAAACGGCTCGAACAGGCGGGCCATGTCGGCTTCCGCGATGCCCGGCCCGTCATCGGCGACCGAGATCTCCGCCTCGCCGTCGACGAGGCGCGTCGCCAGAACGATCTCGCGCCGCCCCGCCGGCATGGCCTCGACCGCCTCGGCCGCATTGCGGACGAGATTGTGCACGACCTGCTCGATCGAGACCCGGTCGAGCAACGCCCGCGGCCCGGGTTCGCTCAAGTCCAGCCGGAGCGCGACGCCGCGCTCCTGCAGATCGCGCTGGCTCAGCTCGACCACGTTGCTGACGATCCGGTTGAGATCCTGCGGCTGCCGTTGCGGCTCGCGCCGCGTCACATAGGCCCGCAAACGCTCCAGGATTTCGCCGGCCCGGCGCGCGTGCCGGACATTGGCTTCGAGCACGCCGATGAGATCGCCAGATGCCGCCGTGCCCGACTTGGCGAGCCGCAAGCCCGCCTGGCTCTGGCTCAGGATCGCGGTCAGCGGCTGGGTGATCTCATGGGCGATGCCGGAGGCCATCTCGCCGACGGTGTTGACCCGCATGGCATGCGCCAGTCGCGCATCGTGCTCATGCAGGCGCACCGCCTCGCGCGCCCTCCGGCTGGCGCGCCGCTCGCGCAGCACCGTCAGCAGCAGGAAGAGGCTCAAGCCCGCGGCGACCGGCCAGCCGAACAACAGGCCAGGCGGCAGCAACTCGGCGAAGGCCGGACGCCGCGCCAATTCCAGCAGCAGCGGCTGCGACCGGCTGCCCAATGCTTTCGCGAAGGTGAGGTCCGGGATCGGCGCGCGCTGCGCCGGCGGCCAGTCGTGCTGGACGATCGCGGTTCCGGCCGCATCGCTCAGCTTCAGCCCGGCGTCGCCGGGCAGGCCGCCTTCAGGCTCGGTCAGGAGCCGGGCATCGATGACGAGGACCAGCGCGCGCGGTCCATGGCCGCTATCCGGCACGCGCTTGACCAGGGCGTAGAGCGGACTGCCTGAGCGGCTTGCCAGCGTGACGGCCTGGCCAGGCGCCAGCGCCCCCACGCGCGCAGACAGAGCAGCGGGGTCGAAATCGGCCATATTGGACGGCACGCCTCCGCCAGAGACGGTCTCGATCAATTCGACGGCGGCGATGCGCGGATAGAAGCGCTGCATCGCCTCGATCACGGCCCGGAAGCTCGCCGATTCCGCATTCGAGCTGGCGAGGACCGCCGCCAGGCTGGTGAGATGCGCATCGTGCTGCTCGACTCGCTGCGAGACGATGCGGTGCAGCGTCGTCCCCTCGCGCTGGAGCGCATCGCCCGCCCGCGTGAACTCGACGAAGGCGCCAAGTCCGAGCCCCGCGAGCGCGAGCGGAATCCACAGAAGCAGGAACGGGAGGAGGCGCGGTGTCAAGGATTCCATCCGGTTTCCGGCCAAGCCTAACGCGCCCGGCCGTCGCCGTCACCGTCGGCCGGCGACGAGCTGCTTTGACGCCAGGGTAGAAATCCTCGGCGACCGCCGCGCGGAACGCGCTTGCGGTCGCCATCGCACCCCAATAGGCTCCCCTTCGACGCGCCGACGACAGGCGCGCGCAAGGGGAAACGCCTATGTCAAAGATGATCACCAAAATGGTCGCGTTCGGCCTCGCCGCCGCGGCCTTGTCGGTCTATGCCGCGCCGGCCTCGGCGCAAGCGACGCTCGAGGCCGTCAGGAAGCGCGGGAAGGTGCTCTGCGGTGTCTCCCCGACGGCTCCGGGCTTCTCCTATGCCGACGACAAGGGTGTCCGTCAGGGCTTCGACAGCGATATCTGCCGCGCCGTCTCCTCGGCCGTGTTCGGCACGCCGGACAAGGTCGACTTCGTTCCGCTCAACACCAACGTGCGCTTCCAGGGCCTGCAGTCCGGCGAGGTCGACCTGCTCTCTCGCCAGACCACGATGACCTTCTCGCGCGACACCTCGCTCGGCCTCGATTTCGCGCCCGTCGTCTTCTATGACGGCCAGGGCCTGATGGTCTCGGCCAAGCTCGGCGTGAAGAGCGCGGCCGAGCTGTCCCAGTCCGCCGTCTGCATCCTACCGGGCACGACGACGCTGCAGAACCTCGAGGACTACTTCAAGCCGCGCAACATCAAGTACGAGGCGGTCGTCTTCGAGAATCCCGACGAGTGGCGCAACGCCTTCTTCTCCGGCCGCTGCGACGTCATCACCACCGACCGCTCGGACCTCGCCTCGGTACGCGCCATCGCCAACGACCCCAAGCAATACGTGATCCTGCCCGAGACGATCTCGAAGGAGCCGCTCGCCCCCGTCGTCCGCCAGAACGACAGCAACTGGCGCGACATCGTCTCCTGGACGGTCAACGCCCTGATCGCGGCCGAGGAATACGGCATCACCAAGGCCAATATCGACGAGCAGCTCAAGAGCAAGGATCCCGAGATCCAGCGCCTGCTCGGCGTCAACGGCGACCTCGGCAAGATGCTGAGCCTCGACAACAAATGGGCCTACAACGCCATCAAGCAGCTCGGCAATTACGGCGAGCTGTTCGAGCGTCACCTCGGCGAGAAGACCCCACTCGGCCTCTCCCGCGGCCCCAACCAGCTCTGGAACAAAGGCGGCCTGATCTACTCCCCGCCCTTCCGGTGACCTCTGCCTGACGTGCGTTCCCTCGATTGACCTGAGACTGCCGGCCGCCTCTGCGCGGCCGGCGCGTCCCCAGCCGGAACAGCCCGATGGCCACCTCCGATTCCAGCCCGGTGCGGCTGCTCTATGACGTGCGCGTCCGCGCCGTGCTCTATCAGGTCGTCGCGGTCGCGCTCGTCGTCGGCATCGGCTTCTATCTCTTCAGCACCGTCTCGCGGAAGCTGGCGGACCAGAACATCGCAACGGGCTTCGCCTATCTCTCCCGGCCCGCCGGCTTCGTCATCAGCCAGTCCTTCATCTCCTACGATTCCGGCGACACCTATGGCCGCGCCATCCTCGTCGGCCTGCTCAACACGGTCTGGGTCTCAGCCTTCGCCGTCATCATCTCGACGGTTCTCGGCCTGATCGTCGGCATCGCCCGGCTGTCGCGCAATCCGATCCTCTCGACTCTCGCGCTCCTCTATGTCGAGGCGCTGCGCAACGTCCCGCTGCTGCTCTATCTCTTCCTCTGGTATGCGCTCATCGTCGCGGTTTTCCCGCCGGTGCGCGAGGCCTGGCAGATCCTGCCGGAGGTCTTCCTCAGCAATGGCGGCCTGATCGTGCCATCGCTGCGCTGGTCATCCGCCCATACCGGCGTGCTCGCCGCCGCCGCGCTCGGCATCGTGCTGGCCTGCCTCGTCGCCTCGGCCTTCCGTCGCAAGCGCGTCGCCACCGGCCAGAGCCGCATCGCCTGGCCCTATATCCTCGCGGCGCTCGTCGTGCCCGCCCTCCTGGCCCTGCTGGTCTTCCAGCCGGACCTGGTGGTGAACTGGCCGGAGAAGGGCCGCTTCCGCATCACCGGCGGCGTGCAGGTCACGCCGGAATTCACCGCGCTGCTGGTCGGGCTGGCCTTGTCCGCTTCGGCCGGCATCGCCGAGATCGTGCGCGCCGGCATCCTCTCGGTCGGGCGCGGGCAATGGGAGGCTGCGCGTTCGGTCGGCCTGCATGACCGCCAGACCATGCGGCTGGTCGTGCTGCCGCAGGCGCTGCGCGTGATCATCCCGCCGCTGACCAGCTCCTATCTCTCGACCTTCAAGAACTCGTCGCTCGCCATCGCCATCGGCTATCCCGACCTCGTCATGGTCTCGAACACGACGATGAACCAGACCGGGCAGGCGATCGAGGGCATCGCAATCTTCATGCTGGTCTATCTGGGCATGTCGATCACGATCTCCATGCTGATGAACTGGTACAACGCCCGCGTCGCCCTAGTGGAGCGTTGAGATGACCGACACCGCCCAGCTCAACACCCTGGCATCCGTACCCGACGAGCGCCCGACACGGCCCGCGAGCAGCTGGTATGCCCTGTTCAAGCCCTATATCGGCTCGCCCTTCAACGCCGTCGTCACCTTCGCCTGCCTCTGGCTGATCTATCGGCTGGTCACCGGCGCCTGGGGCTGGCTCGTCACCCGCGCCATCGTCGAGGGTGGGCCGCAGACCTGCAAGGCGGCAGCCGGAGCCGGCGCCTGCTGGCCCTTCCTGGCGGCGAAGCTGCGCTTCATGATCTTCGGCTTCTATCCCTATGACGAGCACTGGCGGCCGGCGATCGCGGTGCTGCTCTTCCTCGGCGCGATGATCTATTCGATGATCCCGCGCTTCTGGTCGCGCCGGCTGCTCTGGCTCTGGCTCGCGGTCGTCGTCATCTGCGGCGTGCTGATGTATGGCGGGGTCTTCGGTCTCAGCGTGGTCAACACCACGAACTGGGGCGGCCTGCCGCTCTCCTTCATGCTCTCCTCGGTCGGGCTCGCCTTCGGCTTCATCCTCGGCGTGCTGCTGGCCCTGGCGCGCTCGTCGAAACTCCCGGCGATCCAGGTCATCGCCGTCGTCTTCATCGAGATGATCCGCGGCGTGCCGCTGGTCTCGATCCTGTTCATGGCCTCGGTGATGCTGCCGCTGTTCATGCCGGATGGCGTGACCATCGATAAATTGCTGCGGGCGCAGGTGGCGATCATCATCTTCGCCGGCGCCTATATCGCCGAGACCGTGCGCGGCGGCCTGCAGGCGGTGCCGAAGGGCCAGCACGAGGCCGCGGCCTCGCTCGGCCTCGGCTACTGGCTGTCGATGCGCAAGATCGTGCTGCCGCAGGCGCTGAAGATCGTCATCCCGCCGCTGGTCAACATCTTCATCGGCTTCTTCCAGGACACGACGCTGGTCACCATCATCGGCCTGCTCGATTTCCTCGACACGGTCCGCTCGGCGATGCGCGATCCTGTCTGGCAGGGCATCGCGGTGCTGGAGGGCTATATCTTCGCGGCGCTGGTCTATGCCGTGTTCAGCTACGGCATGGGGTCCTATAGCCGCTTCATCGAGCGGCGCCTGAAGACCGACCATAGCCACGGCCGGCATTGAAAAAGCGCCTCCGGGCCTCGCCCGGAGCGCATTCGCGGCGCCTTTCGGCCTCCGCGCAATGTTCCAGCAAGCCCCCGCGCCGACCACTCCCGGTGATTCCAACCGTGGAGATCGGACGATGCTCTTCAGCCCCGATCGGTCGGCAGCCCTCGCCGGCCGCGTCCTGCATGCCTATCTCGGCCTGGTCAGGCGCACGACGCGCTTCAAGCCGGTCATCCCCGGCGCCCGCCCCTGGGAGCGCAACCGCGAGCCCTTCATCGCCTTGACCTGGCATGGCCAGCAGATGCTGAGCCTCGCCGCGCTCGAAGGCGCCTCGCGTGTCGCGGTCCTGACCTCGCTGCATTTCGACGGAGCGGTCGTGACCTCCGTGGTCGAGCGCGCCGGCTATGGCAGCATCCGCGGCTCCGGCGCGCAGAGCCCGGCCAAGATCATGGCGAAGCGCGCGGTCCCTGCCTTCTTCGAGATGCGCGATGCGCTGCGCCAGGGCACGAGCCTGGTGCTCACCGCCGACGTGCCACGGATCGCGCGCGTCGCCAGCAAGGGCGCCGTCCAGCTCGCCCGCGTGACCGGCCGGCCGATCTATCTGTTCGCGGCCGTCACCAGCGCGCGTGTCGACCTGGAGAACTGGGATCATGCCAGCATCGCCCTGCCCTTCGGGCGCGGCTGCATCCTCTGGTCGGAGCCGCTCTATGTCCGCAAGGCCGCCGATGAGCGCGAGGTCGGGCTGATCGCCATGGATATCTCCGAGCGCCTCGACGAGCTCCACGCGACCGCGCAACGCAATATCGGCCGCTGAAGCTGACCGCGCGTCCTGCTTCAGCGCCGGCCGGGCGGTGCACAGCCGCCGGGCGTCCCGCAGATATCCGCCGGCGGGCGCAACGTCTCCGGCTCGCCACCGGGCTCGATCCGAATCCGGCTAAGGTCTCCCGAAAGCCTGAGGCCCAGGCCCGAGGATATCAGCACGATCCGCGCCCGGCTGGAGGCGAGGATAGTCGCATTCGCGCCGGCCAGGAAATGGGCACTGCCGCCGAGGCTGGCATAGGTGCCGAACACATCCTCCTGCCGGTCGAGCCCGTAGACCAGCATGATCACCCGCCCGTAATCGGCACCAAGCCCGATGCCGACCGAGAGCGCCGTCCAGATCACCGGCATCGGAATCCCGTCCGAGAAGCGCAATTCGCCGCTGCCGTGCCGCCCGCCGACCACGAAGGAGCCGCTGAGCTCGCCGCCGACGATATAGGCGTTCGGTTCCCCGAACAGCGCGAGCGAGCGCTCGATCGGCACGCTGACCGTCTTGGAAGCGGTGTCGAACACGCCTTCGACCAGCCGGGCGATGTCCTGGCGCGACGCGGTCGGCAATTGGCCGGGCCGGATATCCTCCCGTCCGGCCACGCTTTGGGCGGCAGCCGGCATCTGCGCCTGCCCGATGGCGAGCAGCGCCGCCAGCACCATGCGGCACAGCCGGAACCCTCCCGCCACGGCGCGCAGCGCTTGCATCAGGCCCGGCGATCCATGAGGGAGTTGAACGGCAACGGTGATACGGTCCATGCAGGGCCCGGCAGGGCGACGCCCCCGGCCCGAGAAGCCATACCCGCACAGAGGCTCCGTGACGACCCGCAACGTTGAAACCGTTTCGATATCCCCTGCGTCGAAACGCGCGCGGCCGCTGATGGGTCGCCGGCGATGAGGTCGCTCTCGCGTGCCCTCACCATCCGGCTGACGCTGCTCGGCATCGTGCTGTTCGTCGCCTTCATCGCGTCCGTGCTCGCCTTCACCTTCATCACCGAGGACCCGGGCGTCCTGCGCAACGATGTCACCTCCCAGATCATTCGGCAAAGCGTGCGCCCGTCCGGCAGCGCGGCGCTGCAGGTCGAGAAGTCGCCGGGCCTGATCAGGATCGAGCAGGCCAGCCCGCTGCTCTGGTATCTGGTGTCCGATGGACGTTCCGTCGTCGAGTATGCGCCAGAATTGCGGCCGGGCCTGCCGATCGACATCCGGCTGGACGGCCCGACCATCGCTGCCCAGATGCGGGTTGGCGGCGACAACGCGCTCTCGGTCGATGTCGCCGAACAGGACGGCAGCCGCATCCTCGTCGCCACCGGCGGCGGCCGTCCGGGCTGGGACGTGATCCTCGGCTATTTCCTGCGCGCCATTGCGGGCTCGGCGGCGGCGATCTCGGTCGTGTTCGGGATCATGATCGCCGCGGCAATCGCCATGTCGGTGTCGTATATCACCAGCCGCCTGCGCAGCGCGGCCGAGGCCGCCGCCCGGATCGATCCGCGCGCGCCGCGCGGCCTGCTGCCGACGGAGGAAACCCCGGTCGAACTGATGCCGCTGACAACGGCGCTGAACTCGGCGCTCGACCAGATCGCGGGCAATATGGAGGTGCAGCGACGCTTCATGAACAATGTCGCGCATGAACTACGCACGCCGCTCGCGGTGATGCGCACCAAGGTGGATTCGCTGACCGACGAGGCCGCGCGCCTGGCGCTCACGACCGATGTCAGCCGCCTCACCACCATCGTCTCCTCGATGCTGCAGCTCGCGCGCCTGCACAACACCGAGCTGCCCTTCGAGCCATTGCGCCTGAATGCGCTCGCCCGCGACGTGCTCGCCGATCTCGCCCCGCTGGTGCTCAGCAACGGCATCGGCATCGCGCTCGAAGAGGAAGGGCCGCGCGACGTCCTGATCGCAGCCAACGAGGCCACCACCCGCGCGGCGCTCGCCAACCTCGTCGACAATGCGCTGCGCCACGCACAGGCGCGCTCCTCCATCCTGGTCAAGGTGATCGACGGAACAGTGCTGGAGGTCAGCGATGACGGTATCGGGATCGCCGCCGCAAAGCGCGTGCAGGTCACCGAACCGTTCAACCGGATGTCGCCGCATTCGACCGGCGCCGGGCTCGGCCTGACGATCGTACGCGACATCATGGCCGCCCATGGCGGCACGCTCGATCTCAGCGACACCGAAGGCGGCGGCACCACGATCCGCCTGACCTTCCGGGTGGTGTAGCCGAAGCGGATTGGGACTAAAGCGCCGGCTCGGCCTTCTTCAGGATGTAGCCGATGCCGCGCAGCGAGGTGATCTCGACATCGGCGCCGGCATCGCGGAGCTTGCGCCGAAGCCGGGAAATCTGCGCTTCCAGCGTGTTCGACTCGATCAGGTCGTCGAAGCCGTAGACCGCCTCGATCAGCACGTCGCGGGTGACGACGCGGCCGGTCCGCTGGACCAATGCCTCGAGGATCAGCGCCTCGCGCCGGCGCAGGTCGAGCGCTTCCGTCCCGACCGAGGCATTGCGGCCTTCGAGGTCGAGCGAGAGATTGCCCGCATTGAGGACAAGAGAGCGCTTGGGATTGCGCCGGCGTGCGAGAACGCGAACCCGCGCGATCAGCTCGCCCGGCTCGAACGGCTTGACGAGATAATCGTCGGCACCACCGTTCAGCCCTTCGATCACGTCGGGCTTTGCGTCGCGCGCGGTCAGCATCAGGAACGCCGGGCGGTTCTCGGCGTTTGCCATCGCCTTGACGATCGACAACCCGTCGCCGTCCGGCAGGCGCCGGTCAACCACGGCGATGTCGAACGGCGCCGTCCGCAGGGCCGCAAGCGCGGTCTCCACGGTATCCGTGCGATCAACGACCATCCCCGCATTGCCGAGCAGCAGCGAGAGGTAGGACATGAGCTCCGGCTCGTCCTCGACAATCAAAGCGCGCATGTCACGTCCGTGGGATGCATGGATGGAACGTCATGTCGGAGAAGGGGCGACAAATCCAGAGATGACGCTCCACCCATGACCGGTTGCGGCCGGCGCGACAGCGACGCACGCGCAATACCGCAACCTGTACCGGGCCGGCTGACGGGCCGGCCCGGAGCCTTCGCAATCAGAACCGGTAGTTCAGGCCGGCCTTGACGAGATGTTCGTTGACACCCACCCGCGTGCGGCCGTTGCCAAGCTGGAAATTGTCCTTGCCGAGCGAGACGTAGTTGTATTCGACCTTGGCGGAGAGATTGTCGGTGATGCCGTATTCGGCGCCGGCGCCGACGACATAGCCGGTCTTGCCGCGCGTCTTGGAAACGAGGCCGTCGCTGGCCTTGATGCTGCCATAGGCGAGACCGCCGGTTCCGTAGACCAGCAGGCGATCGAAGGTGACGCCGGCGCGCGCCTTCAGCGTCCCGACATAGCGCATATCGGCGCTGGTGCCGCCGCCGCGCTTCGAACCCTTGCCGAAGCCGTTCATCGACAGGTCGCTTTCGAGGCCGAACAGCATCGTGCCCATCTGGACGTTGTAGCCGACCTGGCCGCCGAGCAGCATGTCGTTGCGGCTCTTCTTGCTGACGCCGTTGAAGCGGTCGAAGGCGCCGCCGGCATGGGCGCCGACATAGAAGCCGTTCCAGTTATAGGCGCGCGGCGCCGAATAGGCCGGCCATTCCTGGGGCCGTGGCCGGGCACGGTCCGCCGCATGTGCGGGCAGCGCGAACAGGGCCATCAGGCCGAGGCCGGCCAGAGGAAGAATACGAGACATCGATGACTCCTTGCGGGGGCTCCTCGCCGCCGACACATCTGCCAGCCGATTCGGCTCCGTGGATCGGAGCGGGCCGGCATGCGCAGATTGCGGACGAAGATTACGGCAAGGTTGCCCATTCCAGCGGCACAGGCGGCCGGAGCGCGGCGATGTCGAAAAAGGCCCCGCCCGAGACGGACGGGGCCTGATCGAGACCGATCAGAGAACCGGAGCGGCCTGCTTGCCAAGCTCTTCGGCCGGCGGAATCCGGCCGCCCTCGAACCAGTAGGACGCAGCCGCGCGCGACATCGCCGCCCCGTCATGGCCGATGCCGCCGACCGTGATCAGTTGCCAGTTGCAGGGCACGCCGAGGCGCGCCGCTTCCGCCTTGCCGAAATCGAGCATGAAATGGGCGCGGCCATAGCGATGCGGTCCCTGCGCCAGCGCCTCGGGTTGCGCCGGCAGGTTCGGATCGTCGGTGACGATATCGCGGTCTCCCGCAAACAGGATCATCGGATAGGCGAGCCAGCGCGTCAGGGCCGCCGCGTCGAGGCCAAGCCCGCCGAGGCCTTCGGGGAAATGCCGCTCCGGCGTCGGCAAGGTGTACCAGCCGGGATTGGAGGCCATCGCCGCTTCGAACAGCGCGCCGCCTTCCGTCGCCAGCATGCGATGCAAGAACTGGCCGCCGGCCGAATGCCCGAAGATGCGGATGACCGGCTTGTCGATCACGCCGGCGGCCCGCAGCGCATCGAGCACGCGGCCGGGCACCGCGTAGAGCCATTCGGTGCGCGGCGCGATCGCGCCGTCGCTTGAGACCACCAGCCCGTTATTGTAGCCCTCGGCGTTCGGAAAAGGCTCGTTCGGGAAGGTTGGCGCGACGATCAGCAGATTGTGCTTCTCGGCCGCATCGATCCAGAAATCGCGGTATTCGTCGCCATTGCGCAGCATGCCGTGCTGCACGACGATGACCGGATCGTTCGGCTGGTGCCGCGCCGGGCGGTAGCAATTGACCTCCAGCGGCTTGTCCGGATGGCTGACGTCGATGAAGGGCAGCGTGCTGCGCCCGACCGGCGGGTTCAGGGTTTTCGTGATCATGCGGCCTCCGGAGCCTTGTGCAGATGGCAGGCGGCGCTGCGGCCGGGCGCGATCTCGGTGAGGACCGGCCGGACCTCGCGGCAGACCGCCATCGCCTTGTCGCAGCGCGGATGGAACGGGCAGCCCGGCGGCGGCGCCAATGGCGAGGGCAACTCTCCCTTGAGCGGCTGGAAGGCGCGCTTGCGCCGCGCTGCCGACGGAATCGCCGCGATCAGCGCTGCGCTATAGGGATGCGCCGGCTCGGCGAAGATCTCCGCCGCCGTGCCGACCTCGACGATGCGGCCGAGATACATGATCGCGACGCGGTCGCTGATATGGCGGACGAGGCCGAGATCGTGGCTGACGAAGAGATAAGTCAGGCCATGGCGCTCGCGCACATCCATGAACAGGTTGATGACCTGCGCCTGGATCGAGACGTCGAGCGCCGAGACCGGCTCGTCGCAGACCAGGAAATCCGGCTTGACCGCGAGGGCCCGAGCGATGCCGATGCGCTGGCGCTGGCCCCCGGAGAACTGGTGCGGATAGCGCTCGCGATAGGCGAGATCGAGCCCGACCTCGCTCAGCGCCTGGTCCACCGCCCCATCGATCTCCGCCTTGGGCAAGAGCTTGTGGACGCTCAAGGCCTCGCCGACGATGCGGCTGACCTTCATGCGCGGGTCGAGCGAAGCGTAAGGGTCCTGGAAGATCATCTGGACCTTCAGCAGGAAATCGAGCCGCTCCTTGCCCTTGAGCCCCACCACCGGCCGCTGCTCGTAGACGACCTCGCCGGTCGTCGGCTTCAGGATGCCGGTGACGACGCGGGCCAGCGTGGACTTGCCGCAGCCGGATTCGCCGACGAGGCCGAGCACCTCGCCGCGCTTGACGCTGAGATCGATGCCGTCGACGGCGCGCAGAACCGGCGGCGCCTTGCCCCGCCCGGTCGCCATCAGAATGCGTTCCGCCAAAGTCGGCTTGCGGCGGAAATGCTTGGTGATGCCCTTGAGCTCGATGATCGGGGCGTCGCTCTGGGCGCTGGTCGAGGCATTCATGCCGCTTCTCCCACCGGCACCGGATTGTGGCAGCGGAAGCGATGCGCGCCCTCGCCTGTCGTTTCAGGATCACGCTCTGAACAGACCGGCTGGACGCGCGGGCAGCGCGGGCGGAACGGGCAGCCGCTCGGGCGGGCGTCGATGCGCGGCGCGACGCCGTCGATCTGGTTCAGGCGCTCGCCAGGCTGAACATTGGCGGCCGAGGAATGGAGCAGGCCGAGCGTGTAGGGATGGCGCGGTGCATCGAGCACCTCGTCGACAGGCCCGATCTCGACGACGCGGCCGGCATACATCACCGCCACCCGGTCGGCGAGTTCGGCCACCACGGCGAGGTCATGCGTGATCCAGAGCACGGCCGTGCCGGTCTCCCGAGCGAGCTTCTGCACCTCGAACAGGATCTGACTCTGGATGGTGACGTCGAGCGCCGTGGTCGGCTCGTCGGCGATGATCAGGTCGGGCGCGTTGAGCAAAGCGGTCGCGATCGCGACGCGCTGGCGCATGCCGCCGGAGAATTCGTGCGGGAACTGCTTGAGCCGCGCTTCCGGCGAGGAGATGCCGACGCGGGCCAGCGCCTTGGCGGCTTCACCGAGCGCTTCCTCGCGGCTGCAATCGCGATGCTCCAGGATCGCCTCGCTCATCTGCTCGCCGATGCTGAGCACCGGGTTCAGCGTCATCAGCGGGTCCTGGAAGATCATGGCGATGCGGTCGCCGCGGAGGCTCCGCAGACGCTCCTCGGAAGCCGCGCGCAGGTCTTCGCCGCCGAAGCTCACCGTGCCGGCGACGATCTCGCCCGGCGGGTCGATGAGGCGCACCAGCGAGAAGCCGGTCACCGATTTGCCGGAACCGGATTCGCCGACCAAGCCCAGCACCTCGCCACGCGAGACGCTGAGATCGACGCCGTCGACGGCGGGCCAGGCGCCGTCCAGCGCGTGGAATACGGTCCGCAAGCCGCGGACATCGAGCAAGGGGTCACTCATGAGCGCACATTGAAACTGCGGCGCAGCCGGTCGCCGACGAGGTTGAGCGAGACGATCAGCAGCACCAGCGCGATGCCGGGGAAGACCGCGATCCAGTATTCGCCGGAGAGCAGGAACTCGAAGCCGTTGGCGATCAGCAGGCCGAGCGAGGGCTGCGTCACCGGCACGCCGACGCCGAGGAAGGAGAGCGTCGCCTCCAGCGTGATGGCGCCGGCGATGCTGATCGAAGCGACGACCAGCACCGAGCCCACCGAGTTCGGCAGCAGATGCGCGATCATGATGTGCCGGGTCGGCAGGCCGAAATTGAGCGCGGCCTCGATATATTCCTTGCGCCGCTCGACCAGCGCCGAGGCGCGCATCAGCCGGGCATATTGCGCCCATTGCACCAAGACGATCGCGAGGATGACCTTGTCGACGCCCCGCCCGATCGAGGCGAGCAGCACGAGCGCGATCAGGATCGAGGGAAAGCCGAGCATGAAATCGACGACGCGCATGATCACGGCATCGACCACCCCGCCGAACTGCGCGGCCACCAGCCCGGCCGAAATCCCGATGAAGAGCGCGCCGAGCGTCGCGGTGAGTCCGACCATCAGGCTGGTGCGCAGGCCGTAGAGGATCGCGCTCAGCATGTCGCGACCCTGCGAATCCGTGCCGAGCCAGTAGGTCATGCCGTTCATGCCGGCCTCACCGGGCGGCAGGCGGTTGTCCATCACGCTGAGCGAGGCGAGGTCATGCGGGTTCTGCGGCGCGATGACCGGCGCGAGCAGGGCCAGCGCGACCATAATGCCGAGCAGGATCGCGGCGCCGCGCGTCGTCGGCCGGCTGCGGATGCGCCGCAGCACCTTTTCGCGCAGCGGCGTGTCGGCATAGGCAGGGACGGCGGGAGCTTTCGCTGAGGCGCTCATGCCATCTCTCCGGTCAGCTTCACGCGCGGATCGAGCGCGGCATAGAGGATGTCGACGAGGAAGTTCACGGTGACGAAGAGCAGCGTCGCCAGCAGCACATAGGCAACGACGACGGGCCGATCGAGCTGGTAGACCGAGTCGATCAGGAGCTTGCCCATGCCGGGCCAGGCGAAGACCGTCTCCGTGATCGTCGAGAAGGCGACGAGGCTGCCGAACTCGATGCCGACGACGGTGACGACCGGGATCAGGATGTTGCGCAGTACATGCCGCCCGACGACGCGGCGCGGCCTGACACCCTTGGCGCGGGCATATTTGACGTAGTCCTGCGTCATCGCCTCGCTCGTGCCGGCGGCGACGAGGCGGGTCATCAGCGCGATCTGGGGAATGGCGAGGTTGATCGCCGGCAAGGCGAGATGGACGAGCCCGTCCCAGGTCAGGAGGCTGGTGCGGATGCCCAGGACCGAGACCGTCTCGCCACGCCCGGCCGTCGGCAGCCAGTGGAGGACCACCGCGAAGAGCAGGATCAACATCATGCCCTTCCAGAAGCTCGGCAGCGAGAAGCCGAGGACGGTGGCGCCCATGATGATGCGCGAGGGCCGGCTGTCCTGATCGAGCCCGGCATAGAGCCCGAGCGGCACGCCGGTGACGATGGCGAGCGTCATCGAGAGCAGGACGAGCTCGAAGGTCGCCGGCAGGCGCCCGAGGATGAGCTCGATCGCCGGCACGCCATGCACGAAGGAACGGCCGAGATCGCCCTTGAGCGCATTGCCCATGAAGACGAAATATTGCTGCCAGACCGGCAGGTCGAGGCCGAGGCGCCGGACCAGCGCCTCGCGCTCGGCCGCGCTGGCCGATGGCGAGACGAGCAGTTCGACGGGGTCGCCGATGCCGTAGACGGCGAAGAACACCACGACCGAGACCGCGAGCAGCACGAGCACGCTCTGGATCAGTCGCTGCAGGACATAGGCGGTCATGGGGTCGGACCGGGATGGTTTTGTGATGAGATGGACAAAGAGGAGGTTCTTTCGCCGTTCACGGCGGAGAGAGTGTCATCCCGGGCTTGACCCGGGATCCATCGTCAAGCGCCACGCCCTACGATGGATCCCGGAACGCCGCTTCGCTGCGTCCGGGATAGCGCGCATTTCCAAGAAAACCCGGCAGGCTCCGAAGGCTGCCGTGAGCCATCGGAGCCTTTTCCGAGTTCACTTCGCCTTCGGCTTCACCGACATCGCCAGCATGTACTGGTCGGCGCGGCCCGTGACGTCGAGCTCGGACTTGAAGGCCCAGATGCCGCTCTCGAAATGGATCGGGATGAAGGCGTAATCGGCGAGGACGAGCTTGCCGGCCTCCTGCAGGAGCTGGTCGCGCTTGGCGTCGTCGAGCGTGGTGACGGCCTCGCGGATGACCTTGTCGAACTGGTCGTTCTTGTAGCCGCCGTAATTCGAGCCGCCGAGGGTCTTGGCCTCGTTCGGGGTCGGCGGCCACTGCCGCAGGAAGGAGGCCGCCTCGCCGGTGCCGGAGCCCCAGCCGCCGATCGCGACCGAGAATTCCTTCTTGGCGCGGCGCGGGAAGTAGATCGCCCGCGTCATCGCATCGACCTCGGCCTTGATCCCGACCTGGGTCAGGTACTGCGCGACGGCCTGGGTGATCTGGCTGTCGTTGATGTAGCGGTCGTTGGTGGTCGAGAGCGTGACCTGGAAGCCCTTGGCATAGCCGGCCTCGGCGAGAAGCTTCTTCGCCTGCGCCGGGTCATAGGCCAGCTTCTCGGGCTTGGCCTGCGTGCCGAACATGCCGGTCGGCAGGTACTGGTAGGCCGGCTCGGCCGCGCCGTCCATGATGCGCTTGACGATGGCGTCGCGGTCGATGGCGAGCGACATCGCCTTGCGGACGCGCAGGTCCTTCAGCGGGTTCTTGCCGTCCTCCGACTTGACGAAGGGGCTCTGATCGCGGGCGACGTCGAGCTGGAAATAGACCACGCGGGTCGAGGGCGTGATGACATGGCCGAAGCGCTTGTCGTCCTTGATCCGGCCGAGATCGCGCGCCGCCGGGTTCTCGATCACGTCGTAATCGCCGGCGAGCAGGCCTGCGAGGCGCGGGCCGGCATTGGTCACCGGCAGCAGGCGGACCGTCGCCCAGGGCTCGGCCTTGCCCCAATAGGTCGGGTTGTGCTCGAGCTCGATCGCCGATCCCCGCACATAGGACTTGAGCTTGTAGGGGCCGGTCCCGATGGCGAGCGTGCCGTCGTTGAAGCCGCTGACCGTCGGCCAAGCACCGGTGACGCCGCAATTCTTGGCGACGTCGTAAGCGATCGGGCCATGCTCGACGACCGAAGCCGAAAGGATGCTGAGCCCCGAGAGCAGGTTCGGCAGCAGCGGCTCGGGCTCCTTCGTGTTGATCACCAGCGTCTGCGCATCCGGCGTCTCGACCGAGGCGAAATTGCCGGTGACGTCGGCGAAGGAGTCCGAGACCTTGGTCTCGTTCTTCAGCGTCCGGCAGAAGGTGAACACCACGTCCTCGGCGGTGAAGGGCTTGCCGTTCGAGAACTTCACGCCGTCGCGCAGCTTGAAGGTCCAGCGGTTTTTGCCGTCGTTCTCCCAGGAAGCCGCGAGGCTGGGATGCAGCTTCTGCTGCTCGTCCTGGCGCACCAGCGAGTCGAAGATGTGCTGAGCCAGCGCATTGTTGGGGGTGAGATCGTGGTAATGCGGATCGACCGCCGTCGGCTCCGAGGCCAGCGCGATGCGCAGCGTCTGCGATGATACGGCCGTGCCGGCAAGGCAGGCGGCCGCGAAAGCCGCGAGGAATAGGGGTTTACGCATGATAGGATCCGCTCCCGATTGAAACCGCTTTTGACAGCTTTATTTTCGTCTAGTAGCAAACATGAAAATTTTCGAACGTCAATCGGGTAGCCGCGCATGTCACAGGGCCTGAAGCCGACGACGGATCTCTCCAACCGGATCGCGCAGGTCTACCCCTCGCTGAGCAGCGGCCACCGCCGCGCCGCCGACTTCGTGCTGCAGCACCCGCTCGACGTGGCGACCATGACGATCGAGGGGCTGGCCGAGGGCAGCGGCACCTCGAATGCAACGGTTACGCGCTTCGTCAGGGCGCTGGGGTACGGCGGCTATGGTGAGTTCCGCGGTGCGCTCTCCGCCGCCCTGAAATTCGCCCATGACCCGGTCGACAGCTTCGCCGGCGCCCGCTCCGCCGCGGGCTCGACCTTCGCGACCTTCACCGCCGCGCTCGCCGACCAGAACGCCAATCTCCAGGCCGCCCGCGACGGTCTCGACGAGGCTTCCGTGACCAAGGCCGTCGCATTGCTGCTGAAGGCGCCGCGCGTCTTCATCGCGGCTTCCGGCGCGAGCCACCATGTCGCCTCCTTCCTCGAGGACGGGCTGGCGCTCTATCTCGATGCCGACGTGATCTTCGCGTCGTCGCGCACCGGCCCGGAACGCGCCATCCGGCACATGATGTCGGCGCGCCCAGACGATCTCGTCGTCGCGATCTCGGTACCGCGTTATTCCCGCGCCACGCTGGATCTCGCCAGTTTCGCCAAGAAGCGCGGCGCGGCGCTGCTCGCCCTGACGGACAGCCCGACCTCGCCACTCGCTCCGATCGCCGACGTCACCCTGTTCGCCCCCGCCCGCAGCCGATTGCTGCCGAACTCGCCGACTGCGGTCTTCGCGCTTGCCGATGCGCTCATCGCGGCGATCGCACGCGAGCGGCCGGACGCGGTCGAAGCCCTGAAGGAGCTCAGCGAAAGCCTGCTCTGGACCTTCCACCAATAGCGGGCGGAGGCTCAATCCGCTCCGATGCGCGCCGCCGCGAAGCGCGCGCGCAGCCAATGCGCCGCCGGGCCGCAGGGGCGCTGCTTGTGCCAGACCATCTCCAGCGCCACCGGCAGGTCGAAATCGTCGAACTGCAGGTCCGGCGTCACGAGATCGGCAGTCACCGGCGAATTCGCGATGACATAGCCGGAGACAAAGGCCCAGCCGATGCCCTGCTTGACGAGCTGCAGGATGACCCAGTGGCTCTCGACCCACCAGACCTCGGCGGCGACGCGCAGGCGCTGCTTTTCCGGTCCGTCGCCCCGCGCCGCCACGAGAATCTGGCGATGGCGCTTCAAGTCTTCCCAGTCCACGCGCGTGCCGGCCAGCGGATGGCCCTTGCCGCAGACGAGCTTGATCGGCACCCAGCCGACCGTCTGGAAGCCGAGTTCCGGCGGCAGCACTTCCTGGCGCCACATCACCCCGATATCGGCCTGCCCCGCCAGCACGAGCTGGCTGACATCCTCCATCAGCGGGAACAGCAGCTCCAGCTCGACATGCGGGAAATGCCGCGCGAAATCGGCAAAGAGCGCGCCGAGCAGATGCTCCGGATAGAGCTCGTCGATGGCGACGACGAGCCGCGTCTCGACATGGCTCTCGAAGCTGCTGGCGACACCGATCAGATGCGCACGGCGATCCAGGATCACCTTCGCCTCGCGCAGCAGCCGCTCGCCCGCCGCCGTCAGTACGGGGTTGCGCCCGGCCCGGCTGAACAGCGCGACACCCAGATCCTCCTCCAGATTGGCGACCTGCGTGCTCACCGCCGACTGCGCCTTGCGCAGCGCGCGGCCCGCCGCAGAGAAGGAGCCCTGCTCGGCCGCCGCAACGAAGGCCTCGAGCTGTTCGAAAGAGGGATTCATCTATCTGATATCCAGATACAAACTAACTTGATATAGCCAGATTTAGCGATAGAAGGCACCGCGTCAACGAGAACGACAGGTGTTTTAGATGTCCATGCGCTCCTTCCCGGACCGGGTTCGCCATACGGTGATGTTCGAGATCATCGGGCTGGCGCTGGTGATCCCTGGCGGCGCCGTGCTCTTCAACCTGCCGGCGACCCATATGGGCGTGATCGGCGTCGGCTCGGCGACGGTCGCGACGCTCTGGAACTTCGTCTACAATCTCGGCTTCGACCACGCGATGCTTCGCTTCGCCGGGCATACCCGCAAGAGCCTGCAGCTGCGCGTGCTGCATGCGCTGCTGTTCGAGGGCGGATTGCTGGTCCTGCTGCTGCCGCCGATGGCCTGGTATCTCGGCATGGGCCTGTGGGAGACCTTCGTGATGGACCTCGCCATCGTGGTTTTCTACGTGGTCTACGCCTTCCTGTTCAATCTGGCCTATGACCGGCTCTTTCCGGTCCCGGCGCTGCCGCGGATGGCCCCGGCCTGAGCCTTCCCGCGACCTCGGGTCGCCACATCGACGAAGGCCCTCCCCGCCGCCGGCCTGTCTATGCTACGGCAGCCATGGACATTCGCGGGCGATCGTATTCTGATCGCGCCGGAACCTCCGGGGCGGCCTGCCTGCCTCGGCGCAAATGCATGTCGCGGCAGCAGGCCGCGCCTTGGGAGGAACGATGACAGGTAAGATCTATGACGGCCCCGCCGCCGCGCTCGAAGGGCTGCTCTTCGACGGAATGACGATCATGTCCGGCGGCTTCGGCCTGTCGGGCAATCCCGAGAGCCTGATCCCCGAGATCCGCGATTCCGGCGTGAAGAACATCACCGTGATCTCGAACAATGCCGGCGCCGATGGCTTCGGCCTGTGGATGCTGCTGCAGACCCGCCAGATCAAGAAGATGATCGCGTCCTATGTCGGCGAGAACAAGCTGTTCGAGCAGCAATATCTCGCTGGCGAACTGGAGCTGGAACTGAACCCGCAGGGCACGCTGGCCGAGCGCATCCGCGCCGGTGGCGCCGGCATCCCGGCCTTCTACACCAAGACCGGCGTCGGCACGGTGGTGGCCGAGGGCAAGCCGGTCGAGGAATTCGAGGGGCAGCTCTATGTCCGCGAGACCTGGCTCAAGGCCGATCTCGCCATCGTCAAGGCCTGGAAGGCCGATACCGCCGGCAACCTCGTCTATCGGAAGACCGCGCGGAACTTCAATCCGAACATGGCGACCGCCGGCAAGGTGACCGTGGCCGAGGTCGAGGAGATCGTCCCGGTCGGCTCGCTCGATCCCGAGGCGATCCACACGCCCGGCATCTATGTCGACCGCGTCATCAAGAGCACGATCAACGAGAAGCGCATCGAGAAGCTGACCGAGCGCAAGAGGGAGGCAGCCTGATGGCCTGGACCCGCGAGGAGGTGGCCGCGCGCGCCGCCAAGGAACTCAAGGACGGCTTCTACGTCAATCTCGGAATCGGCATCCCGACGCTCGTGGCGAACTACATCCCGGAGGGCGTCGACGTCACCTTGCAGTCCGAGAACGGCCTGCTCGGCATCGGCCCCTTCCCGTATGAGGGCGAGGCCGATCCCGACCTGATCAATGCCGGCAAGCAGACCATCACGATCCTGCCGAGCTCCAGCTTCTTCTCCTCGGCCGATAGCTTCGCGATGATACGCGGCGGCCATATCGACCTGACCATCCTCGGCGCCATGGAAGTGGCGGCGAACGGCGACATCGCCAACTGGACCATCCCCGGCAAGATGGTGAAGGGCATGGGCGGCGCGATGGACCTCGTCGCCGGCGTCAAGAAGGTCATCGTCGTGATGGACCACGCCAACAAGGCGGGCGAATCCAAGGTGCTGGAGCGCTGCTCGCTGCCGCTCACCGGGGCGGGCGTGGTCGACATGATCATCACCGATCTCTGCGTGATGACCTGCGACAAGGCCAATGGCGGCGGCTTGACCCTGATCGAACTCGCCCCCGGCGTCAGCCTGGACGAGGTCAAGGCCAAGACGGAAGCCACCTTCAGCGTCGCGCCAAGCCTCGCAAAGGCAGCGTGAGCGCGCTTCTCCGCGCCCGGCCGGCGACCACCCCAGCCATGCTGGCCGCGTTCTCGGACGCGGCCACATTGCGTCATGCCCTCGCCTTCGAGGCCGAGCTTGCACGCGCCGAGGCCGCCGAGGGCCTGATCGGCACTGAGGCGGCCGAAGCCATCGCCACGCTTTGCGCCACGATCGCGATCGATCCCGCCGAATTGGCCGAGGAAGCGGCGCTCGCCGGCACGCTGGCGATCCCGCTCGTGGCGCGCTTGCGTGCCCCGCTGAGCGGCGACGCCGCAAAAGCCCTGCATAAGGGCGCGACCAGCCAGGATGTCGCCGACACCATCCTGACGTGCCAGATCCGCGCTGCCGGCGGCCTGCTCGGCGCAGAGCTGGCCCGCATCACGACAGCGCTGGCCGCCCTCGCCCGGCGCCATGCGGCAACCCCGGCGATAGGCAGAACCCTCCTGCAGGATGCGCTGCCGATCGGCTTCGGCCTGCGCATGGCGCACTGGCAGGCCGGCATTTCGGAAGCCGCAATCCGCCTCTCCCGCGAAGTCGAGACGGGTGCCGTCCTGCAGTTCGGCGGCGCGGCCGGCTCCCGCGCCGGCCTTGAAGGCAAGGCGGCAGCCGTGTCCGCCCGTCTCGCCGCGGCGCTCGGCCTGCCCGACTCGCCGCCCTGGCATGCCCGCCGTGGCGGCATCGCCGGCATCGCGACGGCGCTGGCCATCGTCATCGGCGCGCTCGGCAAGATGGCGCGCGACGTTTCGCTTTTGGCCCAGAACGGTGTCGGCGAAGCCCGCGAGCCCGCCATTCCCGGCCGGGGCGGTTCCTCCGCCATGGCGCATAAGCGCAACCCGACCGGCTGCCAGGTCGCCCTCTCCGCAAGCCTCCGCGCGCCCGGCCTCGTTGCCGGCATCCTCGCCGGCCTGCCCGCAGAGCAGGAACGCGGCCTCGGCGGCTGGCAGGCGGAAGGCCCGTCGCTGGCCGAGCTCTTCCTGCTCGCGGCCGGCGCGGCCGATGCCATGGCGACGGTCGCGGAAGGGCTAGACATCGACGAGGCCGCCATCGCCCGCAATCTCGCGGCAGCCGGGCTCGGCAACGATATCGGCGAGAGCGCGGCGCTGGTTGCCGCGCTGCTCGCCCCGAACGACTGAGGAACGCACGATGCCTTTTGCTACGAGCAACGGCGCCCGCATCTACTGGAAGCTGGAAGGCACCGAGGGCAGGCCGGCACTCGTCCTGCTGAACTCGATCGGCACCGATCTCGGCTTGTGGGACGCGGCCATGCCCGCCCTGCTCGGCTCGTTCCGAACCTTGCGCCTCGACACGCGCGGTCACGGCGCCTCCGATGCTCCGGACGGCGACTACACGCTCGCCATGCTGGCGGACGACGTCGCCGCCGTCATGGACGCGGCCGGCATCGCGCAGGCGGCAGTGGCCGGTGTCTCGCTCGGCGGCATGATCGCGATGGAGCTTGCCCTCTCGCGGCCGGAGCGGGTCTCGGCGCTGGCTCTGATCTGCACCTCCGCGACCATGGACAAGGCAGCCTGGCAGGACCGGATCACGAAGGTCCGCGCTGGAGGCACGGCCGCGATCGCCGATCTCGCCATGCAGCGCTTCCTCTCGCCGGCCTTCACCGCAGGGCAGCCCGCCGTCGCGGAGAGCGTCCGGCGCAACCTCGTCGCCATGAACCGCGAGGGCTATGCCGGGGCCGGCGCCGCCATCCGCGACATGGCACTCATCGGCCGCATCCCCGCCCTCGCCTGCCCGACGCTGGTCGTCGTCGGCGAGCGCGACGCCTCGACCCCTTTCGCCGGCCATGGCGAGAACCTCCTCGCCGCGATCCCCGGCGCCGCTTTGAGACGGCTCGATTGCGGCCATCTCGCCCCGCTCGAAGCGCCCGCCGCTCTCGCCGGAGCCCTGCGCGCCTTCCTCACGCCGGGCCAGGATACGCAGGACGCAGCCGATGCCCTGTTCGAAGCCGGTCTCAAGAACCGCCGCCGCGTGCTCGGCGACGCCTGGGTCGACCGCTCGCTTGCCAATCGCACGCCCTTCAACGCCGAGTTCCAGGCGATGATCACCCGCATCGCCTGGCAGGAGATCTGGAGCCGGCCCGGCCTCGATGACCGTACGCGCCGCCTGCTCGTGCTCGCCATCACCGCAAGCCTTGGCCGCTGGGAGGAATTCCGCCTGCATGTCCGCGCCGGCCTGACGCGCGGCGGCTTCACCCGCGACGACCTCAAGGAAGTACTGATGCAGACGGCGATCTATGCCGGCGTCCCCGCCGGCAACACCGCCTTTGCCGAGGCCGCCGGGGTGATGAAGGAGATCGAGGCGGCCGGTTGAGCCAACTCAGGCCTTCGCCCGGTAGTCCGAGGGCGACACGCCCGCCCGCTTGGCGAAGAAGCGCGAGAAATAGGCGGGATCGGAAAAGCCCAGCCGGAACGAGATCTGCGAGATCGACATCGCGGTGTAGACAAGGTCTCGCCGCGCCTCGATCATCAACCGGTCCTGGATCACCCGCGCGGCCGACCGACCCAAAAGCTCCCGGCAGGAGCGCGAGAGATGCGGCACCGAGGTGCCGAGCTCGCGCGCGTGAGCCTCAAGCGAATCGTGATGCTGGAAGCGCGTCTCGACCCGCTCGACGAAACGGCGCACGAGCCCGGCGCGCGGGTCCTTGACGGGCTCTCCCTGCGTCCTCGCCCCGCACATCGCGCGCACGAACCAGGTGGCGATGAGATCGGCATAGGCGGCGAGCGAAAACTCCCGCGCCGGCAGGTTCGCCGAAAACTCGCGCATGGCGAGCTGCATCAGGCTTTCGAGCGTCGCCGTCTCCGGGCTCGCCTCAGCCATCGACAAGACCGCAGGCGCTCCGAGCAGCGCGCGCGCCTCCGGCTCGTTGTCGAACAGGCGCTTCAGCGAGGTTGCCGCCGCGCTGGCGACGAAGCCGTCCGTATCGTCAAGGAAAGCGAACTCATGGATGGTCGAGGGCGGCAACAGCAGCGCCGCCCCCGGCGCGAGGCGATGATCGCGCCCGTCCACGCGCGTCCGGCCTCCGCCTTGCGTGACCAGGAAGAACTGGAACAGGTCGTGGTGCGTGTGCGGCTGGATCGTCCAGCCATGCAGGGAGCTGCGTGCCACGATCGGCTCGATATGCAATGCGTCGGGAAAGCGCTCGGTCAGGCGTTCGCCATAGAGCCAGTAGGCGGGGACGCTTCTACCGGGCATGTCATGACCTCAAGATCGATTTGTCCAAGACACTGCGCGTTTCCTCCATTCCGTCAACAGCGTTTCAGGGGCTAGCCTCCTCGCGCGGATCGAACGGTGCAAACCATCCCTCCGCGGGAGGCAAAGAAGAACAATGCGGACGCAGGTCGCCATCATCGGCGCCGGGCCCGCGGGATTGCTGCTCGGGCAGCTCCTGTCGCGCGCCGGCATCGACAACGTCATCCTTGAACGGCGCAGCGCCGACTATGTGCTCTCGCGGATCCGTGCCGGAGTGCTCGAACAGGGCATGGTCGATCTCCTGCACGAGGCCGGCGTCGGCGAGCGCCTCGATCAGGAAGGCCTCGTCCATGATGGCTTCTCGCTGGCCTTCCATGGCGCGCTGCACCGCCTCGACCTCAAGGACCTCAGCGGCGGCAGGACGGTCACCGTCTACGGCCAGACCGAGGTGACGCGCGACCTGATCGAGGCTCGTCAGGCGCTGGACCGCCCGACGGTCTACGAGGCCGAGAATGTCGCGCTGCATGACTTCGACGGCGCCGCACCGCGCGTGACCTTCCGCGCGAACGGGCAGGACCAGGAGCTGCGCTACGATTTCATCGCTGGCTGCGACGGCTATCACGGCGTCTCGCGCGCCTCGGTCCCCGCACATTCCCTGCAGAATTTCGAGCGCGTCTATCCCTTCGGCTGGCTCGGCCTGCTGGTCGACCGGCCGCCGGCTGCACATGAACTGGTCTACGCCAATCACGAACGCGGCTTCGCGCTCTGCTCGATGCGTTCGGTCGAGCGCAGCCGCTATTATGTTCAGGTCCCGCTGGAGGAGAAGGTCGGGAACTGGTCCGACGACGCCTTCTTCGACGAGCTGCGCCGGCGCCTGCCGGCAGAAGTCGCCGACGCCCTGCAGACCGGCCCCTCGCTCGAAAAGAGCATCGCGCCGCTGCGCTCTTTCGTCGCCGAACCGATGCGCTTCGGCCGGCTCTTCCTCGCCGGTGACGCCGCCCATATCGTGCCGCCGACCGGCGCCAAGGGTCTGAATCTTGCCGCCAGCGACATCCGCTATCTCTTCGACGCCTTCCGCGAGCACTATCGCGACGGCTCGCAGGCCGGGCTCGACGGCTATTCGGCCCGCGCGCTCGCCCGGGTCTGGAAGGCCGAGCGCTTCTCCTGGTGGATGACCAACCTGCTGCACCGCTTCCCGGAGCGGGACGGCTTCGACCGGCGCATCCAGGAAGCGGAATTCGACTATCTCGTCCATTCCCGCGCGGCGGCGACGGCCGTCGCCGAAAACTATGTCGGCTTGCCTTATTGAGGGCATTGCCCCACGGCAGAAAATTGCGTTGGTGAGAACGAGAGGCGCGGCGCCATGGCGGCGACCGGCCCGAACAGCTAGAGCTTCGGTCCCCGCAAGGCCTTTGCGGGATCGCAGGCAGGATCGGGAGGAGATGGAATGACCAAGGGTTTCCTGAACAGATGGCTGCCCGCGGGCGCGCTGGCGCTGGCCGGTGCACTCACGCTCGGCGCTTCCGCCATGGCGGACACGATCAAGGTCGGCATCATCGGGCCGTTCTCCGGCCCCTTCGCCCTGCAGGGCAAGAACTTCCAGGCCGGCGCCGAGGCCTGGCTGGCGCAGAACGGCAAGAGCGTCGCCGGCCACGATATCGAGCTGGTCTATCGCGACCTGCCGACCGCCAATCCGCAACAGGCCCGCGCGCTGGCGCAGGAACTGATCGTCCGCGACAAGGTGCAATATCTCGGCGGCGTCTATTTCACGCCGGACGCGATGGCGATCACCCCGCTCCTGAAGCAGGGCAATGTCCCGCTGGTGATCTTCAATGCCGCGACCTCGGCGATCATGACCTCCTCGCCGCTGGTGGTGCGCACCTCCTTCACGACGGCGCAGACCACGACCCCGCTCGGCAAGGCGGCGGTGGAGCGCGGCGTCAAGAAATTCGTCTCGGTCGTCAGCGATTACGGCCCGGGCGTCGATGCCGAGGGCGCCTTCAAGAAGGCGATCGAGGCGGCCGGCGGCGAGATCAAGGAATCGATCCGCATTCCCCTGAACACCACTGAGTTCAGCCCGATCATGCAGCGCATCCGCGATGCCGGGGCCGAGGGCGTCTTCGCCTTCCTGCCATCGGGGCCGCCGACGCTCGGCTTCGTCAAGGCTTTCAGCGATACCGGCCTGAAGAAGGCGGGTGTCAAGCTCTTCGCCACCGGCGATCTCACGCAGGAATCGGACCTGCCGGCGCTGGGCGAAGCGGCCTCCGGCATGATCACCTCGTTCCACTACGCGGTTTCGCATGAATCGGAGATCAACAAGCGCTTCGTGGCCGCCGCCGAGAAGGCGATCGGCGCGCCGGATCTCCTCTCCTTCCCCGCGGTCGGGGCCTATGACGGCATGTTCGTGATCTCGAAGATGATCGCGGCCACCGCCGGCAAGCAGGATGCCGAGAAGGCGGTCGAGGCTGTGAAGGGTCTCGGGTGGGAAAGCCCGCGCGGCCCGGTCAAGATCGATCCGGAAACCCGCCACATCACCCAGACGATCTACCTGCGCGAAGTCGCGAAGGACGCGCAGGGACGCTGGATCAACAAGGAGATCGCCAGCGTGCCGGACCAGAAGGATCCCGGCCTGGCGAAGTAAAGGCGGCGTTTCCGCCGGAACCGCGCCGTCATTCCGGGCTTGCCCCGGAATCCATCGTAGAGCGCCGTGCCTCATGATGGATTCCGGATCGGCGCGGCTTCGCCGCTTGTCCGGAATGACGGTGGTGGTTCTCTCCACATAGGCACGCCTGAGCAACGGAAGGCCCGCGAACATGCAGACCGCGCTGAGCATCGCCGTGGACGCGCTGGCCTATGGCATGGCGCTGTTCATCATCTGCATCGGCCTGTCGCTGACCATGGGCCTGATGCGGGTGGTGAACCTCGCGCATGGCGCATTCGCCATGATCGGCGGCTATATCGCCTCCTATGCGGCGCGCGATCTCGGCCTTGGCTATGCCTTCGGCATCGTCCTCGCCATGGTCGGCACGGTCATCATCGCCGTGCCGCTGGAGCGCCTGCTCTATCGCCGCATCTATGACCGCAGCGAGCTCTCGCAGGTGCTGATGACGATCGGCATCACCTTCTGCGTCATCGGCATCACCAATTACTTCTTCGGCCCGACCCTGAAGACGATACCCCTGCCGGCGGAGCTTGCCCGCTCGGTCGATCTCGGCTTCCGCGGCATCGCCGGCCACCGGCTCTTCGTCATCGCCAGCGGCCTCGTCGTCGCCGGGGGCCTGTGGTTCCTGATCGAGCGCACCGGCTTCGGCATCCATCTGCGCGCCGCGGTCGAGAACGCGCCGATGGCCCGCGCGCTCGGCATCCGCACCGAGATCATCTATGCCGCGAGCTTCGCGCTGGCGATCGGGCTCGCGGCCTTCGGCGGCGTGGTCGGCGCCGAGTTCCTGCCGATCGAGCCCTATTACGCGCTGCGCTACATGGTGACCTTCCTCGTCGTCGTCTCCGTCGGCGGCGCGGGCTCGATCCCCGGCGCGCTCGCCGCCTGCCTGCTCCTCGGCGCCATCGACGTCACCGCGCGCTATCTCGTGCCGGATTTCGGCAATTTCTTCTTCTATCTCGCGGTGATCCTGGTGGTCTGCGCCTTCCCGCGCGGCCTGATGGGGCGGGCGCAGTAGCATGGCGAGCGCGACACCTATGCCTGCCGCCGCCTCCGGAAGCCGCACGCTCGGCCGCGATCTTCTCGGCCTCGCCCTGATCGCGCTCGTTGGCCTCGGCGGCTACTGGTTCTTTCCCGACAACCTGGCCTTCCTGACCCGCGTGATCTCAGTCGCGCTGCTCGTGCTCTCGCTCGACCTGATCGTCGGCTATTGCGGCATCGCCTCGCTCGGCCAGGGCGCGCTCTATGGCGCAGGCGCCTACGCCGCCGGCATCGCCTGCGTGCATGGCATCACCGATCCCGTCCTGCTGATCGTGATCGGTGCCGCGGCCGGTGCCATGATGGGCCTTCTGATGGGCGCGATCATGCTGCGCGCCCATGGCCTGCCGCAGCTCGTGCTCTCGATCGCCATCGTCCAGCTCCTGCACGAGGCCGCCAACAAGGCCTCCTTGATCACCGGTGGCAGCGACGGCCTCTCCGGCATGAGCCCTGCCCCGCTCTTCGGCCTCTTCGAGTTCGACCTCTGGGGCCGCAGCGCCTATCTCTTCGGCCTCGGCCTGCTTCTGATCGTCTTCGCCGTGCTGCGCTTGGTCACCCGCTCGCCCTTCGGCATGATCTGCCGCGGCCTGAAGGAGGACCCGCTCAGGATCAGCGCGCTCGGCATCTACGCCTTCCCGGTCCTGCTCAAGATGTTCGTCATCTCCGGCACTGTGGCCGGCATGGGCGGCGCACTCGCGGCCATCGCGACGCAGGTCGTCGGACTCGACAGCGTGAGCTTCGAGGTGTCCGCGAACGCTCTCGTCATGCTGGTGCTCGGCGGCATCGGCCATCTCTATGGCGCGCTGATCGGCACGGTGATCTTCATGGCGCTCGAGCATATCGTCGCCGCGATCAACCCGTTCCACTGGATGACGCTGGTCGGCGCCGCGCTGATCGCCATCGTGCTCTTCGCCCCGCGCGGGCTCTCCGGCACGCTCGATGAACTCGCCCGCCTGCTGACGCGTAATCGCTGGGGGGCCGGCCGATGAGCCCGGTCTTCGAAGTCTCCGGCCTGTCCAAGGCGTTCGGCGGGCTCAAGGTCAACAGCGACATTTCACTCGCGATGAACGAGGGCGAGCGCCTCGCCCTGATCGGCCCGAACGGCGCCGGCAAGACCACCTTCGTCAACCTCGTCACCGGTCGCATTCCGCCAAGCGCCGGCAGCGTCCATCTCGCGGGCGAGGACATCACCAAACTTGGCGCCGTCAAGCGTGTCAGGCGCGGCCTTGTCCGCACCTTCCAGGTCACCCGCCTCTTCCCGGACCTGACGCCGGAAGAGCATGTCGTCATGACCATTCTGCAGCGGCTGGGCCGGGCGACGCGCATCCTCGCCCGGTTCCATGGCGATTCCGCAGCGACGGACGAAGCGGCAGAGATCCTCGCCACGCTCGGCCTCACCGAGGTCGCCCGCCGCAAGGTCGCGACGATCGCCTATGGCCAGCAGCGCCTGCTGGAAATCGCGATCGCGCTGGCGCAACGGCCCAAGGTGCTCCTGCTCGACGAGCCCGCCGCGGGTGTGCCCTCCAGCGATACCCCGCGTATCGAGGAAGCGCTGGCAAGTCTGCCCGCCTCGCTCGCCGTACTGATGATCGAGCACGACATGGACCTCGTCTTCCGCTTCGCCAAGCGAGTCGTCGTGCTGGCCGCGGGCGAGCTCATCTTCCAGGGCCTGCCGGCGGAGGTCGCCAGGGACGCCAAGGTCCGCGAAGCCTATCTCGGGAGCTATGCCCATGCCGGCGGCTGATCTCGACGTCCGCAACCTCAGCGCCGGCTACGGCCAGACCCATGTGCTGGAGGATGTCTCCTTCGCGGTGCCGGCGGGCGGGCGGCTCTCGATCCTCGGCCGCAACGGCATGGGCAAGACCACGCTGATGGCGAGCCTCATGGGCCTCACGCGCCGCTATGCCGGCAGCATCAGAATCGCCGGGCAGGACGTGACCGCGCTCGGCACGGCGGCTCGCGCCCATGGCGGCATTGGCCTCGTCCCGCAGACCCGCGAGATCTTCAAGGGGCTGACGGTGGAAGAGAACCTCTTCGCCGGGTTGAAGGGCCGCCCGCGCAGCGTGATCGAAGAGGCCTACGCTCTCTTCCCGCGCCTCGTGGAGCGACGCCGCAATCTCGGCTCGCAGCTCTCGGGCGGCGAGCAGCAGATGCTGGCGACGGCGCGCACCATCCTCGGCCAGCCCACGGTGCTGCTGCTCGACGAGCCCCTAGAGGGTCTCGCCCCCGTTATCTGCGATATGCTGATGGAGGCTTTCGGCCGCCTCGCCGCAAGCGGGGCGATGACCATTCTCTTCGTCGAGCAGCGGCTGGAAAGCGCGCTCGCCTTCGCCGACGACGTCATCATCCTCGAACGCGGCCGGATCGTCTGGTCAGGCAAGCCGGATGCCCTGCGCGCGGATGCCGACGTGCTCGAACGCTATATCGGCGTCGGCGGGCTGCACTGAGCCTCACCGCGACCAGACTTGGTCGTCATGCTCGGGCTTGACCCGAGCATCTCATGCCGCATGAGCCTCTGGCGCCCAATCCTGCCTGAGATTCCCGGGTCTGCGCTTCGCTTCGCCCGGGAATGACGGGATCCAGCCTCACACCACCAGATCGAGCGGCGGCACCGGCTCGCCGCGCGAGACATGCTGCATGTTCGCGAACATGCGCTTCACCACCGGCGCGAAATTATCGGCCGCCATGGCGGCGAGATGCGGCGTGGTCACGAGGTTGTCGAGGGTGAGGAGCTGGCTGTCTGCCGGCAGCGGCTCGATCTCGTAGACATCCATCGCCGCACCCGCGATCTCCTTCGCCCGGAGCGCTGTGACGAGATCGGTCTCGTTGACGACGCCGCCGCGCGCGCAATTGATCAGCACGGCCGTCTTCTTCATTGTCTTGAGCGCGGCCAGGTCGATCAGGTCCTTCGTCTCCGGCGTCAGCGGGCAATGCAGCGAGACGACGTCGGCCTGGGTCAGGATCTCGTCGATCGAGGCATGCTTCACGCCCAGCGCCGCCTCCTCGGCGGCATCGAGCGGCGTGCGCTTGCTGTAGAGGATCGTGCAGCCGAACCCTTTCAGGAGCTTGGCGACGTTCTTGCCGATCGCGCCGAAGCCGACGATGCCGACCGTCTTGCCGGACAGCGTATAGGTGTCGCCAGGGAGCTTGCCGGTCGCCCAGTGGCCCTTCTTCAGTTCGGCATTGCCAAAGGCGATGTAGCGCATCGTCGAGATCATCAGGCCGACGGCGAATTCGGAGACGGCGCCCGCATTCGAGCCGGTCGTGCGCGCGACCTTGATGCCGAGCTCCCTAGCGGTCTCGATATCGATATTGTCGTAGCCGACGCCCCATTTATGCAGCAGCTTCAGCTTCTTGGCGGCGCGCAGCACGTCGCCGGAGACACCGACCTGGCCGGAGATCGCATAATCGGCCTCGGCGATGATCTCCTTCATGTGCTCGTCGCCGCGCGCCGTGCCATGGGTCAGCACGAAGCCATCAGGAAGGAATGCGCGCAGGCGGTCGGCCCGCTCGGGCGTGGTCATGTCGAGGAGGCAGATGGTCTCGGGCATGGGATGGTCCAGTTGAAAGATCGGTTACGAAAGAGCGCGTGAACCGCTCCGTCATCCCGGGCAAGCGCAGCGCAGACTCGGGATCCATCGGAGGGTGCAATGCTCTTCGATGGATCCCGGATCGGCGTCGCTGCGCGACTTGTCCGGGATGACGGAGTGGTTCACGAGAGACACGGAAGGCCTAGATGGTGAAGCGGGCACCGGCGCGGGCGAGCCCGCCGGAGATGGCGACGGGCGTGCCGTCGGCGCGCCAGCAGGCGGCGCCGGTCAAGGTGCCGTCCGGATTGAAGGCGATGGCATTCATGCCGCCGGCAACACGGGGGGAACGCACCACCTTGTGGCCGCGCGCGACCAGCGCCTGCGCCACGGACTCGGGGATCGCCTCCTCGAGTTCGAGCACGCCGCCCTCGGTCCAGACGCGCGGCGCCTCGACCGCCTCCTGCAGGCTCATGCGATGGTCGATCAGGTTGACGATCGCCTGCAAAGCCGAGGGGAAGATGCGCAAGGCGCCGGGCAGGCCGAGCGCGAAGGCGAGCCGGCCATCCTTCACGGCCATCATCGGCGCCATCGAGGTGAAGACCCGCTTGCCCGGCGCGATCGAGAGCGCGCGGCCGGGATGCGGATCGAAGTTGTACATGTAGTTGTTGGCGATCATCCCCGTGCCGGGGATCTGCACGCAGGCGCCGAACAGCCCGTTGATCGTCTGCGTCGCGCTGACGACATTGCCCATGGCATCCGCAACGGTGACATGGGTGGTGTCGGCGGATTCACCGCCCGACAGCCCGGCCGTCCAGTTCTTCGCCTGATCCATCTCGATCAGGGCGCGGCGCTCGTCGGCATAGGCCTTGTCGATCAGCTTGGCGACCGGGACCTTGACGAAGGCCGGATCGGCCGTCGCCACGGCGCGGTCGGCGAAGGCGATCTTCAGCGCCTCGGCCAGGAGATGCACCGCATCCGCCGAGCCGAAGCCGAGCGAGCCGATATCGTAGCCTTCGAGGATGTTGAGCATCTGCGTGACATGCACGCCCGAGGACGAGGGCGGCGGCGGGCCGATGATCTCGTAGCCGCGATAGGAGCCGCGGATCGGCTCGCGCAGTTCGATCTTGTAGTTCGCGAGGTCCGCCTGATCGATCAGCCCGCCATTTTTCGCCATGTAGTCGGTCAGCGCCCGCCCGAGCTTGCCGCCATACAGCGCCTCGGGCCCCTCCGCCGCGATCAATTTCAGGCTCGCGGCATAGTCGGCCTGGACGAGCCGCATGCCCGGCTGGAGCGGTTTTCCGCCCGGCAGCAGCATCGCCGCAAGGCCGGGATCGCGGGCGAGATCGCTGGCATTGTCGGTGATGCAGTTCGAGAGATAGGGCGTGACCACGAAGCCGCGTTCGGCCAGCCCGATCGCCGGTTGCAGCACCTCGGCCAGCGGCAGCGTGCCGAAACGGGCGAGCGCCTCGCACCAGCCTTTAAGCGCCCCGGGAACCGCCACCGCCTTGGCCCCGACTACGTTCTCTCGGTCGCGCGTGTCGCGCTGCTTGCCGATCTCGTCGGAGAGGCACTCGTACATATCGGCCGTCGCATGGCCCGGTGCGGTCGAGAGATTGTCGATCACGACATGGCGCCCGTCGGCGAGCCGGATATGGCTCAGCCCACCGCCGAGGATGCCGACCATCATCGGCTCGGCCACCGTCAGCGCAAAGAGCGAGGCGACGGCCGCGTCGATGGCATTGCCGCCGGCGAGCAGCATCTGCGCGCCGGCCGCAGAAGCCAGCGGATGGTTGGTGACGACCATGCCGCGCGAGCCGGTCGCCGGCTTCTTCTCGCAGATGAAGTCGGCGACGCGCGGGACGGATGCGGGAGCGTTCATGACCGGCCTCGTCAGCCCTTCGTCGCAGCGATGGCGTCGAGCACCATCTTGGTCGCGCCCGAGATATCGCCGAGTTTCTCGCCCATCTTGACGCGATTCTGCGTCTTCTCGCCCCGCTCCTGCCGGGCAAGGGCCGCGTCGGCGATCGCCTCGGCGTCGGCACGCGGCAGCACCAGCACGCCGGACTCGTCGGCAAGGATGACGTCGCCGGCCTTCACCGGGACATTGCCGCAGGAGATCGGCAGGTTGAGCGTGCCGCCGAGATTGTAGAGCCGGGTGGTGATCGGCGACATGCCGCGGCACCACATCGGGAAGTCGGAATCCTCGATCTCGGCGAGATCGGTGCAGGGACCGTCGACGATGCCGCCGATCGCGCCTGCAGCCTTCGCGGCCACCGTGACGCCGCCGCCCCAGCAGGCATGCTTGTCGTCGCCGAGACGGTCGACCACGAGGATGTCGCCGGGGCGCAGTAGGCCGAGCGTGTGATGCAACAGGGTCGAATCCTGCCCGGGAATCGCCAGCGTCACCGCCGCCGCCGCGATGCGCTTGCCGCGCAGCAGCGGCTGGATGCCGCGATCCATGAAGCCCCAGTGCTGGGAATGGCCGATGGTGGCGGTCTCGACCTTCTGCAACTTCTCGACCAGCGCCGCCGGCAGCTGCTCGGGCATGGCTTCGATGCGGTAATCGGGCATGTTTCTCTCCTATTTTCCGACAGCACGGGCGACGCCAACGAGGCGTTCGACCACGAGAACGACGGCAAGCGTCGCGACGATGAGCACCACGGACAAAGCCGCGATGAGCGGATCGGTACGCCCTTCGACATAGCGCACCATCTCGACCGGCAGGGTCGAGGCGCGCGGGCCGGCGATGAACAGGGAGATCACCGTCTCGTCGAAGGAGAGCAGGAAGGACAGGCAGGCGCAGGCGATCAGGCCGGGCGTCGCCAAGGGCAGCGTCACCCGCCGCACCACCCGCCAGGGCGTGGCGCCGAGCGTCGCGGCAGCCGCCTCGATATCATCGGGCAGGTTCGCGAGCGCCGTCGTCATCATCCGGATGACGAAGGGCACGGTCACCGTCATATGGCCGAGCACGAGGCCGGGCAACGTCGCGGTCAGCTTCAATGGCGAGAAGAACAGCAGCAATGCGAGGCCGGTGATCAATGTCGGCAGCAGCAGCGGCGCCAGGAAGAAGCTCGTCAATGCCGCCTTGCCGGCGAACCGACCCTTCGCGAGGGCCAGCGCAGCCGGCACGCCGACCGCAAGCGACAGCAGCGTCACCACCGCTGCGACCTGCACGCTGAGCCAGAGCGCCGCCAGCAGCGGCCCGTTGCCGACGAGCTGCTGGAACCAGCGCAGCGAATAGCCCGACGGCGGAAACACGATGAAGTTGTCCGCCGAGAAGGACAGCATGACCACGACGACGATCGGCGACAGGATCATCGCATAGACCAGCGCCGCGAAGCTGGAGAGAACGCGCCCCGCCCCGGTCATCGCTGCAGCCTCCGCGCCACCAGATTGGAGACCACCAGCAAGGCAAGCAGCAGGACGAGCGTGTAGATCGCCAGCACGGCCGCCACCGGCCAGTTGGTATTGGTCGTCGCCTGCTCGAAGATCTCCGTCGCCAGCACGAAGACGCGCCCGCCGCCCAGGAGCTTGGGCGTGATATAGGCCGACATCGACAGCACGAAGCCCAGGCCAGCCGCGAGCGCGATTGCCGGCAGGCTGAGCGGCAGGGTGACGCGCCGGAAGGTCCGGAACGGCGAGGCGCCGAGCGAGCGCGCGGCTTCCTCCAGCGTGCGGTCGAGCCGGCCGAAGCCGGCGAGCAACGCCAGGATCATATAGGGCATAATGCTCTCGGCGAGGCCGATGGTGACGCCGGTCCAGTTGAAGACCAGCTTCAAGGGCGCCGAGATCAAGCCAAGCGATTGCAGCGTCGTGTTGACCAGCCCGCGATCGCCCAAAATGGCGAGCCAGCCGAAGACGCGCACCACGCCGGAAACCAGCATGGGCAGGATCGCGACGACCGCGAGCAGCCCACGGAAACGGGAATCCGTGCGGAACAGGAAAAGCGAGACGGGATAGGCCAGGCATAAGGCGATCAGCGTCGATACCGCCGAAAGCCAGAGCGAATTCAGCGTCAGCTCGAAGGTGAAGCTATCATGGAAGGTGACCCGCCAGGTCTCCAGCGACCAGGCCTCGACCATCGCGCCGGTCGGCCCGACCTCGTTGAAGGCGTTGCGGAACAGTCCGAGCGACGGCCAGACATAGACGACGAGCAGAAACAGCGTCGCCGGGATCAGCAAGAGCGGCAGGCGGCGCGAGGCGGTCATGACGCCTCGCGCGCGAAGACGCGGCTCTCGGCCCGCGGCCAGACGATTGAGACCTCGGTACCCTCGGTCGGCGCGCCCGAACCGGAAGGCATCTCGACCGTGAGCTGGCCGCCTGCGCCTTCGACCAGCACCTCGACATGGTCGCCGACGAAGACGCTGCGCAGCACGCGGCCGATCAGGCGTGCCGTATCACCGCCGGCCGGCTCGGAGACCGGCACGATCCGCATGCGCTGCGGCCGGACGAAGAGATCGGCATCATCCGCCGCCTCGACCGGCACGGCCTGGTCCCAGATGGTGGCCCGGCCCTGCCCATCACGCGCCAGCGGCAGCAGGTTCGCCCGCCCGACGAACTCGGCCACGAAGCGCGTCGCCGGCCGGTCGTAGATATCTTCGGCACTGCCGATCTGGGCGATGCGGCCGCGATGCATCACCGCGATCCGGTCGCACATCGTCAGCGCCTCGACCTGGTCATGCGTCACGAAAAGCGTGGTGATGCCGAGCGTGCGCTGGATAGAGCGGATCTCGTGGCGCATCGCGTCGCGCAGCTTGGCGTCGAGATTGGACAGGGATTCGTCGAGCAGCAGCACCGAAGGCTGGATCACCAGCGCGCGGGCCAGCGCGACGCGCTGCTGCTGGCCGCCAGACAACTCCTTCGGGCGCCGCTGTTCGAGGCCGCTGAGCCGCACGAGGGCCAGCCCCTCCTGAACGCGCTTGTCGATCTCGGCGCGGGAGACGCCGCGCTCCTCCAGGCCGAAGGCGATGTTGCGGCCGACCGAGAGATGCGGGAACAGCGCATAGGACTGGAAGACATAGCCCATATTGCGCTTATGGGCCGGCAGCCGGGTGATCTCGCTGCCGTCGAGGGTCATCGTGCCGTGATTGGGCTCGATCAAGCCGGCGAGCATCCGCAAGGTCGTGGTCTTGCCGCAGCCGGAAGGGCCGAGCAGCGCCACCGCCTCGCCCTGCTCCACCGAGAGCGAGACGTCGTCGACCGCGACCGAGTTGCCATAGCGCTTCTGCAGCCCGGCGAGTTCGAGATAGCTCATCGCCTGCCGCTCAACGTGCCGCCGCCGCGATCACCTCGCGCCGCCAGCGGTTGTTCCACTGGTCGCGCACCTTGAGGATCTCGTTCCAGTCGACCGGGATCATGCGGGCGCGGTTCTCCGGCGAAGCCGCGGTGCGGCCCAGCGCCTTGGCGTCGATATCGGCCTTTCCGTTGGTCGGCGCATAGAACATCCGCTCGGTGAAGGCCTTCTGCGCACCCTGCGACAGCGCATGCGCGACGAAGGCGGCAGCCGCAGCGCGGTTCTTAGAGCCTGCCGTGAGGTTGATCGTGTTGACCTGGAAGACCGAGCCCTCCGGCGGCAGCAGGGCGTTGATCTTGCCGCCGGTCTGGTCGGAATAGAGCTGGGCGCGGGCGTTCCAGCCGGTCGCGACCTTGGCCACCCCGTTCAGGATCAGCGAATAGCCGTCCGGATTGGGGTCGAAGGTGTTCACGCCGGGCGCCAGCTCCTTCAGCTTCTTCATCGCGGCGTCGATCGACTTGCGGTAATCGCCGCCCGCCATCTTCTCGGTCATCGCCGTCAGGGCCAGGCCCTGGATGTTCGGCGGCGCGGCGAGCGCGATCTGGCCCTTGAGATCGGGCCGCCAGAGATCGGCCAGCTTGGCGATCTGGGGATTGAGCGTAGCATCCTGCACGATGACGAGATGGTCGAAGGTCACGGCCGGGCCGAACTCGCCGCCGGCCGCGCGCGCCTCCGGCAGGAGCTCGTTGAGTACCGGGAATTCAGCCGGCGTCAGCTTCTCGAACAGACCTTCGAGATTGCCGATGCTGGAGGTGGTGACGTCCATGATCACCACGTCGGTCTGCGGATCGGCCTTCTGCGCCCGGACGCTGCCGACCATCTGGGCCGAGGAGCCGCCGGGCACGAAATTCACCTTCACGCCCGGATGCGCCTGCTGGAACGGTTCGATCACCGCCTTGGTGTAGTTGTCCTGGAAGATGCCCGCATAGGACATCAGCGTGATCTGCCCCGAGAGCGTCTGCGCCCGCAGGACGGCCGGCATCGCGATGGTCGCGAGGCCGGACTGGATGACGAGGCGGCGGGTGAGCATGGGAAACCTCCTGCTGTGACGCCGCCCCGGGCGGCTCGTCGGCGAGCTGTCGGCTCAGGCCGGGACCTTCGACGCGAAATGCGTGATGAAGCGGGCGCAGACATCGGTCAGCTTCTCCGCCAGCTTCACGCCGGTCTCGGCCGAGCAGAGCGTCGGATCGCCTTTGCCGACGCCGTCATGATAGACCTCGTCATACTCGTTGGGCATCCCGACCTCGGCCCCGTCGAAGCTCGCGGTGCCCAGCCCCGTGAAGGGCAGGTCGAGGATGGGGTCGCGCTTCATCGGCTTGCCGGCCGGGATGAAGTCCTTCCGGATCAGCTCGGGGAAGAGATGCAGGCCGAGGCTGGTCAGCGGATCGGCGCCATGGCCGGAGACCTTCGCCGACGTCTCGGCGCCGACGATGCCCGGCAGCATGCCGTAGGCGATGCGCCAGAGATAGAGGCTCGGCAGCACGATGCGCTCGCGCTGGTAGAGCTCGCGCGCGACCTCCGAGATCGGCCCGACATTGCCGCCATGGCCGTTGATGACGATGATCCGGGTCAGGCCGTTGCGATGCAGCGAGTCGACCATCTCGGCGATCACCGCCGTCAGCGTGCCCTGCGAGATCGCGATGCCGCCGATCATCGGGCCGAACCAGTCCGCGCCGCCATAGGGCAGCACCGGCGCGACCAGCGTGCGCGTGCCGGCCTTGCTCGCCTGCAGGGCGGCAAGCTCCGCGATCTTCTCGGCCAACAGATAGTCGCCCATCGGCGCATGCGGGCCCTGGTCCTCATGGCTGCCCATCGGCAGCAGGATGACCGGGTTGGACTTCAGCAGCTCGCGGGCCTCCCCGCCCGAGATGGTGCCCATATGGACGAGAGGATCGGTCTTGGTAGCCATGGCGTGGTCCTTCCTTGGGATAGACTTTGGTTCGTCAGCGTTCGCTGGTGCGCGGGTCGAGCACGTCGCGCAACGCGTCGCAGAGCAGGTTCATCGCGAGGATGGTGAGCGTCAGCACGGCGCAGGGCCAGAGCAGCAGCAGCGGCGCCTGCTCCATGGTCGAGCGCGCCCCGCGGATCATCAGGCCCCAGGACGGCGCCGGCGGCACGACGCCGAGCCCGAGGAAGGACAGGCCGCTTTCGATCACCACCGCGGCAGCCACCGCGAGCGAGAACTGCACGAGCAGCGGCCCCGCGATATTGGGCAGCACGGTGCGAAACAGCAGATGCGATTGCGTCGCGCCGAGCGCCCGCGTCGCCTCGACATAGTCGCGTCCTTTCACCGCCAGCACCTCGGCATAGGTCACGCGCGCGAAGCCGGGCACGTAGAGCACCGAGAGAACGAGGATGAGCGTCCCCGCTCCCGGGCCGAGCAGCGTCACTACCAACAGCGCCAGCAGCACCGGCGGGAAGCACATGATGATCTCGACACTGCGCACCGTGAGGAAAGCGCCCCAACTGCGCGCCCAGCCGCCGATCAGCCCGAGCGTGATGCCGACGAGCCCGGCGAACAGCGCCGAGACGAAGGCGACGGAGAGGCTGGTGCGCGCGCCCCAGACCAGTCGCGAGAGCACGTCGCGGCCGAATTCGTCGCGGCCGAGCCAGGAGCCCGGCATCGGACCGGCCAGGCGACGCGCCACATCCTGCCGGATCGGGTCGGGCAGCGGCAGCAGCGGCGCCGCGATCGCGATGAGCAGGATCGCCGCGACCACGGCGCCGGGCAGGATGAGCTTCTTGATGCCGCGCCGCTTCATCCGTGCTGCACCCGTGGGTCGATCGCCGCATGCAGCAGTTCGACGAGGAGATTGATCAGCAGGAACAGCACCGAGATCGTCAGGATGATGCCCACCACCATCGGATAATCGCGCCCCTCGACGGCGCGCAGCAGCGGCGTCGACAAGCCCGGCCAGTTGAAGACGTACTCGACCAGAACCGTGCCGCCGAGCAGGGTCCCCATCTGGAGACCCAGCACGGTGACGACCGGGTTCAGCGCGTTGCGCAGCACATGGACGACGAGCGTCCGCCGCGGCGACAGCCCCTTGGCGCGGGCCGTGCGGACATAATCATGGGCGAGCGCGTCGAGCGTCGCGGCCCGCGTCATCCGGAACAGCACGGCCGCCAGCCCCTTGGCGATCGCGATCGCCGGCAGCGCCAGGAGCTTGAGATGCTGGCCCGGGTCCTGCGCGAAGGGCGTGAAGCCGCCGGCCGGCATCAGCCTGAGCGTCTGCGCGAACAGCAGGACCAGCAGCGTGCCGACGACGAAGACCGGCACGGCGAGCAGGAGCGCGGTGATCCAGGAGGCGACCCGGTCGAAGGCGCCGCCGCGATGGACCGCCGCATAGACGCCGGCGGGCACGCCGACCACGAGCGCGATCAATGTCCCCGCCAGGATCAGCTCCAGCGTACGCGGCAAACGCAGCGCGATTTCCTGGATGACCGGGTAGTCGTCGACCAGCGAGGTGCCGAGATCGCCGCGCGCCAGTCCGGCCAGGAACCGGCCGTACTGAACCATGAGCGGCTGGTCGAGCCCGAGCTTCTCGCGCAACTCCTGCACCGTCGCCGGGTCGGGCATGGCGCCTGAGGTCGAGAGCAGCAGCTCGGCAGGGTCTCCGGGCACCATGTGCAGCGCCAGGAACACGATCGTCGCGACGATCCAGGCCATCGCCAGGGTCAGGAACAGCCGTCGTCCGAGCCAGCCCGCGCTCATCCGAAATACGTCTCCTCGAGCATGTTGCCGGAGGATGTCGAGAGCGCGCCGGGCTGGTTGACGAAGCCCATCACGCCCTTGTCCATGCCATAGCCCTGCTCGCGCCAGGCCAGGCCGACCAGCGGCACCTCCTCGAGCGCGGCGCGCTGCATCTCCTTGTAGATCTCGATGCGCTTGGCCTGGTCGAACTCGGCCCGCCCCCTGGCGAGCGCGGCAATGGTGCGTGGCGCATCGACCTTGAAGGAGCGCCCATGCGTCGGCGAGAGCGAGGTGTCGAGCACCACGGTCAGCCCGTCCGGGTCGTTATTGTCCGAGGACACGCCATGGATCGCCATGTCGTACTGGCCGCGCGTGCCGCGGCTGACACGCGTCGACCAATCCGGCAATTGCAGTTCCGCCTGGATGCCGATCGCCGCGAGATATTGCTGGACGATCTCGGCGGTGTCCTTGTGCATGCCGAACTGGGCGGTGGCGAGAATGGTCGTCTGAAAGCCGTTGGCGAAACCCGCTTCGGTCAGCAGCGCCTTGGCCCGGGCCGGATCGTAGTTCCAGCCATGCGCCAGGTCCTTGTCGTACCAGGGCGTACCCTCGACGATCGGCAGGCCTTCGAGCGGCTTGCCGCGACCAAAGAACGCGACCTTGACGATATCGTCGCGTTTCACCGCATGGGCCACGGCGCGGCGCACGCGCGGATCGTTGAAGGGCGGCTTCGTGCCGTTGAAGAGCACGTCCATGAACGGCCCTTCCTGCGTGTCGAGCTTCAGGCGCGGATCGGCCTGGACCGTCGCCATCGACTGCCAGGGCACATATTCGATCATGTCGACATCGCCCGAGATCAGCGCCGCGTTGCGCAGGTTCTCGTCGGCATAGACGACGAACTTGATGCCCTTCGCCTTGGGGATGCCCGGCTTGTAGAACTTGTCGAAGGCCGCCAGCTCCAGCGAAGTGCCGCGCTCCTGCCCGACGAGACGGAAGGGGCCGGCGCCGATCGGCTCGTTCGGGGTCGATTTCCGCCAGATGATGAAAGTGTTGTAGTTGGCGAACCAGCTCGGCAGCGTGACCAGCGGCTCCTTGGTGATGAGGCGGACCGTCTGCGGATCGGGGATTTCCACCCGCTCGATCAGCTGGAACTGCGTGCGCATATAGGCGGTCGATTTCTCGCCGGCGATCTGCTCGATCGACCATTTCACGTCATCGGCGGTGACCGGCTCGCCATTGTGGAAGACGCAGCCCTTGCGCAGCTTGAAGACCCAGGCACCCTCGGCATCGCGCGACCAGGATTCCGCGAGCTCGCCGCGCAGTTCGCCCTTGCCGTCATAGGAGACGAGGCTGCGGTTGATCAGCATCTTGACCGTGCCGGCCGAGGCGCCCGTCGAGACCCAGGGCTGCAGGTTCGGCGGAAAGGCCGAGAGGCCGTAGCGGATGATGCCGGCGGCGCGTTGCGCGCTGGCGGGGCGGGTCAGGAAGGGCGAGGCCAGCAGCGGACCGGCAAGACCGGCACCAAGGACGGAACGGCGAGAGATGGTCATCGGCTGATCCTCTGCTGCTGGGTCCGGCTGTCCGCGGGCTTATGCCCTCTGGCTTCCCGTCGATGGCGGGAAGGGCGGAGCCGGGCGGATGCGAGCAATAACCGCGCCAGCGATCCGACACGGCCGTTCGCGCCCGGCCAAACGGCCCGGACTCCGGCTCTCTGTCGCGATGGTGGCGTGCACGGTCATGCGGTTCCCCGGCGCAGCTTCACTGTAGACGAACAGATGAGCCGCGCTCTTGATGCGTCATGTATACGTGGCGGATTTTTTGTTGTCTACTCTCGAAAGCCCTATGGAAGAGCGAAAGGGGCGCGTTGTCGATGGCCATGATCGAACAGGACGAGCTGGCTGCCTTGCGCGGCAAGCCGACCCGGGAACGGGTCTATCTCTATGTGCGCGAGCAGATCCTGCGCGGCCGCTTCCTGGGCGGCAGCTTCATCGAGGAGGAGCAGATCTCTTCGGCTTTGGGCGTGTCGCGAACGCCGGTCCGCGAGGCCTTCCACCGCCTCGAAGCCGAGCGCTTCATCGATCTTCTGCCGCGCCGCGGCGCGCTCGTCCGGCAGGTGACGGCGAAGGAGCTGCTCGATCTCTACGAAGCCCGGCGCATGATCGAGGGCCATGCGATCCGCCGCATCTGCCGCGAGGAGCTCCCCCTTCCCGCCGACATGCACGCGATTCTCGCCGCGCTGGAGCGCCTGCCGCAGGGCGACTATTTCAACCGGGTCGAACTGAACCGCGAGTTCCATTTCGTCATGATCGCCGCTGTCGACAATGTCGTGCTGTCGGAGCTTTACCAGTCGCTCGGCGCCCGCCAGCAGCGCGTCGCGATGACGGCGATCCACACCGACCCGACGCGCATCAGCCGCATCAGCAGGGAACACCACGCCCTGGTCGCCGCCCTCACCGAATGGGACGAGGAAAAGGCGCTGGCGATCCTCGAACAGCATCTGCGCCCGATCGTCGGCGTGATCTCGCGCCTGCCGGAGGAGGCTGTCGAAATCTGACGCGTCAGTCCAGATCCAGCATCGCCTGGATGGCTTCGCGGCGCTCGCCGAGATGCCGCAGCAGCGGGTCGAGATGGGGCACGCGGTCGCCGGCCGCCGCGAAGGGGACAGCCTCCCGCACCAGCGCGTGAAGCTTGCCGGTGACGGCGCCGAGCGGCGTCGCCTTGCGGATCTCCACCGCCTGCGCCGCGACCATCAATTCGACCGCCGCGATCGACCGGCAAAGCGACGCGACCTCCGCCGTCTTGCGGGCAGCGAGGCCGGCCATGCCGGCCCGGTCGAGATTCCCGTTGGAATGGCTCGAACTGGCGAGCTCATGCACGACAGGCATCGTCGCAAGCCGCGCCTCGGAGGTGATCGCCTTGTGGAACTGCGCCAGCCCGTTGAAGCCGGGCAATCCGACCCCGTCCTCCTCGATCAGCCCGACGGTTAGCCCCGACCAGAAGGAATCGACCTGCTTGGCGACGCGCTCGGCCGAGCTCGTCATCACCGGCGCGAAGCCGAGCCGGGCGATATCGAGCGCCATCGACAGCGAGACCGTGTCGAAATTGGCGACCGAGACCAGCGCCTGCTCCTCGATCGAAACGATCGGGTTATTCTGGCTGGCGCTCAGCTCCGCCTCGACCTGGCCATAGGCAAAGGCCATGCTGTCGGCTGCGGTGCCATGGAGCAAAGGCAGCGAGCGGAAGCTCAGCGGGTCCTGCAGATGGCGGGGCCCGCCCTTGGCGAAGAGATAGCTGCCGGCGAGATAGGCCCGGATGCGCTCGCCATGCCGCTTGAGCCCGGCGAAGGGGCGCGACTGCAAGGCGGCATTCGAGACGATCGAGGGATTGGCGGCGAAGCCCTCCATGCTGAGCGCCGCGATCAGGCTCCACTGGTCGAGAACGTCGCGGAGATCGGCCATGGCCAGCCCCGCCGTGCCGAGCGCGAGTGCGCTGGAATTCAGCAGCGCCAGCGCCTCTCCGGCCTGCAATTCGATATCGGAGTAGAGCGCCAGGGCCAGATCGGTGATCGGCGCCATATCGCTCTGGCCCATCGAGCCCCAGATATGGACGTCGATCGTGCGATCCTCGTTGAGCGCAGCGGCGAGCCGCTCGGCGAGCAGCGGCCGGACGCCGAGGCGCCCGCTCGCCATCGCATTGAGCAGCACCGCCATCATCGCCCGCACCGCCTCACCAGGCGCCAGCGGCCCATGCGCGACATTATGGGTCAGCAGCAGGCGGCGATTGAACTCGCCGATCCGGTCAGGCGCGAGCGGCACGCCGGTCTTGGCGCCGACACTGGTGGTGACCCCATAGACCTTCTCGCCGCGCGCCACGGCAGTGTCGACGACGGCACGGGCCGCCTTCATCCGCTCGACCGCCTCCGCCGTAACGGAAACCTCTACCTTGTCACGCGCAATACGGACGAGCCCATCGATCGTCAGATCGAAACCGGTGATAGCGACATGGCTCATGGCAACTCGTCCCCAGCAAGACCGCACGGCGTGTGGAGAACTCCCCTCGCCCGGCTCGTTCTTCAGCGCGCAAGCGCGGCACCCTATGCGCAGCTCTGACCGATTCCGTGATGGCCGGGAAGCACGCGCATGCGGTCGGGAAACGCTTTCATTTCATGGGTTGAAATGATGCATGCCAGCCCGGCCGCCGGCCCCGGATCAGCTAGGTTCACGCCATCGAAACGGACGCAAGCGCATGGCCATCACCTACGATCTGGTCAAGGAGGTCACCGCCAATCTCTACGATTGGTCGCTGCGCCGTATCCCGGAATCCTCCAAGGCCGAGTTCCGCAAGGCGTTGGCGACGGAAACCGAACCGCAGGCCCGCCAGACGCTGGCCTTCATGCTCGACAGCGCCGAGCGCGCCGAGCAGACCGGCAAGTTCCTCTGCTCGGACGCCGGCGTGCCCTCATACACACTCAAGATCGGCTCCGGCGTGCGCATGGAGGGCGATATCCGCCAGGCCATCGTCGACGGCTTCGCCGATCTCGTCCGCACCATCCAGCCACCGCTCCTGCGCTTCGTCACCAACCCGCTGACCAATGAACGCAGCTTCCACGGCAAGGACATGCCGCTGGTCTCCTGCGAGCTGATCGGGAATGTCGACTATCTCGACATCACCTGCGCGCCCAAGGCGCTCGGCGGCGGGCGCTGGGCCGCGATCGAGACCCTGGTGAGCCCCAGTCTCGAAGAGATCGAGCGCTGCATCCTCGAACTCGTCCTGCGCGCGGGTGGCCAGCACTGCCCGCCGGTCGTCATCGGCGTCGGCATCGGCGGGACCTTCGACCATGCAGCCAAGCTCTCCAAGGACGCGACCTTGCGCCCCTTCGGCGAGCGCAATCCCGAGCAGATGGTCGCCGAGATGGAGGAGCGCCTCACCCGCGCGGTCAACCAGATGGGTTTCGGCCCGATGGGCGTCGGCGGCTCGACCACGACCTTCGGCGTCCATATCGAATACGCCTCGGGCCATGGCTTCACCCCCGTCGCAGTCTCCTTCAACTGCTGGATCAACCGGCGCACGCGGGCCCGCATCCATAATTCCGGCGTGGTGGAGCGGATCGAATGACGACCCCGCCGCTCCGACGCCTCACCCTCCCTTTGTCCCGCGAAGACGCGCGATCGCTCAAGCTCGGCGATGTCGTGCTGCTCGACGGCGATGCGGTCGCAACCGTCGGCATGCCCACGCAGAAGCGCATGGTCGCGGAGCTTGCGGCGGGTCGCGACCTGCCCCTGCCGCTGCGCGGCGGCGCCTTCTTCCACATGGGCGTGAGCTACGAGGAGGCAGCGAACGGCCCCGGCCCGCTGCATTACGTCAACCCGACCACGTCGAGCCGCTTCGACCACCTGATGCCCTCTCTGATCCGAACGCTGGGCCTCAGCGCGACCGGCGGCAAGGGTGGGCTCGGGCGCGAGAGCGTCGAGGCGATGCGCGAAATCGGCTGCGTCTATTTCTCCTTCGTCGGCGGTGCCTCGGCCCTGCTGAGCCAGGGCGTCCAGGCCGTGACCGATTGCGCCTGGACCGACCTGATCATGCAGTTCCGCCTGAACCGCATCCGGCTCGACGGCTTCGGACCCGTCATCGTCGCCATCGATGCCCACGGTAATTCGATCTACGAGCGCCTGATGACGACGGCGCGCGAGCGGATGCCCGACATCCTGCAATCGCTTCACCCCATGACGGGCAACGACGAGACATCGCGATGAAAGTGATCGAAATCACCCGGCCGGGCGGCCCCGAGGTCCTGGCCTTCGGCGAACGCCCGCGGCCCGAGCTCGGCCCGAACGATGCGCTGATCCGGGTGCGCGCCGCCGGCGTCAACCGCCCCGACATCCAGCAACGCCGCGGCCTCTATCCGCCACCGCCCGGCGCGACCGACCTGCCCGGCCTCGACGTCTCCGGCGTGGTCGAAACCGTCGGCGCCGATGTCGCCTGGCCGAAGGTCGGCGATGCCGTCTGTGCGCTCGCCAATGGCGGTGGCTATGCCGAATTCTGTGCGGTGCCGGCCTCGCAATGCCTGCCCTTGCCCGATGGATTCTCCTTCGCGCAGGCGGCGGCGTTGCCGGAGGTCTTCTTCACCGCCTGGAACAATGTGATCTGGCTCGGCCGGCTGGCCGAGGGCGAGACCCTGCTGGTCCAGGGCGGCACCAGCGGCGTCGGCATGGCCGCGATCCAGCTCGCCAAGCAGCTCCGCGGCGCCCGCGTGATCGCGACTGCGGGCTCAGCCGAGAAGCGCGCGGTCAGCCTGGAGATCGGCGCCGACTATGCCGTCGATTACCGCGCCGACTGGGTCGCCGAGATCGAGGCCGCGATCGGCAAGGAGAAGGTCGATGTCGTGCTCGACGCGCAGGCCGGCCCCTATACCGAAAAGCAGCTCGGCCTCCTTGCTCCCGATGGCCGCGTCGTGCTGATCGCCAGCCATCTCGGCCAGACGGCGGAGGTCAATGTCCGCAATATCGTCCGCCGCCGATTGACCCTGACTGGCTCGACGCTGCGCCCGCGCGACGCCGCCTATAAGGGCCGCATCGCGGCAAAGCTCTTGGAACATGCCTGGCCCCTGCTCGCAGACGGCCGGATCCGCAGCCATATCTGCGCGACCTTCGATTGGAGCGATGTCCGCGACGCGCATGCGCTGATGGATGCCGGCGAGCAGATCGGCAAGGTCGTCCTGACCATGCCGGGCTGAGTGTCGCAGGCGCGACTTGAAAAACCGCAAGCAAGCGCTGTGGGTTCTGCACTAGTGTCGGCCTTCGTCGCCGTCACGCCGGACCCCCAGAGTGTTTTCGTTCGCCCCCGTTCAATCCGTCCTCAAGGCCCTCAAGCTGCTGACCGAGGTCAATCGCTCCAGCCCGGCGACCGTGGGCGAATTGCATCGCCGCACCGGCCTGCCGAAGCCGACCATCGTGCGATTGCTGGAAACGCTGATGGAGGCCGGCTACGTCACCCGCGACGAGCGCATGCGCGGCTATCTCGTCACCTCCCAGGTCACGCATCTGAGTTCCGGCTTCCATGGCGCGCCGATGGTGATCGAGGCCGCGCGCCCCTGGGCGACGGCGCTGACCCGCCAGATCAAGTGGCCCTGCGCGGTCTGCCTGCTCGACTACGACGCCGTGATCGTCCGCTTCAGCACGATTCCAGACAGCCCGATCTCGCCCTTCCACGCCACGCTCGGCTATCGCCTGAGCCTGGGCGGACGGGCGCTCGGGCGCGCCTATCTCGCCTTCTGCCCGGATGAGGAACGCGCCGTGCTGCTCGCGGCGATGCGCAGCTCCTCAGATACGGAGAACAGCAGCCTCACCGATGAAGACATCGAACGCCTGATCGCGCAGGCCCGCTGGCGCGGCTATACCGAGCGGGACAGCACAGCCGAACCGCGCAATTCCGCGACGATCGCGGTGCCGATCAAGCTCGGCGACCGCGTGCTCGCAACCTTCGGCGTCACCTTCTTTCGCGCGGCCGTGGCCAATCCCGAGGACAAGGCGCGGATCATCCATCCCCTTAAGAAGGCGGCCGCCAATATCGAGGCGCAACTGGAAGCGCTCTCCCAATCCATGGGCGTCGCATTTCAAGGTGAGAAATGACGGGCCATTTCCGCAGCCCCGCCTTGGCTCGCCCCTAGTCTTCGCCCAACGCGCCCGCAGCGGCGCCTTGGGAGGATAATCGACATGGAGCGCCAGCTCTCACGCCGTCACGTCTTGGCCGGAATCGCCGGGGCAAGCGTTCTCGCCAGCGGCCGGTCGGCTCTTGCCGATACCTGGCCGAGCCGTGCGACCAATATCGTGGTGCCCTTCCCGGCGGGCGCCTCGACGGACGTCGTTGCCCGGCTTCTGGCGGAACGTTTGCGCGGCGAACTCGGCCAGGGCTTCGTCGTCGAGAACAAGACCGGGGCCGGCGGCAACATCGCCGCAAGCAGCGTCGTCCGCTCGGCGCCCGACGGCTACACGCTGATGTTCTCGTCCTCGGGCCCGCTCGCGACCAACAAGCTGCTCTACAAGACGCTGTCCTTCGATCCGCTGACCGATTTCACGCCGATCGCCCTGCTCGGCGACGTTCAGGGCATCGTCGCGGTGCATCCCTCGCTGCCGGTCACGTCCTTCGCTGAGCTCGTCGCCTACGGCAAGGCCAATCCGGGCAAGCTCACCTTCGGCAGCCCCGGCTTCGGCCTGATGGGCCACATGGCCGGCGAACTGATCCAGCGCAAGGCCGGCTTCCAGATGACGCATGTGCCCTATCGCGGCTCGGCGCCGCTCGCGACCGACCTGCTGGCCGGCACCGTCAATGTCGCGATCGATTTCATCCCGACCTATATCCCGCAGATCAAGACGGGCGCAATCCGCGGGCTCGCCGTCACCAGCGACCAGCGCGCGCCGCAATTGCCGGATGTGCCGACGCTCGCGGAAGCTGGCTTGCCGGATATCAATGCGACAGGCTGGTTCGGGCTCGTCGGCCCGAAGGGCCTGCCGGCTCCGGTCGTGACGCGGCTGGCCGCGATCGCGCGCGCCTATATCGACAGCGCGGAAGGCCACCAGAAGCTCGACATCATCGGCGTGCGCGCCCGCACCGGCGATGCGGAGGCGATGCGGACGGCGCAGGCCATGGAGATCGCGCGCTGGGCCGATGTGATCAAGGCCGCGGGCATCTCGCTCGACTGAGCGGCAAGGGATGTGGCGCAAAGCGAAAACGGCTCGGGTCCCCCGAGCCGTTTTCGCTTGACCGGAACAGTGTCATCTCGGTCGAAGCGAGGAGTAACTAGTATCATCCCAAGCATACCGTCATCCCGGGCTTGACCCGGGATCCATCGTAAGGCTCCGGAGCCCTTCGATGGATCCCGGATCAGCGCTGCTGTGCAGCTCGTCCGGGATGACGTCGCGGTTTCCCTCAAAAGTCGGGATGGCTCTACGCGGATTGGTCCAGCCCCAGCAGCTCCGCGGCATGGCCGCCGGTCATCCGCTTGATCTCGGCTTCCGTGAATTGCAGGTCGAGCAGGTGACCGACGATCTCGCGATAGCCGTCGACCGGGCGCGGTGAGCCGACGAGGCCGAGATCGGAACAGAGCACGGTCTTGTCGACGCCCGCGACCTCGATCACGCGGCGCAGTTCCGGCGGATCGAACTTCTTCGACTTGCCCTCGACGAACATGCAGATCGAATGCTCCATCACCGCGCCGAGATCGACCAGATGGCGGATTTCCGCGTCTCTGCAATGGTTGACCATGTAGGTCGGGTGATTGACGAGCAGCTTCTTCACGCCGCGCGCCCGGGCCTCCTCGAACACCGCGAAGAGTTCCGGCGTCGAGAGATGGCCGCCGGCCAGGATGATGTCGCCCTCCGCGATCAGATCGAGGATCTGCTTGACCTCGTCGATCAGCTTGCCGTCGGGCCCGAACGCCGTCAGCGGGATCGGATCGAGCATCTTCTGCGCGGTCTTCGGGAAGGTCTTCACCGCGCCGGAGGCGAGCACGTCGATATGGTTCTTGGCCGAGAGCGTCGGCAGCCAGACGATCTTGCCGCCGAGCTTGATGGCATGATCGACCGCATGCGGATTGAAGCCGCCCGAGGCATTGTTCAGCGCGATACCGGAGAACAGCCTGACGCCGGTATTCGGCACCAGCTTCTCCAGCAGGATCGCGTGCGCGGTCCCCAGGTAGAAATGGTCCTTGTAGACGACCGCGCGGAACTTCGCTTCGGCAGCATCCAGCATCGCCTCGTGATGGTCGAGGATGCGCGGCATCGCGGCCGGCCCGCTATGGCAATGCAGGTCGACGGCGCCGACCAGGAGATCGGCGATCTGGCGGCTGCGCGCATCGGTATTCGTGGCGGTGGCGGTCATGTCCGTGGCCCTCACGCGGTTTCGCCGGGCATCGGATAATCCGCGGCGTTGATGACCCAGCCCGGCTTCAGCGAGAAATCCAGGCGGGGCGGGGAAAAGATGTCGATCATCTGGTTCAGGCCCGGCAGGACCGACCGCGAGGTATGGATCGACGGCGGCGGGATCACGGTGAGCGAGGGCGCGGCCATCAGCTCGTGCTCGTCCTCGCGCCAGATGCGCATGTCCGGCGTCCAGGGCCAGCGGATGTCGTGGATATAGCCGCCATCGATGACGAGCGAGCCCTGCTCGAAATCGTCGTGGTGGTGCGGCGAGAGCGTGGTGATGTCGCGCAGGCCGAAACGCGGATCGAGCATGTTCACCATCAGCGTCGTGCAGCGGAAGATGCTGCCGAAGCGCCCCGTGCCGCCGGCATCGATGTCGAGGCTGTAGGAACGGATCTTCCAGCCGCCGGATGGCTCCGGCCAGGGTTTGAGCAGCGCGACATTGGCATGGGGCTCGGCGTAGGAGACCGCATTCGAGCAGTCGGCGGCGAGATCGGGAGCCACGCTGGAGAAGATGCGGATCATCCGCCCCTTGCCCGCCACCGTCACCTTCGACGCGCCGGGCGGAATGAAAACGATCGAGCGGCCGGCGACCTCGACCGTATCGCCGCCGGCCGTGACCGTGGCGCCGAGCGTCTCCTCCGGCAGGATCAGGCAATACTCGTCGGGCTGCGCCGGGCGCTCGAGAGCGGCGCCGGCCTCGACATCGGAATAGGCGACGATGAAGTTCTGCCCCCGCGCCAGCCAAGTCTTGAACCCTTTGCCGGCCTGCTGCGGTTCCTCAGCATAGAAGCGGGCATAATCGGCCCCCGCATAGGCCTTGACCGCCGGCGCCTTGGCGGCGGGCTGCGCCGCCAGTTGCGAGCGCGGATCGCTGGAAGGATAGCTGGACACGGATGTTCTCCTATCGCGCGGCGGCTTCGACCCGGCTGCGGGCGGCCTGCATCTGTGAGAGGGTGTCGCTCGCGGCCTTGCGCAGGAAACCCTGGTCCGAGGAGAGGATGAAGGCGCTGGCGCCACGCTCGGCGAAGGCAGCGGATTCCTCGCCATTATCCGTCATCACGCAGACCGGCTTGCCGGCAGCCTTCGCGGCCCGGAGGATCGTGTCGACCGCATCGCGCACGACCGGCGCATCGCGGGTCGGGGCTCCGAAGGCAACCGTGAGATCGCCGCGGCCGATGAAGACGGCATCGAGCCCCTCGACGGCGAGGATCGCGTCGATCCGCTCCAGCGCGGAGGGGTCCTCGATCATCGCGATGGTGGCCACAGCCGCATCGGACGCATCGACGAGGTCCCACATCTTCGAGCCGCCATAGCGCCCGGCGCGCGTGACGCCGGAGAAGCCGCGCTTGCCGCCGCGATAACGGCAGGCCGCGACCAGCGCCTCGGCATCTTCGACCGTGGCGATATGGGGCGCGAGCACGCCCTCGGCGCCGCAATCGAGCACCGAGAGGATCGCATCCGCCGAGAGCGTAGGCACGCGGACGACGCCGGCGATGCGGGCGGCGCGGGCCGCCAGCAGCGCGATATCGGTCGTATTGCGGTCGAACGGTGCATGCTCCTGGTCAACGACGATGAAGTCGTAGCCGGCTGCCCCGAGGATTTCGGTCGCATGGCCGGTCGGCGTCTTGATGAAGCTCCCGGCCAGGAAGGCGCCATCGAGCAGGCGCCGGCGGAAGCTGTTCGGTGCGGGAGTCTGCATGCTGCGACCTGCCGGTTTCGATGGCCGCAATGATGGGCATCGGGGCGGCGGGGCGTAGCTGGAATTGGCCGCGTTTCACGTTGCGAAATGCATCGACGCCAGCCCGCCCCTGGGCCAGAAAGCCGACAGGATCGCACCGGGATCAACGAAACGGCGGATCGTACCGTCTGAAAGGCCATCGCAATGAAGAAGCGCCTCCTGCTGCTCGCCGGCTTGCTTGCCGCCGCCGCCCTGCCCGCCGCCGCCGGCACGCTCGAGAACGTCCGGGCGCGCGGCGAACTGGTCTGCGGCGTCAGCCCGGGCGTGGCCGGCTTCTCCGTGCCGGACGAGAAGGGGCTCTGGGGCGGCTTCGACGTCGATATCTGCCGTGCGGTCGCGGCCGCCGTGCTCGGCGACGCCAAGAAGGTGCGCTTCACCCCGCTCAGCCCCAAGGACCGCTTCGTCGCGTTGCAGACCAGCGAGATCGATGTCCTGTCCCGGCAGGCGACCTGGACGCTCGGGCGCGACACCCAGATGGGCCTGCGCTATGTCGGCATCGGCTATTACGACGGGCAGGGCTTCATGGTCCGCAAGTCTGCGAACATCGCCTCGGCCAAGGACCTGAACGGCGCCTCGGTCTGCGTGCCCACCGGCACCACGACGGAACTCAACATCGCCGACTTTTTCCGGGCGAACGGCATGAAATACGAGGGCGTCGCCTTCGAGGCCGGCGACCAGGTGGCGAAGGCCTTCGAATCCGGCCGCTGCGACGTGTTCAGCAACGACGTCTCGGCGCTCTCCGCCTATCGGCTGAAGCTGGTCAACCCGGCCGAATACGTCATCCTGCCCGACCTGATCTCCAAGGAGCCGCTCGGCCCCGTCGTACGCCAGGGCGACGAGACCTGGACCAGCATCGTGCGCTGGTCGCTCTACAGCATGATCGTAGCCGAGGAGCTCGGCGTCACCTCAGCCAATGCCGACGGGCTCAAGACCAGCGGCTCGCCCGAGGTGCAGCGCCTGCTCGGCGGCAACGGCAATTTCGGGGAATCGATGGGGCTGAAGCCCGACTGGGCCCTGCAGGTCGTCAAGCAGGTCGGCAATTACGGAGAGGTCTATGAGCGCAATGTCGGTAACGGCTCTAAGCTCGGCATCGCACGCGGCCTCAACCGGCTCTGGACCCAGGGCGGCCTGCAATACGCCCCGCCGATCCGCTGAACGCCATACCCGACGACCGTGACGACCACGCCCGGCCTTCGCCGGGCGTCTTTGCATCGAAGACTGGCTGATGGCGGCTTCGAACACCTATCGGGCGGAAGTCCTGAAAAGCTTCGCCATCGCCTTGCTCGAAGCAGCCGGCGCGCCGTCCGAGAACGCCGCCATCGTGGCCGAAGCCCTCGTCGACGCCGATAGCGAAGGCCTGCCCTCGCACGGCCTGCTGCATCTGCCGATGTATCTCGCCCGGATCGCGGGTGGCTCCGTCGATCCCCGCGCCACCGGCGAGATCGTCATCGATCAAGGCGCGCGCCTGACGCTCGATGCCGGGAATGGGCTCGGACAGGTCACGGCCGAAACCGCCTGCGACATCGCCGTCATGCGCGCCGAGACCCATGGAATCGCGCTGGTCGCCGTCCGCAACGCCTTCCATTTCGGCGCCGCCGGCCGCTTCGCCCGCACGATCGCGCTCTCCGGGCAGGTCGGAATCGTCATGGCGAATACCCGCCCGATGCTGCCCGCACCCGGCGGAACGGAGGCGGTCGTCGGCAACAACCCCCTCGCCATCGCTGTTCCGACCGAAGGTGAGCCCATCGTCCTCGATTTCGCGATGAGCGCCGGCGCCATGGGCAAGATCAGGCTGGCAGCCAGCAAGGGCGAGCCGATCCCGGAAGGCTGGGCGCAGACGACTGACGGCCTGCCGACGCGCGATGCGCTGGAAGCACTCAAGGGCACGCTCCTGCCCGCAGCCGGAGCCAAGGGCTTCGGGCTCGCCCTGATGATCGACCTCATCGCCGGTGGCTTGTCCGGCGGCGGCATGGGGGAGACCGTGCAGCCGCTCTATGGGGACATGGCCCGCCCCTATGACAGCGCGAACCTGTTCCTGGCGATCCGGATCGAGGGCTTGCGCCCGCCCGCGGAATTCGCCGCGGCTGCATCAGGATTGGCCGATCGTGTCCGCGCTTCGCGGGTCACGCCCGGAGCGGCTCCCGTCCGCGTCCCGGGCGACCGCGCCGCCTCGGCGCGCAGCCGCTTCGACGGCCATTGTCCTCTCGGACCGGAGACGCTCGAAGCCCTGCGCAGCCATGCCACCCGGCTTGGCATCGCCATTCCTGCAGCACTCGCCGCGCCGGCCTAGCCTGGCCCTCAGCCGGAAAGCTTCGGCCAGGGCCGCGACGGCGCGCGCATCTCTTCGAAGGCGCGGCCGAGCCTGAGCACGCCGAGATCATCGAAGGACTGGCCGATGATCTGGAGGCCGATCGGCAGCCCCCCGCTGGAATAGCCGCAATTGATCGACAGCGCCGGCTGCCCGCCCATATTGGCCGAGACCGTGAAGGCGATATGCTCGAAGGGCCGCTGCGGATCGTTGAAGGGCGAGGCCCATTCAGCCGGATAGGACGGCTCCGGCGCCGTCGGCGAGATGATGAAGTCGACGTCCTCGAGCGCGCCATGGAGCGCGTTGCGCATCGCCTCGATCTGGGCGAAGCCGGTATAGACGTCGCCGCCCGTGAAATCCTTGGCGCTCACGATCCAGTTGAAGATATAGGGCAGGATCTTGGCCTGCTGCTCCGGCGGAAGACGCGAGACGTCCTCATAGCCCCGCGCCCGCCAGAAGCGGTCGAGCCCATCGATCATGGTGCGGGTCAGGAAAGGCTGGATCGGCACGATCGTCGCACCGGCATCGGCCAGGATCGCGGCGGCGCCCTGGACAGCCGCAAGCGTCTCGGCGCCGACGGGCTGGCCGAAGCCCGCCTCCAGCCACACGCCGATCTTCAGGCCCTTCACCGAGCCTGCAAGGTTGAGCCAGTCGAGATCCTGATACGGTATCGCCATCGTGTCGCGACGGTCGGGCTTGGTCAGCACCGACATGTAGAGGGCGGTGTCGGCGACGGTGCGCGTCATCGGCCCGGCGGCGCGCCCGATGAAGGGCGGGTCGATCGGCAGGCGTCCGGCCGAGGGCTTGAGGCCGACGAGGCCGCACCAGCCCGCCGGCAGGCGGATCGAGCCGCCGATATCGGTGCCGATATGAAGCGGGCCGTAGCCGGCCGCCGCAGCGGCCCCGGCTCCGGCGCTGGATCCGCCTGGATTGGTCGAGAGGTCCCACGGGTTGCGCGCCAGCTTGTGGAAGCTCGACAGCCCCGAGGAGAGCATGCCGTAATCGGGCATCGTCGTCTTGGCGAAGATGACGCCGCCGGCCTCCCGCGTGCGGGCCGCTGGCGGCGCATCGGCCGCCGCCGGCACCAGATTGACCGCCGCAGTGCCGAGCGGGACCGGCGTCCCCTTCGTCGCGATGTTCTCCTTGATGGTGACGGGCACGCCGTCGATCGCGCCCAGCGGTTCGCCCTTCATCCAGCGGGCCTCGGATTCCCGGGCGCTCGCGCGGGCCGCCTCCGGATCATAGGCCCAGAGCGCATTGAGCTGCGGCTCCCACGCATCGGCGCGCGCGATGACGGCGTCGATCACCTCGACCGGCGAAAGCTTGCGGGCACGATAGGCCTCGACGAGTTCGACGGCCGTCAGATCAGCAAGGTCGGTCATGGACAGCTCTCATCCTATCACGCATCCCGCCGCCCGAAGGCAGCGAAGGCATCCTCAGCCGTGGAAGATCGAGATCGTCTTCATGCTGGCGAAGCCATAGAGGGCCTCGAAACCCTTCTCGCGGCCATGGCCCGATTTCTTGACGCCGCCGAAGGGCAGCTCGACGCCGCCGCCGGCACCGTAATTGTTGATGAAGACCTGGCCGGCCTGCGCGGCGCGCGCCATCCGCAACTGCCGGCCGCCATCCTTCGTCCAGACGCCGCAGACCAGTCCGTAAGGCGTCCCGTTGGCGAGCGCGAGCGCCTCTTCCTCGGTATCGAAGGGCATGATCACCTGCACCGGGCCGAAGATCTCCTCCTGCGCCAGCCGGTGACCGGGCGGAACGTCGCGCAGCAGGGTCGGCGTGACATAGGCGCCTTCAGCCGGGGCATCGGCAACGATCGTGCCCTGCGCGGCGACTTTCAGGCCGTCCTTGCGCGCGACGCCGAGGAAGTCCTCGATGATCGCCTTCTGGCGCTGCGAAACCACGGGGCCGACGGAGAGATCGGCCTCGGCCGGTCCGACCTTCAGCGCCCGGTATTTTTCGCTCATGCGGGCGATGACATCCTCATAGACCGAACGTTCGACGAGGATGCGCGACGAGGCCGAGCAGGTCTGGCCGGCATTCTGGATGCCGGCATTGACCAGGAACGGCACGGCGCGGTCGAGATCGGCATCGGCGAAGACGACTTGGGCCGATTTGCCGCCGAGCTCCAGCGTCACCGGCACGGCGTTGCGGGCGGCGGCGGTCTGGACCATCTCGCCCGTCCGGGCCGAGCCGGTGAAGGAGATGTGGTTGACGTCGGTGTGTTCGGAGAGCGCCGCGCCGGCCTCGGCGCCGAAGCCCGTGACGATGTTCAGCGCGCCGGCCGGCAGCCCTGCCTCCTTCGCGATGTCAGCGAATTCGAGGATGGTCAGGCAGGCTTCCTCCGCCGGCTTGACCACCGCGGCATTGCCCATGGCCAGCGCCGCGCCGAGGCTGCGGCCGAGGATCTGCATCGGGTAGTTCCACGGGATGATATGCCCGGTGACGCCGTGCGGCTCGTAGATCGTCAGGACGGTAAAGCCGTTCTGGTAGGGGATGGTGTCGCCATGCACCTTGTCGGCGGAGGCGCCGTAGAACTCGCAATAGCGGGCGAGCGCGACGACATCGGCGCGCGCCTGTGTCAGCGGCTTGCCGACATCGCGCGCCTCGATCTCGGTCAGGAGGTCGATGTTGCGGAGCACGCCGGCCCCGATCCGGGTCAGGATGCGCCCGCGTTCGGTCGCGGTCAGGCGCCCCCATTCGCCGGCCAGCGCCTGCCGGGCAGCGGCGACCGCGAGATCGACATCCTCCCGCCGGCCCCGCGCCAGCCTGGCCAGGACCTGGCCGGTCGAGGGATTGCGCACGTCGATATGCTCGCCGTCGACGGCATCGCGCCATTCGTTGGCGATGAAATTGCGGTAGGTCTTCACGGTGCGCCTCGGTGGTCGTCTGATATTCGGCGAACCACGCCTGGAGGCGGACAGCCGTCGCACGGAGTGGTATCCGGGATCGGCAAGCTGTCAATTGCGAAGGGCGAGCGCTCGCCCTTCGCCATCGGCATACCGCTCAGCCGATCGTCATCAGGCTCGCATTGCCGCCGGCCGCGGTGGTGTTGATCGAGGTCGAGACCTCTTCCAGCAGCCAGTTGAGGCAATAGGCGTCGGGATCGCGCTTCAGCTCTTCCGTGCTCGCCGCCTGGACCAGAACAAGCGGGCCGGGTAGCTGGGCGATGCGGCGGTTCGCCTCACTGACCCGCTTGGTGTCGCCCTCGACCAGCGCGCCCGAGAACGGGCCGTCGGCCTCCCAGTCCGAAGTCCAGCTCACGCGGGCTTCGACAGCCGCCGGCAGACCCGAGAGCGCGCCCTTCAGCCCGGAAGCCGCGTCGATGACGAGCTGGTTGCCCGTCGCCAGAGCCGCGGCGACCTGCTGGTAGAGCCCGGTTTCGGTCTGCGGCGCGAGCAGGATGCGGCCGCGCGGATGCAGCGCATAGAGATTGCGCTCGCCGACCGGGCCGGCCAGTTCGACATAAAGACCGAGCGCCGAATGGCCGCCGATCTCGCGCGCGGCGTCGGCTTCCGCCTTCAACCCCTTCCCCGAGAGCCAGGCGGCATACTCGATCACAGCCGGATCGGTATGGATCGAACTGTGCTGCGGCGGAATCGGCGCCTTGCGCACGAGCCGGCCGATATAGAGCGGCCCGCCCGCCTTCGGTCCGGTGCCGGAAAGACCACGCCCACCGAAGGGCTGCACGCCGACCACCGCGCCGATGATGTTGCGGTTCACGTAGAGATTGCCCGCCTTGATGCGGCTGGTGACATGGGCGATCGTCTCGTCGAGCCGCGTATGCAGGCCGAAGGTCAGGCCGTAGCCGGAGCCGTTAACCTCGTCGATCAGCTTGTCGAGATCGTCGCGCTGATAGCGGATGACGTGGAGAACCGGGCCGAAGACCTCGCGCTTCAGGTCGGTCAGGCTCTTTAATTCGACGATGGTCGGCGGCACGAATGTGCCTTTGGCGGCGCTCTCCGGCAGCGGGAGCTGCTCGACCTTGCGGCCGAGGTCGCGCATGCGCGCGACGTGATCGTCGATCTCGGCTTTAGCGCCCTCGCTGATCACCGGGCCGATATCGACGCTGAGCTTGTCGGTGCGACCGATGGAGAGCTCTTTCAGCGCGCCCTGCAGCATGTTGAGCGTGCGGTCGGCGATGTCCTGCTGCAGGCAGAGCACGCGCAAAGCCGAGCAGCGCTGGCCGGCGCTGTCGAAGGCCGAGGCGATGACGTCGGCGACGACCTGCTCGGCCAGCGCCGAGGAATCGACGATCATGCCGTTCTGGCCGCCGGTCTCCGCGATCAGCGGGATCGGCTTGCCCTCGGCCGAGAGACGCTCGGCCAACTGCGCCTGGATGCCGCGCGCGACCTCGGTCGAGCCGGTGAACATCACGCCGGCCGTCTCGGCCGCGCCGACCAGCGCGGCGCCGAGGCGCCCGCTGCCGGGCGTGAACTGCAGCGCGCCGCGCGGGACGCCGGCCTCGTGCAGGATCTTCACGCTCTCATGGGCGATGATCGGCGTGACGCCGGCGGGCTTGGCCATCACCGCATTGCCGGCGACGAGCGCCGCAGCGACCTGGCCTGTGAAGATCGCCAGCGGGAAGTTCCACGGGCTGATGCAGACGATCGGCCCGAGCGGCGCATGCGCCGGCCCGAGTGTCTTGCGCGCCTGGTCGGCATAGTAGCGCAGGAAGTCGATGACCTCGCGCACCTCGCTGATCGCGTTGGCGGCGGACTTGCCGGCCTCGCGCATGGCGATGCCCATCAGCGTCTCGATGCGAGCCTGCATGATGTCGGCGGCGCGATCGAGACAGGCGGCACGCTCGGCCGGAGGCACGGCGGCCCAGGCCTTGCCGCCCTCGGCCGCGAGACGCGCGATCTTGGCGGCGTCCTCGACCGCAAGCTCGGTAACCTGCCCGACCACGTCGGAGTGATCGGCCGGGTTCAGGATCGGGCGCGTCGTGCCCGAGATAGAGTTGTCGGCCAGCAGCGGCACGGCATGCCAGCTCTGCCCGACCGTCGCCGCGAGATTGCCGGCCAGCTCGGCCAAGGCCGCCTCGTTCGAAAGGTCGATGCCTTTCGAATTCGTGCGGTCGGCGCCGTAGAGGTCAGCCGGCAGCGCGATCTGGTCGTGCAGCATGCCGATGACCGGCATCGCCTCGACGACATCGACGGGATCGGCGACGAGCGAGTCGATCGTGACCTTCGGATCGGAGATGCGGTTCACAAAGGAGGAATTCGCACCGTTCTCGAGCAGGCGCCGCACGAGGTAGGCCAGCAGCGTCTCATGCGTGCCGACCGGCGCATAGATGCGGCAGGGCCGGTCGAGATTGTCTTGGCCGACGACCTCGTCATAGAGCGGCTCGCCCATGCCGTGCAGGCACTGGAACTCGTACTTCCCCACTGCGAAGTCGTTTCCGGCGAGATGGTAGATCGTCGCCAGCGTCTGGGCGTTATGCGTCGCGAATTGCGGGAAGATCGCGTCCGGCGCGGCCAAAAGCTTGCGGGCGCAGGCGACATAGGCGACGTCGGTATGGACCTTGCGGGTATAGACCGGGAAATCGGCGAGCCCGTCGACCTGCGCGCGCTTGATCTCGGCATCCCAATAGGCGCCCTTGACCAGGCGCACCATCATCCGCCGTCCGGAGCGGCGGGCGAGATCGATGATCCAGTCGAGCACGACGGGGCAGCGCTTGCCATAGGCCTGCACCACGAAGCCGAGCCCGTTCCAGCCCTTCAGCGCCTCGTCGAAGCTCAATGCCTCCAGCAGGTCGAGCGAGAGCTCCAGCCGGTCCGCCTCCTCGGCATCGATATTGAGGCCGATATCGTATGATTTGGCGATCAGCGCGAGCTCGCGCACTTGCGGCAGCAGCTCGCTCATCACCCGGCCGGCCTGCGCCCGGCTATAGCGCGGATGCAGCGCCGAGAGCTTGATCGAGATGCCCGGGCCTTCATAGACGCCGCGCCCGTTCGCGGCCCGGCCGATGGCGTGGATCGCGTTCTCGTAGTCGCGGTAGTAGCGCGCGGCATCGGCAGCGGTCGTCGCGGCCTCGCCGAGCATGTCGTAGGAATAGCGGAAGCCGCGCGCCTCCAGCGGCCGGGCGCGCTTCAGCGCCTCGTCGATCGTCTCGCCGGTGACGAACTGCTCGCCCATCATCCGCATCGCCATGTCGACGCCGCGGCGGATCACCGGCTCGCCCGCGCGGGCGATCAGGCGGGTCAAGGCAGCCGCGAGGCTGCGATCGTTGACCGTCGAGGTCAGCTTGCCGGTGACGACGAGACCCCAGGTCGCGGCATTGACGAAGAGCGACTTGCCGCCGCCGACATGGGACTTCCAGTCGCCATCGGCGATCTTGTCGCGGATCAGCGCGTCTCGCGTCGCGGTATCCGGGATGCGCAGCAGCGCCTCGGCGAGGCACATCAGCGCCACGCCCTCCTGGCTGGAGAGCGAATATTCCTGGACGAGACCCTCGACGCCGGTGCCCTTGTGCTTGGCCCGCAGCGCCTCGATCAGCTTGCGTCCCGTCCGCGCGATCTCCTGCTTGCTCGCCGGAGCCAATTTCGCAGCAGCCAGCAAGGGCGGCAGGCATTCCGTCTCGGGGCGCCGATAGGCAGCAGTGATCGCCTGACGCAGCGGCGACTGCTCACGGATCGGCGGCGCAAAGCCGTCGAAGGGCACCGGGCTGAGGTCGGTGGCGATTGCGGCAGCGGTGGCTTGGCTCATGGCGGTTCCCGGCGGGTTCGAACTGGACGGGCCGGGGGCGAGACCCTCTCCCGTTCTTTGCGCGGGAGCTTATCACGAGCGCGATTCTCAGGCGGTCCAAATTTTGCTAACCTGTAGTCCGTTCGGACTTCAGATATGAGAATAACCAGTGAAAAAGACCAAGGAAATGCCGATCGAAGGCGATCTGGACGCGCTCGACCGCAAGATCCTCGACGTCCTCAGGGAGGACGGCCGAATCTCGATCGCCGAGCTCGGGGCGCGGATCGGCCTGTCGAAGACGCCGTGCCAGATCCGGTTCCGCCGGCTGGTCGATGATGGCTACATCGAAGGCTTCCGGGCAACGCTCAATCCGGCGAAGCTCAAGCTCGATCACATCGCCTTCGCCGAGGTGAAGCTGTCCGACACCACGGAAAAGGCGCTCATGAAATTCAACGAAGAGGTCAAGAAGATCCGCGAGGTCGAGGAGTGCCACATGATCGCAGGCCGCTTCGACTATCTCCTGAAGATCAGGACGCCCGATATCAGGCGCTACCGGGCCGTGCTGGGCGAGAAGATTTCGAACCTGCCCCATGTCGCGAACACCTCGACCAATGTCGCCATGGAGACGGTCAAGGAGACCTGGTGAGCGATGCCCTACGGCTCGACATGCAGGGCCCGGCCGGCGAACCAGCCATTGACCGCGGTGCCCGCTCCCAGCAGGACGAAGAGCACCGCGCTCCAGGCGAAACTGCCGGTCCAGCCATGGATCAGCCCGACGACGAGCGGGCCGAGGCGGCGAGCAGATAGCCGACGCATTGCGCCATGCTGGAAAGCTGGGCCGCGACATGCGCATCGCGGGCGCGCAGGACGATCACGGTCAGCGCAACCGCGATCAGGCCGCCTTGCCCGATGCCCTGCAACACTCCCCAGAACCAGACCGACCAGAGCGGCGCGAACAGGAGACCGAGGAGAGCCACGACGGCCAATGCGCTGAGTGCGACATTGATGGCCCGCTGGTCCCGGCCGCGCACGGCGATATGCGGCGCGACCAGGCAGGCAGCAGCCTGCATCATCACCGACACGGAGACGATCGCCCCGGCCGTGACACCGTCCAGCCCGCGCTCGCGCAGGATCGGCACCAGCCAGCCGAAGACACAATAGGCCAGCGCCGACTGCAGCCCCATGAACAAGGTGACGTGCCAGGCCAGCCTGTTCCGCCACAGGCCCTGCACGTTCGGGCGGGTCCCCGCCGCCTGGAAGCGGTTCGAAAGCACCTGCGGCAGCCAGAGCAGGCCCGCCAGCAAGGCGGGAAGCGCCCAGACCGCCAGCGCCCCGCCCAGCGACAGACCGAACGACTGCTTGATCGGCAAGGTCAGGCCGGCAGCGCCGGCCGCGCCCGCACAGAGCGCCATCGTGTACCAGCCCGTCATCAGCGCGGCCCGATCGGGGAAGTCGCGCTTCACGACGCCCGGCAGCAGCACGTTGCCGATGGCGATGCTGGCGCCGGCCAAGGCCGTGCCCAGGAAGAGCAGCGGAACCGATGCGAAGCCGCGCAGCGCCGTGCCGCGGGCGAGCAACAGCACGGCGGCAAGCAAGGTCCGCTCCGTGCCGATCCAGCGCGACAGGCGCGGCGCCAGGGGTGAGAACAACCCGAGGCAGACCACGGGAAGCGTCGTCAGGACGCTGGCTCCGAGCGAGGACAGGCCGAGCGTGCCTGATATCTCCGGCAGCAAGGTCGAAGCGCTAGAGAAGACAGGCCGCAGATTGAACGCGATGAGAACAAGGCTGGCGCCGAGAAGAAAGCGCGAAAGCGCGCTCGAACTCGCGCCCGGGGCGACAATGGCTGGCTGGCTCATGACAGCAGCGCCTTGTCGAGTGCGGCAAGAACGGGCGCCATGAAGCGGCGCACGGCCGCGTCAGCCCGGTCGGGATCGCCGGTTTCGATGGCGTCCACGATCGCGCGATGCGCCGCCATGTCGGGCTCGGGCAGGTCGTCTTCCAGCGTCGCCGCGATCGTTTCCGCGATCAGCCGCGAAGAGAAATCGTATAATCCCATCAGCACGCTGTTGCGGGACGTGTCGATCACCGCCCGGTGGAAGGCGAAATCGCGGGCAACGAAAGCGGTCTTTTCACGGCCGGCATAGTCTCCACGCTCCGCCAGCAAGGCGCGAAGCCGGGCGACATCGACCGGGGCACAACGGAGTGCCGCAAGTCGCGCCGCCTCGACATCGAGCGCCAGCCGCGCCTCGAACTGCTCCCGAAGGCCGGCGCGCTTCGCCGTAGCGAGCGACAGGCTCGTGCCGGTCGTCGACAGCACATAGGTGCCGGAACCCTGCCGTGTTTCGAGGATGCCTTGGGACGCGAGAACTCGCACGGCCTCGCGCACGGTGCCGCGGCTGACCGCAAGCGCACTCGACAGGGCCGCCTCGTTCGGGAGCTTCTCGCCGATGCCCCAGCGCCGCGCCAGGATTTCGCCGCGGATGGCTTCGGCAGCATTTTCGGCCAGGCTCGGCCTGTTCAGCGCACGCATCGTAATTCACCAAGTCATCGGATGACCCGGTGAATATCGCATCGCACCTGCCACGTCAAAGCTTGCCGGTTCGACGCAGGGGGAGCAGCGGAGCCTGGTTCAGACCCCAACGGCAATCGCAGCGACAACACGATCGAAGCAGTCGTGTCAGCGCGAAAACAGGCCCGGCCAATAATGCCCATCCGGGGTGGGGCGCTTGCCGAAGATGGCCTGGCCGACGCGAACGACCGACGCGCCTTCGGCGATCGCTTCCTCGAAATCGCCGGTCATGCCCATCGACAATTCGGTCAGGCCGGGATGGAGCCGCGCTGCTTCGTCGCGCAACGATCGCAAGAGGGCGAAGCAGGGCCCCACCTTGGCCATGTCGGCGCTGAAGAGCGCCAGCGTCATCAGGCCGCGCGGCCTCAGGCGCGGAAACCGATGCAACGTCTCGACGAAGGGCAGGAGCGCATCCGGATGCAGCCCGAACTTGCTGTCCTCCCCCGACGTGTTCACCTGCACGAAGACGTCGAGGAAACGGCCCTCCCGCTCCAGCCGCGCGTTCAACAGATCGGCCAGCCGCAAGCTGTCGAGCGCATGGAACTCCCGCGCGAACTGGGTCAGGTACTTCACCTTGTTGGTCTGGAGATGCCCGACGATGCTCCAGTCGATGGCGAGATCGGCCAGCGCCTCGCGCTTCGACATCGCCTCCTGGATCTTGTTCTCGCCGAAGGCGCGAATACCGGCCTCATGGGCGAGCCGCAGGATCGGAGCCGGCACCGTCTTGGTGATCGGCAGCAGCCGCACCGAGGCGCGCTCCCGCCCGGCCCGCTGGCAGGCCCGCGCGATGCGCTCCTCGACCACCGCCAGATTGGCGCGGAGGAAGGACACGGGATCGGCCGTGAACCGCTGGATATCCTCGGCAGACAACGAACTCTCGGCTAGCCCGGACATGGCTCCCACCTGCGTCACCCCACCGTCCATCACAGCCTCCCGGCCTCGCTCAGCCCTTGGAATATCCTTCGCATAGCGTCATGCTGGCCTATCAAGAATAACCAGTTGATGAGGGTTGCAGTGGTCCAGCACAATGGCCATCAAGTCCGGCCTCGCCCCTTGGGCGCACGCGGAATCTACGAGGCGCTGCGAGATCAGATCGTGGCCGGCGTGTTCGGATTCGATGGCTCCTTGCCGTCCTCCCGCATGCTGGCCGAGGAGCTCGGCGTCTCCAGGACGACCGTAACGGTCGCGTTCGAGCAGTTGCTGGCCGAAGGGTTCATCACCGTCCGGCAGGGCGCGAAGCCGCGCGTCGCCGCAGCCGTCATCGGCCGGGACCTTCGCGCCGGCACGCCAAGCCAGGCCGCCGCGGTCCGCCTGTCAGCCTATGGCGAGCGCATCCGCGGCATTCCCGCCTGGCGCGACGATGCCGCCAGCCCGCTCGTCGCCGACTTCCGCTACGGGGTTCTCGCGCCGTCCGATTTTCCGGCTGGCATCTGGAAACGCGCGATGAACGCCGCCATGGCGCGGCGCCCCGACCGGCTCTCCTATGACGATCCGCGCGGTCTCAAGCGCCTGCGCATGGCCTTGCAGGGCTATCTCTGGCGCGCCCGGACGCTGCGCTGCGAACTGGACCAGATCATCGTCGTCAGCGGTTCGCAGCAGGGTCTCGACCTCTGCGCCAGGCTCTTCCTCGATCCCGCCGATCGCTTCGTGATAGAGGACCCCTGCTATGTCATGGCCCGGCGCACCTTCGCAGGCACCGGGGCCTGCCCGGTCCCCATCGCGGTGGATCGCGACGGGCTGCAGACCGAGTTGCTGGCCGGCGTCGCGGCGCGGCTCGCCTATGTCACGCCCTCGCACCAGTTTCCGCTGGGCGGCGTGCTGCCTGTCGCGCGGCGGCGCCAGTTGCTCGGCTGGGCCCGGCAGAACGACGCCTATGTGATCGAGGACGACTACGACAGCGAATACCGCTACGACATCAATCCTATCCCGCCCCTGCACGGGCTGGGGGACAGCGACAACGTCGTCTACCTCGGAACCATCTCGAAGACGCTCTCGCCGACATTGCGCATCGGCTATCTCGTCGTACCGCCCGGCCTCCAGCAGGTCTTCGCGACGGCCAAGCAGTTGATCGACCGGCACTCGCCCCTCGCCGAGCAGGAGGCCCTGGCGTCCCTCATCGAAAGCGGTGCCTATGAAAGCCATGTGCGGCGGGCCCGCCGCCTCAACGGCGAACGCCGTCAGGCACTGCTGAATGTGCTGCACCTCGCCTTCGGCGACAGGGTCAGCGTCGAGGGCGCCAATGCCGGGTTGCACGTCCTCGTGCGCTTCACCGACATGCCGCAATCCCTGGAAACCGCCCTGATCGATGAAGCGCGCCGGGTCGGGGTCGGCGTGCATTCCGCGGCACCGCTCTATGATCCGGCGAGGACGGAAGCCCGGCCGGACCGGATCAGCCTCGTCATGGGCTATTCGGCCCTGGACGCGCGCCAGATCGAGCGCGGCGTGCAGCTCCTGGCGCAAGCCGTTGCGCGCGTATTATCCTGAGATGCGGGTGGAAGGCCCTGGCGGGACCTACCGGACATCCTTCGCCGTCAAGCGCGGCCAGTTTCCGTCGCCGCGCGCGATATAGGTCTTCGTCCGCCCGAGCCAGGTCTTCTGCACGCCGAGATCGTAGTTGAGATAGAGCCGGCCCTCGACGATCGACCAGGCTTCCGGCTCGATCTTGACGAGATAGCCGCGCGAGGTGCCGTAGGCGCAAAAGCCGCCATAGGCCGGCAGGTAGCGCTCCGGATCGGCCTCGAACAGCGCCTTGTGCTCGGCGCTGGCGAAATGCCAGGTCGCGCCGCCGTGCCGGACCGAGAATTCCGGCTTGCCGAGCCGCGGCCCTCCGTCGCGAAAATACGCGACGGGATCGTAACCACGGATCGCGAGGCCATCGGCCGAGCCCAGCGTGTTGACCGGGCGCGGTGCCTCCGCCTTGGCCCGGCCCCCCGCCAGCGCTGCGGCGGCGAGACCGATGAAGACGCGTCGATCGAGCATGGGCTTTACCTCCCGCGCGCTTCCAGCGCCTCGAAGAGGTAGGCCGCGAGATAGCCGTAGATCGCATGGCCGATGAGGCTCATGAAGGACAGGCGCGGCACGTCGTTCAGCAGGAAATGCTGCCCGGCCAGCGGCGCGAAGAAGGCGAGCGCGATGAAATAGGTGATCACGCCCCAGATCCAGCCGTCGGCCGGCATGCCGAAGCTCTTCACCCAGCGCGTCAGCCCCCAATAGCCGAGCGGGTACAGCAGGAAGCCCGTGGTGAAATGCAGCAGCTTGGCGGTCGGCGTCGAGATCGTCAGGCCGAGTTGATGGTAGAAGAGCGACTTCACCAGCTCCGGCGGTTCGAGCGGATATTCGGCGAACCAGGCGGTCGGCACGGCCGAGAACAACTCCCAGAAGCCGAGGCCGGCGAAACCGCCGAGAGCAAGATTGATCACGGTGCGGGTCGAGGGCAGCGCGAAGCTGCGGGTCATGGTTGCGGTGGTCATGGCAGCGGTCCTTTCCGGATGTCAGTGGGCGATGGCGAGCGGGGTGGAGGCGATGGCGAGCGCGGCGAGCCGTCCGGCGCCGCGACCGCGCAATTGCGCCAGCCGGCGGGCGGCGAAGAGATTGGAGCCGCCGCGCCGCCGCAGCCTTTCGCCGAGGATCTCGGCAGCGCGGTCATGCTCGCCGGCACGGATCAGGCTCTCGGCATAGGCCTGCTCGAACAGGTCGCGCTGGGCATGGCTGCCGCCGATCGCGATCAAGCCGTTGCGGGCCGAGCCGAGCAGGCGGGCGGCCTCGTCGTAGTCGCCCTCGTGGAAGGCGATCAGCCCGAAGGCGGCGAAAGCGCCGCTGCGGGCGGCGGCGCGCCGCTCGATGCTGGGGTGGGCCTTCGCATCCTCGATCAGGCCGCGGGCGATGGCTTCGGCCCCCTCGGCATGGCCGGCGCCGAGCAGGGACAGCGCATAGTGCAGATCGGCGAAGACGAGACGGCCGTCATGGACGCGCCCCTCGGCCCTGGCGACGAGCTCTTCCCAGCGCTCGCCGACATCGACGCCGGCATAGTCGAGCCGCGCCAGCAGCGAGGCACCGTTGGCGATGTCGCGGTAGTCGTCGGTCGGTTCGGCCCTGATCTCCTCGTCATAGAGCCGCAGCACCTCGCCGGTCTCGCCGCGCTCCAGCCGGAACAGCGCGAGATGCCAGAAGATATGGAAGCGCAGGTTGTTGGCATGGGCGATGTCGCGCCCGTCGCCGAGCCAGGCGATGCCTTCCTCAGTGCGGCCGGTCATCTCCAGCACATGGGCGACGGCATGGCGGCCCCAGGCGTCGCGCGGGCTCAGGGCCACCGCCCGGCGTCCGACACGCTCGGCCTGCGCATAGAAACCGCGCTCCTCCAGCGCGAAGGCATGGCAGCCATGGACGAAGCCGGCGAGCGGATGGCTCTCGCCGAAACCCGGCGCGAAGCGGTTGAGCGTGGTCAGCATCTCGGCCTGGTCGCCGAGCATGAAGCGCAAGCCATGCGAAAGCTTGAGCGCCAAAACGTCGAAGGGATGAGCGAGGAGGATCGCCTCCAACCGCTCGGCCGCCCGGCGCGGCTGATCGTCGAGCCATAACGCCAAAGCTTCGACGATCATCGCTTCGCGCCGCGTCACCGGCCGCAGCAGCGCGGCCATGCGCGCCTTGGCGAGGCAATCGCGAGCCGGCGCGACGAGCTCGGCGCGGGCCAGCGAGAGCAGCATCAGCCCCTTGGCGGCATGGGCCAGCGCGAAGTCGGGATCGGCGGCGAGCGCCCGGGCGAGATGCTCGGGCGTCGCGGCGGCATGGGCCAGCAGCGCCTCGAGCATGTCGTTCCAGGCGAGTCGCGCGGCATCGCTGGAGACGGTGATCGGATCGCCGGAGAGATCGTGATGAACGGCGTAAGACATGGGCTGCTCCATTGCCGCGCCGTGAAGGGCGCTTGTCAGGGAGTTCGCAACGGCTCGATCAAGCGGCGTTCAACTTGCTTCACGGACCCGTGATGTCAGCGGAGCGCTCGCGGGCGGCGCGCTCTGCGCCGCGCTCGCGGGCCTGCGCCCCGCGCCGGCCCAGGGCGCGCTCTTGAACCAGCCGACCACGCATGCGGTGGCGAGGATCAGCGCGAAGCCCGCGAGATTGAGCAGGGCCACCACGAGTTCGCCACGCCCGGCCATGTCGGCGATCGTGCCCAGGAGCCGCGCCAGCACGACGCTTGCCAGGAAGCAGGCGAGCGACTGCCGCCCGATCAGGATGAGGAGATGGCCGGCGCCGCGATCGAGCCGGTCCCGCCAGGGCTCGATCAGGCTCAGCGCGAGATAGGCGAGCGCCAGGAAGTGCAGCACGCGCAGGATATGCAGGTCGGTCTTCTCGCTGGCGGGGATGACGAGATCACGGGCCGCCTGCGCCGGAGGCCAGTGCTCCAGGATGCCCCAGAAGGACAGCGGCACCGAGAGCAGGAGGAAGAGCGCGGCCCCGATCATCAATCGCCGGTCGCCAAGCGCGGGCACCGGCAGCCATTTCATCGCGATGAAGAATCCGATGAAGAAGATGAACTGCCAGGCGAAGGGATTGAGGAACCAGCCGGCGCCGGTCGAGGGATTGCCCGACAGGTTGAGGCCGCTCGCCCAGACCGCCGCATAGAGCGTTCCTACGATCAGGAAGGGCAAGACGGCATGGAGCCGGCGCGCCAGCATCATCACCGGCACCAGCGCCAGGATGACGAGATACATCGGCAGGATGTCGAGATAGTCGGGCTGCCAGCTCAGCGTGGCCAGGCCGAGCAGCGCGTTCTCGGGATCGGCCAGCAGCGGCTGGAACTGCTGCGCCAGCACGGCGAGGCCGAAGACCCGGTCCAGCGCGGCGGCGAGCGCGATCAGCGCCAGAACGAGGCCGATCTGCGCCCAATAGACCTGCCAGATCCGGTAGGCGATGCGCGCCGTGCCCAGCCACCACCCGCGCCGCGTGAAGACGCTGCCGAAGGCAAGCGCGCTGGCAATGCCGGAGCAGAAGACGAAGAGCTCGGCGCCGGACGAAAAGCCGAAGCGCGCGGGAATCCAGGCGTTCCAGCTGTTCTCCGGCAGATGCGCCACGAAGATGATCAGCATCGTCAGGCCGCGAAAAAGGTCGAGCCGCTCGTCGCGGGGGCGCTTCGCAGGGGTGGTGGACGCTGCGGCCATCAGAACGCTCCCTCGTAGCTGGAAGCATCGATGCGGCAGGCGAGTACGGTGAAACCACTCCGCCGGAAGGCCGCTTCCGCCTCGCGCGCCAGCGTGTCGCGGTCGTCGATCGTGGCGCCATGCCCGCCCATCGCACGGGCGACCGCGGCGAAATCGGTCTCGCCGATATCGACGCCGGCGCGGGCCAGGCCGAGCTGGCGCTGCTTCAGCGCGATCAGCCCGAGCGCCTTGTCGACGAGCACGACGACGACCACAGGCAGGCCGAGATCGCGCAGCGTTGCCAGCTCCCCCAGCATCATTTCGAGGCCGGCATCGCCGACGAAGCACAGCACCGGCCGGCCGGAGCCGAGCGCCGCCCCCGTCGCCAGCGGCAGGGCGCAGCCCATGGTGCAGAGCCCGCTCGACTGGAGCAGGCGGCGCGGCCCGTCGCAATTCCACATCTGGCTGAGCAGGATGCGATGCGCGCCGGAATCGGCGGTCGCGACCGTGCCGGCCGGCGCAATGCGGCGCAGCGTCTCGAAGACCGCATGCGGCCCCCATGCGCCGGGAGCGGCAAAGGCGGCGCGGAGCGCTTCTCGGACCACCGCAGGCTCGCCGCCCGGCCAGTCTGTCTTCGTCGCCTGCCCTTCCGAGAGCTTCGTCAGCGTCATGGCGACATCGCCTTCCAACACCAGGCTGGAAGCGTGCATGCCGTGCTGGACCGGCTCCGCGACGATGTCGATGACGGGCTTGCCGGCGGGCCAGGGGTTCCGCCAGCCCTGGCGCATCTCGATCGGATCGTAACCGGCGAGCACGATCAGGTCGGCCGCCTCGATCAGCGGGCGGACGAGCGCGTCGGCCTTGGGCGAGAGGCCGACGGCCCCGATCACGCGCGGATCGCCCTCCGGCACCAATCCCTTGGCCTTGTAGGTGGTGAGCAGCGGCGCATCGGTCCGGGTCAGGAACCCGTCCAGCGCAGCCGCTCCCCCCTCTTGGGCGACGAGGTCGAGCCCCGCGATCACCAGAGGGCGCTGCGCGGAGGCGATCAGCGCTTGTGCTTCCCGAAGATCGGCCGGGATGCAAGGCGCCGCGGCGGGCATGGCTGGCGCTGCGCGCCTGTCGGTGCGGGCTTCGGCGACCGAGATCGGCAGGTCGATATGCACCGGGCCCGGCCTCCCGCGCCGGGCAATGGCGACGGCCTTGGCGACGACGACATCCTCCGTGCCAATAGCGGCTCGGAAGCTCGCCTTGACCAGCGGGCGCAGCACGGCCTGATGGTCGAAGACCTGATGCGTGTAGCTCTCTGCCAAGGCCTGGTCGACGCAACCGGTCACGACGATCAGCGGCACGCGGTCCTGCTGGGCATTGGCGACGACATTGACCGCATTGGCGACACCGGGACCGAGCGTCGCGACCAGAACGGGCAGCGCGCCGGTCGCGTGCCAGAGGCCCTCGGCCATGAAGCCGGCGGCGTTCTCGTGCCGCGCGAGTTCGAAGCGGATGCCGGCGCGTTCGAGCGCATCGACCAAAGCCAGCACTTCGCCGCCGGGAATGCCGAAGGCGTGGGTCGCACCAGCCGCCGCAAGTTGCGCTGCCAGGAGATCGGCGCCGGTCACGAAGCCCGCCGGATCGGCTCCGGTCGGCTCCGTCGCCGCTATCCGTTCGTGACGCATCGTCTCTCTCCACTTCACCGCTGCAGCGGCTATGCGGGTGAAATCGCGCGGGAGCCCGGTTTGGTTACACGATCACGGAGACGTGAGACGGGCGGCCGAAGCGGGCGGCGGCATCGTCAGCCGCCAGGCGCGTTCGACCCAGGCCGCATCGGCGATATGCCCGCCAGCGTGCAGACAGAGTTCCAGTCGCGCCGTGCCGCCGCAACCGGTCGCAACCCGACAGGCCAGGCCTTCCGGCGCAGGAGCGGCGCGCGCAGCGTCCGCCCAGCCTGCGGTACAGCCGCCCGGCGCGAAAACCGCGAGGCTCTTGAAGACATCGCCCTGCCTGGAGCCCTGGCGCAGGCTGCGGCCGGCGAGCGGCACCGTCATATCGCTCGTGCCATGGACATGGATCAGCGGCGGGCGCGGGCCGTCGCAGCTTTCCGGCAAAGGCTCCCAGAAGGCGCCGGCGATCGGCGCGAAGGCTGCAAAGCGCCGGGGCATCCGGCAGGCGAGATACCAGACCATCGAACCGCCCTGCGAAAAACCACTGGCGAGGATGCGGTCGGGATCGACGGGAAAGCGCGCGATCACATCGTCGAGCACCTGTCCGACGAAGACGAATTCATCGCGATGACGGGCAGGCGAGCCGGGATAGGACCAGGATCGGCCGGCGCCATCCGGCACGATCAGCGCGACCCCGAGCCGCCGTGCAACCGCCACGAGGGCGGGATCGGCGATCACCTCCTCGGCCGAACCCTGATAGCCGTGGAAATAGATGATCGCGCCGACCTTCTGCCCTGCCGACGCCTGCGGCGGCAGCACGATGCGATAACCGCCGCTCGCCACGCTGCAGCCGGTATCCGCCGGGCAGGCATCGCGGGACTGGACAGGAGCCGGCGTCTGCGCAGCGGCCGACGCCGCCAGAACCAAACCGGCCAGCGCACCGACGAGCCCTAGCCTCGATGCCATGCGCGATCTCTCCGCTGCTTCGGTGAAGCCTGCTCTTATGCGCGAGTGTAGCCGGGGCAAGCCGGCGCTTCATCTCGGCATCGCGGACTTGTGAGCCGGCGCCCGCCATGCGACGGAATTGCGTTGCAAATCCCACCCTGCGAACAAGCGCAAGACGTGTCGCTGCAAGAGCTCGAAACCCAGCTCCGACCGCTTTTCCTCGCGGCCCTTGCCGGCGATGCCGCAGCGTATCGTCTGTTCCTCGATGCGATCAGCGTGCGGCTGCGCGGCTATCTCAGCCAGATGCTGGCCCGAGCCGGCCGGACCGAGGTGAGCGAGGCCGAAGACGTCCTGCAGGAAACCCTGCTGGCACTGCACCTTTCGCGCCATACCTATGATGCCGCGAGCCCGGTGACGGCCTGGGCCCATGCGATCGCGCGCTACAAGCTGGTCGACCATCTGCGCCGCTCCGGCCGCCATGCCGGCGCGCTGCCGCTCGACGACGAGGCGCATCGATTGGCAGGCCCGGAGGAAAGCGCCGCGGCGGACGCAAGGTTCGATCTCTCTCGCGCGCTGGACGCTTTGCCGGAGCGCACGCGGCGCCTGATCGATCAGGTCAAGCTCCAGGGCGCCAGCGTCGCCGACGCCGCCACGGCTGCCGGGATGACGGAGACGGCGGCCAAGGTCGCGATCCATCGCGGCCTTCGAGCCATGGCACAATTCCTCTCGAAACGGAGGAGACAATCATGACGAGACGCATGAGGCATCGACCCGCCGTAACCTTTTGCCGGCGCCGCACGAATTCCCTTTGACCCGGAACATCTTCGAAGTTCGGACATGCAGACCGACGATTTGATCTCCCTGATGAGCATGGACGACCGGCCAGTCGATACCGGCTGGCTGCGCCGTGCGACCTGGCTCGCGGCATTCGCAGCGCTTGCGGCAACGGCCGGGCTCGTCCTGCTGACGCTCGGCACCAGGCCGGACCTCGCAAGCGCCTGGACGACGCTGCCGGTCATCGCCAAAGCCGCGTTCGGCGCCAGCATCGCAGCCATCGCGCTGGTGTTGTTCCAGAACAGCTTGCGCCCGGGCCTCAAGCCGGCGCGGCTCCTGCCGTTCATTGCGCTCCCGCTGCTGGCCGCGGCTGGTTGGGCCCTGCTGACGCTGGCGCAGGCGCCGGCCGAACAATGGCAGGCTCTGATCTTCGGCCGCTACTGGCGAGGCTGCCTGATCGCGGTGCCGCTCTATGCGCTGCTTCCGCTCGTCGTGCTGCTGTTGCTGGCGCGGCGTGGTGCACCGGTTGACCGCAGCTTGACGGGGGCCTGCGCCGGCCTCGCCTCCGCGGGGCTCGCCACGATCGCCTACAGCCTGCATTGCCCGGACGACACCGCGCCCTTCCTGGCAACCTGGTACACGATCGCGACCGCGATCATGACCGCACTCGGCGCGCTCATCCTGCCGCGTTTCCTGCGTTGGTGAGACGGGCCCCCACGGCACGGCGAATGATGATCTGATTTCGCAGACGCACGGCCATCGGCTGCATCGGCCAGATCGCGTTCGAAAAGAAAGTCGGATGAGCCGGATCGCGGGTATTTCGGTCAGCCAATCGAAGAAACCGATCCGTCTGGCGAACGTCCGACGCACCGTCCTCACGCCCGATTATCGTGCCGTTGCGCTATGGCGCTTTATCTGTGCCGTTTGACAGCTCACGGTTGCGAGACGCCTGCGCCTCCGTTTTGATCGGTCAACCGGAGAGGTGTCTTGATGGAACTGCGCTGCGTCGATTGCTCGAAACCCCACCCTTTGGCGTTGCTCTATCGCTGCGCCGCCTGTGGCGGAATCCTCGAGGCGATCGGCGACGATGGTACGCCGCGGGTTTCGTTGGGCGAGACCGTCACTCCGCTGCTGCGCGCGGCGCGGATCGAGGCCTCGCTGCCCGGCTTCTCCGGCGAGATCTGGCTGAAGGACGAGACACGCAACCCTTCCGGCTCCTTCAAGGATCGCCTGGTCGCAAGCGCGCTGGGGCGGGCACTCTCGCTGGGCGTGCGCAAAGTCGTCTGCGCCTCCTCGGGCAATGCCGGGGCGGCGACGGCCGCCTATGCCGCGCGCGCCGGCGTTCCGGCCGTGATTATCGTTCCCGCCCATACACCGCTGGGAAAGGTGACGCAGATCGCCGCCCACGGTGCGATCCTGCTGCTGGTCGAAGGCCATTACAGCCGCTCCTACGACCTCGCTCTCGCCCTGGCAGAGCAGCACGGCTTCGCCAATCTGACCACGACATTCATCAACCCCTATGCGGTTGCCGGCCTGACGGCCGTCGGAACGGAACTGGTCGAGCAACTGGGCGGCGCCCCGAGCCATGTTCTGGTGCCCACCGGCAGTGGCCCGCTGTTGAAGGGCATCTGGCAGGGCGTGACCGATGCCGGCGCAACCACTCGGCTGATCGCCGTGCAGGCGGAAGGCTGCGCGCCGATCGTGCAGGCTTTCGACCAGGGACGGGAGCAAGTCCGCGCTTGGGGCACGCCGCAGACCATCGCGTCCGGCATCAGCGATCCGTTGATCGGATATGAGCGTGACGGCACCTACACGCTGAAGCTAGTACGCCAGAGCGGCGGCCGGGCGATCGCGGTCAGCGACGATGCGCTACGCGCGGCGATGCAGCTCCTCGCGCGCAGCGAGGGAATCTATGCCGAGCCGACCGGCGCCAGCCCGATCGCGGCCCTGCCGCGCCTTTGGGCCGAGGGCCATCTGCCCGTCGATGCGCGGGTCGTCTGCATGGTGACCGGTCACGGCTTCAAGGACGGCAAGGTCTACCAGGACCTGCCCGTCCATACGCATCGCGTCGACGATCCCACGGATACCGCTGCCGTTGCACGGATCTGCGAGGCTGCTCTTGCGATGAGCTGAGCTGCCCAGAATTTCACTTGCTACAGTCCATTATTCGGCTTTCCATCCAATGGGCTTCTTGCCACGCTACGATCGGGAACAACAATCAAATAGCGGGGGTTCGGAATGAGCATTCATGACGACAAGGCTTTGGCTGATGCCGCGATCCCTCCGGAAGAGGAAGCATTGTCGCTTCAGCGACGCAGCCTGTTCGGGCTCGGTCTTGCAGGAGCCGCGGTCGGCGCCGCCGCCGGCCTCTTGGCCACCCCGACGGTCGCCCAAGCCCAGACGGTGGCCAAGAGCAAGCTCTATACGATCAAGGAACGCGGCAAGCTGATCGTCGGCACCGGCAGCACCAACCCGCCCTGGCACTTCCAGGATGCCAGCGGCAAGCTCGTTGGAATGGACATCGACCTCGCCCGGCTCTTGGCCAAGGGGCTGTTCGATGATTACGAGAAGGTCGAGTTCGTCCTGCAGGGCTCCGACGCACGCATTCCGAGCCTCGTGACCGACAAGGTGGATATCGTCGTGCAGTGGATGACGGTGACCGCCGGCCGCGCCCAGCAGGTCGACTTCACCATCCCCTATTATCGCGAAGGCGTCGGCCTGCTCATGCTGGCGCGCGGCGGCAAGTACAAGAACTACGAGGAGCTGAAGGCCGCCGGCAAGGACGTCAGCATCGGCGGCATGCAGAATGTCTTCCTCGAAGAGTGGATCCACAAGGCCTTGCCCGGCGCGAAGGTCGACGCCTTCGAGAGCCCCGACGCCGCCATGCAGGCGCTGAACGCGCGCCGGATCGACGCGTCGATGCAGGACCAGTCGGCCATGCGCTGGCTGATGCAGCAGGCCCCCGGCCGATTCGTCGATGCAGGCTTTGGCTGGATGCCGAATTCCTACGCATCCGCGGTGAAGCCCGGCGATCCGACCTGGCTGAACTGGGTCAACACCGTCTACAAGGAGGCGATGATGGGGGTCGATTTCGACTACTTCGCCGCCTCCTACAAGAAATGGTTCGGCATCGAGCTGCCCATCCCGAAGGTCGGCTTCCCGCAGGAATTCGCCTGACCCATTCCTGCGGCGACGGCGGGCCGCTTCCCGGCCCGCCGCTTTCGGGACCTCAGCGGCCTAAATGATCGACTATCATTTCGACTGGTCCGTCATCACGCGGAACTGGGACAAGCTGACCGACGCGCTTCTGCTCGGCCTCCTGCTCGCCGTGATCTCGCTGGCGATCGGCTGCATCATCGGCCTCCTGTCGGCCTATGCGCGCCTCTCCACGAAGAAGTGGCTCTCGCTGCCGGCCTGGGCCTATGTCGAATTCATCCGCTGCACGCCATTGCTGCTGCTGATCTTCTTCCTCTATTTCGGCCTGCCCGAGTTCAACATCACCTTCCTGAACAAGTTCGAGAGCTTCGTGCTCTCGCTTTCGCTCTATGCCGGCGCGTATATGTCCGAGGTTTTCCGCTCGGGCCTGTCCTCGATCCCGAAACAATATGTCGAGGCGGCCAAGGCGATCGGCCTGCGTCCCTGGCAGCGTCAGGTCTATGTCGTGCTGCCGGTGATGTTCCGCATCACGTTGCCGGCGGTCAGCAACAACCTGATTTCGCTTTTCAAGGACACCTCGCTCGCCGCAGCCATCGCGGTGCCGGAACTGACCTTCGTCGCCCGGCAGATCAACGCCAACACCTTCCGGGTCATGGAGGTGTGGCTGACCGCGAGCGCGCTCTATCTCGTCACCGCCTACATCATCGCCCTTCTGCTGCGCCAGGTCGAACGGCGCTACGCTTCGATCCGCTAGGACACAGGCGATGGACTCCTTGATGGCTCCCGGCACCTTCCTTTTCGAAGCCTGGCAGGCCCGCGCCTCGCTGGCATCGGGCCTCGGCGTCACGCTCCTGAGCTCGGCCTTCAGCATTGTCATCGCGACCGTCTGCGGCATCGCGATGGGCGTCGCGCTGAGCTATGGCTGGTGGTGGCTGCGGCTGCTCTCCCGGCTCTATGTCGACCTGATGCGCGGCATTCCGGTTCTGGTCCTGATCCTCTTCACCTATTACGGGCTGGCCTTGTTCGGCGTGAACGTCGCCGCCTTCTGGGCGGGCGTGATCGCGCTCGGCGCCTTCGCGACCGCCCATGTCGCCGAGAATTTCCGCGGCGCCGTCGAATCCGTGCCGGCCGGCCAGATGGAGGCGGCCAAGGCGATCGGCCTGACCTTCGGCAAGCGGCTGAGATATGTGATCCTGCCGCAGGCCTTCCGGCGCATGTTGCCGCCCTGGGTCAATACCGGCCTCGAGGTGGTCAAGGGCACCACCCTGCTTTCGATCATCGGCGTCGTCGAGCTGCTCCTGTCGGCACAACAGCAGATGGCGCGCAACTACATGATCGTCGAGTTCTACCTGCTGGCGACGGTGCTCTATCTGATCGTCAACTTCACGCTGGCGCAGCTCGGCGCGCTGCTCGAACGCAAAACCTCCTATCTGCGTTACTGAACGGGACATTGCCATCGATGACCGAGCAACCGCTGCTTCAGGCCACAAATGTCCGCAAGCATTTCGGTGCGATCGAGGTGCTCAAGGGCATCGACCTCACCGTCCAGCAGGGACAAGTCGTCTCGCTGATCGGCGCCTCGGGCTCCGGCAAGACGACCTTCCTGCGCTGCGTCAATCTGCTCGAAGAGCATGATAGCGGCGAGATCCTGCTCGACGGCGACCCGATCGGCTACCGGATGATCGGGGGAAAGCGGAAGCGCCTCAGCGAAACCATGGTTTCGGCCCAGCGGGCCCGCATCGGCATGGTCTTCCAGCAGTTCAATCTGTTTCCGCATCTTACTGCGGCCGAGAACGTCATGCTCGGCCTGACCAAGGTGCTCGGGAAGAGCCATGCCGAAGCCAAGGAGATCGCCGGCCATTGGCTCGCCCGCGTCGGCCTCGGCGAACGCCGGGACCACTATCCCTATCAACTTTCAGGCGGCCAGCAGCAGCGTGTGGCGATCGCGCGCGCCGTTGCGATGCAGCCGCGCCTGCTGCTGTTCGACGAGGTCACCTCCGCTCTCGACCCGGAACTGGTGGCCGAGGTTCTCAGCGTCATGCAAGCCCTCGCCGAGTCCGGGATGACCATGCTGCTCGTGAGCCACGAAATGCTGTTTGTCCGCGACGTGTCGCATCACGTCCTGTTTCTCGATCAAGGGCGCGTCGCACAGGCCGGCCCCCCGACCGAGGTTTTCGACAATCCGCAGAGCGAACGCCTGCGTAGCTTCCTCGGCCGCTTCCACGGGATCTTCGGCCGCTGAGCCCAATCCAGGTCGACACCGGCCTCCTCGAGAATGCGCCGCCATCGGCCATGTCGCGATTTCCTCGGGATCAATTCGGCTCTGAGCGTCGCCTTGCCATTGCGAAATCTTCGGGGGCGATAAAATGGCGACGAGCTGGCAGACCGCCATTCTCGAGCCTGGGCGAGCGCAGGGTCGTTCGGGCTGGCGGTCGGAGCACCGCGCCAAGAGGCCGAGCGTGAGGTGCTCCGTCTCACCAGTCCGATGTCGCCAGGGGCCAGGAGCGGGCATTCGTCCGCTATCTGGAACCGGGCATTCCAGGATGATAGCATCCCGTCCGCAACCCCTTGCGGTTACCGTTCGCGGAAGACGCGTTCGGCATGGTCCATCAGCGGCTTGATGAGATAGGAAAGCGCAGTGCGATCCTCCGTCGAGATGAAGACTTCGACGGGCATGCCCGGCAGCAGGCGGCGGTCGCCGAGCGCGATGGCGGCGTCCTCGATCTGGACCTCTCCGACATAGAAGTTCTGGCCGTTCACCGGGTCCTTCGTCGTTGCCGGCGAGATTTGAGCCAATTTGCCGGAGACTTCGGGCGTGGTGTTGCGGTTGAAAGCCGAAAAGCGCATCCGCGCCGTCTGCCGACATGGACCTGATCGATATCGCTGGGCGCGATGCGGACCTCGACCACCAGCTTCGCGCTCTGCGGCACGATCGTGGCGAGCCGTGCCGCAGGGGTAATCACGCCGCCGACGGTGAAGATCATCAGCTCGTTGACTGTGCCGGCGATCGGGGCGCGGATCTCCATGCGCGCCAGCCGATCTTCATTGGCGATACGGCGGTCACTCAACTCGGAAACTTTGGCGTCGACCTGACGCAATTCGCGCTGGGCCTCGGTGCGGGCCGTCTCGTCGATCGCGATGATCTGGAGCCGGGCGTCGCTGATGCGCAGCTTCGCCCGTGCGAGGGTCGCGTCGATCTCGCCGCGCTCTCCCAGGAGCCTCGCCCATTCGCGGTTGATGTTGAAGACCTTGACGCCGTCGATGAAGCCTTTCTGGAAAAGGCTGAGATACTTGCCGCGCTCCAGGTCGACGAGCCGGAGTTCCTCGATCTTCGCGACCTGACGGGCCTCGAGCCCCCGGATTTCCTCGCCCGACTGGACGATCGAGATCTCCAGTTGCTCCTTTCGGCTGTCGCGATTGGCCTTGTTGCCGGTGAAGAGACGGGTCTCGCCCTCGCGGATATGATCGTCCTCGTCGGACAGCGAGGCGATGTCGGAGGGGAAGGCGATACTCGGCAGATTGTCGCGCTCGGCGACGAGCCTCGCCTTGCGGCCGAGATTCTCGGCGAGCTGGGAGCGGATGATCGACAGCTCGGCGCGGGTCTGAACATCGTCGAGCCGGAAGAGAACCTGGCCTTCCTCGACCCGGTCTCCCTGCCGGATAGCGATCGACTGGACGATACCACCGTCGCGATGCTGAACCTCCTTGAGGTTCTGGTCGATCTTGACCGCGCCCTGCGTCACGACGGCGCCGTTCAGCGCGGCATTGGCAGCCCAGCCGCCACAGCCGAGGACGAGCAGCAGCGCCAGCATCGAGCCGGTGACGACATGGCCGCGCAACGCGAAGCCTTGCCGAGCAGCCTGTCCCTTGGCCTTAGCCCGGGCAGAAGCGCCAGCGAAGTCGTGATTATGGGCGTTCATGGGCATTGTCCCCTCGCCGGCGGTTCAGTTCAGCCGGACGTTGCCTCAGACGTAGTAGAGCTTGTGATTGCCGAAGATCTCGATCGAGAAGTTCTTCGCGTCCTCTTGCTCGACATAGACGTCGACATAGGTGCGCTCATTCTCGCCAACCTTCTCGATGCGGAAGCGGAAGGGACGGTCGTCGCTGTCGTCGCCATAGGCCTGGCTGAAGCCGTCGCCGTCATCGTGCTCGCCGTCGTCATCCTCGTCGTCGCGCGAGCGAAGCTGGTACTGCTTGATCACGATGCGGTCGCCGGCCTCGAGATCGAGGATCTGGTGCACGAGGTCGTCCGCCCGTGCGGCATCGTGCTCGGTGGCGAAGACGAAGCGGTCATCGCCCTCCCCGCCCTTGAGCGTGACCGCCTTTTCTCCAACGATCAGGCAATCGTCGCCGCTCCCGCCGAGGATGGTTTCGAAATCGATCACCGTATCCTCGCCGATCTCGATGCCGACGGCCTTGCCGCGCTTCAGGTCGACGGTGACGCCATGCTCGTCGGCAGACAGGTCGAGCGCGTCGTGCCCCTCCCCGCCATCGTAGCAATCGGCGGCCGCATCGCTGCTTGCAATAATCACGTCGTTGCCCATGCCGCCTTCGACGCGGTCCGCACCCGCACCGCCGTCGATCACGTCGTCGCCGGCTTCACCCCGGATCCGATCGGCGCCCGCACCGCCGAAGACGCGGTCGTGGCCGGCGCCAGCCTCGACATGATCATTGCCGGCCCCGGCCTCGACGACGTCGTTGCCGGCCCCCAGCGTGACATGGTCATCGCCATTGCCGGCAAGCACGGTGTTGTTGCCGTCGCCGGCCGTCACGATGTCGTTGCCCTCGCCGGCATCGATGATGTTGTCGCCGCTGCCGGCGTCGACGATGTCGTCGCCCGTGCCCGCATCGATGATGTCGTTGCCGTCGCCTCCGGTGATCACGTCGTTGCCGGCGCCGCCATAGATCGTGTCGTGGCCGTCGCCCCCATGCAGGCTGTCATTACCGTCGCCACCATGGATGACGTCGTTGCCCGCCCCGCCGAAGACGATGTCGTTTCCGGCACCAGCGTCGATCAGGTCATTGCCGGCTCCGCCGACGATGTGATCGTCTCCCGCGCCGGTCACGACTATATCGTTGCCGCCGCGCGCGTCGATCACATCGTCGCCGCCGAGGCCGGCGATCCGGTCGGCGCAGTCGCTGCCGATCAGCATGTCGTTGGCGGAGGTGCCGGTGACATCGATGAATTCGAGCACGCGCAGCGTCGCCGTCTGGCGCACGTAATCCTCGCCGTCGCTGACCCAGTAGGTGAGCGTCACCGTGCCATGCCAGCCGCTCGGCGGCTTGAAGACCCAGCCGCCCTCGGTCTGGGTGAGTTGTCCATGGGATGCCTTGATTCCAATAACGGACAGCGGATCGGCATCGGCGTCGGTCGCGCCGGCAAGCAGGGCGAGGCTCGCGATCATCAGGGTTTGACAACCGCCGATATCGACGAGCTGGACGGGCCCGGAGACGCGCGGGGCACGGTTGCGCGGCTCGTGCGGCGTATCATCGTCGTCGTCATCGCCAGAACCGGGATTCGGGCGCGGGCCACCCGAGCCATTGCCGTCTTCCGAACCGGAACGCGACGGCTGGCCACCGCCCCCGGAACCGCCGCCCGAAATCGCAGCAAAGGCGCCTCGACCGCCATTGTCGTTATTGGCGGAAAAGCCCGCTCCGGTCTCGATGATCGGCGACGGATAGCGCGGCAAAGGCAATTGCTCGTAGTCGATCAGCCGCGAGTCGATGTTGAGGAAATCCGGCAGACCGGGCACGCCGACGCCCGGCCCTCCTGAGCCTATCGCCTTGGTGGCGGCCGGGTCCTTGCCGAGCGAGCCGGTTTCCTCGACATCCTCGTTCGGGTCTGCCGACGGCTCCTCGCCTTCCGCCATGTTCGGCTTGCGCAAGGTTTCCCCGGCCTGGGCGTTTTCCTCGGCGGCGGGGGGCGCCGCCGCGTCGGTCTTCGCCTGACCGGGGAACAGGCTTTTGAGATAAAGCACGACCGCAGTGACCGCGAGCGCGAGCAGGCCCGGCCAACGGGGCGCCGTGGCGGCCTCCGCCTCCGGCTTGCGGTAGATCTGGGCGGTGTCCGGTAGCTGCTGTTCGGCCGACCTGACGGCCTTGACCGTGATCATGCCGGCACCCGTTCGTGAAGGATTGCGGGATGTTCGCCGATGCCGATGGCTCGCGGCATCGAAACGCTACGCTCGCTTTCAGTCTGGACCTTGGCAGACCCAGCGGGCGCCGGCGCAACGCCGGTACGTGGCGGGGTCGGCACCAGGATCTTGTCGCGCGGACCGAAGGTGACGAGCTTGCCACCCTGGATCAGCCCGACATCATCGACCGCCTGGAGCGCACTGGGACGATGGGCGACGATGATGACGATGCCGCCACGCACCTTGATCTTTTCGATCGCAGCCGTGAGCGCAGCCTCGCCCTCGCCGTCGAGATTGGAGTTCGGCTCGTCCATGACGATGAGGAACGGATTGCCGTAGAGCGCCCGCGCCAGCCCGATCCGCTGGCGCTGGCCGGCGGAGAGGGCCGTGCCCTGCGGACCGAGCTGGGTCTTGTAGCCCTGCGGCAGGCGCAGGATCATCTCATGAATGCCGGCTGCGGCTGCGGCTTCTACGACCTTGGCCGGATCGGCCGCATCGGCCAGACGCGAGATATTCTCCTCGACGGTGGCATCGAGCAGAGCGACCTCCTGCGGCAAATAGCCGAGATGATGGCCGATCATCTCCTCCGGCCATTGCTCCATCTCCGCGCCGTCGAGGCGAACCGCTCCGCGCAGGATCGGCCAGATGCCGGTGATCGCACGAACGAGCGTGGTCTTGCCGCCGCCGCTCGGCCCGATGATGCCGACAGCCTTGCCGGCCTGGATATCGAAGCTGACATCGCTCAGCAGCACCTGGCCGCTGCCCGGCGCCGCAACCGTGATCTTGTCGATCTTCAGCGAATGACGCGGCGCCGGCAGCTCCATCGGCTCGACGGCCTTGCTCAGGGCCGTCATCGTCTCGCGCAGGCGCTGGAACGCCATGCGCGCCGCGACGAACGGCTTCCAGTTGGCGATCGCCTGATCGACCGGCGCCAGCGCACGAGCGGAGGCGACGGAGGCCGCGATGATCGCGCCGGCCGAAAGCTCGCCCTTGATGGTCAGATAGGCGCCGAGCCCCAGCGTCGCCGATTGCAGGATCATGCGCAGAACGCGCGAGATGGCACCGAAGGTGCCGCCGAGATCGCTGGAGCGGGTCTGCAGCAGGAGGTGCTCGCGATTGACCTCGTCGAAGCGCGCGACGGCGCGCGGCGCGAAGCCCATTGCCTTGAGCACTTCGGCATTGCGGGCATTGCTGTCCGCGATGGCGCCGCGTGCGATGGCGGCCTGACGCGTCTCGTTGTTGATGCGGCGCGTCAAAACCTCGCTGAGCAGCGTCAACATGGTGAGCACGACGGCGCCGGCGAGCGTCAGCCCTCCCAGCCAGGGATGCAGAAAGTAGACAAAGGCGAGATAGAGCGGGATCCAGGGCAGATCGAACAGGGCGCCGGGGCCTTGGCCGCCGAGGAAGCTGCGCACCGTATCGACATCGCGACCGCGCTCCATCGCCTCGGCCGTCGAGAAGCCGAAGCGCGGCATGTCGATGGTGACGCGGTGCGCGATCGGCGCGATCTCGTTGTCGAAGCGCGCACCGACACGCACCAGAACCTGCGAGCGGATGACGTCGAAGCAGCCCTGGAAGAGATAGAGGCCGATTGCGAGCGCCGAGAGCGCTGCCAGGGTCTGGATGCTGCCGCTGGTGAGGGCGCGATCGTAGACCTGCATCATGTAAAACGAGCCGGTGAGCGCCAGCAGGTTGATCAGGCCGGAGACGGCGAACAGGAAGATGACGATGCCGCGCAAGCCGCGCGTCAGCCGGGCGGCATCGCGCTTGCGGGCGGAGAGAAGGGTTTTGGACGGTGCCATTCTGGCCCCCGTAAAATGCGAGTGAGGGAGGAAGAACGGGCGGGCGGCCCCCCGGCCCGCCCGCCCGCCGCCGGTTCGATCAGACGATGAAGCTGTTGGCCGTCAGGTTGTGACTGCCCTTCAGGTTGACCTGGAACTCGGCATCCGTCGCCGCATCGACGTTGCCCTTGACGATGGTGTACTCGCCATCCGCCCGGGTCTCGTAGGTGACCGTGAGCTGGCCCGCCGTGGAGAAGCTTCCGCCATTGGCCAGGGTGAAGCTCTGGTTGCCGGCCTGGCCTGCATCCGCGTCGATCGCGCTCAGGTCGAGGCGGTCGCCCGGCTGGAAGTCGAGGATGGTGTCGCCATCCGCGCCCACCGTGCTGAGGAAGCGGAAGGTGTCGTTGCCGGCCCCGCCTTCCATCACGTTCGCCGCGTCGCTGGCGGTGATCACGTCGCTGCCCGAGCCGGCGGCGACATTCTCGATGCCCCACAAGGTATCGGTGCCGGTCTGGCTGCTCACAGCGCTGCCACGCCCGTTGAGCCCGTTGCCGAGATCGACGGTGAGGTTGGCCGTGATCGTGGAGAAGTCGATCGTGTCGACGCCGTTGCCGCCGTCGATCTCGTCACCGAAATAGGTGTCGTCGTCGTCACCCGCCGTGGCGATGATGACGTCGTCGCCGGCTCCCGCAACCACCGTGTCCTTGCCGGCGCCGGCATCGATCAGGTCGTTGCCCGCCCCTCCGAAGATCCGGTCGTTGCCGGCCTCGCCATAGAGCATGTCGACGCCGCCGCCGCCAAACACCTGGTCGTCGCCCGATCCGGCGAAGACGACGTCGCGTCCTTCGCCGGCATCGATGAAGTCGGCACCGTCGCCGGCCGAGATCGCATCGTTCCCGGCATTGCCGATCAGGGTGTCGTCGCCGGCGAGGCCGACGATGTTGTCGGCTCCATCCGTGCCGATGAGGACATCGGCAATCGCCGTGCCGGTGCGCAGAGCGCCGCCGGTCGTCGGGTTCGGATTGGGCGGCGGCGTACCGGGGCCATCGTCATCGTCGTCGCAACCGCAGGACGGATCGTCGTCGTCGTCCTCGTCGTCATCGTCATCGCCACCTGCGGGCGTTTCATCATCATCATCCCCGTCGTCATCGCCAGAGCCGACGGGATCCTCGTCGTCGTCCTCATCGTCCTCGCCATCACCCTGGCCGTCCCCGTCCCCTTCATCATCCTCGTCATCCACCTCGAAGATGTGCTCGGGCAGATCGGTGAGGCCGGTATTGCGGGCGACGATGTCGGCGAATTCCTGGCCGTCGATGAACGCGTCGTAGAAGTCGAAGGCCTCGAGGCGATCCTTGTAGTAGAAGCGGTCTGCCTCCTGCAGGCGGTCGAACTGCTCGTGGAGAACGACCCAGAAGGTCTGCCCGACGATGCCGCCGTTGACGTGCTGTTCGGCGAGCCCGCCGAGCCAGAAATCGACGCGGTCGATGCCCTTCACCGTGTTGCCGTTGACGAGCTGGATGTCCGGATTCGCGGCGACGAAGGCCGCGAGCTTCTCCGGCGTATCGAGCACGAGGTCCGGATAGGCCTGCTTGAACTGTGCGATGACCGCGTCGCTCAAGCCGTTGCGCTCCTGGAAATCCTCCCAGGACTGGTAGGCCGACATCTCCCCGGCGAACCCGACCGCTTCCCTCACATAGGAGTTCGTCGAGTTGGCGAGATCGCTGCGGATCTGGTTCAGCGTTCCCAGGCCGACATCGCGGCCGCGGGCCAGGTTGAACGAGAACAGATCCGCCTGGATCCGCACGAGGTCGTTGCGGACCGCATCGACGATATTGAAGTCGACATCCTCCGCCGGCTGGGTGGCGACACCCTGCAGGATCGCTCCGACCCCCAATTGCGCGTAGCCGGGCTGCGGCACGTAGCCGGGAGGCAGAGGGCTCGAGAAGGCACTGGTATCGTTGGTCGGGTTCAGGAAGGCATCGACGAGGCCGACCTGGATCGGCTGGCCGTCTGCGCCCATCACGGTCAGGGTCTGTCCGATCAGCGAGTGGCCGAAACGGAAGGCCGCCGCCGCGAATTCGTGGCTGACGCCGGCATCGGCCTCGGCGTTGTAACCGTCATGCCCGTGATCACCGCCACCGCCGTCACGCGCTCGCAATCCGCCGAGCAGGGTATCGGCGTACTCGTTGAAGACGACGCGCTGGTACTCCGCTTCGTTGATGATCTTGGCGGCGTCGAAGAGTTCCTGCTCGGTTCCTTCGAAGCCGGCCGCCTTGAGCTGGTCGGCGTGGAAGTTATGATTCCGCGCCCAGACCGTGTGCATCGCGGTCAGCGCGAAGTTCTCGTTGGCGCGGCCGTCGCCGGCGACGTAATGGTCGAGCAGGATGACGAAGGGATTGCTGTCGAGCAGCAGCGCCTGGCCCGAGCCCATGAAATTGTTGGCCAGCTTCGAATAGACCTGCGGGTCGAAGCCGCCGGTCGCGTCGATCAGGTCTCCCGTCACGGTCTCCGAGACCGGATAGTTCGAGTAGTAGTCGCGGAAGGCGATCTGGCCGCCGGGCAGCGATGCATCGTGGAAGATCGTGTTGTTGGCCCAGTGATGCTGGATCGCCTCGCGCAGCGTCGGCAGCAGGTTGAGGGTCGGGTTCGACGGGTCGGGCGCTCCCTTCAGCAGACGGGAGGTCAGGCCGCCATGTCCGTCGCCCTGACGCAGGAACTGCGTGACCAGGTTGTGCGAGCCATAGGCCTGGTTCTGGTCGACATAGGCCGACGTCTTGTTGAGATGCTGCGGCACGCCGCCTTCGGTGGCGTAGACCTCGCCGCGCGTGAGGTCGGCCGGGTTGCCCTGGCCGGGATGGCCGGTGCCGGGCGCCCCGATCTGGATCGTGCCGTTGGCGGCGGTCTTCGGCAGGAAGTCGAGGCCGTGATCGACATATTGGCCGAACGCCATGAAGAAGATATTGGCGTCGTTGCCGGCATGCGGCAGGCCGGCCTCCTGGGCGCCGAGGATGTTCGAGATCGCCCGGGGATCGAGCCCGTCATAGATCGGGTTGACGCTGCGGTTGCCGATCGCGACATCGGCCTCGCCATAACGTGCCTCGGTCAGCCGGATGAACGGCGTATCGGCCTGCCCCGACGACTGGTTTTGCAGGTTGTTGCCGTGTCCGGAGACCTCGCGCGGCCCAAGCGCGCCCTGGGCATCGTCGTCATCGTCGAAGGGCATCTGGCCGTTGACCAGCTTCTTCAGCCCCTCCAGATCGCGCGCCGTCATCTCGAAGGCGCCGCGAGGCGCTTCATCCGCCGCCTCGCCGAGCGTCGGGGACCCCGCCGTCGCGTAGGTGATCGAGTGCATGCCGTTTGACAGAGTGGTCGTGCCGTTCGCGTTCACCGTCGCGGCGTAGTCGGCGAGGTTCGTGCCGTTCGCGACCTGGATTTCGTCCTGCGTGCGCAAGGTGCCGAGGATCGTGTCGTTGCCGCCGTTCGATTTGAAGACGACGCGGTGGGCCGAGAGCAGCGAGGACACGTCGACCTGATCGTCCCCCGCACCACCTTCGATCGTGATGGTGCTGGTCAGCAGGCTGGTGCCGGCAAAGGTGCCGATCGGAACGAAGGTGTCGCCTCCCCCCAGGCCGTTGATCACGATCTCCTCGATATTGTCGAGCTCGGCGATGATCGAGGCGGCGTCCGTGCCGTTCCGCGTGATCACGATCTCGGTGTTCGCGTTGAGGCCCGTGATGCCGGCGGCGGTCGCCGCCGCGCGGGAATAGATCCGGAAGGTCTCCGCCGAGGCATCGCCCATGACGTGAACGGTATCGACCGTCCCGGCGATATTGGCGGCGACGAGGTCGCCGTTGATCACGTCGCGGCCATCGCCGACGCGCCAGAGAACCAGGTCGTTGCCCGCGCCGCCGCTGATCGTGTCGTTGCCGGTGCCGCCGACCAGGATGTCGTTGCCGTTTGCGCCATTCAGCGTATCGGCGCCGCCATGTCCCAGGATGATGTCGGCATTGCCGCTGCCATTGGAGGTGGCGGCCACGTTGGTGCCGTTCACCAGCGCATAGGTCGCGCCGGCGAAGCGGAGCTGCTCGATCGTGCTCAGCGTATCGATGCCCTCGTTGCCCGCACCGGCGACGAGATCGGTGACGACGAGCTGGCCGGCGCCGTTGAGGCCGAAGCCGAAGCTGCGGGCGGTGCCGGCATAGACGGCCACGTCGGTGCCGGCGCCGCCGTCGAGGCGGTCGTTGCCGGTGCCACCGTTCAAGGTGTCGGTACCGCCTGCGCCGTTGAGGATGTCGTTGCCGCCATTGCCGTTCAGCGTGTCGTTGCCGCCGAGGATGATGACGGGGCTGACACCATCGGCAATGTCGTCGCCGGCCGTGCCGTTGAAGGTGTTGTTGGTCAGCGGGATGCCGTCCCAATCGACGCCGACCGGCTGGGTCGCGGCCGAGAAAACCGTCTCGATCCGGCCACCGCCATCGGTGAAGCTGACCGCCACGCGCAGGAAGAGCCCAGCCTGATCGCCGAAGGACGTCAGCAGGTTGTTGTCCGGCGTGAAGCTGGCCCCGGTCGCACCGGCGATGTTGATCCAGACCAAACCGTCGGACGACGACTGCCACTGGTACGAGAAGGGCGAGGCGATTCCGTTCGCGTCCGTGATTCCGGCTGCCGAGGCCGCCAGGGCCTGCCCCTCCGTCGGGGTCTGGTCGTTGATGGTGGGCACGCCGACGGGGAGCTCGTTGAAGAGCTGGCCGATGGCGAATTCGACGGTGCCGCCATTGCCGTCGGAGAAGCGCAGCCGTTCGAGGTTCCAGAGCTTGTCGAGACCGTCGGAGACGCGGTTGGTGCCGGCCGGCACATTGGCCTGATCGAAGCCGGTATGCTCGACGAGGTGGGAGCCGTCGGCGCCGCGGGTGAAGGTGTAGTTGTCGACCACGTCCCAGTAGACGGCGACGTCGACATCCCCGCCGGCCGCCGCGCTCGGAGCACCGCTTCCGTGGTCGAGGACCTCGCGGACGATGTTGAGCTGGACGGGATTGATCGCGCCGCTGACCATCAGCTCGCTCAGCGCCTTGCCGTGCCACTGGGCGTAGTAGGGATGCGATGACGGCAGGTTGAGGACCTGAGCGAGACTGTCGACCGTCGCGAGCTCGACCCCGCCCGTATCCCTGATGCTGATACGGACATTGAGCCAGGCATCGCCGTCGATGACATCGTCGCCGCCGCGCCCTTCGATGGTGTCGCTGCCCTTGCCGCCGAGCAGGATATTGCCGCGATCGAAGGCGACGCCACCCTCGAATGCGCCGGCCGTGGTCGCCGCGGCGAAGTTTCCGATGACCGGGCGCAAGCCATTGACCCGGTCGACGCCGCCATGGGTGAGCTCATGGCCCGTCATCGTGTTCTCGGCGCCGGCGAGCGCGGGATTTCCGCCGATCTCGCCCGCAGTGATGTCGCCGCGGTCGTCGCCCTTCAGCGAGTCGTTCTTGTCCCAGCCGGAGAGCGCCTCGACGGCGTCGAAGCGGTCGCGCAGGATGTCCTGCTGATCGGTCGTAAAAATGGGGACGAGAAGGTCTGAATCCGCGGCCTGCGAGTTGCCCTTGTGGATCGCCCAGTCGAAGCCGAGCATACCCTCGTTACGCATCACGCTCTCGCCCTGGACCATGATGTCGTCGCCGGATTCGGCATCGAAATCATGCTCGTCGGTGCCGGCGAACATCACGTCATGGCCGAGAATCGTCGAGTTGAAGAACAGCTCGGAATTGTCGCCGGCCGTGGTGTCGAAGCCGCCGCCGCCCTCGATCCAGTCGTCGCCCTCGTTGCCGAGCAGGAAATCGGGGCCCTCCCCGCCGAGGATGAAGTCGTCGCCGAGGCCGCCGAAGGCTTCCTTGCCGTCCGGGCCGGTGATCAGAACGTCCTTACCCTCGTTGCCGAAGATCAGCGCGAGGCCGCTGCCGCCATGGATGACGTCGTTGCCGGCCTCGCCATGCAGCATGTCGACTTCGCCGATATCGGTACCGCTATTGGTGATGATGTCGTCGCCGTCGCCGCCATGAATCTTGTCGACGCCGTAGCCGGCCTCGATCCGGTCATTGCCGCCGCGACCCCAGACGGAATCGTCGCCGCCGCCCGCGATGATGATGTCGTTGCCGTTGGTGCCCTGGATCAGCACATGGTCGGCGGTGTTCACGCGGACCGAGCTCGCGATCTGGCCGGTCCCGGGGCTGCCGGCCGCGAGCAGCACGTTTCCGGCGGCGTCCCTGACGAAGGTTCCGTTGGCGTTACGCTGGTACTCGATCAGGTTGCCATTGGCGTCGCGGCGTTCGACGAAGGCGGAGAGCGCCTGCAGGAACGGGTCGTCATGGACGGCCTCGGGGACGTTGAACTTGGCCTGGTCGCGGGCATCCATGTAGATGACATGGTCCGGCACCGAGAAGATGTCGCCCGGCAGGGCATAGCCTTCCGCGCCGAGATCAGTGTTGTTCAGCACCATCTTGGCGAAGGAGTTGTTCTCGAGCTCGTTGAGGAAGTTCAGGCCCTGGACGCGCGACAGGTAATAGAAGCGGTCGCCATTCTGCAGGTTCTCGAGTTGCAGCTCGAACACGAAGGAGAAGGTCGAGCCGAGCATGCCGCCGAAGGGCATCTTCTTCTCGGCGAGGCCGCCGACCCACAGGTCGACATTGTTGAGCCCGCCGAGGCTGTCGTTGTTCGGGCCGCTCCCGTCGGCGGCATAGGCGCCGCGGGCGTTCAGGAAGTCGAGCCGGTCGGCCGGCGCGCCGGCGCCGCCGAACACGAGCTTCATCGCCGCGTCGCGCTTGGCGTCCGAGGTGGTCGCATTCGTGATCGTCTCATGCGTGCCATAGGCCGCGATGAAATTCACGATCGAGGCGGGAGTCTTCAGGTTGAGCGCGAAATCGGTCCAGCTCGTATACGGGTCGAGCTGGCTGTCGCCATTGGCGATCGCCTTGAACTGGGCGCGTGCCTCGTTCAGCGAGGGAATCCCGGTGTCGCGACCGCGAGCGATGTTGATCGCCGCGAGGTCGAGCGGAATGCCGACGAGCTGGTTACGCAGCACATGCGTGACGAACTCGTCGATCTCGTTGCCGACCTGGCTGGTCATGCCGCGCACGATCGCGCCGGCCGCCTGGTCATGGTCGAGCACGATCGGCTGGCCGTTCGCGCCGAGGATCGGGTTTCCGTTCGCATCGCGCTGCAAACCGCCGAAGGCGAGCGGGTTGAGGAACGCGCTGAACAGCGCGAGGTCGCCTGTCGTACCGTCCGCATAGGTCTGGTCGACGTCCTCGCGCAGCATCGAATGGCCGAAGCGGTAGATGACATGCGCGAACTCGGCGAAGATCGCCGGATTGATATCGGTCGACGCGTTGAACACGAAGGCGTCGACGTCCGGCTGCACCTTGCGGGCGAACTCCTCGAAGACGAGGTGCTGGTACTGCATCTCCGTCGTGAAGCGGGCCGCCTGGAACAGGCGCTCACCATCCCATTGCAAGGCGGCGATCGCGGCCGGCGTCGTCGGCATGTCGGTCACGTCGACGCGCAGCCACTCGTTCAGAAACGCCACGTCGTTCGCCTCGAGCGCCCGCTGCTTGACCTGGTCGACGGTGCGGTTGTGTTCCGAGTGGAAAACATGGTGGACGGCCGAGAGCCCGATATTCTCGTTTCCGCGCCCGTCGCCTGTGACGTAATGCGCGTCGAGCAACTCGTCGTCATAGGTCAGCGCGACGCCGAAGGCGTTGACCGGGATGGCATTGCCCGCGACGCCGTCGTCATCTGCCGTCTGCATGACCATCGCGGTCGCGGGATTGCGGTCATGATCCACCAACCCCTTGAAGACCGCGTTATGGGCGATGTCGTCGATGAAGGCGTGCCCGGTGCGGAGCGCCCCGGTCGTGGCGACGGGCGCGAGAGGATTGCCCTCGATCAGCACGTCGGCATTCGCGCCGGTGCCGCCGAAAGCATTGTCCGCCCCCAGTGACATCACGATCTGCGGATAGCCATTCGCCCCGCGCACGAACTCGCCGTACTCGTCGAGGACGAAGAGCGGGATGTTGCCGACATCGGCATCGGTCAGCCTGAACCCGAGGAGGGCCGCCTGGGCTTTCACGTCGCCCCAGGTCGCCAGACCATCCGCAGCGCCGGTGAGGAGCCTGCCCGTCGCGAGCGGCGCGCCGCTCGAGAAATCATATTCCCGCATGAACAGCTGCTTCGACGCGGTCGAGCTGTAGGTCTGGTTCTGATCGACGAAGGGCGTCGTGAGATTGTCCGCGCCCGGCACCGTGCGCGTCAGGACCATGAAGTTGGTCTGCGGCGTGGCCGGATTGTAGAGCGGATCATCCGGGCTCAGCGGGATGTAGATCGTGCCGCCCTGCTTCGCCACCAGGTCCAGGCCGTGATCGAAGAACTGCCCGAACAGCGTGAACCACGAGTTGAAGGGCGCCGACAGGCCCTCGTCGGGCGAGACATTCGGCAGGATGATAGTGTGGGTCGTCTCCTCCATCTCGATGCCGTAGCTGGCGGCGAGGGTCAGGATCCCCGGCATGGCGGCGGCGGCCGCCGCCTCGGCGGCATCCGCGGCGGCATCGAGGGCCACATCGGAGGGGGCGGTATTGGCGCTTGCGCGGGCCGCAGCCGCATCCCTGACCGGTTGGTAAGCGGTGTTGATCGCCGTGAGCGCCGCGCTGAGCGCCGCACCGCTCAAGCCGGCATGGGCAAGGGCCGCATAGACAGCCGCCGGATTGCCGAGCGTCTGGTCGACGATCAGGTTCGAGATCAGGCGTGGATCGGCATCGACGACGGATCCGCTGGCGCCGTAGTTATTGTTGGCGAAGGCCGGGCCCGGGCCGAGGACGATGCTGTCATCGCCCTCGTTGCGATAGGACAGGTCGGTCAGATGGGCGAAGGGGTTGTCGGCAGCGCCCCACTGGTCCCGGCCCGCAACCATGTTGTTGTAGCTGCCGTCGACGGTGCGCAGGCCGTAAGGGGCCAGCGGATGGCTGATGGCCAGCACGGCACCGGGAGTGCCTGAAGCAACGACATCGCCGGCCGCGTTGACATGGATCTGGTCGAGCGGCGTCCCACCGGAATGCGCTTCGGCGATCTTGATCTGGCGCAGGATGAACTCGAGATCGTGCCTGACGATATTGACCATAGCCGTGATCCCCCAAAATCGACGCGTGAAAACCGGCCGCGGGATTTGCTACCGCAGCGCTTACCTAGAGACATCAAAGAGGGAATACTGTATTTATACGTCGATCCGATCGTATCGCACTGCAATATGCGAGCCGGAATATGACGTCATTCCCCGATTTAACGACTTGTTAAGCAGAAGAGTGCCTGACGCATGCCAAGCACGGTAGATGGAAAGGTCGAGAAAGAATCGGCGGCGAAAGACCGGGGCGCTGCATCGACCTTAGGCGCACCCCAATACCGACCAAGGTCGGCACTCTTTCTTGAGCGGCTCGAACGACGCTGGACGGCCCAGAGTCTCAAGCAGCGCTTCACCATCGCCGCGTCGCTGGTCGTCGGACTGTCGATGGTCACGCTGGGATACTGGGTCGAGCGCCGCATCCGCAGCGGCTGGGAGCAGGGCATGGCCGAGATCGGCGCCCATTATCTCGAAGCCTTCCTGGCCCCGCATGTGCTCGATCTCGAACATGCCGACACATTGTCTGAAAGGAGCCGGCAGAGCATCAAGGCGCAGATCACGGACAGTCGCCTCGGCCAGCGCGTCACGATGATCAAGATCTGGAGTCGGGCGGGAAAGCTGATCTACAGCACCGGCAAGGCGCGCGAAGAGGCCCAGCTTCAGCCGGCGCGCCTCGCACAGCTCCTGCGGGGGCAAGTCGTCGTTTCGCCGGCCGGCGACAGCCACGGCGGCGGCGAAACCGGCCAACGCCTGCTGGAAAGCTACGCCCCCATCTATAAGCCCGGTACGAACACGATCCTGGCTATCGGCGAATTCTACGAGGTCAGTCACTCGCTCGACCGCGAGGTCCAGCAGCTACGCTACGCGACCTGGTTCCTGATCCTGAATGTCGCGATCATCATCGGCTTCCTGCTCTATCTGACGATCCGCCGCGCGAGCCGCATCATCAGCTCGCAGCAATCGCAACTGGAGGCGAATCTTGCGCGCGCATCCGCGCTGGCCAGGCGCAACAACATGCTACGGCGCGCAGCCGACCAGGCGCGGCTCGATGCCGCCGTTTCGAACGAGATCTATCTCGCACGCATCGGGGCCGACCTGCATGACGGCCCGATCCAGATGCTGAGCCTGTTGATCCTGCGTCTCCCGGACAACCCGCCGGACCTCAGGACACAGCTGGAGCAATTGATCCAGCAGACTCTCGCGGAGCTGCGCGATCTATCGGCCGGATTGGTTCTACCGGAGATCCGGGACCTCTCTCCGTCCGATACGATCGAAGCCGCCATCAAGCGGCACGAGCAGCAGACCGGCACCGCCGTCGTCCGTGCCCTCGCCGACTTGCCCGACCAGATGCCCGAGGCGATCCGCCTTTGTGCGTTTCGCGTCGTGCAGGAGGCGCTTATGAACGCCTACAAGCACGCTCATGGGCGCGATCAGCGCGTCGAGACCCGCTTCGCCGCCGAAACGCTGGATATCATGATCTCGGATGGCGGGCCCACAGCTGAAGCTCCGCCGTCACGCGCGCAGCCGCAGCGCCACCCGCTCGGCCTCAAAGGCCTGGAGGCGCGCGTGAAAGCCTTGCGCGGCAGCCTGGTGGTCACGGCGCAACCTCAGGGCGGGCACGTCCTCAGAGCCGTCCTGCCGGTGCGCCGCCGTTCACTGAGGACGAAAGTGGACTGATAGCGGCTGCGGCGAGCCGGTTCAGCGGCCTGCGGAAGAGAAATCGGTCGGCTTCAACTTCTGGGCCGCGATCACGACCTCGAGCCGGTTTCGCGCCCGAAGCTTGGTCATCAGATTGGTCATGTAGCTCTTGACCGTCTTCTCGCTGAGCTCGAGGCTGCGCGCGATCTCGCGGTTCTGCTTGCCGCAGAGCAACAGACGGACAATCTGCTCCTCGCGGACGCTGAGCTTCATGCTCTGATGGCTCTGCTTTTCCGCGGCCTTGTGATTCAAGGCACCGATCACTTTCGCGGCAAAGGACGGAGTGATGTAGACCTCGCCGCGTAAGGCTGCCTCGACCGCATCCAGCAACTCGCTGGCGCTGCTTCCCTTCAGCACATAGCCGGCAGCGCCCGCGCCCAGCGCCTTGACCGCATGCTCCGTTTCGGTCGAGGCCGTGAAGACCACGACCCGGCAGGCCGGAGCGACGCTCCGTAAATCGGCGATGGCACCGAACACATCGCCCGGCATGTTCAGATCGACAATGAGAATGTCGCAGGGCGTCCGGTCGAGAATGCCGGCGATATCCGCGACGCAGACACCCGTCTGGACCACAACGTAGTTTTCACGGCGCGACAGAACGGTCGCGATTCCCTCCGCCAGCAGCGGATGGTCATCGACGATCGCAATTGAAATTTGAGCGCCTGGGTTCCCCTGCATCCTCTCATGGTCCACCAGTTTAGACACTCGGTAAAGAGGCAGCTTAAGAGACGGTTAACTCATAAATTCTGGCCGTTGTCCTGTACTTTATCACGAAAGAGAAATCTCACGTCACATTCTCAGTTTCAGGCCCATCCGCCGCGCCAAGAAACACAGCTAACGTTTCGTAAGCGCCTCGAAATCCACCCCGCGCTTTGCCGCGGCAAGGCACGGGAGAGGCAGCCGATTTGATATAATTGCAGAAGCGAGATCACCCGCCAACGCTCTCTCATCCGATCCCCTGGAGGCAACTCCCTAACGCGGGGGCACGCGTCGGAAAAATGCCTTTCGGATTACCAATCGGAGGCCTTTTTCTGCAGAGAGGACAGCCGCTTATCTGAATCGTCGGAAAGCGGACGTTCCAGACCTCGGCTACGGGCCAACTGGAGCCATGGCCGTTCGCTTCAAAGCGGCGTCGAGCCGCTTGCGGGGGAAAACCGTGATCTCGCGAGGACAGTATCCGCCGCTACGCAGAAGGCGCTGCTCCTAAAAGGGCGTCGCTACGGCGGCGGGAGGGGAATTTGGCCTGGTGGAGCTGAGGGGATTCGAACCCCTGACCTCTGCAGTGCGATTGCAGCGCTCTCCCATCTGAGCTACAGCCCCAAGGCGCTGGCCTTCTAGGCTGTGCGTCGCGTGAATGTCAATCACTTCCGCCAGGAGATTTGGCGCAAGCAGGGGATATTCCGCGTAACCTTTCCGGACCGGTCTAAAAGGAACATCGATGCGCGCCGTTCTCGACGTGGTTCTGCTCGCGCTGCAGATCTATGTGTGGATCCTGATCGCCTCGGCGGTGCTGAGCTGGCTGATCGCCTTCAACGTCATCAACACGCGCAACCAGTTCGTGGCCACGGTTTGGGATGCGATCTATCGCGTCACCGAGCCCGCCTTGCGGCCGATCCGCGAGCGCCTGCCCAATCTCGGCGGCCTCGACATCTCGCCGATCATCCTGCTGCTGATCATCTACTTCATCCAGAGCGTGATCGTCCGCTACATCTACCCGAACGTATTCTGACCAGGCGTCGGACCGAAAAGTCGATTGCGCTTTTCCGGCAGATCCGATGCCGAAGCCAAAGGAAGGATCGTCACTCGGCGCCCGAGAGGCCGCATGACGATCCCCACCGCGCCCTGCGCCGGGCGCGGCCCATGATCCGCCACGACGCATTCGACGCCGTGCCGGGCGGTATGCAGTATGGCCACCTCGCAAACCTGTTCGAGGTCGCCGCATGGCCGCTATCGCCACCCCCTATCGCAGCCAGAACTGGGCTCTGACCAAACCTGCCGCGCGCGGCAGGCACGGCATCGTCGTCTCGCAAAGCCGTGAGGCGGCGGAAGCGGGAACGGCCATTCTCGAACAGGGCGGCAACGCCGCCGACGCCGCCGTCGCCGCCTGCTTCGCGCTGGCCGCGGTCGAGCCCTGGAACAGCGGGCTCGGCGGCATCGGCTTCGCCGTCGTGCTCAAGGCGGGTGAAAGCCGGGCACAGGTCGTCGATTTCGGGCCGGTCGCGCCGCGCCGGGCCGATCCCGCCGATTATCCGTTAACCGGGGAGATGAAAAAGGACCTCTTCACCTGGCCGGAAGTGGTCGGCGACCGCAACATCCACGGCCCGCTCTCCTTCGTCACACCCTCCTCCGTCGCCGGCTATGCCAAGCTCAAGGAGGCCTTCGGCTCGAAGCTGCCGCTCGCCGACATCCTCGCGCCGGCTATAACGCTCGCCAAGCGCGGCCTGCCGGCCGACTGGTACACGACGCTGAAGATCGCCTCGTCCGCATCGGTCCTCCGGCTCTACGAAGAAAGCGCCCGCATCTATCTGCCCGGCGGCCTGCCGCCGGTGCCGCCCTATCAGGGCATTCCGGGCTTCATGAAGCTCGGCCAGCTCGGCGATACGATCGAGCGGCTGGCAAAGGCCGGGCTCGACGACTTCTATCGCGGCGATGTCGCGAACCGGCTCGTGGCGGATATCACTGCTGCCGGCGGCGTGGTCGATGCCCAGGACCTGGCGAACTGCAAGGCCGAGCTCCGCGATGCCCCGACGATCGACTGGCGCGGCAGCCACCTCATCCATACCGCCGGTGGCCTCACCGCCGCGCCGACGCTGGAGCGCGTCGTCGCCGGCATGGCCGATGCCCCGATCGACGGCGACGGCCCCTCGGCCGCCTGGTTCGCGCAGCTCTCCCAGGTGATGCGTCAAGCCTATAAGGAAAGGCTCGACGGCCTCGGCGCCGCCGTGAGGGTGAAGGAGCCGGGCGATACCTGCACCACCCACCTCACCGTGGTCGATGGCGAGGGCAATCTCGTTGCCGTCACCACGACGCTGCTCTCATCGATGGGCAGCCGCGTCGTGCTGCCCTCGACCGGCGTGCTGATGAACAACGGCATGATGTGGTTCGATCCGCGCCCCGGCAGCGCCAATGCGATCGCGCCCGGCGCCCGGCCGCTCTGCAACATGTGCCCGGTCGTGGTCACGCCGAAGGATGGTGGCTGGCCGCGCCAGGCGATGGGCTCCTCCGGCGGGCGCCGCATCCTCGCCAGCGTCTACCAGACGCTGGCCTGGCAGCTCGATTTCGGCATGGGCACCGAGGCGACCGCGCATCAGCCGCGCATCGATGTCTCCGGTCCGGATTCGGCCAGCGCCGACCTGCGCCTGCCGGCCGAGACGCTCGCCGCGCTGGAAGCGGCGGGGCCGACGGCGATCGTCGAGCACAGCGTCCTGCCGATCAACTTCGCCTGCCCGAACTTCGTCCGCGTCGACAAGGGCGGCGCGGAAGGATCGAGCGATGCCGCCTCGCCCTGGTCGGCGGCCGTGGCCGCGTCGCGCTGAAACAAAAAAGGGCGGCCTGCAGGCCGCCCTTTCTTCATGATGGTTACGCTCAACCTCGTTTAAGGCCCCAAGGATAGGGCGCGGAACCCGCGAGCATCCCGGTCATGTCCTTGCGATAGGCTGTGCGGCTGACGAACTGGCCGAGCGGAATGGTCGCGACCTCTTCGAGTGCCAAGCGGGCCAGCGCCTTGGCGCTCTTGCGCTGCGCGGCCTCGTCGGGCGCGTAGAGCCACTCCTCGGCCAGCGCCTCGGCCGCATCGCTCTTCCACCAGCCGAACCAGCCCTTGTCGCCTTGCCCGCGCACCAGCGTGGACATGGCGGGATTGCCCCAGCTCGTCGCCGAGCCTGTCGTGTGGAAGATGCTCCAGCCGCCCTTCTCGGTCGATTCGCGGCTGCCGCGGCGCTGCACGACCGTGCCCCAGTCGCTCGCCGCCATCTCGACATTCATACCGAGCTGCTTGAGCAGTTCGAAGGTCACCTCGCCGAGCGGGCCGATATCCGGGAAGTCGGTCGGGTTGATGATGACGACCTTCTCGCCGTTGTAGCCGGATTCCTTGAGCGCCGCCTTCGCCTTCTCCAGGCTCTGCGGCATCAGGTCTTCCTGCTCGCCGTCGTAATAGGGCGTGCCGCGCCACCACAGGCTACGGCAGGTCTGCCAGAGCGTGGTGTCGTCGCCCTGGGCGGCGCGCATGTAGTCTTCCTGCTTCACCGCCATGCGCACGGCAGCGCGCACCTTCGGATTGTTGAAGGGCGCCTGCAGATGATTAAGGCGGATGACCGCGCCGCGGCCGGCCTTGTCGATGACCTCCTGCTTGATGTCCTTGTTGCCCGCCAGCATCGGCTGCAGATCGGTGAGCGGGCGCTCCCACCAGTCGATCTCGCCACGCGTCAGGGCCGCCCCGGCCGTCGCCGGGTCAGGCAGGATGTTCCACTCGATCCGCTTGAAATACGCGACCTTGCCGCCGGCATTGCGGCTGGGCGGCTCGGCGCGCGGCTTGTAGGCCTCGAACTTCTCGTAGACGACCTTGCTGCCGGAAACATATTCAGACGCGACGAACTTGTAGGGTCCCGAGCCCATCATCTCGGTCACCTGCGTGTTCGCATCGGTCTTGGCGAGGCGCTCCGGCATGATGATCGGCGGTTGGTCGGACTTCGCCAGGCAGTCCAGCATCATCGGGAAGGGACGCTTCAGCTTGATCTCGATCGTGCGCTCGTCCGGCGCACTCCATTCCTCGACGGCCCGGCCGAGCAATTGGCCGTAAGGGTCGCGCTGCGTCCAGCGCTTGACGCTCGCGGCACAGTCGGCCGCCTTGACCGGCGTGCCGTCATGGAAGGTCAGGCCCTCGCGCAGCTTGATGCGCCAGGTTTTGCCATCGGCCGAGACCTCGTGCCCCTCCGCCATCTGCGGCTGCGGCTTCAGATTCTCGTCCGCCCCGTAGAGCATGTCGAAAACATAATAGCCGTGGTTGTTGGTGACGGTCGCCGTGGTCCAGACCGGATCCAGCGCCGAGAGATTGGCTTGCGGCACGAACTTCATCACTGTCGCGCTGGCTTGCGCCGCAGCCGGCCGCGGCAGGGCCGGCCCGGCAAGGCCGAGCGCGGCGGTCCCCATCAGAAAATCACGACGCTTCATTCTTCGTCTCCCCATTATGGTTGGTTTGGAATGCAGGTCCGGACTCAGGCGAAGCCCATGAAGTTCGGGCTCTCGCTGAGCGGCCGCGCGTTGGCAAGCTTGGCGAGGTCCGGCACCGGGCGCGCAGTCAGCGGGTCGCCCGCGAGCGCTGCCTCCAGCGCCGCCGCCACGGCCAACACCTTGGCGTCGCCGCCACGCGGCCCGACGATCTGCAGGCCGAAGGGCATGCCGTTGCGGTCGAGCCCGACCGGCAGCGAGATCGCGGGATGGCCGACGATGGTGACGGCATAGGCCGCCGCCAGCCAGTGGAAATAGGTCCGGGTCGGCTTGCCGTCGATTTCCGACGGGAAGAGCTCGATCCAGGGCCGCGGGCTCAGCGTCACCGCCGGCGACAGGATGACGTCGTAATCGTCGAAGAAGCGCTGCCAGCGCTGGTAGATCAACGTCTGCTGCTTCATCGCGCGGGTGACGTCGAGCGCCGAATAGCGCAACCCTTCCTCGACATTGGCGCGCACATTGGGCCCGACCATGTCCGGCGTGTCGCGCACCTTGTCGAGATGTGCCGCGAGGAAATTGCTCGCGCGCAGGACCTCGAAGACCTCGTCCGTGCCCTCGCAATCCGGCGTCGCCTCGTCGGCGGCCCGGAAGAGATGGCTGAAGGCCTTGGTCTTGTCGAAGAACGTGTCGCGGATCAGCCGCTCGGTCGGCGCGAAGCCGAAATCCGGGGTCAGCGCCACCTTGAGCGAGGCGAGATCGATCGCGTCGGGGCGCGCGAAATCCTCCGGCCGGCGCACGGTCCGGCCATCGATCGTGGTCGCCAGCGGATCGGCCCCGTTATCGGAGACGATGGCGGAGAGAAGCAGGCAGAGATCCGGCACATTGCGCGCCATCGGTCCGAGCACCGGCAGCGGCGACCAGCCGAGCTGGCGCTTCTCGCTCGGCACGAGGCCGGGCGTCGGCCGGAAGCCGACGATGCCGTTGAAGGCGGCGGGGTTGCGCAGCGAGCCGCCGGTATCCGAGCCGGTCGCGAGCGGCACCATATTCGTCGCCAGCACGACGCCCGAGCCGCCCGACGAGCCGGCCGCGCTCTTCGAGGGATCGAACGGGTTGCCGGTCGCGCCATAGACGGCGTTGCGGGTATTGGCGCCGGCGCCCCATTCCGGCGTGTTGGTCTTGCCGGCGATGATCGCCCCGGCCTTGCGCACGGAGGAGACGATGAGCTGGTCTTCCGTCGGCACGAAATCGCGATAGAGCGCGCTGCCATAGGTGGTGCGCAGGCCGGCGGTGTTCTCGAGGTCCTTGATGCCGACCGGCAGGCCGTGCAGCGGCCCGAGCGCATCGCCGCGCGCCGTCGCCTCGTCGGCCGCGCCCGCATCCTTGCGCGCCTTGTCGTCGTCGCGCGCGACCATCGCGTTCACGGCGGGGTCGATCGCATCCATGCGGCGGATGCAGCTATCCAGCAATTCGCGGGCGGAAAGTTTCTTGGCGCCGATGAGGGCGCGCGCGGCAACGGCGCTGAGGTCGCAGGGTTCGGTCAAGGCAGAGATCTCCGTTGCGCATGTCCCCGCGCAAGCGCCATGCCGCGCGGGGCAATCCAGCCAGACTAGGCGACGAGGCCGAGATGTCCATGACCGAACCGCGCATGCGGCCCCCTCCCCCTGCGCGGGTTCCATACCGGTTCGCGCCGACCCGAAAACCGCTGGGCGCAGGCCGGCAAACGGGCTGCGCGATGTCGCACCGCAACATCGACTTGACGAAGCCGTCGGTTTCCTGTTCGAGAGAGGCCATGGACAAGCCTGCTGAGCCATTCCCGCAGCGCCTGACGGAAGGTTACCGCGCCTTCCTCGACGATCGTTTCATCCGCGAGCAGAGCCGCTACGAAGAGCTCGGCGAAAACGGCCAGACGCCGCAGATCATGCTGATCGGCTGCTGCGACTCGCGCGTTTCGCCGGAAGTGATCTTCGATGCGCGGCCCGGCGAGATGTTCGTCGCGCGCAACATCGCCAATCTCGTGCCGCCCTTCCAGCCGGACGACCAGCTCCACGGCACCTCGGCGGCGCTCGAATACGCCATCCAGGCACTCAAGGTGCAGCATATCGTCGTGCTCGGCCATGGCCGCTGCGGCGGCATCCGTGCCTTCGCCGACGACAGCCAGCAGGCGCTCTCGCCGGGTGACTTCATCGGCAAGTGGATCACCCTGATCGGCCCGGCCGCCGAGCGCACCGGCGGGCGCGGCCGCAACGAGAATTTCGACGATTATCTCCAGCGGCTGGAGCTGGCCTCGATCCAGCAATCGCTCGCCAATCTCCGCACCTTCCCTTGCGTGCAGATCCTGGAGAGCAAGGGCAGGCTGCATCTGCACGGCGCCTATTTCGCCGTCGCCACCGGCGTGCTGATGATCCTGGACAACGCGACTGGCCAGTTCATCCCCGCCGTCGGCGAGATGCCCAAGCGCGTCCAGCAGATCCGCTGCTCCGAGGCCTGAATTCGGCACGTCCTCCCGTGCGCGCTGCATCGTGAGACGTTGCGGCGCAGACACGGGATCATTTCCCGAAAAGCGCCTTCTCGTTCTGCGATTCCAACTCACTCCCCATCCGACAGGGGATGGAGATCGCGCACCATGCTCTTCAAGCGCTCGTCGAGGACATGGGTGTAGATCTGCGTCGTCGCGATATCGGCGTGGCCCAGCAACTCTTGAACGACACGAAGATCGGCGCCGTTCTGCAGGAGATGGCTGGCGAAGGCATGGCGCAGGACGTGCGGGCTCAAGGCAGTCGCCGAAAGCCCCGCCGCCGCCGCCAGCGATTTGAGATCCCGCGCGAAGACCTGCCGCGTCAGGTGCCCGCTCTCGCCCTCCGAGGGAAAGAGCCATCGCCCATCCCCCTGCCCCGCTTCCTTCATGGCTTCGAGCCAGTCGCGAGCGGCCTGCCGCGCCGCATCGTTCAGCGGGACCAGCCGCTCCTTGTCGCCCTTGCCGCGCACGATCAGGTAGCGCTCGCGCGTCGTCGCGGCCGACAGGGGCAGCGCGATCAGTTCGGAAACGCGCAGGCCGGTGGCATAGAGCATCTCGACTAGGCAGCGCATGCGCAGCGCCTTCAACCGTACGGGCTTGGTGATGCCCTCCCGCTCGGATGCGGCCCGCGCCGCCTCCAGCAGGCGGTCGACATCTCCGACCGTCACCACCTTGGGCAGGGGCCGGCCGAGCCTGGGTCCTGATATCGCTGCCGAGGGATCGGTGCCCGCAAGCCCTTCCGTGTAGAGGAAGCGGTGGAACTGGCGCACGGCCGAGAGCCTGCGCGCCGCCGAAGACGCCTTGAGCCCGCGCGCCGCGATATCGGCGAGCCAGCCGCGGATTTCCTCGGCCGTTGCGTCTCCCGGCGCCTTGCCGCCCAGGAATTCGAGATAGTCAGCGATGTCGCGCTCATAGGCGTCGAGCGTGTTGCGCGCCGCGCCGCGCTCGGCCGCCAGCATGTCGAGAAAGGCGTTCAGACGCTGGCGCCCCAGCCGGCTCATTTCGGTTGCAATTTGGAGGGGGGGACGATCTCGATCATCTCGCGCTGGACCGGTTGGACGAAGGTGACGAGCGCAATCATGCCCCCGAAGATCAACCCGGCGATGATCCCGATGAAAGCCAGGAAACGGAACAGCGTCGGCACGTCGGGCGGACTCTCGCAATCGCGTGGCGGTGCGCGCGATCCCGGCACCCGCCCCGTTATCCCCGATCGCAGCCGGGCGGCGCAAGAGCCGGCCGGCCACAGCCTCGTGCAAAGCGCATGACAGGGGCATGACGCAGCGGTCGCCCGGTGCTACAGCCGTGCCGAGGAACAGATTGTCATGACCGCCGCCGCCACCATCGCTGCTCCCGACACGACCGATTTGCGCGCCATTCTGGGCCAGCGCGCGATCGTGCTCGTCGGCATGATGGGCTCCGGCAAGAGCTCGGTCGGCCGCCGGCTGGCGACCCGCCTCGGCCTGCCCTTCGTCGATGCCGATACCGAGATCGAGATGGCCGCGCATATGACGATCCCCGAGATCTTCGCGCAACGCGGCGAGGCCGAGTTCCGCGAGGGCGAGCGCCGCGTGATCAGCCGCGTGCTGACGACCCGCGCGCCGCTGGTGCTGGCGACCGGCGGCGGCGCCTTCATGAATGCCGAGACGCGCGCCCGGGTGAAGGAGCTCGGCATCTCGGTCTGGCTCAAGGCCGAGCCCGACGTGCTGATGCGCCGCGTCCGCAAGCGCTCGAACCGGCCGCTGCTCCAGACCACCGATCCCGAGGCGACCTTGCGCCGGATGCTGGCCGAGCGCGAGCCCGTCTATGCGCTCGCCGACATCACCATCCAGTCGAGCGACGAGCCTCACGAACTCGTGGTCGGCGAAACCATTGCCGCATTGGGCGATTATCTCGCGCCGGCACCCGGAGCGACAACGCCATGAACGCCACCACGCCCGAGAAGACCGGCGCCCGCATCGTCGTCCCCGTCGCCCTCGAAGGCCGCGGCTACGACATCCATATCGGCCGCCACCAGCTCTGCGAGGCCGCGGCCCTGATCGCGGCCTTCGCACCCGGCGCCAAGGCCGCGCTCGTCACCGACGAGAGCGTCGCCGCCCTCCATGGCGCAGCCTTCGAGACCTGCCTGCAGCAGGAAGGCATCGCCGCGACGCGTATCACCATCCCGCCGGGCGAGGCGTCCAAGTCCTATGCCCAGTTCGTCGCGCTTTGCGACGCGCTGCTGGCGGCCAAGATCGAGCGTAACGACCTCGTCATCGCCTTCGGCGGCGGCGTGGTCGGCGATCTCACCGGCTTTGCGGCGGCCGTGCTGCGGCGCGGCGTCCGCTTCGTGCAGGTGCCGACCACCCTGCTGGCCCAGGTCGATTCCTCGGTCGGCGGCAAGACCGGCATCAACTCGCCTCACGGCAAGAACCTGATCGGCGCCTTCCACCAGCCGGCTCTGGTCATCGCCGACACGGCTCTGCTCGACACGCTGAGCGAGCGCGAGTTCAAGGCCGGCTATGCCGAGGTCGTGAAATACGGCCTGATCGACGATCCCGATTTCTTCGACTGGTGCGAAGCGAACTGGAGCCGCGTCATCGCCGGCGGCCCCGAGCGCGACCATGCCGTCGCGGTTTCCTGCCGCGCCAAGGCGGCCATCGTCGCCCGCGACGAGCGCGAGGAAGGCGACCGCGCCCTGCTCAATCTCGGCCATACCTTCGCCCATGCGCTGGAGCGGCTGACCCATTACGATTCCGCGCGCCTCGTTCATGGCGAAGCGGTCGCGATCGGCCTGGGATTGGCTTTCCGCTTCTCACAGCGGCTTGGGCTGTGTTCGGGGCAGGATGCGGGACGCGTCTCCCGCCATCTCGACCATGTCGGCCTGCCCAGCCGCCTGCAGCAGGTGCCGGGCGGGGCCGGCAGCGCCGAGGAGATCGTCGACGCCATGGCGCAGGACAAGAAGGTCAAGCGCGGCGTGCTGACCTTCATCCTCGCCCGCGGCATCGGCAAGAGCTTCATCGCGCCGGGTGTCGCGGCCGACGAGGTGCGCGGCTTCATCGAGGACGAGCTCGCAGCCTGAGCCACGCTCAGGCGAGCCCGAGCTTGGCGAGGAAATCGCTCGCGCGATAGCTGGGCTCCACGCCCTTCACGAGCATCGTCACGCCACGCGAATTCTCGGTCCTGAGCGGCAGGATCTCGCGATAGGCCGGCGAATCGTACCAGGCGCGCGCCCGCTCCATGTCCGGGAAGGCGATGATGACGAGATCGCCCGGCCACGGCCCCTCGACGATCTCCGGCGTCGCGCCATGGACCAGGAACTGGCCGTCATAGGGCGCAAGCGTCCCGTCGATCCGCGCGATGTAGTCGATGATCTCGGCGCCGAAGCGGACATCCTGCAGGTGGGCGATGGCATAGGCGGTCATGGGTCTCTCCTGCAAATCGCGGCCGGGAGGCCGTCGTTGCGGAGGACCATGACGCCGGGGGCGCATGAGGTCGATTACCCCAAGGGTAATCGCCGGCACGTCAGGGGCTGAACACCAGCACGAGGAAGACGAAGAACACGGCGAGATGCACCGCGCCTTCCAGCATGGTGGTGCGCGTGCCGGTGAAGGTCAGCGTCGAAAGCAGCAGCGTCATCGCCGCGATGACCATATTGGTCGCCGAGAGGCCGAGCACGACCGGCTGGCCGGTGAAGACGCCGATCAGCAGCACGGCCGGCACGGTCATGCCCAGCGTCGAGGCCGCCGCGCCCAGGCAGAGATTGACCGCGCGCTGGAGCTGGTTCGAGGTGATCGCCCGCAGCGCCGCGATGCATTCCGGCGTAAACACCACCATCGCGATCAGGATGCCGCCGAGTGCAGCCGGCGCGCCGAGCTTGGCGATGCCGAAATCCAGCACCGCAGCCAGCCCCTTCGACAGGATGACGATCGGCAGGATATTGGCGAGCAGCAGCGCGACATGGGGCAGCACCTCCCGCATCGAGGATGGCGAGGCCGTTTGGCCCTCTTCGCTGGCGGCCAGGGCTGGCTTGCCGTCTTCCGGCTCCGGCTCGTGGAAAAAGGCGCGGTGTCGCCCGGTCTGCAGGATGAGGAAGGCGCCATAAAGCAGCACGGTGAAGATCGAGAAGGCGACCGCCTGGAACGGCGTCAGCGTGCCATCCGGCGTCGATGTCGTGAAGTTCGGCAGGAAGAGCGGGATCACGGTGAGCGGGATGATCACCGCGAGATAGGACGAGGCGCCCTTCAGGTTGTAGCGCTGCTGGAAATGCCTCAAGCCCCCGATCAGCAGGCCGATGCCGACGACGCCGTTGAGCACGATCATCAGCACCGCGAACATCGTGTCGCGTCCGAGCGTCGGCGCACCCTTGGCCCCGAGCATCACGGCGCCGACCAGCGCCACCTCGATGATGACGATCGAGAGCGTCAGGATCAGCGTGCCATAGGGTTCGCCGAGCCGGTGCGCGATGTCTTCCGCTTCATGGACCACACCGAAGGCGGACCAGATGATCACCCCGAGCAGCCAGGCGAAGACGAGGAGCGACGGCAGGGGCGCGCCGAGCTGGCCGAGCACGGTGTCGCCGAACAGCAGGAAGGCGGCAACCGAACCCCAGGCACAGGCAAGGCGGAGAATCATCATCGTTCGTCGTCACTCGGGATCGCAGGGGGGAAGGCTCCGACCCAATAAGCGGGAAAGGCGACGTCGGTGCAACGCCTGATCTCGCCTCCGATCCCCGAACCGGCCAGAAAACGTCCTTCGTCAGCCCGGAAGGATCTTCTGCGCGAGCGGGCTCGGGGTTTCCTCGGTATTCACCACCGGCTTGTCGGCGACGAGATACTGAGCCCGCGCCAGCGCCGCGAAGCGCCCACCCTTGGCGACGAGCTCGTCGAACGTGCCCATTTCCTCGACCTGCCCCTGCTCGAAGACGAGGATGCGGTCGGCGTTGCGGATCGTGGCGAGCCGGTGCGCGATGACGAAGGTGGTGCGGCCCTTCATCACCTCCTCCAGCGCCTTCTGCAGCTTGACCTCGGTCGCGGCGTCGAGCGCGGAGGTGGCTTCGTCGAGGATCAGCACCGGCGGATTCTTGAGCAGCGCGCGAGCGATCGAGAAGCGCTGGCGCTCGCCGCCCGACAGCGTGCGGCCGCGCTCGCCGACCAATGTGTCGAGCCCGTCCGGCTGGCGCGCCATCACCTCGGCGGCCTGGGCGCGTTCCAAAGCCTGCATCATCTCGGCATCGGTCGCGTCCGGCTTGCCGACGAGCAGGTTCTCGCGGATCGAGCGGGCGAAGAGCATGGGCTCCTGGAAGACGACGCCGATATTGCGCCGGAGCGAGAGCAGAGAGATGTCGCGGATATCGGTACCGTCGACGGTGATCCGGCCCGATTGCGGATCGAAGGCGCGGTGCAGCAGCCCGAGCGTCGTCGACTTGCCGGAGCCGGTCGAGCCGACGACGGCGATGGTCTCCCCGGGCCTCACCGCGAAGGAGACGTCGCGCACCGCCGCGCGCTTGCCGTCATAGGAGAAGGAAACGTCCTCGAAGGCGACCGCACCTTCGAACCGGCCGGGATCGCGGGCACCGGGCTGGTCGCGCACGCTCGGCAGCGTGTCGAGCACCTCGAAGAATTCCCGCATCTTCGGCGCCTGCATGAAGATGAAGTTCACGAAGCTGACGATCTGCTCGAGACGCCCAACCAGCATGGTAGCGAAGCCCATGAAGGTGACGATTTCGCCAACCGTGGTCTGGCCATGCATCAGGAGCCAGGTGCCGACGATGAAGATCAGCAGCACCGTCAGCGTCGCCGAGGCCCGCGTCGCGACATTGGCCACCGCCCACCAGGACAGAACCGGCAACTGCGCCGCCAGCACATTGGCGATGGTCGAGCGCAGGCCGCGCACCTCTGCCTCGATGCGGGTGAAGCTCTGGATCACCGGCACGTTGCCGAGCGCGTCCGAAGCCCGCTCTGCCAGATTGGAGTGGAAGGCCTCGACATTGCGCTGCAAGCGGTCGGTCTTGCGCAGCACGAAGGCCGTGAGGGAGCCGAACAGCACGACGAGCGCAATCAGCAGCAGACCGAGCTGCCAGTTCTTCCAGATCGTGAAGGGCAGGAGCACGAACAGCGCGACCGCCGAGGCGCAATGCTCGCGGAAGAAGGATAGCCACAGGCCCCACATCGCATTGGTGCCGTCGAGCATCACCTTGAGCACGCGGCCGGAATGGGTCTGTGTGTGGTAGGCGAGCGGCAAGGTGAGCGCATGCTCGAAATAGCGCGCCATCACGGTCAGGCGCGCGCGATGAGCCAGCCTGTCGGCATGCAGCGCAACGAAGACGCCGATCGCGATATTGGCGAGGCCGAAACCGACCCAGGCGGCGATCAGGAGGTTGATGCTGGCCCAGGTCAGCGTCCCGCCCGAGGCCTGGATCGTGGTCAGCCGGTCGATCAACGCGCCGAACAGCATGGGCTCGGCGAAGGCGACCGCAGCCAGCGCGATATTGGCAAGCGCCAGGATGATGCCCAATCGCCTTTCGGGACCGAGTTCGCCGAGGACGCGGGCATAGAGCGAGAACAGAGACATCGCGACGAGCTTTAGAGCATCGGACTCAAGCTGTCATTCCGGGCTTGACCCGGAATCCATCGTAGAGCGCAGTGCCTTACGATAGATTCCGGATCGGCGCCGCTATCGCGGCTTGTCCGGAATGACGGTGTGCTTCCAAGAAAATGATGCAAGCTAGGAACGGAGCGCCTCTGCCAGCACTTTCTGTGTCACCTCGGCCATCGCCATCTGCAATTTGTAGGCGCGGGTCTTCTCGCCGGGCTTCATCACCAGGATTACCGTCTCGCTGCCCGGACAGGCGGGATCGGCGCAAATGATCTCGTTGACGGCGATCGCAGCCGTCTCGGACAGGCCGAGAAGCTCCCTGACCTGAACCTTCATGCGTTCGGCCAGCGCCTTGGCTTCGGCCTTCGCATCGCCGCCCTTGCGGGTCTCAGGCTTGCCGAAGAGGCCGAAACGCATCGCGCTCAGCTCGGCAGGACGAGCACGCCGGCCGCGCCGTCCTCAGCGCCGAAGGCGAGCCGCTTGCCGGCCTTGTCCCAGGCGAAGGCGCTGATGCCGCTGTCGCGCAGGGCCGGCCGCACCAGCAGTTCGGAACCGTCGGTCAGCCGGACCATCAGGATGCAGCCATCGTCATAGCCGATCGCCAGCACCAGCGCGCCCGGATGGAAGGCGACGCGGGTGACGCGGGCATGGCGCACGCCGCATTCGCGCGGCGCCTTGCCCTGCGGCCCGTCGCCCTGGAACGGCCAGACGATCGCGCCATCCGCCCCGCTGGAGGCCAGCCAGAGCCCGTCATGCGACCAGGACAGCGAGCGCGGCTTTGCCGGGTAGCCGGTCATCCGCATATGGCCGGGCTTGTCGCCGAGCTTCCAGCCATGCAGCGCGTTCTCCTGCATCGAGGAGACGACGAAGCGTCCGTCCGGCGACCAGACGACGTCGATATGCGAGCCCTTCCACTCCAGGAATTCCGGCTTCGCCTCGGTGTTGGGATACCAGAGCGAGACGCCGTTCATCTGGGCGATGGCGAGCCGATAGCCCTTCGGCGCGAAGACGAGGCCCTGCGGAGTGCTCGCGGCGTCCAGCGTGCGGACGCGGCCCTTCTCGTCGCGGGCCTGCACGGTCTTGCCGGTGTTCCAGGCGAGATTGCCTGACGGAGACAGCGTGATCGCGTCGATCCAGCGCCTCTTCGGATCTTTCGCAATCTCGGCCGGCTCGCCTTCAAAACCCGTCGCGACGACGCGCCCATCATCGCCGCCGGTGATCAGGCGCTCGCTGTCGCCGGTGGCGCAGAGGATGCCGCCGGCATGGGCCTCGACGCTCTCGACAAGGGCACCGTCGCGCCAGCGCAGCACGCGCCCGTCGGCGAGCGCGAGCACGAGTCCCTGCTTCAGCCAGTGGGCCGCGACGACATGCGTCTCCGCGGCAATCGGGGTGACATGCTCGCGCAGCGAGACGGGTGGGGTCATCGTCGTCATGACGCGGCTTTAACTCAGGCCGCGCAGGCTTCAAACCCCTTGCGCAGCTCATTCTCGTTGAGATCGCGCCCGATGAAGACGAGGCGGCTCTCGCGGGTCTCGCCATCCTTCCAGTCGCGCTGCAGGTCGCCGTCCAGGATCATATGCACGCCCTGGAAGACGAACCGGCGCGGTTCGTTCTTGAAGGCCAGGATGCCCTTGGAACGCAGGATGTTCGGCCCCTGGATCTGGGTAAGGTCGTTGATCCACGGCATGAACTTCTCGGGATCGACTTCGCCGGGAATCGTCAACGAGATCGAGCGCACGTCCTCGGCATGATGGTGATGGTGGCCGGCCTCGAGGAAATCCGGCTCGATGTCGAGGATGCGGTCGAGATCGAAGGCGTTGCGGTCGAGCAGCGCGGCGATATCGACATTGGCCCGCTCGGCCTTGTGCAGCTTGGCATAGGGGTTGATGGCGCGGATCGCGGCCTCGACATCGGCCAGCTCCTCGGCCGTGACGAGATCGGTCTTGTTGAGCACGATGACGTCGGCGAAGGCGATCTGGTTCTTCGCCTCCGGCGCATCCTTCAGCCGGTCCTTCAGCCATTTGGCGTCGGTGACGGTCACGACCGCGTCGAGCCGGGTGGCGTCGCCGACATCCTGGTCGACGAAGAAAGTCTGCGCGACCGGCGCGGGATCGGCGAGACCGGTGGTCTCGACGATGATCGCGTCGAACTTGCCCTTGCGCTTCATCAAGCCGTCGAGGATGCGGATCAGGTCGCCACGCACGGTGCAGCAGATGCAGCCGTTGTTCATCTCGAAGATTTCCTCGTCGGCGCCGACGATGAGGTCGCCATCGATGCCGGCCTCGCCGAACTCGTTGACGATGACGGCGAATTTCTTGCCGTGGTCCTCGGTCAGGATGCGGTTGAGGAGCGTGGTCTTGCCGGCGCCCAGATAGCCGGTGAGCACCGTGACGGGGATTTTCTCGGACATGGCTTGACCTGAATGACTGCGACGCGAGGAGGACACCGCCCGGATCAGGCCGGGCCGGCGGTCAGCGCCTTTTCGATTTCGCTTATATTGTGCTTCATCATCCGGATGTAAGTCCCCGCCGGGCCGGTTGCGGCCGAGAGCGCGTCCGAATAGAGCCGGCCGCCGACCTTGGCGCCGCTCTCCCGCGCAATCTGCTCGACAAGGCGCGGATTCGTGACGTTTTCGAGGAAGACGGCCGGAATCTTCTGCGCCTTCACCTGCCGGATGATGCGGGCGACATCCCTGGCGGAAGCCTCGGCCTCGGTCGAGACGCCCTGCGGCGCGACGAAGGCGATGCCATAGGCCTTCACGAAATAGCCGAAGGCATCATGGGTGGTGATCGCCTTGCGCCGCTCGGCCGGGATGCGCGCGATCGCGGCCTTCACCTCGCCTTCGAGCCTGTCGAGTTCGGCAAGATAGGTCGTGGCATTGGCCTCGTAGCTCGCCTTGCCGGCGGGATCGGCCGCACTCAGCGCGTCGCGGATATTGGCGACATACACCTTCGCATTGGCGATGCTCTGCCAGGCATGCGGATCGTCATGGCCATGGGCATGCGCATGACCGCCCTTGTCCTTGTCGTCATGGTCGTCATCGGCTTCGAGCGGCGTGATGCCCTTCGTCGCTTCGGCCAGCGTCGCCTTCGTGCCGGAGGATTTGACGAGACGCGGCAGCCAGCCCTCGAAATGCAGGCCGTTGACGAGGACGAGCCTGGCGGCCGCCATGGCCTTCGCGTCGCCCGGCGTCGGCGAATAGACATGCGCATCGCCGTCGGGGCCGACCAGCGTCGTCACGCTGATGCGATCGCCGCCGATCTGCCGGGCGAAATCGCCGAGGATCGAGAAACTCGCCACCACCGGCAGCTTCGCTTGTGCGCTGTCTTGCGCGAAAGCACCGAACGGCGTGGCGGCTGCGGCAAACCCGAAAGCAAGACCGGCGACAAGGGCGCGGCGGTTGGGCATGGGAGACTCCGAGAAATGAAACGATATAACGTTTCTATCTCTGGAGATGGGCGCGGGGCAAGAGGCGCCGCGCAAGTCCGTCCTGCGAACCGAACAGGAGCGACCCCAGATAGATCGCCCCCGCCGCCAGGATGATCGACGGGCCCGCCGGCAGGCTCGACCCCGCCGCGTAGGACGTCACGAGCCCGGCATAGCCCGAGACCATGCCGAAGCCGGCCGCGAGCAGCAGCAGGCGCGTGATATCGGCCGTCCAGAAGCGCGCAGCCGCCGCAGGCAGCATCATCATGCCGACGGCGAGCAAGGTCCCCAGCGCATGGAAGCCGGCGACGAGATTGAGCACGACCAGCGCGAGGAAGGTCAGGTGCACAAAGCCGCCGGAGCGGCTGACCGAGCGCAGGAAGCCGGGATCGACGCATTCGAGCACCAGCGGCCGATAGAGCGCCGCCAGCGACAGCAGAGACACGGTCGCGACACCGGCGAGCAGGATCAGCACCTGATCGTCGAGCGCCAGCACATTGCCGAAGAGCACATGGAGCAGGTCGATGGCCGAGCCCCTGAGCGAGACGATGGTGACACCGAGCGCGAGCGAAATCAGATAGAAGGCGGCAAGCGAGGCGTCCTCCTTGAGCACGGTCGCCCGCGCCACAGCACCGGCCGCCAGCGCCACCGCGAAACCGGCAGCGAGCCCGCCGATCGTCATCGCCGGCAGCGAGAAGCCGGCGACGAGATAGCCCAGCGCCGCGCCGGGCAGGATCGCATGCGCCATGGCATCGCCGGTCAGGCTCATCCGCCGGAGCATCAGGAAGACGCCGATCGGCGCTCCCGAGACGGAGAGCGCCGCCACGCCGACAAGGGCACGGCGCATGAAGTCGAATTCGGCGAAGGGGCCGATGAGGAGATCGTAGAGCAACGCTGGCAACCAATTTTCGTCATTCCGGACAAGCGGCGAAGCCGCGCCGATCCGGAATCCATCGGAGAGCGCAGCGCCCTAAGATGGTTTCCGGGTCTCCGCTTCGCTGCGCCCGGAATGACGGCGCAGGTTGCGGACACTCGATGAAGCCAAACGCTACGCCGCGTCGCGCTGGCAGGGAGCGGCGTGACTGTCGAAGGACTCGACCATGCGCCGCGCCTTCAGCAGGTTCTCGGGCGTCAGCACGGTCGCGGTCTCGCCCCAGGCGACGGCCTCGCGCGCAAGCAGCAATGTCTGCGGGAAGGCCTGACGGACCGTCTCGATATCATGCAGCACGGCGACGACGGTGCGGCTCTCGCCATGCCAGCGCCTGACGAGCTCGAGCAGATCGGCGGTCGTGCGCGCATCGATCGCGGTGAAGGGCTCGTCGAGCAGGATCACGTCGGCATCCTGAAGCAAAAGCCGCGCGAACAGCGCCCGCTGCATCTGGCCGCCGGAGAGCGTGCCGATCGGCCGGCGCTCGAAGCCGGTCAGGCCCACCGCCGCGATCGCATGCTCGATCTTGTGGGCAGCGCCCGCACCGATCCGGCCGAAGATGCCGGCCCGGTTCCACAGCCCCATGGCGACGAGATCGTAGACATGGATCGGGAAGGAGCGGTCGAGATCGGCCGATTGCGGGAGATAGGCGAGCCGCTTGCCCTTGGCGAGCGCGACTCCGCCGGACAGCGGCGCGAGCGCCCCGGCAATGCCCTTGAGCAAGGTCGACTTGCCGGCGCCGTTCGGCCCGACGATGGCCGTCAGGCTCCCGGTCTCGATCTCGCCGGAGAGGTGATGCACCGCCGGATGGCGGTCATAGCCCAGCGTCAGGTCGGTCAGGCGGATGGCGGACATCGACGCAAACTCACAGGAGCACGGCCAGCGTCGCCAGCCAGAGCAGGGCGACGATGGCAGCGGCCAATCCCACGCGCGTCCCCGCCGACAGACGCAGCAGCGACCACCCCGGGGCTTCCGAGGCAGCGCGATGCGTGTGAGGAGCGTGCGCGTGGACCATGAGAAACGATATAATGTTACGTCCACGCCGGAGCAAGCGCGATTCCGCGCCTGTCCCCGCTCCGGCCTCCTGTCATTCCGGAGCGCGCCGCAGTGGTGAACCCGGAAACCACGACTGGGTAGGACATCGGATATCAGGTTGCGAACCGCTCGCCCGGTCGTGGATTCCGGGTTCTTCGCTTACGTGACGCCCCGGAATGACAAGGGTGGTTCGCCGAGGGTCGCCGGCCACTTTCCCGCTCAGAACGGCAGATACTGATAGAGCCAGGTTTCGGTCAGCACGGTATCGCCCGTCTTGAGATAGCAGCGCATCTCGACCGGATCGCTGCCGGCGACGGAGAGATCGAACTGGGCACGCCAATGGCCGGGCACGTCGTCCGGCATGGCCTCGGCGAAGACATAGGAGAAGCTGCCGCGCGAGGTCGAGAGCACGACCTCCGGCTTGACGCCGAAGGGCACTGCCTCGAGCGCCGGCCCCAAAAACTCGACCATGAACTTGCGCACGCCTCGCGGCCGCGCCGTTCCCGGCTGGCCGCCATTGCCGAGCCGCGTCGCGACGACCCGGCCGAGTTGGGTCGGGAAGGGCTCGTCGGCGAGCCAGTGCAGCGTGTAGCGGAAATCATAGGCATTGCCCGCCCGCGCCGGCGCCTCCGGCACCCACATTGCGACGATGTTGTCGTGGATCTCGTCATCGGTCGGGATTTCGACGAGCTGGACGGAGCCCCGGCCCCATTGGCCGGTGGTCTCGACCCAAAGGCTCGGGCGGCGCTCGTAATGCACGCCGTCGAGATAATGCCCGGTCTCGCGGTCGCGCTGCATCAGGCCGAAGCCGCGTGGATCATTGTCGACGAAGGCGGAGGCCATGGTCCGTGGGGGATTGTTCAGGGGGCGCCAGGCGCGCTCGCCCGACCCGGTCCAGAGGGCGAGCCCGTCGGAATCATGCACCTCCGGGCGCCAGTCGATGGCCATCGGCTTCGCGGTCTCTGAATACCAGAACATCGAGGTCAGCGGCGCGATGCCGAGCCGGGAGACATCCTTGCGCAGATGCAGGGCGGTCTCGATCTCCATGGTGACGCCCTTGCCGCGGTGCATGCGGAAGCGATAGGCGCCGGCAAGGCTCGGCCCCGAGAGCAGCGCATAGACCACGACATATTCGGCCCCCGCCTGCGGCGTTTCCAGCCAGATATGGGTGAAATCGGGGAATTCCTCGGTTTTGCCCGAGACGGCCGGATCGATCGCGACGCCGCGCGCCGACAGCCCGTACTGGTAGAGCTCGCCGATGGCACGGAAATAGGAGGCGCCGAGGAAGGCGACCCAGTCGTTCGTCTTCCAGTCCAGCGCCTCGCCATTGCGGCCGGGATGGCCGCTGCGGCTTTCCTGCAGGCGGAAACCGGCGAAGCCCGCCCCGGCCGGAAGCTCGCGGGCCGGCGAATTGGCCGGCATCTCGAAATAGCTGGCGTCATAGACGATCTCGCGGGCCCTGCCCTCCTCGACCACATGCATGCGCACCGGCTTCTGGAAGAAGCGGCCGAGATGGAAGAAGGTCACCGGCCAGGGCGAAGGACCGTTCGCCCAGAGCGCCGATTCCGGCTTGAACCGGATCTTGCCATGGGCGTCGTAGTCGATCCGCTGCATCACCTCGGGGCGCGGGCTGGGCGGCGCCTCATAGGGCTTGCCGGCCATCTCCTTCGCGCGCGCTTTCAACGCTTCGAAGCTGAAATCCCTGGTATCCCCGAGCTTCAGCCCCTGCTGCGCCAGCGCCTCCGGCGCGAAGCCGAGCGCTGCCAGCGTCGCTGTCGCGCCCGCACCTGCAAGAAGAGTCCGTCGGTCGAGGCGAAGCCCCTGGCTGCTACCCTGCTCGGCGCGGTCCTGCATGTCGTCCCTGGTCACTCGTTGTTCGAAAGGCGCGGCCGGCCCGCCCATGGCGAGGTTGCCGTGCGAAACCGCAGATAGGCAGCCAATCATGGCGAAACCAGCCCGCCTCTTCGGCTAAAGGCGAACTCCTACCTATTGTCGGGCGCTTTCCCTTTCCGGTTCAGCATGCTCTAGAATTGCGACAACTGGCCGCATGAGCCGGATCACGCAATCGAGGAGACGTCATGAAATCGCTGTTTCGGGCCCGGCATCTTGCCGGCCTTGCTGCTGTCGCGCTCGCGGCCCTTCCGGTGAAGGCCAGCGCCCAGGACTTCATCAACATCCTGACCGGCGGCACCTCCGGCGTCTACTACCCGATGGGCGTCGCGCTCTCGAAGATCTACGGCGAGAAGATCCCAAACGTTCGGCCGACTGTGCAGGCGACCAAGGCCTCGGTGGAGAATCTCGCCCTCCTCCAGCAGGGCCGCGGCGAGATTGCCTTCACGCTCGGCGATTCGCTCGACGCCGCTTGGAAGGGCGACGAGGAGGCAGGCTTCAAGGCGCCTCTCAAGAAGCTGCGCGGCGTCACGGCGATCTATCCAAACTATGTCCAGATCGTCGCCTCCAAGGAGAGCGGCATCAAGACGCTGGCCGATCTCAAGGGCAAGCGGCTCTCGGTCGGCGCGCCGAAATCCGGCACCGAGCTCAATGCCCGCGCGATCCTCGCCGCCGCCGGCATCACCTACAAGGATCTCGGCAAGATCGAGTACCTGCCCTTCGCCGAATCGGTCGAGCTGATGAAGAACCGCCAGCTCGACGCCACCTTGCAATCCGCCGGCCTCGGCGTCGCCTCGCTGCGCGATCTCGCGACCTCCGTCGAGATCAATGTCGTCGAGGTGCCCAAGGCCGTGATCGACAAGGCCGGCCCGCCCTTCATCAGCGCCCCGATCCCGGCCAACACCTATACCGGCCAGACCAGCGACGTGAACACGGCCGCCGTGGTCAACTACCTCGTTACCCATGAGGGCGTGAAGGAAGAGGTGGTCTACCAGATGACGAAGGCCATCTTCGACAATCTCGGCGATCTCGCCGCCTCGCATGCGGCCGGCAAGGAGATCAAGCTGGAGAAGGCGCTCGACGGCATGCCGATCCCGCTGCATCCCGGCGCCGCGCGCTACCTGAAGGAAAAGGGCCTGAAGACCGGCTCGTAAAGCCTGAATGACGCGTGTCATCCCGTGCAACGCTGCTGCGCAGACACGGGACCGCGCGACGAGAAGCGCCTCTTTCTGAAAACGATCCCGCATCTGCGCCGCAGCACCGACATGCCGCGGCGCATGCGGGATGACACCATGACACCGGCAGGACTTCGACCATGGCCACCGCCGAGACCGACCAGCTTGAAGCCCTTTCCGGCGCCACCCCGGTTCCGATCGAGCATCCCGATCTCGATAATTTCGAGCATGGCTTCCCGCCCGGCTTCGGCCCCGGCGGCTGGGGGTTCTTCGCTTATGGCCTGGCGATCGCCTTTGCGGCCTTCCAGATCGCGATCTCCGCCTGGAACTTCCTGCCGAGCCAGGCGGCGCGCGGCGTCCATGTCGGCTTCCTGCTGCTGCTCTCCTTCGGCCTCGTCGCCAATTTCCGGGCGAAGGACACCCCCGGCCGCGTGTTCGGCTGGGCGCTCGGCGTCGTCGGCTTCGGCCTCGGCCTCTACCAATGGATCTTCTATGCCGACCTGATCCTGCGCGACGGCGACCCCTCGACGCTCGATCTCGTCGTCGGCACGCTGCTGATCGTGCTGATCTTCGAGGCCGCACGCCGGTTGATGGGCAACGCCCTGCCGATCATGTGCGGCATCTGCCTGCTCTACTGGTTCTTCGGCCAGTACCTGCCGGCGCCGTTCAACCATCGCGGCTATGGCTTCGACCAGATCATCGGCCACCTCTCCTTCGGCACCGAGGGCTTCTACGGCACGCCGATCTACGTCTCCGCGACCTATATCTTCCTGTTCATCGTCTTCGGCTCCTTCCTCGAGAAGGCCGGAATGATCCATCTCTTCAACGACGTCTCGCTCGGCCTCTTCGGAGGATCGCGCGGCGGCCCCGCCAAGGTCGCCGTGGTCTCGTCGGGCATGATGGGGATGATCTCAGGCTCCGGCGTCGCCAATGTCGTGACGGTCGGCCAGTTCACCATTCCCCTGATGATCAAGTTCGGGTACCGGCGCGCCTTCGCCGCCGGCGTCGAGGCGACGGCCTCGATGGGCGGCCAGATCATGCCGCCGGTGATGGGCGCCGTCGCCTTCATCATGGCCGAGACGCTGGGCGTGCCCTATGCCGAGATCGTCAAGGCGGCCGCGATCCCCGCCGTGCTCTATTTCGCCTCGGCCTTCTGGATGGTGCATCTGGAAGCCGGCAAATACGGCCTCAAGGGCATCGAGCGCGCCATGCTACCGAGCCCGCTCAAGGCCTTGCGCGAGCGCTGGTATCTCGCCCTGCCGCTCGCCGTGCTCGTCTTCATGCTCTTCCACGGCTTCACGCCGCTCTTCGCCGGCACGATTGGCTTGGCGCTGACGGTCGGCCTGCTGCTCGGCGCAGGCCTCGCGGCGGGCTTGGGCACGCAGACGCTGCGCGTGATCTTCTGGGTCGGGCTCGGGGTCATCGCTGCCGCTCTCTTCCGCGAAGGCATGGATATCCGCATCGTCGCCGGCCTGATCGCGGTCCTGATCCTCGCCAATGCCTTCACGCTGGGCGGACGCACGACGCTGGCCGTCAGCCGCGACGCACTCGCCGACAGCGCCAAGACGGCACTGCCGGTCGGCATCGCCTGCGCCATCGTCGGCACCATCATCGGGCTGATGACGCAGACCGGCATCGGCACGACGTTCGGCGCCTGGATCATCGGGCTCGGCCAGCACAGTCTGTTCCTGGCGCTGATCCTGACGATGATCCTGTCGATCCTGCTCGGCACCGGCATCCCGACGATCCCGACCTATATCATCGTCGCCGCGCTTGCCGCACCGGCGCTGGAAAAGCTCGGCGTGCCGCTGATCGTCAGCCACATGTTCGCCTTCTACTACGGCATCATGGCCGACCTTTCGCCGCCGGTGGCGCTGGCGGCGCTCGCCGCAGCGCCGATCGCCAAGGAGAACCCGGACAAGATCGGCTGGGAGGCGATGCGCGTCGCGCTCGCCGGCTACGTCATCCCCTTCATCGCCGTCTATTCGCCGGCGCTGATGCTGCAGCCCGGCGATCCGATGGCCACGATCATCGGCTTCTGGCCGGCCGTGGTCTACGCCATGTTCAAGGCGACGATCGCCATCGGCCTCTTCGGCATGGTCGCGATCGGCTATCTCTTCGGCAAGCTCACGATCCTCGAACGCGCGCTCTGCTTCGGGGCGGCGGTGCTGCTCTTCGGCGAGTTCGCCTATAGCGACCCGCTTGGCTACGCGCTGGCGGCGGCCGTCGTGCTCCGGCACTGGCTCGCGGCACGCAAGGCCGAGACCGCCGCGGCATGAGCCTGTGCCTCGCGGCCGGCGCACTCGTCGTCGCGCTCGGCCAGGGCGAGATCACGCTGGGCTGGCGCCATTCGGTGCAGAAGACGCTCTGGGAGGAGGTCTGGCGGGAGACGCCCGCCGGACTGGAGATCGTCGAGGCGCGGATCGAGGGCTCCGGCGCCGGCATGGACCCGCCCGACGGCGCGAAACTCGTGGGCGGCTTCTGGCGCTGGCATCCGGCCCTGCCGCCTCTGAAAGAGGTCGTCATGCGGCGTTCCGGCGCGACCGCAGACTGGCGCATCTGCACAGCCTCAGGCTGCCGTGCGATGGGCGATTACCTGCCGGCGGACGCTGATCCGGTCACGTTGAAGATCTGCGAGCAATAGCCGTCATTCTCGGGCGGAGCGAAGCGCAGACTCGAGAATCTCTTGAAAGCGAGGCACGGGAGCCTTCTTCGACCTGAGATGCTCGGGTCAAGCCCGAGCATGACGCCCGATCAATCGACCTCGGTCAGATGCTCGATCTTGAGCATGCGGCGCATCAGGTTGAGCATGCCGTAGGCGGCGAAGACCGAGAAGATCGCCATCATGACGTATTCGAAGATGGTGCCGAGCTCGAACAGGCCGGCCAAAGCCCAGCCGGCCGCAAGCGCCACGCCGAAAAGCTCGACGGCGATCAGGATCCCGAACGAGGTGACCATGATCAGGTTGCGCCAGTTGGTGTGCCGTCCGGCCATGCTGTCCTTCCTTCACGCGCGGGCCGCCTTGCGCGGCCATGCGCTCCACGCACCTAGCGGAGCTTGCCGCCCCATGCAACAAATTCGCGCCCGTCGCCCAGATGGGCACGACCTCCGCGCTTGAAAAGTCCCGATGCTCGATACGCCCGTCTTCGCCTCCGCCGCCGTGGCGGCCCCTCATCACCTCGCCTCCGAGGCGGGCCGGGCTATCCTGGCCGAAGGCGGCAACGCGATCGAGGCGATGGTCGCGATGGCCGCGACGATCGCCGTGGTCTATCCGCATATGAATGGCATCGGCGGCGACGGCTTCTGGCTGGTGCATGAGCCGGGCGGGCGGCTGCATGGCATCGAGGCCTGCGGCCCGGCCGGTTCGCTGGCCACGATCGAGCACTACCGCGGCAAGGGCTATGACGCCATTCCCGCGCGCGGCCCGGAAGCGGCGCTGACGGTCGCGGGCGCCCTCGCTGGCTGGCAGCTTGCGCTTGAGCTTTCGCGTTCGCTCGGTGGGCGCATGCCGCTGCGCGAATTGCTGTTGAACGCGATCGGCCATTGCCGCGAGGGCTATGCGGTTTCGGATTCCGAGCGCGGCAACAAGCCGAACGAACTGGAGGAGCTGAAGGCCGCGCCCGGCTTCCTCTCCACCTTCTGGATCGACGGCGCCCCGCCCAAGCCCGGCGCCCGACGTCGGCCGGAAGCGCTCGGCGCTACCCTGGACCAGCTCGGCCATGCCGGGCTCGACGATTTCTATCGCGGCGATGTCGGCCGCGAAATCGCCGCCGATCTCGAACGCATCGGCGCGCCGGTCACTCGCGCCGACCTCGCCCGCTATCGGGCGCGATCGGTCGTCCCGCTGACGCTGAAGCTCCCCGGTCTCACCCTCGCCAACCTGCCGCCGCCGACGCAGGGGCTGGCCTCGCTCATGATCCTCGGCATCTTCGAGCGTCTCGGCGAGGCGAGACTCGATTCGTTCGAGCATCATCACGGGCTGATCGAGGCGACGAAGCGCGCCTTCGCCACCCGTGACCGCTATGTCACCGACCCGGCCGAGCTCGATCACCCGCCCGCCGATTTCCTGAGCGATGCCGCCCTGCTGCGCGAGGCGGCGGCCGTGGACATGAAACGGGCCGCGAAGCTGCCGCTGCGCCATGGCGACGGCGACACGGTCTGGATGGGCGCGATCGACGGCAATGGCCTCGCCGTTTCCTATATCCAGTCGATCTATTGGGAATACGGCTCCGGCTGCGTGCTCCCTGCCACCGGCATCCACTGGCAGAATCGCGGCGTCTCCTTCTCGCTCGACAAGAAGGCCGCGAATCCGCTGAGGCCCGGCCGCAAGCCGTTCCATACGCTAAACCCGGCTCTGGCGCGTTTCGACGACGAGCGCGTGCTGCCCTATGGCGCGATGGGCGGCGACGGCCAGCCGCAATTCCAGGCCCAGATCCTGACGCGCTACCGCGCCGGCCAGAACCTCGCCACGGCGGTCGATGCGCCGCGCTGGCTCTTCGGCAAGACTTGGGGCGCGGGCTCGACCAGCCTCAAGTTCGAAAGCCGCTTCGATGCCGCTCTGCTCGAGCGGCTCGATGCCGCCGGCCATCCGGTCGAGGAGAGCGGCCTCGCCTATTCCGAGGGCTTCGGCCATGCCGGCATGCTGGTGAAGCATGCGAAAGGCCATGTCGAAGCCGTGCATGATCCGCGTTCCGACGGCGATTCCAGGGGGATCTGACGCCAGATGACTTTCGACGATCCGTTCCGCTGCTTCGTGCCCTATCCCGACGCCCCGGTGAAACACGCCGTCGCCGGCCCGCTCGCCGGTCTGACGCTGGCAGTGAAGGACCTCTTCGACATCAAGGGCTATCCGACCGGGGCGGGCTCGCCGCTGGTGCTGGCGCAATCCGGCATCAAGCCGAAGACGGCGCCGATCGTGAAGGATCTGCTGCAGGCCGGCGCCCGCTTCGTCGGCAAGACCCATACCGATGAGCTCGCCTTCTCGCTCAACGGCCAGAACGCGCATTTCGGCTCGCCGATCAATCCGGCCGCGCCGGACCGCATCACCGGCGGTTCCTCCTGCGGCTCGATGGCGGCGGTCGCCGGCCGCCTCGCCGATATCGCATTGGGCTCGGACACCGGCGGCTCGGTCCGCGCTCCCGCGAGCTATGGCGGCCTCTTCGGCATCCGGCCGAGCCATGGCCGGCTTTCGCTGAAGCGGGCATGGCCATTGGCGGAAAGCCTGGATACGCCCGGCTGGTTCGCCCGTGACGGCGACATCTTCGCCCGCGTTGCCAATGTCCTGTTCGGCCCCGACAAGACGGAATTGCCGGAAACGCCGCGCCTCCTGCTGGCCGACGACATGTTCGCCCAGGCCGTGCCCGAAGCCGAGACGATCCTGCGCAATGTCGTGCAGCGCACGATTCCCGCACTCGGCCAGCCCGAAGGCGTCAAGCTCGCGCGCGATCTCGACGCGCTCTACTGGGCCTTCCGCTGGATTCAGGGCCGCGAAGCCTGGCTGTCGGACGGGCCGATGATCGAGCGCTTCAATCCCCCGCTCGGGCCGGGCGTGAAGGAACGCTTCGCCTTCTCGAAAGCCGTGACCGACACCGAATACGCCAAGGGCGAGGCCACCCGGAAATCCTTCCGCACCCGGCTCGCGCGCCTGCTCGGGCAGGACGGCGTGCTGATCCTGCCGACCATGCCGGATGTCGCTCCCCTGATCGCGGCGAAGGAATCCGAGCTGGAGGATTTCCGCAACCGGGCGCTGCGCCTGCTCTGCCTCGCAGGCCTCTCCGGCTTCCCGCAGGTTACGATTCCCGTGGCCCAGCGCGAGGGCGCCCCGCTCGGCCTGTCGCTGATCGGGCCGAAGGGCTCCGACCGCTCGCTCGTCGCCTTCGCGCTGCGCTACGAGCGCGCCGCCCGCATCCGGATCGCCTGAGAGGAGACCGCCATGAGCGGACATCACCACCACGATCACGACCACCACCACGACAACCACTTCACCGCCATCGAGGCGCGGGTGAAGGCGCTGGAAACGCTGATGGTCCAGAAGGGCTATGTCGACCCGGCCGCGCTCGACGCGATCATCGACACCTACGAGACGAAGATCGGCCCGCGCGACGGCGCCCGCATCGTCGCCAGGGCCTGGACCGACCCGGCCTTCGCCGAACGCCTGAAGGCGGATGGCACGGCGGCGGTGGCCGAGCTCGGCTATGGCGGGCGCGGCGGCGAGCATATCGTCGCCTGCTTCAACACGCCTGAGCAGCACAACCTGATCGTCTGCACGCTCTGCTCCTGCTATCCGTGGCCGGTACTCGGGCTGCCGCCGGTCTGGTACAAATCCCCGCCCTATCGCGCCAAGGCCGTAATCGACCCGCGCGGCACGATCGCCGATTTCGGCGTGACGCTGCCGGAGAACCAGCGCATCCGCGTCTGGGATTCGACGGCCGAGACCCGCTTCATCGTCATCCCGATGCGCCCCGCCGGTACTGAAGGCTGGAGCGAGGAGAAGCTCGCCGGCATCGTCACGCGCGATTCGATGATCGGCACCGGCTTGCCGCGCGTGGAGGACGCCGCATGAACAGCGCCCATGATCTCGGCGGCCAGATGGGTTTCGGCCCCGTCGTTCCCGAGCCGAACGAGCCGGTCTTCCATGGCGACTGGGAGAAGCGCGTGCTCGCGATCAATGTCGCGGCCGGCGCCATGGGCGCTTGGAGCATCGATGAGATTCGCCATGCCCGCGAGAGCCTGCCGCCGGCGCAATATCTCTCCTCGACCTATTACGAGATCTGGCTGGCCGCGCTCGACAAGGTGCTGGTCAAGCACGGTTTCCTGAGCACCGACGAACTCGCGACCGGCAAGCCGGCGCCGGAACGCCGCGAGCCCAAGCGCGTGCTCAAGGGCGAGGAGGTCGCGGGCGTGCTGCGCCGCGGCTTCCCCTATGAACGCGACGCCAAGGTTGCGGCCCGCTTCGCGGTCGGCGACAAGGTCCGCACCGTCGTGATGCACCCGCAGCACCACACCCGCCTGCCGCGCTATGCCCGCGGCAAGACCGGTGTGATCGAGCGCATCGTCGGCTGCCATGTCTTCCCGGATACGGGCGCGCGGGGGCAGCCCGAGACCGCACAATGGCTCTACACGGTGGTCTTCGACGGCCGCGAGCTCTGGGGCCGCGATGCCGACCCGACCTCAACCGTCAGCATTGAGGCCTGGGAGAGCTATCTTGAGCCGGCCTGAGACCGATCTGGCGGCAGCGCTCGCCGCCGACACCCCGATCCCGCGCGATGCGAAGGGCCCGATCTTCGCCGAACCCTGGCAGGCCCAGGCCTTCGCGCTGGTCGTCGAACTCCAGAACAAGGGTGTCTTCACCGCCGAGGAATGGGCGCAGGCGCTCGGAGCCGAAATCCGCGAGGCGCTGGCCGCCGGCGGCTGCCGCGACGGCTCGGATTATTACGAGCGCTGGTGCGAGGCGCTCGAGCACCTGCTGATCGCGAAGGGGCTTGCCTCCCATGACGGCGTCGACGCGCTCGCCGCCTCCTGGGCCCGTGCCGCCGAGGCGACGCCCCATGGCAAGCCGATCCTGCTGGAAAACGATCCGCTGCGTTAACAGGCAGGAGCGCCAGAACCTCCGCCGTCATCCCGGGCTTACCCCGGGATCCATCGCAAGGCTCCACGCTCTGCGATGGATCCCGGATCTACGCGACTACGTCGCTTGTCCGGGATGACGGCGAGGCTCTGTACCGAACCGAACCGCTTCAGCTCCCCATCCCGCCGATCCAGAGACCGGTGAACAGTGCCGCGCCGAGCACGGCGACAAAGGCGGCCGCCAGCAATTCGAGCCCCGCGATCAATCGCGCCGAGCGCAGGCTGCCGCCACCCGCGAATTTCAGCGCCGCGAACTTGAAGAACACCGCGAAGGCTGCGAGCGCCCCGGTGGTGAGCGCCGTGCCCAACGCCATGGCGAAGGTCGCGGCGATGCCGGCCCAGAACAGCCCTTGCGCATTGGCGAAGACGAGGATGATCAGCGCCCCCGCGCAGGGCCGCGCCCCAGCCGCGACGACGACCCCGGCCATGTCCCGCCAGCCGGAAAGCCGCGAGACCTGCTCGGCATCGGGCATATGGACATGGTCGCAAGCCGCAGGGTCATGCGCCCCGCCGGCTTCCAGCCGGACCAGAGCCCCCGCCTTGCGCCAGAGCATCAGCAACCCGACCAGCGCGACCAGCAGGAAGCTGCCCTGCTCGATCACGGTGGTCGCCGCATTCATCTGCATCGCGGTCACCCGCAGGAGCAGCGTCGCGACCGTCACGATCGCGATCGCGACCATGGCCTGCAGGAGCGCCGCCGCGAAGCTCAGGGCCAGACCGCGCTTCAGGCTGCGATTATCGGCGACGATATAGCCGGAGATCACCGCCTTGCCATGGCCGGGCCCGGCCGCATGGAAGACGCCATAGCCGAAAGAGAGCCCGAGCAACCCCCAGAGCGCGGCAGGCGCTGTCGCGATCGCCTTCAACGTTGAGGTGAGTTCGCGATAGAAGCTCGACTGCCAGGCGATCAAGACGGCGCCGAAGCCGGTGGTCGACGGCAGCGCTTCACGCGGCAGGGCCGTGCCGAAAGGATTGCGCGGCGGAGGCGGAGGCGGCGGGCTTATGCTCGCGATCAGGAAGGCGATCAGCGCGACCACGCCTCCGACCAGAATCAGCGCCAGCGCGCAGGCGATCAGCCGCCGCGAAAGAGCCGCACCGGTCGGGCGTGCTGTCTCGGTTGCTGTCACGGACATGCCACCAGCGCCCGTGTCGTCACTTCGAGCCCGCTGACATCGGGCGTCGCGGTGATGTCGGCTTCGGCGAGGCGCTTCTGCGTGGCATCGTCGAGCTTGGGCGGACGGTTGACCCGCACGACGCAGCCCTGCGGCGCACCTTTCGTCACGACCGCATCCGGTGCATCGACGATGTCGAAGGCGACGAAATAGGTGGGATCGCCGATCTCGATGCCGAAGGAGCGCGCCTTGGCCGGGGTCTTCAACGGCAGCGTGAAGACCAGCGTCAGCACCTTGTTGTCGAAGGACATGACCTGCTCGCCCGGCGTGCCGAATTCCTGCTTGCGGCCGTTGAGCTTGGCGGCGGTGAAGAACTCGACATCGGGCAGCGATTCCACATTGATCTTGGCGAGTTCGGCCAGTTCGTCCGAAGTGAGTTTACCGTCGCCGTTCTTGTCCAGGCCTTGGGTGATATAGGCCGAATAGGCCTCGTCGAAGCTCCAATGGTGCCGGATCGCCTGCACCGAACCATCGGCCGAAAAGACGATCTCGGCCTTGGCCGCGACGAAGACATGCGGATGCGCAGCCGCCGGCCCGACCGCGATGGCCGCCAGCAGGAGCCCGGCGAGGGCCGTCAGAGATGCGCGTCGCGTCAAAGGCGAAACCTCCGTGATCCCGCTTGGGTGGATCATGGTGAAGCGATCGTCAACGACCGTGACGGGGATGCGACGACCGCAACAGCCATCCCCGTCAAACAGGGCCAAATCGCGGCGCCTCCCGCAGGATGCGCAGCACCATTCGCGCAAATCTCTGGACCCAGCCTCGAAAACTGGAATGATACCAGATCGATTGACCGCCTCCGGTCGATATGTCAGCCTCACTGACATATTCGCCGCGAAGACGGCGAAACATGAGGCCGGGATCACCGGCCCGTCGGCGGGAACGACGATCCGGGAGGCCGAACATGGCCGAGATACCGCGGAAATCCGGCACCGAGGCGGGCGCGCTGCGCCAGATCGGCCTGCGCGAAGTCGCGCTCGACGACAAATACGACCTTGAGAAGCGCGAGGTCTTCCTCACCGGCACCCAGGCCGTCGCCCGCATGCTGCTGATGCAGCGCGAGCGCGACCGGCAGGCCGGGCTCGACACGGCGGGCTTCGTTTCGGGCTATCGCGGCTCCCCGCTAGGCGGGCTCGACCAGCAATTGATGCGTGCCGCGAAGCCCCTGAACGCCGCGAATATCGTCTTCCAGCCGGGCCTGAACGAGGACCTCGCCGCGACCGCGATCTGGGGAACGCAGCAGGCGGGCCTGAGCGGCGAGGGAAAGCACGATGGCGTCTTCGCCCTCTGGTACGGCAAGGGCCCGGGCGTCGACCGCTCCGGCGACGTCTTCCGTCACGGCAACATGGCCGGCACCGATCCCAAGGGCGGCGTCATCTGCCTGATGGGCGACGATCACACCGCGGAATCCTCCACCAACGCCCACCAGACCGAATTCGTCCTGGTCGACCGGATGATGCCGATCCTCAACCCGGCCGGGGTGCAGGAGATTATCGATTACGGCCTGCACGGCATCGCGCTCTCGCGCTTCGCCTCGGTCTGGGTCGGCATCAAATGCGTCAAGGACAACATCGAATCGACCGCCTCCGTAGACGGCTCGCTCGATCGCGTCACCATCGTCACGCCGACAGATTACACCCCGCCGCCCGGCGGCCTCGCCATCCGTCGCGAGCTCGATTTCGTCGAGCAGGAACGCCGGATGCATCTCTACAAGCGAGATGCGATGCTGGCCTATCTGCGCGCCAACAAGCTAAACCGCATCGTCACGCAAGGCGGCAAGACCCCGCGCATCGGCATCGCCACCGTCGGCAAATCCTATCTCGACGTGCAGCAGGCCCTGGCCGATCTCGGCATCGACGAGGTCCGCGCCAATGACCTCGGCATCCGCCTGTTCAAGCTAGCCTGTCCCTGGCCGATCGATCCGGCCGAGCTGAAGGCCTTCGCCGGAGGCCTCGACCTGATCATGGTGGTCGAGGAGAAGCGCTCCCTGATCGAGGTCCAGGTCCGCGAGGAGCTCTACGGCGGAAAGCATCAGCCGATGGTCATCGGCAAGAAGGACGAGAACGGCGACTGGCTCTTCCCCGTCCATGGCGCGCTCGACCCCAACGATATCGCCATCGCGCTGGGGTCACGCCTGCTGCAATACCGCGACGACCCCGCCCTGCGCGCCCGGCTGGGGGACATCGCCGCGGCGCAAGGCCGCCTGGACGAAGCGCAGGAGATCGCCAGGCGCACGCCCTATTTCTGCTCGGGCTGCCCGCATAATTCCTCGACGGTGGTGCCCGAGGGCTCGCGCGCCTATGCCGGCATCGGCTGCCATTACATGGTGCAGTGGATGGACCGCGACACGGCGGGCTTCACCCAGATGGGCGGCGAAGGCGCAAACTGGATCGGCGAAGCGCCGTTCTCCAAGCGCGGCCATGTCTTCCAGAATCTCGGCGACGGCACCTATACCCATTCCGGCTCGCTCGCGATCCGCTGGGCCGTCGCCTCCGGCGTCACCCTCACCTACAAGCTGCTCTACAACGATGCGGTTGCCATGACCGGCGGCCAGCAGGCGGAAGGCCATCTCTCGCCCGACCAGATGGCGCGGCAGGTCGCGGCCGAAGGCGTCCAGCGCATCGCCGTGGTCAGCGACGACCCCGACAAATACGCAGCCGGAACGCAATGGCCGGCCGGCACCACGCTCCACCATCGCGACGAGCTCGACGCCGTCCAGCGCGAGCTTGCCACGGTCTCCGGCGTCTCGCTCCTGCTCTACGACCAGACCTGCGCCACCGAGAAGCGCAGGCGGCGCAAGCGCGGGGCCTATCCCGATCCCGACAAGCGCGTCATCGTCAACGAACTGGTCTGCGAGGGCTGCGGCGATTGCGGCGTGCAGTCGAACTGCGTCTCGGTGCAGCCGCTGGAGACCGAATTCGGACGCAAGCGCCAGATCGACCAGTCGAACTGCAACAAGGATTTTTCCTGCGTGAAGGGCTTCTGCCCGTCCTTCGTCACGGTCCATGGCGCGAAGCCGAAAAAGGCCGATCCGTTGCGGCTCGATGCCTCGACGCTCGGCGATAGCGAACTACCCGAACCCGTCGTGCCGGCGCTCGACCGCAGCTTCGCGGTGATCGTCACTGGCGTCGGCGGCACCGGCGTCGTCACTATCGGCGCCATTCTCGGCATGGCCGCACATCTCGAAGGCAAGGGCTGCGGCATGATCGACATGGCAGGCCTCGCCCAGAAGGGTGGCGCCGTCTTCAGCCATGTGAAGCTCGCGCCGCATCCGGACGATATCCACGCCATCCGCGTCACGGCCGGGCAGGCCGATCTCGTGCTCGGCTGCGACCTCACCGTCACCGGCTCGAAGAAGGTCCTGGGCGCGATCCGGCCCGAACGCGGCACCGTCATCGTCAACACGGCCGAGAGCCTGCCGGGCGATTTCACCCGCAACGCCGATTTCTCCTTGCCGACCGAGCGCCTGAAGCGCGCGATCTTGGGAGCCGCCGGCCGTGAGCAGACGCATTTCATCGATGCGACCGCTGCGGCCGTCGCTTTCCTCGGCAATGCCATCGCCGCCAACATGTTCATGCTCGGCCATGCCTGGCAGCTCGGCGCCGTGCCGCTCTCGCGCGAGGCGCTGCTCAAGGCGATCGAGCTCAATGGCGAGGCCGTCGCCATGAACAGGCAGGCCTTCGATCTCGGCCGCCGCGCCGCGCATGACCCGCAAGCGCTTGCCGGCGTCCTGTCGCAGAGCAAGGCCGCGACGCCGGCCCGCCAGCTCTCACAGACGTTGGAAGAGATCATCGAGCGCCGCATCGCCTTCCTCACCGCCTATCAGAACGCGGCCTATGCGGCGCGTTACCGCCATCTCGTCGCCCGCGCCCAGACGCGCGAGGCTGCGGTCATGCCCGGCCGGACGGAACTCAGCGAAGCCGTCGCCCGCAACCTCTTCAAGCTGATGGCCTACAAGGACGAATACGAGGTCGCCCGCCTCTACAGCGACGGTGCCTTCCGCAAGCAGGTCGCGGCGACTTTCGAGGCCGGTAACAACGACGGCAAACCGCTACGCTACGAGTTCCACCTCGCGCCGCCGCTCCTGGCCAGGCGCGATCCGAACACGGGCCTGCCGCGCAAGATGAGCTTCGGTCCCTGGATGATGGGCGCCTTCTCGGTGCTGGCGAAACTCAAGGGTCTGCGCGGCACGGCCTTCGATCTCTTCGGCTACACGCAGGAGCGCCGCACCGAGCGCCGGCTGATCGCCGATTACGAGGCGCTCTTGAACAAGCTGCTGACGCGGTTGTCGCCGGAGAACCACGCGCTCTGCGTGGCGCTCGCCGCGATACCCGAAAAGATCCGCGGCTTCGGCCATGTCAAGGAACGGCATCTCAAGGCGGCGAAGGCCGAGGAGGCGGTGCTGCTGGCGCAGTTGCGTGACGGCGGCTCTGGTACAGCATTGCCGCAGGCTGCCGAGTAAGGCGCGAGGAACCCCTCTCCTTTAAGGAGAGGGGCAGGGGTGAGGTGTAGGCCGCTCGACCAGTGGAGCGCCGCCTCACCGCAGCAGCGACCAGCTCACGGCAATCACGGTGAGCGGCCTACCCCTCACCCTGCCCTCTCCCTCTAGGAGAGGGTTCCCCGCGCCTTTCCGCCTCGCTTGCGCCTCTTTGGTTCAACTTGAGTCCGATTGCCCTCGCAGCCCATACTGTCGCCCGCCGCCGCCAACCCGGATAACCGCCGCCTTGATCACCCCAGAGGAACTGCGCGCCATCGCCTCCTGGTCCCGCGACCTGTCGGAGGCCGAGTTCGAGGAGGCGCGGCGCGGCATCTCCTTCAAGACCTATGGCAAGAACGCCTCGATCTGCCATGTCGGCGACCGCCTGGAAGCCTGGACCGGCATCGCTGACGGCCTGGTCAAGATGGCGACGACCTCGAAGACCGGGAAATCCGCGACGCTCGCCGGCATGCGGGGCGGCGCCTGGTTCGGCGAGGGCACGGTGATCAAGGCCGAGCCGCGCCGCTACGAGCTGGTGGCTTTGCGCGAAACGCGTCTCGCCCTGATGCGGCGCTCAACCTTCCTCTGGCTGTTCGAGCATTCGGCCGCCTTCAACCGCTTCCTCGTCCACCAGTTCAACGAGCGCCTCGCCCAGTTCATCTCGCTGGCCGAGACCGAGCGCACGCTCGATTCCACGGGGCGCCTCGCCCGCAACCTCGCCTGGCTGTTCAACCCGATCCTCTATCCCGATCTCGGCCGCACGCTGGCGATCTCGCAGGAGGAGCTCGGCATGCTCGCCGGCATCTCCCGCCAGATGGCCAATCAGGGCCTGGCGAAGCTCGCCGATCTCGGCCTGATCGAGCTCGGCCACGGCAGCGTCACCATCCGGGACCTCGACAAACTCGCCCGCTACGAAGGTTGAAAATTGCTGCAGGGCACCAAATCGCGTTTCGCGCGTTCCTTCTCCCGAACAGCCCAGGCTGAGAAAGGAACCGCCGCCATGTTTGGCCTCCTCGAACTCATGACGAAACGGGTCAACGACCAGATTACCGAATACGCCGCCGTTCAGTCGGAGATCGCCCGGCGCCTCTGGGGCAACTGGCTCGATCCCTTCCACGCCTGCCAGCCGGTGAAGGTTCGCGCCGATCGTCGGTCGCGCAGTGAGACAGCAAACCACGGACCAACGCACCGCCGTTGAATCTGGGCGTAAATCACATCGAACCGCCCGTCTCGCGTGACGGGCGGTTCCTTGCGGCCGGTTGCGCTGCGATCCCGAGCATTCATAGAGACGCTGGGTCATCCCGGACGCAGCGAAGCGGAGATCCGGGATCCATGCCTGATCCTTTATCGGCGGCGCTCGTGATGGATCCCGGGCCTCGCCCGGGATGACCCGGGTGGTTCAATCGCGAGCTATACCGGCGCGTTGAACACGGCCTCGATCGCATGACCATCAGGGTCGATCACGAAGGCTGCGTAGTAATGCGGCCCGTAATGCGCGCGCAGTCCCGGCGCGCCATTGTCGCGCCCGCCATGGCTAAGCGCCGCTTGATGAAACCGGTCGACCGCCGCCCGATCCGGCGCGGCGAAGGCGAGATGGAAGCCCGGCCCCGGCGGCCTCTGGCCGTCCGGGCGCAGCTTCAACGCAAGCTTGTCGCCGCCACCCGGCAGCCCGTAGCCGACCGCTTGCCCGGCTTCGCCCGGGCGCAGATCCTGCCAGACCCTGACAAAGCCGAGCGGCGCCAGCACGGCGTCGTAGAAGGCGCAGGCGCGCTCGATATCGGAAACGCCGAAAGACAGATGATGAAGCATGAGTCGGTTCGCCATCGCCGCGGACACGGCCCTGCCCGCCGATTCAATCTGCCGAATTCGTGAGGAAAATCAGGGCCGAAGCAAAAAGCCACGCAACACATCTGCGTGAGAAGCAAACTTCGGCGGGACAATAGTCACCAAAAGGCGAATTGTCTGTCAAGCGGGTCCTTGCGAAGATGATGGCCGCCTGCAAGTCTTGCATGAGAACGAGGCCGGAAACCGGCCCGCGGAAGTCGCCACGACGCATGGCGGCTCGACAGGGAGAACGCAATCGTGGCAAGCGGCACCGCCGGCCAGGCGGATACCTTTCCGAAATTGCTGTTGCGCAATGCACGGGAGCGCGCCTCGCGCGTGGCCTTCCGCCACAAGGATCTCGGCATCTGGCAGTCATGGAACTGGGCGGAGGTCGCGGAGCACGTCCGCAACTTCGCCAAGGGCCTGCACGACCTCGGCTTGAAGCGCGGCGAGAAGGTCGCGATCATCGGGCAGAACCGGCCGCGGCTCTACTGGTCGATGTGCGCGGCGCAATGGATCGGCGCCATTCCCGTCCCGGTCTATGCCGACGGCGTCGCCGAGGAGATGGCCTATGTCCTCGACCATGCCGAGGCTGTCTTCGCCGTGGTGCAGGATCAGGAGCAGGTCGACAAGCTGCTCTCCATTGCCGACCGCCTGCCGCATCTCCGGCACATGCTCTATGACGAGCCCCGGGGCTTGCGCGACTACGACCACAGCAAGCTCCACGCCATCGAGGCAGTGATCGCGAACGGCGCCAGAGCTCTCAAGGACCCGCAGGCTCAAGCCGCGCTCGCCCGCGAAATGGAGCAGGGCCAGGGCTCCGATCTCGGCATCATCCTCTATACCTCCGGCACGACCGGGCGGCCCAAGGGCGTGATGCTCAGCCATTACAACGTGCTGATCGCCGCCGAGATCGGCTGCGGCTTCGACGGGCTCAACGAGACCGACGAGGTCATCGCCTATCTGCCGATCGCCTGGGTCGGCGACCACGTCTTCTCCTATGCGCAGGCGATGCTGGCTGGCTTCTGCGTCAACTGCCCGGAAAGCCCGGACACGGTGATCGACGACCGCCGGGAGGTCGGCACCACCTACGCCTTCGCCCCGCCGCGCGTCTTCGAGAACATGCTGACCGTGACCATGGTGCGCATGGAGGATGCAGGCGCGCTGAAGCGCCGGATGTTCCACTATTTCCTGGATGTCGCGAAGCGCTATGGCGAGCAGATCCTGAACGGCGAAAGCGTGCCGCTGAAGGGCCGGCTGCTCTACAAGCTCGGCGACTGGCTGGTCTACGGACCGCTCCGGAACCGCTTTGGCCTGACCAATATCAAGGTCGGCTACACCGCCGGGGAGGCGATCGGCCCCGAGCTCTTCCGCTTCTACCGCTCGATCGGCGTCAACTTGAAGCAGCTCTACGGCCAGACCGAGGCCGGGGTCTACATCACCATGCAGCCGAACGGCGAGATCAAGGCCGACACGGTCGGCAAGCCTGCGCCCATGGTCGAGATCCGCATCGACGACAATGGCGAGGTGCTCTACCGCTCGCCCTCGATCTTCGGCGGCTACTACAAGGACCCCGACAAGACCGCGGAGACCATGACCGCCGACGGCTATGTCCGCTCCGGCGACGCCGGCTTCTTCGACGATGGTGGGCACCTGAAGATCATCGACCGCGCCAAGGATGTCGGCAAGCTCGCGAGCGGCGACCTGTTCCCGCCGAAATACATAGAGAACAAGCTCAAGTTCTATCCGAACATCAAGGAAGCCGTCGCCTTCGGCCAGGGCCGCGACTATGCGACCGTCGCGCTGAACATCGATCTCATCGCCGTCGGCAACTGGGCCGAGCGCAACAACGTGGTCTATGCCTCCTATCAGGAGCTCGCCGGCCACGATCTCGTCTATGACATGATCGCAAAACATGTCGACGAGGTGAACCGCTCGCTCGCGTCCGAGCCGATGATGGGCGGCGCCCAGATCAAGCGCTTCCTGATTCTGCACAAGGAACTCGACGCCGACGACGGAGAATTGACCCGCACCCAGAAGGTCCGGCGCGGCTTCATCGCCGAGCGTTACGCCCCCCTGGTCGCCGCGCTCTATGACGGCTCGGACGCCGCCGATATCTCGACCGAAGTGACCTTCGAGGACGGCCGCAAGGGCGTGATCGCGGCCCGCGTCAAGGTCCGCGACGCCAAGCTCTATCCCGCTGCGGTCGAGGGGGCGCCGTCATCGGCGAAGGCGGCATGAACGCGGAACCGATCAACGTGACCGGCACACCCATCCGAGCCAAGGGCGAGATCCTGCTCTCGGTCGAGAACATCTCGCTGCGCTTCGGCGGCGTGAAGGCGATCACCGACGTCTCCTTCGACATCCGCAAGGGCGAAATCCGCGCTATCATCGGGCCGAACGGCGCCGGCAAGACCTCGATGCTGAACTGCATCAACGGCTTCTACCAGCCCCAGGAAGGCCAGATCGTCTTCAAGGGCGAGCGCCGCGCCAAGATGCGCCCGCATCGCGCCGCTGCCGGCGGCATCGCCCGGACCTTCCAGAACGTCGCGCTGTTCAAGGGCATGTCAACGCTCGACAACATCATGACCGGCCGCACGCTCAAGATGAAAAAGGGCTTCTTCTGGCAGGCCCTGCGCCATGGCCCGGCGATGCAGGAGGAGATCGCGCATCGCCGCGTCGTCGAGGACATCATCGACTTCCTGCAGATCGAGCACATCCGCAAATTGCCGGTCGGCAAACTGCCCTATGGCCTGCAGAAGCGCGTCGAGCTCGGCCGTGCGCTCGCGATGGAGCCGGAATTGCTGCTGCTCGACGAGCCGATGGCCGGCATGAACCTGGAGGAGAAGGAGGACATGTGCCGCTTCATCCTCGACGTGAACAACCAGTTCGGCACCACCATTGCGTTGATCGAGCACGACATGGGGGTGGTGATGGACCTGTCCGACCGCGTGGTCGTGCTCGAATACGGCCGCAAGATCGCCGACGGCACGCCTGACGAAGTCAAGGCGAACCAGAAGGTCATCGACGCCTATCTCGGCGTGGCGCATTGAGGAGCGTGGAGACATGAGCGACATCGCCACCCGCCCCGCCCCGAACCTTCTCGCCAACCCGCTGGTCAAGTTCGGCCTGATTGTCGCGGCGATCGTTGCAGCGCTTGCGCTCGGCGTCCGGCTCGACACCTCCAACACGTTCTACGCGATCTTCGTCGATCCGTTCCAGCAGATGGTCCAGGCGCCGGACCTGCTGGTGCAGACGGTCTGGGAAGGGCTCGTATCCGGCGTGCTCTACGCCCTGATCGCGCTCGGCTTCGTGCTGATCTTCAAGGCGTCGGGCGTGTTCAACTTCGCCCAGGGCATCATGGTGGTCTTCGCGGCGCTGACCCTGGTCGGCCTCTACGAGAAGGGCGTGCCGGCCTTCCTCGCCGTCATCATCACGCTGGGCGTGATGTTCGCGCTCGCCGTCACCATCGAGCGCGTGGTGCTGCGCCCGCTGGTGAACCAGCCCGACATCATCCTGTTCATGGCGACCTTCGGCATCACCTATTTCCTCATCGGCTTCGGCGAAGCGCTCTTCGGCGGCAATCCCAAGCAGATGATCGCCGAGCAGCTCTACCTCCCCAAGGGCGCGCTCGATCTGCAGATTCTCGGCGGCCTCGTCTCGCTGCAGAAGATCGACATCGCAGCAGCGGTGATCGCCTCGCTGATGATCGCGGCACTCGCCGCCTTCTTCCAGTACACCCGCATCGGCCGTGCGCTCCGCGCCGTCGCCGACAGCCACAAGGCGGCGCTCTCGGTCGGCATCTCGCTCAACCAGATCTGGGTCATCGTCTGGTTCACCGCCGGCATCGTCGCGCTGATCACCGGCATCATGTGGGGCGCCCGCTCGGACGTCTCCTTTGCGCTGGAGATCGTGGCGCTGAAGGCCCTGCCGGTGCTGATCCTCGGCGGCTTCACCTCGATCCCCGGCGCCATCGTGGGCGGCCTGATCATCGGCATCGGCGAGAAGCTCGGCGAGTTCTACTGGGGCCCGCTGATCGGCGGCGGCATCGAGAGCTGGCTCGCCTATTTCATCGCCCTCGGCTTCCTGCTGTTCCGGCCGCAGGGCCTGTTCGGCGACAAGATCATCGAACGTATCTGAGGAGCCGGACGACATGCTCTACCGCGAGGCCGGCCAATACAAATCCAGCTATGCCAGCGACATGGCGGTCTTCCCCCTGAAGGAGGACCGGATCGGCATCGCTGTCATCCTGGCGATCGCCCTCGTCGCGATCCCCTTCCTGGGCAGCGACTTCTTCATCGCCTCGGTGATGATCCCCTTCCTGGTCTTCTCGCTGGCGGCGATCGGCCTCAACATCCTCACCGGCTATACCGGGCTGATCTCGCTCGGAACCGCCGCCTTCATGGGCGTCGGTGCCTATAGCTGCTACAAGCTCACCACCCTCTTCCCGGGCGTGAACATCATCGTCTTGATCTTGTTGTCGGGCCTGTTCTCGGCCGGGATCGGCGTGCTCTTCGGCCTGCCGTCCTTGCGCATCAAGGGCTTCTACCTCGCCGTCGCGACGCTCGCCGCGCAGTTCTTCCTGCAATGGGCCTTCGTGCGCGTGCCCTGGCTGTTCAACTACAACGCCTCGGGCGCGATCGAGGTGCCGCAGCGCACGCTCTTCGACATTCCCCTGACGGGTGCTGCCGCGACGCCGGAGACGCGCTATTTCGTCTGCCTCGGCCTCGTCGTGGTGCTGACCTGGTTCGCCTCCAACATCGTCCACGGCAAGCTGGGCCGCTCCTGGATGGCGGTGCGCGACATGGACATCGCCGCCGAGCTGATGGGCATCAAGCTGCTCAACGCCAAGCTCATGGCCTTCGCCGTCTCCTCCTATTTCTGCGGCGTCGCCGGCGCGATGATGATCTTCCTCTGGTACGGCGGCGGCGAGGCGGCGGACGTGTTCTCGATCCGCCTCTCCTTCAACATTCTGTTCATGGTCATCATCGGCGGCCTCGGCTCCCTGATCGGCTCCTTCTTCGGCGCGGCTTTCCTCTCGATCCTGCCGACCGCGCTGAAATTCGGCCTGCCGGCACTGGGCATTCCGATCCAGGGCGCGGCCGCCGAGCATGTCACCTTCATGCTGGTCGGCGCGCTGATCATCACCTTCCTGATCGTCGAGCCGCACGGCCTCGCCAGGCTCTGGCAGATCGGGAAGCAGAAATTGCGGACGTGGCCCTTCCCGTACTGAGGCGGGAGAGTGTCCAAGAAACGACCGGCGACGACGAAGCGCCGGCGGATAAAGACCGATCCGACAGCAGTCTGGTCGGGAGGAAACGAACGGAGGAAGTCCATGAAGACCAGCAATCTGTTGAAGGGTGCAGCGCTCGGAGCCCTGTTCGCTGCCGGCGCGCTCTCCCCGGCCATGGCGCAGGACAGCGTCTATTTCGCCAACAACGCCTATCGCACCGGCCCGTTCTCGGGCTCGGGGATTCCGATCGGCGACGGCATGCGCGACTACATCACGATGATCAACGAGCGCGACGGCGGCGTGAACGGCGTCAAGGTCATCTACGAGGAATGCGAGACCGGCTACGACACCAAGAAGTCGATCGAGTGCTACGAGCAGGCCAAGTCGAAGAACACCATCGTCTATTCGCCCTGGTCGACCGGCGCGACGCTCGCCGCGATCCCGCGCGCCCATGTCGACAAGATCCCGATCCTGTCGATGGCCTATGGCCTCTCCTCCTCGGCCGACGGCACCAACTTCCCCTGGGTCTTCATTCCGCCCTTCACCTATTGGGACGGCGCCTCCGTCATGGTCCGGCACATGGCGGCCGAGCTCGGCGGCATGGACAAGCTCAAGGGCAAGAAGCTTGGCCTGATCCATCTCGACGCGCCCTTCGGCAAGGAGCCGATCCCGGTTCTCGAGAATCTCGCCAAGAAATACGGCTTCGAGCTGAAGCTCTATCCGGTGGCCGCCGCTGACATGCAGAACCAGGGCTCGCTCTGGCTCTCGATCCGCCGCGACCGGCCGGACTATCTCTACAACCAGGGCTGGGGCGCGATGAACCCGACCGCGGTCAAGGAAGCCGCCAAGAACAACTTCCCGATGAACAAGTTCGTCGGAGTCTGGTGGGCCGGCGGCGATGACGATGCCCGTGCCGGCGGCGAGCAGGCCAAGGGCTACTCTTCGCTGAGCTGGACGCTCGCCGGCACCGAGGCGCCCGCGATGAAGGACATCCTGAAATTCGTGGTCGACAAGGGCAAGAGCACGACGCCGAAGGAGAAGGTTGGCGAGGCCCTCTACAACCGCGGCGTCTACAACGCGATGCTCGTCGTCGAAGGCATCCGCAACGCGCAGAAGCTCACCGGCAAGAAGGTGATCGATGCGCAGGACATGCGCCGCGGCCTGGAATCGCTCAACCTGACCGAGGCGCGCCTCAAGGAGATCGGGCTGGGCGGCTTCGTCACCCCGACCGCGATCTCCTGCACCGACCATTCCGGCCACAGCAAGATGTTCGTCTCGGAATGGGACGGCACCAAATGGACCAAGAAGGGCGACTGGGTCGAGCCCCTGAAGGACGAGGTCCGGCCGCTGATCGAGTCCAACGCAAAGGACTACGTCGAGAAGGCCGGCAATTGGCCCAAGCGCACCGAGCCCTGCGAGAAGTCGTCCTGATCTGACGATAGCCGGCGGCGGCTCCCGCCGCCGGCACCCTTCGATACCGATTGCCCGGGAGAGGCCGATGTCGACCGCCACCCTCGAAAAACCAGCCGCAACGACCGCGAGCGACACCATCCTGTCGCTCAACAATATCGAGGTCATCTACGATCATGTCGTGCTGGTGCTGAAAGGCGTCTCGCTCACCGTGCCGCGCCAGGGTATCGTCGCGATCCTCGGTGCCAACGGTGCCGGCAAGACCACGACGCTGAAGGCGATCTCCAACCTGCTCAAGGCCGAGCGCGGCGAGGTCACCAAGGGCTCGATCGTCTTCGACGGCGAGCGGGTCGACAAGATGTCGCCGAACGAGCTAGTCCGGCGCGGCTGTATCCAGGTCATGGAGGGCCGGCACTGCTTCGGCCATCTCTCGATTGAGGAGAATCTGCTCACCGGCGCCTTCACCCGCCGCGACGGCAATGCCGCGATCAAGCGCGACCTCGAGAAGATCTACACCCTGTTCCCGCGCCTGAAGCAGCGGCGGACATCACAGGCCGGCTACACCTCCGGCGGCGAGCAGCAGATGTGCGCCATCGGCCGGGCCATGATGTCGAACCCCAAGATGATCCTGCTCGACGAGCCCTCGATGGGCCTTGCCCCGCAGATCGTCGAGGAGATCTTCGAGATCGTCCGCCGGCTCAATGCCGACGAGGGCGTCTCCTTCCTCGTCGCCGAGCAGAACACCAACATGGCGCTGCGCTACGCCACCTACGGCTACATCATGGAAACCGGGCGCGTCGTCATGGACGGCGAGGCCAAGATGCTGCGCGAGAACGAGGACGTGAAGGAGTTCTATCTCGGCGTCGCCGAGGGCAACAAGAAGTCCTTCCGCGAGGTGAAGAGCTACAAGCGCCGCAAGCGCTGGCTGTCGTGACCGCCATCGATTTTTCGAGCCCTCATCCTGAGGAGCCGCGAAGCGGCGTCTCGAAGGATGCTCCAGGGGGCTCCGGAACCATCTGGAGCATCCTTCGAGACGCGCCTGCGGCGCTCCTCAGGATGAGGGCTGCTCCTTCTATCAGCGAGATACGACCATGACCGAGCACCACGACACGCTCGAAACCCGTTTGCCTGCCGCGCGCGAGGCCGATCTCTTCGCCCGGCTGCCGGCAGTGCTGGCAGCGGCCCTGAAGGCACCTGCCTACGCCGAGCGGCTCGCCGGCATCGACCCCGCCGCGATCACCGACCGGAAAGCGCTCGCCGGCCTGCCGATCCTGCGCAAAGCCGATCTGCCCGCCCTGCAGAAGGCCGCCCTGCCCTTCGGCGGCTTCGTCGCGGAAGCGCCCGGTTCCTTCGGCCGGCTCTTCACCTCGCCCGGCCCGATCTTCGAACCCGAGGGCACCGCGACCGACGCCTGGGGCGCCGCGTGCGGCCTGTATGCGGCCGGCTTCCGTCCGGGCGACATCGTTCTGAACACGCTGAGCTATCACCTGACGCCCGGCGGCTTCATCATGGATTCGGCCGCTCGCGCGCTCGGCTGCGCCGTGATCCCGGCCGGCCCCGGCAATACCGAGCAGCAGATGGAGGTGATCTCGGCCTATCGCCCGAGCGCCTATGCCGGCACGCCTGATTTCCTGAAGATCCTGATCGAGGCGGCCGGGACGCGCGGGGTCGACATCTCCTCGATCAAGCGCGCGGTCGTCTCCGGTGCCGCCTTCCCGCCCTCGCTCCAGGCCTGGGTCAGGGAGCGCGGCATCGACGCCTATCAGCTTTATGCCACCGCCGATGTCGGCGTCATCGCCTATGAGACCTCGGCCCGCGAAGGCATGGTGCTGAACGAGAACCTGATCGTCGAGATCGTCCGGCCGGGCACCGGCGATCCCGTGCCCGAAGGCGAGGTCGGCGAGGTCGTCATCACCAATCTCGATCCGCACCATCCTCAAATTCGGCTCGCGGTCGGCGACCTTACCGCCGTGTTGCCGGGCCAGAGCGCCTGCGGCCGCAGCAACACCCGGATCAAGGGCTGGATGGGCCGCGCCGACCAGACCGCCAAGATCAAGGGCATGTTCGTGCGGCCCGAGCAGGTCGCCGAAATCGCCAAACGCCATGCCGAGATCGCCAAACTGCGCCTCGTCGTCGGCCGCGCCAACGAGACCGACACGATGACGCTGAAGGCCGAGATCTACGCCGAGCCCGCCGGCCTGGTCGACGCGGTCTCCTCGACCCTGCAGCAGGTAACCAAGCTGAAGGGCGCGGTCGAAATCCTGCCGCTCGGCGCGCTGCCGAACGACGGCAAGGTTATTGCGGACGAACGCCCGGTGGGGTGAGGCTTGCCGTCATTCTCGGGCGGAGCAAAGCGCAGACCCGAGAATCTCATGCCGGATAGGGCGCCTTTTCTTGCACGAGATGCTCGGGTCAAGCCCGAGCATGACGCGGGGCGCTCTTCACCACGCGATCGCTTGCTGCCCCTGCCCCTCCAGCCAGGCATTGGCCCGGCTGAACGGCTTCGAGCCGAAAAAACCCCGCCGCGCCGACAGCGGTGAGGGATGGGCACTGGCGATGACCAGATGCCGGCTCTCGTCGATCAGGGGCCGCTTGGCCTGAGCCGGATTGCCCCAGAGCATGAAGACGACATGCGGCCGCTCGCGCGAGACCGCCGCGATCACCGCATCCGTCACCGCGCCCCAGCCGAGCGAGAGATGAGAGCCGGCCTTGCTCGCCCCTTCCCGCACCGTCAGCGCGGTGTTGAGCAGCAGCACGCCCTGCCTCGCCCAGCGGGTCAGGTCGCCATCGGCCGGCGCAGGCTCAGTCAGGTCCTCCGCACGCTCCTTGTAGATGTTGACGAGGGAACGCGGCAGCGGCGGAGGCCCGACATAGGAGAAGGCGAGCCCATTGGCATGACCGGGCGTCGGATAAGGGTCCTGTCCGAGGATGACAGCCCTGACATTGTCGAGCGGCGTCAGCGCCAGCGCGGCGAAGACGCGCTCCGGCGCTGGCGCAACGACATGACCGGCCATCCGCTCGGCATCGACGGCAGCACAGGCGCGCGCCGCAGCCCCATTGGCGGCGAAGACCGGCAGGTCCCGCCAGCCCGCTGAATTCCCGCTCGCCAGGAAGGCCGCAAGCGCCTCGCTGCAACTCACTTCAGGACCGCCCGGCCCTCGACCCTGGCATCGACCGTGCCGAGCCTGCGGACATAGACCATCACTTCATTGGCCATGAGCTTGCCGTCGGTGAGGCCGAGCAGCGTCCGCCCACGCCCCAGCGCCGTATAGCCGTCGCCGCCTTCCAGCATGAAGTTGTTGGAGGCCACGGTATACTTGGCCGCAGGATCGATCGGCTTGCCGTCGACCGTGACCGCCGTGACGCGCGAACCCTGCGGCTGCTTGAGATCCGCTTCGAACTTGAGGCCGGATACCACCGGGAAGCGTCCCGCACCCTGCGGCGCATCACGCAGGCCGTTCTCGATCGCGTCCTTCACGTCCTTGCCGGTGATCTCCACCATCACCGTCGCATTGCCGAAGGGCAATTCGCTCAGCACGTCCCGGCGCGTCAGCTTCTGCCCGGCGGCATATTGCTTGTTGGCGCGGATGCCGCCGGCATTGGTGATGGCGAGCTGGGCGCCGGTCGCGGCGCGGATCGCGTCCGCAATCAGGTTGCCGATCGCGGTCTCCTGCGTGCGGATGACGCCGGTGCGGGAATCGAGCGGCGCGGCCAGCGTGGCGATGTCGACGTCGAGCTCCTTCGACAGCTCGCTCTCATAGCCCTTCACGATGGCGGCGACATCGGGGTCCGGCGTCGCCGCGCGGGAATCGTTGACGCGGAAGGTCGGCGTCCATGAGACCTGCCGTGCTGCGCCCTCGCCCTTGACGCTGACGGCGATGTCGATCGCGGTGACGTAATTGCCCTCCTCGTTCGACTCGACCATCACGACCTTGCCGTCATAGGCGATGGCGAGATCATGGTCGTGGCCGGTGAGCACGATATCGACCACGCGCGAGCGGACGATCTCATAGTCCATCTTCCGGTCGGCATGCACGACCGCGACGAGGATGTCGGCGCCTTGCCCCTTCAGCGCCTTGGCCTCGCGGCTGAGCGCCTCCATGGTCGAGGAGAATTTCAGGTCGCCCGGATTCGAGAGCTGCGGCGTCGGGTCGAAGGTCGTGCCGATGACGCCGACCTTGATGCCGCCAAGTTCGAAGATCTGCGAATCCTTGTGACCGGGCAGCAAATTGCCGCCGGCGTCGCGCAGGTTCGCGGCGAAGGTCGGATAGGTCTGCGCCGCCGTCAGCTTGAGATAGTTCTCCTTGCCGAAATCGAATTCGTGATTGCCGGGGACGAAGACGTCGAGACCCATCTTGTTCTGCATCGCGACGATATGCGCGCCTTGGTCGAAGCCCGACATCAGCGAGGGCGAGTAGCAATCGCCGGCATGGCAGAACAGCACCGGCACGCCCTTGGCCCGCTCGGCCTTGGCGATGCCGGCGGCACGCGCGAAGCCGCCGCGGCCCTTGTCGTCGCTCATCTTGTAGATGTCGTTGACCAGCAGCAGCGTGAAGCTCGGCGCCGGCTGCCGGGCCATCGCCACGGGGGCGGTCGCGGCCAGCGTCGCCGGCGCGGCCAGCACGCCGAGAGCCTTGCGGCGGGTGAGCTTCGTCATGGCGGGCGCCCCTGTGTTTCGAGAACAGCTCCAGACTAGCAAGAGCGGGGATGCGCTGGCCAGAGCACGGCGTGCAGGAACGCGGGAAAGGCAGCGATGTCGCACCTCGGCGTTCGGAGAGTTTCGAGGCTGGACGAAAGCGCGAACTCGTCTAAATCACGAAGCCAAGGAGAGCATGCGCTCATGACTGCTGACATCGCCACGGCACCCGGCCGCGAGGCCGCTTCCCTGCCCCCCGACCATCCCAAGGTGCGATACGGGCGCATCGGCGTCCTGCTGATGAATCTCGGCACGCCGGAGGGCACCGGCTACTGGCCGATGCGCGCCTATCTCAAGGAGTTCCTCTCCGACCGCCGCGTCATCGAGGAGCCCCGCTGGAAATGGTGGCCGATCCTCAACCTGATCATTCTCTCGATCCGCCCCGGCAGGAAGGGCAAGGACTACGCCTCGATCTGGAACAACGAGCGCAACGAAGGCCCGCTCAAGACCATCACCCGCTCGCAGACCGAGCAGCTCGCCGAGCGCCTGAAGCCGCTTTCCGGCGAACGCGTCGTCTTCGACTGGGCGATGCGCTACGGCTTCCCCGATGTGAAGAGCCGCTTGAAGGCGCTGCTCGACCAGGGCTGCGACCGCATCCTGCTGGTGCCGCTCTATCCGCAATATGCCGCGCCGACCTCGGCTACCGCTTGCGACCAGGCTTTTCGCGCCCTGATGCAGATGCGCTGGCAGCCTTCGGTGCGCGTCGCTCCGCCCTACCACGACGACCCCGTCTATATCGGCGCGCTCGCGCGCTCGATGCGCGCTTCGCTGGCCAAGCTCGATTTCGAGCCGGAGGTGATCCTCTGCTCCTTCCACGGGATGCCGAAGGAATACCTGCTCAAGGGCGACCCCTATTACTGCCAATGCGCCAAGACCTGGCGCCTGCTGCGCGCCGAGCTCGGGTTGACCGAGGCGCAGTTCCCGCTGACCTTCCAGTCGCGCTTCGGCCCGGACGAATGGCTCCAGCCTTATACCGACGAGACGGTGAAGGCGCTGGCCCAGGCCGGCAAGAAATCGATGGCCATCGTCGCGCCCGGCTTCTCGGCCGACTGCCTGGAGACGCTGGAAGAGCTCGATGGCGAGAACCGCGAGATCTTCCTGCACAATGGCGGCGAGAAATTCGCCTATCTGCCATGCCTCAACGATTCCCGCGAAGGCATCGACGTCATCGCCGAGGTCGTCCAGCGCGAATTGATGGGCTGGCTCTGAGCTGGCGCTCTGACGATTTCTGACGAGACCGCACTGTCATCCTGGACAAGCGGCACAGCCGCGCCGATCCGGGATCCATCATAGAGCTCCGGAGCCCTCTGATGGATCCCGGGTCAAGCCCGGGATGACGGTGAAGGTTCCGAGAAAGTCGGCACGCTCTAGCGCGCTCCCCCCACGAAGCGCGCGACGCTTTCGGCGACCGGCCGCGCCTTCAGGATGCGGCGGTGGCCCAGACCGTCCGTCGCCTCGAGCTGGACGAACGGGCCGCCCTCTGCCAGTGCCTCAGCGTGCTGGAAACCGAGTTCGCGATCCTGCCGGTCGTGGATCACCAGGGTCGGCAATCCGATCGCCTTGAGCTGGAGCGGCGCTTCGAAAGCCTCGACCGGGTTGCCGGCGACGACATGGATGCGCCGCTCCAGCGCCGCCTGCCCGCGCCGGCCAAGTCCGATCGCGTTGCCGAACTGCCGCGTGATCCCGGTGATCGAGGACGGCGCCGAGATCAGCACGAGCCTGTCAGCGCTCACCATCGGCTGGCCCCTGACCGAACCCGCCAGGGCAGCCAGCGTGATCGCCCCGCCGAAGGAATGCGTCACGATCGCGTGGAACGGCCCGAACACCCGCGCCACCGCAGCAAGGCTCGCGACGCCGAGCGGGATGTTGAGCTCGCGCCCCGTCGAGGCGCCATGGCCGGGCAGATCGAAGGCGACGACCCGGAAGCCCTCCGCCAGAAGCGGCTCGACGAAACCGGTCATCGAAGCCGCATCCCCCGTCCAGCCATGGACCAACAGCACCGTGCGGGTCGGCGCCCGCTCCTCGGGCTCGAAGACATAGGCCTGCACGCTCCCGCAAGGGAACGGGATCGCCCGCGGGCTCGCCTGGCGCAAGCGTGCCGGTAGCGCCTGTTCCCCAGCGCCGCCGTTTCCGTTTCGCTTTGCCGGCCGCGGCGGGGTACAGAAGAGGCGGAAGGCCAGCCGGCCGGCCGTGCGTGGAGCCATGAAGCTCGCCGCCCGGACGAGCGGGCGCATGTAACGGAGGGCGGAAGCGCTCATGGCGAAGATCCGATTTTGTTCAACGCTGAACTATTATGTTCAGCCATGAACAAAAAGCAAGAGCCTTCCGAGACGCAGACCCTGCCCTGGGAGCTGCCGCGTTTCCGCAACTGGATTGCCGTCGCCCGCGCTCATAACCTTTGGGAGAAGGTCTTCAGCGAGGCGCTGGCGCCGCTCGACATCCAGCTCGCCCATTACGATGTGCTCGCCAATATCTTCCACGTCCCCGGCCTCTCGCAGCAGGCCTTGGCCGAGAAGCTGCTGGTCGGGCGCAGCGCGATGAGCATGTTGCTGCCGGTGCTGGAAAAGCGCGGCCTGATCGAGCGCCGCAACGACGAGGCCGACAAGCGCCTGCGCCGCCTCTGGCTCACGCCTGCGGGCGAGGCGCTGACCCGCAAGGCGATGGTGGTCCATGTCGCCGAGATCGAGGCGATGATGCAGGTGCTGAGCGACGACGAGTGCAATGCCGCTGGCGAAGCGATGCGCCGCGTCGGCAAGGCGCTCGAGGCGCGCGGCAACGCGGCGCCGGTCCGCGCCGACAAACCCTGAAACCAAGCAGGGTCAGAGCGCCAGGATCACCCGCGCGACCGCGTCGAGCGCTGCTTCCGCATCGGAACAGGCCCGCCCGCCATCCACCGCTGGCGCCCCTTCCAGCAGGAAGACCGGCCGCTTGAACTGCAGGGCGAAGGCGATCTCGGACAAGGTGCCGTAGCCGCCGCCGATCGCGACGAGGCAGCAGGCGGCCCGGGCGATCAAGGCGTTGCGGGCGACGCCGATCCCGGTCGCGAGCGGAACGGTGACATAAGGATTGGCCGCTTCGGGCTCGTCATCCGGCAGAAGGCCGATCGATAGTCCGCCGGCCTCCGCCACGCCGCGGCAAACCTCTTCCATCACGCCGGAACGGCCACCGCAGAGCACGGTGACCTTGTGCTCGGCGAGCAGGCGCCCCATCGCGACGGCCGCGGCGACCTGCGCCGCCGTCGGCGTGCGCGTCCCGATCACGGCAACGGGCGCGCGTAGCGGCGTCCCGCTGTCGCGCTGGAGCCAGTCGAGGGCACGCCGGGGCGAGACGGGCTCTCCCCACGCGGCCAGCGCCGTCCGGGTCCAGCGCCGTGCAGCCGGATCGAAGATCCGGCCGTGCCCGTCATGCAACCGCCCGTTCCCGCTATCGAGTCGCAGTTGCAGGTCGGACGCCATGGCTCAGGCCGGCTTCTTTTCCTCGCCGAAGGCGGAGATGCCGCCATGCTTGGCCGACCAGGTCGCGGGGTCGTTGAGGAAGCTCTCGACCTCGGCCAGGATCTTCGGCTCGAAATGGCCGCTATCCTTGGCGACGGCGAGCACGTCCCACCAAGTCGTGAGATAGTGCAGGTTGATGCCGATCTCGGTCATCAGTTCGCGGCTCTTCGGGAAGATGTCGTAGTAGAACAGCACGAAGCAGTGCTGCACGTCTGCACCGGCATTGCGCAGCGCCTCGGCGAAATTGACCTTGCTGCGGCCATCCGTGGCGAGGTCCTCGACCAGCAGCGTGCGTGCGCCCTCGACGACCGAGCCCTCGATCTGGGCATTGCGGCCGAAGCCTTTCGGCTTCTTGCGGACATACTGCATCGGCAGCGAGAGGCGGTCCGAGATCCAGGCGGCGAAGGGAATGCCCGCCGTCTCGCCGCCGGCGATGATGTCGAGCGATTCGTAGCCGATATCGCGCACGATCGTCGTCGCCGCGAAATCGATCAGCGTCGAGCGCAGGCGCGGATAGGAGATGATCTTGCGGCAGTCGATATAGACCGGGCTCGCCCAGCCCGAGGTGAAGAAGAAGGGCTTGTCGCTGTAGAAATGCACCGCCTTGATCTCGAGCAGCATCTTGGCCGCTTCGCGCGCGATCTCGGCCCTGTCGGTGGGGGTGAACAGGTTGGACATGGCGCGGTGTCTCCGGGCTGAGCGACGCCGCTCGCCGGGAACGGCAAGGGCTCTGGGGCTGGTCGAAATGGCAAACGGCCCCTTCTGATCGCCCTTTCCCGGCAGGTCAATCCCTCCGCGGAGCGATTTTCGCCGGGGCTTGCGGAGGTGTTCCGGCGCTTATGGCCCTCCGACGGCCGCCGTGACCGGCGGATCCCCACAGCGTTGCCGAAAAACGACCGTCGCTTCGTTTCCCACGACATCCACAGGCTCGGCCGCCGGCGATCATTGCGCCGGCTCAGACTGCATGAGATGCCGAATAATCCGAATTCTGGCGTGCCGTATCGGCATCGCCGCTCCGCGGGGCTTGGCCGGAGCAGCAGCAAGGGGCCTTCATCATGAGCGATCTCCAGGCGGCAGCCGCCGCGGCACCCACCGAAGTGGACGACAAGGCGCGCAAGGCCCTGTGGGGCGCGGCGATCGGCTATGCCATGGACGGGTTCGACCTGCTGATCCTCGGCTTCATGCTGCGTGCGATCTCGGCCGATCTCCAGCTCAGCCAGGCCCAGGCCGCCTCGCTGGTCACCGCGACGCTGGTCGGCGCCGTGCTCGGCGGCATCGGCTTCGGCATGCTGTCGGACCGCATCGGCCGCGTCCGCGTGCTGACCTGGACGATCGTGCTCTTCGCCGTCTTCACCGGGATGTGCGCCCTGGCTCAGGGCTACTGGGACCTGCTGATCTACCGCACCATCGCCGGCCTCGGGCTCGGCGGCGAGTTCGGCATCGGCATGGCGCTGGTCGCCGAAGCCTGGCCGGCCTCGAAGCGGGCGCGCGCCTCCTCCTATGTCGGGCTCGGCTGGCAGGTCGGCGTGCTGGCGGCTGCACTTGCAACCCCGCTGCTGCTGCCCTCGATCGGCTGGCGCGGCATGTTCGCCATCGGCATCCTGCCGGCGATCGCGGCCTATTTCATCCGCCATTCCCTGCACGAGCCCGAGGTCTTCGTCGCCCGCTCGAAGGAGCGGCCGAAGCAATCGGCGCTGCGCCTGCTCGTCAAGGACGGCGAGACCGCCAAGCTCAGTCTCGGCATGGTCATCCTCTGCTCGGTCCAGAATTTCGGCTATTATGGCGTGATGATCTGGCTGCCGAACTACCTCGCGACGCGGTTCGGCTTCCAGCTGACCCAATCGGCGATCTGGACGGCGGTCACCATCGGCGGCATGGCGCTCGGCATCTTCGCCTTCGGCCATATCGCCGATCGCATCGGCCGGCGCCCGGCCTTCTTCGGCTACATGATCGGCGCGGCCGTGATGGTCATGGTCTATTCGCGCCTGACCGACCCGTTCCAATTGCTCATCGCCGGCGCGGTGATGGGCTTCTTCGTCAATGGCATGCTCGGCGGCTATGGCGCCCTGATCAGCGAGCTCTTTCCGACGGCGGCACGCGCCACCGCCCAGAACGTGCTGTTCAATATCGGGCGCGGCGTCGGCGGCTTCGGCCCGGTCGTGGTCGGCGCGATCGCGGCTAGCCATGGCTTCGAGACCGCCATCGCCCTGCTCGCCGCCCTCTATGTGCTCGACCTCGTCGCGATGTGGCTCCTCATTCCCGAGAAGCGCGGCGCCGAACTACAGTGACCGGGCAAAGCGAAAGCCAGAGGCATCGAGACGGAGGGCGCCATACGACACCCTCTTGCTTTATGAAAGCTGCGGCCGACGGCTGCGGCATAATGGCCGGGCGCAGCCAACGACATCGAGATGACACAGGCTCCCGCTAGATGCCAAACTGGTTCGAAATGCTCGTGGATCAGGAATTGCCGTGAACGTTCCCGCCGTAGGACGCTTCGTTTTCAGACGCGCCGAGCTCTGGGCTGACGGCGTCATCCATGTCCTCGGCGTCGCGCTGGGATTGGGGGCCGTCGCGGCCCTGATCGTCCAGGTCGCGAGCATCGCCCCGCCTTTCGACCTGATCCCGGTCTCAATCTACGGCGCCGCGCTCCTGGCCGTGCTCATCGTCTCCGCCACCTACAACATGTGGCCGGTCTCGCCGCGCAAATGGTTCATCCGTCGCTTCGACCATTCGGCGATCTATGTGCTCATCGCCGGCACCTACACCCCGTTCCTGATGAAGCTGGGCGGAAGCATCTTCGCCCAGATCCTTCTCGTCGTGGTGTGGCTCGCGGCGGCGGCCGGCATCGTCATCAAGGTGGCGTTGCCCGGCCGGTTCGACCGTCTGTCGATCGCGCTCTATCTGCTGATCGGATGGAGCGGCCTTTTGATCTGGGAAAGCGTCAGCCTCCTGCCGGCGACCACCCTCTGGCTGATCGTCGCAGGCGGCGTGCTCTATTCGATCGGCGTCATTTTCCACGTCTGGGAAAGCCTGCCGTTCCAGAATGCGATCTGGCACGGCTTCGTCCTGGTGGCGTCCGGCTGTTTCTATGGAGCGGTGTTCCGGGCTTATGCGATCGCGCCGACGGCTTGAGCCGCGGCGATCGGTTCAGCCCAGGATCTCTTCGACGATCTCGCGCAGTTCCTCGCGGGTAAGCCCGCTGGCCTCGGGCTTCCAATTCGCGGGAGCGCTGGGACGCGATGAAGGGGATTGCAGCTTGAAAGCGGGCTTGCGCCGCGAGGGCGTGCCCTTCGGGCGGGCATAGTGGGTGGTGGTATTCAGTTGAGCTTGGTGATGCATGAAGTTCCAGTTGCCGGGGCTTCAAGCCCTACGGCGTAGAGACAATCGCCGATCGCGATGCGACCGACGCGGAGCCGCTTCTTGTGCGGCGTTCAATCTGTGACGATTGGGGAAAGCTCGCGTCGTGAAATCAACCGGCGAGCAGGCCGGCCCCTCGGGCCGACATCGCCGATATGACCACGAAATGTGTTCGTTTAATGTTCTGCTGCTCGCATCTTCGCACGCAGCGACCTTCCCGATGGCGTCACGCTAGGCTTTGCCGCGCCGGAGCTCGGAGAGCGTGTACCAGACGACCGCCACGAGGATCACTGTTCCGCCGATGATCGTGGCAACGGGCGGCCGCTCCGCGAAGAGGATCCAGACCCAGACGGGGGTCATGACGACTTCGGTGGTGCCGATCAGGGCCGACTCGGCTGGCGGCAGGTGCCGCGCGCCCATGATGAACAGCACCAGCGCGACCGAGAAATTGGTCGCTCCGAAGGCAGCCAGAACCACCAGGTTATGCGCGTCGAGTGAGCCCCATGAGCCGAACGGCGCGAAGAGCAGGAAGGTGAGCACCGCGCTGATGAAGATCGGCGGCATTGCGGGCAGGTCCGGATCCAGCCGCGGGATGACGATGACGAAGGCGAAGGTCACGGTCATCAGCAGGGCGAGCAGATCGCCGACGATCCGCCCCGCTCCCAGCGAGGCCGAGATGATGATCCCGACGCCGATGAGGCAGGCGAGCCCGGCCACCATCGTTCGCAGCACGATGCGCTCCTTCAGGATCAGCCAGCCCAGCACGGCTGCGACGAAGGGCGCGGTCGCGTAGATGACGGCGACATTGGCCACGCTGGTCGTGTAGTACGCGCCGATGAAGGCGGCCTGGCTGATCGTCTGGAATGCGATCAGAGCCAATCCGGTAGGTGCGAACGCCTTCTTCCAGGCTCGGCGCGTCCCTGCGCCGCCGAACATGGCCATGGGAACGATCAGGAAAATCGCCGCGAACAGCGCGCGCCACGCGACGGCGGTCCAGGTATCCGTCGTCAGCAGGCGCGCATAGATGCCACTGGCACTCCAGGCCACGGTCGCGGCGAAGACGAGCAAAACGCCACGGGAATGGGCGGTCGAGGACGAGGTTTCGCTGGTCAAGGTCGCACGCATCGCAGGATCGAGCAGCACCGCTCGCATATCGGGCTGCATCGCGGAATATCGCTCCGCGAATGGCGAGATGCTGGCAGGAACATGCCGGCTTGGCCGCGCAGGCCGCTCCCCATTGGTGAAGGGTCGATCCTGCATCCAAAGCGGGGCCGGGCCGCTTGCATCAGCCGTTTCCCGCATCCTAGGATCGCGGCATCGGATTTGCAGCGACGCGGCCCGTGCGGCTTTTCCATCACCTCGAACGAGGGTTCACGGCATGAGGCGTCGAACGTTCCTGGGTGTGACGGTAGGCGCCGCGGTCTCCGCGCTGGCCAGGCCGGCTCTCGCGCAGCGCGCGAAGGTTCTGAAATTCATTCCGGAATCCGATGTCGCCATCGTCGATCCCGTCTGGACGACGGCGACGGTGACCCGCAATCACGGCTACCTCGTCTTCGACACGCTCTACGGCCAGAACGCCGCTTACGGTTTCGAGCCCCAGATGGTCGCGGGCCATACGATCGAGGACGACGGCAGGACCTGGCGATTGACGCTGCGCGAAGGTCTGCGCTTCCATGACGGCGAGCCGGTGCGGGCGCAGGACGTGGTGCCGAGCATCCGCCGTTTCGCCGCGCGTGATGCTTTCGGCCGGGCCCTGATGGACGCGACGGACGAGCTCTCGGTCGAATCCGACCGCGTCGTGAAGTTCCGGCTGAAACGCCCCTTCCCGCTGCTGCCGGCCGCGCTCGGCAAGACCGGCACCTCGATGCCCTGCATCATGCCGGAGCGCTTCGCCGTCACCGACCCGAACAAGCAGGTCACCGAGATGATCGGCAGCGGGCCGTTCCGCTTCAAGGCCGACGAACGCATCCCGGGCGCGCTGACCGTCTACGAGCGCTTTGCCGACTATGTTCCGCGCGCGGATGGCTCGGGCACCTTCACCGCGGGCCCGAAGCAGGTTCATTTCGACCGCATCGAATGGCGCATCATTCCCGACCCGCAGACGGCGGCCAATGCGCTCGCCAATGGCGAGGTCGACTGGTGGCAGAACCCGACGCCGGACCTGCAAGGCACCCTCAAAGGCCGATCGGGCCTCAAGCTCGAGGGGCTGGACCCGGCCGGCGGCATCGGCTGCCTGCGTTTCAACGCGCTGCATCCGCCCTTCGACAATCCGGCGATCCGGCGGGCGCTACTCGGCGCCATCGACCAGGCCGAGTGCATGACGGCGGTCGCCGGCGACGAGCGCTCGCTCTGGAAAGATCATGTCGGCGTCTTCAGCCCGGACACGCCGATGGCGACGACGGCGGGCACCGAGGTGCTGGTCGGCAAGCGCGATTTCGCCGCCGTCAAGCGCGCCCTGGAAGCGGCCGGCTACAAGGGCGAACGCGTCGTGCTGCTCGACCCGACCGATTATCCCTCGACCCATGCGCTCGCGGCGGTGGCGGCCGATGCCTTGCAGAAATCCGGCGTGAATGTCGAGCTGGTCTCGACCGACTGGGGCACGGTCGTCCAGCGCCGCGCCAGCCGCCAGCCCGTCGACAAGGGCGGCTGGAGCATCTTCTTCACCTACCTGAACGGCACCAATAATTTCGATCCGGCGAGCCAGCTCGGCATCCGCGGCAATGGCGATCAGGCCTGGTTCGGCTGGCCGAAATCCCCGCGCCTCGAGGAGCTCAGGCTCGACTGGTTCGCCGCCAAGGATCTGGCGTCCCAGAAGGCGATCTGCGCCGAGATCCAGAAGCAGTTCTTCATCGACGTGCCCTATATCCCGCTCGGCGCCTACTACGAGAAGACGGCCTATCGCGGGATCGCGGGCATGCGGATCGGTTTCGCTCAATTCTACGACGTCAGGCCGCTGTGACACATTCCAAGCTTCGGATCGCCGTTCTCCAGTTCGCGCATGAGACGGTGACATTCCTCCCCAACGACACGACGCGGGAGGATTTCATCTATCCGGGCTCCCCGGCCTCCGGCGAAGCGCTGCTCGCCACCGACCCGAAGGGCTATATGGGCGGCTTCGTGCAGGTGGCCCGTGAGTTCGCCGATGTCGAGCTCGTCGGCATCACCTCCCCGCTCTGGCCCCGCACCGGAACCGGCTCGGGCTGGGTCACCGAGGATGCCTATGAGTATTTCATGGGCATCATGATCGCGGAGCTGAAGGCGCAACCGCAGTTAGACGGCGTCTATCTCGCGCTGCATGGCGCGCTCGCGGTGCGCGGCGTGCCGCGGCCGGAGGCCGACATCGCCCGGCGCGTCCGCGAAGTCGTCGGCAAGAAGGCCTTCATCACCGCGACATTCGATCCGCATGGCAACGAGGATGAAGCCTTTCTCGAACAAGCCGACATGGCATTCTGCGTGAAGTATTTCCCGCATTACGACATGCATCTGCAGGGCGAGCGCGCGGCGCGCATGCTGGTCCGGGCGATCCGCGGCAGCTTCGAGCCGGTGCATCGCACCCTGCGCATCCCGATCATCGCGCCGACCGTGGTGATGTGGACCGGCGCCTCGCCCTGGTCCGACCTGATCCAGCGCGCGCTGATCTGGGAGGCGCGCGAGCCCGACGTCTTCGTCAACGTCTTCTTCGGCTTTCCCTGGTCCGACGTTCCCGATGCCGGCATGTCGCTGCAGGTGCTGACCAATGACGACCCCGATCTCGCCGAGCGCGTCATCCGCGACATGGCGGACTGGACCTGGCGCCGTCGTCAGGCGCTGCTGGACACCGTCAGGATCCACAAGGCGAAGGAGGCGGTCGCGCTCGCCCACGCGGCGGTCGCCGACGGTAGGGGCCCCGTCCTGCTCGCCGATTACAGCGATCGCTCCGGCTATGCGACATGGCTCCTCCAGGAGATCGTCGCGCAGAAGCTCGAACGCACGCTGATCGCGACGATCGCCTCCCCCGAGGCGGTTCGCTCCGTGATCGAGTCCGGCGCGAAGCCGGGCGATGCGTTCGATGCGGAGATCGGCGGCCTCTTCGATGAATCGGCGGGGGCGCCGATCCGGATATCCGGGACGCTGCGCTCGGTCGGGCCGGCGACGACCGCACGCGGCCATGGCAGGGACTGGATCTGCGTCGAATTCGGCAAGGGCAACCTGCTGGTGCTCAGCCCCTACCTCGTCCAGATCATCGAGCCTTCGGAGCTTTGGCAGCTTGGCCTCGCGCCCGATGAGTTCGACGTGATCGCGATCAAGTCGCGCGTCCATTTCCGTCGCGGCTTCGACGATAGCAGCTTCACCCCGACCATTATCCTCGTCGAGCCGCCCGAGCCCTTCATGGGGACGGTCCATCTCGACGCGCTGCCTTACGAGAACCTGTCCCTCAAAGACTACTATCCCTATGGCAGCCCCGATTTCTCGCCCGGCGGCTGAACCGTCAGGCTGGCCGAGAAAAACCGACTCGGCCTGAAGGTTGCGCCGTCAGCCGTCGTTTTCAGGCAGCCGCACGGGTTTCGACGAGCCGGGCCAACAGGCTCGCGCCGACCGGCAGGATGCCGTCGTCGAGGACATAAGCGGGATTGTGCACCGGTACCGTGCCGGCATGGCCGACCCAGGCATAGGCGCCGGGCACGACGCGCAGCATGTCGGCGAAATCCTCGCTGCCCATCAACGGCTTGCCGTCGGTCAGCACGCCCTCGCTGCCGACGATCTCGGCGGCGACGGCGACAACGGCGTCGGTCTGGGCCTCATGATTGACCAGCACGTTGAAGATATTGCGGATGTCGACCTCGATCGTGACGCCGAAGCTCGCCGCCGTGCCGGCGGCGATCTCGCGCATGCGCTCGCGGACGAGCGCACCGATCTCCGGCGAGAAGGTGCGGATCGTGCCGGCGAGCACCGCCTCCTCCGGAATGACGTTATAGGCCGAGCCGGCATGGATCTGCGTGATCGAGAGCACGGCGGCCTCGCGCGGATCGGCATTGCGGCTGACGATGGTCTGCAGCGCATTGGCGAGGCTCATCGCCACCACGATCGGATCGCGCCCCATATGCGGCATCGCGCCATGGCTGCCGCGGCCGGTGATCTTGATGTCGAAGAAATCGGCGCCGGCCATGGCAGGTCCCGGGAAGATCGAGATCTGGCCGGGATCGAGATCGGGGGAGTTGTGCAGCCCGTAGATCTCGTCGCAGGGGAAACGCTCGAACAGCTTCTCGGCGATCATGCTGCGCGCCCCGCCAAGCCCTTCCTCGGCCGGCTGGAAGACGAAGACCGCCGTGCCCTTGAAGCCGCGATTCTCCGAGAGATAGCGGGCGGCGCCGAGCAGCATGGTGGTGTGCCCGTCATGGCCGCAGGCATGCATCTTCCCGGCGACGGTCGAGCGCCAGGGCAGGTTGGTGATCTCCTGGATCGGCAATGCGTCCATATCGGCCCGCAGGCCGATGCGCCGGCCGGGCCCGCCGGTACCGTGCAGGATTCCCACCAACCCGGTCTTGCCGATGCCGCTATGGACCTCGATGCCCCAGGCGGCGAGCTTCTCCGCGACAATGTCCGAGGTCCTGACCTCCTCGAAGCCGATCTCGGGATGGGCATGGAGATCGCGGCGAATGGCGACGAGCTCGTCCGTGAAGGACTGGATCTCAGGCAGAACGGGCATGGCGGCTCCAGGTATTGGAAGGTTCAGGCGAAGGGCTGGCCGAGCGGCGAGGTCCGCAGGCCCGGCCGCAGCCTGCGCCAGGGCAAGGCGGCAGGATCGACCGGCATCGGCCCCGGCGCGGCACAGACGAGGATCGCAGCCGCGATCGGCTCGAAATCGGCGCGGAAATGCACCGAGCTTTTGTTGACGAGGATGGCCTGTTCGGTCGGCTCGATGCCGACCTGACGATACATCGCTTGATCGGCCATCTGCGCCTTGCGCGAGCCGAGGACGATGCGGACATCGCCGATACGCAGGCAGGCGCTCGGCCCGAGATTGATCCGCGATCCCCCGTAGAACGGCCCCGGCGCGATAAAGCGGCCGTCCGACAGCTTCTCGACTAGGAATTCGCCGGTCAGCGGCCGGTCGCCGGGGATGCCGGATTTTGCGCCCAGCGACAGCGCGATGGTCGCGCCCTCGCCCGCGGCATGGGCAACCGCAGCAGCAGCGGGGTCGACGATGACACCGATCGCGGCGCGCCTGGCGCCGCCCTGCACCAGCGCATGGGCCATGCCCATCGTATCGGAATCGCCGCCGGCGCCGGGATTGTCCTGCGTGTCGGAAATGACGATGGGTTTCGTCGCTGTTTCGGCGAGCCGCATCGCTTCCGCCACGCCTTCCTCTGGCGAGAAGACCCGGCCCTTGAAGGCGGCTTCGCTGGCCATGACGCGGGCAAGGACCGCATCGGCCGCCCGGTCGGCATCGGCCTGCGTCGCGCCATAGGCGAGTACCGTCGCGCCGCAATCGGGGAAATCCGCCGCCGGGAAGCCGGGCAGGAAGGACAGCGTCGGCACCGCCGGGCCTTCGCGCGCGGAGAGATCGGCATAGATGGTGCGGCACGGCTCCATCGCGGTCGCCTGCCAGGCGATGGGAATGAGATAGGGCACCTGGCGGAAGGCCTTGGCCGGGCGGGCGCGCGTCTCGATCAGCTCAGCCAACATGTCGGTCGCGCGGCTGCCGGTCAGCGCCATGTCGACATGCGGATAGGTGCGGTAGGCGACGAGCGCATCGGCCATCGCCATCATCGATGGCGTGACATTGCCATGCAGGTCGAGGCTGGCGACGAGCGGCACATCCGGCCCGATCGCGGCGCGCACCCGCCGCAGCAATTCGCCTTCGCCGTCGTCATGGTTCTCGGCGACCATGGCGCCGTGGAGATCGAGATAGACGCCGTCCAGCGGCAGCGCCGCGGCGATGCGCGCGACCAGCTCATCGGCAAGCGCCTCGAAGGCCTCGGCCGTGACATGGGCGGAGGGGCTCGCAGCGCACCAGATCGTCGGCACGATCTCCCAATCCCGGCCACGGGCGTTCTCGACGAAGCCGGCAGCGCCGACATTGACGTTGTTCACGGCCGCATGGATCGCCTCGCCGCGCGCCAGCGGCGGCCATCCGCCACCTTGCAGGAACGCTTCCATCCCGGCCTTGCTCGGCGCGAACGTATTGGTTTCGTGCAGAAATCCGCCGAATGCGATGCGACGCGGCATCCGTTCTCCTCATGGCTGCCGCCGAGGTAATCACAGGCGCAGGCAGGCTCCAAGGCGCAAAAACGCCGGCCCGGCCATCGGGAAATGGCGGGACGGTGCGACCGACGAGGAAAGAAACCTTCCGCCCTCCTCCGCGTTGTCCGTTTTGCGGGTCACGTCGGGAGCGTTCCAATGTTTCACTCAACACCCGATCATGGCGTATTGATCAGGCAATGGCGCTCCCGCCCTCCAACGGGGCGGCAGATGAGCAAGGCGTTGTGCCATTTCTTGTCGGCCGATGACGTGGAAGCCCAGCTCGCGAGCGCAGCCAACAGATCGGTGACCTACGTGAGATGGTGCCTGGATAGCGACGTCATCGTCCCGGCGAGCCTGTTGTCCGCAGCGCTGCGGGTCGGCGCGGAGCTTCTGCCGCCGTTGGAAAGCTACGGACCCGCTTCCCGAAGCGGCCGTTGATCAGATGACACCCTCGATGAGGCCGAGGTTTTTGGCTTCGTTGGCTTCGATGTACCAGTTCTCTGGTGCGTGCTTGAGGACTTGGTCCATCGTCACCGACGATCCAGCGATCAGGTTCTGAAACCCCTCGTTCTGAATCTGGATCGAATGCTCGATCTCGTTCAGCTTCGCCTTGAGGTTGGCGATGCACATCGTCAATGGGCCATCCAGAGTGATGTTCGTCTGGATCTTGCGCTCATGCACCATCAATCTTGTGCCGCGCGTGAGATAACGGTTCGGGCGGGCAAAGAAGCTCATGAAGGTGGCGCCGGCCGAGTAGATGGCGGTCTTGCCGAGAAAGACGAACCGTCGCCCCGGCTCCTGCTCGCTATGGAAGCGGACATCCTCTCCCATCATGCGAGCGACCTCGGGGTCGCCTCCGAGCGTGCTCAGCTCGATGACGATGATGCCCTCGGGTGGCGCGCTCATGAGGCGGTCCCGGAAAAAGGCATACATCATATGGTCGACGACCCCCGCCAGCAAAATCGGGGGGTTGAGGAAGTCGCTTGGTTGCAGAGGGCGAAAAAGGTCATTCGAGACGTCGTTGACCGCGATTGCGTGCGAATTCATGCTCGGTCCAGCAATGGAAAAGGGGATGTTCGGCTGAACGCGGGCCCGGGTGCTTGGTTCCCCGTCGAGCGGTCTATCGGCGCGCCCGATATTGCCGCAAAGCACGATCGACCAGATCCTCATCATCGAGCGCCAGCTTCACCAGGGACGCCACGATATAGGAAAGGCGAGTGCGCTCGCGTTCACGATCCGGCTCATCGATCAGTGGCTTGACCTGCGCCCAGACTTCATCCAGCGCGGCCTGGGCACGGGCGAGATCTACGGGGTTCTGGAGCGACGAGAAGGGCATGGGGACAAACCTACCGGGGCTCACCGATGCATGCGCCATCATATGACAACTGTCCGGTTTGAAAATGGCCCCGGCGGTAGGGCCCGCGATCTCGCCGAAGCGCTCCCAGCGCCGGCACGATGCTCGGCTTCGTGCGTCGCCCGATCGATCGGGGTCGCGCCGAGCATCTGTTCCCAGCGAGCGACGATTCCAGCTCCGTGTCCGGCCAGATGCTCCCCTGAATCGCGGCAAGGTTGGGAACGGACAACCAGGCACGAAACCGGCGGCTTCGTCGTGGGAACGATCGCACGATGTCCTTCGTTGATCCCCGACGTCGGGCATGCACAGTGAAGGGGAACAACCATGGCGCCGCGCGCGATCTGGAAGGGCGTCTTCAAAATCGCCGAAGTCACATGCCCGGTCGCGCTCTACGCGGCCGCCTCGACCAGCGAGCGCATCTCTTTCCATACGCTGAACCGCAAGACCGGCAACCGCGTCCACCGCCAGTTCGTCGACGAGGTCACCGGCAAGCCGGTCGAGAAGGACGACCAGGTCAAAGGCTATGACCGCGGCGACGGCGATTACATCGTGCTTGAGCCCGAGGAGATCGCCGATGTCACGCCGGAGAGCGACAAGGTCCTCGACGTCTCGACCTTCCTGCCTTGCGACGAGATCGACGATCTCTTCTTCGACCGGCCCTATTACGTGACGCCGAGCACGCCGGTCGCCGCCGAGGCCTTCGGCCTGATCCGCGACGTGATGGCGAGCCGCGAGACCGCGGCCCTGGCGCGCGCGACGATCTTCCGGCGGATGCGCTCGATTCTGATCCGGCCACACGAATCCGGCATGATCGCGACGACCCTCAATTTCGACTACGAGGTCCGCCCCGCGGAGAGCGCCTTCGACGATATTCCGAAGCTGAAGATCGAGGGCGAGATGCTTGAGCTCGCCGAGCACATCATCCGCACCAAGGCCGGCCGCTTCGACCCCAAGGCATTCGACGACCGCTACGAGAGCGCCTTGGCGGAACTGGTCAAGGCGAAGATCGAGGGGCGGAAGATCAAGCCGGCAAAGCGCCCCGAGCCGGCAAAGGTCGTCAACCTGCTCGACGCCCTCAGGCAGAGCGCGACATCCGGCGACAAGCCGGCCGGAAAGCGCAAGCCGGCCGCCAAGGCCGAGCAGCGGCGCAAGGCCGGCTGACTATTTCCGCGGTTCGAGGCTTCGCTTGAGCGCATCCATGATGCTGACGACATTGCCCTCGCTCGCGACCGGCGCGGACTTCTTGGCCGGCTTGCGGCCCTTCTGCTTGGCCTTGATGAGATCCAGAAGCTCGTCCTGGACCGGGTCCTGAGCGAGGTCCGGCGACCAGTCCTTGGTGCGCGACGCGATCAGCTTTTCCATCAGCGCACGCATGTCGGGCTCCGGCTTGGCCTTCTTGATATCGGCGAAGTAGTCCTTCTCGTCACGGACTTCGTCGCCATAGCGCAGCGTCCACAGCACGATGCCCCTGTCGCGCGGCTCCAGCAGCACGGCCCGCTCGCGCCGGTAGAGCACGACGCGGGAGATGCCGACGGTCTTGGTCGCCTTCATCGCCTCGCGAATGACGGAAAAGGCCTCGTCACCGATCTTGCCGTCCGGCACGAGATAATGCGGCGTGTCGTACCAGATCCAGCCGACGGAGGAGCGCGGCGCGAAGAGTTCGATATCGATGGTGCGCGTGCTCTCGAGCGCGACCGCATCGAGCTCGTCATCCTCCAGCATGACGTAATCGTCGTCGCCCTTGGGATAGCCCTTCACCTCGTCGGTATCGGCGACCGGCTTGCCGGTGACGGCATCGACGAAGCGGCTCTGGATGCGGTGCCCGGTCTTGCGGTTCAGCGTGTGGAAGCGGACCTTCTCGCTTTCCGAGCGAGCCGGCATCATCGCGACCGGGCAGGTCACGAGCGAAAGCTTGAGATAGCCTTTCCAGAACGTCCGCTGGGCCATGGGCACTTCACTCCGGTCCCACCCGAAACGCATTGTCGTGCGAACCGTTCCGCCGAGCCGTCAGGAGCGGCCGAGCTTCCTGATCGCATCGGCGAGAGGCCGCTCGGATTCATCGTAGTCCGCCCAGGCCTTGCTCGCCGCGAGGAGCTTCGGAACCGTGCGGATGGTGTAGCGGGCCGGGTCGAGCCCCGCCTTCACTTGCGGCCAGGTCAGCGGCATCGAAACATGCGCGCCGGGCCTTGCACGCGGCGACAAGGGCGCGACCGCCGTCGCCATGCGGTCGTTGCGGAGATAGTCGAGGAAGATCCGTCCCTTGCGCAGGCGCTTGGCCATGTTGACGACATAGCGCTCGGGCTCGTCCCCGGCGATCGCCGCGCAGACGCTACGCGCGAAATCCTTGGCTTCCGCCCAGCCGGGCCCGCCGCGGCCGGGCTTCTTCAGCGGCGTCACGACATGGAGCCCCTTGCCGCCGGTGGTCTTGCATAAGCTGACGAGGCCGAGCGCGTCCAGCCTCTCCTTCATCGTCTTGGCGGCCGCGATCACGGCGTCGAAGGACACATCCGGCCCCGGATCGAGGTCGAAGACCAATCGGCCCGGCACCTCCGGCTCGCCAGGCCGGCAGTTCCAGGGATGCAATTCGATCCCGCCGATCTGCGCGGTCGCGATCAGCGCTTCGATCCGGTCGATCTGGAGATAGGATTTCTTGTCGCCGGAGATCGTCACGAGTTCGAACAGGCTCGATGTGCCCAGGCCAGCATGGCGCTGGAAGAAGACCTCGCCATCGATCCCGTCGGGCGCCCGGAGAAGCGAGCAGGGCCGGCCCTTGATATGCGGCAGCAGCCAGGACCCCACGGCCTCGAAATAGCGGGCAAGGTCGAGCTTGGTAGCCGGCTTGCCATCCTCGGCATCGGGCCAGAGCGGCTTGTCGGGCTTGGATAGCGGCACGCCCAGGACATCGATCCGGCCGCCACGAGCCCGCGCGGGCTTCGGCGGCGCGACATCGTCAGGCGGCGTCGGCAATTCGGTCTCGACCTCTGCCGCCGGCTTGTCCTCGCGCAGCCCCTTGAAGGCGGCCTGCCGGACCATGCCGTCGCCGGTCCAGCCGGCGAATTGGATCTCGGCGACGAGAACGGGCTTGACCCAGTGGACGCCTGCGGCGCGCTGCGGCGCGCCCTTGCCGGTGAAGGGCGAGGCCTCGGCCTCCTGCTCCTTCAGGCGGGGCAGCAGCTTCCCGACCTTGGCCGCGCCATAGCCGGTGCCGACCCGGCCGATATAGATGAAATGCGGGCCGCGATGGACGCCGACGAGCAGCGAGCGGAAATTCCCCCCGGTGGTCGCCCAGCCGCCGATGACGACCTCGTGGCCGGCGCGGCATTTCGCCTTGCTCCAGCTGTCGCTGCGGCCGGAGACATAAGGCGCGTCGCCCCGCTTCGAGACGATGCCTTCGAGCGAGAGGCGGCAGGCGGATTTCAGCACGGCCTCGCCGCCGGTCTCGAAATGCTCGACATAGCGCAGGGTGACGCCATCGGCCGCGTCGCGCAGCAGCGCCTCCAGTCGTTCCTTGCGGGACAGCAGCGGCTGCTCGCGCCAATCCTCGCCGTCGAGGAAAAGCAGGTCGAAGGCGAAGAAGACGAGGTTTTCGGTTTTCTCCTCGGACAGCGCGGCCTGGAGCGCGGCGAAATCGGGCGCGCCATGGTCATCGAGCGCGACGATCTCGCCATCGATGATGCAATCCGGCAAGTCCTTGAAAGCCTTGGCGACGGCCCCGAAGCGCTGCGTCCAGTCGAGGCCTTTGCGGGTCTTCAGCGTCACCTTGCCGCCCGCAACACGCGCCTGGATGCGATAGCCGTCGAACTTGATCTCATGGATCCAGCCGCTGCCCGCTGGCGGCCGCTCGACGCTCCGGCAGAGCTGCGGCGGGATGAAGCCCGGCAGATCGGCCGCGGCGGAGGCGCCGCGAGCTTTCGAGGACCGGCGCGTGGTCTTCGGCGGCGCAGCCTTGTCCGCGCGCTCCCGAGCCGCCAAGCCCTGCTTGCTGTCCCAGACCGCATCGGCGTCGATGGCCTGTTCGGCCAGCAGGAAGGGCTTGGGCGAGCGCCCGCGGCCGGCCGCGATGGCCTTCATCGTCCGGCCGGAGGCCACCGACGCGTCAGCGTTCAGGATCGCATTGCCGTCGGAATCGACCGCATGGTCGTCGCGATGCTTGATCAGCAGCCAGTTCGTGCGTTTGCCGCCGTCGCGATCATGCTTCATGCGCACCAGCACGAAGCTGCCCTGCAGCCGCTTGCCGTCGAGCGTGAACTTGAGATCACCCTTCTCGAGCTGGCGCTGCGGGCTGAGCTTGCCCTCAGGCTCCCAATAGCCGCGATCCCAGAGCTGGACCGTGCCGCCGCCATATTGACCCTTGGGAATCGTGCCCTCGAAATCGCCATAGGCGAGCGGGTGATCCTCGACCTCGACGGCGAGGCGCTTGTCGGCGGGGTCGAGCGACGGGCCTTTCGTGACGGCCCAGGACTTGAAGACGCCGTCCAGCTCCAGCCGCAGATCATAATGGAGCCGGGTCGCGTCATGCTTCTGGATGACGAAGCGCAGGCGGTTGGAAGGCGCAACCGCGGTTGCGTCGCTCGGCTCCTTCGTCTTCCGGAAGTCGCGCTTGGCGCGATAGAGCTTCAGCTTTTCCACGGAACACCCTCCAATACTGCCCGGCGGAGAGAAGGTGGATGAGGGTCAGCCCGTGCCGGGCTCGATATGACGAACGGGTTTGGTCGGCGGAAGCGCGCCGGAGCCCGGCGTCGCCTCCTTGTTCGTCTGCGACTCCTTCGCATGCGGACCGGCGGGAGGGATCTCGTGATCCTTTGCCCGTTGCTTCTGATTGCCCTCGGAGATGATCTTCGGCCCCTTCATCGCATCCTCGGCAGCATCCTCGCGCTTTTCGGGCGGCCGCTGGTTGGGCTCGGTCGGGCCATTGGTGCTGCCGCTTCGGTCGTGTTTCCGGTCGATCATCGCAAGCCCTCTCTAAAAGTGCTGCTGGAGCAACGCTGCCGGGAGCCGATCGTTTCGACAGATCGAAAAAATGCCCGGCTCCAGGCGGAGCCGGGCTTGCACGGCACGATTAGTCAGAGCGTCGGTTCGACCAGTAGGTTCTCGTCGCGATGCTCGCCGCCGAGCGTTGCCGCCCAGGCCGCCGCAGCCGCCCCCACCAGCAGCGCAGCCGCGGTCAGGAACGCCGTCAAGACCGCAATCTTGCGCGCCCGCTCCGCCGCCTGCTTGGCGGTTTCCTTGGCCTGCGACAGCCGGGCATAGGCGTCGTCGATGCGCTTCTGCGCGTCCTGCTCGCTGATGCCGGACCGCGCGGCGAGCCGCGACGCGAGGTAGTCCCGGTCGGTCTGCTCGATCTTGCCGTTCTTCAGTGCGTTGACGAAGATGCGGGAGGCTTCGTCACGCTCCTGTGCCGTCGGCGGCTGCTGACCATTCGCACGCATGACATTGTCGAGTGACATCGCGAGCGGATCGACATTCTGCGAAACTAGCGAAGCCACGCCCGAGCTCGCACTGGCGACGCCGCTGACCGCGGTCTTCGCCGCGCCGAACAGCGAGGAGGTCGCGACGAAGGTGATCAGCAGCGCCCCCGTCGCCCAGACGAGGAGGCCGTGGGTCGCGTCGCGCACCTTGCGCTCCTCGCCATTGGCGTCGAAGCTCGGCTGGCGCATCCGCCCGGCGAGATAGCCGCCGGCCATGGTCGCCGAGGCCATCACCCAGAGCGCCCACAGGGCGCCTGCAATCGCCAGCGCCGTGGCGCTGGAACTCTTCTCGAAATCGGCAGAGATCATCGACAGGCCGATCGCCGACCCGAACACGGTCATGATGGTCGAGATGGCCGTCGCGATGACCGCGCCACCCAGGATCGGGCCCCACTGCACGTAGGAGCGGTTCTCCTTGTTGACGGTCACGGGGGCGACGACGACGTCTGTTCCAGACATGGACATGGCGAACTCCTATCGAAGACCGAGGAACGACAGGATGGCCATGATGACCACGACGAGTCCGACGAGATAAATGATGCTGTCCATGAGCCCCTCCTGCTGGCGAGCGAGTGTGAGGGCGAAACGGCTGTCATTGCCGATAGGTTCCTCAGTGCTCTCGACAGATCGGGCCGCGGTACGCGCGGCTATTCCGTCGAGATCTGTCTTGCAGGCGCCAGGCCGCGCTACGGCGCCCCCCGCTGCGCCTCAGATGTCCCGGCGGCCTTCCTTTGGGCCTTGAAAAAGGCGCCAGCGACGGACAGCCTTCGAACGGCATCGGCGGATAAGCCCATCTCGACCACGGGGCTTGTTGGCCTATCCGTGCGCTCGACGAACAAATGATGTTGTCTCCCCGGGCAAAAAGCATGTTGTTGTCGACCGCGAAAATCTGAAACGGCAGGGAGCGAATGGATAAGCAACTTTATCTGGAGCGCCTCGTTCTCAAGCTCGAAACCCATATTCCCCTGCCGCCTGCCGAACGGCAGAAATTGCTGGATTTGCCGCTCACCCTGAAGCGCTTCGAGGCCAGCCAGGACATCGTCCGCGAGGGCGAGATCACCAAGCAATGCTGCCTGGTCGCCGAAGGGCTGGTTTGCCGGTACAAGATCGTCGGCGACGGCGCGCGGCAGATCCTGTCGCTTCATCTGCCCGGCGACATACCGGATATCCACTCGCTGCTCATCGAGCGCATGGATCATTCCCTGGGAACGCTGACCCCGGCCGTAGTCGGCTTGATCCCGCACGATGCCGTGCGAGCGCTCACCCGCTCGTCTTACCGGATATCCGAAGCCTTCTGGCGCGAAACGCTCATCGAGGCCGCGATTTACCGGGAATGGATGGTGGGTATCGGGCGCCGCTCGGCACCCAGCCGGATCGCCCATCTTTTCTGCGAGTTCATCACGAAGATGACGGCCATCGGCCTGTCGGACGGAGCGACGTGCAATCTACCCCTGACGCAGCCGGAAATCGCCGATGCTCTCGGCCTCTCCACGGTTCATATGAACAAGAAGCTCCGGGAAATCCGGGAGGCGAAACTCATTCGGCTCCGCGCCAATCGTCTGACGGTGCTGGATTGGCCAGGACTGTGCGAATTGGCGGATTTCGATCCCGACTATCTGCATCTGCAGCCCGGCGTCGCCAAAATCGAGAGTGCTTGAGGAACAGCAAGGCGCCGCCTGCATTAGGCAGGCATGCCCAGCTATTTCTTCCATACCCGCGACGGAGATAAGCTCGAAATCGACGAGGAGGGCACGGATCTGCCCGACGACCGAAGCGCGCGAAATGCGGCCAAGGAACTGCTCGCTGCAATGAACCGCGAAAAGCTGCCCAATGGCGACCACATGGCGCTTTCGGTCACCGTGCAGAACGCTGAGGGAACGGAGATTTACGTCGTCAGCTTGCGCCTGGACGGCCTGCCGTCGTCGAACCCCCATGAACAACGGTGAAAGGCAGGCGCTGCATTCGGGCGGGTAGCGCCCCCCGCGCCCCATAAGCGTCTCCGCGCGCAGTACACAGCGACGCGCCCGTAGCAATGTCATTTGATGTTGCTCTTGAAGCTTTCATCGGCGCAAAGAGGGAACCCTCATTGGCTGGTTCCCTGCATGCCTATCTCTCAGGCGTTCTTTCAACGCTCGAACGCCCTGCTCCTGGCCATCGGCATCGCCGTATTGGTCGCCATCGTCGCCACGTCTCTGTGGCTGACAACGGCCAGCGAACGCTATTTTGGCGAGGTGACCGCGGCCCGCGCCGTGCGAAGCGCAACCGCTGACCTGCTCTCGCTCGTGCAGGACGCCGAAACGGGTCAGCGCGGCTATCTGCTGACACGCGACGAAAGCTATCTCGCTCCCTACAATGCGACGATCTCGCGACTTCCCGAACAACGCGCTCGGCTCGAACGCGCCGCGGCGAGGCTGTCCGAGGTCGCTCCCGTCCTGCAGAGGGTCGGCAATGAGCTCGATCAAAAGATGGCGGAGCTCGCGGCCACGGTCGAAGCCACGCGCAAAGGCGATGTCGAGACCGCGCTGAACCTCGTCCGCAGCGGTGCCGGCAAGCGCCTGATGGACGAATTGCGCGGCGATCTCAGCGCGATCCTGGCGATTTCGGAAAAGGAGTTGCGGGAAGCGATCGACGCACAGGTGACGGCGTCGGCGCGGCTGCGCTGGACGACCATCATCGGCGCGATCCTGATCCTCGCCATGGCTGGAGCCGCGAGCTGGACGATCGTCAGCTATACGCGCGAACTCGTCACGGCCCGGCGCGAGGTCGAAACGCTCAATCTCGGCCTCGAAGCGCGTGTGCGCGAGCGAACCGACGCGCTCGTCAAGGCCAACGAGGAGGTCCAGCGCTTCGCCTATATCGTGACGCATGATCTGCGCGCGCCGCTGGTGAACATCATGGGCTTCACCAGCGAGCTCGAAGCGATGTTCAAGCCGATCGACGCCTTTGTCGTCGCCGGACATGCAGCCTCCCCGGAGCAGAAGGCGGCCGCCGAAGAGGCTCTGCGGGTCGATGTCGCGGAAGCGATCGGCTTCATCCGCTCGTCGACGCGCAAGATGGACGGGCTCATCAACGCGATCCTCAAGATCTCCCGCGAGGGCCGGCGCGAATTGCGGGCCGAGAGCGTCGATCTCACCGGGCTCATCGAGACCGCCGCCGCGGCGGTCCACCATCAGGCCAGCGCGGAGGAAGGCGGCGGGATCGAGATCGACGCGCAGGTTCCCCGCATCACCAGCGATCGCCTGTCGCTCGACCAGGTCATGGGCAATCTCCTCGACAACGCCATCAAATACCGGGCGCCCGATCGCCCGATCCGGATTGCCGTCCGCACGCGCAGGGAGCGGCGCGGCTGGGTGAAGATCGAGATCGAGGACAATGGCCGCGGCATCGCGTCGACGGATCACGAGCGCATCTTCGAACTGTTCCGGCGCTCGGGCGCGCAGAATACGGCTGGCGAAGGCATCGGTCTCGCCCATGTCCGCACGATGGTGCGCAATCTCGGCGGCGACATCGCCGTGCGCTCAGAACTTGGAAAGGGCACGACCTTTACCGTGACCCTGCCCCCCGACCTCGCGGCCTACAGACGGAGTGCCGAAGCGTGACCAATGGAAAACCCGTCTCGATCATCATGATCGAGGACGATGAAGGCCATGCCCGCCTCATCGAGAAGAACATCCGCCGCGCCGGCGTCAGCAACGAGATCATCCCCTTCGCCAACGGCACGGATGCGCTGACCTACCTGTTCGGTGCCGACGGCTCCGGCACCGTCAGCACCGGCCGCCAGCTCCTCATCCTGCTCGACCTCAACCTGCCCGACATGGGCGGTGTCGACATCCTCGAGAAGGTGAAGGCGAACACGCATACCAAGCGCTCGCCGGTGGTCGTTCTGACCACGACCGACGACAGCCGCGAGATCCAGCGCTGCTACGATCTCGGTGCCAATGTCTACATCACCAAGCCCGTAGACTACGACGGCTTCGCCAATGCGATCCGTCAGCTCGGGCTGTTCTTCTCCGTCATCCAGGTCCCGGAAACGCCATGACCGGCTTGCGTGGCCGCCGCTGATGCCGAACCGGGCGATCAAAGTCCTCTACATCGACGACGACGCCACGCTGGGGCGGCTCGTGCAGCGCATGCTCGCGCGCCACAACTATGTCGTGGAGCATGTCGAGAGCGCGGAAGCAGGCCTCGCACGCGCGGCTGCGGGGGGGATGGACGTCATCATTCTCGACCACGATCTCGGGACGGCTTCAGGGCTCGATGTCCTCGCTGCGCTTGCCCGGGACGCGGCTTCTCCCGCCGTCATCTATGTGACCGCGTCCTCGGAGCTGTCGATCGCCGTGACCGCGCTGAAGGCCGGCGCCATGGACTATGTCGTTAAGACCGTCGGCGAGGATTTCGAGGTGCTGCTGCGGGCGGCGCTGGAGCACGCCGTCGCGAAGACACGGTTGACCCGCGCCCGTGAACAGGCGGAGCGGGAAGTGCGGGAGGCGCGCGACCGGGCCGTGACGCTGCTGGCCGAGGTCAACCATCGCGTCGCCAACAGCCTGTCGCTGGTCGGTTCGCTCGTCCGGATGCAGGCCAATTCGGTCGAGGACCCCGGCGCCAAGGCGGCATTGGCCGAGACGCAGGCGCGCATCACCGCGATCGGCAACCTGCACCGCAGCCTCTATACCTCGGACGATGTCCGTTCCGTCGATCTAGCCGGCTATCTCCGCTCGCTGCTTGGCGAATTCGCCCAGTCGCTCGCCGGCTCCGGCCAGATGCCGGTCATCCGCTTCGAAGCGGAGCCCGTACTGGCGAAAACCGACAAGGCCATCTCGATCGGGCTGATCGCGACGGAGCTGGTGACCAACGCGCTGAAATACGCCTATCCGGGCGGCCAGGGCGAAGTCCGGGTCAGTCTCGCGCGGGAGGGCGATACCGTCACGCTCGCGGTTGCCGATGACGGGATCGGCTGGACGGGAACCGGCACGATCCGGGGAACCGGCCTCGGCAGCAAGATCGTGCGGGCGATGGCGAAAAGCCTCGCCACCGAATTGCGCTATGCCGACACCGGCGGGCGCGGCACGCACGCCGTCATGGAGCTGTCGCTGGCCGGCCTTGCACCTCCGGCATCCGAAGCGGCCTGAACCGCGTCGGACGCCGATAAGCTACGCGACGCCCGGCAGCCTGCGGAGCGCCGCCTCCAGCGATGCGAGATTATAGGGCTTGCGCAGCGTCGCCGCTTCGGCGACGCCGAGGATGGCGAGGTCGTCGTAACCCGTCGCGAAGAGGAAGGGCACGCCGAGCTCCCGCAGGCGATTGCCGATCGGTTCCGAGGTTTCGGAGCCGAGATTGACGTCGAGGACAGCGAGGTCCGGCGCCGTCCGGCCCAGGAACGACAAGGCTTCCGAGACGTTCGCGCAGACTTCGACCTGGCTCGCGCCCAAGCCCGCCAGCATGTCCTCGCAATCCATCGCGATGATGAACTGGTCCTCGACCAGCAGCACATGCTTGCCTTCGAGCGGGCGCCCTGGCTTGCCCTTTACGGGCGGAACGGGCGCCGCCTCGGGAGATGCCGCACCCTCGGTCCAGCGGGCGAATTTGGCGGGGATGCAGAGCTTCGCCGTGACGCCCTCGGGCTCGAATGACAAGTCGCTGCGGCCGCCGAGGTCGTAGGGAATGCTGCGATCGATCAGGATGCTGCCGAAGCCTTGACGCGACGGAGGGGCGACGGGCGGGCCGCCCCGCTCCCGCCAGACGATCTCGCAATCCCCGCCGGCATTGGCCGACCAGTCGACCGTGAGATCGCCGGTCTTGACCGACAAGGCTCCGTATTTGGCGGCGTTGGTGATCAACTCATGGATCACCAGAGCGACGACCGAGAAGGCGCGGGCGTCGAGCGAGACGGACGGCCCGCGAACCGTGATCGTGCCGCCGCTGGTCCGATAGGGCGAGGCTTCGGCGTTGACGAGATCGAGCAGCGATCCGCCGCCGCTCGCCCGCATGGCCTGATCATGGGCAATGGCGAGCGCCTCGATCCGCCCCTTCAGCGAGGTGACATAGGCCTCGATCGTGGCGCCCTCCGCGAGCGGATGGGCGACGATCGACTTGATCAGCGCGAGGATGTTCTTGACCCGGTGATTGAGCTCCTGATTGAGCATCTTCTGGCGGATCTCGGCCTTGTTGCGCTCGTCGGCCAACAGTTCGCTCTGACGCAGCACGACCTCGATCAGGGTCCGGCGCGCGGATTCGGCAAGCTCGCGCTCGACCGGCGTCCAGATCTTGGAATGGCCGGCCACGGTCTCTTTCCAGACGGCGAAGCTCTGCCGTGGCGTGAGGCGGTCGCCATGGGGGCCGGTCGCATAGGTCTTGTTGGGGTCGCCGCCCCATTCGATCGTGTGGACCAGCTCCTTGCGGAAGAAGAAGAGGTAGTCGCGCGGAAGCTGGGAAAGCGGGATGGCGAGCATGCCGGCGAACGCGTCGGCATAGGCGCGCGCGGCCGGGAGCGCCTCGGCCAGTGCCGTCGTAGCCCAGATCCGACCGTCGCAGACCGATCCCGCGAAGGCGGCCAGTTCCTCCGCGAACGCGGCCGGGGGCGCGCTGCCCTCGCTCCGCCATTCGCCATTCACCCAGACCCCGACGCCGTCGCTTTCGACGAGATTGCGGAACTCGGCGAGGTGCTGGCCGAGGAAGCTCGAGGCATCGGTCACATGGGCGGCGGACGAGAGCAGGCCGTTGAGGAAATCCCGCGCCTTTTCTGCGGCGAGCAGCATCTGCTTTTGCGTCAGGGCGCCGAGCTGGAGCGCGAAGAACTCGCCGAAGATCTCCGCCGCGATCCGGCGGTTCATCGAGAGCGAGCGCGGGCTGTAATGATGGCATGCGATCAGGCCCCAAAGCGCGCCGTCGACGATGATCGAGACCGACATCGAGGCCGAGACGCCCATGTTGCGCAGGTATTCGCAATGGATCGGCGAGACGCTGCGCAGATGGGCATAGGAGAGGTCGAGCGGCTCGCCCGCCGCATCGAGTACGGGCATGATCGGGAAGCGCTTGCCGCTCGAATCCGAGACCACGCGGATTGGGTTGAGGAGATAGAGCTGCCGCGCCTGCTGCGGAATGTCGCTTGCCGGGAAATGCTGCCCCATGAAGCTTTCGAGGTCGGGGCGCTTGGCCTCGCTCACGACCTTGCCCGAACCATCGGGCGCGAACTGGTAGATCATCACCCGGTCGTATTGCAGCACGGCCCTGAGCAGGCGCGCCGCATTCTTGATGAGTTGCGCCGGTGTCGTGACGTCCGAGAGCCGGCCGACCAGCGTCCGCGCGAATTCAAGCGGCGAGCTTGGACCCGGCGCGACGCACTCCTCGAATTCGATGATGGCATTGCCCTTGAAGGCATGGATCGAGATGTCGAATTCGCGATCCAGCGCCGCAAGGCGATAGCGGGGCATCAACCCCGCCCGAGAGGGCACGCCGGAACGGGCAAGCGCGTTGCGCATCTCGTGCACGACAGGCCCGCCAAGGACTTCTTCAAGCTTGCGGCCGACAAGCTCGAACTCGCCAAGGCCGAGGAAGGCGCTGGCATTGCTGGAATGGCGCCGGATCGTCACCGCCTCGGCATCGCACACGATCATGCAGCCATGGGGCTGGACGCTGCCGGGAATATGAATCGGCTCGCGGTCGCAATTCGTGAGATCGACGCTTGTCATGCAGGAGCGAATTCTTCCGATGTAAAGGCCTGGATGGCGTGCCGAAAGACCGCTTTGGCCGCTTGAGCTGCGAGGCCCCAAGCCTCCCGGTCGAGCCCTTCGAGTTCGATCAGCAGCATGCGCCAGCTATCGAGAGAGCCGGCTTGGGCCGAGAGGTAGCGCGCTCCGTTCTCAGGCCCCAGCCCCAACGCGTCCACTCCCTTTACCAGCACCCGAGCCCCCAGGGCCGAGCCTTCGAGAACATAGGCGGCTCCCAGAAACGCAGCGATGTCATTTGACAGATGGAAAGCTTCGCTCGGCGGAGGCGGAAGTGCCAGGTCCGCGAGGTCCCTCTCCAGCGCCGGCATAAGCTCGCGCGGTCGCCAAGCCGAACCCAGCGCGGCAGCGGCATTCAGCAAAGCGGCCTCGACCGGCGCGCGATGACGGAACGTACCCAGCAAGAAGCGGGCATAGGCGGCACGGTTCGAAAAAACTCCGACGATGGCGTCCAGTTCGCGATGGAGCTCGCTCGTCTCATCGCGCAGGAAGCTTCTAATCTCAATCATTCCGCCGGTATCCAGAATTGTCCCGCATCAACATCGCTATAACTCAATATCAGCGGAATCGGCGCTGTTTTCATTGCAGATTGTCCTGCAACTCCCATCCGCTCCGCGCTCTCGACCGACGGATCGACTTGAACCCGGCTCAAGACCGCTGTAAGAACATACAGTGAACGAAAGGAACGGCGATGGCACAGCTCACGGTCCTGGAGAAGCTCGAAATCCTCAGCGACGCCGCGAAATACGACGCCTCCTGCGCGTCGAGCAGCACCACGAAGCGGGATTCGCGCGACGGGAAAGGCCTGGGTTCGACCTCCGGTTCCGGAATCTGCCATTCCTATGCGCCGGACGGCCGCTGCATTTCGCTGCTCAAGATCCTGCTCACGAATTTCTGCAGCTTCGACTGCGTCTTCTGCATCAACCGCTCTTCGAGCAACGTCCGCCGCGCCCGCTTCTCGGTCGAGGAAGTCGTCGCACTGACCCTGAATTTCTATCGCCGCAACTATATCGAAGGCCTCTTCCTGTCCTCGGGCATCATCCGCTCGGCCGATTACACGATGGCGGAACTGATCCGAGTTGCCGAAACGCTGCGCCGCCAGCACCGGTTCCGCGGCTATATCCATCTCAAGCTGATCCCCGGCGCGAGCCGCGACCTGATCGAGCGCGCCGGGCTTTTCGCAGACCGGGTGTCGATCAATGTCGAATTGCCGAGCGAGGCGGCGCTCGCGCGCTTCGCACCGGAGAAGCAGGCGGGCGAGATCAAGAGTGCGATGGGCGGCCTCAAGCTGAAGATCGAGGCCGCGCGCGAGGAACGGGAGAAGAGCGCGAAGGCTCCAGCCTTCTCCCCGGCGGGGCAGAGCACGCAGATGATCGTCGGCGCCGATGGCGCGAGCGATTCCGCGATCCTGAAACGCAGCGCCTGGCTCTACGGCAGCTTCGGCCTGAAGCGCGTCTATTACTCGGCCTTCAGCCCGATCCCCGATGCCTCCAGCCAGTTGCCGCTCCAGCCACCGCCGCTGATGCGCGAGCACCGGCTTTATCAGGCCGACTGGCTGACGCGCTTCTATGGTTTCGAGACCGAGGAAATCCTCGGGCATGGCGAGATGCTCGATCTCGATATCGACCCCAAGCTCGCCTGGGCGCTGCGCGAGCGCGGCCGCTTCCCCGTCGACGTGAACCGGGCCGATCGCGAAACCCTGCTGCGGGTGCCGGGTCTGGGCACGCGTAGCGTCGATCGCATCCTGGCTTCGCGGCGGTTCCGCCGGCTCAGGCTGGAAGATATCGGTCGGCTGACGCGTTCGCTGGCGACGATCCGGCATTTCATCCTGGCGGAGGGCTGGCGTCCCGGCAGCGGCCTCGACGCCCAGAACCTGCGGACCCGGCTGATGCCGCGACCGCGACAATTGTCGCTGTTCCCGTGATCGCCGCCCGGCTGAACGGCCCTGCGGATTTTGCAGGCTGGCGCCGCGAAGCGCGCCGGCTGGCGCTGGCCGGCGTTCAGCCCGAGGCCGTCGCCTGGCTGACGAGCGAGGACGATGCCGGATTGTTCGCGATGGAAAGCGTTGCGCCGGCTGATGCCGGCGCCGCACTGACCGTACCTCGTCGTTTCATCGAGCTTGCCGAAAGCGTCATCTGCCATCGCGATGCCGGCCGCTTCGTCCTGCTGCACCGCCTGCTGCTGCGTTTGCAGGAGGAGCCGCGCTTGCTCGACAATGCAGCCGACTCGGACATCGCACGCGCCGAGGCGATGGCCCGCTCGGTACGCCGCGACCTGCACAAGATGACCGCCTTCGTCCGCTTCCGGGCCGTGTCGGGCGCGGGGGAGGACGGCCCTTTCATCGCCTGGTTCGAGCCGGAGCATTTCATCCTCGAACGGGCTGCGCGCTTCTTCACGGGGCGCTTTGCCGGCATGATCTGGTCGATCATGACGCCGCAGGGCTCGCTGCACTGGGACGGCTCGACCCTGCAGTTCGGCCCCGCCGCCAGCAAGGCCGACACGCCGGACGGCGATGCCATGGAAGCCTATTGGCTCACCTACTACGCCAACATCTTCAATCCGGCCCGCCTGAAGCCGAAGGCGATGAAAAGCGAGATGCCGGTGAAATACTGGCGGAACCTGCCCGAGGCCGAATTGATTGGGCCTCTGATCGCAAGCGCCGCCCGGCGAGCGGAGGATATGGTGATGCGCGCGCCGACGCAGCCGCCCGAACGGCATGTCCGGCAGCTTCGGCATCGACCCGAGGCGCAAGCCGATGAATCCGCGATCGCGTCCTGGCAGGATGCGGCCGCTGCGGCGCAAGGCTGCAGGCGCTGCGCGCTTCATTGCAACGCCACGCAGACGGTCTTCGGAGAAGGCCCGCTGGACGCGCCCATTATCTTCGTCGGCGAACAGCCCGGAGATCAGGAGGACCTCGCCGGCCGGCCCTTCGTCGGGCCTGCAGGGCAGGTTTTCGACAGGGCGATGCAGGAAGCCGGCCTCGATCGTGCGCGCGCCTATGTCACCAACGCGGTGAAGCACTTCAAATTCCAGTTGCGCGGCAAACGCCGCATCCACGAGAAGCCCAATGTCGGGGAGATCAAGGCTTGCCGCTTCTGGCTCGATCTCGAATTGCAGTTCGTGAAGCCCCGGCTTGTCGTTGCCCTCGGTGCCAGCGCCCTGCGCTCGCTCATCGGACATGCCGGCTCGCTGGCCAGCGCGCGGGATCGTGAGCTGGCGCTCGAGGACGGCACGCCGCTTCTGGCCACCGTCCATCCCTCCTTCCTGCTGCGCCTGCCGGACGAGGAGGCGCTATCCCGCGAATACGCACGCTTCGTTGCGGATCTTGAGAGGGCTGGAGTCTCATACCGGCGCCAGGTGTCCAGCCCCGGCATTTGAGCCACCGCTCGCTGGATGTTCGACCATGGTTCGATCAACCTGTCGAACGGGCTCGACATCCTGATATCCCGACAGGCGAACGATCCGGACGGGATAAGCAGCTTCATCAAGTAGAGAGTTCGAGCGCTGCCACCGCTGCGAGCCAAGACCGGTCGCACCCGCATTTCCTGCGGTGGAATCGGAAAAACGGCTTCAAACAGTGAGGATTAGCGGGACCGGGCCGAGAAGTCCTGTGCGGCCTCGGATCGGACTTGCAGCCCGCAGGCGACCATAGCTTTTCGGAGCCAAACGGAAATCGCCCCGAACCGCCAGGGCCCAAAAAGCAAAAAGCGCCGGAAGATCCGACGCTTGCATGCTTCTCAAGCCTTGAGATTGTCTGGAGCGGGCGAAGGGATTCGAACCCTCGACCCCAACCTTGGCAAGGTTGTGCTCTACCCCTGAGCTACACCCGCATCCGAGACAGTCGCGCCGTGTTGGCGGCGCGGCCGGGTTATTGCCCCAAAGCGCCGCGAAGCGCAAGCACCCCGGCGAAAGTTTTTTTGCCGCCTTCCACAAAAGCCGGGATTAATGCCTCCCGTCTTGCTGCCGCGGCCCTGCCCGGCTAGGCATCTCTTGGCCGGCTCCTGCCGCTTTGGCAGGCGCTTTTTCAGTGCTGCTTCGAACCTCTCCCGTCCTTGCCGATCGCCCAGCCATGACCGCGCCCGTCACGCCCGAACAGCTCTGTGCCTATCTCACCGAGCAGGGCATCGCCTTCCACCGCACCGACCACCCGGCGGTGTTCACCGTGGCCGAAACCGCGCCGCATCGCGACGAGATGACCGGCCACCACACCAAGAACCTGTTCCTCAAGGACAAGAAGGGCCGGATCTTCCTGGTCTCGGCCGAGGCGCACGCGCGAATCGACCTGAAGCGCCTGCACGAGCGGATCGGCGCCAGCGGGCGGCTCTCCTTCGGCTCGGCCGAACTCCTGATGGAAAAGCTCGGCGTCACGCCAGGCTCCGTCACCGCCTTCGCCGTGATCAACGATCGCGCAGGCGATGTCACCATGGTGCTGGACGCGACGCTTGCGAGCGGCGAGGACGTCAATTTTCACCCGCTGATCAACACGGCGACATTGCGGGTGAGCCGCGACGATCTCCTGGCCTTCTTCCGGAGCACGGGGCATGAGCCGCTGATCGTCGATTTGCCCGTCCCGCCCGATGGACAGAACGGCTGAAGCACCCCATCTATGGGCCAACTGCGCGGGCGGCCCGATAGCCATGCCTGCGCCTCCAGGACAGATCACGAAGGACGACCCATGCTGGTCAATGGCGAGGCGGCCGAGCAACCCGGCCTGATCAAGGACACCACGACCCAGGGCTTCCGCGAGGACGTCATTGCCGAGTCGATGAAGCAGCCGGTGCTGATCGATTTCTGGGCGCCCTGGTGCGGCCCCTGCAAGCAGCTCACCCCCGTCATCGAGAAGGTGGTCAAGGCCGCCGGCGGCAAGGTCAAGCTCGTCAAGATGAACATCGACGAGCACCCGCAGATTCCCGGCCAGCTCGGCATCCAGTCGATTCCGGCCGTCATCGCCTTCAAGCAGGGCCAGCCGATCGACGGCTTCATGGGCGCCCAGCCGGAAGGCCAGATCAAGGCCTTCATCGAGCGCCTCGTCGGGCCGATGGGGCCGGGCGAGACAGCCGAGCTCATCGAAGCCGCATCCGCCGCCATCGCGGCAGGCGACCCCGCCGGCGCGAGCGAGCTCTATGCCGGCGTGCTCGAGATCGAGCCGGAGAACCTCGCCGCCATCGCAGGCTTGGCGCGGCTGCATCTCGACAACGGCGATATCGAGGGCGCCAAGGGCATTCTCGGCATGGCCCCGCAGGACAAGGCCAACGACCCGGCGATCACGGCGCTCCGTGCCGCGATCGAGCTCGCCGAGCAGGCCGCCTCGCTCGGCGACACCGCCGAGCTGGAAGCGAAGGTCGCGGCCGACCCGAAGGACCATCAGGCCCGTTTCGACTTGGCGCTGGCGCTCAACGCCCGCGACAGGCGCGAGGAGGCGGTTGACCATCTCGTCGCCATCATCAAGGCCGATAGGAAGTGGAACGACGACGGTGCGCGCAAGCAGCTCCTGCAGTTCTTCGAGGCCTGGGGCCCGATGGACGAGGCGAGCGTCACCGGGCGTCGCAAGCTGTCCACCCTGTTGTTCTCCTGACCGGCCATAAGGACGAGGCGCGCATGGGCATGAACGCCGTCTACGAGGGAGCCAAGGATTGCCCGGAGGCGGTCCCGCTCTTTCCCTTGGGCGGCGCCCTGCTCCTGCCCCGCGGGCAGATGCCGCTCAACATCTTCGAGCCGCGTTATATCGCCATGATCGACGATGCTCTGAAGGGCGATCGCGTCATCGGCATCATCCAGCCCGAGCCGGAAACCGGCCGCCAGCCCGAGATCCCGCCGCTGCTCAAGGTCGGCTGCCTCGGCCGCCTGACCCAGTTCTCCGAGACCGGCGATGGGCGCTACATCATCACCCTGACCGGCATCAGCCGCTTTCGCCTGCTCGACGAGTTGCCGGTGCTGACACCCTATCGCCAGGGCCGTGTCAGCTATGACGCTTTCGCCGCCGATTTCGTCGCCCGCACCGGCGAGGAGGAGGTCGACCGCAAGGGCCTGCTCAAGGCGCTCCGCGACTTCGCCAAGGCCAACGACCTCAAGATCGACTGGAAGGGCGTCAACGAGGCGCCGAACGAGGCCCTGGTCAATGCGCTCTCGATGATGTGCCCGTTCGGGCCGCGCGAGAAGCAGGCGCTCCTGGAGGCGCCGACGCTGAAGGACCGGGCCGAGGTGCTGGTCGCGATCACCGAGATCGAGCTGGCCCGCGGCGGCGGCGACCCGGACACGACCCTGCAGTGAGTCCCGCAACCCCGCCTGCCGAAGCTCCGCCTTCCGTGTGGCCGCCGCGCCGCGCGATCACCGCGTGGATTTTCTTCGACTGGGCGGCACAGCCGTTCTTCTCGCTGATCACGACCTTCGTCTTCGCGCCCTTCTTCGCCTCGGCGCTGGCGAAGGACGCTGCTGACGGACAGGCACTCTGGGGCTATGCGACGGGCCTCGCCGGCCTGTGCATCGCCCTGCTTTCCCCCCTGCTCGGCGGCATCGCCGACCGGACCGGGCCGCGCAAGCCCTGGATCGCCGCCTTCGGCGCGCTCCTCGTCGTCGGTTCCACCATGCTCTGGTTTGCCGTGCCGGGTTCGACGACCGCAGTGCCGATCGCGCTTACGGGCTTCGTCATCGCGACGATCGGCGCCGAATTCGCCACCACCTTCAACAACGCCATGATGACGCGGCTGGTGCCGCCGGAGCGGCTCGGCTGGCTTTCGGGCACCGGCTGGGCCGTCGGCTATCTCGGCGGTCTCCTGTCCCTGGCGATCACGCTCGGCCTGCTGGCCGCCGATCCGCAGACCGGCAAGACCCTGGCCGGCATCGCGCCGATCCTCGGGCTCGATGCCGCCGCGCGCGAGGGCGACCGATTCTCCGGCCCGCTGACGGCGCTCTGGTTCGTCGTTTTCGTCACGCCGATGTTCCTGCTCACGCCGGATTCGCGCAGGACGGGCCTGAGCCTCTCGGAAGCGGCGCAGGGCGGCGTGGGACGGTTGAAGGCGACGCTCGCCGAATTGCCGAAGCTGCCGGCGCTCGGCCGCTTCCTGCTCGCCAACATGATCTATCAGGATGCGCTGGTCGCGCTCTTCGCCTTCGGCGGCATCTATGCGGCCGGCGTCTTCGGCTGGCAGACCATCGAACTCGGCATCTTCGGCATCCTGTTGACCATCACAGGCACGTTCGGCGCCTGGGCTGGCGGCAAGCTCGACGATGCGATCGGCGGCAAACCGGTGATCCTGGGCGCGATCGCCTGCCTGCTCTTCGCCTGCCTGGGCATCCTCTCGTTGAGCGCCGACCATATCCTCTTCGTGATTCCGGCCACCCCGCCCGCCCCGGGCGACGGGCTCTACGCCTCGTTACCGGAGCGGGTCTATCTGGGCCTGGGCCTGCTGATCGGCCTCGTCGCCGGACCCATGCAGGCGGCCTCGCGCAGCCTGATGGCGCGGCTGGCGCCTCCCGGGCGCATCGGCGAGTTCTTCGGGCTCTTCGCCCTCTCGGGGAAGGTCACGTCCTTCCTGGGGCCGACCCTGGTCGCACTGGCGACGACGATCTTCGCCAGCCAGCGCGCGGGACTGGCGGTGCTGATCGTGTTCTTCCTGGCGGGAGCGGCGCTGCTGGCCGGCGTGAAGGTCACCCGCAACTCGTAAGCTGTCATCTCGCACGCGCCGCGGCACGCCAGTACTGCTGCGCAGACGCGGGGCCGCGCGACGAGAAGGCACCCATCAAGCGAAAGGGCGCCCCCTGCATGAGAGGCGCCCTTAGCGGAGAACGGTCCCGTGTCTGCGCAGCGGCATTCACATGCCGCAGCGCGCACGGGATGACACCCCTAGAATAACAGTTTTCACCGAACCAGGATGTTCCGGAACTGCCAGGGATCGCTGGTGTCGATATCCTCCGGGAACAGCCCCGGGCGGCCGTCGAGCGGCGTCCAGTCGGTATAGTAGCCCTTCACCGGTCCGAGATAGGGCATCTGGATCGCGAGGCAGCGATCGAGATCCATCTCCTCGACCTCGACGATGCCGGCTTTCGGGTTCTCCAGCGCCCAGACCATGCCGGCGAGCACCGCCGAGGTAACCTGCAGGCCGGTCGCGGTCTGGTACGGCGCCAGCTTGCGCGCTTCCTCGGTCGAGAGCTGCGAGCCGAACCAATAGGCGCCCTTGTCATGGCCGTAGAGCAGCACGCCGAGCTCGTCGATGCCGTCGACGACCTCGTTCTCCTCGAGGATGTGGTGCTCCTCCTGCGGACGGCCGGCATTGCCGAACATCTCGTGCAGCGAGAGCACCGCGTCGTTCGCCGGGTGATAGGCGTAGTGGCAGGTCGGCCGGTAGATCGCTTTGCCGGTCTCGTCGCGCACGGTGAAATAGTCCGCGATCGAGATGGACTCGTTATGCGTGACCAGGAAGCCGTATTGCGGCCCCGGCGTCGGGCACCAGCTCCTCACCTTGGTCTCGGCGCCGGCCTGCATTAGGTAGATCGCGGCCTGCGAGCCGGTCTGGTGGGTGCGCGCATTCTCCGGCATCCATTTTTCATGGGTACCCCAGCCGAGCTCGGCCGGCTGCACGCCCTCGGAGATGAAGCCCTCGACCGACCAGGTGTTGACGAAGACGCCCGGCGGCTTGGGGTTCTTCGAGCGCTGCGTGTCGCGCTCGGCGATATGGATGCCCTTGACGCCGACCTGCTTCATCAGCGAGGCCCATTCCTCGCGGGTCTTCGGCTGCGGCACGTTGAGGCGCAGGTCGGCGGCGACGTTCAGCAGGGCCTTCTTGGCGAGCCAGGAAGCCATGCCGGGATTGGCGCCGCAGCAGGAAACGGCCGTCGTCGAGCCCGGCGCGCGGGCGCGCTTGGCGGCCAGCGTCATCTCGCGCAAAGCATAATTCGAGCGCTCGCCCGGCCCCTTGCTCTCGTCGAAATAGAAGCCGAGCCAGGGCTCGTTGACCGTGTCGATATAGAGCGCGCCGAGGCTGGAGCAGAGCTCCATGATGTCACGCGAACCGGTGTCGCAGGAGAGATTGACGCAGAAGCCCTGCCCGCCGCCGGCCGTCAGCAAGGGCGTCAGGAACTCCTTGTAATTCTCGAGGGTGACGGCCTCCTGGATGAAGCGGATGCCGCACTCGTCGAGCAGGTGGCGATTGGAATCATCGGGAGCAATGACGACGAAGCGGCTCTTGTCGAACTTGAAGTGCCGTTCGAGCAGCGGCAGCGTACCGCGGCCGATCGAGCCGAAGCCGATCATCACGATCGGGCCGGTGATCTCGCCGTAGACGGGCCAATTCGTCATTCTCTGTAACTCCTGGGTTCCTAGGGTAAAAAAGGTCGAAAGGGTCGTATGAGCGCGAAATCGCGCCGTCAATCGCGGGGGCGCCTTCCACGCGGGTCAATGCATGGAAAGCGCCGGGCGATGACGGCGCGATGACGATGGGTCGGGAACGTCAGGCGGCCTGCGCCACCTCGTCCGCTTCGAGGGCCGCAGGGATCATGGCGCCGCTGGCGACGAGCACGCCACGCGCGCCGTCGAGCGCGCCGTCGCGCAATTCGATCGCGAGGAAACGCTCGCGCTCGACCGGGCCCGGCATCGCGAGATCGCGCGTCAGCGCCGGGTCGAAGCCGAACCGGGCGTAATAGGGCGCATCGCCGACGAGGATGACGGCGCCATGCCCGCGGCAGGCCGCGCGCCAGAGCGCCTCGCGCATCATCGCCTTGCCGAGCCCCTCGCCCTGCAGTTCAGGCTTCACTGCGAGCGGGCCGAGCAGCAGCGCCGGCACGCCATTGGCTTCCACATGCCAGAGGCGGACGGTGGCCAGCAATTCGCCGTCGCGCTCGGCGGTGAGCGCCAGGCCCTGCGCCGGCAAGCGGCCCTCGCGCAGCCGCTCGCTCGACTTGGCGGTGCGGCGCTCGCCCAGGCAACGGTCGAGCAGCGCCTCGCGGGCGAGAATGTCGACGGCGATCTCGTCGCGGATCGTGATCATGACGCACCTCCGGCCGGAGCGCCCATTCTCATGGACCTACCCGGCGCCACGCTCGCGCGCGGCCACAATGGAACGATGTGGGGAAGAGGGGTCCGGCGGGAGCCACGCCCGCACCTCCGTTCTGGAGATACGAACGCTCCACCCGACTTGGCATCGGACAGCCTGCCTTGTGACAGGGCGCTTCGCCGGACCCGATTGGCATAGGGGCGGCGGAAGCCGCCCCTTACTGTATCGTCAGATGACGTACTGCTTCAACGGCGGGAAGCCGTTGAAGGCGACGGCCGAATAGGTCGTCGTATAGGCGCCCGTGCCCTCGATCAGCACCTTGTCGCCGATCTCCAGCGAGAAGGGCAGCATGTACGGGGTCTTCTCGTACATGACGTCGACCGAGTCGCAGGTCGGGCCGGCGAGCACGCACGGGACGGTCGCATCGCCATCGCGCACGGTGCGGATGGGGTAGCGGATCGCCTCGTCCATGGTCTCGGCGAGACCGTTGAACTTGCCGATGTCGAGATAGACCCAGCGGACCTCGTCCGACTCGGCCTTCTTCGAGATCAGCACGACCTCGGCCTCGATCAGGCCGGCTTCGCCGACCATGCCGCGGCCCGGCTCGATGATCGTCTCGGGGAGCTGGTTGCCGAAATGCTTCGACAGCGCCCGGAAGATCGCGTCGCCATAGGACGGCACGCCCGGAATCGGCTTCAGGTAGCGCGCCGGGAAGCCGCCGCCGAGATTGACCATCGACAGCGAGATGCCACGGGTGGCGCATTCCTTGAAGATCGCCGAGGCCGAGGCCAGGGCCGAATCCCATGCGTTCACGTTCGCCTGCTGCGAGCCGACATGGAACGAGATGCCGTAGGCCAGCAGGCCCATGCGATGGCCGTGCTCGAGCACGTCCGCGGCCATCTCGGGCACGCAGCCGAACTTGCGCGAGAGCGGCCAGTCGGCGCCGGCACCGTCGCAGAGGATGCGGCAGAAGATGCGCGCGTCCTTGGTGCCGGTCTTCTCGGCGGAACGGGCGACCTTCTCGACCTCGGCCGTGCAGTCGACGGCGAACAGGCGCACGCCGAGCTCCATGGCGCGCACGACGTCGCGCTCCTTCTTGATGGTGTTGCCGAAGGAGATGCGGTCGGCGGTGGCGCCGGCGGCGAGCGCGAGCTCGATCTCGACGACCGAAGCGCAATCGAAGCAGGAGCCGAGCTTGGCGAGCAGGGCGAGCACCTCCGGCGCCGGGTTGGCCTTCACCGCGTAGAACACGCGGGTGTCGGGCAGCGCACGGGCGAAGGCATGATAGTTCTCGCGCACGACATCGGTGTCGATCACGACGCAGGGCCCGTCCTCGCGGCGGGTACGAAGAAACTCACGGATGCGGTCGGTCATGAGACGCGACTCCCCTTCGACGCAAGCGGCGTCGATGCGATGTATCGCCGAATGAATCGTTGCCATCGCAAGGCGCTGTGGAGACGCCTATGACAGCGGACGAGACGTCCGGACCCGAAACACCGTTCGATTGGGGAAGACCCCGCACGGCCGGCAATGAAGGACAAGCCTCTTCGGTGCCGGCCTGTGGAAAGCCGGCGAGACCAAAAAAGCCCGCTCCGTCGTTGCTTTAAGCTGCGTCCCCCGTGGAGATTCGGGGTTCGCCGGTTTTGCCTCCGGCTGCTGGTCTGTGTCGGGGAACGCCTCTCTTGCGAGAAACGGGAGGCGTGATTTGAGGGATGTCCATCCCCTCCATCCGTCCTCCAACCCCTGGCGGCTGTCCGGCCTCTTGTCCGGATGCCCACCGACCAGCACGCGGCCACAGGCACGTGCGAATTGGGTGAACGCGATATACGGACGCTTGCCCCGGACCACAAGTGTTTTATGCGCCCGGGGCCGCATTTTTTTGCAGGGCCGATCCGCGCCCGCTCGCGAACGGGTCAACGGGAAAAAGCCCTTCGCCGGCTAGGAGTTAGCCGCGCTTCTCGCAGAAGCGGATTCTGTTGCCGAAGGGATCGGGCACCTGCAGCGTCCGGCCGCCGGGCCCGTCCTCCTCGATGCCCGGCTTGGAGTAGGTATAGCGCTTGGCCGTCAGCTCGGCGTGAAGGGCATCGATCCCCTCCATGCAGACGAAGACGGTCGAGCCGGGGCTGGCATCGCCGTGATGTTCGGAGAGGTGGAGCTGCAGGCCGGCGCGCGACACCTGCATGTAGAGCGGCATGTTCGGGCCGAAGCGGTGGTCCCAATCCATCGTGAAGCCGAGGAAGTCGAGATAGAATTCCTTCGCCTTGGCCTCGTCGAAGATCCTGAGGATCGGGATCCCCATCTGGAGGCGGACCGCCTCCGCCGGCTTCTGGGACGCGGCCTCGCCGATCTTCGCCGCCAGCACGTTCCAGTCGTCATAGCCGAACTGGCGCGCCACGATTTCCAGGGTTTCCGAATGGGAAAGCGGCACCTGCCGTGAAGCCATGGTGTCGCGCAGGCTCTTGGCCATCAGCTTCGCATCGCGAAAGCTACGCATCGTCGTGATCCTTTTCGCTGCGGACGGTTGGGATCGGGGCTCGCCTTGCCGATATCCGTCCACGAGTCGATCGGGATCAGGACAGGGACTTGATGGATGCGTTCACCTTGCCCTGGGCTGGGCGCGAGCGGCTGGCCGCATCCGGCCGGGCGCAAAGGTTGCCGCATGTTCATCTCCTGTCAATGCCGCAGGCCCTAGACCGGCCCCATTTCATGGCCTTAACTCTCGGTAGCCGCCTATTTTGCCGAGCCGAGGCGACGGGAAGACGGACCACGCATGACCACGACAGACCGCCGCCGCGTCCTGGGCGGACTTTCAGCCGCGCTGTGCCTCTCGGCCGCGCCCTCCGTCCTCCTGGCCCAGCAGCCCCAGCCGCAGCAGCAGGGCCCGCAACCCCCGCCGGCCCCGCAGAACGCCGCGCCGCAGCCGCGCTTCGGCTTCGAGGACGTGCAGCGCCGCGCCCGCGAGATCGCCGCCGTCCCCTATGAGCCGATCGCCCCGCTGCCGGAGGCGCTCGCCAAGCTCGACTACGATTCCTGGCGCGACATCCGCTTCCGGCCGGAGCGCGCCCTGCTGGCGCAGAACGGCTCGCCCTTCCGCATGCAGATGTTCCATCCGGGCTTCCTCTTCACTCGCCCGGTCACGGTGAATGTCGTGCGCGACGGCGTGCCGATGCCGGTGCCCTATGCGGCGAACCTGTTCGACTACGGCCGGGTCAAGTTCGACAAGCCGCTGCCGGTCAATCTCGGCTTCGCCGGCTTCCGCCTGCATTATCCGCTGAACGACCCGCGCGTCTTCGACGAGCTGATCTCCTTCATCGGCGCGAGCTATTTCCGCGTGCTCGGCCGCGGCCAGCGCTATGGCCTCTCGGCCCGCGGCCTCTCGATCGGCGCCGGCACGGCCGCCGAGGAGTTCCCGGTCTTCCGCGAGTTCTGGGTCGAGCAGCCGGCCGCCAATGCCGAGCGCATTGTCATCCACACCCTGCTCGATTCGCCGGCCGTCACCGGCGCCTATCGCTTCACCATCTATCCCGATCTCGACACCGTCATGGAGGTCGCCGCGACGCTCTATCCGCGGGCGCCGATCGAGAAGCTCGGCCTGGCGCCGCTCACCTCGATGTTCTTCACCGGCGAGAACGACCGCCGCTTCTTCGACGATTTCCGCAGCGAGCTGCACGATTCCGATGGGCTGATGATCCATTCCGGCAGCGGCGAATGGATCTGGCGCCCGCTGCGCAACCCGAAGCAGCAGGCCGTCTCGTCCTTCGTCGAGCGCAATATTCGCGGCTTCGGCCTGATGCAGCGCGACCGCACCTTCGAGCACTACCAGGATCTAGACCTCTCCTACGAGCTGCGGCCCTCCTACTGGATCGAGCCGCAGGGCGACTGGGGCGAGGGCGTCGTCGAACTGATCGAGATGCCGACGACCGACGAGACCAACGACAATATCGTCGCGCTCTGGGCGCCGAAGACGCCGCTGGAGCCGGGCAAGGAATTCTCCTTCGCCTACAAGCTGATCGCGATGCTCGATTCCAGCGACCTGCATCCGGGCGGACGAGTGGTCAACACCTACCAGGCCAAGCCCAAGGCTCTGGGCTCGGGCGAGCCGGTGACCGAGGGCTCGCGCCGCTTCATCATCGACTTCGCCGGCGGCGATCTCGACTATTATCTGAAGCAGCCGGAGAAGGTCGAGATCGTGCCCTCGATCGCCTATGGCCGGATCGACCGCGCCTTCATCGTGCCGAACCGCAAGACCGAGGGCTTCCGCGCCTTCGTCGACGTCGTGGTCGAGCCGGGCCAGCTCGCCGAGATGCGCGCCTTCCTGCGCAGTGGCGGCAAGACGCTCACCGAAACCTGGAGCTACCCCTGGCGCGCCGAAGCGCAAGGGTGACCTGAAGGAGCCAGCCCCATGGACGTTGTCGAAAACGCCGAGCAGAACCGTTTCGAGTTGCCGCTCGACGGCGGCACCGCGCTCGTCGCCTATCGCCGCGACGGCGAGCGGCTGGTGCTGGTCCATACCGAGGTTCCCGCGGAGTTCGGCGGACAGGGCATCGGCTCGAAACTCGCGAAGGGCGTCTTCGAATTGCTGCGTGCGAGCGGGCGCAAGGCCGTAGTGCGCTGCGAGTTCTTGCAGGGCTGGCTCGCGAAGCACCCGGACTACAACGACGTCGTCGACGGCTAAGCCGCTACCTCACGAGGTCTTGCGGCCGCCCCGGCGCGCCGGCTGTTTCTTGCGGCCGTAGAGCTCCAGGCGATGACGGACGAGCTCATAGCCGAGCTCCGCCGCGATCCGGCGCTGCAATTCCTCGATCGCATCCGAGGAAAACTCGATCACCTCGCCGGAATCGACATCGATCAGGTGGTCGTGATGCTCCTGGTCGGCATGCTCGTAACGCGAGATGCCGTCCTCGAAGGCATGGCGCTCGATGGCGCCCTGCGATTCCAGCACCTTCATCGTCCGGTAGACGGTCGAGAGCGACAGGGTCGGATCATGCGCGAAGGCGCGGGTGAAGATGCCCTTCGCGTCGGGATGGTCGTCGGCTTCTGCCAGCACGCGCAGGATCAGCCGCCGCTGCTGCGTCATGCGCAGCCCGGCGCCCTTCAACTGGCTCTCGAAAACGGCAATACGCCGGTCGGTCTCGGTCATGCCTTGCCATAGCAATGACGACCGCTGATTGCAAAAAGGCCTATAAGGAAATCATTCGCATTTGCAATATAATTGCAAATGCGTCTCGATACCAACAATCCACTCCGTGAAGCGCCTGATCATCCCAGAGTTGACCCGGGATCTATCATTGAGCGCAGAGCCCACGCTGTATCCCGGACCGGCGCGGCTGCGCCGCTTGTCCGGAATGAAGGCGTGTTTCCATCGAAAGACAGACCTACGCCCCCAGCTCGCTCGCGATTCCCGCCACGAGCTCGAAGGAGCGCTTGCGCTTCTCATGGTCGAAGATCGGCGCGGTGATCATGATCTCGTCGGCTTTGGTCTCGCGCACGAAGGCGCCGAGCGTGCGCTTCAGCGTCTCCGGCGAACCGATGAAGGCATAGCGGAGCATCCCCGAGACATGCGCCTTCTCGGCCGGCGACCAGTATTGTTCGATATCGTCGATCGGCGGCTGGAGCTTACCGCGTGCCCCCCGGACCATGCCGACGAACCGCTGCTGCAGCGAGGTCGCGAGATAACGCGCTTCCTCGTCCGTGTCGGCAGCCACGACATTGATGCCGGGCATCGCATGCGACGCCGCCAATTGCTCGGACGGCTTGAAGCGCTCGCGATAGACGGCGAGCGCCTGCATCAGCGCATCCGGCGCGAAATGCGAGGCGAAGCTGTAGGGCAGGCCGAGCTCGGCCGCGAGCTGCGCGCCGAACAGGCTCGACCCGAGAATCCAGAGCGGAACCTCGAACCCCTCGCCCGGCACCGCGCGGATCGCCTGGTTAGGCCCGGCCGGCGCGAACAGCGCCTGCAATTCGAGCACGTCCTGCGGGAAGCTGTCGGATGACATCGGGCTGCGGCGAAGCGCCCTCAGCGTGAGCTGGTCGGTGCCGGGCGCGCGGCCGAGGCCGAGATCAATGCGCCCCGGGAAAAGCGCCTCCAGCGTGCCGAACTGCTCGGCGATGACCAGCGGCGCATGGTTCGGCAGCATGATGCCGCCAGCGCCGACCCGGATCATGCTGGTCGCGGCCGCGAGCTGCCCGATCACCACCGATGTCGCGGCGCTGGCGATCCCGACCATGTTGTGATGCTCGGCCACCCAGTAGCGGGTGTAGCCGAGCCGCTCGGCATGGCGGATCAGGTCGGTGGATTTCAGCAGCGCCTCGCGCGGTCCCTCCCCTTCGACGACGGGAACGAGATCGAGGACGGAGATCGCGACCATGACGGCCCCTGCTGGCTGGCGTCGGGATAAGCCCGGCGGAACGACGTAGCTTCACCACATGGGAGGGCTGGCTGCCGCGGTCCAGAGGCAGGCTCGCTTCGTCATGGCGTGCCTGCGCTGGCGTTCTGGCGGAACGTGCCGAGCCGAGCCGCGTTTCCTTTCGGAGAACCATCACGCCGAAGGGAGCGACCATGACCGCCACAGCCAATCCCGCCAAGGAAAGCTTGCGCCAGGAGCAGAAAGAGCAGCGCGAAGCCGAGCGCAAGCACGGCAAGGATGCCGAGCTCAATCGCGCCTTGAAGGACACCTTCCCCGCCAGCGATCCCGTCGCGGCTCAGACGCCGATCAAGCCCGGCGCCAAGACCAAGAAGCCGGCTTGAAATCGCACCTCAGGCAAAATGCGCCGCCATTCCGGACAAGCCGCGAGGCGTGCCGATCCGGAATCCATCGGAAAGCGCCGAGCCTTACGACGGATTCCGGGGCAAGCTTGGAATGACTGTGGGTTTCCGTGTGACGTGAGCGGGCTCAATCGCGCTGGTTCAGCAGGCGGGCGCGGATCGTGCCGTCGAGGGCGCGGATTTCACGCAGGATGTCGCGCGCCTCGTTGCTGGACACGCCGTCCGCCTCCATCACGACATAGCCGACCTCGCCGTCGGTCTGGTAGTTCTGGGCGGCGATATTGACCTGCCGGCTGGCGAAGACGTCGTTGAGGCGCCGCAGCATGCCCGGCACATTGCGCTGGACATGGATGAAGCGCGTGCCGATCGCACGGGCCGGCAACTGGACCTGCGGGAAATTCACCGCGCCCACCGTCGAGCCGACATCGGAATAATCGACCAGCTTGCGCGCGACCTCCGCCCCGATGCGCTCCTGCGCCTCCTCGGTCGAACCGCCGATATGCGGCGTCAGAATCACGTTGGAGAGGCCCTGCAGCGGCGTGACGAAGCGCTCGGCATTGGAGGCCGGCTCGACCGGGAAGACGTCGACCGCCGCGCCCGCCAGATGGCCGCTCTTCAGCGCCGCCGCCACCGCGTCGAGATCGACGACGGTGCCGCGCGAATTGTTGATGAGATAGGCGCCCTGCTTCATCGCCGCGATCTGCGCTGCACCGATCATGCCCGCCGTCTGTGCCGTCTCCGGCACATGCAGCGAAACGATATCGGCCGCGCCGAGCAAAGCGTTGAGGCTCGCCGTGGGCTCGGTATTGCCGTGGCGCAGCCGGTCGGTGTGATCATGATAGATCACCCGCATGCCCATCGCCTCGGCCAGAGTCGAGAGCTGGCTGCCGATATTGCCGTAACCGACGATGCCGAGCGTCTTGCCGCGCACCTCGAACGAACCGTTGGCCGACTTGTCCCAGCCGCCCTGATGCGCGTCGCGCGAACGGTCCGGGATGCGGCGGAGCAGCATGACGATCTCGCCGATGGTGAGCTCGGCCACGCTGCGCGTGTTCGAGAACGGCGCGTTGAACACGGGCACGCCGCGCAAACGCGCAGCCTCCAGATCGACCTGGTTGGTGCCCACCGAGAAGCAGCCGACGGCGAAGAGCCTGTCGGCCCCGGCGAAGATTTCCGGCGTGAGCTGGGTGCGCGAGCGGATGCCGAGCACATGCACGCCCTGGATCGCCTTGAGCAGAGCCTCGCGATCGAGCGCCTTTGGCAGCCTCACAAGATTGCTGTAGCCGGCCTGCTCCAGCAGTTCGACGGCGGAATCGTTGATGCCTTCCAGCAGCAGGACCTTGATGCGGTCCTTCGGAAGGGAAAGGCGTTCGCTGGGGCTGGTCATGACGATGCGCTCACGGAGGAGCGGTTGCTATAGTCCCGGCAGCCCGGCAGGCCAACGCCCTAGACGCAACTCAGCCGCGAAAAACATCGCGACCGATGCAAAAATCTCATGGCGGGCTTCAGGCCTTTTCGACGACCAGGGTCGAGCCCTCCACCCTGACGACCTTGACCTCGGCCCCGGCCAGCAATTCGGGACCCACGATCCGCCAGGACGAATCGCCGACGCGCACGCGCCCCTCGCCGCCCGTCATCGTCGTTTCCAGCCGGAACACCTTGCCGATGAGCTGGCGACCACGATCGTTGAGCCCGGTCGCGGCATCGGGCTCCTCGCTCTTGCGGCGCGTCAGCATCCGGCCGGCAGCGACGCAGGCGATAGCGAAGATCGCGAAGACGATGCAGGCCGCCTGCCAGCCGAGGCCGAAGAGGCCGACAACCGCGCCGGTGACGAGTGCCGCCAGCCCCAGCCAGATCAGGAAGACGCCGGGCGCCAGCATCTCGCCGCCGACCAGCAGCAGGCCGAGAATGGCCCAGAGCCAGCCATTATGTGTCGCAAGCCAGTCGGGCATCGTCGTCTGCCTCAGTCGCCGCTGCGCCCGGAGACCGGCACCGAGCCGGTTCCGCCCCGGCGCTGCATGACGGCCTCATCCCCGAACACCGCCTTGGTGAGCTGCGCGATGCCGCCGACCGTGCCGGCCAGCGCCGCCGCCTCGATCGGCACGATCACGACCTTGCTGTTCTGGCTCGACGCGATCGCCTTCAGCGCATCGGTATAGCGCTCCGCGATCAGGAAATTCGCGGCCTGGATGTCGCCCTTGCCGATCGCCTCCGAAACCATGGCCGTCGCCGTCGCCTCGGCCTGCGCCAATCGCTCGCGCGCCTCCGCATCGCGCAAAGCCGATTCCTTACGGCCTTCGGCCGCCAGAATCTGCGATTGCTTCTGGCCTTCGGCCTTGAGGATCTCGGATTGGCGCAAGCCCTCGGCTTCCAGGATCGCGGCGCGCTTCTCGCGCTCGGCCTTCATCTGCCGGTTCATCGCGCCGGCGATATCGGCCGGCGGCAGGATGTCCCGGATCTCGATGCGCGTGACCTTGACGCCCCAGGGCGAGGCCGCCGCATCCATCACCCTGAGCAGCCGCTCGTTGATCTCGTCTCGATGCGACAGGAGCTGGTCGAGGTCCATCGAGCCGACGACGGTGCGGATATTGGTCATGGTCAGGACCATCAGAGCGTCGTTGAGCGAGGACACCTCATAGCAGGCCTTGGCCGCATCGAGCACCTGGTAGAAGGCGGCGGCATCGATGCGCACGCCGGCATTGTCCTTGGTGATCGCCTCCTGCGAGGGAATGTCGAGCACCTGCTCCATGACATTCACCTTGTGGCCGATGCGGTCGATCCAGGGCCAGATCAGCCCGAGACCGGCACCCAGCGTGCGCGAATAGCGGCCGAAGCGCTCGACGGTGAAATTGTAACCCTGGGGAACGGTGCGGACACCGAGCCCGATCGCCATGACGATCACCACCACAATGATGATCACGGCGATGTTGAAGCCCGACAAGTCCATCTCGTCCCCCGCTGCGCCGATGCGCCGTCCTGCTCATTCGAGCCTCAAACTGGCGCTTGCGAAGGCCGGATGCAAGCGGAGGTATCGAGGGGCAAGCCATCCGCAGCGGCGGCTCGCCCCAAAAACCTGCGTCAGCTCTGCGTCGCGTTCGTATCGCAGCGCGCCAGCATGCGCGACGCCGCGGTCACGCCCGCGAGCGAGAACTGATAGGTCGTGACGTTGCCGCGCAGCGAGCGCGCTTCGAGCGTCATGGTGCTGCCTGCCCGCATCGCGGCCAGCAGTGCCGGCTCACGCTCCAGCCGTTCGAGCCAGGCATTGCTGCCCTCGGTCAGCATGCGGAAGCTGTCATCGCCGATCGTGACGGTGACGACCGAGTCCCGGGCGAAGTCATAGCCCGTCTGGAAGCTCGATTCCGTATTCGAGGTCTTATCGCCGGTCTGAACGAAGAAGAACACTTCGCCATGACGCAAATTCGACGGCTCCTCGGACGAGGGCTTGCTCATGATGAAGCAACGCGCCAGATCACCCTTTGCGTAAGTGGCCGCATTCCAATCTCCGAACTGGCCCAGGGATGTGGGGCCCGCCGCCTGTACAACCGTACTCGTCAGAGCGACGAGGCAGGCGGCCGAAAGCGCTGTCTTGAACATGGTCTCATCTCCTTTCATCGCGGCCAACTTGGAAAGGAGAGTGTTACCGAGGCGTAAATGCGACCCGAACAATTCCTGCGTCGATCCGGCGCAGGGCGTGTCGGACCGACTGCGGGCGCCCGCCGATTTTCGTCGGAATCACGGCGTCATCCCGGGCTTGACCCGGGATCCATCGCAAGGCTCCGGAACTGTATGATGGATCCCGGATCAGCGCCGCTTCGCGGCTTGTCCGGGATGACGGAGCGGCTCCGTCGACAATCGATGCCCAAAACGACGATGCCCGGCACAAAGGCCGGGCATCGAACGCATTCAGAAAGGTAATGCCTCAGGCGAACTGGCCGTGGCAGTGCTTGAACTTCTTGCCCGAGCCGCAGGGGCACGGCTCGTTGCGGCCGACCTTGCCCCAGCTCTCCGGATCGTCAGGGTTGCGGTCGAGCACGGCCGTGTCGGCATCGGTGGCGGCGAACTGCACGCCGGTCGCGCCATAATCGCCGAAGCCCGATCCAGCCCCGTCCTGCACTTGCGCCGGCGCCTGATCCTCGGGCTGGTCGAAGCGCACTTCGATGCGCGAGAGATGGCCGGTGACCTGCTGGCGCAGATGGCCGATCAGCCCGTCGAACAGCTCGAAGGCCTCCTGCTTGTATTCCTGCAGCGGGTCGCGCTGGGCGAGGCCGCGCCAGCCGATGACCTGGCGGAGATGGTCGAGCGTGACCAGATGCTCGCGCCAGAGATGGTCGAGCGACTGCAGCAGCACCTGCTTCTCGACATAGGTCATGACCTCGTCGCTGTTGCGCGCGATGCGCTCGGCATAGTCATCGTCGGCGAGCTTGCGGATGCGCTCGCGGATCTCGCTGTCGGCGATGCCCTCTTCCTTGGCCCAGTCCTCGATCGGCAGATCGAGGTTGAGATGCTGGATCACCTCCTGCTTGAGGCCGGCGCTGTCCCACTGCTCGGGATAGGCCTCTTCCGGGATGTGGCGGGCGACGACGTCCTCGACCACGCCATGGCGCATGTCGTCGATGGTCTCGCGCACGCTGGCCTGGCGCATGAAGTCGCGGCGTTGCTCGAACACGACCTTGCGCTGGTCGTTCATGACGTCGTCGTATTTCAGGATGTTCTTGCGGATGTCGAAATTGCGCGCCTCGACCTTGCCCTGCGCCTTCTCGACCGCCTTGTTGATCCAGGGATGGACGATCGCCTCGTCCTCCTTGAGGCCGAGCTTGGTCAGCATGCCGTCCATCCGGTCGGAACCGAAGATGCGCATCAGGTCGTCCTGCAGAGACAGGAAGAACTTGGAGCGGCCGGGATCGCCCTGGCGGCCGGCGCGGCCGCGGAGCTGGTTGTCGATGCGCCGGCTCTCGTGGCGCTCGGTGCCGACGATGTAGAGCCCGCCCGACTTGAGCACGCGCTGCTTGAAATCGGCGACCTCGGCGCGGATGGCGGCGGCCTTCGCGTCGCGCTCCGGGCCGTCCTCCATGCCGGCAAGGTCGTGCGAGATCCGCATGTCGGCATTGCCGCCGAGCTGGATGTCGGTGCCGCGGCCGGCCATGTTGGTGGCGATGGTGATCGCGCCGGGCACGCCGGCCTGCGCGACGATATAGGCTTCCTGCTCGTGGAAGCGGGCGTTCAGCACGGCGAAGGCCTTGGTCGTCTTGCCCGCGCGGGCAGCAGCGTAGACCGGCTCCAGCGCGGTCGGGTCGGTGAAGTCGATGAGCTTGTAGCCCGCCTTCTCCAGCATCTCGGCGATCAGCTCCGAGCGCTCGATCGAGGTGGTGCCGACCAGCACCGGCTGACCGTTCTCCTGCGCGGCCTGGATTTCGCGGATGACGCCGCGGACCTTCTCTTCGAAGGTGCGGTAGACCTCGTCATCCTCGTCCTTGCGGGCGACGGGAACGTTGGTCGGAATCTCGACGACCTCGAGCTTGTAGATCTGGAAGAACTCGTCGGCCTCGGTCGCCGCCGTGCCGGTCATGCCGGCAAGCTTCTGGTACAGGCGGAAATAGTTCTGGAAGGTGATCGAGGCCAGCGTCGCGTTCTCGGGCTGGACGGTGACGTGCTCCTTGGCTTCCAGCGCCTGGTGCAGGCCCTCCGAATAGCGCCGGCCCGGCATCATGCGGCCGGTGAACTCGTCGATGATCACCACCTCGTCGTTGCGGACGATATAATCCTTGTCGCGGGTGAACAGCGAATGCGCGCGCAACGCCTGATTGACGTGGTGGACCAGCGTGACGTTGTGGGCGTCATAGAGATCGCCCTCTTTCAATATCCCGGCCTCGCGCAGCAGTTCCTCGATATGATCGTTGCCGGCTTCGGTCAGCGCGACCGTGCGCTGCTTCTCGTCGACCTCGTAATCGGCCGGGACGAGGCCCGGCAGCACCTTGTCGATCGAGACATAGAGGTCCGACTTGTCGTCGAGCGGGCCGGAGATGATCAGCGGCGTGCGGGCTTCGTCGACCAGGATCGAGTCGACCTCGTCGACGATCGCGAAATGGTGGCCGCGCTGGCTCATCTGCGCGACGTCGTATTTCATGTTGTCGCGGAGATAGTCGAAGCCGAACTCGTTGTTCGTGCCGTAGGTGATGTCGCAGGCATAGGCGCGCTGGCGCTCCTCGTCGTCGAGGCCATGCACGATGATGCCGACGGTCAGGCCAAGGAAATTATAGAGCTTGGCCATCCACTCGGCATCGCGCCGGGCGAGATAGTCGTTGACCGTGACGACATGGACGCCCTTGCCTTCGAGCGCATTGAGATAGGTCGGAAGGGTCGCGACCAGCGTCTTGCCTTCGCCGGTCTTCATCTCGGCGATGGCGCCCTCGTGCAGCACAATGCCGCCGACGAGCTGGACGTCATAGGGCCGCTGGCCGAGGACGCGCTTGGCCGCCTCGCGCACCGTGGCGAAGGCCGGGACCAGGAGATCGTCGAGCTTCTTGCCCTCGGCGATCTGCTTCTTGAACTCCTCGGTGCGCGCCTTCAGAGCCTCGTCGCTCAGCGCGGCGATCTCCGTCTCCAGGGCATTGATCGCCGCGACGCGGGGCTGATAGCCCTTGACGCGGCGGTCATTCGACGAGCCGAAGAGTTTCTTTGCGAGCGCGCCAAGCATGTTGGGCCTTTCAGGTGATGCGTTGAGCCCCCGGCCGGCGCGTATCGCTTGTCGCGCGCGAACCGGAGGTTCGGTATTCTCGAAATGCGACCGCGTGTTTAGACGCGAGCGCGGGCAGGGTCCAGCGTGCGTTTCGACCAATCGGCACCGAAACGGCAAGTGAATTCGGCTCCGGATGTGGGGTTTTTCCGCTTCCCTTCCAAGAGCCTGCGTTCAAGATCATCGGACGCCGCGGCATCTGGGGCGGTGCAAAGCTGCGTGATCGGCCGCGGTGGCCTCCTGAACCGCCTTGCCTTTGCCGCGTTGATCGGGCAGTGCAGCCGCCAAACCGCCTCGGTTCCGACGAAAGGCCGTCATTCATGAGCTCAGCCCGTTTCATCGCCGTCCTCGGCTTCGCGCTGCTGGCGGGCCCGGCCTTCGCCCAGGCCGACAAGGTCGTCGCCAAGGTCGACGGCATCGCGATCACCGAGAAGGATATCCAGCTCGCCACCGAGGATCTCGGCGAGCGCCTGGCCCAGCTCCCCGAGGAGCGCAAGCGCGATGAAGTCATCAACTATCTCGTCGACCTCAAGCTCGGCGCCAAGGCCGCGGCCGAGGCCAAGATCGGCGATACACCCGATTTCGCCGCCCGCCTCGCCTATTACCGCGAGAAGGTGCTGCTCGACGAATATCTGACCCGCGAGGGCAAGAAGGCCGTCACCCCCGAAGCCGCCAAGAAGCTCTTCGACGACACCACCAAGGCCATGGCACCGGAGGAAGAGGCCCACGCCCGTCACATCCTCGTCGAAACCGAAGACCAGGCCAAGGCTGCCGTCGCAAGGCTGAAGAAGGGCGAGGATTTCGCCAAGGTCGCGGCCGAGCTCTCCAAGGACCCGGGCTCCGGCAAGGAGGGCGGCGATCTCGGCTGGTTCACCAAGGACCGCATGGTCCCCGAATTCGCCGAAGCCGCCTTCAAGCTGAAGAAGGGCGAAATTTCCGAGCCGGTGAAGAGCCAGTTCGGCTGGCATGTCATCAAGCTCGAGGACAAGCGTTCCAAGCCGCTGCCGGACTTCGCGGCGGTGAAGCCGCAGATCGACCAGTATCTCGAGCGCAAGGCCCAGCAGGACCTCGTGATGGCCATGCGCGAGAAGGCCAAGGTCGAGCGCCTCGACAAGCCGGCAGCGCCGGCCGCCCCCGCTCCGGACGCCGCCAAGCCGGCAGAGCCCAAGAAAAACTGATTCAGGGCCGTCATTCTCGGGCGAAGCACAGCGTAGACCCGAGAATCTCTCCCCGGAGATGCTCGGGTCGAGCCCGAGCATGACGCGGATAGCGATTTTGGAGGGCGGCCCTTGCGGTCGCCCTTCTTGTTTTCGTCATCGGCCTGCGGCAGAGGGCTTTCGAACGAGACGCGCTGCCCGGCGATGAGAACGATTCGCCGGTCTTCCAGCAGTGCTCCGCAGGAGGAAGTCGCGATGGCCGGCAAGGATGTCCCCGTTTCCCCGCTCGCGCCGAAGCGCCAGCCCAAGGTCCCAGCCGTGCCGGGCGTGCGCTTCGCCACCGCCGAGGCCGGTATCCGCTACAAGGGCCGCCAGGATGTCTGGTTCGCGCTGCTCGACGAGGGCACGCAGGCTGCCGGCGTCTTCACCCGTTCGAAATGCCCCTCCGCGCCGGTCGACTGGTGCCGCGAGAACCTGAAGCAGGGTTTTGCCCGCGCCGTCGTCGTCAATTCCGGCAATGCCAACGCCTTCACCGGCCTGAAAGGTCGTGATTCCGTCAAGCTGACCGCCGAGATCGCCGCCAAGGCGGCCGGTTGCAAGCCGGAGGAGGTCTTCATCGCCTCGACCGGCGTGATCGGCGAGCCGCTCGACGCGACCAAGTTCAAGGGCGTGCTCGACGAATGCGCCAAGCGCGCCGCGGACGGCCCCTGGATCGACGCCGCCCGCGCGATCATGACCACCGACACCTTCCCGAAGGCGCTGACCCGCAAGGCCAGAATCGACGGCCAGGAGGTCGTCATCGCCGGCATCGCCAAGGGCGCCGGCATGATCGCGCCGGACATGGCGACGATGCTGTCTTTCGTCTTCACCGATGCGCCGATCGCCGCCCCCGTGCTGCAGGCCCTGCTCTCCAAGGGCGTGAAGGGCTCGTTCAACGCGGTGACCGTCGACAGCGACACCTCGACCTCGGACACGCTGATGCTCTTCGCTACCGGAAAGGCCGCGGCGCGCGGCGTGCCGGCGATCATCGAGGTCGACGACAACCGGCTGTCCGGCTTCAAGCGGGCGCTGAACTCGATCCTGCTTGAGCTCGCCCATCTCGTCTGCAAGGACGGCGAAGGCGCCCGCAAATTTGTCGAGGTGCGCGTCACTGGCGCGACGTCCGCCCGTTCGGCCAAGCGCGTCGCGCTCTCGATCGCGAATTCGCCCCTGGTCAAGACCGCCATCGCCGGCGAGGACGCCAATTGGGGCCGCGTCGTCATGGCCGTCGGCAAGGCGGGCGAGCCGGCCGATCGCGACAGGCTCGATATCGGCTTCGGCGACATCGTCGTCGCGAAGCAAGGCGCGCGCGCGCCGTCCTATGACGAAGTCGCGGTCTCCGACTACATGAAGGGCGACAATATCGTCATCACCGCCGATCTCGGGATGGGACGCGGCAAGGCCACGGTCTGGACCTGCGACCTGACCAAGGCCTATGTCGAAATCAATGGCGACTACCGCTCCTGAAGCTTCGGCCGAACCAAGCCGCAGCTTCATCGCCGTCAATCTCGCGATCTGCGCCCTGCTCTGGGGCTCGAGCTACCTGTTCATCAAGCTGATGAGCGGGCAGGTTCCGGCGCTGGCGATTGCGGCCGGGCGCGGGCTGCTCGGCGCTACCGCGCTCGCGCTCTGGAGCCTGTGGCGCCGGCAGAACCCGCTGCCGCGTCGGGCCGAGATCGTGCCCTGGCTCGTGCTCGGCACCACCAATGGCTGGCTGCCGAACGTGCTCGTCGCCTATGCGCTGACGCAGCTCCCCAGTGGCCCGGCGGCGATGATCCAGGCGGCGAGCCCGCTCGTCACCGCGCTCGGCGCCCATCTCTTCTTCGCGGAGGAGCGGCTGAATCGGCGCCGGGTCGCCGGCATCCTGCTCGGCATGGCCGGCGTCGCCATGCTGATCGGCCCGCGCCTGTTCGAGGGCGGCGGCACGGCGCTCAGCGTCCTTGCCATGGTCGGCGCGGCGCTCAGCTACACCACCGCCAATCTCTATGTCCGCTCGGTGCCGGCCGCGACCGGCGAACCGGCCCGGCTGGCGCTGGGCCAGCAGATGTTCTCGGGCACGATCGCCACGACGCTCACGCTCGCCTTCCTCGGCCCCTCGGCCTTCCTGCCGGTGCTCGACCACCTGCCGACCATGCTGGCGCTCGGCGTGCTGGCGACGGCGATCCCGGTCACGGTGTTCATGCGCCTGATCCGGGCGGCAGGGCCGACGCGCGCGGCGATGACCGGCTATCTCGTGCCGACGGTCGCGGTGATTATCGGGGTCGTCGTCCTGCACGAAGCATTGGAGTTGCGGCAAATCCTCGGCGGCTGCATCATCCTGGCCGGCGTCTTCCTCGTCACGACGGCGCCGCGCAGGGTGGGGGCTTCATGAGGATCGGGACTATCGCAACGGCGCTGCTGGCCGGCGCCGTCATAACGGGCTGCGTCGACCGCAAGCCCGCGACCGTGGCCTTCTCAGCCGAGGAGGCCGCTTTCATCAAGAAGACCGGAACGGGCGTCATCGCCGGCCATGCCTTCCGGACCAAGCCGAGCGGCGTGGTCGTCAATGCCGCCGGACAGGTCGTGCGCCTCGTTCCCGCCACCGCCTTCGCCCGCGAGCGCTTCGCCAATTTCTACGGCAAGGGCAAATATGTCCCGCACGCCAACTATCCGCGCGAGGACGAGGTCGACCCCGGCTATTCCGAATACACCCGGACGACCAAGGCCGAGGCCAATGGCCGCTTCGTCTTCGACAAGGTCGCGCCCGGAACCTACTTCCTGACGACCCAGGTGATCTGGGGCGAGGAGACCGCCTTCACGCGCGAGGGCGGCTCGGTCTATGACAGCGTCACGCTGACGGGCAAGGAAACCGAGCCCGTCCAGGTCATCCTCTCCGGCAACTGAGTTCCCCTGTGAAGCTGCTCCTCGTCGTCGCCTGCGCCCTGATCGATGCCGATAACCGCGTCCTCGTCACGCAGCGCCCGGAAGGCAAGGCGCTGGCGGGCCTGTGGGAATTTCCCGGCGGCAAGCTTGAGGTCGGCGAGCGGCCGGAGCCGGCGCTGATCCGCGAACTCTCCGAAGAACTCGGCATCACCGTGAAGGAAGATTGCCTCGCCCCGCTGACCTTCGCGAGCTACGCCTATCCCGAGTTCCACCTGCTGATGCCGCTCTATATCTGCCGGCGCTGGGAAGGCACGGCCATGTCCCGCGAGGGCCAGGCGTTGAAATGGGTCCGCCCCGGCAAATTGCGCGAACTCGCCATGCCGCCGGCCGACGAGCCGCTGATCCCGCCGCTGATCGACCTGCTCGGCGCCTGAGCTCAATGCACGGCCGGCAGGCCGAGCGCGTCCCAGCTCTCCCTAGGGATCGGCTCGCCGACATGGAAGGCGAAAGCCGTGACCCGTTTCAGATCGGGCGAAACCGTGCAGGCGAAGCGCAGGCCGTACCAGCTTCGCCGGCTGCGGAAGGCCGCGCCCTCCGCCGTCAAGACCCGGCCTGAAAGCTTGGTACCCGACAGCGCATAGGCCGTGACGCGGTCCGGCTCGAAATCGCGCTGCCAGTCATGGATCTGACCCATCGCCTCCAGGCCGCAGAGCTGTTCGACGCGCTCGTCAGGCGCGAGCCTGGGCAGCAGCGCGAGGGTCTCGCGGCTGCGCGGATCGGCCAGCACGCGCTGCGACAGCATCCGTGGCGGATGGATCATGCCGTCGGCCTCGGCCGGCGCCGGCGGCGTCCCCGGAACGGGCGGTTGCGAGGAAGGCGCAGGCTCGTCCGGCCTCGGGGGCACCTCCGGAAGCAATGGCGGCGCAGGAGCTGGTGTCACGACGACCGGCGGCGGCTTGGGCCGGATCAGTGCCTCGAATTCCTCCTGCGTCTGCAATTCGACTTCGACGCTCTGCTCCGCGATCGGGGCGCTCTCGAAGCTCTGGATCGCGAAGGACGCCAGCCAGAAAAGCAGCGCAGCGTGCAGGATCGCGGCGACCGGCAAACCGGGAGCGGGCCTCGCGAACCGGGCCGGGAGCGCGAGCGCCACGATTCAGGCCACGTTCCCGCTGCCGGCAGGCGCCGCCGATTGCATGGTCCTCGTCATCCGGGTGTTTGCCCCTGCTCCCTTGCCGGGCAAAAGCTGCGATCAAACCGGCATTTTTGTGATGTCGGGCACAGGTTCCGCCGCAACCTCGTCCAATCCGAGCTGGAAACGCTCGAAACGCTGCAACTCCTCCTCGATCGCCGCCTTCAACGCCGGTGTCTCGCAGCCGTCGAGCCAGGTCCATTGCTGCATCAGCAGCTTCCCGGCCGCCCGATCCGTCTTGAGGTCGAGCACGGCGACGACGCGTTCCCCCGCCAGCACCGGCAGGCCGAAATAACCGTAGACCCGCTTCTCCTTCGGCAGATAGGCCTCGAAGACATGGGCGTAATCGAGCAGGAGCTTCGCCCGCTTGCGCTGGATCATCAGTGGATCGAAGGGCGAGAGGACATGGATCAGCGCCTCGTCCGGCGCAGGGAGCGGCTCCAGCGCGGCCGATGAGGCCCAGTGCTGCGTCTTGCCGGCGCCTTCCACGGCCACCGGCACCAGCTCCTTGCGCTTGACGCGGGCAGCGATGAGTTCGGCCACCGCCTTCTTGGAGGGCGCGTCGAGATGGCAGATCGAATCGAGGCTGACCAGCCCCTGCGCCGTCAACGCGCGGTCGAGCAGATAGGCCGTGATCTGCCGCTCGCTCGCCGGCGTCGGCTTCTTCTCCCACTGGAAATGCCGGTCGAACAGTTCATAGGTCTTGACCATGCCGGCGCGCGCCGAGATCGCGAGCTCGCCGTCGTAGAAGGCGCGCTCCAGTAGACCCTTGGACGGCTTCTTGCTGGCCCAGAGATGCGCCTTCTCGATCAGCTCCTCATCGATATCGCGGATCGACAGCGCGCCGTCCTTGCGGATGCGGCGCAAAAGCTTTCGCGTCTCCTCGCGGGCGCCGACCGCCGACCAGCGCTTCGGCTCCTCGCGATGCGCCTTCATCGCCGGCAGGAAATAGCGGATGTCGCGGGTGGGAACATAAGCCAGCGCATGCGTCCAATATTCGAAGACGCTTTTCGCCGCCGTCTGCAGATGCGCGAGATCGGCGCGGCGATAGGCCGGGATGCGGGCATAGAGGATATGGTGGTGGCAGCGCTCGATCACGTTGATCGTATCGATCTGGACGTAGCCGAGATGCTCGACCGCGCCGCGCGCCGCCTCCGGCCCAGCCCCGAAGGGATCGCGCCGGTCGAGCCGCTGGGCATGCAGCCAGAGGCGCCGGGCCTGTTCGACGGGAAGGGAGATCGGCTGACGCGGGCGTGGAGGCATGCGGCGTAAGCTAGTCGCACCGGCCGCGCCGGTTAAGGGGCGGAACGTGCCGCCGCTGACAGGAATTGGCGGGAGCGTCGCGATGGCCGGCCCTGCAAACGGGCCGGCCTCTCAGAATTCGCCGCTCACACCGAAGCGCGCGCCGCCGAAGCTGTTGCCGGCCAGGCTGACCCCGGCATTGATCGCGACGGGGATAGCGACGTCGAGCCGATGCGCCACGGCGAAGCCGGCGGCCCACTCGCCCTTGTAGGTCGCGGTATTGCCGCTCCAGCTCGTCTTGCCGGGGCGGGACGGCATCGCCGCTGCGGTCATCGCCATGGCGGCCGCGACGCCCTGCCGGGCTTCCCGCCGCCCGTCGCGCGCATAGGCGGCGACCCCATTGATGCGCTGATCGAGGCCAGCGAGATCGACAGGGATGGCAGCGAGGTTGCCGGCCGCATCCGTCGTCACGACCTGCGTTGGCCCGGATTGCGCCGCGCGGCTCGCAGCCGAGGTCAGGCCGGGAAGCGAATAGGTGCTTGCCGTCGTGCCGATCGCCACCTGCCGCGGTCGGGAGGCAACCGCCCCTGCGCCGATCGCGACGCTCTCCTCGCCGCTGGCCTGCGCCTGTGTGCCGATCGCCGTTGCGCGGGCACCGTCGGCCCGCGCGCCGTAGCCTGCTGCGACCGCATCATTGCCGGCGGCGGCGGCCGACGCATAGCCGCTCGTATTGTTGCCCGCGATCACGCCGCTCTGCTGATCGAGCGCTGTCAGCGCCGCGCCGACGGTGGTGTAGACGCCGCCTCGCAAGGCATAGTTCGGCCCGTTGAAGGTGCCGTTCGCATCGAAGCTGGCGCCGCCCCCAAGCGCAGAGGCTGTGTTGTTCGCGACGGAGCGCAGCTGGCGCAGGTTGACCGCGTCCGTATTCTGCGTGCCACCCGCGAGATTGGTGATCTGGCGCTCGTTTCCGGTCGAGCCGATCGAGAGCGCGCCTTGCGTGGAAGCCACGGCGACCCCGCTGAAAGCCTCGGTCGCACCGGCCAAGCCCGGCCGCAGCGCGATCGATCCGGAGCCGAGCGCAATGCCTCCCGCCGCCGAGACCGAACTGTCGCGCCCCATCGCGACACCATCGGCGGCGGTTACCGAACTGCGCAGGCCAATCGCGACCGCCCACGTCGCCGCGCCAGACGTCGCGGCCCCGTTGCCGAAGGCGATGGCGTTAGGATCCGCCGCGCTGGCCTTGGGACTTGCCGTGCTGCCGAGCCCGCTGATCTCACCACCGCCGATCGCGATACCCCCGGGCGAAGAGACCGTGACGCTGTCCGCCTTGAGCTTGCAGTTTCCCGGCGCGGTGACGAGATTGCCATTCTGATCGCGGATCGAGAGGCCGACATTCCGACCGCTGAGAACATCCCTCAAGTTGAGATTTACATCCCCGACGATTCCGTCCAACACCGGATCCAATAGTCCCGACAACAATCCGGAGGTAGCGCCGGCAATGGGCTGGAGGACGGGGAGATCGACGCTCAATCCCGTACAGAGATCAACAAGTCCACTGGCTTGCGATCTTGCTGCCTGTGGCAGCAACAGAGCGGCGGCGAATAAAAGGCACGGTGACGGACGGCACAGCATCTGCAGCCCTCCAGAGTGACCCGCCAGGGGCATCCGAGATACTGCAACGATAGGTTGTGATGGTTGAGATTGCGTTAATGCTACAACCGGTCCTTGGTCGACTGCCTAAATCTCCCCTGAAGCGTGCAAGGCGCCTCCCTGGAAGAGACGCCTGAGCAGCGTTCAGGGCGCGACGATCAGCGCCCAGTAGACCTGGTATTTCGAGCCGGGCGCATAGGCCGTGGCGATGCCCATGCGCTTGGCCTTCGCATCCTTCATGACGCGGTCGTGCTGGGGCGAATCCCGCCAGCCCGAGAAGGCCTCGGCGAGGCGGCGATAGCCGGCGGAGAGATTGGCCTCCGCGCCCGGCTGCCCTTCCCGGGCGAGGCGCGCCTTGACCGCATCGGCCTGCGCCGGCTTGTCCGACCCGGCCATGGCAGTGGCTTCGCGCTGGGCGGCCTCGACCAGCGCCGGATCGAGCACGAGCGGGCCGAGCCCGGCATTGAGCCGATAGGCCGAGATCATCGCCCGCGCCTGCTCCGTGTCGACCTGCGCCGAGGCCGAGCCGAGATCGCGGTAGAAGGCAGGCTGGACCTGCCGCTGCGGCTCGGTGCAGCCGGCGACGCCAAGGATGGCGAGAGCGCCGGCAAGCGCGGCCGGGCAGGTCATCGCGCGCGAAGCCGCGGCGCGGCACAAAAAGCTGAGCATCCGATCATTCCTTGCTGTCATCCTTGGCGGGTTCGGGAGCCGGGGCGGAGGCGGGCTTCGCGGTCCCGGCCTCTTCCTCCTCGGGCTCCTCCGTCGCAACCGGCTTTTGCGCGCGGCGCGCCGGAGCGGCTGCGGCCGGCTTCGGCGCGTCCCGCTTCGCGCGGCTGCCGGCGCCGTCGCGGCGCCCGACCGCCTCGGCGATGCTGCCGAGCGAATGCTCCACGCCCTCCAGTCCGCGCACCATCAGTTCCGGCACGGCGGCGGCCGGCTCCATCTCGGCGAGGCGCTTGTGGATCGCGAAATTCAGGTCGCTGTTGACCCGGCCCGTGATCTCGACATCGCCGACCACGCAGACGAGTTCGAAATCCATGGTCGTGGTGCCGAGTTTCTTGAACATCACGGCCGGCGGCGGCTTCTGCATCACGTCGCCATGGTTCGAGGCGACCTCTGACAGCATCGCGCGCACCTGGCCGGCATCCAGCGTCCGCGGCACGGTGAGCGCGATCAGCACGCGCCCGGTCCGATCGTTGCGGACTCGGTTGCGCACCACGCCGGAGATCAGGTTCGAGTTCGGGACGATCACCGTCGCCCGGTCGAAGGTCGCGATCTCGGTCGAGCGGACATTGATGCGCTTGACGATGCCCTCGATGTCGCCGACCAGAACCTGGTCTCCGACCCGGATCGGCCGCTCCCAGAGCAGGATCAGGCCTGAGACGAAATTCGACACCACCGACTGCAGGCCAAAACCGATACCGACCGAGAGGGCCGACGCGACCAGCGTCAGGCGCTCCAGGCTCAGGCCCACCGCGGTGACCGTGATCGCCGCCGCCGCGATATAGCCGACATAGCCGGCGGCCGTGGTAATCGAGTTGCGCAGGCCGGGATCCATCGCGGTCGTCGGCAGGAACTGGTTCTCGAGCCAGCGCTGCATCGCCCGCGTCGCGCCGATGCCGATTGCGAAGACGATGGCGCCGACGACGATCGTCGAGAGCGAGACCGTGACGCCGCCGACCTGGAAGCCGAAGAAGGCCGCCCGCAGCGAGACCAGGAAATCGCTGGATTCCAGCCCCCACGGCGCCAGCACCAGGAGCAGCGTGACCGCGATCAGCAGAAGCTTCAGCACGCCGACGCCGATGACCGAGATCTTGTCGAGCGTGGCGGCGCGCAGGCCCATGCCGGCCTTGAGCGTGAGCGCGAAGCGGCCCTTGCCGCCGAACAGCCGGGGAATGCCGAGATCGATGAACTGGAAGGCCAGCAGGAACAGGCAGGCGACGATCCCGACCCAGAGCGCCTGCTCGGCCAGGAAGGCCGCGAAGATGACATAGCCGCTCAGCGCCGCCGCGATGATGGCGAAGCCGATGATCCAGCCGAGGATGCGCACCGGCCCGAGGCTCGCGCCGTCCACCGGGACATAGGGCCCGAGGCAAGCCTCCTGCTCGACCTCGTCGTCGTCGCGGATCTGGTAGAGCCCGGCGATCAGCGCGAGCGCGAACAGGATGGCGAAGAAGGCCTTCACGATGATCGAGATGGCGAGGCCGGCGGCGATCGCCTGCAGCCAGGCCTCGAAGACCTTGCCGACCGACATCACCGCCGCAAGCGAACCCGCGATCCAGACGACGCTGCGCGCCGTCGTATCCATCACCTTGACGAGGCGCCGCTGCGGGCTCGACGGCGCGAACAGCGCATCGGCCAGCGCCTGCACGAAGGCGAAGAAGGCGAGGCCGACGACCACGGCCCAGATCACCGGCTGGATGCGCGGCGGCAGCAGCCCCGCCGTGTTCAGGGCCTTGTACATCAGCCAGCTCGCCAGCAGGGGCGGCGCGGCGCCGGCGACGATATGGGCGAGCGCGATATAGAGGCAGTGCAGGTTGCCGGTGTCCTGCGTGTTGCTGAAGCGCGCCTTGAAGCGCGGCAGATAGCGCGCCCGCGCCAGATAGAGCAGGAGGGCGCCGATCAAGGCGAAAGCGACGACGGCCCCGCGCGTGCCCGAAAGAGCGTCGCTGACCCCTTCCAGCCAGCCCCCGAAGATGTAGCCGGAGGCGCGCAGGTCTTCCGGCGCGGTAGCGATCGCGTTGCTCCACACCTCCGGATTCGCCACGGAAGGACCGGCGGCGAACAATTCCTTGGCGAAGATCTCGCGGCGCTTGTCGCCGATGCTGCTCTGGAGCTGCTCGGCCTGGAGCAGCGAGGCCTTGGCGAGCTTCAGCGTCTCGTCGGCATCGGCGAAGGCCTTGGCCCGCGCCTCGCGGTCGCGGACGATCTCGGCGCTCTCGGCCGGCGCGCTGGCCTCCGGCTTGGGGCCGAGCTGGTCGAGCCGGAGCTTGGCCTGGTCGACCTTCGGCGCCTGCTCGTCGATGATCAGGCGCAATTGGTCCAGCGAAGGCTGGAGGCGCAGCCGCTGCCGCTGCAATTCGGCGTCGGTCGGGCTGGGCGAGGCGAGCGTCGTCTCGATCTGGGCGAGATCGGCGCGGACGCTGTCCAGCCGGGCGCGAAGGCTGCCCGGCTCGGGCGCCGTCTGGGCAAAGGCCGAGCCGGCAACCGCAAAGGCCACGGCCAGGAGTATCAGGCAAGCCGCCAGGAAGCCTCTCAGGCTCGGGAACGACGCTTGCGTCCTGCGCGCTGCCATGGGGGTGCGGCCCTGTCCTTGCAGATGATTCGGCTCCGGCTCGACCCTCGGCACAGCCATGCCCGCAAGGCAAGATGAAGAGCGGAATTCGGCCGGCACGGAGGGCTCCCGGGCTTGCGGAGGACATGGGGCGGGGAGACAGGCCCCGCCGCCTCATCACCGCTAAACGCGACCTGAAGATGGCGAAGCGCCGCTTTCGGTCGCTTAGCCCCTCAATCGCGCCCCTTGCCCTTCGCCTTGGCGCGGTTGTGATAGCTCGCATTGCCGAGTCCCGTGCCGATCGTCAAAACCGCCCAGTTATCGACATCCTGCATGGCCGGCATTTCGCTCAGGCCCTGGATCACCGCATCGTTGTGCATCACCACCTCGGTCTCGTGCTCGCCGATCTCCGGAACGAGCGCGCGGATGCTGTCGACGAGGTTGAAGCGGCTGCTTTCCCAGTTGCCGGGCAGGTTCTGCGCGCCGCGATCGATCGCGCCGTCGGGCTGGATCAGCCCGGGACAGCCGACGCCGATGAAGGGCGCGACCCGCAAGCCCTCCTTCTCGGCATTGGCGATCTGCTCGCGCAGCATCTTGCCCAGTCGCTTGATCGCCTCGTCGCGGCTCGGCTCCTCGTCGGCATGGCGCCAGAGCTCCGATTTCCAGACGCGCGCCTTGCTCAGATCCGGCGCCTTCTTCTGCCTGAGCTCGACGATGCCGGCGCGGATGTTGGAGCCGCCGATATCGACGGCGACGAGGCTGTCATAGGCCTCGAAGATCCATTTCGGCGCGAGATGGGCGTTGCCGACCAACCCCGCCTCGTCGGGATGATGGCTGATCTGCACGAGATCGAGATCGCGCCCCTCCGTCCGCAGGATGATGGCGGCACGCGCGATGGCGAGTTCGCCGACCCGGCTCTCGCGAAAACCGCCGCCGACCACGATGCGCTCGATCTCGGCCCAGCTCTTCAGCCGCGCGAAGCGGCGGATGACGAAAGCCAGCGACTGGGCGAAGCCCTCGACGGCACTGAGCACCAGCGCAGCCTCCTTCGCATCGCCGTCCTTGATCAGCGCGTCGAGCTCTTTCTTGCTGATCTCGGCGGTCTTGCCTTTCAGGGGATCGTCGCCGTTGCGCTTGAGATGGCTGCGCAGCGCGTCGAGATGTTCGATAAAGGCGCCGCGGCTCGCCTTGTCTCCGACGAACCCGTCATCGTCGCGAACCTCCAGATTGTAGCTGGTGACCACCACGGAAGGCAGTTCGCTCGCGCCATGCGGCCCGGTCGCGGCCTTGGCGGCATTGCGTGACGTCTCGGCGGTTGCCGTGGCCATGTCGTTCCCCCTCGCTCGGATATGGATCAGCGGAGGCAACCCGCCGGCAGCGGCCACGGTTCCCCAGACGGACGATGCGCCGCATGCAGCCCGATCGCGCGCTGCGGCGGTTGACCGCTGCCGCGATCGCCGCTCCAACAGGGAGCGAGCCGCGTCGATGCGGCCCTGGGGGACGGAACGTGTCGGATCTGATCTTGCGGATGATCGTCATCGGTATCGGCGCGACCGCGCTCACCGATATCTGGGCTCAGTTCCTACGGCTTTTCGGCTTCCCCAAGCCGAACTGGGCGATGCCGGGCCGCTGGTTCGCCCATCTGCCGCGCGGCCGCGTCTGGCATGAGGACATCGCCAAATCCGAGCCCGTCGCCGGCGAACTCGCGATCGGCTGGATCTGTCATTACCTCGTCGGCATCGCCTTCGCCGGGATCGTGCTGGCCATCGCCGGGGCCGGCTGGGCCCGCAATCCGACCTTCCTGCCGGCGCTCATCGTCGGCTGGGCGACGATCGGCTGCGGCTGGTTCATCCTGCAGCCCGGCATGGGCATGGGCATCGCGGCCTCGAAGAAGCCGAACGCGAACCAGATCCGGCTGCTGAATATCGTCAGCCACACGCTCTTCGCCATCGGCCTCTACGGCACGGCGCTGCTGACGCGATAGTTTCACCGTCATGCCCGGACTTGACCCGGGCATCGCGTGACGCGGAGATTCCGGCGCCTCTTCCAGACTGAGATTCTCGGGTCAAGCCGAGAATGACGTCCTCAATCCAGAATCCGTGTCTCGTACTGGTAGAGTTCGCGGAAGCCCAGGCTGCCATAGAGTTTGATCGCGACCGCGTTGCTCTGCTCGACCTGCAGATAGGCGTTGTGGCAGTCCATCGCCGCGGCCCAGCCCATCAGGCCCTGCACGATCTTGCGGCCATAGCCATGGCCGCGGTGATCGGGATCGACGCAGATCAGGCCGATCTCCGCCATGCCGCGCTCGGCGACGCTCATGCCGAAGGCGACCGCCTCGCCCTCGACCAGCCAGGTCGCGAAGGCCGCCGGCAGCCGGACCTTCTCGATGATGGCAGCGAGATTGGCGACATGGGTCTTGTTGCCGCTCTGCAGGGCGGCGACGCCGGCCGTCCATTCCTGGCTCGGCCGCGCCTCGATCTGCAGCTCGGGCTCCTCGGAAGCGGCAAGGCCGGCAAGCGGCGCGATCTGGCCGAAGGACTTGTCCTTGATGCGATAACCGCGCTCCAGCACCGCCGCGCGCGTCGCCTCCGCCACCAGCGGCGTCAGGCGGATGGTAGGAACCAATCCGTCTGCACGATAGAGCTCCTCGATCAGGTCGAGCATCGTGCCGTCGAGCTCGGCGCCATAGCTCAGCGGCGTCGCGGAATTGGCCCGGCCCGAATAGCCGTTGGCGAAGCGCAATACCCAATCGCCGACTATCAATGTCGACAGCGCCGGCCAGGCATTGATGATGCGCCGCTCGCAGCCGAGCACCAATTCGCTGTTATCCGTCTTCGTCAGCATCCTATCCCCCGGACGGCTTGCGCGGTGTCGGCCGCCAGCCCGGCGGCGCCATCTCGAAGCCCTTGAATTCGAAACCCGGCGCGACCGTGCAACCGACCAAAGTCCAGGCGCCGAGCGAGGTCGCGCTCTGCCACCAGCCGGCCGGCACCACGAATTGCGGGCGCTGGCCGGCGGCAAGCTCCGTGCCCAGATGATACGCCGAGGCATCGTGGCCGTTGGGCGAGACAGTGATGACCAATGGCGCGCCGGCATAATGGTGCCAGATCTCGGCCGCATCGACGCGGTGCCATTCCGAGGTCTCGCCGGTATCGAGTAGGTAATAGATGGCGGTCGAGAAGCCCCTGCCGTCCGGCCCGGCTGCGTCGCGAAATGTCTCGCGATAATGGCCGCCCTCGGGATGGGGCTTGAGATCGAGCAGGCGGATGACCTCCGCCGCCGTTAGCCCGTCCAGCCGCATCGTCACGGTCAGAACCGGTTCTTGGCTTCGCGCAGGGCCGCGAAGACCTCGCCCGGTGCGGCACCCACCAGCCCCACCGCCTTCGCCAGCGCCGGCTCGGCCGCACGGAAGAACGGATTGGTCGCCTTTTCCTCGGCGACCGTGGTCAGCGCCCAGAAACGGCCCTCGGCCTTGGCCTTCTCGGCCTCGGTGAAACGCGCCTTGAGCGTCTCGTTCGCGGAATCGACCGAGCGGGCGAAGCGGGCATTGGCGAGGGTGTAATCATGGCCGCCGAGCAGGCGGGTGTCGCCCGGCAGCGCCATCAGGCGCGAGAGCGAGGTCCACATCCGCTCCATCTGGCCGGGCTGGACCCGCCCGCAGCCCATCACGAAGACGACATCTCCGACCAGTGCGAGCTTGGCGTTGCGCCCAACGAAGCTGAGATGCCCGTCGGAATGGCCTGGCGTATGCCAGATCTCGAAGCTCTCGCCGCCGAAGGTCACGGTGTCGCCCTCGCCGATGACCCGGTCGAGCGGCGCGCTGGTCCGCGCAACGGCCGGGCCGACGACAGTGGCGCCGGTCGCCTGTTTCACCTCGGCGACGCCCTGCGTGTGGTCGTGATGGGCATGGGTGATGAAGATGTCGCTGATCGTCCAGCCCTTGGCCTTGGCGGCGGCAAGCGTCTCGCCGGCATCAGGCACGTCGACGGCCGCGCAGGCGCCGCTGGCGGGATCATGGAGCAGCGCACCCGCATTGTCGTTGAGCGTGCGGAAGACGTGAAGGTCGAGCGGCATGGCTTCCTCCGGCAGGGTCGGCCCACCGGAACGGCAGGCGGTCATGCCTCTGCATGGGCCATGCCCGCCCGCCGATCAACCCGGCATCGCCGCAGGGCAGCCCTTGCGTTCGGGCGCCGCGCGTTCCATCTCAGGCGCCATGCCTCTCGACGTCGTCGACCTGCGCGCCTTCTATGCAAGCCCGCTCGGCCATGTGGCCCGGCGCTTCATCGGCCGGGCGATGCTGCGATTCTGGCCGGACTGCGCCCGCCAGCGCCTGCTGGGCTTAGGCTATGCGACGCCTTATCTCTCGGTGCTCGGCATGCAGGCCGAGCGGACCATCGCCTTCATGCCGGCAGCGCAAGGCGTGGTGAACTGGCCCTCGCCCGGCCTCTCCGCCTCCGCCTTGGTCGAACCGACGCTCCTGCCGCTGCCGACCGCCTCGATCGACCGTGTCGTGCTCGTCCATGCGCTGGAAGAGACGGAAAGCCCGGACGACCTCCTGGAAGAGGTCTCGCGCGTGCTCAATCCCGGCGGGCGGATGATTCTCGTCGTGCCCAACCGACGCGGGCTCTGGGCCCGGATGGACGGCACGCCCTTCGGCCAGGGCCGCCCTTTCAGCCGCCGCCAGCTCTCAGCCCTGATGCGCGGCGCCGAATTCTCGCCCGAGCATTGGACCGAGGCGCTCTATGTCCCGCCCCTGCAAAGGCAGTTGCTGATGCGCTCGGCGCTGGCCTGGGAGCGGATCGGTTCCGGCCTTTCGCTGCCCTTCGCCGGCGTCCATATCATCGACGCCACCAAGCAGTTCTACCGGCGCGCACCCCTGCGCGCGACGCGGCGCAGCTTTGCGCTGAGACCGGTTCTCCTGCCGCAGGCGTCGCCGACGCAGCGTGCGGCAAACCCGCCTGCGAAGCCAGGAACGGGTTGACAATTTCGCCGGGGCGCGGCCAAGGTCCGCCGCTTTTCAAGCCCGGTTTCGCTGTAAACCGCCGCTCCGCCCGCTCAAGGCGCGGAATCTGAACTGGATCACGATGCGTAGCTATCTGGATTTCGAGAAACCGGTCGCCGAGCTGGAGGCGAAGGCGGACGAGCTGCGAGCCCTCGAGGCACGGGGCGACGGCATCTCCCTGTCGGAGGAGATCGGCAAGCTCGATGCCCGCGCCAGCCAGGCGCTGAAGGAACTCTATGCCGCACTGACGCCCTGGCAGAAGACGCTGGTGGCGCGCCATCCGCAGCGCCCGCATTTCAAGGATTACTGCGCCGGGCTGATCACCGAATTCACCCCGCTCGCCGGCGACCGCGCCTTCGGCGAGGACGAGGCCATCGTCGGCGGCTTCGGCCGTTTCCGGGGCGAGCCCGTCTGCGTCATCGGCCAGGAGAAGGGCGATTCGACCGAGACCCGCATCCGGCACAATTTCGGCATGCCCAAGCCTGAGGGCTATCGCAAGGCCGTGCGCCTGGCCGAGCTCGCCGACCGCTTCGGCCTGCCGGTCCTGAGCTTCGTCGACACCGCCGGCGCCTATCCCGGCATCGAGGCGGAGGAGCGCGGCCAGGCCGAGGCCATTGCCCGCTCGACCGAGGCCTGGCTCGGCCTGCGCAGCCCGAGCGTCGCGCTGGTCATCGGCGAAGGCGGCTCCGGCGGGGCGATCGCGATCGCCGCCGCCAGCCGCGTCATGATGATGGAGCATGCGATCTATTCGGTGATCTCGCCGGAAGGCGCGGCCTCGATCCTCTGGCGCGACACGGCACGCGCGCAGGACGCCGCGACGGGCATGAAGATCACCGCGCAGGATCTGCTGAAATTCGGCATCATCGACAAGATCGTGCAGGAGCCGACCGGCGGCGCCCATCGCGACGGCCAGGCCGCGATCAACCGCGCGGGGGATGCGATCGCCGCCGCGCTCAGCGATCTTGCCGGCTTGAGCGGCGACGACATCGTCGCCAAGCGCGCGGACAAGTTTCTCGCGATCGGCCGCAATCTCTGAGCAATCTCTGGGACCGAATATCTCGCAATTGCTAAAGCAAGGGTCCTTTACCCCGCGTTGACCATGTGGCCAGACTCGGGAAGGCTATGGTAAGGAACTCTCAAGGCTAACGCATCTAAAACGAGTCGACGGCACAATTTGGCCGTCTTGCGAAGTCACAGGTCGCGCCCCGGCCTGCCGATCAATGGGATTGACGACGTGGCATTCAAGCAACTCGCGCTCGTGGCTTTTGTTGCATTGACACTGGCTGCCTGCGAGGAGGACCGCTATCGCGGCTCCGCGCGCCACAACATCCCGATCCCGAGCGCGACCTATGCCCTCATGTCCGAGAAGGGCATGAACAAGGACCAGCCGATCATCATCCGATCCTACAAGAAGGAATCGGAGCTGGAGGTCTGGAAGCGCAAGGCCGACGGGCAATACGCCCTGCTGAAGACCTTCCCGATGTGCCGCTGGTCCGGCCAGCTCGGCCCGAAGGTCCGCGAGGGCGATCGCATGGCGCCGGAAGGCTTCTATGCGATCACGCCCCAGCAGATGAACCCGAATTCGTCCTATTACGTCTCGTTCAACATGGGCTATCCCAACGCCTATGACCGCTCCTATGGCCGCACCGGCGCGCATCTGATGGTGCATGGCGCCTGCTCCTCGGCCGGCTGCTATTCGATGACGGACGACCAGATCGGCGAGATCTACGCCCTGGTGCGCGAGGCCCAGAATGCCGGCCAGCGCGCCGTCCAGATGCAGGCCTATCCCTTCCGCATGACCGCACAGAACCTCGCCAAGCACCGGCTCGACCCGAACATCGCCTTCTGGAAGAACCTGAAGGAAGGCTCCGACTATTTCGAGGTGATGAAGGACGAGCCGGCCGTGTCCGTCGCCGGCGGCCGCTATGTCTTCAATGGCGGCCAGGCCCCGGCCGCCGTCGCCGAGAAGCGCCGCGAGGACGATGTCCAGGTCGCGGCCCTCGTCGCCAAGGGCACGCCCGCGATCAAGCTGATCTATGACGACGGCGACCAGCACGCCTCGTTCAAGCGCGCGTTGGCCTCCAACGGCGCCGACGCCCTCAACCGCTCGGCCTCCTGGGCCTCGCGCGATGTCGGCATCAGCCGCGAGGATGCGCTCGCCTCCGGCCCACGCGTCGTCGTGCTCGACAACACCGGCAAGGCGAAGGCGACAATCCGCGCGGCCTCCGCCGACAATGACGCCATCCTCGCCGCCGTCGCCGCCGCGCCCGCCGAGGAGCCCGCCCCGATCGAGGCCAAGCCCGCCGTGGCGCCGCGTGCGGCCGTGGCTCCCGCCGCGACGCAGCTCGCCAAGGTCGCCCCGGGCAATGCCCAGCAGGCACCGGTGCTGGCCAGCGCCTCCTCGACCCCGGTCGTCCCGGCCGCTCCGGCAGCCCCTGCGGAGGACAAGCCGTTCCTGCAGCGCGCCCTCAGCTTCATGCCGACCTTCGGCGGCACGGCCGACCAGGGCGTCGCCACCGCAGCGGCTCCGGTCGTCTCGGTCGTTCCGGCCTCGCCGACCACCACCAGCGCCCCGCTGCCGCCACGCCGCGCCAACGGCCTCAAGACCTCCAGCCTCGACCAGTCGACGGCGGCCTATGCGAGCCAGCCGGCGCAGCGCTGAGACGTTCATAGGGCGGCGCAACGAACGTGATATAATTGTCACGGATTGGCAGATAATCCGCATTGCCTTTTTTGCAGGCGCGAAGGCCCCCATTTCGGGGGCCTTTGCTTTTTCGGTGTGCGTTGCGCCCAAAAGCTCGCCTTGCCGGAAACCCGCCCCCGCCAGTTTGATGGGTCGACAGCGCGATCCATGCGCGGCGAGGGGTTTTTGCAGATGCCTGATCTCTTCCGTTCCTCGATACTCGGCTTGGCTCTGGCGGCCGGAATCGGCAGTGCCCAGGCCTCGGACCTGCCGAGCAAGAAGGGCGCACCGCCCGTGCCGGTCGTCCCGTCGATCACCTGGTTCGACATTGCCGTCAACGTGAAGGCCCAGACCGACTACAATTTTCGCGGCATCTCCCAGACCGATCGCAAGCCCGGCGTCGGCGGCGGAGCCGAACTGCAGATCTACAACAACCTGTTCTATGCCGGCGTCTACGGCTCGAGCGTCGATCTTGCCACGCGTCCTCCGGCTGAAATCGACTTCTACGGCGGCATCCGGCCGAAATTCGGCGACCTCGCCTTCGACCTCGGCGTGATGCAGTACTATTACCCCAACGAGAAGCAGCTGATCGACGCCACCGGCGTGTTCTGGACGCCGAAGAACACGGATTACACCGAGGTCTACGGCAAGGTCTCCTACACCTTCGCGGAGAGCCTGACGCTCGGCGCCAACGTCTTCTACGCCTGGGACTGGCTCGGCACCGGCGCCAGCGGCACCTACGCCTCGGTGACCGCCAAGTACGCCCTGCCCTTCCTGGAGGGCCTCTCGGTCTCCGGCGAGTTCGGCCATTACTGGCTCGGCACCACCAATCTCGCGATCTGGTCGACGGTGCCGCCGACCAACCTGCCGGACTACAACTACTGGAATGCCGGCGTGTCCTACACCTGGAAAAACGTCACGGCGGATGTCCGCTATCACGACACCGACCTGTCGAAAAACGAATGCTTCGCGCTGACGGCCGATCCGCGCGGGATCACCAGCGGCAGCGGCCGCTCCAAGTGGTGCGGTGCAGCCGTGGTTGCCACGCTCTCCTTCGACATCACCGCGAGCAGCCTCGGTATCTTCGCGCCGAAGTGAGACTTGCGCCTCGCCGCAAACGGAAAAGGCCGCCCTTGGGCGGCCTTTTCTTTTGAACTCGACGGACCGTCAGACGATCTCCGAGACCAGCTTGGCGATCAGGCTGTTGGAGAGGATGACCGGCAGACCCGCCTCTCCTGCTTCGCGGCGATGGCGCTCGACGAAACCCATGCAGTCCATCAGCAGGACCTGCGCGCCGCGCCCGGCGAGATCACGCGCAGCTTCCGCGACCGAAATCCCGCCACCGCCATAGGGCGAGGCTGCGGCATAGAGCGGTGCGCGCCCGAGCGGCGCCCATTTCCCGGCCTCCGACGAAATCTGCTCGGCCAGCGGCACGATGATGCCGAGCTGGGCGCCCTGCACTAGCGCCGCCACGGTCGGCGGCAGGATGCGGTCCGGCTCGACCAGGCGCGCCTTCTCCGTCCTCAGGCTCTCGAAATGCCCGGTGCAGAGCATCAGGATCGTCGAGCAGCCCTCGGCTTCCAGCATGGCGAGCTTGGCCTGCGCCGCCGCCTCGGTGCGGGCGCGGTCGATGACCACGGCGCTGCCGTCGAGCAGCTTGGTGATCAGCACCGGCTTGCCGGGTTCGGTCGCGAAGTCGCGCTCGATCTCGGCACGGCTCAGCCCGTCGAGCACGCCGGCATGGCGCCGCGCCAGGCGCGCGTCGAGCACGTCGTCGAGGATCGGCGTGATGTCGACGCGCGGCGCCTGGCCGATGGTCAAGGTGCCCAGCTTGCTCATGGCGATGCCTCCTCCGCGATGAAAAGGCCCCGGGACGATCGCCCCGAGGCCTGGTTCGCTCAGCGCTTCCAGAAGTTCTTCGAGACGGAGTCGAAGAAGGAGAAGATCGCGTCGCCCGCGATGACGCCGGCAGCGAAGACCTCCATGTCGCCCTCGCCGCCCGCCCCGCGCAGCTTCTCCCAGATGATCCGGCAGAGGATGCCGGCCAGCACAGCCCAGCCCGCCATCGGGAAGGCGATCAGCAGGCCGGTGGCGAAGAGCACGCCGATCTGCCGCTTCGGCCCGCCGATGAACTGCAGGATCGCGCCAGGGATCGCCCAGAGGAAGAGCTGCCAGGCGACGCCCGGCGCGACGCCTGCCTTGATCGTCGCGGCATAGACCTTGTTCACGGGGGCGACGAGGTTCTGGTCGAAATAGGACTGATAGGAGAACAGCACGACCGCGCCCGCCACGACGAAGGCGAACATCGCCGCGAAGAGCTGCTGCCGGCGGCCATCGCGCTCGAAGGCGGGATCTGCGCCATTGCCGCGCAGCAGATAGCCGGCCTTCAGGTCGTAGCCCATATCGGCGAAGGCAGGACCGGTCGCCGCCGAGAAGCCGACGAGCAGCGCCAGGGCCGGCATCGGAAAGCCGATCAGCATGCCGATGATCAGCGTGATCAGCGCGACCGCGAAGGCCGGGAACCAGCCGGAATGCATCGCCGCGAGGCCGACGATCAGCTCATGCACATAAGCCGCGAAGGCGGCGTAGAGCACGAACAGGATCAGCATGCCCATCGACATGTCGCTCATCAGCCCGCCGACGACGGCGATGAACACGGCGATCGCGAGATAGCCGAGCGTACCGAGCCCGAGCGCCCGCTTGACCTCGGCATCGGAGACGCCAGCGGCCGCTTCGCCCGCCTTCGCCTCCGCCCGCCGGAACAGCAGCGCCGCGACCTGAAACAGGGCGACAAGGCCGGCGCCGATCATGAAGCCGTGCGGGATATAGGCGGCCATCAGGTCGCCCTTCGGGATGATGTTGGCGAAAGCCGGGCCGCTGAAGAGCTGGCCGGAATAGCCGCGCAGCAAGAGGCCGATGCCGAACATCAGCAGCGCCCAGATATTGCCGATGAAGGCGACGCCGAAGGCCGACATCGGAATGCCGGTGACGGCGGCCGAGCCGGCAAAGCCGATCCACGCCAGCGGGATCTTGATGAAGGACGCGACGACGCCGGTGCCGAAGCCGATGCCCATCAGCACCGCCTTGCGGCCGCCCTCGTCGCCGGCCTTGATCGCCTCGGCCGCTGCGACGCCCGGAGGCCAGGCGCCCTGCGCCGGGAAGACGCGGGAATCGAACATCCGGTAGAGCAGATAGGCGTCGAGCAGCATGGCGAAGAAAGCGCCTGCCAGCATCGGCAGGACGAGATCCGGACGCCCGAGCAGCCAGGGAATGCCGACCGGCAGGAGCAGGCTGTTGGCCGCGCCGAACGTGGCCGAGGAGATCGCGCTCTGGGCCAGGTTCTGGACATGGATCGAGCGGTAGCGCGCGAAGATCGCGAGCGGCACGCGCGCCAGCGCCATGGCGGCGAGCGCGCCGATCAGGGAGGTGTTGGCGGTGATGCCGAGCGACACCAGAAGCTGCATACCGATGATCGCGCCGAAGACGCAGAGCACGGCGATGAGCAGCAGCGTCGCCGGCTCGAACAGGCTGGGGTGCTTCTGAGGCACCCCCTCGGTTGGATTGGTCATGCCTCAGTCCCCTCATTAGCCCCTGTCGGGCGTTTGCGTTGTTACCCTTGCCTTTCTCAGGCAACCAGGATGCCGGCCTTGGCTTCGCCGACGTCCTGCGTGGCATGCGCTCCCTGCACGCCGTAATCGCGCTTGGCCGCATCGGGAGAGACCAGTCCGAGCGCGATGTCGCGGGCGATCGCCTCCCGCGAGCGCTCGGAGGCCGGGCCGTAGCCGGCGCCGCCGGCGAGCACGAGCTCGACGATCTCCTGCGGCTGCCGGACCTGGACGAGCTCGCCGGTGCCGACGTCCTTCAGGACATGGCCCTGCTCGTCGATCACCCGGCCCGACGCCCCGCCGCCGGCCTTGCCGCCGAACAGGCCCGGGATCGGGTTGTTGACCCCTTCCGGATAGAGCGAGACCAGCGTCGGCAGGCCGTCATCCGAGAGCTTGCGCAAGCGCACGCGCTGGCCGAGGCCGCCGCGATGCTGGCCGGCGCCGCCCGAGTCGGTGAGGTAGGTCTTCTCGACCACCAGCACCGGCACCCGCGATTCGAAGGTCTCGATCGAGGTATTGGCCGCCGAGGTCGGATAGAGCAGGCCGGACTTGCCGTCGCCCTGGGCCGAACCGCCCTGGCCGCCGCCGCAGAACAGCATATCGGAATAGGTGTCGCCGGCCGCGTCGCGGCCATAGACGCTCGCCGCCACCGGCAGGCCGGTGAAGGCCTGGACCTGCTTCGGCGCTGCTTCCGACAAGGCGCGGAAGATGTTCGGCGCCAGATACCAGCCGGTACGGGTGCGCAGGTTCACTGCCAGCGGCTTGTCGCAGTTCAGGATCGAGCCCTTCGGGGCCTCGACCGTGAAGGCGCGATAGCAGCCGGCATTGCCGCGGACATTCGGCGTCAGCATGCATTTCAGCGGATAGGTCGCATGCGCCATCGTGTAGTTGAGCGTGCAGTTGAGCCCGCCCTGCGCGAGCTGCGGCGGCGCCCCGGCGAAGTCGAGATGGATCGTATCGTCCTTCACCGTCAGCGCCAGCGGGTAATGCATCGGCGTGCCCAGCGGATTGTTCGAGGCGGTGCCGTGATAGATGCCGTCCGGAATGGCACGGATGGCGTCGCGCATCGCCTTCTCCGAGCGGCTCTGCACGACATGGGCGAGCGCCCTCAGGTCCTGCATGCCGTAATCGGTGAGGAAGGACTGGAGCCGCTCGGCGCCGATGGCGTTGGCCGCGACGAAGGAGTGCAGGTCGCCGAGCACCTGCTCGGAGTTGCGCACGTTCTCGCCCAGCAGGCGCACCAGCGTCTCGTTGATCCGGCCGGCCTTGTACAGCTTCATCGGTGGGATCTGGAAGCCCTCCTCGTAGATCTCGCGGGCCCGCAAGCTGTCCTTGGTGCCGCCGATATCCGAGACATGGCCGACCGTGCCCATCAGCCCGACGACGCGATCGCCGAGGAACACCGGCGTCACCACCGCGATGTCGAAGAGATGGCCGGCGCAGAGCCAGGGATCGTTGGTGATCAGGACGTCGCCGGGCTTCAGCGTGTCGGCTGGATAGCGCTCAAGCAGCGCCTTCACCGCGCGCGGCAGCGTCAGGTTGAACACCGGCATGGCGCGGGGCGAATGCGCCAGCGTCTCGCCTTCGGGGTCGAGCAGTTCGCAGGCGAAGTCCTGCGCTTCCGAGATCACCAGCGAGAAGGCGGTGCGGCAGACGGTCAGCCACATCTCCTCGACGACGTTGATCATCCGGCTCCACATGATCTCAAGCGAGATCGGATCGGCCTCGATCCGGCGCGCGGCCTCCGCCAGCGGCATGTCGGCGGTGATCGTGGTCTCGGCCGCATTGGCCTGTCCGACATGGATGATCAAGTTCAGGACATCGTCGATGGCGACGCTGTCGCCGGGCGGGACGATCGTGGTCGCCTCGCGCTCCTCAATGATCGCCGGTCCCTTGATGCTGTCGCCGGAGCGCAGCGCATAGCGGTCATAGACGGTGGCCTCGCTCCAGCCGCCCTCGAACCAGGCCTTGCGGGTGCCCTTGATCTTGTTGGTGGCATCGCCGCCGCCGGCCGCGCCGGAGAGCGACAGCGTCGGCACCGGGCCGGCGCAGCGGACGCGGAAATTGATCGCCTCCAGTCGGGCGCCCTCATAGACCGAGGTGTAGCGGGCGGAATAGGCCTTGCTGAAGGCCGCGCGGATGGCCTCCAAGCTCGACGCATCGATGGTCCCGGCCGGCAACGGCACGGAGATGTCATGCATCTGGCCGACCAGGCGCATGTCGGCCGTGCGCTCGACCGTGACGTCTTCGGACTTCACGCCGGCCTCGGTCAGGTGTTTGCGGCCTTCGACTTCGAGATCGCGCAGCACGGCATTGACGGAGGCCGCATCGAAGCCCTCGGAGAACTCGACCGGCAGCGAGCGCACCATGTCGAAGGAGAGCGGCGCAGCGAGGAAGCCGAGCGCGGAGGCCGCGCCCGAGGCCGGCGGAATGATGACCTGCTTGACGCCGAGCACGCGTGCGACATCGACGGCATGGGCGGGGCCGGCACCGCCGAAACCGACCATGGCGTAATGGCGGGGGTCCTTGCCCTTCTCGACGAGATGGACGCGGGCGGCGGCGCCCATGCTCTCGACCACGACCTTATGGATGCCCCAGGCGGCTTCCTCGATCGAAAGGCCGAGCGGCGCAGCGACGGTCGAGACCGCCTTGCGCGCCGCCTCAAGGTCGAGCGCCATGCGCCCGCCCAGGAAGAAGCCGGGATCGTAATAGCCGAGCACGAGATTGGCGTCGGTGACGGTCGGCTTGGTGCCGCCCATGCCGTAGCAGGCCGGGCCGGGATCGGAGCCGGCCGAATGCGGGCCGACCTTGAGCAGGCCGACCTCGTCGATCGCGGCGATCGAGCCGCCGCCGGCGCCGATCTCGATCATATCGATGACGGGGGCCTTGATCGGCAGGCCGGAGCCCTTGGCAAAGCGGTTGACGCGGCCGGCTTCGAGCATCGGCGCGATCTCGGCGCGGCCATCCTCGATCATGCAGGCCTTGGCGGTGGTGCCGCCCATATCGAAGGAGATCACGTCCTTGTGGCCGGCGAGTTCGCCGAACAGCGCCGTGGCGAGGCCGCCGCCGGCCGGGCCGCTTTCGAGCAGGCGGATCGGAAAGGTGCGCGCCGTCTCGGGCGAGACGAGTCCGCCGGCCGAATGCATCAGCGTCAACGAACCGCGGAAGGAGCGGGCCGCAAGCTCGCGCTCCAGGCGCTGGAGGTAGCGGCGCATCAGCGGCTGGACATAAGCGTTGGCCGCCGTGGTGACGAAGCGCTGGTACTCCCAGATCTCGGCGACGACCTCGCTCGACAGCGAGATGGTCAGCTCCGGGCAGGTCTCGCGGACGATCCGGCCGACTTCCTGCTCGTGAGCGGGGTTGCGGTAGCTGTTGAGGAAGCAGATCGCGATTGCCTCGCAGCCGGCGGCTTCGAGCTCGCGGGCGGCCTTGCGCACGGCGTCCGCGTCGAGCGCGGTGACGACCTGGCCGTCGCGATCCATGCGCTCGGCCACTTCGAGGCGATGTTCGCGCGAGACCAGCGGATCGGGGAAGGTCAGGAACAGGTCGTAGATGTCGTAGCGCTGCTCCGTCCCCATTTCGAGGATGTCGCGGAAGCCCTTCGTGGTGATCAGGCCGAGCTTGGAGCCCTTGCGCTCGATCACGGCATTGGTGACCAGCGTCGTGCCATGGACGATGTCGCCGACATCGGCCAGCGTGATCCCGGCCATCTCGGTGAGTTCGCCGAGGCCGATCAGTGCCGCTTCCGACGGATCATGCGGGGTGGTCAGGCGCTTGTGCAGCCGGACCGAACGCTCCTGCGAATCGTACAGGATGAAATCGGTGAAGGTGCCGCCGATGTCGAAGCCGATACGCCAACGATTGCTCATGGAGCGGTCTCCGCGATTGCGAGGTTGAGGGGGTGGAAGCGCTTGTCCTTGGTGAGGCCCGCGATTTCTGCGGCGCCCTCCCCAAGGGAACGGATGATGGACAGGCGCTCGGCCGGCTCGACCGTGGCGGCCGGGAAGGACAGGCAGAGAGCGACCTCGTCGCCGGTCGCGGGGTCGCCGACCGCAACCGAGAGCGCGCGCACGCCGCGCACCGCCTCGTCGCGTGATTCGGCGAAGCCCTCACTGCGAACGCGAGCCAGCCGATCGAGCAGGTCGTCGATATCGCGCGGCGCGGTTTCAGACGGCGAGGTGAAGCCCGCAGGATAGAGCGCACGGACCTCGTCGTCCGGCAGTCGGGCGAGCAGCGCGCGGCCGGTGCTGGAGGCGAAGGCGGGAATGCGGTCGCCGATCGAGGTGACCACGCGCAGGGCATGTCGGCCGGGATGGGCGGTCACCGCGACGATCTCGGTGCTGCGCCGGACGCTGACATAGCCGGTATGGCCGATCCGGTCCGAGATGGTCCCGACCACCGCATCGGCGCGGTCGATCAGCGAAGCCGCGAAGCGATAGAGATGGCCGACCTGGTTGAGCAGCAGCGAAGGGCGGTAGCGCTTGCTCTCGCCAACCGTCTCCAGCAGCCCCTCGTCGCGCATCGCCCGGAGCAGCCGCGACGCATTGCTCTTCGGCATGCCCAGCAGCGTCACCAGATCCGTCACCGTCACGTCATGGCGCGTGCTCGAAAAGCAGCGCAGCACATCCACAGCCGACGACAGGATCGACATCGCGACTTACCTTTAAAGTTCCATTATTTGGAACCTGAGTTGCAATAAAAGGAAAAATACGCAAGTTAAGGAAGATGTCAATCCTGTGACCGCATTTCCTTCCGTAAGGGGAGGCGGCTCCGCGCCTCGACGCCGGTCCGGCTTGCCTGTATCCCGGCTTCCTGAGCGCTTCGGGCTCCGCCCGCCGTCATGGAGACCGCCGCATGAGCGACAGCCTGCTCTATCTCTCGCGCGACGATGTCCGGGCGTTGGCGATCTCGCCGGACGAGGCGCGCGAGGCCGTGCTGCAAGGCTTTCGCGACCATGCGGCCGGCTTGAACCGGAGCATTCCGAAGACGGCGCTGATGCTGGGAGCCGGCCACGGCTTCCAGGCGATGACCGCAGCATCCTCCGCCCAGCAGATCGCGACGGTGAAATGGGTGGCGATGGCGCCGGTCGCGGCGGGCTCGTCCCTGCCCGCCGTCAGCGCGCTGATCTGCGTCAACGATTATGCGGCGGGCATGCCGCGCGCGATTCTCGACGGCGACGAGATCACGCTGATCCGCACCGCAGCGATCACGGCCGCCGCAGCCTCGCGCCTGGCTCCACCCCAGCCCCGCACCATCGGCTTCATCGGCTGCGGATTGCAGGCCCATGCCCATCTCGCGGCCTTTCGCGCGCTCTATCCGGGCCTCACCACGGCGCTGGCCATGAGCCGCAGCCGCGCTTCGGCCGAGCGCCTCGCTGAAGCCGCGCGCACCGCCGGCCTCACGGCAAGGGTTCTGGACGATGCCGATACGCTCCTCGCCGAAAGCGATATCGTGATCTCGATGGTGCCGGGCGGCCCCGGCATGGCGCCTTTCCTCGATGCGCGGCGCCTGAAACCCGTCGCCTTTGCCGCCGCGGTCGATACAGGCCGGAGCTGGCTGCCGGAGACGCTGCCGGCCTTCGACGTCCTCGCCACCGATAGCCTGGAGCAGTCCCGCGCGCCCTATGATGCCGCCGGCAATCCGGTCACGACCGTCAGCTTCGGGCATGACATGACGGAGCTGGCGGTGACGCCGCATCCGACGGCGCCGACGAGCCGCTCCTTCTTCTGCTTCCGCGGCGTCGCGCTGGCCGATCTCGCGCTCGCGCATCTGGTCGTCGAAAAGGCCCGCGCACAGGGGCGCGGCACCACCCTGCCGCGCTGACTCAGTATCTCCTACCGGACCACGCCATGACCCAGCGCCTTCGCGATTTCGGCCTCACCTGCGGCATCCTGCCGCCCGGTCCGCTCAACGCGATCACCGACGTGCCCGGCGTCAAGCTCGGCCATTTCACGCTAAGCGCAGGCGATCTCCGGACCGGCTTCACGGCGCTGCTGCCGCATGACGGCAACCTGTTTCGCCGCAAGGTCCGCGCCGCGGTCGATATCATCAACGGCTTCGGCAAGAGCGCGGGGCTGATGCAGCTCGCCGAGCTCGGCCAGATCGAAACGCCACTACTGCTCGGCAATACGCTCGCCGTCGGCACCGGCTTCGACGCGCTGGTGACGCGCGCGCTCGCTGATAATCCCGACATCGGCCGCGAGACCGGCACCGTCAATCCGGTCGTGCTCGAATGCAACGACGGCTATCTCTCCAACATCCGCGCCCGCGCGCTGACGCAAGATCACGCCTTCGCCGCGCTCGATTCAGCCGCGACTGGCCCTGTCGCGGAAGGCGCGGTCGGCGCCGGCACCGGCATGAGCGCCTTCGGCTTCAAGGGTGGCATCGGCACGGCTTCGCGCCGCTTTACGCTCGACGGTGTCGAGCACACGCTCGGCCTGCTCGCGCTCGCCAATTTCGGCAATGCCGGCGATCTCGTCCTGCCCGATGGCCGCCGCCCAGTTCCACCCGAGGCGAAGCCGCAAGCCGAGCGCGGCTCGGTCATCCTGGTGATCGCGACCGACGTGCCGCTGGAATCGCGGCAATTGCATCGCGTCGCGCGGCGCGGCGGTGCGGGCCTCGCCCGGCTCGGCGCCTTCTGGGGCAATGGCAGCGGGGATATCGCCGTCGCCTTCACCACGGCCGATTCCGTCGATCACGACCAGCCCGCCGATCTCGTGCCGGTGCGCGCCCTCAACGAGAACCGTATCGACACGCTCTTCCGCGCCACCGCCGAAGCGACGCAGGAAGCCGTGCTTAACGCGATGGTCGCGGCGCCCGCCACGACCGGGCGGGACGGGCATTATCGCCCGTCTCTGGGCGATTGGCTCAGGGCGAACGCAGGCTGACGGGCAACCACATCGTCATGCTCGCCCTTGTGGCGAGCATCCACGTCTGGGACACGGCTTTCGACCAGCGAAGACGTGGATGGTCGGGACAAGCCCGACCATGACGGAAAGGGCGAGGCTCGGATGTCTGCCCTCAGGCCCACTCGCCCTTGCGGAAGACCGGCACGCGGCGGCCATCCACATGGACGCCGTCGATATCGACCTCGCCCGAGCCGATCATCCAGTCGATATGGATCAGGCTCTTGTTGCCGCCCTGCGCCGCGATCTGCTCCGGCGTCAGGTTGACGCCGTCGACGAAGCATTTCGAATAGCACTGCCCGAGCGCGATATGGCAGGACGCGTTTTCGTCGAAGAGCGTGTTGTAGAACAGGATGCCGCTCTTCGAGATCGGCGAGGAATGCGGCACCAGCGCGACTTCGCCGAGCCGGCGCGCGCCCTCGTCGGTATCCAGCACCTTGTTCAGTACCGCCTCGCCGCGCGAGGCCTCGGCATCGACGATCCGCCCGCCCTCGAAGCGGACCTGGATCTCGTCGATCAGCGAGCCCTGATAGGAGAGCGGCTTGGTGCTGGAGACATGGCCCTCGACCCGGCGCGCATGCGGCGTCGTGAAGACCTCCTCGGTCGGGATGTTCGGGTTGCAGACGATGCCGTTCTTGGCCGGCGAGGCGCCGCCCTGCCAGTCATGGCCATCGGCCAGGCCTACGGTGAGATCGGTGCCCGGCCCGGTGAAATGCAGCGAGGCGAAGCGCTGGCCGTTCAGCCAGTCGCGCCGCGTCCGCAGCGCCCCGTTATGCGCCACCCAGGCCGCGACCGGATCGGCCTGGTCGATGCGCGAGGCCGAGAAGATCGCCTCCGCCAGCTTGCCGACCGCAACCTCCTCGGCATCGTCCGGAAACACTTGGCGAGCCCAGGCGGCGCTCGGATAGGCCAGGATGTTCCAGTTGATGTCGAAGCCGGCGATCTTCTCCAGCGCCGGCTGATAGGCCAGCGAATTCGCCTTGCTGGCGCGCCCGACCTTGGCCGGGTCCTCGTTCGCCAGCAGCATCGGGTTGTCGCCGACGATGGCGAGGCGCGCAGTATTGGCGGAGAAGGCCTCGGCCACGCCCTTGTAGAGCCAGGCCGGCGCCTTGTCGAAGCTCGCATCCGGCGCGAAGCGATAGCGCGCGAGCGTCACCTCCTCGTCCGCCAGCATCGGCGTGACGATGCCGGCACCGGCCTTGTAGGCGTGCTCGGCGATCCGCCTGACCAGCGGCAACGCGGCGACCGGCGCAGTCAGGAACAGATCCTGCCCCGGCTGGAGATTGAGGCCGACGCGGATAGCGACCTCGGCCAGCTTGTCGAGCTTGGCGGCGTCAATGGCTTGCGGGCGCTGGTGAACAGTCATGATACTCGACCTGTCGGATTCGGGTTGCCGCCATTGCTGGCCCAAATCACGGCCGGGTCAACCGTCTCCATGGCAGGGCGGCCATCCCGCGCCGGGCAGGCCCGCGTTCAGTCGGTCTCTCCCGCCTGCCGCATTCCGAGCTTGAGCTTGCTGGCTCTGAGCAAGTGGCTGCGCATCAGGGCCGACGCGACCTCGTTCTCGCCGGCTTCGAGATGGTCGAGCATGGCGAGATGCTCCGTGCAGTTCACGCGCACCCGCTCGAAGCCCAGGCCCCAGTCGTAGTTCGAGAGGCGCCTAAGCTGGTTCTGACGGCGCACGGCCGAGTGGAAATAGCGATTGCCGGTCGCCGCGGCCAAGCCTTCATGGAACGCGGCATTCATCTCGTAGAAGGCGATGCTGGAAGACTCGCGCCATGGGCTTTGCAGATAGGCGAGATGGCGCGCCCTCATCTCCGCAATCCAGCCGGGTTCGAGGTGGAAGCCGGGTTCGAGCATGCACATCGGCTCGATGACCAGCCGGAAGCGATAGCTCTCGTCGCGCAGGCGCTTGTCGCGCGGCTCGTGCAGGAAGCGCCAGCCATAGCCGGGCTTGCGCTCGACCATGTCGAGATCGGCAAGGCGGGCGAGCAGCTTCTGCGCCTCGGGCCGGCCGAGCTCGTAGCGCCGCATCACCTCGAGTTCCGAGACCTCGTCGGGCAGCAGGCCGTTCTCGCGTTCATGCGCGAGCTTGACCATCGCGAGCTCGATCGTCTCCGGCGCCCGGGCGCTATCGGTCGCGGCCGGCAGGTGGATGAGCTCGATGCCCTTGTTGAGATGCCGCCGCACCACGCCCTGCTCGGCCAGGTGATCCAGCGCGGCCCGCACGGGCGTGCGCGAGACGCCGAGCCGCTTCGCCGTCGCGTTCTCGTTGAGCCAGGCGCCGGCCGCCAGCGCGTCGTCGCGCACGAGTTGCAGGATGCGTTCGGCAATGTCCTGTTGCAGCCGGGTCGGCGCTGCCATGGGAAGGCCCTTGATTGTTTTAGTTGATGATGAAATACACTAAAGTACGATCTCCTGCCAGCATATCCGAAAGATGCGCGCCATGGTCCAGCCCTGCCCCTTCGTCGACGTCTCCGGCACGCCCTATGAGCGCGGCCGCCAGCATGGCGCCGCCGTGCCGAGCCGTGTGAAGCGCTCGATCGAGCTCTATGGCGGCCAGCTCGGCGATCTCGGCTACGACGCCAAGGCCAAATCCGCCCTGATCGGCGAGTTCGCCAGCGAGATCGAGGCTTTCGGCGCGCATTACATCGAGGAGATGCGCGGCATCGCTGACGGCGCCGGCGTCGCGCTCGAAGACATCATCATGGTCAATGCCCGCACCGAGGTCATCGCCAAGGCGCGGATGATCAAGAACAAGCCGGTCGAGGCGACGGAAGAGCTCGACGATGGCTGCACCGGCGCGATCATCCTGCCCGAGCGCAGCGCCAATGGCGAAGTCATCCACGGCCAGAACTGGGACTGGCGCGCCGAATGCGCGGAAACCGCGATCGTGCTGCGCGTGCGCCGTACCGACGGCCCGGACTTCCTGACCTTCGTCGAGGCCGGCGGCCTCGCCCGCTGCGGCATGAACGCGGCCGGCGTCTCGATCACCGCCAACTATCTCGAATGCGAGCGCGACTTCACCCAGTCGGGCGTGCCGCTCGCCCTGATCCGCCGCAAGGTTCTGGAGCAGGAGCATCTCGCCTTCGCCATCAAGGCCGTCGCCGCGACGCCCAAGGCCTGCTCGAACAACATGATGCTCTCGACCGTGAAGGGCTTCGGCATCGATTTCGAATGCGCGCCGGACGAGGCGTTCCCGATCTATCCGGAAGACGGCATGATCGTGCATGCCAACCATTGGGTCGGCCAGGTCGCGCTGACCAAGGTCAAGAACACCAGCATCCCGCGCGTGCCGGAGAGCTTCTACCGCGACTGGCGCGTCAGGAAGCTGCTCGACGAGGCCGGCCGCAAGCTGACCGTCGACGATCTCAAGCAGGCGCTCTTCGACGATTTCCTGTCGCCCTATTCGGTCTGCCGTCCGGCCCGCCCGAACGAGCAGGGCAATCTCTCGGCGACGGTCGCGATGGTGATCATGCAGCCGGCGAAGGGGATCATGGAGGTCGCGCCGCTGCCGGCCGAGAACCGCGTCTTCACCCGCTACAGCCTGACCGAGGACCCCGTGCTGCTCGCCGAAGCGGCCGAATAAGCCGACCCCGGTCCCGCGTCACAACCGAAGAAAAACAGGGGAACATGATGCGCCTGATCACCAAGACCGCTCTTGCCGCCGCGCTCCTGTGCGGCGGCCTCGTTCAGGCCGCAGGGGCGAGCACGCTCAAGATCCAGCTCCGCGCCGATATCCGCTCGATCAATCCGGGCGTCAATCGCGACGCCAATACCGACGGCGTCGTCGTGCAGATGGTCGAGGGCCTCGTCGCCTATGGCGAGGACGCCTTGCCGAAGCCGCTGCTGGCCGAGAAGATCGACATCTCCCCGGACGGAAAGAGCTACACCTTCACGCTCCGCCAGGGCGTGAAGTTCCATAACGGCGCCCCGCTGACCGCAGCCGACGTGCTGTGGAACTGGAACCGCTACATGGATCCGAAGACCGACTGGCGCTGCCTCTCGGAATTCGACGGCCGCGGCCAGGTCAAGGTCGAGAAGATCTCCGCGCCTGATGACAAGACCGTCGTCTTCGAACTGGACAAGCCGAGCGCGCTCTTCCTCTCGGCGCTCGCCCGCACCGATTGCGCGATGACCGGCATCCTCCACAAGGACTCGGTCAAGGCCGACGGCTCCTTCGACAAGCCGATCGGCACCGGCCCGTTCAAGTTCGCGGAGTGGAAGCGCGGCGAGTACATCCGGCTGGAGCGCTTCGCCGGCTACGCCTCGCTGCCCGGCAAGATCGACGGCCTGACCGGCGCCAAGAAGCCGTTGGTCGACGAGGTGCGCTTCCTGATCATCCCCGACAACGCGACGGCCAAGGCCGCCCTGCTCAAGGGCGATATCGACGTGGTCCCGGATATCGCCAATACCGACATCGCCGAGCTCAAGAAGAACGACAAGGTCAAGACCTCCGTCGTCACCAGCATGGGGCTCGTCGGCCTGATCATCCAGACCCGCGACCCGCTGCTGCAGAACCTCAAGCTGCGCCAGGCGATCGCCGCCGCGATCGACTCCAAGGAGCTGGTCAACGCCGTCACCGACGGAATCGGCTCGCCCAACAACTCGATCGTGCCGGCGCTCTCCGCCTATTACGGCCCGGTCCAGAAGCAGGGCTGGAAATACGATCCCGCCGCCGCCAAGAAGCTCATCGCGGAAGCCGGCTACAAGGGCGAGAAGATCGTGATGCTCGCCAACAAGCGCTACCCCGAAAGCTTCGACGCCGCCGTCGTCGCCCAGCAGATGCTGCAGGCTGTCGGACTGAACGTCGAGATCGAGGTGCTGGAATGGGCGACGCAGCTCGACCGCTACAGCAAGGGCAACTACACGATCCAGGCCTTCCCCTATTCGGGCCGCATGGACCCCGCCCTGAGCTACGAGTCGATGACCGGCCCGAAGGACAAGCAGCCGCGCAAGCTCTGGGACAATCCCGAGGTACAAGCCCTGCTCGACAAGTCCATGGTCGTGAACGACAAGGCCGAGCGCCAGAAGATCTTCGACGAATTGCACCAGCGCTTCATCGCCGATGTCCCGATGGTGATGCTCTATAACGGCATCGTCGGCGGCGCGATGGGCAACAAGACTCAGGGCTATGTCTCGACGCTGAGCTCGCTGCCCCGCGCCTGGGAAGTCAGCCTCGGCCAATAGCGGCCGTCACCTCGCCTTCGCTACCTCCGACAGCACGGCATGCCCCCACAGGGCATGCCCGAACGACACGATAACGAGGGAACGGCAATGATCCGTATTTCGACCGCCGCCCTGGCGCTCGTGCTGCTGGGCGGCGCGGCGCAGGCGCAGACCATCAATGTCGCGCTCAATGCCGACATCCGCTCGACCAATCCGGGCGTCAACCGCGACGACAACACCGATGCCGTGGTGCTGCACATGGTCGAGGGCCTCGTCGGCTATCGCGAGAACGGCGCCGTCGCGCCCCTCCTTGCCGAAACCATCGACGTCTCGCAGGACGGGCTGACCTACACCTTCCACCTGCGCAAGGGCGTGAAATTCCACAACGGCGCCGAGATGAGTTCGGCCGACGTGCTGTGGAGCTGGAACCGCTACATGGACGCAAAGACCGACTGGCGCTGCAAGGCGGAATTCGACGGCCGCATCGGCCTCAAGGTCACCGAAGCGACCGCTCCCGACGCCTCGACCTTCGTGATGAAGCTGGAGAAGCCGAGCGCGCTCTTCCTGGACACCATGGCCCGCACCGATTGCGCGATGGTCGCGATCCTGCACAAGGACTCGCTGAAGGTCGACGGTAGCTGGGACAAGCCGATCGGCACCGGCCCGTTCCAGCTCGCCGACTGGCGCCGCGGCGAATACGTCCTGCTCAAGCGCTTCGCCGCCTATACCTCCCCGGCCGGCGACAAGCGCGACGGCTATGTCGGCTCCAAGCGCCCCCTGGCGGCCGAGGTCAAGTTCCTCGCCATCGCCGACGGCGCGACGGTGAAGGCCGGCCTGATGTCCGGCGCGCTCGACGTCGCGGATGTGCCCGACGAGGACGTGCCGGAGATGAAGAAAAGCGGGTTGCAGGTGCTCACCGCGCCGAGCGCCACCAAGCACGGCATCCTGCTCCAGAGCCGCGACCCGCTGCTCGGCGACGTCCGCATGCGCCAGGCGATCGCGGCGTCGCTCGATCAGGACGAGATCGTCGGCGCCGTCTCGAACGGCCTGGGCAAAACCAACAACTCGGCGGTCTACATCACCTCGCCCTACTATGACGAGGTCCAGAAGAAGCGCTACACGCACGATCCGGCCCGCGTGAAGAAGCTCCTGGCCGAGGCCGGCTACAAGGGCGAGACGATCAGGCTGATCGCCAACAAGCGCTCGACGGTGCCGAGCTATCCCGTCGCGATCATGGCGCAGGCCATGCTCCAGGCGGCCGGGATCAAGTCAGAGATCGAGATCCTGGAATGGGCGACCCAGCTCGACCGCTTCTCGAAAGGCAACTACCAGATGATGTCCTTCAGCTATTCCGCCCGCATCGACCCCGCCCAGAGCTACAACCAGTTCTCCGGCCCGAAGGACAAATTGCCCTCCAAGGTCTGGGACAATCGCGAAGCCGATGCGCTGATCGAGAAGGCGACGCTGGTCAGCGACGAGGCAGAGCGGAAGAAGATCTTCGACCAGCTCCATGTGATGATGCTGGCCGATGCGCCGCTGATCTTCGTCTACAATCAGGTCGACACGGCCGTCGTCTCGAAGCGCCTGCAAGGCTTCGCGCCCTGGGTCGCCTCGAAGCCGCGGCTCTGGGAGGTCGGCATCGCCAAGTGAAGGTGGCCGCTCAGCCCGGCTCGACGGGGACCGGACCGACAACCCCGCCCTTGATGATATGGGTCCCGATCAGGGCGGCCAGCCGCTCCGCATCGCGCGCCTTCAGGGCCGCCATCATCTCGAAATGCTCGCGGTCGCTCTTCTGGAGCAGTTCATGCGAGCTCCACACCGTGATCTGCGAACCGCGCCCGCGGTCCCGCAGGCCCCAGATCATCTCCTCCAGCACGGCATTGCCGCAGAAGGAGTACATGAATTGATGGAAGGCGCGGTTGATCTCGCTCTGCTCGGTCCGGCTGCCGGTCGTGACCGCGGCGGAGAACTGTGCCGCGAGCGCATCCAGCCGCGCGATCGCCGCGTCGTCGATGCGTGCGACGACGCCCTCGGCCGTGGCTCGCTCCAGGATGATCCGGGTCGCGAGGATCTCCTCATAGGTCTTCAGGTCGACCTCGGCGACGCGATAGCCTCGGTTCGGCACATGCTCGATCGTCTTGCGCACGGCGAGCTCGTCGAGCGCGCTGCGCACGTCGAAGCGCGTGGCCTGGAAGCGCTCCTCGAGATCGATCTGGCGCAGCCATTCGCCCGGCCGGAACGCGCGCAGGCGGATCGCCTGGGCGATCTCGTTGGCGAGCATGGCGCGCCGCGTGCTGGTGTTCTTGCGTTTCCGCTCGGTCATGAGGGGCTCTCTAGCAGGATTCGCGCAAGCTGGAAGAAGTTGGTTGCGAAGCGGACCATAACATGCGACAAAATTGGCGCCAATAGTTTCGCCAGAGGAGAACGCCTGTGAACGCCGTGGCAGACCAGACCGCCAAGCCCGACTCCGAGGCGGCCGCCCGCGCCAAGGCGCTCTACGAATACGGCCCGACCTCGATCTATTCCGCGAAGCACGATCCGCGCTTTCCCTATTGCCTGTATGTCCCGCCGAGCCTGGGCGAGGGCGGCGAGAAGCCAGAGCTGATCGTCGCGATGCACGGCACCGGCCGCGGCTTCACCGGCTATCGCGACGCCTTCTCGGCCTTCGCCCGCTGGAACAACTGCATCATCCTGGCGCCGCTCTTCCCGATCGGCGTGATGGGCGACGGCTATCGCGACGGCTTCAAGTACATGCGCGAGGGCAATCTCCGTTACGACCACATCCTACTCGCCATCGTCGAGGAGGTCTCCGAGCGCTATGGCATCGCCTTCGACCGCTTCGGCCTGTTCGGCTATTCCGGCGGCGGCCATTTCGCCCATCGTTTCCTGATGCTCCAGCCGCACAAGCTCTGGGGCGTCTCGATCGGCGCGCCGGGCTCGGTCACCCTGCTCGATCCCAGCCGCGACTGGTGGGTCGGCACGCGCAACTTCGCCGAACTCTTCGGCCAGGAACTCGACATCCCCGCGATGCAGCAGGTCGCGGTCCAGATGGTCGTCGGCGCCGCCGATCTCGAGACCTGGGAGATCACCCACAAGCCGGGCGGCCGCAACTGGATGCCGGACGCCAACCATGCCGGCACCAACCGGCCGGAGCGGCTGGCGAGCCTGCGCGACAATTTCGCCGCGCACGGCATCGCCGCCCGCCTCGACCTCGTGCCGAACACGCCGCATGACGGCGTCAAGGTCGTGCCGGTCGTCGAGGATTTCTTCGCCGGCGAGCTCCGCCGCATCCGCGCCGCCCGCAAGGCAGCCTGAACGTTCACAAGAACAGGGGAACCACCATGAAGCGCTTCCTTGTCTCCGCCGCAGCGCTGGCCCTCTCGGCCAGCGCCCTGCAGGCCCAGACGCTGACGGCCGTGCTCAACGCCGATATCCGCTCGACCAATCCGGGCGTGAACCGCGACGGCAACACCGATGCCGTCGTGATGCACATGGTCGAGGGCCTCGTCGGCTATGCCGAGGACGGCTCGGTCGGCCCGCTCCTGGCCGAGAAGGTCGAGATCTCGCCTGATGGAAAGACCTATACCTTCCGCCTGCGCAAGGGCGTGAAGTTCCATAACGGCGCCACCATGACCTCGGCCGACGTGCTGTGGAGCTGGAGCCGCTACATGGACCCGAAGACCGACTGGCGCTGCCTGTCCGATTTCGACGGGCGCAACGGCCTCAAGGTCGAGAAAATCGCGGCTCCGGATGCCGACACCGTCGTGATGGAGATCAACGAGCCCAACGGCCTCTTCCTCGACTCGCTCGCCCGCGCCGATTGCGGCGGCACCGCCGTGCTCCACAAGGACTCGGTCAAGGCCGATGGGAGCTGGGACAGGCCGATCGGCACCGGCCCGTTCATGCTCGGCGAGTGGAAGCGCGCCCAGTCGGTCCAGCTCCTTGCCTTCGACCAGTATGTCTCGCCCAAGGGCGACAAGCGCGACGGCTATATCGGCTCGAAGCGCCCGCTGGTGAAGGAAGCCCGCTTCATGGTCATCCCCGATGCGGCAACGGTGAAGGCAGGCCTGCTTTCGGGCTCGCTCGACATGGCGCTGATGCCGGAATCGGACGTGCCTGATCTCAAGAACGCGCCGAACCTGACGCTCGCCATCGCGCCGAACCCGGTCCGGCACAGCCTGATCATCCAGACGCGCGATCCCGTCATGAAGAACCAGGCCCTGCGCCAGGCGATCGCCGCCGCGATCGACTTCCCCGAGCTCGTCGGCAACGTCACCAACGGCCTCGGCAAGCCCAACAACTCGCCGATCTACATGACCTCGAAATATTACGGCGACGTCGAGAAGCAGGGCTTCACTTACGACCCTGCCGCGGCCAAGGCCCTGCTGCAGAAGGCCGGCTACAAGGGCGAGAAGATCACGATCCTCGCCAACAAGCGCTCCAGCGTGCCGAGCTTCAACACCGCCGTCATCGCCCAGGCGATGATGCAGGCGGTCGGCATCAATGCCGAGATCGAGGTGCTGGAATGGGCGACGCAGCTGGACCGCTACAACAAGGGCAACTACCAGATGCAGGCCTTCTCCTATTCGAGCCGCTTCGACCCCGCGCTCGGCTACGAGCAGATCGCCGGCCCGAAGGACAAGCAGCCGCGCAAGATCTGGGAGGAGCCGGAGGCGCTCGCCCTGATCCAGAAGGCGATGGTGGTGACGGACGTCGCCGAGCGCCAGAAGATCTTCGACGACCTGAACAAGCGCTTCATCGACCAGGTCCCGACCATCTTCACCCATAACGACCTCGACATCATCGCCCACAACAAGCGCGTGAGCGGCGTGACGCCTTGGGCGTCCCAGTTGCGCCTTTGGGAAGTCGGCGTCTCCAGGTGAGGCGATTCGCCGGCTCCGCCGCATGGCGGGGCCGGCTTCGAGCATTTTCGGACGAAGCGGACTTCGGCCCGCACAGGAAATGCGGAAATGCTCCTGAGGCTTGGGAGGGCCTTTCATGTTTCGCTTTGCGCTGACGCGGATCGTCATGGCATTGCCGACGCTGCTGATCGTGGCGGTGTCGGTCTTCGTCCTGATCCGCCTGATCCCCGGCGACCCCGCCCAGTTGATGCTGGGTGACCTCGCCACGCCGGCAAGCCTCGCCGATCTCAGGGCCCGGCTCGGGCTCGACCAGTCGCTGCCGGTTCAGTTCGGGATCTGGATCGGCAATGTCGTGACCGGCGATTTCGGGCAGTCGATCTCCTCGCAGCAGGCGGTGCTGCCCTTGATCCTGCAGCGCTTCTGGGTTTCCGCGCAGATCGTGCTCGTCGCCGTGCTGCTGGCGAGCTGCGTCGCGGTGCCGGCCGGCGTCATCGCCGCCTGGAAGCAGGATTCAGCGCTCGATCTTGGCCTCGTCGCCACCGCGACCTTGCTGCTCTCGATCCCGACCTTCTGGCTCGGCCTGCTGCTCCTGCTGTTCTTCGGCCTCAAGCTCGAATGGCTGCCCGTGGTCGGCTATGTCTCGATCGCCGAGAACCCCTGGGCCGGCATCCTCTACCTCATTATGCCGATCATGACGCTGTTCCTGCATGAGATCGGCGTGATCCTGCGCATGGCCCGCGCCTCGACGCTGGAGCTGCTGCGCCTCGACTACATCACCCATGCCCGCGCCAAGGGCCTCTCGGAGCGCGCCGTGCTCTGGCGCCACGCCTTTAAGAACGCCTTCGGCCCGACCTGGACGCTGATCGGCCTCGTGCTCGGCAACCTGCTCGGCGGCATCGCGGTGGTCGAGACCGTCTTCACCATCCCCGGCCTCGGACGCCTTCTCGTCGACGCGATCTTCGCCCGTGACTATCCGGTGATCCAGGGCTGCATGCTCTTCGTCGCCTTCACCTACGTCCTGGTGAACCTCGTCATCGACCTCTGCTACCCGGTCTTCGATCCAAGGGTGACGGCCCAATGAGCAGCGACAGCACCGTGAGCACTGGCGCCTCCGTGAAGAAGGCCCGCCGCATGAAGCTCCCCGCCCCCAATGCGATCGTCGGCGGCACGCTGATCGGCATCCTGCTCGCGACGGCCTGCACGGGCGCGCTCTGGACGCCCTATGATCCGCTCAAGCTCTCCTTCCGCGAGAAGCTGGCGGCGCCGTCCGCGCTGCACTGGCTCGGCACCGACGAGTTCGGCCGCGACGTGCTCTCCCGCCTGATGGCGGGTGCGGCGACCTCGGTCTGGATCTCGATCCTCACCGTGACGCTCGCCGTCATCGCGGGCACCACGATCGGCCTGTTCTCCGGCTATATGCGCGGCTGGACCGACCGCATCATCATGGCCTTCAACGATGCGCTGCTCGCCTTTCCCGGCATCCTGCTGGCGCTCGGCCTGCTCGCAGTGGTCGGCGCCAACAAATATGGCATCATCGTCGCGCTCGGCATCGCCTATACGCCCTCGGTCGCCCGCGTCGTGCGCGGCACGGTGCTCTCGCTGCGCGAGCGCGAGTTCATCGCGGCCTCGCGCGTGATGGGCAACTCCGAGGGCTTCACCATGGCCCGCCACATCCTGCCGAACTGCATCGCACCGCTCACCGTGCTGGCGACCTCGATGTTCGGCTATGTGCTGCTGGCCGAGAGCGCTCTCTCCTTCCTCGGCCTGGGCGTGCCGCCGCCGGCCCCGACCTGGGGCAACATGCTCGCCGGTTCGAGGCCCTATATCGGCCAGGCCGTCTGGCTCGGCATCTTCCCGGGCCTGTGCATCTCGCTGACCCTGCTCGGCATCAACCTGCTCGGCGACGCCGTGCGCGACAGGCTCGACCCGCGGATGAGGGGCTCGCGATGAACACCAAAGCCGCTCCCCTGCTCGACGTCGCCAATCTTACGCTCAGGATCGGCGCCTCCGGCCGCACCGTCGTCAACGACGTCTCCTTCCAGGTCTTCCCCGGCGAGATCGTCGGCATCGTCGGCGAATCCGGCTCAGGCAAGACGCTCGCCGCGCGGGCCGTGATGGGCTTCATCCCGCCGGCGGTCCGGCTCGAAGGCGGTACGATCCGCTTCGACGGCCAGGACGTCATGGCGATGTCCGCCAAGGACCTGCGCACCATGCGCGGCTCCAAGGTCGGCATGGTCTTCCAGGAGCCGATGACCTCGCTCAACCCCTCGATGCTGATCGGGCGCCAGCTCGACGAGGGCCTGGCGCTGCACCGCAAGCTCGATGCGCCCGCCCGGCGCGCCCTGATCCTCGACATGCTCAGGAGCGTCGGCCTGCGCGATCCGGAAGGCGCGCTCACCGCCTATCCGCACCAGTTCTCCGGCGGCATGCGCCAGCGCATCATGCTGGCCTCGGTGATGCTCCTGAAGCCCGCGTTGCTGCTCGCCGACGAGCCGACCACCGCGCTCGACGCCGTCGTCCAGCGCGACGTGATGGAGCTGATGGTCGAGCTGACGAAGGCCAACGACACCGCCGTGCTGCTGATCTCGCATGATCTCGGCATGGTCGCGCGCTATTGCAGCCGCATCGTCGTGATGTGCCAGGGCGACGTGGTCGAGCAGGGCTTGAGCGAGGATATCCTCGCCCGGCCGCAGCACCCCTATACCCGCAAGCTGCTCTCGGCGATGCCGCATCGCCTGCCGGCCCGCCTCCTGCCGGAAGCCAAGACGCCGATCGTCGCGGTCCGCGATCTCGTCGTCGACTATCCCGGCCGGCAGGGCTTCTTCCGCAAGGGGGAGGCCAAGCGCGCCCTGCACGGCATCAGCATCGACGTGCAGCCGGGCGAAGTCGTCGCGGTCGTCGGCGGCTCGGGTTCGGGCAAGACCACGCTCGGCCAGTCGATCGCCGGGCTCGTGAAGCCGGCCGGCGGCGAGATCCGCTTCAACGGCAAGCCGATCCAGAAAAGCGACGCGGCCTACTGGGACTATCGGCTGAACTGCCAGATGGTCTTTCAGGACCCCTATTCCTCGCTCGATCCGCGCATGACGATCCGGCAGCTCGTGGCCGAGCCGCTGCGGCTGGTCCCCGACATGACCCCGGCCGACCGCAAGGCGCGGGTGGCGGAAGTGCTCACGGAAGTGGGCCTGGGCGATGGCTTCGCCGAGCGCTATCCGCACGAGCTCTCGGGCGGCCAGCGCCAGCGCATCGCGATCGCCCGCGCGATCGTGCGCCGTCCCAGCTTCGTCATCGCCGACGAGCCGGTCTCGGCGCTGGACGTCACCGTGCGCGCGCAGGTGCTGGAGCTCTTCGACGAATTGCAGAAGAAGCACGGCTTCTCCTGCCTGTTCATCAGCCACGATCTCGGCGTGGTCGAGCAGGTTGCAGACCGCGTCATCGTCATGCAGGACGGCCGCATCGTCGAGGAAGGCCCCAGGGACGACATCTTCGACAATCCGCGGCACGCCTACACCCAGAAGCTCCTCGCGGCCGTCCCAGGGTTGGAATCCACCCCGGAAGGCGGCGTCAGGCTCTTCTGGAGACGCACGGAAAACGAGGCTTCGATCGTCGGTTGAAGCTGCCGATCTGACACGGAACCACCGCGTCATCCCGGACAAGCGGCGAAGCCGCGTCGATCCGGGATCCATCGTAGAGCTCCGCGCCTTCCGATGGATCCCGGGTCAAGCCCGGGATGACGGCGCGGTTCCGCGCAAAATTCGCATCCGCTAAGCCAAAAAAATCGGCCCGGAACCCATCCCGGTGACGACACCGCATGATGGTTTCCGGGCCTTTCTCTCGCTCCGCGGCGGCGCGGAGCGAAGCAAGCGAGGCGTAAGATCAGCGCTTGCGCTTGGCGCCCACCAACTCGTCCCATTTGCGGAAGGCGACGACCATCTTGTCGGGCTTCAGCGGCAGTTCGATCGGGTTCTTGGCGATGAGGTTGGCATATTCGGGCCGGCCGAACTCGGCGATGACGTCCTGGCTGCGCTGCGGCGCCAGCGAGAGCGGCACGTCCTTCACCGCCGGGCCCGGGTAGAGATAGCCCTCGTCATAGGAATAGGCCTGCATCTTCGGCGTCAGCACATGCGCCATGATGTCGAGCACCACGGCGAGGCGATCGTTCGGAATGCCCTTCGGCACGCACATGAAGAACGCGTCCGAGACCCAGTGGAAGCCCTTCAGCGTCTGGATCTTCGCTTCCTTCGGCACGATGCCGAGCGCGCGCGGATTGATGTCCCAGCCCGTGGTCGAGATGATGATGTCGCGCGAGCCGTCGCCGAACTCCTTCATCGTCGCGCCCGTGCCGGCCGGGTAGTATTCGATGTATTCGCCGATCTCCTGCAGATAGGCCCAGGTCTTGTCCCAGCCGTTGACCGGGTCCTGAGGGTCCTTGTCGCCGAGGATATAGGGCAGGCCCATCATGAAGGTGCGGCCGGGTCCCGAATTGGTCGGGCGCGCATACATGAACTTGTTGGGATTAGCCTTGGCCCAGGCCAGGAGTTCCTCGGCCGTGGTCGGCACCTGCTTGACGCGCGCCGGCATGTATTCGAGCAGCGGCCCGGACGGATAGTAGTTCACCACCGTGCCGAAGCCCGCGCCCTGGACCTTGTGCAGGTTGAGGGCCGCTGGCTCGTAATTCTCCTCGATCTTCGGGAATTTCTCCGCGAAATCCGGGAAGATCTTGAGCCAGAGATTCTGTTCCAGGCCCGCCGCGAGGCCGTCCGAACCGGTCAGGACGAGGTCGAGATCGGAGCGTCCGGCATCCTGCTGCGCCTTGATCTTGCTCGCCAGCTCCGGCGCCGGGGCCTTCACATAGGTGATGCGCGAGACGAGCTTGGGATTGTTGGTGCGATAGTCGTCGAAGGCCTGCTGCATCAGGGCGAGTGCCCCGCCGACATCGATGATGTTGATGCCGACCGGCGCCGAAGGCAGCGCCGGCACGGCGGCCAGCGCGCTGCCTCCGCCGAGTGTCAGCGCACCCAGCCCGCCCAGGACGGTGCGGCGATCCACGCCTTTCGAAAATTCACTCATGCTTCTCCCCTTTTCGTTGGTTGGTAGGTCTTCAGGCAGCCGCACCGGCGGCAAAGTCACGGCGCTCGTTGCCGACGCGTACGCTGCGGATATGGAGATCCGGCGACCACTCGATCGCACTCTCCGGCAGGGCGATACCGGCCCGCGCCAGCGCATCGGCGATGCAGGCCAGCGCATGGGTCGAGGCCATCGCGACCGCCTCTTCCGGCGTCGCGATGCCCCAGGCGACGGCATTGCGGACAGCGTCGTCGAGCTTCAGCGCCGAGCCCGCAAGCGAAACGCCACCGGGCTGGCGCACCGAGCCGTCCGAAGCCAGATCGACCGGCATCCCGGCGAAGCTGTAGCGGCCGGGCATGGCGCCGGCTGCGACCACCGCATCGGTGACCAGGATCGAGCGCTCGAAACCCTTGGCCCGGATCAGGCTCTTCAGCGCCTTCGGATGGATATGGATGCCGTCGGCGATGAAGCCCGCCATCAGCCTGTCCTCGGCAAGCTGCGCGAAGAGCGGGTTGACCAGCTTGTGCAATTGCTGCGGCAAGCCGTTGCCGAGATGGGTCGAAAGCGTCGCCCCGGCATCGGCGGCAGCCTCGACGATCGCGAAATCGGCAGCGGAATGGCCGATGGCGACGACCTTGCCCATTCCAGCCAACTGGCCGGCCAGCGCGATGCCGCCTTCGACCTCCGGCGCCAGCGTCACCATCAGGATCGGCCGCGACAAAAGCTTGTCGAGGCGCGCAACCAGTTTGGCGCTCGCCGCAATCATCGCCTCCGGCGGATGGCAGCCGGCATAGCCCGCGGACGGGTTCAGGAACGGGCCTTCGAGATGATAGCCCGGGCACATCGACGGCCCGAGCCGGCTGCCGCTGACCGCGGCATCCAGAGCCCGAAACCGCTCTTCCAGCTCATGCGGATGGGCGGTGATGATCGTCGGCAGGCAAGTGGTCACGCCCGTCGCCAGCATGGCCTCCAGCGCCCGGTCGAGCTCGGCCGCGGTGACCGTGCCGGCGTTGAAATCGACCCCGGCAAAGCCGTTCACCTGCAGATCGACGAGGCCGGGCGTGCGCATTCTCAGCCCTTCCGGCTCAGCAGCGAGGCGGCCGGCGGGTCGATGAACAGCACGGTCCGCTTATGCGTCTGCAGGATCGAGGCTGGCGCCAGATTGCTGACGGGGCCTTCGAGCGCAGCCTTCGTCGCGGCCGCCTTGCGCGTGTCGGAGACCGATAGGACGATCAGTTCGCTCTTGAGGATCTGGCGGATGCTCATCGAGATCGCCTGCCGAGGCACGGCGTCGAAGCTCGGGAACCAACCCTCGCCGAATTGCTGCTGCCGGCAGGCGTCGTCCAGGTTAACGACCAGATAAGGCTCTTCCGTGTCGAAATCGGCCGGCGGGTCGTTGAAGGCGAGATGGCAGTTCTCGCCGAACCCGGCAAAGCACACCGCAATGCGCTTGCCGGCGATCTGCTGGCTGAGCTGCTTCACAGCCGCTGCCGCATCGCCCTCGCCATCGACGGGGATGAAGGTCGGCGCATTCTTCAGCGGCGCCATGAAGCGCTCGCGCAGATAGCGCCGGAAGCTCGCCGGGTGGCTCTCGGGCAGGCCGACATACTCGTCGAGATGGAAGGCCGTGACCTTCGACCAGTCGATCCCCTCGGCCACCACGAGATGGTTCAGCATCTCGAACTGGCTGGCGCCGGTCGCCACGATGATCGTCGCCGCGCCGTTCCGGGCGATCTCCTCGCGGATGGCCTGCGCGCCGAGCGCCGCCGCCTGCCGGCCGAGTTCGTCCTTGTCGGAGGCGACATGCATCTCGATCATCGAATTTTGAACCTTTTATGCCAGGAATTTTCCGATATTCTGTGACCGAGCTTATGAAGCTTCGCCCGAAACGCAATGATTAATTTTGAACGCAACCGTTCCGAATAGAGCCTGCCTTGTCCCTGCTGACGCTCGACGAAACCCGCCTCGCGCTTGCCCATGACCGCGACTGCGCCCGGATCTACCGGCTGATCCTGAATGGCGCGGCGCATTCGCGCGCCGATATCGGCCGCATCCTGCAATTGCGCTCGACCAGCGTCTCGCGCGTCGTCGGCGATCTCATCGCGCGGCGCCTCGTGATCGAGGCCGTCGGCGAGGCGAGCGGGCGCGGGCGCCCCCCGGCGATCCTCGTCACCCATACCCGCCGCATCGGCGCCTCCGTGATCTATGTCTCCAGCCAGTCGCTGTCCGGCGCGCTGGTCGATCTCAATGGCCATCTCGTCGCCGAGCGCCGCCGCCCCATCGCGGCCGATGCCGATAATGCCGCCATCGCCGGCGTGATGGCCGAACTAGCGCGCGACCTCCTCGACGCGATGCCGCCGGGCATGAGCCATGCCGGCACCGCCGTTTCGCTCTCCGGTCTGATCGATCTGAAACGGGGCCAATGGCTGCTCGCCTCGCGCTGGCCGCGCATGCGCGGGCTCGACATCGCCTCCGTGCTCGAGCCCGTGGCCGGACCGGTCACGATCTGCCGCAATCTCGATGCCGAACTGCGTGCCCGCGCCGCCCGCGAGCCCGAGAATTTCGCGGGCGGGACGATCCTGCTGCATTGGGGCTGGGGCGTCGGCCTCGCCTATGCCGTCGATGGCGAGCCCTTCGCGCCGACCGGCTCCTTCGGCGAGATCGGCCATTGGCGGCTCGCGGCACTCGACGGACGCCGCTGCGGCTGCGGCAACACCGCCTGCCTCGAAACCGGCGCGGCCCTCTGGTCCCTCCTCCCTGCCCTGCGTCGGCATTGGCCTCAACTCGACCAGGACGAGGTGCGCCTCGCCCGGCAGCTCGCCGGGCTCGACCTCCTGGCTTTACCTGAAATCGAGACGGCGGCGAGCGTGCTCGCCCGCGCGCTCGCGAATGCCTGCCGCATGCTCTTCCCGGCCCGGATCGCGGTCAGCGGCCCCTTCTCCGCCAATCCGCAGCTCTGGGCCCGGTTCAACACGCTGTTCCGGGCTGAGGGCACGATGGACGGGTTCGCCCTGCCCGATCTCGCCGGGGCGCCTGCCAGCCATCTCTACGAGATCCATGGCGCCGCCGCGCCCCTGCTCAGCCGCGCAACCGAGGCGCTCCTGCTCGAACAGGCCTGATGGGACCGGTCTTCCATGCCGCAGCATGGTGCCCGCCATGTCCTTGAATATGCTGGCGCGCCGAAAAGTGGTGCACTAGTATCCCAGGCAAATGCTCCGGATGCCCTGCGGCATCGTCAAAAGAGAGCTCAACCCAGGGAGAGATCATGAACCATCCTACACGTCGCACCGTCATGGCCGGAGCGGCCGGCATCGCCGCGCTGAAGGCGGGCGGAGCGCTGGCGCAGAGCGCGCCCGTTGCGCTCAACATCATCGATGTCGCCGGCAATCTTCAGCTCACGCAGGCGGCCATCGAGAAATTCGCCAAGGACAATCCGAAGCTGATCTCGCGCCTGAATTTCTCGCGCGCGCCCTCGCCGGAACTGCCGGCCAAGCTCAAGGCGCAGCAGGCGGCCAACCGCGTCGATATCGACCTCGTGCTGACCGGCCCGGGCGCCATGTCGGACGGCATCCAGCAGGGGCTCTGGGTCGATGTCTGGAAGTCCCATGCCAAGGACCTGCCGAAGCCGGAAGAGGTCTATCACGAGCAGGCGCTGATGATGCAGCGCAATTTCGGCCAGAACGAAGGCGTCGCCGTCGTCTATTCGCCCTCCGGCCCGCTCTTCGAATATGCGCCCGAGCGCCTCAAGACCGTGCCAAAGACCGCGGAAGAGCTGCTCGCCTATGTCAAGCAGAACCCGAAGCGCTTCACCTATGCCCGCCCCGTCAATTCCGGCCCCGGCTGGACCTGGCTGCAGGGCCTGCCCTACATCCTCGGCGATGCCGACCCGAGCGACCCGATGAAGGGCTGGGACAAGACCTGGGCCTATCTCAAGGAGCTCGGCACCGGCATCGACTATTACCCGGGCGGCACGGCCGCGACGATGAAGGAGCTCGGCGAAGGCACTCGCGACGTCATCGTCTCGACGCTGGGCTGGGACATCAACCCGCGCGTCCTCGGCATCGTGCCGAAGGAGGCCAAGGTCTTCGTTCTCGCCAACACGCACTGGATTCCCGATACCCAGTTCATGTGCATCCCCAAGGGCGTCCCGGCCGACAAGATGCCGGCGCTGGTCGCGCTGATGGCCTATATGCTGAAGCCGGAGGCTCAGGCCGTAACCTACGACAAGGGCTATTTCTATCCGGGACCGGCGATCAAGGGCGTGACGCTCGCCATGGCGCCGCAGGAGAGCCGCGACGTGCTCGCCGAATACGGCCGACCCGAATATGACGGGCTGATCACCAGCCTGCCGACCCGCCCGCCGCTGACGCCCGAGCGTCTCGTCGCCGCCTTCCGGCGCTGGGACCAGGAGATCGGCGTCGGCCACGGCGCGCCGCAATAAGGGCCTTTACTCGTCATGCGCTTCGCCGCCATCGGCCTCGACCACCGCCATATCTACCATATGGTCGGTGGTCTCCTCGAAGTCGGCGCGACCTGCGTCGGCTTCGATCCCGCGACCAGCGACGAGCGCGTCCTCACAGGTTTCCGCGAGCGCTTCCCCGATCTGCCGGAGAGCACGGCCGACCACCTGATCGACGATCCCGCGATCGACCTCATCGTCTGCGCCGCGATCCCCGCGGAACGCGCGGCGCTGGCCATCCGCGCCATGCAGGCCGGCAAGGACGTGATGGTCGACAAGCCCGGCGTCACCGATTTCGACCAGCTCGCCGCCGTCGAGAAGGCGGTCGCCGAGACCGGCCGCATCTTCTCGATCTGCTTCTCCGAGCGCTTCACCGTCCCGGCCACGCTCATCGCCGGCAAGCTCATCGCCGACGGCACGATCGGGCGTGTTGTGCAGACCCTCGGCATGGGTCCGCATCGGCTCAACCGCGCCATCCGCCCGGACTGGTTCTTCGACAAGCGGCATTATGGCGGCATCCTCACCGATATCGCCTCGCACCAGATCGACCAGTTCCTGCATTTCACCGGTTCGGACGACGCGGAAATCGTCGCCTCGGGCGTCGGCCATTTCGGCGGGCCTGACTTTCCCGATTTCGAGGATTTCGGCGAGGTCCTGCTGCGCAGCGACCGGGCAAGCGGCTATATCCGCGTCGACTGGTTCACGGCCGACGGGCTACCGACCTGGGGCGATGGCCGCCTCACCATCCTCGGTACCGAAGGTACGATCGAGCTGCGCAAATATGTCGACATCGCCGGCCGCCTCGGCACCGACCATGTCTTCCTCGTCGACAAGGCCGGAACCCGCCATATCGACGCCGCCAGTGAGCCATTGACCTATTTCCGCAACCTCGTCGCCGATATCGGCGCCCGCAGCGAAACCGCGATGAGCCAGCGCCACGCCTTCACCGTCTGCCGGCTCGCGCTGGAGGCGCAGGCCAAGGCGGCGTGGCTGCCGGCACGGCCGCAGGGAACCTGAACGCTGTCATCCCGGGCGACCGAAGGGAGACCCGGGATCCATGCCTGAACCTTTGCCGGGAACGCTCCGGCATGGATCCCGGATCGGCGCCGCTCCGCAGCTCGTCCGGGATGACCACGGTGGAATGATTGAATGAAAATGGGGATCGCCTGACATGACACGCAAGCTCGGCATCGCCGTGATCGGGCTCGGCCCCGCCTCACTGCCGCATTCGAAGAGCCTGCTCGACCTCGCCGGGCGCGCCGAGACGCGCTGGGCTGTCAGCCGCACGCCGGATCGCGCCAAGGCCTATGCCGCGCAATTCCCCTTCCCGACCACGACCGATCTCGACGCGGTGCTGGCCGACCCGGCAGTCGACGCCTGCATCGTGCTGACGCCGCCGTCGAGCCATCTCGACGTCTCCGCGCTCTGCCTTGAAGCCGGCAAACATGTTCTCGTCGAGAAGCCGCTGGAGCTGACCAGCGAACGCGGCCAACGCCTCGTCGATACCGCCCGCCGGACGGCTAAGACCTTCGGCGTCACCCTCCAGCACCGTTTCCGCCCGGCGAGCCTGCGTCTGAAAGCGGCGCTGCAATCGGGCGAGCTCGGCACGATCGAGGCCGCCTTCCTCGCCGTGCCCTGGTGGCGCCCGCAGAGCTATTACGACGAGCCCGGCCGCGGCACGCTCGCTCGCGACGGCGGCGGCGTGCTGCTGACGCAGGCGATCCATTCGCTCGACCTGTTCCGCTCGCTGGTCGGGGTGTCCAAGGTGGTCGCGGCACAGGCCCGCACCACCGCGCTCCATCGCATGGAGACCGAGGACTACGTCTCCGCCCTGCTGGAGACCGGCAACGGCGCGCCCGCCACGCTGGTTACGACGACGGCCGCCTATCCCGGCTATCCCGAGCGCATCGAGATCACCGGCACCAAGGGCTTTGCTGCGTTGATCGGCGGGCGCCTGCGCCTGGCCTTCCTCGACGGGCGCGAGGAGATCGTCGAGGCCGAGGGCTCGACCGGCAGCGGCGCCAACATCATGGATTTCCCGCACGACGCCCACCGCGCCGTCATCGCCGACTTCCTCGATGCGATCGAACAAGGCCGCGACCCCGTCGTCACCGGCGAGGAGGCGCTGGCTTCGCAAAGGCTGGTCGACGATATCCTGACGGCAGCACGATTGCACGGCGCCCCATCGGTTTCTTGACTTCGTCGCGGTTTGGGGTGTGTTGCCGATGATGAAACGCCGTCATTCCGGGCTTGACCCGGAATCCATCGTCAAGCGCAGAGCCCTGTGATGGATTCCGGATCGGCGCCGCTTCGCGGCTTGTCCGGAATGACGCGTATGCTGCTGTCCAGATGCACCCTGTGAACGTCGTCCTCGCCTGCGATCTCGGGGGCAGCAGCTTTCGCGCCGCGCTGATCGACGATCGCGGAGCGACATTGGCCGAGCACGCCGTTCCCGGCCCTGTCCTGAACGACCATCTCGACCGCTCGGAAGTCGCCGCGCAAGCTTGGTGGGCGCAATTGCTCGAGGCCGCCGGCAAGCTCGCCGAGCAGGCGCCGGAGCTGTTCACGACCGTCCAGGGCATCGCGATCTGCGGGGTGACGCGGACCCAGGTCTTCCTCGACCGTGACGGCCGGGAATTGCGCCCCGCCATGACCTGGAAGGACGCGCGCTCGGACGCCGTCGCCGCCCGCCTGCGCGAGAGGCTGGCCGATCATCCCGAGGCCACCCGCATCAACGCTTTCCACCCGATCGCGCGCCTCGCCTGGGTGGTCGAGAACGAGTCGGAGAACGCCCGCGCACTCGCCTGCGTGCTGGAGCCCAAGGATTACCTGAATTTCTGCCTGACCGGCCGGCAGGCGAGCGACCCGGTCTCGCTCGCAAGGCTGATCGCCGGCGCGGACAATACCGATGGCCGCTCAGGATTTGACGCCATCGGCCTCCCGCCAAGCCTGATCCCGACCATCGTCGAACCCATCGAGATCGTCGCCCCCGTCTGCGCCGGCCTACCCGCACCCTTCGACCAGCTCGCCGGCATCCCGGTCTTCTGCGGCTGCAACGACACCTGGGCGGCGGTTGCGGGCTTGGGCGCGCTGCGCTCGGGCTATGCCTACAACATCTCCGGCACCACCGAGGTGCTCGGCGTGCTCGGCCCCGAACAGGCGGACGCCGAGGGACTGATCTCCGTCGACTGGCGTGGCCTCTGGCATCTCGGCGGCCCCAGTCAGAACGGCGCCGACACCGCCGCCTGGCTTGCCGGCCTACTCGGCGGCAACGGTCCCGTCGGCGAGACCATCGAGCGCCTGCTCGCCGGCCCACGCCATCCGCAGCCGCTGCTCTTTCTGCCCTATCTGCAGGGCGAGCGCGTGCCCTATTGGGACCCGAACCTGCGCGGCGCCTTCATCGGGCTCGGCCGCCGGCATGGCCCGGCCGACCTCGCCTATGCCGTGCTCGAAGGCGTCGCCTGCCAGAACCGTCTCGTTCTGGAGCGGGCCGAAGGCGCGCTCGGTACCCGCGTCGACGAAATCCGCTTCGGCGGCGGCGCAGCGGCCAATCCGGTCTGGGCGCAGATCAAGGCCGATATCTGCGGCCGCCCGATCGCGGTGGGTGCTGCCAGGGAGCCCGGCCTGCTCGGCGCCGCGATCATCGCCTGGACGGGCCTTGGCCGCTTCGCCTCGCTCGAAGCCGCGCAGGACGCCCTCGTCACCATCATCAGGCGCTATGAGCCGGACCCGGCGCGACGCCCCGCATATAACGCACTCTACGCCCTCTATCGGCAAGGCGAAGCGGCGCTGGCCCCGATCTCGGCCGATCTCGTTGCACTGGCGCAGGACACCGCCGCGTTGCCCGGTCTCGCCAACCCCGCAAGCGCGACGTAAAGGACTGGTCATGCCGACGATCCGAGGACTGGCGCCGGCGCGCATGATCGCGAAGAAGGAAAGCTGAGCTTGGGCCGCATCGACCCGCGCGAACTGATCGGACGCTACGGCACGGCGCTCGCCGGCCTCGCGCTGATCCTGTTCTTCCTGATCTTCGCGCCGAACTTCGCCAGCACGATGAACATCATCAACGTGCTCAAGGATACGAGCTTCCTCGCCATCCTCGCGCTCGGCTTCGCGCTGGCCTTCACGGTCTCCGAGCTCGATCTCTCCGTGGCGGAAATGGCGAGCCTTGCGGCGGTCGTCTGCGGCTGGCTCGTCCATGCGCAATACCCGCCGGCCGTCGCGGTTGCGGCCGCCATCGGCGTCGGCGTGGTTCTGGGCTCGCTCAACGGCTACGGCGTCACGGTGCTGCGCATCCCCTCGCTGATCATGACGCTCGGCACCGCCGCCATCGCCAAGGGCTTCGCCTTCATGATCACGCAAGGCGTCGCCTTCGTTGGGCGCTGGCCGGTCGGCTTCACCGGGCTCGCCCGCGGCTACTCGTTCGGCATTCCCAATCTCGTACTCTGGATGACGGGCGCGACGCTCTTCGCCTATGGCCTCGTCAAATGGACCCGAACCGGCGCGCATATGGTCGCGACCGGCGAAGCGGACGAAGCGGCGCGGCTCGCCGGCATCGCCACCGCCTGGATGAAGCGCATCGGCCTTCTGCTCTCCGGCGTCTTCGCCGGCCTCATGGCCATGCTGCTCGCGGCCAACCTCTCCTCGGCCGCGCCGAACATGGCGGGCGACTATCTGCTCTATGCCATCGCCGCCGTGCTGCTGGGGATGACCATGTTCGAGCCCGGCAAGCCCAACATTCCCGGCACGGTCTTTGCGGCGCTGGTGCTCAAGGTGCTCGGCAACGGCTTGGTGCTGATGGGCGCGCCCTATTACATCCAGGATATCGTGCTCGGCGCGATCATCATCGGCTCGGTCGCCTTCTCGGCCAGCGCGATGAAGAAGGCGGCGTTCAAGGTCTGATTTCGGCAACGACAAGCAGAATGAGGGGAGTGGGTTTCATGTTCGGGTTCAGGAAAATGCTGGTGGCGGCCGCGGCGCTCGTCGCGCTCGGCCAGTCGGCTCAGGCTTTCGAGGTCGGCATCATCGGCTTCCAGTTCACCTCGGAGACGCATGCCCGCGTCGCCAATGCCGCGGCGGCCGCTGCCAAGGCCAAGGGCTGGAACGTCACGCTGCTGAACTCGGAAGGCGCGCTGCCGAAACATGCCGAGCAGTTCGACGCGCTGATCGCCAAGAAGGTCGACGCCATCATCATCGCCATGGGCAAGCCGGTCGAGGCCGACGCCCAGTTCAAGGCGGCGAAGGATGCCAAGATCCCGGTCATCACCGTACAGTCCGGCGCGAGCCCGCATGCGCTCTTCGACATCCAGACCAACGAGTACAAGGTCGGCGCCGATGCCGCGCTCTATCTGCTCGGCCAGCTCGGCTATCAGGGCAACATCGTCTCGGCCCGCTTCGATCTCAACGTCGCCTCGCGCATCCGCGGCCGTCTGCTCGATTCCGTCCTCGCCGAAAACCAGGCGGTGAAGGAACTCGGCAAGTTCTCGATGGCCCGCACCCAGAGCTGGCGCGACGATGTCCGCGCCGGCATGCAGGCGCTGCTCCTGCAGAACCAGGGCAAGATCAACGGCATCTGGGCCTCGTTCGACGGCCAGGCCTACATCATCGACGACCTGCTGCAGGCTCAAGGCGTGAAGAAGGGTCAGATCCCGCTGGTCTCGGTCGATGGCGGCCAGGAGAGCTACGAGCGCATCGCCGATCCGAACTCGACTCTCATGGCGACCGTTGCGGTGCCCTTCGAGCAGATGGGCAAGCAGGCGGTCGATGCGATCCAGGCGATCGTCGTCGACAAGAAGCCGAGGGAGAGCATCACGTCGGGCCCCTATCTCTTCACGGAAGCCGTGCTGGTCGACAAGAACAACGTCCAGCAGTTCCTGAAGAAGTGAGTGCTGCTCTTCCTTCTCCCCTCGGGGAAGAAGGTAGCAGCGCGAAGCGCTGACGGATGAGGGCGGACTAGCTCCGCTCCCGCCCGTCATTCCCTCAACCGACCCGGCTAACGCCGGGCCACCTTCTCCCCCAAAGGGGAGAAGGAAGGAGCGCGAGATGCAGACCACCGATCCCAGGCAATCGTCCACCCCCCTCCTCTCGCTGCGCGGCATCGGCAAGGCCTATGGCCCGGTCGTCGCCGTCCGCGATGTCGATCTCGACATCTTCCCGGGCGAGGTCGTGGCGCTCTGCGGCGATAACGGCGCCGGCAAGTCGAGCCTGATCAAGGTGATCTCCGGCGCCGAGGAGGCGACCAGCGGCACGATCAGCCTGCGCGGCAGGCCGGTCACCTTCGCCTCGCCGCATGATGCATTGGAAAACGGCGTCGCGACGATCTATCAGGATCTCGCGTTGGCGCCGCGCCTCTCCATCGCCCAGAACGTCTTCATGGGTTCGGAATTGACCAAGCCGGTCCTGCTGCCCTTCCTGCGCATCCTCGACAAAAAGAAGATGATCGCGGAATCGCAGCGCTATCTCGCGCAGCTCTCAGCCGCCGTCACCGACATGACCCGGCCGGTCGAGCGGCTCTCGGGCGGCCAGCGCCAGGCGGTGGCGATCTCTCGCGCGCTGCGCTGGAACGCCGAGATCATCATCATGGACGAGCCGACCGCCGCGCTCGGCGTCAAGGAAAGCGCGCTCGTCCTGGACCTCATCCGCAAGCTGAAGGCCGATGGGCGCACCGTCATCCTGATCAGCCACAACATGCGCGACGTCGTGGCGCTGGCCGATCGCGTCGTGATCATGGGCGCCGGCCGCAAATATGTCGACCGGCCGCTCGGCGATCTCACCGCCGACGACATCGCCCACATGATCATGGCCGGCAACGCCAAGGCGGCCTGAGATGCGTGAAGCCATCATCATCGACACCGATCCCGGCCAGGACGATGCCGTCGCTCTGCTCCTCGCCTTCGCCAGCGCCGAGCGGATCGACCTCAAGGCGATCACCACGGTCGCCGGCAACGTCCCGGTCGCGCAGACGACGGCGAATGCCTTGCGCATCCGAGACCTCGCTGGCCGCGACGACGTTCCGGTTCATCGCGGTGCTGAAAGCCCGCTGGTCTTCGCGCTGGAAACTGCCGAATTCGTCTGCGGCCCGGATGGGCTGGATGGCACCGGCCTGCCTCAGCCGCGGAGCGAGGTTGCGCCAAGCCATGCCGTCCAGGCGATCATCGATCTCTGTCGTGCCGCGCCTGCGGACGGCATCACACTCTGCCCACTCGGGCCGCTGACCAATCTCGCCCTCGCCTTCCGGCTGGCACCCGACATTCTGCCGAAAGTCAGGCGCATCGTGCTGATGGGTGGCGCCATCGGGCTCGGCAACATCACGCCGGCGGCCGAGTTCAACACCTATGTCGATCCGCATGCCGCGGCAGTGGTCTTCAGCTGCGGCCGGCCGATCGTGATGTTCGGTCTCGGCGTCACGCTCCAGGCCATCGCCAGCCATGATCAGATCGCCCGCATCGGCGCGCTCGGCAACGCCGCGGGCAAGGCCGTTCACGGCATGCTGACACGCCCGCGCCCCAGCGGTCTCGGCTCGAACGGCCATCCGATGCATGATCCTTGCGTCATCGCCTTCCTGCTCTGGCCTGAGCTGTTCGAGGGGCGCGACTGCTTCGTCGCCGTCGAGACAGGCGACGGTCCCTTGCGCGGGCGCACCACGATCGACTGGAACGGCCGCCTCAAGCGCGAGGCCAACGCCCATGTCGTCGCGGCCGTGCAGGCCCACGACCTGTTCGAGCGGATGATCGAACGCCTCGCCACGTTGCCCTGAGAGACCAAGCCATGCCGCATTTCGTCGAAGCGCTGCAGCAGGAAGCGGCGGAAGCCATCGCGCAGATGCAGGAGGCAGCCCTGCGCGCCCGCCATGCGCATGCCCGCGCCGAATTGATGCGCCACATGCTGACCACGGCCCGCAAGGTCAAGGACAAGCCGAAGGCCGAGGCCGTCGAGACCGTCGTGCGCGAATGGATGGGCGCCTGGAGCCTCCAGCGCTCCGACTGGCCGCATATCGCGCGGGAAATGGCGGCCTTCACCGAAGCCTTCCACGACTACGCCAACAATCCCGGCGACGAACACGACACCCGCCTGCGCGAGGCCTGCGCGGCGCTCGACACCGTTCTGGAGCAGGAGGGCACCTCGATCTCCGACCAGATGGCCTTCCGCTCGGAATGCGCCCATGGCTGGTGGGAACAGGTCAAGCCCGTCCCGGCCGACCTGCCCGGCCGCAAGCCGCGGCCCTCCGTGCCCGCCCTTGAATCCGGCAAAGCATTCTGGGAAGCCGGCTGCGCCGATTTCTGCCGCTAGGAACCGGCGCCAGCCGGCGCTCAGCCTTCCAGGAACTGCATCCGGTGCAAGCGGGCATAGGCGCCGTCGCGCGCCAGCAATTCGTCATGGCTGCCGGTCTCGACGACTTTGCCCTCGTCCATCACCACGATCAGGTCGGCCTCGCGGATGGTCGAGAGCCGGTGCGCGATGACGATGGTCGTGCGCCCCTTCATCAACCCCGCCAAAGCCTGCTGGACCAGCCGCTCGGATTCCGTGTCGAGCGCGCTTGTCGCCTCGTCGAGCAGCAGGATCGGCGCGTTCTTCAAGATGGCGCGCGCGATCGCGATGCGCTGGCGCTCGCCGCCCGAGAGCTTGTGGCCGCGCTCGCCGACCGGAGCGTCGTAGCCGCCCGGCATCGCCATGATGAAGTCATGCGCCGCTGCTGCTTTCGCGGCGGCGACGATCTCGTCCAGCGAAGCCTCCGGCCGGCCGAAGGCGATATTGGCCCGCACGCTGTCGTCGAACAGCACGACATCCTGGCTGACGACGCCGATCTGCCGGCGCAGGCTCGTCAGCGCGACATGGCGCAGATCCTGCCCGTCGATCTCGATGCGGCCCTCGCTGGGATCGTAGAGCCGCGGCACAAGCGCCAGCAGCGTCGACTTGCCCGAGCCCGAGCGGCCGACCAGCGCCGTGGTCTTTCCGCCTTGTGCGACGAGGTCGATGCCTTCCAGGGCGCGCTGGTCCTCGCGATAGCGGAAGCGCAACTGGCGGAAGGCGACTTCGCCGGCGCTAACCGCGAGCGGCTTCGCATCCGGCCGGTCGAGCACCTGCGGCTTCTCGTCCATCAGCGCGTAGTAGCGCTTCAACGACGCCCCGGCCTCCTGGACGATGGCGTTGAGATTCCCCAGCGAGCGCATCGGCTGGGCCGCGAGCAGCAGCGCCGAGACATAGCCGGTGAAGTCGCCGACCGTCGAATTGCCGGAGGTGATGCGCACGCCGATCGCGGCGAGCACGCCCGCGACCGCGATGCCGCCGCCGACCTCGAGCAGCGGGTCGAGCCGCCCGCGCGCATTGGCCGCCTTCATCTTCAGCGCCCGGATCGTCTCGAAGGCATTGGCGGCCCGCTCCTTCAGATAAGGTTCGAGCCGATCGGTCTTGGCGACGCGCGCGCCCTGCAGGCTCTCGGTGACGAGATTGGCCATCAGGCCGGTCTGTTCCTGCTGCGAATTGGCCATGCGCCGGAGCTTGCGGCCGATCCGGCCGATCGGATGGGCGACCACCGGCGCGATCAGGAGCACGACCAGCGTCATCTGCCAGTCGATCCAGATCAGCGCGCCCACCAGCGCGATCGCGGTGACCACGTCGCGGATGGCGATATTGACGATGCGCGTCAGCGCTTCCTTGACGAAGGTGAAGTCTGTGGTGAAGCGTTGTGTGAGGGAGGCCGGATTCTCCCGTTGCAACTGCGCAAGGTCCGCATCGATCAGATGGCCGTAGAGCGCCGTCTGCATGTCGGCCTCGATGCGGCTGACGACATTGTTGGTCATCACCGTCTGGGCGAGCAGCGAGAAGCCCTTGATCGCGGTGACGATCACGACGACGGTCGCGACCGCGTTGATCACGCCGATCTCGTAACCGATCGACTTTGACACCAGCCGCTCCATGCGCCGGACGAAGCCGGTCGATTCGGCCGTCAGCGGATCGGCGAAGGCGTCGAACGCCGCCTTGATCAGGAGCGGATAGAAGCTCGTCGTCGCCGCGATGACCACGACGAGGCCGAGAATCATCAGCATCTGCGGGAGATAGGACCTGATCTGCTCGCGCCAGACACGGGCAAAGAGCGCGAGGGTATCGTCGGTGACGCGGCCGATCTTCATGGCGGGGGCCTATCATGGCCGCCCGGCAAGCGCCACTGGCGCATGCCGGGCCATGGCGGAGGGGCCTTGCTACGAACACGAAGCTGTCTTCCCATGGCCACAACCGACTCAGGAGACTTCATGCCGCTTTCCCCGCCGGCTCAGCCCGGCCAAAGCTTCGCCGAGATCGAAACCCCCTCTCTCGTGCTCGATCTCGATGCGTTCGAGCGCAATCTCGTCGCCATGGCGGCTTTCACGCAGGCTCATGGCATCCGGCTCCGGCCCCACGCCAAGTCGCATAAGAGCCCCGAGATCGCACTGCGTCAGATCGCCCATGGCGCGGTCGGGCAGTGCTGCCAGAAGGTGGGTGAAGCGGAAGTGCTGGTCGCGGGCGGCGTCGGCGATGTGCTGGTCACCAACGAGATCGTCGGCCCGGCCAAGCTGGACCGTCTCGCCCGGCTTGCCCGCTCGGCGAAGATCGGCCTCTGCGTCGACCATCCCGACGGCGTGCGCGAGGCGGCGGAAGCGGCCGCCCGCAACGACGTGACGCTCGATGTCTATGTCGAGATCGATGTCGGCGGCCGGCGCTGCGGCGTTGCCCCCGGCGAGGGCGCCGTCCGGCTGGCCGAGGCGATCGCGCGCTCCAACACCCTGCGCTTCGCCGGCATCCACGCCTATCACGGCTCGGCCCAGCACATGCGCTCGATCGACGAGCGGCGCGAGGCGATCGAGCGCGCCGGCCTCGCTGCCCGCAACACGGTCGAGCGGCTCAAGCATCACGGCTTGCCCAGCGAAATCGTCACCGGCGCCGGCACCGGCACGCATGAGCTGGAGACGCAGTCCGGCATCTGGAACGAGATCCAGCCCGGCTCCTACATCTTCATGGATGCCGACTACGCCCGCAACCGCCAGGCCGACGGCACGCCCTTCCGCAGCTTCGAGCACGCGCTCTTCGTCCTTGCCGGGGTGATGAGCAAACCGGTTCCGGACCGCGCCATCGTCGATGCCGGCCACAAGGCCGCAGCCGTCGATTCCGGCATGCCCGTGCCCTTCCGCCGCGACGGCGTGATCTACACGAAGCCTTCCGACGAGCACGGCGTCCTGACCGGCGATCCGGTCGCGGTGCCGCATCGCGGCGACCGGCTGCTGCTGATTCCCGGCCATTGCGATCCGACGGTCAACCTGCACGACTGGTATGTCTGCGTCCGCGGCCTGCACGGGCCCGATGCCCATGTCGAAGCGCTCTGGCCGGTCGCCGCGCGCGGTGCACTGATCTGACGGAGGATGCTCGCGGAGTTCTTCCCGAGCCTGACCATGCGGGCTGCGCGGCCAGTCACTGCGCCGTCATCCCGGGCTTGACCCGGGATGACGAAGAGTTTCCGAAAGGAAACGGGAAGCCTCAGGGACGCCAGCCGGTCTCCTCGACCGGAGCGCTCTCGCGCTCTTCCTCGCGGCGGGCTTCTTCGACCACCGCGAAAAGCGCGCGCAGGGCCGCATCGACGCCTTCGCCCGAGGCAGACGAGAGAATGATCGGCATGCGCTTGGCCGCCCGCTTCAGGCGCGCGACCTGTTCCTTGAGCACGTCCGGCGTCAGGGCGTCGACCTTGGAAAGCGCGACGATCTCCGGCTTGTCGGCCAGCCCCTCGCCATAAGCCTCCAATTCCTCGCGCACGGTCTTGTAGGCCTTGCCGGCATGTTCGCTGGTGCCCTCGACCAGATGAAGCAGCACGCGGCAGCGCTCGATATGGCCGAGGAAGCGGTCGCCGAGGCCATGGCCCTCATGCGCACCCTCGATCAGGCCGGGGATATCGGCCAGCACCATCTCGCGCCCGTCGACGCGCACGACGCCGAGGCCTGGATGCAGGGTGGTGAAGGGATAATCGGCGATCTTCGGCTTCGCCGCCGTGACGGTGGCCAGGAAGGTCGACTTGCCGGCATTGGGCAGGCCGACGAGGCCGGCATCGGCAATCAGCTTCAGGCGCAGCCAGACCCAGCGCTCCTCGCCCGGCAGGCCGGGATTGGCATGGCGCGGCGCCTGGTTGGTCGCGGTCTTGAAATAGGCGTTGCCGAAGCCGCCATTGCCACCCTTGCACAGCACGAAGCGCTGGCCGGGCTCGGTCAGGTCGGCGACCTTGGTCTCGCCGTCTTCCTCAAGAATCTCGGTACCCGGCGGCACCTTCAGCACGATCGCCGGCGAATTCGCGCCATGGCGGTCCTTGCCCATGCCGTGCTCGCCGGTCTTGGCCTTGAAATGCTGCTGGAAGCGGAAATCGATCAGGGTGTTCAGGCCCTGCACGCATTCGATGACGATATCGCCGCCGCGCCCGCCATCGCCGCCATTGGGGCCGCCGAACTCGATGAATTTTTCGCGACGGAAGGAGACGCAGCCGGCGCCGCCGTCACCCGCCTTCACATAGATCTTGGCCTGGTCGAGGAATTTCATGGGACTCGAACTTTTGTCACAGCAAACAGAAGCGTCACCCCGGACAGGCGGCAGAGCCGCGCCGATGTGGGATCCATCATAGAGCACCGGAGCCTTAGGATGGATTCCGGGTCTCCGTTTCACTTCGCCCGGAATGACGACAGAGGGAAATTGATTGCCTTGGCTTTAAGCCCGCTCACCGCTTTGGGCAATGCATCCCGTCACGCCGCCTGGCGGAAAGCGCTCATCTCCTCGCGCAGCGAATCGGCGAAGCGCTGTGCCGCAAGCCCGGGACGCGGCGCCATGATCAGCCCGACGGTGAGTTCGAACAGCGGCGGCAGCCCCTCGGCGGCACCAAGACGCCGCAGCGACGGCGGCACGGCGCTCTCGGTGATCGCCGTGACGCAGAAGCCGCCCTCCACCGCCGAGAGCACGCCCGAAGTATGCGAGCAGGAGAAGACCAGCCGATGAGCCTTGCCGGCGCTGTTCAGCGCCCCCAGGATGCGCGGCCGCGCCCGGCAGCCTTCGGAGAACAGCGCGAGCGGCAACGTCTCCTGCAGTTCCGGCCGATGGCCGCGCGCCGCGACCCAGATCATCGGCTCGCGCCGGAGCATCTCGCCGAGCGGCCGATGCGGATCCTGCGTGACCACGGCGAGGTCGAGATCGCCGGCCTTGAGCGCCGGCTCGATGCGCTTCGAGATATCGCAGACGACCTCGAGCTCGACCTTGGGGTGCTCCACCGCGAAGCGCGCGATCAACGGCCTGAGATAGGCGTCCATGTAGTCGTCGGGCACGCCGATGCGCAGCCGCCCGGTCGGCGTCTCGCCGGCAAGATCGGCCAGCGCCTCGCGCTCGACGGCGAGCAGGCGCCGCGCATGGGCGATCAGGCGCTCGCCCGCATCGGTCGGCGTGACGCCGCGCCGCGAACGCTCCAGCAGCTTGTGGCCGAGCTGGCTCTCCAGGTCTTGGATGCGCACCGAGATCGCCGATTGCGTCCGGCCGAGCCGGGCGCTCGCCGCCGTGAAGCCCCCGGTCTCCGCCACGGCCACCAGCATGCCGAGCGCGGCGAGGTCGAAATGAGCGGTCATGAGTGCCTCCCTAGGACATTCGCGATCGATCGATTTTAAGAATGGTTAAATCAGAATAATCCGTTTTTCCGATCGAAGGAAGCGGCCTATACCATCATTCGAACGAAGCCGGGCAGACCGCGCCGTCGCGGCCGAAGCTGGCTTCACCAATCGTCAGAAGACAGCATGTCCGCCCCTGCCATTCCCGTCCGGCCCGCATCGCCCGCGCTGGCGATGTTCATCGCGCTCCTCACGGGCGCGACCTGCATCGGCTTTTCCGGCATCTTCGTGCGCCTCGCCGATGTCGGCCCGGCCGCGGCCGGCTTCTGGCGCATGCTCTTCGCTGTCCCGGTCCTGATTGCCTGGACCGCTCTGGAGCGGCGTAAGCCGGCTGCCGGCAAGATCGGCAATGGCGCCTTCATCGCCGTCGCGCTGGCCGGCGTCACTTTCGGCATCGACGTCACGCTCTACAACGCCGCGCTCGGCCACACGACGATCGCCAATGCCTCGCTGCTCGGCAATCTCTCGCCTGTCGGCGTCGTGCTCGGCGGCTGGCTGCTGCTCGGCGACAGACCCTCGCGGCGCATCCTCGGCGCGCTGATGCTGGCGGTGGCGGGCGCGATCCTGTTGGTGCTGCCGAAATTCACCGGCGCCGAGCGCGTCACCGGAAATCTCTTCGGCGACGGTCTCGCTGTCGGTGCAGCCCTCTCCTATGCCGCCTATATCCTGGCGGTGCGCCGCGCCCGCGACCGGTCCGGCGCCGGCTATGTCAGCCTCGTCTCCAGCGCGATCTGCGCGGTGTTCTGCCTCGTGGCAGCGCTGGTGCTGGGCGAGCAGATCATCCCGGCGAGCCTGCAGGGCTGGCTCGCAGTCGCGGCGCTCGGCCTCGTCTCCCATGCGCTCGGCCAGGGCCTGATCACGCTCTCGCTCGGCAGCTATGGCGCCGGCGCCGCCTCGCTCGTCATGGTCTGGCCGGCTCTGGTCAGCGTGCTCGCCGCCTGGGCGATCTTCGGCGAGCAGCCGACCCCGGTCCAGGCCTTCGGCGGCGTCGCCATTCTCGCCGCCGTGCTGCTGGTCCGACGCGGCTGAGCCTGGCGCTCAGGCCGCAGTCTTGACCTCATAGTGCAGGATCACGGTTCCGTTCTCGAGCGGGCGGGCCGCGATCAGCGCATAGTGGCGCTTCTCCGCGTTCGGCTTGAACAGGGGCGTGCCCTGCCCGATCGTGACCGGCGCGACCGCGATCATGATCTCGTCGACGAGCCCGGCCGCCAGGAGCGACTCCGTCAGCTCGGCGCTGCCGAAGACATAGATGTCCTTGCCGGCCTCCGCCTTGCGGCGCGCGATCTCCCCGGCGATATCGGCCGTGATCGTGGTGTTGTTCCAGTCGGAGCCGGTCAGGCTGCGTGACGCCACGAGCTTCGGCAGGGCGTTCATGAAGCCCTTGACCTCGCCTTCGCCTTCGTCCTCGTTCACCGTCCAATAGGCCTTCATCCCCTCATAGGTGACGCGGCCGAAGACGAGCAGCCCGGCCTTGCGGCCGAACTCGCTGCTGAGCGCGGAGAGCTCGTCGCCCCAGGCATCGCCGTGGAAGCTCAGATCCCACTTCTCCTTGCCTTCGAAGAATCCTTCCAGCGTCATCAGATTCCAGACGATCACCTTGGCCATTGCATCCTCCCGACAGGTCCGGTCAAAACCGATTTCAATTTGCAACCGGTTGTTGGATAACGAAACCGATCCTATGTTGCAAGCGGTTTTGGAGACAAGCATGCGCGAGACCGGCCGTTCGGGCTGTCCGATCAATCTGACGCTGGAAATCCTGGGCGATCGCTGGAGCCTGATCGTGCTGCGCGACATCATGTTCGGCAACCGCCGGCATTTCCGCGAGATGCTGGCGAAATCGGACGAGGGCATCGCCTCGAACATCCTCGCCGACCGCCTGAAGCGCCTCGTCGAGAAGGGCCTGCTCTCGCGCCGCGACGACGCCAGCCACAAGCAGAAGGCGATCTACAGCCTGACCGAAATGGGCATCGCGCTCGTCCCGGTCTTCGCCGCGATGGGCGAATGGGGCCGAAACTTCCTGCCGGTGACCGAGGAACTCTCGATCCGCGCCGAACTGCTCAGCGAAGGCGGCCCGCCCCTCTGGGAGCGTTTCATGCAGGAGCTAAGGCATCTCCATCTCGACGCCCCCAAGCCCGAGCAATCCGTGCTCGCCGAGTTGACGCAGGCCTATCGGGATGCGCTCGCGCGGCGGCAGGCTCTGACAGGGTGACGCCCGCAAGAACTTATCCCCGCCTGCCGTAGCGGCATCACACTGGGCTCCCCCTCTGGAGCCCCCCATGCCCATCCTCCATCGTCCGTACGCCGATCGCGAGCTTCGCGCCGCCCGGTTGCGCCTGCTGCGGCTGCGCGACGAGCTTTGCCTGATCCGGCGCGATCATCTCCGTCGCAAATACAACCCGAACCAGCCGCGCGTCCCCTCCGGCAGTGCCAGCGGCGGTCAATGGATCAGCGGTGCCGGCGGAGGCGGCGGCTCCAGCCCGGCAGATCCCCTGTCTCCCGATGGCAGCTCACTGGGTGCCGATACCGGCTGGTCCTCGCTCGGTGAGGGTTGGAACGAGGACGGCTCGATCTTCGAGCAGACCGTCACGGACGGCCAGGGCACGACGATCCAGTCGGAATATGCCGCCTCGCGCGCCGTAAGCTTCGACGAGCGCCAGACTGTCACCGATCCCAATGGCAACAAGACCAGCTTCGAGACGACCGGCAACGTCCAGTCGATCTATAACGGCGGCCCTGACGGCGAGCTCGTCGCCCGCACGATCTGGACGCCGTCCGGGCCCGAGCCTGATGCGACGGTGCAGCCGGCTTTTTCCCGACGCGACGCCCTCTCGACCATCATCACCGGTGGCGCAATTCTTTTCGGTTGGCAGTCGCCGTTCAACGGCAGCGACGGCCAGCAAGCCGTCATGGGCTTCAATGCCCGCGAGTACCGGCCAGAAGAAAGTGCGAACGGCAAGCTTGACCTGAGCTATTCCGGGCGCGTCAGCCAAGAAGAAGCCGAAAAGGCCTGCCTATATCTGCCTGACATGCAAGCGAGGCTCGACGATGCGGTCGCAAAGGCGGGACAGATCAGCGACTATCCGTCTCCGGCCGTCTACGGAACCTTTGTTCATCAGCGCTTGAAGGAGCAGATCGATTCAGCAGGTTACCCCGATCTCCGCGCCGAGATTTCAGCATACAAGATAGCTATGGAAACTGGACTCAAACCAGTTCCCTACGGCTATGCCGCAAGGCTCAGAATCGATGCCATCGAGTATCGCTCCGACGGCACGATGTGCATCTATGACTTCAAGACCGGCAAGGCGGGTCTCTCGGCGCCACGCTCTTACGAGCTCGGCGCAGCAGGCTATCTTTCGAGACAAGGTTTCAATCGGGCGATCGTGATCGAAGTCAGACCGAGGCGACAATGACGACGAAAAAGCAGATCAGGGGCCTTTTCCAGGCAGTCGTAGAACGGCATCCCGATCTAACAATCATCAAGGCCGAGTACGGCGACAAAATCGTGCTGCGCCCGATCAATCACCTGATACGAGGCTTCTATATCCTCAGGAGCGCCTATGCCGATTATCCCGATCACTTCTGGTCCATCGGCTACACCTTCTACCCCCGTGGCTCCTCTCAGGGGGAGTCTGCGGGACGCAATTCGTCACGCCGAACATCAAGGAGATCTACTGGTCGCATCCGCGTCATCAGGACGCCGTCATCGAGGTCTTCGAGGCGGAGATCCTGCCCGTCCTTCGCTCTGTCGACACGATCGGAAAAATGCTCTCGCTGCACCACCCGATGGAAGTGAGGTGGAACGACCTGCTCGCATCGCCGCTTCACAAATTACGACTTCATGCCGCTCTCGGCGACTTTGGAACAGCCGCCGAAGCCATCTTGGAAATGAAAGCGAAAGGCCCGCATTATTTGCCGGCCTGGAGCGAGGAAAGCTTCAGGGAATCGATCGAGCAACTCTGGCCCCTGATCGAAGCCGAGGACCGCGCCGGCACCGCAGCCCTTCTCCACCGCTGGGAAGAAGAGTTCATTATCCGCAACGGCCTCGAATCGATCTACGAGCGCACGCCCTTCCCGCTTGAAGAAGAGCCTGGCAGCGCCTGAACGGCCTTCGGAACCGCCCCAAGGACCACCAGCCCTGACGCTTCACTCCGCTGCCATGCGCGGCGGAGCCGGCTTCGACATCGCTTCCGCCGTCGCGATCGCGGGGGCCGCGTGCTCGTCGATCGGCTCCCACTGGCTTTCGTCCTCGGCCTTGCCGAAGAAGCGGCCGAAGAGCCAGCCGGTCCCGCGCGAGAGATCGTCCATCACCATGTAGAAGGACGGCACGAAGATCAGCGAGAGCACGGTCGAGACGATCAGGCCGCCGATCACCGCGATCGCCATCGGCGCGCGGAACTCGCCGCCGTCGCCGACGCCATAGGCCGAGGGCAGCATGCCCGCCGCCATCGCGATCGTGGTCATCAGGATCGGCCTTGCCCGCTTGCGGCCGGCCTCGATCAGCGCCGTGAAGCGGTCCTTGCCGCGCCCGACCTCCTCGACCGCGAAATCGACCAGCATGATCGCGTTCTTGGTGACGATGCCCATCAGCATCAGCAGGCCGATATAGACCGGCATCGAGACCGCGTTGTTGGTCGCGAGCAGCGCGATCACCACGCCGCCGAAAGAGAGCGGCAGCGACAGCAGGATCGTGATCGGCTGGAAGACCGAGCCGAACAGCAGGATCAGCACCGCCAGCACCAGCATCAGGCCGGTCGTCATGGCGGTGATGAAGCCCTGCACGACCTCGCCCTGGATCTCGGCATCGCCGGTCGCGGCGATCCAGACGCCAGGCGGCAGGCCCACCTCCTTGACGATCTCCTGGAACGTGTCCTGCGCGGTGCCGAGCTCGAAGCCGCGCTTCAGGTCGGCGCCGATCTGGGCGCGGCGGACGCGATCGTAGCGGTCGATCGAGCTCGGCCCCTCGCCGAAGCCGATATCGGCCACCGCCGTCATCGGGATCGAGACCCCGGTCGCATTGGTCACGCGCAACGCCGCGATATTGCGCATGTCGGTCCGGGCGGCCTCGTCGAGCTGCACGCGGATCGGCACCAGCCGGTCGCCCGCATTGAACTTGGCGAGGTTCGGCCCGACATCGCCGATCGTGGCGACCCGCACCGCTTCCGAGATCGCCTCCGGCGTGACGCCGAGATTGGCGGCCTCCTCAAGCTTGGGCGTGACGCGCAATTCCGGCCGGCTGAGCGAGCCCGCGGTCGCGACGTTAAGATAGCCGTCGACCTGGCGCATCCGCGCCTCGATCTTGGCGACCGCGGCATCGAGCGCCTCGCCGTCCTTCGACAGGATCGAGAAGGCCATCTCGCGCTCGCCGCGCTCGTTGACGTACCAGGCGCGGACATCCGGCACGCTGGCGAGCTTCTCGGCGATCGTAACCTTCAGTTCTTTCTGCTTGATGTCGCGCTCGGCCTTGGGCTTGAGCAGGATGAAGACCGCGGCGCGGCGCACCTCGCGCTGGCCGGTCGGCGACGCGCCGCCGAGCACGAAGACATCGCGCACTTCGGGGATCGTCTTCAGCGCGTCGACGAGCTTGTCGGTGGTGACGCGGGTGTCCTCCAGCGTCGAGCCCGGCGGCAATTCGACGCTGGCCACGACGCGCGAGGTGTCTTCGTCCGGGATGAAGCCGGTCGGGAGCATCTGCGTCGCCTGGATCGAGCCGACCAGGAACATGAAGCCGACGATCAGCGTCGCATAGGCCGTGTTGAACGGCATCGTCCGCCAGCGCCCGGTGCCGTCGAGGCGCGGGAAGAAGGGGATGCGCCGCTTCTTCAGCGTGCCTTTGAGCAGGCCGACATAGCCGCGCATGACGAACCCGTCCTTGGGATCGGCATGGTGGACCGGCTTCATCAGATAGGCCGCCATCATCGGCGTGATCAGGCGCGCGACGAGCAGCGAGAACAGCACGGCGACCGCGACCGTCAGGCCGAACTGCCGGAAATACTGGCCGGCGACGCCGCCCATGAAGGAGACGGGCGCGAAGATCGCGACGATGGTCAGCGTGATCGCGATGACCGCGAGCCCGATCTCGTCGGCCGCCTCCATGGCGGCGCGGTAGGGCGATTTGCCCATCTTCATGTGCCGGACGATGTTCTCGATCTCGACGATGGCGTCGTCGACGAGGATGCCGGTCACCAGCGTGATCCCGAGCAGGCTGACGAGGTTGAGCGAGAAGCCCATCAGCTCCATCGCCCAGAAGGTCGGGATGGCCGAAAGCGGCAGGGCGATCGCCGTGATCAGCGTCGCGCGCCAGTTGCGCAGGAACAGGAAGACGACGATGACGGCGAGCGCCGCGCCTTCCAGCAGCGTCTCCATCGCCGCCTTGTAGTTGCCGTAGGTGTAGGCGACGGCGTCGTCGATCGGCGTGATCTTGATATCCGGGAAGCGCTTGTTCAGCTCCCCTACGCGCTGCGCCACGACGTCCTTGACCGAGAGCTCGCTCGAGCCCTTCGAGCGGAACACGGCGAAGGTCACGACCGGGCTCTTGTTCAGGCGGCCGAAGGCGCGCGGCTCGGAATTGGAATCCTCGACCCGGCCGAGCTCCTTCAGGCGGACTTCGCGCCCGCCCGAGAGCGTGATTTTGGTCTCGGCCAAGTCCGCGACGGTGCGCGCACCGGCAAGCGTGCGGATCGCCTGCTCCTGCCCGCCGACCTCACCACGGCCGCCGGCCAGATCGACATTGGTGGCGCGAATCTGGCGGTTGACCTCGCCCGCGGTGATGCCGAGCGCCAGCAGCCGATCGGGATCGAGCGAGATGCGGATCTCGCGATCGACGCCGCCATAGCGCTCGACCCGGCCGACGCCCTTCAGCCCCTGCAATTCGCGCGCGACGACATCGTCGACATGCCAGGAGAGCTGCTCCAGCGTCATGCCGGCGGAAGCCGCGCCATAGGTCAGGATCGATTGCCCCTCGACATCGATGCGCTGGATGATCGGCTCGTCGATCGTGCGCGGCAGGTCCGCGCGGATCTTGGCGATGGCGTCCTTGACGTCGTTGACGGCCCGGTCCGTGTTGGTTTCCAGCCGGAACTCGATCAGCGTCAGCGACTGGCCGTCGGTCAGCGTCGAGGTGACGTGCTTCACGCCGGTGATGTTGGCGACCGTATCCTCGACGCGCTTGCTCACTTGGCTTTCGAGCTCGGCCGGCGCCGCGCCGGACTGCGTCACGGTGACGGAGACCAGCGGAATATCGATGTTCGGGAAGCGCGTCACCGGCAGCTTCGAGAAGGCGAGCAGCCCGAGCACGCAGAGCACGAAGAAGAGCAGGATCGCCGGAACCGGCTTTCGGATCGACCAGGCCGAGAAATTGACGTTCATCGCAGCCGCCCGTCAGTTCGTCGCGACCGGCGTGATCACGTCGCCGTCGCGCACGAAGGTGCCGGCGCGCGCCACGACCGTCTCGCCGTCGGCGATGCCGCTCGCGATCTCGGCACGGCCATCGCCGACGAGTCCGAGCGTCACCGGCTTGGTCGTGACCTTGCCGTCCTTCACCGACTGAACGGTCGCGCCCGAACGATTATAGGTGATCGCCGAAAGCGGCAGCGTGACCGCACGCTTGCGGCCGGTCTCGATCACGCCGCGCGCGAAGGAGCCGATCGCGACCGGCGGATTCCCGTCGAGCGCGACGAGCACGCGGCCGAGCCGCGACGCCTTGTCGACCTCCGGCATGATCAGCCGGATATTGCCGGCAAGGGCTTCCTTGGCGCCGGCCGGCGTCACGGCGACGGCCTGCCCGAGCTTGAGCCGGGGGAGTTCCACCTCCGCGACCTGCGCCTCCAGCTCGACTGCGCCATCGGCGATGATCCGGAACAGCGGGTCGCTCTGCGGCAGCATGCTCGCCATCGCGCCCAGCCGCGCCGTGCGCCGGCTGATGGTGCCGGCGCGCGGCGCCTTGATCTCGGTGCGCGCCAGCTTGACGGTGATGTCCTTGCCCTGCGCCTGGGCCAGAGCGAGATCGGCAGTGGCGATCGCCAGCGCCTGCCGGGCCGAATTGGCGCGTGCCTCGCCGGAGCGGGCGGCGGCAGCCCGCTGGTCGAATGTCTCGATGCTGGTATTGCCGCTCTCGCGCAGGGCCTTGGTCCGGTCGAAGGCATTGTTAGCCTGGACGACATTGGCGTCGGCCTCGGCGATCTGGGCCTTGGCCTGCGCGATCAGCGCCTCGGCACGGGCGATCTGGGCATCGTTCTGCGACTTCTGGACCTCGAGCGTCGTCCGGTTCAACCGCGCCAGGACCTGCCCGCGCGCGACCTTGTCGCCCTCCTGCGCCAGCAATTCGATGATCGAGAGCCCATCGACCTCCGGCGCGACCAGGATCTCGTCACGCGCGACGATCGAGCCGGAGACGACCACGCTCTGGACGATCTCGGTGGTCTGCGCCTGCGTCACCGTGACGGAAGGCCCGGCCGCGGCGGACGGCGCCTGCTGCTTGGCCGTCTCGGCCCGGGCCGGCAGCGACGCGGCCAGCAGGCCAAGGGCGATCATCGCGGAGAGCGGAACGATCGAACGAAGGGACATCGGAGAAGATCCTGTTGCGGCTATCCGGCCGGACGGAAGCTGGGAAAGCCCGGGAGAGGCAGAGATCACGGCTGCGTCTCCGTTTCGGGCAGGAGCATGGTCTGGGAGAGCTGGCGCATGCCGGTGAAGAGCGTGTCGGCAGCGGCGGCGATGTCGAAAGTCGGGTCCATCGCACGCCGGCAGAAGAAGCCGTCCGCCATCATCGACACCGCCATCAGGAAGCGGCCTTCGTCGAGCCGCGGCGGCAATTCGCCGTTGGCCTTGGCCTCGCTGATCGCCGCGGCAAGCCCTTCGATCACGGTGCTCTCGATCTCCGAGCACATCCGCGCCATGCCGGGATTGCGCGCCGCTTCGGCCCAGATCTGCACGGCGATCACCGCCTTCTCGCGCGGCTGCTCCACGAGATGCTTGCGGCCGAGCGCCTCGAGCTGGTCGAGCAGCGAGCCGTTCTTCGGGCACAGCTTGCCGAAATCCTCCGCGATCAGGCTGCGGTCCCGTTCGGTCATGCCCGCGATGATGGCGTCCTTCGACGAGAAATAGCGGTAGAGATTGCCCGGGCTCATGCCGGCCTCGGCCGCGACATCCTGCATCGTCGCGGCATGGAAACCGGCGCGCGCAAAGACGCGCTCGGCCGCATCGAGGATGCGGATATGCCGTTCCGACAGGGCGAATTCGGACGTCGAGGCGGGGACCACATGTGGCATCGGAGCTCAAGATAATGAGAATGAACGTTCATTCTCATGTCAGATATGGTGGCGGACGTCAAGCGAAGCGCGCCTTGCGACCATCCGTGGCCGGACAAGCACCGTGAGCATTGCCGGACGATTGCCGCATTCCGGCGCATAAATTGCTTGCTTCGTTCCGTCTGGAACCGCATGCTCGGGGGCGATCTGGCATGGCTTCGCGCGCCGTCTCTCCCAAACGTCACGCGCGAGCGACCTTGAAGTCCGTGATGAACGACCACGCCTTCCCCTTGCGCCCGGCCGGCCGCACCCGCTCTCCCCTCAACCCCCGCAAACCGGGGCCCGCGCCCAAGCCGGTGCTGGTCGTGCTTCATCAGGAGCATTCGACGCCCGGCCGTGTCGGCCGCCTCCTGCAGGCGCGGGGCCATGCCCTCGACATCCGCAAGCCGCGCTTCGGCGATGCGCTGCCGCAGACCATGCGCGACCACGCCGGCGCCGTGATCTTCGGTGGACCGATGGGCGCCAACGACCCCGACGATTTCATCAAGGCCGAGATCGACTGGATCGGCACCTGCCTGAAGGAGGATGCGGCCTTCCTCGGCATTTGCCTGGGCGCGCAGATGCTGGCCAAGCACATGGGTGCGCGAGTCTACACCCATGGCGAGGGCCGGGCCGAGGTCGGCTATTACCCGCTCGGGATCACCGAGAGCGGTCGTTCTCATGCCACGGCGGCCGGCTTCACCTGGCCCGGCACCGTCTACCAGTGGCACCGCGACGGCTTCGACTGCCCGAACGGGGCGGAGTGCCTCGCGACCGGCGGGGATTTCCCGGTCCAGGCGATCCGCGCCGGCTCGAAAGCCTATGGCATCCAGTTCCACCCGGAGGTGACGCCGGCGATGATGTATCGCTGGTCGGTGCGCGGCTATGAGCGCACGCTGATGCCGGGCGCCCAACTCGGCCATACCCATATCCCCGGCTGGTTCCAGCATGATCCGGCGATCCGGCTCTGGCTCGACGCCTTTCTCGACCATTGGCTGAAGGAGCCGGCGGAAGCCGGATCGACATCGCCTTGACCCGTACAGCTCTCGTTCTCGGCGCCGGCATGGTCGGCGTCTCCTGCGCGCTCGCGCTCCAGAAGCGCGGCATCGCGGTCACACTGATCGACCGCAGGGCACCGGGCCGCGAGACCTCCTACGGCAATGCCGGCGTGCTCGCGGCCTCCTCGATCGTGCCGCTCAACAACCCCTCCCTCTACGCCAAGATCACGGGCTATCTCGGCAACCGCCACCCGGCGCTGAACCTGAGCTGGGCCCGCGCCTTCGCCCGGCCGGGTTGGCTTTTGCGCTTCCTCTGGGAAGCCCGCCCCTCGCAAGCAAAGGCCCGCATCGCCGCCTTGCAGGCGCTTACGGCGAGCACGGTCGAGCGTCACCGCGCCCTGATGGCCGAGGCCGGCGTCTCGCATCGCCTGCGCGAGACCGGCACGATCAAGCTCTGGCGCACCGAGGCCGGTCACGAGGCCGCCCGGGCCGAGCATGATTTCCTGAAGAGCCACGGCATCGAGTCGCAGATCCTCGACAGGCAGGGCATTTCCGGCTTCGAGCCCGGCCTGAACCCGATCTTCCCGGCCGGGCTCCTGATTCCCTGTGTCGGCTCGGTCGATTCTCCCGGCGCCGTCACCGAAGCCTACGCAGCGCTGTTCGCCCGGCGCGGCGGCCGGATCGAGCAGGCCACGATCACAGGCCTCACCCGCAACGGCAATGGCTGGCGCGCGAGCACCGCTGCTGGCAGCTTCGAGGCCGATCTCGCGGTCGTGGCGCTCGGCCCCTGGAGCGGCGATCTGCTGAAACCGCTCGGCCTCGATCCCTGGCTCGATGTCGAGCGCGGCTACCACCGCCATCTCAAGCCCCGGGCTGGCACCGGCCTGTCGCGCCCGGTCTACGATGTTGACGGCGCCTATTACATGGCGCCGATGGAGCAGGGCTTTCGCATCACCAGCGGCGTCGACCTCTCCTTCCGCGATGCGGCGGACGATCACCGCCAGATCGACAGCGCGACGGCATCGGCCCGTGAGGCTTTTCCGCTCGGTGAGGTCGTCGGCGAAACCTGGCGCGGTGCGCGGCCGACCTTGCCGGATTCATTGCCGATGATCGGCGAGGCGCCCGGCAATCCCGGTCTCTGGCTCGCCTTCGGCAACCAGCATATCGGCTTCTCGACCGGCCCGATCACCGGCGAAATGATCGCCGCCATGGCCTGCGGCGAGAAGCCCCCGATCGACCCGATGCCGTTCCGGCCGGAGCGCTACATCCGCTGAGAACCGCTGTCTTCCCGCACGCGCTGCGGCACGAAGTGCTGCTGCGCAGATGCGGGACCGCGCGACGAGAGGGCGCCAACGAAAAGGCGCGTCCCCTCACGAGAACGCGCCCTTATCGGAAAACGGTCCCGTGTCTGCGCCGCAGCACTTCGTGCCCCAGCGCGCACGGGATGACACCCTTCGTCAGACCTGACGAGCGACCATCATCTTCTTGACCTCGGCGATCGCCTTGGCCGGATTGAGCCCCTTCGGGCAGGCATTCGCGCAGTTCATGATGGTGTGGCAGCGATAGAGGCGGAAGGGATCTTCCAGGTTGTCCAGACGCTCGCCCGTCGCCTCGTCACGGCTATCGATCAGCCAGCGATAGGCCTGCAGCAGTGCGGCCGGGCCGAGATAGCGGTCGCCGTTCCACCAGTAGCTCGGGCAGGAGGTCGAGCAGCAGGCGCAGAGGATGCACTCGTAGAGCCCGTCGAGCTTCTCGCGGTCGTCCTTGGCCTGGCGCCATTCCTTCTCGGGAGCCGGCGTCGTGGTCTGCAGCCAGGGCTCGATCGAGGCGTGCTGGGCATAGAAGCGCGTCAGGTCCGGCACGAGGTCCTTGACGACAGGCATATGCGGCAGCGGATAGATCGCGACCTTGCCCGCATTCTTGCCGGTGCCGCCGCACTCGTCGATGCCAGTGGTGCAGGCCAGCCCGTTCTTGCCGTCCATGTTCATGGCGCAGGAACCGCAGATGCCCTCGCGGCAGGAGCGGCGGAAGGTCAGCGTCGGGTCGACCTTGTTCTTGATCCAGATCAGCGCGTCGAGAACCATCGGCCCGCAATCGTCGCGGTCGACATAATAGGTGTCGGTGCGCGGGTTCTCGGTGTCGTCCGGGCTCCAGCGATAGACCTTGAACTCGGTCAGCTTCCTGGCGCCGGCCGGCTTCGGCCAGGCCTTGCCCTCGACGAGGCGGGAGTTCTTGGGGAGATTGAATTCAGCCATCGGAGTCCCTCAGTACACCCGTGCCTTGGGCTTGATGTACTCGATGTCGTTGGACATCGTGTAAGTGTGCACCGGCCGGTCATCGAGCGTGATCGTGCGCTTCTCGTCGTCGATCCAGGCGAGCGTGTGCTTCATCCAGTCCTTGTCGTCGCGGTTCGGATAGTCCTCGCGGGCATGCGCGCCGCGGCTTTCCGGACGGTTCAGCGCCGAATCCATGGTCACGACCGCCTGGGTGATCAGGTTGTCGAATTCCAGGGTCTCGATCAGGTCGGAGTTCCAGATCAGCGAACGATCCTTGGTGCCGACATCACTGATGCCGTTCCAGACCTCGTGGATCAGCTTGTGGCCCTCTTCCAGCGTGGCGCCCTCGCGGTAGACGGCGCAGTTGTTCTGCATCGTCCGCTGCATCCGGTCGCGCAGCACCGCGGTCGGCGTGCCGCCGGCAGCGTTGCGATACTTGTCGAGGCGGGTGAGCGCCAGGTCCGAGGAGCCCTTCGGTAGCTCCGGCTGCTTCTCGCCCGCCGTCACCGTGTCGGCGCAGCGCAGGCCGGCCGCGCGGCCGAACACCACGAGGTCGATCAGCGAGTTCGAGCCGAGGCGGTTGGCGCCGTGCACCGAGACGCAGGCCGCTTCGCCGATCGCCATCAGGCCGGGCACCACCGTGTCCGGATCGCCGCCGACCTTGGTCAGAACCTCGCCGTGGAAGTTCGTGGGGATGCCGCCCATGTTGTAGTGCACGGTCGGCAGCACGGGAATCGGCTCGCGGGTCACGTCGACGCCGGCGAAGATCTTGGCGCTCTCCGAGATGCCGGGCAGGCGCTCGTGCAGGATCTTCGGATCGAGATGATCCAGATGCAGGTAGATGTGGTCCTTGTCCTTGCCGACACCGCGGCCGGCCCGGATCTCCATCGTCATCGAGCGCGAGACGACGTCGCGCGAGGCGAGGTCCTTGGCCGAGGGGGCATAGCGCTCCATGAAGCGTTCGCCCTCGGAATTGGTCAGGTAGCCGCCCTCGCCGCGCGCGCCTTCCGTGATCAGGCAGCCCGAGCCGTAGATGCCGGTCGGGTGGAACTGCACGAACTCCATGTCCTGCATCGGCAGGCCGGCGCGCAGCACCATGCCGCCGCCGTCGCCGGTGCAGGTATGGGCCGAGGTCGCCGAGAAATAAGCGCGGCCATAGCCGCCGGTCGCCAGGATGGTCTGCTGCGAACGGAAGCGGTGCAGCGTACCGTCATCGAGCTTGAGCGCGATCACGCCGCGGCAATGGCCGTCCTCGTCCATGATCAGGTCGATGGCGAAATACTCGATGAAGAACTCGGTATTGTAGCGCAGCGCCTGGCCATAGAGCGTGTGCAGCATGGCGTGGCCGGTGCGGTCGGCCGCGGCGCAGGTGCGCTGGGCCGGCGGGCCCTCGCCGAATTCGGTGGTCATGCCGCCGAAGGGGCGCTGGTAGATGCGGCCGTCCTCGGTGCGCGAGAAGGGCACGCCCCAATGCTCGAGCTCGTAGACGGCGGCCGGCGCGTTGCGCACGAGATATTCGATCGCGTCCTGGTCGCCGAGCCAGTCCGACCCCTTCACGGTGTCGTACATGTGCCACTGCCAGGTGTCCTTGCCCATGTTGCCGAGCGAGGCGGCGACGCCGCCCTGGGCCGCGACGGTGTGCGAGCGGGTCGGGAACACCTTGGTGATGCAGGCGGTGCGCAGGCCGGCCTGCGAGCAGCCGACCGTGGCGCGAAGGCCCGCGCCGCCGGCGCCGACGACGACGACGTCGAAAGTGTGGTCCGTGATCGGATAGGCGGTGCCGGTATAGGCCGGGACCGGGCGGGATTTTGTGATCGCCATCGGATCAGCCTCCAAAAGACAGCTTCAGCACCGCGTAGACGCTGGCCGCGCCGATCGCGATGGCGAAGAACGTGTTGGCCATGACGGCGAGGACCTTGGCCCCCTCCGACTGGACGTAATCCTCGATGATGACCTGCATGCCCAGCCGCATATGGATGCAGGCCGAGAGGATGAAGAGCAGCATCAGGATCGCGACGAGAGGGTTCGACAACAGCGCGACCGCCGCCGGATATGGCCGGCCGACCAGCGCGATGACGATGCCGATGAAGATGATCGTCAGGATCAGGTTCGAGACGGCGGTGACGCGCTGCAGCCAGAAATGGCCGGTGCCGGACTTGGCGGAGCCGAGGCCGCGGACGCGGCCGAGCGGGGTGCGCATCGAGGAATTGGACAGCATGAGCGGGCTCCTCAGCGCAGGACCAGGGCGACGATCCAGACGAGGACCGTCAGGCTCACCGAGGCGACGAGCGTGAACTTCGCCATGTTCATCCGGGTCTCAGGCTCATAGCCCTTGCCCATGTCCCAGACGAAATGCCTGAGACCCCCGACCATGTGGTGGATCAGCGAGAAGCTGTAGAGGAAGAGCACGAGCCGGCCGAGCAACGAGCCGGCGATGGCCTGGGCGGTATCGAAGGCGGCGGGCCCCGATGCGGCGGCGACCAGCCAGGCGGCGATCAGCACCGTGCCGAGATAGAGCCCCGTGCCAGTGACGCGATGGGCGACGGACATCGCCATCGTCCAGGACCAGCGATAGATCTGCAGGTGGGGCGAAAGCGGACGCGCCGCGGGCTTGACCTCGGCCAATCTTCTTCTCCGGTCAGGCGGTCCGTCGACGGCGGCGGACCCATTTGGGATCATTCTAGAGTGACTGGTTGTCTAACGAAACCGTTCCGGCGCTGCAATGCGGCATCGACGGAACGAAGTTACAGATTCTGAAAATCGTCATTTTCTTACGAAAACGTTAGCGTGGCAGCAGCGCCCAGTAGTCGAAATCGAGGATCACGCTCGGGTCGTACTGGTCTCCCGCCTTCAGCGGATAGTCAGCGCAGGGCCGGTTCTTGGTCGCGACCAGCCGGAGCCGAAGGGCGCCGACATCGCCGCGGCCGGGAACCTCCGCACTCCCCAGCACCTCGCTCCAGGCATAGACCGTGTCGCCGGCGAAGAGCGGCGCGACATGGCGCCCGCCATTGATCGCGGCGATGTGAAAGGCGTTGCCGAGTCCGTTGAAGGACAGCGCCCGCGCCAGGCTGATGACATGGCCGCCATAGATCAGGCGCTTGCCGAAGCGGGTCGCTTGCGCCGCATGCGCGTCGAAATGCACCCGTGCTGTGTTCTGGTAGAGCCTTGTCGCGAGCTGGTGCTCCGCCTCCTCGACGGTCACGCCGTCGACATGGTCGATCCGCTCGCCGACGGCATAGTCGCCCCAACCGAAGGGCGAGCCGGCGAGCGCGTCATCATAGCCGGCGAGCTCGATCCGAGGGCAGCCCTCGCCGAGCTGTTCCGGCAGCACGGCCTTGACGAGCTCCGGCACCTGCTCGGCATGGGCGGGCGTGCCCGGCTCGCGCTTGCGCACGAGCACCCAGCGCGCATAGCTCAGCACGATCTCGTTGCGCTGGTTGCGGCCGATCGAGCGGACATAGACGATACCGGCATCGCCCGACGAGGTCTGCTTTAGCCCGATCACCTCCGAGGTCGTCGACAGCGTATCGCCGGGATAGACCGGCCTCAGGAAGCGCCCGTCGGCATAGCCGAGATTGGCGACGGCGTTCAGCGAGACATCCGGCACCGTCTTGCCGAAGACGATGTGGAAGACCAGGAGATCGTCGACCGGCGCGGTGGGATAGCCGATCGCATTGGCGAAAGCGTCCGAGGACTGCACCGCGAAGCGCGAGCCGTAGAGCGCCGAATAGAGCGCCGCGTCGCCGGCCCGCACCGTGCGCGGCGTCGCATGGACGATGCTGTCGCCGAGGTGGAAATCCTCGAAGAAACGGCCGGAACTGGTCTTGGGGCTAGAACCGGACATGCATCGTCTCCTGATCGCAGGCGAGTTTGCGTTGCAACCAGGGGCGGCGGCAAGCCCTGCCGAACGATCGAGCGCTTTGTCATTCCGGGGCGTCCCACCGGGACGAACCCGGAACCCACGACCGGGTGCGACCTGTTGCGCGAACAACAACGATCAGGGCGCTCACCCGTCCTGGGTTCCGGGTCTGCCGCGACGCGGCATCCCGGAATGACAAGCGTTCACCCCACGATCGCCGCGAGCTTCGCCAGATCGACATTGGCGCCGCAGACCAGCACGCCGAGCCGCTCGCCTTTCGCGGGCTTGTAGACCCCGCAGAGCAGCGCGCCGAGCGCAGCCGCCCCGCCGGGCTCGACCGCTAGCCGGAAATCGCGCCAGAGCACGCCTTGCGCCTCCGTGATCGCCGCGTCCGGCACCAGCGCGACATGGTCGACGCTGTCCCGGGTGACGTCATAGACGAGCTGGCCGACATTGCGCGCGCCCAGCGAATCCGCCGCCACCGACGCGACCTTGACCTCGACCGGGCCCTTCGCGTCGAGCGCCGCCTGCAAGGCGCGCGAGCCCTCAGGCTCGACGCCGACGACCTTGACCTTGCTCCCCGCGAACCAGCTCGCAATGCCCGAGATCAGGCCGCCGCCCCCGACCGCGACGAGCACGGTGTCGAGATCAGGCTCCTGCTGGTCCCATTCGCGGCCGAGCGTGCCCTGGCCGGTGATGGTCTCCGCGGCCGCGAAAGGATGGATCTTCAGCGCGCCGGTCTCGGCGACGAAGCGGTCGCAGGCCGCCTGCGCGTCGTCGTACTGCGCCCCGCCGACCACGACATCGGCGCCGAAGCGCTTGATCGCCTCGATCTTGGCCGCAGGCGAGATCTCCGGCACGAAGATCGTCGCCTTCACGCCGCGCCTCGATGCGGCATAAGCCACGGCAGCACCATGGTTGCCGCCCGACGCGGCCGAGACGCCGGCCGCCGGCACCGGCAGCGAGAGCAGATTGTTGAAGGCACCGCGCGTCTTGAACGAGCCGGCATGCTGCAGGCATTCGAGTTTGAGCGAGATATCCGCGGCGGAGCCGAAGGCGCCGGTGCCCAGCCGCGTCACGGGAGTGACCCGGGCATGGCCGGCGATGCGCGCAGCCGCTTCCTCGATCATCGGACGGGTGACGGGGCGTGCGCTCATGACGATATCCTGACGAGGCTCGGAGACTGGACGATAGGTCCAGATCGCAATCGGGAGCCCGTGGCTATCGCGTCCCGGCGGATCGGGAAAGGGGCGCCCGCGCCCGGCAGCAATGTGCCGGGCGACGACCAGCGCCGCCAGCGCATCGATCAGGTCGTCGGCAGCAGCCCCGCGTGGCGGACGGGAGCCGGCCGTCTCCGCCGGAATCCCGGCTGGGACCAGCAGGCTCCGGCGCTCGGCCAAGCCCGCGGGATTGACCACGCCCTTGATCTTCTTGGGCTGAGGGAGCGGCGCCCCCCGCATCGTGCGGAAGGCGAGCTCGGGATGGATCTCGAAGACGCGTCCGCGCAAACCGGGCTCCGAGCGGAGCAGCCCATCGATCTCGCGGATCTTCGGGAACAGGTGAAAGCCTTGCTTCGAGACCTTGCGCGGCGGATCGGAGGCGGCGAGCGCCAGCGCGCAGGCTTCCCGATAGTCGGTCGCCTCGACCGCCCGACGCGCGGGGATGGAGAAGACAGAGGACTGCCTGTCGCCGAGCAGCGCCCGCACCGCCTGCTCCGGCCCGCGCCCGGAGCCGTGCACACGGTCCGGGAGGCCGATCGGCATGTCCACCGCGACGAGTTCAGGCACGATCTCGCCGACGAACAGATCGGCGAAGCGTGGCACCACACGGATCACCGGCGTGTCCCATCCATCATCGGACGCAAGCGCGGCAATCCAGCCGCCCTTGCAGCCATCGACGCCGGCAAGCCACGCCATGTCGTTTCCTCCGCCTTTCGCAGCGCTGGTATTGCGACTGCGTTGCTCTACTGTGCAGCGCAGCACAAGCAGGCCCGTGTCAGGAGAGACCATGAGCACGATACGCCCCCGCCGCAGCGCCCTCTATATGCCCGGCTCGAACGCCCGCGCGCTGGAAAAGGCCCGCGAGATCGCGGCCGACGTGCTGATCCTCGACCTTGAGGACGCGGTCGCTCCTGAAGCGAAGGCTGCGGCGCGCGAACAGGTCTGCGAGGCCGTGAAAGCCGGCGGCTATGGCCGGCGCGAGCTGGTGATCCGCGTCAACGGCGTCGGCACGCCCTGGTTCGCGGAGGACCTTGCCGCCGCCGCCGAGGCGAAGCCGCAGGCGATCCTGATCCCGAAGGTCTCGAGCCCGGAGACGCTGCACGAGGTCGGCAACCTGTTGAACGGCCTCTGGGCCGACCCCGCCATCGCGGTCTGGGCGATGATCGAGACGCCGCTCGCCATCCTCGATGTCGAGCGCATCGCCCGCGCCGCGCGCGATCCGGTAGCGCGGCTCGCCTGCTTCGTCATGGGCACCAACGATCTCGCCAAGGAAACCCGGGCCCGCTTCGTGCCGGGCCGCGCGCCGATGCTGCCCTGGCTGACCAGCGCACTGCTCGCCGCCCGCGCTCATGGCCTCGACATCCTCGACGGCGTCTATAACGACATCAAGGACGAGGCCGGCTTCCTGGCCGAATGCGAGCAGGGCCGCGACCTCGGCTTCGACGGCCGCACCCTGATCCACCCCTCGCAGGTTGCCGTCGCCAATGCGGTCTTCGCGCCCGACGAAGCCGAACTGACCAAGGCCCGCACCGTCATCGCCGCCTTTGACCTACCGGAGAATGCCGGCAAGGGCGCGATCCAGCTCGACGGCCGCATGGTCGAACTGCTTCATGCCGAGATGGCGCGCCGCACGGTCGCGCTGGCTGACGCGATCGCGGCGTAGACAGGCGTCATCCCGTGCGCGCTGCGGCACGAAGTGCTGCTGCGCAGACACGGGACCGTATGACGAAAGGGCGCCTTTTCCTGCGCAAGGTCCCGCATCTGCACCGCGGCACTCCCGTGCCGCAGCGCGTGCGGGATGACACTCAGCCCTTCTTCGCGGCGTTCGCGCGCTCGATCGCCTCGACGATCAGCTTCTTGGCCATGGCGGCGTCGCCCCAGCCCTTGAGCTTGACCCACTTGCCGGGCTCGAGATCCTTGTAGTGCTCGAAGAAGTGCTGGATCTGGTCGAGCGTGATCTGCGGCAGATCGGTGTAGTTATGCACGTTCTCGTAGCGCTTGGTCAGCTTCGGCACGGGCACGGCGATGATCTTCTCGTCGCCGCCGCCCTCGTCCTCCATCAGCATCACGCCGATCGGACGCACCGCGATATAGGAGCCCGGCACCAGCGGGCGCGTATTGGCAACCAGAACGTCGCACGGATCGCCATCTTCCGAGAGCGTATGCGGGATGAAGCCGTAGTTCCCGGGATAGCGCATCGGCGTGTAGAGGAAGCGGTCGACGAAGAGCGTGCCGGCCTCCTTGTCCATCTCGTACTTGATCGGCTCGCCCCCGATCGCCACCTCGATCAGGACATTGACTTCTTCGGGCGGGTTCTTGCCGATGGAGATGGCGTCGATGCGCATTCTGGAACCTGTCGCTTGGGAATTTTGCCGGGCCTTATGCAAGTTCGCGGCGAAAAGTCCAAGCCCTTCCGTAGCGCTTGGTCACCAGACGATTTGCGTAGGCGCGCCCGCGCTGCTATCCGGCGCCCCATGAACAGCTCAGAAACCAGGCCATGCTGAGCCGCCTGCGCCCCGACGAAGAGCGCTATGCCCGCCGCATGGCCCGCATCGCCCGCTGGGACCGGCCGATCGAAGGCCGCGGCCAGCGCCTGCGCGCCTGGGCCAATATGCTCTTGGTCGACCATGGCATCTTCCGGCTCGCCTATCTCAACGCGCACCGCGTCACGCCGCGGCTCTGGCGCTCGGCCCAGCCCGCGCCTGGCCAGATCGCCGCCTTCGCCCGCAAGGGCGTGAAGACCATCGTCAACCTGCGCGGCGGGCGCGAGCACGGCTCCTGGCCGCTCCAGAAGGAGGCCTGCGAGCGCCACGGCATCCGACTCGTCGATTTCGTGCTGCGTTCGCGCGGCGCGCCGGACCGTGAGACGATCCTCGGCGCCAAGGCCTTCTTCGATGGCATCGACGAACCCGCTCTAGTGCATTGCAAATCGGGCGCCGACCGGGCCGGCTTCTTCTCGGCACTCTATCTGCTCGTCCAAGAAGGGCGCCCGCTCGACGAGGCCATGCGCCAGCTCTCGCTGCGCTACGGCCATTTCCGCTTCGCCAAGACCGGCATCCTCGATGCCTTCTTCGAGGCCTATCGCCGCGAGGGCGACGCCAAGGGCATCCCGTTCCTGGACTGGGTCGCAACGATCTACGATCCCGAGCGGCTGGAACGCGAGTTCAAGCCGGGCCTGTTGTCTTCGCTGGTCGCCGACAAGCTGATCCGGCGGGAATAGGCGCTCAGCGGGCCGCGCCTGAAGCGGCGAAGCCGTCGGACGGCGCCTCGGCGGGATCGTCGAGATGCAGCCAAATAAAGACGGTGTGCATCAGCGTCCGCAGGATCGAGATGGCGCCGATCGTCAGCAGCAGCTCCGGCGACAGGGCACGGAACCAGGCCATGGCCGCAACGATCGCGACGAGCGCGACGCCGTTGATCGCGACCTGCCAGAAAGGCTGGCGCGAAAGCGTCGCCACTTCCTGGAGCGGCCCGAGCACGGCGATGCCGATATAGAACGCCGCCAGCAGCGCGACGACCTCGCCCAGATCCTGCCATTTGGTACCGACCAGCCAGTGGTCGGCCACGAGCGCGGCGACGGCGACGCCACTGAACAGGATCGTGGCGCCGACGACCAGGCCGAGCGTCATGATCCGCGCCCAGAAGCGCCGGCGCGCACCGGCATGAGCGCGCAGGCGGTTCAGCACGAGCGGGATCGAGACCGTACCGAACATCTGGCTCGGCACGTCCAGAAGCCGCATTGACAGGGCGACCTGTGCCGCAAGCACGGTATTGCTGGCATAGGGCAGCGCGAGCAGCGGCGCGATCGCGAAGCCATAGGCCAGCAGGGCCGAGGGCAGCAACGCGCGCGGCGCATCCCGCCAACGGAACGCCGCCTCGGCAAGGCTGCGCAGGGACCACAATGCCGGCCGCACCAGCGCGGCGATGGCATCCCGCCGGCGTCTCAGAAGATAGGCGGCCGCCAGCACATGCCCAAGCGCATCGGCCATGAACAAGGTCAGCGCCTTTGGTCCGAAGATCCCGATCAGGATCAGCATGATGACGGGCTGCACCACGGCCTGGACGACATTGCTGTTGCCGATCGCACGGAAATCCCCCTCGGCCGTCGCCTCCGACCAGAGCAGGCGCAGCAGCGAACGCGCCGCCAGCGAGACCAGGAAGAAGAAGGCGACCGCCGGCGCGACCCACCCGGTGACCGCGAGCCAGGTCAGCACCACGGCGGCGATGGTCAGGAAGGCCAGGCCGACGGCGGCGGCGAGCCGGAAGGCGAGGCCGAGCCGGACCCGGTCGCTGTTTTGGAAGAACACCGCCTCCAGCCGCAGAAGCGAGGCGATCGACACGAAATTGGCAGCCGCGGAAAACACGGCAAAGGCGGCGAACACGAAAGGCGGGCACAGAGCCGCCGCGATGATCAGGCCCCAGACCGAGATCAGGCGGGCCTGGACGAAGCGCAGGCCGAGCAGAACCGCCGAACCGAAGCTCGAACGCAGGGCCGGGACCCGCGCCGCCACGAAGCGACGCCCGGCCGCCAGGGTCAGCGCCGGGCGGCCATGCGGCAGAAGGGCTCGTTCCATGGTGACATGCGCGGCCATATCGACTCCTGTCGCCGGACCGTTTGACGGCCTCGCGCTGGACAGGTGCACATCGTCGTCCAAGGATTCCTGGTCGCGAGATGCGGTCATGCGCAGCAGGCCTTCTGCCGCGAAGGCTGCGTCAACATGGTTAACGACTGGTAAATAGCGCTCATCGCCTTCATCGTGGCCGCATCGCGCGGCCTTTACCGCGCGATGCATGAACCACCGACCGTGTCGTTTTTAGGGCTCAGGCGAATGCGGTCTTCAGCGCCTCGAACCGCGCCAATTGATCCGGCAGCAGCTCCCGCGCGGCATCGCGCCGCACGAAGACCTTGAACATCACTTCGCCGGCGCCGTTGAAGAACTGCACCGAGCAGGCCCGCCGGCCCTGCGCCGTCGAGCGGTCGACCAGATAGATCGCCCGGCAGTTCTCGGCCTTGATATGCCCGCCGATCGGGCTGTCGCCATGGATGTTGTAATAACCGTGGCCGAAGCTGCCGACCGGTAGGGAGCCCTCGCATTCCAGCACGACGTCGGGCGTGTGCATCAGGAAGAGCACCGTCCCCCAAGTCGCGAGGTCCTTCCAGACGTCCTCGAAGCGCTCGGGCGCCACGAACTGGCGCTGCGTCTCGGGAAGAAGCTCGAGGACGGCGCGGGTCGAGACCTTCGCCTCGCGGGCGACGGCCTCGATCAGCCCGTCAGGCTTGGCGGCGAGCAGGGAGCGCGCATGCTCCATCGGATCGCGCGCGATGGTATCGGCGGTGGTCATCGGCTTAAGGCCTTCACTCGGCCGCCTGGCGGGGCAGATGCGGGTTGGTCTCGCTCAGCACCGTCTCGAAGCCCTCGAACTCGGGATGGCCGAGATACATCGGCTTCGGCCGCGGCTGGCCGGCATTGCGATGCGATTCGCGGAACTGCTCGGACTTGGTCCAGGCGGTGAAATCCTCCTTCGAGGCCCAGCTCGTATGCGAGGAATAGAGCGTGTGATCCTCCTTCTCCGGCCCCTTCAGGAGATGGAAGGTGAGGAAGCCCGGCATCTCGTCGAGGCGGGTCTTGCGCGAGGACCAGATCGTCTCGAAGGCGGCTTCCTCGCCCTTGACGACCTTGAAGCGATTCATGGCGATGAACATCGGTAAACCCTGCATCTGACGCGCCGGAAACCGGCGGAAACGAACGAGACCCAGGCAATCGCCGTCCCGTCTCGAACGTCTCCGGCCGGAGAATGCGAGCCGGGACATGCACATGACCGAAAGCCGGCCGCCGGAGGGAATCCTCTGGCGGGACCGGCTGCGCCTTGGCGTTGCCCTTGACCCCTTGTAGTAAAGGCTAATATCAGCGTCAATAATACCGCAAAGCGGATCTTGTTTTGAATAATTAAAAGCAAGAACTACTTTGATTGGAATGATTTTAAACTGAACACGATCTTCTTGCTGGGCAATCGCTGCGGCAAATCCTGCCGCCTGTGCCCGAACGGAGTTGCGATATGTCTGGTCTGCGCATCACCGAAGCGCATCGTGGCCTGCGGCAGCCGAGCCGCCGCGAGATGGCGGCGACCCTCGCCTTGAGCGCGCTCGGCCTCGCGCTCCCCGCGGCCTTGACCGGCCCTGCGCTGGCCCAGGCGCCGGACCGTGTCGTCGTCGCCGGCGGCGTCATCACCGAGGTGATCTATGCGCTCGGCCTGCAGGATCGCATCGTCGGGGTCGACTCGACCAGCCAGTTCCCGTCGGAGGCCCTGAAGGACAAGGCCAATATCGGCTATGTCCGCGCGCTTTCGGCCGAGGGCGTGCTGTCGCTGAAGCCCTCGCTGATCATGCTGATCGACGGCGCCGGCCCGCCGGACGCGGTGTCGCTGCTCAACGAATCCGGTGTGAAGATCGCCCATATCCGCGACGGGCTGACCCCGGAGGGCGTCACCACCAAGATCGCAGCGATCGGCGCCGCGATCGGCGCGGCCGCTCCGGCCGAACGGCTGGCGGCACAGACCAAGGCGCGCTTCGACGAGCTCGCCACCCTGCGCTCGGGCCTTGCGAAGAAGAAGCGCATCCTCTTCCTGCTCTCGCTGCAGAACGGGCGCGCCATGGTCGGCGGGCGCAACAGCTCGGCCGACGGCATCATCGCGCTGGCGGGCGGCATCAACGTCGCCGACGGGATCGAAGGCTACAAGCCGATGACCGACGAGGCGATCGCGGCCGCCGCCCCCGAGATGGTGCTGATGATGCGCAACAGCAGCGCCCATAACATCACGCCCGAAGAGCTTTTCGCGATGCCCGCCTTCTCCCAGATTCCGGCGGCCGCCAGCAAGCGGCTGGTCCATATGGACGGGCTCTATCTCCTCGGTTTCGGGCCGCGCACGCCGATGGCCGCGCGCGACCTGATGGCCGCGATCTATCCGGAAGCCGCGATCCCCCCGCTCAAGACCGCTGCCGCACCGTGACGCTCGCGGCACCGTCCCCGACCATGGCCACCGCGACACTGACCACGCTGATCGCGAGCCGCCGCCGCGCCGGCCTGCTCGCCATCGCCGGCCTCGCTCTCGCCTGCCTGCTGCTGACCATCGTCGCGATCGGCCAGGGCGCGATCGCGATCGCGCCCGGCCGCGTCGCCGAGATCCTGATGGCCCGTCTCACCGGGGATACGAGCCTGCTCGAAGGGCGCGACGTCCTCGTCGTGCTCAATATCCGCCTGCCGCGCGTGCTGCTGGGCCTGCTCGTTGGCGCCGGGCTCGCGGTGTCCGGCGCGCTGATGCAGGGGCTGTTCCGCAATCCGCTCGCCGATCCCGGCCTTGTCGGCGTCTCCAGCGGCGCGGCGCTCGCCGCCGCGGCCACGATTGTGCTCGGAGACCGCTTCCTCGCTGGCACGATGATGAAATTGCCCTTCGCCGCCCTGCCGGCCGGCGCCTTCTGCGGCGGCCTCATCTCGACGCTGGCGCTCTATCTCATCGCCACCCGCGGCGGCCGCACCTCGGTCGCGACGATGCTGCTGGCCGGCGTCGCGCTCGGCGCGCTCGCGAGCGCCCTGACGGGGCTCCTCGCCTTCTGGTCGGACGACCGGCAATTGCGCGACCTGACCTTCTGGTCGCTCGGCAGCCTCGGCGGCGCGAGCTGGACCAAGCTGACGGTGGTGGCACCGATCATCCTGCCGCTCCTGCTGCTGATGCCGCTGCTGGCGCGCGGTCTGAATGGCCTGATGCTCGGCGAGGCCGAGGCCTACCATCTCGGCATCCCCGTCCAGCGCATCAAGGCGCTGGCGATCCTGCTGGTCGCGCTCGCGGTCGGCGCCAGCGTCGCCACGGCCGGGCTGATCGGCTTCGTCGGCATCGTCGTGCCGCACCTGATCCGGCTCTCGGTCGGCCCCGATCACCGCCTGCTGCTGCCGCTCTCGGCGCTGGGCGGGGCGATGCTGCTGGTCGGCGCCGATATCGTCGCGCGCCTCATCGTCGTCCCCGCGGAGCTGCCGATCGGCATCGTCACGGCCACGATCGGCGCACCCTTCTTCCTCTGGCTGCTGCTGCGCCGCACGAGCCTGATCGATGTCTGACGCGAACCCGATCCTCTCCGGCCATGGCGTCGGCTTCCTCGCCGGCGGACGAAAACTCGTCGCCGAGGCGAACCTGGAGCTGCTTGGCGGCAGCACCACGATCCTGATCGGCCCCAACGGCGCCGGCAAATCGACCCTGCTCAAACTGCTTACGGGCGAGATCAAGCCGGCCGGCGGCGAAATCCGCATCGCCGGCGAGCCGCTCGCCGCGGTCCCGGCCTGGCGGCTCGCCTGCCTGCGCTCGGTCATGGCCCAGCATGCCCGCCTCGCCTTCCCGTTCAGCGTCTACGAGGTCGCGAGCCTCGGCGTCGACGGCATCGGCCGGGCGCTGACGCGCCAGCGGCGCGAGGCGATCGTCGCCGAGAGCCTGGCCGCAGCCGGCGTCATCGACTTCGCCGGCCGGCGCTACCAGACCCTCTCCGGCGGCGAGCAGCAGCGCGTCCAGTTCGCCCGCGTGCTCTGCCAGCTCGAAGCCGGTCGCAGCGTCGCCGAGCGGCAGGTGCTTTTCCTCGACGAGCCGATCGCCAGTCTCGACCTCTGCCACCAGCTCGCGCTGCTCGACATGGCGCGCGCCATCGCGGCGCGCGGCGTCGCAGTGCTGATCGTGCTGCACGACCTCAACCTCGCCGTGACCTATGCCGACCATCTCATCGTGATGGATCAGGGCCAGATCATCGCGCAGGGTCCGCCGGCCAAGACGCTCGACGACGCGCTGCTGCGCCAGGTGTTCAAGGTCGACCTGACGCTGAGCCGCGCGCCGGCTCCCGGCCTGCCCTTCCTGCTGCCGCAGCAGCATCGTGCCCGGCCGGCGGCCTAAAGCGCTGATTTACCGGCGATTCATCGTGAATCGCCGCTTCACCATATCGCTCAACCCGCGCTTCACGGCTGCGGCGCGACAACTCCCGCCAGTTTCCAGCGGGAGTTCCGACCATGCTCAGACATGTCGTCCTAGCCACCCTTGCGCTCTCGGCCGCCGGCGCGGCCGCGCTGCCCGTTGAGGCGCGCGACATCGTCGGGATGCGCGACGAGCGCTTCGACCCCGGCACCATCGTGATCCGTACCGGCGAGCGGAAGCTCTACTTCGTCACCGCGCCCGGCGAGGCGATCCGCTACACCATCGCCGTCGGCAAGGCCGGCAAGCAGTGGCGCGGCGTCAAATATGTCGAGGAATTGCAGGTCGATCCGGCCTGGGCACCTCCGGCCGAAGTGAAGCGCGACAATCCCCGCCTGCCCGACGTCATCCCCGGCGGCTCGCCGCGCAACCCGATGGGCGCGCGCGTCATCGGCCTCGGACCGGGCGGGGAATACGCCATCCACGGCACCAACATGCCGAACACCATCGGCACCGCCGCCTCCTACGGCTGCTTCCGCATGCACAACCAGGACGTGATCGACCTCTACGCCCGCGTCCAGATGGGCACGCCGGTCGTCGTCCTGCCCTGACCCGTCAGAGCGGGACGGAGGACGGCATCGTCCGCCCCGCGAAGAACGCTTCGAGATTGCCGAGCAGCATCCGCAGTTGAGCCTTCCTGGCATCCTGCGAACTCGCGGCGATATGCGGCGTCAGCACGACATTCTCGAGCTTGCGCAGCCGCTCCGGCACATGCGGCTCCCCAGCGAAGACATCGAGCGCCGCACCGCCGGTCCGCTTCTGCTCCAGGGCCTCGCAGAGCCCCTCCTCGTCGATGACGAGGCCGCGCGAGATATTCACGACATAGCCCTCCGGCCCGAGCGCATCGAGCACGGCGGCATCGACCGCATGGCGCGTCTCGGCGCTGGCCCGCACCGCGACCATCAGCACATCGGCCCATTCGGCGAGACCGATGAGGCTGTCATGGAACCGGTAGGGCAGTTCCGGCTTGGGCGAGCGGCTGTGATAGCCGACCTCCATCTCGAAGGCCGCGGCCCGGCTCGCGATGCGGGAGCCGATCGCGCCGAGCCCATAGATGCCGATCTTGCGGCCGGCGAGATCCGGCGTATTGGCCACCGGCTCGATCCCCCGGCTGGTCCAGAGGCCGTCGCGGACGAAACGGTCGCCCCGCCCGATCCCGCGCATCGCGCAGAGCATCAGGCCCACCGCGAATTCGGCGACGCTGCGCGCATTGGCATCGGCGGCGTTGCAGAGCCTGATGCCGCGTGCCTTGGCGGCGGCCGCATCGACCCCTTCGACGCCGGTGCCGTAGCAGGCGATCAGCTCCAGCTTCGGCAAGGCGTCCATCAGGTCGGGACCGGTCCGGCGTCCGCCATAGGTGACCAGGGCTCGCGCCTCTCGCGCCTCCGCCGGCACGCTGGCCGCATCGTCGCCGTGGACCGGTCCGATTACCGTATAGTGCTGCTTCAGGCTCGCGATCGCTTCATCGGCGAGACGCGGCATCATCAGGATCGTCGGCTTCATTGTCATGCTCCGGAGGATGCTGCATCGCAGCACCGCATCGGCCGTTGCTCAACCCATGCTGACGTTGGTTCCGTCATCCCCGCCACGCATTCCGGTCTTCGACCAAAGATTGGGCCAGGCGGTTCCAGAATCCGGAAATCGCCCCGCTTGCCCCCTCGCCGACTGCGCAGAACCGCGTTAACCTCCGCTCGCGACACGTAACCGCCCGTACGCTCGTACAGGCAAGGAAGGGGCTACCAGATGGACCATCTCGCCGACGTGAAGAAGTTCGCCAAGAAGCCGCTGAACGAAGCTGCCTTTGCCGGCATGACCAAATCCTACGCTCTGGTGATGGGCAAGCCCGACACCCGCTACGTCGCCTGCTCCGATCCGGCCGAACTCGACCGCGTCCGCGAGAATTTCCTGAAGAAGAAGCTCGGTCTGAAATCCGGCGATCTCGACGGCTCGATCAAGTCGATCTGCGAGCACATGAAGGCCGACAAGACCAAGTCCCGCCTGACCTTCTACTATCTCCTGGCCGAGCATCACGGAAAGCTCGACCTCTTCGTCAAGAAGTAGGCCTCGGCCCGGCAGGTCGCCGGGCGATCCCCCGAAGAGACAGGGAATGGCGGGCCGGCGCTCATGCCGGCCATTGTCCTGTTCCGACGCGCACCATTCAGGAGCGGTAGAGGTCCGCGCGCGTCAGCGGCAGGCCGGACGGGCCCTTGCGCCGCTTCGAGACCAGCGTCTGGTTGATCAGCGCCCCGCCGCGCTCGAAGGCGAGCGAGCAGCCCGCCAGATAGAGCAGCCACATCCGGGTGCGTTCCGGCCCGATCTCGGCCTCGGCCTTGGCCTTGTTGGCCTCGAGCCTTTCCCACCACAGCCGCGTCGTGCGCTGGTAGTGCTCGCGCCAGCCCTCGACATCGTGGACCTCGAAGCCGTGGCGCTCGAGATTGGTGATCGACATGCCCAAATGGTCGAGCTCGCCGCCTGGGAAGATGTAGCGCACGAGCGCCCGATATTCCGCCGGCATCTTGTTGAAGGCCTTCTCGGTCTTCTTGGCACGTCGCGAGATGGTGTGGTGCAGGTAGAGCCCGCGCGGCCGCAGCAGCCGGTTCACCGTGCGGAAATAGGTCGGGTAGTTGCGGATGCCGACCTGCTCGAACATGCCGATCGAGGAGATCTTGTCGAACTCGCCTTCCATCTGCGTGTAGTCGCGCAGGTGCAGCGTCACCTTGTCCTGCAGGCCCCAGCGCTCGACCTTCGCCTGCGCATATTTGAGCTGCTCCTCGGCCAGCGTCACGCCATGGGCCTCGACGCCGTAATAGCGCGCGGCATGGCAGACCAGCGCGCCCCAGCCGCAGCCGATATCGAGGAAGCGGTCGCCGGGCTTGAGCCGCAGCTTCCGGCAGATCATGTCGAGCTTGTCCTGCTGGGCCCGGCCGATATCGCCGTGGTCCTCGGTGAAATAGGCGCAGGTGTAGACCATCTCCTCGTCGAGGAAGAGCCGGTAGAACTCGTTCGAGACGTCGTAGTGATAGGCGACATTCGCCTTGTTCGTGGTCGGGGCGCCGTCGCGCGCGATCTCGTCGCCCTTGCGATGGCTGACCGCCGCCGCAGCCTTGCCCGGCGCGAAGATGAAGCGCCTGACGACATCGAACACGGCACTCTTCGGGATATTGCGCGCGAGCTTGCCGACCTTGCCCTCGGGTCTTGCCGCCGCGAGATCGAAGATCGAGCCGTTCAGGATCGAGATGCGGTCGGCGATATGCAGGTGGAGCAGGGTGTCGAGCTTCGGCTTGCGCATCAGCGCCGCCATCACGCCGGCATCGGCGATGCCGATGGCGAGCCCGTCGGCCGGCCAGGACGCAGGGACCGTGCTTCCGTCCCAGAGCCGGAAGCCGAGCTTCAGGCCGAGTTTCTCATGCGCCTCGGCGAGAAGGCGGCGTAGGGCCGCGAGGCGCTTGTCGTTGCTGTCCATGAGGCGAATCCGCTGCTGTCCGGCTGCTGTTTGGACGCAAGTGCAAAAATTGGCAATGTTTCAGGGATTTGCGCGGTCCAGTCGCGTCAGAAGTCGCTGGCGATGCCCTTCACTTCCCAGTCGTCATAGCGGACCGGATCCAGCCCGCCACGGCCGTTGACCTCGCGCTGCCCGGCGACCTCCGCAGCATGGGCGTCGATCGCGGCCCGGCGCGCGGCCGCTTCCGCCAGCGCTCGCTGCGCCGCGGGGGAGAGTACCTTGCGTTCGGTCGCCTCTGGCAGGCTTTCCTGATCGGTCTTCTCGGGCATTTCGGCGCGTTTCCTTGCAGGATTCCCTTGCAGGATCGGGTTTCCCCTCACCACATAGGGCACGACGCTCGCAGATGCGAGGGCTTGCGCGAACAGGCGCCGGAGAAGGGATTGCGATGAACTACGTGCGCACCGGTATGCTGATGGCGGGCCTGACGGCGCTTTTCGGCGCAGTCGGCTATCTGCTCGGCGGCGGGGGCGGCATGCTGATGGCGCTCGGCTTCGCGGCCGTGACCAATCTCTTCAGTTACTGGAATTCGGACCGGCTGGCGCTCGCCGCCCAGAATGCCCAGGAGGTCGACGAGCGCACCGCGCCCGAACTCTACGGCATGGTGCGCGATCTCGCCGCGCGCGCGAACATGCCGATGCCGCGCGTCTACCTGATCCAGGAGGACCAGCCCAACGCCTTCGCCACCGGGCGCAACCCCGAGAACGCCGCCGTTGCCGCGACCACCGGCATCCTGCGCACGCTGACCTATGAGGAACTGGCCGGCGTGATGGCGCACGAACTCGCGCATATCAGGAATCACGACACCCTGACGATGACGATCACCGCGACCTTCGCCGGTGCGATCTCCTCGCTCGTCACCTTCGGCATGTTCTTCGGCTCACGCGACAACCGCCCGAACTTCATCGTCCAGATCCTGCTCTCGATCCTCGCCCCTATGGCGGCCGCGCTGATTCAGATGGCGATCTCGCGCTCGCGCGAATATGAAGCCGACAAGCTCGGTGGTCAGATCTGCGGCAATCCGGTCTGGCTGGCCGACGCGCTCGCCAAGATCGCGGCCGGCGTCCAGCACATCCCGAACGAGACAGCCGAAGCCAAGCCTGCTACGGCGCACATGTTCATCATCAATCCCCTGACCGGCGGCGGCATGGATAATCTGTTCTCGACACATCCCGACACCGGCAATCGCATCGCCGCCCTGATGGAACAGGCGCGCGCATTGGGCATCGGCCGCAGCAACGCGAGCGCAGGCTTCACCGCCCAGGCCGCTGACAATCCCTGGGGCAATGCCCCGCGCCAGCCGGGCCCGTGGGGCTGATATGGCGGCTCAACCCTCCTCGCCCCGCCCGCCCCAGCCGGAGACGCCGATCAAGCTCGACGATGCGCCGGGCCTGCCGGCCCGCCGGCTCGCGGCAGCCGTCATCGACGAAGTCCTGCGCGCCCGCGTCGCGCTCGACGAGACCCTGGAGCGGATGCTGCCGGAATCCGGGCTCGATGCGGCCGATGCCAGCCTCGCCCGCGCCATTGTCGTCACCGCCTTCCGCCGCCTCGGCACGATCCAGCAGGCCATCGACGCGCGGCTCGACCGCGGCAGCCCGCGCAAATCCGGCCCGTTCGAACCGATCGTGACGGCCGCCGCCGCCCAGATCCTCTTCCTCGACGTGCCCGACCATGCCGCCGTCGATATCGCGATCCGCCAGTTGCACGAAGACCCGCGCTCGGCCCGCTATGCGGCGCTCGGCAACGCCGTGCTGCGCCGCCTCGCCCGCGAACGCGACGCGGTCCTCGCCGAAGCCCAGGCGGAAGTTTTCGGCGATACGCCTGACTGGCTGATCGAGAGCTGGTGCACTGCCTATGGCGAGGACACTGCCGCCGCGATCGCGAGGAGCCATCGCGAGGAGCCGCCGCTCGACCTCTCCGTCAAGGCCGATCCGGCCGGCTGGGCCGAGAAGCTCGACGGCATCGCCTTGCCGATCGGCTCGGTGCGCCTGCGCGAGCGCCAGGCCATCGCCGGCCTGCCCGGCTTCGACGAGGGCGATTGGTGGGTGCAGGACGCCGCAGCAACCCTGCCGGTGAAGCTACTGGCTCCCAAGCCCGGCGAGCGCATCGCCGATCTCTGCGCCGCGCCCGGCGGCAAGACCGCCCAGATCGCCGCCGCCGGCGCCAATGTCACCGCGCTCGACCGCTCGGGCCCGCGCCTGCGCCGTCTCAAGGCCAATCTCGCCCGGCTCGGCCTTTCCGCCGAAGTGGTCACCGCCGATGCCGTGATCTGGAAGGCGGAAGCCTTCGACGGCGTGTTGCTCGACGCCCCCTGCAGCGCGACCGGCACGATCCGCCGCCATCCCGACGTCGCCTGGACCAAGTTGCCGGAAGATCGTGACCGCCTCGCCGCCCTGCAGGCCCGCCTGTTCGATGCCGCCGCCGCCCTGACCAAGCCGGGCGGGCGCCTCGTCTACTGCACCTGCTCGCTGGAGCCGCAGGAGGGCGAGGAGCAGACTGAAGCCTTCCTCGCGCGCAATCCCCAGTTTCGTCGCGAACCGGTCCAACCTGCAGAAATCGGCGGTTTGACTGACGCGATCGATGCGAACGGCGATATCCGCACCTTGCCGCACCAGTTGCAGGGCGAAACCCCGCGTCTGTCGGGATGGGCGGGATTTTACGCAACCCGCTTGATCAGGCTATGACGGGACCGGGATTCGCGCGGCGCGCCGCCGCGCCCGGGGACGGAGCTAACGGGGGATTTGAGCGGGTGGGTTGAGCGACGGGGATTAGCCCAGGCCGCGATCGGACGGGCGGCGCGGCGGACCCGTGGCCATTTCGTCGGCGCCACCCGCAGGCTCTGGCCCTTCGGTCGCAGCAACGCCACCCGCCTGCTCTTCGCGCCCCACGACCTGCGCACCGCCGATCCGACGACGGCCAGCGATTTCTACGCAGGCTATTATGCCTTTGCCGGTCGCACCCTGCGCAGCCACGGCGAGTCTCCCTTCGACGCGACGCCGCCGAGCGATGCCTGGGCCGAGGGGCTCTACGGCTTCGGCTGGCTGCGCCACATGCGCGCCGCCGATACGGCCATCGCCCGCGCCAATGCCCGCAGCCTGGTCGAGGATTTCATCGCCCGGCGCCGCGACCGCCACGATATCGCCCGGCGCCCGGCCGTCATGGCCCGCCGGCTGATCTCCTTCCTGTCGCATTCCCCCTTGTTGCTGGAAGGCGCCGACCACGCTTTCTACGAGCGCTATCTGCGCCATGTCTCGCGCCTGACCGACCGGTTGAGCCTCGCCCTGGCCGGCGCCGTAGACGGTGCCGACCGGTTGAACGGCCTGATCGCCATCGCCTTCGCCGCGATCTGCCTCGATGGCCAGGACGGCCGCCGACGCCGGATCGAGATCCTGCTTTCGGAGGAACTGACCGAGCAGATCCTGCCCGATGGCGGCCATCTCTCGCGCAATCCGCGCCTGCTGATCGAGTTCCTGCTCGATCTCCTGCCCTTGCGCGAGACCTTCGCCGCCCGCGGCCTCGAACCGCCGCGCGGCGTGATGACCGCGATCGAGCGGATGATGCCGCATCTGCGCCTGTTCCGGCATGGCGACGGCGCGCTCGCCCTGTTCAACGGCATGGGCACGACGCCGCCCGACCTGATGGCGACACTCGCGGCCTATGACGACGCGCGGGGCCGCCCGACCGAGCATGCCGCCTATTCCGGCTATAGCCGCCTCTCCGCCGACCGCAGCATCGTCGTCGCCGATGCCGGCCCGCCGCCGCGCGGCGCCTATTCGGTCGAGGCTCATGCCGGCTGCCTTGCCTTCGAATTCTCCAGCGGCCCGCAGCGCATCATCGTCAATTGCGGCGCCAGCCGCTTCGGCCTGCCCGAGCTGAAGCTCGCCGCCCGCAGCACCGCCGCCCATTCGACGCTCGTCCTCGACGATCGCTCCAGCGCGAATTTCGGCATGGTTCTCGGCGAAATGCGCGTCGTCGCCGGTCCGCGCGATGTCCGCGTCGCCCGCCAGGATGGCGTGGACGGGCCGGAATGGGTCGCCAGCCATGACGGCTATCGCCGCAGCCTCGGCGCTGTCCATACCCGGCGCCTGACGCTGGCGCGCGACGGCGCCGCGCTTGCAGGCGAGGACGAGGTCGCGGTGTCGGGCGCGCGCTCGGAACTCCCCGCCGCCCTGCGCTTCCACCTCCACCCCAATGTCCGCGCCAGCCTCGTCCGCGACGGCAGCGGCGCGCTCCTGGCGCTCGCTTCGGGCGAGGTCTGGAGCTTCGAGGCCGGCGGCCTGACCATCGCCATCGAGGAGAGCATCTTCCTGGCCGGCTCCGATGGCCGGCGCCGCACCGAGCAGCTCGTCGTCGCCTTCGATGCCGTGGCGACACCACGCGTCATCTGGCGCCTCCATCGGATCAGCGCCGCCAATCCCCGCGCGAGCAGGACGATCGCCGACGTGATCGCCGAGCGCGCGGCCGCGGAACCCGCACCCGACGCGTGACGGTTCTGCGACGGCGGCTTTTGCCTTTTGCAGCGCAGCATGATAGCCCGCGCGCGTCTGCCGAAACTGCCTTCCCGCAATCCAAGCCGGACCTGATCCCGATGCCGAATGAGCTTCGCCGCGTCGAACGCGCGCTCCTTTCCGTTTCCGACAAGACGGGGCTGATCGATTTCGCGCGCGCCCTCCACAAGCTCGGCATCGCGCTGGTCTCCACCGGCGGCACCGCCAAGGCGATCGCCGAGGCCGGCCTGCCGGTTTCGGACGTCTCCGATCTCACCGGCTTCCCCGAGATGATGGACGGCCGGGTCAAGACCCTGCATCCGAAGGTCCATGGCGGCCTGCTCGCCATCCGCTCGCATCCCGAGCACCAGGCCTCGATGCTCGGTCACGGCATCCAGCCGATCGACCTGCTCGTCGTGAACCTCTACCCGTTCGAGGCGACCGTCGCTGCCGGCAAGGCCTATGACGACTGCATCGAGAACATCGATATCGGCGGCCCCGCCATGATCCGCGCCGCCGCCAAGAACCATCACGACGTCGCCGTCGTGGTCGAGCCGGCCGACTACCCCTCCGTCCTCGCCGATCTCGAGGCGCAGAAGGGCGCGACCACGCTGACGCTGCGCCGCAAGCTCGCCCAGAAGGCCTATGCCCGCACCGCGGCCTATGACGCGGCGATCTCGAACTGGTTCGCGAACGAACTCGGCGACACCGCCCCGCATTTCCGCGCGCTCGGCGGCGCGCTGGCCGAGACGATGCGCTATGGCGAGAACCCGCATCAATGGGCCGCCTTCTACCGCACGCCGGAGAACCGGCCGGGCGTCTCGACCGCCCGCCAGGTCCAGGGCAAGCAACTCTCCTACAACAACATCAACGACACCGACGCCGCCTTCGAATGCGTCGCCGAGTTTGCGCCGGAGGCCTCGGCCGCCTGCGTCATCGTCAAGCACGCCAACCCCTGCGGCGTCGCGGCCGGCGGCTCGCTGCTCGAAGCCTATGAGCGTGCGCTCGCCTGCGACCCCGTCTCCGCCTTCGGCGGCATCGTCGCGCTGAACCGCAAGCTCGACGCCGAGGCCGCGAAGAAGATCGTCGAGGTCTTCACCGAGGTCATCATCGCCCCGGACGCCGACGAGGAGGCGATCGCCCTGATCGCCGCGAAGAAGAACCTGCGCCTGCTGCTGACCGGCGGCCTGCCGGATGTCCGCGCGCCCGGCCTGTCGCTGCGTACCGTTTCCGGCGGTTTCCTTGCCCAGTCGCGCGACAATGCCGTCGTCGACGACATGGAGCTCAAGGTCGTCACCAAGCGCCAGCCGAGCGAGCGTGAGCTTGCCGATCTGCGCTTCGCCTTCCGCGTCGCCAAGCACGTCAAGTCCAACGCCATCGTCTATGCCAAGGACCTCGCGACCGTCGGCATCGGCGCCGGCCAGATGAGCCGCGTCGATTCCTCGCGTATCGCCGCCTGGAAGGCCGCCGAGGCTGCGAAGGCCGCTGGTGTGCCTGAGAGCCTGGCCAAGGGCTCGGTCGTCGCCTCCGACGCGTTCTTCCCCTTCGCCGACGGCCTGCTGGCCGCCGCGGAAGCCGGCGCCACCGCCGTGATCCAGCCCGGCGGCTCGATGCGCGACGACGAGGTGATCAAGGCGGCCGACGAGGCCGGCCTCGCCATGGTCTTCACGGGGCACCGCCACTTCCGCCATTGACGGCGGGGCGGGCCACAAGACAGGCTTGCTGACGGGCCGCGCGTGAAGCCGCGCGGCAGGGGATAGGGGTCTGCATGGCCAAAGCTCACAAATCCGGCGCGTTGCTCAGGGAGCGCGTCGAGCACCAGCATGCGCGGGTCTCCTACGTCGAGCTCTTCTTCGACCTGGTCTTCGTCTTCGCGATCACGCAGATCTCCCACACCCTGATCGAGCATTTCAGCCTGCTCGGTCTGGCCCAGGCCGCCTTCCTGCTCGGCGCCGTCTGGTGGATCTGGATCTATACGAGCTGGGTGACGAACTGGCTCGACCCCGAACGGCCGCCGGTCCGGATCCTGCTCTTCGTCCTGATGTTCCTCGGGCTTGTGATGTCCTGCGCGCTGCCGGAGGCCTTCGGCGCGACCGGCCTCGCCTTCGCCGGCGCCTATGTCACGGCCCAGCTCGTCCGCTCGGTCTTCACGATGGTGAGCCTCAGGGACGCCTCGCCCGCGAACTACCGCAACTTCCAGCGCATCACGATCTGGCTGGTCTGCTCGGGCATCTTCTGGATCGCCGGCGGCTTGAGCGAGGGCCCGTTGCGCTTCGGGCTCTGGCTGATCGCGCTCGGCATCGAATATGTCGGCCCCGCCGCCGGCTTCCGCGTCATCGGCCTCGGCCGCTCGCTGACCAGCGACTGGAATGTCGAAGGCGGCCATCTCGCCGAGCGCTGCGCCCTCTTCATCATCATCGCGCTCGGTGAATCCGTGATCATGACCGGCGCGACCGCCGCGAAGCTGCCGCCGACGGCGGTCAATCTGACGGCCTTCCTCAACGCCTTCCTGAGCACGGTCGCAATGTGGTGGGTCTATTTCCATATCGGCGCCGAGCGGGCGAGCCAGCATATCGCCCATTCGGAAGATCCCGGCCGGATCGCGCGGATCGCCTATACCTATCTGCATGTCCTGCTGGTCGCCGGCATCGTCCTCGTTGCGGTCGGCGACGAACTGGTGATCGCACATCCCACCGGCCATACCGACGGCAGGACGGCGATCGCGGTCCTGGCCGGCCCGGCCTTCTACCTCCTCGGCAACCTGCTGTTCAAACGAATCACGGCCGGCTGGTATCCCCTCTCGCATCTCGTCGGCCTCGGCCTGCTCGCCGTGCTCACGCCGGCCTGGACCGTGCTGCCGCCGCTCGGCTTCAGCTTGGCCGCGACCGCGATCCTGATCCTCGTCGCAGCCTGGGAAGCGATCTCGCTGCGGGCGAAGGAAGCCTGATCCATGCATACCATCAAGGTCATCGGCATCGGCTTCGCGCTGCTCGGAATCCTGCTCGTCCTGGCGCCGCGCCTTTCGATCTCGGCCGGACGGCCGATCCCCTTCGCGGTGAAGCTATTCCTGCCGCTCTGGTTCACTGGGGCCCTGATCAATCTCTGGATCGGTGTCGCCCGCGCAGGCTATACGGTGACGGAGGAAGCGCCGATCTTCCTCGTCGTCTTCGGCGTGCCGGCGATTGCCAGCCTGCTGATCCTGTGGCTGACCTCGCGAATTGCCCAATGAGCCTCGAATCCGTCCGCGCCTTCTTCGCCGAGCACGCTCCCGACATCGCCGTCATCGTGACGCCCGAGAGCAGCGCGACCGTGCCGCTTGCCGCGGCGGCCCATGGCGTCGAGCCCGGCCAGATCGCCAAGACGCTCTCCTTGCGCATCGGTGAGGAGGTCGTCCTGGTCGTCACCCGCGGCGACGCCAGGCTCGACAACAGGAAGGCCAAGGCGGCGCTCGGCGGCAAGCCGCGCATGCTCGGCCAGGAGGAGGTCGAGGCCCTGACCGGCCATCCTGTCGGCGGCGTCTGCCCCTTCGGGCTCGCGACGCCGCTCAAGGTCTATTGCGACGTCTCGCTGAAAGCCTTCGACATCGTCGTGCCGGCAGCCGGGTCGACCCATAGCGCGCTGCGCATCGCGCCTGAGCGCATGGCCGAGCTGACCCGGGCCGAATGGGTCGATACCTGCCAGGAAGCGGCGCAGGAGGCAGCCGCGGCGGAGTAGGCGTCAGCCCTTCGTCCGCGCGATAAGCTCCATCGCGGCGGCGGGATTGCGCACCTTGTCGCCGCTGATGACATAGAGAAACACGTCGCGTTTCTCGGCCTTGGCCGCCGGCCCGACCGTCTCCAGCCCTTCGGGCACGCCGCCCTTGGCCCAGGCCTGCGCGGCCTTGACCCAGCGATCGAGCCCCGCCTCGGAATAGCCCTTCGGCTCGGCCTCCTTGGTTCCCATGATTCGCGCATAGACGAAGGGCGCCGTGACGTCGGCAATCTGGGTGTAATCCGCATCGGCCGAGGTGATCGCGGCGACACCATACGCGCGCAGAAGCGCGATGAATTCCGGCGAGCGGAAACTGTCATGCCGGACCTCGACGGCATGGCGCAACGCGATCCCATCGAGCTCCTTGGGCAGCAATTTGAGGAAGGCTTCGAAATCGGCGGGGTCGAACTGCTTCGTCGGCATGAACTGCCAGTTGATCGGCCCGAGCTTGTGCTTGAGCTCGGTCAGGCCGCTGGTCAGGAACTTCTCGACGGAAGGCCCCGCCTCCGCCAGCACGCGCCGGTTCGTGCAGAAGCGCGAGCCCTTGAGCGCGAAGACGAAATCGTCGGGCGTCTCCTCGCGCCATCTCGCAAAGCTCTCCGGCTTCTGCGAGCCGTAATAGGTGCCGTTGATCTCGATCGAGGTCAGCTTGCTTGCGGCATATTCCAGCTCGCGCTTCTGTGGCAGCCTGTCCGGATAGAACGCCCCGCGCCAGGGCTCGAACACCCAGCCGCCGATGCCGATATGGATCTTGCCTGATTCACGGGCCATGGGGCGCTCCATTCTCCTGATGCCGATACTCGCCCGGATGGCTGGTCGAGCGCCACCCGCTTTCGGCAAAGATGGAAGCTAGCCTTCCTAGCGACAGGCCGATGTCAGGAGAACCGACGGACAGTCCAATGGACGCCGCATGCCGTCATGTGCAGCGGCAGTTTCCGACGACACCCGAAAACATTGACGTCGGCGCAAGCACGAGATTGCCGGCCCATCGCGCAGCCTCACAGGATTTCGGCGAGGCCGATGCGCAGCCGGCGATTGTGCCGGCCCTTGTTGTCGATCTTCAGGATGCGGATCGGCGGCGAGGCGCCCGTCGAGGCGAGATGCGTGCCGCCGCAGGCCTGCCGGTCCAAGCCGACGATCTCGACGATTCGCACCTGGCCGTCCGCGCTCGGCGGCGGGGCGACGGAGCGCGATCGGATCAGGCCGGGCTCCGCAAAGGCCGCGGCCTCCGGGATATGGGTCGCCTGCACCGCCAGGTCTTGCCTGATCAGCGCGTTGACCGTCTCCTCGATCGCGCGCAGCCGCTCATTGTCGGCATCGGGCAGGTCGAAATCGATGCGAGCAGTGCCGTCCTCGTTCATCTGCACGCCGGTGACGAGCGCGCCGTCGAAATCCTGGAAGACCACGGCGTTGACGATATGCAGGTCGGTGTGCAGCGCGCGCATCAAATGCCGGAACGGGCCATCGACCCGCGCCTCGGCGGAAGCCGGCGGCAGTTCGATGGGCTCTGCCAGCAGGTGCCAGAGATGGCCGCCTTCGCTTTCGAAGCCCGAGATCGCGACCTCGCCGCCGTCCCAGGCAAGCGTGCCGCGATCGGACAATTGGCCGCCGCCGCCCGGATAGAACGGGCTTTCCGCGAGCAGGACCCGCCCCGGCCGCGCATCCGTGACCTCGGTCGTCAGCGTCAGGACGTCGGGATGGTCAAGGCAAAAATAACGGGACATCCAATCTCACCTTGCCGGCAGCCCCGACGGGGCTTTTGCGTGCCGGCGAGAATGGTGCGGTGCGGTGTGCGGGTATTGGCGGAAATTGAGAGCGCGCTCAATCGGCGGCGGCGCGCACCCATTGCAGCGGCGTGATCCCATAGGCGCGCTTGAAGTGCCGGGTCAGGGCGCTCTGGTCGTAGAAGCCGGCGTCGAGCGCCGCGGCGGCGATCGTCGCGCCGCGACCCAGCGCAGCGATCGCGGTCTTGAGGCGCAATTGGGTGAGATAGGCATGCGGGGTGAGCCCTGTGCCGCGCTTGAACAGGGCGATCAGCTGGAACGGGTTGAGCCCGACCTCGGTGCCCAATTGCTCCAGCGTGAGCTCCTCGACATGACGGGCCCGCATGATTTCGCGGATGCGGGCCGCCTTGACCTGGTCGCGCGTCGGCAAGGTTAGGCCTGGTTCGCCGGCAGCGTGACGCCGGATGAGCGCTCCGAAGCTGCGCAGCAGAAGCTCGCGCTCCTCGAGAGGATCGTTCCCTTCCTCGAGGATTCGATGCAGGCCGAGAAAGGCGTCGATCAGATCCGGATCGTGCAGGCTGTTGCGCGTGAAATAGGCGGTGCCATCGAGGCCGAGGGCGGTCTTGAGCGTCTGGATCGCCGGCAACGTCAGATAGAAGCCGCGATAGATCCAGCGCTGGCTCCAGCCCATCCGTCCCGAATGGGGCTCGTCGGGATTGAAGACCAGCAGGGTCGAGGCCTTTGCCTCATCGGCCCGCCCCCGGCTCTTGAACTCGGCTCCGCCGGCTTCGGTGACGGCAACGACGAAAGCCTCGTGGCTATGAGGCGCATAGTCATGGCTGGTGAAATCGGCGACGAGGCAGCTCAGGCCCGGAACCCGAGGGTCGCGCCAGTAGCGGGAGGAATTGCGGAGATCGACGCGGGCCAAGCTGCTTTCCGAGGGTCAGGATAGCCGCGATCGTGCGACAATCGCGGCCAGATCGCAATCGCGCGCCAGGCTGCCGAAGGCGCGATTGGGCAGCCCCTCAAGGCGCGAGGCGACGAACGCATCCGCCGTCGCGGGAATCGAGTGACGCACCAACAGCGCCGCCTCCATCACCGTGGCGATCTGGATGGTGATCTGGCGGGCACGGTGCTCCTGGTCGCGCGTGTCGGAAAGCTCGACTTCCAAAGCGTCGATGGCGAGATCCAGCCGCCGGTCCGCTCCGCGCGCCAGCGACAGTTCCGCCAGGAGGGCCGCGACCGTATCCGGCTCGCGCTGCAGCGCGCGCAGCACATCGAGGCAGATCACGTTGCCGGCGCCCTCCCAGATGCCGTTGAGCGGCGCCTCGCGATAGAGACGCGGCATCGGCTGCTCCTCGATGAAGCCGTTGCCGCCATGGCATTCCAGGCATTCCGCCACGAAGGCCGGCGCGCGCTTGCAGTTCCAGAATTTCGCAACCGGGGTGAGGATGCGCTCCAGCAGGCGCGCCTCCTCCGAGCCGGCCGCAGCCTCGTCGACGGCGCGCGCAAGGCGGAAGGCGATCAAGGTCGCGGCCTCCGATTCCAGGCAGAGATCGGCCAGCACATTGCGCATCAGCGGCTGTTCGGCCAGCACGCGCTGGAAGACCCGCCGGTTATGGGTGTGGTGCAGCGTCAGGCTGAGCGCCCAGCGCATCAGTCCGGCGGAGCCGACGGCGAAGTCGAGCCGGGTCAGATGCGCCATCTCGATCGCGATGCGCACGCCGCGGCCCTCCTCGCCCAGCAGGATCGCATGGGTGTCGTCATATTCGATCTCGGAGGAGGCGTTCGAGCGGTTGCCGCATTTATCCTTCAGCCGCTGGATGAAGAAGCGGTTGCGAGTGCCGTCCGGCAACGAACGCGGGACGAAGAAGCACGAAGGTCCTTTTTCCGTCTGGGCGAGCGTCAGGAAGGCATCGCTCATCGGCGCGGAGCAGAACCACTTGTGTCCGGTCAGGCGATATTCGCCGCCGGGGCCGCCGCCACTCACCGGCACAGCGCGCGTCGCGTTGGCGCGCAGGTCCGAGCCGCCCTGCTTTTCGGTCAGCGCCATGCCGATGGTCGCGCCAGCCTTCTCGGCGATCGGCACCGGGCGGGGGTCGTAGGCATCCGCCAGCACCTTGCCTTCCCATAGGGACCGGATCTCGGGGACCAGGCGCAGCGAGGGGATCGCCGAATACGCCATGCCGGTCGGACAGCCGACGCCATTCTCGATCTGGTTCCAGACATACGACAAGGCGGCGCGCGCCGTATGGGCGCCCGGCCGGTTGGCGTTCCAAGCGAGGGAGTGCACGCCGGAGCCGAACGCCAGCTCCATCAGCGCATGATAGCTCGGATGGAATTCGACGAAGTCGATCCTGTGGCCGAAACGGTCATGGCTGGTGAAGCGCGGTTCATTCCGATTGGCGAGATGGGCGCGCTCCTGCCAGACGGGATCGCCGGCGGCATCGCCCAGCCGCAGCGCGCGCTCCGCGACCCAGCCGGCGCCTTCGCGCGCCACCGTCTCCCTCAGGACAGCATCCTGACCGAACACATTCACGCCGGTCAGCGCGCCGGACTGGTTCGTCACCTCGTGGGTCGTCGTCGGATAGGTCCGGGTTTCCCTCGCGAGCAAGACATCCTCCCCTGGCTCGAACGTCGTCCGCCCGGAAGCGTAGCGCATCGGCGACGGGCGTCTATTGGTGAGAATTGTGGTCGCGACTGCCTGGGATGTCCGGTTGCTGGATTGCCAGGACTCGATTCCGGCGCGGATCGACCAATGCTCGGGATCGGGTCGTCGTCAGCCCATGTGAATTTGGCCTCGCCTGGTCTCAGCCGCCGATAGACCCCCGCCTCAGGCTCGAAAGGCATCGTCTCGACGGAACGCTTGAACCTTGAGGGCACGGACGACGATCGGGACCGGTCGTCGCCTTCGGGCGATCAGGCGCCTGTTCCGCCCGATCGCTGCGTTGCCGCCGTGATGGCCGCGATCAGTCTCTGGCGATTGTCGAGCATGAAGGATGTGAACGCGTCCTGCCCGACGATCGATTTCAGCATCGTCGGCAGGAGATCATACAGCTTGAGGGAGAGATTCCGCATCGCGGCATCGTCATTGACGAGGCTGGAGGCCTTCTCGCCCAGGAAATCCGTCAGGAGATGCTGATTCTGGGTCGCCAGCGTGATGATCTCGGCTTCGACTTTATCTTTGACGGCTTCGAACATGAGGCACCTCGGTCGATCTCGTTCGCAGGCTAGCGCATTGTTCGGCCCGCTGGCCACGGGAATGAGCGGGCGGCCCGGCGCCCGATTGCCGCCGCTATTCGTTCAGCATCCATTCAAACGGCCGGGCGCGAACTTCTCTCATCCGACAGCCGGCCCGGCGACTGCCTGGAACCGATCCCCCGGGTTAATGACGGACGATCCCATGAACTTCTCGCGCTATCTGCTGCCGATGGCGGCGCTCGCCATGATGACGGGCTACGCCGCCGCGCAAACACCGGCCCCGTCCGCCCCCGCTGCAAAGCCGGCCGTGACGGCCCCCGCGCCGATGGCTCCTGCCGGCACGAAGACCGCGACCTCTTCCGGCGAGCGAACTGCCAAGTCGAAGGCCTGCTCCGATCAGGCGGATCAGAAGGGGCTGCACGGCAAGGCCCGCAAGACGTTCCGCGACGCCTGCAAGAAGGCCTGAATGGGCCGCGCCGCTGGGTCGGATCGTAGCGATCCGGCCCACGCCGAAAGCCCCGGCGTTGTCGTTGCCCCGCCGGCTCAGGCGGCTTCGGCGACGACCAGTCCCTGCTCGACCAGGATCACGCGCGGACACAGGCAGCCGGGCTCGTTCGGGGCCGGGCCCCAGGCGCCCTGCCACTCGAGATGGCCCTGCTTCCAGGCCTCGACGATCGCCCGCCATTGCTTCAGCAAGTCCGAGGATTTGCGGCGGCGAACCGATCCGCTGTTCCGCTTCGCCATGTCAGTCTCTCAATCTCGCTGCGACGCACCAATGATTGTGCGACGCAGCATGATATGGAGATGATCGGGCCGCCAGCTACCCTCGTTTCGGCAGGCCGGCATGCTTGCGCAAGCATGGCGGGATCGCAGTCGGTCCCCACGCGCGGTGGAATATCCGTTTCCAGGCGAGCGCCTGATGTCCGGACTTGGCGCAAGACAGCGACGCATGTCGACCGCAAGCGCACCGAGACAACTCGATTCAGCCGTCCCGGCGCTATCGTCGATCAGGCGACCAGGAAGCCGGCATCGACCGGATCGTCGCGGTTGATCGTCCAGCGTGCCGTACCGAGCAGGCCGGCTGTGCCCTTCACCGTCGGGCGCACGGCGCGGGTGCCGTTCAGGCTGGCCTCACCGATCAGGCAGCCTTCGAAGGTGCCGGAGCCGAGCAGGCCTTCGGAGCGGATCGGCTGTTGCAGCTTCATCAGGCCGCGCGCCTCGAACATCGCCATCATCGCGCTGGTGCCCGTGCCGCCGGGCGAACGGTCGAGCTGGCCGGCCGAGAAGACATGGACGTTCTTGTAGAAGGCGCCCTCGATCGTCGGCTCGTGCCAGAAGGTGACGAAGTTGAAGTTGTTGATATGGGCCGAGGCCGGGTGCTGGATCGCGACCTTCTGGCGGAGCTGCTCGCGGGCGATGATGCCGAGGCGCGAGAGTTCCGAGCCGTTCTCCGGCGAGATCCGGAGCGAGGTGCCGCGCAGGTCGATGATCCCGAAATAATTGCCGCCCCAGACGATGTCGGCCTTGAGCGAGCCGACGCCCGGCAGGTCGAACGGCACGTCCTGCGCCGCGACATAGGCCGGCACGTTCTCGAAGCGGGTCCAGAGCACCTCCGGTCCGTCATTGGCGACCTCGGCCGTCACCAGCCCGGCGGTGGTCTCGAAGCGGATGGTGGTACGGCCGTTCTCGCCGCGCCGGACGAGGCCGAGCGCGACCATCGCCATGCCGACCGCGATCGTGCCATGGCCGCACATATGCGAGTACTGGGTGCCGTCGATATAGATCAGGCCGGCATCGTAGTCCGGGCTCGACGGCGGCGTCAGGAAAACGCCGAACATGTCCTTGTGCCCGCGCGGCTCGCGCATCAGGGCGCAGCGCAGCCAGTCGTAATTCTCCTCGAGGAAGCGGCGCTTCTCCAGGATGCTCGATCCGGCCGGATACGGAATCCCGCTATGGATGATGCAGAGGGGTTCACCCTCGGTATGCGTGTAGACGACGTCGAAGACATTCTGCTGGCGCATGTGCGGCTCCTTGGGAAAACAACTGGTCGAGGGGGTTAGCGGCGTCGCTCCGAGAGCACGTCGAGGCCGATGGCGAGGTCGAGCAGCACGATCACGACGGCGGCGACGATGATCGTCAGGCCGGAGACCGCGGCGATGGTCGGGTCGATCGTGTACTGGACGTAATTGAACAGCTTGACCGGGATCGTGGTCAGCTCGGCCGTGGTGTTGAAGATGCTGAGTTCGACATTGATCCAGGAGGCGATGAAGGCGAAGATCGCGCCGCTGACGAGCCCGCTGCGGATCTGCGGCAGGGTCACCAGGAAGAAGGTGGTTAGCGGCCGGGCGCCGAGATCGGCCGAGGCTTCCTCCAGGCTTTTTTGCTCGTCGGTCAATTGCGGCAGCACGGCGCGCAGCACGAAGGGCATGATGATCACGACATGCCCGACGAGCAGCGCCGGGAAGCTGCGCACCAGCCCGATCGCGCTGCCATATTGCAGCAGCGCCGCGCCGAGCACGACATGCGGCAGGATCAGCGGCGACATCAGCGTTTCCGCGAGGAGGCCGCGGCCCGTGAAGCGATAGCGGGCGATGGCGATCGCAGCCGGAACCGCCAGCAGTACCGCAACGATGGTCGCGGCGACGGCGAGCAGCGTGCTGACCAGGAAGGCCGAGACGTAGGACGGGTCGCCCAGCATCTTGCCGTACCAGGCGAGCGTGACGCCCTGCGGCGGGAAGGCGAGGAAGCTGGTCGTGGTCAGCGACGCCCCGACGAGGACGACGAGCGGCAGCGCGAGATAGGCCAGCGCGGCGAAGGAGACGATCCGGATGAGAGCCGACACCATCTCAGGCCCTCCTCGGCTCACTGAGCCGTCCGGCGATGGCGACGAGCGCCAGCGTCAGCACCAGCATGGTGATGCTGAGCGCACCGCCATAGTTGAAGTCGAAGACCGAGCTGTATTGCTGGAAGATCAGCATCGAAAAGACGGTGATCCGTCCGCCGCTGAGCAGCGCCGGCGTGACATAGGCGCTGACCGCCAGCATGAAGACCATGACGGCGCCGGACATCAGGCCGGGCAGGCTGAGCGGGAAGATGATGGTGCGGAAGGTGGCGGCCGGCGTCGCGCCGAGATCGGCAGAGGCATGTTCGAGAGCCGGATCGACCTTGGCGAGCGCATTGCCCACGGCGAGCACGATGAAGGGCAGCAGGATGTAGACGAGGCCGATCAGGATGCCGAGCTCGGTGCCGAGGAAGCGCATCGGCCGCTCGATCAGGCCGAGGCCGATCAGCCCGTCATTGACTAGGCCGTTGCGGCCGAGCAGCACCATCCAGCCGAAGGACCGCACGATGTTGCTGGTGAAGAGCGGCACGACCAGCAGGATCACGCAGAACCGGCGCCAGGGCCGCCATTGCACGATGCGGACGAGATACCAGGCGAGCGGATAGCCGATCAGGATGCAGACCAGCGTGGTCAGTGCGCCGATCCGGAACGTCACCCAGAGCACGTCCCAGTGATAGGCATCGGCGAGGATGCGGACGTAATGCGCGAAGGTCGGCTGGCCGGCCGGCGTCGTCATGCTCGCGATCAGGACGACGACCATCGGCGCCAGGAAGAAGGCGACGAAGAAGGCCCCCGGCAGGGCGCAGAGCAGCAGAACCGGGCGCAGCGCTCGGCTCATCACGCATCCCCCGGCACGAGGCGGAGGTCGGCGAGGCGGATATTGGCGAAGACGGGCTGGCCCACGCTCAGGTCGGCCAATGCAGACGGCGCGAGCCGGGCGGCCAGCATGGTGCCGCTGACGGCAAGGGCGACCGAGGCGTGGCTGCCGACATGGACGATCTCGGAAACGACGGCCGGCAGAGCGAGGCGCCCGGCAACGGGCCCGGCCGTGACGAGGATATCCTCCGGCCGTAGCACGCCGGTGAGTTCGCCCTGCGGCGCATCGGCGGCGGGAAGCGTGATCGCACCATCGAGCAGCGAGACGCTGCCGTCGCCTCGCCGTTCGACCACCAGAAGGTTGGCATCGCCGATGAAGTCGGCGGCGAAGCGGGTCGCCGGCTGCGCATAGATGTCCTGCCCCCGGCCGATCTGCTCGATCCGGCCGCGATTCATCAGCACGATCCGGTCCGCCATGGTCAGCGCCTCCTCCTGGTCGTGCGTCACGAACAGGAAGGCGATGCCGAGCCGGTGCTGGATCTGCTTGAGCTCGCCCTGGACCTTCTTGCGCAGCTTCAGGTCGAGTGCGCTCAAGGGCTCGTCGAGCAGCAGCAGTTGCGGCCGGTTGACGATGGCGCGCGCCAGAGCGACGCGTTGCTGCTGGCCGCCGGAAAGCTGCGCCGGCAGGCGCTCGCCGAAGCCGGCGAGGCCGACAAGTTCCAGTGCCTCCACCGTGCGCTTGCCCGCCTCGTCCTTGGCGACGCCCTGCCGGCGCGGCCCATAGGCCACGTTCTCGGCGACGCTCATATGCGGGAAGAGCGCGTAGTTCTGGAACACCGTGTTGAGCGGGCGCCGATAGGGCGGCAACCGCGTCACATCCTCGCCTGCCAGCCGGATCGTGCCGGCCTCCGGCGTCAGGAAGCCGGCGATGCAGCGCAGCAGCGTGGTCTTGCCGCAGCCCGAGGGGCCGAGCAGCGCGATGAATTCGCCCTGCTCGACGGCGAGTTCGATCGCCGTCAGCGCCGGCTGTCCGCCGAAATGCTTGGACAGGCCGTCTATAGCGAGGATGGAGCTCATGCTGCGGCTCGCGATGCTCGTTGCCATCAGCTCACTTGCGGGCGATCTGACGGTTCCATTCGTCGACGACGCGCGCGCGCAGGCCGTTGATCTCGGCCCAATCGAAGAGCTGCAGGTTCTTGACCGAGCCGGTCTCGCCCCAGGGCAGCTTCCGGGCGGTCTCGGGCTTCACCACGACGTTCTTCACGGATGGGCCAAGATAGAGCTTTTCGGCCAGGCAGCCGGAGGCTTCGGGCGTCAGGGCCTGGTTGATGAATTTGGCCGCGGCCTCCTTCTTCGGCGTGCCCTTGACCAGATGCAGGCGGGCATCGGTCGCCCAGGCGCCTTCCTTGGGCACGACGAAGCCGATCGGCAGGCCCTTGTCGGCGAGATCCCAGGCGCCGACGTTGAAATGCGCGCCGATGATCGCCTCGCCGCTTTGATAGGCGTTGGTCGCGGCGCCCGAGGAATCGAAGAACAACGCGGCCTTCAGGTCCTTGATCTTCTTGAAGGTCGGGGACAGATCGCCGGCCGGATGGCCCCAGATCTTCGACAGGAACATCACGAAGGGCACGCCGGAGGAATTCGCCGGCGAGGGGATGGTGACGGCGTCCTCGAACTCCGGCTTCCAGAGATCGTTCCAGGAGGTCGGCGCGGCCTTGACCTTCTGGGTGTTGTAGGTGAGCCCGAGAGAATAATAGCCGGTGCCGACCGCATAGGTGGTCGCGCCGCTCTTGTAGATCGCTTCCGGCAGGGTGTTGGCGAGATTGGGGATCGCTGCCGGGTTGAGATTGTCGGTCACCTCGGCGGCGAACGCGAGCTCGCTGATGCCGCCATCCATCCAGGCGACATCAATGGTCGGAGCGGACTTCTGCTGCTGCAATTTCGCCAGGGTGACGGTCGAGGTGCCGATCTCGGCATTGACGGCGATGCCGGTCGCCTTGGTGAAGGGCTCGGCGACACAAGCCTTGAAGGCGTCGCCCCAATTGCCGCCATACCAGGCGACGGTGATCGACGAGGGCTGCTGCGCCAAGGCAGGAGCGGTGAGCAGGGTGCTGGCGAGCAGGGCCGCGGCCAGCCGGATGGGTCGGGTCATCGTCGTTCTCCTCTGCCGAGCGTCTTTGCGCTTCTGTAGGAACATGTTGGCGCGGGGGCCGCAAAAGGCACTAGAATGCACCGGCCCAAAATTTGAATAATCACGACATGAGCAGCGTTCAGCTCCATCAACCTGCCAGCGACCGGTCGCAGCCTGCGGCAACGCCCGTCTCGCGGCTGCGGATCGGCTTCCTGCTGCTCGACCAGTTCACGCTCGCAGCCTTCTCCGGGCTGATCGATGTCTTGCGGCTGGCAGCGGACCATGGCGGACGCAGCCGCCAGCTCCATGCGAGCTGGACGGTGATGAGCCTCGACGGCGAGCCGCGCCGCTCGAGCTGCGGCGTCTCGGTCACTCCCAACGCCGGCCTGCTCGACCCCACCGGTTTCGACTACATCGCCGTCTGCGGCGGCAACGACTATCTCAACGACGCCCTGCCCGACAGCCTGCTCGGCTATCTGCGTCGGGCGGCGGCCTCCGGCGTGCGCCTGCTGGGCATCTGCACGGGCACCTTCGCCATCGCCAGGGCCGGCCTTGCCGGCCCGCGCCGGGTCTGCGTCCACTGGAACGTGCTCGACGCCTTCAAGGAGCGCTTTCCCAAGGTTTCGGCCGGGGTCGAGCGGCTCTTCATCGACGAGGGCGACCTGATCACCTGCGCCGGCTCGACCGCGGCGATCGATCTCGGCCTTTATCTCGTCGCGCGCCATTGCGGCCGCGACAAGGCCCAGCAGGCGATGCGGCACATGATGCTGCAGGACATGCGCCCGGCCGAGATGCCGCAGGCGCATTTCTATGCCGAGCTGGCGCCCAATCTCGACGTCAGGGTGCAGCAGGCGGCGCAGTTCATCGAGCAGCGGCTCGACAATCCCCCACCGATCGCCGCCGTCGCGCGCTATGTCGGCGTCAGCCCTCGCCAGCTCGAACGTCTGTTCGGTGCCTCATTGGGACAGAGCCCGGCTGCCTTCCAGCGCAAGCTCCGGCTCGACTATGCGAAATGGCTGATCCTGAACAGCAAGCGCTCGCTCACCGACATCGCCATGGGCGCCGGCTTTGCCGACAGCGCCCATCTCTCGCGCGACTTCAAAGCCGCGTTCGGGGAAACCCCGCGGTCTCTACGCCAAGCCTTTCAGGCGAAGGACATGGCGGGCATCTGAAGCGATTTCAGCGTCCGCTTCCGAGCCCGCTATCGACGTCAGCCATTGGCCGAGCGCCGATTCTGCGTCTGGCGCAAATCACTCGATCAATATGTTGCCCGGCCGCCGGACAGATCGAAGATCCCCCCGGTCGAGAAGGAGCATTCATCCGAGGCCAGCCAGAGCACCATGCGCGCGACTTCCTCGACCTCGACGAAGCGTCCCATCGGGATGCGCGACAGGATGTCCGCACGACGTGCGGCGGAAATCTCCTTCGCCATCGCGGTTTCGGCGGCGGCAGGCGTGATCGCGGTGACGACGATGCCGTCGCGCGCCGTTTCCTTGGCCGTGCTCTTGGTCAGCGCGATCACGCCGGCTTTGGTGGCCGAGTAGGCGGCGGCCAGCGCCATGCCTTCCTTGCCCTGGATCGAGGCGATGTTGACGACATGGCCGCGCAGCGGATGGCCGCCGACGCCGGCACGCGGAGCCTGCACCCGCATGCGGCCGAGCAGCGCGCGGCTGACGAGATAGGTGCCGAACAGGTTGACCCGCAGCACCGCCTCGAAATTCCGCGGATCGGTCTCCCAGATCGGCTTCACCTCGCCGAGAATGCCGGCATTGTTGACGAGGATATCGATGCGCCCATGCGAGGCGAAAGCCGCCGAGGCCGCGACATCGACGCCAGCCGCATCCGTGATGTCGACCTGCCGGGCAGCGACGCCCAGTTCGGCGGCAGCCTCGCCGAGCCTGCCGGGATCGGCATCCCAGAGTTCCACCGTCGCGCCGGCATCGCGCAGCCCGACGGCGATGCCACGGCCCAGCCCGCCGGCGCCGCCCGTGACGATGGCCTTGCGACTGGCGAGATCGTAGCGCGCATCCATCAGCCGGCGCTCCAGGCGGTCTTGGTGCGGGTGACCTGGTGACGGTAGAGGCCGAGCGAATAGGGCCCTTCGCCGCCAATGGCGCCGAGGGAAGCGGGTGACAGCGCCTGTTTCGCTAGCGTGGTGAAATCGGCCTCGTCGCCCCAGCCTTCGAGCAACAGCACCCAGCGCGGCACGGCATTGGCGACGCCACGCGCCCTCTGCTCGGCGGTGGCGACCCCGCTGGCCTCGGCATCGGCGACGAGCAGATGCACGCCGGCTACGCCCGGCTTGTCCAGCAGGTCCGGGATGAAGCGCCGCAGCAGTGCATCGCGGTGAGCCTGCTCGCCTCCCTCGGGCACGTCGTAGCGCAGCGTCGCGATCAGCCCGCCCTGGGCAGGGCCAGCGCTCTGAGCGACACGGCAGATCGAACGGGCAACAGAGCGAAAATGCTTCACGGCGCTCAGCGTCCATGGCGTCGGCGCATTGACGCGGGCCGTGTAGTCCTGGCTTTTCAAGGTCTCGACGCTCAACGCCTCGTAGAGATTGAAGAATTCCAGCTCGGCCTCGATCGCAACATAGCGGCGGCCGCGCAGGAAGCCTGGAATGCCGACCCGCTCCGGCATGTGCTCCTGGCCGTGCCAGGCGTAGAATTCGGCGCGCCCCTCCGGCGCGATGTCGTGCCAGATCGCGACCGCCCCCTCACCAGCGAGACTCATGCGCCCTCCCATATTCCGCCGCGAGGCGCGTTGACTTGGCCTCGTCGCGCTCTTATACGGAAAGTAATTCTGAATTGGAAATCATTTCCAAAAATAATCCGAGGGATAAACGCAGGTGACGATCGCGGCCGTCGAGCGGGCGTTGAAGCTGATGGAGGCGCTGGCCGGCACGCCGGATGGCGTCGATCTCAGCCTGCTCGCCGAACGGCTCGACCTGCCCTTCAGCGCGACGCATCGCCTGCTCTCCACCTTGACCGAGCGCGGCTTCGTCCGGCAGGACGCGCATTCCGGCGCCTATGGGCTGACGCTGAAGCTGGCGCAGCTCGCCTTTCGCGACCTCGATAGCCGCGGCCTGCCCGATGCCGGCCAGATCGTGCTCGACCGGCTGGCGGCGGCAACGCGCGAATATTGCCGGCTCGCCGTGGTCGAGGGCGGCGACCTGATCTGGATCGCCCGCGCGCAGGGAGCGACGGCTGGCCTGCGCTACGAGCCGCCGATGGGCTCCGGCCCCGTGCTGCATGCGACCGCCACGGGCAAGGCGTGGCTCGCCTCGCTGCCGGAGACCGAGGCGCTGCGCATCGTCTTCGCGCGCGGCTTCGACGGCGACGACCGCACCGGGCCGAACGCGCTCAAGGATGTCGACATGCTGCGCGCCCATCTCGACGAGACGCGGCGGCGCGGCTTCGCCATCGCGGTTGAGGAAGGCGAAATCGGCATCGTCGCGATGGCGACGACCTTTCGCGCCGGGCCCGATCCGGCTGCACCGGTCGCCGGGACGCTCAGCGTTGCCGGCCCCTTGCCGCGCATGACGGAAGAGCGACGCCTCGCCATCACCGAGGCACTCGGGCGCGCGGCGGCGGAGATGGCCGATATCTGGCCGCTGCGCCGCCGCCAGATCCCGCAATCCCACGCCCATCCGCTCGTCTCGGCCAACCAGAACCATCCCGCAGGAACACCGGCATGAGCGACAATGCCGCCAACGCCCCTCCCGCCGCAGCAGATCGCAGGCATAGCAGATTCCAGGAGTGGGGCTCGGCCATCGCCTGGCCGCTGATGAGCTTTGCCGTGTTGCTCACCGCCTGGGAATGGCTGGTGCCGCTCGCGCGCATTCCGGAATACATCCTGCCGGTGCCGAGCGCCTTCTTCGAGCGGCTCTGGACCGACCGGGGCGAGATCTTCCGGCATACGCTGGTGACGGGCAACGAGATCGTCCTCGGCTTCCTGATGGCGGCGGCGATCTCGATCCCGCTCGGCTACGTCATCGTCTCCGTGCGGATCCTGGAGAAGGCGATCTATCCGGTCATCGTCTTCTTCCAGCTCGTGCCGAAGATCGCGATCGCGCCGCTCTTCGTCGTCTGGTTCGGCTTCGGCCTGTTCCCGAAGGTGCTGCTGACCTTCCTGCTCTGCTTCTTCCCGACACTCGTGGCGAGCATGACCGGCTTCCGCGCGCTCGACGAGCGCGTGCTCTATCTCACCCGTTCGATGGGCGCTTCCGCCTGGCAGACCTTCCGCTATGTCCGCGTGCCGGCGGCGCTGACTTATATCTTCTCGGGGCTCAAGGTCTCGGCCGTCTTCGCGGCGACCGGCGCCATCGTCGGCGAGTTCGTCGGCGCCAATGCGGGGCTCGGCTATCTCTTGCTGCGCGGCACGAGCTTCCTCGACATGCCGCTGATCTTCGCCTGCCTGGTGGCGCTGAGCGTCGTCGGCATCCTGTTCAGCTACATCGTCGACGGCCTCGAAATCCTGCTGATGCCCTGGCAACGCAAGAGCTGAATCCAGACCACACCAATAAGCCGGACGAACCGGCTCAAGGGAGGACATGATGAACAGACGCATGCTGATCGGCGCCGTCGCGGCCATCGCGCTGAGCGCTTCCGGCGCCCTCGCACAAGGCGCCGGCAAGCCCATGAAGATCACGCTCAACTTCCTCGCCGCCGCGCCCAATGCCGGCTTCATGATGGCCAAGCAGATGGGCCTCTACCAGAAGGCCGGCATCGACCTGACCATCGAGGAGGGCAAGGGCTCCGGCACCACGGCCCAGATGGTCGCGACCGGCCAGACCGATCTCGGCTTCGCCGACGCCCCGGCCGCGATGCAATTGCGCACCAAGGGCGCTCCGGTGAAAATCATCGCGCCGGTGCTGCAGACCAACGGCTTCGCCATCATCGCGCTGGAGGATTCCGGCATCGCCTCGCCGAAGGACCTCGTCGGCAAGAAGGTCGCTGTACAGCCCGGCACCGCGCAGACCACCCTGCTCGACGCCATCCTCGCCAGCAACCAGATCGACAAGAGCAAGCTCGACATCATCAATATCGACCCCGGCGCCTTCGTCGGGGCGCTGCTGGAGAAGAAGGTCGACGCCATCCTGGGCGGTGCCGATTTCCACTCGGTCCAGATCCGCGAGCGCGGCTTCAAGGTGCGCGACATCTTCTATCGCGATGTCGGCGTGCCGACGGTGGGGCTGTCGATCATCGCCCGCGACGACAGGATCAAGGCCGATGCCGAGCTCTACAGGAAATTCGTCGAGGCCAGCCTGCTGGGCTGGGACGCCGCCCGCAAGAACCCGGACGCCGCCGCCGACGCGGTCGTCGCGCAGTTCCCCTCGGTAAAGAAGGCGCAGGTGCTCGCCCAATTCGACGTGGTCGACAAGCTGCTCTGCGCGCCGGGCGCGACCGCGCTCGGCAAGGTGCCGGAGGCGAACTGGACCAAGAGCTTCGAACTGCTGACCCAGTATCTCGGCCTGCCCAAGGACAAGCCGATCACCGATTACTACACGACGGAACTGCTGCCCGCCTCGGCGCCGTCCTGCCCCTGACAAACCAACCCTCGTCATTCCGGACGAAGCGAAGCGGAGATCCGCGATCCATGCCGGAACGGTTCAGGCATGGATCGCGGGTCTCCCTTCGGTCGCCGGGGATGACCTCGGATTGATCGAGATACGAGCATGAACGCCGCAGCCGCCCACGCCGCCGCCTCGATCGAAGGGCGCGGCATCATCAAGACCTTCGGCAGCTTCACCGCCGTCGACGGGCTGACCCTCAACATCCGCAGCGGCGAGTTCGTCAGCCTGATCGGCCCGTCGGGCTGCGGCAAGAGCACCTTCATGCTGATGGCGGCCGGGCTGATCCCGGTCAGCCAGGGCGAGCTCGTTGTGAACGGCCAGAAGCTGACCTCGCCGCTGACCGATATCGGCATCGTCTTCCAGGATCACCTCCTGCTTGAATTCCGCACGGCGATGGAGAACGTGCTGCTGCAGGCGGAGATCCGCGGCTTGCCGCTGGAGCCGGCGCGCGAGCGGGCGCTCGACCTATTCGCCAAGCTCGGCATCTCGCATGCGGTCGACCGCTACCCGAAGCAGCTCTCCGGCGGCATGCGCCAGCGCGTCTCGATCGCCCGCGCGCTGATCCACAACCCGGCCGTGCTGATGATGGACGAGCCCTTCGGCGCACTCGATGCCATCACCCGCACCCAGATCCGGCACGATCTCGAACTGCTCTGGATGGAGCAGGCCAAGACCGTGGTGTTCATCACCCACTCGATCGAAGAGGCGATCGGCTTGTCCGACCGGGTGCTGGTGATGTCGCCGACGCCCGGCCGGATCGTCGACGAGATCGCGATCGAACTGCCGCGCCCGCGCCCGGCCCATCTCGGCGACTATCCGAGCTTCAACCACTACGCCGACCGCATCCACGACGCCTTCCGGCGTTTCGGCGTGATCAAGTATTGAAGGAGACGCGGCCGGTATCGAAGCCGGGACGCTCCACGGAGGGTGGTAAGCCGGCAAGGCTACGGTGGGCCAGCGCGATCGGGCTCATGACAGTATCGGTCCGGCGAACGGGGGAATGTCTCTAGCGGGCGATGTCGGTGGCGGCCGACCGTCGCAGCATCTCGCTCGACCGCGGAGGTTCGGAGCCACGTCGCGAGCAGGTTAGGGCGGAGGCGGTCACCGCGAAGGCCAGGACCTCGGACAGTTGCGCATCGTCGAGCTCGGACAGGCCTTCGCGCGACAGAAGCCCAAGCTGATCGAGCCGCGCCAGCAGTCCCGCATGGAAGCTGTCGCCGGCTCCGACCGTATCCACGACCTCGACCGGCCGGCCGGCTTCGACGACCGGCTCCCTTCCCCGGCGCCAGGCGACCGCGCCCTTGTCGCCATGGGTTATGATGCAAAGCTCCACCCCGGCCGCAAGCCAGCTCTCCGTCAAATCGCGATGGGCCGTGCCGGGAAATGCGGTGGCAAGGTCTTCGTCGCTGGCCTTGATGATGCCGGCGCAGGGGACGAACGCGGCGAACCGCCGCCGCCAATCGGCAAGGTCCGGCGTCACGGTCGGACGCAGGTTGGGATCGATGGAGATCAGCCGCGAGCCGGCCTCGCGACGGGCCAGGGCAAGATGCGCGCTGGCGACGGGCTCGACGGCAAGCGTGAACGAGCCCATCGCGATGGCGCGGATATGATGATCGAGTTCCTTCGGCAGATCCGCGACATCGACGCTGCGATCGGCCTTGCCTTCGCCGTGGAACGCATAGGCCGGCAACCCCTGCGCATTCCTCCCGACGATGCTGATCGTGGTCAGCCGCTCGGTTTCGATGGAATGGGCGATGTCGACACCTTCCGCGACGAGGCGGGACCGTATCGCGGCGCCAAACAAATCCGATGAGAGACCGCCGAAGAAGGCGGTCGACACGCCGAGCCGCGCAAGGCCGATGGCCACGTTGTAGGGTGAGCCGCCAAGGACCGGCTGCGCCTGCATCGTCCGCTCGTCGACATCGACGAACAGGTCGACGATCGCTTCTCCGCAGACCAGAACGCTCATGACGGCGTGCCCCCGGTGCTCTTGCTTTCTGCAACGTCCATCATGGCAGCGCGTCCAGGACGTATTGTGCCGTCTTCGCATCCGTCACCAGTGCCGTCGCGACCTTGGCGCGCACGCATGCCAGCACGGCGTCGGCACGGGCGTGTCCGCCGACGGCTACGCGATCCGGGACGACGATGAAATCTTCGTAGGAGATCGTCAGGCAACGCTCGGACAGGGAGCGACAGATGCGCCGCCCGTCCGCATCGAAGATGTGCCCGAGGATTTCGGCCGTCGCGCCGGCTTCGCGCCCTTGCGCGCGCGCGTTCTCGTCGAGGCTCTCGAAGACACCCGAGCCGTCCGGCTTCCAGGCCCCGACCGAGAACAGCACGCGTGTCAGCTTCTGGAACTGCGCGATACTGTCGGCGATGCCGATCTGCTCGCGCAGCGATGTGACCAGGGCCGCGTCCGCGAGCAGCAGTGGGGCATAGATCGGAAAGGTCTGGCCGCGGAAGCGCATGGCCATCGCACGGATCATCTCGGCCGGGTTGTGTTCGAAATAGGTCGCACGGCTGACACCCGACGCTGGACGATCGAGCGGCCCGGCAATTCGCCGATCCGGTCGAGGATGCGGCTGGTCGTCCGCCCGGCGACGAGGCCGACGACGTCCTCCGGCGCTCCCGCCTCGATCAGATAAGACGCTGCCGCATCGGCGAGAATGGCCAGTTCGGATGCCGGATCGGTGGCAGGGAGTACAATGGCGCGCCGCAGGCCCGCCTTCTGCATCAGCGCCGAGGACAGGGCGAAATCGACATCGGCCGGCGGGCGGATGTCGATGCGGACAAGCCCGGTGCTGCGGGCCTGCTCCAGCAGGCGCGACACGGCGAAGCGGCTGATCCCCATCCGCTTCGCGATCGCCACCTTCGGCTCCTCGTCGATGTAGAAACTGCGCGCCACTTCCAGGAGCTGGATAGTGCGGGTCGCGGATCGCTTGCCGAAGCGCAACGGATCCGGAGGACAAGAACATCTGATGCGATAAACGCGGCCGCTTATAGCCGCGCCGCCCTTTGTCAGCTCGGCGTGCGGAGCCGGCGGTAGGGTTCAGAATTTGGCCGACAGAATACCCTTGAACGAGTGGTCCTGGGTATCCTGCAAGTTGACCGTTATAGGCGATGCCCAGGGTGGCATTTCGCCCAGACATCGCGCGCTGGCCGATAAGCTGACATTACGGGGGCGCTCGGTGAACTGCTCTCGGGAGCGCGCCGCTGGCAATGCAGCGCATGGACCTGCCCGCAACGCGTCGCGTCTATGCCCAGAAATCCCGTCGGGTCGTCGCGGCCATAGGCGGCTTCAAGCTCTGCAGCTTCTGTGAGCGCTCCCTGTGCCCTCCTCCGGATCTTGCGGAAGTGTATCTGCGGCGTGTGGCCGAGCTGGAGAGCTCGCTGGCCGATCCGGATTTGCGTGACGGTGAAGGATGGAGGCGCTCCGCTTCATGCTCGAGCGGATTGTCGTCCCGCGTGGGCCTGGCGCCGGCGGCGGCGTTTGGCTTGAGCTCCCCGTCGATTTTGCGCGGGCCTGGCGGTCAGGGCTTCGAACGCAAAAACCCCGCCTGGTGGTGAGGCGGGGTTTTTTGATTGGTTGCGGGGGCTCGAAGCCACCTTTACCGAATACGAATTCGGAAAGCCAACTGATCGGCGATGGCCTTAATACCAATCCTACATCGCTACCTTCATAGGCCGCTAGAGCATTTCGGCGGGCGGAACCTTTCACGGATATTGAATGGCCGGATTGTTGCGAATGTAGATTGCAGCACTGTCCCGGCACTCCGTCCGAATATCGCCGGCGCTAGGGCGGGTGACGCACTCGAAGTTACCTAATGGCGCCGACTGCGACTGCGCCGCTCTCTGGCTGCGCCGCTGGGCCAACGCGGATTCGTACTGCGCTTCGGCCAGTTGTTGCGTCTGCCGGCGGCGCGTTGCCTGCGAGGTTAGATCGGCGTTGACTTTCGCGAACTCGAGCTCCCCCTCCGCCTCCGTTAACTGTTTGCGGTCAGTCTTCTCGGCGATGACGAGGCGCGTCTGCCATCGTACCGTTACCAGGTCGGTACCCCAGACTTCGCCTAGGCGCACTTCGGCTGCATTATGGCAGCGTGCCCTCTCGATGTTGGTTCGGAAAGTCAGCTGCCGACAGGCCGCGCGATGAGTTTCGATCTCCGCCGACACTTGATCGGCAGTGCTGACGCAGCCTCCAAGCGCCAGAAAGAGCCCGGCCACGGCTGCGAAACGCACACTGCCACACACCTCTCGTGGGCCCTCGCTCGGCTGAATTCGACCAACTGCATGATGATCATTTGGAAAATGAGAAACATGAATCGTCAGCGGCATGGCAAACCCCATCACTGGCCACGGAAGGAAGGAACGGGATCACCCGATGGAATATTCAACCTGAATGGGATCGCCGCGAGGTGCGGGTGGCCGGGGGCGCACGGACGAGCGCTGACGATCGGCGTCGATCGCTTTCCGCAACCCTCGCCGCGATACCAGCGCTGTCAGGTAGCCACCGAGCATCCAGGTTCCGAAGAAACCGGTCAGGTATCCCCAGTCCTGAAAACCGCTGCCGGACGGGAGAGATGTGCTCCGCCAACCGAACGCAATATCCGTGGCAAAAAGGGACGCCCCGAGCAGGATGGCGCCCGTTAGCCAATTCGGAGTGATGCGGGCAAGGGCGGAGCTCGGGCTCAGTGCGAATGGAGCTGAGAGGCTATGACGCGCCCAGCGTCCACATACAAAGCCGGCAGCCGCAACGATCAGCGTCACCAGGCCAACACCGACAAGCATGAAGGCGGCAAAGACACCGTCGCCCTTCGACAAAAACGGCATGCTCGAGAGCGCCGCCAACGCTCCTCCCCCGGCTGCCGCGTTTCGCCCCCATCGACGCGGTAAGCGATGAAGCCACACATCCGTATGACTGTTAAGGAAAGTCCCGGCTGAGCTGAGGGCGACGCCTGCATTGGCGTGCTCGGCTCTGAATTTCCGCCTTCCGAAGGAGCCGCGCGGAAGCCACTGATGATCCAACGGACCGCGACGATACAGAGACCGACGAAGACCTCGGGCCCGAGCAAGATCAATAGGAACCGCGAGAGATTGAGGTATCGCCGGTACGGAGGAAGGCCGTCGAAAAGTCCTTGCCCTACCCATCCCCTCGCGAAAAGGCCGCAGTCACGATCCCAATAGCGCGTCGCCGGCGGTTGCGGAGGACCGATAGGTTCGCCGCAGGTGAAAATGCCGTCCTGCAGCTGGCCCTGACTGCCGTGATATTCGAGCGTGGCAAAGGTAAGCACGCCCAGCGCCCATGCGGCCACGGTAACGATTCCAAGCCGCTGCCATCCGTTCAAAGCCACGTCTCTCTCCAGGGAGCTCTTGTTTTTTCGACGAGGGCAGCTCTTCAGGAGATGCCCTATGGTTGGAGCATGGAAGGTTCTTGGCCGAATGAAATAGCATGTCTGGTTATGAATAGGAACGATCGTTCCTGGATTGATCGTTCCTCCGCGCCGCTTTTAGCGGTATGGATCTCAAGGATGTCCTGGCCGCCAATGTGCGCCGCCTAAGGCACGAGCGGCAATTGACGCAAGAAGGCCTTGGTGAACGCGCCGGGATCAGCAGCCGCTATGTCGGAGCTGTCGAGCGAGGAGACGTCTCAGCGAGCGTGACCATTCTGGGCCAGATCGCCGCTGCGCTATCGGTTGCGCCGGGCGATCTCCTCGATGTAGTCAAAAGCTCGCCCGACAGGTCGTGACAGATGTCGGTCCAACGGCGCAGTTTGGCCCGTTTCGGACCTTGGGGACGTCGGGATTCAGGCGGGTCAATGCGTGCCGCTGCACTGCCTCGCCCAGAACTACGTCTGTGACCTCTCAGCTGAGCTAAGCGCACGAAGGCCGCCCCGCCGAGCAAGGAGGGAGGTCGGCAATACGCCTCAAATCGTCAGGACCGGCCGGGTGCTCGCATTGTGCTAGCGTCGGATCGCGCAATCCCGCCACTCGACGGTTGGGCGGGATCCCCGGCGGCCTCTGAAATATGATCTAGTCAGATGACGCAGCGGTCTCCCCGCACCGGCTTTGGATTTGCGGGCTTACCGTCGAGTCATGGCTGTGCATAAAGACGTGGCAATTGCGGTTGCTGCGTCAACACACTGTAGCCTCTCGTGAGCACGGGTGGCATGATGTTCCTACCATCAGCGAGCACGTCGATGCTGTGCGCAAAGAGGCATAGCGTTGGTTTCTATGTTGTGGCCCGTATCTGTGTTTTCGAGTAGCGAAATCTATATTTTATCCCTAATCCTTATCGGCCTCCCGCTTTTATATGAGTGATGACGCTAAATCATTGCCAATCCTAGACACGGACGCGGCGGATGGTGATGCCATCTCAACGCTATACTCGGTACCCTATGCAGCGCGCGCTGCACATGAGATCCCAAGGCCCGCAGAATGGGCACAGTTCCAAGCAGCATGTGTCATTCTATTCCGGGAGGAATTGAAGGATCCGAACGCGTGCGAGTACGGGAGACTTGGTCAAGAACAAGACGGCATCGACATTCTCGGTCGCAGGAACCGAGACATCAATCACCTGGTTGGCATTCAATGCAGACGTGTTGCGAAGCCCTTGAAGGAAGCCAAAATACTATCAGATTGCCGAGCGGCATTGGCGATCGATAAGAATCTAAAAGAAATCATTTTTGCTACGACTGCTCCCAACGACACCAAGGCGACAAAGGCGGCACTCGCCGTCGAGAAATTGCTGCGTGGTGAGGGGCACGAGGTCACTGTCACATTATTCGGCTGGGGCAATCTCGAAACGCTGATCCGCCTACATGAACCCGCCTACAATGCGTTCTTTCCGCAAGCGGTAGCATCGAAGCTGCCCCCGCCTTCCGGCATGGATGTGCAGCCAGTCGGCGGGCAGGACACTCTTGCGAGGATGATCGCGGAGCAGGTCCATCTCCTCAGTATCGGTCGGGTCGTGCCGGACACGAGCACCTCGGATCAAAGCAGCGAAGATCCCGCGCTGCACGCAAAGATCGATCTACTGCGCGACCAGATGAAGCAACAGGAGCCGCTAATAGCGCAAAAGGGCCTTAAGGCCCTGCGCGAAACGGCACAGCTCGACACAAAGCCGTGGGCGAGGTTTCGGATCGAGACCAACTTGGGCTCGGCAGCACTTGAGCTTGGCAACGAGACAGAAGGCGCCGCACATTTCGAGGCTGCCTATGCCATGCGCCCTACCGACCCCACGGCCATCGCGAACTTGGCGCTGGCACTAACGATCCAAGGCAAGTTCGACGAAGGCATGGAGCTCTCGCGAAAGGCACTTGCCGCGGACAAGCCTGCTGAGAGCGCCGTATCGACCTTGTTGCAGGCAGCCGCGCGGTCCGGCTGGGTGGGTGACCCGGAAACACTAATTCCGGAACCATTCAAAGGCTCGGTCCATGCCGATCTCGGATTGGCCGAGTTCTTGCGCAGGCGTGAAACACCTGGATGGGAGCGCAAGAGCCTCGCCATCGCCGAGAAACATGCTGCTGTTCCCGAATTCAAGCGTATCGCCGGGATCGCAACGCTTTCTTTGGCCATCAACTCCGGTGCGATCGTGCCGGGTGGCAAAGGTCCACTGCCCCTTGAGCAAATGTCCGTGGCCGCGACGGACATGAAGGAGTGGGCAGAGCATTGCCTGAACGTTGGCTATGCTGATCGTGGAGACCTCTTCGCCTATCTCAACAATGCAGCGTTGCTGCTGCGCATTGTCGGACGCCAGACCGAGTGCGAAGCGCTATTGCGGCGCGGGATATCCTTCGCGCCCGAGGAAGCACAGTTCAGGCGCCTGTTGGCCGTATCGCTCGCGGCGCGGGGTGCGGGCGCTGAAGCTCGCAAGGTGCTCGAGGGCGACACGGACCCCGCCCGAGGGCTGGAACCGGACTTCGACCGTATCGCAGTCGCCGCGCGCGCCCTATTGCATGATGGGTGTGTGTTTCGAATGCCTGGCCGAGGTCGATGGCGTCGGCTCGGTTCAGACCTGCCTGACCACGGTGCATGACGGCATGCGCGTGTCGCGCCAGCACGGACGCCGGATGCTGTCGGTATGAGCGCGGTCGATCTTCTCATCGTCGGCGCCGGCCCTGCCGGCATGGCCGCCGCCGTCACCGCCCGCCGCCACGGTCTCGATGTCTTGGTGGTGGACGATCAGCCCGCGCCGGGCGGCCAGATCTGGCGTTCGGTCGAGACTGTTGCTGCGAGTTCGCGTGGTGCGCGCCTGGGCGATTCCTATTTGACGGGCGCCTCGCGCGCAGCGGCTTTCCGAAGCTGCGGGGCGGCGTATGAGCCCGGCGCGCAGCTCTGGCAGATCGAACCCGGCTTCCGGGCATTCGTCACCAGCAACGGCAAGGCCCGCACGGTTAAAGCCAAGGCCGTTATCCTCGCGACCGGTGCACAGGAGCGCCCGGTCCCTTTTCCCGGCTGGACCTTGCCGGGGGTGCTGACCGTCGGTGCCGGACAGATTCTGCTGAAGACCGCCGATCAGGTGCCCGCCAAGCCGGTCTGGATCGCCGGCAGCGGGCCGCTGCCGCTGCTCTACATGACGCAGCTTCTGGCAGCGGGCGGCGAGATTGCAGGCTTCCTCGATACAACCCCGCCCGGGCGCCTTGGTGCAGCCCTGCGCCATCTACCCGCGGCGCTCGGCAAGGCCGGCGACCTCTGGAAAGGCGCTACCTGGACGCTCGCGCTGAAGCGCGCCGGTGTGAAGACCATCAAGCACGTCGCCGAGATCGAGGCCCACGGCGAGGGCAAGCTGCAGAGCCTGCGCTACCGCAGGCAGGGCGCAGACTGGCAGGAGACGCCTGCCGAGGTGCTGCTCGTGCATGAGGGCCTCGTGCCTTCCGTCCACGCGCCGCTCGCCCTCGATTGCAAGGTCGAATGGCGGGAGGACCAGCGCTGCTATGCGCCGGTGCTCGACGGCTGGGGCGAGAGTTCGCAGCCCGGCCTGTTCGTCGCCGGCGACGGTGCCGGAATCGCCGGCGCCATTGCTGCCGAGCATCGAGGCGCGATAGCGGGGCTGGCGGTCGCCGCCCAGCTCGGTAAGGTTTCGGCCGCCGTGGTTGAGGCGGAAGCAGCGCCCGCCCGCAAGCTGCTCCAACGCGAGCTCGCCTTCCGTCCCTTCCTCGATGCTCTTTATAAGCCGCGCCCTCAGGTCTTCGCGCCGCCCGACGAGACCATCGTCTGCCGCTGCGAGGAGGTGACGGCAGGAACCCTTCGCCAACGCGCGGAAGTCGGACGCCCCGGCACGAACCAGATGAAGGCTTTTACCCGCGCAGGGATGGGGCCGTGCCAGGGCCGCCAGTGCGGCTACACGGTCATGCATATCCTCGGCGGCACCCAGAAGCGTCCGCCGGAGGCGCTGGGCTTCTACCGCATTAGGCCGCCGCTCAAGCCGGTCACGTTGGGCGAACTTGCGGCGCTCGACCAGCCGGACAGCGCCGCATGATGCCGGGGTCTGCACAAGGCTTCGATGTCGCCGTCATCGGCGGCGGCCTTCACGGGCTGACGGCAGCGCTGAGCCTAGCCCGCGCCGGCAGGAGGGTCGTCATTATCGAGCGCAACTAGATTGGCCGCCACGCATCGAGCGCAACAGCGGCCGGCGTGCGCACGCTCGGGCGGGACATCGCGGAAGTGCCCATCTCGCTCGAGTCCATGGATATGTGGCACCGCATATCGAGCATTGTCGGCGACGATTGCGGCTTCGTCTCCCACGGCCAGTTCAAGGTGGCCGAGTTCGACAGCCATATGCCTGCGCTGGAAGAGCGCGAAGCCAAGATACGCAATCTCGGCTACGATCATGAGCAGATGATCGACGCTGCCGAGTTGCGGCGGCTGGTCCCTTCGCTGAGCCCGCATTGTGTCGGCGCGTTGGTGGCCCGCAACGATGGCGCGGCAGATCCCCATCGGACCATCGCCGCTTTTCGGGGCGCCTGCGAGCGGGCCGGCGTGACGATCGTCGAAGGCTGCGGCGTCGAGGCCGTCGAGAAGACCAGTGCCGACTGGTTGCTCCGCTGCGGCTCGCGCAGCTTCCATGCCCCGGCCGTGATTAACGCGGCGGGCGCCTGGGCGGCGCGTGTGGCGGCCTTGTTCGGCGAATTCATCGAACTCGGCGTCCGCGCCTCCATGATGATGGCGACCGAGCGGCTCGCCCCTTTCCTGGGGCCCGTCGTCAGTGTGGTCGGACGAGCGCTGTCCTTCAAACAGTCGGATCAGGGAACCTTGGTCATCGGGGGCGGGCTGCAGGGCGCCGCCGACATCGACCGCCAGCGGAGCAGTGTGAACTTCGTGGAGTTGGCGAAGGGTGCCCGCGCCTCCAGCGATCTGTTCCCAATCGTCCGTGGCGTGCGCATTGCGCGCTGCTGGACAGGCATCGAGGCGCAGACCCGTGACCATCTCCCCGTGATTGGAGCTTCTCCAGAGATACCGGGGCTGTTTCACAGCTTCGGCTATTCCGGGCACGGCTTCCAGCTCGTGCCCGTGCTGGGCGAAATCATGCGCGATCTCGTGCTGGACCAGAAGACCAATCGCTCGATCGCAGCCTTTGCCCCGACACGTCTATTGCAAGGCAAACACGCCGCATGATGGCTTACACGTTAAGACGGCTCCTCCTGGCAATGCCGACATTGCTGGTGATGCTCACTGCGATTTTCGTCCTCGTCCGCCTCGTCCCAGGAGACGCGGCTTCGGTCATCCTCGGCGACCAGGCGAGCACGGAGGCTCTGACGGCGTTGCGGACGAAGCTGGGGCTCGATCGTCCCTTCTACGTCCAGTACTTCACCTTCCTCGGTGACGTCTTTACCGGCAACCTCGGCCTGTCGATGAGCACCGGTCGCAGCGTCGTCCACGAGGTGCTGACGGTTCTGCCCTCGACGATCGAACTCACGCTGGCTGCGATCGCCATCGGGCTGATCTTCGGCCTGCCGCTGGGTGTTGCGGCGGCGCTGACGCGCAATGGCTGGATGGACTATGTCTCCCGCATCGTCTCTTTGGTCGGACTTTCCTTTCCCGCCTTCGTATCGGGCATCCTGATGCTGATCGTCTTTTCGATCCAGCTCGATTGGTTCCCGGTCCTGGGCGGAGCGGCCAGCGGCACCGACCTGTCCGACCGCCTACGCCAGCTCGCGCTGCCGGCGCTGAACCTCGGAATCATCATGATGGCCTATGTGATGCGCGTCACCCGCTCGGCGATGCTGGGCGTGCTCACCGAGGATTACATCCGCACTGCGCGGGCCAAGGGCGTCGGCGCCTCGCAACTCGTATTGCAGCACGCCCTGCGCAACAGCCTGATCCCAATCATCACCGTTGTCGGCCTATATTTCGGCACGCTGATCGGCAATTCGGTGCTCACCGAAATCATCTTCAACCGACCGGGACTGGGCAAGCTCATCGTCGGCGCGCTCAATTCGCGAGACTACACCCTGCTCCAGGGACTGATGATCATTTTCGCATTCTGCGTGATCATCGTGAATACTTTAACTGATCTTGCCTACGGTCTCGTCGATCCCAGGGTGAAATACGAATGACCGATATCACCGAGACCGAATCGGCGCGGCCAGGTGGACTTTGGCTCGCATTTACCCGCAACCGTCTGTCCTGGGTCGGTCTGGCGTTGCTGGCGACGATCGTACTGGTTGCGATCTTCGCGCCCTCGCTCGCGCCTTATGACCCGCTCGAACAGAACATCGTCGCGCGGCTCGAGCCGCCTTCCGCGGAATATCTGCTCGGCACCGATTCCTTTGGCCGGGACGTGCTCTCGCGCCTGATCTACGGCGCGCGCATCTCGCTTTTCGTCGGCTTCGTCGCGATCCTGATCGCGATGGTCGTCGGCACGACGATCGGCGTGATCTCCGGCTATATCGGCGGCATCTTCGACCAGATCGTGATGGGCGTGCTTGATGTCATGCTCTCGTTCCCGACGCTGCTGCTGGGATTGATGATCGCAGCCATGCTCGGGGCAAGCCTGGAGAATCTGATCATCGCCATCGCGGTTACCGAAGTGGCGCCCTTTGCCCGCGTCGCCCGCGCACCGACGATCACGCTCAAGCAGCGTGACTTCGTCGAGGCCAGCCGTGCCTATGGCTGCGGACCCTTGCGCATCATGTTTCACCACATCCTGCCGAACATGCTCTCCGACGTCGTGGTGATGAGTTCGCTCTGGATGGCCTCGGCGATCCGCACGGAAGCCTCGCTCTCCTTCATCGGCCTCGGCGTGCCGCCGCCGACCGCGACGTGGGGTGGCATGATCCGCGAGGGCTTCGAGAACATCCTCGACGCCTGGTGGCTCGCCGTCTTCCCCAGCTTCGCCATCCTGCTAACCGTGCTCGCCCTCAACCTTCTTGGCGATGCGCTGCGCGATGCCTCTGACCCCAGATCGCGTTGACTACATCCGGTGTCCCTTCGAAGGGCTTCGACCGTGTTCGCGAAGACCAATGAACTAAGTACTCCTTGCGCCCTTTCGCTGTCTGGGCCCAAGCTTGCGCAGGTTGGATGCGACAGACCCGCCGCCTTTGAGCGCGTGAGACGATCAAGGCAGAGTCTGCTTTCAGGCGGGGGGCCAATGTCCGCAGTTGGCGCATTTCATCCGGAGGACGAGGGTAGGGTACCTAGATGCTGGATAGGTGTTCCCAGCGCTCAAGGCTCGATGCGTGCCCACGTTCTTCCGGTTGAAGACCGCAGCTTACAGTCTCTCCGCAAGAAATTGCTTTAGGGCGTCGGCTCATCTGCGGAGGGCGCAGAGGCGCGCTGCACACGGCGCGCGTGGACTTGGTTAGCGCCCTGTAAGGCGACGGCGGCGGCGCTCAAGACGATCCCGAGCGCGACCACGCCGTGCCAGCCGGCAGCCTGCCAGGCATAGGTCCCGGTCGCCGAACCGAAGGCGCCGCCGAGGAACATCGCCCCCATCAGGATGGTGTTAAGGCGAGCCCGGGCTTCGGGCCGCAGCGCAAAGACGATGTGCTGGTTGGAGACCAGCGCCGACTGCATGCCGAAATCGAGCAGCACGACGCCAAGAACGAGCCCTGCGAGAGAGGTCCAGAACCCGAACACCAGCCATGACGACAAGGTCACGACGGCGCCCAGCGCAACCACGGGAGCAGCCCCCTTGGAGTCCGCGACGCGGCCGGCGAGCGGCGCCGCGAGGATTCCGACCGCGCCGACGATGCCGAAAAGTCCTGCTACATCGGCGCCGAGGCCGAAGGGTGGTGCCTGCAGGCGGAACGCAAGGACGGTCCAGAAGGCCGTGAAGGCCGCAAAGAGCAGAGCCTGCGTCAGCGCCGCCAGTCGCAGGGCCGGGAATTCGCGCCACAGATGCAGCATCGAATGCAGCAGGCGACCATAGCCGAGCTTGGAATCCGGTCTGCTGTGCGGGAGCGTCAGCATCATCAGGGCCCCGGCTCCCAGCGCCATCGGCACGCCGAGCCAGAACATCTCGCGCCAGCCGCCATGCGTCGCCACGAAGCCGGCCAGCGTGCGGCTGAGCAGGATGCCGGTCAGGATTCCCGCGAGGATCGTGCCGACCGTGGCGCCGCGCCGCTCCGGCGCTGAGAGATGGGCGGCCAGCGGCACGATCTGCTGGGCGACCGTCGCAGCGAGGCCGACGAGGAGCGAGGCGAGCACCAGCAGGGCTGCGCCCGGCGCCACAGCTGCCAGAATAAGCGCCACCGCCAGCACCCCGAACTGAATGACGATGAGACGCCTGCGTTCGACGATGTCGCCGAGCGGCACCAACAGGAACAGCCCCGCGGCGTATCCGAGCTGCGTCGCGGTTGGAATCAGCCCGGACAGCGAGCCGGGCAGCTCCGCCTCGATCAGGCCGAGCATCGGCTGGTTGTAGTAGATGTTGGCGACTGCGATGCCGGCTGCGGATGACATCGCATAAATCAACATGCTGCCGATGCGCGGCGGGCCTGCATCCGGCTTGACGGGCTTGTCCATAGTCTGTGCTCCGCTAGCGGGCCAGCGCGACCGACCGGGTTGGCGGCCGATCCGGCTCTGATGGCCTCGAATCTACGCGCTGGCGCTCGCGCATTCTGTAGCGCTTGCGGATGTCCGGCACACACCTGCGTATGATTGCCGGATCGGCCCGCCGCGTTGTCTCAATGAAGGGAACAGGCCCGGTGGCGGAAACGCTCAGGGGCCTCCGGTATCCGCGAGAGGCGCGCCATGAAACCACTTCGCATCAGCATCGTCGGCGGATCTCTCGCAGGCCTGTTCGCCGGCGTCCTGCTGAAGCGCGACGGTCATGATGTCACGGTCCATGAGCGCTCCCGTCAAGGGCTCGCGGGCCGCGGCGACGGCCTGGTCCCTCAACGAGAGGTTTTCCAGATCCTGCGGGCGATTGGCATCGAGCACCTCGCCGATATCGGCGTGATCGCGCAGGAGCGCATCTTCCTCGATCAGGCTGGAGAGATCGTGCAGACGATCAGGGAAGCGCAGACCCAGCTCTCCTGGGACGTGCTCTACGAGCAGGTCGCGGCACGCATCGCGCCGGCGGATTACCGGCTCGGCAGCCAGCTTGTGCGGCTCGAAGCTCAAGGCGATGGTCCCGCGGCGCTCAGCTTCGCCGACGGCTCGCGCGACGAGGCCGATCTGGTGATCGGCGCCGACGGTATCGGCTCGGTCGTGCGCCAGGCACTCTCTCCCCATGCGGCAAACCGCTATGCCGGCTATGTCGCCTGGCGCGGATTGATCCCGGAGACGGCGCTGCCTGCGAGGGCTTCGCTGCTGTTGGACCGCTTCGCCTTCTATCTCGCGCCCGGAGACCACGCGCTTGGCTACCTCGTGCCCGGTCCGAAGGGCGAGACCGCGCCGGGCCAGCGGCGCTATAACTGGGTCTGGTACCGGCCGGTGGCGGAGCATGATCTGCGGGCGCTCTTCACCGATCGCGATGGCCATGCCCATCCGGTCTCGCTGCCGCGCGGCGGGCTGTCATCGGAGCGGCGCGACGCGCTGCGCCATGATGCCCGCATCCACCTGCCGCCGCCCTTCTCGCTTGCCGTCGCGGCGGAGGAGACGCTCTCGATCCAGGGGATCTACGACTATGAGACGCCCGCCATGGTGGGAGGGCGTATCGCTCTGATCGGCGATGCCGCCTTCGTGGTCAGGCCGCACACCGCCATGGGGGTCGGCAAGGCGGCCGGCGACGTGATGTCATTGCGCAAGCATCTGGCCGCGGAGGCCGATCTGGAAACGGCTCTCGCGCGCTACCAGGGCGAGCGCCTGCCGGTCGGTCGCGAGATCGCAGCCCTGGGCCGACGCCTTGGTGCGACCGCGCTGTAAGCTCCGGCGGACATGCCGGCCATGTGACACCGAAATCCTTCGAAGACAGCGAGAGAGGCCAAGCTCATGTCGAAACGCAATGTTGCCGATCTGATCGTCGAAACCCTGGATCGTGCGGGAGTCGAGCGCATCTACGGCGTCGTCGGCGATAGCCTGAACGGGCTGACCGAAGCGCTACGCCAGACCGGCAAGATCGACTGGGTGCATGTCCGGCATGAAGAGGTGGCCGCCTTCGCCGCCGCAGGCGAATCCCAGATCACGGGCAAGCTCGCGGTCTGCGCGGGCTCCTGCGGCCCGGGCAACCTGCACCTCATCAACGGCCTCTACGACGCCCAGCGCAGCCGCACGCCCGTGCTGGCCGTCGCCGCGCAGATTCCGTCGGCGGAGATCGGCGGTGGCTATTTCCAGGAAACGCATCCGCAGAACTTGTTTCGCGAATGCAGCGTCTATTGCGAGATGGTCTCCGACCCCAGCCAGATGCCTTATGTGCTGGAGAATGCGATCCGCGCTGCCGTCGGAGAGCGCGGTGTCGCGGTCATCGTGATCCCCGGCGACGTGGCGCTGAAGCCGGCGCCGGCGCGTGATGTCGCCCCCGCCGCAGGGTTGTTGCCGCCGATGCCTGTCGTCACGCCTGCCGAGGCACAAGTCGAGGCCCTCGCTGCCCTGCTCAACGGAGCGCAACGCGTGACGCTGTTCTGCGGCCGTGGCTGTGCCGGTGCGCATCCCCAGCTCATGAAACTCGCCGAGATGCTGAAGAGCCCGATCGTCCACGCGCTCGGCGGCAAGGAGCATGTCGAATACGACAACCCCTACGATGTCGGGATGACCGGCTTCATCGGCTTCGCCTCGGGCTATGAGGCGATGCACGCATGCGATCTGCTGCTGATGCTGGGCACCGATTTTCCCTACAAGCAGTTCCTCCCGAGCGGCATCACGATCGCGCAGGTCGACATCCGCGCATCGCAGCTCGGCCGTCGCTGCAAGCTCGATCTCGGCATCGTCGGCGATGTCGGCGCGACGATCGAGGCCCTGCTTCCACGCCTTGCGGCCAAACAGGACCGGACGCATCTCGACGACAGCCTCGACCGCTACCGGCGCTCCCGTGAAGGGCTCGATGCGCTGGCGCGCGGCACGCCAGGCCGCAGGCCGATCCATCCGCAATATCTGGCGAAGGTCCTGAGCGACGTCGCCGCGGAGGACGCAGCTTTCACCTTCGATGTCGGCACGCCGACGATCTGGGCGGCACGCTATCTCAGGATGAACGGCAAGCGCCGTCTGGTCGGTTCGCTGGTGCATGGCTCGATGGCGAACGCCATGCCGCAAGCCATCGGCATCCAGGCGGCGCAGCCCGACCGGCAGGTGATCTCGCTGTCCGGCGATGGCGGCTTCACCATGCTGATGGGCGATCTGATCACGCTCAAGCAGCAGAAGCTGCCGGTGAAGATCGTCATCTTCAACAATGGCGTGCTCGGCTTCGTCGCTCTCGAAATGAAGGCTGCGGGCTTCTTGGAACTCGGAACCGATCTTGAGAATCCCGATTTCGCAGCGATGGCGCGTGCCATGGGCATTCATGGCGTCAGGGTCGAGGATCCCGGCGATCTTCCGGGCGCGGTCGCAGACATGCTGAGCCATAACGGGCCAGCCGTGCTCGACGTGGTGACCGCGACGCAGGAACTCTCGATGCCGCCGACCATCGGTGTGGAGCAGGCGAAGGGCTTCGGCCTGTGGATGCTGCGGGCCGTGATGAGCGGGCGCGGCGACGAGGTGCTCGACCTCGCCAAGCAGAACCTGCTGCCGCGCTGACCTGACCCGAGCCGATCGAACGACGCCAGCCGGGGCCTCGCGGTCCCGGCTCGCGCACCTTATCGCGGGGATCGCGATCCTTCCGGCCTTTCCGCTGATCGGCTCGCGGCGTTTTCAGCCTCCGGCTGCGGCCAAACGAAAGGGAGGGCGGAGATGATCCGCCCTCCCTTTGTCATTGTCGCGCGTGGGTTGGGCGTCAGCCCTTCACGAAGGCCAGCAGATCCGGATTGATCACCTCGGCATGGGTGGTCAGCATGCCGTGGGGGAAACCCTCGTAGATCTTCAGCGTGCCGTGCTTCAGGAGCTTGGCTTGCAGAAGCGCCGCGTCCTTGTAGGGCACGATCTGGTCGTCATCGCCCTGCATCGCCAGCGTCGGCACGGTGATCGCCTTCAGGTCCTCGGTCTGGTCGGTCTCGGAGAAGGCCTTGATGCCCTCGTAATGGGCCAGCGCCCCGCCGATCATGCCCTGCCGCCACCAATTCTGGATCACGCCTTGCGAAACCTTCGCGCCCTCGCGGTTGAAGCCGTAGAAGGGGCCGGAGGCGACATCGAGATAGAACTGCGCGCGGTTGGCGGCCAGCGCCTTGCGGAAGCCGTCGAAGACCTCGATCGGCGTTCCGCCCGGATTACTTGGGGTCTTCAGCATCAGCGGCGGCACGGCGCTGACCAGCACCGCCTTGGCGACGCGGCCATGGGGCTGGCCGAACTTCGCGACATAGCGGGCGACCTCGCCCCCGCCGGTGGAGTGGCCGATATGGACGGCGTTCTTGAGGTCGAGATGCTCGACTACGGCGAAGGCGTCAGCGGCGTAGTGATCCATGTCGTTGCCGGTATCGGCCTGCGAAGAGCGGCCATGGCCCCGACGGTCATGGGCCACGACGCGGTAGCCGTTCGCGAGAAAGAACAACATCTGTGCGTCCCAGTCGTCCGAGGACAGCGGCCAGCCGTGATGGAACATGATCGGCTGGGCGCTTTTGGGGCCCCAGTCCTTGTAGAAGATCTCGATGCCGTCCTTGGTCTTGACGTAACCGCTGCTCATGGTCGTGGCTCCTGTCGTGTTCCGAGTGGGTCGTGACGGTTGTGCGGATGCTGCCGCAGGGATCAGGCTCGCTGCAGAAGCGGCGGCCATGCCGGCCATCGCGGCCCGCCGGGTGACGATGAAACTGACGTCTGACATGGCCTTGTCTCCGCATTGGGTAGCTGACGAAGACAGGTTAGGCGGGGGCAGCCGGGGCCGGAATCCTACGCTTGGATCAGCGTCTCATACGAAGGTGTGGGGTGTGCAACTCAGCCGCGGCGATGCGCCAGCGCCGCGGCAAGATGATGCGCAATCGTGTCGGGTTCGGCTGGCTTGTCGAGGAAGGCGCAAGCGCCGGCGGCCATGACGCGCTCGCGCGTGGCGGCTGTCGGAAAAGCCGTCATGAAGATCATCGGGAAGCTCCGTCCGGTCGCGATCAGTTCGGCCTGGAGCTGGTCTCCCGTCATCTCGGGCATCTGGATATCGGAGATCATGCAGTCGGGATCGCCCGTCTCGCAATCTGCGAGGAATTCCGGCGCAGAGCCATAGCTGCGGGCTTCGTAGCCCAGCGAGCGGATCAGGCTGGCCAGCGAATTGCGAACGCCGTCGTCGTCATCGACGATCGCGACTGTCGGTATGTGATGCATGTCCACGCTTCTTTGTGCCGATGGTCGCACAAAAGGGTGACTCCGTGCGCGGCCTGACCTTGTTATGAAGGATCATCCGTCGTGCGGCCATCATACGCAGGTTTGCACCCCGCAGGCTCACGGCTTGTGAACCCCCAGCGCCTCCGCCGTCCGGACGAGGTCGGCCAACGTGCGCACGCCCATCTTTCTCATGACGTTGCCACGATGGATCTTCACCGTGATCTCGCTGAGGCCGAGCACGCCGGCGACCTGCTTGTTCATCAGCCCCGCGACGACATGCGTCATCACCTCGCGCTCCCTGGCTGTCAGCGTCGCATAGGCTGAAAGCTGTCCGTCCAGCGCCGCGGTCGCGCTGCGGCGCTGCCGGTCGCGCTCGATCGCGGCTGTCACCGCGTCGAGCATTTCCTGATCGCGGAAAGGCTTCGACAGGAAATCGACCGCACCGGCCTTCATCGCCCGCACGGTCATCGGTATGTCCCCGTGCCCGGTCATGAAGACGATCGGCAGCGCGATCCCCTGCCGGGCGAGCTGGTCCTGGAAATCGAGGCCGCTGATGCCAGGCAGGCGCACGTCGAGAATGATGCAGCCCGGCACGTCGGGCAAGGCGCCCTGCAACAGCTCCGCCGGCGCGCCGAAGAGCCGTGTCGCCAGTCCGACCGACCGGATCAGGCTGTCGAGGGATTCACGCACCGCCGGATCGTCGTCGACGATCACGACAAGTGGCGGGCTCGGTGAAGCCGGGGCCGGCTTGACGGACGACTGCCTGATCATACCGCGGTACCATATTGGGAAATAGGAAGCGTCAGGCGAAATGTCGCTCCGCCGTCTGGATGGTTCCCGACCGAAAGCTTTCCGCCGTGAGCTTCGGCGGTCGTGCGGCAGATCGCAAGACCCATGCCCATCCCCTCCGGCTTGGTCGTGAAGAAGGGATCGAACAGGCGCTCGACGTTCTCGGGAGAGATGCCGGGACCAGTGTCGCGTAGAGCGATCTCGATACGACCGCCTTCCACTTGGCAGTGGGCCAGGCCGGCGGTGATCGTCAGCAGGCGCCGGCCGTCATGCTCCGCCATCGCCTGCCCGGCATTGACCATCAGGTTGACCAGGACCTGCTGGAGCTGGATCCGGTCGCCGATGACAGGCGGCATATCCGGCGCGACCTCGACGCGCAATTCGACCTCGGCACGCGCGAGTTCCCGCTGCACGAGCTGAGCGGCCTCCTCGATCAGCGTCGCGACATCCAGCGCATGCGAGCGGATTGGCGTCTTGGTCAGGAAGGCCCGGATACGCTTGACGATCTCGCTGGCGCGCCGCCCTTCGGAAACGACACGCCCAATGGCGCTGTCGACCTCCTGCAGGTCAGGCTTGTCACGGCGCAGCCAGCGCAGCGCCGCCTCGCCGTTGGTCACGACCGCCATCAAAGGCTGGTTGACTTCATGGGCGATCGAAGCGGTGAGCTCACCCAATGTCGCCACGCGGGCGGCATGGGCGAGCTCCGCCTGCGCGTGCAGGACCGCGTCCTGCGCCTGCCGGCGTTCGGTGATGTCGACGACGAAGACCAGCACGTTGCCGTCGCCGTCATCGACTGTCGGAAAGGTAATGGCGAAGATCACCGGCACGCGACTGCCATCTGCCCTGACGATTTCCGTCTCGCCTTCATGGAAGCCGTCGCCGCGAGCAAAAGCCGCCAGCGCTGGTCCGAAGGTCGGATCGCTCTCGCTCAGCACATCGTCGACCGTCTGATGGAGATGAGAATTACTCTCCGCTCCGATCATGGCGAGAAAGGCCGGATTGACGTCGACAATCTTCGTCAGCCTGCGCAGGCGCGCGACAAGCTCCGGATGTGCTGTCAGATGAGCGGCCAGTGACTCGCCATCCGCGAGACCGAGCGCAGCAAGTTCGCGACGCGCCGCGCTCCAGTCCTCCTGGACGACGCCGACCCGAGTCGCGTCAAACATGCGCCGGTAGCGTCTCTCGCTCTGAACCAGCGCTGCGTGGGCCGCCTCACGTTCGGTGACATCCGTATTCGTCTCGAACACGCCGACGATGCGTCCCCTGGCATCGTGTTGGAGGGCCCAGCGACTTTCCACGGTGATCCGCGCGCCGGCCTTGGTCCGGTGCTCCAGCGTGCCGTCCCACCGTCCCGTTTCGTGAAGCACGCGGTCGGCCGCGTCGCGCGGCAGCGCATATCGCGTCTCCAGCAACTCGTCGGCGATCCGGCCCGTCGCCTCGGCGGCAGACCAGCCATAGGTCTCTTCCGAGGCGCGATTCCAGAATGTGATCTGTCCGAAAGTGTCTCGCACGAAGATCATGTCGTGCGACAGGTTGAGCAGCCGGGCTTGGGCCGCGAGCGTCGCCGTGGCCGCCTGGTTCTTCATGGAGAGCAACGTCGCGATCGTGACCGCCGCCAGGCTGACCAGCGCGCGCAAAGTGGGCGCGCCGGCCAGGCTCAGGCCATGTGTATCGACATAAGCCACGACGGTCAGGATCAGGCTTGTCACCGCCGCCACGAGGATGTCGCCCCGCCGTCCGGTGCCCGCTGCCAGCAAGACCACCAGAACGTAGAGCACAGCCACCGCGCCCTCCAGCGGCGAGAGCGTATCGAACAGGAAGATGCAGAGCGCGAGCAGACCCGCCGCGATGCGAAGTGCCGTCGTGTTCATGGCCGGAGAGAAGAAGGAGCGCTGGGGGAGAGCGGTGTCCGGCGGGGCGGATCGAGAGGCGCCGTGCCGAGCGGCGGAGAGGCGGGAGGACATGAGAGGCAGCCGATTCCGGTCGCGAGAGCTGACAACGCGCTAGCATAGCTCATCTGCCTCGTCCCCCGCGATCGGTGCGGATGCTTCGATCCGCGGCATCACTTTCGCGAAAGCGGCCGGCGATGAAATCATACAGGGGTTTAGGTCGGCCGGGCGCGTCCTTCGCTGGCGCACATAAACCTAGGTATGAGCTCGACATGCCTTCGTCCGATTCAGGCGGCGGCGGCAGCGACCTAGGGTCAGGACATCGGGGAGACAGGCTCCTCGAAGCCAACCCGGAGAGCTGCCATGAACGACCTGTCCATCCATGCCAAGCGCGACGCCGCCTTGCGTACGCCGACCGATCTCGGCGCGAACGCCACGACCGACATCGCCGCCGCGCTGACCGGCGTCCTCGCCGACATGTTCGCGCTCTATCTCAAGACCAAGAACTTCCACTGGCACATGTCAGGCCCGCATTTCCGCGACTACCACCTGATGCTCGACGAGCAGGGCGATCAGATCTTCGCGACCACCGATGCGCTGGCCGAGCGCGTCCGCAAGGTCGGCGGCTCGACGCTCCGCTCGATCGGGCACATCGGACGGATCCAGCGGCTGCTCGACAATGACGCGGACTATGTCACCCCCCAGGACATGCTGGCGGAGCTCGCCGACGACAACCGCAGCCTGACCGGCTTCCTGCGCGCGGCTCACGGTGTCTGCGAGGCCCATAACGACGTCGCCTCGACCAGCCTGATCGAGGTCTGGATCGATGATGCCGAGCGTCGGAGCTGGTTTCTCTACGAAACGACACGGCAAGAGCGCTGAGCGCGCTCAAACACGTTCCGATCGGAGGAGAATGACCATGTCCGAAACGCATTCGCCGACGGCCCTGCCTGCGGGCCGGGCCGCCCCGGCCTTCACGCTGCCGGCGACGCCTGACCAGACGGTCTCGCTCGATGACCTGCGCGGCAAGCCGGTGATCCTCGCCTTCTACCCGGCCGACTGGAGCCCGGTCTGCGGCGACCAGATGGCGCTCTACAACGAGATCCTGCCCGAATTCCACAAGGCCGGCGCCCAACTCGTCGGCATCTCGGTGGATGGCGTGTGGTGTCACGCGGCCTTTGCCGGCGAGCGCAAGCTGCACTTTCCGCTGCTGTCCGATTTCGAGCCGAAGGGCGCGGTCGCCCGCAGCTTCGGCGTCTACCGCGACAAGGAGGGCATCGCTGAGCGCGCCCTCTTCGTCATCGACGCGGCCGGCATCATCCGCTGGAGCTTCGTCTCGCCGCTCGGCATCAACCCCGGCGCCGACGGCATTCTCGAAGCACTCGACAATCTCGGCGCCGCGGCGCCCTCCGAAGGAACTGCGTCATGACCCGTCTCGCGATCCCCGTCGGCAGCCAGGACCATGTCCAGGGCCAGGCGCAGGCCGTCGTCACCCTCGTCGAATACGGCGACTATGAATGCCCCTATTGCGGCGAGGCCTATCCTGTTCTCAAGGCGGTGCAGCGCGCCATGGGCGACCAGTTGCGCTTCGTCTTCCGCAACTTCCCGCTCGCCGAAATGCATCCCCATGCGGTGCGCGCAGCGGAATTCGCGGAGACGGCCGCCGGGCTCGGCAGGTTCTGGCAGGCACATGACATGCTCTACGAGAACCAGACCGCTTTGCGAGACGCCGACCTCTACGCCTATGGCCTTCGCCTCGGTCTCGATACAGACGTCGTCACGCAAGGCCTCGATGGCCGCTTCGACCGGAAGATCAAGGAGGATTTCACGGGCGGCATTCGCAGTGGCGTGAACGGGACGCCGAGCCTGTTCATCAACGGGCTTCGGTACGATGGCGAGCGGGATGTCGACAGCCTCGTCTCCGCCCTGAGGCAGGCCGCTCGGGACGCCATCCGCCCGCGCGCCGCCACGACTCGCTAAGCCCTTGCCACCCGGCCAATGGAGACGACCATGACCGATTCCACGATGTCCTTCCGCTACCGGCTCGAACAGGCCACACCCCGCACCGGCTCAGGCGGCATCACGCGCGGCGCCTCGGTGAAGCAATTCCCGGCCAGCGTCGGCATCGCAGGCGTTTCGATGAGGCTCGCACCAGGCTCGATGCGCGAACTGCACTGGCATGCCAATGCCGCCGAATGGGCCTATGTCATATCCGGCCAATGCCGCACCACGGTCTTGCACCCGGACGGCTCGTCGGCGACCGACACGTTCGGCCACGGCGACGTCTGGTATTTTCCACGCGGCTGGGGCCACTCCATCCAGGGCCTCGGTCCCGGCGAATGCCATTTCATTCTGATCTTCGACAATGGCGACTTCTCCGAGGATCATACCTTCAGCGTCACCGACTGGCTTTCCCGCACGTCGCCGGAGGTGCTGGCGCAGAATCTCGGCTTGAGCCGCGAACAGATCGCACAGCTCCCGGCCGGCGAGGCCTATTTCGCCCAAGGACCCGTCCCCGACGACCGCTCGACCGACGCCGAGCCGCGCGCGACGGCTGCTTTGACGACGCCGCATCGCTACCCGCTGCTCGCACAGCAGCCACGGCGCGTGCCTGGCGGCGGGACCCAGCGTACCGTCACCGTGGATGAGTTTCCGATCTCGAAGGGCATGGCCGGCTCGCTCCTGGAGATCGAGCCTGGCGCGATGCGTGAGTTGCACTGGCACCCGAACGCCGACGAGTGGCAGTATTATCTGGAGGGCAGCGCCGAGATGGCGGTCTTCCTCGCCGAAGGGCAGGTCGTGACCGAGCAGTTCGAGGCTGGCGACATTGGCTATGCTCCGATGGGCGCCGGGCATTACATCCGCAACACCGGATCGACGGTGTTGCGCGTCCTGGTCGGGTTCAACAATGGGCATTATGAGGCGAACGACCTCTCAGCCTGGCTCGCCGCCAACCCGGTTGACGTGCTTGCAACGAATCTCAGTTTGCCTCGTGATGTTGCAATGACGCTTCCGCATCGGGCGCGCTTCATACTGTCTGGTTACATCCCACACTGAGCCCAAGTCTTGTCGGCCTAAATGTCGACGGCGGCCTGCATTCCTCACATGATCGATCGGAATTTGAGATGAGCCTGATCGAGACACGCGGCTACCAGATGTTCCCGGTGCTCGTTGCGGAACAGATTGCAACGTTCAGGAGGTTTGCCAGCGGGTCCGCGCGCCGGTTTCAACCCCACGAATTGATCTTTGACGTCGGCGATCACCATGCACCGGTATGGATGGTTCTGGACGGCGCGATCGAAGTCGTGCGCCGCGATGGCCTCGGGCGCGAGAATCCCATCACTGTTCACGGCATCGGACAATTTACGGGTGAAGTCAGCCAGCTTGCGGGGCGTGGCTCATTGGCCGCAGGCAAGGCGGGGGCAGAGGGGTGTCTGGCGCTGCCACTGGATGCGGCGCACCTACGGGCTCTGATCATCGGTTCGGCCGATCTCGGCGAAATCGTCATGCGCGCGCTGATCCTGCGCCGGGTCGGGCTGATCGAAGGTGGTTCGGCGGGATCGGTGCTGATCGGACGAACGGGAGAGAGCGAGCTCGTACGCTTGCAGGGTTTCCTGTCCCGCAACGGCTATCCCCACACCACGATCGACGCGGAAGACGGCGGCGACGGGCACGTCATCGTAGAGCGGCTGGGGCTGCATTCAGACGATCTTCCCCTGATGATCTGCCCGGTCGGCACTGTCTTGAAGCACCCCAGCAATGCGGAAGCCGGGGTCTGCCTCGGAATGACGCCCGAGCTCGATCCGACCAAGATCTACGACACCGCCATCGTAGGGGCCGGGCCGGCCGGGTTGGCCGCGGCCGTCTATGCGGCATCGGAGGGCTTGAGCGTTCTGGTGCTCGATCAGCGCGCCTTTGGGGGCCAAGCTGGCGCCTCGGCACGGATCGAGAACTACCTAGGCTTTCCGACCGGCATATCAGGCCAGGCCCTTGCCGGACGTGCCTATAATCAAGCTCAGAAATTTGGCGCCGAGATCGCTATTCCCCTGGCCGTAACCGAGCTCGATTGCCACGACAGCGAGATCAAACGACTGTCCCTCTCGAACGGAATTGGCATCCAGGCTCGGACAGTTGTGATAGCTGCGGGCGCGAGGTACCGCCGGCCGGACATCGCAAACCTCGACGCGTTCGAAGGAAATGGCGTCTCCTACTGGGCCTCGCCTGTCGAAGCGCGCCTTTGCGAAGGTGAAGAGGTTGCGTTGGTCGGCGGTGGGAACTCCGCCGGGCAGGCGGTGGTATACTTGGCCCCCAGGGTGAAGCGCCTTCACCTGGTGATCCGCCGTCGCGATCTCGAAGCGACAATGTCGCGGTATCTGATCGATCGGATTGCAGCGTTACCAAATGTCGAGATCCACCCGGAGACGGAAGTGCTTTCTCTCGAGGGAAGCATACAGCTTGGTCTGACGGGCGCCACATTCGGTAACCGCGCGACTCGAGCCACACATCATCGCACGCTGCGACACCTATTCTTGTTCATTGGGGCCGAACCAAACACCGACTGGCTGGCGAACTGCGTCGGCGTCGATCATGGTGGCTTCGTGAAGACAAGAACGGGCCTGACGCGGGATACCGCGATAGCCGGAGAAGTCCTGCGAACGCTGGAAACCGACAAGGCTGGTGTCTTTGCAATCGGCGACGTGAGGGCAGGATCGACTAAACGCGTCGCCGCCGCCGTCGGAGAGGGAGCAGCAGTGGTGGCCCAGATTCATGGCTACCTAGCCGCTGTCGTTCGATAGCGCCCGTACTACCGCGGTCGCCGCGTCCGCCACCAGGGGCTCCTGGTTGACTGCTATCGCCGGTCTAGGTGCCTTTGACGTGCTCATTGGCATTCCAGTGGGCGGCCAGGACAAACCGGCGGTGAAGGAAGCGTAGCCAACAAAGCCCGACGAATGTCCGGTTTTCGTCAAGGCCTGAATGTCGGCTCATGGCGCTTTGGAGATCTGGATGTACCGCAAGCGTTCCTGCCACGTCTGGACAGTCAGTATCGGCATCTGTCATCCAGTTCGTGGACGTCTTCAGGAGGGAAGCAAATGAGCGGCAATGCGGCTGCTTCGGAAGCGGACAAGGGCGCAACCTTCATGTCGCATGCGAAATTCTACAGAGATAAGGCGTCAGAGAAGGACAAATTGCCGGCGTTGGCACTCGACGCGGATGCGAAGGCCGAAACTTTTTCCTACAGTCTGATCATTCCAGAGGAAATGCGCTCAGCGATGCGCAGAGAGTTAGCAGATGCGTTCACTAAGACGTTTAGCCAGCCCGCGAAGCTCAAATCCCCCTCAACTGTTATTAGAACCGTTGGCCGTTTCGGCGATCGGTTGGAGAAGCTTGTAGCCGCTTATGACGCACTCGATAGCCAGGAGCGAGGCGCTGCGGAGGTGGTAATGATGATGGACAATAGCGATTTTGAATTGTCGGCTCGGATGGAGGAGCTGGCCCGATTGGGGCGCAGTTTCCGCGAGAAGCTGAACGAAATCCGGGATTCCGGTTCGTTCGCGCGAACGGCTGGCCCCGAATTCGATCCGCGTATTCGAGTTCTCGTCTTGCTGCTCGAACTGATTTACCGGCGCTACTTTGGTCACGAGATAACGATGAACAGATCGGTTAACGGATCGTACAACGGGCCGTTCATCAAATTTTGCCGGGCGGCCTGCGGACATTTCCTGCCGCCCAGGTTCGTCAATGGCCCGACGCTGAATCAGGCAGCGATCTGGGTCGTGACCAGACCCTAACGCTCAAGAACGGGACCACGCAGTCGGGCCGCTCCGATTTTGTGAGACTCTCTGGTCTCTTGCTTTGTCCCGGTTGGACACATCGTCCCGGCCATGCAGTCCGGGGCTCACCCATTCCAGCACAACGAACGCAGCGCGGTGACCTCCGCGGCGCTGCGTGCGTTTGCGCGTCTATTGGGTCGCGCAGCAGCGCGGGAATGGCTGGCCCAGGAATGCGCTGAGCAGGAACGCGCACTGGAGCCCACCGACGATGAGCCAACCCCTACCCGAATTGAGCCGACGCCTGACTATTCGCGAAGTGGCTGAATGCGCCAACGTCAGCACACGGACCGTCAAACGTTGGATCGCTGCGAACCGCCTGCCGGCCTATCGCCTACCATCGAACAAAGGAAAAGGTCACCTCCGTGTGCGCGTCGGCGACGTCGAAGCTCTTCTGGCACGCGGCCATATCTGATCGGCGGATTGTCATGCTTTTGCGCGTTTTCTTAGGCTATTTGGAATACGTCACGCAAGTATCCCCCACGGATTACTGCGATACGTCTTCCCAAATGTCGCGTTTTTTCTCGATCTGTCATCCTTTTTCCGGCAGCCGCACCCACGGAGATGGTCCATGAACGCCTTTCTGGGCAGTAACCACGTCATGGGGCCGTCGCTCCAGGAGTTCATCGACGAAGCTGCGAGCCAAGGCTTGCTTCCGGCCGCTCAACTCGCCCGGGCACGTTCGGCTACCGCGGCGGTGGCGAACTTCCTAGGAAGAGCAGCCGCGGACATTCCAGGTCACCAGGGCTTCATAATCACGCAAATGAAGAGGATGAGGAAGGCGCCGTCCAAGCTCTCTTTGAAGACCCTGTCCAACTACCGCAGCGAATTGCTTGCCCTCATCAAGGCGGCCCGCGGTCGCGGCCCCAAATCGCATCAGCTCCTCTCTACGAGCTGGCAAGCCTTCAAAGCACAGCTGCATAGCTCAGCCGATTGGGCACCGCTCTCGCGACTCGCTGGCTTCGCGTCCGCCGAGGAAATCGCTCCTGCTCAGATTGCAGATTGCGATATCGACAGGTTCGTATCGGAGCTCGCAACGCTCGGTGAGGTCGCGGACTCCAAGGCCCATGATCGCCGTCTGCGTCGTCAGTGGAATCGCCTGGGGGCAGTGCTCCCAGGGCTTGCTCTGCAAAGGCTCAGGATCGAACCCCAAGCGCGCGTTCGTTGGACGTACACCGAGGCCGAATTCGATATCCGCTTTACTGCCGAGACTGAAGCCTACCTGGCTTGGCTGGCTGACGACAATCCGCTGGCCGACAACCCCGGCCGGGCATTACGAGCTTCAACGATCAAAACCATCCGGCACCAGCTGTTCAAAGCCGCGACGGCATTAACCCACACCGGCCGGCCGATCGAAATGATCGTCTCGCTCTCTGATCTCGTATCGATCGACAGCTTCAAGCTTCTGATGGCCGAGCTATACAAACGGCAGGGTTCTAAACGCAGTGATGCCCTACACCGCCTCGGAGGATCCCTGCTCTGCTTAGCCCGCGATTGGGCGACGACCGACGAACAGGTTGTAGCAAAGCTCAAATCCATTGTGGCCAATCTCGCGCCTAAGGAAAAGGCACTGGGGCGACGGACCAGGGATCGACTTGAAGCATTCGAGGATGAGCGCCTTCTTGGCCAGCTACTGACGCTGCCTATCCAGCTGCTGAAAGAAGCGAACTCTGCGAAACAGCCCCGTAAGCGCGCCATGCTCGCTCAAAGCGCCATCGCGTGTGAGCTTCTGATCTACGCCCCTCTCCGGATCGAGAATCTGGCGTCGCTACACGTCGAGCACAATCTGCAACAACACCGAGATCGGTGGCTAATCCGCCTGCCGGGCGCAGAGGTCAAGAACGGCGAGGATCAACGCTTTGAGATACCGGCCGAAGCAGTTGGTCGCCTCAATGCAGCCATGCGAATGTTCAGCCAATCGGGGGGCTGGTTGTTTCCCGGGCGTTCAGAACACGCGAAACGCTCGGGCTCGTTGAGTGGTCAGATCAAGCGCATTGTCGAGCAACGCTTAGGTGTCCCATTTCACGCTCACCTTTACCGCTCGATCGCCGTTTACGTGCAGGTTCGCGCGAACGGTGCCCACGGCTTAGAGCGAGGCAGGACACTGCTGGGTAACCGAGATGCGGACACGATCCGGCGAAACTATTCCTATTTGGCCGACCGGGAACATCTCCGGCAGGCCCAGCAAGAGATCACCAAACTGCGGCTTTCTGCGACGAGGAGGCGACGCTGATGGGCCGCATCGACAACGATGCCCCGCGATGCTGCTTAAAGGTCCTGGCATGGCCGGTCCAAGACCGTGAGCTGTATGCTCAGGCGATGATCGACGACCCCTTCAGTGACTCTACCGCCGCCGCCAAATGGCGACCGGCGACCCGCCACAAGAATGAACGCGGTTATGGGCGCTGGCTGACCTTTCTGATTAGGCGAGGTGAGGACGTTACGCTCCCGCCTGCCGCACGCGTGACGCCGGCCAATGTGGATGCCTTTGTGCATGAGTTGCAAGCACAAGGCGTGAAGCTCGGCACCCTGCGTAACCGTCTCTTTGAATTGCTCGCGGTGATTTCCTCGATCACGCCAAGCGTTGAATGGTCGTGGTTGCGCGCGCGGGCAAACTTCCAAAGCCGACAAGCCAAGGCTTCCGCCGCGGAGACGCGATTCCTCGATACCACGATCGTTGTCCGAGCTTGTGAGCGCGCCCTGTCCGCGGCGTCCCGCCCCCTCCCCCGGAAGGCGGTCCCAGGCTATCGAAACTGCCTCATCCTGTGCTTCTTGGCCTACGTTCCGGTTCGGCTCGGCAATCTTGCAAACCTTGAACTCGGCCGGCACCTTGCAAAGAGAAGCGGCGAATGGCTGGTGACCCTGCAGCCACACGAAACGAAAAACGGGCGCGAATACTCGGCACCCGTTCCCCGGCCCCTGGCCGTTCATCTCGAGCGCTATCTGGCCCACGTCAGGCCCACTATCGCCAATTCAAGTTCGCGAGATCGGCTTTGGTTGGGAATGAGCGGCGCTCCGCTGGCAGATCATACGATCCATATCGTGCTGCGGGAGCTGACGTTCCGAGAATTCGGCGTTGCCTTGGGACCACATTCGTTGCGGCACAGCTTTGCAACTTTCGCAGCGGAAACCGTCGGCATCGATTGCGCGCGGGCAGGGATGGGGCATACCAGTTCCCGACGCACACAGGGCTACAATCACGCATCGACGTTGGCAGCCTCGATCAGTCATGCTGAGCTGATTGCTGGACTACGCTCATCAAGTGCCATTGGACGGAAACGCGGATCATGAAGGCGGCCATCTACGCGCGCTATTCGAGCGATCAGCAGCGTGACCAATCTGTCGACGACCAGATCGCGGTCTGCCAGGATTTAATTGCTCGGCAGGGCTGGACGCTCGCGGGAACCTACGCCGATCGAGCGATGTCAGGGTCGAGCCATCTGCGCCCCGGCTACCAATCTCTCCTAGCCGACGCCCGTAGCGGCAAGATCGACGTCGTCGTGGCCGAGGCCCTCGATCGCGTCAGTCGCGATCAGGAGCATGTGGCCGCATTCTTTAAGCAGATGCAGTTCTGCGGCATCCGAATTATCACGCTGGCCGAGGGCGAAATCAGCGAGCTTCATGTCGGCCTCAAGGGCACGATGAACGCGCTGTTCCTGCGGGACCTGGCCGCCAAGACGCACAGGGGCATGCGGGGCCGCGTAGCGGCCGGCCGGTCCGCTGGAGGGATCTGTTACGGGTATCGCGTACGACGCGAGAGCGATGCTCAGGGCGAGCCCGTTCGAGGTGGCCGGGACATCGAGCCGGTGGAAGCAGAGGTCGTTCGCCGCATCTTCGCGATGTTCTCCGCCGGCGCCTCGCCCAACGCGATTGCCAAGACGCTCAACGGGGAGGCCATCACAGGGCCAGGAGGCGGCCTTGGGGCGACAGTACTATCCGCGGGCACGCCGGACGCAAGACTGGCATCCTCCGCAACGAGCTCTATGCCGGACGCCTCCGCGGTCAGTGGCGAGCCGCATAGGTCGGTTCTGGGAACAAAGACGAGCCCAGCATCTCCTCAGCGGTTTGGTGCGCTGTGGTTGCTGCGAATCTCGCTTCCAGCCAATGGGGCGCGACTATATCCGATGCTTAAGTGCCCATCGCAACGGCGCTTGTAGCAATCGCCTTTCCATTCGCCGTGGCGTTCTGGAATCATATGTTCTGGACGGGCTTCAGCAACAGCTGATGGCGCCGGAGATTGTCGAGGAGTTCGTCCGAGAGTTTCACGCCGAACTCAATCGGGCGCGCTCGGAGCGCGGTGCGGAGCGTGCAGCTGCTCGCAAGCTTGAGCAGATCGACCGGCAGATCGACGCTCTCGTCTCCGCAATCGCCGAAGGCATCAAATCCACGAGCGTCGCAGCAAAATTGGCGGCTCTTGAAGCTGAGCGCGGAACGCATTCCATGCTCCTCAAACAGGAGCAGGAGCAGTCGGTCCGCATGCACCCCAATCTTGCAAGCTTGTACCGCAAGAAGGTCGAATCGCTCCGCGATGCTCTGACCAATGAGGAGACGCGCACGGAGGCACTCGGCATTCTTCGGTCTTTGATCGAGGCCGTCCTCATCCATCCGATCGAGGGCGGCTACGAGATCGAGCTGGTTGGCGAGATCGCAAACATGGTCGATGTCGCGACGGGCAGCAAAAGCAAAAAAGCCGCCCCTGTAAGGGCGGCTTTGAATGCCGAAGAACGGTGTTCGGTAAAGTTGGTTGCGGGGGCCAGATTTGAACTGACGACCTTCAGGTTATGAGCCTGACGAGCTACCGGGCTGCTCCACCCCGCGTCAACTTTTGCGGCCTTTGGCGTCGTGGGTTGGCGGTTGGGCCTGACCTCGAACGCATTGGGCTTTAAACGGCAACGCGGCGGCGACATGTGTCGACCGCCGCGTTTGTGCGTTTTGTAATTGTGATGAGGGGATATCCTTGACAGGCCCGGCAACGACCTACTCTCCCGGGTCTTGAGACACAGTACCATCAGCGCTGAGGAGTTTAACGGCCGAGTTCGGGATGGGATCGGGTTCTGGCTCCTCGCTCAAGCCACCGGGCCGGCGAAGGATATTGGCAAGCATATGGTCTATTGTCAGGGCCGTCCGTGCGGGCCGGCGCCTGTCATGTTTCGCGTTTGGTGTCGCGGACATTGATCATGAGAACGATCAAGCCGATCGAGCAATTAGTACCGGTAAGCTGAACCCATTACTGGGATTACACACCCGGCCTATCAACGTGGTCGTCTTCCACGGCTCTCAAGGGAGAACTCGTTTTGAGGTGGGTTTCCCGCTTAGATGCATTCAGCGGTTATCCCGTCCGTACATAGCTACCCTGCACTGCGGCTGGCGCCACAACAGGTCCACCAGAGGTACGTCCACCCCGGTCCTCTCGTACTAAGGGCAGATCCTCTCAATTCTCCTACACCCACGGCAGATAGGGACCG